>Ga0180219_1000003_pt1 | contig 816971 bp, 782 predicted proteins | sample eDN3rd30CBELigMG_FD_151338 | JGI IMG/M metagenome (GOLD analysis project Ga0180219, IMG submission 151338) | Enriched Miracle-Growth compost microbial communities from Emeryville, California, USA - eDNA 3rd pass 30_C BE-Lig MG (version 2)... ... | reverse complement strand
GGAAGCCGCGCTCCGGTCGCGGGCGGCCCGTAGCCCCGCGAGGGGCCGGTCCCTTTGCGGATTCTGGCCTCGCCGCCTCCGAAGAAGCGTCTTGTCCAAAACCCATCCCGCGCCTTAAGGCGCTCGACGGCGCGGCCCCGTCCTAGTGCGGGGCGGGCGGCCTATGATCCTCGAAGGTCAGCCGAAGCTTCCCCGCGAGACCCGCAGCCGACGTCCCGGGACCGCGAGCTCCGGTGCTCGCAGGCGCAGGCGCCGCTCCTCCCCCGCATGGCCGGCCGGTCCGGACACGCCTTCCTGTCGGGGAAGGACAGTGGAAGGAGAGCACGGGACAGAGCTGATGTCAAGGAATAAAAGCCTATAACCGGGGCCGCCCTCCGCCGTCATGCCCGCCTTCGCGGGCATCCACGACTTTCTTCCGGCCGCAGCGCCCGACGTCCAAGTCGTGGATGCCCGGCCCACTGCCGGGCATGACGGGAGAGGTTCACGCGCCTGCTTCCGAGGACACCCCCACCCGGCCGGGCTTCGCCCTTCCACCTTCCCGTCTGCGAGGGAGGGAAGAGCGCCCGCAATCCGGAGCGCGACGCTTTTTCTCCCTCCTCACGCGCAGCGTGGGGAGGGTGGCCCCTCGCGCCAGCGAGGGGTCGGGTGGGGTCTCGGGCGTAGAGCTCCCCTGTCATCCTCGGGCTTGACCCGAGGATCCATCGGGCGCGGACGCGCACGGCATGATGGATGCCCGGGTCGAGCCCGGGCATGACGCTGAGGTTCGCGCGTCCGGCCATGAAGCTCCCCTCGCGTCCCGGCTTTGAGCCGGGACCCAGAACCGACGCCGCGCGCAGAAGACCCTCCGCCTTCCCACCCCTCATGCCCGCCTTCGCGGGCATCCATGACTTCCTTCCAGCCGCACCGCCTCACGACCAAGTTGTGGATACCCGCGCAAAGGCGCGGGCATGACGGCTGCGGTTTGGGCGCGTCATCTTGGCCGCACCCCACCCGGCCGCGACGCGCGTTGAACTTGGCCGCCACAGCCCCAAGACGGCGGGATGACCACCGACCCGGGCGCGCCGCGTCCTCCCGTCTCCCGCGCCTCGACCGTCATCGCCACCGTGTCGACGGTGGTCGAGTGGTACGACTTCACGCTCTATCTCTATTTCGCGACCGTGCTGTCGCGCGTCTTTCTCGGCCCGGGCGCGGGCTCACTCGCCGCGACGCTTGCGGCCTTTGCGGTGGCCTATCTGCTGCGCCCGTTCGGCGCGATCGCCTTCGGACATATCGGCGACCGCTTCGGGCGCAGGCGCTCGATGCTGCTCTCGGTCGGCGTCATGACGGGCGCGATGCTCATGACCGCGGCGCTGCCGACCTACGCCGCCGTGGGTCCTGCGGCAGGCTGGATGCTGCTTGCGCTTCGCTGCCTGATGAGCTTCGCGGTCGGCGGCGAGTATGTCGGCGTGGTGGCCTATCTGCTCGAGGGCGCGCGGCCGGAGCGGCGCGGGCTCGTCGCCTCCTCGGCCTCGGCGGCGAGCGAGATCGGAGCGTTGCTCGCGGTGGCGGCCTCCGCCGCGACGGTGCATTGGCTAAGCCCGGCGGCGCTCGACTCCTGGGGCTGGCGCATCCCGTTCGTGTTCGGCGCGGCGCTGGCGCTCGGCGTCTGGATCGCCCGCGCGGCGATGCAGGAATCGCCGGATTTCGAACGCCAGCGCGACGCCGGAAGCGCCCCCGAAAGGCCGCTGCGCCACGCGCTGCGGCATCACCATCGCGGCGTGCTGCGCGGCTTTGCGATCTCGGCGCTCGGCTCCGTCACCTATTATGTCGGCATCACCTATGTGCCGGCCTATCTGACCTCGACCGGCGTGTTCGCCGAAGGCCATGCGCTCTGGCTCTCGACCGCGGCGGCCTTCGCGGTGATCCTGGTGACGCCGGCCGCGGGCGCGCTGTCAGACCGGTTCGGCAGAAAGCCGGTGCTGGCCAGCTTCGCCCTCGCCGGGGCGACGCTGCCGGTCGCGATGTTCGCGCTGATGACGAGCGGCTCGGCGGCTGCGGCGCTCCTCGGCGCGGTGACGCTCGCCTGCGTGGCCGGCGGCGTCAGCGCGCTCGGGGCGGTGGTCACCGCGGAGCTGTTTCCCGGGGAGGGCCGCCTGTCGGGGCTCGCGCTCGGCGCCACAACGGCGACCGCGCTGTTCGGCGGCGTCGCGCCCTTCGTCGCGCAGATCCTGACGGAGCGCGCCGGCTGGCCGATGGCGCCCGGCGTGATGATCAGCGTGGTGGCGTTCTGCGTGTTGCCGGTGGTGCTGAGGCTGCCGGAGACCCGTGTCGGAGCGCGCTAGGCTTCGACCCTGCCCGGGAGCGTCAAAACATATCGACAAACGCCGAACTATCGATATTTTGGCGGCGGAGGTCAAGTCGAGATGCCGCTGTCCACAACGTCCCAGGCGGCGCGCGAAGCCGTCGCGCTCGACGCGCTGTCGGCGCTTGGGCAGGCGACGCGCCTGAGGATTTTCCGGCGCCTTGTCGCGATGGGTCCCGAGCCGGTCGCGGCCGGCGTCCTCGCGCAGGCGCTGGGCTGCCGGCAGAACACGCTGTCGACCCATCTCGCGATCCTGTCCCGCGCCGGCCTGATCGTCGGCGTCCGGGAGGGCCGCTCGATCCTCTATCGCGCCGACTTCGACGGCATGCGCGGCCTCGTGAACTACCTGCTCGAGGACTGCTGCAACGGCCGCCCGGAGGTCTGCGCGCCTGTTTTCGACGCGCTCGCCGACCGCTGCGGATGCGAGGCCACGGACGCGCGGGGAGGCTGAGAGATGTCGCTGTTCGAACGCTGGCTCACCCTCTGGGTGGCGCTGTGCATCGTGGTCGGGGTTTCGCTCGGCTACGCCGCGCCCGGCCTGTTCCAGGCGATCGGCGCGATCGAGGTCGCGCGCGTCAACCTGCCCGTCGCGCTGCTGATCTGGCTGATGATCGTGCCGATGCTGGTGAAGGTGGACTTCGCGGCGCTGCGCGAGGTCGCCTCGCACTGGCGCGGCGTGTCGGTGACGCTGTTCGTCAACTGGGCGATCAAGCCGTTCTCGATGGCGCTGCTCGGCTGGCTGTTCATCGGCTGGCTGTTCCGGCCGTGGCTACCGGCCCAGCAGATCGACAGCTACGTCGCCGGCCTGATCATGCTCGCGGCCGCGCCCTGCACGGCGATGGTGTTCGTGTGGTCGAACCTCACGCGGGGCGACCCGCTGTTCACGCTCAGCCAGGTCGCGGTCAACGACGCGATCATGATCGTGGCCTTCGCGCCGATCGTCGGCCTGCTGCTCGGCCTGTCGGCGATCGCCGTGCCGTGGGACACGCTGATGCTGTCGGTCGGGCTCTACATCGTGGTTCCGGTCGCGGCGGCGCAGCTCCTGCGGCGCAGCCTCCTGGGCTCCGGCGGCCGGCCGGCGCTCGACCGGCTGCTCGCGCGGCTGCAGCCGGTCTCGCTCGTCGCGCTGCTCGCGACGCTCGTCCTGCTGTTCGCCTTCCAGGGCGAGCAGATCGTCGCGCAACCGCTGGTGATCGGGCTGCTTTCGGTTCCGATCCTGATCCAGGTCTATTTCAACGCGGGGCTCGCCTATCTGCTGAACCGGGCGAGCGGCGAGGCGCACTGCGTCGCTGGACCGTCTGCGCTGATCGGCGCCTCGAACTTCTTCGAGCTCGCGGTCGCGGCCGCCATCAGCCTGTTCGGCTTCAAGTCCGGCGCGGCGCTCGCCACGGTGGTCGGCGTGCTGATCGAGGTGCCGGTGATGCTGTCGGTGGTGTGGATCGTGAACCGTTCGAGGCCCTGGTATGAGGCCCGCGGGGTTCGCGCGGCCGCCCCCGAAACAACGAGCTGAGGAGGCTGCAATGTCCGGTTCCGCCACCATCTGGCACAACCCAGCCTGCGGCACGTCGCGCAACGCCCTGGCGATGATCCGCGCGGCCGGGATCGAGCCTACGGTGGTCGAGTATCTCAAGACGCCGCCGTCGCGCGACGAACTCGCCCGGGCGATCGCCGACGCCGGCCTCACGCCCCGCCAGGCGGCGCGCGAGAAGGGGACGCCCTTCGCCGAGCTCGGGCTCGGCGATCCCGGCGTGACGGAGGATCAGATCCTCGACGCGATGCTCAAGCATCCGGTCCTGATCAACCGGCCTTTCGTGTTCACCTCGCGCGGCGTGCGGCTCTGCCGGCCCTCCGAGGTGGTGCTGGAGATCCTGCCTGAGCCGCTGACGGGCGACTTCACCAAGGAGGACGGTGAGGTCGTGAAGGGAAAATCCGCGTGACCGACCTGCCGAACCTCGACGAGGACTGTTTCCGCCCGATCGACCTGTCGCGGCTGCACGGCCCGCGCTCGACCCATCCGCCGCGCGTGCTGCTGCTCTATGGCTCGCTGCGGCCGGTCTCCTACAGCCGGCTGCTGACGCTTGAGGCCGAGCGTCTTCTGAAGCGCTTCGGCTGCGAGACCCGGGTGTTCGACCCCACCGGCCTGCCGCTGCCGGACGACGCGCCGGCCGATCATCCGAAGGTCTCCGAGCTGCGCGAGCTGTCGCTCTGGTCGGAGGCGCAGGTCTGGACCAGCCCGGAGCGCCACGGCGCTATGACGGGCGTGATGAAGTCGCAGATCGACTGGATCCCGCTCGCGGTCGGCTCGGTGCGGCCGACCCAGGAGAGGGTCCTGGCGGTGATGCAGGTCTCGGGCGGCTCGCAGTCGTTCAACGCCGTCAACCAGATGCGCGTCCTCGGCCGCTGGATGCGGATGCTGACGATCCCCAACCAGTCCTCGGTCGCGAAGGCCTTCCAGGAGTTCGGCGACGACGGCCGGATGAAGCCGTCAGCCTATTATGACCGCGTGGTCGACGTGATGGAGGAGCTGGTGAAGTTCACGCTCCTCACCCGCGACGTCTCAGAGCACCTCACCGACCGCTACAGCGAGCGCAAGGAGAGCGCCGCGGCGCTCGAGGCGCGTGTGGCGCTGAAGCGCGCGATCTGAGGTCGGCGCTCAGCCGGCCTTCAGCCGGCGCGCGACCTCGGGGGCGAAATAGGTCAGGACGCCATCGGCCCCGGCGCGCTTGAAGGCCATCAGGCTTTCGAGCATTGCGAGGTCGCCGTCGATCCAGCCGCGCTCGGCGGCCCCGCGGATCATCGCGTATTCGCCCGACACCTGATAGGCGTAGGTCGGCATCCTGAAGCGATCCTTGAGGCGCCAGACGATGTCGAGATAGGGCAGGCCGGGCTTCACCATCAGCATGTCGGCGCCTTCGAGCACGTCGAGCTCGGCCTCGCGGAGCGCCTCGTCGCCGTTCGCCGGGTCCATCTGATAGGTCTTCTTGTCCCCGACGAGCGCCTTCCTGGTGCCGATCGCGTCGCGGAACGGGCCGTAGAACGCCGAGGCGTATTTGGCCGCATAGGACATGATCTGCACGTCGGCGAAGCCGGACTCGTCGAGCGCCGCGCGGATCGCTCCCACCCGGCCGTCCATCATGTCCGACGGGGCGATGACGTCGGCGCCGGCCTCCGCCTGGGCGAGCGACTGACGCGCCAGCGCCGCGACGGTGGCGTCGTTGAGGATGCGCTCGCCGTCCATCAGACCGTCATGGCCGTGGCTCGTATAGGGGTCGAGCGCGACGTCGGTGATCAGTCCGATGTTCGGCGCCGCGGCCTTGAGAGCGCGCAGCGCCCGGCACACCAGATTGTTCGGATTTTCGGCCTCCGAGCCTTCCGGGTCGCGTCGCGACGGGTCGGTGTAGGGGAACAGCGCGATCGCCGGAATGCCGAGCGCGGCCGCCTGCTCGACGTCCCGGACCGCCTCGTCGACGGTGAGGCGGTCGACGCCCGGCATGGCGGCGACGGGTTCGCGGCGCTTCTCGCCGTCGATCAGGAAGATCGGCCAGATCAGATCGTCGACCGTCAGCGTGTTCTCGCGGGTCAGCCGGCGCGACCAGTCGGCGCGGCGGTTGCGGCGCAGCCGGGTGGGCAGGTCGAGCGTCCCGTCCGTGGGGCGCGGGGCCTCGCCGCCAGCGCGGCGCTTGCCGATCGTCTCATGCATAGTTGCGGCCTCCCGACTGGGGCGCATCGCCGTCCGTCATCCGCCGGCGGCCTGGTCCGATGGCGGGGACATAGCACCGCGCATGGCCGGCAGACAGGGGCGGGCCGCAGATGCGGCGCCCGCCACGCGCAGGGCAGGCGCGTTGCGCCAAGCGACGGAGTCGCCGAGATTGGCGCGCGGCCGCTCCCCCCCGAGGGCGGCCGAATTTCGGGAGGCGGCATGACGGCCGGCGCAGACGATGAGGCCGGGCTGCCCGGCATTTCGCTGAGGGATTCTCACCTTCAGGCCGACCGGGTGGCGCGGCCCTGGAGCTGGCGGCTCGTGATGTTCCTGCGCGCCGTCGCGGTTTTCGAGCTCGTGAAGGGGCTGGTCTTCTGGGGGCTGCTGATCGGCTCCGGCGGCTCGCCGAACCCGCTCGAGGGCGCGCGCGTCTCCTGGTTCGTCGCCTGCACCTTCTTCGCCGCCGCCGATCCGGTGGCGGCCGTAGGGCTGTGGCTCGCCACTTCCTGGGGCGTGGTGATCTGGCTGCTGGCGGCGCTCGGCCAGCTCGTCTGGGCCGCGACGGCGGCTTCGGCGGCGCCTGGACGCTGGTTCGCCGCGCTCGTCTCCCTCGCCCTGATCGGGGCCTACATCTACCTCTCGATGCGCGCGCGCCGCGAGGTCTCCTGAGTCTCCCGCTGAGCCGGCAGGCTACTTTCCAGTAACCATTTTCAATTGTTCAGGCATTTGAAGGAAAAATGAAGATCGATTCACGAACGAGCGGGTAAGGTCCTGTTGACTTAGGCCGACAACCCTTTGTTCAGTCTAAGAAATAAATACAAATTTCATCACGCCATTTAAGCGCATTTTCACAGGCGCAATCCTATCTTCCTGATCAACGAGGCGCGTGACTGTGTCGCTGCCTCAAGATGATTGAGAATACAGGAAGGCGTCAGCCATGAAGAACGTCGCCCGCCGGGTTGAGCCCGAAGCCGCAGATCCTCGCCAGTCGGAAGTCCGCCCGCTTTACCTCGAGGCGCTGACCCTGGTGGAGCGGCTTCACCGCCGCCTGCTTGACGTCATCAAGGACGAGTTCGACCGCCGCGGTCGCTCCGACATCAACAGCGTCCAGGCGCTGCTGCTCTATAACATCGGCGACGCCGAACTGACCGCCGGCGAGCTGCGCACCCGCGGCTACTATCTCGGCTCGAACGTCTCCTACAATCTCAAGAAGCTCGTCGAGATGGGCTTCCTGCACCATCAGCGCTCGCGGATGGACCGCCGCTCCGTGCGCATCAGCCTGACGGAGCGCGGCCGCGAGATCCACGACATCGTCGACCAACTCTACGCCAAGCATGTCCGCACGATCGAGCAGGTGGGCGGCGTCAACGCCGAGGACTTCAAGACGCTCAACGTCGCGCTGGTCCGCCTCGAGCGCTTCTGGACCGACCAGATCCGCTTCCGCCTCTGAGCTGCGGCCCGGCCGCTTCCGAAGGCGCCGCGCCCGCGGCGCCTTTTTTGTTTGACGCACGCACGACGCGCCGAACACGATTGCTTGCGCAAGCCTGGCGGCCGCCGACTTCGACATTGTTCCGCCTCAAACCGATGGCCTTTCGGAGGAGGTATTGGGGCCAGCGCCGGCCTGATCGTCTTGCGAAATCTGCGACCCTGTCGGGCCGGTAAGGGCCGGGTGGGGCGGAGAGCGTCGGGTCGGGTTTCGTTAACCACGGTCTGACAGCCTCGCGTCAGGTTTGGCCGGGCCTCGGCTGGCGGCGAGATTGCGGGAGCTTGGAATCGTGACGGAACGGCCTTCGATGATCGCGGCGACGCGCCGCGAGGCGCTTCGGTTCGGGCTTGGCGCGGCTGCGGCGGGCGTCATCGCCGGTCCGGCGGCGGCCCAGGAGCTGTTCGGGCAGGCGGAGTGGAAGGATCGCTTCGACGCCTCGGCCGGCTCTGCGGTGACCCGCACCTCCGCCTCCCGCGTCCCGACGCTCAGCCCGCAGACCGCGCAGGCGACCGAGCGCGCCATCGAGGACTATAACGCAATCGTCAGCCGCGGCGGCTGGGCCCAGGTGCCGGGCGGGCCGCGCCTCAAGCTCGGTTCGCAGGGCGAGCGCGTCGTGGCGCTCCGTCAGCGTCTGATGACGAGCGGCGACCTCGACCCGAACCTTTCGATGTCCTCGACCTTCGACAGCTATGTCGAGGGCGCGGTGCGCCGCTTCCAGGCCCGTCACGGCCTGATCCCGGTCGGCGTGGTCGGCGACGACACGATGACCTCGCTCAACATCCCGGCCGAGACGCGGCTCCGGCAGCTCCAGACCAATCTGGTGCGCATCCGCACCATGGCGAACGGCAATCTCGGCGAGCGCTACGTGATGGCCAACATCCCGGCCGCCGAGGCCGAGGCGGTCGAAGGCGACCAGGTCGTCGCCCGCTACACCACGGTCGCCGGCAAGGTCGATCGCGCCTCGCCGGTGCTCGACGCCAAGATCCTGCAGGTCAACTTCAATCCGTACTGGACCGTCCCGGCTTCGATCGTGAAGAAGGACCTCATCCCGCACATGCAGAAGGACCCGCAATACCTGACGAAGAACCACATCCGGATCTACGATCAGGCCCGCAACGAGCTGCAGCCCGAACAGGTCAACTGGTTCTCGGACGAGGCGACCCGCTACATGTTCCGCGAAGATCCGGGCGAGCTCAATTCGCTCGGAACCGTCCGGCTCAACATGGCGAACAAGTACGGCGTCTATATGCACGATACGCCGTCCAAGAACCTGTTCGGCGGCAATGACCGGTTCCAGTCGTCGGGCTGCATGCGCGTCCAGAACGTCAAGGAGCTGGTCGCCTGGCTGCTCAAGAACGACCCGAACTGGGACCGCCGCGCAATCGCGGCGGCGATCAAGTCCGGCGAGCGGATCGACGTGCAGGTGAACCCGAACGTTCCGGTTTACTGGCGCTACATCTCGGGCTGGGGGGCGGCTGACGGCTCGGTCCAGTTCCGCGAGGACATCTACGGCATGGACGGCACCGGCGAGCTCGCGATGGCGGGCGGCGGGTCCTCGGCCGCCACCGGCCAGTGAGTCGCGCGCCCGGCGGCGGCCCGGTTCACCGGGACGTCGCGACGCCGGGCGAGGTGCTGTTCGAGTTCATAATCCGCGGAAACGCCACGCGCTGCGCGGCGATCGACGCCGCGACCGGCGTCGAGGTCGTGGTGGTCGGCCCTGCGGCGGCGAGCGAGCCCCATCTGAAGGCCGTCGCGCTGCGGAAGCTCAGGCTGCGCCTCGCCAGGGGGTAGGCGTCTTCTCCCAAGGTCGCGTCCCGTGATGGCCGCGACACGGGGCGGCGCGCTTTCCTCGGCTTCGCAACATATGGTAGGCGAGGCGTCGAGAGCGTCGCGACGCGCCCTGCGGGAAAACCGCGTCGCGGCTGGGGAATTCAGGTCGGCGTGGCCGCGCAAGCGTCGTGCGACCCTCAGGGAGAAAACCGACATGTCCATCACCGAAGGTCAGGCGCAGGCGGCGGAGACGCGCTTCTTCCAGGCGAGCCTCGCTGAAGTCGATCCCGAGCTCGCCGACGCCGTGAAGTCCGAGCTCGGCCGTCAGCGCGACGAGATCGAGCTGATCGCTTCCGAGAACATCGTCTCGAAGGCCGTGCTTGAGGCCCAAGGCTCGGTTCTCACCAACAAGTACGCCGAAGGCTATCCGGGCCGGCGCTATTACGGCGGCTGCCAGTTCGTCGACGTCGCCGAGCAGCTTGCGATCGACCGCGCCAAGAAGCTCTTCAACTGCCAGTTCGCCAACGTGCAGCCCCATTCGGGCGCGCAGGCGAACGGCGCCGTGTTCCTCGCGCTCATGCAGCCGGGCGACACCTTCCTCGGCCTCGATCTCGCGGCCGGCGGCCACCTGACCCACGGCGCCAAGGCCGCGATGTCGGGCAAGTGGTTCAACGCGGTGAACTACAACGTCCGCAAGGACGACCAGCGGATCGACATGGACGAGGTCGCCCGGCTCGCCCGCGAGCACAAGCCGAAGGTGATCATCACCGGCGGCTCGGCCTATCCGCGCCAGATCGACTTCGCCGCCTTCCGCAAGATCGCGGACGAGGTCGGCGCGTACTTCATGGTCGACATGGCGCACTTTGCGGGTCTGGTCGCCGGCGGCCAGCACCCGAACCCGCTCGACCACGCCCATGTCGCGACCACCACCACGCACAAGACGCTTCGCGGCCCGCGCGGCGGCATGATCCTCACCAATGACGAGGCGCTCGCCAAGAAGTTCAACTCGGCCGTGTTCCCCGGCCTGCAGGGCGGCCCGCTGATGCACGTCATCGCGGCGAAGGCGGTGGCCTTCGGCGAGGCGCTGAAGCCGGACTACAAGATCTACATCCAGAACGTGATCGCCAACGCCAAGGCGCTCGGCGAGAACCTCAAGGGCCACGGCTTCGACATCGTCTCCGGCGGCACCGACACGCACCTGATCCTCGTTGACCTGCGGCCGAAGAAGCTCACCGGCAAGGTTTCCGAGATCGCGCTCGGGCGCGCCCACATCACCTGCAACAAGAACGGCATCCCCTACGACCCGGAGAAGCCGATGGTGACCTCGGGCATCCGCCTCGGCACGCCGGCCGGCACCACCCGCGGCTTTGGCGTGAAGGAGTTCCAGGAGATCGGCGACATGATCTCCGAGGTGCTCGACGCGCTCTCGGCGAAGGGCGTCGAAGAGGACGCCGAGGTCGAGGCCAAGGTCCGCAAGCAGGTCTCGAACCTCGTCGAGCGGTTCCCCATCTACGCGGCGTGATTTGACGCCAGCGGGAGTTCCCTGAATGCGGTGTCCGCACTGCGGCGCGCCTGACAGCCAGGTCAAGGACTCCCGTCCGACCGAAGACGGCGCCGCCATCCGCCGAAGGCGGGTGTGCGGCGCCTGCGGCCAGCGCTTCACGACCTTCGAGCGCGTGCAGTTGCGCGAGCTGGTGGTCGTGAAGCGATCCGGCCGGCGCGTGCCGTTCGACCGCGACAAGCTGCACCGCTCCGTCACGATCGCGCTGCGCAAGCGGCCCGTGGATCCGGAGCGCGTCGAGACCATGGTGTCAGGCATCGTTCGCCAGCTTGAAAGCAGCGGCGAGACCGAGGTGCAGGCCGAAACCATCGGGCGACTGGTGATGGAGGGCCTCAAGGCGCTCGACGACGTCGCCTATGTGCGGTTCGCCTCCGTCTACAAGAACTTCCGGGAAGCCAAGGACTTCGAGACGCTGCTCGGGGAGCTTGCGGGCGACGAGCCGAAGCCCGCGGCGGCGTCGTGAGGCTGGACGCCGTGGCCGACGAGCGCCCGGCGCTGCGGCCGGAGCAGGCCGCGATCGACCGTCGCTGGATGTCGGTCGCGCTCGGGCTCGGGCGCCGCGGCCTCGGCGCGACGGCCCCGAATCCGCCGGTCGGCGCCGTGCTGATCGCGCCCGACCCGACGGGCGGGCGCGTGCTGGGGCGCGGCTGGACCGGCCGCGGCGGTCGTCCGCACGCCGAGCGCATCGCGCTCGAGCGCGCCGGCGCGGCCGCGCGCGGCGCGACGCTCTACGTCACGCTCGAGCCCTGCAGCCATCACGGCGTGACGCCGCCCTGCGCCGACGCGGTGATCGAGGCCGGCGTGGCGCGCGTGGTCGCGGCCGCCATGGATCCGGACCCGCGCGTCAGCGGCCGCGGCGTGGCGCGCCTGCGCGCGGCGGGGCTTGCGGTGACGCTTGGCGTCGGCCGCGCCGAAGCCGCCCGGCTCAACGCCGGCCACATCGCGCGCGTGACGCTCGGCCGCCCGCATGTCGCGCTGAAGCTCGCCGTGTCGCGCGACGGCAAGGTCGCGGCGGCGGGCCGCAAGCCAGTCCCGATCAGCGGCGAGGCCTCGCGGGCGCGGGTCCACCTGATGCGCGCCGAGGCGGACGCGATTCTGGTCGGCGTCGGCACTGTTTTGGCCGATGATCCGGCGCTGACCTGCCGGCTTCCCGGCATGGCCGCGCGCTCGCCGATCCGGGTGGTGCTGGACTCGCAGCTCCGGACGCCGCCTGCCGCGCGTCTGGTCGCCACCGCGCGCGAGACGCCGACGTGGATCATCGGAACGGAAGACGCGCCTGTCGACCGCGAACGGGCGTTGCGGGCGGCGGGCGTGGAGGTCATGCGGGTCGCCGCCGTCGGCGGGCGATGCGCGCTCCCCGAAACGCTCCAGCTGCTCGCGCTGCGCGGCGTGACCCGCCTGATGGTCGAGGGCGGCCCGGCCGTCGCCTCGGCGCTGCTCGCGGCGGACCTGATCGACGAGGCGACGATCGTCACCGGCCCCGGGACGCTTGGCCCAGACGCGGTCGATGCTTTTCCGATGGGGATTGCCCCTGACGCGAGCCCGAGCTTCCTGCAGCGCAGTGAGCGTCAAGTCGAAGCGGACGTGTGGAGGACCTACGAGCGTTGCGCGGGCGCCGCTGACGAATACCTGGGCCGCGCGCTCGGCGGAACCTCTTGATGGGCAAGATCGCAAGAAGCGCAGCCTCCCTCCGGGTCATCGCCGACGATCTGGATCCGCAACTTGTCACCAGGCTGCTTGGCGTTCCTGCGTCCCTGAGCAAGAGGAAGGGCGAGGAAACAGTGACCCGACGCGGCGACACGCAGATCGCGCGTACGGGCGTCTGGATACTGAAAGCAGAGGATCTTAGGCCAGGCGACGTCGATCGGCAGATCGTTGAGCTGCTTCATTCAGTAAGCAAAGACGACGCCGTTTGGGCTGACCTCCGCTCGCGGTTCAAGATCGACCTTTTCTGCGGCCTGTGGGTGCAGGAGCCAGACGAAGGGTTTGAACTGCGGGCCGAGACTCTCGCGTTGATCGCGTCTCGGGGTCTTTCGCTCGGCATCTGCGTCTATGCGCTGACAGCAGACGACGCGCTCATGCAGTCAAAGGCCTAGTCGCATGTTCACCGGAATCGTCAGCGACGTCGGAGAGATCGTCGAGCGGCGCGAGGCCGAGGCGGTCACGCGCTTCGTGATCTCCTGCGCCTATGATCCCTGCGGCATCGCGCTCGGCGCCTCGATCGCCTGCGATGGCGTGTGCCTGACGGTCGTCGCGGTCGAGCCCGGCCCGCGCGGCGCAGCATTCGCGGTCGAGGCCGGCCCGGAGACGCTTGCGCTCACCACGGTCGGCGGCTGGGTCGAGGGCGGCCGCGTCAATCTCGAGCGCGCCCTCAAGATGGGCGACGAGCTCGGCGGTCATCTGGTGCTCGGCCATGTCGACGGCGTCGCGGATATTCTGACGCGCGAGGATCTCGGCGAGACCGTCCGCTTCGGCTTTGAGGCGCCGGCCGCCGTCGCGCGCTTCATCGCGGTGAAGGGCTCGATCTGCCTCGACGGCACGTCGCTCACGGTCAACGAGGTCGAGGGGACGCGCTTCTCCGTCCATCTCATCCCGCACACGCTGTCGGAGACCAACTGGGGCGGCAAGCGGGCCGGCGACCGGGTCAACCTCGAAGTCGACATGATGGCCCGCTACGCCGCGCGCCTTGCCGAGGCGAGCGCGCTCGGATACTGACGCCTCCCCGACGATCGAAGGCATTTTTTCCATGGTCGAGCCGCAGCGCCGCGCCTCCGCGATCGAGCCCACGCATGGCCGCGTGCTGGTGGTCGAGGCCCGTTTCTACGAGCCCATCGCCGACGAGCTGCTGAAGGGCGCGACCGGCCGGCTGGAGGCCGCCGGCGCGCGCTTCGACATCGTCACCGTGCCCGGCGCGCTGGAATTGCCGGCCACCATCGCGATCCTGCTCGAGGCCGCGGAAGCCAAGGGCGATCCCTATGACGCCGTCGTGGCGCTCGGCTGCGTGATCCGGGGCGAAACCAGCCATTACGACACCGTCGCGAACGAAAGCGCGCGCGGTTTGTTGGACCTGTCGGTGGCGCGCCGCATGCCGCTCGGCAATGGCGTGCTCACCGTCGAGAACGAGGTCCAGGCGCGGGTGCGCGCCCGCGTCACGGAAATGGACAAGGGCGGCGGCGCCGCGGAGGCTGCGCTCACCATGCTGCGGCTCAAACGCCGCGCGGAGGGCTGAGGATTGGCCAAGGGCGAGAAGCGCTCCGCGGCCCGGCTCGCGGCCGTGCAGGCGCTCTACCAGATGGATCTCGCCGGCACGCCGCTGCCGGACACGCTGGCGCAGTTCGAGTCGCACTGGCTCGGACAGGAGGTCGACGGCGAGGAGTACAAGCCCGCCGAAGCCGCCTTCTTCCGCGACCTGGTGACGGGCGTGCTCAAGGAGCAGCGGGCGCTCGATCCGCTGATCGACAAGACGCTGCAGGCCGGCTGGCCGCTGAAGCGCGTCGAGGCGATCATGCGCGCCATCCTGCGCGCTGGCGCTTTCGAGCTCGGCAAGCGCAAGGACGTGCCGGTGAAGGTCGTCATCACCGAATATGTCGACATCGCCCACGCCTTCCTCGATCGCGACGAGGCCGGCATGATCAACGCCGTGCTGGACGCCATCGCCCGCGCCGTGCGCGCCGGGGACTTCGAAAAGCAGGGCTGAGGCGGCTTTCGACGGGCTGAAGCCCCGCCACTCCGCAAGGCTCGTCATGGTCCGGCTTGACCGGACCATCCACGCCGCTCCCGCGCTCGACCTCCGAGGTGGATCCTCCGGTCAAGCCGGAGGATGACGAGGGTGGTTCGTGTCCCGGGCCTCTTTATGGTCCGGCTTGACCGGACCATCCACGCCGCTCCCGCGCTCGACCTCCGAGATAGATCCTCCGGTCAAGCCGGAGGATGACGAGCTTCTTCGCGCCGTGACGGCGTCTTACGCGCGGCTTCGACGCCGAGGGCCTGGCAGAGCAGCGTCAGCGCCTCGATCACGGATCTGCGCCTCACCTCCGAACGGCCGAGGTCGCCGAAGCGGCGCTCGCGGTGCAGCGTCGGCCGACCGCGCCGGGCGGCGGCGAAATGCACCAGCCCGACAGGCTTGGTCGCCGTTCCCCCGCCCGGACCCGCGACGCCGGTGATGGCGACCGCGACGCCTGCGCCGGCGGCCGCGAGCGCGCCCTCAGCCATTGCGCGCGCCACCGCTTCGCTGACTGCGCCATGTTCGGCCAGCATTGTCTCGGACACGCCGAGCAGCGCGGTCTTGGCGGCGTTCGAATAGGTCACCAGGCCGCGGTCGAAGGCCTCGGACGAGCCGGGAACCTCGGTCAGCGCGCCGGCGACAAGCCCGCCCGTGCAGGATTCGGCGGTCGTGATCGTCAGCCCGGCGCCGCGGGCGAGCCTGAGCGCCTCCTCGGCCAGTTCGTAGATGGTCCCGGTCACGGCTCGAATCCGTCGCGGAAGGGCAGGCGGATGGTGGCGGAGGCGAGCGCCGCCAGCCCCTCGCGCCGCCCGGCGAAGCCGAGCCGCTCGGTGGTGGTCGCCTTCACGGCGACGCGGCCCACCGGGAGGCCGGCGATCTCCGCGATCTTCGCCCGGATGGCCTCGCGGTGCGGCCCGATCTTGGGCGCCTCGCCGATGATGGTGAGGTCGAGATGCGCCACCGCGCCGCCGGCGTCCCGCACCCGCCGGACCGCGTCGGCGAGAAACTGGTCGGAGGCCGCGCCCTTCCAGGCGGGATCGGAGGGCGGGAAATGCGCCCCGATATCGCCGTCGGCGAGAGCGCCGAGAATCGCGTCGGTCAGCGCATGCAGCGCGACGTCGGCGTCCGAATGGCCGACGAGCCCGGACTCATGCGGCACCCGCACGCCGCCGAGCATCACGTGGTCGCCGGGGCCGAAAGCGTGGACGTCGAATCCGGAGCCGGTCCGCACGTCGCCCTGCGCCAGCAGGGCCGCGGCGGCGCGGCGCAGCAGGGCGTCGTCGAACTGGTCCTGCGTGGTCAGCTTCAAATTGCGCGCCTCCCCCTCGAACATCGCCACCTCATGCCCGGCCCAGGCGAACAGCGCGCCGTCGTCCGTGAAATCCGAACGTCCTTCGGCGGCTGCACGCTCGTGAGCGGCTCTGAGATCGTCGTAGCGAAAGGCCTGCGGAGTCTGCAGCAGACGGGCCTTTGCGCGATCCAGCGTCTCGCCCCGCATGCCGTCCTGGCCGACGAGGCAGATCGTGTCCGTCACCGGAGCGCCGGGCGTCGCGCCGCCGGTCGCCGCCGCGGTCTCGATCGCGCGGCTGATCAGCGCTTCGCTGACGAAGGGCCGCGCCGCGTCGTGGACCAGCACGATCTCAGGCCGCTCTCCGGCGAGCGCGGCGAGGCCGGCGCGCACCGAGGCCTGCCGGGTCGCGCCGCCGATCGCCGGCGGCCCGAGCTTGGGAGATCCCAGGAGCGGCGCGACGGCCGCCTCGTAGCGGGCCAGCTGGCCTTCCCCTATGACGATCCGCACATGCGCCACGGAGGAATGGGCGAGGAACGTCCGCGCCGTCGCGGTCAGCATCGGCTCGCCGCCGCCGAGGTCGCGATACTGCTTCGGCTCGGCGAAACCTGCCCGGGCGCCTGCGCCGGCGGCGCAGATCAGCGCGGCGACCTTGGGGGCGGCGCCGGCTTGTTCGAGGGTGGTCTTGAGGTCGGCCATCGGCCGCCTTCTAGCCAAACCGCGATGTTCTGTCCCGCCGTGAGATTGCGCATTGTACCAAAGGCCGAACTGGCTAATATGTGTGCATAGAGGACCGCGACTAATTTATGAGCATCACCAGCATCTCTGAGCCCCGCGCGTCAGCCTTCCCCATCGGTCCGGTCCGCGCAGCGAACGGCGTCGCGCTGGCTCCCATGTCGGGGGTGACCGACATCGTGTTCCGCCGCATCGCCGCGCGCCTTGGCGCGGGCGTAGTGGTGTCCGAGATGGTCGCCTGCGCGGAATTCGCCCGCGCCGACGAGGAGTCCCGGCTGCGGGCGGAGGGCTCGGGTCTGCCGCTTCACGTCGTCCAGCTCGCCGGTCGCGACCCGGCCTGGATCGCCGAGGCCGCACGACTCGCCGTCGGGGCCGGAGCGCATGTGGTCGATCTCAACATGGGTTGCCCGGCCAAGAAGGTCGTGGGCGGCCATGGCGGCTCGGCGCTGCTCAAGGATCTCGATCTCGCGACGCGGCTGATCGCCGCCGCGGTGGCGGCGGCGGGCGCGCCCGTGACGGTCAAGATGCGGCTCGGCTGGGACGCCGATTCGATCGTCGCTCCGGAGCTCGCCGCGCGCGCCGAGGCCGAAGGCGCCGCGCTGGTGACGGTGCATGGCCGGACCCGCGCGCAATTCTACGAGGGCAGGGCGGACTGGTCCGCGATCCGCGCGGTGAAGGAGCGCGTGTCGATCCCCGTCATCGCCAATGGCGATCTGACGGAGGTCGAGCATGCTCCCGCGATGCTCGCGGCGTCGGGCGCCGACGGCGTCATGATCGGTCGCGGCGCGCAGGGGCGCGCATGGTTCCCCGGCCACGTCGCGACCTATCTGGCGACCGGCGGCAAAGCCGCGGCGCCGGCGCTCGCGGCCCAGCGAGAACTCGCGCTGGAACATTACGAAGGGCTGCTCGCGCTCTATGGCCGCGACACCGGCGTGCGGCATGCGCGCAAGCACCTGGGCTGGTATCTCGACGCCGCCGCGCAGAGCGTCGGGCGCACTGTGCCGCCGGCCGCCAAGGCCGCCGCGCTGACCGCCGGAGCGCCCGAAGCCGCGATCGCGGCGTTCGACCGCGCCCTGGCCGATCTCGAATGGGAGCTCGCGGCTTGAACGCGACCCCGCCCGGCAGCGACAGGCCGCGCAGCGGCGCCGGCGCGCCGGAGGCCGTGCTCAACACGCTGCCGCATCCGGTGCTGTGCGTCCGCGAGGACGGCCGCATCATCGACGTCAACGTCTCGGCGGAGGCGTTCTTCGAACTGAGCGCGATCGTGCTCCGCCGTCACGACCTGAAGGAGCTGGTGCCGTTCGGGTCGCCGCTGATCGCGCTGCTCGAGCAGGCGCTCGAGCGCAACGCGCCCGTGAACGAGTACCGCGTCGATCTCGGCATGCCGCGCACCGGCGGCGAGCGCATCGTCGACGTGCATGTCGCCCCGCTCGCCGAGCGGCCCGGCATCTTGGTGGTCGTGCTTCAGGAGCGCACGATCGCGGACAAGATGGACCGTCAGCTCACCCATCGCGGCGCGGCCCGCTCGGTCACGGCGCTCGCCGCGATGCTGGCGCATGAGATCAAGAACCCGCTGTCCGGCATCCGGGGCGCGGCGCAGCTTCTGGAGCAGTCGGCGAGTGACGAGGACCGGGCGCTGACGCGCCTGATCTGCGACGAGGCCGACCGCATCGTGAAGCTCGTCGATCGGATGGAGGTGTTCTCCGACGAGCGGCCGATCGAGCGCGAGGCGGTCAACATCCACGCCGTGCTCGAGCATGTGAAGCGGCTCGCGCTCTCAGGCTTTGGCCGCAACGTGCGGATCGTCGAGGAGTACGACCCCTCGCTGCCGCCGGTGCTGGCCAACCGCGACCAGCTCATCCAGGTGTTCCTGAACCTGGTGAAGAACGCCGCCGAGGCCATTGGGGACGCAGCAGACGGCGAGATCCACCTCTCGACCTCGTTCCGCCCCGGCGTGCGGCTGAGCGTGCCGGGCTCCTCGACCAAGGTGAGCCTGCCGCTGCAGTTCACCGTCCGCGACAACGGCCCCGGCGTGCCGGAAGACCTGATGCCGCATCTGTTCGACCCGTTCGTGACCACGAAGCCGACCGGCTCGGGCCTCGGCCTCGCGCTGGTCGCCAAGATCGTCGGCAATCACGGCGGCATCATCGAATGCGAATCCCAGCCGCGGCGCACCGTGTTCCGCGTGCTGATGCCGATGTTCGTCGGGAACGACGTTCAGAATCCAAGGAGTTAAGCCGGTCATGCCGCAGGGCAGCATCCTCGTCGCAGACGACGACGCCGCGATCCGCACGGTGCTGAACCAGGCGCTCAGCCGGGCCGGCTACGAGGTCCGGTCGACTGGCAACGCCGCGACCCTGTGGCGCTGGGTCAGCCAGGGCGACGGCGACCTCGTCATCACCGACGTGGTGATGCCGGACGAGAACGCCTTCGACATGCTGCCGCGCATCAAGAAGGCGCGGCCGGAGCTGCCGGTGGTCGTCATGAGCGCGCAGAACACGTTCATGACGGCGATCCGTGCGTCGGAGAAGGGCGCTTACGAGTACCTGCCGAAGCCGTTCGACCTGAAGGAGCTGATCGCGATCGTCGGGCGCGCGCTCACCGAGCCGCGCGGTCGCGCCAAGCGCGCCGACGACGTCGAGACCGACGAGATCCCGCTGGTCGGACGCTCGCCCGCGATGCAGGACATCTACCGTGTGCTGGCGCGGCTGATGCAGACCGACCTCACGGTGATGATCTCGGGCGAGAGCGGCACCGGCAAGGAACTGGTCGCGCGCGCCCTGCACGATTACGGCAAGCGCCGCTCCGGTCCGTTCGTGGCGATCAACATGGCCGCGATCCCGCGCGACCTGATCGAGGCCGAGCTGTTCGGCCACGAGAAGGGCGCCTTCACGGGCGCGCAGGCGCGCTCCTCGGGCCGCTTCGAGCAGGCCGAGGGCGGCACGCTGTTCCTGGACGAGATCGGCGACATGCCGATGGAGGCCCAGACCCGGCTGCTGCGCGTGCTCCAGCAGGGCGAGTACACCACCGTCGGCGGCCGCACCGCGATCAAGACCGACGTGCGCATCGTCGCCGCCACCAACAAGGATTTGCGCCTGCTCATCCAGCAGGGGCTGTTCCGCGAGGATTTGTTCTTCCGGCTCAACGTCGTGCCGATCCGGCTTCCGCCGCTGCGCGAACGCGCCGAGGACGTGCCGGACCTCGTGCGCCACTTCTTCGCGCTCGCGCTGCGCGAGGGCCTGCCGGCCAAGCAGATCGACGCCGCCGCGCTTGATCGGCTGAAGCGCTATCGCTGGCCCGGCAACATCCGCGAGCTCGAGAACCTGATCCGGCGGCTCGCCGCGCTCTATCCGCAGGAGATGATCGGCGCCTCGATCATCGACGCCGAACTGTCGCAGCCCGCCACCAACAGCCTCGGCGAGGACGGCGCGGCGGCCGAGACGCTCGGCGGCTCGGTGGAGCGGCATCTGACGAGCTACTTTTCGGACTTCGGCGAGAACCTGCCGCCGCCCGGGCTCTACCACCGCGTCCTGCGCGAGGTGGAGTATCCGCTAATCTCAGCGGCGCTCGCCGCGACGCGCGGCAATCAGATCAAGGCGGCGGAGCTGCTCGGCGTGAACCGCAACACGCTGCGCAAGAAAATCCGCGATCTCGACGTCCAGGTGGTGCGGCTGACGCGCTGACCGGCTGACGCCCCACGGCGGCCGCCTCCGGGCGGCTGCCGGTTCCGCGTTCGAAACATGCTTGGGCTGCCCAGAAGTTGTCGCATTGCGACAACAGTGTGGTACGGCTGCATCATCGGGGGAGCGGCGACTCACCGTCGCCCGCGCTTCCCGTCGCCATGACCGCCGTTCGCCCGGGAGCCGTGTTTGGCCGCCGACGCCGACCATCAGCCAGAGCCGACCGCGCCGCGTGAGCGCCGCGGCCCGGGCGTGTTCGGGCCGGTCTGCGTCATCGCGGCGCTGATCTCCGCGCTTGTCACCTTCATGGTGCTGACCGGCCGCGCCGACATCGAGCCGACCGAGCACGCAAGCGAGATCGCGATCTACATCAATGGCGGCTTCGCGGCGCTGCTGGTCGTCATCATCCTCTGGGAAATCCGCGCCTTCGTGCTGGCGCGCTGGCGCGGCCAGGCCGGCTCGCAGATCCACGGCCGGCTGGTCGCGCTGTTCTCGATCGTGGCGGTGACGCCCGCAGCCCTGCTCGCCGTGTTTGCGCTGATCACCATCGACAAGGGCTTCGACAGCTGGTTTTCGACCCGCGTGCGCGAGATCGTCGACAATTCGCTGGTCGTCGCGCGCGCTTACCTCAACGAGCACGCCCGCTCGATCCGGGGCGAGATCCTCGCGATGGCCAGCGACGTGAACCGCGCCCGGCCGCTGTTCGACAATGACCGCGAGCGCTTCTCGGAGTTCTTCACCGCGCAGGCGACGATCCGCGGCCTGCCGGAGGCGCAGCTGCTGAAGCCCGACATGACGGTGGTCGAGCGCGCCAAGATCCAGATCGGCCGCGACTTTCCGAAACCGCCGCAGCTCGACGTCGAGAATGCGCCGACCGACGAGCCGACGCTGCTCGCGCCGGGCAAGCAGAACGCGATCGGCGCCGTGCTCAAGCTCGCGAATTACGACGATCTCGTGCTGTTCGTGGCCCGGCCCGTCGATCCGCGCGCGAACAGCTACATGCAGCTCGTCGAGCAGGGTTCGGCCGAATACAGCTCGCTGACGCTGAGGCGCCGCGACATCCAGACGACAGTCGCGCTGCTCTACGTGCTGGTCTCGCTGTCCCTGCTGCTCGCCGCGATCTGGCTCGGGCTCGCCTTCGCCAACCGGTTGGTGTCGCCGATCCGCCGCCTGATCACCGCGGCCGACCGCGTCTCGTTCGGCGACCTCAACGTCCAGGTGCCGATCACCCGCAAGCAGGAGGGCGATCTCGGCGCGCTCGCCGAAACCTTCAACAAGATGACCTCGGAGCTGAGGAGCCAGCGCAACCGACTCGTCGAGGCCGCCGAGCAGATGGACAGCCGCCGCCGCTTCACCGAGGCGATGCTGGCCGGCGTCAGCGCGGGGGTCATCGGCATCGACCCCGCCGGCGCCGTGACGCTGATGAACCGCAGCGCCGAAAAGCTGATCGGCGCGCCGGAGGAGACGCTGCTCGGCCGCCCGCTGCGCGACGCCGCGCCGGAGTTCGGGCCGCTGATCGACGCCGCGCTCGGGCGTTCGCAGCGCCTGGTGCAGGGGCAGGTGACGATTCTGCGGGCCGGGCGCGAGCGAAACCTCAACGTCCGTTTCACGACCGAGACTTCGACCGCCGACGACCACGGCTATGTGGTCACGCTCGACGACATCACCGAGCTGGTCGCCGCGCAGCGCACCTCCGCCTGGGCCGACGTCGCGCGGCGCATCGCCCATGAGATCAAGAACCCGCTGACGCCGATCCAGCTCTCGGCGGAGCGCATCCGGCGCAAATACGGCAAGGTGATCGTCGAGGAGCGTGACGTCTTCGACCAGTGCACGGACACGATCATCCGCCAGGTCGACGACATCAAGCGGATGGTCGACGAGTTCTCCTCCTTCGCCCGCATGCCGAAGCCGACGATCGAGGAGGAGGACCTCGCGAATGTCGTGAAGCAGGGCGTCTTCATGATGCGCGTCGGCTATCCGGACATCCGGATCGAGGCGCACGGCGCCGACACCCCCGTGCTCGCCCGGTTCGACCGAAGGCTGATCGCCCAGGCCGTCACCAACATCGTCAAGAACGCGACCGAGTCGGTCCATTCGGTGCCCGAAGAGATCCGCGGGCAGGGCAAGATAGACGTCGCGGTCCGCCGGGAGGGCGACCTCGCGGTGATCGAGGTCGTCGACAATGGCGCCGGACTGCCGACCGAGAATCGGCAGCGGCTGCTCGAGCCCTATATGACGACCCGCGAAAAGGGGACCGGGCTTGGTCTCGCGATCGTCGGCAAGATCATGGAGGAGCATGGCGGCGGCGTGGAGCTGCTCGACGCGCCCTCGGTGGCCTCCGGCGGACGCGGCGCCATGGTCCGGCTCTGGTTCCAGGCCCGAAGTCCGGGCCCTTCGGCCGCTGTCTCAACCGCTGCGGCGCCCGCCGCCTGATCCGTTCCAGCCAACATTTATTCCGGAGCTTCTTTTCTCCTCATGGCGACCGACATCCTCATCGTCGACGACGAAGCCGACATCCGCGAACTCGTCGCCGGCATTCTGCAGGACGAAGGCCACGGCACGCGGACCGCGCGGAATTCCGACGAGGCGCTGGCGGAGATCGCCAAGCGGCGTCCGCAGCTCGTGTTCCTCGACATCTGGCTGCAGGGCTCGAAGCTCGACGGGCTCGAGATCCTCGACGTGATCCACCGCGATCACCCGGAAATCCCGATCGTCATGATCTCCGGCCACGGCAACATCGAGACCGCCGTCTCGGCGATCAAGAGCGGCGCCTACGACTTCATCGAGAAGCCGTTCAAGGCCGACCGTCTCGTGCTGATCGCGCAGCGCGCGCTCGAATCCTTCGCGCTGAAGCGCGAGCTCAAGGATCTGCGGCGCGGCTCCGGCCAGACCACCAAGTTCATCGGCCACTCCACGGTCATGAACCAGCTGCGCGGCGCCCTCGAACGCGTGGCGCCGACCAACAGCCGCATCCTGATCGCGGGGCCGTCCGGCTCCGGCAAGGAGCTCGCAGCGCGGGTGATCCATGCCCGCTCCGCCCGCGCGAGCGGCCCCTTCGTGCTGATCAACGCCGCGGCGATCACGCCGGAGCGGATGGAGGAGGAGCTGTTCGGCGTCGAGGGCGCGGACGGCCAGCGCAAGATCGGCGCGCTCGAGGAAGCGCATGGCGGCACGCTGTTCATCGACGAGATCGCCGACATGCCGCGCGAGACCCAGAACCGCATCCTGCGCGTGCTGGTCGAGCAGACCTTCGCGCGCGTCGGCGGGACCACGCGCGTGCATGTCGACGTGCGGATCATCTCGTCCTCGTCGCGCAATCTCGAGGAGGAGATCGCCGAGGGCCGCTTCCGTGAGGATCTGTTCCACCGGCTCGCGGTGGTGCCCGTGCGGGTGCCGGCGCTCGCCGAGCGGCGCGAGGACATCCCTGAGCTGATCGACTTCTTCCTCGACCAGATCTCGGCCGCGACCGGCCTCGCCAAACGCAAGATCGGCGAAGACGCCATGGCGGTGCTGCAGAGCCACGACTGGCCTGGCAACGTCCGGCAGCTGCGGAACAATGTCGAGCGGCTGATGATCCTCGCCGGCGGCGATCCGGAGGCTTTGGTCACGGCCGACATGCTGCCGTCGGAGATCGGCACCATGGTGCCGCCGACCCCGGCCGGCGCCGGCGGCGAGCAGCTGATGGGGCTGGCGCTGCGCGAGGCGCGCGAGATCTTCGAGCGGCAATATCTGCTCGCCCAGATCAGCCGGTTCGGCGGCAACATCTCCCGCACAGCCGAGTTCATCGGCATGGAGCGCTCGGCGCTCCACCGCAAGCTCAAGGCGCTCGGCATCGGGTGACGGCGATCGTCATCCCGGCCAAGCCGCAGAGCGGCGCAGAGCCGGGATCGTCTCCCAATTCAAACGCCTCCTCCGGAGCGCGATCCCGGCTCTCAGCTGCGCTTCGGCCGGGATGACGCCTTTCTCCATCTGCGGATCCAGCACATGTCCCGCATCGCCTATGTCAACGGCCGCTATGTCCCGCATGCGAGGGCGGCGGTGCATATCGAGGACCGCGGCTACCAGTTCGGCGACGGCGTCTATGAGGTCTGCGAGGTGCGCGACGGCGCGCTGATCGACGAGACGCGGCATCTCGCGCGGCTCGCCCGTTCGCTCGGCGAGCTCAAGATTCGGCCGCCGATGCCGGAGGCGGCGCTCAAGATCGTCCTGCGCGAGACGATCAGGCGCAACCGGGTGCGCGACGGCATCGTCTATCTCCAGGTCACGCGCGGCGTCGCGCGCCGCGACCACTACTTTCCGGCCGCAGACGTGTCGCCGGCGCTGGTGGTGACGGCGCGCGCCTCGGACCGGACGAAGGTCGAGGCGACCGCCGCGGCCGGCGCCGCCGTCATCACCGTGCCGGAGAACCGCTGGCCGCGCGTCGACATCAAGGCGATCGGGCTGCTGCCGAACGTGCTTGCCAAGCAGCAGGCCCGCGAAGCCGGCGCGCGCGAGGCCTGGTTCGTCGACCCGCAGGGCTTCGTCACCGAGGGCGGATCGACCAACGCCTGGATCGTCACCGCCGCGGGGGCGCTCGTCACCCGGCCGGCGGACGCCGGTATCCTGCGCGGCGTCACCCGCACGACCGTGTTCGACATGGCGCGCGAGCTCGGCCTCAGCGTCGAGGAGCGCGCCTTTTCTGTGGATGAAGCCAAAGCCGCCCGTGAAGCCTTCATCACGGCTGCGACGACGATCGTGACGTCCGTGATCATGATCGACGGAGCTCCGGTGGGGGATGGCGCGCCCGGACCGGTCGCGCGCGAGCTTCGGCGCCGATTTCACGACTTCGCAGAGCGCGCGCGGGGGTGACCCGGCAGCCCGGCGACGCCCTGTCGCCCTTGCGAAATTCCCGCGCAGCGGCGTTAATAAGCGCGCGCGCGGTCATCCTCCGCCGACGCGCGAGACATGGGGGCAAGCCGCGGCGCGGGATCCGCAGCGCTTCCGCTCGCGCCGTCAGAGGCGTCCGCGCGATCGCTTGAGCTCAAACGAAAGAACAAGAACATGGCCGCCGAGCGCGTTCAGAATCTGCAGGACACCTTTCTGAACAATGTCCGCAAGAACAAGGTGCCCCTCACCATCTTCCTGGTGAACGGCGTCAAGCTGCAGGGCGTCGTGACCTGGTTCGACAATTTTTGCGTGCTGCTCCGCCGCGACGGCCACTCGCAACTCGTCTACAAGCACGCCATATCCACGGTGATGCCGGGCCACCCGATCCAGCTGTTCGAGCCGGAGGAAGAGGCCGAGACGGCGGGTGCGGGCCGCGGACGCTGATGGCGCTCTCCGTTGGCCCCTGCGGCGAACGGGTAAGCGATTGAACGAAATCACGGGTCAAAACGGGCAGGGCCACAGCAGCCGGAACGCGCGCACGCGCGCTCTGGTGGTGACGCCGATCCTCTCCTCGAGGCGCGCCGACGAACCATTGCGCGCGCCGACCGCCCGGCTTGAGGAGGCTGTGGGCCTCGCTGAGGCGATCGACCTCGAGGTCGCGGAAAGCCGTCTGGTGACGCTGAGCGAGATCCGGCCCGCGACCTATCTGGGCAAGGGCAAGGTCGCGGAGCTCGGCGAACTCGTTAAGTCCGAGGAAGTCGAGCTCGTCGTGCTCGATGCCGCGCTGAGCCCGGTGCAGCAGCGCAACCTCGAGAAGGAGCTCGGCTCCAAGGTCATCGACCGCACCGGCCTGATCCTCGAGATCTTCGGCCGCCGCGCGCGCACCAAGGAAGGCGTGCTGCAGGTCGAGCACGCCCATCTCACCTGGCAGAAGAGCCGGCTGGTGCGGTCCTGGACCCATCTGGAACGGCAGCGCGGCGGTTTCGGCTTCCTCGGCGGCCCCGGCGAGACGCAGATCGAGGCCGACCGCCGGGTGATCGGCGAACGCATCCTCAAGATCGAGCGCGAGCTCGAGCAGGTGAGGCGCACCCGCGGGCTGCACCGGGCGGGGCGCAAACGCGTGCCTTATCCGGTGGTCGCGCTCGTCGGCTACACCAATGCGGGCAAGTCGACGCTGTTCAACCGGCTGACGCGCGCTGAGGTAACGGCGGCCGACATGTTGTTCGCGACGCTCGACCCGACGCTGCGGCAGATCCGCCTGCCGCACGGCGCCCATGCGATCCTGTCCGACACCGTGGGCTTCATCTCGGAGCTGCCGACCCAGCTGATCGCCGCCTTCCGGGCGACGCTCGAGGAGGTGATCGAGGCCGACGTCATCCTTCATGTTCGCGACGTCAGCCACGAGGACGCGGAGGCGCAGGCCGCCGACGTCGAGGCGGTGATACGCGACCTCGGGATCGATCCCGCCACGGACGAGCGCGTGGTCGAGGTCTGGAACAAGGTCGACCGGCTCGACGAGGGCGCGCGCGCGAGCCTCGCCGCGACGGTCGCGCGCCGCGACGCAGACAGGCGACCGGTGCTGGTTTCGGCGCTGACCGGGGAGGGCGAGGACGCCCTGCTGGCGGCGGTCGAGGCGCGGCTCTCGGCGCGGCGCGAGACGGTTGTCGTCACGATTGCGGCGGATGACGGCGCGGGCGAGAACTGGCTGCACCGGCATGGCGACGTGATGGAGCGCAAGGTCGCCGAGGACGGCGCGGTTCAGGTCACGGTTCGGGTCGAGCCGGAGCGGGTCGATGGCCTGCGCCGTCGCTTCGACTCGGTGAGCGCCATCTAGCTTGCTTGGGCCGGAGGCGACCGCCGCAGCGCGGCGCCGCCTCCGTCTCGCGATGGGCTGAAAACTCAGCGCGGCGTCCAGGTCTCCGTGCCGACCTGCTTGCCTCCGGCATAGGTCCAGTAGCCCTCGATCACCCCGCCCTTCTCCGCGCTGTAGATCGCGATGCCGGTGTTCGAGCCGGACTTGTAGCCGACCGCAAGCCCCTTGGGGCCGCCGATGCCGGTGCCGACGAATTTGTCGGCGCCGATCGTCCAGACCACCTGGTAGGTCGCGTCGCCGGTCTTCTTCACCGTGACGACGCCCTCATATTCGCCTCCGCCGCCAGGGCTCTCGCCTTTGACGTCGTAGCGTGCGGCGAATTCCGCCGCGAAGGCCGAGCTCGCCATCAGGCAGGCGAGAACGCCGGCCGCCACAAAACTGCGCATGATTTTCCCCCCGAGCCGGCCGTTGCGGCCGACGCGCGACGGTAGTTCGCCGGCTTCGCCGCAAGCAAGCGTCGCGTCGCCGCCAGCGCTGTTCAGGGGAGGGGAGCGCCGGACGTAGAAACGCCTCGCCGACGGGGTCGGCGAGGCGTTTCATGGACGTCGATGATCCAGGTTCTCACGGGTGTGGGCCGGCCCTCGAAGAGGTGTCTCGGCTGGTCATGAACCTGTGCGTCGTCGATCTATTCCGAAGTATCCGCCTTGCCTGAGTCCAACGGTGCCCGCCGTTCCGATCCATCGGCAAGCATCCGTAGGGTCACTCAAGGCGCACACTTCGGCAAAGTCAGCTAAATTGTGCTTGTTCCGCTCAGTCCCGCGATCCGGATACGCGGCGTAGCGGTTAGTCTACACGCTTCGGCGGAGTCATTTTTTTAAACCTCCGGTGTCTGTGTTGACGAGATCAGGATGCCCCCGTCCGAACCTGTCGTCAACCCGTCATCGATTCGCCTCTCGCGCCGGCCGCGGCTCCTCGGTCGCGCCAACCTCCTCTCAACCTTCGCCGCGTAAAACGGGCGTCCATACGCCCATCCGCAGCCTCCGACCCGGGGCGCTCGGGGATGCGCGAGGGCCGCGCCATGACGACTGCTCCGGGACGAACGCTTCAGGCCGGCGCGCTCCTTCCGGAACTGATCGCCGTGCGCGGCGTCGCGGCGGTCGCGATCGTGAGCGCGCATGCGCTGTCGATGGCGACGCGCGGCCATGGCGGCGTGCCGCCGTCCGTCGAATACGCCCGGATCATCGTCGACTTCTTCTTCGTCCAGAGCGGCTTCGTGCTGGCCCATGTGTACGACCCGGCGTGGCGGGAGGGGCGGTTCCGCTACCTCACCTTCCTGGGCAAGCGGCTGGCGCGGCTCTGGCCGCTGCATGTCGCGACCCTTCTCGTGGTGGCGGCGCTGGTGCTCGCAGGCCGCGCCGCCGGGCTTGAGACCGAGAACCCGCACACGCTGTGGAGCTTCACGGTCACTTTGCTGATGCTGCACTCGACCTGGGCGACCAGCGACCTCGCGTGGAACTGGCCGTCCTGGTCCGTCAGCGCGGAATGGTGCGCCTATCTGGCGATCCCGCTGTTCTTCCTCGCCGCCGACCGGGTGCGCGGCTCGACGGCCCGGATCGCGGTGGCGCTCGGCCTGTTCGTCGCCTGCGCGGCGTTCTCGGAGCTCGCGCTCGGCGCCGACCTTGTCACGCTGACCTATGACGGCGGCGCGTTCCGCATCATTCCGTCCTTCTTCGCGGGCATGCTGCTCAGGCGCATGTTCGACGATGAGCCCGCGCTGCTCGCCATGAGCCCGCGCGGCTATGCGGCGATCGTCGGCGGGGTGCTGGCGGTCTGCGCTGCGTTGATCGCGATGAACGCGACCTATGACGCGCTCTGGCCGGCGATGGTGGTGCTGACGGCGGCGCTTGCGTCGCGGGCTGCGCAGCCCGCGCCCGGCGTGCTGCGCGGCCGGCTCCTGGCATGGCTCGGGGAGCTCTCCTACGCGATCTATCTGACGCACGCGATCGTGCTGCAGGTCGCGTTCACAGGCGCCAAATTTTTAGGGTTCGGTCATACCTTCGCGCAGCGGGCGGCGCTTGGATTCGGAGCTCTGGCCGCGACGGTGTTCGTCGCGCAAGCGGCCTACACGCTCGTGGAGAAGCCTGGGCGCGGCCTGATGGCGCGCCTGTTTTCGCAACCTCGGCCCGCCCGCGCACTGGCGGCGGCGGCCGATCAGGCAGGCGCCGGAAAATGATCGCAGACCTCAGGTCCGGAGCCGCGCCGGCCGAGATCACAGGGGATGTCTGCGTCGTGGGCACGGGCCCGGCGGGCATCACGCTCGCGCTGGAGCTCGCCCGCAAGGGCAAGACCGTGGTGCTGCTCGAAGGCGGCGGCCCCGTCTATGAGGAGGAGTCGCAGGACCTCTACCGCGGGGCCGTCACCGGCCACGACAATATCGACGTCGCGAATTCCAGGCTCAGGCAGTTCGGCGGCACGTCGGGCCACTGGACCGGGCTGTGCGCGCCGCTCGACCCGCTCGATTTCGAGAAGCGCGCCGACATGCCGACCCATGGCTGGCCGGTGACGCGCGAGGAGCTCGATCCGTTCTACGCCCGCGCTCAGGACTATCTCGACCTCGGGCCGTTCAAATACGATCTGGCGGACTGGAGCGCTGCGCTCCCGCACAAGGCGCTGCCGCTCGACCCGGCCAAGGTGTTCACCGACGTCTACCAGGAGAGCCCGCCGACGCGGTTCGCCGAGAAGTTCTACGACGCCGTCGCCAACGAGGCGCGCATCCAGTGCTGGCTGCACGCCAGCCTGACCGACGTCACGCTGCAGGACGGCTCCGACGTGGTCCAGTCCGTCACCGCCAGCACGCTTCACGGCCAGCGGACGACCGTAAAGGCCAAGACCTATGTGATCGCCTGCGGCGGGCTCGAGAACGCCCGCATCCTGCTGAACTGCCGCAAGCAGCGGCCTGCAGGTCTCGGCAACGAGCATGATCTTGTCGGCCGCTACTACACCGATCACATGACGGTCGAGACCACCACCATCATGTTCAACGAGGGCGTCGACACCTCGCTCTACGCCGCCGACATGCACGCCGACGGGACCAAGCTGCTGATCGGCCTGAAGCTCAACCCGGACCTGATCAGGTCCATGGGGCTCAACAACAATTCGGCGTTCCTCGTGCCGCAGTACGAGAAGGACGTCTACAATGACGACTTCCGCAATTATGGCTGGATCGCGTTCTCCACGATGCTGAAGACGTTCAGCCGCGGGCATGTACCGGACCGCTTCGCGGAGCGCTATTGCGACATGACCGACGATCTCGGCCAGGTCGCCACCGGCGTGTATCGGCACGCCGTGCGCAGCTTCATGCCGCCGGCGCATCCTGCCCGCGTCTACAAGCTCAGGCAGGACGCCGAACAGTCGCCGAACCCGGACAGCCGCGTCACGCTGATCACCGACAAGGACCCGCTCGGCTTCAACCGCATCGCCCTCGACTGGCGCGTCTCGGCCGACGACCTGCTCAAGCTGCGCCGCACTCATGAGGTGATCGGCGCCGCGATCGGGGCCGCCGGGCTCGGCCGCATGCGCCTCGGCATCGGCGAGAAGCCCGACCTCGAGCTCGCCTATTCGGCATACCACCACATGGGCACGACCCGCATGCATGAGGATCCGCGCCAGGGCGTGGTCGACCGCGACTGCCGGGTGCACTCGGTCGCCAATCTCTACATGGCCGGCAGCTCGACCTTCACCACCGGCGGCTGCGCCAACCCGACGCTCACCGTCGTCACGCTCGCGATCCGGCTCGCCGAGCATCTCGCCGTCGCGGCTTAACGGAGGCCCGCATGGGAACTTTCACCCGCCGCGCGCTGCTGGGTTCTGTCGGCGTGGTCGCGCTCGGCGGCCTCGCCTATGGCGGCAGCCGCGTCGCCTGCCGCTTCGTGCCGCGCAACCATCCGGATTTCTTCTCGCTGCTCGACATGGTGCCGGACGAGCCGGCGGTCCGGCGGCTCGGTCGCAGCGCGCTCGCGGCCGACGGGCTGGCGCGGGACCTGCCGAGCCTCGCAGCCGCGCTCACGGACCGCCCGCTGATCCGCCAGGCGATCGCCGAAGACTGCCCCACGACGCGCAAGACGCTGGTGCAGGACCAGTGCGCACTGGATTTCGCCGACGACCGCACCGTCGTGGTGGACGGCTGGGTGCTGTCGGAGACCGAGGCCAGCCTCTGCGCGGCCCGCATCCTGAGCGCTCGCCCGGTCTGATCCGGCAGGCGCAACGAAAAAGGGGACGCCTCGCGGCGTCCCCTGAACGTCGCAGGCCGAGGGGCCTGCCGGAAGGAAGTCCTCAGACCGAATAGTACATGTCGAACTCGACCGGATGAGGCGTGTGCTCGAAGCGGATCACGTCCTGCATCTTGAGCTCGATGAAGCTGTCGATCTGGTCGTCGGTGAACACGCCGCCCTTCTTCAGGAACTCGCGGTCCTTGTCGAGCGACTGCAGCGCCTCGCGCAGCGAGCCGCAGACGGTCGGGATCTTGCGCAGCTCCTTCGGCGGCAGGTCGTAGAGATCCTTGTCCATCGCCTGGCCCGGATCGATCTTGTTGGTGATGCCGTCGAGGCCGGCCATCATCAGCGCGGCGAAGCACAGATAGGGGTTCGCCGACGGGTCCGGGAACCGCACCTCGACGCGCTTCGCCTTGGGCGAGGTCGTGAACGGGATGCGGCAGGAGGCGGAGCGGTTGCGGGCCGAATAGGCGAGCAGCACCGGCGCCTCGAAGCCCGGGACGAGGCGCTTGTAGCTGTTCGTCGTCGGGTTGGTGAAGGCGTTGACCGCCTTGGCGTGCTTGATGATGCCGCCGATGTACCAGAGGCACTCCTGGCTCAGACCGGCGTACTTGTCGCCCGCGAACAGCGGCTTGCCGTCCTTCCAGATCGACATGTGGCAGTGCATGCCCGAGCCGTTGTCGCCATAGACCGGCTTCGGCATGAAGGTCGCGGTCTTGCCGTAGGACTGCGCCACCTGGTGGATGCAGTACTTGTAGACCTGGGTGTGGTCGGCCATCAGCACGGCTTCCTCGAACTTGAGGCCGAGCTCGTGCTGGGCGGAGGCCACCTCGTGGTGGTGCTTCTCGACCTTCGCGCCCATCGCGGCCATGGCGGCCAGCATCTCGCCGCGCATGTCCTGCGCGCTGTCCATCGGCGGCACCGGGAAGTAGCCGCCCTTGGTGCGGATCCGGTGGCCCAGATTGCCGGTGTCGTATTCGGCGTCGGAGTTCGTCGGCAGCTCGTCGGAGTCGAGCTTGAAGCCGGTGTTGTACGGCGTCGCCGCGAAGCGCACGTCGTCGAACACGAAGAACTCAGCCTCGGGGCCGAAATAGATGGTGTCGCCGATGCCGAGCGACTTCAGATAGGCCTCGGCCTTGACCAGCGTGCCGCGCGGGTCGCGCTCATAGGGCTCGTTGGTGGTCGGCTCGAGCACGTCGCACACGACGGAGAGCGTGGAGGCGGCGAAGAACGGATCGATGCAGGCGGTCTTCACGTCCGGCATCAGCAGCATGTCGGACTCGTTGATCGCCTTCCAGCCGGCGATCGACGAGCCGTCGAACATCTGGCCCTCGGCGAAGAAATCCTCGTCGACCATCGTGATGTCGAAGGTGACGTGCTGCCATTTGCCCTTCGGGTCGGTGAAGCGCAGGTCCACATATCTGACGTCGTTGTCCTTGATGAACTTCATGACGTCGGCGGCGGATTTCATCGCCATTCTTCTCTTTCCTTGAGCTGGTGTTCTTGTCGTTGGACGCCGCCCCCCGACGGCCGTCCAGGAATCAGATGGCCTCGACGCCGACCTCGCCGGTGCGGATGCGGATCGCTTCCTCGACCGGGGACACGAAGATCTTGCCGTCGCCGATCCGGCCGGTCGCAGCCGCCTTGCGGATCGCCTCGACGGCGCGCTCGACCATGTCGTCTCCGAGCACGACCTCGATCTTCACCTTGGGGAGAAAATCGACCACGTACTCCGCGCCGCGATAGAGTTCGGTGTGGCCCTTCTGGCGGCCGAAACCCTTGGCTTCGGTCACCGTGATGCCTTGCACCCCGACCTCCTGCAGCGCCTCCTTCACCTCGTCGAGCTTGAACGGTTTGATGATCGCTTCGATTTTCTTCACGTCGCTGAGCCTCCTCGTCCCGTCCGGTCGCGCCGCCTGGCGGCCGCGCGGGCGGGACGCCGCCTGATAGCAGCAAGCATGCCAATCCGCCCAGCCGCTGCCCCCGCCGCCGGCGGCAAGGTGTCGTACGACGTGACGGAGTCAAACAGAAGTCGGCGCCATCCGTCATGAGCGCAAATTAGGCAGACTGATGAAAAAATATGCCGCAACTTGCCCTCTGGTTCGCTCGAGCCGCGCGCGAATTGGGCAGGGGCCACAAGCGCTAAGCCGCCGGGACCCGACGCGATGATCGAGCTTCTGTCGCCTGAGGGGATGGCCGAGGTCGACCGCGCCTCCGTCAGCGCGGGTGTGAGCGGCGCCACGCTGATGGACAATGCGGGGCGGGCGGTCGCCGCCTGCGCGCGCCGCCGTTGGCCGGACGCGCGCCGGATCCTGGTGCTCGCCGGCCCGGGCAACAATGGCGGCGACGGCTTCGTGGCGGCGCGCGTTCTCGCCGAAGCCGGCCTCGAGGTCGTGGTGGCGACGCTGGGCGAGCGCGAAGCGCTGCGCGGCGACGCGGCGGCGGCTGCGGCCGCCTGGACGGGCGAGACGCGCCCGCTCGCCCAGGCGGATTACGACTGGCCGGATCTCATCGTCGACGCGCTGTTCGGGGCCGGTCTGTCGCGTCCGCTCGAGGGCGAAGCGGCTGAGGCCGTGCGGCGGACCAACGCGGCCGGCGCGCCGGCGCTTGCGGTCGACGTGCCGAGCGGGCTCGACGGCGCGACCGGGGAGGCGCTCGGCGGGCTCTGCGTCCAGGCGGCCGCCACCGTCACCTTCGTGCGGCTGAAGCCGGGGCACATCCTGCTTCCCGGCCGCTCGCTCTGCGGGCCGGTCGACCTCGCCGACATCGGCACGCCGGACGCCGCGCTCGCCGCCACGAAGCCGGCCGCATGGCTGAACCGGCCCGAGCTCTGGCGCGACGCCGTCCCGGCGCCTGCGATCGACGCGCACAAATATACCCGCGGACACGCGGCCGTCTGGAGCGGGCCCGCGCTGCGCACCGGCGCGGCCCGGCTTGCCGCGATGGCGGCGTTCAGGGCCGGCGCCGGCGCCGTCACCATCGTGGGCGAGCGCGACGCCCTTCAGGTCCACGCCGCGCATGTCACAGCCATCATGCTGCGGGAGCCGAGCGCCGATGGCGGCTGGGCCGATATTCTGCACGAGCGCCGCGTCGCCGCCGTGGTGGTCGGGCCGGGGGCGGGGATCACTGACCGCACGCGGCTCGCGCTCGCCCAGGCGCGCGCCGCCGGCTGCGCCACTGTGATCGACGCCGACGTCTTCAGCCTGTTTCCGGGCGACCCGGAAGGACTCGCGAAGCTCATCGCGACAGGGCAGGGCGGGGCGGCGCTCACGCCCCATGACGGCGAGTTCGCGCGGCTGTTCGGCGACGCCGCGCCGGCCGGTTCGCGGCTCGATCGCGCCAAGGCCGCAGCCGCAAGGCTCGGCGCCGTCGTCGCGCTCAAGGGGCCCGACACCGTCGTGGCCGCGCCGGACGGTCGCGCCGCGATCGCCGACAATGCGCCGCCGGATCTCGCCACCGCCGGCGCCGGCGACGTCCTCGCGGGCGTCTGCGCGGGGCTGATGGCGCAGCGCGTGCCGGCCTTCGAGGCGGCGGCGGCGGCCGTCTGGCTGCACGGCGAAGCGGCGAGGGTGGTCGGACGCGGCCTGATCGCCGACGACCTGCCGGGAGCATTGCCGACGGTGCTCCAGCGGCTGTAGCGCCCGGCCTGGCGGCGTGAACACGGGCCTCACTTTTCTGGTGCGCGCCGTGATCGCCATGCTATAGACCGCGCGCGCTTCGCGCCGTTGTTTCAGGCGAGGCGTTGCGCCCGGCGCGGGCGTGGTGGAACTGGTAGACACGCGGGATTTAGGTTCCCGTGGCGCAAGCCGTGGGGGTTCGAGCCCCTCCGCCCGCACCAAGCCGGACCTCAAGCCCGCCGCTTCCCGTGAAACGTTTTGCGCGGGCGCGCGCTTCTCAGGCGCCGCGCCCCGCACAGACTCTTACAAGAGACCGACGCCATGCAGGTGACGCAAACCCTCGACGAAGGCCTGAAGCGCGAGTTCAAGATCGTGGTTCCGGCCGCCGATCTCGACAGCCGCGTCAATGAGCGCCTGTCGACGATGAAGGACCGCGTCAACATCAACGGCTTCCGCAAGGGCAAGGTGCCGCTGCCGCACCTCAAGAAGCTCTACGGCAAGGCCGCGATGGCCGAGGTGCTCGAGCAGGTCGTGGCCGACGCCAACCGCAAGATCGTCGACGACAACGGCTTCAGGCTCGCGATGCAGCCGCAGGTGCGCGTCACCGCCGAGGGCGAGGACGACGAGCAGGCCGCCGTCGAGGGCGTCATGGCCGGCAAGCACGACCTCGCGCTCACCGTGAAGCTCGAGGTGCTGCCCAAGGTCGAGCTGAAGGAGCTCTCCGAACTCAAGGTCGAGAAGCTGACCGCCGAGGTCACCGACGCCGAGGTCGACGAGGCGGTCGAGCGGATCGCCAAGCAGAATCGCGGCTTTTCGGCCAAGGAAGAGGGCGCGACGGCCGCCGAGGGCGACCGCGTCACGATCGACTTCGTCGGCAAGATCGACGGCGAGCCCTTCGAGGGCGGCGCGGCGGAGGACCAGCCGCTCGAGCTCGGCTCGAACAGCTTCATCCCCGGCTTCGAGAGCCAACTGGTCGGCGTCAAGGCCGGCGACCAGAAGGTCGTGACGGTGAAGTTCCCCGACGACTACGGCGCGCCGCATCTCGCGGGCAAGGAAGCGACCTTCGACGTCACCGTGAAGGGCGTCGAGGCGCCGGCCGAGCTCAAGGTCGATGATGAGTTCGCGAAGTCGCTCGGGCTCGACAGCCTCGACGCGCTGAAGGCCGCCGCGCGCCAGCAGATCGAGACCGAATACGCCCGCGTCTCGCGCCAGAAGGTCAAGCGCCAGGTGCTCGACGCGCTCGACGCGCAGTATGATTTTGACCTGCCGCCCACCCTGGTCGAGCAGGAGTTCGAGAATGTCTGGCGCCAGGTCTCGGCCGACCTCGTGGCGTCGAAGCGCACCTTCGAGGACGAGGGCACGACCGAGGCGGAGGCCGAGGCCGACTACCGCAAGATCGCCCAGCGCCGGGTGCGTCTCGGTCTCGTCCTTGCGGAGCTCGGCGACAAGCACGATGTGAAGGTCACCGAGGACGAGGTTCGCGACGCGTTGATCGCGCGGGCGCGCCAATTCCCTGGCCAAGAGCAGCGGGTTTGGGACTACTATCGCCAGAATCAGGAGGCGATCGCAGAGCTCCGCGCGCCGATCTTCGAGGAGAAGGTCGTCGACGCGATTCTCGCGGGCGCTACCATCGAGGAGCGCTCCGTCAGCAAGGAGGAGCTTCTCGCGGCCGACCAGGACGGCGACAAGGCCGCGGCGTCGGAGTGACCTCCGGCGGAGCGGCCTCCGGGCCGCTCAAACCCGCCTACATGCAAGGGTGACGACGATGCGCGACATGTACGATCAGGCGACGAACTTCCTCATCCCGATGGTCATCGAGCAGACCAACCGGGGCGAGCGCTCGTTCGACATCTATTCCCGCCTGCTCAAGGAGCGCATCATCTTCCTGTCGGGCCCCGTGCAGGACGACATGGCGTCGGTGATCTGCGCCCAGCTGCTGTTCCTCGAGGCCGAGAATCCGAAGAAGGAAATCTCGCTCTACATCAACTCGCCGGGCGGCGTGGTCACCTCCGGCCTCGCGATCTACGACACGATGCAGTACATCCGCCCGCCGGTCGCGACCCTCTGCATGGGCCAGGCCGCCTCGATGGGCTCTCTGCTGCTGACCGCCGGCGAGAAGGGCATGCGGGGCGCGCTGCCGAACGCGCGCATCATGGTTCATCAGCCGTCGGGCGGGTTCCAGGGGCAGGCCTCGGACATCGAACGCCACGCCGAGGACATCGTGAAGATCAAGCGCCGGCTGAACGAGATTTATGTGAAGCACTGTGGCCGCTCCTATGAGGAGATCGACCGCACCCTCGATCGCGACACGTTCATGACCGCCGACATGGCCCGCGAGTTCGGGCTGATCGACCAGGTGTTCGAGAAGCGGCCGGGCGAGGGCGAAGGCGATCAGAAGGCTGCGTGACGAAAACACATCGTCAGCCATCTTCGGCATCGCGTGCGGCGGCGGGCTGTTGCTGCGCACGCACAATAGCCTATCATCGCACCTCGGCGTTGCGTCGTGCGGGCCGGGTTCCTACGTGACGGCGCCGATTGGTTAAGTTCGGTCGGCGTATCACGTCATTGATGGAGCGACGCGACTCAGTGCGGCGACATCGACCCGAAAGGGACTATTGAGATGAGCAAGGTCGGCGGCGGCGACGCCAAGAACACCCTCTACTGCTCCTTCTGCGGCAAAAGCCAGCACGAGGTGCGCAAGCTCATCGCCGGACCCACCGTCTTTATTTGCGACGAGTGCGTCGAGCTGTGCATGGACATCATCCGCGAGGAGAACAAGTCTTCGCTGGTTAAGTCCCGTGACGGCATCCCTACGCCGAAGGAGATCCGCAAGGTGCTCGATGACTATGTCATCGGGCAGGACCACGCCAAGAAAGTGCTCTCGGTGGCGGTCCACAACCACTACAAGCGGCTCAACCACGCGACGAAGCACAACGACGTCGAGCTCGCGAAGTCGAACATTCTGCTGATCGGTCCGACCGGCTGCGGCAAGACGCTGCTCGCGCAGACGCTCGCCCGCATCCTGGACGTGCCGTTCACGATGGCCGACGCCACGACGCTGACCGAGGCCGGCTATGTCGGCGAGGATGTCGAGAACATCATCCTGAAGCTGCTGCAGGCCGCCGACTACAATGTCGAGCGGGCGCAGCGCGGCATCGTCTATATCGACGAGATCGACAAGATCAGCCGCAAGTCGGACAACCCGTCGATCACGCGCGACGTGTCGGGCGAGGGCGTCCAGCAGGCGCTGCTCAAGATTATGGAAGGCACCGTCGCCTCCGTGCCGCCGCAGGGCGGCAGGAAGCACCCGCAGCAGGAGTTCCTGCAGGTCGACACGACCAACATCCTGTTCATCTGCGGCGGCGCGTTCGCGGGCCTCGACAAGATCATCTCGGGCCGCGGCAAGTCGACCTCGATCGGTTTCGGGGCCAAGGTGGCCGCGCCGGACGACCGCAAGACGGGCGAGATCTTCCGCCATGTCGAGCCCGAGGATCTGCTGCGCTTCGGCCTGATCCCGGAATTCGTCGGCCGTCTGCCGGTGCTGGCCACGCTCGAGGACCTCGACGAGGCCGCGCTGAAGACGATCCTGACGGAGCCCAAGAACGCGCTGGTGAAGCAGTACCAGCGGCTGTTCGAGATGGAGAACGTCGAGCTCTCGTTCAACGACGAGGCGCTCTCGGCCATCTCCAAGAAGGCGATCGAGCGCAAGACCGGCGCCCGCGGCCTCAGGTCGATCATGGAGCAGATCCTGCTCGACACGATGTTCGACCTGCCGGGCCTCGAAGGCGTCGAGCAGGTGGTGATCTCCGGCGACGTCGCCGACGGCAAAGGCCGGCCGCTCTACATCTACGCCGACCGCGCCAGCGAGGCCGGCGCCAGCGCCTGACCGCGTCCGGCGGAGCGATCTCGAAGCGCCCGCGGGTAACCCCCGCGGGCGTTTCTGTTTCGCCGTCGCATGAGGCGGCGCGGGCCTTTTGAGAGACCCCTGCGCCAAGGGGCCCTCACCCCGACCCTCTCCCGCAAGCGGGAGAGGGGGCCGCTGCGGTACGCCGCCTTCTGAAGCTCCGTCGCGACGTCGCCGCCCCCTTCTCCCGCTTACGGGAGAAGGTAAGGATGAGGGTGCGTCGGCCTTGCGCGAGAGCCGTCATCAGAGCGGCCAGACGCGCGATTCCGCGCTGCGCCAAGGTGCTCACCCGCGCCTTCTCACACGCGGGAGACGGCGCGGCGCGCGCGCTGCGGTGGAGCGTGCGGAACGTCTTCTTGACACCCCCCGGGGCGGTGGCCACCTAATCAGCAACGCTGCGATCCCCGAGTCCGCTTGGTGTTCGACGCATCCCCCAGGGCGGACGTTCGCGGGGCCATCTGGGCCGCGACAAGTCCGCGCCGCGCAAGGCGCGCCGCCGTCCTCCCCGGCGCGCGCCATGAAAGGATTAGAGTATGACCGCCGCCAAATCGCGCGCGCCCGTGAAGCCGGGCGAAGCCGATGTCCACGCCGTGCTGCCGCTGCGGGACATCGTGGTCTTCCCGCACATGATCGTGCCGCTCTTCGTCGGCCGCGAGAAATCCATCCGTGCGCTCGAAGAGGTGATGAAGGCGGACAAGCCGATCCTGCTCGCCACCCAGAAGAACGCCACCGACGACGATCCGGCGCCTGACGCGATCTACGAGATCGGGACGCTCGCCTCCGTGCTGCAGCTGCTGAAGCTTCCGGACGGCACCGTGAAGGTGTTGGTCGAGGGGCAGTCGCGCGGCCGCGTGCTCGGCTACACCGATCGCAAGGAGTTCTTCGAGGCCCGCATCGAGGCGGTGGAGGACATCGTCGAGAAGCCGGTCGAGGTCGAGGCGCTGGCGCGCTCGGTCGTCTCCGACTTCGAGAACTACGTGAAGCTGAACAAGAAGGTCTCGCCCGAGGTCGTCAGCGCCGTCACGCAGATCGAGGACGCCTCCAAGCTCGCCGACACCATCGCCTCGCATCTCGCGGTCAAGATCCCCGAGAAGCAGTCGGTGCTGGAGCTGCTCGACGTGCTCGAGCGGCTGGAGCGGGTGCTGTCGCTGATGGAGAGCGAGGTCTCCGTCCTCCAGGTCGAGAAGCGCATCCGCACGCGCGTCAAGCGCCAGATGGAGAAGACGCAGCGCGAGTACTACCTGAACGAGCAGATGAAGGCGATCCAGAAGGAGCTCGGGGACGACGAAGGTCGTGACGACCTCGCCGAGCTCGAGGAGCGGATCGCCAAGACCAAGCTCTCCAAGGAAGCGCGCGAAAAGGCCGACGCCGAGTTCAAGAAGCTGCGGCAAATGAGCCCGATGTCCGCCGAGGCGACGGTGGTCCGCAACTATCTCGACTGGCTGCTGTCGATCCCGTGGGGCGTCAAGTCGAAGGTCAAGAAGGACCTGCCGGCGGCCGAGAAGATTCTCGAGTCGGATCACTTCGGGCTCGAGAAGGTCAAGGAGCGGATCATCGAGTACCTGGCGGTCCAGAGCCGGGCCAACAAGCTGACCGGGCCGATCCTGTGCCTCGTCGGGCCTCCCGGCGTGGGCAAGACCTCGCTCGCCAAGTCGATCGCCAAGGCCACGGGCCGCGAATATGTCCGCATGTCGCTCGGCGGCGTGCGCGACGAGGCCGAGATCCGCGGCCACCGGCGCACCTATATCGGCTCGATGCCCGGCAAGGTCATCCAGTCGATGAAGAAGGCGAAGAAGGCCAACCCGCTCTTCCTGCTCGACGAGATCGACAAGATGGGCATGGATTTCCGGGGCGACCCGGCGTCCGCGCTGCTGGAGGTGCTCGACCCCGAGCAGAACTCCTCGTTCAACGACCATTACCTCGAGGTCGATTACGACCTGTCGAACGTGATGTTCGTGACGACGGCGAACACGCTGAACATCCCCGGCCCGCTGATGGACCGGATGGAGATCATCCGGATCGCCGGCTACACGGAAGAGGAGAAGCTCGAGATCGCCAAGCGCCACCTCCTGCCGGAGGTGATGAAGAAGCACGGCCTCGGCCCGAAGGAGTTCTCGATCGACGACGCCTCGTTGCTCACCGTCATCCGCCGCTATACGCGGGAGGCGGGCGTGCGCAATCTCGAGCGCGAACTCGCCAACCTCGCCCGCAAGGCGGTGAAGGAGCTCGTCTTCGCCAAGAACAAGAAGAAGACGATCAAGGTCACCGAGGCCAAGGTCGCCGACTTCCTCGGCGTGCCGCGCTATCGCTACGGCGAGGCTGAGAGCGAGGACCAGGTCGGCGTGGTCACGGGTCTCGCCTGGACGGAGGTCGGCGGCGAACTGCTGACGATCGAAGGCGTCATGATGCCCGGTAAGGGCAAGATGACGGTCACGGGCAACCTGAAGGACGTGATGAAGGAGTCGATCTCCGCCGCCGCGTCCTATGTCCGCAGCCGCGCGATCGACTTCGGCATCGAGCCGCCGCTGTTCGACCGGCGGGACATCCACGTCCACGTCCCGGAGGGCGCGACTCCTAAGGACGGTCCTTCGGCCGGCGTCGCCATGACGACCGCGATCGTGTCGGTGATGACCGGCATTCCGGTCCGCAAGGACATCGCCATGACGGGCGAGATCACCTTGCGCGGCCGCGTGCTGCCGATCGGCGGGCTCAAGGAGAAGCTGCTCGCGGCGCTGCGCGGCGGGATCAAGACGGTGCTGATCCCGGAGGAGAACGCCAAGGATCTGGCGGACCTTCCGGACAGCGTGAAGAGCCGCCTTGAGATCGTGCCGGTCCGCGTCATCGACGAGGTGCTGAGCCGGGCGCTGCTGAGGCGGCCGGAGCCGATCGAGTGGGAGGAGGAGCAGCCCGCTCCGCCGCGGCCCGCTGCGGTCGAAGAGGACGGCGCGGCTCTCCGCGCACACTGATGGGGAGCGTGCCAGTCTGGCACACACCTTATCCGTAAGAGGATGAGACTGGCCCGGGACCCCGTCCCGGGCCTTTTTCATTACTCAGGGAGGCGCGAAAGGCGTCGAAACTCACCGTTTTCTCCCTGTGCGTCCTTGCCTCCGAGGCGTTTTCGATCAAGGGTGCGCGCCTCTTTCCGGGACTGGTCTTTGAAGCTCCGAGTCCCGCCGTCGCTCAATGGAGAGAACGATGAACAAATCCGATCTCATCGCCGAAGTCGCCGACACCTCCGGCCTGTCGAAGCTCGACGCCGCCAAGGCCGTGGACGCGACCTTCGACGCCGTCATCGCGGCTCTCAAGAAGGGCGAGGAAGTCCGTCTCGTAGGCTTTGGCACCTTCGCCGTCGTGAAGCGGGCCGCCGGCGTCGGCCGCAACCTGCGCACCGGCGAAACCATCAAGATTCCTGAGTCCAACACGCCGAAGTTCAAGGCCGGCCAGGCCCTCAAGGACGCCGTCAACGGCTGATCGGCGTTCGGGCGGGACGTTCTTCGAGCGTCCCGGCCCGGCGCGGGGCTTGTCCGCCGCAGCGGCGCGCCGACCGCGCGGATGGGCGGTTAGCTCAGTTGGTAGAGCATCTCGTTTACACCGAGAGGGTCGGCGGTTCGAGCCCGTCACCGCCCACCATCGCGCCTCCCCGGGCCGAGGGCGAGGCCCGGAAAACCCGGTCCTCAAAAGCGTTTAGGGCGGCGGCGGTCGCCCTGGGGACAGAGGCGAGCCTGGGCTTCGGCCCGCTTGACAGGCTCCCCCCCGTCCCGTACCAACCGCCGCACGTCACGGGGTCAGCCCCGTTTCGGGGGTGTAGCTCAGTCGGTTAGAGCGCCGGCCTGTCACGCCGGAGGCCGCGGGTTCGAGTCCCGTCACTCCCGCCATTACTCTCCAGAGGTTGGACAGAACCTCTGGACCCGTTCCGCCAGGCGGAACGGCGAGTCGGTAGATCCTTCACCCATTTGATCGTTTGCGCCACGCGCCGCGCTCCTTTTGAGCTGCGCGACCTTCAACTCGCATGCGTCGAGCGGCCGGGCCCCGTACGCGAGAAACGCTGTGGGTTGGCCTTGCGCTCCCGAACCGGTAGGTTCCGCCACCCCTCCTAGAGTACCTTTTTGATGTCCGAGCATGCCGTCGCCGTCAGTGCCGCTGGAGTCGCGCCAGCGGCCCCGGAAGTCGAAACTTTCAGCTCGATTCCTTCGGTCTTCCCGGAAGGCCGGCTGTTCCGCATCGTCCTGAATCGCCTGACCTTCCTGTGCCGCTTTGATCCCCATCCGGGGGCGAAGCGGCTCGTCGTCAACCTCAAGGGCTTGAAGAGGCGGAAGTCTCCTCCGGCGTCTGAGCTGAACGCACGTAAGCTCGCCCGCAAGACGAGGTCCCACGTGCTGTCGATCTGGGATCCGTCGATGATCCTCAATCGCCGGCTGCGGTCCGGGATCTTCCTCGGGACGGAGACGCGCGACCCGATCGACGGGGTTCTGGCCATCACGCGGGAGCTTGGCCGTCAGCTGGGGCTCAAGCAGCGACGCTGCGTGTTCATGGGGCGATCCGGCCGCGGCTTCGCGGCCCTGATGGCCGCGTCCCGGATGGGCACGGGCGCGGTCGTCGCAGCGGCGCAGACGGATCTGTGGCCGATTCGTTGGGTGAAGACCGCCTCCCGCGTGCTTGCGCAGTTCAGGCGCGGCATCAGCGCGGAGGAAATGGCCGAAAAGCACTCGTCGCGCTCGAGCGTCATCACGGCCTATCGCGAGGCTTTGAAGGCCGGCCGAACGCCGCGCGTGGCGCTGATCTACAATCAGTTCGACCACCACCACTACCGCGAGCACCTGCAACCGTTCTGCCGGGCGTTCGAGGCGCCGATCGAGGGCGTGTCCGCCGACGGGCTGATCCTGACCTACCTCGTGAACCACAAACGCGGCCACGGCGTCGACCGGGCGACGATCAAGCGGATGATCCGCGCAATCTCGCACGCGACAGGCGAGGGGAAGCCCAAGCAGGTGAAAGAGACGGCAGACAGGCGGAAGGCCGCCGGCGCCGATCTGGCGCTCGCAAGCTGACGGGCGGCCGGCAGGGTCGCGAAAGGCTCGGGGATCGCGCCGCCCGCCTCCAGGGAGGCCATGGCGGCCCCAGCCGCGCGGCGCTGAAGTGGCAGTGGATCCCGTTCAGGGCGCCACTTGGTCCGCGTCCAGACGCTGCTGCAGCCTTGCGCTCAGGCGGTCGGCGACGGCTGCAAAAAACACCTTCTGGCGGTGGAGCTCGTCGCCGTCCGGGCCGCCGCGTTTGGGCTCGTCGCAGCTCTCCAGCCGGATGATCGCCGAGTCGAGCCGCTCGAAGAGGCAGTCGGCGAAGCGCTCGACATTGACCGTGGGGCGCTCGACCGCCTCGGCGATCCCGTCGACGAATGTCTCGACATGCTGCGCGAGGTCCGGCGCCCCTGAAGCGGCGTAGCGCGCCGCCTGTTCGGCGGCGAGCTCCATGATCTCGCCCACGCTGATCGTGTTCATGGCGTCTCTCCATCACCGCGTGATCGAACGACGATGGAACCCCGCCATGGTTGACGGCTCGTTAACGGCGGCGGTCCTGCGTGCAGGACGCGCTAAGCGCGAGCGGAGGCTCGTCCAGGGAGCCGGGCAGGGTGGCCCGCCTTGTGCTTCTGCACCCGCAGAGGCAATATCAGCCTACAGCAGGTATATCGTCAGTCGGCTGCCGAGAGATGTGGGGCAAGATGAACGAGGGCGCTCCTTCGAAAAGCGGGAAGAAGCTGTTCCATTCTCAATGGCCGAAGCGCGAGGCGGGATCGCGGCTGGTCGGCGGATGCGATCCCTTCCATGAGCCGCGCTTCAAGTTCTCCAAGGAAAGCAGCTTCTTTACGATTGGCTCCTGTTTCGCGCGGAACATCGAGGAGTACCTGGGCCGCGCCGGCGTTCGGGTCGCGACATACGATCTGGATTTCCCGAACAGCGAGCTGAAGGCAAACTCAAGGCGCAACGATCTCCTTGTGAAATACACCCCCGGGTCAATTCATCTGGAGATCGCGTCGGCGTTCGGACGGGTCGAACCGCTCCCAGACGAACGGTACCTCGTCGCCACGGATAAGAACGGCGGCTACCATGACGTCATGCTGCCATTCGACTATCCTGCCGTCACGCTCGAGCGCGGGATGGAAAGGAGGCGCCAGATAAGGGCGCTGTTCGGCGGCATCGCCAACGTTTCCGTCGTCGTCATCACGTTGGGTCTGATCGAGCATTGGTACGACAACGAGCTCGGCATCTACATAAATTCGCGTCCCGGCCCCCGTGTGGAGAAGCTTTATCCAGGCAGGTTCGCGTTCAGACAGCTCGATCTCGAGGAAAACCGGGCACTGGTCGAGGCCTCTCTTGAGATCGTTCATGACGTAAACCCGTCTGCGCACGTCATCCTCACGACCTCTCCGGTTCCGCTCGGTCGGACATTCACTGATGATGACGTCATCGTAGCCAACGCCTACTCGAAGGCGGTCCTTCGGGTGATCGCGCAAGAAATGGCGAAGAAATACCCCTTCGTGGATTATTTCCCGAGCTATGAGATCGTAACCATGTCTCCTCCGGATATGGCGTGGGAACATGACCTCCGACACGTCAGGGATACGATGGTCGGATCGGTGATGAAGAAGTTCTTCGCCAGTTATTTCATGGGAGATGACGCAGCGAAGGCGGAGGACGCCACCGCGGCCTACGCAAAGGCGAAGTCCGACCTTGACGCGGGACGCGCCGACGACGCCTTCAAGGCCTTCAAGGCCCTTGAGCCGAATTTCTCGGAAGACCGCTCCTTCTGGCTCTCCTATTGTCTGGCGGCGGTCGAGGCCAAGAAGGCTGATGAAGCGGACCGGATCTCGCTGGTCCTCATGGAAAAGAACCCAGGTCCTTGGGCGGAGATTCTCCGTGGCAGAGCCTTGGCGCTTGGCGGAGATTTCGAGTCGGCGCTGTCTCTCATTCGGAAGGCGCGAGAGAATCCGCGCACCGCAATTCATGCCAGTGGCTGGGAGATGCAGGTCGGCCGCGACATGGGAGACGCTCAGGTCGAACTTGCGGGCGCGTTGTCCGCCGCTGACGCCATCCTGACCGACCGAACCACGGCGGCTAAAAAGCGCTGGGTCACGAAACGGATGGTCGCTGTCCTTGAGGCAGCCGGTCGAAGCGACAAGCTGAATGAGCTGCGACCTTTACTGCCCGCTGAGGCGGTTTAGGGCTCGACGCGTCGACGATTCTCGGACCGGCTCTGCGGCTAGCGTTCCTTTGCCTCTGGCTGCCGCCAGGCGCGGCTCGTTTCCGGCGGCCGTGTGAATCTTCCCGCACCGGAAGGAAGCAGTAGCGGCTGAGCTAACGCTCCGGCAAGTCGCCACAGGGTCGGCGGCGCCGCGGGGGCGCCGCCGGAAGCGCTCAGGTCCGCCAGGGGTGAGACGGCAGCTCGGCGGAGCCGAGCGCCTGGGCGCCAGCGAGCGCGACGGCGTGGTCATTGTCGACGGAGCTGCCGCTGACGCCGATGGCGCCGACCATGACGCCGTTCTCGTCTACGATCGGCAGGCCGCCCGGGAAGGTGATGAGGCCGCCATTCGAGTGCTCGATGCCGTAGAGCGAGCCGCCGGGTTGCGACAGCTTGCCGATCTCGCCCGTCGGCATGCCGAAGAACACGGCGGTCTTCGCCTTCTTGATCGCGATGTCGATGCTGCCGACCCAGGCGTCGTCCATCCGGCGGAACGCCTTGAGATCGGCGCCGGAATCCACCACCGCGATGCACATGAAGGTGTCGATCTCGCGCGCCTTCTCGACAGCCTTGGCGATCGCGCGCTCGGCGTTCTCGATTGTCACGTGCATGGGATACTCCTTCTTGCGGTGATGCGCCCCAGATAGGGCGCAGCCCGCCGCATGCGATGGCTCTTTGTGGGAGACCGGCGCTTCGCGCATGCAGAGCCGCCGAAGCCGAGCCCGGCGGTCCGCGGCACGCCCGCAGGCCGCCCGCGGGGAGAGAGGCCGCGAGCCGCTCTCCCCTGGACGGTCAGAACAGCAGGCTCAGGGCATGGTCGGTCGTGCCGCCGTCGCCGGCGAGATCGCCCAGGACGGTGTCGCTGCCGAACAAATGGCCAAGGCCGAGGCCGTCGTCATTGGCGAGATTGTAGATCACGCCGCCGGGGCCTGCGATGTCCTGCCCAACGTCGCCGACGGTGTTGCCGTCGCCCGCCGTGAGGTCTTCTGTCACGCCGCTATTGCCGAAGAGGTCGCCGAGGACCGTGCTGCCGTCGTCGATCGAGCTTTGGACTCCCGTCGGGTCGGGGCTGTTCTGAAGGTCGTCGAGAACGCCCCCTGGGCCGCTGACGTCCTCGAGCGCCGCGTGCAGAACGCCGTCCAGTGCTGTCGAGCTCATGCTCACCTCCGGTGCTGGTTGCAATCGGCGGGCGAGAACGCCTCGACCGCCACCCCAGGAAGTAGGCAGGGAGGTGGGCTTTCAAACGCTCACTTCCGGCGCTGGTAAATACAACGTCAACCGGAAGCGGGCGGGAGTCGGTCAATATATTTTACAAGCCAGCCCCGAAATTTGAGATGCAGCTGAGAGATGTGCAGAGGCGTGCGGTAGATCGCTACTGAACGTCGGCTATCGGATGAGGGATTCTGCTATCTGTGCCCTGCAACGGCTTGATAGAACTGGATCTTTTGAAATCCTTATTTGCTGTTAGCTCTTAGTATTACGACGATAATCACGGATTTACATCTAAGAAGGTCATCAGACGTGCGCTGTAGGGCAGGCGGGCCCGGCCTGCCGCCCTGGCGGCTCAACGCCATGGCGCTTGGCCTGCCCTCCATTGCTATCGGGACGGAGGATCGGCCGATTCGCTGCCAGCGAGTGGTTGATCAGTTGATCAACATTAGGGGCCTGTGGTTTTCGCGATCGCTTTTTTTGCGGTGCATGATAGTCATGCTAGCTTCATAACTGCCGCCGGTTTGGGCGGCGGGCGCCGGGCGTTGATCAGCGGGGTACGATGGCGGAGCAGGTTCAGGCGGCGCAGCCTTCACGTTTATCATCTCATTTGCGGGCCCTGGAGGCAGAGTCGGTTCACATCATCCGGGAGGTTGCGGCGGAATTTCGCAATCCTGTGATGTTGTATTCAATCGGCAAGGACTCGTCGGTGATGCTTCATCTTGCGATGAAGGCGTTTTATCCCGCGAAGCCGCCGTTTCCGTTGCTGCATGTCGACACGACGTGGAAGTTCCGGGAGATGATCGCGTTCCGGGACGAGACGGCGCGGCGGCTTGGGGTCGAGCTGATCGTGCATATCAATGAGGACGGGGTGCGGCGCGGCGTGTCGCCGGTCGCCTCGGGCTCAAGCGTGCACACCCAGGTGATGAAGACCGAGGGCCTGCGGCAGGCGCTCGACCGGCATGGCTTCGACGCCGCCTTCGGGGGCGCGCGGCGCGACGAGGAGAAGAGCCGGGCCAAGGAGCGGGTGTTTTCGTTCCGCACCGCCGGCCATGGCTGGGACCCGCGCAACCAGCGGCCGGAGCTCTGGCGGCTGTACAACACGCGGGTCAAGGCCGGCGAGTCGATCCGGGTGTTCCCGCTGTCGAACTGGACCGAGCTCGACGTCTGGCAATATGTGCTGGCCGAGGACATCCCGGTGGTGCCGCTGTACTTTGCGGCGGAGCGTCCGGTGGTGCGGCGCGACGGCGCGCTGATCATGCGCGACGACGAGCGGCTGCCGCTCGAGCCCGGCGAGGTTCCGGAGATGCGCCGGGTGCGGTTCCGCACGCTCGGCTGCTACCCGTTGACCGGGGCGATCGAGAGCGACGCCGCCAGCCTCGAAGAGATCATCGCCGAAATGCTGGCGGCGACGACGTCGGAGCGCCAGGGACGGCTGATCGACGCCGACGAGGCCGGCTCGATGGAGAAGAAGAAGCGCGAGGGCTATTTCTGATGCACGCCCCAACCGTCTCGGCGCCGGCGCTCGCCGACGCCGTGTCCCGCAAGGGACTGTTGCGCTTCATCACCTGCGGCTCGGTCGACGACGGCAAATCGACACTGATCGGGCGGCTGCTCTACGACACCAAGCTGATCTTCGACGACCAGCTCTCCGCGCTCGAGAAGGACAGCCGCAGATATGGCACCACCGGGCCTGCGATCGACCTCGCGCTGCTGGTCGACGGGCTCGAGGCGGAGCGCGAGCAGGGCATCACGATCGACGTCGCCTACCGGTATTTCGCGACCGAGAAGCGCAGCTTCATCGTGGCCGACACGCCGGGCCACGAACAATACACCCGCAACATGGCGACCGGGGCCTCGACGGCCGACCTCGCGGTCATCCTGGTCGACGCCCGCAAGGGAGTTCTGACCCAGACGCGGCGGCACAGCTTCATCTGCTCGGCGCTCGGCATCCGGCGGGTCGCGGTGGCGATCAACAAGATCGACCTCGTGGACTACAGCCATGTCGCGTTCGCCGAGATCGAGGCGGCCTACCGGGCGTTCGCCGAGAAGCTCGGCTTCACCGAGATCACCGCGATCCCGATCTCGGCGCTGACCGGCGCCAACGTCTCCGCGGCCTCGCCCGAGATGCCGTGGTATCGCGGCCCGACGCTGCTCGGCCATCTCGAGGAGGTCGAGGTCGAAAACGGGCTGCGGGACGCGCCGATGCGCTTCCCCGTGCAGTGGGTGAACCGGCCGAACCTCGACTTCCGCGGCTTTGCGGGAACGCTCGCCTCGGGGGCGGTGCGGCCGGGCGACGCGATTGTGGTGGCGGGCTCGGGGCGGATGAGCCGGGTCGCTCGGATTGTGACCATGGAGGGCGACCGCGACGTCGCGGAGGCCGGCGAGAGCGTGACGCTGACGCTCGAGGACGAGGTCGACGTGGCGCGCGGCGACGTGCTGGCGCACGCCGAGGCGCGGCCGGAGGTGTCGAACCAGTTCGCCGCCAAGCTGATCTGGATGGATGAGGAGCCGCTCTATCCGGGCCGCTCCTATCTGTTGAAGCTCGCCGCCCGGACCGTGCCGGCGACCGTGACGGCGCTGAAATACAAGATCGACGTCAACAGCTTCGACCAGCTCGCGGCCAAGACGCTCGGGCTGAACGAGATCGCCGAGGTCAATGTCGAGACCGGGGCGCCGCTCGCCTTCGATCCTTACGCGGAGAACCGCGACACCGGCGGCTTCATCCTGATCGACCGCGAGACCAACGCGACCGCGGCCGCCGGCATGATCCTGCACGGGCTGAGGCGCGCGACCAACATCCACCGCCATGCAAGCGCGGTCGACCGCGAGACGCGCGCGGCGCTGAAGCGGCAGAAGCCGGCGATCCTGTGGTTCACGGGGTTGTCCGGCTCGGGCAAGTCGACGATCGCGAACCTCGTGGAGAAGAAGCTCGCGCTCGCCGGCCAGCACACCATGCTGCTCGACGGCGACAATGTGCGGCACGGGCTGAGCAAGGATCTCGGCTTCACGGACGCCGACCGGGTGGAGAACATCCGCCGCGTGGGCGAGGTGGCCAAGCTGTTCGTCGAGGCCGGCACGCTGGTGATCTGCTGCTTCATCTCGCCGTTCGAGGCGGAGCGCGCGCTGGTGCGCGGACTCGTCGGCGAGGGCGAATTCCTGGAGATCTTCGTCGACACCCCGCTCGAGATCTGCGCAGCGCGCGACCCGAAAGGCCTCTACGCCCGCGCGCTCGCCGGCGACATCCCGAACTTCACCGGCGTCTCCTCCCCCTATGAGCGCCCGGAAAACCCGGACCTTGAGCTCGACACCACCGCCAAGACCCCGGAACAACTGGCCGACGAGGTGATCACCCTCATCACCGCAAGAGGCCTCATAGCCCCGACTTGATCATTGAAGACGGAAAGTGAACTATGTCAGCTGCGGCTGAGCTCTTTACAGCCCTAGTGGAAATGCCCTAATTAACTGATCGTGGGAAATCTGATAGGGGATTAAGATGTCTGCTGAACCCGCCACAACAAAAGTGCTTACGCCTCGCAAGGTGATGCTTCGGATCAAGAAGATATCTGAGCAACCTGATGCTCGTCAGGCGCTCAAGATGCGGCGTCGGTTGATGCGTGCGATGATACGCGCCGTGGCCACCGACTCGATCCGAGCTCCCCGTAAATGCGCTCAGATCATTCACGAGAGTCTGAGCAAGAAGGCGGCGGCCTAATTGGGGGTGGTTAGCGTTTGCGAATGCCAGTGAGAGCGTCGAGCGCTAGCCACCGTTCCAACGCATTTGAGAGGCGTTGGTGTCGTTAATCGTGGCCCGATTTCTGCGCTCGCTTGTTCTGCGCTAAGGGGCATTGGGGGAATCTTGTGGCTGATACTTTGCGTGAGAACGGTCCCGACTTCATCTGCATCGGGCTTCAGAAGGCGGGCACTCAGTGGCTCTATGATCAGCTCCAGTTCCATCCTGATTTTTGGATGACGCCAGTTAAGGAGCTCGACTTTTTCTTTCCGCATTTTGAGGGTGGCGCTGCCATGCGGATGGCAGAGCGGTTTCACGAGAGCCCTAGGAAAATCAAGAAATTCAATGAACGTCGCCAAGCAGAGGGTCTACGTCCACTAGACGAGCCTGATCTAGCGTTCTTTGAAACCGTCTATCGTATGATAGACCGTGAGCGCGACTTGGATGATTACGCTAGCCTATTCGCTCCAAAAGCAGACTTAATCAGTGGAGATGTTACTCCGCGCTTCTCAGCTTTGGATGCCGTAAGAATCCAAGCCTTGGCTAGCCGCTTCCCTCGGACAAAGATAATTTTTATGCTCAGGGATCCGGTAGAACGGGCGTGGTCTCACTGGAGGATGGTGATTTCGCGCGATCCCGAGAAGGCGAAAAACGAGCAGGACGTCCCTTCACTTCGTCGCTTTTTCAGAAAGCCCTTCAACCGGACGATCTCTTATCCGACAGAGATCGCGAAGCGCTGGCGTAATGCTTTCGGCGACGATCGCTTCCATGTGTTTTTTCTCGATGAAGTCACCAAAGATCCGAACGCTGTAAGATCTCGGTTTATCTCTCTCCTCGGCGGTGACCCGAGCCAGTCGTCATTCTTCGACCCAGGCTTCAATCGGAAGGCGAAGCCTTCCGTGCCAAGTCGTACAGAGCCCGTTCAGAAATTCATGCGAAATATGTTTGGGGCAGAACGACTTGCTTGTGCGGAGATGTTTGGCGGTCCGGCAGTCGACTGGGTCGACGCATCCTATTGATGCGCGGCCCTCGCCGGCATCGCGCAAACGAAAGCGAACGAACAACCGAGCGCCCCCCCCCCCCCCCCCGACAAAATACTTGGGGGGGGCTCTCTTAATGACCGAGAGCGTCGTTCAGCAGATTGGCCAGTCGAATTCCCGCTTGCGAGAGGCGATCAAGCACTATTGCGCGGCTTTCTTCGGCATAGTCTGCCGGTAAGACGATAGCATCACCATCCCGGGCAAATTTCTGGATTCCCGGCAAAATTTTGTCTCTAGCTATGTCCCGGCTCTCGAGAGCCCAATTACGCGGTGATCCTCCTAAATTCAACCGTCCTTCGGACGCGCGAACTGAAGCGAGGGCCGCTAGTTCGGCTGGAGCCTTTCTGAAGGAGCGTATGATGAGAGTATCCCAGACCTTGTGAAGAGTAACGAACCTGCGGCGAAAAATGACATCTTCTCGCCCCGGATCGGCCGACATGTGCAGAGGCTGATGTATGTCGCCCACGAGGTGTACGATATACTTTAGAGATTCCAGGCGTTCTAATTCCGAACTAGAGCCGCCGCGAAGGATCGCAGCTTCATCTTCTATCGCTTCTGTGGTGCACTCGCGCTTCCGAGAGCAGATCCTCGGCGGAATGGAGGTCGAGTTGTCCAGCGGCAAACGCATGGTGTGTCGCGGCCCGTCGCTAGAGCGGGAATTCACCTGATCCGCCCAGTTGGCGATCTGGCTGAGATCGGATTTGTGCTCAAGCTGCAACAGAGTCCGCACGGCAGCCGAAGCTTGGGGCGACAGACGCTCCTGAGCGATTATGGCCACCACCTTGTGGCCCTCGATTCCCCAGCTCAGAGCTGGCGTTATCCAGAGGGAGGCTGCTGTTGCTACAGCTATGAGGCGATGTTTAATCAGGCGGCTGCTCGCGGCTTGGTCACTGGACGAACGGTCTTGGCGGCAGCGGAGTGCTGCCTCCTGTTTATCACGTTTCGCAGCATTTCCTGATTATGCGGCTTGTAGCGATCAATGCATCGGTCAAACTTGGCGAGCACGTCAGGCTTGATTAATCGCTCCCAATCCATCCCCAGAGCACAGACGATAGACGCTACAGCCTCGTCCTCATCAACGTTCAGAAGAAAGCCGATGTTAAGCGAATCATCGTAGCGCCGCTTTGCGCCGGACCAAGCCCGGAATAGGTCGCGCGCGCCGTTTGTATCGCGCCACTTAGTAATGAACGGCATCTCAATATCGTGAAGCGCAATCCGAGCTGTTGGCGTCAAAAAGGGCCAGATAGCCATAAGGTCGAGTGCCGCCCAAGGAGACCGATGGTCGGCATCAATAAAAGCGAAATCTATGGGCGAATGTGGCCTTTCGATATCAGCCGAGATAACGCCCGTAGTAAGAAAGTACCCGTCATTGCTGCCGTGGATCTCTGCGAAAGCTTGCCCTGTCAACCGCGACTTATCAAAATAACATTGCTCAGAAAAGTCATAGGCAAACAGCTCAGGGTAGTCAGCCTTCTCGGCCATCGCGGCATAAATGACGGACGAGGAGAATCCGGAAGCGATCCCGATCTCGATTGCAGCGCGAGCGCCGACCTTGCGGATTTCGCGAGCAAGCGCCTGCGCTTCAGTCTTCTTAATCTCACGCGACACCCAGTCTGGGCGTGAGGAGAAAACTTCTCGGACTGTCTTGATCAAGACCCTTCCCCTAGCTCCGTCGATGCTGGATGAACATAGGACAGTTTAGGTGCAGTCGACAAGCCGCGATCTGAGGAATCTTGCCGCCGCTGACGATCGGCCTGTCCCAGTTCCGCTAAGCGCTCCTGATATCGTGGCCCTAGCTGCAAGGTTCCAATTTATGCTATCGACTTCCATCGCAACGTGATGCGGGCCCACAAGTTGTCGAATGACAACAATCGCCAGCGGCGCTCCGCTGGCGAGCAGAGTTGGAGGAGTAACGTGGCGGAGATTTCGACCTTCCAGGTCGTTCGCGAAGTCATGTCGCTGTGGGAGAATGAGACTGATCGGGTGCAGAAGCTCGATCGCGACATGCATTATCTGGTCGCGATCGGGTCGGCGGGCGCGGGGGTGCGCCTGTTCCTGATCGCGCGGGCGAGCACCGGCTGCCCCGATGCGGTCTTTCTGCGGCCGCGCGGCCTGCCGCGCTCCACCCTGAAGCCCGAGATCGTCTACCAGGACGAGACGATCGTGCTCTACACGCTCACGCTGAAGCCGCGGCATATCGTCGAGCAGGCGCGCTTCTTCGTACGGCAGGGCGAAACGTGGCACCGCATCATCCGCCCGTTCCACACCGGCATCGAACTGCCGCCCGGCTGGGGCTTTTCGGCCAATCACCTCTATCTCGAATACGGGATGCCGAAGACGGATCTGCCGATCCAGCGCGGCTTCATCCAATATGTCGAGAAGGTCGGCGACGAGCTGGTCGTGAAGGGCGTGCTGATCGCGAACCGGAAGATCGGGACGGCGGCGCTCGGCATCCGCAAGTTCCGCGACGAGGCCAAGTGCTGGACGCAGCCGGTCAAGCTGAAGCGCGCCGGGCGGATTTTCCGCCAGCCGGCGGCGGCTTATCGCAAATACCGCGGCGAGTACGCCTACCGGTTCGAGGTCGCGCTGTCGCTCGACTGGTCGATGCTGCCGGCGTCGATCTACAGCGTCACCCTGCATGTCGACGACCGCGCGACGGGCCTGCACGCGTTCAACGCCAAGTTCTCCGTGCGCCAGAAGCCGCTCGCGGTCGGCGAGGCGGTGGTCTATCCGTTCATCGACCGCGCCTCCGGCACGCTGCGCTTCGAGCGGCTGGCGATCACCGGCGCGCAGTGGGGCGAGCTTGCCCGCTATGCCGCGAGCGCGCCTGCGCGCGACGTCTGCCTGTTCGGCGAATACACCAATGCGGCGCGCGACAACGCCACGCACCTGTTCCGCCACGCGCTCGAGCGCGGTCAGGTGCGCTCCTATTATGTGATCGAGGAGGAGTTCCGCTCCGAGGTCGGCGGCGAGCACGTGCTGTCGTTCGGCAGCTACGAGCACCTCAGGATGTGCGTGGAGTGCGGGGTGATCGCGTTCACGCATCATCCCTCCTACGTCTATCCCTATTTCGCCGAGACGCTGTTGGCCCGATACCCGCGGACGATCTTCCTGCAGCACGGCGTGACCGCGCTGAAGAAGAGCATGGACGCCTATGCCAGCTCGCGGCGCGCCTTCGACGTCTTTGCGGTGTGCTCCACCCAGGAGGCGGGCTTCGTGATGAACGCCTGCAAATATGAGCCTTCCCGCATCCGCGCCGCCGGCTTCCCGCGGTTCGACAATCTCACGCGGCTGGCTCAGGAGCGCAGCGGGGAAAACCGCGACATCATCGTGTTCCCGACCTGGCGGGCGGGACTCGACCGGATGACGCTGGATGAGTTCGCCGCGTCGAATTTCTGCGGCCAGTGGGCGGCTGCGATCGACAGGCTGCGGGAGGCGGCGGACGAGCTCGGCGCGAATCTGAGGCTCGTCGGCCATCCGATCATCGCCAGGCATGTCGAGCAGTTCGGCGCCCGCGCGCACGATATCGCCGACGTCAGCGACATTCAGGAGATTCTCGCCGGCGCGGCCTGCGTGATCACCGACTATTCGTCGATCGCTTTCGACGCGCTCTATATCGGCCGGCCGACGGTGTTCTTCACCTTCGACGCCGAGGAGTACCGGTTCGCCGAGAACGCGTTCATCGACGTCGAGCGCGACCTTCCAGGGCCGCGGGCGGCGACGCCGGACGAGGTCGAACGCGAGGTGCGGCAGATCTGGAAGCGCCGGGGCGCCGCGGACAGCGCCCTTGAGCGCGCACGGCGGCAGTATTTCCGGCATATCGACGACCGCAACTGCGAGCGGTTGATGCAGGCCGTGTCGGACTGTCTCGAGATGGATCGCAATGGCGGCTCGACCGACGAAGAGCCGCTCGCCCGGGAGACCGCGGAGTAACGTCAGGGGCGGGGCAGCCTGAGCCCCGTCACCCGCCAGGGCGACGGCCGGCCCTTCGGGAGGAACCCGGCGGCGCTCTTTGGAATTCTTCCGTTTCGCGTCTGGCATGCCTTGCGCCTTTTGGCGCAGGGGTCTAAGCCTCCGCGCCGAGGCGCTTTGCTGCGTCGCACTGGCGCGCGGCGGAGCCCGCTGGCGCGACGGCTCAGGCGTCAGCCGGAGGCGAAAAGGCGATGACGGACCTGCTTTCCGACTATCTCCCGCTGGTGGTTTTCCTCGGCGTCGCGCTGCTCATCGGCGTCGCGCTGCTCGTCTCGCCGTTCCTGGTCGCCTATCGGAATCCGGATCCCGAGAAGCTCTCCGCCTATGAGTGCGGCTTCAATGCGTTCGACGACGCGCGGATGAAGTTCGACGTCAGGTTCTACCTCGTCGCCATCCTGTTCATCGTCTTCGACCTCGAGGTCGCCTTCCTGTTCCCTTGGGCGGTCGCCTTCAAGGCCGTGGGGGCGTTCGGTTTCTGGTCGATGATGATCTTTCTCGGCGTGCTGACCGTCGGCTTCGTCTATGAGTGGCGGAAGGGAGCTCTGGAATGGGACTGAACGCTCCCCGCTCCGAAACTCTGGTCGCGCCGGCGCCCAAGGGCCTGGTGGACGCGTCCGGCCGGCCGATCGGCCATGACGACCGCTTCTTCGGCGACGTCAACGCCGAGCTCTCCGACAAGGGCTTCCTGGTCACCACCGCGGAAGACCTCATCACCTGGGCCCGCACCGGCTCGCTGATGTGGATGACGTTCGGGCTCGCCTGCTGCGCGGTCGAGATGATGCAGGCGTCGATGCCGCGCTATGACGTGGAGCGCTTCGGCTTCGCGCCGCGCGCGAGTCCGCGCCAGTCGGACGTCATGATCGTGGCCGGCACGCTGACCAACAAGATGGCCCCGGCGCTGCGCAAGGTCTACGACCAGATGCCGGAGCCGCGCTACGTCATCTCCATGGGCTCCTGCGCCAATGGCGGCGGCTACTACCACTACTCCTACGCAGTGGTGCGTGGGTGCGACCGCGTCGTCCCGGTGGACATTTACGTTCCGGGCTGTCCGCCGACGGCCGAGGCGCTGCTCTACGGCGTTCTGCTGCTGCAGAAGAAGATTCGCCGCACCGGCACGATCGAGCGGTGAGGGCGGGGCGATGGCCGAAGACCTTCTGACCGCGCTCGGCGCGCATATCGCGCAAAACCTCGGCGCCTCCGTGCGCGCGGCGCGGGTCGCGTTCGGCGAGCTGACGCTGGAGGCCGAGGCCGCCGACATCGTCTCGCTGCTGACGTTCCTGCGCGACGATGCCGAGTGCCGCTTCGTCTGTTTCATCGACATCTGCGGGGTCGACCGGCCGGCGCGCCAGAAGCGCTTCGACGTCGTCTACCACCTGCTCTCGCCGTACAAGAACACGCGCATCCGGGTGAAGGTCGAGGCCGACGACGAGACGCCGGTTCCGTCGGTCACCGGCGTCTTTCCGGGCGCTCTGTGGTTCGAGCGCGAGGCTTATGACCTCTACGGCGTGCTGTTCTCGGGTCATCCCGATCTGCGGCGCCTGCTGACCGATTACGGCTTCGACGGTCATCCGCTGCGCAAGGACTTCCCGATGACCGGCTTCGTCGAGGTCCGCTGGGACGACGAAGCCAAACGCGTGGTTTACGAGCCGGTCCGGCTCAACCAGGAGTTCCGCAACTTCGACTTCCTGTCGCCATGGGAGGGCGTGGAGTACGTTCTGCCCGGCGACGAGAAGGCCAAGCAGCCGCAGTGAGCCAAGCCATGGCGGCCGGAGACCGGGTTCAGGGCAGATGCCTGTGCGGGGCCGTGAGCTTCGCCGCGACGCTCAAGGACGGCGCGATGCACGCCTGTCACTGCGACATGTGCCGGCGCTGGGCCGGCGGGCCGTTCCTGTATCTGCCGATCGACCCCGTGAGCCTCGAGCTTACGGGCGGCGACCCGGTCGGACGGTACCGGTCGTCCGCGGACGCAGAGCGCGGCTTCTGCAAGGTCTGCGGCTCGACGATGTTCTGGCGCGCGCTCGACGGCCGCAGCGCGGACGTCTCGTCCCAGGCCGTCGACGATCCCGGCCGCTTCCCGTTCGAGAGCGAAGTCTTCTACGAGGAGAAGCCGGCCAATTACGAGTTCGCCAACCCCACCCGGAAATGGCGCGGGGACGAGATCGCAGCGTGGCGGGAGTCCAGGACGGATGGCTGAGCAGGACATCCGCAACTTCACCATCAATTTCGGCCCGCAACATCCTGCGGCCCATGGTGTTTTGCGCCTCATCCTGGAGCTCGACGGCGAGGTCGTGGAGCGCGTCGATCCGCATATCGGGCTGCTGCATCGCGGCACCGAGAAGCTGATCGAGGCCAAAACCTATCTGCAGGCGATGCCCTATTTCGACCGGCTCGATTACGTCGCGCCGATGAATCAGGAGCACGCCTTCTGCCTGGCGACCGAGCGCCTGCTCGGGATCGAGATCCCGATCCGCGCGCAGCTCATCCGCGTGCTCTATTGCGAGATCGGTCGCATCCTCTCCCACCTCCTCAACGTCACCACGCAGGCGATGGACGTCGGCGCGCTGACGCCTCCGCTTTGGGGCTTCGAGGAGCGCGAGAAGCTGATGGTGTTCTATGAGCGGGTCTCCGGCTCGCGCATGCACGCGGCTTATTTCCGCCCCGGCGGCGTGCACCAGGACATGCCGCTCGAACTGGTCGACGACATCGACGCCTGGTGCAGCGCGTTCTTCAAGGCGCTCGACGACATCGACGCGCTGCTGACCGAGAACCGCATCTTCAAGCAGCGCAACGTCGACATCGGCGTCGTGCCGCTGCACGAGGCCTGGGAGTGGGGTTTCTCGGGCGTCATGGTGCGCGGTTCGGGCGCGGCCTGGGATCTGCGCAAGTCGCAGCCTTATGAGTGCTACGCCGAGATGGATTTCGACGTTCCGGTCGGGAAGAACGGCGACAATTACGACCGCTACCTGATCCGCATGGAGGAGATGCGCCAGTCGACGCGCATCATGCAGCAGTGCTGCGCGCGGCTGCGCAAGGAGATGGGCCCGATCGCGACGCTCGATGGCAAGGTCGCGCCGCCGAAGCGCGCCGAGATGAAGCGCTCGATGGAAGGCCTCATCCATCACTTCAAGCTCTACACCGAGGGCTATCGGGTTCCGGAGGGCGAGGTCTACGCCGCCGTGGAAGCGCCCAAGGGCGAGTTCGGCGTCTATCTGGTGTCCGACGGCACCAACAAGCCGTATCGCTGCAAGATCCGCGCGCCGGGCTTCGCGCATCTCTCCGCGATGGACCATCTGTGCCGCGGAACGATGCTCGCGGACGTCTCGGCGATCCTCGGCTCCCTCGACATCGTGTTCGGCGAGGTCGACCGGTGAGGGCCGCTGTTGCGACTGCGCTGCTGTTCGGGAGCTCTTTCCCGGGCTTGGCCGAGAAGGCGCTCGATCTCGCGCGCTACGACTGTTCGCTTCCGACCGAGGACAAGACCGTGCGCGGGGACGACCTCGTCAGGCAGGGCTACCAGATCGCGAACCGCTCCCGGTTCGGCGACGTGAACGTCATGATGATCGACCCGAGTTCGAGCGCGCTGGTGAACTGCTTCAAACGGCAGGGAGAGGGCCGCTAATGTCCGTCCGTCGCCTCGCCGAGGTCCAGCCCAAGAGCTTCGCCTTCACGCAGGACAACCTGCACTGGGCGGAGGGGCAGATCGCGAAGTACCCGGAAGGGCGCCAGATGTCGGCTGTCATTCCGCTGCTCTGGAAGGCGCAGGAGCAGAACGGCGGCTGGGTGCCGGAGCCGGCGATCCGGGCGATCGCCGAGATGCTCGGCATGCCGACGATCCGGGTAATGGAGGTCGCGACCTTCTACACGATGTTCAATCTGGCCCCGGTCGGCGAGCATTTCGTGCAGCTCTGCGGCACCACGCCCTGCGCGCTGCGCGGCGCGAACGCCCTCAAGGATGTCTGCCGCAGGGTGATCGGCGAGGAGCGCCACGTCACCGCGGACGGCAAGCTCAGCTGGCTCGAGGTCGAGTGCCTCGGCGCCTGCGCCAACGCGCCGATGGTTCAGGTCAACTACGACTACTTCGAGGATCTCGATCCGGCGAGCTTCGAGGCGCTGCTCGAGGATCTGCGCGCCGGGCGCGAGGTCCAGCCGGGCTCGCAGACCGGCCGCTCCTGCTCCGCGCCGTTCGGCGGCGACACCTCGCTGACCGACGAGACGCTCTATGACGGCTCGCGCGTCGGCGCGTGGCGCAAGCGCTTCGAGAGCCATGGGGAGGGCGAGCAGACGTCGCCCGACAAGGCGGCGCGACCCGCCGAGACGACGCGGCCGGAGGCCAAGTCGAGCGCGGACAAGCGCGACGCGGACGCCGTTCCGGGCGATCGCGCAAGCGACCGCAGCCGGCGCGAGGGCCAGCCATATCTCGGCGCTGGCGCCCAGGCGACGCCGAAGACCGACGTCGCTTCCGGCTCGCCGACCGTAGGAACCTCGCCGGACAAGCCGGCCGACCCCGGCGTCGCGCCCGTCGAAGGCGCGCCGAAGACGGGCAAGGACGGGAAGGCCTGAACATGCTGACCGACCGCGACCGCATCTTCACCAATCTCAACGGCCGCCATGGCGCTGACGTGAAGTCCGCGCTGCGCCGCGGCGCCTGGGACGGCACCAAGTTCCTGCTCGAGAAGGGCAGGGACTGGATCATCGCCGAGATGAAATCCTCCGGCCTGCGCGGCCGCGGCGGCGCGGGCTTCCCGACCGGCCTCAAATGGTCGTTCATGCCGAAGCCGCAGGAGGGCCGGCCGCATTATCTCGTCGTCAATGCGGACGAGTCGGAGCCCGGCACCTGCAAGGACCGGGAGATCATGCGGAACGACCCGCATCTCCTGATCGAAGGCTGCCTGATCGCCTCCTTCGCGATGCACGCCAACGCCTGCTACGTCTATATCCGCGGCGAATATGTCCGCGAGCGCGAGGCGCTGCAGCGCGCGGTCGACGAGGCCTATGCGGAGAACCTGGTCGGGCCGAACAACAAGCATGGCTGGCCGTTCGACATCTACGTCCACCACGGCGCGGGCGCTTACATCTGCGGCGAGGAGACCGCGCTGCTCGAGAGCCTCGAGGGCAAGAAGGGCATGCCGCGGCTGAAGCCGCCGTTCCCGGCCAATATGGGCCTCTACGGCTGCCCCACGACCGTCAACAACGTCGAGTCCATCGCGGTCGCGGGCGAGATCCTGAGGCGCGGCGGCGACTGGTTCGCCGGCTTCGGCAAGCCCAACAACACCGGCACCAAGCTGTTCTCGATCTCCGGCCATGTCGAGCGGCCGTGCAATGTCGAGGAGGAGATGGGCATCCCGCTGCGCGAGCTTCTCGAGAAGCATTGCGGCGGCGTGCGCGGCGGCTGGGACAATCTTCTGGGCGTGATCCCGGGCGGCTCCTCCGTCCCGGTGCTGCCGGAGCACCAGTGCCAGGACCTGTCGATGGACTTCGACACGCTCCGCAACCTCAAGTCCGGCCTCGGCACCGCGGCGGTGATCGTGATGGACAAGTCGACCGACATCATCCGCGCGATCGCCCGCATCTCGTATTTCTACAAGCATGAGAGCTGCGGCCAGTGCACGCCGTGCCGCGAGGGCACCGGCTGGATGTGGCGCGTGGTGAGCCGCATGGCCGAGGGTCGCGCCGAGAAGCGCGAGATCGACATGCTACTCGAGGTCACGACCCAGATCGAGGGCCACACCATCTGCGCGCTGGGCGACGCGGCGGCATGGCCCGTGCAGGGGCTGATCCGGCACTATCGCCATGAGATCGAGCGTCGGATCGACGAATACACCGCCCGCTCGACGCCGGCGGATTACGCGATGCCGGCCGTGGCGGCGGAGTAGGGCGACCATGACCAAGATCATCGTCGACGGCGCCGAGGTCGACGTCCCGGCCGAATACACGATCCTGCAGGCCTGCGAGGCGGCGGGCGCGGAGATTCCGCGCTTCTGCTTTCACGAGCGGCTGTCGATCGCCGGCAATTGCCGCATGTGCCTCGTCGAGGTGAAGGGCGGGCCGCCGAAGCCCGTCGCCTCCTGCGCGATGGGCGTGCGCGACCTGCGGCCCGGGCCGAACGGCGAGCCGCCGGTCGTCTCCACCCGCTCGCCGATGGTGCGCAAGGCGCGCGAAGGGGTGATGGAGTTCCTGCTCATCAACCACCCGCTGGACTGCCCGATCTGCGACCAGGGCGGCGAGTGCGACCTGCAGGACCAGTCGATGGCCTACGGCGTCTCGGGCTCGCGCTTCTTCGAGAACAAGCGCGCGGTCGAGGACAAGTATATCGGCCCGCTGGTCAAGACGCAGATGAACCGCTGCATCCATTGCACGCGCTGCGTCCGCTTCGTCGCGGAAGTCGCCGGCTCGCCGGAGATCGGCGCCATCGGCCGCGGCGAGGACATGGAGATCACGACCTACCTCGAAACCGCGATGACCTCGGAGCTTCAGGGCAACGTCATCGACCTGTGCCCGGTCGGCGCGCTGACCTCCAAGCCCTACGCCTTCAAGGCGCGGCCCTGGGAGCTCTCCAAGACCGAGTCGGTCGACGTGATGGACGCGCTCGGCTCGGCGATCCGGGTCGACGCGCGCGGCCGCGAGGTGATGCGCATCCTGCCGCGCGTCAATGAGGACGTGAACGAGGAGTGGATCTCCGACAAGACGCGCTTCGTCTGGGACGGCCTCGGAACGCAGCGGCTCGACCGCCCTTACGTGCGCGAGAACGGCCGGCTGCGGCCGGCGAGCTGGGGCGAGGCGCTCGGCGTCGTGGCCGCCCGGCTGAAGGCTGCGCATAAGAGCCGCGTCGGCGCGATCGTCGGCGATCTTGCGGCGGCCGAAGAAATGTTCGCGCTCAAGGACCTGTTCGACCGGCTCGGCGTGCAGAACCTCGACGCGCGCCAGGACGGCGCGGCGTTCGATCCGGCGCAGGGCAGGGCGAGCTACATCTTCAACCCGACCATCGCGGGCGTCGAGCAGGCGGACGCGATCCTCCTGATCGGGGCCAATCCGCGCCACGAGGCGCCGGTGCTGAACGCTCGCATCCGCAAGCGCTGGCGGCGCGGCGGCGTGCGCGTCGGCCTCGTCGGCGAGCGGGTGGACCTGACTTATGGGGCGGAGCATCTCGGCGCTGGTCCTGACACCCTGACCGAGCTCGTGGAAGGCAAGCACTCCTTCGCGAAGGTCCTCGCCGAAGCCGAACGGCCGCTGATCATCGTCGGCGCCGGCGCGGCGGCGGGCGAGGGCGGCGCGGCCGTGCTCGCGGCCGCGGCGAAGCTCGCGAAAAACGCGGGCGCGCTTGCGGCGGGCTGGAACGGCTTCGCCGTGTTGCACGCGGCGGCGAGCCGCGTCGGGGCGCTCGACCTCGGGCTCGTGCCGGGCGAGGGCGGATTGACCGCGCGCGAAATGGCGCAGGCCGGGGCGCTCGACCTGCTGTTCCTGCTCGGCGCCGACGAGATCGACGTCCAGCCGGGCGCCTTCGTGGTCTATGTCGGCACCCATGGCGACCGCGGCGCGCACCGCGCGGACGTGATCCTGCCGGGCGCGGCCTACACTGAGAAGTCCGGCCTCTACGTCAACACGGAAGGCCGGGTGCAACTCGCCAACCGCGCCACCTTCGCGCCCGGCGAGGGCCGCGAGGACTGGGCGATCCTGCGGGCGCTGTCCGAGCAGGTTGGGGCGCGGCTGCCCTACGACACCATGGCTCAGCTCCGTTCGGCTCTGTTCGCTGCGCATCCTCACATGCGGGCGCTGAACGAGATCGCGTCGGGCGACGCCGCGGACGTCGAGCGTCTCGCCGGGATCGGCGGCGCGCTCGGCCGCGAGCCGTTCCGCGCGGCGGTGCCGGACTTCTACCTCAGCAATCCGATCGCCCGCGCGTCCGCCGTCATGGCCGAGATGAGCGCGCTGCGCGCCGCCCGCTTTGCGCAGGCCGCGGAGTAAGCCATGGACACGATTCTCCACGTCCTGCTCATCGTGCTCCAGAGCGTCGTGCTGCTGGTCGCGCTGCTGGTGTTCATCGCCTATATCCTGCTCGCCGACCGCAAGGTGTGGGCGGCGGTGCAGCTCAGGCGCGGGCCGAACGTCGTCGGACCGTTCGGGCTGCTGCAGTCCTTCGCCGACCTGCTGAAATTCGTGCTCAAGGAGCCGGTGATCCCGGCGGGCGCGAACAAGGGCATCTTCCTGCTCGCCCCGCTCGTCACCTGCTTCCTGGCGCTCGCCGCCTGGGCGGTGGTGCCGCTCGCCGACGGCTGGGCGATCGCCGACATCAATGTCGGCGTGCTCTATGTGTTCGCGATCTCGTCGCTCGGCGTCTACGGCGTGATCATGGGCGGCTGGGCCTCGAACTCGAAATACCCGTTCCTCGGCGCGCTGCGCTCGGCCGCCCAGATGGTGTCCTACGAGGTCTCGATCGGCTTCGTGATCATCACCGTGCTGCTCTGCGTCGGCTCGCTGAACCTGTCCGACATCGTGCGCGCGCAGGACACCGCCGCCGGCCTGTTCGGCTGGTATTGGCTGCCGCTGTTCCCGATGTTCGTGATCTTCTTCGTCTCGGCGCTGGCCGAGACGAACCGGCCGCCCTTCGACCTCGTCGAGGCGGAATCGGAGATCGTCGCGGGCTTCATGACCGAGTACGGCTCGACGCCCTATCTGCTGTTCATGCTGGGCGAGTACGTGGCGATCCTGACCATGTGCGCGCTGACCACCATCCTGTTCCTCGGCGGCTGGCTGTCGCCGATCCCGTTCGCGCCCTTCACCTGGGTGCCCGGCGTGGTGTGGTTCATCCTGAAGGGCTCGTTCGTCTTCTTCATGTTCGCCATGGTGAAGGCATTCGTGCCGCGCTACCGCTACGACCAGCTGATGCGGCTCGGCTGGAAGGTGTTCCTGCCGATCTCGCTGTTCATGGTCGTGCTCGTCGCGGGCGTGCTGCAGTTCACCGGCTGGGCGCCATGACCGTGGCGCTGGTTTGTCTCGTCGGCGCGGCCATCGGCGTCATCGTAGGATTTGTCGCCGCTCGGATCGGCCTCCCGATTGCGTTGAGAAGCCAAAGAGCGGCGGCGGCCGCGGGGCGCTTGCCCGCGCTGTTCAAGGATTCTGACCGTCTCGAACGGCTTACGCGGCTTGTATACCGATACATGTTCCCGCTCCTGTTTGGCGGAGTGGGCGCCGTTGCGGCCTACACAACCTGGTTCGGGCGCACCGGGCAATGAACGCAGGCGCACTCGGCGCCCTCCTCGGGGCGGTCGCCGGAGCGCTGATCGGGGCGCTTGGCGCCAAGGCCTTGAACGCCGGGCTTGACCGGCAGATCGCAGGGGCGTCGCCCGAAGACGCCCGCAAGTTCACGACGGTCCGCCGGCTCGCCGGTCCGATCGTCATCGCGACGACGATCGTGGAGATCGCGGTCGTCGGCTATGTCGCGGCTGAGATGCTGGCGGGCTGAGGCCCGCGGAGAGGGTTCTGGAATGCGGCTCGACCAAGCGGCCCGCTCGCTGTTCCTCAAGGAGTTCGTATCGGCGTTCTTCCTGTCGATGCGCTACTTCTTCCGGGAAAAGGCGACCATCAACTACCCCTATGAGAAGGGCGCGCTCTCGCCGCGCTTCCGGGGCGAGCATGCGCTGCGCCGTTATCCGAACGGCGAGGAGCGCTGCATCGCCTGCAAGCTGTGTGAGGCGATCTGCCCGGCGCAGGCGATCACCATCGAGGCGGGTCCGCGCCGCAACGACGGCACGCGGCGCACGACCCGCTACGACATCGACATGGTGAAGTGCATCTATTGCGGCTTCTGCCAGGAGGCCTGCCCGGTCGACGCGATCGTCGAGGGCCCGAATTTCGAGTTCGCCACCGAGACCCGCGAAGAGCTCTACTACGACAAGGAGCGTCTGCTCGCGAACGGCGACCGCTGGGAGCGCGAGATCGCCCGCCGCATCGCGCTCGACGCGCCGTTCCGGTGAGCCGGATATCCATCGGAGCGCCGCTCGCGCCTTTACGTTCCGCCCGTCGCGCCGTACTCAGCCGCCGCTCAGCCGGATCAGGCTCAGGAAGCCGCCCATGACCCTGCCCGACATCTTCTTCTACGTGTTCGCCAGCGTGACGGTCGCGGCCGCCGTGATGGTGATCTCGGCGCGCAACCCCGTGCACTCGGTGCTGTTCCTAATCCTCGCCTTTGTGAACGCGGCCGGCCTCTTCGTGCTGATGGGCGCCGAGTTCCTCGCGATGATCCTGGTCGTCGTCTATGTCGGCGCCGTCGCGGTTCTGTTCCTGTTCGTGACGATGATGCTCGACGCCGATTATCGCGAGCTGCGCGCGGGCTTTCTGCAGTATCTGCCGGTCGGCCTGCTGGTCGGGCTGGTGGTGCTGTCCGAGCTGGTGCTGGTCGTCGGGGCCTGGAGCGTGTCCGGGGCGCAGCCCAAGACGCCGGCTCATACCCCGATCCCGACCGACATGACCAACGCCGAGGCGCTCGGCCGGGTGCTCTACACGGACTATGTCCTGCTGTTCCAGGCGTCGGGCCTCGTGCTGCTGACCGCGATGGTCGGCGCGATCGTGCTGACGCTGCGCGAGCGCCGCGTGGCGGTAAAGCGCCAGAACATCGCCGAGCAGGTCGGCCGCCGGCCGGCCGCCGCGATCGAGGTGGTGAAGGCGCCGGTCGGGCAGGGCGTCGCCGAAGGGGGAGGCGTGCGATGACCGTCGGGCTCGAGCACTATCTCGTCGTCGCCGCGATCCTGTTCACGATCGGGGTGTTCGGCATCTTCCTGAACCGAAAGAACGTGATCATCATCCTGATGTCGGTCGAGCTCATCCTGCTCGCCGTCAACATCAACCTCGTCGCCTTCTCGACCCATCTGGGCGACCTGAAGGGCCAGGTGTTCGCGCTGTTCGTGCTGACGGTCGCGGCGGCCGAGGCCGCCATCGGCCTCGCGATCCTGGTCGTCTACTTCCGCAACCGCGGCACCATCGCGGTGTCCGACATCAACATGATGAAGGGCTGAGGACGCGATGTACTATCTCATCGTCTTCCTGCCCCTGCTGGGCGCGATCATCGCCGGCTGCATCGCGCTCGCGGGCGCGCGCCGGCGCCACCCGGGGGCCGTCGGCCCGGTCGACGCTTTCCATCATGGCCATGGCCATCACCACGACGCGCACCCGACGGCCGCGGACTTTGCCCCGCATGACGACCATGCGCATGGCGACCACGGCCATGACGACCACGCCCACGGCCCGGCCGAGCCGGCCGCGGCGGGCTCCCGCGCGGCTGAGCTCGTCACCACCGGCCTGCTGATGGTGTCGGCGATCCTGTCATGGTTCGCCTTCGTGGACGTCACGCTCAACGACGCCGACGCGCATGTGAAGGTGATGCGCTGGATCTCGGCCGGCGGTCTCCAGCTCGACTGGGCGTTCCGGGTCGATACGCTGACGGCCGTGATGCTGGTCGTCGTCAACTCGGTGTCGGCGCTCGTCCACCTCTACTCGATCGGCTACATGCACGAGGATCCGCACCGGCCGCGGTTCTTCGGCTATCTGTCGCTGTTCACCTTCGCCATGCTGATGCTGGTGACGTCGGACAACCTCGTCCAGATGTTCTTCGGCTGGGAAGGGGTCGGCCTCGCGAGCTATCTGCTGATCGGCTTCTGGTACCAGAAGCCTTCGGCGAACGCGGCGGCCATCAAGGCCTTCGTGGTCAACCGCGTCGGCGATTTCGGCTTCTCGCTCGGCATGTTCGCGACTTTCGCGGTGTTCGGCAGCCTCTCCTTCGAGACGATCTTCGCCGCCGCGCCGGGCGTCGCCGACAAGACGATCCACTTCCTCGGCCATGACTGGCACGCGCTGACCGTCATCTCCTTCCTGCTGTTCATCGGCGCGATGGGCAAGTCGGCGCAGATCGGTCTGCACACCTGGCTGCCGGACGCGATGGAAGGGCCGACGCCGGTCTCGGCGCTGATCCACGCCGCCACGATGGTGACGGCCGGCGTGTTCCTGGTCGCGCGCATGTCGCCGATCTTCGAGCACGCGCCGGACACGCTCGCCTTCGTGACCTTCATCGGCGCCACGACCGCGATCTTCGCCGCGACGATCGGACTGGTGCAGACCGACATCAAGCGCGTCATCGCCTATTCGACCTGCTCGCAGCTCGGCTACATGTTCGCCGCGCTCGGCGTCGGGGCGTATGGGGTCGGGATCTTCCACCTGTTCACCCACGCCTTCTTCAAGGCGCTGCTGTTCCTCGGCTCAGGCTCGGTGATCCATGCGATGCACCACGAGCAGGACATGCGGAACATGGGCGGCCTGCGCCGGCTGATCCCGGTCACATATTGGATGATGGTGATCGGCACGCTCGCGCTCACCGGCTTCCCGCTGACCGCCGGCTACTACTCCAAGGACGCGATCATCGAGGCGACCTATGCGGCGCATTCGAGCGTCGGGAGCTACGCCTTCGTCATGACGGTCGCGGCGGCGCTGCTCACCTCGTTCTACTCCTGGCGGCTGATCTTCCTGACCTTCCACGGCGCGCCGCGGGCCTCGCTCGAGACCATGAGCCATGTCCATGAGAGCCCGCGGGTGATGCTCGTCCCGCTGCTGCTGCTGAGCCTGGGCGCGTTGTTCGCCGGCATCGTGTTCCACGGCGCCTTCGTGGGCGAAGGGCACGAGGAATTCTGGCGCGAGGCCCTCTTCATGGGCGAGCACAACGAGATCATGCATCACATGCATGAGGTTCCGGCGCTCGTCCGCTACGCGCCCTTCATCGTGATGGTGATCGGCTTTGCGGTCGCGTGGCTGTTCTACATCAAGCGGCCCGACCTGCCCGGCAGGCTCGCGCGGCAGCAGGTGCTGATCTACCGGTTCCTGCTCAACAAGTGGTACTTCGACGAGCTCTACGATCTCGTCTTCGTCCGCCCCGCCAAGTGGATCGGCCGCTTCCTCTGGAAGACCGGCGACGGGAAGATCATCGACGGGCTCGGTCCGAACGGCGTGTCGGCGCGGGTGATCGACGTCACCGACCGGGTGGTGCGGCTGCAGACCGGCTACGTCTATCACTACGCCTTCGCGATGCTGATCGGCGTCGCGGCGCTGTTCACCTGGTTCATGGTTCGGGGGATGTGACGGGATGACCGACTGGCCGATCCTCTCGCTCCTCACCTTCCTGCCGCTGGTCGGCGTCTGCTTCCTGCTGATGATCCGCGGGACGGACGAGGCCGCGCTCAGAAACGTCCGCCACGTGGCGCTGTGGACCACGATGGTCGACTTCGTGATCGCGCTCGTGCTGTGGGCGAAGTTTGATCACGCCAATCCGGGCTTCCAGTTCGTCGAGAACGCGGAATGGCTCGGCGGCGCGATCAACTACCGAATGGGCGTGGACGGCATCTCGACGCCGTTCATCATCCTCACGGCCTTCCTGATGCCGTTCTGCATCCTGGCTTCATGGAACTCGATCACCCATCGGGTGAAGGAGTACATGATCGCGTTCCTGGTGCTCGAGACGCTGATGATCGGCGTGTTCTCGGCGCTCGATCTCGTGCTGTTCTACCTGTTCTTCGAAGGCGGCCTGATCCCGATGTTCCTGATCATCGGCATCTGGGGCGGCGCGCGCCGGGTCTACGCCAGCTTCAAGTTCTTCCTCTACACGCTGCTCGGTTCGCTGCTGATGCTGGTCGCGATCCTCGCGATGTACGGCGCGGCGGGGACGACCGACATCCCGACGCTGCTCGCCTACAAGTTCCCCGCGGGCATGCAGTGGTGGCTTTGGCTCGGCTTCTTCGCGTCCTTCGCGGTGAAGATGCCGATGTGGCCGGTGCACACCTGGCTGCCGGACGCGCATGTCGAGGCGCCGACGGCCGGGTCCGTGATCCTCGCCGGCATCCTGCTCAAGATGGGCGGCTACGGCTTCCTGCGCTTCTCGCTGCCGATGTTCCCGATCGCGAGCGCCGACTTCGCGCCGCTGGTGTTCGCGCTCTCCGTGGTCGCGATCATCTACACCTCGCTGGTCGCGCTGATGCAGGAGGACATCAAGAAGCTGATCGCCTACTCGTCGGTCGCCCATATGGGCTTCGTGACGATGGGCATCTTCGCGATGAACCCGCAGGGCGTTCAGGGCGCGGTGTTCCAGATGGTGAGCCACGGGCTCGTCTCGGGCGCGCTCTTCCTGTGCGTCGGCGTCGTCTACGACCGGGTGCACACCCGCGAGATTGCGGCCTTCGGCGGTCTCGTGAACAAGATGCCCTGGTACGCCGCGGCCTTCATGGTGTTCACCATGGCGAATGTCGGCCTGCCCGGCACCTCCGGCTTCGTCGGCGAGTTCCTGACGCTGGTCGGCGCGTTCCAGGCCAACACCTGGGTCGCGCTGTTCGCCACCACCGGCGTCATCCTCTCGGCAGGCTATGCGCTGTGGCTCTATCGCCGCGTGGTGTTCGGAACGATCAAGCCGGGCCTCGAGGCGATCCCGGATCTGTCGCGCCGCGAGATCGCGCTGCTGGTCCCGCTCGCGGTCCTGACCGTGATCTACGGCGTGTGGCCCGCCCCCGTGCTCGACATGTCCGCCGCCTCCGTCGACGGCATGCTGCAGTCCGCGCAGGCCGCGATCGCTTCGGCCGGCAAGGCCGCCATGGCGGGGCAGTGATGAAGCACGCCGCCTCCCTCTCCAGAATCGAGCGCTGACGCATGGACGCCTCCGCCCTTCCGCTGCTCGGCCCCGCGCTGCCCGAGATCGCGCTCGCCATCGGCGCGCTCGGCCTCGTCCTGATCGGCGCGATCATGGGCGACCGGGCGACGGGCCTCGTCAACGGCCTCGCGCTGGGCGTGATCGCGCTTGCGACCGTGCTGGTGCTGGCGGTCCCGGCCGACGGGCCGGCGACCTTCGGCGGCGCCTTCAAGCTCGACGCGTTTGCGCGCTTCATGAAGGTTCTGGCCTTCATCGGCGCTTTCGCGGCGCTCGCGCTCAGCTTCGACTACATGCGCCGCGAGAACTTCGCGCGGTTCGAATACGCCATCCTGGTCGTGCTCTCGACGCTCGGCATGGCGCTGATGATCTCGGCCTCGGACCTGATCGCGCTTTATCTCGGGCTCGAGCTGCAGTCGCTGGCGCTCTACGTCATCGCCGCGATCCACCGCGACGACCGTCGCTCGACCGAGGCAGGCCTGAAATATTTCGTCCTCGGCGCGCTCTCCTCCGGCATGCTGCTCTACGGCGCGTCGCTGATTTACGGCGCGACCGGCGCCGTCGGCTTCGCCGACATCGCAGCGTCGCTCGGCGACGGCCACGCTTCGATCGCCCTGATCTTCGGCATCGTGTTCCTGCTCTCGGGCTTCGCCTTCAAGGTCTCGGCGGTGCCGTTCCACATGTGGACCCCCGACGTCTATGAAGGCGCGCCGACGCCGATCACCGCGTTCTTCGCCTCGGCCACCAAGGTCGCCGGCGTCGCGATGTTCGTGCGCGCCGTCTCCGAAGCGTTTCCGACCGTCACGGTCGAATGGCGCCAAGTGGTGGTGTTCGTCGCGATCGCCTCGATGGCGCTCGGCTCCTTTGCGGCGATCGGCCAGCGCAACATCAAGCGCCTGATGGCCTACTCCTCGATCGGCCACATGGGCTACGTGCTGGTCGGCCTGGCGGCCGGCACGCCGGAGGGCGTCCGCGGCGTCGCGATCTATGTCGCGATCTATGTCGCGATGACGCTCGGCGCCTTCGCCTGCATCCTGTCGATGCGGGTCGGCGACCGCTATGTCGAGGACATCGACGATTTGGCGGGGCTCTCGCGCACCAAGCCCGCGATGGCCTTCGTGCTGGCGATGATCATGTTCTCGCTGGCGGGCATCCCGCCGCTCGCGGGCTTCTTCGCCAAGTTCTATGTGTTCTACGCGGCGGTGAACGCCGGTCTGGCCCCGCTCGCGGTCATCGGCCTCGTGCTCAGCGTCATCGGCGCGTTCTATTATCTGCGCATCGTGAAGATCATCTATCTCGACGAGCCGAAGGTCGAGTTCGCGCCGATGACGTTCGCGGCTAAGACGGTGCTCACGATCGCGGGCGGCTTCACGATTCTCTATTTCGTCTATCCGGCTCCCCTCGGCGTCGCGGCCGCCGCCGCCGCGCAGTCTCTTTTCTGAGGGCGGAATGCAGAACGCGAAGGACGCTTTGTCGACGCGGCCCGCCGCATGAGTTTTGCTCTCGGCCCCGTCGCGATCGCCGCCGGTCATTCTCTCGTCGCGTACGACACCGTTGGCTCCACCAACACCGAGGCGCTGGCGCTGGCGCGGGAGGGCCGGGGGCCGGTGTGGGTCGCCGCCCGGTCGCAGACCGAAGGCCGGGGTCGGCGCGGACGGGAATGGTCGACCGAGCGCGGCAATCTCGCGGCGAGCTTCGGCCTGACTGTGGAGGCGACGCCGGCGGTCGCAGCCACGCTCGGTTTCGCGGCGGGGCTGGCGCTTGAATCCGCGCTGCGCCTGACGGCGCCCTCGCTGCAGGCGCGCACCTCGCGGCCCGAGCTCAAATGGCCCAACGACGTGGTCGTCGATGGCGCGAAGCTCGCCGGGATCCTTCTGGAGGCCGACGTGGTTTCAGAAGGACGACTCGCTGTCGTGGTCGGTCTTGGGGTCAACGTGGCGTCGGCGCCGGAGGGCCTGCCGTATCCGGCGACGAGCCTTGCCGCGCGCGGCGACCGCATCACCGCCGAGGAGCTGTTCGCCTCGCTTGCCGACGCGCTTGTCGGCTGGCTCGAGGTCTGGAACGAGGGCAAAGGGCTCCCGGCTGTCCGCAAGGCCTGGATGGCGAGGGCCGCAGGGCTCGGCGCCCAGGTCGAGGTCGACATGGGCGACCGCAGAATTCGAGGCCGCTTCGAGTCGATCGACGAGAGCGGCCGGCTGGTTATCCGCGCCCCCACCGGGGTCGCGACCGCGATCGCCGCGGGCGATGTTTATTTCGGCGCGGCGGCGACGCACGCCGCGCAAGGGTGAGAATGGCTCAGGATCTGGTTTTCGCGCCGCTCGGAGGAGTCGGCGAAATCGGCATGAACGCCGGGCTCTACGGTTACGGCGAGGGGCCCAAACGACGCTGGCTGATGGTCGATTGCGGCGTGCTGTTCGGCGATCCCGCCGTCACGCCCGGCATCGATCTGATCATGCCGGACATCCGCTTCGCCAAGGCGCAGCGCGCCAACATTGAGGCGCTCGTGCTGACGCACGCCCATGAGGACCATTACGGCGCGGTGCTCGACCTCTGGCCGGAGCTGCGCTGCCCGGTCTACGCCACGCCTTTCGCGGCCGCGATGCTCGAGGCCAAGCGCGTCTCCGAGAAGGGCGCGCCCAAGATCGACGTTCGCGTCATTCCGCAGGGCGGCCGCTTCACGGCGGGGCCCTTCGAGGTCGAGTTCGTCGCCGTCGCGCACTCGATCCCGGAGTCGAACGCGCTCGCGATCCGCACGCCGGCCGGCACGGTCGTGCACACCGGCGACTGGAAGATCGACCTCACGCCCGTGCTCGGGCCGGCGACGGATGAGACGCGTCTGCGCGCCATCGGCGAGGAGGGCGTCGCCGCCGTCATCGGCGATTCCACCAACGCCCTGCGCGAGGGCTTCTCGCGCTCCGAGAAGGAGGTCGCGGCGAGCCTCGCCGAGCTGATCGGAAATTCGCCCGGCCGCGTGGCGGTGACGACCTTCGCGTCGAATGTCGGGCGGCTGCGGGCCGTCGCCGAGGCGGCGCTCGCCTGCGACCGCCAGGTCGTCGTGATCGGCCGCGCCATGCACCGCGCGCTCGAGGTCGGCCGCATGCTTGGCTATCTCGAGGGCATCCCGGAGTTTCTCGACGCAGACGCCTATGGCTATCTGCCGCGCGACAAGGTCGTGGCCCTGATGACCGGCAGCCAGGGCGAGCCGCGCGCGGCTCTCGCCCGCATCGCGAATGGCGATCATCCGCTGGTGGCGCTCGCCAAGGGCGACCGGGTGATCTTCTCGTCCCGCGCGATTCCGGGCAACGAGAAGGCGGTCGGACGCGTCATCAACGGGCTGATCGCCGGCGGCGCCGAGGTCATCACCGACCGCACCCATTTCGTGCACGTTTCGGGACATCCGCACCGCGAGGAGCTCGCGACGCTCTATGGCTGGCTCAAGCCGCAGCTCGTCGTGCCCGTTCATGGCGAAGAGCTGCACATGGCCGAGCACCTGGAAGCTGCGAAGTCGGCCGGCGCCAAGAGCGTCGCGCGTGTCCGGGACGGGCAGATGATCCGCATCGCCGGCGGTCCACCGGAGGTCGTTGACGAGGTCGTCTCCGGACGCATGCTCAAGGACGGCCGCGTGCTGATCTACGCCACCGAGGCGACGATCTCCGAGCGCCGCAAGCTCGCCTTCGCGGGCGTGGTGTCGATCGCGGTGGCGATCGACCAGCTTGGCGACATCGCCGGCGATCCCGAAGTCCGGTTCAGCGGCCTGCCGCCGCGCGACGACGAGGGCACCCCGATGCTCGAGGTGATCCGCGACACCGTGCTCGACTGCCTGGACGGCCTGGCCCGCCCGCGGCGCCGCGACGCCGGCCTCGTGGCCTCGGCGATCGAGCGGGCGGTCAGGGCCGAGCTCAACCTGGTCTGGGGCAAGAAGCCGGTTTGCCACGTCTCTGTGCTCGGCGTATGAGCGACGCGAGCCCGGCCGCGTGCCGGGCGACGCAGCTTCACACCCTTCTGGATGACTGGAGATCATCATGATCGGGCGCCTCAACCACGTGGCCATCGCGGTCCCGGATCTCGCGGCGGCGACTGCGGTTTATCGCGACACGCTCGGCGCCAAGGTCACTCCGGCGACCGAGCAGCCCGAGCACGGCGTCAGCGTCGTCTTCATCGAGCTCCCGAACACGAAGATCGAACTGCTTGAGCCGCTTGGCGAAAAGTCGCCGATCGCGGCCTTCCTTGAGCGCTCGCCGGCGGGCGGCATCCACCACATCTGCTATGAGGTCGACGACATCGTCGCTGCTCGCGACCAGCTGAAGGCGCAAGGCGCGCGGGTGCTGGGCGACGGCGAGCCGAAGATCGGCGCCCATGGCAAGCCGGTGCTGTTCCTCCACCCGAAGGACATGCTCGGCGCGCTCGTGGAGCTCGAACAGGCTTGATCTTCTCGGCGGCGAGCTGGGCTGCGATCTATTTTCTCGTCTGGTGGACGGCGCTGTTCCTCGTGCTGCCCTTCAGCGGCCGCAGCCAGTCGGAGGCCGGCGACATCGCGCCCGGGACGGAGCCTGGCGCGCCGTTCAGCGCCCGCATGGGGCGCGTCATCGTGATCACCACGATCGTCGCGACCGTGGTCTTCGCCGCGATCTATCTGCTGCTGACGCAGGAGCTGTTCGGGCTCGACGACATTCCGTTCCTGCCGCGCTTCGAGCAGGCGCGCTGAGCGGGCGCTAGGAGAAACGGCCAAAAAAAAGCAAGGCCGAAGCCTTGCGTTTTGTGGCAGTTCGCAATGGTCCGCGCTCTGACGCCGCGAGCGGTGCGGGACTTCGGCGTCTGATGGGCGATCACCTTGGCGGCGCGCCCTGCGGACATCCTCCCAAGCGCGGGCCTTTGGATCCGACGAGGCAACTTCGCCGGTGGCCCTTGTTATGAAAGTAAAGCTAGCCGAGCCGGGAAGCTTTGTCACCTCCTTGTGCAGAGGGCGCCGAAAAAAGAAGCGTGATCGCGCGCCGGCGATCAGCCAAGCCCGCGCTTGTGTTTCCCGAGCCCTTCCGCTTTCGTGCGCGGCCATGGCCGCCGGCGCGCGGCGGCCGGATTCGCGTCAGCCTGAGATCTCCATGCGCCTGAGCCGCTACTTCCTCCCCATTCTTCGCGAGGCGCCCAAAGAGGCCGAGATCGTCTCGCACCGGCTGATGCTGCGCGCCGGGATGATCCGGCAGGAGGCCGCTGGCATCTATGCCTGGCTGCCGCTCGGATTGCGCGTGCTGAACAAGATCTCCGACATCGTCCGCGAGGAGCAGAACCGCGCCGGCGCGATCGAATTGCTGATGCCGACGCTGCAGCTCGCCGATCTGTGGCGCGAGAGCGGGCGCTACGACGCGTATGGCGAGGAGATGCTACGCATCAAGGACCGGCACGAGCGGGAGATGCTCTACGGCCCGACCAACGAGGAAATGATCACCGAGATCTTCCGCGCCGGCGTCCGTTCCTACAAGGACCTGCCGAAGAACCTCTACCACATCCAGTGGAAGTTCCGTGACGAGCGGCGCCCGCGCTTCGGCGTGATGCGCTCCCGCGAATTCCTGATGAAGGACGCCTATTCGTTCGATCTCGACGCGGAAGGCGCGCGGACCTCCTACAACCGCATGTTCGTCGCCTATCTCAGGACCTTCGCGCGGCTCGGCCTGAAGGCGATCCCGATGCGGGCCGACACCGGCCCGATCGGCGGCGACCTCAGCCACGAGTTCATCATCCTGGCGAAGACCGGCGAGAGCGAGGTGTTCTGCCACAAGAACTTCCTCGACTTCGATACGCCGCCCGCAGACGTCGATTTCGGCGATCCGGCGGCCCTGCAGGCGATCGTCGACCGCTGGACGAGCCTCTACGCCGCGACCGAGGACATGCACGATTCGGGCGCGTTCGAGGCGCTGGACGCCACCGACCGGCTGTCGGCGCGAGGCATCGAGGTCGGCCACATCTTCTACTTCGGCACCAAGTATTCGCAGCCGATGAAGGCGTTTGTGACCGGCCCCGACGGCAAGGAGACGCCTGTGCACATGGGCTCATATGGCATCGGGCCGAGCCGGCTCGCGGCGGCAATCATCGAAGCCGGCCATGACGAGGCCGGAATCATCTGGCCGGATGCGGTCGCCCCGTTCAGGGTGGGGCTGGTGAACCTCAAGCCGGGCGACGCCGCCGTGGACGCCGCCTGCGAAGACCTTTACGCCAAGCTGACGGGGCAGGGGATCGACGTGCTATACGACGACACCGACGAGCGCGCCGGCTCCAAATTCGCCACCATGGAGTTGATCGGCCTGCCGTGGCGGCTGGTGGTGGGACCGAAGGGGCTCGCGGCCGGCACGGTTGAGCTGAAGCGGCGGTCGGGCGGGACGGCCGAGCAACTCAGCCCCGACTCCGCGCTCGCCGCGATCATCGGCTGAGGGCGCGTGGCCGGGCCCAGATCCTCTTCCGCTCCGCCGCTCGGCGCCACGCGGCCGTTCGCGCCGTTCGAGTGGCTGATCGCCGGCCGCTACCTGCGCGCCCGGCGGAAGGAAGGGTTCATCTCGGTCATCGCCGGCTTCTCGTTTCTGGGCATCACGCTCGGCGTCGCGACGCTGATCATCGTGATGGCGGTGATGAACGGCTTCCGCACCGAGCTTCTCAACAAGATCCTCGGCATCAACGGCCATGTGGTCGCCCAGCCGCTCGACGGGCCGCTGACCGACTATGCGGCGGTCGCCGACCGTCTGAGCAAGGTCGCCGGCGTCAAGTTCGTCATCCCGCTCGTCGAGGGGCAGGCGCTGGCGTCGTCTCCTTCCGCCTCCGGCGGCGTTTTGGTGCGCGGCCTGCGCGCCCAGGACCTCGGCAAGCTGCAGCTCGTCTCGCGCACGATCCGCGACGGCAGCCTCGAGAATTTTGACGACGGCGGCGGCGTGCTGATCGGCAAGCGCCTCGCGGACCAGCTCGCGCTGCGCGCCGGGGACACGCTGACCCTGGTGACGCCGCGCGGTGCCGTGACCCCGATGGGCGTCACCCCGCGCATCAAGGGCTACCGGGTCGCGGGCGTGTTCGAGATCGGCATGTCGGAATACGACAGCGCCTTCGTGTTCATGCCGCTGCAGGAGGCCCAGGCCTATTTCAACCGGGATGACGACGTCACCGGCATCGAGATCTATCTCGACGATCCGGACAAGGTCGACACCGTGAAGCCGAAGCTGCAGGAGGCCGCCGACCGGCCGCTCTACATGCTGGACTGGCGCGACCGGAACAAGACGTTCTTCTCGGCGCTCGAGGTCGAACGCAACGTCATGTTCCTCATCCTGACGCTGATTGTGCTGGTGGCCGCGCTCAACATCGTCTCCGGGCTGATCATGCTGGTGAAGGACAAGGGCCGCGACGTCGCCATCCTGCGCACCATGGGGGCCACCCGCGGCGCCATCATGCGCATCTTCCTGATCACCGGCGCGAGCATCGGCGTGGTCGGGACTCTGGCCGGCTTCGCGCTCGGCATGATCGTCTGCTGGAACATCGAGACGATCCGCGGCTTTCTGGCGTCCCTCACCGGGACGGAGCTGTTCTCGCCGGAGGTCTATTTCCTCAGCCGGCTCCCGGCCAATCCAGACTTGCGCGAGACGCTGACGGTGGTGCTCATGGCGCTCACGCTTTCGGTCGCGGCCACGCTCTATCCGTCCTGGCGGGCCGCCAAGCTCGATCCGGTCGAGGCGCTGCGCTACGAATGAACGAAGCTCAGGACGCTCCGGAGGAACAGGACGGCCCCGCGACCGAAGCGGTCGGCATGCCGCTGCTCGTGATCGATCACGTGGCCCGGCGCTACCGCCAGGGCGAGTCGGCGGTCGACGTGCTGATCGACGCCTCCGCGCAGGTCGCGGCCGGGGAGGTGGTGGCCCTCGTCGCCCCCTCGGGCGCCGGCAAGTCGACCCTGCTGCACATTGCGGGGCTGCTCGAACGGCCCGACGGCGGCGAGGTGTTTTTCGACGGAGAGCCCACGGCCGGTCTTTCGGACGACGCCCGGACGGCGCTGCGGCGCAACGAGGTGGGCTTCGTCTACCAGTTCCATCATCTGCTGCCGGAGTTCACGGCGCTCGAAAACGTCGTCATGCCGCAGCTCATCCGCGGGCTCGGCGCGGCCGAGGCGCGCGCCAGGGCGGCGGAGCTGCTGTCCTATCTCGGACTCGGGCAGCGGCTCGATCATCGCCCCGCCGAATTGTCGGGCGGCGAACAGCAGCGCGTCGCGATCGCCCGCGCCGTCGCCAACGCGCCCCGCCTGCTGCTGGCTGACGAGCCGACCGGCAATCTCGACCCTACGACTTCGGCGCATGTCTTCTCGACGCTGACGGCGCTGGCGCGCGCCTCCGGGCTCGCCGCGATCGTCGCCACGCACAATCTCGAGCTCGCCGCCACGCTGGATCGACGCCTCACGCTGCGGGACGGCGTGCTGGTCGAGACCTGAACGGCGCCGCCGCTTGGCGCCCCGCGACCCCCACGAGGTCGACCCCTCCGCGCCGACGGCGGAGCCGGAGCGGGCGAGGGAGCTGAAGGCGGCGGAGCAGGGCGCGGTTCTCCAGCGGGCGCCCGCGGCCGCCGCTTTGCTCGACTGGGTCAGCGGCCGTCTTCGGGCGAGCGAGGCCTGGTTCGTCGCGCTCGCGCTCGTGGTTGGCGTCGCGGCCGGCGCGATGACGGTGCTGCAGGGCAAGATCGCCGAGACGCTCCAGCATCTCTTGTTCCGCCTGCCAGCTGAGGCGCGGCTCAGCGCCATGCCGTCCCTGAGCCTGACGCAGCTCCTCATCCTGCCGCTGGGCGGCGTGGCGCTCGCGGCCTTCACCCTGCTGGTCCGGGCGCGCCGCCGCGCCCTCGTGGACGCGGTCGAGGCCAATGCGCTGCATGGCGGACGGATGTCGCTCGTCGACAGCCTCGTGATCTCGGGGCAGACGCTCATCTCGAACGGCTTCGGCGCCTCGGTCGGGCTGGAGGCGGCTTACGCCCAGATGGGCGCGGCCGGCGGTTCGCTCGCCGGCCGGGCCTTCCGGATCAGGCGGGCGGATGTCCGCACGCTGGTCGGCGCCGGCGCGGGCGCCGGGATCGCCGCCGCCTTTGGCGCGCCGCTGACCGGCGCCTTCTACGCGTTCGAGATCGTGATCGGCGCCTACACGCCGTCCGCCATCGCGCCGATCGCGGCGGCGGCGCTCGCCGGCGTCGTGACGGCGCATGCGCTCGGCTCGACCCCCTATCTGGTCAGCGCGCCGACAGGGGGCGCGCTCAGCACGACGGATCTTCTGCTGCTCGCGCCGCTCGGCGCGCTTTGCGCGATCATCGGCATCCTGCTGATGCGGGCCGCGGCGCTCGTCGAGATCGGCACGCGCAAGATCAAGCTGCCGGCCTATGTGCGGCCGGCGATCGGCGGAGCGCTGCTGATCCCGCTGGCGATGATCTCGCCGCAGGTGCTGTCGGCCGGCCATGGGGCGCTGCATCTCGATCTGGCCGGCGGCGCGGCGCTCGGCTTCATCGCCGTCGTGTTTCTCGCCAAGTGCCTCGCCTCGGTGGTCTCGCTCGGTTTCGGCTTCCGCGGCGGCCTGTTCTTCGCCTCGCTGTTTCTTGGCACCCTGGCCGGTCACCTGTTCGCCGAGGGCGCGGCCGTCATCCTCGGCCCTGGCGTCGTCAACGTAACCGACGCGGCGCTGGTCGGGATGGCGGCGCTCGCCGTCGCCGTGGTCGGCGGTCCGATCACGATGGCGATGCTGGTGCTCGAGGCGACGCGCGACCTGACGCTCACCGGCGCGGTGCTGGCGGCGGCGCTGGTCGCGAGCACCATCGTGCGCGAGGCGTTCGGCTATTCGTTCTCTACCTGGCGGCTGCATCTGCGCGGCGAGACCGTGAAGAGCGCCCGGGACGTCGGCTGGGTGCGGACGTTGACGGCCGGCCGCATGATGCGCCGCGAGGCCAACACGACGCCGTCGGCGACGACGATCGCGGAATTTCGCCGGCGGTTCCCGCTCGGCTCGACCAGCCGCGTGGTGCTGGAGGACGACGCCGGCAAATACGCTGGGGTGCTGGTGACCGCCGCCGCCTATGGGGAGGGCGTCGATCCCGCCACGCCGGTCGCGGAGCTCGCGAGCGCTAAGGACGTGGCGTTGCGGCCCGAGATGGACATCGGGGCCGTGATGCGCCTGTTCGACTCCGCCCAGGTCGACGAACTCGCCGTCATCGGTCCCGAGAGCGAGGTGCTGGGCGTGCTGTCCGAGACCTTCGTGCGGCGACGCTATGCCGAGGAGCTCGAGAAGGCGCAACGCGAACTGTTCGGCGAGCGCTGACGCTCGACCGGATCGGCGCGAGGGCTTGACTCCGGATCATCGATGGAGAACAAAATAGGTACATAGAAGAACGGGGAGAGAACCATGGCCTATCGCGGCGTCCGCGCAGTGACTGTCTTCTGTCTCGAGCTGGCCTCTGTGGCGCTGTTCGCCGGCGCCGTCATGGTATGGGCGGCGGCGCTCGGAGCCGCCTGAACGTCGTCTTCTGTGGAGACCGGCAAGGAGGTCGGGCGCTTCTGCACGAGGCCGGATAAGGTCGCAGGGAGCGTGGGAGGAACGACATGGCGACGGGAGGGCTGACGGGCGATCCGGGCTTCGTGCATCTCAACGTGCGGTCCTCTTTCTCGCTGCTGGAGGGCGCGCTGACGATCGCCAAGCTCGCTTCGGCGGCGAAAGCCGACCGGATGCCGGCGATCGCGCTCACCGACGACAATCTGTTCGGCGCTCTGGAATTCTCCGAGAAGCTCGCCGGCGCCGGCGTCCAGCCCATCGTCGGGCTCACGCTGCCGATCGACTTCCAGGATCGCGAGCAGCGGGGCGGGCGACCCGTGCGCGATCTGCGGCGGCCCTCGATCGTGCTGCTGGCGCGGTCCGCCGAGGGCTATCGCAACCTGATGGCGCTCAGCAGCCGCGCCTTCCTGCAGAGCGACCCGGACGCGCCGCCGCACGCCACGCTCGACATGCTGGAAGGGCTCTGCGACGGGCTGATCGCGCTGACCGGCGGCCCCGAGGGGCCGCTCGACTGCGCCTTCGCCGAAGGCGCGGACGATGTCGCGGGCGCCCGGCTCAGCAGGCTTTCGGGCTTTTTCGGCGATGGACTCTATGTCGAGCTGCAGCGCCACGGCCTCCCCGGAGAGGTGGCGGTCGAGCCGGCGCTGGTCGGGCTCGCCTATGAGCGGGGTCTGCCGCTGGTCGCGACCAACGGGGCGCGCTTCGTCGAGCGCGCCGACCACGAGGCGCATGACGCGCTGATCTGCCTGGCCGACGGCCGTGTGCTGGCCGAGACCGACCGCCGACAGATGTCGCCGGATCATTACCTCAAGACCCGCGCCGAGATGGCGGCGCTGTTCGCCGACCTGCCGGAGGCGCTGGAGAGCACGGTCGAGATCGCGCGCCGGAGCGCCTATCGGCCCCGCACCGCCAAGCCGATCCTGCCCCGCTTCACGGTGGGGGAGGCGACCGCCGACGGCGCCGACGCGGAGGCCGCGGAGCTGCGGCGGCAGGCGCAGGCCGGCCTCGCGGCGCGGCTCGCCGCCCATGATCCCGCGCCGGGGCTTTCGGTCCAGGACTATGAGGCGCGGCTGGAGTTCGAGCTCGGCGTGATCGAGCGGATGAAATATCCGGGCTACTTTCTGATCGTCTCGGACTTCATCAAATGGGCGAAGGCGCAGGGAATCCCGGTCGGGCCGGGCCGCGGCTCGGGCGCCGGCTCGCTCGTCGCCTATGCGCTCACCATCACCGACCTCGACCCGCTCAGGTTCGGGCTGCTGTTCGAGCGCTTCCTCAACCCCGAGCGCGTGTCGATGCCGGACTTCGACATCGACTTCTGCCAGGACCGGCGCGAGGAGGTGATCCGCTACGTCCAGGACCGCTACGGCCAGGATCGCGTGGCGCAGATCATCACCTTCGGCACCCTGCAGGCGCGCGGCGTGATGCGCGACGTCGGCCGCGTGCTGGAGATGCCGTACGGGCAGGTCGACAAGCTCTGCAAGCTCGTGCCGCAGAACCCGGCGAACCCGGTCACGCTGAAGCAGGCGGTGGGCGACGAGCCGAAGCTCGCCGAGGCCCGGACCACGGACCCGACCGTCGGCCGCATGCTCGACATCGCGCTGAAGCTCGAGGGCCTCTACCGCCACGCTTCGACCCACGCCGCCGGCATCGTGATCGGCGACCGGCCGCTCGAGCAGCTGGTCCCGCTCTACCGCGACCCGCGTTCTGACATGCCGGTCACCCAGTTCAACATGAAGTGGGTCGAGCCGGCAGGTCTCGTGAAGTTCGACTTCCTCGGCCTCAAGACGCTGACCACGCTGTCGACCGCGGCGAAGCTGCTGCGGCAGCGCGGCGTGGAGCTCGATCTGGAGAAGATCCCGATCGACGACGAGGCCACCTACGCGATGCTGTCGCGCGGCGAGACCGTCGGGGTGTTCCAGCTCGAAAGCGCGGGGATGCGGCGGGCGCTCGCGGACATGAAGCCTGACCGCTTCGAGGACATCATCGCGCTGGTCGCGCTCTACCGGCCGGGCCCGATGGCGAACATCCCGACCTATTGCGCGCGCAAGCACGGGCTGGAGAAGCCGGAATATCTCCACCCCAAGCTCGAGCCGATCCTGGCCGAGACCTTCGGCGTCATCATCTATCAGGAACAGGTGATGCAGGTCGCGCAGTCGCTCGCCGGCTATTCGCTCGGCGAAGCCGACCTGCTGCGCCGCGCGATGGGCAAGAAGATCCGCTCGGAGATGGACGCGCAGCGCGAGCGGTTCGTCTCAGGCGCCGTCGAGCGCGGCATCGGCAAGGCGGACGCGGGCACGATTTTCGAGCTGCTCGCGAAGTTCGCCGACTACGGCTTCAACAAGAGCCATGCGGCGGCCTACGCGCTGGTCGCCTACCAGACCGCCTATCTCAAGGCGACCTATCCGGTCGAGTTCCTGGCGGCGTCGATGACGCTCGACATGGGCTCCACCGACAAGCTCGCCGAGTTTCGCCAGGAGGCGATGCGCCTCGGCATTCCGGTGCGGCCGCCCTGCGTCAACCGCTCGAACGTCGCCTTCGACGTGCAGGACGGCGCGATCTTCTATGCGCTCGCGGCGCTGAAGGGGGTCGGTCCGCAGGCCGTCGAGGGAATCGTCGCCCAGCGGCGCGAGCGCGCGTTCCGGGATCTGCGGGATTTCGCCAGGCGGCTCGACGCCAAGGCGCTGCCGCGCCGCGCGCTCGAAAGTCTGGTGCAGGCCGGCGCGCTGGACGCGCTGGAGCCGGACCGGGCGCGGGCGCTTGCGAGCGTCGACGCCGTGATGGCGATCGCGTCGCGCACCAGGGACGACGAGGCGATCGGGCAGTTCGGCTTCTTCGAGGCCGCCGAGGAGCCGATCCGTCCCCAGCCGCATGAGACCTGGTCGGCGGGCGACCGGCTGAAGCGGGAGTATGAGGCGGTCGGCTTCTTCCTGTCCGGCCATCCGCTCGACGACTACCAGGCGCTGCTCGAGAAGCTGAGGGTGCGGCGCTACGCCGATTTTGCGGCCGCCGCCAAGGCCGGCGCGACGGCGGGCCGGCTTGCCGCGACCGTGCTGGCGCGGCAGGAGCGCAAGACCCGGACCGGCAACCGGATGGGCGTGGTCACCCTGTCGGATCCGACCGGGCATTACGAGGCGGTGATCTTTTCCGAGGGGCTCGCCAAATATCGCGACCTGCTGGAGCCCAACACGCCGGTGATCGTCTCGGTCGCGGCGGCCGTGGAGGGCGACGAACTGCGGCTGCGGCTCGAGCATGTCGAGCCGCTCGACCAGGCGGCGGAGCGGCTGCAGCGCTCGGTGCGCATCTTCATGCGGGCCGCGGAGCCGATCGAGCACGTCTCGCGCCGGCTCGAGGCGGGCGACGGAGAGGTTTCGGTCGTGCTGCTGCTCGACGAGGAGGAGACCGAAGTCGAGATTCGTCTGCCCGGCCGTTACCGGGTCTCGCCGCAGATCGCCGGCGCGCTGAAGACGGTGCCTGGCGTGGTGGCGGTTGAGGCCGCCTGAGACGAAGGCGGCCGGCGGATTTTCGTCCTTCGCGGGACGCCAGACGGCGCGCGGGCTCTCGGCTTGCCTTCGGCTGCGCCTTTCGCCTATAAGCCGCGCCATCCCACACGCGGGTAGGCGGCGATAACCAAGCCGTTCCGGCGCTGGCCCAATGAGCCAGCGGCGCCCGCGCAGGCAACCGGAGAATACGAAAATGGCGCTTCCCGACTTCACGATGCGTCAGCTGCTCGAAGCTGGCGTGCACTTCGGCCATCAGGCCCACCGCTGGAACCCGAAGATGGGCCCGTACATCTTCGGCGCCCGCAACAACATCCACATCATCGATCTCGCGCAGACCGTGCCGATGCTCCACCGCGCGCTGCAGGCGGTGAGCGATGTCGTGGCCGGCGGCGGCCGCGTGCTGATCGTCGGCACCAAGCGCCAGGCGGCCGAGATCGTGGCGGACTCCGCCCGCCGGTCCGCGCAGTATTTCGTCAACTCCCGCTGGCTTGGCGGCATGCTGACCAACTGGAAGACGATCTCCGGTTCGATCCAGCGGCTGCGCAAGCTCGAGGAGATGCTCTCCGGCGAGGCCCAAGGCTTCACCAAGAAGGAGCGCCTGACGCTGTCGCGCGAACGCGACAAGCTCGAGAAGACGCTCGGCGGCATCAAGGACATGGGCGGTCTGCCCAACCTGATCTTCGTGATCGACACCAACAAGGAGCAGATCGCGGTCAAGGAGGCCCAGCGCCTCGGCATCCCGGTCGCCGCGATCCTCGACACCAATTCGGATCCGGAAGGCATCACCTATCCGATCCCGGGCAATGACGACGCCGGCCGCGCGCTGGCGCTCTATGGCGACCTGATCGCCCGCGCTGCGCTTGACGGCATCGGCCGCGGCCAGGGCGACCTCGGGGTCGATCTCGGCGCGCAGGAAGAGCCCGCGCTCGAGGAGCCGACGCTCGCCGCCGACACGGCCGAGCCGGAAGCGCCCGGCGAGGCGTTCGAGCTGCTGGCGGCGCCGCGCGGTGCGCCGGACGATCTGTCGAAGCTTTCGGGCGTCGGTCCGCAGCTCGAGCAGAAGCTGAACGAGTATGGCATCTACCACTATTGGCAGCTCTCGGCGATGAAGCCGGAAGACGTCGCTAAGGCGGACGCCGACATGAAGCTCAACGGCCGCATCGAGCGTGAAGGCTGGGTCGCGCAGGCGCGCGAGCACCTGGCCGGCGTCGCGGCCTGAATCGATCGGGACGCCGCGCCTCCGGGCGCGGGCCCCAACCGGAATTCGTCGCCCTGCGGGGCGACGCGATCTAGAGGAAACAATGGCCAACATCACCGCAGCCATGGTGAAGGAGCTTCGCGAGAAGACCGGCGCCGGCATGATGGACTGCAAGAACGCGCTCGGCGAGGTCGGCGGCGACATGGAGGCCGCGGTCGACTGGCTGCGCAAGAAGGGTCTCGCCAAGGCCGCCAAGAAGGCTGGCCGCGTCGCGGCTGAGGGCCTGGTGGCGCTGGCGGTCGCGGGCCAGAAGGGCGTCGCGATCGAGGTCAACGCCGAGACCGATTTCGTCGCCCGCAATCCGGAGTTCCAGGAGATGGTCGCGACGATCGCGACCGTGGCGCTCGAGGCCGGCGACGACGTCGCGGCCATCGAGGCGGCCGGCTATCCGGGCGGCGGCAGCGTGCAGGAGAAGATCCAGGCGACCGTCGCCAAGATCGGCGAGAACATGACGCTCCGTCGCGCCGCGCAGGTCGTCGTGCCCGCCGGCGTCGTCGGCTCCTACGTGCATTCGCCGGTTGGGCCGAACCTCGGCAAGATCGCCGTGCTGGTCGGGCTGAAGTCCGAAGGCAAGGTCGACGCGCTCACCGCGCTCGGACGCCAGGTCGCGATGCACATCGCGGCGATCAACCCGCAGGCGCTCGACGCGGCGTCGCTCGATCCGGCGGTGGTCGAGCGCGAGCGTGGCGTGCTGGCCGACAAGGCGCGCGCCTCGGGCAAGCCCGAGAACGTCGTCGAGAAGATCGTCGAGAGCGGCGTCAAGACCTTCTACAAGGAGGTCTGCCTCGTCGATCAGCCCTTCGTGCATGACGGGTCCAAGACCGTCGCGCAGGCCGTGAAGGCGGCCGAGGCCGAGGTCGGCGCGCCGATCCAGATCACCGGCTTCGTCCGGCTGGCGCTGGGCGAGGGCGTCGAGCGCGAGGAGTCCGACTTCGCGGCGGAAGTCGCCGCGGCGGCCGGCACGAAAAGCTGACGCCGTGACGCCCGCCTCCGAGACGACGCCGCTCTATCGACGCGTCCTCGTCAAGGTGTCGGGCGAGGCCCTGATGGGGCCTTCGGCCTTCGGGCTCCATCAGCCCACCGTGGACCGCATCGCCGCCGATCTGGCGGCGGCGCATGCGCTCGGGGTGGAGCTCGCGGTCGTGGTCGGCGGCGGCAACATCTTCCGGGGCGTGCAGGTCTCGGCCCAGGGCGTCGACCGGGCGACCGGCGACTATATGGGCATGCTGGCGACCGTCATGAACGCGCTTGCGGTTGCGGCCGCGCTGATGCGCCAGGGTGTCCAGACGCGGGTGCTTTCGGCGCTCGATATGCCGGCGGTGTGCGAGACCTACACCCGGCCGCGCGCGCTTGCCCATCTTGACCGTGGCCGCGTCGTGATCTTCGCGGCCGGAACCGGCAATCCGTTCTTCACCACCGACACCGCCGCGGCGCTGCGGGCGATCGAAACGGGCTGCGACGCGCTTCTCAAGGCGACGCAGGTCGACGGCGTCTACACCGGCGATCCGAAGAGCGATCCCACCGCCACGCGGTTCGATCGGGTCAGCCATGACGAAGTCCTGCAGCGCGATCTCAAGGTGATGGACGCCGCCGCCTTCGCGCTTGCCCGCGAGAACGCACTTCCGCTAATCGTGTTTTCCATCCACGAGCCCGGCTCGATCCCGGCGGTCATCTGCGGCGGAGGGCGCGCGACGATCGTCACGAGCTGACAGGGGCCAAGCGCTCCTTCAGGCCCGCAAGCAGGAAGCATTTCCATCATGTCCGCCGGTTCGTTCGACATCGATGACATCAAGCGCCGCATGCAGGGGGCGATCGCCTCGCTGAAGACCGATCTCCAGGGGCTTCGCACCGGGCGCGCCTCGGCGAACCTGCTGGATCCGGTCACGGTGACCGCCTACGGCGCGGAGATGCCGCTCAACCAGGTCGCCACCATAAGCGTGCCGGAGTCGCGCATGCTGAGCGTTCAGGTCTGGGACCGCTCCATGGTGGGCGCCGTCGAGAAGGCGATCCGGGAGGCCAATCTCGGCCTCAACCCCATCACCGAGGGGCAGCTCATGCGGATCCCGCTGCCGGAGCTCAACGCCGAGCGGCGCAAGGAACTCGTCAAGGTCGCGCACAAATACGCCGAGCAGGCGCGGGTCGCGGTGCGCCACGTCCGTCGCGACGGGCTCGACACCTTGAAGAAGAACGAGAAGGACGGCGACATCAGTCAGGACGATCACGACCGGCTCGCCGATCAGGTCCAGAAGGCGACTGACGCTGCGGTCACCGACATCGATCAGGCGGTGGCGGCGAAGGAAAAAGATATCCTGCAGGTGTGATATCCTGCGGGCTCGACAGCCGACTCGGCCGCGTCAGGCCGAACATGACGAAGGTCCTGGCCGCGCCGGACCGGGGCTTTGAGCATTCTGGTCCGGGCCCTGCCATGTCGCCAAGCAGTCTGAGCCGATTGAGTGGAAGCCCGGCCGAACAGCCGGTCGACGGCGCGGCGCCGCGCCACGTCGCGATCATCATGGACGGCAATGGCCGCTGGGCCGCGGCGCGCGGCCTGCCGCGCCTCGAAGGGCACCGCCGCGGGGTCGAGGCGCTGCGGCGCGCCGTCCGCTCTGCCTATGACCTCGGGGTGCGCTACCTCACGCTCTACAGTTTCTCGTCGGAGAACTGGACCCGGCCCGCGGAGGAGGTCTCCGACCTGCTCAACCTGCTGCGGCTGTTCATCCGACGCGACCTGACGGACCTGCACCGCGAGAACGTCAGGGTGCGTGTGATCGGCGAGCGCGAAGGCCTGCCGCGGGACATCGCCAAGCTGCTCGACGACGCCGAAAGCCTCACGCGCGCCAACACCGGGCTGAATCTCGTCGTCGCCTTCAACTATGGCGGCCGTCAGGAAATCGTCAGCGCCGTGCGCCGCATCGCGACGGCGGTGCGCGAAGGCCGGCTCGATCCTGCCGACATCGACGTGGCGTCGATCTCGGACCACCTCGACACCGCCGACATGCCGGATCCGGATCTCGTCATCCGCACGAGCGGCGAACTGCGCCTGTCGAACTTTCTACTGTGGCAGAGCGCCTATGCGGAGTTTGTGTTCCTCCCACGGTTCTGGCCGGATTTCGAGCGCGCCGACTTCGAGGAGGCGATCGCGAGTTTTCGCTCGCGGCAGCGCCGTTACGGCGGGCGCGCCGCGCGGGCCGGCGCGTGACGGGAGGCTCCAAGGCGTCCGGGGGCTCGTCCGAGCTTGTGAGGCGCGTCCTGTCGGGGGTCGTCATGATCGCCGCGGCGCTGCTCGTGGCGCGACTTGGCGGCATTCTGTTCGCGATCTTCTGGACCATCGCCGGCGTCGCGGTCGGCGTCGAATGGGCGTGGCTTTCGGCCCCTGACCCGAAGGCGCGGCGGCGCGCTGCGCAGACGGTCGCGCTTACGCTCGGAATCGTCGGCGCGCTGGTCGGCCTTGCGAGCTACCTAACCATCTCGCTCTGGGTCGTCGCTGCCGCGCTCGCCCTCGGCGCCGCCGCTGCGGCCGTTGTGGCGCGGCCGGTCTATCTGACCGCCGCAGCCGTTCCCTATGGGGCGGCCGCCTTCGTGGGCGTCATCCTGCTGCGGCGCGATCCGCTGGACGGGCTGCTCGCCACGCTCTGGCTGTTCGCCGTGGTCTGGGCAACCGACATCGCCGCCTATTTCACGGGCCGCGCGCTCGGCGGCCCCAAGCTCGCGCCGCGCATCTCGCCGAAGAAGACCTGGTCGGGCGCCGTGGGCGGCGCGGCGGCGGCGGCGGCGGCGGGCGTCGCGGTCGCGGCGCTTGGCGGCGTCGGCAATCTCTGGCCCGTGGCCGCGGTCGCTCTGGCGGCGGCGATCCTGGCCGAGCTGGGAGATTTGTTCGAATCGGGCGTCAAGCGCGCCTTCGGCGCCAAGGATTCGAGCCAGCTCATTCCGGGCCATGGCGGGCTGATGGACCGGCTCGACGGCTTTCTCGTCGCAGCGACCTTTGCCGCCGCCGTCGGGGTCGCGCGCGGCGGGCTCGACGCTGCGGGGCAGGGGCTCCTGCGATGGTGAGCCAGAGCGGCAAGCGGCGCGTCACCATTCTGGGCGCGACCGGCTCGGTGGGCCGCGCGACGCTCGACCTGATCGAGCGCCATCTGGACCGCTTCGAGGTCGAGGCGCTCGTCGGCGGACGCGACGCTGCGGCGCTCGCGGAACTCGCGATCCGCGTCGGCGCGCGCCGGGCTGTGATCGCCGATCCCGCGCAGGGCGTCCGGCTCGCCGCTGCGCTCGACGGCTCCGGCGTCTCCTCCGCCGCCGGCCCGTCCGCCTGCATCGACGCGGCGTCGCTGCCGGTCGACTGGACTATGGCGGCGATCAGCGGCGCGGCCGGGCTCGCCCCGACCGTCGCGGCGGTGAGGACGGGGGGCGCGGTCGCGTTCGCCACCAAGGAATGCCTGGTCTGCGCGGGCGCGGCTTTCATGGAGGAGGTCGCGCGCGCCGGCGCGACGCTGCTGCCGGTCGATTCGGAGCACAACGCCCTGCTGCAGGCGCTGGGCGGGCAGTCGGTGGCGGACGTCGAAAAGATGACGCTCACCGCCTCGGGCGGGCCGTTCAGGCTGTGGCCTGCGGAGCGCATCGCGGCCGCCCGCCCGGAGGACGCGCTGAGGCACCCGACCTGGTCGATGGGCGCCAAGATCACGATCGATTCCGCCACCCTGATGAACAAGGGCCTCGAGCTGATCGAGGCGCATCATCTGTTCGCCATCGAGACGGAGCGCCTCGACGTGGTGGTGCATCCGCAGTCCGTGGTGCACGGGCTCGTGGCGTTCAGGGACGGCGCCGTCACGGCCGGCCTGGCCGCTCCCGACATGCGCGTTCCGATCGCGCACGCGCTCGGCTTTCCGGAGCGGATCGACGTCCCGGCCCCGCGGCTCGATCTCGTCCGCACCGGCGCGCTCACCTTCGAGGCGCCGGATGTGGGCCGATTCCCCGCGCTCGGCCTGGCGCGCGAGGCGCTCGCGGCCGGCGGCGCGGCGGCGACGATTCTCAACGCGGCGAACGAGGTCGCGGTCGGGCTGTTCCTGGAGCGGCGCATCGGCTTCATGGACATTCCGCGAATAGTGGCCGATGCTCTCGATCAGGCGGGCCGGCACGGGCTCACCTCGGCGCCGGCCTCCATCGATGAGGCGATCGAGCTCGACTGCGAAGCTCGCGCGATCGCGTCCGCCTGTCTGCTGGAGACCCGGCTTCGGGCGCGGTAGACTGGGCGCGATCTCGCCGTCGCGGCCCGGCCGGAAGCGCCGCCTGAATCGAGGATCTGATGACGTTTCTCCACGAGATGCTGGGCGCGGGCTCGGCCACTCTCGGCTATCTGGTCCCGTTCCTGTTCGTGCTCACGCTCGTGATCTTCTTCCACGAGCTCGGTCATTTCCTCGTCGCGCGCTGGACCGGCGTGCGGGTGCTGACCTTCTCGATCGGCTTCGGACCGGAGCTGTTCGGCTTTTTTGACCGGCGCGGCACGCGCTGGCGCGTCGCGGCGATCCCGCTCGGCGGCTATGTCCGCTTCGCCGGCGACGAGAACGCCGCGAGCGCGCCAGACGTCGAACTCCTCGAGCGGATGCCCCCCGAGGAGCGCCGCGGCAGCTTCTTCTTCGCGCCGCTGCCGAGCCGCGCCGCGATCGTGGCGGCCGGGCCGATCGCCAACTTCCTGCTGGCGATCGCGATCTTCGCCGGGATTTTCATGGTCGCCGGCCGGCCGGTGACGGACGCGGTGGTGGACGAGATCGAGCCGGGCAGCGCGGCGGCCGCGGCCGGATTTGCGCCCGGCGACCTGGTGCTGCAGATCAACGACTCGGCGATCCGCTCGTTCAGCGACATGCAGAGAATCGTCGAGGTCAGCGCCGACCAGCACTTGCGCGTGGTCGTCGAGCGCGCGGGCCAGCGGTTGACGCTCGAGGCGACGCCGAAGCTGAAGGAGATCACCGATCCCTTCGGCAACAAGCTCAAGATCGGCCTGCTCGGCATCAAGCGCTCGACCAATTCGCAGAATATGCGGCTCGAGCGATACGGGCCTGTCGACGCCGTTTTGGCGGGCGCTCAGGAGACCTGGTTCCAGGTGTCGCGCACCGGCGCCTATCTCGGGCGGATGGTGATTGGCCGCGAGTCGACTGACCAGATCGGCGGGCCGATCAGGATCGCCAAGACGTCAGGCGATTTCGCCAGTCTCGGTTTCCTCGCGCTGCTGAATCTCGCAGCGATTCTGTCGGTTTCGATCGGGCTGCTGAACCTGGTTCCGATCCCGATGCTCGACGGCGGGCATCTTCTTTTCTACGCGATCGAGGCGCTGCGCGGCCGGCCGTTGGGGCCGCGCACGCAGGAAATGGGCATGCGCGTGGGCTTCGCTCTCGTGTTGGCCTTGATGGTCTTCGCGACGTGGAACGACATCGTTCATCTTTCGTCACTAGGCTGAAATCGGGGTGGCGTGGCCCCGCCGCAACGGCAGGGGCGAAACGTCCGCAAGCGTTGAGTAGCGAGTTTGCACGTGCGTCAAAGTTCTATAGAAGCGGACGGGGTCGCTCCGCGGATTTCAGCCGTTGCAAGCGGTTGCGGAAGCGCGGCACACGGCACGGGGGTCCGTCAGCCCATGAAGCGTATGGTTCGAGTAGTCGGGCGCCTTGCCCTTGCCTCGTCGGTCGCGGTCGCGCCGATGATAGCGGGCGTGGGGGCCGGCCTTCTCGGCGCTACGGCGGCCAACGCGCAGAGCGCGAGCGGCATCACCGTCCGGGGGAACCAGCGCGTCGACGCGGAGACGATCCGCTCCTATTTCACGGGTCGTGGTCCGCTGACCCAGCCGGTGGTCGACGAAGGCATTCGTGGGCTCTACGCGAGCGGCCTGTTCTCTGACGTGCGGGTCACGCGCGCCGGCGGCGGCATCGTGGTCAGCGTCAGCGAGAACCAGGTCATCAACCGGGTGGCGTTCGAGGGCAATTCCAAGGTCAAGGACGCTGTCCTGTCCTCGGAAGTGCAGTCGAAGGCGCGCGGCCCGTTCAACCCCGCCGTCGTCCAGGCCGACGCCCAGCGCATCACCGAGATCTATCGCCGCTCGGGCCGCTATCAGGTCACCGTCGAGCCGAAGACCATCAATCAGTCGAACGGCCGCGTCGATCTCGTCTTCGAGATCAACGAAGGCGAGAAGACCAAGATCCAAGCCATTGAATTCGAGGGCAATGAGGCCTTCAGCGACGGCACGCTGCGCGACCAGATGTCGACCACCGAGTCGAACTGGCTGAGCTGGATCAAGACCTCCGACGTCTACGATCCGGACCGCGTCAACGCGGATCTCGAGCAGCTCCGCAAGTTCTACCTGAACCACGGCTATGCGGATTTCCGGGTCGTGTCGGCGAACGCCGACCTGAACCGCGAGACCAACGCCTTCACGCTGAAGATCGTGGTCGAGGAAGGTCAGCAGTACCGCTTCGGTCCGGTCGACGTGGAGTCGCATGTCGCCGAGGTCGACGCCGCGACCCTGAAGAGCCGGATCCAGTCGTCTTCGGGCTCGGTCTACAGCGCCAAGGACGTCGACAAGTCGGTCGAGAACATGTCGCTCGAGCTCGCCTCGCGCGGCTATGCTTTCGCGCAGGTTCGCCCGCGCGGCGATCGCGACGTCAACGGCCGCACGATCGGCATCACCTATGTGGTCGAGGAAGGCGCGCGGGTCTATGTCGAGCGCATCAACGTGCGCGGCAACACCCGCACGCGCGACTATGTGGTCCGCCGCGAGTTCGATATCGGCGAGGGCGACGCCTACAACCAGATCTTCATCGACCGCGCGGAGCGGCGCATCAAGGCGCTGGGCTTCTTCAAGAACGTGCGCATCACGACCGAGCCGGGCTCGGCCCCGGACCGCGTCATCGTGAATGTCGACGTCGAGGATCAGCCCACCGGCGAATTCTCGATCGCCGGCGGCTACTCCTCGCAGGACGGCATCATCGGCGAGGTCGCGCTCGGCGAGCGCAACTTCCTCGGCCGTGGCCAGTACGCCCGGATCGCGGCGCAGTTCGGCCAAAACACCTCTGGCTTCGACTTCTCGTTCACCGAGCCGTACTTCCTCGGCTACCGCGTCTCGGCGGGCGTCGACGCCTATGTGAAGCGCCGCGACGACACGGACTATACGTCCTACAAGGTCGACACCTATGGCGGCGGCCTGCGCTTCGGCTTCCCGATCACGGACGAGTTCACGATCGGCACCCGCTATCAGGTCTACCAGCAGGATCTGAAGATCCCGAGCCGATATCGGGATATCTTCAACAGCAACGGCACCGTGAACCGTGATCGCGCGTCCGCGGCGATCTTCGAGGCCGAAGGCAAGACGCTGACGTCGCTCGCCGGCATCTCGCTGATCTACAACACGCTCGACAATCCGACGAACCCAACTCAGGGCATCTATGCGGAACTGAAGGGCGACGTGGCAGGCCTCGGCGGCGACGCCAAATATGTCCGCGGCACCTTCGACGGCCGTTACTATCACCCGCTGTTCGTCGAGGACGTGGTCGGCATTCTGCGGCTGCAGGGCGGTCACGTGAAGGCGTTCGGCAGCGACGATCTGCGCGTGCTTGACCACTTCCCGGGCGGTCCGGACCTGGTGCGCGGCTTCGAGCCCCAAGGCTTTGGTCCGCGCGACCTTGGCACGGGGAACCCGCTGCGCGGCAGCCCGAACGACGATCCGCTGGGCGGCACGACTTACTTCGGCGCGTCGGCTGAAGCGCAGTTTCCCATCTTCGGACTGCCCAAGGAGATCGGCCTGAAGGGCGCGGTGTTCGCGGACGCCGGCACGGTGTTCGGCTATGAGGGCATCAAGAGCATCAGCGGCGTTCCGAACGGCGTTGGCGGCGGCGGCGGCACGAGCACCGTCACGGTGAATGCGGCTGACAGCAAGAAGATCCGCTCGTCCGTCGGCGCATCGATCCTCTGGAATTCGCCGCTTGGGCCGATCCGCTTCGACTTCGCCAAGGTGCTGTCGAAGGAGAAGTATGACGAGACCCAGGTGTTCCGGTTCTCGGGCGGCACCCGGTTCTGAGAACAGGCTTTCGGCTCTGACGGAAATCTCATAAACGGGCGGCGGAGAAACATCCGCCGCCCGTTTCGTTTGCGGCGGCGGCCGGAGCCCGATGACCGAACCCCGCTTCTTCCCGGCGCCGCAGCCGCTTGACCTCGCCGCCCTCGTCTCGCTCACCGGCGCCCGGCGCGCGCGGGGACCGCTGGACGTCTCCATAACCGGCCTTGCGCCGATGGGCTGGGCCGGCCCGGCCGACATCGCTCTGCTGCTCGGATCGGAGGGCGCTGACGCGATCGACTGCAGCCTTGCAGGCGTGATCCTGGTGACGGCCGAATTCGAGCCTCTTGCTCCCGAAGGCGCGGTCACGCTGGTCACGCCCGATCCCGTGCGGGCCTTCGCGAAGGTGGCGTCCGCGCTGTTTCCGGCCGCCCTGCGGCCGCAGCCGATCTTCGGCGACGGGGTGGCGCCCGGCGCCGTCATCCATCCTGAGGCGAAGCTCGAGAACGACGTCACCGTCGATCCCGGAGCGGTCGTCGGCCCTCGTGCTGAGATCGGCTGCGGCGCAGTCATCTGCGCCAACGCCGTGATAGGCGCCGACGTCAGGCTTGGTCGCGGCGCCGTCGTGGGACCCGGCGCCGCGATCGTGCACGCGCTGGTCGGCGATCGGGTGATCGTGAGGCAGGGGGCGCGCATCGGGCAGGATGGCCCGGCGCTCGCCTCCGTCAACGGACGCTGGGCGGAGCTTCCTCAGGTCGGCCGTGCGATCATTCAGGACGATGTGGAGATTGGCGCCAACGCGACAGTGGATCGCGGCGCCGATCGCGACACCGTGATCGGCGAGGGCGCAAAGATCGACAACCTGGTCAGGATCGGCCACAACGTCACCGTCGGCCGCCACTGCGTCGTGCTCGCCCGAAGCCAGATTGCTCCTGGAACGACGCTGGAAGATTTCGCCATCGTGGGGAGCTTCGAGGCCGCGAACTAGATCTGCGCCGGCAGCGATGAGGCGGGCCGAAGGTCCACACATCCGCCGGGCTTCGGCGGATCCTCGGATGTCATGCGCTGAAACGCCGGTCGCAGAGCGAGCCGGCGCCCAGGGAAAAATAGAAATGAACGACGTTACCGTGACGCCATCCTCGGAGCCGACCACGCTCGCCGCCGCCGACATTGCGGCGATCATGTCCTATCTGCCGCACCGCTACCCGTTCCTGCTGGTCGATCGGATCATCGACATCGACGGCGACAGATCCGGCGTCGGGATCAAGAACGTCACGTTCAACGAGCCGCATTTTCAGGGCCATTTCCCCCAGGCGCCGGTGATGCCGGGCGTGCTGCTGATCGAAGGAATGGCCCAGACGGCGGGCGCGATCTGCGTGGCGTCGCGCACCGCGCCGAACTCGCCGCGGATCGTCTACTTCATGACGATCGACAAGGCGAAGTTCCGCAAGCCGGTGACGCCCGGCGACGTGGTCGAGTACCACATGACGCAGATCAGGAAGCGCGCCAACATGTGGTGGTTCCGCGGCGAGGCGAAGGTGGCCGGCGCGCTGGTGTGCGAGGCCGAGATCTCGGCCATGCTGGTCGACAAATAAAAAAAGCCCCGCTGGCAGGCGGGGCTTTTTTCATGCTCAGGCCGCCGCCTCAGCGGCGCTCGTTGATCGGCACGTAGTCGCGCTCGGGCGCGCCGGTGTAGAGCTGGCGCGGCCGCCCGATCCGCTGCGACGGATCCTCGACCATCTCCTTCCACTGCGCGATCCAGCCGACGGTGCGCGCCACCGCGAACAGCACCGTGAACATCGCCGTCGGAAAGCCCATCGCCTTGAGCGTGATGCCCGAATAGAAGTCGATGTTCGGGTAGAGCTTCTTCTCGATGAAGTACTCGTCCTTCAGCGCGATCTTCTCGAGCTCCACCGCCACCTCGAGCAGCGGGTCGTCCTGGATGCCGAGCTCGGCGAGGACCTCGTGGCAGGTCTTCTGCATGATCTTGGCGCGCGGATCGTAGTTCTTGTAGACGCGGTGGCCGAAGCCCATCAGGCGGAACGGGTCGTTCTTGTCCTTGGCCTTCTTGACGTAGAGATCGACCTTGTCGGGCGTGCCGATCTCGCCGAGCATCTTGAGGGCCGCCTCGTTCGCTCCGCCGTGGGCCGGGCCCCAAAGGCAGGCGATGCCCGCCGCGATGCAGGCGAAGGGGTTCGCGCCCGAAGAGCCTGCGAGCCGCACCGTCGAGGTCGAAGCGTTCTGCTCGTGATCGGCGTGCAGGATGAAGATCCGGTCCATCGCGCGCGCCAGAACCGGGTTGACCTTGTACTCCTCGCACGGCACCGCGAAGCACATGTTGAGAAAGTTCGCGGAGAAATCGAGCGCGTTCTGCGGATATACGAAGGGCTGGCCGATCGAATATTTGTACGCCATCGCCGCAAGCGTCGGCGTCTTGGCGATCATACGGATCGAGGCGATCAGCCGCTGCTCCGGGTCGGTTATGTCGGTCGAGTCGTGATAGAAGGCCGAGAGCGCGCCGACGACGCCGCACATCACCGCCATCGGATGCGCGTCGCGCCGGAAGCCGCTGTAGAAGCGCGACATCTGCTCGTGGACCATGGTGTGGCGCGTGACCTGGCGGTCGAACTCCGCCTTCTGCGCCGAGGTCGGCAGTTCGCCGAACAGCAGAAGGTAGCAGGTCTCGAGGAAGTCGCCGTGCTCCGCGAGCTCGTCGATCGGGTAGCCGCGGTAAAGCAGCAGGCCGGCGTCGCCGTCGATATAGGTGATCTTCGACTCGCAGCTGGCGGTCGAGGTGAAGCCCGGGTCGTAGGTGAACAGGCCAGTGTCTTTGTAGAGCGTCTGGACGTCGAGAACGGACGGGCCGATCGAGCCGTGCTTGATCGGGAGATCAAGCTCCGCCCCGTCGACGCTCAGATGCCCGGCTTCTGGCGAGCCTTCCTGAACCTTGAGCGTGCTGGTCGTCGCATTCATGCGCCATGCCCCTTCGCTGGAATTATGGCCTCGTCGCGCCGGATACGGCACGTGGCTCTCCGGCTCGCAGGAGTGGGAGGGCGCAGGGACGGCGCGACGCTACTTTTGTTGCAGTGCGAACTAGCGCTGTCAAACGTCAGCGCCAGTCTTGGCCGGATCATCCCGGCTGCGCGGCCTGATCCGCGATCCGCGCCAGGCTCTCTTCGCGGCCGAGCGCGACGAGCACGTCGAAGATGCCCGGCGAGGTCTTGCGTCCGGTCAGGGCGGCCCGAAGCGGCTGCGCCGCCGCGCCGAGCTTGACGCCGGCCTCCTCCGCCACAGCGCGCACGGCGGCTTCCGCCTCGGCCGCCGTCCAGGGCTCGATCGCCGCAAGGCGCTCGGCGAGCAGCGCGAGCAGCCGACGCGCCTCGGGCGTCAGCAACTGCTCTGCGGCGGGCTCCAGCGACAGCGGCCGCTCATCGAGAAGGAAGCGCGCGCCGTCCAGCAGTTCGACGAGAGTCTTCGCGCGCTCCTTGAGGCCCGGAAGAGCTCCCTCGAGCGCCGGCCAGCGGCCGGTCTCGTCGAGCCGCGCCATCGCGGCGGGGCCGCCCGGAAGGTAGGGGAGCGCGGCGCGGAACGTCTCCATCAGTTCGGCGTCGGGCGTCGCCCGCATGTAATGGCCGTTGAGGTTCTGCAGCTTGACCTGGTCGAAGCGCGCCGCCGAGCGGCCCACGTCGGCTATGTCGAACCACTCGATCGCCTGTTCCGTCGAGAAGATCTCGTCGTCGCCATGGCTCCAGCCAAGCCGGGCGAGATAGTTGCGCAGCGCCGCGGGCAGGAAGCCCATCTCCCGGTAGGCCTCGACGCCGAGCGCGCCGTGGCGCTTCGAGAGCTTCGCTCCGTCCGGCCCATGGATGAGCGGGATATGCGCCATCTTGGGCGCGCTCCAGCCCATGGCGTCGTAGATCTGCGCCTGGCGGGCGGCGTTGGTGAGATGGTCGACGCCGCGGATGACGTGCGTCACGCCCATGTCGTGATCATCGACAACGACCGCCAGCATGTAGGTCGGCGTTCCGTCCGAGCGCAGCAGCACGAGGTCGTCGAGGTCCTTGTTGGGGATGACGACGCGCCCCTGCACGAGGTCGTCGATCACGGTCTCGCCCTCAGTCGGCGCCTTCAGCCGGATCGCCGGTGACCGGTCCGTCGGCCAGTCGGCCTCCGGTCGGTCGCGCCAGCGGCCGTCATAGCGGGGCGGACGCCCTTCGGCCTGCGCCGTGGCGCGCATCTCCTCGAGCTCCTGGGCGGTGGCGTAGCAGCGATAGGCGCGGCCCTCGGCCAGCATCCGCTCCACCGCCTCACGATGCTGCGCGGCGCGGGCGAACTGGAAGACCGGCTCGCCGTCCCAGTCGAGCCCGAGCCACTTCAGCCCGTCGAGGATCGCCGCGATCGCAGCGTCGGTCGAGCGGGCGCGGTCGGTGTCCTCGATCCGCAGTAGCATCGTGCCGCCGAGACTTCTGGCGAACAGCCAATTGAACAGCGCGGTCCGGGCGCCGCCAATGTGCAGGAAGCCCGTAGGCGACGGCGCGAAGCGTGTGACGACGGTCTCGCTCACTTCAGGTCGTTCTCTCGCGCTCGGGGGAGGGGGTGCGGCGTCGTCTGTACGCCGCGGCGCGCCGGTGTAGCATGGGCCTGCGACCGGGGGAAAGACGCGCCATGGCTGAGCAGCCGGGGCGGCCAAAGCGGGGCAGAGCGCGCGCAGCGGCCATCCCGGAGGATCGGGCGGCTGGTTCTGAAAGCGCGGCGCTGGCATGGGGCCGTGCGGCTACCGCCCGACTGTCGGCCCTGCTCGCCGAGGAGGCGGAGGCCGGCCGGCCGGCGCTGTGGCTTCCAGTCGCGTTCGGCTGCGGCGCCGCGATCTACTTCTCGGCGGGCCGCGAGCCCGAGTCGTGGGCGAGCGCAGCGCCCCTTGGTCTCGGGCTCGGACTGCTCTGGCTCGCCCGCGGCAAGTTCCTCGCGCTCTGGCTCGCGCTCGGCCTGACCTTCGGCGGCGCGGGTTTCCTCGCCGGCAAGCTCGCGACGGTCCGCGCAGAAGCGCCGACGCTCGAGCGGCCGCTGCGCGGCGAGGTGGTCGGCCGCGTCCTGTTCGTCGAGCCGCGCGCGCGGGGCATGCGGCGGCTGACGATCGCGCCGGAACGATTCATCACGCTGGCCGCGCGCGACATGCCGGCCCGCGTTCGGGTGACCGCGCGCGCAGATCCGCCGCTGGCGGCCGGCGACCGCATTGCGCTGACGGCGCTCTGGCGGCCGCCGGAGGGGCCCGTGCGGCCCGGCGGCTACGACTTCGCGCGCGTGGCCTTCTTCGAGCAGATCGGCGCGACCGGCTATGGCGCGAAGGACATCCGTATTCTGCCGGCCTCTCCGGGCGGCTTCATGTCGAACGCGGCGGCGCGGCTGGAGCGACTGCGCGCGGACCTCACCGCGCGCATCTCAGCCGCTGTGGGCGGCCCGGAAGGCGCGGTGGCCGCGGCCCTCGTCACCGGCGTGCAGGGCCCGATTCCGCCCTCGGTTTCTGACGATCTTCGCGCCGCAGGGCTCAGCCATATCCTGTCCATTTCCGGGCTGCACATGGCGCTCGTGGCCGGCACGCTGTTCTGGTTCGCGCGAGCGCTGCTCGCGCTCTCCCAGCGCGCGGCGCTCAGCCTGCCGGTCAAGGAAATCGGAGCTGCGGTGGCGCTCGCCGGGGCCACCTTCTATCTCGCGCTGTCCGGCGCGGAGGTCGCGACGCAGCGCTCCTACGTCATGATCGCGGTCGCGTTGCTCGCCGTGATGATCGGCCGGCCCGCGCTGGCGCCCCGCAACTTCGCGCTCGCCGGGCTGCTGGTGACCGCCTGGACCCCAGAGGCGCTGCTCGGGCCGAGCTTTCAGATGTCGTTCGCGGCCGTGGCCGGGCTGGTGGCGTGGTTCGAGACAAGGCGCGATCTGCCTCCCGCGCCGCCGCCGGCCTCGCGCGGCGCGGCCCTCATGCGCCGCCTGCGGCGCGCGGCGACGCTTGCGGTCATGACCACCCTCGTCGCCGGGCTCGCGACGGCGCCGTTCGCCGCCTACCATTTCCAGCGCCTGACGCACTACGCCTTGGCCGGCAATGGGCTCGCGGAGCCGCTGGTCGGACTTGTCGTGATGCCGGCCGCGATCGCCGGGCTGCTGTTCGCGCCGCTCGGGTTGGACGCGATCTGGTGGCGCATCATGGGCCTCGGGCTGCAGGGGGTTCTCGCGGTCGCGCATGAGGTGGCCTCGTGGCCGGGCGCCGAACGCAACGTCGTGGCGTTCGGGCCGGGCGCCCTCGGCCTCTTTGCGCTGGGGCTGGCATGGCTCTGCCTCTGGCGAACGGCGCTGCGCTGGGGCGGGGTCCCGATCCTGGGCGCGGCGCTGGCGCTTGCGGCGTTCCCGGCGCGGCCGGACGTCGTGATCGACGCGTCGGGTCGGGCGCTGGCGGCGCGGGCGCCCGACGGCGGGCTCGCGCTGGTCGGCGCCAGCCCGGGACGATTCGCCGCCAAGGTTTGGTTTGCGGCCGACGGTTCGCCCGCGCCGACGCGGGACGCCGCGCGCGACGTCCGGTGCGACGCCTATGGCTGCACAGCGCCGCTCGCGGGCGGCGGCGTCGTCGCGCTGTCCTGGGACCCGAGGGGACTGGAGGAGGACTGTCGGCGGGCGGCGCTGGTCGTCACGCGCCTTGACGCGCCGGCGGCCTGCGTGGAGACGGCGGCGGTGGTGGACCGAAGAATCCTCGCAGCGACCGGCGCGCTGAGCCTCACGCGCTCCGGCGACGGCTTTTCGGGCGTCGCCGCCCTCGACCCCGCCGGCTCAAGGCCATGGACGCGCCAGCCCCCGACGCCGCCTCCGGCCGCCGCTGCGCGTCTGGCGTTCGCCCCGACGGCGCCCTCTGCAAAAGACTTCAAGCCTCCGCCGGTCGACCCCACCGATGCCGCCGAGGCGGAGGAGGAAGACGAGACCTCTGCGGACGATCAGTAGCGGCGGATCAGCCCGACGAGCCGTCCCTGGATGGCGACGCGGTCAGGGCCGAAGATCCGCGTCTCATAGGCCGGGTTTGCGGCCTCAAGCGCGATCGAGGCGCCGCGCTTCCGCAGCCGCTTCAAAGTGGCCTCTTCCTCGTCCACCAGCGCGACCACGATGTCGCCCGTGTCGGCGGTGTCCTGACGCCGGATGAGGACGAGGTCGCCATCCAGAATGCCGGCCTCGATCATCGAATCGCCACGCACTTCGAGGGCGAAATGCTCGCCGGTCGACAGCAGGTCCGGAGACACCGCGATCGTGTGGCTCCTGGTCTGGATCGCCGAGATCGGGACGCCGGCGGCGATCCGGCCCATCACCGGCACATGCACCGCGGAGCGCCGGTCTTCGCCGTCATCGTCGTTCGAAGAGGCCGGCTTGAGCCGCCCGAGATTGCCTTCGATCACGCTCGGCGAGAACCGGGGGGCAGGTCGCGTGACGGAGGGCGCCGCCGCCTCCGGCAGCTTCAGCACTTCGAGTGCGCGCGCCCGGTTCGGCAGGCGCCGGATGAAGCCGCGCTCCTCGAGCGCCATGATGAGCCGATGGATGCCCGACTTCGACTTGAGGTCGAGCGCCTCCTTCATTTCCTCGAAGGAGGGCGGCACGCCGGCTTCCTTCAGCCGCTCATGAATGAAGCGCAGAAGCTCGTACTGCTTGCGGGTCAACATGTGCGGGTCCGCGACGGTGCAAAACAAATCATGAACAGAAATCTACCTGTTCTAGATGTGTTCTGCAACAGTTAACGTTCGGTTCACGCCGCGGCGGACGTGGGAAATCGGCTCCTGCGCTTCGGCTTCAGAGTGGATGCGGCAAAGGCAGGATCATGCAGGGATCGCCGGCATGCGCGGCGCCGGCGCCGGCGGCGCGGACGAGGAGGCATTCGGCTTCGGAGAGCCGCCGCAGCATGGACGAATCCTGCCGCGGGAAGCCGGTCGCGACCGCGACCCCGTCCGGATCGAAGGAGAGGACCGCCCGCATATAATCTTCGCGATGGTCGTTGGCCGGCATGTCACGACCAAGCCGCCCCCGGATCATCTGCGGCTCGACGTCAGCGCGCCCGGAGAGACGCCGAAGCGCGGGAAGCAGAAACAGCACGGCGCAAACGATCGCCGAAACGGGGTTGCCAGGAAGGCCAAGCGCCAGCATGTCGCCGCGCCGGCCCGCCATCATCGGCTTGCCGGGCCGCATGGCGATCTTCCAGAAGTCGAGCGTAACGCCGCAGGCTTCGAGCGCTGGCCGGACGAGGTCGTGGTCGCCCACGGAAGCGCCGCCGAGCGTGACGAGGATATCCGCCCTCTCGTCGACGGCGCGCTCAATGGCGGCGCGGATCGCCGCCGGATCGTCCGGCGCGACGCCGAGATCGAGCGGCAGGCCGCCTTCGCCGGTCACGGCGGCCGCGATCGCAAAGCCATTTGATGCGAAGATCTGGTCCGGGCCAGTCTCTGCGCCAGGGAGGGCGAGTTCGTCGCCGGTGGCCAGAATCGCCACGCGCGGCCGCCGCGCGACGGCGACCGAGTCGTGGCCGAGCGCCGCGGCGAGCGCCAGATCCCGCGCGCCGAGCCGCCGCCCCGCAGGCAGCAGCGTCTCGCCGGCCGTGAAATCGAGCCCCGCCCGCCGGATATGGCGTCCGGCGGGGACCGCCTCGCGCGCGACCACCTCGCCACCCTCACGCTCCGCGTTCTCCTGGAGGAGGACCGCGTCCGCGCCTGCTGGCAGCGGAGCGCCGGTGAAGATCCGTGCGGCCTGTCCGGGGCCGATCTCGCCGCCGAAAGCTTTCCCGGCCGCGGCTTCACCAACGACGCGCAGACGCGCCGGGGCGATCGCGACATCAGCCGAGCGCACCGCATAGCCGTCCATCGCGGAGCAATCCCATGGCGGCTGCGTTCGGAGCGCGTCGAGCGGCGCGGCGAGCGTGCGGCCGAGCGCCTCGTTCAAGCGAACCTGCTCGGGCGGAAGGGTCTTAAGACCTGAGAGGATGCGCGCGCGAGCCTCCGCGACAGGGAGAAGGCCGCTCAACCTTCGGCCCTGAAGTCGCCGGAGCGGCCGCCGGACTTGGCGAGCAGCCGCACGCCCTCGATCCGCATGCCGCGGTCGACCGCCTTCGTCATGTCGTACACCGTGAGGCAGGCGACGGAGACCGCGGTCAGCGCCTCCATCTCGACGCCGGTGGGGCCGGTCACCCGCGCGGTCGCGGTCACGACGACGCCCGGAAGCGTCTCGTCCGGCCTGAGATCGACCGACACTTTCGACAGCGCCAGCGGGTGGCAGAGCGGGATCAGTTCGTGCGTCCGCTTCGCCGCCATGATGCCCGCGATCCGGGCCGTGCCGAGCACGTCGCCCTTCTTGGCGTCGCCCGCCAGGATCAGCGCCAGAGTCTCGGGCGACATGACGATCACGCCCTCGGCGGTCGCCTCGCGCGTGGTCGCGGGCTTGTCGCCGACGTCGACCATATTGGCCTCGCCGGAGGCGGAGAGATGGGTGAGGCCGGCTCGCTGCGAGGTCACGTGGGGCTCCTGGTGAGAATTCCGGTCGCGACGTCGAACGACACGGCCGCGAACACGCCCACTCCGGTGAACGCGAGCCCAATCAGATAGAGGCGCGTGGCCCGGTCATAGACCGTCTTCAGCAAGCCTTCGACCGGCAGCAGCAGCGCGAGGGCGCGGATCTGAAGCAGCGCGCCGCAGAACACCGCAAGGACGGAGGGAAGATCATACCAGCGCCACACGCCGGGGCTCGACGCCCATTGCGAGAGGAAGCCGAGCGTGAAGGAGACGGTGATGCCGAAGGCCGTGATCGTGCCGTTGCGGAAGACCGCCTCGATCATGGCCTCTGCGGGGACCGAGGGCCGGGATCCTGCGTCCCTCGGCTCAGGTTCCGGTTCCCTAAGCATCTGCGCCGTCGTCCTTGTTCAGGAGCTTCGCGAGCAGGTCGATCTGCTCCTGCTGTTTGCCCAGCAGCACGATGATGTGCTCGTCCCGCAGCCGGTCCAGCTTCTCGTGCAGCCCCATGATCTCGATCTCGGCCTTCAGGTTGACCTCGTAGTCTCGGGCGGCGTTCTCGCGATCCTTAATGGCCTGGCGGTTCTGGCTCATCATGATCACCGGCGCCTGAAGCGCCGCGAGCATCGACAGCATGAGATTGAGGAAGATGAACGGGTAGGGGTCGAACGGCCGGGACAGCAGCCAGAGATTGGCCCCGACCCACAGGACCAAAAACACCGCAAAGCTGATGATGAAGGTCCAGGAGCCGCCGAACGACGCCACATGATCGGCGAGGTTCTCGCCAAACGTCTTCTCCTCGTCGCGGAGCGCCGGATGCCGGATCAGGACGCTGCGATGCTTGGCGTGCTTCAGCACGCGCGCCTCAGCGTCGGTCAGCGTTTCAGCGCTCTTCCCGAACCAGCGCTTCGCCGCGTGGTCGAGTTCGGCGTGCGGGTCGTTCGACATGTGGCCCGCCCCTGTCGCTCAGGCCGCCTGCGAGGGCGTCAGGAGAGCGCGGGTGGCGGAAGCGACATCGGTCTGCCGCATGAGGCTTTCACCGACCAGAAGCGTCCGGCAGCCGACGGCGGCGAGCCGCGCCACGTCCGCCGGCGTGAAGATGCCGCTCTCGCCGACGAGGATGCGCCCGGCGGGGACCAGCGGGGCGAGCCTCTCGGTCGTCTCGAGCGTCACCTCGAAGGTTCTGAGGTTCCGGTTGTTGACGCCGAGCAGCGGCGCGGCGAGCGGCAGAGCGCGGTCGAGCTCTGCGGCGTCGTGCACCTCGATCAGGGCGTCCATGCCGAAATCTGCGGCCGCCGCAACCAGGTCGCGCGCCTCCGCGTCGGTGACTGCGGCCATGATCACGAGGATGCAGTCGGCGCCGAGCGCCCGCGCCTCGGCGACCTGATAGGGCTCGTAGAGGAAGTCCTTGCGGATCACCGGCAGAGAAACCGCCGCGCGGGCGCTCACCAGAAACTCCGGCGCGCCCTGGAAGGACGGCCCGTCCGTCAGCACGGAAAGACAGGTCGCGCCGCCCTCCGCGTAGGCGCGGGCGAGTGCGGGCGGGTCGAAGTCGGCGCGGATCAGGCCCCTCGAAGGGCTCGCCTTCTTGATCTCCGCGATCAGCGCCGTGCCGCCCGCGTCGATCCTGCGGCGGATGGCGTCGGCGAAGCCCCGCGGCGGCGAAGCCACGTCGGCGGCGCGGCGCACCTCCGCGAAGGGGCGGATGCTCTTGGCTTCGGCGATCTCGCGCCGCTTATAGGCGCCGATCTGGTCCAGAATGTCGCTCACGCGGCGAATTCCGCATTCGAAACCTGCACGAGCGCCTCGAGCCGGGCGAGCGCTGCACCGGAGTCGAGCGCCGCGACGGCGAGCGCGGCGCCTTCGCCGAGGGTCGTCGCGCGGCCGGCGACGACCAGCGCGGCGGCCGCGTTGAGGATCGCGATGTCACGATAGGCGCCGGGCCGGCCTTCCAGCACCTGCCGCATGGCGCGCGCGTTGCTCTCGGCGTCGCCGCCGGCGAGCGCGCCGACCGGATGCGGCGCGAAACCGGCGTCCTCGGGCGAGACCTCGAAGGTCGTCACGGCGCCGTTCTCGAGCGAGGCCACGAAGGTCGGCCCGGACGTGGTGATCTCGTCAAGGCCGTCCGAGCCGTGCACCACCCAGGCGCGCTCCGAGCCGAGCTGCGCCAGCGCTTCAGCGATCGGCACAACCCATCTGCGCGCGAACACGCCGACCATCTGCCGCCTCACGCCAGCCGGGTTCGAAAGCGGACCCAGCAGGTTGAAGATCGTCCGCACCCCGAGCTCGCTCCGAGCCGGACCGACATGCCGCATGGCGGAATGGTGGTTCGGCGCAAACATGAAGCCGATCCCGGCCTCGGCGATGCAGGCCGAGATGCGGTTCGCGTCGATGTCCACCGAGACGCCCAGCGCGCGCAGCACGTCGGCGGAGCCGGATTTGGAGGAGAGAGCGCGGTTGCCATGCTTGGCGACAGGCACGCCGCAGCCGGCCACCACAAAGGCGGCGCAGGTCGAGACATTGACGGAGCCGGAGCCGTCGCCGCCGGTGCCGACAACATCCACCGCGTCCGCGGGCGCGGCGACCGGCGTCATGCGGGCGCGCATCGCTGCGACCGCGCCGGCGATCTCGTCGACGGTTTCGCCGCGCACCCGCAGCGCCATCAGGAAGCCGCCAAGCTGCGCCGACGTCGCTTCGCCGGCCATCAGCTGGCCGAACGCGGCTTCGGCCTCCGTGCGGTCGAGCGGCCGCCCGTCGGCGACCCGGGCGAGCACCGCCTTGAATCCGTTCATGGCCGGCGTCTCAGAAGGCGCGCGCGGCCGCGAGGCGCCGGCGGCCGGCGTTCCACTCGGCGGCGTCGGCGAGGAAATTCCCGAAGATCGACGCGCCATGCTCCGAGGCGATGCTCTCGGGATGAAACTGCACGCCGTGGATCGGGAACGCGCGATGCGAGAGGCCCATGATTAGCCCGTCCTCGGTCTCGGCCGTGACCTCGAGGACTTCGGGCAGCCCGTCGCGCTGGACCACGAGGGAATGATACCGCGTGGCCTGAATCGGCCCGTTGAGACCGCGGAAGACGCCGCGTCCTCCGTGGTTGACCTGCGCCAGCTTGCCGTGAACGGGGCTTGGGGCGCGTATGACGGCGCCGCCAAAAACTTCGCCGATGGCCTGATGGCCGAGGCAAACGCCGAAGACCGGCACCTGACCGGCGGAGCGCGCGATCAGCTCGCAGGAAATGCCCGCTTCGTGCGGCGTGCAGGGGCCCGGCGAGATCACGATCGCGTCGGGGCCCTCCGCCAGAACCTCTTCGACGGTGACCTTGTCGTTGCGCGCGACCTTCACCTCGGCCCCGAGCGCGCCGAGCGCGTGGACCACGTTCCAGGTGAAGCTGTCGTAATTGTCGATCAGGGTGACGGCGGTCATCGCGGCGGTTCTCTCAAGGCGCGCACTCAATGCGCAGCGGCGCCCCGCGTCAAGGGCGGCAGCGCTTTCGTCATTGCTGCGGGGCGCGCTCGACGGGCGGCCCGTCGAGCGGCCGCCGCTCGATCTGCCCGCGGTCGAGCGGGGCCTGCTTCAGGATGATGACGTCGTCCGGCACGGCGGCCGTGGCAGGCGCGGCGCCGCCGGTCGGCCTCTCGTCGTCTCCCGCCGGTGGCGCGTCGGCGCCCGGCGCGGCGCGCTGCGACGGGCTCTGCGGTTTCGGGCCGGCGCGCAGCGCGGCCTCCCCTTGCGGACGCGAGAGCTCCTGCGCCTTCCGCTCGTCGACGACGATGTCGCCCTTCTTGACCGTCTTGTCCTCAACGCCCTGCAGGGCCTGCGCCCAGCTCATGCCCTCGGGCTTGCAGGAGCAGCCGGACACGAACTCCTTGCGGTAGCGGAATGCGTTTTCCAGCTTGGTGTAAGGTTCGCCGTCGACGCTCGCCGCCTGCTCCATCTGACCGCCCGGGTTCGGGTAGGCGTAAAGCCTCGCCTCCGCGCCCGGACAGGTCGCCTGACAGATCGCCTCGTCGCGTTCGAAAGCGTTGCGGGTGGTCTGATACGAGATCGGGAAGAAGAAGCCGTCGCAGGTCCGGACGCAGACCGTTCGGAAGGTCGAGACGCGCGGCGTCGCCTCCGGCGACATCTCCGGCTCGATCACGGTCTCGCCCTGAGACGAGTCTTCGGAGCCGGAACCGCCGAACAGGAAGTCGAAGAAGCCGCGCTTCTGCTGCGGACCCTGCACGCGCCGCTCGACCAGACGGTATTGCGGCCCGCACTGATTGCGGGCCAGCGCGATCAGCAGGTCGCGCCGGCGCGGATCGCCGCCGCCGCCCTGCGCGGCCTGGGCGGTCTGCGCGTTCAGCCGATCGAGATTCGCCTGCATCTGGCGAATCCGCTCGTTGAGGGGGCCGCATTCCGCAGGCGGATCGGGCGAGAAGAAGAAACGCCGCCCACAGCCGAGGCCCTTGGCGTAGGCGGTCGTGCGGTCCAGCTCGGCTTGCTGGCGGGCGGCTGACTGCTGCAGCTGGCGCGGGTCGGCCTGGCGCGGGCGCCCGAGCGAGGCGAGCTGCGCCTCGAGCCGAAGGCAGGTCTCCGAGCCCTCCTGCGCCTGAGCGTCGCTGGCCGTGACGGCGAGCAGAAATGCCGCGACCGCGGCGAGAAACGACCTCATGCCAGTCCTTAACGCGAGTCGGCGCCGCCTTGCCCCCGGCTTGTTTAGCCGCTGGGACCCGATCCGCACAGAGGCCGAGCGATGAGTTTGAGTTGAGGAGCCGGCGCGAGGCCCCGGCTACGGCCAGGGCGCCGCGCCGGCGTCGCTTCAGTCGACGACGTCCGCCGGCGTCGGGGCGTTGCTGTGCGTGATCGTGACGCGGGGATCGGGCACGCCGCCAAACCGGCGATAGACATAGTCCGTCTGATCGACTGCGGCGTCCTTGATCGCAAGCGCCACGATCTTGGCGTGGAACGGCGACAACGAGCAGGCAGGGTCGGCCTGCTCCGGATCGCCAGTGATCGCCAGCGCCTGACAGCGGCAGCCGCCGAAATCGATCTCCTTGCGCGGGCAGCCCTTGCAGGGCTCCTTCATCCAGCTGGTGCCGCGATAGGCCTCGAAGGCCGAGGAGTTCGCCCAGATGTCCGGCAGGCTGCGCTCGGTGACATAGTCGAACTTGAGGTGCTTGATCGTCTCCGCCGCGTGGCAGGGCAGCACCTTGCCGGAGGGCGTGACGTTGAGCGACTGGCGTCCCCAGCCGCCCACGCAGGGTTTTGGCCGTCGCGCGTAATAATCAGGCACGACGGCGTCGATCACGAGCCGGCCCTTGAGCTCGTCGCGCAGCCGCTCGACCGTCTCGGCCGCGCGCATGACCTGTTCGCGGGTCGGCATCAGCATCCGGCGGTTCTCGAGCGCCCAGCCGTAGTACTGGGAATGCGCGATCTCGACGCGGCGGGCGCCGAAATCGAGCGCCATGTTCACCAGCGGCTCGATGTTCTCGATGTTGGCGCGGTGAATGACGGCGTTGATCGTCAGCGGCAGGCCGAGCTCCAGCACCCAGCCGGCGAAGATCCGCTTCTTCTCATGCGCGCCTTTGAGGCCTGCGATCCGGTCGGCCGTCTCCGGCAGCGCATCCTGGATCGACAGCTGGACGTGGTCGAGCCCCGCGTTGGCAAGCTCCTCGAGCTTCTCGCGGGTCACGCCGATTCCGGAGCTGATGAGATTGGTGTAGAGCCCGACCTTCACGGCGTGAGCGGTGAGCTCGACGATGTCCTTGCGCGCGGTCGGCTCGCCGCCCGAGAGATGGAGGTGCAGCACGCCCATCGCGGCGGCTTCGGAGAACACCCGCTTCCAGGTCTCGGTGTCGAGTTCGCCGGAGCGCTTGTCGAGCTCCACCGGGTTCGAGCAGTAGGGGCAGGACAGCGGACAGCGATGGGTCAGCTCGGCCAGCATGCCGAGCGGCGCCGGCGGCGGCACGCGGGCCGCTTCCGCCTGATTTGGAATCGTCATGTCGTTCATGGCTTCGGCCTCCTCAGCCGAGGTCCAGCACGCGCTTGTTGGCGAGATCCGTGAGCATCGCCTTGACGTCCGTCTCGATCGTCTCGCGCGGCGCGGCATAGGCCGTCGCCAGATCGTCGACGATCGCCGAGACCGTCCTCACGCCATCGCAGCGTTCGAGCACCGCGACCGCGATGGCGTCGGGATGCAGCACGCGCTCCGGCGCGAGCAGCAGCCACTGGTTCCGAACCTCATCCTTCCGCAGACGCACGCCCCGCGGAAGTTTCGGCGTGGCGTCGGACGAAACTTCGGTCATTCCGCCGCCTGCCGGTCAGCTTGGCCCGCCGGCTGGAATGCGTCGGGCCAAGGCTTGGCGTAGAGATAGGCATGCTCGAGCGCGTCCAACATGGTCCACAGCATCGAGCATTTGAATTCGAGCGCGCCGATCACCGCCTGCTGCTGCTCCGGCGTCCGCGCGTGGCTCTTGCAGTAGTCGAGCGCAAAATCGCTGTCGCGCTTCGCCTGCACCGGCCGCGCCGTGAAATAGGCGAGCGTCTCCTTGGTGACGTAGTCGTAATTCGCCAGCATTCCGGAGACGCGGGTCGCGATCACCATCGGCGAGAACAGCTCGGTGAGCGAGGAGGCGATCGCCTCCAGCAGCGAACGGTCGCGCACAAAGCTCAGATAGGCGTTCACCGCGAACTTGGTGGCCGGCAAGGCGAGCTTGCCGCTCATGACCGTCTGGCGGTCGAGCCCGAGATCGTCGGTCAGCTTCAACCATTTGGCGATGCCGCCTTCGCCCTCGCGCTCACCGTCATGATCGATGATGCGCTGGCGCCATTCGCGGCGAAGTTGGGCGTCCTCCATCCGGGACAGAATGATGGCGTCCTTCTGCGGGATACAGGCCTGGTAGAGGTAGCGGTTGAGCGCCCAGGCCTCGACTTCGCCGCGCGAGCACGCGCCGGACTGCAGCCGCAACTGGAACGGGTGAAGGTGATGGTACCGGGTCGCGCCGACGTCGCGGAGGCGCTCCTCAAGCTGGCTCGCGGTGAGCAGGTCCGTCATCGCAATCCTCCGCAGTCTACGCCGCGGTTGACCCGCGATCCTGTCGCTCGACCGGCCGAACGGCCTCTCCGACCGTCACCTCGAGCCCGTCTTCCGACACTTCCCAGCCATGAGCCTCGACCTCCCGGCGCTCGGGCGAGCCGGCGATCAGGATCGGGTTCGTGTTGTTGATGTGAATGTAGATCTTGCGACCCACCTTCACGCCGTCGAAAGCCGTCATTGAACCGCCTTCGCCGGAGAGCGGCACGTGGCCCATGCGTCGACCGGTCTTCTCGCCGACGCCGGCCATCCGCATCTCATCGTCCTGGAACACAGTGCCGTCGAACAGCAGAACGTCCGCGCCGTCGACCCGTTGCAGCACGTCATCGTTCACGACCGCGCAACCGGGGATATAAACCAGGCGACGGCCATCCTTGCGGATGTCGACGCCGACCGTGTCGCCCGACGTATCGCCGATCTTCAGATCCTCGGTCTCGAGATAGAGCGGGACCTTGCCCGGCGCTCCGAAGAACTCGATCGTGGCATCGTCGATCGCGAAGGGCTTGTCGAGCTGGACCGTGCGCCGTTCGACCACGTCTTTCGCCAAAACGCCGAAGATCGGGTTGGCGTCGAGGACGGCGGAGATCTGAGCCGTCGCATAAACCGTCAGCGGCGAACGCTCACGCAGCGTGATCAACCCGTCGACATGATCGACGTCGCCATTCGTGAGCACCACCGAGCGGATCGGCGTCTCCCGCAAACCGGTCGGCTGCAGCTTCGGCGTCGCCAGGATCTGCGAGCGCAGGTCGGGCGAGGCGTTGAACAGCGTCCATGTCCCGCGCCCTGTCTCGATCGCGATCGAGGACTGCGTGCGGCGCTTGACTCGCGGGTCGCCCTCCCACGCCAAAGCGCACACCGGACAGCGGCAATTCCACTGGGGAAAGCCGCCGCCGGCGGCTGATCCGAGCACGATCATCCGAAGAGACATGGCGTAAGCCGATCCTTCCTCAGATCGTCCCGAATACAGTCACGGCTTCAGCTCAGAGCTCGGCCGGGCTGTACGACGTGACTTCGAGACCGACGGGGGTCTCTTCGACGATCGGAGCGGTCCAAATGGCCATGATAGCCTCCTAAAGGTTCCCTAAGACTTCGCACCTTCGAGAAGCGGGACCGCTTCTCTTGGCGCGCTACGGAAGATAGCTTTGCGCCCGCCGCGGCGCCAGCGCAGCGCGCCTTAAATCTTGGTAATCAAAGCCGAAAATCCTCAAGATCTTCTTAGGATTACGGCAGAGCAACCGCCTCCGGCAGGCGCCGCCGCCGCCACATGATCGCCTGATTCCGACTGCGCCGCGTGACGATTTTGCTCGCTGCGGCCGAGGCTTGACGGCGCCTGCCCGCGTGATCATTGTCCCGGCCATGAATGCCGCCCGACGCGCCGACGCCATCAACCGGATCGTCATTATCTGCGGATAGCTGAGGCTGGCCGCGGCGGTTTTTTCTTGATCTTTTGAGAGAAGAACGACACCCCGGCCCACGAGGAGGACGGGGCGTGACCACGCTCAAGCTCTACAATTCCCTGACGCGTGCGAAAGACGTCTTCGCGCCGATCGATCCGCAGGACGTGCGGATGTATGTGTGCGGCCCGACCGTCTATGACCGGGCGCATATCGGCAACGCGCGTCCCGTCATCGTCTTCGACCTGCTGTACCGTCTGCTGCGCCACGTCTACGGCGCCGAGCGCGTCACCTATGTGCGCAACATCACGGACGTCGACGACAAGATCAACGCGCGGGCGGCGGAGCGCGGCGTCTCGATTCACGAGCTGACCGCCGAGACGGCCCGCGGCTTCCATGCCGACGTCGCCGAGCTCGGCTGCCTGCCGCCGACCGAGGAGCCGCGGGCCACGGAATATATCTGCCGTGGCGAGGGCGAGCTCGACATGGTCAAGCTGGTCGAGCGGCTGATCGCGCGCGGCCATGCCTATGAGGCGGATGGCCATGTGCTGTTCGACGTCGGCTCGATGCCCGCCTATGGCCGCCTGGCGCGGCGCTCGCTCGACGAGATGGAGGCCGGCGCCCGCGTCGAGGTCGCGTCCTACAAGAAGGGCCCGATGGACTTCGTGCTGTGGAAGCCCTCGAAGGAGGGGGAGCCAGCCTGGCCGAGCCCGTGGGGCATGGGGCGCCCGGGCTGGCACCTGGAATGCTCCGCGATGTCGGCCGCCTTGCTTGGCGAGGTGTTCGACATCCATGGCGGCGGCATCGACCTGATCTTTCCGCATCACGAGAACGAGATCGCGCAGTCGACCTGCTGCTTCGGCCACGACCGCATGGCCAATTTCTGGATGCACAACGGCTTCCTGCAGGTCGAGGGCGAGAAGATGTCGAAGTCGCTCGGCAACTTCGTCACCATCCGCGAGGTGCTGGCGGACTGGCCCGGCGACGTCGCCAGGCTTGCGATGCTGACTGCGCATTACCGCCAGCCGATCAATTGGACGCTGAAGGGGCTGCAGGAGGCGGAGCGGACTCTCGGCCAGTGGTTCGAAGCGGCGGCGACCGACGCCGATCCGCGGCCCGCGCCGGGGGTCGTCGAGGCGCTCGCCGACGATCTCAACACGCCGAAGATGATCGCCGAGATGCACCGGCTGCGCTCCGAGGGCGGCCGCAAGGCGCTCGCCGGGACGCTCGGCTTCCTCGGTTTTCGGCAGGACGTCTATGAGGACTGGCAGGCGTCCCGCGTTCGGGAGCCAAGCCTTCCGCGCGAGGAGATCGAGCGCCTGGTCGACGCCCGCATCGCCGCGCGCAAGGAGCGCAACTTCGCCGAGGCCGACCGCATCCGCGATGAGCTTCTCGCGAAAGGCGTCGTGTTGAAGGACGGCGCGTCGGGCACAAGCTGGGAAATCGCCAGATGAGCCGCGACCGCGTCTACCTGTTCGACACCACGCTGCGTGACGGCGCCCAGACGGCGGGCGTCGACTTCACGCTCCAGGACAAGATCCTGGTGGCGCGGCTGCTCGACGGGCTGGGCGTGGACTATGTCGAGGGCGGTTTTCCGGGCGCGAACCCGACGGACACCGAATTCTTCTCGGCGCCGCGCACCACGCGCGCGATCTTCACCGCCTTCGGCATGACCAAGCGCGCCGGACGTTCGGCCTCGAACGACCCCAGTCTTCAGGGGGTGCTGCAGGCGAGGGCTCAGGCCTGCTGCTTCGTCGCGAAAAGCTGGGACTTCCACGTCGCCGAGGCCCTGGGCATCTCGCTCGACGAGAACCTTCGGCAGATCCGCGAGACCGTCGAGGCCTCCGTCGCCGCCGGCCGCGAGACGATGATCGACTGCGAGCATTTCTTCGACGGCTTCAAGGCCAATCCATCCTATGCGCTGGCCTGCCTCGAGGCGGCGATCGCCGCCGGCGCCCGTTGGGCGGTGATGTGCGACACCAATGGCGGGACCACCGCGGACGAAGTCGCGGCCATCGTCGCGCAGGCGGCCCGGGTGGTTCCGGGAGAGAAGCTAGGCATCCACGCCCATGACGATATGGGCCTCGGCGTCGCCAATTCGCTCGCGGCCGTGCGGGCCGGCGCGCGGCAGATCCAGGGCACGCTGAACGGGCTCGGCGAGCGCTGCGGCAACGCGAACCTGACGACGCTGATCCCGACCCTGAAGCTCAAGCCGGAATTTTCCGAGCGGTTCGAGATCGGCGTCGGCGACGACGCGCTGGCCTCGCTGTCGCAGCTGTCACGCTCCTTCGACGAGTTGCTGAACCGGCCGTCGAACCGGTACGCGCCCTATGTCGGCGCCAACGCCTTCGCCACCAAGGCCGGCATCCACGCCTCCGCGATCCTGAAGAATCCGCGCACCTATGAGCACGTGCCGCCGGAGAGCGTCGGAAACCACCGCCGCCTGCTGGTGTCGGATCAAGGCGGCAAGTCGAACCTGCTCGCAGAGCTCGCGCGCGTCGGCGTCGAGGCGGACCGCGCAGACCCGCGCGTCGACGCGCTGCTGGCGCTCGTCAAGGAGCGCGAGGCGCAGGGCTACGCCTATGAGGGGGCGGACGCTTCCTTCGCGCTGCTCGCCCGCCGCGCGCTCGGCCGGGTGCCGGACTATTTCTCCGTCGAGAGCTTCCGCGTCATGGTCGAGCGTCGGCACAACGCGGTCGGCGAACTCGTCACGGTCTCGGAGGCGGTGGTGAAGGTCATCGTCGATGGGGAGCCGCTGATCACGGCGGCCGAGGGCATCGGGCCGGTGAACGCGCTCGACGTCGCGCTCCGCAAGGACCTCGGCCGCTATCAGCCGCTCATCGCCGACCTGAAGCTCACCGACTACAAGGTCCGGATCCTGAATGGCGGCACCGAGGCCGTGACCCGCGTGCTGATCGAGTCGACCGACGGCGATGGCGAGAGCTGGACGACTGTTGGGGTTTCGCCGAACATCATCGACGCCTCCTTCGAGGCGCTGGTCGACAGCGTGACGTACAAGCTGCTCAAGGCGGACGCGCCCGCAGGCGCCGCCTCACTCGCCGAAGCTTGCGGCGCGTAGCGACTCCGAAGCGAACTGGCGACGGTACAGCACGAGCCAGACCGCGAGGCTCGAGACGATCAGCACGGCAGGGCTGAGAAACCAGCCGAGATAGGCCAGCACGAAGAACAGCGCGCGCAGGCCGCGGTTGAAGTGCCGGCCGGCCTCGATGTTCATGCGCGCGGCGCGCTCGACTGCGATCTCCATCTCGCGCGTGCCGCACTGATCCGGCGGCGGCGCCGCGACGATCAGGATCGAGCAGTAGTTGAACAGCCGGTAAGCCCAGACGAACTTGAAGAAGATGTAGACGAACATCGCCGAGAAGCCGACGACCTTGACGTCGTAAAGCTGCGGGGTGGTGGTGACGCCGAAGGGCAGGGCGGCGAACACCTCGATCGCCTGATTGCTCGCCTGCAGCGCCGCAAGGCCGCCGCCGATCGCGATCAGCGAAGTCGAGGCGAAGAAGGCGGAGCCGTTCTGCAGCCCCTGCATGGTGATCGAGTCCGGCATCCGGGCCTCGCGCGCGCCCATCCTGCCCATCCACTCGCGGCGCCGGCGCGCCATCACGGCGCTGAGCCCGCCCGAGGAGAACTCGGAGATCAAATGGTGGGCGAACCAGACGCCGAAGAAGACGCAGAGCGCCGCGACGTCCAGGATCGTGAACGGGGTCACGGCCGCGCCCCTGCGGATCGGGCCGAGCCGCTCACAGCAGCCCCAGCGTGCGCAGCTCTGTGACGAGGTGAGGCGGCAGGCCAGGCGCGCGCCGCTCGTCCTCGGCGAGATCGGCCGGCGCATCGGCGTCGGGAAGATAGCGCCAGCCCTGAAACGGCCGGCGCGGCGCAGGCCGCACCGCCGTGAGCTCCGGCCGCAGCACAAGTTCGCAGCGTTCGACGCCGTCCGCCCCCGTGACGGATCTGAGATCGATGAGCGGCTGGCGGACCAGGATGACCCCTTTGATCACCCAGTAGAGCGAACCCCCGTCGAGCAGCTCCGCCGCGCGCTTGGGGGCCATCCGGGTCACGTGGATCTGCTCCTCGGGGGCGCCGCGACGCCGGCGCTCCGACATGCGCTCGTCGATCCAGCTGCGGAGGTCCTCCGGCGAATCGCATCCCACGCAGAGCTTTTGCAGATGAAGCGGCATTGCCCGTTCGCCGGCGCGTCCTCTCGGCAGGCTAATACCCGAGTCCCGGAGCCTCCTGCCAGCCCGCGACCGTCATCTTGTTCCTGAGGCTCGCGCACGGCATCAGCGTGACGCCGGGAAGCACCGGCACGCGCCGCCGGTTGGCCTTGGAGAGCGCGTCGATCGTTTCACGACAGGCGATGATCTGCAGCCCGCGCGCGCCGCGCGTCGCCTCCGCGAGCTGCATCTGCACGGTCGAGGTGCCCGGAATTACGACGATGACGCCCGAGTTCGCGAGGATCACCCGGAACTGCCGGCCGCGGCCGCCCTTCACGAAATCAGCGCCGGCCCGCACCGCCCGCAGGAAGGCCGACGGGTCGTGGCGGTCGACGCCGACAAATTGTCTGTCGCCGGGCGCGGCTGCGGCGGGAGCGGCGAGCGCCGCGCCCGCCAAGCAAAGAACGGCGACAGCCCGCTTCAGCGCGACCATCGGAACCTCCCGCGACACGGCGGCCTCACTCTTCGTTCGAGAGCAGGCCCTTGAACATGTGTTCGATGAAGTTCTGCTCCTGACCGGCGGTCGGCGTGACCTGGTTCCTGAAGTCGAACACGCGGCCGTCCTTCATGCCGTAATCGGCGATCTTCTCGACCTTGCGGTTCTGGTCGAAGAAGATCGCGAGCACGCGCTGGTCTGTGATGCTCGGATTCATGAAGGCGACCGGCCGGTGCGTCTTCTGGGAGATGTAGTAGAAGACCTGACCCTTCAGGGTCGCGGTCGTCGAGGGCGTACCGAGCACGACCAGGACCTGTTCCTGGCTGGAGCCCACCGCAACCTGCTGCAGGGCCGTCTCGGAGAAGACATAGCCCTTGGACTGGTCTTCGGCGCAGCCGGCGGCCCCGAGCGCCAGAGCGGAGGCCACGATCAGACCGGCCGCCCGGACCAGCGCCGGCGAACTCTTGATGCTCATGCCTGAAGCTTCCTCCCGGAACGCGACCCCAACAGGGCGCCCGCACGCGGCGCCGGCGCAGCATGAGCCTGCCCCCGAGGCTTGCCGCTCCGCCGCTCTTGGCGTACCTCGCGGGAGGCCCCAGTTCAACAGCGGAGGCGCGCGGCCGGCGCCTTCACCTCGGGCGTGGCGGCGATGATTTTCGGGCTTCTCAGGAGACGCGCCGCCGCCGAGCCGACGGCGGCCGAGCGGATTTACGCAGACCTGGTGTCCGCCGCCCGTCGGCCCGCGCTTTATCGGGAGCTGTCTGTTCCGGACACGCTGCCGGCGCGCTTCGAACTCATCGTGCTGCACGTCGCGCTCTATCTCCGCGGCCTGCGTCGCGGCGGCCCGGACGCCGCCGCGAGAGCCCAGGAGGTGATCGAGGAGATGTTCCGCAGTCTCGACGCCAGCCTGCGGGAGATGGGGGTGGGAGATCTCTCGGTGCCAAAGAAGATGAAGCCGATCATCCGCGCGTTCTACGACGGGGCGGCGCAATATGACGCCGCGCTTGACCGGCGCGACGAACTCGCGCTCACGGCGGCGCTCGCAAGGATCGTTTATCGCGACGCCCCTGCCGCAGCCGAGGCTCCCGCGAGTCTTGCGGCCTATGTTCTCGCTGCGGCGGACGCGGTGCAGTCCCAGCCGGTCGAAAGCCTCGTCACTGTCGGACCTGCCTTCCCGGTCATCCAGGAGGTCGCGCCGTGAGCGACGCCCCGCTTTCCCACCCTGTTCAGGCGGCTTCCGTCCCTTCAGAGGGGCTGGACGTCGAGATCGTCGCCTCGCCGCGGGAGCGCGAGGCTGTCGCGGCGCTGAACGACGTGATTTCCGTCGAATCCCTTGTGGCGCGCTTTCATGTCCGCCCCTTTGGCGCGGACGGCCTCGAGGTGCGTGGCGTCGTGGACGCGCGCACGACGCGGACCTGCGGGCTCACGCTCGAACCCTTCGAGGAGCCGGTCCACGAAGACGTGACGGTCCGGTTCTCGCCGCAGGCGCCGCTTGCCGGCGGCGAACACGATGTGGACGAGGACGCGCCGGACCCGCTGATCGGCGGCGCGGTGGACCTCGGAGCGGTCGCGTCGGAGTTCTTCACGCTCGGGCTCGATCCCTATCCGCGCAAGCCCGGCGCCGCATTCGAGACGAAGGCGACCTCGGGCGCCGCCGAGTCGCCCTTCGCGGTCCTGCGCCGCCTGACGCGGGACGGTTCCGGCGAAGGCTGAGCCCAGGGCCGTGAGGGTTGCCACCTGAGCGGCAGACGCTATGGTCCGCGCGCGTCCGAACCGCCGCATGTCGCCGGTCCATCTCGGCGTAGCAATCGCGTAGAGCACGGTCTCCGGCTTCAAGACGAATGACAGACAAGGTTTGCATCGCACTCGACGCCATGGGCGGCGATCACGGCCCCGAGGTGGTCGTGCCCGGGGCCGCCGTGGCGCTCACCCGCAAGCCTGACACGCGCTTTCTGTTCGTCGGCGACGAGGCCCGGATTCGACCGCTGCTCGACGCTGAGCCGAAGCTCGCCGCCGTCTCCGAGATCCAGCACACCGATGTGGCGGTGCGGATGGAGGACAAGCCGAGCGTCGCGCTGCGTCAGGGCCGTCGCAGGTCGTCGATGTGGCTCGCGCTCGAGGCCGTAAAGACCCGGCGCGCGCATGTGGCGGTGTCCGCCGGCAACACCGGCGCGCTGATGGCGATGTCACGTTTCTGCCTGCGCATGCTGCCCGACATCGATCGCCCGGCGATCGCCGCGATCTGGCCGACGCTTCGCGGCGAAAGCATCGTGCTCGACGTCGGCGCCACGATCGGCGCGGACGCCAAGCAACTGGTCGACTTCGCCGTCATGGGCTCGGCGATGGCCCGCATCCTGTTCGACATCGAGCGTCCGACCGTCGGCCTCCTCAATGTCGGGGTCGAGGAGATCAAGGGCGTCGAGCAGGTCAAGGAGGCCGCCCGGCTGCTGAAGGAGCAGGCCTTCCCGGGCATGGACTTCCGCGGCTTCGTCGAGGGCGACGACATCGGCAAGGGTTCGGTGGACGTCGTCGTCACCGAGGGCTTCTCGGGCAACATCGCGCTGAAGACCGCGGAAGGCACCGCCCGCCAGATCGGCGAATATCTGCGCTCCGCGCTCGGCCGAACGTTTCTGTCGAAGATCGGTTATCTCCTGGCGAAGCACGCCTTCGACACTCTCAAGGACAAGATGGATCCCCGTAAGGTGAATGGCGGCGTGTTTCTCGGGCTCGACGGAGTGGTCATCAAGAGCCATGGCGGAACCGACGCCGAGGGCTTCGCGTCGGCCGTGGAGCTCGGCTACGACATGGCCCGCTACGACCTGACGGCCAAGATCCTGCAGGGCCACGTTCACGAACGCGCCGCGAGGGCTGCGGGCGACGGGAACGCCGAGCCGGTCCTGGCCGAGGCCGCCTCGTGACCCGCATCCGCTCTGTCGTGAAGGGCTGCGGATCGTATCTGCCGGCCGAAGTCCTCACCAATGACGACCTCGCCAAGACGGTCGACACGTCGGACGAGTGGATCGTCCAGCGAACCGGCATCCGAAGCCGCCACATCGCGGCCGCGGGCGAGATGACATCGGACCTTGCGACCGCCGCCGCCAAGGCTGCGCTCGCCGACGCCGGGCTCGAAGCGTCCGACATCGACTTCATCGTGCTCGGAACCTCGACGCCCGACAACACCTTCCCGGCGACGGCGACCTCGGTGCAGGCGGCGCTCGGGATCACGCATGGCTTCGCCTTCGACGTCCAGGCGGTCTGCTCCGGCTTCGTCTATTCGCTCGCGATCGCCGACAAGTTCCTGACCTCCGGCCAACATCGCCGCGCGCTGGTGATCGGCGCCGAGACGTTCTCGCGCATCCTGGATTGGACCGACCGCACCACTTGCGTGCTGTTCGGCGACGGCGCCGGGGCGGTCGTCTTGGAGGCCGTCGAGCAGCCCGGCACGTCCCAGGACCGCGGCGTCCTCACCACGCATCTGCGGTCCGATGGCCGCCACAAGGCCAAGCTGTTCGTCGACGGCGGCCCGTCCTCGACCGGCACCACCGGCCATGTCCGGATGGAGGGTCGCGAGGTGTTCCGGCACGCGGTCGGCATGATCACCGACGTGATCCGCGACGCCTTCGAGGCGACCGGCGAGAGCGCGGAGACGATCGACTGGTTCGTCCCCCACCAGGCGAACCGGCGGATCATCGACGCAAGCGCCCAGAAGCTCGCGATCGCGCCGGAGAAGGTGGTGGTGACCGTCGACCACCACGGCAACACCTCAGCCGCCTCCATTCCGCTCGCTCTTGCGGAGGCGCGGGCGGACGGGCGGATCGCGGAAGGCGACCTCGTCCTGCTCGAAGCCATGGGCGGGGGATTCACCTGGGGTTCGGCGCTGCTGCGCTGGTAGGCGAATATCCCTGACGCCGTGGGCGATTAGGAGCGTTGACCGCCGCTGGCGGGACACATAGCCTTCCGGGGGTCAAAAGACGCGGCGTCAGATCGCGCGGGCGACTTCAAGGGCAGGGGGAACGGGGGATGACGGGGCGCACCGTTACACGCGCGGATCTGTGCGAGGCGGTCTACCAGAAGGTCGGCCTGTCACGCACCGAATCCGCCGCGCTGGTGGAAATGGTTCTGGCCGAGATCGGCGACTGCCTGGAGCGCGGAGAGACGGTGAAGCTCTCCTCGTTCGGCTCCTTCGTCGTGCGCGACAAGGGGCAGCGGGTCGGGCGCAATCCGAAAAGCGGGCAGGAGGTTCCGATCCCGCCACGGCGCGTCATGGTGTTCAAGCCTTCGAACATCCTGAAGAGCCGGATCAACCACGTCGAAGAACCCCCGGCGAAGAGGAACGGCTCGACTTGACGTTTGATCCCGGCGACGCTGCACGCGAGGGGGGCAAGGACCCCGGCGCCTTCCGCACCATCAGCGAGGTGGCGGAGGAGCTCGGCCTGCCTCAGCACGTGCTGCGCTTCTGGGAGACGCGCTTTCCGCAGATCAAGCCGATCAAGCGCGGCGGCGGCCGCCGCTATTATCGCCCGAACGACGTCGATCTCCTGCGGGGCATCAAGCAGCTGCTCTACGGAGAAGGTTATACGATCCGTGGCGTGCAGCGAATTCTGCGCGAACAAGGCGGCCGGAAGGCCGCCATTCTGGCGGCTTCCGGCGAGGGTCCAGAGAAAGCCGGACCGGAAGAGGCGGCGACGCCCTACGGTCTCGCCGGCGGAGCGGCCGGACCGGAGGTTTGGGCGCCTCGCGGCAGAAGAGAGGCGCCGGCGCCCCAGAAGCCTGATCTGATTCCAGCGGAGCCGACGTATGGCGAAGATGCGGAGGAGGACGATCGCGCGTCCCTGACGGCGGCTTCCCCCGAACCATCCGCCGAACAGGCGAGCGTGGGGCTCACGGCGGAGCAGACAGCGCGGCTGTCGGACGCCTTGCAGGAGCTGATCGCATGCCGCCGTCTGCTGGACCAGCGGCTGTGAGACCGCAACGAATGGAGGGCTTCGCCTTCCCGCCGGGCGGGTAACCGGCTATGACGGTATCGGGGTATGATGCGGGGACGGCTCTTTTGAACGTAGTGCGTAAGAGCCGCGGAAGCGCGCCGAGCCTGGCGATCGCGGTCGTTTGTCTCGCCTTTGCGAGCGGCGGCGGCGACGCTCTTGCGCAGCCTGCCCCGTCCGGGCCGCCGCCCCCCGCGGCGGCCGCCGTTCCCGGCGTCAGCTACGACACCCGCTTCGAGGTCGACGGGGGCGACGCTGAAGTCGAGAAGATCGCGCGCGAGACCTCCTCGCTCCAGACTCTCCAGAAAGATGCGCCGCCCGGGCCTCCTGGCCTGGTCGGACGCGCCAAGGCGGACATCGAACGCATCGCCGCCGCCCTGATGGCGACCGGCCGTTATGCGGCGACCGTCGACGTTACCGTCGCGGGCGTTTCCGTCACCTCCGAGCGCGCGGCCGACGCCGCGCAGCGGGCGCGAAAGCCTGTTCCGGTGGTGGTCCGGGTGCATCCCGGGCCGGTGTTCACGCTTGGCCGGGTGCGGATCGTGAGCCTCGACGGCGGCGCCGGCAAGGCGGCCTCGCTCGATCCGGCGAAAGTCGGCCTCGCCCCGGGCCAGCCGGCGCCCTCGACAGCGATCTTCTCCGCCGAGTCCAAAATCGTCGACCAGCTGCGCGACGACGGATATCCGTTCGCGGCCGTGAAGGGCCGCGACGCAGTCGCCGACCATTCCCGCGACCAGCTCGACGTGACGATCAAGGTCGCCGCCGGACCGCGCGCGCCGTTCGGGAACGTCACGGTCACGGGCACGCGGGAGGTCGATCCGTCGGTCGTGCTGGGGCGCGTGCCGTTCCGGCCGGGCGAACGCTACAGCCCGAAAAAGATCGCCGAGCTTCGCACCGAGATCGCCAAGCTTGACGTGTTCTCCTCGATCCGCATCCGGGAGGCGACCGCGCCGGACGCGCAGGGCCGGGTGCCGGTCGCGATCGAGGTCGAGGAAAAGAAGTTCCGCTATGTCGGCGCGGGCGCGAAGTACGACACGATCGACGGTGCCAGCGTCAACGCCTTCTGGGGCCATCGAAACCTGTTCGGCGGCGCCGAGAAGCTGCGCATCGATCTCGGCGCGTCGCGGCTGATCACCAACAAGCCGCGCGACTACGAGTACACTGCGAAGGCGCATTTCGAGAAACCCGGGATCTGGACCGGATTCGACGATCTCCTCGTCGATCTCGAGGCGCTGCGCGAGCGGCCCGACGCCTACGACCGCGACGGCGTCCGCGGCGCGGCCGCGATCAGGCGGCGGCTGACCAGCGAGCTGTCGATCCAGGCTGGCGTGGAAGTCGAGGCGTCGACCATCCGCGACACCTTCGGCGAAAAGGACTATCTGCTCGCCGGCGTCCCGCTGCTCGCGACCTTCGACAGCACCGACAGCGCGCTCGACCCTTCCAAGGGAATCCGCGCAACGCTGAGCGCAGCGCCGTATTACAATTTCCAGGGCGACACCAAGAGCCTCAACATCTTCAAGGGGCAAGTGTCGAGCTATCTCAGCTTCGACGAGGCTCACCGCTTCATCCTGGCGGGGAAGATCGGCGTCGGATCCATCGTCGGTCCCAAGGATCTCGCCGACGTGCCGGCCAACCGGCGCTTCTTCGCCGGCGGCGGCGGCTCGATCCGCGGTTTCGCCTATCAGAGCGCGAGCCCGTACTGCACGCCGATCAATCCGCGGCCCAAGCACGCGCTGAAATGTGATGACGACACGCCGATCGGCGGCCGCAGTCTGCTGGAAGCCTCGGTCGAGGCGCGGATCAAGGTGACGGACACGATCGGAATCGTGCCATTCGTCGACGCCGGAGCGGCGTTCGACAAGACCTATCCGGACTTCAGCGAGAACATCCGCGTCGGCGCCGGCATCGGTCTGAGGTACTATACGGCGATCGGCCCGATCCGCGTCGACGTCGCGACCCCGGTGGTGGGCCGCAGCAAGAACGACTCGCGCGTCGCGCTCTACATCGGCATCGGGCAGGCGTTCTGATGGCCATGGACCCGACGATCCTGTCCGCCGCGGCGGGGGAGGCGACCTGATGGCGATTCTGAAGCGCGCCCTCATCGTGCTCGGCGTCCTGCTGCTGATCCCGGTGGTCGTCCTGGCGGCCGCCTTCCTCTACCTCACGACCGCGCCCGGCCTCGCTACGGTCGCAAGCCTGACGTCGCGCTATGCGAGCTCGGCCGATGCGAAGATCTCCATCGGCAAGATCGAAGGCTCTTTTCCGACCGATCTGACCGTCCGGGACCTTCGGCTCGCCGATCGCAAAGGCGAGTGGCTCGCCGTCGACCGCGCGCGCATCGTGTGGTCGCCGCTGCAGCTATTCTCCCGCAAGCTGACCGTCGATCTCGTCGACGTCGGCCATGTCCAGGTCGCCCGGACTCCGGACATTCCGCCGTCCGAGGAGCCTCAAGTCCCCGTCGATCCCAATGCGCCGCTGTTCCCGCAATTGCCGATCGAGATCCGGCTCGGGCGGTTGCTGCTGGCGGACCTCGATCTCGCGCAGCCCGTGATCGGCGCCCCGGCGCGGCTTGCGGCGAGCGCTTCGGCGACGATCCGCCAGCCGTCGGAGGGCGTCGCGGCCGAGTTCGAGGTGCACCGGATCGACGACGCGGCAGGCCAGATCGAGGGCAAGGGAAGGTTCATCCCCGCCAACAATGGCGTCGAGCTCTCGCTCAAGGGCAGCGAGCCGGCCGGCGGCCTGGTGGCGCGGCTCGCCGAGATTCCGGGACTGCCGCCGGTCAACATCGGCATGCAGGGCTCCGGCACGCTCGACGCCCTGCGCGCGCAACTCGTGCTCACCGCGGGCGATCAGGGCCGGATCGACGGCGCCGCCGAGGTCAGCCGGGAGGGCAAGGCGCGCCGCATCAAGATCGGCCTCAATGGGGACGTGAGCCGGCTCGTGCAGCCCGCTTATGCGCCGCTTGTCGAAGGGACCACGAAGCTTTCGGCGGAGGCGCTCGCGCCCGACGAGGGGCCGATCGAGATCAGCGACGTGACGCTCGACGCGCCCTCGCTCCAGCTCGGCGCGCGCGGAACGGTGGACTCCACGGCTGAGACGATCGCGATCTCCTACGATCTGAAGGCCGGCGAGGTCGGGCGGTTCGGCAGCATGCTGCCGGCGGGCGTCAGCTGGGTGTCGCTCTCGGCCCTCGGCACGGCCAAAGGGCCGCTCGACCATCCCGAGATCAAGGCGACGATCGACGGCGGCGGTCTGGCCGCGCCCCAAGGCGGCGCCGAGACGGCGCGGATCGCGTTCACCGCGACCCCTGACGGTCCGCTGACGCAGGACAGCACCCGCGTCGCCGTGGTGGCGGACGCGACCGCCGACGGCGTGAAATTCGCCGACGACCGACTGTTCACGCTTGGCCGCAGCTTCTCGCTGTCGGCCGACGCGACTACGACCTTGCGGGGCGAAGCCGATGTCCGGCGCGCCGAGATCAAGCTTGCGAACGCCGTCGCGACCTATGTCGGGCAGGTCTCGCCTGAAGCCGCAAAGGGCAAGGCGACCCTGAAGGCGAGCGACCTTTCCACGCTTGCGCCGCTCGCAGGCCGGCCGCTCGCGGGCGCTGTCGACCTGACGTCGAATTTCGATCTCGCCTACGATCTTTCCCGACTGTCCGCCGAGGTCGCCGGCGACGCCAGCGGGCTCAAGACGGGCGTTCCGCAGGTCGACGCGCTGTCCGGCGGGTCTCTGGCGCTGAATGGCGGCGTGACGCGCGGGGCCGACGGCTCGTTCGCGTTCCGCGACCTCCGTGTCAAAGGCGAGCATGTCCGGGTGACGGCGGACGGCTCGGCGACGCAGACGAACGCCGACGCCAGGGCGAAAGCGGAAGTGGACGATCTCGCGCTGGTCGACCCGCGGCTGGGCGGCGCCGCCACGGTCGACGCCACGCTGAGCGGCCGGCTCGAGGATCTCGGGGTAAAGGCGCGGCTCTCCGTGCCGGACGGGCGCGCCATGGACCGCACGCTGAAGGATCTCGCCTTCGACGTCGATGCGACCGACGTGACCGATAATCTGCGGGCGACATTCGGCCTTTCGGGCTCGCTCGACGGCAAGCCGATGCGCGGCGGCGGCAGGCTCGTGACCGAGGACACCGGCGTCCGCCGCGTCGAAGGCCTCGATCTGACGGTCGCCTCCGCGAACATCAAGGGCGACGTCGCGGTCGCGCCCAGCGGCCTCGCCACAGGCAAGCTCGCCATCGACGCCGCAGACCTCTCTGACGTGGGCGCCCTGGCGCTGACGGAACTCGCCGGCAGCCTCAAGGGCGACGTCGCGCTTTCCGCCGAGAACGACGTCCAGCGCATCGCGATCGACGCCACAGGCGCGAACGTCGCAGGCGTCGGCGCGCGGATCGGCCAGCTTCAGATCGCCGCCAATGTGGTAGATCCCGCGGGCAAGATCAGGCTGGACGGGACCGCCGACGCGTCGGGCCTGTCCTATGGCGGCCAGGCGATCGACAAGCTCTCCGTCGTGGCCAAAGGCGCGCCGGACGGCATGGACGTGACGCTCGACATGAGCGCGCAGGGCTCGTCGGCGTCCGCCGCGGGTCGGGTGGTCTACGCGCCGACCGAGACGAAGATCGACGTCGCGCGGCTTGATCTCGCCGGCGGCGGAAAGACCGCGTCGCTGAATGCGCCCGCGAAGCTGCGGCTGGTCGGGTCCGACGTGATGATCGACGCGTTCTCGCTGCGCGCGAGCGAAGGCGGCGTGCTGAACGTCGCCGGCAGGGCGGGCGGTCAGCTCGACCTCACGGTCGGTCTGCGGGCGCTGCCGCTCGCGCTCGGCAACGCGTTTACGCCGGGCCTCGGGCTCGGCGGCGTGCTCGAAGGCGACGCGCGCGTGACGGGCCCCGCCACTGCGCCGGAAGCGACCTTCAGCCTGAAGGGCCGCGATCTTTCGATCGCGCAACTGCGCGACGCAAAGGTCCCGCCGCTCGCGCTCGCCACCACCGGCCGCCTCGAGGGCGACAGGGTGGTGACGGACACGAGCGTCAGCGGCGCCGGGGGGCTGAGCGTGACGGCGCGGGGGGCTGCGCCATTGGGGGCGGGTGAGCTCGACATGACGGTCGGGCTCCGCAGCGTGCCGCTCGCGCTCGCCAACGTCTACATGCCCGACCTTGCGCTCGGCGGCGTCCTGCAAGGCGACGCCAAACTTGCCGGTCCGCTGTCGGCACCGCGCGGGACCTACGACGTCAAGATCACCAATTTTGTGAGCGGCAGGGCGCAGGGCGTTCCTCCTCTCGCCGTCGCGGCCAAGGGTGCCCTCGAGGGCTCGCGCGTGACCACCGACGCCACGATCACCGGCGGGGGCGGGATCAGCGTCACCGCCCAGGGCGTCGCGCCGCTCGGCAAGGGCGAAATCGACATGGCGGTCGCGATCCGTGATCTGCCGCTCAAGCTCGCCAACGCGGTGCGCCCGGACCTCGGCCTCGGCGGAGCGCTGCGCGGCGACGTGCGGCTCAGCGGCCCGGTCGACGCGCCGCGCGGCAATTATGACCTCAAGGTCACGGGTCTGACCGCCGCCATGGCGCAGGGCGTCCCCGCCCTGCAGATCACGACGCATGGCGCGCTGGAAGGGCGTCGCCTCACCACCGAGACGAGTGTGACCGGCGGGGGCGTCGATCTGTCTGCGCAGGGCGCCGCCCCGATCGGCGACGGCGATCTCGACATGGACGTCGTGATCCGCGCGCTGCCGCTGCAGCTCGCGAGCGCCGTTGCGCCCGATGTGGACGTCAGCGGCACGCTGCGCGGTTCGGCGCATCTGGCGGGGCCGATCGCTGCTCCGAGCGGCAGCTACGACGTCACGGTCGTCGACGTCGCCTCCGGCAAAGCGCGCGGCGTGCCGGCGCTCCGCGTCGCCGCGAAGGGCGCCCTTGCGCCGAAGCGCATCACGACCGACGCCACCATCACGGGCGGCGGCGGCATCGAGGCGACAGTGCAGGGCGCCGCCCCGATCGGAGAGGGCGATCTCGACCTCGACGTCGCGCTCCGCGCCTTCCCGCTCGCCATCGCCAACGCCTTTGTCCCAGAACTCGGGCTGGCGGGCGCCGCCCAGGGCGAGGCGAAGCTCCTCGGCCCGGTCGCCGCGCCGCGCGGAACCTATGCGCTGCGTATCTCGGACTTGGACGCCACTCTGCTGAAGGGCGCGCCGCTGCTTCAGGTCGATACGCGCGGAACGCTTGAAGGGAAGCGTGTCACGACAGAGACGGAGATCACCGGCGGCGGGGGGCTGGACGTCGTCGCGAAAGGCTCCGCGCCGCTTGGCGACGGCGACATCGACATGACCGCTTCGATCCGGTCCCTGCCGCTCGCGCTCGCGAACAACTTCAGAGCCGATCTCGGGCTGGCGGGCCTGTTGCGCGGGGATGTGAAGCTCACGGGTCCGGTTCGGCGGCCCGTCGGAAGCTACGATCTGCAGGTCTCGGACCTTGTCTCAACGCAGGCCACGGGCGTTCCCGCCCTGCAGGTGGCCGCCCGCGGCGAGCTGCAGGGCGACCGCGTGACGACTGACGCCACCGTTGCGGGCACAGGCGGGATCAGCCTCACCGCCAAAGGTTCGGCGCCGCTCGGCGACGGCGACCTGAACATGGCGGTCGCGATCCGCGAGCTGCCGCTCGCGCTTGCGAACAGCTTCCGGCCGGAGCTCGGCCTCTCCGGAACCGTGCGAGGCGACGCGATCGTGAAGGGGCCGGTGACGGCGCCGCGCGGCGACTACGACCTCACTATCGTCGACCTCACCTCCGCCGCCGCCAAGGGCGTGCCGGCGCTGAAGGTCGTCACCAAGGGCGCGCTGGAGGGGCAGCGGGTCACCACCGACACGGCGATCACGGGCGGCGGCGGGATCGAGGCCACCGCGCGCGGCTCCGCCCCGATCGGCGAGGGCGACCTCGATATGGACATCGCCTTGCGCGAGCTGCCGCTTGCGCTCGCCAACGCCTTTGCGCCCAATCTCGGGCTCGCGGGTTCGTTGCGCGGGACCGCAAAAGTGGCGGGGCCGCTTACGGCTCCGCGCGGGACCTACGACCTCGCGGTCGCCGGCCTCAGCTCTGCGCGCGCCAAGGGCGCGCCGCCGCTGCAGATCGCGGCGCGCGGCGAACTGCAAGGCGAGCGGATCACGACCGACGCCACGGTGACCGGAGAGGGCGGCGTCAACCTCACCGCAAAAGGTTCTGCGCCACTCGACGGCGCGGGCGCGGTTGACATGGCTCTCGCCGTCAACGATCTGCCGCTGTCGCTCGCCAACGCGGTCTCGCCTGAACTCGGTCTCGGCGGCAAGCTCAAGGCGAACGCCCGCGTCAGCGGCACGATCACGGCCCCTGAGGGGACCTACGACCTCGCGGTCACCGACCTCACCGCCGCCCAGGCGCGGGGCGTCGCGCCGCTGCAGGTCGTCGCCAAGGGCACGCTCGAGGGCCAGCGGGTGACGACCGATGCGTCCGTCACCGGCGGCGGCGGCGTACGCGCGACTGCAAAGGGCGCGATCCCGCTCGGATCGGGCGACGCCGATCTGGCGATCGACATCGCGCAACTGCCGCTCGCCATCGCCAACGGCTTCATGCCGAGCCTCGGCCTCGGCGGATCGCTCGCCGGCTCGGCGCGGGTGACGGGACCGCTCGCCGCCCCGACAGGACGCTACGACCTGCGCGTGACCAACCTGACGGCGGCGCAGGCCCGGGGCGTGCCGCCCATGACGGTCACCGCCAAAGGGGACCTCGCCAATGGCAGGGTCACGACCGATGCGGCGGTGACGGGCGGCGGCGGCCTGCGCCTGACGGCGAACGGCTCGGCGCCCGTCGGCACCGCGGGCGCCCTCGACGTGACGGTCGCGCTTCGCAGCGTGCCCGTGGCCCTCGCCAATGGTTTCTCGCCGGGGCTCGGCGCGCAGGGGACGTTGCAGGGTGACGCCAAGATCGGCGGGACGATCGCAGCGCCCACTGGCAACTACACGCTTCGGGTCAGCAGCCTCTCGACAGCAGCGACCCGCAGCGCCGGCGTGCCGGCCGCCCAGATCGACGCCAAGGGCCAGCTGCAGGGCGACCGCGTCTCGACCGATACGGTGGTCACCGCGGCCCGCGGTCTCCGGGTCACCGCGCGCGGAACCGCGCCTCTCGGGGCGGGCAATCTCGATCTGGCGGTCGCCGGCCGCGCGCCGCTCGCCTTCCTCAATGACACGCTGTCGGTCTCCGGCGACCGGATCGATGGAGTGGCGACCTTCGACGTGAAGCTCGCTGGTCCGACAAGCGCGCCGCGCGTCAACGGCACAGGGCGTCTTGAGAACGCCTCCTACTTCAACCGCGCTGCGGGGCTGCAGTTGCGCGGCATGCAGGCGTCCATCGTCGCCGACGGGCCGAACATCGACGTCCGCAGCCTGCGGGCCACGACCCGCAACGGCGGCACGGTCTCGGGTTCAGGCCGGGTCGCGGTCAATCCCTCGGCCGGCTTCCCCGGAGAGATCAACTTCCAGGCCAGCAACGCCGAGGTGATCGGCACCGATATCGTGACGGCCATCACCGACGCGGATCTCCGCCTGCAGGGTCCGCTTGCGCGGCGGCCGGTGGTGCGGGGCACGATCCGCACCCGTTCGGTCGAGATCCAGATCCCGGACCGCATTCCAGCGCGCTACACGCCGCTGCCCGACGTCCGGCACAAGGGCGCCCCGCCGGCCGTCCTCCGGCAGTTCAACGCGGTCAACGCCGGCAAGAAGAAGGGCGGCTCCGACGAGGGCTTCCTCGCGACGCTCGACATCGACGTCGAGGCCAACAACCGCATCTTCATCCGTGGCATGGGGATGCAGGCCGAGGCTGGCGGCCAGATCAAGATCACCGGCACCTCCGCCAATCCCGTGCCGGTCGGCGCCTTCCAGCTGCGTCAGGGGCGCAGCCAGATCACCGTCATCGGCCATCGGCTCGATTTCACCCGCGGCGCCGTCTCCTTCGCCGGTGATCTGGATCCCGCGCTGGATTTCCTGGCGGAGACGAAAGCCGGTGACATCACCGCGCAGGTGGTCATCACCGGCACGGCCTCGGCGCCGCAGGTCAGCTTCACGTCGAATCCCACCTTGCCGACCGACGAGGTTCTCGCACGCCTGCTGTTCAACAAGTCGTCCGGAGAGCTGTCGCCGACGCAGGCGCTGCAGCTCGCCCAGGCGGTCGCGGAATACAGCGGCGTGGGCGGCGGCGGCGCGGGACCGCTCGAAAGCCTCCGCAAAGGTCTCGGCGTCGACAGTCTCGACCTCGGAGCCGGGCAGGGCGGCGGCTTCGGCGTCGGCGTGAGCCGCTACATCTCGGACAACATCTATCTCGGCTTCCGCACCGGCACGACGCCCGAGGACACCGGCGTCACCGCCGACATCGACCTGACGAAGAACGTCAAGGCGCGGGCCGAGGCCGGCGCCGCGGGCAATGCCTCGGCGGGCGTGGCCGTGCAGTGGGACTACTGACAGGGGCAGCGCAGTCCAAGGGACCACATGGCCGCTCGGGACGACCATGTCCGAACTCTGCTCGCCGCGCGAATCGAGGTGGCGCGCACGCGGCTGCTCGACAGCCTTGCGCAGCGGACCGAGGAGCTTGCAGCGCTTGTTGAGACGGCCGCCGGCGATGACGCCGCCGCGCAGGCCGCCCGCGAAGCGCTCAGGATGGCCCTGCACAACCTCGCCGGAAGCGCCCCGACAATCGGGTTGACCGTTTTGGGAGCCCGCGCCCGAGATCTCGAAACCACCCTTGTCGCCGCGCCCCCGGGACCGCTGCCTGCTGATTTCGCGCAGCGCCTCAGCCGCGATCTGAAGCAGCTCGCCTCTCTGGCGAGCTGACGCCGAATCAAAACCATTGCGGGCGCTCCCCGAGCCGCTTCAGTATCTGAGGGTAGCCGTTTGCCCCGGGCGACGGCGCAGCGCATCCGTCACGATCGGGGGGCGGTCGGGTGTTTCGGCTGGGAAGCCGTGTGATCGTCTGGGTCATCGCCGCGGCATGGCTGTCGGCGGGCGCGGCGCCGGCGCGCGCGGGCGCTTTCACGCTTCAGCAGGGCGAGGCGAAACTCTTCGTCTCGGGGTTGCTGACCTCGGGCGACCACTATTTCGACGGCGGCGGCAAGCTGAGATCGCGCGGGCGGTACCGGAAATACGATCTCCAAGCCTTCGCCGAGTACGGCCTGTGGGATGGCTTCACCGTCTTCGGGTCCTCTGCGCTGGAGAGGATTTCGGCGAAAGACGGGATCAACTCCACCCGGAAGGGCCTTGGCCGGTCGGAGCTCGGAGCGCGCCTTCGTCTGTTCGAGGCAGACGGCTGGATCGCTTCGGCGCAGGCCTCTGTCACCCTCGCTGGCGCCAAGAAGAGCGAGGGCTTCGCAGCGATTGGCGAGACAGACGACCAGATCGACCTTCGCGGCCTCGTCGCGCGCAGCTTTGAGGCGTTCGGCCGACCCTGGTTCCTGGACCTGCAGGCCGGCTACCGGACGCGCAGCGGAGATCCGGCGGACGAGCTTCGGTTCGACGCGACGCTCGGCGTCAGGATCGCGCCGCGCTGGCTGATCCTCGCGCAATCGTTCAACACGATCGGCCTTGAGCGATGGAAGGGCCCTTACGCCCTCAGGCAGCGCATCCACAAGCTGCAGGGCGCGGCGCTGTTCGATCTGACGGAGCGGCTGACGATCTATGCCGCCGTCTTTGCGACGCCGGTCGGCAAGGACGCCATGGACGAGCGCGGCGGCTCGGTCGGGATCGGCTACCGGTTCTAGGCCGTCCGTTCCTGAGCGTCTTCGGCGCCAGGGGCGCCGGCGGCGGCTGGCGTGAAGCCTTCAAAGACGATCTGGTCCGCATAGGCGAGCGCCCGCGTCTGCTCTTCGGGGTTCGTCACGGTCCAGGTCAGCACGGGCAGGCCACGCTCGCGGGCTTCCGCGACGGCCGTCCGCGGCAGATCGTTCATGTCCCAGGACAAGAAGTGCGGCTTCGTCTTCTTGCGGTGCTTGACGTCGCGCGCGTTCGCCCGCTGCCTCGTCGTCAGATGCTTCCACGCCGGGTCGTCGTCCGCGAAGGCCTCTCCGATGATTCCGCGCGCAAGCTTCGGCGCGACCTCGCGAACCGCCGCTATCGCGCGGGGATTGAACGATTTCACGGCGATCGGTTCGCCGCGTCCGGCGACCTGTTCGGCGACGCGCCGGGCGAAATCTGGGTCCTTGCGCCAGGGCGCCTTGATCTCGATCACCAACGCGCCGCGGCCGGCGACCAGCTCGAGGCATTCGGCGAGGGTCCAGAAGCGATCCGTGGAGCCGAGCAGCTCCAGCTTGCTCAGCTCCGCCAGGGTCGACTCGCTCACCCGACCCTTGCGGCCCGTCAGGCGTTCAAGTGTCGCGTCATGGAACACCACGGCCTCGCCGTCGGCGGTTTCCCGCACGTCAATCTCGACCGAGAAGCCTGCGTCCAGCGCGCGCGAGACGGCCGCCGGAGTGTTTTCCAGCACCCCGGTCGCTGCGTCATGAAGACCGCGGTGGGCGATCGGCGCCGCGGTCAGCCAGTCGAGCTTCAAGCTCCGGCTCCCGCGGAGATCTCGATGATCGCCTCGACCTCGACCGCCGCTCCGAGCGGCAGGGCGGCCACGCCGACGGCGGAACGCGCGTGGCGCCCAGCCTCTCCGAGCGCCTCGGCAAGGAAGTCCGAGGCGCCGTTCACCACCTTGGGCTGGTCGTAAAACTCCGGCGTCGAGGCGACGAACCCGGTCAGCTTCACGATGCGGCCGATGCGGTCGAGATCGCCCAGCGCGGCGCGGGCCTGCGCCAGGATGTTCACGGCGCAAAGCTTCGCCGCCTCGCGAGCCTGCTCGACCGTGACATTCTCGCCCAGTCGCCCAGTGGCCGTCAGCCCGTCGGGACCGAAGGGCAGCTGCCCGGAGACGTAGAGGGTCGATCCGCTGATGACCGCCGGCACGTAATTGGCCGCTGGCGCCGGAGCTTGAGGGAGGGTCACGCCCAGTGCCAGGAGCCGCGCTTCGATGTGTCCAGCCATTCGTCTCTCCCGCTCAAGGTGGAAAGGACCTATTTCCGCCGCGCCGAGACATTATCGAAGCGCCGCGTCCGTCGCCTGATTGCGTTTAGATGACGGCGTCGCACAATGGAAACGACAACCGGGCGAGACCGTCATTCAGTGATCCAGCTCCGTCGATTTTTTGTCTCAGCCGCGGCTCTGGTCGTTCCGCTTGCCGCGGCCCAGTCGGTCCAGGCGGCGGTGACGTTGGCCCCCCACAGGGCCGTTTATGAGCTAAAGCTGCGGGAGACCCGCGGCTCCACCCAGGTGGACCAGGTGCGGGGCCGCATCGTGTACGAGTTCACCGGCAACGCCTGCGACGGCTATGCGCTCAACTTCCGCCAGGTGACGGAGATCGCGAGCGACGAGGGCGACACCAACGTCTCCGACCTGCGGTCGGCGACCTGGGAGGACGGCAAGGCGCAGAGCTTCCGGTTCACGGCCCAGAATTTTCTGAACCAGCAGCTCGACCGCGACACGGACGGCCGCGCCGACCGCTCCGGCGGGGCCCTGAAGGTCACGCTCAAGAAGCCCGCAAGCACGTCGAGCTCGTTCGATCCGAAGACGCTGTTTCCGACGGAGCACCTGGTCAAGATCATCGAGGCCGGCGAGCGGGGCGAGCCGCTGCTCGAGGCGCGGGTCTATGACGGCTCGGAGAACGGCGACAAGAGCTACGACACGCTCAGCGTCGTGGGCGAAGGCCGCGATGCGCCGCCAGCCGTTCTCGAAGCGCCGGCGCGTGTCCCGGAGCTCGCTAAGGCGCGCTACTGGCCGGTGACGGTCAGCTATTTCGAGCGCGGCAAGAAGGCGGATGGCGAGCAGACGCCCGATTATCAGATGAGCTTCGACCTCTATGAGAACGGCGTCAGCCGCGCGCTCCGGATCGACTACGGGGAGTTCGTGCTCGACGGCGAGCTGAAGGAGCTCGAGTTCCTCAAGCCGACCGCCTGCCGCTAACGGCCTAACGCTCGCGCGAGCGCTGAGCGAACGCCCTCTCGACCGCATCGCCCCCGAAGCGCGCGCGCAGGCGTGCGACCGCGCCCTCGATCGCGTCGAGCTTTGCGAGCCTTCCTTCGAGATCGGGCGGATCGGCCTCCGCGGCGGGCGCCAGATCCGACATCGAGACGCCGATCAGCCGGAAGCTCGCGCCGGTGGCCTCGCGCGCCAGCAGCTCTCGCGCCGCTTCAAAAATCCGCCCGGCGAGCCGGGTCGAGGAGGACAGCGCCTGAGCGCGCGTCCGCAGGCGGAAATCGGCCGTCTTCAGCTTCAGCGTCACCGTCCGTCCGGCGATCGCGTCGGCGCGCATGCGACCGGCCACCTTCTCACACAGACGCCAGAGATGCGCGGCGAGCGCCTCCGGATCCGCGATGTCGGTCTCGAAAGTGGTCTCGGCCCCGACGCTCTTTCGCTCGCGGTCAGGCCGAACCGCGCGCGAGTCCCGGCCGAAGGCGAGCTGGGACAGCCTCAAGCCCTGGTCGCCGTAGCGGCGCGCCAGATCGCGCGGCTCGGCCCGCTGCAGATCGCCGATGGTGCGCAGCCCGTCGCGCGTCAGCGTCCCGGCGAAGGCGGGGCCGACGCCCCACAGGAAGCCGACGGGCTTCGGCGCCAGAAAGCTCGGAGCTTCCTCCAGCGACAGCACCGCGAAGCCGCGCGGCTTATCGAGGTCGGACGCGATCTTCGCCAGGAACTTGTTGGAGGCGAGGCCGACCGAGACCGTGATCCCGACCTCGCGCTCGACCTCCCTGGCGAAGCGCGCCAGCACGATCGCGGGCGGCGCATGATGCAGGCGCTCGGTGCCGCCGAGGTCGAGGAACGCCTCGTCGATCGAGAGCGGCTCCACGAGCGGCGTCAAGGCCAGCATCTTTGCTCGCACGGCGCGGCCGGCCTCGACATACTTGGCCATGTTCGGCTTGATCACGACCGCGTCGGGGCAGAGCTTCAGCGCCTGGAACATCGGCATGGCCGACTTCACCCCGCTGATGCGAGCGATGTAGCAGGCGGTCGAGACGACGCCGCGCTTGCCGCCGCCGATGATGACCGGCCTGTCGGCGAGCGAGGGATCGTCGCGCTTCTCGATCGCCGCGAAGAAGGCGTCGCAGTCCACATGGGCGATCGTCATGTCGCCAAGCGCCGGATGGCGCGCGATCCGGGGGCTGCCGCACTGGGCGCAGCGCCGCGCCTCGTCCGCCGGCGCCAGGCAGTCCCGACAGAAGCGCAGCGGGCGGTCGGACATGGCCGGTCAGCCTTCGGCGGCCGGTTCAGTCGACCGACGGCTCGCGGGGGCCCAGCTCGCGCCGAGCCCGCGACACCGCCTCCGGCGGCAGACCCTCGGCCTCGACGAAGTCGAACAGCAGCCGCTCATCGGCGAGCACGTAATCGAGCACGGCGGGCAGGAAGGAGGTGTCGCGCGCCGCGTCACGGATGGTGCGCGGCTCCAGCCCCGACAAAGCCAGAAACCGCCCCAGCCGCTCCATGTCGCCCGCCAGAAAGCTCAGCGCCTTCGCGCCGATGGCCTCGGCCGGAGGCATTTCGGACGGGCGCTTCAGCATGTTCGTTCGCCTTTTCGCAACGAATGATCTGTAACATTTTTGGAAACAACGAGAGTTCGGCGAAGGTCGTCAGGCGGCGTATATTTCCGCCTGGCCGCTCTGGTCCCGGATGGCCTCGGGCCCCGCGAGCGTCCGCGCGGAAGAGCACAGGATCGACATGCCCAAGACCGTCCTGATCGTAGAGGACAACGAGCTCAACATGAAGCTCTTCCACGATCTGCTGGAGGCGCACGGCTACGCGACCATCGAGACCCGCAACGGCATTGAGGCGCTCGATCTCGCCCGCACCCATATGCCCGATCTCATCCTCATGGACATCCAGCTGCCCGAAGTGTCCGGACTGGACGTCACGCGGTGGATCAAGGAGGACGAGCGCACGCGCGGCATCCCGGTGATCGCCGTGACCGCCTTCGCCATGAAGGGCGACGAGGAGCGCATTCGCGGCGGCGGCTGCGAGGCCTATTTGTCCAAGCCGATCTCGGTGGCGAAGTTCCTCGAGACCGTGCGGCACTTTCTCGGCGAAGACTGAGCCGCCCGGATGACCGCGCGCGTCCTCGTCGTCGACGACATCCCCGCCAACCGCAAGCTGCTCGACGTCCGGCTGACCGCCGAATATTTCGAGGTCACGACAGCCTCGGACGGCTTTCAGGCGCTGGAGATCTGCGCGCGCGCCCAGTGCGACATCGTCCTGCTCGACGTCATGATGCCTGGCATGGACGGCTTCGAGGTCTGCCGTCGGCTGAAGACCGACCCGAAGACGCACCACATCCCGGTGATCATCGTCACTGCGCTCGATCAGCCGGCCGACCGCGTCCGCGGACTCGAGGCCGGCGCGGACGACTTCCTGACGAAGCCGGTGGTGGACGTCGCCCTGTTCGCGCGCGTGCGCTCGCTGGCGCGGCTCAAGATGCTCGGAGACGAATTACGCCTGCGGGCCCAGACCACGCGCGAGATCGGCCTGTCGGACGCGTTGATGGAAGCCGTCAACGATCCGGGCATGGGCGGTCGCATCCTGCTTGTCGACGACCGCGAGAACTCCTGGAAACGGATCGCGGCGGCGCTCGCCTCGTCACAAACCGTGGATGTTGAGACCAGTCCCCAGGAGGCGCTGTTCCGCGCCGCCGAGGGCGACTACGACGTTGTGGTGATCTCGCTGTCGCTTGACGGATTTGACGCGCTCAGGCTGTGCGCGCAGCTGCGCTCGCTGGAGCGCACGCGCATGACTCCGGTGGTTCTGATCGCCGGGCCCGACGACAATGCGCGGGTGCTGCGCGGACTCGAGGTCGGGGTCAACGACTATGTCGTCCGGCCGCTCGATCCGGCCGAGCTGACCGCGCGGATCCGCACCCAGGTCCGCCGCAAGCGCTACACGGCGCAGCTCCGGTCGAACCTGCAGGCCAGCATGGAGCTCGCGATCACCGACGGCCTCACCGGGCTGCACAATCGCCGCTACATGGAGATGCATCTCCAGAGCCTGCTCGATCAGGCGACGGGACGGGGCCGGCCCTTGTCAGCGCTCGTGGTGGACATCGATTTCTTCAAGAGCGTCAACGACAGCTATGGCCATGACGCAGGCGACGACGTGCTGCGCGAGTTCTCCCGGCGCCTGAAGGCCAGCGTGCGCGGGATTGATCTCGCCTGCCGTCTCGGCGGCGAGGAATTCGTCGTCATCATGCCGGAAACCGACGCCGCAGTGGCCCAGATCGTGGCGGAAAGAATCCGCTCCAAGACCGCGGCCGCGGCCTTCGCGATCTCGGGCGGGCAGCGCTCCATCGAGGTCACCGTCTCGATCGGCGTCGCGAGTTTCCTCGGGCCCGAAGACGACGCAGCCGCTCTGTTGAAGCGCGCGGATCTTGCGCTCTACCGCGCCAAGGCGTCCGGCCGCAACCGCGTGGTCGCCGACGCGGCCTGACTCCCCGAACGAAAAAGGCGCCCCGGAGGGCGCCTCGATCTGAACCAGAGAACCAGGTTACTTGACCTTGGTCTCCTTGAAGTCGACGTGCTTGCGCGCGACCGGATCGTACTTCTTCAGCACCATCTTTTCGGTCTTGGTGCGCGAGTTCTTGCTGGTCACGTAGAAGAAGCCGGTGTCGGCCGTGCTCAGCAGCTTGATCTTGATGTTGGCGGCTTTCGCCATGACGGAACCTCGAGCGGGCGGGCGCGAAGCGCCGCAGTCTGGAATTCGAGCGAGCGCGCAACCTACTCACGCGCGGGCGCCTGTCAAGCCGCGCAGGGAAAATCCCGCGCGTCTCCGGCTCAGACGGAGAAGCTGGTTCCGCAGCCGCAGGAGGCGGTGGCGTTGGGATTGACGATCTTGAACGCCGCGCCGATCAGCTCGTCCACGAAATCGATTTCGGAACCCGCCAGATAGGGCAGGGAGATCGGGTCGATCAGAACGGTCGCGCCCGCGCGGGAGATCACGAGATCATCCTGCTGGGCCTGCGTGTCGAAGCCGAAATCATACTGAAATCCGGAGCACCCGCCGCCGAGGACGCTGACGCGCAGCATCGTGTTCGGCGGCTCCTGGGCGAGGATTTCGCGGATACGTCCGGCTGCGCGCTCGGTGACGTTGACGGGGGCGACTGTGTCGATGCTCATAGGCTATCGCGACATTCGATCGATGTGGGCGCAGGCCATTGCCGCGCCTTCCACGAGAGAGGTAAGCACGCCTCGTCGTGTGGTCAACGCGGCGCGACAGCCGACCCGGAGGGCGCGTGGACGTCACCAGCTGGATTCTGCGGCCGCGCGCGCCTTATGCGGCCGATCCGAGGCTGAGCCGGGGACGGGCGGTTCCGCAACCTCCGAGCGCCACCCGCACCGAATTCCAGCGCGACCGCGACCGGGTGCTGCACTCGACCGCGTTCCGGCGGCTGAAGCACAAGACGCAGGTCTTCATCTACCACGAAGGCGACCACTTCCGGACGCGGCTCACCCATACGCTGGAAGTCGCCCAGATCGCGCGTTCGATCGCCCGCGCGCTCGGGCTCGATGAGGATCTCGCGGAGACGGTGGCGCTCGCGCACGATCTCGGCCACGCGCCGTTCGGCCATGCGGGCGAGCGGGCGCTCGACGCGCGGATGGCCGCCTATGGCGGCTTTGATCACAATGCGCAGTCGCTGCGGGTCCTGACGCGGCTCGAACGGCGCTACGCCGAGTTCGACGGGCTGAACCTCACCTATGAGGCGCTGGAGGGGGTGGCGAAGCACAACGGCCCCCTGGTCGGCCATGAACTGACGCCGGCGATCGTGGAGGTCGCAGGCCGCTCGGGCGTGCCGCTTGAAGGCCATGCCAGCGCCGAGGCCCAGGCGGCCGCGATCGCCGACGACATCGCCTATGACGCCCACGACGTCGACGACGGGCTGCGCGCAGGTCTGTTCCGGCTGGACGAGCTCCGCGAGGACCCGATGCTCGCCGACATTCTCGCCGAGGTGGACGCGCGCTATCCCGGCCTCGACGACGACCGGCGCGGCCACGAGACGGTGCGGCGCGTGATCACCCGGCTTGTCGAGGATGCGATCTCCGAGAGCGCCCGCCGCATCGAAGCGCTTGCGCCGGCCGATCTCGAGGAGGTCCGCGCCGCCCCGCGGGCGCTGATCGGGTTCTCGCCCGCGATGGCGGAGGCGGAACGCGGGGTGAAGCGGCTGCTGACGGCGCGCATGTACCGGCACGCCCATGTCGACCGGGTGATGTCGGCGGCGGCCGGCGTGCTGTCGGACCTGTTCGACCGCTATTTTGCGGACCCGGAGGCGCTTCCCGCCGAGTGGGCGCGCGAGGCGGGCCGTGGCGGCGAGACCAGCCATGCGCGTGCGGTCGCGGACTTCATCGCCGGCATGACGGATCGCTATGCGCTGACCGAGCACCGCCGTCTGTTTGACGCGACCCCGGAATTGCGTTAGCCGCCGGGCCTCCCTGGCATCCGGAAAGCCCATGAACGTCTTCGCCGACTTCGCCGCGCGCCTGCGCTCGATCCTCGAGGCGCTCGCCGCCGAGGGCGCGATCGCGCGTCTTCCGGAGCTCTCGCGCGTCGTCGTCGAGCCGCCGCGCGACCCGAGCCATGGCGACCTTGCGACCAACGCGGCCATGGTCCTGGCGAAGGATCTCGGGCTCAAGCCACGCGATCTGGCGACGGTCATCGCCGAGAAGCTGCAGAACGACCCTGACGTGGCGGCCGTCAGCGTGGCGGGGCCGGGCTTCGTAAACGCCACGATGAGCCAGGATTTCTGGCGCCGAGCGCTGGAGGCGGCGCTCGCCGCGGGCGCGGATTATGGCAGGCCGGCGAAGGCGGACGGCGCCAAGGTCAATATCGAGTACGTCTCGGCCAATCCGACGGGGCCGATGCATGTCGGGCACTGCCGCGGCGCCGTGTTCGGCGACTCGCTTGCGAACCTGCTCGTCTTTGCGGGCGATGAGGTGACCCGCGAATATTACATCAACGACGCCGGCGCCCAGATCGACGTGCTCGCGCGCTCCGCCTTCCTGCGCTACCGCGAGGCCCTCGGCGAAGACATCGGCGCGATCCCGGAGGGGCTCTACCCGGGCGACTATCTGAAGCCCGTCGGAACTGCCCTGGCGGACCTCCATGGCGCCGCGTTGCGCGACCTTCCGGAGGCCGAGTGGCTCCCGATCGTCCGCGAGGTTGCGATCTCCTCAATGATGGAGATGATCCGCGACGATCTCGCGAGCCTTGGCATCGTCCACGACGTCTTCTTCTCCGAGCGCACGCTGCACGGGCCGGACGGCCCGATCGTGCGCGCGGTCGAGGATCTGCGCGCGCAGGGGCTCGTCTATGAGGGCAGGCTGCCGCCGCCCAAGGGCCAGCTCCCGGAGGATTGGGAAGACCGGGAGCAGACGCTCTTCCGCTCGGCCGATTTCGGCGACGACATCGACCGGCCGCTGATGAAGTCGGACGGCTCCTACACCTACTTCGCGGCCGACGTCGCGTATTTCAGGTCGAAGTACCAGCGCGGCTTCGAGGAGATGGTGTTCGTCCTCGGCGCCGATCACGGCGGCTATGTGAAGCGCCTGGAGGCCGTCGGCCGCGCGCTTTCCGGCGGCGCGGCGCGGGTGACCGTGGAGCTCTGCCAGCTCGTGCGGCTATTCCGCGCCGGCGAGCCGGTGCGGATGTCGAAGCGGGCCGGGGACTTCGTCACGCTGCGCGACGTGGTGGACGAGGTCGGGCGCGACGCAGTGCGGTTCATGATGCTGTTCCGCTCGAACGACGCCGTGCTGGATTTCGACTTCGCCAAGGTCACCGAGCAGTCGCGCGACAATCCGGTGTTCTACGTCCAGTACGCTCATGCCCGCGCCCAGTCGATCCTCAGAAACGGCCTGTCGATGCACGGCGAGAGCGCCACTGCGGACCTGTCGTTGCTGAGCGATCCGGGCGAGCAGACGCTGATCAAGCGCATCGCGGCGTGGCCGCGGGCGGTGGAGCAGGCGGCGGCGGCGCGGCAGCCGCACAGGATCGCGTTCTTCCTCCACGATCTGGCGAGCGAGTTCCACGCTCACTGGAACAGGGGCAAGGATTCGCCGGATTTACGCTTCATTATGGAAAACAATGCATTGTTGTCCCATGCTCGCCTGGCCTTGGTGAGGGCCCTCGTGTTGGTCCTCGCGTCGGGCCTTGGTATTCTGGGGGTCGCGGCTCCTGACGAGATGCGGTGATGCGTCCGACGCCGAGACATTTGGCGAGCCGGGCAAAGCCGCTCTTACGGACGGCGCGCGGAGGCCGGTGAAATGCAAAACCAAGCTGTGAGGCGCGGCGGCGCCGCGAGCGCGCGGAACGACGAGTTCAGCGCGTATGACGATTACGAACTGCGCGCCGGCCAGCACTATGATCAGGCCGGCCGCCAGCAGGCGGCGGACGATCAGTACGGATATCCTGAGCAGGAGCCGGTCTACGACCCGCGCGCCTATGCGCCCAACCCTGACGAGCCCTACGGCTACGACCAGGACGGCAATCCGCTCTACTACGAGTACGAGCCCGAACGGCGGCAGCTTGGCGCCGGCCGCAGCGGTCTGATGATGGTCGGCGCGGTGCTCGCGGTCGCGCTCGTCGGCGGCGTGGGCGTCGTCGGCTACAAGATGCTCGGCTCCCGCGGCGCCAGCGGCGATGCGCCGCTGATCAAGGCCGAGACCGAGCCGGTGAAGACGGTTCCGGAGAAGTCCGAGACGGCGCAGCAGCCGACCAAGGCGGTCTACGACCGGGTCGACGCAGGCGGGCAGGCGAACTCCAAGGTCGTTTCGCGGGAGGAGGAGCCGGTCGATCTCCCGGCGCCTTCGGCCGCGCCGAGGAACGAGGGCGCGCGCATCATCCTGCCGCAGGCGACCGCCTCGGCGGAGCGGACCGCGCCATCGACGGCCGGCGAAGGTCCGCGCAAGGTCAAGACCATGACGATCCGCCCTGACGGGTCGATGGCCGAGGCGCCGGCTGCGCCGGCGGCTCCCGCCGCGCAGCAGGCCGCCGACCCGATCGCCGAGGCGGCGCGGACCGGCGAGGCGCCGCGCAGCGATTTCGACGACGGCATTATGGCGGAAGGCTCTCAGCAGCCTTCGGAGGCCCGCATGGCCGCAACGCCGAAGGCCGCGCCGGCGGCGGCGCCAAAGCCCGCTCCCAAGCCTGCCGCGCCAACTCGCTCCGAGCCCGAACAGGTCGCCGCCGTGGCGCCGCGCGCGCCCGCTCCGACGCCGTCGCCGGCGCGGGCGACCGCCGGCGGTTACGTCGTGCAGGTGAGTTCGCAGCGCTCCGAGGACGAGGCCCGCTCGGCCTTCGCGACCCTGCAGAAGCGCTTCCCGCAGGTGCTTGGGAGCTACCAGGCGTCCATCCAGACCGCGACCGTCGGCGATCGCGGCACCTACTATCGGGTCCGTGTCGGGCCGTTCGGCAGCAGCACCGACGCCTCGACGGTGTGCAACAATCTCCGCGCCGCCGGCGGCGACTGCGTGGTCGCGCGAAACTAAGCCTCGGCCGATCAAGACGCCGCGCGGAGCCGGACTCCGCGCGGCTCGCTTTTTTTTGCAGCCCCTCCCTCGGCTCTGTTCCATGGCGACCCGCGCATTCATCTCAGGCTGCCATGGACCTGCGCTCACGGCAGAGGAGCGCGGCTTTTTCCGCGACGCCGAGCCGTGGGGCCTCATCCTGTTCGGCCGCAACATCGTTTCGGCCGACCAGGTCCGCAGCCTCTGTGCTGACTTCCGGGATGCGGTCGGCCGCGCCGACGCGCCAGTGCTGATCGACCAGGAGGGGGGGCGCGTCCAGCGCATACGGCCGCCGCTCGCCTCCATCCACCCACCGGCCGCCGCCTATGGCCGGCTCTACGGCGCCGACCGCCAGGCCGCGCTCGCCGCCGCGCGCCTCGGCGCCGAGCTTCTCGGGGCCGAGCTCGCCGGGCTCGGCGTGACCGTGGACTGCCTGCCCGTGCTCGACCTTCCGGCGCAGGGCATGACGGACGCGATCGGCGATCGCGCTTATGCGGCCGACGCTCAGGCGATCGCAGATCTCGGCCGCGCCGTGATCGACGGTCTTCTCGCCGGCGGCGCGCTGCCGGTGGTCAAGCACATGCCGGGGCATGGCCGCGCCACCGTCGACAGTCACTTCCACCTGCCGCGCGTCTCGGCCGATCGCGAGACGCTGGAGGCGACCGATTTCCGCCCGTTCCGGGCGCTTGCGGACGCACCGCTCGGCATGACCGGCCACATCGTGTTCGATGCGATCGACCCCGACCGGCCGGCGACGCTGTCGCCCGTCGTCATCGGCGACGTCATCCGGGGCCATATCGGCTTTGATGGCCTGCTGATGACGGACGATCTTTCCATGAAGGCGCTTTCCGGGGGAGTCGGCCGCTCGGCCGCTGGCGCGCTCGCCGCCGGTTGCGACGTCGCCTTGCATTGCAATGGCGTGATGAGTGAAATGGTCGAGGTCGCGGCGGCGGCGCCGCGGCTCGAGGGACGTTCGGCCGAACGGGCCGTCAAGGCGCTCGCCTTGTTGCGCCCGCGGCCCGAGGTCGACGTTGCGGGGCTTGCGACGGCGCGCGACCGGCTGCTCGAACGCTCAAGCGCCTGACGCCGCCGGAGGCGCGGCCTTGGCCGAAACGACCCGCGAGACGTCAGGCGCCTTCGAGGCCGATGAGCGGCCCGAGGCGTTGGCCGCCTTCGTCGTCGACCTGGAGGGCTTTGAAGGGCCGCTCGACCTGCTGCTCGACCTCGCCAGGCGTCAGAAGGTCGATCTGGCGCGGATCTCCATCCTGGAACTGGCCGAACAGTATCTCGCCTTTGTCGAGATCGCGCGCGCGGAGCGTCTCGATCTTGCGGCCGACTACCTCGTGATGGCCGCCTGGCTCGCCTACCTAAAGTCCCGGCTGCTTGCGCCCGACGCGCCCGCCGATGAGGAGGAGCCACCGGCCTCGATGGTCGCCGCAGCGCTTGCGTTCAGGCTGCGCAGGCTCGAGGCGATGCGGGCCGCAGGCCATGCGCTGTTCGACCGTCCGCTGCTCGACCGCGACGTGTTCGCGCGCGGCGAGCCGCCCGCGCGAGCCGAGCAGGCCCCGCCGCTATGGACCGCGACTCTCTACGATCTGCTAAGCGCTTACGCCCGACAGCGCACGCGCAATCTGAAGACGGCGGTCACAGTCGAGCGTCGCCCGACATGGACGCTGGCGGAAGCGAGGGCGGCTCTGGAGCGGCTGGTGGGACGCTCCGCCGACTGGTCGCGCCTCGATACGCTGCTGTTGCGCTACATGAGCCCGGAGATGCGCGCCTCAGTGCTGGCCGCCGGCTTCGGCGCCTCGCTCGAACTCGCCCGTGAGGGTCGGGTGGAGCTCCGGCAGCATCGCGCCTTCGGTCCGCTCTTCGTCCGCAGCGGGGCGCCGCTCGCGGTGGCGCCGAAGGAGGAGGGGTGAGCGATCGCGGCGACGCTCCTCCGCTGCCGCTCGAGGGCCTCGACGGCCGGCTCACGGCCGACGAGCGGGCGCGGCTCGACCTGCTTCACCGCAACATCGTGGAGGCCGTGCTGTTTGCGTCTCCGGCGCCTGTGGAGGAGGCCGCGCTCGCCGCAAGACTGCCAGCCGGCGCCGATCTCCGGCTCGTGCTGAGAGCGCTCGCGGAGGACTACGCCGCCCGCGGCGTCAATTTGAGGCGCGTGGGCTCGGGTTGGGCGTTTCGCACCGCGCCCGACGTCGCCGCCGCCGTCGCCACAGCGGCGCGGGAGACCAGGAAGCTCTCCCGGGCGGCGATCGAGACGCTCGCGATCATCGCCTATCACCAGCCTGCGACCCGCGCGGAGATCGAGGAAATCCGCGGCGTCGCCACCTCGCGCGGCACGCTAGAGACGCTGCTCGAGGCGGGTTTCATCCGGCTGCGCGGGCGGCGCCGATCGCCCGGCCGCCCGGTGACCTTCGGCACGACGCCGGCGTTCCTCGACCATTTCGGGCTGGAGCAGGTGTCGGACCTGCCTGGTTTGTCCGAGCTCAAGGCTGCAGGACTGCTCGACGCTCGCCTCCCGCCGGGCCTCGACTTGTCGCCGCCGAGCGACCAAGACGGGCTGCGCGAGGACGAGGATCCGCTTGACGACGAGGATGCGTTCGAAGCGGCGCTTGGCCCGAAGCATCACGAGAGCGAGCCTTCGCAGGAAGGCTGAGAGCCTCTAGCTTGCCCGTCTAGAGCCTGACGGCGGCGTGATGCCACAACTGCCGGAAGTCCTTGTGTTTCCGACTCCCCGGACCTAGTTTCCGATCATGTCGGACGGGTTTCGGTCGCGCGTCGGGCCGCTGCGACCGCTCCTCCGGCTGATCGAAAGGAATCGTCATGAGCCTCACGCACTGGCTGGTCGTCGGCGTTCTCGTGCTGCTGCTGTTCGGCGGCCGCGGGAAGATCTCCGACATCATGGGCGACATGGCCAAGGGCATCAAAAGCTTCAAGAAGGGCCTTTCGGAAGAGGACGAGGTCGCCGAGGGCATGTCCCAGCAGCGGGGTCCCCAGACGATCGAGCACCGCGCCGATCCGCAGGTTCGCCCGACCGTCGGCAGCGTCGACGGCCGCCAGTCGTAACTCGCGGGCTCGGCTGGGCGGCGCCGATCGGGGCCGCTATTCGCCTTGCTCGCCGGCGGCCTGACAGATGTTCGACATAGCCTGGTCCGAGTTCCTGGTCGTCGCCGTGGTCGCGCTCGTGGTCATCGGGCCGCGCGACCTGCCGCCCCTGCTGCGGCAGCTCGGCAAGACCGTCGCCACGTTGCGGCGCATGGCGGGCGATTTCCAGTCGCAGTTCAACGAGGCCCTGCGCGAGGCCGAGCTCGACGACCTTCAGAAGGACCTCACGGGCCTCAGGGACACCGCGAGCAAGATGGTCAGCGCCCCGGACCCCTTCAAAATGGCGCGCGACGAGATCAGAGGCGCGCTGAACACGCCCTCCAAGCCTGCGCCGTCCGCGCTCGCGGGAGCCGCGGCAAGCGGCGCAGCCGACGCTCCGTCGGCGCTTGCGCCGGAGCCGGAGAGGGCGGCGATCCCGTCGTCCGGCGGCGACGCGGCGCCTGATCCGGAACTTGCAGCCAAGGCCAACGGGGCGGCGCACCCTGCCGGTTCGGAGCCTCAGACGACGACCGACGCGCCCGCCCCCGGAGCGCGCGCGTGAGCCAGGCTGACATCGACGCCACCAAGGCGCCGCTGATGGACCATCTGATCGAGCTGCGCTCGCGGCTGATCAAATCCATCATCGCCTTCGTGATCGCTTTCGCCCTCTGCTTCTCCGTGGCGAAATACATTTTCAACATTCTGCTCGTGCCATACGAGATCGCGGCCGGCTCGGCCGAGGCGATCCGGCTGCAATATACGGCGCCGCAGGAGTTCTTCATCACTCAGATCAAGCTCGCGATGTTCGGCGCGGGCTTCATCTCTTTCCCGCTGGTCGCGAACCAGATCTATAAATTCGTCGCGCCAGGCCTCTACAAGAACGAGCGGCAAGCGTTCCTTCCATATCTGATCGCGACGCCGGTTCTGTTCCTGCTCGGCGCAGCCTTTGTCTATTTCGCCGCCCTGCCGCTGGCGATGCGCTTTTTCCTGTCGATGCAGCAGTCCGGCGGGGAAGGGCACGCCTCGATCGAGCTGATCGCGCGGACCAGCGAGTATCTCTCGCTGATCATGACGCTGATCTTCGCTTTCGGAATCTGCTTCCAGACGCCGGTGATCCTCACTCTGCTGGCCCGCGCCGGCTTCATCGACTCCAAATGGCTGATCGCCAAGCGGCGCTATGCGATTGTCGCGGTGTTCGCGGTCGCCGCGGTGCTCACGCCGCCGGACGTGATCAGCCAGGTCGCGCTTGCCGTGCCCACGCTGCTTCTCTACGAAGCCTCCATCTTCGTCGTGAAGATGGTCGAGAAGAAGCGGGCCGAAGCGGACGCCGCGGCAAGCCCGCCGGAGTAGTCCGGCCGGCGCTTCGCCCCTGTTCGTCCTGTGCGCGAAGCTGGGCCGCGAAGCGACTTCTCTCCCGATCCAGACGAGGAGGTCGCGCTGCGCGACCTCCGATCGAGATCTATTGAAGGACCGCCGCCCCCATGCATGACATCCGCCTGATCCGCGACAATCCGGAGACGTTCGACCGGGGTCTCGCGCGTCGGGGGCTGACGCCGCAAAGCCCGCGGCTGATCGCGATCGACGAGCGCCGGCGCGAGATCATCGGCCGGCTCCAGGTCATGCAGGAGCGCCGCAACGCCGCCTCCAAGGAGGTCGGCCAGGCGAAGGCCCAGAAGGACGAGGCCCGCGCCGCGGCGCTGATCGCCGAGGTCGCGCAGCTCAAGCAGGATATTCCGGCCGCCGAGGCCGAGCAGAAGGCGATCGAGGAGGAACTGCAGGCGACGCTCGCCGAAATCCCCAACGTCCCGCTGCAGGAAGTGCCCGACGGCGCAGACGAGAGCGGCAATGTCGAGCTTCATCGCATTGGAACGCCGCGGGAAATTCATGACGCCAAGGCGCATTACGAGCTCGGCGAGGCCCTCGGCCTGATCGACTTCGAGGCCGCCTCGCGCATGTCAGGCGCGCGGTTCGCCGTGCTCAAGGGGCAGGTGGCGCGGCTTGAACGCGCGCTTGCGAGCTTCATGCTCGACCTGCACACCGGCGAGCACGGCTACACCGAGATCGCGCCGCCGCTGCTGGTGCGTGACGAGGCGATGTTCGGCACTGCGCAGCTGCCGAAATTCGCCGACGACCAGTTCCGGGCGAGCTTCGATTTCTGGCTCATTCCCACCGCCGAGGTCTCGCTCACGAACTTGGTGCGCGAGCAGATCCTTGGAGAGGAGGAGCTGCCGCTCCGCGTCACCGCGGGCACGCCCTGCTTCCGCGCCGAGGCGGGCGCTGCGGGCCGCGACACGCGCGGCCTGATCCGCCAGCACCAGTTCACCAAGGTTGAGCTGGTCTCCGTCACGACGCCGGAAAAGAGTCTCGAGGAGCACGAGCGGATGCTCGGCTGCGCCGAGGAGGTGCTGAAGCGGCTCGACCTGCCGTTCCGCACGGTGACGCTCTGCACCGGCGACATGGGCTTCTCTTCGCAGAAGACTTACGACATCGAGGTCTGGCTGCCGGCGCAGAACGCCTATCGGGAGATTTCGAGCTGCTCGGTCTGCGGCGACTTCCAGGCGCGCCGCATGAACGCGCGGTATCGCCCGGCCGATTCCAAGGGTCCTCGCTTCGTCCACACGCTGAACGGCTCCGGCGTCGCGGTCGGGCGCGCTTTGGTCGCGGTCCTGGAGAACTACCAGCAGGAGGACGGCTCTGTCGCGATCCCGACTGTCCTGCAGCCCTATATGGGCGGGCTCGAGAAGATTGAGCGGGCGTCTTGAGAATCCTCCTCACCAATGACGACGGCGTCCATGCCGAAGGGCTCGAGACGCTCGAGCAGATCGCGCTGGAGCTGTCCGACGACGTCTGGATCGTCGCGCCCGAAACCGACCAGTCGGGCGCCTCGCATTCGATCTCGCTCAGCGATCCGCTGCGGCTGCGCCAGATCGGCGACAAGCGCTTCGCGGTGCGCGGCACGCCGAGCGACTGCGTCATCATGGGCGTGCGCCACCTGCTGGCGGACAAGCGGCCGGACCTGATCCTGTCCGGCGTCAATCGCGGGCAGAACGTAGCCGAGGACGTCACCTACTCCGGCACCATCGCCGGCGCCATCGAGGGCACCCTGCTGGGCGTGCCGTCGATCGCGCTGTCGCAGAATTTCAACCGCGCCCGCGAGCTCGACGACATCTTCGACTCCGCGCGGCGGCACGGCGCCGAGGTGGTTCGCCGGATCGTCAAGGCGGGCTTCCAGCGCGACCGGCTGGTCAACGTCAATTTCCCCGGCTGCCTCGGCGAGGAGGTGCTCGGCGTGGCGGTGACCCGGCAGGGCCAGCGCAACCAGGAGTTGCTGAAGATCGAAGGTCGCAAGGATGGCCGCGGCAACCCGTATTTCTGGATCGTGTTCGGCCGCGCGGACGCGGTGGCTCAGGAGGGCACCGACCTCGCCGCCGTTCGCTCGCGCCAGATCTCGGTGACCCCCCTGAAGATCGACTTGACGGACGAGGCCCTCTTCGACGGACTGGCTGCGGCCTTCGCCGACGTCTGAGGATGCGAGTCGCATGAGCATGAGCGCCGACGACGCCGAACGCACCCGGCGCGCCGAGCTGGTGCTCGCGCTGAGAAGCCGGGGCGTTCTGCACACCCGCACCCTCAAGGCGCTCGAGACGATTCCACGCGCGCTGTTCGCGCCGGCGCGCCACAGAGCGGTCGCCTATGCGGATCGCTCGCTGCCGATCGCCTGCGGCCAGACGCTCGAATCGCCCTCCCAGATCGCCATGATGGTGGACGGGCTTGCGGTCGGCGATCTCGACAACGTGCTCGAGATCGGAACCGGCACAGGCTACTGCGCCGCCATCCTGTCGCGCCTTGCGCGCCGCGTCGTCAGCGTCGATCGGTTCCGGACCCTGATCGAAAACGCCGAACGGCGCCTGGCGGAGCTTGGCGGCGCTTCGAACTGCACGCTGGTCTTCGCCGACGGCGCGCTCGGGCGCCCGGCGCAGGCGCCGTTCGAGCGAATTCTGATCACTGCGGCGGTCGACAAACCGCCCTCGACGCTGCTGAACCAGCTCAAGCCTGGCGGCGTGATGATCGCGCCGATCGGCGACGCCGGCGGACAGCGGCTCACCCGCTTCATCAAGGGCAAGGACGGTTCGCTCGACGAAACGACGATCGGGTCGATCCGCCAGCAGCCCATGGTGGAAGGCGTCGCGCTGGCGCTCTGACGGCAGGGGGCCGGCAAGATTTGCGGCCGCATCGTGGCCGAAATCGCCGGCCTAAACCCTCCGTTTACCTCAACGCGCTTTAACTCTGATCATGTCGGTCGAGTTCGTCGCGAGTGTCCAACATGCGTAACTTCGTTCCGTGCCTGCGTTCCCGGCTCCTGGCGCGCGCCGCTGTGGTCGCTCTCGGCGCAGGCGCTCTTGGAGCCTGCAGCTCCGATACCACTCGCTTCGGCGAGGATCCGTTCTCCAACCCGTTCTCGACCTCCTCGGCCGAAAGCCCCGCTCCGGAGCCGAACTACACGAGCTCCGTCCAGGCTGCGCCGAGCAGCCGGGTCGAGCGCGCGCCGCTTGGCGCGCCTCCGCCGGCCCAGGCGAGGCCAATGCGTGGCTTCGAAGGCTCAGGCGGCGGCTACCGTTCGTCGTCGATCGACCCTCCGTCGACCGGGGCCCTGCCGCCGGCGCGGAGCCCCCAGCCTCGTTCGGGCGGCTCCGGCTGGTCCTCGAACGGCGGCACGGTCGTCACGCTTCAGCAGGGCGAAAGCCTGCACACGCTCTCGCAACGCTACGGCGTCCCGGCGAGCGCGATCATGCAGGCCAACAACATGCAGAACGCGAATGGGCTGGCCCCCGGCCAGCAGGTCGTGATCCCGTCCTATTCCGGCCAGCACGCCGCCGCCGCCCCGGCGCCGACCCCGACGCGGGTCGCCGCCGCTCCGGCCCCGGCGAGCCGGATGGCGCCGCCTCCGGCCCCGATGAGTCATCCGGCGCCGGTCCAGGTCGCGCGCGCCGAGCCCAAGGGCGAGATGAAGTTCGTCCCGGGTCCGCAGCCGAAGGCCGCGGAGCCTGCGCCCAAGCCCGCGGCGCAGCCGGCAGCGGCTGCGCCCGTCGTCAAGCCCGCGCCCGTCGCGGAGGCGAAGCCCGCCGACGACAACGTCAAGACCGCGGCTCTCAAGGTCGATCCGTCGCCGGCGGCGGAGACCGGGCCGGCCTTCCGCTGGCCGGTCCGCGGGCGGGTGATCTCGGCCTATGGCTCGAAGGCGAGCGGCTCGTCGAACGACGGCATCAATGTCGCGGTCCCGGAAGGCACCGACGTGAAGGCCTCGGACGACGGGGTGGTGGCCTATGCGGGCAGCGAGTTGAAGGGCTTCGGCAATCTGGTCCTGATCCGGCACTCGAATGGCTGGGTCACGGCCTACGCGCACAACAGCGCGCTGAAGGTGAAGCGCGGCGACAGCGTCCGACGCGGTCAGGTGATCGCGAAGTCCGGCTCGACCGGCAACGTCTCCTCGCCGCAGCTGCACTTCGAGGTCCGCAAGGGCGCGACCACCGTCGATCCGTTGCAGCACCTGCCGAACGCCTGAGCCCAAGGCTTTCCCGAAGATCCCGGCCGCCTCCGGCGCGCCGGGATTTTCGCGTCGGCGCCGCGGCGCCGGTGCGCTTCTTGCTCCGAATCGGCCAAGCCCTTAAGCGAAGGGCATGAGCGAACTCGCGCCTCCGCCGGAGGATGGCGTCCTCCCCGTCGAGCTGCGCTCGGCGCTCGAGGAGCGCTACCTCGCCTACGCGCTTTCGACCATCACCCAGCGCGCCCTGCCGGACGTCCGCGACGGGCTGAAGCCCGTCCACCGCCGGGTGCTGTGGGCGATGCGGGAGCTGAAGCTCGATCCGGGCGCGGCGTTCAAGAAGTGCGCCCGCGTCGTCGGCGACGTCATCGGCAAATACCATCCGCATGGCGACCAGTCGGTCTATGACGCGCTGGTCCGGCTGGCCCAGGACTTCGCGCAGCGCTGGCCGCTGGTCGAGGGGCAGGGCAATTTCGGCAATGTCGACGGCGATAACCCGGCGGCGATGCGCTACACCGAGGCGCGGCTCACCGAGGTGGCGCGGCTGCTGCTCGACGGCCTCGAAGAGAACGCCGTCGACTATCGGCCGACCTATGACGGCTCCGAGCAGGAGCCGGTCGTCCTGCCGGGCGCGTTCCCGAACCTGCTCGCCAACGGCAGCCAGGGCATCGCGGTCGGCATGGCGACCGCGATTCCGCCGCACAATGTCGCCGAACTCGTCGAGGCCGCTCGCGCGCTGCTCGCGAACCCGAACGCCGAGACTGACGAACTGCTGGCCCATGTGCAGGGCCCGGACTTTCCGACCGGCGGCGTCATCATCGACGGCCCGGCGACGATCGCCGAGGCGTACCGCACCGGCCGCGGCGCGTTCCGCACCCGCGCGCGCTGGAAGGTCGAGGATCTCGGCCGCGGCACATGGGTCGCGGTCGTCACCGAGATCCCCTGGCTTGTACCCAAGAGCCGGCTCGTCGAGCGGCTCGCCGAGCTGATCACCGACCGCAAGCTCCCGCTCGTCGTCGACGTCCGCGACGAGTCGACCGACGAAATCCGCCTGGTGATCGAGCCGCGCGCCCGGACCGTTGACCCGGCGGTGATGATGGAGTCGGTGTTCCGTCTGACGGAGCTCGAGACTCGCATCCCGCTCAACATGAACGTGCTGGTGCGCGGCCAGACGCCCATGGTGCTCAGCCTCAAGGATGCGCTGCGGCACTGGCTCGACCACCGCCGCGAGGTGATTCAGCGCCGGTCGCAGCATCGGCTCGACGCCATCGTCCGGCGGCTCGAGATCCTCGATGGGCTGCTGATCGCCTACCTCAACATCGACGAGGTGATCCGCATCGTCCGCCAGGCGGACGAGCCGAAGGCCGAACTGATCGCCGCCTTCTCGCTGACCGAGCTGCAGGCCGACGCGATCCTCAACATCCGCCTGCGGTCGCTCGCCAAGCTCGAGGAGATCGAGATCAGGCGGGAGCACGACAAGCTCACGAAGGAAGGCGAGGAGCTGCGCGGCCTGCTTGGCTCTGAAGCGAAGCAATGGCGCCGCGTCGGCAAGGAGCTCGACGGTCTCGCCAAGAGCTTCGGGCCCGAAACCCCGCTCGGCAAGCGCCGCACCACCTTCGAGACGCCGCCCGCGTCCGCAGCGGCGGACGTCGCGGACGCCTTCATCGAGCGCGAGCCGATCACCGTCGTGGTCTCCCAAAAGGGCTGGATCCGCGCGCTCAAAGGTCACGTCCAGGATGTCTCCGGGCTCACCTTCAAGGCCGACGACAGCCTCAAGCTCGCCTTTCCGACGGAGACCACCGCGAAGCTCGTCGTCGCCACCACGAACGGCAAGGCCTATACGCTCGACGCCTCCAAGTTGCCCGGCGGCCGCGGCGCCGGCGAGCCGATCCGGCTGATGGTCGACATTGACGAGGGCGCGGACGTGCTCGACGTGTTCGCCCACAGGCCCGGCGCGCGCCGGCTCGTCGTGGCGAGCGACGCGCGCGGCTTCCTGGTCGGCGAGGACCAGCTGCTGTCCTCCACCCGCAAGGGCCGGCAGGTCGCCAATCTGGACAAGGGCGCCTCCGTCCTGTGCTTCGCGCCCGCCGAGGGCGATACGGTCGCGATCATCGGCCAGAACCGCAAACTGCTGCTGTTCCCGATCTCGCAGGTCGCCGAGATGGCGCGGGGACGCGGCGTGCGGCTGCAGCGCTACCGCGACGGCAGCGTCTCCGACGTGAAGGTTTTCAACCTCGCGGAAGGCTTCTCGTTCGTGACCAATGGCGGCAAGGTCTGGTCGCTGAAGGGCGAGGAACTGCGCGACTGGGTCGGCAACCGCGCCGAGGCCGGACGCCTGCCGCCGCGCGGTTTCTCCGCCTCCAACAAATTCTCGGGCTAGCGCCTCACGGCAGAAACAGCGTGCCCTCGGCGACCACGACGGCTGCGCCGCCGATGCTGGCGGCGCTCAGCGCGCCGTCGCGGACCACGAGCCCGAGCTCGATCACGCTCGGCCGCCCCATCTCGTAGCCCTGTCCGATGCGCAGCACATGCTCGCCATCCGCGGGGCGGTCGAACGTCATCACGGCGCCGGCGAAGGCAGCGGCGGCGGAGCCGGTCGCCGGATCCTCGCCGATGCCGGGCGACAGCATCCGGGCGCGGAAGGCGAGGGCGGGGTCGGCGGTCTCGCGCGTGTAGAGGAACGCCCCGAGACCGCCGCCGAACGCCGCGGCCCAGCGCACCGGATCGGCCGCAGCCCGCGCGAGCGCATCGAGGCTGGAGAGCGGGACGAAGCAGAACGCGTTGCCGGCGTCGAAGCGCGACGGCGCGTGGCCTTCGAAGCCGACGTCGCCCGGCGCCAGCTCCAGGGCCGCGGCGACCGCGGCCGCATCCGGCGCGACGCCGGACGGCTGCGGCAGCCGCGGCAGGTCGAAGGTCGCGCGGCCGGCGCGCTTGCCGCTCGCGACCGTCCGGCAGGCGATCGCGCCGACCGCTTCCTCGATCTCGAACGCGGCCTGGCGACCTTTGCCGGCCATGGCCTCCATCAGCCCGAACAGCGTCGCCGCGCCGACCGTCGGGTGGCCCGCGAAGGGGAGCTCGCGCTGCGGCGTGAAGATTCGCAGCCGCGCCTTGCGGTTTTCGTCCTCCGGCGGCAGCAGGAACACCGTCTCGGACAGGTTGAACTCGCGCGCGATCCGCTGCATCGCCGCGGCGTCAAGGCCGGAGGCGTCGAGCACGATGGCAAGCGGGTTTCCGGCGAGGGCTCTGTCGGTGAAGACGTCGAGGATGACATAGAGGCGGGACATGGGCGGTCGGTAGCACGCCGGACGGTCGTGAAGAAGGCCGCTCGAATCCGAGGAACGGGTTTAACCCGGCCGAAGGGGAAGACGCGCTATAGAGATCCGGTCCCGCAGGATGCGGCGGCGCGTCGGAGTAGCCCATGAGCCTGGAACGCAGCTCTCAGCTTGAATGGATCAGCCCCGAGGCCGGGGCGCTTTCGATGGAACACCTGGTGCCGGCGCCCGGCCAGATCGCGGCGCAGGATTTCCTGCAGGTCACGCGCGTCGGCTTCTCGGCGCGCGACAACCGCTGGAAATGGACCGGCTTTCGCGGCGACCGCGCGCCGCACGGTTTCGAAGGCGTCTCCGCCAGCCGCGAAGCGGCCCGGCTTGCCGCCGAGCTCGCCTATTTCGCCGACTGAGCTCCGCCCTCAGTAGCCGAGCGCGGCTTCGAGCGGGCCCTTGGGCAGCGGCACCAGGAACCAGATCTCGAACATCAGGAACGCGATCAGCGCGATCGACAGCGAAACCGCGGCCGCCTTCCACACCGCGAAGCGGCCGAAGAAGATCATGAACGCCGCGATGTAGATCGCGGACGACACATAGATGCCGATCCAGCTGGTCGCGAACGCGTAGACGACGGCGGGGACGAAGATCGCCATCATCCGCAGGAAACCCGGCCGCGTGGTCAGCGTCTGCTCGCCTTCCGGTGCGACCAGCACGGCGCGAGCGAGGTTCACCGCGCTCGCGAACGCCATGATCACGGCGATGTAGAACGGAAAATAGCCGGGCGCCGGCCCCTCATTGGGCCGCCAGTCGAAGCCGAGGCGGACGCTGTCGGCGATCACGATGGCGGAGGCGACGAGGAACAGCAGCGCCACGACGATGTCCGCCGCGCGGGTGCTGACCAGCGCGCGTTCGTCCTGCACTTCGGGGGCGTGGCTCATGGCTGGCCTCGTCGTCTCCGTTCAGGCGTGCCGCCGGATCACTGCGCCTGCGCCAGGAAGCCGGCTTCCTGCATCAGCTCGCGATGGTTCTTCTCGGCCTCGGTGAGCCAAGCCTCGAACTCCGGCCCGCTCATCGTCGTCTCGTTGAACGCGCCCTTGTCCATGAAGGCCTTCCAGTCCTCGGTCGCCATCACCTTCTTGAACAGGTCGACATAGAAGGCGACCTGCTCGTCGGTCGCGCCGCTGGTCGTGAAGATGCCGCGGAGCATCTGGTACTCGACCGGCAGGCCGGATTCCTTGCAGGTCGGGATGTCGCTCCAGGCCATGTCTTCGGTGATCTTCGCGGTGTGCGTCGAGCGCTTGGCGTCGAAGATGCAGAGCGGCTTGAGCTGCTTGCCGCGCCACTGCGCGACCGCCTCGATCGGGTTGTTGACGCTCGAATCGATGTGGCCGCCGACCAGCTGGACCGCGACTTTTCCGCCGCCGTCATAGGGAATGTAGATGAACTTCTTGCCGTCGGTGTGCCGCTCGACCGCGGCGGTGATGATCTGGTCTTCCTGCTTGGAGCCGGTGCCGCCCATCTTGAACCGCCGGTCGGGCGCGGCCTTCACGGCATCGATATAGGCCTTGGCGTCCGGGTAGTTCTTCTCCGCGTTGGTCCACAGCACGAACTGGTCGAGCGCCAGCATCGTGACCGGCTTCATGTCCTTCCAGTTGAACGGCGCGCCGGTGCCGAGCGGGGTCGTGAACAGGTTCGAGAGGGTGATGATGATCTTGTGCGGATCGCGCGCCGAGGCCTTCATCTCCAGGAAGCCTTCGGCCCCGGCGCCGCCGCCCTTGTTGAGCACCACGACCGGCGTGCTCATCAGGTTGTTCTTCTGGATCACGCCCTGGATGAAGCGCGCCATCTGGTCCGCGCCGCCGCCGGTGCCGGCCGGGATGATGAAGGTGACCGCCTTGGTCGGCTCCCAGGCCGCGGCCGCCGGGCCGGCCGCGAGCCCCAGCGCGGCGCCGAGCAGCAGAGCCGAGGTCTTTAGCGAACGAACGAACATCTTATCCCTCCAGGTCGCCGCTTGTGGTCGCGGCTTGTCTCGACACGTCACGCGCAGGTCGGCCGGCCGCGCCCTCAGGCGGGCGTCGCCACCGGCCCGCTTCTCCATCTTCCCAGCAGTCCCTGCACGAGCGGCCACAGCGCCAGCGCGAGGCCGAGCGTCATGATCCCGCCGCACAGCCAGTTCGACCAGAACACCGAGACGTCGCCCTGCGAGCTCAGCATCGCCTGGCGAAACGAGCTCTCCGCCTGGTCGCCGAGCACGAGCGCGAGGACGAGCGGCGGCAGCGGGTAGCCGAGCTTGGTGAACAGGTAGCCCATGACGCCGAACACCAGCATCATCCAGACATCGAACATCGCGTTGTTCACCGTGTAGGCGCCGATCGCGCAGATCACCACGATCGCCGGAGCGATGATCGAGAACGGCACGCGCAGGATCGCGGCGAAGAACGGCACGCAGGTCAGCACCAGCACGAGGCCGACGATGTTGCCCATGTACATCGAGGCGATCAGGCCCCAGACGAACTCCTTCTGCTCGACGAACATCAGCGGTCCGGGCTGAAGGCCCCAGATCAGCAGGCCGCCGAGCAGCACCGCGGCGGTCGGCGAGCCCGGGATGCCGAGCGTGAGCATGGGCAGCAGCGCGGCGGTGCCGGCGGCGTGGGCCGCGGTCTCGGGCGCCACGACGCCTTCCAGCTCGCCCTTGCCGAAATTCCGGCCGTTCTTCGAGAAGCGCTTGGCGAGGCCATAGCCCATGAAGGAAGCGGGCGTCGCGCCGCCGGGGGTGATGCCCATCCAGCAGCCGACGACGCAGCTGCGCAGGAAGGTGAAGCCCATGCGCGGCAGCTGCCGCCAGGTGCGGATCACCGCGTCCATCTTCAGCTTGGCGTGCGCGCCGCGGAAGCTGAGGCCCTCCTCCATGGAGGACAGGATCTCGCCGATGCCGAACAGGCCGATGACCGCGACCAGGAACTTGAAGCCGTTGAGCAGCTCCTCATGGCCGAAGGTCAGCCGCAGCGTGCCGGTGACGCCGTCGAGCCCGACCGAGGCGAGCGCGAAGCCCAGGCACATCGAGGCGAGCGTCTTGAACGGCGAGCCGCGGCCCATGCCGAGGAAGCTGGCGAAGGTCAGGAACTGGACGGCGAAAAACTCCGCCGGGCCGAAGCGCAGCGCGAATTTGGCGATCACCGGCGCGAGGAAGGTGATCAGGATGACGGCGAAGATCGCCCCGACGAACGACGAGGTGAAGGCGCCGACCAGCGCTTCGTCGGCCTTGCCGCGCTGGGCCATCGGGTGGCCGTCGAAGGTGGTCGCCACCGACCATGGTTCGCCGGGTATGTTGAACAGGATCGCCGTGATCGCGCCGCCGAACAGCGCGCCCCAGTAGATGCTGCTCAGCATGATGATCGCGGAGGTCGGCTCCATCGAGAAGGTGAGGGGCAGCAGGATCGCGACGCCGTTGGCGCCGCCCAGTCCCGGCAGCACGCCGATGATCACGCCGAGCACGATGCCGACGACCATCAGCATCAGGTTGTAGGGCGTGATGGCGACCGCGAAGCCGCCGAGCAGCGCGCCGATTTCCTCCATGCGGGTCCCCCGACCTCCTCCGTTGCGGGCCGCACAACCGCCGCCCGCGCCCGCCGCGGTTTCTGACCGAAATGCGGCGGATTGTTTTCCGATGCCGCAAAGACTGCCGCCACTAACCTTTTGTCTTAAGCCGGCAAGTGTTCGTCTGATCACTCCGCTGGAAGAACTTGTCCCGACATGACTGTTCACTCCGGCGCCACGGCGGCGGAGGGAAAAAAGGTCGCGATTGCTTCAGACAGCGGGTGGAGACGCGGGAGCGCCGCAACGCCTCACTTTTTTGTGTTTGCTGGCGCTACGGCGCCCCGCGCACGGATTTAGGCAAGATCGGGATAGCTCCATTTGCACTCCGCGGTCGTAGTGCCGCGGGCGTGACGCGCGGCGCGCATTGGCGCGCGCCGTCCCGACTACAGGTCCCGGGACGGGAGAGCCGGTCCCTCCCGCCGCAGGCTCCGCCCCCCTCCCGCGCCGCCGGACGGCCCGGCGCCGCCTCCCAGGATGGGAGAAGGTGTTGAGACGCTGCCACGCGCGGCGACAAATGGCAAGAAGATATTCCTATGTCCCCGAGCCCCACGGCGAGAAGAAGCGCCCCGCTCAGGCAAAGGGCGCTCTTCTCCCTCCCTCGCAGAGGGGAGGGTGGACGGGCGAAGCCCGGCCGGGTGGGGTGCGTGCAGGATCGGGCGCGCCGCCGCAGTTCACGCCGGTGATCGCGGGCTGCGCTCCACGCCCAGGGCCCCCACCCGACCCCTCGCTGCCGCGAGGGGTCACCCTCCCCACGGCTTCGCCGCGAGGAGGGAGAAGAGGCGCGGAGGGGCAGGATGAGGAGGCGGTCTTTCCCTCCCTCGCGAGTCGGGGAGGGCGGCCGGGCAGGTTGGTCTCAGGACAGCGCGCCCGAACCTGCCGTTCGATCATCTTGCCGGCGAGGCCGAGTGGCGCTCGTGATGGTCGTGACCGTGCTGCATCGGATGGCGATGATTGAGCCAGAACAGGTAGATCGCCAGCGCGCCGAACAGCAGGTTGAGCCAGAACGTGTAGTTCAGGCTGAACTCGGTCAGCCGGTCGCGGACCGCCGCGTCGTGAGGCGGGACCAGGCCCAGCCCGGCGAACAGACCCTCCATGAGCATCGCGGCGATGGCCATGGTGACGAAGAATATCCCGCCGATATAGGCCGCCATGCGCCAGCCGAAGTAGCGGCGGTAGACGTCGAGCAGCGGCAGCACGATCAGGTCGGCGTAGAGAAACGCGAGCACGCCGCCGAAGCTCGCGCCGCCCGACCACAGGACGGCCGCGAGCGGCACGTTGCCGATCGAACAGACGAAGGTCAGCACGGCCACGATCGGGCCCAGCACGGCGTTCGCCGGGATCTGCAGCCAGGCGGGCGCGTCCGCAAGAAACAGCGCCTTCCAGAAGGAGTCCGGCACGAAGGCCGACAGCAGACCGCCGATCACGAAGCCGATCGCCAGATCCTTCCAGAGCATCGACCATTCCATCGCGAAGTTCTGCGCCACCCGCACGCGCGTCTCGGGTTTGCCGAGCCGCTCGCGCAGCGTCGCGCCCTCGACGGTCATGCTCATATGCTCGTGCCCGCCGGAGGCCTCCTCGTGCCGCCGCGCCTCTTCGACCAGCGACTTCGGGTAGGTGAGCCGAACCAGCACGGCCATCACCGCGATCAGCACGACGCCGCCGAGCCACTCGCCGAGCGCGAACTGCCAGCCGAGCAGCAGCAGCAGGATGACGCCGAGCTCCAGCACCAGATTGGTTGAGGCGAACAGGAAGGCGAGCGCGTTCACGAGCGCCGCGCCTTTCTTGAACAGAGTCCGCATGATGGCGGCCGAGGCGTAGGAGCAGCTGGAGCTCGCCGCGCCCGCCAGGCTTGCGAGCGCGATCTGCTTGGCGCCGGCCCGGCCGAGCGCTGCGCGCATCTGTTCGGTGGACACCACCGCCTGCAAAAGCGCCGAGATCGCAAAGCCCAGCGCCAGCGTCCAGCCGGTCTGCCACGCCATCCCGAGCGCCATCAACGCCGCCTGCCCGAGCTTCTGAACTATGTCCGCCATGTCGGCAGAACCACGGGCGGCGGATCAGGTTCCCGGCAGCGGACCGGGGCGAGCCCTCCGCCGCTTCTCGAACTCCGCTCCCCCTCGCGCTAAAAGACCTCTGAGGACGGGCGGAGAGAAGCCGATGAACATCCAGCGCAACGGAACGATCGCCTCGACCGCCGGTCCGGCGGCGTATTTCACCGGCGCGGTGCGGATCGACGGCCGCTTCCAGGCGCCGGCGCCGGCGCGCGCCTCGGCGGCGACCGTGACGTTCGAGCCCGGCGCCCGCACCGCATGGCACACGCATCCGCTCGGCCAGACCCTGGTGGTCGTCTCCGGCCTCGGCTGGGCGCAGCGCGAAGGCGGTCCGGTCGAGGAAATCCGCCCGGGCGACGTGGTGTGGTTCGCGCCGGGCGAGAAGCACTGGCACGGCGCGACCGCGACCACCGCCATGTGCCACATCGCCATCGGCGAAGTCGAGGACGGCAGGCTCGTCGACTGGCTGGAGCAGGTGAGCGACGCGGAGTACGCGCGCGGCGGCGAGGCGCGGTGAGCCGGGCAGGCGCGGCGCGTTCCGTCGGCAGCGCTCGATGATGCGCCCCGGGGAGCGTCATACGCCTCAAGACTGGCCAAGGACCGTAGTTGGGGCGAGATTGAGACGCCGCACGAACTGGCCCGTGCCGGGCTCCCTTGGAAAGCGATCGCCCGATGGAAGTCACTGAGCCTCACGACGCGGAGACGCCGGCGGCGCGCCGCGAACGGACTCACTGGCCCCGCCGTCAGGCTGGGTCGCGCCTTCTGGGCAAATGCGAGCCGTTCCACCACCCGCGGTTCAGCCTCTCTCACGATGACGTGGTCTTCGCGATCGGCTCGTGCTTCGCGCGGAATATCGAGGAGTACCTGCGGCGCGCCGGGGTGGCGGTCGCGTCCGCGGATTTTCCGCACCCCTTCCCGGAGGTGGGCGATCCGACCCGCAGATCAGGGCTGTTCGTGAAGTACACGCCGGGGGCGATCCATTTCGAGGTCGCCTACGCGCTCACCGACGAATTCGGGCACGACCCGGCGGACTACGTCGTCACCTGCAATTCGTCGGGCGGGTGCAGAGACATTCACCTGCCGCTCGCCGCGCGGCCGGCAACCTTCGAGCGTGTCGTGGAGCGTCGGCTCCAGATCCGGGACATCTTTGGATCGATCGCCCGCAGCGACGTCCTGGTGATCACCCTTGGTCTCGTCGAGCATTGGTTCGACAACAAGCTTGGCGTCTACATGAACCAGAACCCCGGGCCGTTCGTGCAATCGCACTACCCGGGCCGCTTCTCGTTCAGGAGGCTTGGATATGCGGATAACTACGCGCTAGTCCGAAGGACGATCGAGATTATCCATTCCGCCAATCGAGACGCGAACATCGTTCTGACGACCTCGCCCGTCCCCCTGTCTCACACCGAGATGGCCTCCGACGTCATCGTCGCGAATGCTTATTCGAAGTCTGTTCTGCGGGTCGTGGCGGAGGATGTCTCCGAGCAGTTCAGCTTCGTCGACTATTTCCCCAGCTACGAAATGGTCACCCTGTCGCCCCAGGAGTCCGCGTGGAGCGACGATCTTCGGCACGTGCGGGACTCGATGGTCGGCGCGGTCATGCAGAAGTTCTTCAACAGCTATTTCGCCGCTGAAGACGCAGCCGCAACCGCCGCCGCCTACGCCGACGCGACGGCTAAACTCGAACGCCGCGAGTTTGAGGCAGCTCATGCGAGCCTCCGTGACCTCGAGGACAAATTCGCGAATGACGCCCGATTCTGGACCGCGTTCGCCGACGCGGCGACGGGCGCCAATCTGCTCGCTGAAGCGGAGCGGATAACCGCCATCCTCGCCGAGCGCTTTCCAAGCCCGTGGGCCCGCATGCAGCGCGGCCGGGCCAAGTTGCTTAATGGCGATGTCGCTGCAGCCCTTAGCCTCTTCCAGCATGCGCGGGAATGGAGTGAGAAGGTGGCTTATCAGGCAGGCGGATGGGAGATGGAGGCCGCCCGGCTCTTGAATGATCGCGACGCCGAACTCGCCGGAGCGATGGCGGTCGCCAACGCCATCGCCAATGAGTGGTCTTCGCCAATGAAAAAGCGCTGGATAGCGAAGCGGATGAAAAAAGTCCTGGTTCGCGAGGGAATGACGGATCAGCTCGAACGCGTCGCGCCGTTCTTCGAGAAGGCCGGCGCGTCGCTTCAATCGCTTTAGGGCGCCCGACCCCTTCGGCGCGCATGAACCGGCCAGTGGAACGGCGGTTCATGCCGAGCACGAAGACAGCGGGGCCGAGCCTCGCGTGCGGTCAGCCCGCGCGGCGCGTCTCCTCGCGCGTCGGCAGCCGCCAGTTCGGGCGGATGAAGTGGCAGGTGTAGCCGGCCGGGAAGCGCTCCAGATAATCCTGGTGCTCGGGCTCGGCCTCCCAGAACGGTCCGGCGGGCGCGAGCTCGGTCACGACCTTGCCGGGCCACAGCCCCGAGGCGTCGACGTCGGCTATGGTCTCTTCGGCGACCCGCTTCTGCTCGTCGTCGAGATAGAAGATCGCGGAGCGGTAGCTCAGCCCGAGATCGTTGCCCTGTCGGTTGCGGGTGGTCGGGTCGTGGATCTGGAAGAAGAACTCCAGCATCCGCCGGAAGCTCGTGAGCCTGGGGTCGAACACGATCTCGATCGCCTCGGCGTGCGTTCCGTGATTGCGGTAGGTGGCGTTCGGCACGTCGCCGCCGGTGTAGCCGACTCGGGTGGAGATCACGCCCGGCTGCTTCCGGATCAGGTCCTGCATCCCCCAAAAACATCCCCCCGCCAGGATCGCGCGTTCGCTGGCCGTGTCCATCGCCGTCTCCTTGGGTTCGTTGGTCCGCCTGATATCGGCGCCCGCAGGCGGTTTTGCAAAAGCGGTCTTCCGGCGCCGCCGGCCGGCGCTTTGCGTCAGATCAAGACTGCGCTCACGCGCCGGACCTATGCTGGAACGCGTTCACGACCCTCTTCGGAAGGGGAATCTCGGCCGAGCCTCCTTGGGCGATCGTGAGCGGGCTGAAATTGAGGACGAGGCATGCCGCACGAAAGGAACTCGCGCCAGACCGCCGGCGGCGCAGTCGCGTATGACCGCACGACCATCTGGCTGCACTGGCTGACCGTCGCCCTGGTGGCGGCGCTCTGGTGCATGGGACAGACGACCGACTGGCTGCCGCGCGGACCGTTCCGCAACGGGGTGTGGGCGACGCATGTCGTGCTGGGCGCGGGCCTCGCCCTTGTGCTCGTCGCGCGGGTCGTGTGGCGCGCCAGGTTCGGGCGCGAGCTGCCGCCGGCCGACCCCGGCGTGCTCAACGCGGCCGCCAAGGCCACGCACTACGCGCTCTACGCGTTGCTCGCAGCCGCAGTGGTGAGCGGCGCGGTGAACGCCTCCTATCGCGGCTTCAACCTGTTCGACCTGTGGTCCGTGCCGCAATTCGGGACCGGCGACGTCGATACGCGCCACGAAATCAATGGCTGGCACGAACTGGCCGCGAACCTGCTCGCTCTCGTGGTCGTATTCCACGCCGGGGCTGCGCTGCTCCACCACTATTTCTGGAAAGACCATCTGCTCGATCGAATGCGGCCCCAGTCGGAGTGACGGGAGCTTCCTGGTCGCCGACGCGGCTCGCAACGCGCGGCGAACCGCGGTCGACCGTCCCGCCGCCAAACAGCAGGATCCGGCCGACTCTCCGGGTGGATCGCGAGCGAACGGCGTCACGGCGCCGTTCGCCCGGGACCGCCCGCTCGCGGCATTGACCTTGGTCAAGGCTGGCGCCCTGCCGTTGCGCTCCCATGACGTCGCAAGCGCCTGAGGCGCGCCGCGCGATAAGGAGACCGCCATGGGTCGGGTGACAATCCCCTGGATGAGCTGGGTGCTGGTGTGCGACGGCGCCCGCGCGCTGATCTTCCGCAACCGGGGCGACGCCGAGCTGCTCGATCTGGAGACGATCGACGCGCTCGCCGAACCCCATCCGCGGGCGGGCGAACTCGGCGCCGACAGGCCGGGCCGCGTCCATGAGAGCCACGGCGAGGGCCGCAGCGCGGTCGCGGAGACGGATCGCCATGAAGCCGCGGAGGTCGCGTTCATCGCTCGGGTGGCCGAGCAGCTCGACAGGAGGCTTGCCGACGCGGAGCGCAAGGCGCTCGTCGTGGTCGCGCCGCCGCGCGTGCTCGGCGTCCTCAGGCGCTGCCTGACGCCGGCCGCGCAGGAGGCGCTCACGGCCGAGATCGGCAAGGACCTGGCGCACCTCGACACAGGGGAGATCGAGAAGCGCCTTGCGTCGGCGCGGACCGACGCCTGACGGCGGCGGCTTCGGTCCGGCGTCCTCTTTCTGAGCTGTGGGCCCCCAGTCGGCGGACCAACTTGGGCGTTGAGGTTGATCTCGGTCAACGCGACCGGCCCGGCGCTTCCCTAACCTTCAACTTTCTGGAGAGCGACAGGAGGCTTCCATGGCTGGCTCGCAGACGAATTCGCAGAAACAGCCGAACGGCGCGGCTGAACTCTTCACGCCGTACTTTGCAACGGCCGCGTGGCGCTCGGCGATGACCTTGCCGGCCCTGACCGTCACCGAAGCGCTTCGCTTCGCGAGCCGCCGGCTCGAGGCGCAGGCTGATTTCATGACCGAGCTGCTCGGCTGCAAGACGCCAGCGGAGGCCCTCGAGAAGCAGTCCGGCTTCCTCAGCGAGGCCGCCAAGGCCTATGGGGCCGAGGCCGAGACGATCACCCGGAAGCTGCGCGATGGCGTCGCTCACGAAGCCGCGGCCTGAGCTTCGGACGGATACGCAAGAGCTGCAGGGCGTTCCGCGCGAGCAGCGGTCCCGCATGAGGGCGATGACGCTGGTCGAGCGCGGCAGGCCGCTCGTCATGGTCGAGCGGCCGACGCCCGCGCCCGGCCCCGGCGAGGCGCTGGTGCGGGTCGAGGCCTGTGCGGTCTGCCGCACCGATCTGCACGTCGTCGACGGTGACTTGACGGACGGCGCGCTGCCGATCGTTCCGGGCCACGAGATCGTCGGCATCGTGGAGGCGGTGGGGCTCGGGGGAGACGGCGCGCGGATCGGACAGCGGGTCGGCGTGCCTTGGCTCGGCGGGGTGTGCGGCGTCTGCCCGTACTGCGCGTCGGGCGCGGAAAACCTCTGCGACGAGCCCGAATTCACCGGCTACACGCGCGACGGCGGCTTCGCCACCCATGTGGTGGCGCGGCTCGACTTCGCGTTTCCGCTGCCGGGGTTCGACGACCCTGTCGCGGCCGCGCCGCTGATGTGCGCCGGGCTGATCGGCTGGCGCTCGCTGCGCATGGCGGGGGAGGCGCGGCGGATCGGCCTCTATGGCTTCGGGGCGGCGGCCCACATCCTGGCGCAGGTCTGCCGCTGGCAGGGCCGCAGCGTCTTCGCCTTCACCCGCGCGGGCGACCATGCCGCCCAGCAGCTTGCGCTGTCGCTCGGCGCAGCATGGGCAGGCGCGTCTGACGAAGCTCCGCCGGAGGAGCTCGACGCGGCGATCATCTTCGCCCCTGTCGGAGCTCTCGTGCCGCTCGCCCTGAAGGCCGTCCGCAAGGGCGGCCAGGTCGTCTGCGGCGGAATCCACATGAGCGACCTGCCGCGTCTGCCCTACAGGCTGCTGTGGGGCGAGCGGCGCGTCATGTCGGTCGCGAACCTCACGCGCAAGGACGCGGAGGAGTTCCTGGCGGTCGCGCCGGCTGCGGGCGTCAGGACCACGACCACGCGCTACCCGCTCGCCGCCGCCAATGAGGCGCTGGCAGATCTGCGCGAAGGCCGCATCCAGGGCGCGGCGGTTCTGGTCCCGTAGGCCGACCGCCGGTCAGGCGGCCGCATCCGAGGCGGTCTTAGACCTACCCGCGAGCTCCAGCACGAAACGCGTCGCGTCGCCTTCCGCAGGCCTCGCCACAAAGCCCATCTCGCGGCACATCGACGACATCTCCGTGTTGGCGCGCAAAACGTCGCCCTCGACCCGCTCGACGCCCTCGGCGCGCGCCCAGTCGAGCATCAGCTGCATCAGCGCCCAGCCGAGACCGCGGCCCTTCAGGTCGGTGCGGACCAGCACGGCGAATTCGCCGCTCTTGCGGTCGGCGTCGCAATGCAGCCGCACCACGCCCGCCGCCTCGCCATCGGCGTCGAGCGCCACGAAGGCGATGGAGCGGGCGTAGTCGAGATGGACCAGCCGGGTCAGGAAGCCGTGCTCGAGATGGCGGACCGGCGCGAAGAAGCGCAGCCGCAGGTCCTCGGGGTCGGTCCGGGCGAGCAGCCGTCCGATGAGCGCCTCGTCCTCGGCGCGAACGGGGCGCGACGCAAAACGGGCGCCCGAGCGGGTGACGAGTTCGCGCGACCAGGTGGCGGGATAGGGGCGGATCACCACGCGCGACGCGACGCGGTCCACCAGCGCAACCCGCGCGTCGACCGCAATCGCGCCCTGCTCGTCGGCGAGCAGCGGATTGATGTCGATGGAGAGGATCTCCGGGATCTCCGCAGCGATGTCCCCGATCCCGATCAGGGCGTCCTGGATCGCCGGCAGCGCGGCGGCCGGGACGTCGCGATAGGCGGCGAGCGTACGGCTCACCTCGGTCTGGCTGATCAGGTCGGCGGCGAGCGCGCGGTCGAGCGGCGGCAGGCCGACGGCGGTGTCGCGATAGATTTCGACTCCGACCCCGCCGCGGCCGAACAGCACGACGGGTCCAAAGGTGGCGTCATCCGTGAGCCCGACGATCAGTTCGCGGGCGTTCGGTCGGTTGATCATGGGCTGGACCAGCAGGCCGAGGTCGTCTGCGTCCGGCCGGAGGCGCCGGACCCGCTCCAGCATCTCCACGGCGGCCTCGCGGACCGCCGCGGCACTCCGGAGGTCGAGCCGCACGCCGCCGACGTCGGATTTGTGCTGGATCGCCCGCGACCGGATCTTGAGCGTGACGGCTTCGCAGCTGCGCAGGAGCCCCGCGGCCGCCTCCGCCGCCCCCTCGGCGTCCGCGGCGGCGACGCCGGCGGCGACCGGCACGCCGAAGGCCGACAGAACCTCGGCCGCCTCGAGCGGATCGAGCCAGCCGCGCTTCTCCCGCAGCGCCCGCTGCACGATCGCCCGGGCGGCGGTCCTCGCGGCGGGATTTTCGGGCGTGCGCGTCGCAGGGGTGGCGTTCAGCGCGTCCTGGGCGTGACGGCTCCGCACCAGCGCCGAAAAGGCTTCGACGGCCTCGTTCTCAGCGCCGAAATGCGGCACGCCGACGGCCGCGAAGGCCGCCGCGATCTCCGCCTCGCAGCCAAGCCAGGCGGCGAACACCGGCTTCGGCAGGTCGGCGCGCGCGCGGGCGTCGCGCACCTTAGCGATCACCGCCTCGGCCACGCCGGACGAGGAGGCGAGGGCGGTCGGCGCGTCGAGCACGATCAGGGCGTCCACCTGGGGGTCGTTCAGCAGGAGCTCGGTCGCGGCCGCGAACCGCGCCGGGTCGGCGTCGCCGATGATGTCGACCGGATTGGCGCGCGACCAGGTCTTGGGCAGCACGGCGTCGAGCGCCACGAGCGTGACGGCGGACAGCGTCGCCAGGGTGCCGCCGAGATCGAGATGGCGATCGACGGCGAGCACGCCGGCGCCGCCGCCATTGGTCAGGATCGCCAGCCGGTCGCCGCGGTCGGCCTGACGCCGCCCGAGCGCTTCGGCCGCCGTGAACAGCCCGCCAAGATCGAAGACGCGCAGCAGGCCCGCCCGGCGGAACGCAGCGCTGTAGGCGGCGTCGGAACCGGCCAGCGCGCCGGTGTGGGTCGCGACCGCCTTCGCTCCGGCGGCGTGGCGGCCGCCCTTGACCACGACGACGGGCTTCACCCGCGCGGCGGCCCGGGCGGCGGACATGAACTTAGCCGCATCGGTGAGGCCTTCGAGATAAAGCAGGATCGCGCGCGTGCGGCGGTCGCCGGCGAGATGGTCGAGGCAGTCGGCGACGTCGACGTCGAGCGCGTCGCCAAGCGAGACCACCGCCGAGAAGCCGAGATTGCGGTTCGCCGCACGCGCGACGAGCGCCGCCGCGATCGCGCCGGACTGCGAGATCAGCGCGAGATCGCCCGCGGCCGGCGTGCGCGCCGCGAAACTCGCGTTCAGCCGAGCGTGCGGGGCGAGCAGGCCGAAGGCGTTCGGCCCGAGCAGCCGGAGCGAGCCTGCCGCCGCGATCGCGGCGATCGCCTCGGAGTCCGAGCCGGCGCCTCGCGACAGCCCGGCCGTCAGGATGAGCGCCGCGCCGATGCGCTTGTACGCCGCCGCCTGGACGACTCCGCGTACCGCCGAGGGCGGCGTGCAGACGACCGCAAGGTCCACCTCGGCCTCGATGTCGGCCAATGAGGCGAAAGCTTTCCTGCCGCGGATCAACCCGTGGTTCGGGTTGACCGGGTGGACGAGCCCCGTGAATCCGCCATCCTCAAGATTGTCGAGCACCGCGCGTCCGAGCGAGCCTGTCCGTTCGGACGCTCCGACGACCGCGACTGATCGCGGCTGGAACAGACGATCCAGGCCGAAGCTGCTCATGCCGGCCCGCCGCGCTCAGTGCGACATCAGCAGGCAGGCCTGGCTGGTCTCGAGCAGATCGCGCGTCGCGCCGCCGAAGAACCACTCCCGCATGCGGCTGTGGCCATAGGCGCCGGAGACGATCAGATCGGCGCCGACGTCGCCCGCGAGATCGAGCAGCTCGTCGGCGATCGAGTTCAGGTCGCCCGAATGGACCGAAGGGTGGCTCTTGACGCCGTGCCGCGTCAGCCAGGCGCAGACATCCTCCGCGCTCTCGTCGCGAAGCGAGCCCGAAGCGGTCATGACGATGACCTCGTTCGCCCGCTGCAGGATCGGCAGCGCGTCGCGCGCCGCCCGCCGCGCCTCGCGCGTGTCCTTCCAGGCGACCACCACCTTGTGGGCGGCGAGGTGATCCTTCTCCGGCGGCACGATCAGGATCGGGCGGCCGCATTCCATGGCGACGAGGCCCGGCGAAACGCCGAGATTAGGGTCGCGCTCGTCATAGGTCGCCGTCCGGCCGACCACCACGATGTCGGCGGCGCGCGCCTGCTCGATAAGAAACTGATCGGGCTGCGCGAAGGCCGACCGCCACTCGACGTCGTTGCGCGTCCCGACGATCTTCTCGAAGGCGCGCTTGGCGGCAGCGAGATCTCCGGTCGCGCGTCGCCGCTCTTCGTCGACGACCTCTTCGGCCACGTTCGGCACGCCTTCGAGATAGATCGGCGCCATCATCTGCTCGGCCGCGACGCCGATGAAGTGCGCGCCGTGCTCTTCGGCGAGCGTCAGCGCGAGCCGGCCGCGCGCTTCCGCCCACGGCCCCAGATCGAAATGCGCCATGACGCTGGCGAAGCCTGGACTCCTGCTCTCGGTCACGCTCATCGTCGCCTCCTGTTCCTCAGTTGAAGCGATCGTCATACGGACGACCAGGCGGGACATTGATCCTGGTCAAGCGGCCGCTCGGCCGCGCCGGGCGTCACTCGAGCGTTTTCAGATAGGCCAGCAGATCGCCGATCTGCGCGGAGTCGAGCTGGAACTCCGGCATGGTCGGATGACCTGTCTGGATGCCCTCAGCGAACGCCTCCGCGAGCGTCTCCACCGGATAGCGCTCGTGCAGCGTCCTGAAAGGCGGGGCGATCTTCAGCGGGCTGGCGCCCACGCGGCCGACTGCGTGGCACTGCGCGCAGTTCGCCTTCGCGAAGGTCAGACCGCGCTGCTGGGCGGGCTCCAGCGCGGCGGCCGATCCCGGGAGGGCGCCGAGGAGGGCCAGCGCCGAGGCGGCGCCCAGGACTGCGCGGCGGCGGGCGCGCCGTTCAGCCACCGAGATCGGCCCGCGCCAGCGCATGGAGACGTTCGAGCTTGCGCTGCAGGCGGTCCTCGGCCGCTCGCGGTCCGGCGACGCCCCCCTGGGCGAGATCCGATTGGACGCGGGCCAGCAGGGCTTCGTCGCCGACGCCTTCCACGTCCGAAAACATCAGCGAGCGGGCGTAGTCCTCGATCGCCGCGCCGCGCAGGCCCATCAGCCTGGCGGCCCAGCGGCCGAACATCCTGTCGCGATGCGCATGCGCCTGGAAGGCCGCGTCACGCTCATGGACGAATTTCGCCTCGGCGGCGCGTTCCCTGGTGTCGAACATCTCAGGCGATCCCCGCGCCGACGTAGCCGGCTTCAGCGAGCTTCTGGAACTGGCGGATCGCCTCCGGATGGGGCTTCCGCAGCACGAGCACCGGCACGCTGGAATGCGCCAGCACCTTGTTGGAGACCGAGCCCAGCACCAGCGACGAGACGCCGCCGCGGCCATGGCTCGCCATCGCGATCAGATCGCAGCCGAGCTCCTTCGCGACGTCGATGATCTCGCGATAGGGCTGTTCGCCCCATCTGCGGACGGTGACGCAGGCGACGCCCAGCTCCCGGGCCGCTTCAGCGGCCGTCTCGAGGATCCGGTCGCCCTGCGCCTCGGCGTGGCGCTCATACTCCTCGCGGGTCGCTTCCAGCATCTCGGCGGAGGTGGTCAGAACATGGAACGGCTCGAGCACCGTCAGGAATGCGATCGAAGCGCCGGTGGCGGCGGCGAGCTTCACGGCGTGCGCGACCGCCTCCTGGCTGAGCTCGCTGCCGTCGATCGGCGCGAGAATGCGGCGGTACAGAGCGGGTCGCTGAATCTCGACGCTCATGACCTCGATGGCGGCGGATGACATCAGAGCCTCCTGTGGATGGATGACTTTCTCTCTCCTGCATCTCATCCGCGCGACGGCCGGGCTTTGATCCCGGTCAATTCCTGCTCCGAGCGCCCTTTGACGCGGATCAAGGCGCGGCGCGCGCCGCCGCCGCAGTGTTGGTCAGCGACGAAAAGGAGGGTGTGATGAACCAGGCGGAAGAAGCCCTTGCGACCTACATGACGGCCCAGGGCGCCGTGCCGGACCCTCTGGCGATGGCGCTCTGCGCGAAGTCGATGCTGGTCGACCTGCCGCTGGCGCTGGCGCTTGAGACAGTCCGGTTCAATGTCCGCGCCGGAACCTGCTGGCTCGACCACGCCGGCCGCATGGCTGAACTGACCCGGCCGGACGGCCTGCGTGATTCCGAACCGCCCGCCAGGATCGCGCCAGCGACGCCGCGCGTCGTCGCGAGCCGGGCCGCAGCGTGAAGATCGGGGGAGCCGCCGTGCAAAAAGCAGTCAAAACAGCGAGCCACGCCGAGCTTGAGTTCGAGCCCGAGCCCGAGCCCGAGCCCGAGCCCGAGCCCGAGCCCGAGCCGGAGGCCGGCGCACGCCTGAAGCGCGTGCGCCTCGAGCTTGCGCGGGAGCCGGGCCACCCGGAAGGCAGCGAGGAGCACGGCTATGCGTTCGTGGCGCCCCTGACGCCGGACGGGCGGCTCGATCCCGCCCTCTGGGCCAGGGAGCGGGCGCACTGCCGCGCGATGCGCTTCTGGGCCGGAGAGCCGGTCAGGTTCGGCCTGCTCAGGCGCAGCGCCGGCGGGCCAGGCGGCGCCCACTGGCTGTTCGACTTCGACCCGTCGCGCTCCGATGACGACGAGGTCGGCTACAGGTTCGACATCCGCCGTTTCGTCGAGGGCGAATACCTCACGCTGCGGGATGCGGACACGTCCCATGTCTTCAGGGTGGCCGAGGTCTCGAGCTTCCACCGGGCGGCCTCGGCCGCGAGCCTGATCGAGTAGCGGCCGCCGTCCAGCCAGAAGCCATCTGAAGCCGCCGCGCTCCTCGCCGGCGGCTTCGACGCGCGTGATCGAGATCATTGGCTTCACGCGACAAGCCGGCGAGGCTTCTGCGGCATGAGGAGTGCTGGGCCATGCCCCCCATGAGACAGACGTCCGTCGCCGAGCCGTATGACGCGCCCACCGGCGCGGCTGCGCTGGGTCGAGGCCTCTCGACCGCGGAGGCCGAGCGCGTCCGCCGGGCGCTCGGAGCGAACGAGATTCCACACGCGCCCCGCTCCGTCGGGAAGATCGCGCTCGGCGTGTTGCGCGAGCCGATGTTCCTGCTTCTGGTCGCCGCCGCAGCGCTCTATCTCGCGGTCGGCGATCTCGCCCAGGGCGCGTTCATGGCGCTGGCGGCGGGGCTGTCGGTCGGCCTCGTGATCGTGCAGGAAGTCCGCTCCGAGCGGGCGCTCGAAAGCCTGCGCGCCCTGGCTCAACCGATGGCCCGAGCGATCCGCGACGGGGTCGTGACGCGCGTGCCGGCCCGGGAACTCGTGCCCGGCGACGCGATCCTTCTGGCCGAGGGCGATCGCACGCCCGCGGACGCCGTGCTGGTCGAAGGCGGCCCGCTGCGGGTCGACGAGTCGACCCTGACCGGCGAGTCGGCGCCGGTCACCAAGGCGCCGGCGGCGGACGGCTGGCGGACCGTTCCGGCGCCCCTGAAGGCGCCGGGAGAGGAGGGAACCTCCGACCTGTTCGCCGGATCCATGGTGGTCGGCGGCGGCGGGGTCGCGCTCGTGGCGGCGACCGGGGCGGACACCCAGCTCGGCCGGATTGGCGCCTCTCTCGCGCTGATCGAGCCGACGCCGTCTCCCCTGCAGGCGCAGACGCAGCGGCTGGTGACGAAGCTCGGGGTCGCGGCTCTCGCCTTCTGCGCCCTGGTGGCGATCGCGTATGGCGGTCTGCGCGGCGAATGGTTTCAAGGCGCGCTCGCCGGTCTGACGCTGTCGATCGCGCTGGTGCCGGAAGAGTTTCCGATGGTGCTGGCGATCTTCCTGGCGCTCGGCGCCTGGCGGCTGTCGCGGCTCAACGTGTTGTCCCGGCGGTCGGCTGCGGTCGAGGCGCTCGGCGCCACCTCGGTGCTGTGCGTCGACAAAACCGGCACCCTGACGCAGAACCGCATGCGGCTCGTCGACGTCTGGACGCCGCACCGAGCGCCCTCGGCGGCGAGCCGCGGGGTTGATCCTGCGGAGCCGGCGCTCGCGATCGCGGCGCTTGCCTGCGTCTCCCCGGCGATCGATCCGATGGATCGCGCGATCCTCGCCGTCGCCGCGGCGGCGGACCGCTCGGAGCTGGCGAAGACTTATCCGCTGCGGGTCGATCGCCTGGCGTTCGCCCAGGCCTGGATGCGGCCGGAGAGCGGCGTCCGCATCGCCGCCAAAGGCGCGCCGGAGACGATCATGGCGATGTGCCGGCTCTCGTCCGAATCGCGCGCGGCGGCCGATGCCGCCGCTGTGGCAATGGCCGGCGGCGGGCTTCGGGTGCTGGGCGTGGCGGAGGCCGCGCTGGCCCCGGGGCTCGAACCGCCTGACGAGCTCGACGGGCTTACGTTCCGGTTCGCCGGCCTGCTCGGCTTCGCGGATCCCGTGCGGGCGGAGGTTCCGGAAGCGGTCGCGCTGTGCCGCACGGCCGGAATCCGCGTCGTGATGATCACGGGCGACGCGCCCGCCACCGCCGAAGCGATCGCGCGTGACGCCGGCCTCGACGTCGCCGGCGGCGTGCTGACGGGGAGCGAACTCGCCCGCCGCGATCCGGAGGCGCTGCGCGCGGCGGTTCGCACCGTCTCGATCTACGCGCGGGTCACGCCGGACCAGAAGCTGTCGCTGGTGAAGGCGCTCAAGGACAATGGCGAGGTGGCCGCCATGACGGGCGACGGCGTCAATGACGCGCCTGCGCTGCGCGCCGCCCATATCGGCGTCGCGATGGGGCAGCGCGGCACGGATGTCGCGCGCGAGGCGGCGGACATCGTGCTGCTCGACGACAGCTTCGCGTCGATCGTCGACGGCATCCGCCTCGGTCGCCGCATCGCCAAGAACCTCAGGCGGGCGATGATCTATGTGACGGCGATCCATGTGCCGATTGCGGGCCTGTCGCTGCTCCCGCTTCTGTTCGGCTGGCCATTGGCGTTCCTGCCGATGCACGTCGTGCTGATGGAGCTCATCGTGGATCCGGTGTGTTCGATCGCCTTCGAGGCGGAGCCCGGCGACAAGGACGCCATGCGCCGGCCGCCGCGACCCCCGACGCGCGCGCTGTTCGGGCGGCGGGAAATCCTGCTCGGCCTGATCGAGGGGCTCGGCGCGCTCGCGGTGACGCTGGCGGCCTTCTGGTACGCGCTCAGGCTCGGTCTTCCGGAGGAACAGGCGCGGGGTCTGCTGCTCTCGATGCTGCTGGCCGCCAACCTGGCGCTGGCCTATTCGGGCATCGCGCGCGCCGGGGAAGCTTTTTTTCAGCCGCAGAGGCTGCCCTTCTTCTGCATCGCCGCAGTCGCCGTGACCGTGATCGTCGCCGCGCTCTACACGCCGCTCGCGGGCGCCGCGCTTCAGGTCGCCGCGCCGCCGCCGCTGCTGGAGATCTCCGGTCTTGTCGCCGCGCTCGCCGCCGGTCTCTGGCCGAGCGTCTTTCGAACGGGAGCGGCTTCCGACCGGGGCGCTTGAATTGCCCGAGCGCGCAGAGCCGCGCCCGCGCTCACTCGCTCCGGCAGCGCGCCACGCAGGCGTCGAAGATCGGGGCGAGGCGGCTGACGCATTCCAGCGCGTTCTCGCCGCGCCGCATTGTCTGCGGACTGCATTGTGGAAGCAGCCATTCGCCGCATCGGCGGCGGCAGTCCTGCTCCGCGTTCGCCGTGATCGAGGTCACCGCCTGCGGACGCACGGAAGCGGCCGCGCCGGCTCCGGGAAGGCTCGCCAGCGCTGCGAGCAGGAGGGCCGCGAGCGGCGACTTGTGGATGCGGCTCGTCACGATGGAATCCGACCGGCGGAATTGACCCATGACAGAGTACTGCGCCTCGAAGGTTCCGAGATGACCCAGATCAACGTCGGGCGTGGTGAAACGGCCTTTGCTTGAAGAACAGGCGCAATCAAGCGTCCTTCGAAGAGGAGCCGGCCATGAGCGACAAATACCTGAAGAGTCTCGTCGTGGAGGAGCTCGAATACGAGCCGAGCGTGAACGCGGAGCACATCGGCGTCGCCGTCGACGACGGGGTGGTGACCTTGAGCGGCCATGTCGGAAGCTATGCCGAGAAGGTGGCGGTGGAGCAGGCGGTGCGGCGCGTCAAAGGCGTCCGGGCGATCGCGCAGGAGATCGACGTCCGCTACCCGTCCGACAAGAAGACGGCCGACGACGAGATCGCCAGACGCGCCATCCAGACCATCGCTTGGCATGCGCAGGTGCCGGACTCGGTCAAGGTCAGGGTAGAGAAAGGTTGGGTGACGCTGACCGGCACGGTGAACTGGCAATATCAGCGGCAGGCGGCCGAATCGGCTGTGCGAAAGCTGACCGGCGTGCTCGGCGTCGCCAATCTGATCAAGCTCGCCGACGCCGCCAAGAGCTTCGACGTCCGGCAGAAGATCGAGCAGGCGCTGAAACGCAACGCCGAGCTCGACTCCAACGCCATCCGCGTCTCGGTCGTCGACGGAACCGTCAGCCTCGAGGGCAAGGTTCACAGCTGGTACGAGCGCAACATCGCGGAGCGCGCCGCCTGGTCGGCGGCCGGCGTCAAGGCTGTCGACGACAAGATCAGCATCGCCGTCTGACGCCACAGGGCCGCGGGGGAGCGCCCCGCGGCCCTGCTTTTTTCGAGCGGGCGTGTGCAGGCGTCGGCGCTCAGTGCTCGGCGCGGCGCTCAAGCTCTTCGGGGTTCAGGATGCGGACGCCGTTCGGCACGACGAGCAGGACGCGGTCGCGGCCGAGCTTCGAGATCACGCGGCTCACCGTCTCGATGGTGAGGCCGAGATGGTCGGCGAGGTCGGTGCGGCTCATCGGCAGCGCCAGCGTTACGACGCTCGCGCCGAGGCGCCGCATGCGCTCGCGCAGCGACAGCAGGAAGGTCGCGACCTTCTCCTCCGCCGACCGGCGGCCGAGCAGCACCATGTGATCCTGCGCCACCGTCAGCTCGTGGCTTGTCGCTTCATGCAGGCGGCGAAGCAGCTGCGGCGTCTGGCTGACGAAGTTGACATAGGCCGCGCGGTCGAACCGGCAGACGACCGCGTCGTCGATCGCGTCCGCCGAATAGGCGCAGCGCTCGGACAGCGACAGGCCGATGAAATCGCCGGCCGTCACGAAACCGACGATCTGACGCCGTCCGTCCGGAAGGATGCGGTAGAGGCGCAGCGTGCCGGATTTGACGGTGTAGACAGAGCTTGCGACCTCGCCTTCGACGAAGATCGTCCGTCCGGCGCGGAAGGTGATGGTCTCGGCCAGCGCCTCGAGCCGCTCCAGATCGGTGACTTCGAGCGCGGCGCAGACGCTCAAGCCTCGCACCGGGCAGCGGGCGCAGCGGCTCGCCGGAGCGGCCTCGCAGCGCGGCGCGGCCACCGCCTCGGCATGCGTGGCGAGATGGAACGGCAGGCTTCCGGGATGGGCGGCCGGAACGTCGATGATGCGGGCCTGCAGCATTGGCCTTCCCCTTGCTCAGCGGGCGATGAGCAGACTGTAGGCGGGCCTCTGCGGAGCGAAATTCCGATCTTGTCCCTAAGGGATTGTCCTTAGCCGACGTGCGCAGGTTCCAGCCGCCGGTCAGCCTTGCGCGGGCGAGAGCGCATTCCGGGCCCGGCGGGCGACGTCCTCCGCTGGCCCAGAGGCGTCGATCCTGACCCAGGAGATCGCGTCGAGTTCGGCGCCCAGCTGAGCCTGCAGCACGGAGACGTCGGCGTCCGAGACGTCGCCGCGTCGCCGCGCGACACGGCTTCTCAGCGTCGTGGGATCGACGTCGAGCCAGAGGCCGGCGAACGCCGCTCCCGCTGCGGTCGCAGAGCTTTCGATCCGCGCCCGCTCGCTGGCCGAGAGGAAGGTGCCTTCGGCGACGCCGCTCCAGCCGCCGTTCAGGATCGCCGCGGCGCGCCGGGCGAGGCCGGCATAGACCTGGTCGGTGACGTCCTGCGCATAGGCTTCGGGCGGCAGCCGCGTCTCGGGCGCGACGCCGAACATCGCCTTCCTGATGCGGTCGGTCGCGACCACCCGCGCGCCGGGAGGCGGCCCGACATGCGCGGCGAGCGCCGCCGCGACCGTCGATTTGCCGGAGCCGGACAGGCCCCCGATCGCGATCAGCCTGGGAGCGACAGGCTGGAGAAGATCGCCAGCCAGCGCGAAGAACGCGCGCGCCGCGTCGGGCTTCGCCTGCGACGCGGACACATGCGCCCGGATTGCGGCCCGCACCGACATGAACAGCGGAAGGGCCCTGAGATCGGCTTCGTCGTCGATCCGGTCGAGATAGCGGTTGAGCAGCAGATTGGCGCGCTCCGGCAGGCCGCGCCGGCCGAGATCCATCAACAGGAAGGCGAGGTCGTAGAGGCGGTCGACCGTCGCCAGCTCTTCGTCGAATTCGAGCCGGTCGAACAGCGTCGGCGCGCCTTCCCACAGGCAGATGTTGCCAAGATGCAGGTCGCCATGGCCCAGCACGACCGCGCCGCTCCGGCCGCGGGCGTCGAGCCGGCCTTCGAGCGCGCGGAAGGCCTCTCGGCATCTGGCGCAGTAGTCCTCGACGGCGGCGGCGCCGAGACTGCGGGCGTGGCCCCGCAGGGCGCGGTCGTCGCCCTCGATCGCGGCGGCCATGCGGCGGGAGGCGGCGTCGTCGGGCGTGGGCGGCAGTGCGCCATGGAAGCGCGCGATCGTCTCGGCGAGCCGCGCGGTGAGTTCGCCCGTGAGGCGGTCTTCGGCCGCGATCCGATCGAACAGATCCTCCGCAGCGAAGCGCGCCATCTCCACGACCGCATCGATGGGCTCGCCGTTCCCGTCGAGCTCGAGCCCGCGCGGTCCGCGCGTAACGCTGAGCACGCGCCGGTAGAGCGACGGGGCCGTCTCGCGGTTGAGGCGGAGCTCCCGCTCGCAGAGCGCCACGCGCGTGGCGGGCTCCGTCAGATCGACATAGGGCAGCGCGACCGCCCGCTTGAGCTTCCACACCCTGTCCGGCGCAAGCAGGATCACCGAGATGTGGGTGCGGATTTCATCGACCGCGTCGCCGAGCCTGCTCTTCAGGAACGCGATGGTCGCCTGCTGGCCTTGCTCGTGATCGTCCACCGGGCTCGGCCATCCTTTCAGCGTCTGCGCCGGACCGAAGGCGCAGGAGATCAGGCGCGGCGCATGGGCCGCCGGCGCGGCCGCGCCTTGTCCGGCCCCGACGCGCCGTCCGGCGTCCAGCCGGCGATCGCCCGGAACGACAGGGTGATCGCCGCCGCGCCGACGATCATATTCGCCCAGACGGCGCTCGCCAGCGGTTCGAAGCCGAGCAGCCAGGGCGCGAGCACCAGCCACAGGCCGATCCCGAGCGCCAGCCAGCGGAACGGCGTCGGGCCGAGGAACCAGCCCGCCGCCCCGGCGAACATGAGCGCGCAGCCCGCCAGGACGCTGTTCGCGGTGGCGGCCTCCACATAGGAGAAGCCCAGCAGCCAAGGCGTTGCGGCGAAGCCCGCGCCCAGCAATGCGAGCCCGGCGCAGAGCAGCTGGCAGCTCTTTCGAAGGTCGATCATCTCGCCGCTCCGTGCAGGGGCGCGAAACGCCCCGTCAGCGGTGACGATAGGCGCGCGCAGGCGCCGGCGGCTTGATCCGCGTCAAGCCCGCCGCAGCCTGCGCCGCGAGGCGGCTTTCGGCGCGCGCATCGCGAAGCGCTTCACGATCTCCGCGGCGGCCAGGTAGCAGAGGCTGATCGCGAGCATCGCCGCCAGCACGCTTGAGCCGGGGCTCACGAAGCCGAACGGCGCCCCCAACGGAGACAGCGCCACCGCGATCGCGCAGCCGAGCGCTCCGAGGGAGGCGGCGACGAGCAGCCGATGCGGCCGGGCCGTCCAGAACGGGCGGGCGGTCCGGATCACGAAGACGACGAGAATCTGCGTGATCATCGACTCGACGAACCAAGCCGTCTGGAACGCCGCGACGGGCGCGTCGAACGCCAGCCGCAGGGTGGCGAACGCCGCAAGGTCGAAGGCCGAGGACAGCGGCCCCATGACCAGCATGAAGCGGTAGATCCGGCCGATGTCCCAGCCATGCGGCGCGCGCGCTTCCTCGGCGTCGACGTCATCGAACGGGATGCCGGCCTCGCTGACGTCATAGAGCAGATTGTTCAGCAGGACCTGCACCGGAGCGAGCGGCAGGAAGGGCAGCGCAACCGAGGCGACCGCCATCGAGATCATGTTGCCGAAGTTCGAGGAGGTCGCCATCCGGATGTATTTCAGAATGTTGGCGTGGGTCCGCCGTCCTTCGGCGACGCCGTCGGCCAGCACGCCGAGGTCCGACTCCAGCATGATCAGATCGGCTGCGGCGCGCGCGACGTCGGTCGCGCTCTCGACCGAAATGCCGGCGTCCGCGGCCCTGATCGCGGGCGCGTCGTTGATGCCGTCGCCCAGGAAGCCGACCGTATGGCCGGCGCGCGAAAGCGCCCGGACGACGCGGACCTTTTGGTCCGGCGCGAGCCGCGCGAACAGATCGACCGCGCGGACCCGCACCGCAAGCGCCGCCTCGCTCAGCTCCGCGACCTGGTCCCCCGTCAGCACCTGCAACCGCGGCAGCCCGATTTCGGCGGCCACTCGCGCGACGACCGCCGGCGCGTCTCCGGACAGGATCTTGATGCGGACGCCGAGCGCCTTCAGCCGGGCGGCGGCGGCCGGCGCGGTGGCCTTCACGGGATCGGCGAAGAAGCAGAGGCCCTGAAGCACGAAATCCCGCTCGTCCGCCGGCGAGATCGCGCGGTCGTCTCCGGGCGCGCGTGTCGCGACCGCGAGGCAGCGCAGGCCGTTTGCGGCGCCGGCGTCCACCTCGGCCGCAACGCGGCTGCGCTCGGCATCGTCGAGCGCGCGGGGGCCGTCGCTCCGGCTCACGGCACGGCACGCGGCGAGCACGGCCTCGGGCGCGCCCTTCACGATGATCAGCCTGGCGCTGTCCTTCTCCGCCAGAACCGACGAACGTCGCCGCACGAAGTCGAACGGCGCCTCGTCGACCACCGACCAGCCGTGGCTGACGGGCCCGGCGGATAGAATCGCCTGGTCGAGAACGCCGCCGCCCCCGGCCGGAGGGCGGGCGTTCGCGGCGGCGAGGCTGAGCACGTCCGCGCTCGGCCGCCCGTCCGGATCGACGGCCGCGGCGAGCGCGACCTTGGCCTCCGTCAGCGTCCCGGTCTTGTCGGTGCACAGCACGTCCATGGCGCCGAGGTCGTGGATCGCGGAGAGGGTCTTGCAGACCACGCGGCGCTCCGCCATCCGCACGGCGCCGCGCGACAGCGTGACGGTCGTGACCATCGGCAGGAGCTCGGGCGTCATGCCGACGGCGAGCGCGAGCGCGAACAGGAACGCCTCCATGATCGGCCGGTGCAGGACGATCTGGGCGAGCAGGACGAACAGGCAGAGGAAGATCGTGAGTTTCAGGATCAGCCGGCCGAGATCGTTCAGGCCGCGCTCGAACGCGGTGCGGGGGGCGTCCGCACCGAGCGACAGGGCCATTCTGCCGAACGCGGTGTCGGCGCCGGTCGCCGCGACCAGCAGCAGCCCCGAGCCGCTGACGGCGCTCGATCCGGCGAACAGCGCGTCATAGGCCTCGGCCATCGTCATCGCGCCGCTCGGGCCGGGGCGCTTCTCGACCGGGTAGGCCTCGCCCGTGAGCGCCGCCTCGTCGACCCGCAGCGAGTTGCTCTCGATCACCCAGCCGTCGGCAGGGGCGATGTCGCCGGGGCGCAGTTCGACCATGTCGCCAGGGACGATGCGCGCGACCGGGATCGAGACCAGGGCGCCGTCGCGCAGCACGTTCGCCTGAAGCGCCACCGATCGCCTGAGCGCCTCCGCCGCGACGTCGGCCTTGTGCTCCTGCCAGATCTCGAGGGCGATCGACAGCTCGACGACCGTCGCAATGATCGCGCTGCTCGCGAAGTCCCCGACGCCGCCGGAGACGAAGCCCGCGATCAGCAGGAGCGCGACGAGCGGCTGGGTCAGCCTTCCGATGATCCGGCGCAGGAGGCCAGTCCGCGCCGCAGGCCGGGCGACGTTGGCGCCGAAGCGCTTCAGCCGGAGATCCGCCTCGCGGCCCGACAGTCCGGAGGGCGAAGACCCGACCCGCGCAAAGGCCTCGGCGGACGGCAGCGACCAGAACGCAGCGTCCGGCGTCCGAAAGGTCGGGTCGAGCCGCGCAGGCCTCGCGGCTTTGAAGTCCGGCTGGGCGGTCATCGCCGCGTCCATGTGCTTGCCTCCCGCCAGACCCAAAGAATCGCCGGGCCGCGCTCGCCAGAAAGCGCGCGGACCCTGCGGCGGCCTTGATCGGCGTCAACGAGGGCGGGATCAGAGCACGTGGCCGCTGAGCGTGACCTCCGGCAGCCGGATGCGCGGCCGCACGACCTTCTCGGTCGGCGCGCGCACCCGCGCGGTTCCGGTGATGACCGCGACGCCGGTCTGGTTGACGCAGCGGCAGTCCAGCGTGACGTCGCCCTTCGGCGCATGCTTCTCGGTGACGGTCACAGTCGCCGTGATGGCGTCGCCGATGCTCACTGGCGCCAGGAAGCGCAGATCCTGCGCGAGATAGATCGCGCCCGGACCTGGAAGACGGGTGCCCAGCGCCGCCGAGATCAGCGCCGCTCCCAGCATGCCGTGCGCGATGACGTGGTGGAACATGTCGCCGGCCGCATAGGCGCGGTCGAGATGGGCCGGATTGACGTCGCCCGAGACGATCGCGAACAGCTCGATGTCGCGCGCCGTGACCATGTGGACGATGCTCGCGCTGTCGCCGATCTCGATCTCGTCGAAGGTGCGGTTTTCAATCATCTCCGCAGGGGGCGCGATCGCGAGGCCGCTGGTCATTGAGGGTTTCCCTCCATCAGGCGACGGCGTGAAGGCCGCCGTCCACATGAGCGATCTCCCCGGTTACGCTTCGACCGCCGTCGTCGACGAGCGCGAGCGCCACCTCGCCGATGTCCTCCAGCGCGACGAGTCGGCGTTCGGGCGCGCGCCTGCGCGCCTCGTCGATCAGCTCGTCGAAATGCGCGATGCCGGAGGCCGCCCGCGTCCGCACCGGCCCGGGAGACACCGCGTTCACCCGGATGGCCTTCGGCCCGAGCTCGACCGCGAGCGCGCGCACCGTGGCCTCGAGCGCCGCCTTCACCGGGCCCATCACGTTGTAATGGTCGACGACTTTCTCGGCCCCGTAATAGCTCACGGTGAGGATCGCGCCGCCCTCCGCCATCAACGGCTCGGCGCGCCGCGTCAGTCGGATCAGCGAGTGCACCGACACGTCCATCGCGCGGGCGAAACCTTCGGCCGAGCAGTCGGTCACGCGGCCCTGCAGGTCGGCCTTGGGGCAGAAGGCGATCGAGTGCAGGATGAAGTCGAGCCGGCCCCAGACGCGCTCGATCTGCGCGAACAGCGCCGTCATCTGGTCCGGCTTCTCGACGTCGAGCGGCTCGAAGATGCAGGCGCCCACCATCTGCGCCACCGGCGCCACGAAGGGACGCGCCGTCTCGTTGAGATAGGTGAGGGCGAGCTGGGCGCCGGCTTCGTGGAAGGCGCGGGCGCAGCCGGCTGCGATCGAATCCTCGTTCGCGACGCCGACCACGAGACCCTTCTTGCCGAGAAGGCGCGTGTTGTAGGTCATGCTCACTTCTCCATGACGTAGAGGCCCGGCGCAGGCGCGAGCGGCGTGAGGCCGGCCTCTGGCGCGCCGAAAGGCGGGGGAGCGACCGGAGCGCCCGACCGTTCGGCAAGCCAGGCCGTCCACTCCGGCCACCAAGAGCCCTCATGCGCCGCGGCGGCGGTCAGCCAGGAATCGGGATCGCGGTAATGATCGGCGGCGCGCTTGGTCAGGACGCGGTAGGCGCGGCGCGGATGGCCGGGCTCGGAGACGATGCCGGCGTTGTGCCCGCCCGAGGTGAGCAGGAAGGTCACGTCGGTTTCGGCGAGCAGGTGGATCTTGAACGCCGAGCGCCAGGGCGCAACGTGGTCGCGCTCGGTCGCCACCGAGAAGATCGGCGTCTCGATGTCCTCGAGCGCGACGGGCTTGCCGGCCACCTGGAATCGGCCCTCGGCCAGATCGTTGTCGAGGAACAGCCGCCGCAGATACTCGGAGTGCATGCGGTACGGCATGCGGGTGGCGTCGGCGTTCCAGGCCATCAGGTCGGTCATCGCCGGGCGCTCGCCCATCAGGTAATCCCCGATGACGCGCGACCAGATCAGGTCGTTCGAGCGCAGCAGCTGAAACGCGCCGGCCATCTGGCGGGCGTCGAGCGTGCCCTGGCTCCACATCAGGTCCTCGAGGAAGCTGATCTGGCTTTCGCTGATGAACAGCGTCAGCTCGCCGGCTTCCGTGAAGTCCGCCTGGGCGGCGAACAGCGAGAGAGAAGCGAGGCGGTCGTCGCCGTCGCGCGCCATGGCGGCCGCCGCGATCGACAGCAGGGTTCCGCCGAGGCAGTAACCGACTGCGTGAATTCCAGCGCCCGGGACGATCGCCGAAACCGCGTCGAGCGCCGCCATGACGCCGAGCGCGCGGTAGTCGTCGAAGCCGAGATCGCGGTCTTCGGGCCCGGGGTTGCGCCACGAAATCGCAAACACGGTGAAGCCCTGTTCGGTGAGGAACCGGATCAGCGAGTTCGCGGGCGACAGGTCGAGGATGTAGTATTTCATGATCCAGGCCGGGACGATCAGGATCGGCTCCGGCCGCACCTGCGCGGTCGCGGGCGCATACTGGATCAGCTCGATCAGATGGTTGCGGTAGACGACCTGGCCGGGCGTGACCGCGACGTCGCGGCCGGGCTGGAAGGCGTCAGCGCCGACCGGCCCTTCCTGCTTGGCCGCGCGCATCAGATCCTCGGCGAGGTTGCGGGCGCCCGCCGCAAGGTTGGCGCCGCCGGTCGCGATCGTCCGCTGGAGAACCGCCGGATTGGTCAGCAGCCCGTTGGACGGGCTGAACACGTCGAGCGCCTGCCGCGCCATGAACTCGACGATGCGCTCGTTCTGCCGGGTCACGCCGGCGACGTCTGTCGTCGCGTTGTGCCACCATTGCTGCGTCAGCAGGAAAGACTGCCAGAGCAGGTCGAACGGGGGGCGGCGCCACTCCGGCGCGCCGAAACGGCGGTCCTGCGGGAGCGGCTCGATCGCGGGCGGCGCTCCGTCGCCGCCGAAGGGATGAGCGCCCGCGTAGGCGGCGAGACGCGCCGCCTTACGCCAGGCCTTGGCGCCAAGCTGGATCTGCTTGCCCGGAGAGGCCGCCAGGTGGGTCGACCAGTCGAGCCAGGCTGCGCCGATCGCGGCGGGCGACAGGCCGCCCGTCATCCGGGCGATCGAGGCGTGGGCGGCGCGGTCGAACAGGTCGCCGAACGCGGAGAGCTCGATCTCATAGGGCGCCTGAGGCTCGCGCGCCGCAGGGCTCGCAGCCGCAAGAGGCTGCGGCGCAGGAGCGCTCGGCGCCAAATCTTTCCGGCGCCCCTTCAGGGGCGTGATCGAAGCCTGCATGGCCGCCTCCAGTGGGGCTTTGGGTAGGCTGGATCGCCGGCCGGCGGGTTGACCTGCGTCAACGCGGGAATGGGTTCAGCCTTCGCCGAGCCGCTCCAGTCGCGCGGGATCCATGATCCTGAGGCCGCCGGGCACCATCAGCACGACCTTCTGGCGCGCGAGCTTGGAGATGACGCGGCTCACCGTCTCCAGCGTGAGGCCGAGATGGTCGGCCATATCCAGGCGGGTCATCGGAAGCGGGATGGTCACGGCGCTCGCGCCGAGCCGCGTCAGGCGCCGGCGCAGCGTCACGAGAAAAGCCGCGACCTTTTCCTCGGCGGAGCGACGGCCGAGCAGCACCATGTGATCCTGCGCGACGGTCAGCTCGTGCGTGGCGGCCTCATGCAGGCGGCGGAGGAGGTGCGGCTTGCGCTCGACGAAGGCGATGAACGCCTCGCGATCGAAGCGGCAGGCGGCGACGTCGTCGATGGCGTCGGCCGAATAGCCGTAGCGTTCGCTGAGCGATAGGCCGACGAAATCGCCCGGCAGCAGGAAGCCCACGATCTGCCGGCGGCCGTCCGAAAGCAGCTTGTAGAGCCGCAGCGTTCCACAGGTGACGTTGTAGACCGCGTCGGCTTCGTCGCCCTGGATGAAAAGCGTTTGCTTCGCCTCGAACGTCGCCTTGTCAGACAGTGCGTCGAGCGCCTCGAGCTCGTCCGGGTCGAGGCAGGCGCAGACGCTGACGGCCCGCACCCGGCAGCGATCGCAGGACTCTGTTCCGGAGCGGCCGCAGCGGGCTTCGGCCGCCGGCTCCGCGGCCGCGCCGCAGGCGCTCCGCGCGCCCTCGTCGGCTGAGGAGTTCTCCATCAATTCGACCTCGACGGCGCCGCTCGTTCGGCGGCGCCGGTTTGTCCTAGAACAAAGTCAGTCAGCCGGTTTGATCTGCGTCAAAGTCGCGGAGCGGCTCTGCCCCGAACGATGACGGCGGACCACTCCGAGGCCGAAAGCGTCATGTCTTCGATGAAGCTGTTCTCCGCGCGCGCCGTCACGGCGCCGGCCGCGGTCGCCGACCCGACCGTCACGCGGCGCGCCTTCGCGCTGGTCAGCCTGTCGCACCCGCGGCTGAGCTACGCCGGCTGGGTCCGGTTCTTGCGGCGCGCCTCGCGTGGCGGCAGCGGCCGTTCCGGCGTGGTGTTCGTCGAGGATCCGCGCGGCTACCCGCACGCCTTCTTCCGCTATTCGGTCGAAGCCGGCGCATCGCTCGCGGCGGCCGAATCCGGCTCCGGACGCGTCATGCGCCTCTCCGATCTGGTGGTGGGCGAGATTCCGGGCTCGGACCTGCTGACCAGGATCGCCGAGCGGGGAGAGGAGCTCGCGCGCGCCTCGGGCTGCGCGTCGCTCGTCATCGAACTGCCGCGCGCGATGCGCCTGGGCGCGGCTCCGTTGCCGGGCTATCACGCCGTGGCTGGGGGCCTGATGGCGAAAGCGCTCTGACGGCCCGAGCACACGCGGTAGGCGGTTTCTCAGGCGGCCCGTCCGGTCTATTGAAGCGCTGCCTTGAGGTGGGAGCGCGCGTGGAAGCGGAATTCTGGCGCCGGCGGTGGCGCGACAACGCGATCGGGTTTCATCGCGCCGCGGCGAATCCGCTGCTGCTCCGGAATTTCTCCGAGCTCGAGGCGGCGCCGGGAGCGCGGCTGTTCCTGCCGCTCTGCGGAAAGACGCTCGACATTCACTGGTTGCTCGAAGGCGGCTATCGGGTGGCGGGCGCGGAGCTCGTCGAGAGCGCCGTCGAGCAGCTGTTCGCGGAACTCGGCGTCGAGCCGACGGTCGAGACGGTCGGGGAGCTGAGGCGCTACAGCGCCGACGCGATCGACATCTTCGCCGGCGACATCTTCGGGCTGGCGCGCGAGGCGCTCGGCCCGGTCGACGCCGTCTACGACCGGGCGGCGCTGGTCGCGCTGCCCGAAGACCTCCGCCGTCGCTATGCGTCGCATGTGACGGCGCTCGCCGGCGAGGCGCCGCAGCTGCTCGTGTCTTTCGTCTACGACCAGACGCTCGCCGACGGCCCGCCCTTCTCGGTCGACGAGCAGGAGGTGAGGGCGCTCTATGGCGACGTCTACGACGTCACGCTGCTCGAGACGGCAGAGGATCCCGGCGGCATGCGGGGCAAATGCCCCGCCGTCGAAAAGGTCTGGCTGCTGCGCTGACGGCTGCGGCGCCCTTAGCCGTAAAGCCCCGCATAGCGCTCGCGCAGCACGTTCTTCTGGACCTTCCCCATGGTGTTGCGCGGCAGCTCGTCCACGAACACTACTCGCTTCGGCTGCTTGTAGCGCGCAAGCCGGCCTTCGAGCGCCGAAAGCACGCTCGTCTCGTCCACCGCGCGGCCCCGGACCGGGACCACGACCGCCGTGACGCCCTCGCCGAAGTCCGGGTGAGGCACCCCGATCACCGCGCTTTCCAGCACGCCCGGCAGCTGGTCGATCTCCAGCTCGACCTCCTTGGGGTAGATGTTGTACCCGCCGGAGATCACGAGATCCTTGCCCCGCCCGACGATCCAGACATAGCCCCGCTCATCGATCCGGCCGAGATCGCCGGTGATGAAGAAGCCGTCGTCGCGGAACTCGGCCCGCGTCTTTTCCGGCATGCGCCAATAGCCTTTGAAGACGTTCGGCCCCTTCACCTCGATCATCCCGACCTCGCCCTGGGCGAGCGGCGCGCCGCTTTCGGGGTCCGCGACCCTGAGCGAAACGCCCGGCAGCGGGAAGCCGACCGCGCCCGCGATCCGCTCGCCCTCATAGGGGTTCGAGGTGATCATGTTGGTCTCGGTCATGCCGTAGCGTTCGAGGATTTTCTGGCCGGTGCGCTCCTCGAACGCTCGATGGGTGTCGGCGAGCAAGGGCGCCGAGCCGGACACGAACAGGCGCATTCCGGCCGTCGCCTCGCGGGTCAGGCCGGGCTGCTGGAGCAGCCGCACATAGAAGGTCGGCACGCCCATCAGGACGGTCGCGCGGGCCATCGCCGCGATCACCGCCGCGGCGTCGAACTTCGTCATGAAGATCATCGAGGCGCCGGTCGCGAGCACGATGTTGGTCGCGACGAACAGGCCATGCGTGTGGAAGAGCGGCAGAGCGTGGATCAGCCGGTCATCGGGCGAGAACCGCCAGAGCTCCTTCAGCGTGAGCGCGTTCGACAGCAGGTTGTCGTGGCTCAGCATCGCGCCCTTGGAGCGCCCCGTGGTGCCTGAAGTGTAGAGGATCGCCGCGAGATCGTCGGCCCCGCGTGCGACGTCCGCGAACGTGTCGGTGGCCCGGGCGGCCGCTTCGAGCAGCGAGCCGCCGCCGTCCGCCGACAGCGTTTCGAGCCGCGCCCCGTGCTTCGCCGCGACCGGCGCGAGCGCCTGCTCCGCGGCCGGATCGACCACCAGCACGCGCGGCTCGGCGTCGCCGACGAAGTAGTCGAGCTCGGCCGGGGTGTAGCCGGTGTTGAGCGGCAGATAGATCGCTCCGGCGCGCACGCAGGCGAGATAGAGCGCCAGGGCTTCGGGACTCTTCTCGACCTGTACGGCCACCCGCTCGCCCGGCGCGACGCCCATCTCGACGAGCGCGTTGGCGAGCCGCGCCGAGCGGGCGAACAGATCCCCGTAGGTCCAGTCGCCGCGGGAGGTCTCGAGGAACAGCGAGGACGGCTCCGGCGCGGCCGCCCTGATGGCGTCGAACAGCCAGTTGCTCATGCGACCTTCTCCGGCCGGGCGGAGCGGGGCTGCGGCGCCCGGGGCGCCGGCGCAAGACGCTGGACGCTGGGCGAGGCGATCACCTCGCCGCGGCCGACGAAGGCTTCGTGGTTCTTCTCGATGTCGGACAGGTCGTAGAGATAGTTCACCATCATGCCATGCGCCTGGCGAAGGCCCCGCGGAGAGTGGTCGCCGAGAAAATCGATGCGTTCGAGCCGCGCCCCGTTTCCGAGGTGGAAGCGCGCGACCGGATCGGCGGCGAGGCCGCCGGTCGTCTTGGCGCGGAGCAGATAGGTCGCGGCGGCGCGGCATAGCGCCGGCTGCAGCTGCTCGACGGCGTCCGGGTCCATATGCCAGCCGGGACTATCAAGAGGCGCGAGCTGCGCGCGTTCGGCGGCGTCGAGCAGGGCGGGTTGCTCCGCCGCGTGCTGCCGCGAGAGCCAGGCCGCGAAGCCCGGCATCGGCGACAAGGTCACGAAGGTCGTGAGCTTCGGAAGATCGCGCCGCAGATCCGCCACCACCTGCTTGATCAGGAAGTTGCCGAAGGAGACGCCCCGCAGCCCCTCCTGGCAATTCGAAATCGAATAGAACACCGCCGTAGTGGCCTCCTCCGCCCGGATCGGCGTCCGGCCTTCATCCAGCACGTCGGCGATCGAGGAGGCGATCGACGTGGTGAGCGCCACCTCGACGAAGATCAGCGGATCGTCCGGCAGCCGCGGATGGAAGAAGGCGAAGCAGCGCCGGTCCACCGGCTGCACCCGGCGGCGGAGCTCGTCCCAGTCCTTGATCTCGTGGACCGCCTCGTAGCGGATGATCTTCTCCAGCACGTTGGCGGGCGTCGCCCAGTCGATCGGCTTCAGGACCAGGAAGCCGCGATTGAACCAGGAGCCGAGGAGGTGCGCGAAGTCGGCGTCGACCGCGGCGAGCTCGGGCCGCTCCCGCAGCATCTTGAGGAGCGCCTCGCGCATCCGCACGAGTTGTCCGACGCCTTCCGGAGCAAGGTTGAGCCGGCGGATGATCTCCTGCCGGCGCGGCTCGGCGGCCGCGTGCAGCGCCCGCACCGAGTCGGCGGACGGGCTCTTGCGGTGCGCCTCGATGGCGGCGTCGAGCCGCGCCTCGTCCGGGCCGAAGCGCTCGAGCAGCGTCGTCATGAAGGCAGCCTGCTCGGCTGCGTCCAGCGACTGCCAGCGCTCCAGGATCAGGCTCGCGAGCGCCATGCCGGACGCCTCGCCATGGCCGCCGAGGAGACGCTCGCAGAGCTGCTCGAGCGTCGGGCGCGGCGCGTCGGCGCCGAACGGCGCGAACGACAGGAGCTGCCGTCCGCGCTCGGTGATGGTCTGCAGCATGTCGCCGAACAGAGACGCGCCGCTCATGCCGCCACCCCCATCATCTGGTTCGGAAGCCAGGTCGCGATCTCCGGGAACAGGCACAGAATCAGGATCGCGAGGAACATCACCAGCACGTAAGGAAGCGCGCCCCACAGGATCTCGCGGGTCGGCACCTTCGGGGCGATCGCGTTGATGACGAACAGGTTGAGCCCGACCGGCGGCGTGATCAGCCCGACCTCCATGTTGATCGTCAGCACGATCGCGAACCAGTAGGGGTCGAAGCCGGCCTGCGTGACGATCGGAAACAGCAGCGGCGCCGACATCACGATCACTGCGACCGGCGGCAGGAACATGCCGGCGACCAGCAGAAACAGGTTGATGACCGCCATCAGCACCCAGCGGTTCACCTCCAGCGAGGCGATCGCGGCGGCGGCCGTCTGCGTCACGAACAGCGACGACAGCGCGAAGCTGAACAGCTCGGCGGAGGCCATGATCATCATGATCATGACGCTTTCGCGCATCGCCGAGCCGAAGATGCCGGCGATTGGCCTGAAGCGGAACAGCCGGTAGGCCACCACCACGACCAGCAGGGTCAGCAGCGCGCCGGCGCCGGCCGCCTCCGAGGGCGTGGCGATGCCGCCGTAGAGCACGTAGAGCGTGCCGGCGATGATCAGCAGGAACGGGCCGATCCGCGGCAGCGCCTCGAGCTTCTGCGCGAGCGTGTAGCGCATCGCCCGGGCGCCGAACTCGAAGCCCTTGCGCTTGGCGTCGATCACCGCCCAGACCATGAACATCGCCGTCAGCATGATCCCCGGGATCACGCCGGCCATGAACAGCCGGCCGATCGAGGTCTCGGTCGAGATGCCGTAGACGATCAGCGTCACCGAAGGCGGGATCAGGATGCCGAGCGTGCCGCCCGCCGCGATCGAGCCGGTCGCGACCGAGGCCGGATAGCCGCGGTTCATCATCTCCGGGATGCCCATCTTGCCGATCGCCGCGCAGGTCGCGGGCGACGAGCCGGTCATGCCGGAAAAGATCGCGCAGGCGCCGATGTTCGACAGCACCAGGCCGCCCGGCACGCGGTTGAGCCAGCGGTCGAGCGAGGCGTAGAGGTCGCCGCCGGCGGGCGAGGAGGCGACCGCCGAGCCCATCAGCACGAACATCGGGATCGACACGTAAGCAAGGTTCGCGATGCCGGCGAACATCGTCTCCGACAGCACGTAGAAGATCGGCGTGCCGCCCTGCAGGACGAGCGCCCCGACCGCCGCGAGCCCGAGCGCGAAGGCGATCGGCATCCCGGTCGCAAGCAGGACGAACAGGCCGCCCACGAGCAAGAGGCCGGCGCTGACGGGGCTCATCGCGCGGTCTCCTCGAGCGCATGCGCGGTGACGGCGTGGCCCGCCACCATGTGCTCGGCGGCGTGTTCCTCGAGCGGCTCCCGCAGAATGACGAGGATCTGCGCGACATATTGCAGGCACAGCATGGCGAAGCCGATGGGCAGCGCGGAGAGCGGGATCCACAGCCGCGGCGCCCAGACGCTCGAATGCTTCCAGCCGCCCGACCAGGCTTCTTCGAAATTGATCGAGCTTGCGGCGAGCATCGCGGCGCAGAAGGCGAGGCCGCACAGCGCGCCCACGATCCGCAGGACGCGCCGCGGGCGCGGCTTCAGCAGGAGCTCGACGATGTCGACCCCGACATGGCCGTTCTTGAGCAGCACGTAAGGCGCGCCGAGGAAGATCGAGGCGGTCGCGGCGAAGATCACGAAGTCGGTCTGCCAGATGGTCGCCGCGCGGAACACGTAGCGCACCAGGATCATCTCGCAGACCACCAGCATCGCGGCGATCAGCAGCAGGGTCGCGATGACGGCGAGCAGCCGGGACAGCGCGCCGACCGCGGAGACATAGGCGGAGATCATGCGGGCGCCTCGGCGAGGGACAAAGGCGGGCGGCGCTTCGGCCGCCCGCCGACGGTCTGCGCGGTTACTTGACCGCGAGCGCCTTCTCGATCAGCTCGCCGCCGCCCGGCACGTCCTTGGCGAACTTGTCGTAGGCGGAGGTCTTCGCGATCGCGAGCCAGGCGTCGTAGTCGGGCTTCGACATCTCGACGACCTCGACATTCGCCTTCTTGTAGGCGTCGATCATCTTCTGGTCGCCCTTGCGGATCTCGGTGTCGAAGAAGGCCTCCGCCTTCTTCGCCCCGGCCATGATGGCGGCGCGCTGGGCGTCGTTGAGGCCGTCGAACACGCGCTTCGACATCAGCACCGGCTCATACATGAACCACAGCGCGTTCTCGCCCGGCGCCGTCAGGCACTTGGCCTGCTCATACAGCCGGTACGACACGAGGCTCGCCGACGAGGTGTTGGCGGCGTCCAGCACGCCGGTCTGCATGCCGGTGTAGATCTCCGAGGACGGCATCGACGAGATCGACGCGCCGGCCGCGACCAGCATCTGCTCGAAGGCCGGGCCGGCGGCCCGCACCACCTGGCCCTTGATGCTGTCGGGCGAGGTGATGCAGCCCTTTTTCGACACGAAGCCGCCGGACAGCCACGCGTCGGCGATCACCACCACGCCGTTGTCCGAGATCAGCTTCTTGATGTCGGCCATGAAGGGCGAGTCGTTGAGCCGCTTCGCCCGGTCGAGATTCCCGACCAGCCCCGGCATCAGGGTCGCGGAGAACTGCGGGACCTTGCCGGAAGCGTAGTCGAGCGGGAAGGACGACATGTCGAGCAGACCGCGCGCCAGCGCGTTCCACTGGTCGGTCGGCTTGTAGAGCGACGATCCCGGGAAGATCTGGATCTTGAGGTCGACATTCGCGGCTTCGACCTCGCGCGCGATGATCTGCACCATCTCGTCGCGGATGTCGCCCTTGCCGCCGGGAAACTGGTGCGACGCCTTGAGCGTCGTTTCGGCCAGCGCCGCCGGCGCGGCGAGCGAGATGAATGCGGCCGCGCATGCTCCGGCCAGCAGAGTGAGGCCTGCTCTTCCCATCGTTCCCTCCTCGTCGCCGGCCATGTTGTCTGGCCGTTCTGGGAGCAAAGCTGCCCTTCGATCGTCGACGATGTCAAATCGTTCTGCGCGCACACACGCCTCATCGTGTATACAAGCGCGGGGAATGCGGGAGCCGGGCATGGCCGACAACGCGGTGCGCAAGGTGCGCGACGACATCGAGAACGGCATCGTGGCCGGCGAGTTCGCGCCCGGCGCCCGGCTCGACGAGGTCATGCTGTCGAAGCGTTTCGGGGTGTCGCGCACGCCGGTGCGCGAGGCGCTGATGCAGCTCAGCGCCACCGGCGCAGTCGAGCTCCGGCCGCGCCGCGGGGCGGTCGTCGTCGATCACACCCCGCAGCGCGTCTACGAGATGTTCGAGGTGATGGCTGAGCTCGAGGGGCTGGCCGGCGCGCTCGCCGCCCGCCGCTGCGGGCCGCAGGACCGCGCCGCGCTGACCGCCGCCCATGAGCGCTGCCGCGCCTCGGCCGCAGCCGGCGGGACAGACGCCTATTATTACGACAATGAGGAGTTCCACCACGCCATCTACGCGGCGAGCCACAGCGGTTTCCTGGCCGAGCAATGCGGCGCGCTGCACCGTCGTCTGCGCCCCTACCGCCGCCTTCAGCTGCGCGTGCAGAACCGCCTCAAGGCCTCGTTCGACGAGCACGACCAGATCGTGCGGGCGATCCTCGCGGGCGACGAGGAGGCCGCGCGCGCCCGGCTGCGGGCCCATGTGGTGGTGCAGGGCGACCGGTTCGGCGATCTGCTCTCCGCCTTCGCGGAGCGCGCGCGGCCTTAAGGGCGCGGCGGCGGGCTTCGCCGGGGCTTCGGCTTCCCCGTGCGGCCCTCGGGGGCCTTGGTCGCGAGCCAGATCACATGGCGCGCGCCCTTGCCGGGAAGGTGGGCGCGGACGCGAAGCTCCTCGACCGAGAAGCCGGACTTGAACAGCCTCCCGCCGAACGCTCGGTCCGGCCCCTGCGACCACACCGCGAGCACGCCGCCGCCTTTCAGCGCGCCACGGGCGTCCCCAAGCCCCTCGGGGCCATACAGCCCATCGTTCGACGCGCTGGTCATGGCCTCGGGCCCGTTGTCGACGTCGAGCAGGATGGCATCGTATTCGCCCCGCGCCGCGCGGATCACGGCGCCGACGTCCTCCTCCACGATCGTGACCCGCGGGTCGTCGAGGCTGTCGCCGAAAAGCGCGGCCATCGGGCCGCGGGCCCAGGCGACGACCGCCGGGACCAGCTCGGCCACGACGACGGAGGCGGCCGGCGGCAGCGCCTCCAGCGCCGCGCGCAGCGTAAAACCCATGCCGAGGCCGCCGATCAGCAGGCGCGGCCGCGCCCGGTCCCTGATCCGCTCGCAGGCGAGGGTCGCCAGCGCCTTTTCGGAGCCGCTGAGCCGGCTGTTCATCAGCTCGGCGGCCCCGATCCGGATCGAGAACTCGTCGCCCCTCTGCGCGAGCTTGAGCTCGCCGCCGCCCGGCGCCTGCGCGCTGTCCAGGTGAATCCAGGGGATCATCGGCGTCTTGCGGCTCGGTGCGTTCCGCCGCGCCGGGAATACGGCGGCGGGTGCAACCGCTTAGGTTGAGAGACCGTGCCGGGTCAAGGAGCCGCGAAGCGCCCCCGCCTCGGGGCCGCTCAACCTCACGCTAGCCGCCGATCTCGTAGTGGATCGGCTTGAAGGCGTAGTTGTTGGACTGTTCGGCCGAGCAGGCGGTCAGCCCCACCACGAGGTCCATCTCGGCCCGGAAGACGATCCGGTCGCCGGCCTTGCTCTTCGGCGGCAGCACTTTCAGCTCGCCGGTCGTCCCGTTCACGTCGACATGCATGAAGACGTTGAACGCGATCGGGATGCGGTCCGGGCCGATCCCCCACGGCGCGAGCGCCGCGACCAGATTGCCGTGGCAGCCGCGGTGCGGGTGCTCGTGACCGTAGATGATGCGGAAGGTGTCCGCGCTGCACGGCGTCAGCAAAAAGTCATGGCGGCCGACCGTGTCTTCCACGATCTGCAGCATGACGTTGCTTCGGTTGGAGTAGAGCGGGTCGCCGGTGGTGAGGAAGATCCGCGAGGCGTAGTCGAGCGACCGGCCGGAGGAGATCGCCTCGTCGAGATCTTCGCGCGCGAAGGCGATGAGGTCGGAGACCTGCTCGCCCTCCGGGTCGATCACGGTCAGCGTCTGTCCGCGCGCGAGCTCGAAGGCGGCGCCGGAGCGCGGCGGGATGATCTGGACGCTCACGCCGCGTCCTTGTCGGCCGCCGGATGGAAGGGGCAGCGCCAAGCGGCGCCGACTTGGCGGCCACTGTACTGGCGGGCCTCGCTGCTGTCGCCGAAATCCGCCAGCATCGGGTTCGGCCCGCCGTCGAGCGCTGTGTCGCGCTTGCGGATCGCGGCCTGCAGGGCGTCGTAGCGCCCCTCCTCGCGCAGCTTGCGGAACTGGTCGTGGAGGTTGAACACCAGCGTCGGCCGCTCGAAGCGCCGCGCCGCGCGGCTCGCGCCGTCATGCAGGCCGAGGACGAAGCAGGCCTCCTGCTTCAGGCTGAAGGCGAAGGCGGAGGAGTCCGGATCCTTCGACACCCGGCTGTCCCATTCGTAGCGCCGGGCGTCGAGCCGGTGCAGGGCGGCGAGCCGCGCCCACAGCGCGGTCTCGAACGCTTTTTCGGACAGGCCGAGCGGACCGTCGAATGTCGCCACGAAGGTCGCGAACATCGGGCTCTCGCGACCGTACCAGTCGATGAAATCATAGAGCTCGCGGAGCAGATCCTCGTCATCCTCCCCGCTCAGGAAGTCTTTTCCGAGCCAGAAGCGGGTCTGATCGCGCTTCAGCGCAGATTTGGCGCCGACACAGGGGAACTCACTGTTTTCGACAAAGTCCCGAAACTGCTCCACCGGGCGGGGAGACGACGCAACATCCAGCATGCAAAGCCCTTGACTCGTGGGACTCCGCCAACGGGCTGCGCGGGGATTGGTTCCGGGGAGGTGCGTCGATGTGGCGGGCTAGGGAGTGGAGCAGAGTATGCTGCGCGCGGTGCCGTTGAACGTCGTCATGCCCGGGCTTGACCCGGGCATCCATCATGCCGGGCGCGTCCGCGCCCGGTGGATCGCCGGGTCAAGCCCGGCGATGACGGTGGAGCAGGGAAGGAACGGCTGCTGCGACGAACCTCAGCTACACCCGCTCGTGGAGCCGCACGTGTCGCACTTCAAGCACGTGCCATTCCGCACCATGGTGAAGTTCCCGCATTCCGAGCAGCTTTCGCCTTCATAGCCCTTGAGACGGGCCTCCATGCGGCGAGCGTCGGCGGTCTTGGCGGCCGACGCCGGGGAGGGGGCTTCCCAGGCGAGGTGGCCGAGGGCCTCCTCCGGCGCCGGCTCGCGCTTCAGCGCGGTCGCGGCCTGGCCGGAGATCGCGGTCGCGGCCGGGCGGCCGCCGATGGCGGTGACGTTGGAGGAAGCCGCCGAACCGCGCGGCTCGCCGGAGGGGGCCGTGGTCGGCACCGCCGTCAGCTGCCGCCCGCGCAGGAGCCCCTTGGAGACGGGGGCCGGCGCCGGGGCCTTGTCCTGGCTGACGCCGCTGCCGATCGAATCCGGAGTGATCTCCGACGGATCGACATGGGCGAGGTCGTAGCGCGACAGGTAGGACACCGCGAGCTCGCGAAACACGTAGTCGAGGATCGAGGTCGCGTTCTTGATCGTGTCGTTGCCCTGCACGAAGCCGGCCGGCTCGAAGCGCGTGAAGGTGAAGGCCTCGACATATTCCTCGAGCGGCACGCCGTATTGCAGGCCGAGCGAGACCGCGATCGCGAAATTGTTCATCACCGAGCGGAAGGCCGCGCCTTCCTTGTGCATGTCGATGAAGATCTCGCCGAGGCGGCCGTCGTCGTACTCGCCCGTGTGCAGGTACACCTTGTGGCCGCCGACGATCGCCTTCTGGGCGTAGCCCTTGCGGCGGCCCGGCAGCTTTTCGCGCTCGCGCACGATCTGCACGCGCTCGACGATCTTCTCGATGACCTGAGCCGTCCGCGCGGCCTGCGGCTGGGCGACCAGCGCCTCGACGGCGTCGTCGGCGTCCTCCTCGTCGTCGGCGATCAGCTGCGACGATAGCGGCTGGCTGAGCTTCGAGCCGTCGCGGTAGAGCGCGTTGGCCTTGAGCGCGAGCTTCCAGGAAAGCTCATAGGCCTTGGCGCAATCCTCGACGGTCGCGTCGTTCGGCATGTTGATGGTCTTGGAGATCGCGCCCGAGATGAAGGGCTGCGCCGCCGCCATCATGCGGATGTGGCTCTCGACCGAGAGGAAGCGCTTGCCGGTGCGGCCGCAAGGGTTGGCGCAGTCGAACACCGGATAGTGCTCCGGCTTCAGGTGCGGCGCGCCCTCGACCGTCATGGCCCCGCAGATATGCGTGTTGGCGGCCTCCACCTCGGCCTTGGAGAAGCCGAGATGGGCGAGCAGGTCGAAGCTCGGATCGTCGAGCTTCTCGGCCGGGACCTTCATGGCGCCGGTCAGGAAGTCCTCGCCGAGCGTCCACTTGTTGAAGATGAACTTGACGTCGAAGGCCGATTTGCAGGCCGCCTCCAGCGTGTCGATCAGCTCGTCCGGAAAGCCCTTGGAGCGCAGCGTCACCGGGTTGATCGCGGGCGCCTGGCGCATCGAGGCGTGGCCGACCGCGTAGACCTCGATCTCGGCGATCTCGGCTTCCGAATAGCCGAGCGCTCGCAGCGCCTCCGGCACGGCGCGGTTGATGATCTTGAAGTAGCCGCCGCCGGCGAGCTTCTTGAACTTCACCAGTGCGAAATCAGGCTCGATGCCGGTCGTGTCGCAGTCCATCACAAGGCCGATCGTGCCGGTCGGGGCGACGACCGAGACCTGCGCGTTGCGAAAGCCATGGGCGGCGCCGAGCTTGAGCGCGCGCTCCCAGGCGTCCTGCGCGGCCTTCACCACGGCGGCTTCCGGGCAGGAGGCGATGTCGAGCGGAACGGGAAGGGTGGAGAGGCCCTCATAGCCCTGCGCCTCGCCGCGAGCGGCGCGCGCGTGGTTGCGGATGACGCGCAGCATGTGCTCGCGGTTCGGCGCGAAGCCCTCGAAGGCGCCGAGCTCGCCCGCCATCTCGGCGGAGGTCGCATAGGCGACGCCGGTCATCAGCGCGGACAGCGCGCCGCACAGCGCGCGGGCCTGCGGAGAGTCATAGCCGATGCCGGACGACATCAGCAGGCCGCCGATATTGGCGTAGCCGAGGCCGAGCGTGCGGTAGCGCCAGGACAGCTCCGCAATCTGGCGCGACGGGAACTGCGCCATCAGCACCGAGATTTCGAGCACCACCGTCCACAGCCGGCAGGCATGGGCGTAGGATTCGACGTCGAACGACTTATCCGCGCGGCGAAACTGCAGCAGGTTGAGCGAGGCGAGATTGCAGGCCGTGTCGTCGAGGAACATGTATTCCGAGCACGGGTTGGACGCCCGGATCGGCCCGGAGGCCGGGCAGGTGTGCCAGTCGTTCACCGTGGTGTGGAACTGCACGCCGGGGTCCGCGCAGGCCCACGCCGCGTAGGAGATCTGGTCCCACAGCTTGCGAGCCTTCAGCGTCTTGACCGGCTTGCCGGTGGTGCGGCCGGTCAGCGTCCAGTCGCCGTCGGTCTCCACCGCGCGCAAAAAGTCGTCGGTGACGCGCACCGAATTGTTGGAGTTCTGGCCCGAGACCGTGAGGTAGGCCTCGCCGTCCCAGTCGGTCGTGAAGGTCTCGAGGTCGATGTCCTGCTCGCCCTGCTTGGCGAGCTGGATCACGCGACGGATCATGTTGTCGGAGACCTGCGCCTTGCGGGCGAGCTTGACCTCGCGCTTCAGCGCCGGGTTCTTCTCGGGCAGGAAGCAGTCGTCGCCCTCGCCCTCGCAGTTCACGCAGGCCTTGAGGATCGCCCGGAGGTGCTTCTTGACGATCCGCGAGCCGGTGACGAGCGCGGCGACCTTCTGCTCCTCCTTCACCTTCCAGGAGACGTAGTTCTCGATGTCGGGGTGGTCGGCGTCGACCACGACCATCTTGGCCGCGCGGCGCGTGGTGCCGCCGGACTTGATCGCGCCGGCCGCGCGGTCGCCGATCTTGAGGAAGGACATCAGGCCGGACGACTTGCCGCCGCCCGACAGCCGCTCGCCTTCGCCGCGCAGGCCCGAGAAGTTCGAGCCGGTGCCGGAGCCGTATTTGAACAGGCGCGCCTCGCGCACCCACAGATCCATGATGCCGCCCTCGTTCACGAGGTCGTCCGAGACGCCCTGGATGAAGCAGGCGTGCGGCTGCGGCCGCTCATAGGACGAGGCCGAGGGGCGCACCTCGCCCGTCTTGTGGTCGGCGTAGAAGTGGCCCTGGCTCGGCCCGTCGACCCCGTAGGCCCAGTAGAGGCCGGTGTTGAACCACTGCGGCGAGTTCGGCGCGGCCTTCTGGGTCGCGAGCATATAGGCGAGCTCGTCGAAGAAGGCGCGGGCGTCCTCCTCGGTGTCGAAATAATCGTGCGTCCAGCCCCAATAGGTCCAGGTCCCGGCGAGACGGTCGAACACCTGCCGGGCGTCACGCTCCGGCCCGTAGCGTTCGCTCTCCGCCAGCGCGTCAAGCGCCGCCTCGTCGGCCACGGAGCGCCACAGCCAGGACGGGACGGTGTTTTCCTCGACCGCCTTCAGCTTCGCCGGCACGCCCGCCTTGCGAAAATACTTCTGCGCCAGGATGTCGACCGCGACCTGGCTCCACGCCTCCGGCACGTCGATGTCGGCTGCGCGGAACACGGTCGAGCCGTCCGGATTGCGGATCTCGCTCGTCGCCTTGCGGAACGGAACCTCGGCGTAAGGAGACTGGCCGGCCTTGGTGTAGCGACGTTCGATGCGCATGACGTCCGAAGCTCCAATTCAGACCGGATGCGCCCCCGCGACGCGTCCGGGCCGCTCGCGCGGCGCAGCATTTGGCCCGCCATGCTCAACGCATGAGGGGGCGATCCCGCGCAAAGATTTGCGCGACGGCGTCCGGGGAGGCTGCCCGCCTCTGCCCGTCGAATTCCGAGATGGTCTGGCTCTCGCCGGGGCCTTTGGACGACCCCGCTGAGAGGAACAAACCTAAAGCGAGTCTCGCGGACGGGTCGAGTCGGAAATGGGGTTATCCACGCTAGCTCTCGTGAACGCCCAGGTTCTCGCCACAAGATATAGTGTTTCGGCAGAAGTGAATCAAACGTTGATGGCCGCCCGCGGATGGTTCCGAGGAGGCTGATTCCCCTCGGATTCAGGACCGCCAGCGCCGCCGCCGGGCGCTGTGGAAAACAGCGGGGAAAATTGACGGCCGCCTCGTCACGTCAGGCGTGCAAGATCGTCGACGATGGCCTCGGCCTCCGCCGCGAACGATTGCGCAGGAGCGATTCCGCGAGTCAGCGCCGACGCGCAGTCGGGGGCAAGTCTATGTTCAGGCTGAAATTAGAATAAGTCGATCAAGCTGGAATTGATTGCCCCAGCGCGGCCTTGCGTCATAGATGTCGGCCTGTCGCGCGCTCGGCGTGACGCAGCGCGGAGGGCATAGTGGCGTCTCTGATCTCACGCACGGAAGTGACGTTGCCCGACCCGCAGCGCGTGGCGTCGTTGCTGATCGAGCACATGCAGGAGCACGACGTGCTCTGCGAGCTTGTCGACGGGCGGACCGTGGTCGACCTCGGAGTCGGCAGCGGGGCGATCGAGGTCACGGCGGCGGCGCTCAAGGTGGAGCTGACCGCGCAGGACATGGGGTCGCTTGAGCTGCTGCGCGCCTTTGTGGCCGAGCATGTCGAGGAGTTCTGCGAGGGATTTAAGCCGACCATCGCCTGGCGCGGCAATGTCGCGGCGTCCGACCGGATCGCCGACTTCCGCGAGCTCCGGCTGAAATCGGTGGTCGAGCTCACGCCGAAAATGCGCCGCCTGACCTTTTCGGGCGAGGATCTCGCCCACTTCGATTCGCGCGAAGGCATCCACGTCCGGCTGTATTTCCCGCCGGACGGGCTGGCGCAGCCGGAATGGCCGCGCGTGGGGGCTGACGGCCAGATCGTCTGGCCGCCGGAGGAGCGCAAGCCCGCCGTCCGCTACTACACCGTGCGCTGCGTGCGGCCGGAAGCAGGCGAGATCGACATCGATTTCGTGCTGCACGACGATCCGGGGCCGGGCGCCAGCTTCGCCGTCCGCGCCGAACCGGGCGCGGTGTGCGGCATGGCGGGGCCTGTCGGCAAGATGGCGCCGCAGTCCGGCTGGACCCTGCTCGCGGGCGACGAGACCGCTCTGCCGGCGATCGCCCGAACGCTGGAGCTGATGCCCGCGCGCGCCCGCGGGGCCGTCCTGATCGAGGTCGACGGCCCGGGCGAGGAGGTTTGTCTCGAGGCGCCGGAGGGCTTCGAGGTCCGCTGGCTGCACCGCTCGGCCGCGCCGGGCACGGGCGGTTCGCCGCTCGCGCAGGCTTTGGCGTCCGCGCTCCGGCCGGAAGCCGACGACGCTTACGCCTGGGTCGCCTGCGAGTACGGCGCCGCCAAGGAGATCCGCGCCCATCTTCGCTCGGCCTGGAAGCTGGCGCGCGACCGCCACATGGTGGTGGGCTATTGGGAGCGCGCCTCGGCCGCCTGAAGCGCTCCGCCCGTCGCAGCGGCGCCACAGCGCAGGACGGCAATGTGACGCTTCCTGCCCGGCGCGCCGGCCCGCCACTGGACAGCGCCTGCATTTTCCTTCACCTGCCAAGCGGAGCCGGGCGTCCGGTAGTCCGGATCCGCAACTCTCGCCCTGGCGGCGACGCGACGAGAGGCCGAAGGTGATGCTGAGCGCATTCCGGAAACTGATGCCGCGCGAAGACAGGTTCTTCGACCTGTTCGAGCGACATTCGCGCACCCTGGTCGCCGGCGCGCACGCGCTGCAGAAGCTGCTCGAAGGCGGCGACGAGGTGCCCCGCTACTGCGCCGAGATCGTCCGCTGGGAGCACGAGGCCGACGACATCGCGCGCGAGGTGCTGCAGATCGTGCGGCGCAGCTTCATCACGCCTTTCGACCGCGGCGACATCAAGGACCTCATCCAGTCGATGGACGACGCCATCGACCAGATGAACAAGACCGCCAAGGTCATCACTCTCTACGAGCTGCGCAGCTTCGACCCGCTGATGCGCGAGATGGGGGTGACGGTCGTCGAGGCTGCGAACCTGACCGCCGAGGCGGTTCCGCTGCTCAGCGCGATCGCCAAGCACTCCACGCGGATCAGCGAGATCACAGAGCAGGTCACCCGCGTCGAGGGGCGCTCGGACGATCTGCACGACCAAGGCCTGAAGAAGCTCTTCCAGTCGGTCGGGCGCGACAATCCGATGGAGTATTTCGTCGGCAGCGAAATTTACCGGCATCTCGAGGACGTCGTGGACCGCTTCGAGGACGTCGCGAACGAGATCAGCGGCATCATGATCGAAAACGTCTGACCGACCGATGACGGAGGCCGCGACGCTCGCCCTGCCGCTCCTGATCGGGTTGATCGGAGTGGCGCTGCTCTTCGACTTTCTGAACGGCCTGCACGACGCGGCCAACTCGATCGCCACCATCGTCTCGACGCGGGTTTTGAGCCCTCGCTACGCGGTGTTCTGGGCGGCCTTCTTCAACTTCATCGCCTTCCTGTTCTTCGGTCTGCACGTCGCGCAGACGATCGGCACCGGCATCGTCGACGCCGCCATCGTCGATCCAAGAGTGATTTTCTGCGCCCTGATCGGCGCGATCGTTTGGAACGTCCTGACCTGGATTCTCGGAATCCCGTCCAGCAGCTCGCATGCGCTGATCGGCGGGCTGGTCGGCGCCGCCCTGGCGAAGGCGGGCTTCAGCGTCATCGTCTGGACCGGGCTTGGCAAGACCGTCGCGGCGATCGTACTGTCGCCGCTCGTCGGCTTCCTGCTCGCCCTGCTGCTGGTGCTGGTGGTCTCATGGGCGGTGGTGCGGCAGACGCCATTTGCGGTGGACCGCGAGTTCCGCCGGCTGCAGTTCGTCTCGGCGTCGCTCTATTCGCTCGGCCATGGCGGCAACGACGCCCAGAAGACCATGGGCATTATTGCGGTCCTGCTCTATTCGCAGGGGCATCTTGGCGGCGAGTTCCACATTCCGCTCTGGGTGGTGCTGAGCTGTCAGGCCGCGATGGCGCTCGGGACGCTCTGCGGCGGCTGGCGCATCGTCCACACGATGGGCTCGCGCATCACCCGGCTGGTTCCGATGCAGGGTTTCTGCGCCGAGACCGGCGGCGCGCTGACGCTGTTCATCGCGACCTGGCTCGGCGTCCCGGTGTCCACCACCCATACGATCACGGGCGCGATCGTCGGCGTCGGGGCGGCGAAACGCACCTCCGCCGTGCGCTGGGCGGTGGCGAGCAACATCGTCATCGCCTGGGTTTTGACGCTGCCTGCAGCCGCCCTGATCGCGGCGGCGAGCTACTGGATCACGGGCGTCTTCGCCTGACGCAAAAAAGGCGGCGCGCCGAAGCCGCCGCCTTGTCTGTCTGGTCCGTCCGACGCGTCCAAAGTGACGCGCCGCTTCCGATCACTTCGGCTGGTCGGACGATTTCGGCGTCTCGGCTCCGCCGCCGCGGCGCGAGTCTTGGTCGGCCTGCTGCTTCTGCACCTCGTCCGGGTTTTTCTGCACGTTCGGGGCGACGTCGTTCATGGCGCCGGTGGTGCCGGGCGAAGTCTTCTGGTCGCCGGTCGCGGAGCCCTTGTCCATGGACGACGTGCCGTCGTGCTTCATGTCGTTGGACTGCGCGTAGGCGCCGCCAAGCATGAGGGCAGTGGCGGCGGCGGCAAGCGTGATACGCTTCAGCATGGGCATGGTTCCTCTCCAGTTTCTAGGCAGATGAGGAACACTTGGGCAGGGAATTTGTTCCCGAGACCTTAGGCTGAAGTCCAGCTGACGTGGCGCGCCGCCAGCGCACCGCCGCCTAATCTGATTTAGAGGCATGCTCCGGCTTGCCCTTGCGGCCGCCGGAAGCGAGCTCGTGAAGCTCCTTTTCCGTCATCGAATCAACCATCGAGCGCGAGGCGACCTTCAGGTCGCTTTTCTTGGTGTCGCCGCGCTTCGCCGAGAGGGCCGCGCCGGCGGCCTTCTGCTGCGCCTTCGATTTTGCAGGCATTGGCTCTTCCTCCCGCTGCTCAGCCCCACCAGCGGTCCAAGGCCCGCCGACGATCGCCAGAGTAGATCGCCATTGCGATCACGGCGCCGGCCGCCGCCGCGAGGCCAAGCGCGGCGAGACCGGGATGCTGGCCGACCGCTTCCCTCGCGCGCGTCGCGCCTGCGCGGACCGTCGTGCCTAGATCGTCATCGTCTTCGAACAGGCTGTGCGACATGTGCCGCGGCCGGCCGTTGATCCGGCTTACGCGGCGCGTGAGATCGTCCACCGTCTTCCGGAGGTCCGCGACCTGCGGGCGATGCGTTTCGTTCGGATCCGATTGTTCGGCCATTTGCAGCCTCCTCCACATGGGCGCTGGAGCGCCTTCGGAGGAGGAATTCGCGAGCCCGGAAAACGTTCCGGCGGCGTTCAGCCCTGTTCGTCGTCCGCGATCTGATCTGCGCCGCGCTTTTCGGCGATATGCACTAGCACGGCCTCCCGGGTCGGATAGGGGCCGAACACCGGCGCGCCGCTCTCGTCGACGGCCCACCAACCCGGCTGGGCGCCGTCCCTCGGTTCGGAGAAGTAGACCGGCTTAAGCATCACAAAAATCCTCCCTTGGGCGCGGTTTTTGCCTTCTAGAGGAGCCCCGCTTCGACGGCGTCCGCGCCGTTGACGACCGCCTCCGCCGGACGCGTCCGGAACTCGGCGGCGCGCTCCGCGAAATAGGCGCAGGTCGCCGCCAGCCCAGCCTCCAGCGTCACCTGCGGCTCCCAGCCCAGATAGCTCCTGGCGCGGCTGATGTCCGGGCGCCGCCGGCGCGGGTCGTCGACCGGGAGCGGCTTCGTCACGACGGCGCAGTCCGCGCCGAGATGCGCCAGCACGAGGCGGACGAGCTCGTTGACCGTGAGCTCCTGCGGATTGCCGAGGTTGATCGGGCCCGGAAGCTCCTTCTCGCAGGCCATCAGACGGATGAAGCCCTCGACGAGATCCGAGACGTAGCAGAACGAGCGCGTCTGCTCGCCCGAGCCATAGACGGTGATGTCCCGCCCGCTGAGCGCCTGGCAGATGACGTTCGAGACGACGCGGCCGTCGTCGGGCTGCATTCGGGGGCCGTAGGTGTTGAAGATGCGGGCGATGCGGGCGTCGACGCGCCGCGCCCGGAGCGCGTCCGCGGCGAGGCACTCGGCCGCCCGCTTGCCTTCGTCGTAGCAGGCGCGCGGGCCGATCGGGTTGACGTTGCCGCGATAGGTCTCGGGCTGCGGATGAACGTCAGGGTCGCCATAGACCTCGCTGGTCGACGCCAGCATGAAGCGCGCGCCCTTGCCGGCTGCGAGGCCAAGCAGCTGGTGCGTGCCCATGACGCTCGTCAGCATCGTGTGCTCGGGGTCGGCCTGATAGTGCGGCGGGGACGCCGCGCAGGCGAGATTGTAGATCTCGTCGATCCGGTCCCGGCCGGACGCGATGCGCTGGGGCAAGGGATCGATGACGTCGGCCTCGATCAGCGTGAAGCGCGGCTCGCGCTCGAACTGGCGCAGGTTCTCGATCCGGCCGGTGAGCAGATTGTCGATGCAGATCACGCGGGCGCCGTCGGCGATCAGCCGGTCGCAGAGGTGAGAGCCCAGGAAGCCCGCGCCTCCGGCGACGACCGCCGTCTTGCCGCCCGCTCGCATGTCCGACATCGTCACGCTCCTACCGCAAGGCCGCTCGAAGCCTCCTCGCCAACCCTGATCGCGCCAGAACTCGCCAGCGCTTCGTCCACATAGGTCTCGAATTCCCGCGCGCGATGGCTCGCGGTATGGCCGCCGAGCACCTTGGCGCGCGCAGCGCTCCCCAGCCGGGCGACGCGTTCCGCTGGCCACTCCCGCACCGCCCGCAGCACGTCGTCGGCGTCCTCGGCGATGACGATCTCCTGGTCTGGCCGGAACAGCTCGTCGAGCCCTGCCCAATTGTCGGAAACGACCGGGCACCCGGTCGCCGCGGCCTCGAACAGCCGCACGCTCGGGCTGTAGCCGGCGGCGGTCATGTCGGCGCGCGTCAGGTTGAGCGTAAAGCGGCTCGCCGCGTAGAAGCTGGGCAGCTCAGGCGGCGCAAGATGCGGGATCCACTCGACATTCGCCGGCCAGACGAGATCCGCCGGATAGCCGGACCCGGCGACGGCGAACCGCAGGTCCGGGGCGCGACGCGCGACCTCCAGAAGCAGGCTTTCCAGCTTCGGCTGCCGGTCGGGGCTGTAGGTTCCGAGATAGCTGAGGTCCCATCGCTTCGGCAGGTCCTGCGGCGCGAAGGCGTCCGGATCGACGGAGCAGTAGAACGGGCGCGCGGCGCGCGCGCCGTAGTCGGTCTCGAGCCGCCGCAGCGTCGGCCCGCCTGTGAACGACAGATAGCCGTCGAACAGCCGGATGACGTCCGGCGTGAGGTAGGCGCAGCGCGCGTCGTCGACCGCGGCCAGCGTGACGGGCGTGTCGATGTCGTAGAACAGATAGGCGCCCTCGCGGACGAAGCCGCGGACCCGTCGCGCGACCTCGATCCCGTCCGGCACGTAGGAGCCGACCATCACGGCGTCGGCGTTGGCGATCCGCTCCCGCCAGCGGTCGAGCTCGGCGACGCTGTCGTAGAGCGCGAGCTCGCAATAAGCCGGGTCCGTCAGGTCGCGGTGGCTCGCATACCAGGGCTGGTCCCGCTCGAGGAAAAGGATGCGGTGGCCGCGCCCGGCGAGCGCCTTCAGCAGAGCGCGGAACGTGGTGGCGTGGCCATTACCCCAGGAGGAGGAGAGGCTAAGCCCGAGAACGACGATGTCGAGCGGACGCGAGCTCATGCGGCGTTCTTCTCCCGCTTGGCGGCGATCTCCCGCCTGAGCAGCGCGTCGACCTGGTCGCCGCGGCGCTCATAGGTGTGATCGGCCAGCACCCGACGCAGCGCGCGCTGGCCTATCGCCTCGGCACGGTCGCGCGTGAGGCCGGCGAGGTGCTCGGCGACGTCGGTTCCGTCGCGGGCGACCAGCACCTCTTCGTTGGGCGTCAGGAACAGCTCGAGCCCTTCCCAGGCGTCGGTGATCAGGCAGGCGCCGGCGCCGGCGGCCTCGAACACGCGCGTCGCGGGCGAGAAGCCGGTCGCCGCCATGCTGTCGCGGGCGATGTTGAGCACCGCGCGGGGCGTCACGTTGAAAGCGTTGTGGTCGCGCGTATAGACGTGGCCGAGATGGCGCACGTTCGCCGGCAGCGCGCGATGCTCCCAGCCCGAACCTCCAAGGAGGAACGAGCGCTCGGGAAGGCGAGCCGCGGGCTCGAGGAAGAAGGTCTCCACCCGCGCCTCGCGGTCGGGCAGGCGGTTGCCCAAGAAGGCGAGGTCGCAGGCGAAGCGCTGGTCCGGCGCGACGGGGTGATGGCTCTCCGGGTCGAGCGCATTGTAGACCGGCACGCAACGGCGCGCGCCGAGCCCCTCATAGGCGTTCACCACCGGGTCGCCGCCGCCATAGGTCAGCACCATGTCGATCTCGCCGAACGCGTCGGAGATCGGGTGGCCTGGACGGCCGCGGATCTCGGCGAGCGTCGCCGGCGCGTCGACGTCCCAGAAGATGCGCAACGCGTCCGGCCGGGCGGCGCGCATGGTCTGCGCGACCAGCTCGTCGTCGAACACCCCGACGCCGCTCGCCTTGACCACCACGTCCGCGACCGGCGCCTCCGCCACCACGCTGCGCAGGCCATCCTCGGTCGCCGGCCATACGACGACCTTCGCCCAGTCCGGCGGCTCGATGTCGCGATGCGACTGCCGGTCGAACGCGTCGGGCTCATAGAAGACGATCTCGTGCCCGCGGCGGGCGAGCGCGGACAGCACCCCCCGGTAGTAGGTCGCCGCCCCGTTCCAGTAGGAAGACAGCAGGCTCGAGCCGTAAAACGCGATCTTCATGCCGTGGCGCTCTCGATCTGGGACGCGCGCAGTTCCGAAACGAAGCCGAGGAGCTCCTCGGCGCGATGCCGGCAGGTGTGCCGGGCGCGGATCGCGGCGAGGCCATTGCGCGCCAGCTCCTGGCGAAGCTCCGGATCGTTCCGAATGGCGCGCATGTGGGTCGTCATCTCGGCTTCATCGTTCACGACTAGAAAGTCGCGACCGGGCTCGAACAGGCGCTCGCTGTCGGCCCAGGGCGCGGACAGCAGCGGAATCCCGCAGGCGAGCGCCTCGAACACCCGGATGGTGGGGATGCCCGGCAGGCTCTGCACGTAAAGCCGGCGGGGCACATGCACTGTCGCGAGATGGCGGGCGTAAACCTCCGGCGCGCGGGGGTTGGCGAGCCAGCCATGATAGCTCGCGCCATGGCGGGCGAGCTCCTTCAGCGCATCGTCGGGATAGCGGACGCCGTAGATGTCGAGCCGCAGGCCGGCGGCGGCCGCGGGGCGGAGCAGGAAGCGGCGGAGCTCGTCGCTACGCTCGTCGTCGCCCCAATTTCCGATCCACACGAGTCCGTCGCGCTCGCGCTCTGTGGCGGGCGGGCGGAACAGGCGGGTGTCGGCCGCCTCATGCCAGACGAAGGCGCGGCGGCCCCAGCCGAGCTTGCGGTAGGCGTCCGCGAGGCTCGCTCCGAAGGCGAGCACGCCGTCATAATCGTCGAGGCGGTAGCGGCCCATCGCGTCCGGCTCGCTCGCCATCCGGTGATGCGTGTCGTGGAACAGCAGCGTGAAACGCGCCCCTTGCGCCCGAAGGCTGCCAAGCGCGTTCACCAGCGCCGGCTCGTTCCACTCGTGGACGAGCACGAGATCCGCCCCGTCCGTGAGGGCGGCGAGGTCAGGATCATCCCCATAGGTCTCGAAAGACAGCTCCGGATAGGCCGACAGGAACGGCGCGAAGCCGGCTTCGCCATGGTCGGCGAAGAGGTTCTGCACGCTCCAGGGGTTTTCCGGCTCGAGCGCCGCCACCTCGTGCCCGGCCTGCGCGAGCTCGCGGAGCACGCCACGGACAAAATGCGCGTTGCCGTGGTTCCAGCAGGATCGCAGCGAATGGGTGAAGTAGACGATCCTCATGCCGCCGCCCCCACGCGATCGGGAGCGGAGAGCGCCTCGCGGTAGAGCCGGAGCATGCCGGCGGTCATCGCGTCGCGCGTAAATCGGCGCGAGCGCTGCCGGGCGATAGCGCCGAAATGGGCCCGCTCATCGGGCGCATCGAGCAGCCGGGCGATGTGATCGGCGAAGCCGTCGGCGTCGCCAGGCGACGCGAACAGCGCCGCCCCGTTCCAGAGCTCGCGCAGCGTCGGGATGTCGGAGAGCACGAGCGGGCAACCTGCGCGCGCCGCCTCCAGCGCGGCCAGACCAAAGGGCTCGTAGCGCGCGGCCGAGGCGAACACAGGGCGGCGGGCGAGCCGCGCCCGAACCTCGTCCGCGCTGAGCTGGCCGAGCGCTTGTATGGTCTGAAGCCGGATCGCCGCGGCGCCGTCCGGGGAAGCCAGGGCGCCGGCGGCCTCGAACGGGGCGGCGATGCGCGCCGCCGCCAGGTCCAGCGTCGCGACGTCCTTGGCCTCGTCCCAGAGGCGGCCGACGGTAAAGACGCTCGCAGCTCCTGGAGAGACGGGCTCGTCGCGCGGCGCGGCGCCGACGCCGTTCGGGACGACGACCGGCTCATGCGCCAGCCCGTAGGCCGCGCGGGTCGCCCTCGCGAACGCCGCGGTCGGCGCGACCAGGCGGTCGGCCGCGACATGGCCGTGCGCCGTCGCGGCGACACGCCACTCGAAGTCGGCGGGCAGAGGGCCGTCCCGCATCGCCTCCCACCAGGTCGCCAGGCAGGAGTGGCAGCTGACGATGACCGGAACGCCATAGTCGGCCAGCGCGTAGGCTGCGCCATGGAGGTGCACGACGTCGGCCGAGGCGGCGCGGGCGAAGGCCGCCAGCGCCTCGGCCGCATGGCTGATCTCGCCTGGCGAGCGCGCGAGCCAATCCAGCGGCAGCCCGGTGGGCGCGACGGTCACGCCCGGATAGACTTCCGCGGACGCGATCTGCCGTGGGGTCGGCGCGGGGCCGAGCGTCGCGAGCGTCGTAGATACGCCGGCGGCCGACAGCCCGGCGGCGAGCTCCACCGCATGGGTCCAGACGCCGCCGACCGCGTCGGCGGTGAGCAGAAGGCGGAGCTCCGACGCTTCGCCCATCAGCGGTCCGCCCCCGATGGCCGGCGGGCGGCGAGCGGCCTCGTCACGCTGCGCCTCCCGCGACGGCGAGCGCCGGCGCCTCGCGGCGCATGGAGGACAGCCACTCGATGAGATCGCCCAGCCCGTCGCGCCAGTGGCGCGGCCGCGGCAAGCCGAGCTCCTGAATGGCGCGGCGCGTGTCGGAGACGTAGTAGCGCTGGTCGCCAGCCCGCCACGGCGCGAGCTCCGATGCGATCGGTCGACCGGTAAGCTCGATAATCGCCGCCATGACGGCCCTGAGGCTCACGACGTTTTCCGGTCCGCCGCCGAGGTTGAAGGCGCGGCCTGAGATGGCCTCGATCCGGTCGGCGGCGGCCACATAGGCCTCGACCGCGTCACTGACATGCAGAACGTCGCGCACCTGCAAGCCGTCGCCATAGATCGTCAGCGGCGAGCCTTCGAGCGCCGAGCGTGCGAAATGCGCGACCCAGCCCTGGTCCTCGGTGCCGAGCTGGCGGGGCCCGTAGATGCAGCTCATCCGCAGCACCGCAGTCGGCAGGCCGAAGCTGCGCGAATAGTCCAGAACGTACTGATCCGCCGCGCCTTTTGAGCAGCCATAAGGGGTGTGGAAGTCGACCGGCCGGCTTTCGCCGACGCCGTAGCGCCGCAGCGCGGCGTCGACGGGCGCATAGCCGTCCTGCTCCTGCACGAGCTCGACGTCGCCGAGATCGCCATAGACCTTGTTGGTGCTGGCGAAGATCACGGCCGGCCGCCGGGCCTTCTGCCGCGCGGCCTCCAACACGTTGATGGTGCCCAGCGCGTTGACCTCGAAATCCGCGCGCGGGTCGACGAGGCTCGTCGTCACCGCCGTCTGGCCGGCGAGATGGAAGACGGTGGCGACATCCCGCATCGCCGCCGTCACGGCGCTCATGTCGCGGACGTCGGCGATCACCACCTCCACCCGCTCCGGGTGCCGGCGGCGGAGCCACTCGACGTTCGTCTCGACGCCGGGCCGCGCGAGCGAATCGAGGACGCGCACGCGCCCACCGTCACGCGCGATGCGATCGACCAGGTTGGATCCGATGAAGCCTGCGCCGCCGGTCACGAGCGCGGGGGCGCGGGACGAACCGCCGCCGCGGGACCCGACGCTCATCGCATCAGCCCCCGCCTCTCAAGTTCGAGCCGGGCGTCGCCGACGCGATCGACAGGCGTCTGCTGGCTGACCCAATCGACGAGATCGCCCAGCGAATTCTCGAAATCGCGCTCGGCCCGGAAGCCCAGCGTCCGCTCGATCTTCGAGACGTCGGCGATGCAGTGGCGGATGTCTCCGGAGCGCGCCTTTTCGGCGATCTCAGGCTGGAGATCCTCGCGGCCCATCACGCGCGCCAGCGAGACGGCGACGTCCTTGATCGAGCGGTCGCGGCCGCTTGCGACGTTGAACACCTCGCCATTCGCCTCCGGACGGTCGAGGACCGTCAGGAAGGCGCGCGAGATGTCGTCGACATTCACGAAATCGCGACGCTGCTCGCCATCCTCGAACACAAGCGGCGCTTGGCCGTTGAGGATGCGCGAGGCGAAGATCGCCAGGACCCCGGTATAGGGGTTCGAAAGCGCCTGGCCCGGACCGTAGACGTTGAAGAGGCGCAGCGCCGCGCCTTCCATGCCGTAGGCCGCGGTGACGTTCAGCGTCAGCCGCTCCTGGACATATTTTGTCAGTGCGTAGACCGAGCCGACGTTGGGCCGCTTGGTCTCCGGCGTCGGGACGGGGATCAGCGGGCGCCCCTGCGCGTCGGTCGGGTCCCAGGCCCCGGCGGAGCCCTTCACGCGCTGCACTTCCTCCAGCAGGGCGCCGTCGGCGTCGCGATAGAGGCCTTCGCCATAGACGCTCATCGAGGACGCCACCACGACGCGCTGCACCGGCTGATCGATCAGCGCCTGGAACAGCACTGCGGTGCCGAGGTCGTTGACGGCGACGTATTTGTCGATCGCATACATGCTCTGGCCGACGCCGACCTCGGCCGCGAGATGCACCACCTTGTCGACGCCCTTGAGGGCCCGCGCCATCGCCGCGGCGTCACGCACGTCGCCGCGGATGAAGTCGTCCGCGAGGGGCACCGCCGGGTCCTCGCCGTGGACCTGCTCGATGAGGCTGTCGAGGATGCGCACGCGGTCGCCGCGCGCGATCAGCGCAGACGCGACGTGACGACCGATGAAGCCGGCGCCGCCGGTGATCAGCACAGTTTGAGCCATGTTTCTCAGTCCTGACCGTTCCGGAAGGAGTCCTTGCAGCTGGTCCCTTCGAGACTTTCTTCCTTGTGGCCGAAGCCCGCTCCAAGAATCCCGACCGGCTCGACGGCGCGCGCTCCGGACGGCGACCCGACGCGCCCTGCCGTCCATGTGCGGATGACGTCGTGATCCATGGTCGTCTGTGCTGAGCTCATAGCTGTCCGGAGGTCGGTGTGGCGGATAGGGCCGGAACGGCAGCTTCAGCTGCTTTGTTCCCGTTGATGACGCTGTGAATCAGAAAAAAGGTTCATGCTGGTCAGGGTTTTGGGAACACGGTCCTTTCGCGCGGCGTTTCAGCGCTGATCAGGTGACGCAGGCGAAACCTAACGCAGTTACGTAGCGTCCGCTTCGGGGCGCGCGCGGTTCTCGCGCGGCGAAATCGGGAGACAGAGTTTGTCATCGCTTAGGGTCGGCATCGTCGGCGTCGGGAACTGCGCGTCGTCATTCGCGCAAGGCTTGGCGTATTATCGCGACGCGCGCGGCAACGAGCCCATACCGGGCCTGATGAGCGCCGACCTCGGCGGCTACCATGTCGACGACGTCTCGATCTCTGCGGCCTTCGACGTCAACGCCGCAAAGGTCGGGCGGCCGCTGCGCGAGGCGCTGCTCGCGGCGCCCAACGACACGCTGCGCTTCGCCGAACTGCCCGAGCCGGGGCCGGTGGTGCTGCGCGGCCCTACGCTGGACGGTATCGGCGAGTATCTCACGGACGAAATTCCCGAATCGGAGGCGCCGCCGGTGCAGGTGGCGGACGCGCTGCGGGAGAGCGCCACCGATGTTCTGGTCTCCTATCTGCCGGTCGGCTCGCAGCGGGCGACGGAATTTTACGCCGAGCAGGCGCTCGAAGCCGGCTGCGCCTTCGTCAATTGCGTGCCGGTCTTCATCGCCTCCAATCCCGCTTGGGCTCAGCGCTTCAGAGAGCGGGGGCTGCCGCTGATCGGCGACGACATCAAGAGCCAGGTCGGGGCGACGATCGTGCACCGCACGCTGGCGAACCTGTTCAGGGAGCGCGGCGTAAGGCTCGATCGGACGTATCAGCTCAACTTCGGCGGCAATTCTGACTTCAAGAACATGCTGGAACGGTCTCGGCTGACATCGAAAAAGGTGTCCAAGACCCAGGCCGTGACGAGCCAGCTCGACGTCCCGCTTCCCGCGTCCGACGTGCATGTCGGGCCGAGCGACCACGTGCCGTGGCTGACCGATCGCAAGACCGCTTACATCCGGCTCGAAGGCACGGCGTTCGGCGGCGCGCCGCTTTCCGTCGAGCTCAAGCTTGACGTGTGGGACTCGCCGAATTCGGCCGGGATCGTCATCGATGCGGTGCGCTGCGCCAAGCTCGCGCTCGACCGCGGCGTGTCCGGACCTCTCGAAGGCCCCTCGGCGTGGTTCATGAAGTCGCCGCCGCGCCAGTTCACCGACCACGAGGCGGCGGAGCTCGCGGCGGCCTTTGTGGACGGTCGCTCGGACGGGGCATGACCACGCTGTTCTTCCTCGTCCGGCACGGCCGCCATGCCGGCTTCGGAGAGCGGCTGCTGGGACGCACGCCGGGGATCCATATCGACGAAGAGGGACGCGCGCAGGCGCGGCGGGTCGCGCCGAAGGTGAGGGCTTTCGCCGAAGCCGGCCAGTGGAGCCCCGTCATGGTGGTGGCGAGCCCGCGCGAGAGGACGCAGGACACCGCGGCGGTGATCGCCGCCGACCTCGGCCTCCCGCTCGAGGTGAGCGGCGCGTTCGACGAGATCGACGTCGGCGAATGGGCCGGCAGGCGCTTCGAGGAGCTCGATAGCGACCCCCGCTGGCGCATCTGGAACGAGGATCGCGAACATGCCCGCGCGCCGGGAGGCGAGACGATGGCGGAGGCGCAAGCTCGCGCTCTCCAAGGGTTGGGCCGGCTCGCCGCGCGCTACGACGAGCGCATCGTTGTGGTCGTCAGCCATGCCGACGTCATCAAGTCGGTGCTGCTGATGGAGCTCGGGATGCCGCTCGGGCACTACTGGAAGATCGAAATCGGGCCTGGCGAGTTCGGCCTCCTGAGCCGGGAGCCGGACGAGACAGGACCGCCGAAGGAGACGCACGCATGAGCCTGAGCGACGCTGAACCGCTCTCCGCAGAGGATATCCGCCGTCGCGTCGAGGAGCTCGGACCGTGGTTCCACAATCTCGATCTCGGCGGCGTCCAGACGGCGCCGGGACACTTTCTCGGCAACCACCCGTCCGACAAATGGAACAGGTTCGCCCACGCGCTTCCTGATGACCTCACTGGCGCGAGCGTGCTCGACATCGGCTGCAACGCCGGCTTCCACTCCTTCGCGATGAAGCGGCGCGGCGCAGGCCGGGTGGTCGGCATCGACTATGACGAGCGCTACCTCGCCCAGGCGCGCTTCGCGGCCGAAACGCTCGGCTTCGACGACGTCAGCTTCCGGCAGCTCTCGGTCTACGACGTCGCGGAGCTCGGCGAAAAATTCGACGTCGTGGTGTTCATGGGCGTCCTTTACCATCTGCGCCACCCGCTGCTGGCGCTCGACCTGATCCACGAGCACGTCGCGGGCGACATGCTGCTGTTCCAGACGCTGCAGCGCGGCTCGCCCGAGGTGCATCCGGTCCGGTCGGATTACGATTTCTTCGAGGGCGAGTTCGAGGCCGAGGGCTACCCGCTGGCCTACTTCGTCGAGCACGCCTATGCGGGCGATCCGAGCAATTGGTGGATCCCCAACCGGGCAGGCTCCGAGGCCATGCTGCGGGCCGCCGGCTTCGAGATCGTCTCACAGCCGGAGGCCGAGACCTTCATCTGCCGGCGGGGCCCGACCCCGTGGCAGGGGGCCGTCTATCCCTCACGCGGAGCTGCGCGATGATCGAAGCCGCCATGATCTGGAACGAGCCGAACAACAAGTCCCACTGGGACCTCGAGCTCGATCCCGACTGGAGCCGCTTCGCCGAGACCGCAAGCGCCGCCGGCAAGGCCATCAAGGCCGCAAATCCGGCTCTGCCGCGGGTTCTGGGCGGCATGTCGCCGATCGATCCGTTCTTCCTGCTGAAGCTCGCCGAGCGCGGCGTGCTCGACAATGTCGACGTGGTCGCGGTGCACGGGTTCCCGCTCGACTGGAACCTGTGGAAGATCGACGAGTGGCCGGAGAAAGTGGAGGAGATCCGCCGCGCCACGCATCTGCCGGTCTGGGTGACGGAGGTCGGCGTCTCGAGCTTCGGCTCCGAGGAAGTGCAGGCCTGGGGCGTGAGGCGGACGGCCGAACTGCTCGCCGGAAATGTCGACCGCGTGCACTGGTACAGCCTCTACGACCTGCCCAAGACCTGGGAGGCGACGACGCGCCACCGCGAGGCGGAGGGCTCGTCGTACTACCGGCATTTCCACATGGGCCTGCTGCGCGAGGACGGCGCGCCCAAGCCTGCCCTTCAGGCGTTCGCCGAGGCGGGGCAGGGGATGGGCCTCTGCCAGTGGTTCCACTTCGAAGACCATCGGCTGGACGAGGCGGTCGCCTGGCTCCATCGCCTCGGGGTCCGGCACGTTCGCACAGGGCTGTCCTGGGCCGACAGCTTCCGTCCCAACGCGCTCGACTGGTTCGACCGGCAGATGGCGGCCCTGTCCGATTTCGACGTGACCGTCACCTTCTGCTTCACGCCCGAGCATCGAGGGATCGCGCCGCACCACACCAGCCCGCCGATCGATCCGGAGGAGTTCGCCTCGTTCTGCGGCGATATGGTCCGCCGCTACGCCCCCAGTGCAACGGCCGCGGACGCTGGCGCGCCTGTGAGCGACGAGGAGTGGGCCAGCAAGGACCCCTCGGCCAATCTCGAGACGCTGCTGCGCCATGTCGGCGGCGGAAGCTGACATGGGCCGGGCGTGACGCCCCGGCGGGGCGGCTCTATAGCTGCGGGCCGGGCCTCAGGTCCCGTCGGAATTGGTCGAGAACACATGGCTGAACCCGCAGGCTTCGCGTCGCTTCACCGGCATGGCTTCGTCCGCGTCGGCGTCGCCACGCCGAAGGTCTTCGTCGCCGATCCGCAACGGAACGCCGCAGCGACGCTTGATCAGGCGGTTTCAGCCGCGGGGCAGGGGATCGACCTGCTGATCTACCCGGAGCTTGGCCTTTCCGGATATGCGATCGACGATCTGCACCTGCAGGACGCCCTCTTGTCCGGCGTCGAGCGCGCGCTCGCCGAGGTTGTCGAGCGCAGCCGTGAGCTGAGCCCCGTCCTGCTGCTGGGGGCTCCGGTCCGGCGCAACGGACGCGTCTACAACTGCGCGGTCGCGGTGGCGCGCGGCCGCATTCTTGGCGTCGTGCCCAAGACCTTCCTGCCGAACTATCGCGAATATTACGAGAAGCGCTGGTTCGCCTCGGGGGCCGGCCTGCGCGGCCTTGAGATCGAACTCGCCGGCCAGGTCGCGCCATTCGGCGCGGACCTGCTGTTCGCGGCCGAGGATCTTCCAGACTTCGTCTTCCACGTCGAGATCTGCGAGGATTACTGGGCGCCGACGCCGCCCTCCACGATGGGCGCGCTCGCCGGCGCGACCATCCTCTGCAATCTGTCAGCCTCCAACATCACGGTCGGCAAGTCCGCCGATCGCGCGCTGCTCTGCGCCTCGCAGTCGATGCGCTGCGTCGCCGCCTACGCCTATTCGGCGGCCGGCGACGGCGAAAGCACCACCGACATGGCCTGGGACGGGCAGGGGTCGATCTATGAGCTGGGCGAGCCGCTGGCGCAGTCCGAGCGCTTCTCCCGTCAGCCGCAGATCATCGCGGCGGACGTGGACGTCCAGCGCATCCGGCTCGAGCGCTCCCGCACGCCGACCTTCAACGACGCGGCCGCGCTGAGTGGTCATCCCGAGACGGCGTTCCGCACGGTCCGCTTCCGCCATGAGCCGAGCTTTGCGGATCTGGGCCTCAGGCGGGCGATCCGCCGCTTCCCTTATGTGCCGGACGCGCCGGAGCGGCTCGACCTCGACTGCTATGAGAGCTTCAACATCCAGGTCAGCGCGCTGGTGCGCCGCTTCGAGGCCACCACCGGCTCGCACATGGTGATCGGCGTCTCCGGCGGCCTCGACTCAACCCACGCGCTGATCGTGGCCGCCAAGGCCTGCGACCTGATGGGGCTGCCGCGCTCGACGATTCTCGGCTTCACCATGCCGGGGTTTGCGACCGGCGAGGAGACCAGGAGCAACGCGTGGAAGCTGATGCGCGCGCTTGGGATTGAGGCCGAGGAGATCGACATCCGCCCCGCCGCCCGGCAGATGCTGGCCGACATGGGCCACCCCTTCGCGCGCGGCGAAAAGGTCTACGACATCGCCTTCGAGAACGTGCAGGCGGGCTTGCGCACGGACTATCTGTTCCGGCTGGCGAACCAGCGCCGCGGCTTCGTGGTCGGCACCGGCGATCTTTCGGAGCTGGCGCTTGGCTGGTGCACCTATGGCGTCGGCGACCAGATGAGCCATTACGCCGTCAACGCCGGGCTGCCGAAGACGCTGATCCAGTATCTGATCCGCTGGACGGTGCGCACCGGCCAGTTCGACGCGGCAACTGGCGACATCCTGACCGCGATCCTCGACACCGAGATTTCGCCGGAACTCGTGCCCGCCGACGACACCGGCGCGATCCAGAGCACGCAGTCGAAGGTCGGTCCCTACGAGTTGCACGACTTCTTCCTGTTCCACATCCTGCGTTACGGGCTGCCGCCGTCAAAGGTCGCCTTCCTCGCCTGGCACGCCTGGCGGGACGCCTCGTCGGGCCTGTGGCCGGCGCATTTTCCGGACGACGCGAAGAACGCCTACGACCTGCCGACGATCGCGCGCTGGCTGGAGGCCTTCCTCCGGCGGTTCTTCCAGACCAGCCAGTTCAAGCGCAGCGCGCTGCCGAACGGCCCCAAGATCTCGGCCGGCGGCAGCCTCTCGCCGCGGGGAGACTGGCGCGCGCCGTCTGATTCTGTCGCCGACGTCTGGCTCGCCGAACTCCGCGAGGCGCTGCCGGAGCTTGGCGGGGACTAACGCTCAGGCCACGCTGCGAGCAGCGGCTCGGCGGTCGTCAGGAAAATCTGCTGGCCGAAGCGCTGGGCGTAGAGCTTGATCAGCGCGTCATGCGTATCGTCGCTGGAGCTGCACAGGGCGTCCTTCACCAGCACGACGAAATAGCCACGCTCCACGGCCGACAGGACCGCCGCGGCCACGCACATGTCCGTCTCGGCGCCGGTGACGACGAGCGTATCGACGCCCCGCGCCTGGAGATCCTGGTGCAGCTGCGTGTTGTGGAACGGCGAGTAGCCCGGCTTGTCCAGCACTGCGGCCGGAGGCGCGAGACGCCCGAGCGGATCGAGCAGCTTCAGCAGTTCCGGGTCCAGGCGCTCGCGCGTGAAGTCTCGCCAGCGCTCGAAATAGGCGCGCCAGGAGCCCTGCGCCTCGTCGGGCGTGCGGGGCGGGATGAAGCGCGTGAAGATCGTCTCGGCGGCGTGGCGTCCTGCGATCTCCTCCACGACCGGCAGCACCCGGTCCATCCAGGGCGTGCGCCACTCGGTTTCCTCGGCGAACATCTTCTGCATGTCGATGCAGAGATGGGCGACGACCCGGCCCGACAGATCGGGGCATTCGCGCTCCTGTGACGGCTTGCCGTTATCGCCCACTCGGCCCCTCCAGCTTGAACAACTCCGGAGGCGATAAGGTCTGCGGCGGCTTCGGCGTTCCCGAGCTCAGGCGATCAGCGCCGCTCGGGATGCACGACCACGGTGGCGGTCAGTCCGGAGGAGAGCTGAAGGTCGGCAGGCGGATCGACAATGCTGATGCGCACCGGCACGCGCTGCGCGAGGCGCACCCAGGAGAAGCTCGGATTGACGTCGGCGATGAGGTCGTTGCTGGTGGTGTTCTCGCGGTCGACGACGGCGCGCGCGATGCTCTCGACCCGGCCGCGCAACTCGCCCGATCGGCCCATCAGCCGGATCGTCGCCGGATCGCCGGGATGGATCGCGAACAGCTTGGTCTCCTCGAAATAGCCGGCCACGAAGAAGCTGTCGCTGTCGACCAACGCGACGACCCGGTTGCCTGCCGTGACGTAGTCGCCGGGGTCGAGCAGCAGATTGGTGACGTAGCCGTTGACCGGCGAGCGCACCGTGGTGCGATCGAGATCGAGCTCCGCCACCTCGCGTTCGGCGATCGCCTGCTGCAGCGCGCCTTCGGCTGAGGCGAGCGCTGTCTGCGCCTGCTCGCGGGTCTCCTCGGAAACCGCCGCCGAGGTCAGCCGCTCGCGCCGCTCGGCCTCGCGGCGGCGCTGCTCGACCTCGGCCCGGCGCTCGGCTTCGATCGCCTTGGCGCGGTCGAGCGCCAGCCGGTAGCGCGCCTGGTCGATGACGAACAGCACGTCGCCCTTGTGAACCGTCTGGTTGTCGCGGATGCGCAGGTCCGACACCGCCCCCGAGACATCGACGACCATCTGGACGATGCGCGCCCGCACACGTCCGTCGCGAGTCCACGGCGTCTCGGTGTAGGAGCGCCAGACATAGACGCTGGCCGCGATCGCGGCCGCGACCGCGAGAAGCGTGACGGCGTAGCGCAAACTGCTCCGGAGCGACGGCATCTCGGCGGCTGACTCACATCAGGGCGGCGACAACCGCCGCCAGGAGGACGACATAGGCGCACAGGTTGAACAGCGCCGGATGCCAGACGAAGCGATAGAAGCCGGCGCGCTCGAGCGCCAGCCGCAGCGGCTGCCACAGCAGCATGGCCGCCCCGGCGTAAAGCAGAAGCGGCGGCACGTAGACGCCGAGAATGTCGACTTCCTTGATCATGCGGCTGCCGCGCCGAACATCGCCGGATGCCGGCTCAGGCTGCCGCGCAGGGCCGCGACCGCGACCGCCAGATCGGCGGCGTCCTGTCGCCCGGCGTGTCCGGGATCGAGCGCGGCCGCGAGCGCAGCGTCGAGCTCGGCGAGCGGGAGGCGGGATGGCTCACCGCGCGCGAGGCGCCGGAAATGATCCGAAAGTCTATCGAGCGCTTGTCCGATCGGCTCGGCGACGGGCGGCGGCAGACCGGCTGCGTAGCGCCTGAGCGCGAGCGCGTTCAGCCCGACGCGCAGCCCCGCCAGCGCCCCCTGCTCGATGGCGAGATGATCGGGATTGGCGAGGTCGAGGCGCGTCATCAGGCTGTTGATACGGTCGAACATGCGGCTCTCGAATACCAGCCGGGGCGGCGGGCGGCGGGTGCCGGAGACGTCCGCGAGCTCCTCCCGAACGCCCCGGGTCAGCCGGGCGATCGGCCAAGCGGCGCCGATCGGCCGCAGCACGCGGAGCAGCACGGTGGCGAGCGCGATGCCGGCGAGGCTCGCCAGCACGGTGTTGGCGAAGCCGGCGAAATCGAGCGTCATCTGCCGGGAGAGACCCATCATGCTGAGGGCCCCCAGGCCAAAAGCGAGGGCGGGGAGGCCCGTGCGCGGGCTCCCCATGAAATACGCAATCCCCAACAGTAACGGGGCGAGCGCCATGGCGAGTTCGTCAAAACCCTCCAGTCGCGGCAGGATGACGAAGCCGTACAGCGCCGCCGCGGCGGCGCCCGCCGCCGTCATGCGCAGGAAGGCGCCGGAGGCGACGGCCGGGTTGTCCTGCTGGGCGAACAGGCTGACCATCACGGCGACCTGAAGGGCGGCGCTCGCGCCCGCCGGCCAGCCGGTCGCGATCCAGAACGCGAAGGTGGCGAGCAGCGAGAGAGCGGCCGTCACGCCCGCGACCAGGGCAAGACCGTAGTCCCGGTAGCGCACCAGGGTGGCGGGGCCGTCCGCCTTGAAGGCTGAGGCGGAATCTTCCCTCGGAGTCGCCAGAAGATCGAGTTCTTCGCGGAGCAGCAGGAGATCGCGGCTTCGCAGCAGGATCGAGCGTTCGATCAGCCGCTCCGGATCGCGCCTCATGTCTTCAAAGCGCGGCGCGGCGCTCGTCAGCGCCCGTTCGGCGGAAGCCCGGACCTCGTCCGTCGTCTCCCGCGCCATCGCGTCGGCGACCGAGAGCAGCAGCGGCCGCAGCGCTGCGAGCCGCTCCGGCCGTTCGGCGGCGACGACTTCCAGGCGATCGTGCACCGACACCAGCAACGCCAGAAAACTCATCAGCCGGCCATGGAGCAGCCGCAGCCGCCGGTTCGACATGCGCACCGAGGGGCTGTCGAAATTCGCCTGCACCCGAAGCCCCTCGAGCGCTACGACATTCGCCACGATGCTCCGCCGGTCTCGCAGCACGCGCGCCGGATCCGGCCGGCCGCGCAGCGTGTCTGCCGCCCACGCCGAAGCTGCCGCGAGCGCGGACTCGGTCGCCGCTCGCAGAGCGCCCGCTGCCTGCTGGGGAAACACGACCTGGCTGAGCACGGTCGCGCACAGGATGCCGACAAAGATTTCTGATGCGCGCCAGAGCGCGGCCATGAAGATCGCGTCGGGCGTCTCGACCGCCGGGAAGGCCACGATCGCGATCGTATAGCCCGAGAGCAGAGCGCCATAGGCGGCAGGGGCATCGCGGAGGTAGATCGACGCAGCGACGCACGCGCCGACCCAAAGCGACGCCACGACGGCGAAAAGTTCCGGAGCGTCGTAGAGAGCGGCGGTGAACACGACCGCGGCGATGGCCCCGACGCAGGTGCCGACGACACGATACAGCGATTTCGACAGCACCATCCCGGCGAGCGGCTGCGACACGATGAGGACGGTCATCATCGAAGTCGACGCCTGGGGCAGGTCGACCAGAAAGGCCACATAGCCGGCGAGTAGCGTCGCCCCAGCGGTGCGCAGCGCAAAGATCATGCGCGTCCGCCGGGCCCGATTCATTCGCGTCGCCTTCCGCTTTGCGTCGAGGCTGAACGCCTCGGCGGCCGGTCCTGCTATCGCGTCCGACGGGCTTTCTGAAGCGACCGTGGCGCGGAGCTGCGCCACGGTTTTAACGCAACTGACCGGCCGCGACGGCGGCCGGTCACACTGGCGAGACGGTCAGCTTACTGATCGAGCTGCTGGGCCATTTCGAGGTGATGCTTCAGCTCGGGCAGCGTCTTGCCGGCCCACTCCTTCAGCGCCGGGTCCTCGCCGCCTTCGGAGTAGCGCTCGAACAGCGAAACCGCGTCCTTGTGGGCGGAGACCTGGTCGTCGACATACTGGTCGCCGAAGTCGCTGCCCTTACGGCCGTTCAGGTCGTCCAGCATGCTCTTCTGCGAACTCGTCATCTCAGTCGGCAGCGTGGCCTTGACCTTGCCGCCCTCGACCATCGATTTCAGTTCCGAGGTGGTCTTGTTGTGCGCCTCGACCATCTGTGTGGCGAAATCCTTGATCTTCGGGTCGACGTCCTGAGACTTCGCGGCCTCGCTGGACTGAATCTCGAACATGTCGCTGCCGGCGGCCTGCGTCACGAAGTCCTGAGTGCTGGGCGCAATGCCGAGCACCGAGTTGACGCCGGTCTTTTCGCCCACAGATTGCGCGAACGCAGGCGTCGACAGGATCAGAGCTGCGGCTACCAGAGTGAGCTTTCTCATCGAACGTCCTCCTAAACTGCTCAGACAATGCTTCGCACGAGGACAATGTTCCGCGGCGCTGCGCGGCTCGACGCAAAACCCAGGGCGCGACGATGCGCCCGCCGGCGGCAGCCCCGGGCAGCGGCCGTGACGGCGCCGATCGGTTTGGTCCCGCCTCCGATATCTGCCGCGAGATCTGCGGGATCGCTGCGCGTGCTCACCTATAATGTGAGGCGTTGCCTTGGTCTTGATCGGGCTTATTCGATCGAGCGGATCGCGCGCGTCATCGCGCAGACTGGCGCAGAGATCGTCGCGCTGCAGGAGCTCGACCTCGGCCGCGCCCGCAGCGGCGGGATCGACCAGGCGGCCGAGATCGCCGCGGCGCTCGGCATGAGCCTGTTCTTCCACCCGGCCATGACCGTTCTCGAGGAGCGCTATGGCGACGCCATCCTGTCGGCGCTGCCGATCAGGCTGGTGAAGGCCGCCGCCATATCGGACGGGCCGGCGCGATGGACCCGAGAGCCGCGCGGCGCGCTCTGGGCGGAAGCCGACGTCTCAGGCCGCCCGGTGCAGATCGTCACCACGCATTTCGGGCTGTGGCGTCGGGAGCGGCGCGAGCAGGCTGAGGTGATGGTCGGCCCGGATTGGCTTGGGCGCCCGGACTGCAAGGACCCGGTGGTGCTGCTCGGCGATTTCAATTCGGTGCCGACGTCGCGCGCCTACAAGCGTCTCGCTGGCCGGTTGCGCGACGTCCAGAGCGCGCGGCCGGGCGTCGATGCGCGCACCTATCCGACCCGGCGTCCCCTGCTGCGGATCGACCACATCTTCGTCAGCGAGGGGGTGGAGGTGGAGGGCCTGTGGGCGGTCCGCAGCCTGGAGGCGACGGTCGCCTCCGATCATCTGCCGCTCTGCGCCGACCTGCGCGTGGCGGTTCCCGGATGAGCCTCTCTTCCGCCTCGCCCCGCGCCGCCTGGCGGAGCGTCTGGTTGCGCTGGCAGAAGCCGATCAAGCTCGCCGGCACGGCCGCCGTGCTCGCGCTGACGGCGTATCTCCTTTGGCGGGCGCTTCGGCCCTACAGCCTGGCGGAGCTCGGCGCCGCGGTCGCGGCGATCCCTGCCGCTCGCCTCATGGCCGCCGGCGGCTTTGCGGCGGCGAGCTATTTTTGCCTGACCTTCTTCGACTATCTCGCGCTGCGCTATGTCGGCGCTCCGCTCGCCTACCGCCAAGCGGCGCTCGCGTCTTTCTGCAGCCTGTCGCTTGGTCACACATTGGGGCTTGCGGGCGTGAGCTCCGGCGCCGTCCGCTACCGGTTCTATTCGCGCTGGGGCCTGTCGGGCGAGCAGGTCGCGAAGCTCATCGTGTTTTGCGGCGTGACCGTCGCGCTCGGCCATCTCGCGCTCGCCGGCGGGGCGCTGCTGGCGGACCCGAGCCTCGGCGAGCGCGCGCTGCGGCTCGACGCGACGGCGGTCAGGGCGGTGGCGCTCGTCTGCCTCGCTCTGCCGGTGCTCTACCTCGTCGCCGCCGCTCTCGTGCGCGGCCGCCTGAGCCTCTTCGGGCGCAGCGTGGCCATGCCCGGGTTCCGCCTTGCGCTGGCGCAGGTCGCGGTGGCGATCGTCAACTTCGCCTGCGTCGCGGCCTGCATGTGGCAGGCACTGGCGGCGATTTCGGAGGCTGGCTATCCCGAGGTCGCCGGCGCCTACGCGGCAGCGAACGCCGCGACCATGCTCACCCACGCTCCAGGCGGCCTCGGAGTGGTCGAGACGGTGGTGCAGCGGCTGCTGCCGCAAAGCGACCTGATCGGCGGGCTGCTGGTCTACCGGCTGATCTATTTCCTGGCGCCGCTCGCGATCGGCTCCGTGACGCTGCTTGTGACCGAGATCGTGTTCAGGCGTCGCGCCGGCGCGTGATCCGCCGGTCCCGCCGGCGCAGCAGCCACGGCGGCTCGAACGGGCGGGCAGGATCCAGCAGGCTGGTGCCCGGAACCGGCTTGGTGGAGCCGCGGGTCCGAATCGCGTCGAAGGAGCGAAGGCCGCGTGCGCCGGTGTTGAGGCGCTCGATCGTCCTGACCAGCGAGCCGGTCTCGGCGAGCGCGGCCTCGACGGCCGCGCCCGGCACGCCAAGGTGCTCCGCGAGCAGGTGGTTCCGTAACGAGGCCACCGCCGCACGGTCGGCCTCGTCGCGGGCCTCGAGCGCGACGTCGAGCTCCGTGTCGAGCCCGACGGAGCGGTTGTTGAGGTTGGAGGAGCCGATCCGCAGCAGCCGGTCGTCCGAGATGATGAGCTTGGAGTGGATCAGGACCGAACAGTCCGTATCGCCGCCCGGCACGACCGGGTTGTAGATGCGGAACCGGCCGTGCCGGTCGGCGCGGCGGAGGCGGCGGATCATGCGGTCGCGATTGCGTCCCATGACCTGGCGCTCGATGAAGCCGTGCGACGCGAGGCTCACGATCGCGATCACCTCCGGCCCATCGGGTTCGCTGAGGCGGCGCTCCAGGACGTCGCCCACAAAGGTCGCGGCGAAATACTGCGCCTCGATGTAGATGGTCCGCTCCGCCGCCCAGAGCATGTCTTCCGTCAGCCGCGCAGCCTCGTGCGCGCTCCGGCCGTCGCCCCAGTCCGGAACCGTGCGGGCGATTGCGAGCGCCGTGTCGGTGAAATGCACGCGTGCCGTCTCCGGCCAGGGAACGGGAGAGGGGGCGCAGTCCGGCGTTTCGCCGGTGCCCTTCTTCCAGCGCCAGCAGGCGTGCTCGGACAATGCCCGGGCCGCTTCGCCGTCGAACGCGATCTGCACGTCATGGATCGGCCCGTAGAGGCTGCCCCCGGTGCTCCTGCGCCGCGGATCGCCGTGGCGGTGCTCCTCGGTGTCCCAACGGTCGAGCGTGAGATCGATGCCGCCGGTGAAGGCGAGGGCGCCGTCGATCGTGACGATCTTCTGGTGATGCGCGGCGTAGAGCGGATGCGTCGTGTCGAGCCGGAGGCTGATGCGCGGATGCTGCTGCCACTCGGTGCCGATCAGCAGCTCGGCCGGCCCGCTCGGCCCATGGGCCACGGCGGAGCTCCAGACCAGCACGCGCACCTCGAGCTCCGGCCTCTCCTCGACGAGCTGTCGCAGCAGCCGGCCCAGCGGCGGCGACTCCTCCTCGGGGACGTCGAGCCGGAGCCTGATCCGCGGATCGAAGTCCCAGCCCACGATCAAAATCGAGCGGCGAGCGGACCGCAGGGCGGCCTCGAGCGCCGCGAAATAGTCTGCGCCGTGGACCAGCACGCCCACGCGATCCGCGACGGCGGTCTGCCAGCAGTTCCAGCCCTGCTCGAAAGTTTCGCCGCCCGGCGCCGCCGGGGCGGTTGCGGGAAGAGGCGGGCGGTCGGCGGTCGGCTTGTCCACGTGATCCTCGATTAGCCGGCGCACCGTATTCGGGCTCACGTCGGGGTGATTGATGTGGAGCGCGCGCGTCAACTGGCGAGAGGCAGGCTGTCGCTCAGCATCCCGCCCAGCATCGCCACGCCGAACATTAGGATCAGCGCCGCCGCGCCAGCTTCCATCAGCCCCAGGAGCGCGCCGCCGAAGCTCGGCCGCGCCGACGCGATCCTGAGCGCGGTCGCTTTCGCGCCCACGGCGAGCGCGGCGATCGCCGCGACGGTCAGCGCCGTTCCGCCCGCCATCGCCAGAGTCGCCAGCACGCCCGCCCATGCGAGCCCCTGCGCGAGCGCGAACACCAGCACGATCAGAGCGCCGGTGCAGGGCCGCAGACCGACCGCCATCACGGCCGCGCCGGCGCGGCGCCAGTCCACGCGCCCCTGCACCAAAGCTGGGTCTACGCCATGCTCATGCGCGCAATCCGGACCATGCACATGGACCGGCAGCCCGCGCGCCGCGCGCAGCAGGCCGCGGCCCTTGCGCCACAGCAGCACGGCGCCGAGCGCCGTGATCGCCGCATAGCTTGCGGCCTCGAGCCAGTAGGTCGCGGCTCCCATGGCGATGCTGGTCGCGCCGAGCAATATGGCGAGCGCGCCGACGACGACGATCGCCGTCACCGCCTGGGCGAGCGCAGCCAGCGCCGACAGCGCCACGCCGCGCCGGAATCCCTCGCCGGTCGCGACCAGATAGGACGAGATCACCGCCTTGCCGTGTCCCGGCCCCGCGGCGTGGAAGACCCCATAGGCGAAGGAGAGGCCGATCAGCGACCAAAGCGCCGCAGGGTCGGTGCGGATGGCGCGGATCGCGTGCGACATCGCCTGGTAGAACAGCGACTGCTTGGCGGCGATCCAGGCGAAGAAGCCGGTCGGCGCGCCGGCGCCGGGGGCGTCAGGGCGTCCGACGCCGAACGGACCGGCCGCTCCCTGCGCCCATGCCGGGTGGGCGGCCGCACAGAACAGCACGACGCCGCCGGCGATCGCGAGAAGCCGCCATAGCGCGCCAGATCGGCTCAGCGGCACGTCACGAGCAGCGTGTTGGAGAACTGCGCGCCGAAATTCGCGCCGGGCGACAGGCCGCTGAAGAAGCTCTCGCTGAGCTTCTTCGACTGGGTTGCGTCGGGCGCCTTGGGTCGCGCGAGGTCGACGCCGCAGCCGTCCGGAGCGGAGACCGCTTTGGCCGGATTGTCTTTGGCGAATTCGAAGGCCACGAAATAGGTCGGGTCGTACACCTCGACCTTGAAGGGCTCGCCCTTGGCGGGCGCATTCTCCTTCACGGGCAGCGTGAAGTGCAGGGTCAGCAGCCCCTGCGGGTCGCTTTCCAGCCAGTAGTCGATCGGCTTGTCGAAGACCACGCGCTGGTCGCCGAACTTGCCGAAGGTGAAGAACTTGAACTCGGCGAGCGACGTCACGTTGACCTCGGCGAGCGGCGCGAGTTCCTCCCGCGTCAGCTTGCCGTCGCCATCGGCGTCGAGGCCCTGCGTCGCAAAGGACGAGAACATCTCGTCGAAGGTCCAGGCGTGCCGCACGGCGGTCATCCGGCCGTCCGCCCCATAGACGATCTCGCTGCGCGCCGTGACCCAGACATGGGGGTGGGCGCTCGCCTCCGCGGCGATCAGGCAGAAGAGCAGGGCGAGCAGGAATCGTATCGGAATCATGAGGCCTCGCCGCCTAGGGGACCGGACGGAGTTCTCGGCCGCCAGTGCGGCCGAAACGCGGCGCGAAGCGCCGCCGACGCGCTGCGTCCCCACCTCAGGAAGGTTTGGCGGCCGAAGCTCCGATCTCGTGCGCGAGCGCGTGATAGAGGCCCCCCTTCATCACCAGCTTGGACGCTCCGTCCGCCACGATCGCGGCGAGCATCAGCGGGATGATGAGCTCGTGGTTGCCGGTCATCTCCGACACGATGACGAAGGCGGTGATCGGCGCCTGAACGACGCCGGTCAGCACGGACACCATGCCGATCAGCGCGATCGCCCCCGGCGACGCGCTTGGGAACAGCTGCGCGACGTCCGCCCCCAGCCCGGCGCCGATCGACAGCGAGGGGGCGAACACGCCGCCCGGCACGCCGCTCATCGCCGAGAAGGCCGACGCGAGGAACTTGAGCGGCGTGAACGCCCAACCGGCCTCGTGCGGGCCGTGAATTGCAGCGCGCGCCTGCTCGTAGCCGGCGCCGAACACCGCTCCGTCCGAGGCGAGGCCGCACAGCGCGACGCCGAGGCCGCACAGCGCGGCGAACAGCGCGGGATGCGCCTTCATCCAGCGCCCGGCGCGACCCGGGGCTCCGCACGTGCCGAGGATCACCAGCCGCGAGAACAGGCCGCCGGCGAGGCCCCCGACGACTGCGCACAGGAAGATCGCCGCCCAGTCGGAGCCGAGGGGGAGCCTTGCGGCCGTGAAGCCGAAATAGGCGTAGTTGCCGACGAGCGCGAGCGAGGTCAGGCCGGCCGCGATGACCGTGCCGATGATGAGGCCGCTGGTCCGCGTTTCGAAGGCGCGGCTCATCTCCTCGATGCCGAACACGATGCCGGCGAGCGGCGTGTTGAAGGCGGCGGCGACGCCGGCCGCCGAGCCCGCCAGCATGAAGCCCGGCTGGCGATGTGGCGCGAAGCGGCCGATGGCGTACATGATCGAGGCGCCGATCTGCACCGTCGGGCCCTCGCGGCCGCTCGACGCGCCGCAGAACAGCGCGAGCGTCACCAGCGCGATCTTGCCGAGCGCGATCCGCATGGACACGAGCGAGCGGCGGAAGCCTTCGTCCTGGCTCTGCCGCGCGGCTATCACCTGCGGAATGCCGCTGCCCTGCGAACCGGGAACGAGCCGCACCGAAGCCCAGCGCGCGAGCCAGAAACCGCCCGGGGTGAGGATCAACGGAATATAGGGCGAAATCGCAAAGATCTGGCGGAAGCCATATTGCGCGCCGTCCGCGAGCTTGGCGATCAGCACCGCGGCCGCGCCCACCAGCAGGCCGCCCGAGATGAACACAAGGCGCTGCAGCCACCGCCGGCCGGCTTCGCGCGAGACGTGGCGGAGTTTGGGGATCAGCATGGCGGTCCGGGTCGGGCGGCGCGAAGCCTCGGTGGACGATGGGGCGGGGCTCGCCCTGTTTAGCGGCCGGGCGGCGGCCGGCATAGGCGTTATCGGCTCCCGGCGACGCGCCGCGACGGGCGCCAGACGAGGCGCGCCGTTCTCTTGACCCTGCCGGGCGCGGTCTGTTTGATGGCCGGCCTTGCGGACGGGGGGCGCCGCGGCGATGCGGCAGGACGAGCGAGCGGGCGATTTGGAGCTGGACGAAAAGACCCAAAAGGCCGCCTCGCGCGCCTATGTGAAGGCGCGGCGCTACGAGAAGAGGTTCGACTACGAGAGCGCGGCCGCCTGGCACCGCCGCGCGCTCAGCCTCGGCCGCGAGAGTCCGGAAAGCCATGCGCGGCTCGGCGCGTGCCTTGCGCGCCTTGAAGACCATAAGGGCGCCGCCGAGGCCTATCAGCGCTCGCTTGAGGATCCGGACGCGCCGCTGACGCGGTATACGGCGCTGGCCTTTCTGCTGCTGCGGACCGGGAAGCCCGACCGCGCCGACCAAATCTATAAGGAGGCGTGGCGGCGGTTCCCGTGCGGCGGACTGGCGCTCGAGCTCGGCAGGGCGACGCAGGCGTCCGAAATTTTCAGCATGATGGCGGGCGACGCGGCGAAGGGCCCCGAGCTCGATGCGCTGCGACATGCGCTCGGCGCCCGCGACGCGCGAGAGGCCGACGCGATCGGGCTGCTGGCGCGGCTGGCGGGCCGGCCGGAGCTCTCCGCCTATTTCTGGCTCTACCTCTACGCGCGGTTGTTCCGTGAGAACTTCGCGGCGGCGGCGCTGCTCGCGAAGCAGATTGCGGCCGAACATGTTCTGGCGGCGGCCGAAGATGCGCCGCCTCAATCCCTTGAGGAGCTTCATATCGCCGTCGCGGCGGCGTGCTATGCGGGACGCTTCGGGACGGGCCACGAAATTCTGGACCGCTTCACCGCGGAGCAGCCGGCCGATGCGAATGGAGCCGCAGTCCTCTCCGTGGGCGTGGATCTGCTTCTGAGCGAAGGCCGGGTCGAGGAGGCGCGTCGGCTGTCCGCCGAGGGCGGCGAGGTCGGAGACGCGACGTTCCGGGACATGCTGCGCGGCAAGTCATGTGCGATCGTCGGGCCTGCGGTGAACGATCTCGGCTCCGGGGCGCAGATCGACGCGCATGATCTGGTCGCGCGCACCAACGTCACGGATCCGGCGCTGCTCGAGAGCAACCGCGCCATGTCCGGCGTGCGGACCGACATCGTATTCTACAGCACCGCCTACATCAGGACCCGGGCGCGCAAGATTCTGGAATATCTCGCGGCCCACCCGCCGAAGCTGATCGTGCTGCGGCACCCGAGCACGCGGAAGCGTTTCGCCAAAAGACTGCCAGACCAGCCGAGCAGGCAGTGGACGTCGCAGAAGAAGCTCGACTTCGTGGGGCAGGGCTTCGCGCTGCGGCACATCCTGCACGATCTCGTGCTGCACGCCGACCAACCCGTCTCGGTGTACAACGCAGACTTCTATTTCGGAGAACGACCGCATTACCCGGGTTACTTCGACGAGGGAATCAATCTCTGGGTCGAGTATGCGCGGCACGACGTATTCGACACGTTCATGTTCATGAAGCGTCTGGTCGAAAGCGGACACATCCGATGTGACGCGATCCTGCAGGCGATCCTCGCCGAGGACATCGTGGACTTCGCCTCGCGGGTCAGCGAGCGGCTTCAGAGCGATGGGCGCGAGCGCAAAGTCGCCTGATGAAATACGGCGTCCTGACCTTCAGCTACGCGAACTTCGCAGGGTTCGCGCGGGCGATGAAGCGTCACGGCGTCTATTCGATCAATCTCGGCGACTTCATGCAGACGCTCGCGACCCGCAGCGTCTACCGGCGGCTGGGCGTGGGCGAGGCGGACGTCATTGCGGTCGATCGCGACACGATCGCCGGCTATTCAGGCCCGCCGGTCGTGTTGCCGATGAACGGCTGCTTCTATGACTGGTGCTTTCCGCTGCCGGAGACCATCACGCCTCTGTTCGTCGGCTTCCAGGCGCGCGCCGCGGTGATCGAGCGCTTCCACGAATATCTCGCGCGCTTTCAGCCGATCGGCTGCCGTGACGAGGCGACGGCCCGCGCGCTCAGGTCGTACGGGGTCCAGGCCTATGTCACCGGCTGCCTCACGCTCGCGCTGCCGCGGCGCGAGGTCGAGCCGGAAGGCCGTAAGACGCTGGTGGTCTACGGCGCCAAGGCGGGGCGGCTGCCCTCCGAAGTGCTGCCATTCGCGCCGCGGGAGCTGTTCGCCGACCTCGGCTTCGTATCCCAGCGCAAGCATGTGCACCGCTTCCCGCTCGATGAGGCTGGGCGGGCGGAAGCCGAGCGGCACGCGGCCCACTTGCTGCGAACCTACCGCAAGTCGGCCTCGCTGGTGATCACGCCGCTGCACCATGCCGCCACGCCGTGCATCGCTTCTGGCGTGCCGATGGTGATCGCCCGCGCGGCGGACGATTCCCGTTTCAGCTTCCTGCGGAGCCTCCTGCCGGTCTACCTGCCGGAAGACTTCGGCGGAATCGACTGGTCGCCGCGCCCGGTGGACATCGAGCCGGTGCGGGCGCGGCTGATCGAGGAGGTCCGGCGGGGACTCGACCGCATCGGGATGGCGCCTTCGGCGCAGCCGAACCCCGGGAGCGGACCCGCGGCTCTTCGCAGCGCTTAGCCATAGCCCGCGCGTCGGGCGTTTGCAGCGACCCGCGCTCCAAAGCGCTCGCGCCGGGCGGCGAACGCCCGCTCGATCCCGGCGTGCCCGCTGGCCGTCTCAGCCTTGCTGAAGATCCGGCGGCCTGGCAAGCCGGACGGGGCTTCGAGCGACAGAAACGCAAACAGAGCCCGCCGCTCGTCCTCGTAATGCTCGATGCGGGAGGTCCGCACCTTCTTCGGCCAGCTGTCCTGCAGGTCGAGCAGGTAGCCGGTGATCGCGTTCCAGCGGTCGAGGTGCTTCAGGTAGAGGGCGTCGAGGCCGGCTTCGTCGTTCTGCTCCGCCAAGCCCGTCAGGGTCGGCAGCTCCCAGGCCACTATGGCGCTCTCGATCGAGGCCAGCGGCTCGCGTACGGTATGAACGATTTTGCCAGCGGGAAACATCCGCAGCAGGTTCAGCGGCACGCGATCTGGGCCGTAGCGGATTTCCTTGAAGCCCCAGCGGGTTTTGCCCGGCGGCAGACGCTTGGCGAACAGTTCGAGCACCAAAGCGCGCTGGGCGGCCATGAGGTCCGCTCTGCGGAAGCCGTTCATCCAGGCCATGCCCCGGCCGTCGTGCTGGAGCGTCTCGACCTCTGCCGACGAGCTTACCGGCTCCCGCGGAAAGACATATTTCGTCAGTTGCCGGTTCGTCGCCGCTTCGCCGCCCCAGCGGAACAAGCCCGCGAGCACGCCGCTATGCTCACCCCAGATCCAGACATTTGCGGTTTCGCAGAGCCTGACCTGCTGGAAGGTCGAGCCGCAGCGCCCGGCGCCGAGCAGGAAAATCGGATCGAGCGCCAATTCCGGCTCAGCCATTGCGGGCGCTGCCCTTCCTGAACATAGCGTCGCGCCTCGCAGCCGTGAATCACCCGCGGGCCGCAGTATCCGCCAATCGCCGCCCGGGCGCGACCGCGCAACCGGCTGCAGGAGACACCGTCCGCCGCGCGGAACCCGCGCGATGCGCGCCGGGTTTTCCTACGGAGCCTCGCGAATGGTCGTGGCGGAACAAGCTGACGACCCTCGCGGAGCGCGGACAGAGGGATAAGGGCCATGGCCGAGCGGCGCTCGAACGGCGTCATCGTTATTACCGGCGCGTCGAGCGGCATCGGTCAGGCGACCGCCGAGGCGTTCGCGAAGCGGGGCGCACGGCTCGTGCTGGCGGCCCGCGACGGCGTCGCGCTGGAGACGGTCGCGGCGCGCTGTCGCGCCGGCGGCGCGGCGGACGCAATCGCTGTCGCGACCGACGTCACCGACGCTGCGGCGGTCAAGGCGCTGGCGGAGCGCGCGCGAAGCTGGGGCGGACGCATCGACGTCTGGGTCAGCAATGTCGGGGTGGGGGCCGTCGGCCGCTACCACGAGACTCCGATGGAGGCGCATGCGCAGGTGATCCGCGCCAATCTCATCGGCCACATGAACGACGCCCATGTCGCGGTCCCGATCTTCCTCGAGCAGGAGGACGGCGTGTTCGTGAACATGATCTCGCTCGGCGGATTCGCGGCGGCGCCCTTCGCGGCCGCCTACAGCGCGAGCAAGTTCGGGCTCCGGGGTTTTGGCGAGGCGCTGCGCGCCGAGCTCGCGGACCATCCGGACATCCATGTCTGCGACGTCTATCCGGCCTTTATCGACACGCCGGGCATCCGCCACGGCGCGAATTACGTCGGCAGGAAACTGTCGGCGCCGCCGCCGGTCTATGATCCGCGGAAGGTCGCCCGCGCCGTGGTCCGGCTCGCGGACCACCCCCGCGCCTCGACTCTGGTCGGCGCCGTCGCCCATCTCGTCCGCCTCGGCCACGCCGTCGCGCCGGATTTGAGCGGCCGGATCATGGCGCGCTTCATGGAGGAATATTTCAGCCGCGCCAGAAGGGCGCCGGTGACGGACGGCAATCTGTTCGGACCGCCTGCAGTGGCCGGCGGCATCGATGGCGGCCTGAGAGCGTCCGGCGGCGAGCGCGTCCTCGCCGGCGCGGCGGCTGTGGCCGGCGTCGTGGCGCTTTCCGCGGTGGGATTGGCCATCGGGCTCGCGATCACGCGCCGCAATAGCGGGCGCTGAGCCTGTGCTTGGGCTCCGCGCCCCTCCGGTCGCGGGCGCCAAGGCCTCGCAGCATTATGGTGGGCCCGGCAGGACTCGAACCTGCAACCAGACCGTTATGAGCGGTCGGCTCTAACCATTGAGCTACAGGCCCCCGCGCCCACGCATACGCTGATTGTGCGGCGCTTGTCATCGGGCTCGATCACCGCTGATGGTCGGCTTGACGACGCCCGCGGCGGCCCGGATGGTCTCGCTCCCGCCTCGAGGTCCGCCTTTCGCATGGCCGCCGTCTCAGCTGAACGCCGCCGCGAGATCGAGCGCGGCTTTCTTGTCGCTCTGGCGCGCGCCGTCGGCGGCGCGATCGTGTTCGTTTTGCCCGTCCTGATGACGATGGAGATGTGGCAACTCGGCGGCAGCATGGAGCCGGGACGCCTCATGCTGCTGCTGCTCGCGGTCCTGCCGCTGCTGGTCGGCCTGTCGCATTACATTGGATTCCAGGAGACCGAGACCTGGCTCGACGACGTGCGCGACGCGCTGGTGGCGCTGCTCGTCGGGTTCGCGACCTCGACCGCGGTGCTTTTGCTGTTCGGGGTGATCACCTTCGCGCAGTCCTTCGACGAGGTTCTGGGCGCGATCGTCATCCAGGCGGTGCCGGGGAGCTTCGGGGCGGTGATCGCGCAGGGGCAGCTCGGCCAGGGCGACGGCGGCGACCGCAGCCGGAATCGTCGCGCGGGCTATCTGGGCGATCTGCTGTTCCTCGCCGCGGGCGCCGTGTTCCTGTGCTTCAACATCGCCCCGACCGAAGAGGTCGACCTGATCGCCGCTTCGATGACGCCGTTCCACGCGCTGGCGCTGGTGGCGCTGTCGATCATCTCGATGCACGCCATCGTCTACTCGGTGCAGTTCCGCGGGCAGGCTGCGCTGCGTCCCGAGGGGCTCGGCTTTTTCAGCCTTTTCGTCTGCTACACGCTTGCGGGCTATGCGGTCGCGCTGCTCGTCTGCGCCGCCATGCTGTGGGATTTCGGCCGGTTCGAAGGGCTTGGACCCGAGGCGGCGCTCCGCCTCATCGTGGTGCTCGGCTTTCCGGCCTCGATCGGCGCCGCCTTCGCCCGGCTGATCGTCGGAGGACAGAGCTGATGGCGCAGAGCCGCGCGCGGGAAAAGACGCCGGACGGGAAGCGAGACGCGCCGCCGCCGCGAGCCGTCGGGCGACTGGAGTGGGCGGTCGGCGCGCTCGGCGCGCTGGTCACTCTCAGCGTTTTCGGCCTGCTCGGCCACGAGGCCTGGACCTACCATCCGGCTGCGCCGGCGCTGATCAGTCATGTCACCGGGGTGACGAAGACCGAATCCGGCTATGTGGTGAGCTTCGAGACCGAGAACCGCGGCCCTTCGACTGCCGCCGAGGTCGTCATCCGCGCGACTTTCAAGAAGGGCGATCACGTCGCCGAACAGGCGGAGGCGACGCTCGACTACGTGCCCCGCCACTCGACCCGCAAGGCTGGGTTCGTCCTCAGGGAGGATCCGGCCACCGGCGACCTGGCGCTCGCCCCGATCTCCTATCGTGAGCCTTGAGATGACGTCGTCCGAAAGCCCCGCTCATAGCCGCAAGATCGCCGAGGCCGCGCGCCTGCTGATCGAGGCGCGGCGTTCGCGCCGACCGATCGTGGTCCCGCCATCGGAGCTTGCGCCGGTGGACGAGGCGGAGGCCTGGGCGATCCACGAGGCGGTCGTCGCCAGCTTCGGCCCTGTCGTCGCCTGGAAGACTGGCGCGCCGTCGCCCGAGGCGGAGCCCGGCATGGGGCTGATCACCGCCGATACGCTGAGGGCCAGCCCGGCGGCCGTGCCGGCGGACGCCTTCCTGCTCGGCGCCGTCGAGGCCGAAATCGCCGTCACGCTCGGACGGGATCTGGGGCCGCGGCCGGAACCCTATTCGGCCGACGAGGTGCTGGGCGCGGTCGAGACCTGGCACGCGGCGATCGAGGTCCTGGACACCGCCTTCGCCGACTGGGCGGCGACCCCCATGCTCTGGAAGATCGCAGACCGGCAGAGTCACGGGCTGCTCGTCCTTGGCGCCGGGACGACCCGGCCGACGACCCCGCTCGCGCGGCTGCCTGTGACGCTGACCATCGATGACGAGACGGCGTTCGCCCATGAGGGCGGCAACAGCGGCGGAGATCCGCTCCGCCTGCTGACGCATCTCGCGAATGTGCGGCGCGCGACCGGCCGGCCGCTCCTGACGGGCGACGTCGTGACGACCGGCTCGACGACGCCATTTCTGCGCGCGACGCCGGGGCAGAGCGTGCGGGCGCGGTTTGAAGGGCTGCCGGACGCCGTGCTGACGATCGCTGCGGCCTGAACCTCGCCCCGCGCCCCTTCTGAATGAATATTCATGGAACGGTTGCGGTGCGTGCTCGTTTAGTTGCGCCGCAATACCTTAATTGGCGTCCTCTGGTCCGGTTTTCATCCGAATAGCTGTTCCGATCGAACTCTCGGAGACCATGGGTCATTGACGCGCCATCTTCCGCGGTTATTTGGCCTCCCTTGGGGTGAGGCGGCGCGCTCGTCACAGACCGGCGCGCGATTGGATACGAAGCAAGGATGATCATGAAGACGACGAGACTTCTTCTGCTCGCCGGGACCGTTCTGCCGGCCGTCGCTTTGGCCGCGCCGAGCTTCGCGCAGGCGCCCGTTTCGGGCGCGCCGATCGTCCTGGCGCAGGGGCTGAACCCTGAGGCTCCCGGGGCCGACAGCGATCGCAAAGGCCGCAACAAGTCCGACGACGGCGGCCGGCCCGACCGCAGCGAGCGCTCCAAGCCGGACCGTGGCGATGCGGGCGACAGCAGCGACCGGCCATCGAAGCGCAAGGACTCTCAGGGCGATTCGCCGCGCGAGCAGATGCGCCAGCCCAAGGCCGACGCGCCCGATTCGCGCAGCGAGCGTAAGAAGGGCGCCGCGGACCAGGATCAGAGCGACAAGCCGGGCCGCGACAAGCCCGACATGTTCCGCCCCGACAAGTCCGGCGGCGACGCCGGCCAGACCGACAAGTCCGACGCCAAGCGTGAGAAGAAGGAACGCGCGAAAGATGCGCGCGACAAGAGCGACGACGCCAAGGGCGCCGGCGACTCGGGCGGCGCGACGGACGCCAAGGGCAAGGACGCCGCCGGCCGCGACGGCTCGGACCGTAAGGATCGGTTGCAGGATCTTCGCGACCGTTCGAAGGACAAGACGGACGCCGACAAGGCCGGCGACGACGCCGATCGCAAGGAGCGGCTTAAAGAACTCCGCGACGGCAAGGGCAAAGACGACTCGGACAAGGACAAGACAGGTCGCGATGCGAGCGATCGCAAGGAGCGCCTGCAGGATCTGCGCGACAAGCGCGATGATCGCGGCTCGGACGCCGATCGAGACCGCCCGGGCGCCGGAGACAATGACAAGGATCGCGACCGGCGCGATCGTCTGCAGGATCTGAGGGACGGCCGCGACGGCGACCGCCCGGGAGCGCGCGACGACCGTGATCGTTCCGGCGATCGCGACGCCGGCGACCGCGACCGGGACCGGCGCGACGGCGACCGCGACGCCCGTGACCGGCGTGACGACGATCGCAATGCCAGCCCCGAGAGGCGCCGCGAGCGCTTCGAGGAGCGGCTGCGCGACCGTCGCGACGATCGGGACGACCGTGACGCAAGGGACCGTCGCGAACGGCGCATCGACGATCTTCGTTCGGAGCGCCGCGAGCGTCGCGAGGGCGATCGGGTGATCATCACCGAACCCGGCGGCCGGACGATCATCCGAGAGAACGGCCGCACCGTGATCCGTCGCGACGAGGGCGAGCGCTTCCGCTATGGCGCGCGCGACGTCCGTGAGGAGCGCCGCGGCGGGGAGATCCGGCACATCGTCGAACGCCCCGACGGCTCACAGGTGATCACCGTCACGGACGAGGAGGGTCGGCTGATCCGGCGCGTGCGGCGTTATCGCGGCGAGGAGTATGTGCTGATCGACAACCGGCCGCGGGGCGCCCGCACCGGCGTGTTCGTGAACCTCGATCTGGCCCCGCCTCAGGTCAGCATCCCGCGCGAGCGCTACATCGTCGACGCCGATAGCGCGTCCTACGACCAGATCGAAGAGGCGTTCCAGGCGCCGCCGGTCGAGCGGCTGGAGCGGAGCTACTCACTGGACGAGATCCGGCAGAACGCGCCGCTGCGCGAGCGCGTCCGCAGCGTCGATCTGGACACGATCACCTTCGACACAGGTTCCTGGGACGTGCGCGACGACCAGATCAAGAAGCTTGAGAATGTCGGGCTCGCGATGGAGGACGCCGTGAAGAAGAACCCCAAGACCGTCTTCATGGTCGAGGGCCACACTGACGCGGTCGGCGCTGACGACGACAACCTGTCGCTGTCCGACCGGCGCGCCGAATCGGTCGCTGAAATCCTGACCAAGTACTTCGACATCCCGGCGGAGAACCTGACGACGCAGGGCTATGGCGAGCAGTACCTCAAGGTGAAGACCGAGGGCGCCGAGGAGCGCAACCGGCGCGTGACCGTGCGGAACATCACGCCTCTGCTGAGCAGCAGCAACAACTGAGCCGCAGGCTCGGAGGTTGAGAAGGGCGCGGGCGCTTCGGCTCCCGCGCCCTTCTTCTTTCCGCGGCTCCGTTGGCGGCCGGAATTGTCGCGCTACCTCAAAGGCGACAAGCGTCATGAGGGAGCTGGCGGGTGGCTGCGATCGACGTGGATTCCGCGGCCGCCGCGGGTGAGCCGAGCCTCGACCGCTCGGTCGGGCTCTGGCAGGTGACGCTCTACGGCCTCGGCAGCATGCTCGGGGCGGGCATCTACGGCCTCGTCGGCCAGGCGGCGAAAGATCTCGGCAGCGCGATCTGGATTGGTTTCGTAGTCAGCATGATCGCGGCGATGCTGACCGGGCTGTCCTACGCCAACATCGTCTCGCGGCATCCGAAGGCCGGCGGAGCGGCCTACGTCACGCAACGCGCCTATGGCGCGCCGCTGCTGAGCTACGTGGTCGGTCTGGCGGTCGTGTGCTCTGGCCTGACGTCGATCGCGACGCAGTCCAACGTCGTCGCAGGCGGCCTGCAGCAGCTTTTCGGCGGCGCCTTCCTCCCGACCTGGATGCTGGCGCTGGGCTTCCTGCTGCTGGTCGCGGGGCTGCTCTTCCGCGGCATCCGGGAATCGATGTGGGCCAATGTCGTCTGCACCATTGTGGAGGCCGGCGGGCTGATCCTCGTGGTGCTGGTCGGCTTCAGTTACTGGGGCACGAACAGCCTGCTCGAGTTTCCGCCCGAGAAGACGGGAGACGCCGGCGGGGCCGGATTGGCGCTGCTGGTGATGCAGGGGGCGGTGCTCACCTTCTTCTCCTTCATCGGCTTCGAGGACATGCTGAACGTCTCCGAAGAGGTGAAGCGGCCGAGCCGGAACATGCCGCTCGCCATCGTGTTCGCGATGCTGGCCGCAACCGTGATCTACATGGCCATCGCAGTCACGGCGGTCTCGGTGATGCACTGGAGCGAGCTTGCGGGCACGGAAGGGCTGGCGCTGGTCGCCGTGGTCGAGAAGGCCGCGCCCTGGCTGCCGCCGGTTCTGTTCACCGCAATCAGCATCTTCGCCGTGTCCAACACTGCGCTGGTCAACTGGATCATGGGCTCCCGGCTGCTCTACGGCATGTCGAAGCAGGGGCTGATGCCGGCGGCGCTTGGGCGCGTGCATCCGACGCGCCGGACCCCGCATGTCGCGATCCTCACGCTGCTGGTGGTTGTGGCGGCGCTTGCGATGATCGGCGACATCAAGGAGCTCGCCTCGGCGACGGTGCTGCTGCTGCTCAGCGTCTTCACGGTGGTCAACATCGCGCTGGTCGTGCTCAAGCGCCGGCCGACCGAGAAGGCCGGCGGCTTCGAGGTTCCGATCGTCGTGCCGATCCTCGGGGCGGCGGTCTGCGCGGCGCTGATCCTGGTGCGGCTCGGCCAGGGGAGCTGGACCGCGCCTGCGATTGCGATCGGTCTGCTGCTGGCAATTGCGGCGCTCTATTTCATTACAGGCGCAGGACGCGACCAGTCCCGGCTGCAGCGCTTCATTGAGCAGGACGAGGCCGCGGCGCAGGCGTGACGCGGGACCTTGGTTCATGAAGATCGCCCTGGTGATCAACAGGTCGTCCGGAGCGCTGCTCGGGCTCGCTGACGCGCCTGGCGATCTGGAGCGGAAACTCGCCGAAGCCGGCTTCGAGGTCGGCGCCGTGCTCGACGGCGACGCCAGCGACCTCTCCGCCCGGATCGAGCGCGCGAGCCGCCTGCCGGTCGATGCGGTGATCACCGCCGGCGGCGACGGCACGATCATGACCGCCGCCCAGGCGCTCGCCGGAACCGGCAAGGCGCTCGGGCCGCTGCCGCTCGGCACCATGAATCTCCTGGCCCGGGACCTTGGCATTCCGATCGACCTCGACGAGGCGATCGCCGCGCTCGCCACCGCCGATCGGGTCCCGATGGATGTCGGCGACGTCAACGGCCACGTCTTCCTGTGCAACTCCATGCTGGGCGTGCCGGCGCGCCTGGCGGAGCGCCGCGAACGCTCCCGCGAAGACATGGGGGTAACGGGCTGGTGGCGGCTCGTCGCGGCGGGGCTGAAGGGCCTCTATCGGTATCCCCCGCTGCGCGTCGGCGTCGATCTCGGACAAGGGCCGGTGACCATCCGGTCCAAGGCGATCGTGGTCGCTAACAACGCCTATGACGAAGGCTTCGGGCACTTTCTCAGCCGCTCCAGCCTCGACCGGGGCGAACTCGCGCTCTACGTCACGCGCCGGCTCAGCGCCTGGCCGATCATCCGGATCTCGGCGCGGATCGCGATCGGAAGCTGGAAACAGGACCCGGATCTGGAGACTTATGGGGTGAGGGAGCTCACCGTGACGAGCCGGCGGAAACTCCTGCGGGTGATGAACGACGGAGAGACGATGCTCTTGAAGCCTCCGCTGCTTTACCGCATCCGGCCGAAGGCGCTGCTCGCGTTGCGTCCGCGCAGCGGCCAGGCCGCGCCTGCGGAGGCGGTCGCGTGACCCGGATCGTGCATCTTTCGGACCTGCATTTCGACCGCGTGGACCAGCGCGTGGTCGATGCGCTGCGCGACGAGATCAATAACGATCCGCCTGACCTGATCGCGGTCTCGGGCGACCTCACGCAGCGCGCCCATCGCCATGAGTACCGGTCTTCCGGCGCCTTTCTCCGGAGCCTGAACGCGCCCGTACTGGCCGTGCCGGGCAATCACGACATCACCTATCTGAACATGCTCGAGCGCTTCCTCGATCCCTATCGGCGGTGGCGCCGGTTCGTGTCGCGGGACATCGAACCGATCTGGCGGGACGAGACGGTCGCCGTCGTCGGGCTCAACACGGCGCGCCGCTTCACGCTCGGGTTCGACTGGTCCAAGGGCCGCTACGGCGTCGGCCAGCTGCGGAAGTTCAGGAAGCGCGTTCAGGAGCTGCCGCCCAACCTGTTCCGGATCGTCGTCGCGCACCATCCGCTGCACCCGCCCGAGACGGAGCCCGAACTCGCCATTGTGGGCCGGGCGGACCGGGCGCTCGCCTGCTTTCAGAAGCTGCGGATCGGGCTCGTCCTGTCGGGGCACCTGCACCGCGACTATGTCCATACCCATTCGGTGGAAGCCGACGACGACACCCGCATGCTGATCGTGCAGGCGTCGACAGCGACCTCGACGCGCCTGAGGGGCGAGCCCAACGCCTATCACAGGCTGACGATCGATCCGTCCGGAGAAGTAGTGATCGAGGTGCGCGCCTGGGACGGCGAGCGCTGGCGCGAAGCGCCCGCCCGCGAGCAGGGCGCGCGGCTGCGGCTGCCGTCGGTCGAGGCGCCTTCGGTGGCCGCTGAAGGCGAAGAGCCGGCGCGCGTCGGCGCTGAGCCGTAGCGCGATCATGGCGCTTCAAATCGTCGACATCAGGATGACCCACTTGGCGGAACGGCTTGGCGCCGCCTCTGAAAACTTGCGCGAAGCCTCAGCTCTGCTTTCCGAATCTCGCTCGAGGAGGCGCCGCGCGAGGCTCATTGCGCCTTTAGTCTGCGGCGGAATGAACCTTCGCCGCTTCGTCCGGCTCTGGTATGCAAGAGTCGAGGTCGAAGCTTGGCCGGGGGAGTGAGTGCTTTGAGAACACCGTTGCGCTGGCCAGTCGAGGACGACCCGCATGACGAACTCGTTCTCGAGCGCTTCGCTCCGGAGGAGACCTACAAGACCAGGGTCTACGCCGCGCTCAAGCAAGCCATCGTCAACATGGACATCTACTCCTCCGACGATCCCACCTGGCTCGACGAGCGCCAGCTTTCGGAGCGACTGGGCGTCAGTCGCACGCCCGTGCGCGAAGCGATCGCGATGCTGGAGCAGGAGGGCTTCGTGAAGTCGATGCCGCGCCGCGGCATCATGGTGCTGAAGAAGACGCGGCGCGAGGTCACGGAGATGATCGAGGCCTGGGCCGCGCTCGAGAGCATGGCCGCCCGGCTCGCCGCGCAGAGGGCGACCGACCCCGAGATCGGCAAGCTCCGGAAGCTGTTCGAAGGCTTCAACGAGAGCCACAGGCCCGCGGATTATCTCAGCGAGTACTCCGCCGCCAACATCCAGTTCCACCAGACCCTGATCAAGCTCAGCGGCTCGCACGCGCTGCTCGACATCACCTCGAACATCCTGATGCATGTCCGAGGCATCCGACAGATCACGATCGGGCGCGACGACCGCGCCACGCGCTCCATGGACGACCACCTGGCGATCATCGAGGCGCTGGAGCGCCGTGACGTGGAAGGCGCGGAGCGCCGCTCGCGGGATCACACGCTCGGCCTCGCCAGCTATGTCGAGGAGCACGGCGACATCTTCGACTGAACCGCGCAGCGCCCGCGTCAGCCCTTGGGCGAATTGGCGCTCGGCGTCGTCAGGTATACCAAAGACCGCCGCACCTGCGCCCGACAGAGGGACCCGTCGCGCCATGCGACTCCATGAATTCCAGGCGAAGCGGCTGCTCGCCGACTACGGACTGCCCGCGCCGCGGGGCGCCGTCGCCTTCACGCCCGATGAGGCGGAGGCGATCGCGCGCGATCTCGCGGTGAGCCCTGTCGTGGTCAAGGCGCAGGTGCTCGCCGGCGACCGGCTGCAGGCCGGCGGCGTGCGTATGGCGCACGGGCCGGCGACGGTGCGCTCAGCCGCCGCCGCCATGCTCGGGCAGCGCCTCTCGACCGCACAGACCGAAGACGACGGCCTGATCGTTCGCCGCGTCTATGTGGAGGAGGGCGTCGCGATCGCCCGGCAGCTCTATTTGACGCTGTTGATTGATCTCAGAACCGCCGGTCTTGTGGTCATCGGCAGTCCGGAGGGCGGTGAGGGCATCGAGGAGCGCGAACGCAAGGGCGAACTAAGCTGCGAGCGGCTGGGCCTGCCGATAGACCGTCCTGCAGATCGCGCGGAACTCTCCGGGTTTCTCGCGAGGCTCGGGCTGGAAGGTTCCGCCAACGAGGCCGGCTGCGAGCTTGTCGAAGGACTGCGGCGCGCGTTTGTCGAACTCGACGCCAGCCTCATCGAGATCAATCCGCTTGCGGTGACGGCGTCCGGCGAGCTGAAGGCGATCGACGTCAAGATGACGCTCGACGACAACGCGCTGTTCCGCCATCCGGAGCTCGCCTCTCTCCGCGATGAATCCGAGGCCGAACGGCTGAAGCTGAGCGCGCACCGCAACCAGCTGAATTTCGTTCAGCTCGACGGCGACATCGGGCTCGTGTCGAACGGCGCCGGGCTTGGGCTCGCGACGCTCGACATGGTGCATCGCGCCGGCGGCCGGCCCGCCAACTTCATGGACATCCGCACCACCGCGCGCAGCCTCGACATCGCGCACGGCTTCGCGCTGCTGCTCGACAACCCGAAGATCCGCACCCTGCTGATCAACGTGCATGGCGGCGGCATGCAGTCCTGCGACACGATCGCCGAGGGTCTCGGCATCGCGCTGCGCAAGTCCGGCCGCAAGCTGCCGATCGTGGTCCGGCTGGCGGGCCTCAACGCCGATCTGGGCCGCTACCGGCTGGCGAATTTCGGCTGTCACGTCATCGAAGCGCCCGACATGGGAACGGCCGCCGAGCGCGCCGTCGCGGTCGCCGCGGGAAGGGCCTGACATGGCGATTCTGCTCGACCGCGACACGCGCGTGCTGTGCCAGGGAATGACCGGCTGGGCCGGCACCCATCACGTCGCGCAGATGATCGAATACGGCACGCAGGTGGTCGGCGGCGTCACGCCCGGCAAGGGCGGCCGCACGCATATCGGCCTGCCGGTCTATGATCGCGTCGCCGAGGCCAAGGCGGCGACCGGCGCGAACGCCAGCATCGTCTTCGTGCCGCCCGCCAATGCGGCGGCGGCGATGATCGAGGCCATCGAGGCCGAGATCCCGCTGGTCGTGGCGGTCACCGAACGGGTGCCGGCGCTCGACATGGTCCGGGTGCGCGACGCCCTGAAGGGAGCCGGGACCCGGCTCGTCGGCGCCAATTCGCAGGGCGTTCTGGCGCCGGGAATCTGCAAGCTCGGCGTCATGGCGACGGGCTCGGAGCGGCCGGGGAACGTCGGGATCGTCTCGCGCTCGGCCTCGCTCACCAGCGAGGTGGTGGCGCAGGTGACGGAAGCCGGCCTCGGCCAATCCACGACCGTCGGCGTCGGCGGCGATCCGGTGCACGGCATGTCGATGTGCGATTGCCTGGAGCTGTTTCTGGCCGACGACGAGACCAAGGGGGTGGTCCTCATCGGCGAGATCGGCGGTTTCGAGGAGCAGGAGGTCGCCGACTACATGGCGGAGGCGAAGCCGACCAAGCCGGTCGTCGCGCTGATCGTCGGGACCCACGCGCCGCGCGAGCGCCGCATGGGTCACGCCGGGGCGCTGACATCGGCCGCGACCGGCGACGCGTCCGCAAAGGCCGCCGCGCTGGAGCGGGCCGGCGCGCGCATCGCGGGGAGCGCGCATCTCGTCGGCCGCACGATCGCCGAGGCGCTTTCCAGAGCCCGGTAGAACGCGAAGGCGGCTGCGCCGGATCGCGCGATCTCTTCAAGAAGAACACCGGGGCGCAGGCCGCCCGCCGAGCAAGGACGACGGGGGAAGGCCATGAAGATCTGCATCTACGGCGCCGGCGCCATCGGCGGCTACATGGCCGTGCTGATGAAGCAGGCCGGCATCGACGTCTCGCTGGTCGCGCGCGGGCCGCATCTGGCGGCGATCCAGGAGCGCGGCCTGAAGCTGATCATCGACGGCGAGGAGAAAGTCGCCGCCATGCCGGCGACCCGCAACGCCGCGGAGCTCGGGCCGCAGGATTTCGTCATTATCGGCCTCAAATCCCATCAGGCGTGGGAGTCCGCCGAGGATCTCCGGCCGCTGCTGGGCCCGGACACCGCCGTGGTGACCGCGCAGAACGGCGTGCCCTGGTGGTATTTCCACGGCCTCGAGGGTCCTTACGCGGACCTCCGGCTGAAGACCGTCGACCCGGGCGACAGGCAGTGGAACGCGATCGGCCCGCAGCGCGTGATCGGCGCGACCGTCTATCCGGCGACGGAAATCATCGAGCCGGGCGTCATCAAGCACACCTATGGCGACGCGTTCGGCCTAGGCGAGCCCAACCGCGCCAAGACGGACCGGCTGAAGGCGTTCGGCGACGCCCTCCTGGCGAGCGGGCTCAAGGCGCGTTACTATGACGACATCCGCGACGACATCTGGCTGAAGCTCTGGGGCAATCTCTGCTTCAACCCGATCTCGGCGCTGACCAGGGCGACGCTCGATGTCGTTGCGACCGATCCGGGCACGCGCTCCCTCGCCAGGAGGATGATGCTCGAGGCGCAGCAGATCGGCGAAAAGCTCGGCGCGACCTTCAAGGTCGACGTCGACCGGCGCATCGACGGCGCCGCACGCGTCGGCGCCCACCGCACCTCGATGCTGCAGGATCTGGAAGCCGGCAAGCCGATCGAGCTCGACGCGCTGCTCTCCGCGGTTCAGGAGATGGGGCAGCTCGTCCAGGTGGAGACGCCCTTCATCGACGCCGTTCTGGGGCTCGCCAAACAGATGGGGCGTTCCTTCGGCGTCTACCCGACCTTCCCGGACGAGCTCGCGGAGCAGCCGCAGCTCGCCGCCGCAGGCTAACGGCCGAGAGGGGTCTTTTGACGTCCGGCTGCGGCGGCTTCAGAAATCGGCAAAGTGATCATACGGGCGCCTCGCCATTCCGGTTCCGGCGTCGCAAGCTGACGATCCGCTCTACGTCGCGAAGGACCGCCGATGTCACCTGCCGCACTGACCCGCTGGGCGCCGCATGTTCTAAGCATTCTACGGATCATGGCCGCGCTGCTGTTCATCGCGCATGGAACGATGAAGCTCATCGGGTTCCCGGCGGCCTATCCGAGCCCGCTGACGGCGCTGTCCGCCACGGCCGGCGTACTGGAGATGTTCGGCGGGTTGCTGTTGGCGATCGGCCTCTTCACCCGTCCGGTCGCCTTTTTGCTGTCAGGTCAGATGGCGGTGGCCTACTTCATGGCCCACGCCCCGAAGAGCTTCTACCCGGCGCTCAACGGCGGCGACGCGGCGATCCTGTTCTGCTTCATCTTCCTCTATCTGGTGTTCGCGGGCCCCGGCCCCTGGAGCGTCGACGCCATGCGGGCGAAGACCGACCGCGTCTGACCTTTGGCCGGCATTGGGCCGTCGAGCGGCGCGAGGCCGGACCGCGCCGCCTCGCGTCCGGCGGCAGCCGAGCGGCGGGCCGCGACGACCGTGCGGGCGAGCCGCCTGAGGTCGGGCGGCGGGGCGGCCTTGTTGTCGTAGAGATGGCGGTCGAGTTCGGCGATGGCCGCCCGGACGTCGCTCCGGCCCGACCAGGCGGCGGAGCGCTCCGGCTCGGCGCGCGCAAGCTCGGAGATCGCCGCGCGCGTCTCCGCCGCGTCGGCGCGCCGAGCGGCCGCCTTGAGCTTCCACAGCGCCCGCGGCGGCAAGCCCGGCAGGAGCGATCGCCGGCCTCCGCCGGCGAGCAGCAGCGCCGCCCCGGCCAGAAAAGCGATCAGGCCGGCCGCCAGGACGGCCGCCAATGCGGGACGCTCAGGCTCGGCCGTCGCGGCCGCCGAGGACGCGGCCGCCGCCCAGGCCATGCGCTGGGCCGGGATCGTAGCGGTCCGCATGGTCCGCGAGACCGTGTCGAACCACGGGATCTGCACCGGCTCGACGATCGCCGGAGAGGCGGTGGTCGGCCGCATGTCCCAGCGGTAGACCGCGCGCGCGATCGGTCCGTTCTCGGTGATCTTGGTGTCGCGTTCGGTCGGACCGCGGAAGCTGATCACGCCGGGCGAGCGCATCACCGGCGGCGGAGGAAGCTGCTCGGCCGTCACGCCCACGGCCTCGATGGTGACCGTGCGCCGGGTCGTCTCGCCGCGCGGAACGTGGTTCGGATCGGACGCCCACGCGTCGGTGACCCGAACCTCGCTCGCCGGAAGCCACCAGACATTGGGATCGGAGGGGCCGCCGGCGCCGGTCCACTTCGCGATGTTGATCGTGACGGGCGCGGACTTCACCTCCAGCTCGCGGCTGCCGACGCCGTCGACGACGCTCAGCTTGTGGGTGAAGCTGCCGATCGTGAGCGGACCGCTCTTTTCCGCGAACACCGCGATCACCCGCTCATACCCGTTCGCCGAGAAGCCGCCGAAGGTCGTCTCGAACGCCTTGTCCTTGGTGAGGTGCATCCAGCCGAAATCCGTCAGAGACGGCTGCAGCAGGTGCTGGATCTTGATCTTCGGACGATACGTGCCGCGGATGCGCACGAGGATGAGCTCATTCGGATACGGATCGACGCCGTGGGTCTCCGGCAGGACCTCCAGTCTGACGTCGTCGAAGATCGTGTGGTCCTGCGCGGCGACGGGCGCGGTCCCGAGAACGAGGCCTGTCATCAGGAGGGCCAAGGCGGCCGCGGCCGGTTTCGTGATGATGGTCATGCGCCTCTGCGGAACAGCATGAGCAGCGGGAACGCCGCCGCAAACAGCAGCCAGCGTCCGAAATCATACCAGACAAGCGAGGCGTAGGCGCCCGGGCCGAGCCTTTGGGCCGCGCCTCGGGCGAGCCGCTCCTCCACCGGACCCGGCGCCTCGATGTCGGCGGCGCCGCCTCCGCCGATCGCCGCGAGCGCGTCGAGCTCCGGTCGGCCGGTCGGCTTGGGCCCCGGCGGCGAGGCGGGCGGCTCCTTGGGCGCCACGTAAAGCGTGTGGAGCGCGTGACCCTCATCGGACAGGGCGCGGGCTTCGTTCCGCGTCCCCTCATCGATGCCGCCGCCGTCGGTGATGAGGATCAGGTCGCCGGACACGACTTCACCGTCCGTGAGCGTCTTCCGTGCGAGAGCGAGCGCGCGCGTGGGGGCGCTGCCGAGGTCAGGCACGGCGCCGCCGTCGAGCGAGAACAGGGTGGTCTCGAGCCCCTTGCGGTCGGTGGTGGGCGGGCTCACCAGATAGGCGTCGCCTGCGAACGCGATCACGGCGACCTGCCGTGAGCCTCCGGCTTCCGCGGCCGCCAGAGCGGCGATCTTGGCGTCGCGAAACTGCGGGCTCTCGGCCACCGAGCGCGACAGGTCGAGCGCGACGACGATGGTGTCGAGGTTGCGGAAGCTCGTCGTCTGGTTGCGCTCGATGGCCGGCCCGATCAGCGCAAGCGCGATCAGCGCGGAGCCTGCCGCGGCGAAGGCGGTGCCGCCGCCCTTGCCGGCCACCACGGCGCCGCGCCGGGCAAGCGCGTCGAGCAGATGCGGATCGACGGCTCTGCGCCAGTCGCCGACTCCGCCGGCGCGGCGCATGGCGGCGAACATCGCAAGTCCGGCGACAGGCAGCCCCAGAATCCACCACGGGCGCAGCAGAGCGAAGCCGAAGAGCTCGATCATCCGCGTCGCCTCCGGACCAACACCGTGGCGGCCGAGGCCAAAAAGGCGAGGGCGGCCGGCCACGGCCAGAGCTCCCGCCAGATAGGCGCCGGCGGCGCGACCGAGCGCGTCGGTTCGATCTCGTCGATCGCCTTGATCGCGGCCTCAAGATCCTCGCTGGTTTTCACCCGGAAGGTTCGGCCGCCGCTCGCGGCCGCGATGTCTTTCAGGGTTTCCACGTCGACCACGTCCGGATTGTAATCGGTCTCGCCCAGCGCCCGCGGCCCCATGGCGATGGTGTAGACGCGGACGTTCATCTCGCCGGCGAGCCGCGCGACGTCCTTCGGGGCGGAGTTTCCGGCGTTGTTGACGCCGTCCGAGAGCAGCACCACGACCCGCGATTTCGCGTCGGTGGCCGCCAGCCGCCGCAACGCCAGGCCAAGACCGTCGCCGATCGCCGTCGAGCGCCCCACGAGACCGATGACGAAGCCGTCCAGCGACCGCGCCACAGCCTCGACGTCATAGCTCGGCGGCGACACGACGGCCGCGCGGTCGGCATAGGCCACGACGCCGACCCGGTCGCCGGCCCTTCCACGGATGAACTTGGCGCCGAGCGTCTTGACCACGTCCAGACGGCGCACCGTGGCGCCGTCGAGCGCGAAATCGGTGCGCTCCATGCTGCCGGAGAGGTCCAGCGCCATGATCAGGTCGCGCCCGGTGGTCGGCAGCGCCTGAGCCGGCAGGACGACCTGGGGGCCTGCGAGCGCCGTGACGAGCGCGATCCAGGCGATCCAGGCGAAGACGGCCTTGCCGGGCGAGGCGACGGCGGATGCGTCCGCCTCGCCATGCAGGCCCGCGACGGTGCCCGGGACCTTCAGCGCGCCGCCCACGCGTCCCTCGGCAGGCAGGAACCGGCGAACCAGCAGCGGAAGCGGCAGCAGGAGAAACAGCAGCGGCGTCGCGAACTGCCACATGCGTCAGCGCCGCAGACTGGCGAGCAGCGCCGCGAGCCGGCGGTCGATCTCGGCGTCGTCCGCCGTCGCGGCGGCGGCGCGGGCGTAAAGTCCGGTCGCGAAGATCCGCCCCGGCCCGGCAGTGAAGAAGTCGGCGCCGAAGACCCTGTCGAGCGTCTCGCCCCAGGCGAGGCCATCGCGGCGCGACGCCTCGTCGCCCTCGATCGTCCGCACGACGCGGCGCAGCAGCGCGGCCTGCGCCACCCGCCGGTCAGGCGGAGGCAGATCCTTTGCGGCGTCGAAAGCCGCGAGGGCGGACGCGCGCAGCGACTGCTTCGGCCGGAACAGCAGCCGGACTGCGATCGCGACCGCAAGCGCGGCCAGAAGCCCGACCGCGGCCGCCAGCCCGATGTCGGACCAGAATGACGCCGGCTGTTCCGGAAGGTGCAGCCCGCGCAGGCCAGCGAGGGGATCACTGGACGGCATCGAGCCGCTCCAGCAGAGGCGCGACGCGCTCGGGGCCGGCGGCGGCGTCGATAGGGATCACCGGCACGCCGAGCCCCATCAGGCGCTCGCGCCGGAAGTCGGCGTGCGCGTCGCCGCCGCGCCGTCCGGAAAGCCAGCCGCTGCGGCCGTCGCGCGACAGGAACGCATAGGCCCCGCGTGGCGCGTCGCGCTCGAAAGCGTCCGTCACCAGGAGAACGGCGATCGAGACCCGCGTCGCCGCGGCCCGGATGACCTCGTCGAACCGCAGCCCAGGCTCGTCTAGCCCGCTGGCGAGGATCAGGTGGCCGCCGCGCGGCAGCGCGCCGACGGCGATCTCGAGCGCCTCCGCAAGCGGCGGATCGGCCTGATCGGGCGCCTCGAGCGCTTCGGCGTGCGCGCGCGCCATGACGCCGATGACGCCGTTCATCGCCCGCTCGCCGCCCTTGGGCCGCACGAACTCCGGCTCGCCTGCGCCGGCCGCCAGAAGGCCGATGCGGCCGCCCTCCGCGGCGGCGCGCCACCCGACGAGCGCAAGCGCCTCGGCGGCCGCGACCGAGCGAAAGGCGCGACGCGTGCCGAACAGCATCGCCGGCCGGAAATCGGCCACGAGCAGCACGGCGCGCTCGCGCTCGTCCCGGAAGGTGCGGGTGTGCAGCGCGCCGGTGCGGGCGGTTGCGTTGCGGTCGATGTGCCTGATGTCGTCGCCGTCGATCCACGGGCGCACGTCGTCGAGTTCGCTGCCGCGCCCTCGCCGCCGGGTCACGATGCCGCCGGGCCGGGCCGCAAGCCGGCGCGCCGCCGACGATGGGACGCCGCGCGCGAGATGGCGCAGCCCCAGAAGCGCGGCGGCGTCCACATCGACGCCCGGAACCGGGATGCCCTCCACGACGCCTTCCTAGAGCGGCCGCACCTGGTCGAGCAGCGGCGCGACGAGGTCGCGCGCCGTCCGTCCGTCGGCGGCGGCGCGCCAGGTCAGCACCAGCCGGTGGGCAAGCGTGTCCTCGGCAAGGTCGGCGACGTCGTCTGGCGTGACGTGGTCGCGCCCGTCCAGATAGGCGCGCGCCTTGGCGGCGGCCGCGAGCGAGAGCGTGCCGCGCGGCGACACCGGATATTCGATCGCGCGCCGCACCTCCGGCACGGTGTCGGGCTCCCGCGTCGCGGCGACGATGCGGACGATGTAGTCCTTGATCGCGGGGGCGAGATGGACGTTCGCGACGTCGCGCCGCGCGCGCCGGACCTCCTCGGCCGTCAGTCGGACGCCGAGCGGCTGTTCATGGCCGGTCGCCTCGCGCTCCACGAGATCGAGGATGAGCCGTTCCGAGGCCGCGTCCGGCAGGCTGACCACGACATGCAGCAGGAACCGATCGAGCTGGGCCTCGGGCAGCGGGAAGGTGCCTTCGTGCTCGATTGGGTTCTGGGTCGCCACGACCATGAACGGGTCGGGGAGGGGGTAGGTGCTGGATCCGGCCGTGACCTGCCGCTCGGCCATCGCCTCGAGCAGAGCCGACTGCACCTTGGGCGGCGCCCGGTTGATCTCGTCCACCAGCACCAGCGAGTGGAAGATCGGCCCCTGCAGGAATTCGAAGCGGCCCTGATCAGGGCGCCAGACGGTGGTCCCGGTCAGGTCGGCCGGCATCAGGTCGGGCGTGCACTGGATGCGCGCGAAGGACGCTTCGAGCCCGGACGACAGGCGCTTCACGGCCCGCGTCTTGGCGAGCCCCGGCGCGCCTTCCACGAGCACATGGCCGCCGGTGAGCAGGCCGATCAGAAGCCGCTCGATCAGCCCCGACACGCCGATCAGGCCCTCCTCGAGTCCACGCCGAAGGGCGACGACCTGATCGCGCAGCGCCGCGTCGGCCGCCTCTGAAACGGCCGTGACGGATTTCTCCTGAAGGGTCATGAGGGCCGGGTGCGCCGGAAGCGGGCGGAGCGTCGTGGCGACCCTCCGAAAGACTGGCCGATCCGCATGACTCTCCCACGCTCCTCACGCAGCCTCTTAGGGCCCTTTTAGGATCACGCCTGTTCTACGCGGCCCCGTCAATACAGGTTCACGATTAATGCGCCGGCCGCGCGAAAGCCGGCGTTGCGAGGATGCGGGTCGACAGGCGGCGGCGGGGTCATATCTGAAGCACCGTCGCGCGGCAGCGCTCTCCCGAGATGCGAGGATCTCATGCACATCGGAGTGATCGGCCTTGGCCGCATGGGCGGCAACATCGCGCGCCGCCTGATGGATGGCGGCCATTGCTGCGCGGTGTTCGACGTCAACCCGCAGGCGGTGGCGGAGTTGGCCGAGCATGGTGCGACCGCGGCGGGTTCGATCGCGGAACTGGTCGCGGCGCTGCCGGCCCCGCGAGCGGTCTGGGTGATGCTGCCCGAGGGCAAGATCACCGGCGACGCGATCGCTGCGCTCGGCGAGGCGCTGTCGCCGGGCGACGTCGTGATCGACGGCGGAAACTCCTTCTACAAGGACGACATCCGGCGAGCGGCGGAGCTGGCCGAGAAGGAGATCCTGTTCGTGGACGCCGGCACGTCGGGCGGCGTTTGGGGGCGCGAGCGCGGCTATTGCCTGATGATCGGCGGCGACGAGCAGGTCGTGCGCCGCCTGGACCCGGTGTTCGCGACGCTCGCGCCCGGCCGGGGAGAGATTCCGCCGACGCCGGGACGCGAGGCCCGCGATCCTCGGGTCGAGCAGGGCTACATGCGCTGCGGCTCCGTCGGCGCTGGCCACTTCGTCAAGATGGTCCACAACGGCATCGAATACGGTTTGATGCAGGCCTACGCGGAGGGCTTCGACATCCTGCGCAGCAAAGGCTCGCCGGAGCTCCCGGAGGACCGGCGCTTTCAGATCGACGTCGCCGACGTCGCGGAACTGTGGCGGCGCGGCAGCGTGGTCTCGTCCTGGCTGCTCGATCTCACCGCCATCGCGCTGGCCGACGACCCGAAGCTCGACGGCTTCGCGGGCCGGGTCGCGGATTCCGGGGAGGGACGCTGGACGATTGAGGCCGCCATCGAGGAGGCCGTGCCGGTCGACGTGCTCGCGACGGCGCTGTTCGCGCGGTTCCGCTCCCGGGTCGACCACTCGTTCGCGGACCGGCTGCTCTCCGCGATGCGGCGCCAGTTCGGCGGCCACGCGGAAGCGCCGGCCGGCGTCGGCGAGGAGAAGAAGGTCAGGACCTGACCTCCGGTCACTCCGCCGGCTGGAGCTCGGCGGCCGCCGGCTTCCGTCGCCGCCGCAGACGGTCGAGCAGCAGGTAGATCGCAGGCGTGGTGTAGAGCGTCAGGGCCTGCGAGACGATCAATCCGCCCACGATGGTGATTCCGAGCGGGCGGCGGAGCTCGGAGCCCGGGCCTTCGCCGAAAGCCAGGGGCAGCGCGCCCAGCAGCGCCGCGAAGGTCGTCATCAGAATCGGCCGGAAGCGCACGCGCGCCGCTTCGACGATCGAGTCGCGCGGAGAAAGGCCCATCGTGCGTTCGGCGGTCAGGGCGAAATCGACCAGCATGATGCCGTTCTTCTTCACCAGCCCGATGAGCAGGATGATCCCGACCAGGGCGATCAGCGTCAGATCGTAGCCGCCGAACTGCAGCGCGAGCAGCGCGCCGAGCCCCGCGGGCGGCAGGGTCGAAAGGATCGTCAGCGGGTGGACGTAGCTCTCATACAGCACGCCGAGCACCAGGTAGATGGCCACAAGCGCGGCCAGGATGGTGATCGGCTGGCTTGAGGCCGAGGCGGCGAACTGGGCGGCGTCTCCGGCGAACTCGGCGTTCACCCCGTCCGGCAGCCGCATGTCCGCGACCGCTTTCGAGACCGTCTCCATCGCGTCGCCCGCCGATGCGTCCGGGGCAACGTCATAGGTGATGGTGATCGAGGGGTACTGGCCCTGATGGTTGACGGTGAGCGGCGCCACGCGGCGCGCCATCGTGGCGACCGTCGACAGCGGAACCTGCGCGCCGGAGCTCGTCGGCACATGGATCTTGAGCACGTCGGCGGAGTCATCGGCCTGCTCGGGCGCGAGCTCGATCACCACCCGGTACTGGTTCCGCCGGCCGTAGATGACCGAGATCTGGCGCTGCGAGAAGGCGGTGTTCAGCGCTGCGTCGATCGCCTCGATGGAGACGCCCAGGCGGGACGCGGCGTCGCGGTCGATGTCGAGCCGGAGGTCGATGCCGTTCGCCTCCCGATCGGTCGCCACGTCCCGCAGCGTTCGGATGCGGCGAAGCCGCTCCACGACCCGGGGGGCGGTCTCCTGCAAGAGATCGAGATCGTGCGACCACAGCGTGAACTGGTACTGCGAACGGCCCTGCCGGCCGCCGGCGCGGATGTCCTGCTGCAGGCTGAGAAACACCCGCAGGCCGGGGATCGCCGAGAGCGGCTTGCGCAGGCGCTCGATCACCGTATTGGCTTCCGGCCGATCGCCGACGGGTTTGAGCGCGATCTGGATGCGTCCCTGATTGAACACGCTGCGGCCGCCGCCGACCGAGGGCGCGACCGACTCCACCGCCGGATCGGCGGCGATGATGTCCGCCGCACGCTTCTGAAGCTCCGACATGGCCGCGAAGGAGACGTCCGGCGCGGCCTCGGTGAAGGCGTTGACGATGCCGGTGTCGTCCTGCGGCAGGAAGCCCTTCGGCATCGCGATGTAAAGGTGAACGCTCCACGCTACGGCGCCCAGCATCAGCAGGGCCATCAGCCAGGGCGCCTTCATCGCGAAGCGGAGGCTGCGGGCGTAGCCGTCGGCGAGACGGTCGACGAGTCCCCGACGCCGCTCGATCGGTTCCGGCCGCAGCAGCTGGCCGCAGATCATCGGCGTGACCGTGAGCGACACCGCCGTCGACACGATGATCGCGAACACCAGCGTCATCGAGAACTCGAAGAACAGCCGCCCGGCGATGCCGCCGAGGAACAGCAGGGGGATAAAGGCCGCGATCAGCGACACCGATATCGCCACCACCGTGAATGCGATCTCGCGGGCGCCGGCGAGCGCCGCCTCCAACGGCGACATGCCTTTCTCGAGGTTGCGGTAGGCGTTCTCGATCATGACGATCGCGTCGTCGACGACGAAGCCGACTGCGACCGCGAGCGCCATCAGCGACAGGTTGTCGATCGAGAAGCCGAAGACCCACATGCCGGCGAACGAGCCGGCGAGCGCCAGCGGCACCGTCACCCCCGCCGCGAAAGTCGGCGCGAGGCACTTCAGGAACGCCAGCACCACCAGCATCACGAGCGCGATCGACAGCAGCAGCGTCTTCTGCATGTCCTCGACGCTTGAGCGGATGGTCGTCGTCCGGTCGACCAGGACGGTCACGTCGATCGCCGCCGGTATCCAGCGCGACAGCTCCGGCAGCAGCGCCTTCACGCCGTCGACGGTCTTGAGCACGTTGGCTTCCGGCTGCTTGGTGACGTTGACCAGCACGGCCGGCTTGCCGTTGAACCAGCCGCCGGTGCGTTCATTCCGCGTGCCGGCCGCCACGTCGGCCACGTCGCCCAGCCGGACAGTCACGCCGTTCGATGTCCGCACCACGATGTCGCGATAATTCTCGGGGTTCTGGCCGAGCTCGCCGTCAAGGGCGATCGTGATCTGGCGCTTGTCGTCCGACAGGGCGCCGACCGGCGTAAGCACGTTGGCGTTGTCGATCGCGGAGCGGACGTCGTCCAGCGAAAGCCCCATCGCGGCCAGCCGGTCCGGGTCGAGCCGGACCCGCACGGCCGGCTGCTCGGCGCCCGCGACGCTCACCTCGCCGACGCCTGCGACCTGCGACAGGCGCTGCACCAGAACGCTGTCGGCGGCGTCGTAGACGCGGCTCGTGGGCAGCGCGTCTGACGTCAGGGCCAGCACGAGGACTGGCGACGCCGCCGGATTGATCTTCCGGAAGGTCGGCAGGTTCGGCATGTCCGACGGCAGGTCGACGGAGGCCTCATTGAGCGCCGCCTGAACGTCGCGCGCCGCGTCGTCGATGTTCCGGTCTAGGTCGAAGATCACCGCGATCCGGGTCGAGCCGAGCGCCGAGGTCGAGGTCAGCTCGCTGACCCCGGCGATCGCGCCGAGCGCGCGCTCCAGCGGCGCCGCGACGGTCGCGGCCATCACGCTCGGGTCGGCGCCCGGTCGGCTCGCCTGAACGAAGATCGCCGGGAACTCGACGTTCGGCACGCTCGCGACCGGCAGCCGCACATAGGCCGCGAAGCCGATCAGCAGCAGCCCGATCGCGAGCAGCGTGGAGCCGACGGGACGGCGGATGAAGGGGGCGGAGATCGACGTCTGGCCAGCGCCGCCACGGTCCGGCGAAGCCGTCGCGCGGCTCACTCCGCCGGCTCCACGCGCTGCGCCGGCCCGCCGACAAAGGCGAGGCGGACACGCTCCATCGCCAGATAGACGACCGGCGTCGTGTAGAGCGTCAGGAGCTGGCTCAGCAGCAGGCCGCCGATGATGGTGACGCCGAGCGGCGTCCGGAGCTCGGCGCCCGGACCGGTGGCGAGCGCCAGCGGGAGCGCGCCCAGCAGCGCGGCGAGCGTCGTCATCATGATCGGTCGGAACCGCAGCGCGGCCGCTTCCACGATCGACTCCTCCGGCGAAAGCCCGCGGTCCCGCTCGGCGTCGAGCGCGAAGTCGATCATCATGATCGCGTTCTTCTTCACGATGCCCATCAGCAGGATCACGCCGATCAACGCGACGATCGACAGCTCGAGCCCGAACAGCTCGAGCGCGATCAGCGCGCCGACGCCCGCGGAGGGCAGGGTGGAGAGGATCGTGAGCGGATGGATGAAACTCTCGTAGAGAACGCCGAGGACGATGTAGATCGCGACGACCGCCGCGAGCACCAGCCAGGGTTGGCCCGCGAGCGACTGTGCGAATTCGGCCGCGTCGCCCGAGAAGCTCCCGACCGCCGTCGCCGGCAGCGCGATGTCCGCCTCCGCCTGCCTGATCACCTCGACGGCGTCGCTGAGCGACGATTCTCCGGCGAGGTCGAAGGAGATCGTGACCGCCGGGAACTGCTCCTCATTAGTGACCACCAGCGGAGCCGGCTCGATCGCGATGTTAGCGAGCGCGGAAAGCGGCACGGGCTGCCCGCCGGAGGACGACACATAGAGGCCCTTCAGCGATGCGGGATCCTTGGCCTGGTCGGGCGCTGCCTCAAGGACCACGCGGTATTGGTTGGCCTGACCGTAGATCGTCGAGATCTGCCGCTGCCCATAGGCGTCGTAGAGCGCGTCGGCGATCGACTGCATCGTGACGCCGAGCCGGCCGGCGGTGGTGCGGTCGACCGTCACGCGCGCCTGCAGTCCGCCCGGCCGCGCGTCCGAGCCGACATTGCGCAGGGCGGGCGAGGCCTGAAGCCGCTCGACCAGACGGGCGGCCGAGCGGGCGAGCTCGGCGGCGTCGGAGTCGGTGAGCGTGTACTGGTAGCGGGCGCGCGAGGCGCGGGTGGAGATCTGCAGGTCCTGCGCCGATTGGAAAACCACCGAGAGGCCCGGGATCGTGGCGGCCGAGCGCTCCAGCCGCGCGATGACCTCGGGGGCTGAATCATCGCGCTCGGCATGAGGCTTCAGCACGATCGAAAGCCGCCCCGCGTTCGGCGTCGTGGTCTGATCGCTGACGCCGAGCACCGAGACCACGTTCTGGACGGCCGGATCCTTCCGGATGAGCGACACGAGGCTCGCGTCCCGCCGCTGCAGCTCGGCGAAGGAGACGTCCTGCTCCGCCTCCATGGTGGCGGTGATCAGGCCGGAATCCTCCTCAGGCAGGAAGCCTTTGGGCGCGGCGACGTAGAGCCAGGCGGTCGCGGCGAGGGTCGCCAGGGTCAGCAGCAGCATCAGCGCCTGATGGCGGATGACCACGCGCAGCGAGCGCCGGTAGCCCTCGATGAACCGGGTCGTCGCCCGCTCCGCCGCGGCGCCCAGCCGCGACTTCGAGGGTTTGGGCGCGCGCAGCAGCTGGCCGCACATCATCGGCGTCAGGGTGAGCGAGATCACCATCGAGACGATGACGGCGATCGTCAGCGTCGCGGCGAATTCGCGGAAGACGCGCCCGATGAGGCCGCTCATGAACAACAGCGGAATGAACACCGCGACCAGCGAAGCGGTGAGCGAGACGATCGTGAAGCCGATCTCGCGCGCGCCGTCATAGGCCGCCTTGAGCGGCGGCGCGCCCTCCTCGATGTGCCGCGAGACGTTCTCGATCATGACGATCGCGTCATCGACGATGAAGCCCGCGCCGACCACCAGCGCCATCAGCGACAGGTTGTCGACGCTGTAGCCGAAGGCCCACATCACCGCGAAGGTGGCGATCAGCGACAGGGGCAGCGCCACGCCGGCGATCAGGGTCGCGCGGAAGGTGCGCAGGAACAACAGGACGACCAGCACGACGAGCCCGACGGAAAGCGCGAGCGTAAACTGCACCTCGTGCAGCGAGGCCTTGATCGTGTCGGTGCGGTCGTCGACCACCGCCAGCCGCACGCCGGCCGGCATGGCGCGCTGGATCTCCGGCAGCTGCCGGCGGAGCGCCTCGACGGTCGCGACGGTGTTGGCGCCCGGCTGGCGAAGCACGTCGATGACGATCGCCGGACGGCCCTGGAAGCTCGCCGCGACCTGATTGTCCTCGAGCCCGTCGACCACGTCGGCGACGTCTCGCAGCTTCACCGGAACGCCGTTGCTGGTCGCGATCACGACGTCGGAATAGGCCTGCGCGGTTCCGATCTGGTCATTGGCCGAGATCGTGAACGACTGCCGCTGGCCGTCGATCGAGCCCTTGGGTCCGGCGACGCTCGCGCCCGCGATCGCGGTCCGCAGCGTCTCGAGGCTTAGCCCGTAGGCCGCAAGCCTGCGCACGTCGGCCTGAACGCGGACTGCGGGCTTGACGCCGCCGCCCACGCTCACCCGCCCGACGCCGGCAACCTCAGCAAGCCGCTGGGCGACCAGCGTGTCCGCGAGGTCGGAGACGTCGCGGATCGGAACCGTGTCGGACGTCAGCGCGACGGTCAGGACCGGCGTGTTCGCGGGGTTCACCTTCGAGAACACCGGCGGATAGGGCAGATTGTTCGGCAGCGTGGAGTTTGCGGCGTTGATCGCCGCCTGCACGTCCTGCGCCGCGCCGTCGACGTCGCGGTCGAGATCGAACCGCAGCGTGATGCGGCTGAGCCCGAAGGAGCTCGCGGAGGTCATGGCGTCGAGCGACGGGATCTGCCCAAGCTGCCGTTCCAGCGGCGCCGTGACGAGCGAAGCCATCGTCTGCGGGTTCGCGCCCGGCAGCCGGGTGGTCACCTGGATGGTCGGGAAGTCGACCTGCGGCAGCGACGAAACCGGCAGTTGCAGATAGCCGAGCGCGCCCGCGAGCAGTGCCGCGAAAGCCAGCAGCGTGGTCGCGACGGGTCGCGCGATGAAGGGCGCGGATATGCTCATCGCGCGCGCCCCGTCACTTCTCGGGCGCGGCGTCGCCCTGGGCGCGGCGGTCCGGCGCGTCCCCTCGACGCCTGCCTGCAGGCCTGGCGTCCGATGACGGGGCATCGCCAGGCTCGGCGCCGCCGGGCGAACCGACCTCGACCTTCTGGCCGTCCCTGAGCCGCGTGAAGCCAGTCGTGACGATCTTGTCGCCGTCTTCCAGCCCCGAGCCGATCGCGGCGAGTTCGGCGTCCTGGCGCGTGATCCCGACAGCGCGCTGGGCCACGGTCGAGTCGTCCTTGACCACATAGACGAAGGGGCCGTCCGGCCCCTGCTGGACGGCTGCGCCCGGCACGGTGACGACGTCTTTCAGCATGTCCACCGCGGCCCGGACATTGGTGAACTGACCCGGCCAGAGGGAGAGTTCGGCGTTCGGGAACGTCGCCTTGAGCTTCACGGTCCCGGTCGTCTGGTCGACCTGGTTGTCGATGACGTCGAGCTTGCCGCGGTCAAGCGCGGTCTCGCCATCCGCGGCCAGCGCCTCGACCGTCACCGGCCCGCGCGCCATCGCCCGGGTGACCGCCGCGATGTTCTGCTGGGGCAGCGTGAACAGGGCGGCGATCGGCTGAAGCTGCGTGATCGTTACGATCCCGGTCGTGTCGCCGACCGTCACGTAGTTGCCCTGATCGACGCCGCGCACGCCGGTGCGTCCGGTGATCGGCGCGCGGACGATCGTGCGGTCGAGCGTGGTCTTCGCCTGGTCGATCAGCGCGCCGTAGTAGCGGACCTGAGCCTCCAGCTGTCCGACGGTCGCCTTCTGCGTCGCGGCCTGCTGCTGCGAGCCGTAATCGTTCTTGGCGAGCCGCTGGTAGCGCTCGAGATCGGTCCGCGCATTGGCGAGCTGCGCCTCATACTGGGCCTTCTGGGCGACCGCCTGATCGTACTGCGCCTGGTAGGTGGCGGGGTCTATGCGCGCCAGCACGTCGCCGGCTTTCACGTCCTGTCCTTCGCTGAACGCGACCTCGACCAGCGTGCCCTCGACCTGAGGACGGACAGTCACGGTGTTGAGCGCCTGGAATGTTCCGACGCCCTCCAGGAAAACCGGCACGTCCTGCCGCTTGGCCTCGGAGGCCACGACGGGAACCGGCTGATCCGAGAAGCCGCCTCTGCGCCCCGCACGACGCGACTGCTGGCGCTGCGAGGGAGAGCCCTCGTCCGAAGCTGACTGGAGCGAGGAGGGCCAGAACGGCGGCGGCCAGAACCGCCACGCGGCGACCCCGGCGGCGACCACAAGGAGAAGGACGATCAGGCGCTTCATTTCATCAGCGCCGTTTCCGGCAACGGCGCGCCTCCGGGGCGCTGTCCGGACGCCGCCCAGCCGCCGCCGAGCGCCTGGAACATCTGCACGATCGCCTGGTAGCGCGCGAGCCGCGCCTCGGCGAGGTTCTGCTGGGTCGAGAACAGCGTCTGCTGGGTGTTCAGCACCGTCACGATGTCGATCGTGCCTTCCCGCATCTGCACCTGAGCGATGTCATAGGCCTCGCGCGCGCTTTTGACGGCGGCCTCCTGCAGGCGCTGCTGCTCCGCCGACTTGCGAACCGTGATCAGCGCGTTCTCCACGTCGACGAAGGATTGGATCGCCGCCTTCCGGTAGGCGTAGAGGTTCTCGCGATACTGGCCCTTGGCGAGATCGAGGTCGCCCGGCAGCGTCGGGTCGAGGATCGGCTGGGTGAGCCCTGCGGCGAGCGAGTAGAACGCGGATTGCGAGCTGAATAGGCTGCGGAGCGCGGCGCTTTCGAAGCCGCCCTGCGCCGTGAGATCGATCGACGGCAGGAAGGCTGCCCGCGCCGCCGTGATGTTGGCGTCAGTCGCCGCGAGATTGGCCTCGGCCTCCCGCACGTCCGGACGGCGCAACAGAAGCTGGGACGGAAGGCCGGGCGAGACGCGCGGCGATTTCAGGCTGGCGAGGCGGCCGCCTTTGACCGGCAGCAGGATCGGCGGCCGGCCGAGCAGCAGCGCGAGCGCCGTCTGGTTGGTGCGGATCTCCTGCTCGATCGGCGGAATCGTGGCGCGCTGCTGGTCGAGCACGGCGCGCTGCTGGGCGCGATCGAGGGCGTTTGCGGTGCCGACGTCGAGGCGTCCCTGGATCGCATTGAGAATGGTCTGCGCGCTCTTGACGTTGCTGTGCGCGATGGCGAGCCGCTCCTGTGCGGACATCAGGGCGAAATAGGTGTTCGCCACGCTCGACACCACGCTCAGCGCCACGACTTCCTCCGCATAGCGGGCGGAGAGCGCCGAGGCTTGGGCGGAACGCAGCGTCGCGCGGTTCTTGCCCCAGAAGTCGAGCTCGTAGCTCGCCGAAAGCGCGGACTGGAACCCGCCCACGACCGGCGTTCCCGGCGACTTCTGCGCGCTCGTCTCGCCGGAGCCCTGGATCAGCGGAATGAGCGCGGCGCCGTTGATCCGCACCTGCGCGTCAGCCTGTTCGATCCGCGCCTTGGCGGCGCCGATGTCCTGATTGGAGCGCTCGGCCTCGGCGACGAGCGTCGACAGCTCGCTGGAGCCGAAAGCGCGCCACCAGTCCCTTTGCGGCCATACCGGCCTGTCGGCGCGCGAATCCTCCCATCGGCTCGGCGACCCGACGCCGAGCGGCGGCCGCGCCCAGCCGTTCGCGCAGGCGCTGACGCCAAGCGCCGCGGCCAGGACGGCCGCGATCCGCGATGCAACCCTTAGCCCCCGCAAACTCTTCGCCTCGTCCTGTACGCGCAGTCGCTGAAAGTGACATGGCCGACCTCCCTGCGCCGTTGCCGGGAAGCGACATTGCGGGGCGACTTTCCTGCCTTGTACGCAGCGGAAGCGAGGTCCCTTCGCGACCCGTCCCGGATCAAGGCGCGAGCGTGCGCAGGAAAGGGACCGTGACCATGGTCTCGCCGGCGCCCGCGCCGCCGAGATGGCGCGCCGGACGGCCAGGATCGCCTAGATTGTCGAACACCGCCGCGGCGCCGGAAAAATCCTGGTCGTCGGTGTAGAAGCTCGGAGTGACGACGCTTCTCAGGCCCGCGGCGGTGGCGGCGCGCAGGCCGTAAACGGTGTCCTCGAAAGCGATGGCGCGGGACGGATCGACGCGCAGCAGGCGGACCGCGAGTTCAAAGACGTCCGGGGCGGGCTTCTTGGTCGCGACCGCGTCGCCTGTGGCCACCGCCTCGAACATGCCGGGGCCGTCCGGCCCGAGCGTCGCGGCCAGCAGCGCCTCCACATTGGCGAGGCTGGTGGTCGTGGCGATCGCGAGCCTCAGGCCCTCGGCGCGGGCCTCGCGGATGAGCCGCTCCACCCCGGGGCGAAGCCTCACCCCGCCATTCGCCACCAGGGCCCCGTAGCGCTCGTTCTTCGCGGCGTGGAGCTCAGGCAGCGCCGCCAGCGCCTCGCCGGCCTTCTGCGGCCGGTCGTGCTCGATGAAATGGCGCAGCCGCTCCTTACCGCCCATGACGCGCAGGAGGCGCCGATAGGTCGGCTGGTCCCAGCTCCATGGCAGGCCGAAATCAGCGAAAGTGGCGTTGAGCGCTTCGCGGTGCGTCTCTTCGGTCTCGGCGAGGGTGCCGTCGACGTCGAAGATCAGCGCCTCGAGCGGCATCAGGCGGCTCGGTTCGCGAGCGCCGCCTCGGCCGCGGCCCGGATCGCCGCGATGTTGCCTCGGTAGCCGTCCGGGCCGTCCTTGAAGACCGCGTTGCCGGCCACGAAGACATCGGCGCCGGCCGCCGCGCAGAGCGGCGCCGTCTCGGGCGTGACGCCGCCGTCGATCTCGATCGAGATCGGCCGCGCGCCGATCATCCGGCGCAGCCTGCGCACCTTCTCGATCTGCTCGGGGATGAACGCCTGCCCGCCGAAGCCGGGATTGACCGTCATCACGATCACCAGGTCGATCTTGTCGAGCACGTATTCGACGGCGCTTTCCGACGTCGAGGGGTTGAGCGCCACCCCGGCCTTCTTGCCGAGCGACCGGATGAACTGCAGCGACCGGTCGAGATGCGGGCCGGCTTCCGCGTGCACGGTCAGCCGGTCGCAGCCGGCCTTGGCGAAGGCTTCGAGATAAGGGTCGACGGGCGCGATCATCAGATGGCAGTCGAACAGCGCGTTGGTCCAGCGCCGCAGCCGCTTCACCACTTCGGGTCCGAAGGTGATGTTCGGCACGAAATGGCCGTCCATCACGTCGAGATGCACCCAGTCGGCGCCGGCCGCGACGACGTCGCGGGTCTCTTCGCCAAGCCGCGAGAAATCCGCGGAGAGGATGGAGGGCGCAATGGTCACGGACATGGCGGCTCGCCGGCTGCTGCAGTGCGGCATGCTGTTAAACCCAATGCCGCCGCCCGTACAGAGGCGACGTTTCGAGGTTCAGCCGGCGCGCCGTTTCCTCTCAACGAGCTGCATGATCATCGGCGTCAGGATCAGCTGCATCGCAAGGTCGAGCTTGCCGCCGGGGATCACGATCGAGTTCGCGCGGGACATGAAGCTCTGCGGGATCATCGAGAGCAGATAAGGGAAATCGATCCCGCGCGGATTGCGGAAGCGGATCACCACCATCGACTCGTCCGCCGTGGGGATCCAGCGGGCGATGAAGGGATTGGAGGTGTCGACGGTCGGAATGCGCTGGAAGTTGATGTCGGTGCGGGTGAACTGCGGGCAGATGTAGCGCACGTAATCCGGCATCCGGCGCAGGATCGTCTGGGTGACGTCCTCGGTCGAATAGCCTCGGTCGTTGCGGTCGCGGTGGATCTTCTGGATCCACTCGAGATTGATGACCGGGACGACGCCGATCTTGAGGTCGGCGTAGCGCGCGATGTCGACGCCGTCGCCGACCGTCGCGCCGTGCAGCCCCTCATAGAACATCAGATCCGTCGGCTGCGGCAGATCGGTCCACTCGGTAAACGTGCCCATCGGCAAGCCGAGCCGCTGCGCGCTCTCGAGATCGTGGACGTAGCGGCGCGTGCGCCCGCCGCCGCTGGAGCCGTAGGACGCGAACACCGCCTCGAGCTCCTCGAGCATGTTCGCGTCATGGCCGAAATGGCTGAAGTGATGGTTGCCCCGCGCCTCTTCCTCCATCGCCTTCTGGCGCATGCCGTCGCGGTCGTAGCGATGGAACGCGTCGCCGTCGACAAACGCCGCCGCGATGTGCTCGCGGCGGAAGATCTGCTCGAAGGTGTCGCGCACGGAGGTCGTGCCCGAGCCCGACGAGCCGGTGACGGAGATGATCGGATGACGGATCGACATGCCGGGCCAGGTCAGGCGAGGAACAGTCCGCGCTTGGTGAAGAGCGGCGACGACTCCTGCCGAGCCCCCTCGTCGTAATACCGGCCGATGCGCTCCACCTCCTCGGCCGATCCTGCGACCAGCGGCGAACGCGCGTGCAGTTTTTCGGGTTCGATGTCGAGGATGCGCGTCTTGCCGTCGGTCGCCGCGCCGCCCGCCTGCTCGCACACCATCGCGATCGGGTTGCACTCATACACCAGCCGCAGGCGACCGGAGCCGTAGCCCTCGCGCGCGTCGCCCGGGTAGAGGTAGACGCCGCCGCGCACCAGGATGCGGAACACGTCGGCGACCAGCGATCCGACCCAGCGCATGTTGAAGTTCTTTTCGCGCGGACCGGAGTCCCCGGCCAGGCAATCCGCGATGTAGGCGCGCATGGGACCAGCCCAGTGCCGCTGATTGGATGCGTTGACGGCGTATTCCTTGGTGGCCTTCGGAATCTGCACGTCCGCATGCGTCCGCACGAAGGGCCCGCCGACGCCGTCCATCATGAAGATGTGGGTTCCGGTCCCGACCGTCAGCACCAGCGCGGTCGCGGGGCCATACACCAGGAAGCCGGCCGCCAGCTGACGGGAGCCCGGCTGCAGGAAGGTCGCGTCGCCGGCTTCCGGGAGGACGCCGAAGAGGGTGCCGATCGAGACATTGGTCTCGATGTTGGAGGAGCCATCCAGCGGATCGGTCGCGACCGCCACAGGCGCGGCGGCGTCGAGGACGATCTCATCCTCCGCCTCTTCGGAGCCGACGCGCGAGACCGGCGCCCGCCGCAGCGCCTCGATGACAATGTCATGCGTCCGGACGTCGAGCGCCTTCTGGGTGTCGCCGCCGGCGTTCTCGCCCACCGCAGATCCCATCGCCTCCTCAAGCGCCCCGCGCGCCACGAGCGCTGCGATCGCACGGCCTGCCTCGCATAGGGCCAGAACCGTCGCGGCCGTCGCGCCGCGCGTCGCGTCGCCGGCGCTCCACTGCTGGAGAAAGGCGTCGAGGGTCATATGCTCCGCCACGGGGGTCTCCTCACGCGTAAACGCGTCCTTCGTTCATCAGGCGCGGGCGAGCCGCCGCCGGCGCAGGTTTCGGGGCGACAGATCGTCGTAACGACGTTGATCAGAAAAGCCACATAAACTAAACGCCAATTTCAGCATGTCTGAAGACCTCGTCCGTTCGCTCACATTGAAGCAGCTGCGCGCGCTCTCGGCAGTGGCCGAAACCGGCGCCGTGAGCGCGGCCGCGCGGCGGCTGAACGTCACGCCTCCAGCCGTCACCATGCAAGTCCAGCTGCTGGAGGCGGCGGTCGGCCTTCCGTTGATCGATCGCACGGGCGAACGCTTCCGTCCGACGGACGCCGGCCGCGAACTGGTCGAGGCCGCGGCCCGGATCGAGACGGCGCTGCGCGAATGCGTCGGCGCGCTCGAGGCCATGAAGGGGCTGGAGGGCGGCCGCGTCGCGGTCGCGATCGTCTCGACCGCGAAATATTTCGCGCCGATGGCGCTCGGCGCCTTTGCGCGCGCGCATCCGAGCGTCGATCTCAGCCTGTCCGTCGGCAACCGAGCCGAAGTCATTGGCCTGCTTCGCTCTGACCAGGTGGACGTCGCCATCATGGGGCGGCCGCCGGACGACCTGGACAATGTGGCGGCGATCATCGGCGAACATCCGCAGATCGTCATTGCCGCTCCCGATCATGAACTCGCCTCCCGCCGCGACATAGATCCGGCGGAACTCAGCGGCCAGACATTCCTGATGCGCGAGCGCGGCTCCGGAACGCGGCTGCTCATGGAACGTCTGTTCGAGCAGAAGGGGGTGGCGCCCAGGATCGGCATGGAGATCGGATCGAACGAGACGATCAAGCAGGCGGTGATCGCAGGGCTCGGCCTCGCTTTCATCTCGGCGCACACGGTCGCGGCGGAGATCGCCGACGGTCGGTTGGTCCGGCTCGACGTCGCCGGGCTGCCAATCCTTCGGCGGTGGCACGTCGTGCGGCGCGCCGGACGACGGCTGACGCCGCCTGCGGCCGCTATGGCCGCCTTCCTAAGCGAACGCGGCGCCGAGTTCCTGCCGCAGATTTCCTCGGCCGGCGGAACCATCCCCATCATCGCAACGTCTTGAGAGGCGTCGTGCGTGTGTCGCGCGACGCGGCCGCCAGCGGCGGCAGGAGCGTAGCGTGCGATGCAGGTGTTGATTCTCGAGGATGAGGCGATTGTTGCCCTCGAGATGGAGGCGATCGTTCGCGCGCACCTGCCCGACGCCGCCATCACCGTGGCCGCGACGATCCGGGAGGGACGGGAGGCGTTCCAAACGCCCGTCGACCTCGCCTTCCTCGACATCGACGTCACCGACGGCAAGACGTATCAGCTGGCCGCCGATCTTCACCGCAAAGGCTCCGCGGTGATTTTCGTCTCCGGCGCTTCGCGCGCCGATACGCCGGCAGACCTGACGCATGTCGCGTTCATCACGAAGCCGTTTTCGCGTTTCGAGATCGCGCGGGCGATTGACGAGGCTTGCGCCGGCGCCGCCGGTCCGAGCCCGTCTGAGGACGAGCCCGGCTAATCCGCGACGTCGGGCTGCCATGGCGGCGCGAGCCGCGACAGGCCGCCGGAGCCGGCGGCGTTCGCCGCCTCACGGATGGATCGGCCGTCCAGCACCAGCTCCGGCCTGATTTCGGCGAGCGGCGCCAGCACGAAGGCGCGATTGAACATCTCCTTGTGGGGAATGAGCAGCCGCTCGGAGGCGACTTTCGCATCGCCGAGATAGAGGATGTCGACGTCGATCACCCGAGGTCCCCAGCGGAACGTCTTCTCGCGACCGAGCTCTTCTTCGACGGACTGGGTGAATCCAAGCGCCTCCTCGGGCGACATGTCGGTCTCGCCGACCGCGCAAGCGTTCGCGAACCAGTCCTGGTCGACATAGCCCCACGGCGCCGTGCGCCACACGGAGGAGGCGGCCAGGAACCGAATTTCGCCGGTGGCGAACACCCGCTCCATCGCGCGGTGGAGGTTGGCGACCTTGTCGCCGACATTGCTGCCGAAGCCGAGCCCGATCTCCGTCATGCGGTCAGCGTCCGGACGACGCGCGGCTGCGGAAGATCTCCACCCCGACATCCGCGAACACGCCGGCGATCGGCGCGCCCGGCTTGTGAACCTCGATCCGAACCCGTTGGATCGGCGGAAAGCTGTCGAGCAGCCGCTGTGCGATGCGCTCGGCGACCGCCTCGATCAGGTTGAGGCTCGGGCCTCCGGCGGCCTGAGTCACCGCGTCATAGACGTCGGCGTAGGAGACGGCCGCGCCGGCGTCATCTGCGCGTGCATAAGCCTGAGCCTCGACCCAGAAGTCGACGTCGAAGACGAAGCGCTGGCCGAGCCGGCGCTCCTCCTCGAACACGCCATGGCGGGCGTGAACCGGAATGCCCCTCAAGAAGATCCGATCGCTCATCTCTCTCGACCTCGCAGCGGGGGCGGGCGGTTCAGCCCGGGTGAGGCGCGGATGAAGCCCGCCGGTGAGCCGCCAGCAGCCGCGCCACGGCGACGGCCGGCGCGCAATCCGCCGCCAAGGCGGCGAGCGCCTCGTCCTGCGCCCATTCACGCCCGAGGTCGCGATACATGAGGCCGAGCCGGTCCGCCAGTCGGCGCGCCAGGAAACGACCGACGCCCGCGCCGAAGACCGTCGGCGCCGCGGGCGCGTCCGGCCGCGAGAGCGTCAGCGCAGCTGCGTCGCAGAGCCGGCGCAGCAGGGCTTCGGCGAGCCAGGCGGCGAGGGCGCGCGCCTGACCTTCGGCCCGATCGTCGAGGTCGGCCCCCACCATGCGCAGCAGCCGCCGCGCGCTCGCCTCCACCGTCTTCGCGCCGCCGTCCGCCGCTGGATGAAGATCCGCGTCCTTGGGGAGGTCGCCGGTCAGGCGGAACACGTCGGCGGTGGTGGCGAAGAATTCGGCCATCGGTGAGATCCAGCCGCCGCCGAACGGCATTCGGGCCGCCAGCGCCATCACGGGCGTGCGCGCCGCGCCCAGATAGACGAGCTCGTCGGCCGCCATCCGGCTGGCGTCGTCCGAGCCTCGGGAGAGGACCTTCCGGCCGGCGAATGCGATGATGTCGCTCGTGGTCGAGCCGATATCGACCAGCAGGCCCGCCTCTCCGCTGACCGCCGTCGCCTCGGCCGTGGCGCGCCAGTTCGCGGAGGCGATCGCGCTCCAATGGGCGGCCTCGCCGCTGGCCGGAACGAAACCTGTGGCGCCGGCATAGAACGCCAGCCGGTCCCGCCCGAGCCGCGCCCCGAGCGCTTGGGCGATCGCAGCGACGCCGACGCGCCGGTCAGGCCACAGATCGACAAGCTCCCCGGTCATCGTGACAGCGCAGGACGCGTCCGGTGGAATGTCTCCGCCCAGCGAGACGAGCGCGTCCTCGAGCTCGTCGAGACCGCGCCACAGCGCGCAGGGCGCGATCCGCGCCGCCTCCAACGCCCCCGCCGCCGAGAACCGCGCCAGCTTGAGGTGCGCCCCGCCGACGTCGAGGCCGATGATCGCGGCTCCCGTCACAGCGCGATCTCGATCGGCCGAACGGCGCCGGCGCACTGCGAAGCTCCGCCGAGCAGACCGAGGAGCGTCGCGGGATTGAGACCGAGCGCCTCCCGAAGTCCCACGTAAGCGGTGGTCACGCGCGGATTGATCTCGATCACGACAGGGCCTTCGGCGGCGAGCACGAGATCGACGCCGAAGAAGCCGTCAAGCCCCGGGACCGCCTCCCGAATCTCCCGCGCGGTCGCGCTCAGCTCCGGGTCCACCGGCAGCGCTCCGACCCTCAGCCCACGGAACCGGAAGGCGCCGTCCTCGATGGCGACATGCTGCCGGTTCGCCGAGAGCACCCGGCTGGAATCGCCGGCGCCGAGGCAGGTCAGGCTCGCGGCGGGGCCGGGCTCATAGCGCTGCACGATGTGGTCCGCGGGCAAAACGCCGGGCGCGGGGCGCTCGCGCCAAAGCCGCGTCGACTCGCACCCGGCGCCGTCGTCAGGCTTGCTGACGAATGGACCGGCTTCTCCTGCCGGAATGGCGTCCGGACTCCAGGCGGCAGGCGTCCGGATGCCGTGCCGGCGCAGGCGCTCGGCCGTCCGGCGCTTGCTTGCGGCGACCCGGATCGCTCCGAGGGAAGGGCCCAGGACCTGAGCGCCGGCCGCGTCACAAAGCGTCCAGAGCCGCTCCAGCAATCCGCCGGTCTCCGGCGCGACGATCCACGCAAGATCGGCCATGGCGGCGCGCTCGGCCCACAACCCCCAGCAATCCTGTCCTTCGCCGACGGCGACGCTCTCGGCCCCGGGCGGGGCCGGCAGTCGGTCGTCATGAGTCGCGACGGCTTCGACGCCGGGAAGCGCCGACACGTCCCGCGCCAGCGCGTCGCGCATCAGCAGGCCTTCGCGCGCAAGCGAGGAGGGCAGGGCGTCCCGCCGCATTCCGCCGCCCGTCACGAATTCGCATATGAAGACGCGCATCAGCCCCTGCCGCGCTCGCCGAGCCGCCCAGCGCCCGCCGCGTGGGCTTAGCGCAAAAGCGGCCCCGCCTCACCTGCCGAATGGAGCCAGGCCAGTGGACATCATTCCGGTCATCGACCTGATGGGAGGGGAGGCGGTGCATGCCCGGCGCGGAGACCGCGCCGCCTACCGGCCGATCCGCTCGCCGCTCGTCGAAGGTTCGCGGCCTCAGGCGGTCGCGGCGGCGCTGCTCGCGCTCGCGCCCTTCCGCCGGCTCTACGTCGCCGATCTCGATGCGATCCGCGGGACGGGCGGCCATGACGCCGTCATCGCCGAACTCGCCAGGGCGCATCCGCAGCTGGAGATCTGGGTCGACCGGGGCGAGAGCGATCCGGCGACGCTCAGGCGGCGGGCCGAAATCGGGCCCGGGGTATCGGTGATCGGCAGCGAGTCATTCCGGCAAAGCGATGCGCTGAGAAGCGCCTGCCAGGCCTCCGAAGGCGTGCTGTCGCTCGACCATGACGCGAGCGGACCGATCGGACCCGCTGACGCGCATGAAGATTCATCCTTTTGGTCGGACCGCGTGATCGTCATGACGCTGGCGCGCGTCGGCGCGGACGCCGGGCCTGACGTCGATCGGCTGAAAGACGTGCTGAGCCGCGCCGGCGCGCGCCGGGTCTACGCCGCGGGTGGCGTGCGGGATGCGGAGGATCTGGCGGCGCTCGAAAAACTCGGCGTCGCGGGCGCGCTGGTCGCGAGCGCCCTGCATGACGGCCGGCTCAGCCGCGAGGCGTTGGAGCAGGCGCTTCAAGCCGGGCCGCGAACAGCGCCGCGACCGTAAGATCCGCCGTCGTTCCCGGATTCAGGCCCTTGGCCTTGAGGTGCAGGTCGAACGCGTCGAGCGCCCGCTCGCGATCCTCGCGAAAATCGAGGCTCTCGGCGAAGGCAGCGGCCTCGCTGCGGAGAGTCTCAGCGGCGTCCGATCCGAACTTCCGGACCACGTGGCTGTCCGGGAACAGGCTCAGCAAGCCCAGATAAACATCCTCGACGGCCTCGCGGCCGGGGCGACGGATCTGGTAAGCGGCCGCGGCGGCGAACACGTCTTCGAAATCTGTGACGTATTGCAGCGCGATCCGGTCGCGATCCGCCGCTGCCGCCATCGCCTCGCGCAGCGTGATCTTCGGCGGCTCGGCGACGTCGTGTTGCTCGGCGCGACCAAGTCCGCCCGGATTGGCGGCCGCGATCGCCCTGTAGGCCGCTTCGGCGTCAGCGACCGTCAGCCGATCTAGAACCCGCGCGAGCGCCGGCCGCAGAGGCTCGCCCGGGGCGCGCTCGAAGGCCGCGTGGGTGAGCGGCGCGCACAGCAACACGATGCCGAGATTGGCGTTGCAGCCGACGGCGGCAAGCGAAGCTCTGACGGCGCCTTCGATTCGCTCTCCAACCGTTCGGCCGGCGACAAGGCGGACCGCCGCGACCTCTGCCGCACGCTCGAAGGTGGCCGCGGCCATGCCGTGGCCCTCGCGGAAATGGTGGACGTTGCCGGGCTTCAGCGCGGCAAGTTCGGCGCGGCAGGACTCCCGGAAGGCGGCCGCGACAGCGGCCATGTCCCAGGCTGGCTCAGGCGGCATCGGGACGCGCGAGCCGGCCGGCCAAGTCGCGCGCGAGCGCGGCGGCGACGTCGACGCCGGTGGCCTCCCAAAGGCCCTTCCAGGCCGGCATCGAGTTGACTTCCAGGATGAGGAAGCGGCCGTCCTCGGCCTCGATGAGATCGACGCCCGCGTAGTCGGCGCCGACCGCCGCGGCCGCCTTCACCGCGAGCGCGGCGGCTTCGCCGTCGACGGCCGCCGCTTCTCCGGCCGCGCCCTGGAAGATGTTGGTGATCCAGCCTTCCGAGCGCCGGATCATCGCGCCGATCGGGCGGCCGTCGAGCACGAAGACGCGCCAGTCATGCGCTCCGCCGGCGGCGCGCGATCCGCGGCTCGCGATGAACTCCTGCAGGTAGTAGACGCCGCCGACCGCCTCCGGCTCCGGCAGCTCGTCGCCGGGCTTCAGGCGAACCAGGCCCTTGCCCTGCGCGCCGAACAGCGGCTTCAGCACCGCATCGCCGCCCATCCGGTCGAACGCCGCCTGCGCGGCCTCGCGGCGTTCCAGCGCCACGGTGCGCGGCGTCGGCAACCCAGCCTGCGCCAGCACGAAGGTGGTCATCGACTTGTCGACGCAGACCTCGATCGCACGGGCGTCGTTCACGACCCGGACGCCCGCCGCCCGCGCGGCGTGCAGAAAGCCGAGCCGGGCGGTGATCTGCTCGGTGGTCCCGGCCGGGATCAGCCGCACGAAGATCGCGCCCGGCAGCCTCCCCTCCAGCCCGGCGAAGGCCAGGCCGGACCCGCCCGGCGCGACGTCGAAGCCGCACTCGGTCATCGAGAGGATCGACGGCCGAAGGCCCTCGCGCGCCATGGCGGCGGCGAGGCCCTTGCTGTGCCAGTCGGCCTTCTCGGTGAAGATGACGACCGCGTCTTCGATGATCATCGGTGCGCCCGGCTCCAGCAGCGCCTATCCGCCGAAGGAGCGCTCGATCAGCGCCGGCTCGTAGGCGCCGGCGGTGAAGCTCTTGCCGGTGGAAAGCGCCGTCACGGTGACGAGCGCCGGCGAGAACAGGCCGGGATCGCACGCGTAGAAATCGTAGTTGTAGCCCGCGAACACCTCTCCGAACGGGCGGCCATGGTCGCGCGAGGTCGAGGAGGGCAGGCCGTTGGCGAGCTGCTCCGCCTCGTCCTCCGGGCCTTCCACGTAGAGCGCGATCTCGCCGCCGTAGAGCACCGCGTCGTTGGTGCGGCCCATGGCGGTGATGAAGTCGGCGCCGGGAGGCGCGATCGGCGCCGTGCCGAACCCGTCGACGATCCGCTCCAGCGGGAAATGGATCGCGTGCGCCTTGTGGAGCGCGACCTCCAGCACCCGGCCGACGACCTGAACCGTGCCGGCGAGGCTCGAGGTGGGGGTCAGGATCAGCGTCAGCTTGTCTTCGGCGACGCCGCAATCCTTGGCGATCTGGGCGATCAGCGTGTCCGGCGGGCGCTTGTCGACCTCGAGCACCAGCGCGGCCGTATCGGCGGAATCCTTGTAGGCCAGTTCCTCGTAGAGGGTCTCCTTCGCCGCCAGCGCGCGGCCCGGTCCGGAGCCGAGGGCGAAGAAATCGCCCTCCGACAGGCTCCAGCCGGCATACTGGCTGCCGAGGCAGGCGATGACCGGGTCAAGCGTCGTCACATGCACCGCCTGGCCCCAGCGCTTGAAGCGCGTGTCGGCCTGCAAGGTCGCGCGGCCAAGCCCGCCAAGGCAGATCTCGATAATCCGGCGGCCAGCCTCGAGTCCGCCGCGCACCGCGATCCCGGCGTCAATGATCCGCGCGCCGCTCGCCGTGCGCTCGACGGCGAGCCGCAGCGTCTCCGCGTCCTGCGCCAGCGCCTCGACGAGCGGGGCGGAGAGTTTTCCGACGCTTGGCTTGGCTGTCATCCGAACACCATGGTGAGTTGGCCGCGCGCCGGGCGGGATGCGGCGCGGAGCGATGCGAGAAGCGCCGCTCGGCGCTCGAAGAACAGCGCTCGGGCGGCGGAGGGCGAGGCGCCGGCGGCGAGGACGGTGCAGACAGGCGCGCCGACGGGGACGATCTCCTCGCATGCGGGCCAGTCCGCCGTCCAGACCGGCCTTCGGAGGGAGGCGACGGATGTCGGCGCCTCGGCGTAGAGAACGCCAGCCGCTTGCGCGCGTGTGAAACGCGGGGGTGGCTCAGGCGGCAGCCCCCTGCAGGCGTCGAGGTGAAGCCCAAGAAGCGCAGGGGCGGGCGCTCTGTCGAAGACGTCGAGCGTTGCGCCGGGCCTTGGATTGATCTCCAGCAACCAGAAGCTGAGCCCGTCGTCGGCAAGGAGCAGATCGGAGCTCGCAAGGCCGAGGAGGCCCGTCGCCGCGACGATACAGCTCAGCGCGGCGGCGACCTTCCCGGCCACGAGGGCGTCGGGCGCGATCGGCCCGACGGCGCCGCCATAGCGGAACGGCGCGGAGGGCGTCGGATCAGTCCATTGCTCAGAGAATCCGATGATCTGCGCCTCACGCCCGTCGCAAAGGAACAGCGCGGAGACTGATCTGCCGTCGACGCGCCGCTGGAAGTATCGCCCGCGCCGGGGGAGCCCCTCGGCCGGCCTGATGTGGGCTCCGCCCGATCCGCCGTGACGTTTCGACAGGACCTGGTCGCCGGCCACAGCCACGATTTCCGGGTGAGGCACGCCGAGCCCGGCGAGCAAGGCGGCGAAGCGGGTTGGGTCTTTCAGCAGACGCACCGTCTCCGGCGACGCGCCGATCAGCGGGTTGCGTTCCGCGATCCGGGTCATCAGGCGCGGCGCGTGCTCGAAACCCGGGCCGAGCACGACCGGCAGACCCTCGGGAGCATGCGCGGCGAGAGCCGCCGTGAGGGCGCGCGCGTCGAGGCCAAGCCCGCGTCGCGCCGGCGCAACCCGCACAGCCGTCGCGGCGTGTTCGCTGGTGTCGGCGTCCGCAAACAGGTCGAGCGCGAGCGCCCTGAGCCCGGCGCGTCGCGCGGAGCGCGCGAGCGCCCGCGCCGACAATCCTATGAGGGCGACGTCGTAGGCGTCACTCCGAGAGGGTGCGCGCGAGTTCATAGGCCTCCAGGAAGCCGATCCGCAGCGCGACGTCGCTCTCGCGGATTCGCTTCAGCATCCGGTGCTGCACCTGATACTTGATCTGGCCGATGACGAGCGCGCCGACGCCGACGCCGTGCGGCAGAGCGACGCCGTCGTCGTTCGAACCGACGCCCTCGATGCCGGTTGGGGGAACGGCGTTGATGTCGGCGGCCACCAGCAGGTCGCCGGCCGCTTCGAGCACTTCACGGGAGATGACCTGGACGCCCGCCGATGCGGCGGTGAGGATGACCTCGGCGTCCTTGACCAGCTTCTTCTTGTCGTCGTCGGTGCTCGCGGCCGCGCAATCGAGCGTGACCCCGAAGCGCTTCCTGAAGTCGATCGCCTTGAGCTGGACGTCCTCGATGACCATGTGGCCGACCATCGTGACATGGGCCCCCGCCTGCGCGGCGATCACGGCCGCGATGCCGCCGATGATGCCGGTCGCGCCATAGACCTGGACCCGGGCGCCCTCGAGACCCTTGTCGCGCTTGCCGAGCAGATGCTTCTCGACCTGGGCGATCATCGCGGCGGCGGTCGTGAAGGCGCCCGCCGGATCGGCGAAGATCGAGATCTCGAACGGCGGGAACAGCGCCGACGCCGCGGCCGCCATCTGGTCGAGCGCGAGGCTCGCGTCCTTTCCGCCGATGAACAGCACCGTCCGCTTGGCGGCCGAGGGCGCGCGGCTGAACATCGCGTCCTGCGTCAGCGGCACGACGTCCTTGAGCTCGACGCCGACATAGGTCGCGATGTCGTGGAAGCCCGCGTCGACCGCCATGTTCACGTCGAACGGGCTCGTGTGCCTGAGCGGCGTGATCATGTGGAGGATCGGTACGGCGTCGGACATTCGTGTCTCCTGTGGAGGCTTCAGACGGCGGCGCCATGCGCCGGAACGGGCGCGACTTCGACCGTGGCGCCGTGATTGTTGCCCCGGACGACGTCGAAGACCAGATTCGGACGGTCGGCGAAACGCCGTCTCAGATCGCGGGCCGCGTCGTCCGCCGCGGCGGCCTCGCCGAACACCGCGAAGCCCGTCGGGCCCCACGAACTCTGTCCGACGCCCGGCACGCCGGCGGCCTCGATGAGCCGCAGCGCCTCCGCGACGTCCGGACTGGTGAAGCGCCCGCCCTGGAACTGCGCGAAATGGTCGCCGAGCCGGCGCTGGATCTCGCCCACCGCACGGCCGAAGCCGATCGCGTCGCCCTCCGCGGCCGCAGGCAGGGCGGCCATGATCGTCAGCCGGCAGAGACGGTCAGCGAGCGCCTCCGGGAACGGCGGCAGGTCGTCCATCGCCTGAGTCTCGTCGCCTCCGCTGAGGCCGACGCGCTCCTGGTCGAAAATCAGGAGGATCCGCCACGCGTCCGGGATCGGTATGCGAGACAGCAGCGGCGGCGGCTGGCGGCGGGGCCCCGCGACCGGCTTGCCGCCATCGAGCAGAATGCCCCCACCCTGGAAGGCGCCGAGGCCAATGCTCGACCGTGCGCCCCGGCTCAGAGCGTGCGCGACGTCGCGCGGGTCGATCGCCTTGCCGCCGAGGGCGCAGGCGCCGACGCCGACGGCGAGCGCGAGCTGGGTGCCGGAGCCGAGGCCGCTATGCGCCGGGAGCGCCGCCTCGACGGTGATCCTGACGCTCTCGCCGACCCCGAACTCCGCGGCCGCGCATCTCAGCGCCTTCTCCGCGCGGGCTGCGTCCGGCCCGCTCGTGGACAGCGCTTCGGCGTTCTCCATCAAGACCCGCGTCACCGGCCGCTCCAGCGTCATGCCGAGGCTGCCGAACCGCCTGCCGAGCGAGCCGCTGAGGTCGAGGAAGCCGATGTGCAGCCGGCCCGGCGCGGTGACGCGCACCGCCCGGAGGGCGCGCTGGGGGTCGCCGTCCTGGCGATGTTGGGGAATGACTCTCATGGCGTTTCGGCGGCACCTTATGCGCCGGGGGCCGCGCTCGCCAACCTCGCTCCTTGGCCTAAGGCGGTATCGGACGAAACGTCGCGACGCGTTGCGCCGGCTCAAGGCGCTGTGTAAGCCTCGCGCCACTTCCAGTGTTTTGGGGCTCCGTCCGCCAATGGCCGAACGAAAAGCCGTCATTCCGCCAGACCAGGTCGAGGCCCGCCTCGCCGCCGAGCTGCCGAAGTGGCGGCTCGAGGACGGCTGGATCCGGCGCACCTACAAGACCCAGAGCTGGAAGAGCACGCTGATGGTGATCAACACCGTCGGTCATCTGGCGGAAGCCGCCTGGCACCATCCGGACATCACCGCCTCCTACGCCTGGGTCGAGGTGCGGCTGATGTCGCATGACGCCAAGGGAATCACCGATCGCGACTTCGAACTCGCGAAGAAAATAGAAAGCGTCATTCAGTGGCAGCCCGGCTTGGAAGGCGGCGCGCTCGAGGGCACGCCGCAGGGCGACCAGCGCTTCGCCTATGTGAAGTATGACTGACGTCGCCGGCGGCGGCGTTACGCACCACGACGTCGTGTGCCCGTTCTGCGGCCTGGGCTGCGACGACGTCTCACTCACCGTCCGGGGGAATGCGGTGGAAGCCGGGGAGGGCGCCTGCGGGCGGGCCGCCGCGCTGTTCCGGCGCTCGGCCGATCCGGTTCCTTCAGCCCGCGTCATGGGGCGCGAGGTGTCGCTCGACGAGGCGCTGGCGGCCGCGGCCGAACTGGTCGCCGCCGCTCGGTCGCCGGTCTATGGCGGGCTTGGAACCGACGTCGACGGCGTTCGGGCGCTGATCAAGCTGGCCTGCAAGACCGGCGGCAGCGTGGACCACTATGCGTCGGCCGGGCTGTTCCGAAACATCTCGACATCGCAGCGCAAGGGCTGGATCGCGACCACCCTGGCCGAGGTCCGCAACCATTGCGACCTGCTGGTCGTGATCGGCCCCGATCCCTCCAGAGACTTCCACCGGCTGTACGACCGGATCACGCCGCCGACCGGCCGCTTCATCAAGGGCAAGCGCAAGGTCGTGTTTCTCGGCGGCGCCCCCTCCGAAGAAGCGCGCAGCCAGCTCGATGGCGTCGAGATCGAGATCATCGCGGTTGCAGACGGCGAGCTTCTGGACGCGCTGTCGCGTCTGCAGGGGCTGATCTCCGGCGCGCCGGCGGTTCCGGGCGGGCCCGATCTCGCCGCGCTCGCGGCCGGGTTGAAGGGCGCGCATTATGGCGTTCTCGCCTGGAGCGCCGGCATGCTCGGGGGCGATGGCGACCTGATCGTCGAGCGCGCATCAATCATCGTCGACATCCTGAACGTCGACACCCGCGCCGCCTGTCTGCCGCTTGCCGGTCGGGACAACCTCATCGGCGCCAATCAGGCGTTCCTCTGGAATATCGGATTCCCGCTGCGGACCGCGTTCCGCGGCGGCAAGGCCGACCACGACCAACTGCTCAGCAGCACGGAAGAAGCGCTGAAGTCGGGCGATCTGCTGATCTGGACTTCCGCGTTCCGCCCGGAACAGCCGCCGGCCTTCGAAGGCCAAGTGGTGGCGTTCGCGCATCCGGACACGAGCTTCGAGCGCGAGCCGGAGGTGTTCGTTCCGGTCGGACAGCCCGGCCTCGACCATCGCGGCCTCGCGTTCCGAACCGACACCGTGGTGAGCATTCCCCTCGGCGGATATCGCGACGCCGGCCTGCCGAGCATCGCGACGGTCGCCAAGGGTCTTCGGGAGCGTTTGTCATGAGCGCCGTGCGCATCACCGGCGGGAAGGTCCTCGACCCGGCGAACGGGGAAGTCGGAGTCGAGCGCGACGTCTTCATCCGGGACGGCCGCATCGTCGCGTCCGACGCCGGCGACGGCGCGACCGAAACGATCGACGCCCGGGGCGGCATCGTGATGGCCGGCGCGATCGACATCCACACCCATATCGCGGGCGGCAAGTCGAACATCGCGCGTCTGCTGATGGTCGAGGAGCAGCGCGCGATCCGGGAGCCCTCAGGGCCGTTCTGCGCCTGCGGCGGCGGTCTTTCGACCATGACGGCGCACGCCACCGGCTGCCGCTATGTGGAGATGGGCTACACCGCGGCCTTCGAGCCGGCCGTGGTTGGCGCCAATGCGCGCCACATGCATTACGAAATGGGCGACATCCCGTTCCTCGACACCGGCGGCTATCTGGTTCTCGGCAACGATGATTTCCTGCTCGACCTGATCGCGAGCGGGGCCGGCCAGCAGGCGGTCAACGACTACGTCGCCTGGATGCTGGCGGCGACCAAGTGCATGGCGATCAAGATCGTCAACCCGGGCGGCATCAACGCGTTCAAGTTCAACGCCCGCAAGCTCGACCTCGACGAAGCCAACCCGCACTACGAGATCACGCCGCGCAAGATTCTCACCACGCTGATCCGCGCGGTGACGGAGCTCGGACTGACCCATCCGATCCACCTGCACGGCTGCAATCTCGGCGTGCCCGGCAATGAGCAGACCACGCTCGACACGATCGCGGCGACCGAAGGCCTGCCGCTGCACATGACGCATGTGCAGTTCCATTCCTACGGCACGGAGGGCGACCGCAAGTTCTCCTCCGGGGCGGTGAAAATCGCCGAGGCGGTGAACAAGAACCCGAACATCTCGGTCGACGTCGGACAGATCATGTTCGGCCAGACCGTCACGGCCTCGGCCGACCTGATGTCGCAGCACCGCAATCGCGGGATCGCCACGCCGAAGCGCTGGATCGGCATGGACATCGAGATGGACGCGGCCTGCGGGATCGTGCCCTTCGAGTACAAGGACAAGTCCTTCGTCAACGCGCTGCAGTGGGCGATCGGCCTTGAGCTGTTCCTGCTGGTGGAAGATCCGTGGCGGATCTTCCTGACCACCGATCACCCGAACGGCGCGCCGTTCACCACCTATCCGCATCTGCTGCGGCTGCTGATGGACAAGCCGTTCCGCGACGAGCAGTTCGCCAAGCTTCCGAAATCCGCGCGCAAACACTCGATCCTGAACGAGCTCACGCGCGAGTACACGCTCGAGGAGATCGCGATCGTCACCCGCGCCGCGCCGGCCAAGATCCTGGGTCTGACCGACCGCGGCCATCTCGGCGCGGGGGCTGCCGGCGACGTCGTGATCTACCGCGACGATCCAGACCGCGAGGCGATGTTCTCGAAGGCCGAATACGTCCTCAAGGACGGGAAGGTCGTCGTGAAGGACGGCGAGATCGTCGAGGTCGTCTATGGCCGCACCCATTCGGTCGCGCCGGACTACGACAAGAGCATGGACGCCAAGCTCGACCGCTGGTTCGACGAGGCGATCGGCTTCAAGGCCAAGACCTTCAAGCTGCAGGACCACGAGATCCGCGACGGCCAGGGCACGGTCGTGCACGCCACTAAGAGGTCCGCATGATCCTCAACGGCGTCGAAATCCGCGACAGCTTCGCGGAAGCGTTTCCGATGGTCGGGACGCGCCTGATCATCACGGCCGACACGCCGCGCTGGGCGATGACGGCCGCCAAGACCATGACGGGCTTCGCGACCTCGGTCATCGGCTGCGGCTGCGAAGCCGGCGTCGAGCGCGTCGTCCCGGCGGAGGAGACGCCGGACGGCAGGCCGGGCGTCGCCGTGCTGATCTTCGCGATGGACATCAACGGGCTGAAGTCTGTCGTGCCGCTGCGCATCGGCCAATGCGTGCTGACCTCGCCGACGTCCGCCTGCTTTGCGGGCATGACGGGCGGCGACACGGTCTCGATCGGCAAGGCGCTGCGCTATTTCGGCGACGGCTGGCAGATCGCCAAGAATGTCGACGGCCGCCGGATCTGGCGCATTCCCGTGATGGAAGGCGAGTTCGTCTGCGATCATGAAAGCGGCACGACCTCCGGCGTCGGCGGCGGCAACATCCTGATCCTGGCGACCTCGCGCGGCGAGGCGCTGGCCGCCGCGGAAGCCGCGGTCGACGCCATGGACAAGGTCGAGGGCTGCATTCTGCCGTTCCCCGGCGGCGTGGTGCGGTCCGGCTCGAAGGTGGGCTCGAAGTACAAGGGCATGTTCGCGTCCACTAACAACTTCTACTGCCCGACGCTTCGGGCGCAGACTGCGACGCAGCTTCCGCCGGAGGTCGCCTCCGTGATGGAGATCGTGATCGACGGGGTCTCGCCGGAGGCGGTCTCGGCCTGCACCCGCGCCGGGATCGAGGCGGTCGTCGCGCTCGGCCGCGCCAAGGGGGTGGTGGCGATCGACGCCGGCAATTACGGCGGCAATCTCGGACCGTTCCACTTCAAGCTGCGGGAGATCATGGCGTGACCGGCGTGATCCTCACCGCGCGCGGCGCTTTCGAGACCCGCGTAGACCTTTCGGGCGTGCTGCCCGGCGCAGACGGCGACCTCGCGAAGCGCCCGATCCCCTATGGCGGCCGCGTCGTGGAACTGGGCGAGCTGTTCGACGTCTCGGGCTCCGGCGCCGAGCGGCTGACGATCGAGGCCGGCGACGCCCGGCTCGACGGCGTCGGCGCAGGGCTGACGAAGGGCGAGATCGTCGTGCGCGGCGACGTCGGCGCCCGTCTCGGCCGCAAGATGAGCGGCGGCGTGATCTCGGTGAAGGGTTCGGCCGGCGCCTTCGCGGCGAGCGAGATGTCCGGCGGCAAGATCGCGATCGGCGGCGACGCCGGCGAGCGCCTCGGCGCGGCCGACGACGGCAGCCGGCGGGGCATGAGCGGCGGCGTCGTGATCGTCGGCGGCTCGGCCGGCGCCCGCGCCGGCGAGAGGCTGCGGGGCGGGGTCGTGGTCATCGAAGGCGATGCGGCCGAAAACGCGGCCGCCGATCTGATCGCCGGCACGCTGGCGGTTGGAGGCAGGCTCGCCGGCTCCGCCGGACGCGGCATGAAGCGCGGCACGCTGTTTCTGCGCTCCGCCGAAGGCCTTTCGGGCGGGTTCAGGGACGCAGGCGAGCACGACCTCGTGCTGCTCCGGGTGCTCGTCAGGCGGTCGGCCGAACTGGCGGCCTTCCTCGGCCCGGACGTCACGCGCGCCCGGCGGTTCGCCGGCGATCTCTACGCCGGCGGCAAGGGCGAAGCCCTGATCGTCGCGCCCTCCGGCCGGATGTGACGTCGGCCGTTCAGGCCGCCTGGCGGCTTTCCGTCAGGGCCTGCCGGATCGAGCTCATCGAGGCGGGATCAAGGCGGCCGGTGCGGCCGCCTTCGCACAGCGCGCCGCGAAAGCCGAGATAGTCCGGCCCGACAGCGGCCAGCGGCGCGACGTCTTCCCGCTTCAGCGACCCGGCGAGCCCGGTCAGCAGACCGAGGCTGCGCGCCCGCGCCACGAAGCGGCGCAGATCCGCCTCGTCGAGATGGACGCGAAGACCGCCGGCGGCTTTATCCGCGGTGTCCAGCATCGCGCCGCGGAAGCCCGCCGCCGCCACCTCCGGAAGCAGGGTAAAATCCGGCGTCCGGTCGGCGAAGAACACCGCGATCAGCTGCGTCGTCGCCGCGAGCGGGCGCAGTGCGGCGAGACAGCCGGACACGTCGCCCGCGAACAGCCCGAGCTTCACGAGCGGCACGCCGGTCGCCGCCACGCGTTCGGCGGCCGCGCGCACGGTCTCAGGCGCCATCGGATGATCGCCGATCGTCGCGCTCAGCGCAGGCTTCCGCGCCGGCCATGTGCGCCACCGCCTCACGGCCGCCTCGAGAGCTGAGCTTTCCCAAGCGCCGAGAGCCCCCTGCGCGGGATTCTTCAAGTCCACGATATCCGCCCCGCCGGCGCGGACGAGATCCATTTCGTCCATCGTCGCGACGCTCGCCAGAAGCCCGCTCATGACGCGGCCCGGGCGCGATGATCGCGGACCGCGTCGAGCAGCCACTGCCAGGCTTCGAGCTCGCCCGGTCCGGCCGTCTTGTCGATCGCGATCTGCAGGTAGGCGAACTCGGCGTCGATCTTCTCAGGAGGCAGCATGTTGAGGCGGCTGACCAGGACGGCGCCCTCGAGGACGGCGGCGACGGCCCGGTTGAGGCCGAGAAAGGCGCGGTGGATTCTTTCCGCGACGACGACGCAGTGAAGCTTCGGACGCTCGCCGTCTCCGTCGACACGCGCCACGCGCACCTCGTGATGCGACAGCGCCGCCTGGAGGCGAACCGACGGTATCTCGCTTGCGGGCGCCGTCGGCCAGATCGGCCGCCGTTTGGTGACGCAGCCGGCGAAGATCCTCGCATCGTCGGTAAAATTCACCACGCCGCAGCGGGTTGCGAGGAAATTGTCGAGCGTCGTCGAGGGACGGAACGGCTGCAGCAGCCAGCCTTCCTCGATCGGCGTCGCGCCCATGGGGGCGACATGCGCCACGCCGTCGGGCGACAGGGTGGTGACGATCGTCTCGCGGATCATGACGGCTCGGCCTTGGCGCCGCGCTTTGCGGCGATCGTGGAGCCGGCCTCCTTGAACCCCATCTTGTGGGCCTCCTCGACGCTTTCCGCGGTGCCGGCGACGACGCCGAACCGCAGGCCTTCGTCCTGCGCGTAACGCTTGCCGAGCCGGAACGCGATCTCGGCCCTCGCGGTCTCGACGCCGAGATAGAAGGCGTGCGCGGCGTCGCCTTCCACCGCCAGGTGAGGGAAGTGATCGAACGGGTCCACCGCCAGCCGGTGACCGTCGCGGTTGAACACGTGCACCCCCGCCTCGCTGACCTGAATCCGGTAGTTGGGATCGCGGATCTGACCCGCCAAGGCCGCGATGTCGGCGGCCGTGGAGGTGACCGGCCGCCGGTCGCGCAGCGCCATCAAGCCGCCGCCGAATCCCTGCGGCAGAGAGTTCGCCTCGCGCGCGGCGAAAAACTCGCGCCGGGCGCGGTCGAACTCCCGGACCGCGGTCCGGCAATGCGGGCTCACCTGAACCGCCAGCACCGCCGCGATCCTCAGTTCCGAGATCATGCCCATCAGGATCGCGTTGACGCCGGTCGTGTCGGCGTCTGTCAGCTCGGTGACGTTGCCGATCCCCATCAGGATCGGCGCGTGCGGCCGCTGCCTGTGGAGTTCGGCGTAGCGCACGACCGACTCGGTGAACCCGAAATGGATCGGATCAAGGATCGGGTCCGCGAGATAGGGCGCGCCCTTCGCCTCCATCGCGTCGACGGCTCTCAGCAATGAGGCCATGTCGCCCGGCGAGGCCGGCACCAGAACCGGGACGGCGCCCCCTTCGTCGGCGATCCCGAGGGTGTTTTCGTGAAGACTGAGAAGGTAGCTCGCGCCCGCCCGGTTCGCGCGCGCAAGCTCCTCGCCGTCCGCGGAATCGACGCTGACCTTGAAACCCGCCCGGACAAGCGCCGCGATGGAGTCTTCGAGATGCGGGAAGGCGGTGTCCGGCATGCAGCCGAGGTCGATCACGTCGGCCCCATCGGACCGCAGCAAGCCGGCGCGAGCGACGATGTCCTCCACCGACAAAGCGGTGGCGTCGACGATCTCCGCAAAGATCAGGCAGTCGTGCCGGGACAGGTCCGGCTCCACGCCGCCTCGTCCGAAAAACGTCGGGAGATCGGCGAGCTCCTCCGGGCCCCGCTCGAAGGGCGCGCCGAAGCGGCTGCTCAGTCGCGCGAGATCGCCGCGGAAACGGCCGGGGAGCACCACCCGATCGACGCCTTCCGGCATCTTCAGGCGGCGCTCGATGATCTCGGCCGTCATCAGCGCAGCGACCTTGACGCCGATGTTGACCACCACCGGATCGAGCGCATCCCCACGCAGCTCGTCGGCCAGACGCGCGAGACGCTCCTCGGCGAGCGAGCCGGTCAGCAGGGCGACCCGTTCAGCGCTCACGCGGCGACACAGACAGGCGCGGAGAGGACCGCTGCGAGTTCCTCAGGCGACGCGCGGCCGACGCAGACGATCTCGCCGGCGAAGGCTTCGGCGAGGCGCGGGAACTGGGGGTCGACCAAGCCGGCGCGCGCCCAGTCCGCGGGGGAGGAGGCCCTCGGCGCTTCGCCCGCTTTGACCAATACGAACTTGCGCGCGCCTAACGCGCAGGCGAGCCACAGTGCGAGGCTGTCGGAGGTGACGTCCCAGCTGGCAGGAAGCGGCGCCGCGGAGGCCATCCGGCTTGGAAGCCAGAGAGCGGGCCGGCCACGCGCAGCCTCGAAGTCGGCGAGCGACGCGCATGTCAGGAAGCCCGGCGCCCGGTCGTGAAGCAGATGCGCGACCTGCTCCATGGCGAGGATCGCCATTTGATGCGCGGCGGCGTCGCTGAAGCCGACTCCATCCTGGGCGTCGCGTACGGCGTCCGCGAAGCGACCGCCGCCGGGCGCCACGACCGCCGCATGAAGCTCTGCGACGGCGAGCAGCCGCTCAAGCGCGACGTGCTCGATCAGACTGCCGCCGAGTTTCACCACCGTCGGTTTCATAGGCTCGCGGGCTCAGGCTTCATGCGCCGCTCGGCGCTTCATTGGCGCGACCCTATCAGCGCGCCGGGCGGTTCTCAATTTGCGGGCTGTCGCCGGTTTGCGGGCTGAGCGGTGAGCCGACGCATCATCGGCCCGCGGTCCGCCTTGCGGGTCTGGCGCGGCCTCTGCCCTTGCTCGGGGCTCGACGGCTATGCTGCGACCCCGGCAGCTCTGTTAACTAGAGGCGCTGTAGAGCCAAGGTCGACTGACCGGAGCCCCGGAGCAACGCGGTCGCGGCAGTCGCGGCTTTGGCGCGGAAGCTGGAGGCCCCGGCGAAACCCAAAACCCCAGATAACGCACCGCAATATAATAAGTTCGCAAACGCAGCAAAATCATAATAATGCCCTTATATCTTAAAGTCCTGTTGCGAACCCCCGGGAAGGGAGCTACGGTCCGCCGCAGTCTTCAGCTTCTACGCGAAACTCCATAAAGAGGGGCGGCGGATCGTAGGGATGCGGGAGCGATTTGGGGCTAGGGCCCGCAAACGCTTTGCCGACAAACCGTGACACGATGCTGAAGGCGCAAGTCCAATAATAAGCACTCTGCTCCTCTAACGCCTCAGAGCCGGCGAGGGGCTGACTAAGGACTGCGTATAAGAGGGAGAAATAACGAATGCGCAAAGTCGCAATCGCGGCGGGGCTTTTCTGCTCCGCGGCCCTGAGCTGGCCGGTGCTGGCGCAGGAAGACGTCGCCTCTCTGATGAAGGACCCGAAGCAGTGGGTCATTCAGACTGGCGATTACGCCAACACCCGCTATTCCAAGCTCGACGAAATCACCAAGGACAACGTCAAGAAGCTCCAGGTCGCCTGGACCTTCTCGACCGGCGTTCTGCGCGGCCATGAGGGTTCGCCTCTCGTGATCGGCGACATGATGTACGTCCACACGCCGTTCCCGAACAACGTCTACGCGCTGGACCTGAACGACAACGGCAAGATCGTCTGGACGTATCAGCCGAAGCAGGATCCGAGCGTCATCCCGGTGATGTGCTGCGACACCGTCAATCGCGGTCTCGCTTACACCAACGGCATGATCATCCTGCATCAGGCTGACACGACGGTCGTGGCGCTCGACGCCAAGACCGGCGAGAAGAAGTGGTCGGTCGTCAACGGCGACCCGAAGAAGGGCGAGACCAACACCGCGACCGTTCTGCCGGTGAAGGACAAGATCATCGTCGGCATCTCGGGCGGTGAGTTCGGCGTGCGCTGCCACGTCACGGCGTATGACGCCAAGACCGGCAAGCAGGTTTGGCGCGGCTATTCGATGGGTCCGGACAGCGACACGCTGATGGATCCGGAGAAGACCATGGAGCTCGGCAAGGCTGTCGGCGCGGATTCTTCGCTGAAGACCTGGGAAGGCGATCAGTGGAAGACCGGCGGCGGCTGCACCTGGGGCTGGTACTCCTACGATCCGAAGCTGAACCTGATGTATTACGGGTCGGGCAACCCCTCGACCTGGAACCCGAAGCAGCGTCCGGGCGACAACAAGTGGTCGATGACCATTTGGGCGCGCGACGTCGATACCGGCATGGCCAAGTGGGTCTACCAGATGACCCCCCACGACGAGTGGGACTATGACGGCATCAACGAGATGATCCTCACGGATCAGAAGATCGACGGCAAGGAGCAGCCGCTCCTGACGCACTTCGATCGTAACGGCTTCGGCTACACGCTGAACCGCGAGACGGGCGCGCTGCTCGTCGCCGAGAAGTATGACCCGGTGGTGAACTGGGCGACCAAGGTCGACATGGACAAGTCGTCCAAGACCTACGGCCGTCCGCTCGTCGTCGCGAAGTACTCCACGGAGCAGAACGGCGAAGACGTGAACTCGAAGGGCATCTGCCCTGCGGCGCTCGGCACCAAGGACCAGCAGCCTGCGGCTTACTCGCCGGAGACCGAGCTGTTCTACGTTCCGACGAACCACGTCTGCATGGACTACGAGCCGTTCCGCGTCTCGTACACCGCTGGCCAGCCTTACGTCGGCGCCACCCTCTCGATGTACCCCGCGCCGAACAGCCATGGCGGCATGGGCAACTTCATCGCCTGGGACGGCAAGAAGGGTAAGATCGTCTGGTCGAACAAGGAGCAGTTCTCCGTTTGGTCGGGCGCCCTGGCGACCGCTGGCGGCGTGGTGTTCTACGGCACGCTCGAAGGTTACCTGAAGGCTGTCGACGCCAAGACGGGCAAGGAACTCTACAAGTTCAAGACCCCGTCCGGCATCATCGGCAACGTCATGACCTACGAGCACAAGGGCAAGCAGTTCGTCGCGGTGCTCTCGGGCGTCGGCGGCTGGGCGGGCATCGGCCTTGCGGCCGGTCTGGCCAACCCGACCGATGGCCTCGGCGCGGTCGGCGGCTATGCGGCTCTCTCGCAGTACACGGCTCTCGGCGGTCAGCTGACCGTGTTCTCGCTGCCGAGCTCGTAAGCGCCAAAACGAGGTCAGCCTCCAGCTGATTTCGGGAAATGGGGACCCGGCCATCATCCGATGGCCGGGTCTTTCCGTATCTGGACGTCTCTCTAAATCTCTCGCGAGTTCGCTGGCTGCGGCCAAGGGAACCACGTTATTCGAAAGAGCCGGCTGCGCTGGATGTTAGGTTCGCTTCGGCGAGAAGAACTTGGGCGGCCGACGCGCGCAGGCTGTTCATCGCGTGATCGCGGTACGGCTTGAACGCGCCCCATTAGCAGCGCATTACCGTCGAATGGCTCAACGGAAGCCGATCGGCGGCAGTCCGCCGGACCGCGCGCCCGCGGCCTGGCGACCGCCACAAGAAACGTCGGGCAACCGCGCTTAGGAGGAAGTTTGCCTCGGATGAGAAATCGACGCGCCATTTTGGGCGGTTGGCCCGCCGCGGCGATCGCCGCTTTCGGCCTCGCCAGCTGGACCGCCGCTCCTGCGGCCGCACAGACGTCCGATCTCGTGAGCCGCGCGACGCTGCGCGTCTGCGCCGATCCGGCCGACATGCCGCTCTCCAATGAGGCCGGCGAGGGCTTCGAGAACAAGATCGCCGAGCTTCTGGCGAAGGATCTCGGCGTGCCGCTCGTCTACACCTGGTTTCCCCAGGCGACCGGCTTCTATCGGATGACGCTTGGCTCGAAGCGCTGCGACGTCGTCTTCGGCGTCCCGTCCGGCGCCGACCCTTACCTCAACACCAACGCCTATTTCCGCTCGACCTCGATCCTCATCGTCAAGAAGGGCGGTCCGCTCGACGGGGTCGACACGCTGGCGGATCCGAAGCTCAAGACGGCGAAGATCGGCGTGACTGCGGGCAGTCCGACAGCGAGCTATCTGGTGCAGTATGGGCTGATGCAGAAGGCGAAGCCGTACTCGCTGACGGTCGACCGGCGCTACGAGTCGCCGGCTGAGGAGATGATCAAGGACATTGAATCCGGCGCGATCGACGCCGGCGTGCTTTGGGGTCCGATCGGCGGCTACTTCGCCTCCAAGGTCCCGGACCTGGTGGCGACGCCGCTGGTGAAGGAGCGCGGCGGTCCGCCGATGGCCTATCGCCTGACCTTCGGTGTTCGGCCCGGCGAAGACAACTGGAAGCATCGGCTGAACGACTTCATCAAGAAGAACCAGTCGGAGATCAACAAAATCCTCGCGTCGTACCACGTTCCTCTGCTCGACGAGCAGGATCGCCCGATCGACGTCTCTCAGTAACCTTTAGAGGTCTGGCGAAGGTCGTCCCGGGCGACCGGGGCGACCGTCCTCGGCCGTCTAGCTACCGCGTCAGAGCAGTCCGGCGGAGCTGAAAAGCGTCGACATCCGGGCCCGCTCCCTGTCGAGGAGCGCTGCGAACTCCGGGCCGGGCGCGTATAGGTCCTGCCAGCTTCGCTGGCTCAGCAGCTGCCGCCATCCGGTCGCTTGCGAGAGCTGCTCGAGCGCGTCCGAGAACCGGACCGCAAGAGCCGGATCCATGCTCTTCCGTGCGATCGCGCCGCGCCAGTGAAGCAGGGCGACGTCCAGCCCCTGCTCGCGGAAAGTCGGGACGTCGACATCCGGCGCGCGCTGGTCCGAGGCGAGCGCCAGGGCGCGGATGGTGCCTCCGCGGATCTGGGCTAGAAGGTCGATCAGGTCGCCGGTCGCGACCGATATCTCCCCCTCCAGAAGCATCCTCACGACTTCGGTCCGGTGGTCGCCGGCGAGGTAGTTCACGCGTCGGAGATCGCCGCCGGCGGCTTGCGTCGTCAGCAGGCTGATCTGGTGGTCCGCGCCGCCGAGCGCACGGCCGCCCCAGCGGACGCTGGCCTGGTCGCGGCGGATCGCCGCCAGAAGATCCTGCAGGGTTTGGATCGGCGACTCCGCCGCCACGATGATCGGTTGCCGCTCTCCGATCATCGTGGCGAGAGGAAGGGTTCCGTCGATGCCTTCGTCCGCTTTCCGAAGCACGAGCGAGCCCAGCGTGCCGAGGCCGAGAACCATCAGGCCCGGCTTGGGTCTCGCGCCGGAGACGAACTGCTTGAAGCCGGTCACGCCGTCCTCGCCGGGCGCGTCGGCGGCGCCGGCGCTGGGCAGCAGGTGGGTCGACGTCAGGCCCTCCGCGATCGCGCGGGCCAGCTGGTCATCCCCGTCGCCGGGGCCTGTGGCGGCCACGACCTCGATGCTCGCGATCTGCGCCGCAGAGGGGCCGCCTCTCAGCGCCAAAGCAGCCGCCGCGGCGGCTGCGGCGAGCCCGCGCGCCACGCTGCGCCGATCGGGCTGAACGCCTCTCAACGGCATGGCGGGATCGTCAGTCGAGATGGTTCTGGATTTCGCGACCGAGATCGAAGGCGCGCTGCTCCAGAATGACCGGCGTCTCGCACACATAGGTGAGCGACTGGACGCGCTCGTCGTAGATCCGCGTGTCCCAATCGAGCGCCTGCTGGTCCTTCTGACCCTCCGGGCTCATCTGCGCCGCCATGTCCTTCTGGCTCGCCGCGATCTTCTGGCTCTCCTCCTTGATGCGGTCCGCGAGCGCGCGCTGCTTGCGCGCGTAGCGCTCGATGCCGGCGATGATGCGCCCCCGCTGGTCGTTCAACTCCTCGAAGGCGCCCGCGAACAGCCGCGACAGCTTCTGGTTCTTTTCGGCGCCGGCCGCCTTGGCGAAGTCCTCAATGGCCGCTTTGGCCTCGTCCATCGAGGTGCGACGGGCGACGATCGTCGGCACGAGATCGGCGACTGCCTTGTCGTCACGCCAGCTCTTGGCCGCGTCGTCGAGCGGCGGGCCGCCCCACATCTGGCCGTAGCTCATGGAAGACACCTTGCGCTGCAGGCACGGCCAATCCGGATCCTGCGCGGCGGCCTTTTTGCCGGGCTCAGGCGCCCTTGGCGTGTCGCGTGGCGGAAGCGGCGTCTTCGGCTGGGGCGGCTGGGTCTCGGTCGCAGCCGGCGCGGCGGGCGCCGCGGGCTGCGCCGAAGCCGCCGTGGCCAGCGCGAGGAGAACGGCCGCGCCGAACGCCAGAGATCCGAGCGTGCGTCTCATGGCTGTTGCTTCTCCTGAGTGCGAGGACGCCGCGTTCACTTGGCGGCGTCCGGGCCGCCTCGCCGGGAGGTCAGGCCCGTTGAGGGGTCATAGGCGAAGATCGCCGCCGCAAGAAAGACGACGGAGCAGCCCGCGACGACCGCAAGCGACGTCCAGTCGATCTGGCGGTAGAGCGCGAAGCGGATCAACTCGACCGCCGAGGTGAACGGGTTGTACTGGCAGATCATATAGAGCGGGATGCTCGCCTGCTGGACCCGCCACAGCGGATAAAGAGCCGAGGAGGCGAAGAACATCGGGAAGATGACAAAGTTCATCACGCTCGCGAAATTCTCGAGCTGCTTGAACACCGAGGACATCGCAAGGCCCATGGCCCCCAGCATGAAGCCGGTCAGCAGGAGCGCCGGCAGCACGGTGAGGTAGCCGATCGGATCGTCCGGCTGCACGTCCCAGAAATAGGCGACGAGCAGAAAGGCGTAGACCTGCAACAGGGACACGGCGATGCCCGCGACCAGCTTCGAGACGAGCAGGTACCAGCGCGGGTAGGGGCTCACGAGCAGGATGCGCATTGCCCCGACCTCGCGGTCGTAGACCATCGATAGCGACGACTGCAGCCCGTTGAACAGCTGGATCATCGCAATCAGTCCGGGCGCGATATAGACCTCGTAAAGGACGTAGGTCTCGTACGGCGGGATGATCGAGACCCCGAGCGTCGCCCGGAAGCCGGCGGCGAAGATGAAGAGCCACACCAGCGGCCGGACGAGCGCAGAGAGGAAGCGCCCGCGCTGGTGCAGGAAGCGCAGGCTTTCGCGCCACACGATGCCCCCGAGGCAGACGAGATACCCGCCCGCGGTGACGCCCCGTTCCGCCCGTGGAGTCGCAGTCGCGATCGTCACGCCAGAGCCCTCCGGGGCAGAACGGCGGCTTCCGCATCGCTCTCGCCGACCACCGCGAGGAAGGCAGCGCCGACGTCGTCGGCGCCTGCCCGCGCCTTCAGCTCGTCGACCGTGCCGCTCGCCATCACCCGTCCCTTGTGCAGGACGACGACACGATCCGCCACCTCGATCTCGTCGACCAGATGGGTGGCCCAAAGAACGCCGATGCCGTCTTCCTCGATCAGCCGCCGGACCTCCTCGATGAGGGTGCGGCGGGAGCCGATGTCGAGGCCGGTCGTCGGTTCGTCAAGAAGCAGGAGGCTCGGCTGGTGGAGCAGCGCGCGGGCGATCTCGACACGCCGCATCTGTCCGCCCGAAAGCGCCCGGACCCGATCCTTCGCCCGCGCATCGAGGTTCACGCGCCGAAGCGCCGCATAGGCGCGCTCCTTCGCCTCGCGGCGGCCGATGCCGTGCAGCGCCGCGTGATAGAGCAGGTTCTGAAGAACGGTGAGTTCGAGGTCGAGCGTACGGGACTGGAACACCACGCCGAGCTGCGACAGCGCAGCGGCCGGCTCACGCCTGACGTCATGACCGAGCACGCGGATCGAACCGGAGCGGTTGTCGTAGAGCCGTGTGATCAGCGAGAACAGGGTGGTCTTGCCCGCGCCGTTCTGGCCGACGAGGGCCGTGAACGCGCCGCCCGGCGCCTCCAGCGTGACGTCGTCGAGCGCCTTGCGGGCGCCGAAGGCGTGCGTTACGCCGGTGACGCTGAGCGCGGGCTCGGAATGCGAGCCGGCCGCGCGGGTCTGCTGTTCGATCGTCATCACCTGGCCCATCTACGCAGCCGTCCGGACGCCGTCAGCGCTTGGCTCGTCAAGGGACGGCCACCACGCCCCAGGGGCCCCGGCCGACCGCGACCGACTTCTTCACCTTGAGATCGTCGACATCGACGACCGATATATCGTTGGAATTGCCGTTGGTGGTGTAGAGCGTCTTGCCGTCGGGAGAGAACGCCATCTGCCAGACGCGCTGGCCGACGAGCAGATACTTTTTGACCTCATAGCTTTGAACGTCGACCACCGCCACCCGGTTCGCCGGTCCAAGCGCAACGAAGGCGGTCTTCCCGTCCGCCGTGATGCGGATGCCGACCGGCTGGATCGCCTCGTCGTTCACGCCTGGAATCGCAAAGGTGAGCTTCTTCACCACCTCATGCGTGGCGTTGTCGATCACCGACACGGTGCCGCCGACCTCAGCCGACACCCAGGTGAACTTTCCGTCCGGCGTGAACATGGCGACGCGCGGCCGGCTGTCGACGAGCACGTTCTCGACGATCTGCTTGCTCTGCGTGTCGATGAAATGCGCCATGCTCGTGGTCTCGGAGGTGTTGACCAGGAGCTTGCCGTCCGGGGAGATGCCCATGCCTTCCGGCTCGACGCCGACCGGGATCTCGCCCTCGATCTTGCCGGTGTCGGTGTTCACGATCGTGACGAGCGCGTCGTCCTCGTTGGCGATGTAGAGCGGGTTCCCGGAGGGGTGCAGGATGAACAGCTCCGGGTCCGGCCCCGAGGGCAGCGTCTTGACCAGGTGGTAGTCGTTCGCGTCGTAGACCTCCACGCGGTCGTCGTCGCTCGCGCAGACATAGATCAGCTTGCCGTCCGGGCTCGCGGTGAGGCCGCGCGGGCGTCGTCCCGTCTTGATGGTCTGGATCGTGCTGAGCGAGTCGCTGTCGAGCACCGTCATGGTGTGATCGCGCTCGTTGGTGACGAACACCTTTCCGGCCCAGGCCGGCGCGGGGAACGCCGCGAGGGCGGCGAGCGCGGCTCCGGCCGTCACGGTCCTCAGGAGCGCAAGCGGCGTCCGGCCGGCGAGACGAGAGTTCATCGGCGATCTCCGAGGTGGGACGAGGGCGGCTGAGAGGCGTCACGCATTGTCACTGACCGGTGAAATGGCACTGGCTCTCGGGCTTGTCGAACCCGATCGTGTCCAGCGGGTTGGTCTGGTGCAGGAAGCCCGGCTGCGGCGACGCGGCGACCAGCGCCTCATCGGTCGTCAGGACGATGGGCTGGCGGAGCTGGTTGTCCCACGGGCGGTACGAGAAGGAGCCGCCCTTGAACCCGGCAAGTTCGAAATCCGGGCCGAAGATGAAGTCGCGCAGCTTGGCGGGGTCGTTCGAGCGGATGCGCGCCGCCGACTCGCCGATTGTCCGCATCGCGAGCCACATCTGGAAATCGAGCGGCCGCATGCCGCGCTTCGACTGGCGGAAGAAACGGTTCTGGATCTGCTCCGCGCCCCAACCCGTGACCGTGACGCTCCACGTCGTCGCTTTAAGCCCGGCCGTGCCGACAGTCGGCCGCGGGTCCCAGCTGCGGTAGCCGATGAGCGGGCCGAACTCGCCGAGCTCGTCGGCGATCATGATCACGTCGTAGCTCACGCCCTGCGTGAAGACCGGGATGATGTCGTTCCCGGTCTCGCGAGCGTCGGGACCGAAATCCCAGGTCCGCTCGTCGACGATCTTGGCGCCGAACTTCTTGGCCGACCGCTTGACCGCCTCGGCGTACAGCTTGTCGTCCGGACGGCGGCCGACCAGCAGAAGCCATTTGGGCCAGCGCTTGGTGACGAGGTACTGCGCCAGCGCGTCCGTCAGCATCGCGCGGCTCGGCGCCGTGTGAAGCACGTTGGCGCGACAGTCCGCGCCACGCAGCCGGTCGTCGGTCGCGCCGACATTGAACAGGATGACGTCCTTGCCCTTGGCGGCGTCGGCCATCTTCAGAAGAGCGTCGGCCGGCACGGCGACCAGAATGAATTTCGCGCCGCTCTCGAGGATGCGGTTGAACGCCGGCATCGGATCGGCGCCGTTCGGCACCAGCTCCTGCGCGACGATCTTGAAATCCTGCTTGAGGAACCTGCCAGTGGTGTTGTCGTCGACGACGCCAAGCGCTGCGCCCGCTATGCCGTCATCCTCCGGCGGGACGGTCACGATGTTGTTCCACCATGGCGGGTTCTCGGGAAACTGGCGCAGCACGCCGAACGTGAACTCCATGGGCGCCGGCGCGTTCTTCGGCGCCGGACCAGGAGCGGCCGGAGCGGGGGAGGGCGCCGCTGGCGCGGTCTGGGCCCCGGCCGGGACGGTGGTCGCGAGCAGCGCTGCGACGAAGCAAGCCGCGGCGCGCTTCACGCGGAAGCGTCCTGGAATTCGCTGGACGAGATCATCATGAAGCGCCTCCCGCAGACGGTTCAGCCGCCTGTCTCAATCTTAATGGACGCTGTTCCGCCAAAGTCGAGTGCGCGCCGCCGTGAGACAGAGCGCCGCATCGGCGTCGGCGCGCGTGGTCGGGGAACATTTGCTCGCGATTCCATATGCTCGCCTCAGCCAAAAGCAATGCATAAGAGAATAATAAGTGCTGACGTTTGCTTGATTCACCTGTCCAGCGGAGCAATTTATCCTGTATGGCGTTCGGTGCAGGCATCGCCTGCCCTGCAGAAGCGTCCCATAGAAGAAAGACCCAGAGGGAGGAGCCGATGCGCCGCATCATCGCGATTCCGCTGCTCGGGATGCTCGCGGCCCCGTGCTTCGCGCTTTCCGCCCAGGCCTCCCCGCCGAAGGCCGCAGTGTTCAAGTTCGAACTCGTGGACACCAGTCTGGAAGGTGAGATGGACGGCGTCCGCGCGGACCAGACGCGGCGGCTCGAACGCACCGCTGACCAGGTGCGTAAAGCTCTTCAGAACGCTGGGGTAGAGCTGGTGGACGTCGCCCCCGCCAAGGGCGAACTCGCAGACGTCAAGAGCCTGCGCGACTGCAAGCCCTGCGCGCAGAAGGCGGCCGCCCGCCTCGGCGCGGATTTCGCCGTGATCGGCTACGTGCAGAAGGTCTCGAACCTGATCCTCAACATCAATCTAGAGGTCGTGGACGCCAAAACGGGACAGATCGTCCGCGGCGGCAGCACAGACATTCGCGGCAACACCGACGAGATGTGGGCGCACGGCGCCAAGGTGCTGCTGCGCGATCAGATACTGAACAGGCCGCTGCCGGAGGCGCACGGCTGATGGGCGCCCTGAGCCTCTCGCGCCGCGGCGCTCTCGCGGCCTGCGCCGGCGCGGCCCTGATGACGGCGCTGCGTCCCCATACTGCTCTGGCTGCTGCGCCGCTGCGGATCGCGACGCTGAAGTTCGGCACGGTGAACTGGCTGCTCGACACGATCGAGGCGGAGGGCTTCGACGCCAAAGAGGGCGCGATGATGAATCGCACCGAGCTCGCCTCCACCCAGGCCCTCACCGTCTCGCTCCAGGCGGGCGACTGCGATCTCGCCGTCAGCGACTGGCCCTGGGCGATGCGCCGACGGCTCGACGGCGAGCCGTTTCGCTTCGCGCCATATTCCTCGGCGCTCGGCGCGGTGATGGTCGGCGCTGACGCCAAAATCGCGTCGATCGGTGACCTGAAAGGCAAGAAGCTCGGGGTTGCGGGCGGTCCGCTGGACAAGAGCTGGCTGCTGCTGCGCGCCTATGCGCACGACAAGGTCGACGGCGACATCGCCACCATGCTGGAGCCGGTGTTCGGAGCGCCGCCGCTGCTCTCCGAGCAACTGCGGCTCGGCCGCGTCGACGCCGTCCTGACCTACTGGAACTATGCGGCCCGCCTCGACGCACAGGGGTATAGGCGGCTCATCGACGTAAGCGACGTCATGAAGGAGCTCGGATTGACGCCGCCGCCGCCGCTCGTCGGCTTCGTCTGGCGCGAGACGCTGCTCGACAAGGCCGGCGCGCAGGTCGAAGGCTTCTTCCGCGCGGTCGCCGCCGCCAACGAGACGCTCAAGACGTCGGACGCCGCCTGGCAGCGTCTGCGCCCCAGCATGCAGGTGCAATCGGACGCCGAATTCGAACGGCTCAGGGATTATTTCAGGGCGGGGGTGCCGGGGCCGTGGACCGAGGCCGACCTGAAATCCTCACAGAAGCTCTATGAGCTTCTGGCCGATCTCGGCGGCGCCGAGTTCGTCGGGCCGAATCCGCATTTCGATCCGGCGCTGTTCTGGTCCCCCAAGGTCTGAGGCGGAGCAGTTGGCGGTCGCGAGTCGGCTGGGATGGTGGGCGCTATCGCTCGCTGCGTTCGTCGCCATCTGGTGGGTGGTCGCGCTGCTGCGCCAGGACTTCCGGCTGCTGCCGACGCCGGACCTCGTTCTCGAGGCGCTGATCGCCGCCGCCAAGACAGGCGCTCTGCTCACCAATCTGCTCATCACGATGGCGCGGGTGGCGGCGAGCTTCTTCATCGCGATGGCGCTTGGCTCGGCGCTCGGGATCCTGCTCGGCATGTCCCGGACCGCCGACCGCCTGATCGGCCCGTGGGTGGTTCTGTTCCTGAACCTGCCGGCGCTCGTGATCATCATCCTCTGCTACGTGTGGTTCGGCCTGATCGAATCGGCGGCGGTCGCGGCGGTTGCGATCAACAAGATCCCGAACGTCGCCGTGACGCTGAGGGAAGGGGCCGCGGCGCTGAGCCGGGACCTCGCCGAGATGGCCGCCGTCTACCGCTTCGGGCGTTGGAAGACGCTGCGGCACGTCATACTGCCGCAGCTTTCTCCCTATTTCGCCGCCGCCGCGCGGTCGGGTCTCGCGCTGGTCTGGAAGATCGTGCTCGTGGTCGAACTGCTCGGCCGGCCAAACGGGGTCGGCTTCGAGCTGCAGACCGCCTTTCAACTCTTCGACGTCGCCACGATCCTCGCTTATGCGCTGGCTTTCGGCCTCATCGTGCAGGCGATTGAGCTCGGAATCATCCAGCCCTGGGAGCGGCTCGCAAACAGGTGGCGGCGGTGACCGGCGTCAGCATCGAGATCGACGAAAAGGTCTTCCCGGCTGCGGGCGGCGCGCCGGCGCGGCCGCTCTACCGCGATTTCCGGCTGGAGCTCGCCGACCGGAGCTTCGTGGCGCTGCTCGGACCGTCAGGGCTCGGCAAGACGACGCTGCTCAACATGATCGCGGGCGTGGATCACGGCTTTAGGGGTCGGATCTCGTTTTCGCGCGGCCCGGATCCGCGGATCGCCTATGTGTTCCAGAGCCCGCGGCTGCTGCCGTGGCGGACCGTGCTGCAGAACGTGCTCCTGCCGCTGCCGCCCGGAGCGGAAAGCCTGGAGCGCGCGCGCGGCGTCCTGAGCGATATGGGGCTAGCGGACGCGGAAGAGGTCTATCCGGAGCGGCTTTCGCTCGGCATGCAGCGTCGCGTCGCGCTCGCGCGGGCTTTCGCGCTGGAGCCCGAACTGCTGCTGATGGACGAGCCCTTCGTCTCGCTCGACGAGGCGAACGCGAACCGCCTCAGGGATCTGCTGGCTGAGCTGATCGAAGCGCGGCCGACGACGGTGCTGTTCGTGACTCATGACAGCCACGAGGCCGTGCGTCTCGCTGATCGAGTCGTCGTTCTCGGCGGCCCCCCAGTGCGGGTGGTGCGCGACGTGCGGGTGGAGCTTAGCCGGGAAGGGCGCCTGACGCTCGGCGAGGTCGAGCGCGTACGCGGAACGGTGATGGGCGCGGGCCCGACCGTCGCGGCCTGAGGCCGCGGATCAGTCCAAACTTGTTCTCTAAGACGCGGAAACGGCCCGAAGCTTGCGCTTCGGGCCGTCGCCGACCGTCTCATTTGCCAAAGAGCAGGGCGGCCAACCGCTGGAGCAGGCCTGGAGGCTGTGCTGCAGGCGGGTTCTGTCCAGGGTGGTTTCCGCTCTACGCGTTGGCGGCGAAGGGGTGCTTCGCAGTCGCGGCCTGAGCGACCACGTCCTTGGCCTTCGGCTCGCCCATGACGGCGCGCTTCAGGGCTTCCTTGGTCGCCTCGTAGTTGTACTGCTGGATCTTGGCGTCGTCCGCCGCTTCCCAGTGGATGAACACGCCGACCGAGATGAACAGGTCGTCGGCTTCGTCCTCGGGGATCACGCCTTCCGCGACGCTGTCGACGACAGCCTTCGCGACGCCGTACTGCGCGGGGCCAAACATCTGAACGGCCTGACGGGCGTCCTTGATGGTGACCTTGTTGAACAGGATCGTGTTCGGCTTGGCGAGCAGGTTCGGCGTCACGACCGCGAGCAGCGAGGTGAAGCCGTCCTTGTTGTTCGTCAGAGCGTTGACGAACGCCGACTCGGCGGTCGAGCCGCGCGGGCCGATGATCAGGTCGATGTGAGCGACCTCGTTGCCGTCGCCAACCAGCGACTCACCGATAAGCGTCTTGGTAATCTTCGCCATAAGCATCCTCCCAGCGTTAAGCCATGGTGTAGTCGGCAGCGCCTTAACGGCCCCCCGCCGACTCGATGCCCCAGGCTATCGTTGCGTACTGCGTTCGGCGGGGAACCGAACCGGTTGGCCTGATAGCTTCGAATAAGGACATGCGGCGCGCACACTAGTCGCGACCACGCGCGGACGGCAAGGGCTTCTTATGAAGCGCGACCTGTCGCCGCCTCCAGGCGCAGAGACGGCCGCGACGCCGACCTCCGCAAGCCTTCCCGACCCTTGCGCTGCACATAAAATTTATTGCGGCGCACAATAGCCGGCGTACACTTTGACTCGTCGACGGCGTCAGCGTCGCCGACGATCGATCCGGCGCGCACCCGCCGGCACTCGCCAGGAGGCCGACATGGACCTTGTCCTGTTAGTGTGTCTCACCGCGTCCCCTCAGTCATGCCATGAGGAAAGGCTCCTCATGAGCCTTCAGCAGGCCGAACCCCGCATGTGCATGGTCGGCGCCGTGCCTGTTCTGGCGGAATGGTCGGGCGACCATCCCGAGTGGCAGATTTCCAGATGGAAATGCCAGCAGTCGGATCAGGTCCGGATCACCCGGAACGCCGACTAAGAAACGTTCTAAGGCGCGAATTATAAGAGAAGAATAAAGGCCGCCGAATATAGACGCGAACCATTCGCGGAATTAAACTTCCGTAACCTCTACGGGAGATTATCAGATTCTGCGTTTGGGAGGCGTGGGCGGCGCCTGAGGTCGGCGTCCGGAAAGGCGCGCCTGGCTCGCGCGCCGACGTGACTGGTCTCGGCTTGCGATCCTCCACGATAGTCACGACAAACCGGCGTCTGACCGTCGGACGATCATCCATGCGGCGCGCGCCTAATCGGCGACGCGGCCGGACAATCAAAAGAGCCCGACAGGGCCGCAACGGGAGACCGGAAATGTTCAAACGCTATGCCGCCTCGCTTGGAATCGCCGCCGCGCTGGTCGCCGGAGTTCCCGCGGGCGCCGTCGATCTCGCGAAGGGCCGCACCAATTTGCCGGATCTCGTGTTTGGCGACGACAAAGGCGACGATTACGCCGTCAGCCAGAAGGACATCGAGCTCGAGGCCGGCAAGGCTTACAAGCTCGACATCGTGTCCAAGGGCGGCAAGGAATACAAATTCTTCTCTCCCGAGTTCTTCCGGAACATCTGGATCAACCAGATCGTCATCGATCATCTCGAGATCCACGGTCCCGGCGCACCGCATCATCTTGAGTGGGACGATGCCGGCGCGATTCGCCTGGAGTTCGTGGTCATCCGCCCGGGCGAGTTCAAATGGTGGATCGACGGCCTCGAGAGCCGCGGCATGACCGGAAAGATCGTCGCGAAATGAGGCGCGGGAGCTTGATCGGCGGCGCTGTTCTGGCCATCGCGGGCGCTGCGCTCGCCGGCACGGCGGCGCGGGCGGACGACGCGGCTGAGTGCGACGCCGGCATTCAGATGATCAGGGCCGAGGCCTCCGGTCAGCACGCGCCGGCTGTGGCCGACGCGCTCAGGAAAGCGCTGAGAATCGCGGAGCGGGAGAAGGGCGAAAAGGAATATGACGAATGCCTCGACGCCGTCGCTGACGCGAAGAAGGCGTTGAACAAGAAGTGAGGTCGCCGTCGGGCGCCGGCCCGTCGCGCACGCGAAATCTCCGGAGCGGCGTCGCCGCTCCGTCGTTCTGAGGTCCGCCCCATGTGGCGCCGCGCGCACCAGTCCCTGAGATTCCGGCTGGCGATCCTTGTCGCGACCGTCGTGGTCGTGACGGGCGCAGCCGCCTTCGCGATCGCGTGGACCTTGGCCGTGGCGAGCGGCCACGTCAGCGAACTTTCCTCCGCGCAGCGGCGTCTGGAGCTGCTGTCGGCGGTGTCCGGGCGGGTGGCGGACTATGCGCTCAGCGCGCTTCAGACCACCCAGACCAGCGAACTGCAATCGGACCGGCTCTCGCCTCCGCGCAAGCGCGTGCAGGAGGCGTTCGAGCGCTTGAACGAGGAAGTGGCGCGTGAGGTCGCGCGGCAGAGCGACGAGGAAGCGGCGACCCTGGTCGCAGCCCGAAGCCGCGTCTTCGCCTTCATGCGTGCGCGGTTCGATTTCCTCGACCGGCAGACCTTGCAGGCGATCAAGGACGCCCGCGCCGGCCAGCCGGACGCCTCGGCCCGGGTCAAGGTCGCCCTTGATGATTTCGCGAGCGGGTTCAGCCCAGCGCTGAGCCAGGCGATCGAGGAGGAGCGCGCGGCGGCCCGCGACGCGGACGCAGCGATGGCTGATCTTCGCGCCCGCCTCGCGCCCATATCGGTCGCGGCCATCGGCGTGGCCGCGTTGATCGCCTTCCTGCTGTACCGGGCGATCGCCGGTCCGCTGTTGTCTCGGATCTCGCAGGTCGCCGGCGCCGCCGCCGCCATTACGCGTGGGCGGACGGAGACGCGCCTCTCCGTTCGCGGCCATGACGAACTGAGCCTTCTGATGATGCGCTTCAACAGGATGGCGCTCCAGCTGTCGCGGCGGGAGGAGCGCCTGCTCAGGGCGCAGCTGCGGCTTCAGGAAATCGTCAACGCCCGGACGGCGGAGCTGCGCGAGGCCAATTCGCGCCTCTCCGACGTCGACCGCGCCCGCCGACGCTTCTTCACCGACGTCAGCCATGAGCTCAGGACGCCGCTTACCGTGATCTTGGGCGAGGTCGACATCTCTCTGCGGGGGCAGCCCGACGCCGGCGCCCTGCGCGCGGCCCTCGGCACCATCAGGGCGCGCGCACGCGCCCTGCATCGCAGGGTGGAGGATTTGCTCCGCGTCGCCCGCTCCGAGAGCGGCCAGCTCGAACTCGAGCTTGCTCCGGTGTCGTTGGCCGAGATCGTCCAGACGGCCGCTGACAACGCAGAAGCGGGCGCAAAGGCCGCGCAGATCAAGCTGCTCGCGGGCCCATTTGCGGTTGACCCGGTCGTGGAGGCCGACGCCGACTGGCTGCGGCAGGTGATCGAAGGCCTGATCGCCAATGCGGTCCGCCACACGCCGGCGGGCGGAGCGGTCCGCCTGGACGTCCGCGCCGCTCGCGACGGCTCGGCCGAGATACTCGTAGCCGACGACGGCGGCGGCATCCCGGAAGCTGACCTGCCCAAAATCTTCGAGCGCTTCTACCGCGGGGGAGATCAGAAGGAGGGCACAGGCTTCGGCATCGGCCTTGCTCTCGCGCGGTGGGTCGTCGAGCGCCACGGAGGCGAAATCACCATCGACAGCAGCACCGGCGGCGGCGGTCTTCCCTCCGGCACCATTGTCACCATTCGTCTGCCCGCGCATGCGCCGCGCCTCGTCATCGGAGCCGCTTCATGACCATCCTGATCGTGGAAGACGACGCCGACATCGGTTCAGTGCTGCGGCGCGGCTTCGCCGCCGAGAGCTACGACGTCGAACTCGTGGGGGACGGCGAGGCGGCCCTTGCGGTAGCGACCGGCAAGCCGCTCTGCGCCATCATCCTGGACGTCATGTTGCCAGGCCGATCGGGGATCGATGTGTGCAAGGCGCTGCGGGCGGCCGGACAGACCGCGCCGATCATCATGCTGTCCGCGAAATCGAGCGTCTCGGACCGGACCGAGGGCCTGCTCGCCGGCGCCGACGATTATCTCGTGAAGCCGTTCGATTTCGAGGAGCTGCTCGCGCGGGTGCGGGTCCAGGAGATGCGCCGCGAGACCAGCGGGACGGACCAGCGGCACCTTGTCGTGCCGCCGCTCGACCTTGATCTCGAAACCCGCACCGCGGCGACGCCGGACGGCTCCACCCGGCTGACGGAGCGAGAGGTCGATCTGCTGGCGCTGCTGATGCGCCACGCGGGCGAGCCCTTGAGCCGCGCCGACATCTTCGCCGCCCTGTGGGCAGGGCACGGCGGCGCGTCGCTCAACGTGGTCGACGTCTACATCGGCTATCTCCGGCACAAGCTCGGCGAAGCCATGCCGGAGGGCGGCCGGTTGATCGTGACCGTTCGCGGCCGCGGCTTCATGTTCTCGCCGACGTGAGCCGCTGCGGCCGGTCGCCATATTGGCGCGGCCGCGCCCCGGGGTGCATAATGCCGGCATAACAAGGGGCCCGCGGCCCGCGACAGCGCTTGCGCCGTGGATGAAGCCCCGCTCTCGTCGAGGAAGGCTTGCCCTATGCGTCGTTTTGTTTCCGGCTGCAGCGTCGCGGCTGGGCTCGCGCTGTGCGTCGCCGTCGCGGCGCCCGCGAGCGCCAATCCGGCCGCGGTCGATCTGGTGTTCTACGCGCCGTTCCTGAAGCAGGTGGAGAACGGCTCAGAGCTGTCCTACCGCTATGTCAGGAAGGCGGACGGCAAGGATCTCGCGCCGTCGTTCGAGGATGAGGTCAAGCTCACCGTCGGCCCGAAGGGCGCGGAGGATTCGGTCAAGATCGACCTGTTCACCGGCGCCCGCGGGCTGTCGCTGCCGAACATGGCGCGGAGCGGAAATCCGCTGGTCGTCGCGCTGTTCGAGCAGGACGTGCGCGAAATGCAGAAGGTGTCAGGCGGCAGTCCGTTCTATCTGCGCAACCGGATCATGGAAGCGCTCAAGAACGATCCGTCCACCGAGCCGACGAAGATTCAGTATGACGGCCGCACCATCGACGGCTGGACGGTGAAGTTCGAGCCATTCGCCAAGGACCAGCACCGCGCCCAGCTCAAGGGCTTCGCCGACCGCGCCTATGAGCTGACCTTTGCCGACGAGGTCCCGGGCGGCCTCTACGCCATCAAGAGCGTCACCCCGAAACCGGACGGCGCCGGTCCGCTTCTTGTGGAGGAGCTGACCCTTCAGCCGGCCAAGACCGCGGCCCAGCCGACGGAGGGCGCAAAGCAGTGATGAAGAAAATCGCAATCGCGGCCGTGGCGCTCTTGCTGCCCGCGGGAACGGCGTTCGCGGGGGTCGGCGACGACTACACGACCGTCGACAAGGCGGATTACGTCTTCGGCTGCATGGCGGCCAACGGCCAGACACGGCAGGCGCTGGAGCAGTGTTCGTGCTCTATCGACAAGATCGCGACCCTGTTGCCTCACTCGGACTATGAGGAGGCGCAGACGGTCATGAGCATGAACCAGGTCGCCGGCCAGATGTCCGAGGTCTTCCGCAGCAGCGCTCAGCTGCGCGACAAGATCGCGAACCTCCGGCGCGCCCAGGCGGAAGCCGACATCGAGTGCTTCCCGTGAGGCCAGAGCGCCGCTAGCGCACCACCGTGACGCGCTTGGCCGCGCGGGTCAGTCCCGTATAGAGCCAGCGCGCGCGGTGCTCGCGAAATGCGTAGCTCTCGTCAAACAGCACCACGTCGTCCCACTGCGAGCCCTGCGCCTTGTGGACCGTCAGGGCGTAGCCATAGTCGAACTCATCCGACCGCTTGCGCTGCGCAAACGGGATCGCCTCCGCCTCGCCGGTGAAGAAGGCCTTGAGGACCGTGATCGAGACGGAGCGGCGGGCGCTCTCGTCGTCGGGGAGCACGTCCATCTTCACCCGCGTGGCGTCCGCGCTCTTCAGCCGCTGCACCAGCCAGGTGCCGCCGTTCAGCAGGCCCTTGGTCTTGTCGTTGCGGAGGCAGACCAGCTTGTCTCCAACGGCGGGCATCGGATCCAGCAGGCCTTTCAGCTCGCGCAGCCGGCCGTTGTAGAGCCTGCGGGTGCGGTTGGTGCCGACGAGCACCTGATCGGCGCCCGTGACATCCTCCGTGCTGATCTCGCGCCGCGAAATCACGCGGCTCTCGCCGAACGAGCCTGACTCGAGCTCGCGACCCTCCCGAACCGCGAGCGACATGCGGATGATCGGGTTGTCGGCCGCCTGGCGGTGGACCTCCGTCAGCATCGCGTCCGGCTCGGCGTCGGTGAAGAAGCCGCCGCCGCGCACCGGTGGAAGCTGGGCGGGGTCGCCCAGCACCAGCACCTTCTTGCCGAACGACAGCAGGTCGCGACCAAGCTCCTCGTCCACCATCGAGCATTCGTCGATGACGATCAGGTCCGCCTTGGCCGCCGGGCCGTCCCGGTTGAGGGCGAAGGAGGGGCCGTCCTCGTCGCCGCCACGGGGCCGGTAGATCATCGCGTGGATCGTGCTCGCGCCTTCACAGCCTTTTGCGCGCAGCACCAGCGCGGCCTTGCCCGTATAAGCGCCAAACGAGACATCGCCGTCGACATCCTCGGCGAGATGACGCGCGAGCGTCGTCTTTCCCGTCCCGGCGTAGCCGAACAGGCGGAAGACCTGCGAACGCGGCCGCCGCAGCCATTCGGCGGCGGCCGCAAGAGCGGCGTCCTGTTGAGGCGACCAGCGCATCAGATCTCGTCAGACGGAGTTGCGTTCGCCGCCTTGTAGCGCGAGTCGCGGCCCAGACCGGCGCGCCGCGGCAGCGTCACGCGATCTCCCGACGCCAGCCGAGGCCGTCCTCGGTGCGCCCCAGCGGCCGGTACTCGCAGCCGACGCGGCCGGCGTAGCCGAGCTCGTCGAGCGCGCGGAAGATTCTGAAATCGTCGAGCTCGCCCGTCCCGGGCTCGTTCCGTCCCGGAACCGAGGCGATCTGGACGTGCCCGGTGATCGGCAGGAGCGCCTCGAGGCCCTTGAGCACGTCGCCGTGCAGGATCTGGCGGTGATAGACGTCGAACTGCAGCTTCAGGTTCGGGAGCGCGAGCTCGCGGATGAGCTCTGCCGCTGCGGCGAAGTCGCTCAGAAAGTAGCCGGGCATGTCGCGGGGATTGATCGGCTCGATCATCACCTCGATGCCTCGAGCGCCGGCCTCGTCGCAGGCGTAGCGCAGCGCGTCCCGATAGGCGGCTGCAGCGCCCGGATCGGCGGAGCGCGCGATCCCTGCCATGGCGTGCAGCTTCCGCGTTCCTGTGGCCTCGGCGTAAGCCAGAGCCTGCGCGACGGACGCACGGAACTGCTCCCGGCGATGCGGCAGCGCCGCAAGTCCGCGGTCGCCCGCCGCCCAGTCGCCGGGACTGAGATTGAACAGCGTCAGTTCGAGTCCCGAGGCGGCGAGCCTGCCGGCGATCGCGTCCGGCGAGTGCTCATAGGGAAACTGGAGTTCGACCGCGTCGAACCCGGCGTCGGCCGCCGCCGCGAAGCGGTCGAGGAGCGGATGCTCCGTGAACATCAGCGAGAGATTGGCTGCGAAGCGCGGCATCGAATGGAGCTCTGGAGGAGCCGCGGAGCATAGTCGAGGAGGGCGGAAAAGCCATCGTCGCCGAAAGCGTGCGGGCGCTCTCCAGCACGCCGCTGGGTCCCGATCCGCACAAGCATCTTCTCAGCTGCTCACGGACCCGTAAGTAAGATCGTGAGGCAGATAACATTCATGTGGAGCTCTTGCGAAGAAAATCTCGGGCGCAAAGCTAAGCGAAGACGCACATAAACATATCCGTGACGAGAAGTCGTTAGCGGATGATGATCTTTGTTGTGCGCAGACAGGGAAGGAGGCAAATGAGATGATCCTGTTGAAAGAAGCCGGCGCAGCGCTGCTCGCTGTCAGCGCGATGACGTTTGCGGCGGCTCCGGCGCTTGCGCTTACGGTCGCGAACCAGAGCGACAAGGCGCAGGAGATCACGGTCGACCGCGGCGCTGACGAGCCGCGCACCAAGATCGACGCCGGCAAATCGGCCAACCTCGAATGTCCCGGCGGCTGCGAAGTGAGGGTGGTGGGCATGGGCTACGGCCTGCCGGCCCGTGACGGCGACAAGATCGTCGTCGGCAAGGATCTCCTGCTGAGCTACGCGGATCAGGAGCAGGCGAGCTCCGACGCGGCCGCTGCGAGCGGCGCGAAGAAGATGGCGGAGTGACCGCCGCAATCCGGCCATCGCCGAACTGCAACGCATAGCGGCGCCGCCGTCCGGCGGCGCCGCGCCTGCTCGGCTCAGGCGTCCGAGAGGCGGTCCAGAACCTTCTCGGGGACGATCTTGCGCTGCGCGTCGTCGACCTCAGGCTCCTGCTCGAGCGGGATGTCGAGCTTTGCGGCGATTTCCTTCACCATCTTGACCAATGTCGTGATCTCCCGCTCCGAGAGGAGGTTCACGTGGAGGTCGAGTTGCGCGCGACGCTCGGCGACCGCGGCGTCGCGGTTCTGGCTGATCAACACGAAAGTGGAGAGGAAGATCGCCTCGACGGACGCCGTCGTCGCGAGGATGACGAAGGTCGGGTCGAACGGGCGGATCATCGGGACCAGACCGAGATTGACGGCGATCCACCCGATCACCGCCCCGAGATGCACGTAGACGAAGCCCATGCTGCCCGTCGCGGCGGTGATCCGCGCCGCGAGCCGCTCCTCAAGCGGCGCCCTGGTCTCCTCGGCCTGGCGCCGCTCTTGGAGCCGGCGGATGTTCTGGTCGAGAACGGGACCGAGATCTTCGCGGTCGGCTTTCTCGGTTACGCCCTGCGCGCTGTGGGAGTCGCTGTCCTTCGTCATGCGTTGAACGCTGCCATGCGGTGGTGCTCGCCCGGGATCGGATCGGTCGCCGACGCAACAACGGCGGGGCGAGCCAGGTTCCTGCCGCCGCTCGTCGCGTCGCGCTGGCGTTGAGCCGCTCGGCGGCTGCGCCGAAAGCATGAGCGCGCCGGAGACGGGCTGTCGGTATATCGCCCCTCCCAGCCGGAGGGTGGCCATGTCAGCCGACGTAACCGAAGCGCCTGATCGTCCCCGCGCGACCGGCGACGCCTTCAATCTCGCCCGCCACTGTTTGGCCGAGAACGCCCGTCTTCGCGGAGAGCAGACGGGGCTGATCATCGCCGAAGGCGACGGCGGCCCGCCGCTGCGGATGAGCTTCGCCCACGTCCTGGAAGCGGTCATGCGCCTGGCTGGCGGCGTGGCCCGGCTGGACCTGCCGCCACGCTCCCGGATCGTGATCCGAATGGGCAATGAGGTCGACACGGTCCTGTTGTTCTTCGCGGTGATCGCAGCCGGCCATGTCGCAGTCCCGACGTCGATGATGCTGACGACGGCGGACGTGCGCTTTGTGGCGGCGGACGCCGAGGCGGCGGTGGTGGCGCTCGGGCGCGAAGCGGCGTCCGAGAGCGGCTTCGGCGACGCGCGGGCGCTTCGCCCGGAAGAACTCGCCGCGCTCAGGCAAGCTGCGCCGCTCGGCGACTTCGCCGCGACAGCTGCGGAGGATCCCGCCTATCTGGTCTACACCTCCGGCACGACCGGCCGGCCCAAGGGCGTGCTTCACGCCCACCGGGTCGCGCTCGGGCGGCGGCCGATGCACCAGCACTGGCTGGGCCTCCGGCCGGGCGACGTGATGCTGCATGCCGGCGCGTTCAACTGGACCTACACGCTCGGCGTCGGCGTGCTCGATCCCTGGTCCTGCGGCGCGACGGCCGCGCTCGCCCGCGGCGTCTCGGACCCCGCCGCCTGGCCCCGGCTGATCGCCGCCCTCGGCGCAACGATCTTCGCCGCGACGCCCGGCGTCTACCGGCAGATCATGAAGCGCGGCTGGACCGAGGGGCTCGAACTGCCGACGCTTCGTCATGGCGTCGCCGCCGGCGAAGCGCTCGCTCCCGCGCTTCTCGCCGAGTGGCGCGCGAGAACCGGCAAGCCGCTCTACGAATCGTTCGGGATGAGCGAGATCTCGACGTTCATCTCATCGGGCCCCGCCACGCCGCCCCGTCCGGGCGCCGCAGGCAAGCCGCAGCCTGGCCGTCAAATCGCGGTCTTGCCGCAGGACGGCGGAACCGATCCGCTGCCGGACGGGCAGACGGGGCTGCTCGCGATCCACCGTTCCGATCCAGGGCTGATGCTCGGCTATTGGCGGCGCGCGGACGAGGAGGCGGCCGCCTCCCGCGGCGAGTGGTTCGTCAGCGGCGACCTCGTCTCGATCGATGACGAGGGCTATGTCTGGCACCACGGTCGAGCTGACGACGTGATGAATGCGCTCGGTTACCGGGTTTCGCCGGCCGAGGTCGAGGCCGCGTTGGCGGACCATCCTTGCGTGGCGGACATCGGGGTCACGGAATGGCGGGCGAGGGAGGATCTCTCGATCATCGCCGCCTTCGTTTTGCTGAAGGAGGGCTTTGCGGCCGATCCCGCCGGCCTTGCGGCGCAGGCCGAGGAGCGGCTCGCCTCATACAAGCGCCCGAAGGCGTTCCACTTCGTCAAGGCGCTGCCCCGTTCGCCGAACGGGAAGCTCCAGCGGCGGCTGCTCGCCACAACCGTCGAGAGCGGGGCCAGGCAGGCGTGACGCCTACTCTTCCGCGCGCGGCGTCCAGCCGGTGGCGCTGAGATATTCCTGCGGCCGGAAGCGGCGCTTGTAGTCCATCTTCGGCGAGCCATCGACCCAATAGCCGAGATAGAGATAAGGCAGCCCCAGACTTCTGGCGCGCGCCACGTGGTCGAGGATCACATGGGTGCCGAGGCCGCGGTCGCGGGCGTCCGGATCGTAGAACGAGTAGACCAGCGACAGGCCGTCCGAGAGCCGATCGACGAGCGCGACGGCCAGCAACGGACCCGCGCCGCGCCCGTTGATCGCCGTGTCCGGGCCACGCCGGCGATACTCCACGAGCCCCGTCCGGACATGGCTGTCCTCGATCATGGTGGCGTAGTCGAGCACCGTCATGTCCACCATGCCGCCGTCGGCGTGGCGGCGGTCGAGATATGACCGGAACAGGGAATATTGCTCCGAGGTCGGCTGGAGCCCGATCTCCTGCCCGACGAGGTCGCGGTTGAACGCGCGGTTGCGGCGGAACGCCTTGGTCCAGACGAAGTCGTTGACGCAGACCCGCACCGAGACGCATGCGCGGCAGCTCTCGCAGGCGGGCCGATAGGCGATCGTCTGGCTGCGGCGGAAGCCGCCATGGGTGAGCAGATCGTTCAGGCTGGCGGCCTTGTCGCCCACCAGATGCGTGAAGACCTTCCGCTCGAACTGGCCCTTCAGATAAGGGCAGGGCGAGGGCGCTGTCAGGTAGAACTGCGGCGTATCGCGAGCGTGGGCGGTCAAGGCGCGTACTCGGGACTCACCGCGGTCCCGCCCGCGGCGCAAGTCCGACCATCAGGATATCAGCGGCGCTGCGGCCGACAAGACCGGCTCACGCGAGCCGGTCCAGCGTCCCTCTGTCGACGAACAGCGTGCCGAGGACGAGGTCGTGCAGCAGCTGCTTCCGGCGCGTGAACAGGCCGACGACCAGCACGAGCGGCGTCAGGATCGAGACGGAGAGATAAAGGAAGACGACATGCGCCGCGGCGACCACGAAGCCCGGCAGCGCGCCGTCCGCCAGTCGACAGGTCAGCCCGGTGAGGCGCATTCCCCACGTCGCTGCGCGGTCGCCGCCAAGCGTCGCGCCGGAATAAAGAATCGCCACGATGGGAAACACCATCCCGTAGAGCAGCCAGGCGAGACCGAAGGTGAAGACGCCGAGCACGCCGATGACGACGCTCGCCACAGCCGTGAGGGTCAACACCACGCAGAAGTCGACGCAGAAGGCGAGCACGCGGCGGCTGAGCACGCCGTCATAGAGTCGCGGCTCGACCAGCGGACTCCAGCTGTCACGCGGCGGAACGGCGGTCGGGGAGAGGGGCGCAGGCTGCATCTCGCGTCGGCTCCGGGGCGGCTCAAATACCTCTCGCATCTGGGGGGCGTCTGGCCGCTCCGCAAGCGGTATAAAGTCCTGGAACCTGCGCGCCAGCGCCTGATGATCACCGGCTGTCCGACACACAGCCGGAGGCCTCGCCGCCCAGTTGCGTCGACATCTTCCGCCCCCGGCAGCCGCAATTCTTCACCGTCAGCGCCAGGTCCAACGCGGCCAAGACAATCCGAATTACAATAGGCGCTTAGCTCGCGGCTGAGGCAGACCCGAGCGGGATCACGAGTTCTGCTTTCAAACCACTTGCGGCGTAGGTCTGCTCCAGGGCTCCGCCGAGCCCGAAGGTGGCGGCGGAGCGGATCAGATGGGTGCCTGCGCCGGTTCGCTCGGGCGGCGTCACAGGCGGCCCGCCGCTTTCCACCCAGCTAAGCCGGAGCTTGCCGCCGCTTTCCTCGATCCGCCAGCTGAGGCTCACCCTTCCGCCAGACGTGGAAAGCGCGCCATACTTGGCCGCGTTGGTCGCGAGCTCATGAAGGATCAGACCGAGCGACAGGACGATGCGGGGCTCAAGAACGGCGTCCGGTCCCGGCTCAATCTCGATGGTCGACGTATCAGCCACGAAGGGCGAAAGCAGCCGCTGAACTGCATCGGTCAGGCGGGCCGAACCAGTCTCTGCGAAGGCCACCTCCTGCGCTTCGATCAGCGCGCTGAACCGGCCCAGAAAGACGTCCCGGTATTCCTGCGCGGACCTACCCTCTGTGGTGGTCTGACGCGCGAGCGATTGCGTCACAGCGACGAGATTTTTCATCCTGTGGCGCAACTCGCCGAACAGCATGTCCTTCGCTGCGTCGCGGCGAACGTTTTCGGTCACGTCCACCATCGACAGCAGCAAGGAGTGGCTGGCGTTGTCCGGATGGAACAGCTTGCGGGCCGTCAGCAGCATTGTTCTCCGGCCGAGGTCCGGAAAGTCGTGGTCGACGCGAAAATCGACCACCGCCGCGCTTTTCGGGAGCACATCCGCGAGCAACTGGCGGAGCTCGGGGATGTCCCACTGACCATTGCCGAGCTCGTAGACGTGCTGGCCGATCGTCTCGTAACGACTGACCCGGAAGGTCTCGAAGAAGGATCGGCTGGCGCTCTGAACTAGGAGACTCTCATCGAGAACCAGCAGAGGGTCCGGCACGGTATCGATGATGGCCTGCGCCTGAACGTGGCTGGTGCGCAGAAGCCGGTAGAGATCTTCGACGTTCATTTCGGCTGCCCCGATCCGCAGCGACCGTAGTCACATAGCGATTTTGCCACAACGATGCGCGACGGCTCAACGACGTCGGTCGCCGTCGAGACGCTGCCTTGCGGGGCCCGTTCGCGGGCCGGACATCTGATGCTGACGCGTCGCCGATTCGCGCCGAATGGGACGCAGGCGGACTGGATTTTCTCAAGCCGGCCTGCACGAGCCAACGAACGAAAGGCTGGAGGCCACGCCCGGAATCGAACCGGGATACAAGGATTTGCAGTCCTCTGCGTAACCATTCCGCCACGTGGCCTCGCGCGCGGGCCGGGGGCTTTGGGGTCCCTCGGCGTTGCTTCCGCGGAATGGGCGGCTCTCCATAGCCTGCGCTCTCTCCGGCCGCAACACGGCCCGACAGATGCTTGCCACAACGCCGCGCCTGTCGCAGAAGAGGCGCGGCGGCGCGGCCGGCGGGCGCCGCGTGGGAGCGCGAGGCTCATGACCGATTTCGAGCGTCTCAGGCACGGCATGGTCGACGGCCAGATACGGGTCGCCGACGTCACTGATCACCGTGTTCTCTCCGCCTTCCTGAGCGTGCCGCGCGAGAAGTTCGTTCCCGGCGGCCGCGAGGATCTCGCCTATCTCGACATCCGCGCGCCGCTCGGCGCGCCCGGCCGCGCGATGCTGGAGCCGATGACGCTTGCGCGGCTCGTGCAACTCGCGGCGCCGGAAGAGCACGAATCCGTTCTCGTGGTCGGCTGCGGCCTCGGCTACAGCGTCGCGATCTTCGCGGAGCTTGCGGCCCGCGTGGTCGGGCTCGAATGTGATCCGGCTCTCGTCGCCGGCGCCCGCGAGCGGCTGGCGGATCGGCCGAACGTCGCTGTCGTGGAGGGCGACCTGACCGTCGGCGCGCCTCAAGAATCGCCGTTCGACCTGATCTTCTGCGACGGCGCCGTCTCGGTCGGGCTCGAGCGCCTCGCGGGCCAACTGACGCCGACCGGGCGGATCGTCGCGCCGGCTGGCGTGGGACCGGCGACGAAGGCGACGATCTTCCGCCCGCATCAGGGCAAGCTTGCAAGCGCGCAATTCTTCGACGCCTACGGACCGGCGCTTCCTGGCTTTCAGCCGGCAGAGGCCTTCGCGTTCTGAGCTGCGATGGCTGTGGCCGCTTTGCGCCACCGCCGCGGTCTTTCGACCAAGGTAGCCTCCGCCGGTTTCCTCGCGGAGAGCGCCCCGCTACGCTGGAGCGGGGTCGCGTCATGCCGCGCAGCGACGGAGCTTTCCGGCGTGAGCGGCGCTCGAAATCCGGTGTGTAGAATGTCGACGAACGTCTTGTTTCGTCGTCGCGCGGGCGCCTTGTGCGCCAGTGTGGCGCTTGGGCTCCTGTTCGCCGTCCCGGCGGGTCAGGCGGCGCGCGCCCAGTCCCTCGAGCAGGCGCTCGCCCGCGCCTACGGCTCAAGCCCGACGCTGAACGCCCAGCGCGCCGCCGTGCGCGCGACCGATGAACAGGTGCCTCAGGCGCTGTCCGGCTATCGTCCGACGATCGGCATATCAGCCGACTACGGCGTCCAGCGAACCGAACAGGTTACGCCCGCCTCGCAGTTCCTTGGCATCAATGTGCCCAAGAGCAAGACGACCGACACAAACCAGCCGCGCGGCGTCGCGCTCACGGCCGACCAGAACCTGTTCAACGGGTTTCGCACGCAGAACCAGGTTCGCACCGCCGAATCCAACGTGCTCGGCGCACGCGAAGAGCTCCGCAATACCGAGCAGAACGTGCTGTTCGACGCGGCGCAGGCCTATATGGACGTGCTGCGCGACTATGCGATCCTCGACGTCCGGCGGAACAACGTCGACGTCCTCAAGGAAGAGCTCCGGGCGGCGCGGGAGCGATTCCAGGTCGGCGAGGTGACGCGGACCGACACCGCCCAGGCCGAGGCCGCCGTCGAGGGCGCGCACACCGCGGTCAGCCAGGCGGAAGCGCAGCTCAACACCAGCCGCGCGACCTACCGGCAGGTGGTGGGCGACGACATCGGCCGGCCGAAACCGGCGCGCTCGATCGATCGGCTGCTGCCGAAGAATTTGAACGACGCGATCAATCTCAGCCAGGCGCAGCATCCCGCTGTCCTGGCGGCGTTTCACGGCGTCGACGCCGCGAACCTGCAGATCCGGGTCGTGGAGGGCCAGCTCTATCCGACGATCGGGCTCGAAGCCGCGTTTCAGCGGCGCTACGACGACAGTTCCAGCGTTTCGCGCGTCACCACCGGCTCGATCGTGGGCCGCATGACGATCCCGATCTACCAGGCGGGCTCGGTTTCCTCGCAGGTCAGGCAGGCCAAGGAGGTCGCCGGCCAGCGCAGGATCGAGGCCGACATCGCCCGCGACCAGGTGCGTCAGGCGACGGTCTCCGCCTGGGGCCAGCTGCAGGCCGCCACCGCTCAGATCGCCTCCGCCAAGGCGCAGATCCAGGCGTCGCAGACGGCGCTGAACGGCGTCCGCGAGGAGGCCAAGGTCGGCCAACGGACGACGCTCGACGTTCTTAACGCCCAGCAGGATCTGCTGAACGCCCGCGTCACCCTGATCCAGGCGCAGCGCGACCGCGTCGTCGCGGCTTACGCGGTGATGTCCGCCGTAGGCTGGCTGACCGCCAGCAGGCTCGGGCTGAGCGTCGCGAGCTACGACGCCAACGTCCATTACGACCAGGTCCGCGACAAGTGGACCGGGCTTCGCACCCCGGACGGCCGCTGAGGAGCTGTGGGCGACCGCGCCGGCGCGCTTGTCGAGCGGCCGGCTGGTGCAATACTCGCCGTTAACAAAGGGTCGGCGTCTCCGGGTGATTCGTGAGCCGTGCGCAGAAGCGGACGGCTGCCCCGGGGCGGCTCTGAGAGCGACGGAGAGACCATGAGCACGCCCGCGAAGGCTCAAGAGCCGACGATGGAGGAAATCCTGGCCTCAATTCGCCGTATCATTTCCGATGACGAGCCGACCCAGGCCATGACGCCGCCGAAGGCGTCGCCCAAGGCGGCCGCGAAGCCCGAGCCGGTGCGGCAGCCTGAGCCTGAGCCCGAACCGGAAGAGCCGCTGGGGCAGGACGACATCGACGCCATGTTCGCGTCGTTCGACGCGCCGGCGGCGCCGAAGGCTCCAAAGCCGGAACTGGTCGCGCCCCGGCAGATCGAGCCGCGGCCGGAACCGGTCGCGATGGCCGACGACCTCGACGTCTTCGAGCTCACCGAGGACATGGCCGAGGAGCCGAGGCCTGAGCCGATGGCGGCTTCGCCGGCGCCGAAGGCCGCGGAGCGGGCCGCCCCGCGGCCGTCCGAGTCGTCCGAGCGGCTGTTGTCCGCCACCGCCGACGACGCGGTCAGCAACGCGTTCGGATCGCTTGCGAACACGATCCTCTCGAACAACGCCCGGACGCTCGACGACATCGTCAAGGAGATGCTCCGGCCGATGCTGCGCGAATGGCTCGACGACAATCTTCCGCCGCTGGTCGAGCGTCTGGTCCGCAACGAGATCGAGCGCGTCGCCCGCGGCGGCCGATAGGTCAGCGCCGGCGTCTCCATTCGCCGCGACATTGACACTCCCCACGGGGCTGGGCTTCAACGCGCGCTCTCAGTCCCGCACGTCCCAAGGCGCGTTCCCCAATGCTCGAGAAGACCTATTCGCCGGCCGATATCGAGCCGCGCATCGCCGCGCGGTGGGATGAGGCGGGCGCGTTCAAGGCAGGGGCCGGAGCAAAGCCGGGCGCCGAGCCCTACTGCATCGTCATTCCGCCGCCGAACGTCACCGGCTCGCTCCACATGGGGCACGCGCTCAACGACACGCTGCAGGACATCCTCGTGCGCTTCGAGCGCATGCGCGGCAAGAACGTGCTGTGGCAGCCGGGAATGGACCATGCCGGCATCGCCACGCAGATGGTCGTCGAGCGCCAGCTCAGCGCGCGCGGTGAGCCGGGGCGGCGCGACATGGGCCGCGAGAAATTCGTCGAGCGCATCTGGGAGTGGAAGGCCGAATCCGGCGGCACGATCCTCAAGCAGCTCAAGCGGCTCGGCGCCTCCTGCGACTGGTCGCGCGAGCGCTTCACCATGGACGACGGCCTCTCGCGCGCCGTCGTGAAGCTGTTCGTCCGGCTCCACAAGGACGGTCTGATCTACCGCGACAAGCGGCTGGTGAACTGGGATCCGAAGCTGCTCACCGCGATCTCGGACATCGAAGTCCAGTCGGTCGAGGTGAAGGGCCATCTCTGGCACCTGCGCTATCCCGTCGAGGGGTCGGATGAGTCCATCGTCGTCGCCACCACGCGGCCGGAGACGATGCTCGGCGACGCCGCCGTCGCAGTGCATCCCGACGACGAGCGCTACAGGCATCTCGTGGGCAAGAACGTCGTGCTGCCGCTCGTTGGCCGCAGGATTCCGATTGTCGCCGATTCCTATTCCGATCCCGAAAAGGGCACCGGCGCGGTCAAGATCACGCCCGCGCACGACTTCAACGACTTCGAGGTCGGCAAGCGCCACGGCCTGCCGCTGATCAACGTGCTGACGCCGGACGGGCGCCTCACCCTGCTCCGCAATGAGGCGTTCCTCAACGGCGCGCCGGAAACGCTCGACCTCGATCTCGTGATGTCGCTCGACGGGCTGGACCGCGCCGACGCGCGCAAGCGCGTGCTGGCGCTGTTGGAGGAGCTCGGCCTGCTGGTCGAGACGGAGCCGCACGTCCATCAGGTGCCGCATGGCGACCGTTCGGGAGTCGTGATCGAGCCCTACCTGACCGATCAGTGGTACGTCGACGCCGCGAAGCTTGCGATTGAGGCGATGGCCGCGGTGCGCGACGGGCGCACGCGGTTCGTGCCGGAGAACTGGTCAAAGACCTATTTCGACTGGATGGAAAACATCCAGCCCTGGTGCGTCTCGCGCCAGCTGTGGTGGGGGCATCAGATCCCGGCCTGGTTCGGACCTGACGGCGAGATCTTCGTCGAGGAGACGGAAGCCGAAGCGCTCGCCGCCGCCGAAAAGCACTATGGCGCGCCGACTGCGCTCACCCGCGACGAGGACGTCCTCGACACCTGGTTCTCCTCCGCGCTCTGGCCGTTCTCGACGCTCGGCTGGCCGGACGAGACGCCGGAGCTCCAGACCTATTACCCGAACGCCGCCCTCGTGACGGGCTTCGACATCATCTTCTTCTGGGTCGCCCGGATGATGATGATGGGCCTCTACGTCATGAAGGAGGTCCCGTTCCGCGACGTCTACATCCACGCCCTCGTCCGTGACGAGAAGGGGGCCAAGATGTCGAAGTCGAAGGGCAACGTCATCGACCCGATCGAGCTCGTCGACGCCTATGGGGCGGACGCGCTGCGTTTCACGCTGGCGGCGATGGCGGCGCAGGGGCGCGACATCAAGCTCGCCAAGTCGCGGGTGGAGGGCTACCGCAACTTCGCGACGAAGCTTTGGAACGCCTCGCGCTTCGCCGAGATGAACGGCGCGGTTCCGGTCGACGGCTTCGACCCGCGTTCGGCGGCGACGACGCTCAACCGCTGGATTCTCGGCGAAGCCGCGAAGGCGACCGCCGAGACGACGGCGGCGATCGAGGCCTACCGCTTCAATGACGCTGCGGCCTCGGTCTACCGCTTCGTCTGGAACGTCGTCTGCGACTGGTATGTCGAGCTGGCGAAGCCCGTTCTGCAGGGGCAGGGCGGCAGCGAGGAGGAGGCCGCCGAGACGCGCGCGACGCTCGCCTTCATCCTCGACCAGTCGGCGAAGCTGCTTCACCCGTTCATGCCCTTCGTGACCGAGGAGCTCTGGGCCGCGAGGGCAGGCGAGGGCGGACGGAGCGACCTTCTGGTTCTTTCCGAATGGCCGTCGCTGGACGGTCTCGGCGATCCCGACAGTGAGGCTGAGATCGGCTGGCTGGTGGAGCTCGTGACGGAGCTGCGCTCGGCCCGCGCCGAAATGGGCGTGCCGCCGGCGGCGACGTTGCCTCTGGTGCTGGTCGGCGCCGACCGCGAGCTTCAGGCGCGCGCCGAGCGCGCCGCGCCGACGCTCGCCCGCATCGCGCGGGTGTCGAACGTCTCCTTTGCCGAAACGGCGCCCGGGGAGGCGATCCAGCTTCTCGTGCGCGGCACGATCGTCGCCGTGCCGCTTGGCGGGGTGGTGGACATCGCGGCGGAGCAGGCCCGCCTCGCCAAGGAGCGCGAGAAGACCTTCGGCGAGATCAAACGCATCGACGGGAAGCTCTCAAACGAGAGCTTCGTCGCACGCGCGCCGGAGGATGTCGTGGAAGGCGAGCGCGAGAAGCGTGCGGGCTATCAGGACCGGCTGGCCAAGATCGAGGCGGCGCTGAAGCAGCTCGGCGGGTGACGCGGCGCGATTGGAGGCGCGCAGCGACGCGTCTCCGCCTCGAAACCTCCGGCTTTCGCCTTAGAATCCGCCGCGAAGGGTGTGCGGGGGACTCCAGCCGGTGATCATCAATCGTCGCGAAGCAGTTGCGCTGTTTGGCGCGGGCGGGGCTGCGCTGCTCGCGCCTGCCGCGGCGCGAGGCCAGACGAGCCCGCTCGACTTCGACCACGGCATCGTCATCGAACGGGCGCGACAACTCGCGGCGCATCCTTATCAGCCGCCGCGTTCCGAGCTTCCGAAGGCGCTCGACGAACTCTCCTTTGACGCCTATCGCGCCCTCCGGTTTCGCCGCGACAAGGCGTTCTTCGCCAAGGGCCGCAGCGATTTCCGGATGGAGCTGTTCCATCTCGGCTTCCTCTACAAGGCGCCGGTGGTGGTGAACCTCGTGCGCGAGGGCGTTGCGGCTCCGATCCCGTATGACGCCTCGCTGTTCGACTTCGGCGAGACGAAATTGCAGGACAGGCTGCCGATCGACTTCGGCTTTGCGGGCCTGCGGCTGCTGTTTCCGCTCAACCGGCCGACGGTGATGGACGAACTCGCCGTCTTCCTCGGCGCCAGTTACTTCCGGTTTCTCGGCGCGGGCCAGCATTACGGGCTTTCCGCGAGAGGCATAGCGATCGGCACCGGCGAGGCGGAGCCGGAGGAATTTCCGATGTTCCGGGAATTCTGGGTTGAGGAGCCAACGCCCGGCGCGACCTCAATTGTGATCCACGCGCTGCTCGACGGGCCTTCGCTTTCCGGCTCGTACCGGATGGTGATCACCCCCGGGGAGGAGACCACAGTCGCTGTCGGCTCAACGCTGTTCCCGCGGCGTGACATCCCGAAGCTCGGCGTGGCGCCGCTCACCACCATGTTCTTCTACGGCGAGAATGACCGCCGCCAGTATCGCGGCTTCCGGCCGGAAGTTCACGATTCCGACGGCCTTCTGGTGCGCGGCGATTCCGGCTGGACCTGGCGACCGCTCGTGAACCCCGACACGCTGCAGAAGAGCAGCTTTCCGGATCCTTCGGTCCTCGGTTTCGGGCTGCTGCAGCGCGACCGGCTGTTCGAGGACTACCAGGATCTGGAGGTCCGCTACGATCTCCGGCCGAGCTACTGGGTGGATCCGGAAGGCGTGTGGGGGGCAGGACGTGTCGAGCTGGTCGAACTGCCGACCGACAACGAGACGTTCGACAACGTCGTCGCCTACTGGGTTCCGGAGACGCCGCCGAAAGCCGGCGAGACGCTGCGCTTTTCCTACGGGCTGCGGGCCCTGAAGCTCGCCGAGCGGCTGACGCCCGAGGCCCACGCGGTGCATACCTTCGTGACGGAGGCGCGCGCCTCCGGCGACCCGAACCCGGGGCCGCCCCACGTGCGGCGGTTCATCGTCGACTTCGCCGGCGGCGAGCTGCCCTACTGGCTCGACGAGCCGAAGCGGGTGGTGACCGACACGCGCGCCAGCGTTGGGAAGATCAACGCCGCCTATGTCGTGCCCAATCCGGAGATTCGTGGTTTCCGCCTGTTCCTCGACCACGAGATCGAGCAGCCGAACACGTCCGCCGAGCTCAGGGCGGTTCTTAAGGTCGGCGACCGAGTGATTACGGAAGCCTGGGTCTTTCCCTGGACGCGGAAAGACTGAGCTCCCATCGCGGGGGCGCCAGCCCTCTGGGGCTTTGACAAGGCTGCCCCCGCGATCGATCCTTCCGGCCTCGGGGGCAGGGGGGCGCCTTGGACGTCCTGTTCATTCACAACAACTTCCCGGGACAGTTCATCCACACGTCGCGGGCGCTCGCGCGGCGGCCCGGCGTCAGGGTCTTCGCCGCCGGCGGGGCGACCGCGCGGCCGCGGCCTGGCGTGACCCTGGCGACCTACAGGACGCCCGCCGCTCCGTCGCGGGCAGGCCACCCGCTCGCTGAGCGGTTCGTGGCCGATGTGGTGCGCGGCGAACTTTCTGCCGGCGCCATGCAGCGGCTGAAACGCGAGGCGGGCTGCGATCCGGCGGTGGTGGTCGGCCATTCCGGCTGGGGCGAGACGCTGTTCGCGCGCGACCTGTTCCCGAACGCGCGCCATCTCGTCTACAGCGAGTTCTTCTACAATTTCAGCGGGGCGGACGTCGGTTTCGATCCCGAATTCCCGGAGGCCGGGCTGCGGTCGGCGCTGCCGGTGCGGACCAAGAACGCCGCCATGCTGACCTCGCTCGCAGCCGCCGATCTGGGACTGTCGCCCACAGAGTGGCAGAAGCGGCAGCATCCGCAGTTTCTGTGGGACAAGATCAGGGTCATCCATGACGGCGTGGACACCGCGGCAGCCAGCCCGAAGCCGAACGCGCGCTTCGCGGTTCCCGGAACCAACCTGACGCTGAGGCCGCGCGACGAAGTCATCACCTTCGTGAACCGTCAGCTCGAGCCCTATCGCGGCTACCACGTCTTCATGCGCGCCCTGCCGGAGATCCTGAAGCGGCGGCCGCACGCGCAGGTCGTGATCGTCGGCGGGGACGGCGTGTCCTATGGCCGCCGCGCGCCGGAGGACAAAACCTGGAAGGGCATCTTCCTTGAAGAGGTGCGCGACCGGCTGGACCTAAGCCGGGTCCACTTCGTCGGCAACATACCGAAGCCCGACTTCATCGCGATGCTGCAGGTGTCGTCCTGCCACGTCTACCTGACCTATCCCTTCGTGCTGTCCTGGTCGCTGCTGGAAGCCATGGCGGCGGAATGCCTGATCGTGGCGTCTGACACGCCGCCGGTGCGCGAGGTCATCGCAGACGGGGTCACCGGGAGGCTGTTCGACTTCTTCGACGTGACGGGTCTCTCGGAGCTCGTGGTCGAGAGCCTGGCTGAGCGGGAGCGGCTCGGCGCGCTCGGTCGCGCCGCACGCGCATTCGCACTCGGGAACTACGATCTCGAGCGGGTCTGTCTGCCGCGCCAGCTTGCCTTGATCGACGGTCTCGCGGGACAGAATACGGTGAATGGTTCGTTGCGCCCGGCCGAGTCTTCCGTGGCATAAGAGCAACATTAATAGAACAGAGCGCCGCGCTTTCGCGCACGCCGCCCAATTCGCCGCCATTCAGCCACAAAGCCCCAACTATTTCGGGGGTAACCTGCTGCCTGAGAACGCAGTCTCGTCTTGAGACGGTCGGGGGACCAAAGCGTTCGGCAGCGGCAGGCCGCGTGCGTTCGGAAATGGGCGTGAACCAGCGCCTTCGTCCGTCCGCTCCGCTGAGCGTGCGTATGGGGCGTGTCTCGCCCCAAGGGATTGGGGCGGAATGGACGCGAACGTCTTCGACAAGTCGAAACTGCCCAGCCGTCATGTGACCGAGGGTCCGGCGCGCGCTCCCCATCGCTCTTATCTTTACGCGATGGGCCTGACGAAGGCGCAGATCCATCAGCCGCTGGTCGGCGTCGCCTCGTGCTGGAACGAGGCCGCGCCCTGCAACATCTCCCTCATGCGCCAGGCGCAGGCGGTGAAGAAGGGCGTTGCGGCGGCCAATGGCACGCCGCGCGAGTTCTGCACCATCACCGTCACCGACGGCATCGCCATGGGCCATGAGGGCATGAAGTCCTCGCTGGCGTCCCGCGACGTGATCGCCGACTCCGTCGAGCTCACCATGCGCGGCCACTGCTACGACGCGCTCGTCGGGCTCGCGGGCTGCGACAAGTCCCTGCCCGGCATGATGATGGCGATGGTCCGCCTCAACGTGCCGTCGATCTTCATCTATGGCGGCTCGATCCTGCCGGGCTCCTATCGCGGGCAGCAGATCACGGTTCAGGACGTGTTCGAGGCCGTCGGCAAGCACTCCGTTCACGCCATCTCGGACGAAGACCTGGACGAGATCGAGCAGGCGGCGTGTCCGTCCGCCGGCGCCTGCGGCGCGCAGTTCACCGCCAACACCATGGCGACCGTCTCCGAGGCGATCGGCCTTGCGTTGCCCTACTCGGCGGGCGCGCCGGCGCCTTACGAGATCCGCGACCGGTTCTGCATGGCGGCCGGCGAGATGATCATGGATCTGATCGCCCGCAACATTCGCCCGCGCGACATCGTCACCCGGAAGGCGCTCGAGAACGCCGCCACTGTCGTGGCGGCGTCAGGCGGCTCGACCAACGCCGCGCTTCATCTGCCGGCGATCGCGCACGAAGCCGGGATCGAGTTCGACCTGTTCGACGTCGCCGAGATTTTCCGGCGGACCCCATATGTGGCGGATTTGAAGCCCGGCGGTCGTTATGTCGCCAAAGATCTATTCGAAGTTGGCGGCGTGCCGCTGCTTATGAAGACTCTGCTGGACCACGGCTTTCTTCATGGCGACTGCATCACCGTAACTGGACGCACGATCGCCGAGAACATGGAGAAGGTTCGCTGGAACGCCGACCAGGATGTCGTGCTGCCGGCTGACCGGCCGCTGACCAGGACGGGCGGCGTCGTCGGGCTTCGCGGCAACCTCGCTCCGGACGGCGCGATCGTGAAGGTCGCGGGGATGAAGCAACAGCGCTTCTCCGGCCCGGCGCGCTGCTTCGACAGCGAGGAGGCCTGCTTCGAAGCGGTCTCCAGCCGGACCTACAAGGAAGGCGAGGTGCTGGTCATCCGCTACGAGGGCCCGAAGGGCGGCCCGGGCATGCGCGAGATGCTGGCCACGACCGCGGCGCTCTATGGCCAGGGGATGGGCGACAAGGTCGCGCTCATCACGGACGGCCGGTTTTCGGGCGCCACGCGCGGTTTCTGCGTCGGCCATGTCGGACCGGAAGCCGCGGTCGGCGGGCCGATCGGCCTTCTGCGGGACGGCGACGTGATCACCATCGACGCGGTGGCGGGGTCCATCGAGGTCGCGCTCACGGACGAGGAGCTCGACGCGCGCCGGCAGGAATGGCGGCCGCGCGACAATGGCTTCGGCTCCGGGGCGCTGTGGAAATATGGCCAGGGCGTGGGCCCGGCGCGCTTCGGCGCCGTGACCCATCCGGGCGCCAAATATGAGCGGCGTTCCTATGCCGATGTCTGATCGAGTAGCCGCCATCGCGGTGGCGCTGGTCGCGCTGTTCGGCGCCGCCGGCGCCGCGCAGGCTTTTGACGGCGCGCCCACAAGCTCCAAGAAGGAGCAGCCGTCGCCGTTCGAGGCTTTCCAGACCGGGGCGCGCGCCTACATCGCGGGCGACAAGGCGACGGCCGTGACTTCGCTGCTCGACGCCGCAAAGCGCGGGCACGCGATGGCGCAGTGGAAGCTCGCCCGCATGTACGCCGAGGGCGACGGGGTCGACCGGGACGACGTCAAGGCGTTCGACTATTTCAGCCAGGTGGCCAACGCACACGCCGACGACGCGCCGGGCACCATGCAGGCGCGGTTCGTCGCGAATTCCTTCGTCGCGCTCGGCAACTATTATCTCGACGGGGTTCCAAATAGTCCGATCCGATCGGACCCGGCCCGGGCCCGCGAGATGTTCGCCTATGCGGCGTCGTATTTCGGCGACCCGGACGCCCAGTACAATCTGGCCCGGATGTATATCGACGGCCCGGATGGCGAGAAGGACCCGCGGCAGGCGGCTCGCTGGCTTGGGCTCGCGGCGAACAAGGGTCAGCGCGAGGCGCAGGCCGTGCTTGGCCATATGCTGTTCAACGGCCTTGAGGTGCCGCGCCAGCGGGCGCGTGGCCTCATGTGGCTCACGCTCGCTAATGACGCCTCCGGCGGCGGCCAGAAATGGATCGCCGACCTCTATGGCGAAGCTCTCGCGCAGGCTTCGCCGGACGAACAGGAGACGGCCCAGAGCTACGTGACGGCCTGGAAAAAAGACCGCGAGTAGCTTCGCGGCCCGATGGCGGGGCTTACAGCGCAGCAGGCGCGGAGGGCCTTTGGCGCCAGAGCGGGGGCGGGGTCGAGCTTGGGGCACGCCCAGTGTCACGCACTGGGAGCATACGCCCTGCGCGGCTCCGAGACGTCTCTGCCGCCGATCAGATCGCCAGTTCGACCACCACCGGCACATGATCCGACGGCCGTTCCCAGGCGCGGACATGCTTGTCGACGCGGACGCCGACGAGGCGGTCGGCGGCCTGCGGCGAGAGCAGCAGATGGTCGATGCGAATGCCGTCGTTCTTCTGCCAGGCGCCGGCCTGATAATCCCAGAAGGTGAAGAGGCCCGCCGCGTCGTCGCAGGCGGGCACCGCGTCCGTCATGCCGAGCGCGAGCAGGCGCCGCCAGGCCGCGCGGGTCTGGGGGAGAAACAGCGCGTCATGGACCCACGCGTCCGGGCGCTTCGCGTCCTCGGGCGCCGGGATGACGTTGAAGTCGCCGGCCAGCACGAAGATTTCTTCATTCGCGAGCCGCTCGGCGGCGTGCGCGCGCAGCCGCTCCATCCAGGCGAGCTTGTAGTCGTATTTCGGCGAGTCTGCGGGGTTGCCGTTCGGCAGGTAGAGGCCTCCGAGCCGCACCGCGCCTCGCTCGGTCGAAACCACGGTCTCGATGAAACGCGCGTGCTCGTCCTGTTCGTCGCCGCCGAGCCGCACATGGACGTCCTCCAGCGGATAGCGGGAGAGGATGGCGACGCCGTTGTAGGATTTCTGCCCGTGGACGGCGACGTTGTAGCCCGCCGCCTCGACCTCCGCCCGCGGAAAGGCTTCGTCCACGCACTTGATCTCCTGCAGGCAGACCAGATCCGGCTTCGCCTCGTCGAGCCAGCGCAGCAACAGTTCCAGCCGGGTCTTGACCGAGTTCACGTTCCAGGTGGCGATCTGCACGACGTCCCTCTCTCGGCACAGCTATGCGATAGACGAAAAAAAGGCCGCTCGCGAGGCGAGCGGCCTAAGTCTAGGGAGGAAACGCCCAAGGAGGGCAAACGACAGAAAGCGCAAACCGTCCGTCGCTGAGGATTATTTCGCCTTTCCGAAGCGATTTTTCCAGTACTGCGATCGAAATTCGGACCGCGCGAAACGACGCAGGCGCTTGTCACTCGCTTGATCGGAAAAGCTGATCGTCTGGTCTTGTCCACGAAGGCGCCGGCTGCGGGCGAATGTCACAAACTCAACAACATGGCCGCTGCGAAAACGAGCGGTCGATGGCGAAATCCGCAGCAGCGGGAGCCTTTGCCGCGCCATCATGGCGATGCGACCTAGATCAGCTCTCGTTCTGAAGCCGAACCTTCGCGGTAAAACGGGGTCGGCAGGTCACGCTCCAGCCCATCGTCCAGTCGTTTCGCCAGATCACCCAGAACCATGCTGGTGATGGCCGGGAGATCAAGCTCGCGCGCTTCGCTGAAGGTGACCCAGACCAGCTCGACCAGCTCCGCCTCGGCGTGGACTACGTCGGGCCGCGCGGCCGAAACAAGCGAAAGGTCGGCGGCGAAAAAGCGGGTGTCGAAGCGGCGAGGGCGGCCGGGCGGGGTGATTGCGCGGGCGACCAGATGGAGACCTTCGAGCGACGGGAAGACGCGAGCCTCCGCGAAAGCCTTCCAGGACTCGCTGCGAACGTGGAAGCCGTCCATGTCCGCTTCGCCGATCAGCAGCCCCGTCTCTTCCGCGAGTTCGCGGATTGCGGCGAGGCCATAGGCCCGCGCGCGCGTGATCGACGGCCGCGCCACGCGCGTCTGAAGACTGCGCTCGACATGAGGCGCATATGTGCCGGCGACGTTGACGCGGCCGTCCTGAGCTTCGACCCGCCCGCCGGGAAACACATACTTGCCGGGCATGAACCGCACTGCGTGATGGCGGCGACCCATGAGGAACTTGGGCTCTGCGGCGGAACGGTCGAGCAGGATGAGCGTCGCCGCGTCACGGATCGGCAGCCGGGGCTTCGGAGACGGCCGTTCTGGGCGACGGGCCTCGGCCGATAGGGGCGCGGCGCTCAATTGTTCGGCGTGGGGCGGAGGCCGCCGTCGCCCGGCAGGCCGTCATCCTCGCCGCCGAAGCCGTGCATCCTCAGCGCCCATTGCAGGCCGACGAGCGCTCCTTTGACGGGTGGCAGCAGGGCGAGCGAGAGGATCACGGTGAGCGGCAGCCAAAGCGCCATGTGCAGCCACACGGGAGGCTGGTACGCCACCTCGACGCTCAGGATCAGCCCCACGATGATGTGTCCGACGATGAAGATCACCACATAGGGCGGCGCGTCGTCGGCGCGCTGATGACGCAACTCCTCGCCGCAGACGCCGCAGGCGTCGGCGACTTTCAGATAGGCTCGGAACATCCGGCCGCGGCCGCAGGCCGGGCACCGGCACAGCGCTCCGCGGAGCATGGAGCGGCCGATCAGGCGCGGCGGAGCAGCGGCGTCGTCCGGAGCCGTCTTAACCTCGAAGCTCATCGGGATCCCTTGCCTTTCGCGCCGCGCTTGTCGCGTCCGACCTTACGACCACGCGCAGCCTTCCTGGAGTCGGCGGCGGCGGTTCGCCGCGCCCCGCGCTTGCCGCGGCCGAGCGGCCGCCCTTGCCGTCCATCGGACAGCATCTCGAAGCGAAGCGCGCCCGCCACCGGCGCCGCCTCCACCAGCTTGACCTCGACCGTGTCGCCGAGCCGGTAGGTTTCGCCGGTCCGCTCGCCGACGAGCGCCCGAGCGGCCTCGTCATGCGCGAAATAATCCGCGCCGAGCGTCGACGCCGGGACGAAACCGTCGGCGCCGGTCTCGTCCAGCTTCACGAAAAGGCCGGAGCGAGTCACGCCCGCGATCCGCCCGGTGAAGCTCGCGCCGACATGGTCGGCGAGGAAGTGCGCGATCAGTCGATCGACCGTCTCGCGTTCGGCCGCCATCGCCCGGCGCTCCGCCGCCGAAATTCGTGCGCCGATTTCGCCCAATGTCTCGGTCGTGGCGCTGTCGGGCAAGCCGTCCGACCCGAGATCGAGCGCGCGGATCAGCGCGCGATGGACGATCAGGTCGGCGTAGCGTCGGATGGGTGAGGTGAAATGGGCGTAGCGGCGCAGATTGAGGCCGAAATGGCCGTAGTTTTCGGCCGCATATTCCGCCTGCGCCTGCGTGCGCAGCACCACTTCATTGATGAGGCTCGCGCTTTCGGACTCGGCGGTCCGCGCCAGGATGCGGTTGAAGTGCATCGGCCGGAGATTGCCCGACTGCGCAAAGTCGATGTCGAGCGTCTTGAGCAACTCGCGCAGCGCCTCGAGCTTCTCCAGCGAGGGCGCGTCGTGGACGCGGTAGACCAGCGGCGTGCGGCGCGCCTCGAGCGTCTCGGCCGCGGCGACGTTCGCCTGGATCATGAATTCTTCGATCAGGCGGTGAGCGTCGAGCCGGGGCGGCACGATCACGCGGTCGACCGTGCCGTCCGGCTTCAGCACCAGCTTGCGCTCGGGCAGGTCGAGGTCGAGCGGACCGCGAGCATCCCGCGCCGCTTTGAGCGCCGCATAGGCGGCCCAAAGCGGCCTCAGCACCGGCTCCAGCAGTGGTCCTGTGGCGTCATCGGGCGCGCCGTCGATCGCGGCCTGCGCCTGGCTGTAGGAGAGCTTGGCGGCCGACCGCATCATCACGCGGTGGAATGAGTGCCGAAGCTTGCGGCCGTCCTTGCCGATCCACATCCGGACGGCGAGGGCAGGGCGATTTTCCTTTTCGCGCAACGAGCACAGGTCGTTGGAGATGCGCTCCGGCAGCATCGGCACGACGCGATCCGGAAAATAGACCGAGTTGCCGCGCTCCAGCGCCTCTCTGTCGAGCGCAGAGCCGGGATGCACATAGGCCGCCACATCTGCGATCGCGACCGTCACGATGTGCCCACCTGCGTTCGCCGGGTCTGCATCGGGCTCGGCGTGCACCGCGTCGTCGTGGTCCTTGGCGTCCGCCGGATCGATGGTGATGAGCGGAACCTGCCGCCAGTCCTCGCGGCTGCGCAGCGAGGCGGCCGGCGCGGCTTCCGCCTCCGCCAGCGCGGCCGCCGGAAAGACATGCGGGATCTGATGGGCATGGATCGCGATCAGGCTGACCGCGCGTTCGCTCTTGAGCGAGCCGAGCCGCTCGCGCACCCGCGCGGCCGGGAGCCCGTAGCGGCCCTCCTTGATGATGTCGGCGGAGACCAGATCGCCGTCCTTTGCGCCGCCGGAATCGGCGTCGGAGATCGCAAGCTCCCGGCCGGCGTTGCGCTTCTCCACGGGAACCAGCCGACCTGAGCCGTCCGGCAGAACCCGGAAAATGCCGAGCACCCGCGCAGACTGCTTCGACAGCACCTTGATCACGCGGCCGTGGTGGGTCGGGCCGCCTTGCTCGGCCTCTTCAAGCGGCTCGGCGCGGATCAGGACCCGATCGCCGATTCCCGGAGCGAACCCGGGCTTGCGGCCGCGGGAGGGGAGCGGGTCGACCAGGATCTTCGGCGCGGCGCCATGCTCGTCCTCGTCCCACTCGGCGGGCTCCGCGAGCAGCTCTCCATCGCGGTCGCGGCCGACCACGTCGGCGAGCACCACAGAGGGCAGCGCGCCGGCGCGCGCCAGCCGCTTGCCCTTCCGGGCGACGACGCCCTCGTCCTGCAGCTCGTGCAGCATGCGCTTGAGCTCGACGCGATCGGCCCCGGTGATCCGGAACGCGCGCGCGATTTCGCGCTTGCCGACCTTGCCGCCCTCCGAAGCGATGAAGGCGACGAGCTCCTCGCGGGAGGGAAGAGGCCCGGTCGCGGCTGCCGGCGCGGGCTTCGGTTTGGGCTTACGTGCGAGCGGACGGGCCAAGGCTGCCTTTCAGAGACGCGGGTCGTTGCGCGAGCCTAGAGATTGGCCCTGCCGGGCCGCGACGTTCAGTAACTCGCGCGGAGCCCCCGTCGCGCAAGAGCCCTCTGACACTCCCGGTCAGCCGGAGGCTGCTTTCTTCGCGCGCGCCGCAGGCTTCGTGGCGGGCTTCTTCGACGCCGCCTTCTTGGCGGCAGGCTTTCGAGCCGGCTTGCGACCCCCGCCGCTCTTCTCGGCCTTCGCGTCGACCAGTTTGACGGCTTCGTCGAGCGTCAGCGCGTCCGGGTCGACGCCCTGCGGCAGGGTGGCGTTCACCTTGCCGTATTTGACGTAAGGACCGTACCGCCCGGCGTGGACCGTGACCGGACCTCCGCTCGGATGTTCACCCAACGCGCGACCTGCGACGGCGCCGCGGGCGCCGCGCTTCTCCTTCTTCTCGGCGAGCGCGGCGACGGCGCGATTGATACCGACCGAAAAGACCTCGTCGACGCCGTCAAGGTTGGCGTAGACGCCGTCGTGGCTGACATACGGGCCGTAGCGGCCGAGATTGGCCTCGATCGGCTTGCCGGTCTCAGGATGCGTTCCCACCAGCCGTGGCAGCGACAGCAGTTTCAGCGCGCCCTCGAGATCGATCTCAGCGGCCGACCAGCCCTTCGGCAGCGAGGCGCGTTTCGGCTTCTCCTTCTCAACGGGCTCGCCAAGCTGGACGTAGGGACCGAAGCGGCCGTTGCGCAGCGTCACCTCTTGGCCGGTGGCGGGATCGGAGCCGAGCGTCTTGACGCCCTCTGCGCCGGCCGCGCCGCCGTCCGCGCCGTCGAGTTCGGCGCCGAGCGGGCGCGTGTACCGGCACTCCGGATAGTTCGAGCAGCCGACGAACGAGCCGAACTTACCGAGCTTGAGAGAGAGCTGGCCAGTTCCGCAGGTCGGGCAGACACGCGGGTCTCCGCCGTCCGCCCGCGGCGGGAAGATGTATGGGCCGAGAACGTCGTTCAGGGCGTTGAGCACCTCGGTGACGCGCAGTTCCTTGGTGGCGTCGATGGCGCCGGTGAACTCGCGCCAGAAATCCCGAAGTACCTCCTTCCAGTCGATCTCGTCATTCGAGACCCGGTCGAGCTGCTCCTCGAGCCCGGCCGTGAAGTCGTACTCGACGTAGCGGTTGAAGAAGCTCTCGAGGAAGGCCGTGACGAGCCGCCCCTTGTCGTCGGGCACGAGCCGCTTCTTGTCGAGCTGCACATAGCCGCGATCCCGCAGCACGGTGAGCGTCGCCGCATAGGTGGAGGGTCGGCCGATGCCGAGCTCTTCCATGCGCTTGACGAGTGCGGCCTCGGTGTAACGCGGCGGCGGCTCCGTGAAGTGCTGCGCGGCGGCGACCGGCGCGACGCGGGATAGCCGCTCGCCGGCGCTCATCTGCGGCAGGCGACGGGCTTCGTCGTCCTCCTCGTCGTCCCGGCCCTCCTGGTAGAGCGCGAGAAAGCCGTCGAAGGTGATCACCGTGCCGGTGGCGCGAAGCTCGATCTGCCGATCCGAGCCGGTCGCCGAGATGTCGACCGTGGTGCGCTCGACCTCGGCGGACTCCATCTGACTGGCGACGGTGCGCTTCCAGATCAGCTCGTAGAGCCTCGCCTGGTCGTCATCGAGCCGGCGCGCCATCTCTTTCGGCGAGCGCCGCGGATCGGTGGGGCGCACCGCCTCGTGGGCCTCCTGCGCGTTCTTCGCCTTCGTCGTGTAGCGACGCGCCGAGGACGGCACATAGCGGTCGCCATATTCGGAGCCGATCAGCGAACGGACGGCCGTGACCGCTTCGGGCGCCATGTCGACGCCGTCGGTCCGCATATAGGTGATCAGACCGACGGTCTCGCCGCCGATGTCGACGCCCTCGTAGAGCCGCTGCGCGAGCTGCATCGTGCGGTTCGGCGCGAAACCGAGCTTGCGCGACGCCTCCTGCTGGAGCGTCGAGGTGGTGAAGGGCGGCTGCGGATTGCGCCGCCCCGGCTTCGCCTCGACATTGGCGACCGCAAGCTCGGACGCCTCGATCGCCTGCTTCAGCGCGGTCGCGGTCGCCTCGTCCGCAACGTCGAGGCGGCCAAGCCGCTTGCCGTCGGCCGAGGAGATCCGCGCCTCGAAGGTCTCGCCGCGCGGCGTCGCAAGCTGCGCCGCCAGCGACCAGTATTCGCGGGGCTTGAAGCGCTCGATCTCGACCTCGCGGTCGCAAACCAGCCTAAGCGCCACCGACTGCACCCGACCCGCGGAGCGCGCTCCCGGGAGCTTGCGCCACAGGACGGGCGACAGGTTGAAGCCGACGAGATAGTCGAGGGCGCGGCGCGCCAGATAGGCGTCGACCAGCGCGGCGTCGATCTCGCGCGGGTTCTTCATGGCGTCGAGGATCGCCTGCTTGGTGATCGCGTTGAACACCACGCGCTCGACCGGCTGGTCCTTCAGCGCCTTCTTGGCGCGCAGCACTTCCAGCACATGCCACGAGATCGCCTCGCCCTCGCGATCCGGGTCGGTGGCGAGGATCAGCTTGTCCGCGCCCTTCACGGCGCGCGCGATCTCGTTCAGCCGCTGAGCCGACTTGCCGTCGACCTCCCACAGCATGCGGAAGTCGGCGTCCGGATCCACCGAGCCGTCCTTGGCCGGAAGGTCGCGTACGTGGCCGTAGGAGGCGAGGACCTCGTAGTCCGAGCCGAGATATTTGTTGATCGTCTTCGCCTTTGCGGGCGATTCGACGATGACGACGTTGTGCATAAAGCGGAAGCCCCTGGCCGGCCGGTTGCCCACGGCGGCGGCCGGAAAATGGGAGAGCGCTCGGGAGGTGTCAAATCGGCCCTCGGCGATGAGCTCCTCAAGAGGGCGCAAAACGGCAAGGAGACGTAGCGCTCGCACGCCTATTGGTTTATAAAGTTATCGAATGCAACTAATGAGGGAGGCGAGCGGTTGTCTCCATTGGACCAGCGGACGCGGCTTCGCGCTCCGCCGCCCAATTCTCCCAAGGCCGAGGAAACCGCGGCTTATGTGGCGTCGTTTTCCGGCGACCTTCGCGAGCTCGCCCGCCGAAGCGGGCTGACGACCCTCGCCTATCTTCTCGACATGGCGCGGCTCGAGGCCGAGGCGGAGATCCGCGCCCGCGAGAACTCCGCCGGCTCGTCAGGCCCAGAGGCCGCCGGCCGCTAGCCTAACCCTGCCGTCCGCCTGACGCTCCAGCCGTCCCGCCAGTTCAAGCTCGAGCAGCACGATCTGGACGGTGCGGGCGTCAGCGCCAGCCTGCCGGACAAGCTCGTCCACCGAGGCGGGGGAGGGACCCAGAAGCTCCAGAATCCGCGCCCGCTCGTCGCCGGCCGGTTCGCCGGCCTCGAAGCCCGCGGCCTCGGCCTGCGCCAGGGAAATCGGGCGGGGAGGCGGCGGCCCGCGATCCACCAGCGGGGCCAGCGCTTCGATCACGTCGTCGGAGCGCGTGATGAAGGTCGCCCCGTCGCGCAGCAAGCCGTTCGATCCTTCACAGCGCGGATCGAGCGGCGAGCCCGGGGCGGCCATGACCTCGCGTCCCATCTCGCCGGCGAGCCGCGCGGTGATCAACGAGCCGGAGCGGAGCGCCGCCTCGACGACGATCACGCCGAGAGACATCCCCGCGATCAACCTGTTTCGCCTGGGAAAATCGCGTCCGCGCGGCTGCCAGCCCATGGGCATCTCGCTGACCAGCGCTCCCTCGCCGACAATGCGGCCGGCGAGATCTCCATGCTCGGGCGGATAGACGCAGTCGAGGCCGCCGGCGAAGGCCGCCACCGTGCCCGAGGACAGAGAAGCCGAATGCGCGGCGGCGTCGACGCCGCGGGCAAGCCCCGAGACGATGACCCAGCCTGCGCCGCCAAGCTCCGCGGCGAGCCGCGCCGCGAAGGAGCGGCCTGCGGAAGAGGCGTTTCGCGCCCCGACGATCGCCACCATAGGCCGCTGGAACACGCCCGCGGCGCCGGCCACCGCGATGAGCGGCGGGGCGCCGTCGGCGGCGGCGAGCGCGGCGGGATAGTCGATCTCCCCGAGGGCGATGAAACGCGCGCCCCGCCGGCGGGCCTCGGCCATCTCATCCTCGGCCTCGGCCTGGCTGGATACGCGGATCGCCCGTCCGCCGCGGCGGGCGAGCGCAGGGAGCGCCTCGATGGCCGCCGCAGCTCCACCGAAGTGATTGACGAGGTTGCGGAAGGTTTGCGGGCCGACGTTTTCGGAACGGATCAGGCGGAGCCAAGCGATCCGCTGTTCTTCGTTCAGCCGCGCCGGCATCGCCGCCTACCCGCCGCCAGGCGCGGCGGAGTGTTGCCCGATGCGGCTTTCTTCCCCCGCCAGGAGTCGGGAGATGTTGTCGCGGTGCAGGACCCATAGCAGCGCCGTCAGGGCGGCGAACACGATGGCTGTCTCGGTTGGCTGCCAGATCGCCAGCAGCGCCGGCGCCACCAGACTGGCGACCAGCGCCGAGGCGGAGGAATAGCGGGTGACGAGGGCGACCGCGATCCAGACCGCCGCGAAGGCGAGCGCGACCGGCCACGCGACGCCGAGCAGCGCGCCCACATAGGTCGCGACGCCCTTACCGCCCTTGAAGCCGAGCCAGACGGGAAAAACGTGCCCGACAAAGGCAGCGGCGCCGGCGACGACCGCGGCATGGCCGTCCCACAACCAGTTCGCGATGAGGACCGCGGCGGTCGCCTTGAGCATGTCCCCGAGCAGCGTCAACGCCGCCAGTTCCTTGCGGCCCGTCCGCAGGACGTTCGTGGTGCCAATGTTGCCGGAACCAATGGCCCGAATATCGCCGCCGCCGCCGAGGCGCGTGACGATCACGCCGAACGGGATTGATCCGAGCAAATAGCCGAGGGCGATGGAGGCGAGGAGGGCGAGTGACATTGTCCGTGGTCGGAGCGCTCGGGTTGGCCACGAGTCGAGTCATTGCGCAGCCGGTCGGCCGCGGGCTTTTCAAACGTAGGCGTAGACGGTCCGGCCGGCAACGACGGTGCGCAGAGTCCGGCCCTGCAGCCGTGCGCCGTCGAACGGCGTGTTCTTCGACTTCGATCTGAGCGCCGAGGGATCGAGCACCCAGGGCGCGTCGAGGTCGACGACGATCAGATCGGCGGGCGCGCCGATCCGCAGCGCGCCGCCCGGCAGACCGAGCAGTTCCGCCGGTCGGGTCGACATCGCCGCGAGCAGGCGGTGAAGCGTGACCTCGCCCGCCTGCACCAGGCGCAGCCCGGCTGCGAGCATGGTCTCCAACCCGATCGCGCCGTCCTCGGCCTCCGCGAAAGGCCGTCGCTTCGTCTCGACATCCTGCGGATCATGCGCCGACACGACGACGTCGATCACGCTGTCCGCAAGTCCCTGGACCAGCGCGCGCCGATCGTCCTCGCTGCGCAAGGGCGGGGCCACCTTGAAGAAGGTGCGATATTCGCCGACGTCGTTCTCGTTCAGGGAGAGATGGGCGATCGAGGCGCCGCATGTGACGGCTGCGCCCGCCGCCTTGGCGCGCGCGATGACCTCGAGGCTCGCCGCGCAGGTCACGAGGCTCGCGTGATACCGGCAGCCGGTGAGCGCAGCGAGCCGCACGTCCCGCTCGACGATCAGAGTCTCTGCGGCTGCGGGACGGCCGGGCAGGCCGAGCCGCGTGGCGAACTCGCCTTCGTTCATCGCGCCGCCGGCGATGAGGTCCGGATCCTCGGCGTGGCAGCACACCAGCGCCCCGAAATCCCTGGCGTAGGTCATCGCACGGCGCATCACTCGGGCGCTCGCGATGGTGCGCGGCCCGTCCGCGAAAGCGACCGCCCCGGCCTCGAGGAGGAGCCCGATCTCGGTCATCTCCGCGCCGGCGAGACCTTTGGTGAGGGCCGCCATCGGGTAGACGTTGACGCTCGCCGTGTCGCGCGCGCGCCGCTTGAGGTAGTCGACGATTTCGGGCGCATCGACCGGGGGGGTGGTGTCGGCGCGCGTCACGATCGTGGTCACGCCGCCGGCGGCCGCGGCCTCGCTCGCGGTGGCGATCGTCTCGCGATGCTCGGCGCCGGGTTCGCCGACGAACGCGCCGAGGTCGATCAGCCCCGGCGCGAGAGTCGCTCCACGGCAATCTACGACTTCGGCGCCGGCGGGGGCGCGGAGATCCTGCCCAATGGCCGCGATGACGCCGTGCTCGACGAGCAGGCCGCCGATCTCGTCGCGCCCGTCTGACGGACAGACCAGCCGGGCGTTGACGAACAGCGTCGGGGGCGCTTCGGGCGCGGAGGGGTCACGCATCGGGAAGATGCCGCGCCAGAGCCTCGAGCACCGCCATCCGCACCGCGACCCCCATCTCGACCTGATCGCGGATCAGCGAGCGCGGGCCGTCGGCGACTTCGGAGGCGATCTCGACGCCGCGGTTCATCGGGCCGGGATGCATCACCACCGCGTCCGGCGCCGCATAGGCGAGCTTCGCCGCGTCGAGCCCGAAGTGGTGAAAGTATTCCTTCACGGAAGGAACGAAAGAGCCGTTCATCCGCTCCAGCTGCAGCCGCAGCATCATGACGACGTCAGCTCCCTCAAGCCCTTCGCGCATGGTTCGGAAGGCCGTCACGCCGAGCCGCTCGACGCCCGCAGGCAGCAGCGTGGAGGGCGCGACCACCCGCACCCGAGCGCCGAGCGCGTTCAGCAGGAGGATGTTGGAGCGGGCGACGCGGCTGTGCAGCACGTCGCCGCAGATCGCCACCGTCAGCCCCTCGATGCGGCCCTTGGCGCGCTTGATCGTGAGCGCGTCGAGAAGCGCCTGCGTCGGGTGCTCGTGAGCGCCGTCGCCGGCGTTGACGACCGAGCAGTCGACCTTCTGGGCGAGCAGCGCCACCGCGCCCGCCGCGTGATGCCGCACGACGATGATGTCCGGCCGCATCGCGTTGAGCGTCGCGGCGGTGTCCAGCACCGTCTCGCCCTTCTTGATCGAAGACGACGCCACCGACATGTTCATCACGTCGGCGCCCAGGCGCTTGCCGGCGATCTCGAACGACGACTGAGTCCGCGTCGAACTTTCGAAGAACAGATTGATCTGGGTACGGCCGCGCAGCGTCGTGCGCTTCTTCTCGACCTGCCGGCTCAGGCCGACCGCGTCCTCGGCGGCGGCGAGCAGGCCTTCGATCTCGTTCGGAGACAGCCCCGCTACGCCAAGCAGGTGCCGGTGGGGGAAGGCGAACGGCGGGCTCGGCTCAGGGCGCATCAAGGCCGGTCTCATAGCGCCACCACGCCGCAGCGGGCAAGCATGCAGGCGATCTTGTCCACCTTCCTGATAGCACCATCTTCCCTGCGAGAGGGCTCTCAGGCCGGCGGCGCAGGCAGTCGACCTATGATTCGGCGGCGTCCGGCTCTTCAGAACCTGCCGGCGTTCGCAGGGAGAACGTGCAATGACATCGATTCGGAATGCGATCATCGCCGGCGCCTCGGCGATCGGCATGGCGGCTGCCGCGGTTCCGGCGCAAGCCGCTTCCGCCAACGGGACTGTCGCCGGCGTCAAGTATAGCGACATCCAGACTGTCGGCTTCCGGGGCGGCCACGGCGGCGGCCACTGGGGCGGTGGGCACGGCGGCGGTCATTGGGGCGGCGGCGGCCACTGGGCTGGCGGCGGCCACTGGGGTGGCGGCGGGCGCCATTGGGGCGGCGGCGGCTGGGGCGGGCGCGGCTACTATGGCGGCCGTCACTACGGCTATTACGGCCACGGTCACCGGTACTATGGCGGCTATGCGGCCGCGGGCATCCTCGGTCTTGCCGCAGGAGCCGCACTCGCGAGCCCGTACTATTATGGCGATGACTACTATTATGGCCGGCCGTACGGCTACGGGTATCGGCGCGCCTATTACGGCGCCGAGTGCCAGATCATCACCCGCACGCATGACCGCCGTGGTCGGCCGATCCGGGTGATCCGCTATCGGCCCTGCTGATTACTGAAGGCGGGCCGAGCTTCACGGCTCGGCTCGCGCTCCAGTCTGGCCGTCCCGCGAGTCGCGTCTCAGCGCAGCCAGACGATCAAGCGCGCCCTGCAGGATGTAGGCAGCCGCGAGCTTGTCGACCGTCTCGGCGCGACGTTTGCGACTGGCGTCGAACGAAATCAGCAACCGTTCCACAGCTGCGGTCGAGAGCCGCTCGTCCCAGAGACCTATCGGGACGTTGACACGCTGCGCGAGGTTGCGGGCGAAGGCTCGGGTCGCCTGCGCGCGGGGTCCTTCCGTCCCATCCATGTTCATCGGCAGCCCGAGGACAAGGCCGACGCAGCGGCGGCTCGCCATGATGGCGAACAGCCGTTCGGCGTCGATGGTGAACTTCTTGCGCGCTATGGTCTCCAGCGGCGACGCGATCATGCGCGCCGGATCCGAAACAGCGACGCCGATCGTCTTCGTGCCCAGATCGAGGCCGATCACCTGTCCGACAGCCGGAAGGTCGGCCTCGAAGCTCTGAATATCGTCGTGTATCGCCGCCATTTGCGCCTTCTAGCACAGCAGGCCCAGCCCGCTGTGCGCTTGCCCTTCGGTCCGAACCGATTAGTTGTCTGCGGCGACTCTCCCGGGACGAGGACGACGCACCTTATGCGCATCACCTGGTACGGCCACTCCGCCTTCAAGCTCGAATTCGGCTCGAGCACTGTCCTGATCGACCCGTTCCTGGAGAACGGAACGTTCCATGGCGACAGGACGGCAGCCGCCAAGGGCACGACGCACATCCTGCTCACCCACGGCCATTTCGATCACGTCGGCGAAACCGTCGAAATTGCGAAGCGCACCGGCGCGACCGTGGTGGCCGACTTCGACCTCGCCCAGTGGATCGGCGCGCAGGGCGTCGAGAAGCTTGAGCCGATGAACACCGGCGGCTCGATCGAGCTCGGCGGGTTCCGGGTCACGATGACCCAGGCGCTGCATTCGTCCGGCAAACTCGAGAACGGTGTCTCGCACTATCTCGGGGATCCGCACGGGCTGATCGTTTCGCCCCAGGGCGAGGACGAGCCGGTCGTCTACGCCATGGGCGACACGGGCATTTTTGGCGACATGAAGCTGATCAACGAGCTCTATGCGCCGACCGTCGGCTTCGTGCCGATCGGCGATCGCTTCACCATGGGACCCAAGACGGCGGCCTATGCCTGCCGGCATTTCTTCGACTTCGACCTTGTCGTGCCGTGCCACTACGCGACCTTTCCGCCGCTGGAGCAGTCGGCGGATCGGTTCATCGAGCTTATGGACAGCGTGCGCGGAACGATTGTGAAGGCGCCGCCGATCGGCGAAGCGTTCGAAACGGAGTCCTGAGGCGGCAGGCGCTCGGCGTTGCGGGCCGCTGCGGCCGTATGATAAAGCCCGGCCGTCGCCAAAACGCTCTGAAAGCCGCTGATGTCCGTCGACGAATCCACCGTGCGCCGCGTGGCGAAGCTCGCCCGCATCGCGGTCTCCGATGCGGAGGTCGCAAAGCTGCGCGGTGAGCTCGACGCCATCCTGTCTTTTGTCGAGGAACTGTCGGGTCTCGACGTCGAGGGCGTGGAGCCCATGACGAGCGTCATCCCGACTGCGCTGCGGCTGCGGGAGGACGTCGTCGACGATGGCGAGGACGCCGAGAAGGTGCTCCGCAACGCGCCAGCGCGCGAAGGCGACTTCTACGTCGTCCCGAAGGTCGTCGAATGACCGCGCATAGTCGCCGAAGCCCCTCGTCCTCCGACTTTCGAAGCCGTTGATGACCGACCTGCTTGATCTGACTTTCGCCGAAGCGCGCGCCGCGCTCGCCCGTAAGGATTTCTCCGCGGTCGAACTGACGCAGGCTTACCTGACGGCGCTGGAGCAGGCGCGCGCGCTCAACGCCTATGTGCTGGAGACGCCCGAGATCGCTTTGGCGCGGGCAGGGGAGTCCGACCAGCGGCTGGCGAGCGGAGAAGCGGGCGCGCTCGAGGGCCTGCCGCTCGGCGTCAAGGATCTGTTCTGTACGGAGGGCGTGCGGACAACCGCTTGCTCGCGCATCCTCGACGGGTTCGTCCCGCCGTATGAATCGCATGTCACGGAGCGCATGCGCCGCGCCGGTGCGGTCATGCTCGGCAAGCTCAACAATGACGAGTTCGCCATGGGCTCGTCTAACGAGACCTCCTGCTTCGGAACGCCGGTAAATCCCTGGCGCCGCAGGGGCTCGGAGGCGCCGCTGGTCGCAGGCGGCTCGTCCGGAGGCTCGGCGGCGGCGGTCGCGGCCCGTATCTGTCTCGGGGCGACCGCGACCGACACCGGCGGATCGATCCGGCAGCCGGCCGCCTTCACCGGAACGGTCGGCGTGAAGCCGACCTATGGCCGGTGTTCGCGCTGGGGGATCGTGGCCTTCGCCTCGTCGCTCGATCAGGCTGGTCCGATCGCGCGCGACGTGCGCGACGCAGCGATCATGCTGGGCGCCATGGCGGGCTTCGACCGGCGCGATTCGACGTCGGTCGACCGTGAGGTCCCGGATTATGAGGCGGCGGTCGGCCGCTCCGTGAAGGGGCTGCGCATCGGCATTCCGCGGGAGTACCGCGTCGACGGCATGCCGGCCGAGATCGAGGCGCTCTGGAGCAAGGGCGCGGAGCAGCTGAAAGCGGCCGGCGCCGAGATCGTCGAGATCTCGCTTCCGCACACGAAATATGCCCTGCCGGCCTACTACATCGTGGCCCCGGCGGAGGCGTCATCGAACCTCGCCCGCTATGACGGCGTGCGCTACGGCCTGCGCGTTCCGGGCCGCGACGTCACCGAGATGTACGAGAACACGCGCGCGCAGGGTTTTGGCGCCGAGGTCAGGCGCCGCGTCATGATCGGCGCCTATGTGCTCTCCGCCGGCTACTACGACGCCTATTACGTCCGGGCCCAGAAGGTCCGCACGCTGATCAAGCGCGATTTCGAGACCGTCTTCGCGGATGGCGTCGACGCCATCCTGACCCCCGCCACCCCTTCGGCGGCGTTCGGGATCGGCGAGATGTCGAACGCCTCGCCCGTCGAGATGTATCTGAACGACGTCTTCACCGTGACGGTGAACATGGCCGGCCTTCCGGGGATCTCGGTGCCTTCCGGGCTGTCTGCCGAGGGCCTGCCGCTGGCGCTTCAGCTCATCGGCCGGCCGTTCGACGAGGAGACCCTGTTCGCCACAGGCGCGGTGATCGAGGACGCCGCCGGCCGGTTCTCCGCCGAGCGCTGGTGGTGAGCGCGCCCGAGCGCCCGACCTACGCCTCGATGTCCGAGGTGCGTGCGGCCATCGACGCCATCGACGAGGCGCTCATGCCGCTGATCGCGGCTCGCGCCCACTGCATTGCGGAAGCCGCGCGCCTCAAGGCAGATCCTGAAATCGCGCTGGTTCCGTGGCGGGTTGAGGAGGTCGCGGCGCATGTCCGCGATCTCGCGCAGCGTCATGAGGTCGATCCCGATCTTGTCGAAAGGCTTTGGCGTGCGATGATGGCCGAGTTCATCTCCCATGAGCGACGGCTGATGGAGCAGACCGCGTCCCGGTAAGGCTCCGAGTTCCGCCGCAGCCGGCTCCGGCGTTGTGCTTCCTTGCGCCTTGGCGGTAGGAGTGGCGTCGACATCCCTCGCCAAGGTTCGATCTGACGATGAACGCGCCGTCCCGCACGCCCGCCTCCTCGAAACTCATTTCCGGAGCGACCGGCGACTGGGAGCTGGTCATCGGGCTTGAGATCCACGCTCAGGTGACGTCGGAAGCCAAGCTCTTCTCAGGCTCCTCGACGGGCTTCGGCGCGCCGCCCAACAGCCATGTCAGCCTGGTCGACGCCGCGATGCCCGGCATGTTGCCTGTGCTGAACCACGAATGCGTGCGGCAGGCGATCCGGACCGGCCTTGGCGTGAAGGCCCGCATCAACCTGCAGTCGACCTTCGACCGGAAGAACTATTTCTATCCGGACCTGCCGCAGGGTTATCAGATCTCCCAGTACAAGAGCCCCATCGTGGGCGAGGGAGAGGTCGCGGTCGACCTCCCGGGCGGTGAGACCGTGATGGTCGGCATCGAGCGCATCCATCTCGAGCAGGACGCCGGCAAGTCGATCCACGACCAGGACCCGAGCTCCTCCTACGTCGATCTCAACCGCTCCGGCGTCGCCCTGATGGAGATCGTGTCGAAGCCGGACATGCGCTCGTCCGAGGAGGCCAAGGCCTACGTCACCAAGCTGCGCACGATCCTGCGCTACATCGGGACCTGCGACGGCGACATGGAGAAGGGCAATCTTCGTGCGGATGTGAACGTGTCCGTGAGGAGGCCCGGCGAGCCGTTCGGCACCCGCTGCGAGATCAAGAACGTCAATTCGATCCGCTTCATCGGCCAGGCCATTGAGACCGAGGCGCGCCGCCAGATCGGCGTTCTGGAGGATGGCGGCGCCATCGATCAGGAGACCCGGCTGTTCGATCCGGTCCGCGGCGAGACGCGCGCCATGCGCTCCAAGGAGGAGGCGCACGACTACCGCTACTTCCCGGATCCCGACCTGCTGCCGCTCGTGGTCGAGCAGGCTGAGGTCGACGCGCTTGCGGCAAACCTTCCGGAGCTGCCGGACGCCAAGAAGGCCCGGTTCGTGAGCGATTATGGCGTCACGCCCTACGACGCGATGGTGCTGACGCTCGAGCGCGACTCCGCGGACTTCTTCGAGGAAGTGGCCGAGGGGCGCGACGCCAAGCTTGCGGCGAACTGGGTGATCAACGAGCTGTTCGGGCGGCTGAACAAGGAAGGTCGTTCGATCGCCGACAGCCCCGTGTCTGCGCGGCAGCTCGGCGGCCTGGTGGATCTCGTTTCGGAAGACGTGATCTCCGGCAAGATCGCCAAGGACCTGTTCGAGATCCTCTGGACGGAAGGCGGCGACCCGCGGGAGCTGGTCGAGAGCCGTGGCTTGAAGCAGGTGACCGACACGGGAGCGATCGAGAAGGTCGTCGACGAGGTGATCGCCGCCAATCCCGAAAAGGTGGAGCAGGCGAGGGCGAAGCCGACCCTCATCGGCTGGTTTGTCGGCCAGGTGATGAAGGCCTCGGGCGGCAAGGCGAACCCTCAGGCGGTCAACGCCATCCTGAAGTCAAAGCTCGGCATCTGAGCCGATCCGCAGGAGGATGCTCCTGGAAAGCGTCGTGACGATCTTCGACGGATTTGTGTGGGAACACGCGGTTCGTCTGCTCGCCGCGGTCGCGTGCGGGCTCATGCTCGGCTTCAATCGCGACCTGAAGGGCAAGCCGACGGGCATGCGCACGCTGGGGCTGGTGTCGCTCGGCGCTTGCCTTGTGTCCCTCGCTGCGCTCGAAGATCCCGGCCTTCGCAACGAGCCGGACGCGTTGAGCCGCGTCGTCCAGGGCGTGCTTCAGGGGATCCTCACCGGCGTCGGCTTCATCGGCGCGGGAGTCATCCTGAAAGACGCCAGCGACCATCGGGTGCGCGGCCTGACCACCGCCGCGACGGTCTGGCTGACCGCCGCGTTGGGCATCACCTGCGCGCTGGCCAGGTGGCCCCTGATCATCTTGGGGCTCGGCCTGTCGCTCCTGGTGCTGCTGGCGCCGCACCAATTCGGCCGAAAGCTGGGGGCGCGGTCGACCGAAGACGACGACGGTTGACGCAGGTCAGGCCGACGGCGGCTCAGTGCCCGTCGATGCGGTCCTGAGCGCCCTGCCATGCGAGGAAGTTCTTGCGCGCCTCCTGCACGAAGGGGCTGCGCCGCACCGCCCACATGAAGGTGCGGCCGATGCCGCGGCCGGGCTGCCGCATGGGGCGCTCGAACTGGACCAGCAGGATCACGCGGGTCTCGTCGGTCTCGTTCCAGACCTCGTGGAAGTAGGTGTCGTCGAAGACCGCCGTCTTGCCTTCATGCCAGTAGACCATGTCGTCATGCACGGCCATGCGGCAGCGCTCCCAGTCCTTGGGGACGAGCAGCCCAAGATGGCAGGTGATCAGGTTCTTGGTCACGCCGCGATGCCGAGGAATGCGAGCGCCCGGAGTGAGGATCGAGAAGAAGGCGCTGTTCAGCCCGGGAACCTTGCTGACGAGCTTCGCGGTCTCGGGGCACTTCTCGCAATTCGCTTCGACGCGGTAGCCGTAGCCGAACAGGAAGAACGACTTCCACTTGCGGTCGCCGCCGAGCCGGCCATGATCCGGCGAGATGTCCGCAAGGATCGGGATGTCCTCCGTCTGCAGCACGGAGAAGGCCTCGCGGCGGATGGCCTCCCAGTTCCGCTCGAGCTCGGCCGTCCATGGAAAGGTCCCAGCCGGGAACACTGGCGGATTGCCGACGAGCGACGATTTCGCCAGCTGCGCGTCGAGCCACGGACGCAGCTTCTTGCCCGTGCGATAGAGCCATCCGCGCTTGGGCTTCGACGGTTTCTTCAGTTCGGTGGCGACTTCGACCATGCGCGTGCCCTGCTGACGTCACCCCCGGCCTCAAGAGCAGCGAGGGCGTTTTTGTTGCCGGCAGAGTTTATTGCAGCGCCGCTGTCAGGTCACGCCCTGCAGCCGCAATGCAGGGCTTCGCCAGAGCCGGTTCAGCCGTTCTTGGCCGGCCCCGTCGCGACCTGCCGCCCGCCTGCGCCCCATTCCGCCCAGGAGCCGTCATAGAGCCCGGCCGCGCGCGCGCCGACGCCTTCGAGCGCCAGCGCGAGGATCGCGGCGGTGACGCCGGAGCCGCAGGTCGTGACGACCGGCTGGCCAAGGTCCACCCCTGCGGCTCTGAAGGCGGCGCGGAGCTCGTCCTCCCCACGCAGCCGTCCTTCGGCTCCGATCACCTCCTGGACGGGCAGGTTGAGAGAGCCCGGGATGTGACCGGAGGCGAGGCCGGGCCGAGGCTCCGGCGCCTCGCCGCGAAAGCGCGCCGCGGACCTTGCGTCCAGGACCTGAGCAGATTTCGCCGCGATCGCTTCCGCGACGTCATCCGCGCTCTTCACCGCGGTCTGATCGAACCGCGCCTCGAACCGCGCGGGCCGCCTGCGCGAGGCGCCGGCTTCAACCGGCCGCCCTTCTGCGAGCCATTTGGGGAAGCCGCCGTCGAGCACGTAGACCTTTGCGGCCCCCATGACACGGAACGTCCACCAGACGCGGGCGGCCGCGAACAGCCCCGCGCCGTCATAAGCGACGACGGTCGAGCCGGAGGCGATCCCGAGCGCGCCGGCCGCCTCCGAAAACACCTCCGGCGTCGGCAGCATGTGGGGCAGGTCCGAGGAGAGATCCGCGACCGCGTTGATGTCGAAGAACGCCGCGCCGGGAATGTGCCTTTCCCGGAATTCAGCGGCGCCGTCGCGCCCCGCGTCCGGCAGATACCAGGAGCCGTCCACCGGCACGATCTCGGGATCGCCGAGGCGCTCCGCGAGCCATTCCGTCGAGACGAGGTTCGGGTTCATTGCGTGACCTTCGCGAGGTCCACCGTCCCGGGACGCTCCAGCCACGCCGGGACCGGCAGGTCCTTCGACCGCAGGAACTCCGGATTGAACAGTTTCGACTGATAGCGCGTGCCGTAGTCGCAGAGGATCGTCACGATGGTGTGGCCGGGCCCGAGCTCGCGCGCGAGCCGGATCGCGCCCGCGACGTTGACGCCCGACGAGCCGCCGAGGCAGAGGCCTTCATGCTCCAGCAGGTCGAAGACGATCTGCACCGACTCGGCGTCCGGGATCTGGTAGGCGAAGTCGACCGGCGCGCCCTCAAGGTTCGCGGTGATGCGCCCCTGACCGATCCCCTCGGTGATCGAGGAGCCTTCGGCCTTCAGTTCGCCGGTGGTGTAGTAGCTGTAGAGCGCAGCCCCAGGCGGGTCCGCGAGCGCGATCTTGACGTTCGCGTCACGCTCCTTGAGCGCCATGCCCGTTCCGGCCAGCGTGCCGCCGGTCCCGACCGCCGAGACGAAGCCGTCGACCTTCCCCTCAAGGTCGTCCCAGATCTCGGGACCGGTCGCCTCGATATGCGCCTGCCGGTTCGCGATGTTGTCGAACTGGTTCGCCCAAATCGCCCCGGCTGGCTCGGTTTTCGCAAGCTCCTCAGCAAGTCGGCCCGAGAGCTTCACGTAGTTGTTCGGGTCCCTGTAGGGCACGGCCGGAACTTCCACGAGCTCGGCGCCGGCGAGCCGGAGCATCTGCTTCTTTTCATCCGATTGGGTGTCCGGGATGACGATCACCGTGCGATAGCCGAGCGCGTTCGCCACCAGCGCCAGACCGATGCCAGTGTTGCCGGCGGTTCCTTCGACGATCACGCCGCCAGGCTGGAGCTCGCCCCGGGCAACGGCGTCCTGGATGATCCAGAGCGCAGCGCGGTCCTTGACGGACTGACCCGGATTCATGAATTCGGCCTTGCCGAGAATGGTGCAGCCGGTCGCCTCCGAGGGGCCGGCCAGCCTGATCAGCGGCGTATTCCCGATGGCGTCGACAAGCCCGTTGCGGATGCGCATCACAAGGTTCGCTTGGCTGTTTGATCGGGAAGGGCGGGGCGCGCACGTTATGCTCCGGGGCCCGTCGTGAAAAGGTGGGTATGGTCCGACGGCTTGCTCTATCCTCGGAAACGCGTCTGGCGAGGCGGTGATCCGCCACCACACGCCGAGCGTAGCCGCAGCAGGGGCGCGTAAGAGACAGCCGCTGAAAAAGGCGGTCACGGAAGCGTTTAGTGACCAAGCGGAACGAGCCCCAGCCAGCTTCTCCCCGAGCGATCGATGCGTTGCTCGCCGGCTATGCGATGGGTTCGCTTGAGCCCCACCTGCATGCGCTGATCGAGTGTCATCTGATCCTGTCGGATGAGAACCGGGCCGTCGTTCGTGCGCTCGAGGAGGCCGCGGCCGCGGAGATGGAGGCCGCGCCCGCGCCGCCGCCGTCGCGTGCGGCTCGCGACCATGTCCTGGCCGCGATCTACACCGGCGGATGGTATGGGCGGCCCCGGCCGCCCAAGCTCGACCCGGACGTGCCGCAGCCCCTGGAGCTTCTGCTGAAACGACCTCTGTCGGATATCCCGTGGCGTTTCGCCGGCCCGGGCCTCGGCGAGCACCGGCTCTATTCGGACGGACGCGTCTCGGCCTCCCTGCTGTGCGCGAAGCCTGGATGCGAGCTGCCGCAGCACGATCATCAAGGCGTAGAGGCCACCCTCGTGCTCCGCGGCGCCTTTTCGGACGAGACGGGGCGGTATCGCCGCGGCGACGTCGCGGTGGCGGGCCCCTCGCTGAGGCACCGCCCGGTCGCGGATTCTGCGGAGGGTTGCGTCTGCTTCGTCGTGATGGACGGGCCGATCCGGCTGACTTCCATGATCGGCCGCCTGGCGCAGCGCCTGCTGGGGCGGTGAGCGGGTCCTCTGTCCCAGGACGTCAGTCGTCTGAGGCGCTTGCCTGGCCGGAGACCTGCGCCAGCGCCGCGAGCGCCCGCTTGCGGGCTGCGGCGTGGTCGACGATCGGCCTCGGGTAGTCGCGGCCAAGCTCTACGCCTGCGGCGCTGAGCGCCTCGGGCGGCGCCTCCCAGGGCGCGTGGATCCACTTGGTTGGAATGTCGCCCAGCTCAGGAAGAAACGTCCGGACATAATCGCCCGAAGGATCGAACTTCCGGCCCTGCAGGACGGGGTTGAAGACCCGGAAGTAAGGAGCCGCGTCGGCCCCCGAGCCAGCGACCCACTGCCAGCTCACCGCGTTGTTGGCGGGGTCGGCGTCGACCAGCGTGTCCCAGAACCAGGCCTCACCAACCCGCCAGTCGACGAGAAGGTCCTTGATCAGGAACGACGCCGTGATCATCCGCACGCGGTTGTGCATCCAGCCCGTGCGCCAAAGCTGGCGCATGCCGGCGTCGACGATCGGATAGCCGGTGCGGCCGCGCCGCCAGGCTTTCAGTTCGGCGGCGTCAGGTTGGCGCCATGGGAAATCGTCGAACCGGGCCGCCGCGTTGCGGCGCGCCATGTCGGAGAACGCCGCCAGCAGGTGGTAGGCGAATTCGCGCCAGCCGAGCTCGCCGCGGAATTTCTCGACGTCGCGGCCTTGCGCGCAGCCGTCGGCCATCGCGGCTTCGCTCGCGTGCCAGAGCTGAACCGGGCTGATCTCGCCGAAGCGCAGGTGCGGCGACAGCCGGGATGTGCCGGGCAGGTCAGGACGGTCGCGCGCCGCCGCATATCCTCGCAGTCCTGATTCCAGAAAGGTCTCGAGCGCCGCGCGGGCTCCGGCTTCGCCGGGCGTCCAGGAAGCGCGCAGGCCGCCTGTCCAGTCCGGTCCGCTCCGCGGCTCCAACCCAAGAGCGTCGAGCTCGTCGCCGGCCAAACGCGGCCCCGCGACGACGTCCGAGCGCGAGGGCGCCGGCAGCGGCGCGCGGGGCGGGCCGCCGGCCCGCGCCGCCCGCCAGAACGCGGTATAGACCTTGAACGGCGCGCCAGATCCGGATCGCACCGCGTCGGGCTCGTGCAGCAGGCGGCCGCCGAAGGTCTCCACGGCGACGCCGCTTTTCTCCAGAGCCCGCTGGAGATCAGCGTCGATGGTCGCTTCGGGCTCGCCATAACGTCGCGACCACAGAACCCGAGCGGCGCCGCAGTCGCGGACGACGCGCTCGATGACGGCGCGCTGGGACCCTTTTCGGACGGCGAACGGCAGGCCGACCTTCGCGCATTCGCGCCCAAGCGCTTTCAGCGACTGGGCGAGCCACCAGCGCGAGGCGCCGCCGAGCGGGCGTAATCCCTGAGTCGCCTCGTCCAGCACAAAGATCGCGGTGACCGGAACGCCGCTCGCGACGGCGGCCGTGAGCGCAGGATTGTCCGCGAGGCGGAGATCCTCGCGGAACCAGATCAGGGCGCAGGGCGAGCGGCTGCCGGACGAGGTCATGCGGCTTCCGGAGGAGGGCGGGTGAAGCGCCTTACGGCATCGGAGGCGCGCCGGATCAGGCGCTGACCCGGAACGAAACAGGGGGCCGGCCTTGCGGTCGACCCCCTGTCTAAACTGGCTCCTCGGGCAGGATTCGAACCTGCGACAACTCGATTAACAGTCGAGGGCTCTACCGCTGAGCTACCGAGGAATCTGCGCGCGGTGGCGCGCAAGCGGCACGGCGCGCCCTATAGCAGACGCCGCGGCGCGGCGCCAAGCCCGCTTCGGCGCTATGCCGCCGGGATCGTCGTCCCGCCAGGTCTCAAGCCGAACCTGCCGCCGCTTGTTCCCGCTCGAATGCGAGGAGGTCTAGAACGGGGCCGGAGCCGCGGCCGCCGAAGCGCGTCACCAGCGCGTGGGCCTGGCCGCGATGATGAGTCTGGTGGTTGAAGAAGTGCGCCAGCGCGGCCCCGAGCGGCTGCTCGATCGCATCGGGACTGCTGACGCGCAGATACCGGATGGTGGCGAGCAGGTCGGCTGCGGCGAGGCTCTTCGCGAACCGGATGATCCTGTGGTCCTCGGCGACGCGCGCGTCCGTGAGACGGGGAAGATCATCGAACAGGATCGCGTCCAGACGGTCGGGCGCGTCGCCCTCGGCCGTGAACCGCCGCATCCAGATCCGATCCGCCGCCAGCAGATGATTGAGAGTCCCGCAGAGGCTGCCGAAGAAGGCGCCAGCGTCGGCGTGGAAGGCGTCCGGCGGAAGCGCGGCGACCGCCGCATAGAGGCGCTCGTTCGCCCATGCGTTGTAATGCGCGAACCTGACCCAGTGCTCTGTCGACATCGCCGGCTCACTTCCTTCGGCCGGCAGAGTAGGCCGCTCCGGCGGCGTGGAAAACGCGGGGGAGCGCGGCGGCAAAACGCAATGCGGCGGCCTCATGGGCCGCCGCACCGCTTCAATTACCCGAAAACCGTCACTCCGCCGCCTGCTGCGGCGTCTCGGGCGTCACCGAAATCGCCGGTTCGCGGCCGTCATGCTCCGCCCGCGCGCGGCGGACGCCGGCCGCGTAGTCGGGATGGACGCGCTCGAAATGCGCGAGCTGGCGCTCGGCGATCTCCTCCGGAATCCCGCTCATCGCCGCCGCGATGTTGGCGAACAGCCGGCTCTTCTGACCGTCGTCGAACAGGTTGAACAGCGCCGTGACCTGGCTGTAGTCGTCATTGCCGTCGCGGTGGTTGAAGCGGTCGGCGTCGCCCGAAAGCTTCAGCGGCGGCTCCTTGGCGAATTTGTCCTCAACCGGGCCGTTCACCGAATTCGGCTCGTAATAGGCGTCCGGATTGCCGGTGCGGATGCCGCCATAGACGTTCATCTGCCCGTCCTTGTGGTAGTGATGCACCGGGCAGCGCGGCATGTTCACCGGGATCGACTCGTAATGCGTGCCGAGCCGGTAACGGTGCGCATCGGCGTAGGAGAACACCCGCGCCTGCAGCATCTTGTCGGGCGAGAAGCCGATGCCCGGCACGATGTTGGACGGCGAGAACGCCGCCTGCTCGATCTCCGCGAAGTAGTTTTCCGCGTTTCGGTTGAGCTCGAGCACGCCGACCTCGATCGGCGGGAACTCGCCATGCGGCCAGACCTTGGTCAGGTCGAACGGATTGTAGGACGTCTGCTCGGCCTGCTCCTCGGTCATGATCTGGACCTGCATCGTCCAGCGCGGGAATTCGCCCTTCTCGATGCCGCCGAACAGAGCCTCCTGGTAGCTCTCGCGGGTCTTGGCGATGACCTGGTCGGCCTCCTCGTTGGTGTAGTGCTTGTGGCCCTGCTGGGTCTTGAAGTGGAACTTGACGTAGTAGCGCTCGCCCTCGTCATTCCAGAACGAATAGGTGTGTGAGCCGTAGCCGTTCATGTGCATCGGCGAGACCGGCAGCCCGCGATCCGACATCAGGATGGTGACCTGGTGCAGACTCTCCGGCGAAAGCGACCAGAAGTCCCACATCGCGGTCGGCGAGCGCATGTTGGTCTTCGGGTGGCGCTTCTGGGTGTGGATGAAGTCTGGGAACTTGTACGAATCGCGGACGAAGAACACCGGCGTGTTGTTGCCGACGAGGTCCCAGTTGCCTTCCTCGGTGTAGAACTTCAACGCGAAGCCGCGGACGTCGCGCTCGGCGTCGGCGGCGCCGAGCTCGCCCGCGACGGTCGAGAAGCGCGCCAGCATCGGCGTTTCGGCGCCAGGCTGCAGCGCCTTCGCCTTGGTGTATTTCGAGATGTCGCCGGTGATCTTCAGGACGCCATAGGCGCCCCAGCCCTTGGCGTGGACGACACGTTCCGGAATGCGCTCGCGGTTCTGGTGGGCAAGCTTCTCGACGAGCTGGTAGTCCTGGATCAGCAGCGGCCCCCGAGGACCCGCGGTCCAGGAGTTCTGATTGTCAGGAACCGGCGCGCCGGCCGTCGTGGTCAGGCGATTGGTCATCGGAAGCCTCCTTGTCGGCGCCGCTCCTCGTCCAGGCGCTTCAGGATGCGCAGGCGGGCGGCGTCCGCGGAGGACTGTCGCCGGGAGGTTCCATAAGCGCAAATCAGTTGTTCCTCTTCCAAGATAAGCCTATCTTATCGCCGATGATCTCCCTGCGGCAGCTGCGCTATTTCGATCAGGTCGCGCGCTGCCGGCATTTTGGCCGCGCGGCGGCGGCGTGCTCGGTCACGCAGCCGGCGCTTTCGATGCAGATACGGGAGCTGGAGGCGGAGCTCGGGCGGGCGCTGATCGAGCGCGGCCGGGACGGCGTGAAACTCACCAAGACCGGCGAGGAGGTCGCCGGCCGGGCTGTCGCGATCCTCGCCGCGGTGGCGGACCTCGAGCGGCGCGCGCGAGGCGGCGGAGAGGAGCTGTACGGCGCGGTAAGCCTTGGCGTCATACCCTCGGTGGCGCCCTACCTGCTTCCCCGGCTGCTGCCCGCCATCCGCGAAAATCATCCTGAGGCGCAGCTCGCGTTGCGCGAGACCCAGACCGAGCCGCTGATGCGCGAACTGCTCTCCGGATCGCTGGACGCGATCCTCATCAGCCTTCCGGTGGATGCGAGCGAGGTCGAAATTCAGCCGCTGTTCGACGACGCCTTCCTGCTGGCCGTTCCGGCGACCAGCCCGCTCGCCCCGCGGCCTCTGGCGAGCGTCGATCTGCTCGATGACGCAGAGCTCCTGCTGCTCGAGGATGGGCACTGCTTCCGGGAGCAGGCCCTGACTGTCTGCCGGTCGATCGACCCCCGCCGGCTGCGCAGCTTCGGCGCCACGAGCCTTTCGACGCTCATGCAGCTGGTGGCGAACGGGCAGGGCGTCACGCTGCTGCCGCAGATGTTCGTCGACGCCGAAGCCCGCGAAGATCCGCGGGTCCGCCTGCTGCGGTTCGCCGAGCCCGAGCCGAAGCGTGTTCTGGCGCTTGCCTACCGGACCACGTCGCCCATCAAAGCGGGTCTCCTGGCGCTGGCCGAGACGATCAGAACGGCGTGCGGCGAAGCCCCGGCGGCGGAAAAATCTTCCGCGGCCGGGGCTGGCGCGCTATAAGCCCGGCGCTTCCAAATCCTTCCGCGTCACGCGCGCCTTGAACAAGGCCGCTGCGGCTCATCCAGAGAACAGGCGATCCATGGCTATCGAGCGCACCTTCTCCATCATCAAGCCCGATGCGACTCGCCGGAACATCACCGGCAAGGTGTTGACCCTGATCGAGGCCGCCGGCCTGCGGGTGATCGCGCAGAAGCGGCTCCACCTCACCAAGGAACAGGCCGAGGGATTTTACGCCGTCCACAAGGACCGGCCGTTCTTCGGCGAGCTCGTCACGTTCATGACCTCTGGTCCGGTGGTCGTGCAGGTGCTCGAGGGCGAGAATGCGATCGCAAAATATCGTGAAGTGATGGGCGCCACCAATCCGGCCAACGCCGCGCCGGGCACGATCCGCAAGGAGCTCGCCGAGTCGATCGAGGCCAACACGGTCCATGGCTCCGACGCTCCGGAGACCGCCCAGCAGGAGATCGCCTACTTCTTCCGGGACGAAGAAATCGTCGGCTGACGGTCCCTGAGGGCCTCGCCTCTTTCTTGAAGCCAGCCCCGCCCCATTTGGGGCGAGGCGCGTCAGGACGCCGCAGCCTGCGCGTTGCGGCGCTCTGAGGCTCCTACGCATCGGCGGGAGAAGACGGAATGGAATTCACCTTCGCCTTCGACCAGCCGACCTTCTGGATCGCGCTGCTCCAGATCATCTGGATCGACCTGCTGCTGTCGGGCGACAACGCGGTCGTCATCGCGCTCGCCTGCCGCAAGCTGCCGGCTCATCAGCGGCGGAAGGGCATCCTGCTCGGCGCGGGCGCGGCGGTCGGCCTGCGCATCCTGTTCGCCTTCGGCGTGACCTTCCTGCTGACGGTGCCGTTCCTCAAGATCGGCGGCGGCATCCTGCTCTTCTGGATCGCAGTAAAGCTCGCGACCGACGAGCATGAGGCGCATGAGGACGTGCAGGCGGCGGCGAGCCTCTGGGGGGCGGTGCGCACCATCGCCATCGCAGACGCGGTGATGAGCCTCGACAATGTCGTGGCGATCGCGGCCGCGGCGCGGGGACACCCCGAACTCTTCATCTTCGGCCTGCTGCTGACGATCCCGCTGATCGTCGCCGGCTCGTCGCTGCTGACGACCCTGCTGACGCGCTTCCCGATCCTCGTCTGGTTCGGCGCGGCGCTGCTCGGCTGGATCGCCGGCGAGATGATCGTGGGGGACGTCAAGGCGCTGGCGTGGCTCAAGGCCTACGACCCGTCGTTCGTCATCCCCGATCCCGAGACGCCCGGTGTGATGACGACCGCGAAGCCGCTGCACTACGCGGCTGCGGTGGTCGGCGCGGCGTTCGTCCTGGCCGTGTCCTACCTGATCAAGCGCCGCCGTCACCGCTCGGCGGAAGCGACCATCGAGAGCGCCTGAGCGCGACGTCGCCTCAGGGCCAGACGAGCGGCGCAGGCGGCGCGTCGTTCGTCGGCTCCACGACGACCTTGCCGTCGACGAGCCGTGCGCGGCCCGTCGCCCAGAGCGCGAGCGCGCGCGGGTAGAGCAGATGCTCGGCGGTGAGCACGCGCGCCGCGAGCGCGTCCTCGTCGTCGCCGCCGAGGACCGGCACAGCCGCTTGGGCGACGATTGGCCCCGCATCCATCTCCTCTGTCACCAGATGCACCGTGCAGCCATGCAGGCGCACCCCCGCCTCGAGCGCGCGTTTGTGCGTGTCGAGGCCCTTGAAGCTCGGCAATAGGGCAGGGTGGATGTTGAGCATCCGCCCTTCCCAGCGCGCGATGAAGCCGCCGTTCAAAAGCCGCATGAAGCCCGCAAAGCAGAGGATTTCTGGGGAGAAGCCGGCGAGCGTCCTGTCCAGCTCGGCCTCGAACGCCTCGCGCGACGCGAAACCCTTGTGGTCGACTACCGCGGTCGCGACGCCGGCCCGCTCGGCGATCGCCAGGGCGCCGGCGTTCGGGCGGTTCGAGACGACTGCGACGATTTCGGCCGGGTAGTCCGGCTCCGCGGCCGCGTCGATCAGGGCCGCCATGTTGGATCCGCGGCCTGACACCAGGATCGCGACGCGGGCGCGGCTCATGACAGCGCGAGTCGTCCCTGGAAGCGGACCGGATCGTCGGCCGCCGAGATCGGCACGATCTCCCCGATGGCCGTCACCGTCTCCCCCTCGCGGCGCAGCAGCTCCGCAATGGCGTCCGCCTCGTCGCGCGCGACGACCGCGACCATTCCGACGCCGCAGTTGAACGCGCGCAGCATCTCGGCCTCGGCGACGTCTCCGGCGGCGGCGAGCCAGCCGAACACCGGCGGCGGCGTGATCCGCGACAGGTCGATCTCGGCGCCGAGCCCGTCCGGCAGGACGCGGGGCAGATTGTCCGGCAGACCGCCGCCGGTGATGTGCGCGAGCGCCTTGAGCCCCCCGCTCGCCTTCAGGACGGCCAGGAGAGGCCGCACATAAATCTTGGTCGGCGCGAGCAGCGCGGCGCCGAGGCTCTGCAGCGGCGCGAACGGCGCGGGCGCGTGCAGCGAAAGTCCGGATCGCGCGACGATGCGGCGAACCAGAGAAAAGCCGTTGGAGTGAACGCCCGAAGAGGCGAGGCCGAGCAGCACGTCGCCTGCCGCTACGTCGCGCCGCGGCAGCAGCCGCCCGCGCTCTGCCGCCCCGACCGCAAAACCCGCGAGATCGTAGTCGCCGTCGGCGTACATGCCGGGCATCTCGGCGGTCTCGCCGCCGACGAGCGCGCAGCCGGCCTCCATGCAGCCGGTGGCGATGCCCTTGACGACCTCGTAGGCGACGTCTCCCGAGAGCTTCCCGCAGGCGAAATAGTCGAGGAAGAACAGCGGCTCCGCGCCCTGCACGATGACATCGTTGACCGACATCGCGACAAGGTCGATTCCGACGGTTTCGTGCACGCCGGTTTCGATCGCGATCTTGAGCTTGGTCCCGACGCCGTCATTCGCCGCGACCAGCACAGGGTCAGTGAAGCCTGCGGCCTTGAGGTCGAACAGGCCGCCGAACCCGCCGATCTCGGCGTCGGCGCCTTTGCGGCGGGTGGCGCGCACCAACGCCTTGAGGCGTTCGACGAGAGCGTTGCCGGCCTCGATGTCGACGCCTGCCTGCGCGTAGGTGAGGCCGCCGTTCGTCGTCTTGTTCTCGGCCATTCCCGCCTCGATGCTGCGTCGTCCGCCCCATAGACCGACGGCGGCGCCCGTGCAACCGAAGCGGTCCGCTCCGATTGGCGCGAGGGCCGCCTCGGTATGTGCTGAGACCGGACGAGCGCGACATTTGGGGCTGCGACGGGCGTGAACCTGCCGAACTGTCTGACGATCGCCCGGCTGCTGGCGGTTCCGCTGGTGGTGTGGCTGATCGTGACCGGCGAGCATCTCTGGGCGTTCACGGCCTTCGTGCTTGCGGGGCTAACCGACGCGCTCGACGGCGCGCTGGCGCGCGCGCTGGACCAGCGCACCCGGCTTGGCGCCTATCTGGACGCGATCGCCGACAAAGGCCTGATCGCCGCGATCTATGTGACGCTCGCGCTCACCGGCGAAATCGCGGGGGCGCTCGCCGCCTTGGTGGTGCTTCGCGATGCGTTGATCATCGGGGCCGTGCTCCTCACCTGGCTGACGGGGCGACCGATTGCGATCGATCCAAGCAGGCTCAGCAAGGCCAACACCTTCGTTCAGATCGGCTTCGCAGCTCTCATGCTCGCCACGCGGGGCTTCGGCTGGGACGCGCCGACGCTGGAGCTTGGAGGGGCTTGGCTGGTGGGCGCCTTGACGCTCTGGTCGGCCGCCGCCTATCTCGCTACCTTTCGACGCCACACCACGCTCGCCGGAGCCCGTCCGACGGATGAATAGGCGCGGCGGGACGGCAGGAGGGCGGGCCATATGAGCTTGCAACGCCAGGCTCTGTTCTGGCTGGGCGCGCTCGTCGCGCTTGCGTTCTTTCTCTATCTCTTCTCCGGCATCCTGCTGCCATTCGTGGCGGGTCTCGCGCTCGCTTATCTGCTCGATCCGCTTGCGGACAGGCTTGAAGCGCTCGGGCTCCCGCGCGTGGCCGCCACCATCGTGATCCTGCTTTCGGTGCTGCTCATCCTGGTGGCGGCGATCATCCTGATCGCGCCGCTGCTCGGCCAGCAGATCGTCGGGCTGATCCAGCGCCTGCCGGAGACCATCGCGCGCCTGCAGGAACTGCTCGCCACCCAGCGTCAGAGCTGGCTCGGCGGCTTGTTCAACCAGGGCCTCGGCCAGCTGCGGGACTCCCTCGGCACCGTCGTCAGCCAGGCGGTGAACTGGATCACCGCTTTCCTCGGCTCGCTCTGGGCAAGCGGCGACGCGATCATGTCCGTCGTGAGCCTGCTGGTGGTGACGCCGGTGGTCGCCTTCTACATGCTGATCGACTGGGATCGCATGGTCGGCACCATCGACGCCTGGACGCCTCTGCGCCACAAGCAGACAGTGCGGACGCTCGCCCGGGAGATGGACGACAGCATCGCCGGGTTCGTGCGCGGCCAGGCGCTGGTGTGCCTCCTGCTCGGCACCTTCTACGGCATCGCGCTTTCGATCGTCGGGCTCAATTTTGGCCTCGTGATCGGACTTGCGGCCGGGCTCATCGGCTTCATCCCTTATGTCGGGTCGCTCACCGGCCTGATCGTTTCGGTCACGGTCGCGGCCGTGCAGTTCTGGCCGGACTGGACGATGGTGCTGCTCGTTCTCGGCATCTTCCTCGTCGGGCAGTTCATCGAAGGCAATATCCTGCAGCCGCGCCTGGTGGGCGCCTCGGTGGGACTTCACCCGGTCTGGCTGATGTTCGCGCTCGTGGCCTTCGGATATCTGTTCGGCTTCGTGGGATTGCTCGTCGCGGTCCCACTCGCCGCGAGCCTCGGCGTGCTGATGAGGTTCGCCATCCGGCGCTATCTGGAAAGCCCGTTCTATACGGGCGCGGAGGGTCCCAGCATGCTTCCTGGCGGGCCGAAGGGCGCCAGCCTGTTCGGCCAGCGGGGGCTCCCCCAGGACCCGCGCCCGATCGCGGGTCCGCCGGAGCAAGGCTGAGCCCCTATGCCGCGCGAGGCGCCTCGCCAATATCCCCTCGAACTGCCGCATGCGCGCCGCTTCGGTCCGGACGACTATCTGGTCTGCGACGCGAACGCCTCCGCCCACGCGCTGGTCGCCAGCTGGCCGAACTGGCCCGACCGCGTCCTTCTGCTGGTCGGCGAGGAGGGCGCGGGCAAGTCGCATCTGGCGGAGATCTGGCGCCTGGCGGCTGACGCCACGGCGGCGGCCGACGCGGCGGACGCGACCAGACTGCTCATAGAGCGGCCCGGACGCGCCGTCCTGCTCGACGACGCCGACCGCGAGGGCGCGGAAGAAGACGCGCTGTTCCACCTCCTGAACACCGTCCGGGAGCGTGGAGGGGATCTGCTGCTGACGGCGCGCTCCGCTCCAAGCCTGCTTTGGCCGGCGCTGCCAGACCTCGCGTCGCGTCTGCGCGCGCTTCCTGTGGCGCGGCTCGATCAGCCGGACGACGCTATGGTCAAGGCGGTCCTGGTCAAGATGCTCGACGATCGGCAGCTTCGTGTAGAGGCTGAGGTGGTTGACTTCATTGCGCGGCGCTCCGACCGCTCGCTCGGTGCGGTGCGGCGCGTCGTCGCCGAGCTTGATCGGGAGTCGCTCGCCCGTGGGCGGGCGGTCGGCCGTGGACTGGCCGCCGACGTGCTGGCGCGATCGCTGGCGGAAGAGGACTGAATGGACGTTGCAAAGCCGTCACATGAGCGTCGTAAAGAGACCGCCGGCAGGCGCCGCTCCCCGGCGGCGCGCAAGCGTTCCGCGAAAGATGACGGCATGGCCGAGAACGTCCTTCAAGTTCCGCCCCGCGCGGCGGTCGCCGAGGCTCAGCTCGAGGCGCCCGCCTCCTCGGAGCTCGAGTCGCCGAGCGGAGACCCGTCGCGCTTCGTCAATCGCGAGATTTCGTGGATCGGCTTCAATCGGCGCGTTCTCGAGGAAGCCTCGAACCTCCACCACCCGCTGCTCGAGCAGCTGCGCTTCCTGTCGATCTCGGCCAACAATCTCGACGAGTTTTTCATGGTTCGCGTCGCCGGCCTGCGCGGCCAGCTACGAACCGGGATGGTCGCCCTCTCGCCGGACGGCCTCACGCCCGCCGAACAGCTCGCCAAAATCGGCGAGGTCGTGTCGTCGCTCGCCCATGACCAGCAGATCCGCTGGCTCGAGCTGAGGGAGCAGCTTGCCACAGCCGGGGTGATCCTGGTCGAGGGGCCGCACCTGACGAAGTCTGAGCGGATCTGGCTCGAGGACCGGTTCCTCCAGCACATCTTTCCGATCCTCACGCCGCTGGCGGTGGACCCGGCGCATCCCTTTCCGTTCATCCCCAATCTCGGCTTCACCATCGCCCTGCAACTCGCGCGGCAGAGCGATGGCCGGGCGCTCAACGCCCTGATCCGCATGCCGAGCCGGATGGAGCGCTTCATCCGGCTGCCGGACGGCGAGCTCGAAGGCGCGCGGTTCATCAGCCTCGAGCAGGTGATCGGTCTGTTCATCGGCCGCCTGTTCCCCGGCTACGCGGTGACGGCCCAGTCGGGGTTCAGAGTGATCCGCGACAGCGACCTCGAAGTCGAGGAAGAGGCGGAGGATCTCGTTCGGACGTTCGAGACGGCGCTGAAGCGTCGCCGCCGCGGCTCGGTGATCCGGCTCGAGGTCGAGAACACCATGCCGCCGGAGCTGCGCGCCTTCATCGTCGCCGCGCTTGACGTTTCGGACGACGAGGTGTTCGTCGTCGATGGCGTGCTTGCGCTTGGCGACCTTTCGCAGATCATTGCGGTCGACCGCCCTGACCTGAAGTTCAAGCCTTACAATCCGCGGTTCCCGGAACGGGTTCGCGAGCACGCCGGCGACTGTTTCGCCGCCGTCAGGGAGAAGGACTTCATCGTCCACCACCCCTACGAGTCGTTCGACGTCGTCGTCCAGTTCCTGAACCAGGCGGCGCGCGATCCGAACGTCGTCGCGATCAAGCAGACGCTCTACCGGACATCGTCGGACAGCCCGATCATCAAGGCTCTGGCGGAGGCGGCCGAAGCCGGCAAGTCGGTCACCGCGCTGGTCGAGCTCAAGGCGCGTTTCGACGAGGAGGCGAACATCCGCTGGTCGCGCGACCTCGAACGCGCGGGCGTCCAGGTGGTGTTCGGCTTCATCGAGCTGAAGACGCATTCCAAGCTGTCGATCGTCGTGCGCCGCGAAGGCGGCGCCCTGACGACCTACTGCCATGTCGGCACCGGCAACTATCATCCCGTGACGGCGAAGATTTACACGGACCTGTCGTTCTTCACCGCTGATCCCACCATCGGTCGCGACGTGGGGCGGCTCTTCAACTTCATCACCGGCTACGCCGAGCCCGCCGAGCTCGAGCTGATGGCGGCGTCGCCCCACACGCTGCGCAAGCGCTTTCTCGCGCATGTCCGGGAGGAGATCTCACACGCCAAGGCGGACCGCCCAGCGGCGATCTGGGGCAAGTGCAACAGCCTGATCGACCCGGAGATCATCGACGCGCTCTACGACGCGAGCCAGGCCGGCGTGAAGGTCGACTTCATCGTGCGCGGCATGTGCTCGCTACGGCCGGGCGTGCCGGGGCTTTCGGAGAACATCCGCGTCAAGTCGATCGTCGGGCGCTTCCTGGAGCACAGCCGCATCTACGCCTTCGGCGCCGGGCATGGGCTGCCGTCGCCGAAGGCGCATGTGTATATCTCTTCCGCCGACCTGATGCAGCGCAACCTCGACCGGCGCGTCGAGGTTATGGTCCCGATCCTCAACCCGACCGTTCATGAGCAGGTGCTCGACCAGATCATGGTGGCCAATCTGAAGGACAATCAGCAGAGCTGGACAGTTCTGCCCGACGGCACCTCCCGGCGCATCGCGCCCGCGGAAGGCGAGGAGCCGTTCAACGCCCACCAGTACTTCATGACAAATCCAAGCCTCTCCGGCCGAGGCAAGTCGGTCAAAACGAGTTCGCCCCGGCGGTTGGCCAAACGTGGATAAGGTTCTCAAGAAGGCGCGCGGCAAGGCTTCTCGTCCGTCTCCGCCGCCGCCGGAGATAGAGGTCGAGAAGCCGGCTGCCGTGAAACTCGCCGGCGCTCCGGGGCGGTTGCCGTGCGGACCACCCGTCGCCATCATCGACATCGGATCCAACTCCGTCCGCCTCGTCGTTTATGAGGGCCTGTCGCGGGCTCCGACGGCGATGTTCAATGAGAAGGAGCTCTGCGCGCTCGGCCGATCCGTCGCCACCACCGGGCGGCTCGCCGAGGAGTCGACGTCGCGCGCGCTCGCGGCGCTGCGCCGCTTCCGCGCGCTCGCTCGGGCGATGGGCGTCGGCCGCATGTATGTGCTGGCGACCGCAGCCGCGCGCGACGCAGAGAACGGACCTGAGTTCATCGCCGAGGCGGAGCGGATCTGCGGGCAGCCGATCGAGCTGCTGTCCGGCAAGCGGGAGGCGCGGCTTTCGGCGCTTGGCGTCGTCTCGGGATTCTTCAAGCCCGATGGCGTGGTCGGCGACCTCGGCGGCGGCAGCCTTGAACTGGTGGACGTCACGAAGCGGCGCGTCGGGGCGGGCGCGACTTTGCCGCTTGGCGGCATCCGCCTGCAGGACGCCTCCGACCGGTCCATCAAGAAAGCCGACCGGCTCGTTCGTGACGCGCTCGAAAGCTCCGGCCATCTCGACGGGCTGAAGGACAGGACCTTCTACGCGGTCGGCGGGACGTGGCGCGGCCTCGCGCATATGCACATGGTGCAGAAGAATTTTCCGCTGCACGTCCTGCACGGCTACACGATACCGGCCCGCGAGGCGCTGGAGTTCTGCCGCGTCGTGCGCCGCGTGGACCCGGACACGCTTCCGGCGATCGGCGTCGTCTCCGCCGAGCGCCGGCCGCTGCTCGCCTATGGCGCGCTGGTGCTGGAGCACATCATCCGGCTCGGCAAGCCGCGGGAGGTGGTGATGTCCGGCCTCGGCGTGCGCGAGGGGTTGCTCTACGATCTGCTCGACGACGAGGCGCGCCGCGAGGATGCGCTGCTCGCCTCAGCCCGGGAGCTCGGATGGCTGCGCGCCCGGGCGCCCCGGCACGGCGACGACCTCATCGATTGGACGGACCGGCTGTTCCGCAGCGTCGACATCGACGAGAGTGCGGAGGAGCGCCGGTGGCGGCACGCCGCGTGCCATCTTGCCGACGTCGCCTGGCGCGTGCATCCGGACTATCGCGGGGAGCAGGCGCTCGACATGATCGCCCACGCGGCCTTCGTGGGCATCGACCACCCCGGCCGCGCTTTCGTGTCGCTCGCGGTGTTCTACCGGCACATGGGACTGCTCGACGACGAGGCGAGCCCGCGCATCCGGGAACTCGCCTCCACCCGCATTCTGGACAGGGCGCGTACGCTCGGCGCGGCGATGCGCGTCGCCTACCTGATCTCGGCCGCCGTCCCGGGCGTCCTGCCGCGCACGCCGATTGGCCTGAAGCGTGAGGTGCTGACGGTCAAGCTCCCGATGGAGCTCGCCGATCTGGCCAGCGAGCGGCTGAAGAACCGCCTGCAGAAGCTGGGCAAGCTGCTGGCGCGCCGCACGGCGATCGTCAACGTATGAGCGCCGCGTCCAAGCGGCCGCGGCCGGTCGCGTCGCTAAAAGCAGCGCCCACGCCGCCGGAGAAGGTCGAGGCGGAGCTCGCGCGCCACATCCTCCCGAGTTCGGGGACGATGATCGGCATCTGCACCACGCTGGTGGGCCTGGTGAAGCTGCTGGAAGGCCGAACCGGGCCGAGCCACGTTGACGAATACGGCGCCATGATCGGCGTCGCCTTCCTGGGCAGCGCGATCTTCTCCTACCTGGCGATCCGGCTGTCGCATCGGACACCTCACATCAGCCGCGGCCTGGAGCGCAGCGCCGACGCGCTGTTCCTGCTTGGCCTGCTGACGCTGGTCCTGTTGGTCGGGCTGTTCGCGTTCGAGACCGTCTAGGCCTGATCCGCCGCGGCGCTCGCCGGGGGCCGCGCGCTGCGATCGCGGTCCCGCTCCCGATTGCGGCGAGGGCGCGGCGCGGGGAGGGGGGCGTCGTCGCCCGCCGCCCTTTCGAGCGCGACCACCCGGCCGCGCTCGACCGCGAGCGCGAGCGTTCCGGCCTTCAGCTTCAGGGCCTGCTCTCCGAACAGTTCGCGCCGCCAGCCATGCAGCGCGGCGACCTGCGCCTCGTCATCGGCGGCGATCCGCTCGAGATCGTCGACGCTGGCGATGATCTTGGCCGCGACCGCGTTGCGCTCGGCGATCATCCGCAACAGGACCTTGAGCAGTTCGACCGTCGCGGGGTTCGCGCCGGCGCCGCCGCGCTCACGCTCGAGCGCAGGCAGCGTCTCCGGATCACGCGCGAGGCCGCGGGCGACGGCCTCCAGTATGTCCTGTGCGGCGCGCGAGCGCTCATAGCCGCGCGGGAAGGCGCGCAAGCCCGCAAGCGCCTCGACGGTCCGCGGCGCGCGGGCTGCGACCTCGAGCAGCGCGTCGTCCTTCAGCACGCGCGACCGCGGCACGTCGCGCCCCTGCGCTTCGCTCTCGCGCCAGGCGGCGACCTCCATCATCACGGCGAGATCGCGGGACTTCCGCAGTCGGGAGCGGAACCGCTGCCAGGCGTCCTCGGGATGCGACTGGTAGGTGGCGGGCGAGGTCAGGACCTCCATCTCCTCCCGCAACCAGTCGGCCCGTCCCCGCTTGTCGAGGTCCCGCGACAGCTTCTCGTAGACTTTGCGCAGATGGGTGACGTCGGCGATCGCATAGGTGATCTGGTCGTCGGACAGCGGCCGGCGGCTCCAGTCGGTGAAGCGCGAGGATTTGTCGAGCGTCACGCCGACGGTCCGCTGAACCAGCTGGTCGTATGAGATCGAGTCGCCGAAGCCGAGCACCATCGCGGCGACCTGCGTGTCGAACACCGGATGCGGAATTCGGCCGGCAAGATGGTGGAAGATCTCGATGTCCTGCCGGCCCGAGTGGAACACCTTCAGCACCGACTCGTCGGACATCAGCTCGTAGAGCGGCGTGAGGTCGATGCCGCTCGCGAGCGCGTCGACCACCACCGGCCCCTCCTCGTCGGCGAGCTGCACGACGCACAGCTTCGGCCAGAAGGTCGTCTCTCGCAGGAACTCGGTGTCGACGGTGACGAAAGGCGCCTGCGCCATCCGGGCGCAGACTTCCGCGAGGGCGTCTGTGGTGGTGATCATCATCGTGGGCCGCATATAGCGGCTTCGGTCGGCGATGTCTCGCCTCGGGGCTGCTCGTCTTGACAAGGCGGGGACCTCATGCCGTGGTCCGGCCGCTCTTGCGGCGGGGCTCCGCCGTCCGAAATTCAGGACTTATCACCATGCATCGCTACCGCACCCACACCTGCGGGGAACTCAGGTCAGCCAATGTGGGCGAGACCGTCCGCCTCTCCGGCTGGGTTCACCGCGTGCGCGATCACGGCGGCGTGCTCTTCATCGATCTTCGAGATCACTACGGGCTGACGCAGGTCGTGGTCGATCCCGACAGCCCGGCGTTCAAGATGGCCGAGACCGTCCGTTCGGAGTGGGTGATCCGCTGCGACGGCCGCCTGCGCGCGCGTCCCGCCGGCACCGAGAACGCCGAGCTGCCCACCGGCCAAGTCGAACTCTACTGCACTGAAATCGAGGTGCTGGGCCCGGCGGCCGAGCTGCCGCTGCCGGTGTTCGGCGACCAGGAATATCCGGAAGAAACGCGGCTCCGTTACCGCTTCCTCGACCTGCGTCGCGAGCGGCTGCACCGGAACATCATGACCCGCGGCGCGATCATCGACGCTATGCGGGCGAAGATGAAGACGCAGGGCTTCTTCGAGTTCCAGACGCCGATCCTGACTGCGTCGAGCCCTGAAGGCGCGCGCGACTTCCTCGTGCCGAGCCGCATCCATCCCGGCAAATTCTATGCGCTGCCGCAGGCGCCGCAGCAGTACAAGCAGCTGATCATGATGAGCGGCTTCGACCGCTACTTCCAGATCGCGCCCTGCTTCCGCGACGAGGACCCGCGCGCCGACCGTCTTCCGGGCGAGTTCTACCAGCTCGACCTCGAGATGAGCTTCGTCGAGCAGGAGGATATTTTCGCCGCCGTCGAGCCGGTGATCACCGGGGTTTTCGAGGACTTCGCCGACGGTAAGCCGGTCACGAAGAACTGGCCGCGCATCCCCTATGCGGAGGCGCTTCGGAAATACGGCACCGATAAGCCGGACCTGCGCAACCCGCTGGTCATGCAGGACGTCTCAGAACACTTCCGCGGCTCCGGCTTCAAGGTTTTCGCGCGGATGCTGGAGACGGAAGGCAATCAGGTCTGGGCCATTCCCGGTCCCGGCGGCGGCAGCCGCGCCTTCTGCGACCGCATGAACTCCTGGGCGCAGAGCGAGGGTCAGCCGGGCCTCGGCTACGTCATGTGGCGCGAAGGCGGGGAGGGCGCAGGCCCGATCGCGAACAACATTGGACCGGAGCGCACGGCGGCGATCCGAGATCAGCTCGGCCTGAAGGAGGGCGACGCTGCCTTCTTCGTGGCGGGGGACCCCACGAAGTTCGTGCGCTTCGCCGGAATGGCGCGGACCAAGGTCGGCGAGGAGCTGAAGCTGGTCGACCACGACCGGTTCGAGCTCGCCTGGATCGTCGACTTCCCGATGTACGAGTACAACGAGGACGAGAAGAAGATCGACTTCTCTCACAACCCGTTCTCGATGCCGCAGGGCGGGCTCGATGCGCTGAACGGGCAGGACCCGCTGACCATAAAGGCGTTCCAGTACGACATCGCCTGCAACGGCTTCGAGATCGCGTCCGGCGGCATCCGCAATCATCGCCCCGAGGCGATGGTGAGAGCCTTCGAGATCGCCGGCTATGGCGAAAAAGACGTCGTTGAGCGGTTCGGCGGCATGTACCGCGCCTTCCAGTATGGCGCGCCCCCGCATGGCGGCATGGCGGCCGGCGTCGACCGCATCGTCATGCTCCTGACCGGCGCGACCAATCTGCGTGAGATCTCGATCTTCCCGATGAACCAGCAGGCGCTCGACCTGCTGATGGGCGCGCCCTCCGACGTGACGCCGAAGCAGCTGCGCGAACTGCACATCCGGCTGAACCTGCCGCAGGGTCAGGCCGCGCCGGCCGCCAAATCGGCCTGAGACCTCGCGTCAGCGCCGGTTGAGGATCGTGACGTCGATCGTCTGTGCGATCCCGGCCGGCCCGAGCGGCAGCGACTGAAGAAAGTCGATCAGCCGGGTGTCGGGGGTCTTCGGGTTGATCGTGATCTCGATCGATCTTGGCTGCCGGATGAAGGCCGAAACCGCCTCCGCCGACTGTCTCGCGGGCGGACCGAACAGAGTCGCGATCTCGTCCCCGGCGCGGATCGCGAGCGCGTCACGGAAGGCGTCGTGGGGCTCGTCCGCCGCCTGCGCGGCGCGCCGAAGGGCAGTCTCGAACAGGCCGTCATTGCTAGCCGCGATCCTGAACGGCTCGAGGACGATCTCCGACAGCTTGTCGATGAACTCCGAGCCGGCGCTGATCGCGAGCCGCGGGTCGACCTTGGCAAGGCCGCCCGAGGCGCGGATGGAGCCGAGATCCTCAATCTTCGCCTCCAGCGAGTTCAGCGAAAGCTCGCGGGTGGCAGGGTTGAGGGTGACGGCGAGGCGGGCTGAGCCACGGGCGCGCTCGAGCGCGACCGTGCGCAGGGTCGCCGCCATGCTGGACCCTTCACGAGGAGCGATGTCGACGCCATCGAGCGCGAGCCCGACATGCTGCGGCACGGCGTCCAGCGGCGCGTTGACGTCCAGCTGCGCGTTCGCGACGGCGACATCGCCGATCGCTCCGGAAAAGCGCGCCTCACGCAGGCTGAGCCCGCCGATGCGCGGCGCCGTCCGGACGACGTCCTCCGCCGTCGGCTGCATCGCCAGCAGAATTTCGTCCCGGCCGACGCGCTCGGTGTAGGCCGCGAGCCGCGAAGCGTCGAGGCCGTGCATCCCGGCCTGGGCGATCTGCAGCGATCGGCCGCCTGGCTCCGAGAACGCCAGGCCTTCCACCGAAGCCTGTTCCAGACGCGCCTCCGCATAGGGGCCGACGGCGACCGCCCGCATCGTCGTCGTGAGACGACGATCTTTGGCGGCTCCGACTTCGACGCTGAGACCGGACAAATGGACCGCCTCAAAGCTGACGGCGCGGACCGCCTCGACCATCATCAGCAGCTTCCGCCGGACGTCGGCCGGCGTCAGCGCCTCGTCGTCCTTCAGCTTTGCGACGATGTCGTCGATCTCGCTGAGCGTGAAGGTGAGCGGTCTCAGCTCAACCCCGGTCACGGAAGCTGCGTCGGCTCTGGCGGTGATTTCGCCGCTCCCGACGCCTCCGGCGCGGAGGGCAAGGCGGGACGCGGAGAATTCGCTGACGAGCGGCTGGCGGTCGCCCACGCCGTCGCCTGCATAGAACCGCCAGAGGGTCGGCAGGTCGAGCCCGTCGAGCGACGCAGCGCTCGCGGTCAGCTCGAAAGCGGACGTCTCGCTGCGGCCGGATTTGGGCGCGCGGATCGAGACGCCTTCAATCGAGGCGATGTCGATCACGCCGTTCATCAGGCGCGTCACCGAGATATTCCTGAAGGAGCGGCGGATGCCGGTCCGCTCCGCGACAGTTTCGATCGAGGGAATGTTGATCGCGTGCACCGACACCTGCGCGATGACGTCGGCCTGGCTCCGGGCGCGATGTCCGGTCCCCGGCGTGGTGACCAATCCTTCCTCAGGACCCGAATAGCCGCGGAGTTCGATGCGCGGAATGGTCGTGTGGTCCGCTGCGGACACGACGGCGATGTCTTCGAGCACGATCTCGCGGGCGGTGAGGCGGCCCTCAGACGGCCACGGCTCCACCAGCCTCAGAGACCCGATGCGCACTTTGGAGCCCGCGCCCGGGGGCACGATCGTCAGCCCATGGATCGCCACGATCCTGTCTGAGAGGTCGACCGTCACCTCGCCTCTGTTGACCACCGACGTGTTTCTGACCCGGATGTTCTCCAGCGTTGCGTCCACTCGGCTTTCGACGACGGCGTGAATCACCAAAGGGGCCGCCAGCACCGCGCCCGCGGCCAGGATCAGCGCCGCGAGCGCTGTAACGACAAGTCTGCGGCTCATTCCGAGGCGAATCCCATTGACGCTTTAATGCCGACGATCTGATGCAATAACGGCATCCTCAGGTCGTTCCTCACTCCGGCGTTCTCCTGGCGCGCGCGTCGCCGCCACGCGTGGTCGCCCTTGACGGCCGGCGGGAGAGGGCGCCATCCCCCTGAACGCGTTTCACGCGCGCGCCGGAGGAACGTTCATGGCCAGCCAGATGTCGGACGATCTACGCACGGGAGCGCTGGTGTATCACCGCGGCTCCGCCGTGACCGGCGCTCGTCCGGGCAAGCTTGAGATCAAGGCGACCAAACCGCTTGGCAATCAGCGCGATCTGGCGCTCGCCTACTCGCCCGGCGTCGCCGCAGCCTGCGACGCCATCGCGGAAGATCCGGATCAAGCGGCCGACCTGACGGTCCGCCAGAACCTGGTCGCGGTCCTGACCAACGGCACAGCCGTGCTCGGCCTCGGTGATATCGGGCCGCTCGCCGGAAAGCCGGTGATGGAAGGCAAGGCGGTCCTCTTCAAGAAGTTCGCCGGGATCGACGTCTTCGACATCGAGGTCGCCGAGACGAACGCGCAGCGGCTGATCGAGGTCGTGTGCGCCCTGGAGCCGACCTTCGGCGGAATCAATCTCGAAGACATCAAGGCCCCGGAGTGCTTCGAGGTCGAGGAGGGCTGCCGCGAACGGATGGGCATCCCGGTCTTCCATGACGACCAGCACGGCACGGCGATCATCGTCGCGGCGGCGATCACCAACGGACTCGAACTCGCCGGTAAGTCGCTTGGCAGCGTCAAGATCGTGACCTCGGGGGCCGGCGCGGCCGCACTCGCCTGCCTCAACCTGCTCGTCACCCTCGGCGCGAAGCGTGAGAATATCTGGGTCACCGACATCGATGGCGTGGTCTATGAGGGCCGCGAGGCGCTTATGGACCGCTGGAAGGCAGTCTACGCCCAGCCGACCGACAAGCGCACGCTCGGAGACGTGATCGACGGCGCGGACGTGTTCCTCGGACTTTCGGCCGGCGGCGTGCTGAAGCCCGACATGGTCAGGCGGATGGCCGAGCGGCCGATGATCCTGGCGCTCGCCAACCCCACGCCGGAGATCATGCCGGACGAGGCGCGGCAGGCGAGCCCCGGCGCGATGATCTGCACCGGCCGCTCTGACTTTCCCAACCAGGTCAATAACGTCCTCTGCTTCCCCTACATCTTCCGGGGCGCGCTCGACGTCGCGGCGACAACGATCAATGAGGCCATGAAGGCCGCAGCCGTGCGCGCCATCGCGGCGCTCGCGCGCGAACCTTCGTCGGATGTCGTGTCGCAGGCCTATGGCGGCGTCACCCGGCTGTTCGGCCCGGATTCGCTGATCCCCAGTCCGTTCGATCCGCGGCTGATCCTGCGCATCGCGCCGGCCGTGGCGCGCGCGGCCATGGAGACCGGCGTCGCCCGGCGGCCGATCGCCGATTTCCGGGCTTACGAAGAGCAGCTCAACCGCTTCGTCTTCCGCTCCGGCTTCATCATGAAACCGGTGTTCGCCGCCGCCCGGGCGGCGCCGAAGCGCGTGATCTATGCGGACGGCGAGGACGAGCGGGCGCTGCGCGCCGCCCAGGTCGCCATCGAGGAGGGGATCGCGACGCCGATCCTGATCGGCCGGCCGCATGTGATGGATGTCCGGGCAAGGCGTTTCGGCCTAACTTTCAAGCCGGGCGACGACGTCGAGACCATCAATCCCGAAGACGACCGGCGCTACCGGGATTATGTGGCCCTCTACCAGGAGCGCGCGGGCCGGCGCGGCGCGACGCTCGACCGGGCTCGCACCGTGGTGCGCACCAACGCGACGGTCATTGCGGCTCTCGCCGTCCAGCGCGGCGACGCCGACGCCATGATCTGCGGCATGGAAGGCCGCTTCCGCGACCACCTCACCGCGATCGACCACGTCATCGGACGCGCCGAGGAGGCCTGCGATTATTCCGCCCTGTCGCTGCTGATCAGTGGTCGTGGCGCGTATTTTCTGGCCGACACCTATGTGACGCCGGAGCCGGACGCCAAAAGCATCGCGGATTGCGCGATTCTCTGCGCCAAAAGCGTGGCGCGGTTCGGACTGACGCCGAAGGTCGCGCTGCTTTCGCATTCCAGCTTCGGCTCGGACGACACGCCTGGCGCGATCAAGATGAGGGAGGCGCTCGCGCTGATCCGCGAGCGCGCGCCGGATCTCGAAGTCGACGGCGAGATGGCGGGCGACGTGGCGTTGCAGCCGGCGTTGCGCGAACGGCTGCTGCCGGACTCGACGCTGACCGGCGAGGCCAACCTGTTGATCTTCCCGAACCTCGACGCGGCCAATATCGCAAGCCAGCTCATCAAGGGGATCGCGGACGCGCTTCCGGTCGGCCCTATCCTGATCGGCCCGGCGAAACCGGCGCATGTGCTCACCCCGTCCGTCACCGCCCGCGGCGTGGTCAACATGACGGCGCTCGCCGTCGTGGAGGCGCAGGTCGTCGCGGAGCGCGGCCCCGCGGGCTGATTTAGCTGCGCATTAAGCTCCTTATGAGAGTTTCCACCTGTCTCGGAGTACGCGGCCCGCCCGCAGGACGAGCGGAGAGGCGCGCGTGGTGCGGGACGGCGGACACTCCTGGAAGAAGGCGCTGCTCGGCGGGCTCGCCATTGCGCTGGTTCCCGTTCTCGGCCTGAACGTCCTGCTTGCGGTCAATTTCGTCACGGCCTCACAGCGAGACGCGGACGGGACGGCTTCGGAAGTCCTCGCCTTCGTCGAGGAGCGCCTCGACAACGCCTCCGCCGCCCTGATCGCGCTTGGCCTCAAAGGCGTGTCGACCTGTGACGCGAACGAGGCCGCCGCAATCCAGGCAGCCTGGCGACGCGCGCCGTACATCTCGGAGATCGCGGTGATCGACGCCGCCGGCGCGGCGACCTGCGCGGGTCTCGGAACGCCGCGGGTGGTCAGGCGAGCTTCGGCCGAACACGGCGCCGTTAGTCCCGAGCTGACGCTGTCCACCGTCGTGGCCGGAGAAAACGGCGCCCAGCGCTTCATCCGTCTGCAATGGCGCTACGCCGGGGGCGACGGGCTGCGGGCGCTGGTGCCCGGCGACCAGCTGTTCCCGAAATTCCTGCGCGGCCGGGGCAGCGCAGCCTTCGCGGTGCAGGTGGTGATGCTCGACGGGCCTCTGGTGGCGAGGCGGCTGCTCGACCCGACGCTGACGGACTCGCAGCCCTCCGTCATCCCGTCCGTGCACGCCGCCTCCGCCTCCAGCCGCTACCCGCTTCGGGTGGATATCGACGTGCCCGGCGGCGCCATCTCGCAGGCCAATCAGGGGCTCTTTCTCTACGCCAATCTCTCCGGGCTGCTGTTCGCGGCCCTGACGGTCGCGGGCGCGGTGTTGCTCAGCCGTCGTTCAGGCGGCCCGGTCCGCGAGATCTCCGACGGCATCCGCAGAGGCGAATTCATCCCCTACTACCAGCCGGTGATCGACATCGTGACCGGCAGGCTGACGGGCTGCGAGGTTCTGATCCGCTGGCGCAAACGCGACGGCCGCATCATTCCGCCGGGCCGGTTCATTTCGCTGGCCGAGGCGAGCGGCGAGATTTTTCCGATGACGCTCGCGCTAATGGAGACCGCGCGGGACGATCTGGCGGCGTTCTACCACGACCGGCCTCACCTGAAGCTCGGCTTCAACCTGGTCGCTGGTCACTTCGACGACGTGACCATCGTCGACGATGTCGAGGCGATCTTCTCCGCCTCGCCGATCCGCATGGGGCAGCTGATGTTCGAGGTGACCGAGCGGCAGCCGCTGCAGGACATCAGGCGGGCGAGACAGGTGATCGCGCGCCTGCAGGAGCTTGGCGCGCGGGTCGCGCTCGACGACGTGGGGACGGGCCATGGCGGCCTGTCGTACCTCCTGAAGCTCGGCGTCGACGTGATGAAGATGGACAAGATGTTCGTCGACGCGATCGGCACGGATCGCTACTCGGTCGCGATCGTCGACAGCCTGGTCAAGCTCGCCGAGGACATGAACCTCGACCTGATCGCGGAGGGCGTCGAGACCATCGAGCAGGTTGAATACCTCCGCGCCAAGGGCGTGAGGCTTGCCCAGGGGTATGTCTTCGCGCCGCCGCTTCCGGCGTCGTCCTTTCTCGCGCTCGTGGCGGCGATGGCGCCGCTCGCGCGCACGGACGCTGACGACAGCGTGAAGCGCCTCGCCTCGGCCTGATTCAAAGCCGTTCCGTCAGCGGTCGGTTCACCAGTTTGGCGCTTGCCGGCTAGCCGAGCGCGTCGCAGCGCCTACAATCCAGAAATCCCAATCTGGAGCTCTGACGCCAATGAAGAAAATCGGCTCAATCGTCGCCATCTCCGCGGTCGCGCTGGGTCTGGCTGCGTGCGGCGAGACGCGCAACGAGCGCACCCTCAGCGGCGCGCTGATCGGCACGGGCGTCGGCGCGGCCGCCGGCGGTCTGATCGCGGGCAACGCCACTGGCGCTGTGGTCGGCGGCGCTCTTGGCGCGGGCGCAGGCGCGGTGGTGGGCTCGCAGTCGCGGGGCGATCGCTCTCGCTGCTATGCGACCAACCGCTATGGCGAGCGCTATCGGGTGCCCTGCCGCTACTGAGGTCGCCAAGGCTTCTCGACAAGAACGGGCGCTCTCCTAGGGCGCCCGTTTTTTATTGCCCGCGGGCTGTGCTGCTGGCGAAGCGGCGCGCCTCATCGGCGGCGCGGAACAGCGCCTTGGCCTTGTTGACGCATTCGGCCTGCTCTGCCGCGGGCGACGAATCCGCGACGACGCCCGCGCCAGCCTGAACATGAATGCGCCCGTCCTTCACCACGGCGGTGCGCAGCACGATGCAGGTGTCCATCTCGCCATTGGCGCCGAAATAGCCGACGCATCCGGCGTAGACGCCGCGCTTGTCCTTCTCCAGTTCGTCGATGATCTGCATAGCGCGAACCTTCGGCGCGCCCGAGACGGTCCCGGCCGGGAAGCCGGCGATCAGCGCGTCGAGAGCGTCGTGCGGCGCGGCCAGCCGACCCTCGACGTTGGACACGATGTGCATGACCTGGCTGTAGTATTCGAGGAAGAACTGGTCAGTGACCGCGACGGTGCCGATCTCGGATACGCGACCGACGTCGTTTCTTCCGAGATCCAGCAGCATCAGGTGCTCGGCGCGCTCCTTGGGGTCGGCCAGCAGTTCCTCCGCCAAGGCGCGGTCCGCCGCCGCCGTCGCTCCGCGCGGGCGCGTGCCGGCGATCGGGCGGATGGTCACCTTGCCGTCACGCACCCGCACCAGGATTTCCGGACTCGATCCGACGATCTGGAACCCGCCGAAGTCCAGATAAACTAGGAAGGGCGCCGGATTCGTCCGGCGCAGGGCCCGGTAGAGCGCGAAGGCGGGCAGGTCGAACGGCGCTTCGAAGCGCTGCGACAGCACCACCTGGAACACGTCTCCAGCCGCGATGTACTCCTTCGCCCGCTCCACCATCGCCTGGTACTCGGCCGGGGTGGTGTTGGAGCTGAGCTCGGCTGCGACGCCTGAGGCCGTTGCCCGCGCGGGCTCCTTCGGCACGGGCCGGTCCAGCCCCTCGACGATTTCCGTCAGCCGATCCACGGCGCGCGCATGCGCAGCCTCGGGCGCGATTCCGGGCGTCGGCCGAACGGGCGTGACGACGGTGATCTCGTCCTTCACGGAGTCGAACACGATCATCACAGTCGGCCGCATCATGACCGCGTCGGGGGTCCCGAGCCGGTCTGCATTGGGAGCGCCGATCTCCTCCATCTCCCGGACCATGTCGTAACCCAGATAGCCGAAGACGCCCGCGGTCATCGGCGGCAGGCTGTCCGGAACGTCGATGCGCGATTCCGCGAGCAGCAGCCTCAGTGACTCGAGCGGGCGTTCGGCGCAGGGGACAAACGACTCTGGGTCCCGCAGCGCGTCGCGGTTGATTTCGGCCTGGCCGCCCCGGGAACGCCACAGCACGTCCGGCCGCAGCCCGATCATCGAGTACCGCCCGCGCGTCGCGCCGCCCTCGACGGACTCGAGCAGGAACGCGTTCGGCCGCCCCTCCGCGAGCTTGAGATAGGCCGACACCGGCGTCTCGAGGTCGCCGACGAGCGTTGTGGCCACGACCTGAGACTCTCCCGCCGCATATCCGGGAGAGAACGCCGCGACGTCGGGGAAAACGATCATGCGGGGCGCCCGGGGATCAGCCGGCCCCGCCGACGACCTCGGCGATCGCGCCGGGATCGAAGCGCGTGCCGAGATCCTCGCGGAGCTTCTGCACGAAGGCGGAGACGATATCGGAGCCCATGCCGCTCGCGAGCTTGTCGAGCTGGCCGCTGTCGTCCGGCGCCGCGGGATCGAACGGACGGATGTTCTCGGCCGTGACCTTGAACAGCAGCCGGGACCCTGTCTCATCAGCCGCCGTGGCGCCGAAGCCCTCCACAGGCGTCTGGAAAACGGCGGTCGCCTGCGCGGGTTTGATCGACGGCGCGCCGCCGCTGCGGGTGGTCTCCGCCTGCTCGACCTGAAGCTTCTGCGCAGCGGCCACCTGATCGAGCGTCTTGCCGCCCTTCAGCTGGGCGAGCAGGTCGTCCGAGCGTTGGTCCAGGCGATGGCGCGCCTCATCCTCACGCCACCGGGCCTCGACCTGTGGGCGCGCCTCGTCGAACGACAGGTCGCGGGCCTCGGTGACGCCGCGAACGTCGAACCAGACATAGGCGTCATCGGCGGACACGACGTCCGAGTCCGTGTCCGGCTCGAAGGCCTTCCCGAGAAGCTGGGATGACAGCGGAAGGTCGGAGATCGTGGCGCCGTCCGGAGTCTTGCCGGTGCGGTCGACGGCGTCGACGACGCGCACTGGAAGGTTCTGCGCCTTGCCGATCTCCTCGAGCGTGGCCCCGCCGAGCCGAGCCTCGTCGATCTTGTCGTGCAGCGCGAGCACGTCCTTCTTGGCGGCCAGTTCCGCAAGAAGGGCGCGGATTTCTTCACGCACCGCGTCGAAGCTCTTCACCTGCTCCTTCTGGATTCCGGTGACCCGAAGAAGCACGGTGGCGTACTGGCCCTGTACGGGCGCGCTGACCTCGCCCTGCTTGAGCGCGAACGCCGCGTCGGCGACCTTCTGATCGAACATCTCCGCCTTGCTGAGATTGCCCAGAAACGCGTCCTCCGGCTTGATCTTGCGCTGGATCATGACCTGCTCGAACAGCTCGCCCTTCTGGATCTGGTCGTAGGCGGCCTGCGCCTCCTCCAGCGTCGGGAAGGAGATCTGCTCGATAGAGCGCTTCTCGAGATCGGAATATTTCGGCTTGTTCGCGTCGTAATAGGCGCGGACCTCGCTGTCGGGGATCTCCTTCGAAGACGCGATCGCCTTTGCGTCGAGCGCCAGAAGAGCCAGCTTGCGATATTCGGGCGCTCGGAAGCCGCTCTTGTGCTCGTCATAATAAGAGCGGAGAGCCTCGTCTCTCGGAGCCGGAATGGCGGCCGGATCCTCCGGCTTGAGCTCCAGATAGGCGATCGACCGGCTGTCGGCGTTATAGGCGTGGATCGCCTGGCGCAGCGCGATCGGCGTCGTCATGTTCGCCGTCATGGCGTCGGTCAGCTGCTTGCGCGCCGTGAAGCTGCGCTGCAGCCGGATGTAGTCCTGCTCGCTCAGATTGTTCTGCCGCAGGATCTCGTTGAACGTCGCCCGATCGAAGCCGCCGCTCGGTCCGCGGAAAATCTCGTCGTCCTGAACCTCGCGGGCGACCTCTTCATCGCTGACGGAGAGCCGGAGCTTGGCGATGCGCGCGTCGATCGCGGCCTCATTGACCATGTTGCCCAGAACGCGCTCGCCGATGCCGGCCAGCCGCGCCTGCTCGGGCGTGATCACCCGCTTGGCCTGCTGGCTGATGCGGCGGAGCTCGTTTGAATAGGCGTTACGAAATTCCTCCACCGAGATCTTGCGGTCGCCGACCACGGCGGCGTTCCGGCCGCCGCCGCCGATGCGGAAAATGTCGGCGATGCCCCAGACGGCGAAGCTCAGGACGAGCACCCCGAGGAAGAGCTTGGCGACCCAGCCGGCGGCGCCGTGACGGAGCGTCTGAAGCATCGCGGAATCACGTCTCGCGTTGGAGGAGCCCGGGGAGCGGCGCGCCGCTCGCGGTGGCGAGAACTGACACGCCCTCGCTGGCCGCCGCAAATCGCAAGCGCGGGAGGAATTTGCAAGCGCCACGGCTTCTGGTAGGTCGCGACGGCCCGCCGAAACGGCGCGGCTCCGCTTCCGGAGGCAGTGCAGATGTCGAACGCCGCGCGCAAGCCGCTCATCGCCGGCAATTGGAAGATGAATGGCCTCGGATCCTCGGCGCCGGAATTCGTGCGGATCGTCGGCGCGTATCAGGGGCCGCTGAAAAACGCCGTCGACATCATGGTGTTTCCGCCCGCCACCCTGCTGACGAGCTTCGCCACCGCGACCCGCGGCGCCGGCGTGATCGTCGGCGCGCAGGATTGCCATGCCGCGCCATCGGGCGCTCACACCGGTGACATCTCCGCCGAAATGATTGCGGACGCCGGCGGCAAGGCGGTGATCGTCGGCCATTCCGAGCGGCGCGCCGACCACGGCGAAACCGACGCGGTCGTCCGCGCCAAGGCCGAGGCGGCCCTGCGCGCCGGCCTCGTCCCCGTGATCTGCGTCGGCGAGACGGAGGAGGAGCGGGCCGCCGGCAAGGCGTTCGAGGTGGTCGAGCGGCAGCTCGAAGGATCGCTCCCCAACGCCGCGAAGGCGAAGACCGTGGTCGTGGCCTACGAGCCTGTCTGGGCGATCGGCACCGGCGTCACGCCCACCGTGCAGGACGTCGCCGAGATGCACGGCCGGATCCGACGCGCGCTGCAGGCCCGGTTCGGCGAGGAAGGCGAGAGGATGCGGATTCTCTATGGCGGCTCGGTCAAGCCGGAGAACGCCGCCGAGCTGCTGAGCGCCGCCGACGTCGATGGCGCTCTCGTGGGCGGCGCCAGCCTGAAGGCGGACGATTTTCTGGCGATCGCACAAGCCGCCAGGCGCTGAGCGGCGCCGATCCGGACGAGGGGCGAGGCTGACCGCTTCGTGCGCCAGGTGGCGGGCGTCGCCGCAGTGGTGTACAGAGCGCGGCTCGCGATCTCCGACGCGGACCCTTTTTTACGATCGAGCCCCATGCAGACCGTCCTCATCGTCATCCATCTCATGATCGTGCTCGCGCTGGTCGTGGTCGTGCTGCTCCAGCGCTCCGAGGGCGGGGGGCTCGGCATTGGCGGCGGCGGCGGCTTTATGGCCGGGCGCGGGCAGAGCAATCCGATGTCGCGGCTGACCGCCTATCTGGCGGCGGGCTTCTTCGCCACGAGCATTTCGCTCACCATCGTGGCCGGCTATGGCGGCGGATCGGTGTTCGACCGGTTGCAGCCGACCGGCGCGCAACCCACTCCGGCGACTTTGCCTGGCTCGCCGAGCGCGCCGCTCGGAAGCGGCAAGGGCGGCATTCTGCCGAGCCTGCAGCCTGCGGGCGGCGAGCAGAAGGCCGAAGAAGGCGCAGGCGCGCCGCCGCAGCCGGCGGGCGCGGCTCCGACGCCTCAGAACGCCGCGCCCGCTCCTTCTGGCGAGCAGGGCGCGGCGCAGCAGCCGGCGCCGCCTCCGGCAGCCACCGAGCAGCCGCAGGCGCCCCAGCCTCAGCCTCAGCCTCAGCCTCAGCAGTGACCACAGCGGCCGCCGGTTAACGCCAGCGCCAAATCAGAAAGGCCCGGATCGCTCCGGGCCTTTCTTTTTGCGTCGAGGCTGGCGGGCGCGCGGTGCGCCGCGCCTCACGCGCCGGAGGCGCGGCGGCTCCACCAGCCGGTGCGGCGCGGCCGGTTCGGATCTTCCGCAACCGGCTCAAGCTCTGCGGGGCGACGCGGCTCGGGCGCGGGCTCCGGCGAAGGCTCGGCCGCCTGGGATCCGGCATCTTCCAAGACGACAGGCTCGACGGCAGCCGAGGCTTCTTCGGCCGGCGCGTCTTCAGACGGCTGAGGCGCGATGTCCGTCGTCTGAGCGGGCTCCGGCGCCGGAGGCTGCTCGTCAAGCGGCGCGACAGCCTCGGCCGCGACGGGCGCGACGCCCGTCAGAACAGCCGCTTCGCCTGCCTCGCTGGCCTGGACGGGCTCGATCTCCGCGCCAGCTTCGGCGTCCTGGCCGAGCGGCTCGTCGCGACGATTGCGGCGTCCGCCGCGGCGACCGCGGCGCCTGCGCCTGCCGTTGTCGTCCGAGTCGTCGTCGGACTCGGCCGCTTCGGTCGGCTCGATCGGAGTCGCGACGAGCGGCGTCTGCTCCGCCACGTCGCTGACCACGGCCTCGCGAGGTTCGTCGCTGTCCTCCGCGTCATCCTGGTCCTGCCCCTCGGAGGCGGATTCGAGGCCCTGATCGCCCTCGCCACGACCCCCGCCACGGCGCCGCCGACGCCGTCGACGACGGCGGCCGGCGCCGCCCTCGAGCGTGTCCTCGTCGCCGGCCGCCTGCTGTTCGGGCTCCTCGCGCGCTTCCGAAACGACAACCTCAGCCGTCTCCACGACAGGCTCGAGATCCTCCGGCTCCACGCTGTCGACCCGCACCTGCGTGACGCTGAGCCGCGGCTCGCCGGTCGCCGGATCGGTGCGCTCGACCAGCGCATGCTGGCCGGCCGGCAGATGCTCTTCCGCCGCGAAGGTGACGAACACGCCGAACCGATCCTCGATCTCCCGCAGATGGCCCCGCTTCTGGTTCAGGATGTAGAGCGCCACCTCGCCGCGGGTCTTCACCAGCAGGTTTCGCGACGCGTCCTTGCGGAGATTGTCCTCGACGGTGCGCAGCACATGAAGCGCCACCGAGGGGACCGCGCGCACGATGCCGGCGCCGTTGCAGAGCGGGCAGACTTCGCTCGAGCTCTCCAGGACGCCGGTGCGGATGCGCTGACGCGACATCTCCATCAGGCCGAAATGCGAGATCCGGCCGAGCTGGATGCGGGCGCGATCGTCCTTCAGGCAGTCCTTGAGCTTCTTCTCGACGGCGCGATTGTTGCGCGCCTCTTCCATGTCGATGAAGTCGATCACGATCAGGCCGGCGAGGTCGCGCAGACGAAGCTGGCGGGCGACCTCCTCGGCGGCCTCGAGATTGGTGCGAAGCGCCGTGTCTTCGATGTTGTGCTCGCGCGTCGAGCGTCCCGAGTTCACGTCGATCGCGACCAGCGCTTCGGTCTGGTTGATCACGATGTAGCCGCCGGACTTCATCGTCACGATGTTGGAGAACATCGCGTCGAGCTGGGTCTCGACGCCCATCTTCGAGAACAGCGGCTGGCTGTCGCGGTAGGGCTGCACGATCTTCGCGTAGCTCGGCATGAGCATGCGCATGAAGTCCTTGGCCTCGCGGTAGCCTTCCTCGCCGGCGACCAGAACTTCGTCGATGTCCTTGTTGTAGAGGTCGCGGATGGAGCGCTTGATGAGCGAGCCTTCCTCATAGACCAGAGCCGGCGCGGTCGACTTGAGCGTGAGCTCGCGCACCGTCTCCCACAGGCGCATCAGATATTCGAAGTCGCGCTTGATCTCGGGCCGGGTGCGGCTCGCGCCCGCAGTCCGCAGGATGACGCCCATCCCCTCCGGCACCTCGAGGTCGGAAGCGACCTCCTTCAGCCGCTTGCGATCCTGGGCGGAGGTGATCTTCCGCGAGATGCCGCCGCCGCGCGCAGTGTTCGGCATCAGCACCGAGTAACGCCCGGCGAGCGACAGATAGGTGGTGAGGGCGGCGCCCTTCGTGCCGCGCTCTTCCTTGACGACCTGCACCAGCAGGATCTGCCGCCGCTTGATGACTTCCTGGATCTTGTAGGAGCGCAGCCGGCGCGGCGCGCGTTCCGGCATCTCCTCGAAGGCTTCCCCGGCGCCGACCGACTCGACCGGATGCTCCTCCGCATCGCCGTTCTCGACCTTCTCCTCCTGCTCGGCGACGTGCTGCTCGATCGCAGCGTCAGCCTCGCTCCGGGGGGCGTCGTCGCCTTCCTGGGCCTCAGGCTTTTCCGCGGAAGCGTCGTCTCCGTCCGAGGGGCCCTCGGCCTCGGCGGACACAGCGTCGCTTCCGTCCGAGGCGTTCGCCTTCGGACGGGCGCGGCCGCGCCGCCGCCGTCCGCCCGCAGGCTTCTCCTCCGCGGCCTCTTCCTCGGCTTCGGCCTTCTCGTCTTCCGCGATCAGCGCCTGCCGATCGGCCACCGGAATCTGGTAGTAGTCGGGGTGAATTTCGCTGAAGGCGAGGAAGCCATGGCGGTTGCCGCCATATTCGACGAACGCCGCCTGAAGCGACGGTTCGACCCGCGTCACCTTCGCGAGATAGATATTCCCGCGAAGCTGCTTGCGGTTGGCGCTCTCGAAGTCGAACTCCTCGACGCGCGAGCCTCGCACGACGACCACCCTTGTCTCCTCGGGGTGGGTGGCGTCGATGAGCATCTTATTGGCCATGTATAGAACTCTTGGGTACGGCCGGGCCGGCCTGCAGCCGTCGAGATCGACAGCGCGGGCAGGGCGCGCGAAACGCGCGGGGGCTCGGCGGCGGTTGGAATGATTGAGCCGGCGCGGCGCCGCTTTCGCAGAGCCAGCGCGGCGCGCGTATCCGGCGAACGCCGGCGAAGCCGACGGATCGAGGTTTCGGACGGAGCGAAAGCGGCGTGTATCGCCGTGCGCATTGGTCCGAGCCACCTCGCAAATCTGGAACGGCCCGGGCTCGGCTGCCGGAGCGCGTCTCGTGACGTCACAGCGGGGCCCGGCGACACAGTCGGGGGCCGCTCACGGCGTCGTCCCGGGCGGCGTCTGAACGCCGACAGGGTGCGGAACGCTTTCGCTGGCGACCGTCATTCGTCGTCTGCAGCGACGCAAGCCATTCCCGGACCCGTTGTCTTGGAGTGGCGCGCTACGCTTCAGGGCGGCGCACTGAGGCCGCTCAGACGAAACGGGCCGGGATAGAGACTCGCCGCGTTTCGCCGTGGGCGCTGATGTTTAGCCGAGGCGGGAACCTGTGACAAGAAGCAGAGGCCGCTGCGCCGTCCTGAGGTCGCCCGAACCTCGGCGCCGGCGATTTCTCCGCGTCGCCGGGGTGCGCCTCGCGGTTGGGTGATTTATGGACGGTTAACCCTGGGGCCGTAACACGGATCACAGGCGCCCGATAAACTCGCCGTTCGGGAAGCTTCGCGATTCAGATGATCCGCTCGCCGCTCTTCGCCTTCCTGATCCTGGCAGCGCTGGCCGCTCCGTGCCGCTTCGCGCTGGCCGAGCCCGCAGTCGACGCGCGCCCGATAGCGACCGACGCCCGCATCGCCGGCGACGAGCAGCGCACCCGCCTCATCATCGACCTTTCTGCGTCCGCCGAGATCAGGGCCTTCACGCTCGCCGATCCTTACCGGGTCGTCATCGATCTTCCGGAAGTCGCGTTTCGGCTGCCTGAGACGGCTGGCCGCGAGGGAAGGGGACTGATCAGCGCCTACCGGTTCGGCCTCCTGGCGCCAGGCCGGTCGCGGATCGTCGTCGACGTGAAGCGCCCGGTCGCGATAGACAAGGCGTTCGTCCTCGACGCGGTCGCGGGGCAGCCGGCGCGGCTCGTGCTGGACCTCACGCCAAGCGACCGCAAAACCTTCCTCCAGTCGCTGTCCGCACGGGAAGGCGACCCCACCGGCGCCGTCGACAAGACGGCCGCAGCCGCTCCGCCGGAAAAGCGTGACCTGCCGGTCGTCGTCATCGACCCGGGCCATGGCGGCGTCGATCCCGGCGCGGCCGGACCCGCGGGCGCAAGCGAGAAGGACATCGTGCTGGCCTTCGCCAAGCGGCTGAAGGAGAAGATCGAAGCCAGCGGCGCGCGACGCGTGGTTCTCACCCGGGATGACGACACCTTCATCTCGTTGCCCGGCCGCGTGAAGGTGGCGCGGGAGAACGGCGCCAGCCTGATGATCTCGATCCACGCCGACACCCTGGCCGATCCGTTCGGCGTCCGTGGGGCCACGATCTACACCCTGTCCGAACGAGCGTCCGACAAGGAAGCCGAGCGGCTCGCCGAAAAAGAGAACCGCGCCGACCTGATCGCCGGCGTCGATCTCTCCGAGGAGCCCGAGGAGGTGGCGGGCATCCTTTTCGACCTGGCGCGGCGTGAGACCAAGGCGTTCACGACGCAGTTCGCGCGCGGGTTGGTCAAGGAGCTGAAGGAGGCCGCCAAGCTCAACAAGAACCCGCTGCGCTCAGCGGGCTTCCGCGTGCTCAAGGCGCCGGACGTTCCCTCGGTGCTGCTCGAGCTCGGCTATCTTTCGAGCCCTGAGGACGCCAAGCTCATGATGTCCGACAAGTGGCGGGAGCAGGCGACGGGCGCGGTCGCCGAAGCGGTAGAGCGGTACTTCGACACCCGTATCGCGCAGGGCACACCCCGCCCGGTAAATTAACCGCTCCCCCCTCACGCCGCATATTCTCCACAAAGCGGCTCGATGCCGTGGCATAGCGGAAGCGCGAGCGCGCTTTGGCGAGCGTCTGCGCCCGATGGGCGGTCCGGCGCCTCGCGCCGCGCCAGACATGCGAGGATCGCTTGCGCCTGCTAGTCCGTTTCATCGGCTTCCTGTTCGCGACCGGAGCTCTCCTGGGTCTCGCCGGGGCCGCGGTCGCGGGCTATTTCGTCTGGAAGTATTCGAAGGAACTGCCGGACTACGAGCAGCTCGCGAAATACGAGCCGCCGATCATGACGCGGCTGCACGCCAATGACGGCCGCCTGATCGCGGAGTACGCCAAGGAGCGTCGCCTGTTCCTGCCGATCCAGGCGGTGCCGAAGCGCGTGATCCAGGCGTTCACTTCCGCCGAGGACAAGAATTTCTACGAGCATGGCGGGCTGGACTTCGGCGGCATCGCGCGCGCGGCGCTGTCGAACTTCCAGAACCAGGGTCGGCGGCCGCAGGGCGCATCGACAATCACGCAGCAGGTCGCCAAGAACTTCCTGCTGACGAACCGCCAGGACTACGAGCGCAAGATCAAGGAGGCGCTGCTCGCCCTGCGGATCGAGCAGAGCTATTCGAAGGACCGCATTCTCGAGCTTTATCTCAACGAGATCTATCTCGGCCTCGGCGCCTACGGCGTCGGCGCCGCAGCGCTGGTCTATTTCGACAAATCGGTCAGCGAGCTGACGCTTGCCGAAGCGGCCTATCTGGCGGCGCTTCCGAAGGCTCCGAACAACTACCACCCCTTCCGGTACCCTGAGCGTGCGATCGAGCGGCGGAACTGGGTCATCGACCGGATGGTCGAGAATGGCTACGCCACCGCCGAGGAAGGCGCCGCCGCCAAGAAAACCCCGCTCGACGTGGACCCGCGGCCCACCGGCACGCAGCTCCCCGCGAGCGAGTATTTCAACGAGGAGGTCCGCCGCTCTCTCTACGAGCGCTACGGCGAGAAGGGCCTGTACGAGGGCGGTCTCTCCGTCCGCACGACGCTCGATCCGCGCCTGCAGCTTCTGGCGCGGAAATCGCTGAGCGACGGGCTGGTGCGCTATGACGAGGAGCGCGGCTGGCGCGGGCCACTGCGGGAGATTGACCCGCGGGGCGATTGGGGCGTGGCGCTGGCCGATATCCCGGCCTACAGCGACATCAGCCCGTGGCGGCTCGCCGTGGTTCTCGACGCAGGCTCGAACGAGGCCACGATCGGGCTGCAGCCCGGTCGCGACAAATCCGGCGCGGTGACGCGCGAGCGCGAGGTCGGCGCCCTGCCGCTGGAGGGCGTCCGCTGGGCGAAATGGGCCAAGGGGCCGGAGCGGGGCCGGGCGGTCAAGGCGGTGTCGCAGGTCGTGAAGCCGGGCGACGTGGTCTACGTCGAGCCCGTCAAGGATGGCGCCTCCGAATACCGGCTAAGGCAGGTTCCCGAGGTCTCCGGCGGGCTCGTTGCCATGGACCCCTTCACCGGGAGCGTGCTCGCGCTCGCCGGCGGGTTCTCATATGACGAGAGCCAGTTCGACCGAGCGACCCAGGCGCTCAGGCAGCCAGGCTCGTCCTTCAAGCCGTTCATCTACGCCGCCGCGCTGGACAATGGTTACACGCCCTCGAGCGTCGTGCTCGACGGGCCGATCGAGATCGACCAGGGGCCGGGGATCGGGATCTGGCGGCCGGAGAACTACGGCAAGAAGTTCTATGGTCCCCAGACCCTGCGCTTCGGCATCGAGAAATCGCGCAACGTGATGACGGTGCGGCTCGCCCAGGACATGGGCATGCCGCTGATCTCCGAATACGCTCGCCGCTTCGGCGTGATGGACGACCTCCCTCGTTACCTTTCGATGGCGCTCGGCGCCGGCGAGACGACCGTCCTGAAAATGACCGCTGCCTATTCGATGTTCGCGAATGGCGGCAAGCGAGTGACGCCGAGCGTCATCGACCGGATCCAGGACCGCACTGGAAAGACCATCTACCGGCACGACGATCGGCAGTGCCTCGGCTGCACGGCCACCGCCTGGGCGAACCAGGACGAGCCGAAGCTGGTCGACAGCCGCGAGCAGGTGCTCGATCCCATGACGGCCTACCAGATCACCTCCATGATGGAGGGCGTGGTGCTGCGCGGCACCGGCACGGCGGTTAAGGCGGTGGGCAAGCCGATCGCCGGCAAGACTGGAACAACCAACGACTACAAGGACGCCTGGTTCGTCGGCTTCTCGCCCGATCTCGTCGTCGGCGTTTACCTCGGCTACGACAAGCCGCGTTCGTTGGGCGCAGGCGAGACGGGGGGCTCGGTGGCGGCGCCCGTGTTCACCGAGTTCATGAAAGCCGCGCTCGCCGACAAGCCGGCGACGCCATTCCGCGTGCCGCCGGGCATCAAGCTGATCCGCATCAACCCGAGCACGGGCATGCGCGCGGCCGCCGGCGACCCCAAGGTCATCCTGGAGGCGTTCAAGCCGGGCACCGCGCCCGCCGACAGCTACTCGATCATCGGACAGGCGGCGCCGTCGGATCGACCGCAGGTCGTGACTCCCGAGGCGGACCGGGCGGTGCGAACCGGCACCGGCGGGCTGTACTGAGCGCCTGGTCGCAGTGGCGGCGAAAAATGGAGACGGCGCCGTAGACCTGCGCCGCGTCGTGGCCGCGGTGGCGCTGCTCAACCTCGGCTATTTCGGCGTCGAGATCGCGGTCGCGTTGGCGATCGGCTCCGTCTCGCTGTTCGCCGACAGCGTCGACTTTCTCGAGGACGCGTCAGTCAATCTGCTGATCCTGATGGCGCTGGGATGGTCGCTGAAGGCGCGAGCGCGCGTCGGCATGCTGCTCGCCGCGATCCTGCTCGCGCCGACCGCCGCCACCCTCTGGACCGCGTGGGACAAGTTCTGGGATCCGGCCGTTCCGGCCCCGATCCCCCTGACTCTCGCGGGCGGCGGAGCGCTGCTCGTGAACCTCGCCTGCGCGCTCATGCTGGCGCGCTGGCGGAGCCACGGCGGCAGCCTCACGCGGGCCGCCTTCCTGTCGGCCCGGAACGACGTGGCGGCCAATGTCGGCATCGTGGCGGCGGGGGCCGCGACCTACGCGCTGCAGTCGCCATGGCCTGACCTGATCGTCGGGCTGGCGATCGCGGCGATGAATCTCGACGCGGCGCGCGAGGTCTGGGAGGCCGCCGGCGCGGAACGCCGCGCGGCGGCCTGAGGTTTGGTCAGCCTTCGGTTTCTTCGAGGGTGAGAATGGTGGGCGCCGCCGGCGAATAGTTCGGGATGTCGGCCACCGCGGCCTGTCCTTCGGGCGAGCCGAGCGCGGTCTTGATCGCGTCGACGCTGTCGAACGTGCCGACGAACATCCAGAAAAACGCGCCGTCCGCGCCGTCCAGACCCTTCGCGGGTCCGTAGCTGAAGCGACGAAGGCCGGGCATCTTCTGCACGAGCGGCATGTGGACCGAGCGGAAATGCTGGTCGAACTGAGCCGGATCGGCGGGTTTGGGGTACATGACGATGAGCTTGGTCAAGGGGCGTCTCCATGTTGGAGCGCACCATCTAGAGCCCGCGCCCGGCTTTCTCCACCCGCGCGCTGCGATAGCGGCGGGGCGCAGCGCACGGTTTACAGAGCGTCGGCCGGCCGCTACCAGTCGCCGCCCATTCACATCCATCCGGGATCCGAACTGGCCATGCGCGCCGAGATCGAAACCCTCGTCCAGGACATCGAGCAGTCAGTCGGGCTGCTGAGGAGGCATCTTTGACTGGGATCAGTCCCAGTCCCGCCTCGAAGAACTGAATCACATCGCCGAAGATCCCTCGCTCTGGGAGGACCCCGAGCGCGCGCAGAAGATCATGCGGGAGCGTACAGCGCTCGATGACGCCATGAGCGGCGTGCTCAGGATCGAACGCGAGCTCAAGGACAACATCGAGCTGATCGAGCTCGGCGAGCTGGAGGCGGACGAGACCATCGTCGCCGACGCCGAGAAGGCGCTCAAGGCGCTGAAGGACGAGACCGGGCGCCGCCAGCTCGAGTCGCTGCTGTCTGGCGAAGCCGACGCCTTCGACACCTTCCTGGAGGTGCATCCCGGCGCCGGCGGCACGGAGAGCCAGGACTGGGCCGAGATGCTGCTGCGCATGTATACGCGCTGGGCCGAGCGCCGCGGCTTCAAGATCGAGGTCGTCGACCATCAGAACGGCGAGCAGGCCGGCATCAAGTCGGCGACGCTCCAGATCAAGGGCCACAACGCCTATGGCTGGCTGAAGACCGAGGCCGGGGTCCACCGCCTCGTGCGGATCTCGCCGTTCGATTCGAACGCCCGCCGGCAGACGAGCTTCGCGTCGATCGACGTCTATCCGGTGATCGACGACAGCATCAAAATCGAGATCAACGAGTCAGACGTGCGCGTCGACACGATGCGCTCCGGCGGCGCCGGCGGGCAGCACGTCAACAAGACCGAATCGGCCGTGCGCCTCGTGCACAATCCGACGGGCATCATGGTGGTGAGCCAGGGCGACCGCTCACAGCACAAGAACCGCGCGACCGCTTGGGACATGCTGCGCGCCAAGCTCTACGAGCGCGAGCTGAAGATCCGCGAAGAGGCGGCCGCGGCCGACCAGGCCGCAAAGACCGACATCGGCTGGGGCCACCAGATCCGGTCGTATGTGCTGCAGCCCTATCAGCTCGTAAAGGACCTGCGGACCGGCCACACCTCGACATCGCCGCAGGACGTGCTCGACGGCGAGCTCGACGATTTCATGGAGGCGACGCTCGCGCAGCGCGCCTATGGCGGCGCCGCCGCGGAGGTCGAGGACGTCGACTGACAGCGGCTGGGCGGAGAGGCGGCCTCAGCGCTCCGATGCGGCGAGCATCCGGCCGGCGTTGAGGAAGCGGAACGGGTCGACGGCCTCGCCGTTCACCCGCGTCTCGTAATGCAGATGCGGCCCTGTCGAACGACCGGTCGAGCCGACGCGGCCGAGGGTCGTGCCGAGCTTGACCGTCTGGCCCGGCGTCACGGCGATCGACGACATGTGCCCGTAGCGGGTGGTGAGGCCGCCGCCATGGTCGATCTCGACCATATTGCCGTATCCCCCGGCAGGTCCGGCGACGGTGACCTGCCCGGCCGCGGTCGCCTTGACGGTTTCGCCATAGGGTTCCTCGAAATCGACGCCCGCGTGGAAGGCCGGCCGCCCCAGGAAAGGGTCGGACCTCGCGCCGAAGCCGCTCGTAACCGGCGCGCGCGGCGCAGGCGTCCTCAGCGGAACATGGGCGAGGCCGCGATCGAGCGCCTCGACCGCCGCCCGCTCGGCGGCGATCTGCGCGACGCGCCCGTCAAAGGTCAGGGCGCGAGCGGGTAGGGGCTCGAAAGGCCCGCCGCGCGCTTTCCCGTCGTTCAAGGCCGGCTTCCTGGCCCCCACGGCATCGTAGATTTTTTCGAGCGTCCGGCGCCGCTGGCCGGTCTTTGTCGCGATGCCCTCCAGGGTTCGCGCCTGGCGCTGTTCCGCCTCGTCCATCGAGGCCGACAGGCTCTCTGAGAGCCCTGAGGGCGAACGGGCGGGCTCTGCGGCCTCGTCCGCGCCGATGTCGTCGAGGGCGGCGCGCGAGGCGATCGGCTGGGGCTTTGCAGGATAGGCGAGGGCGAAGCCGGAATCGCCTGCGTCCGCTGCGACGGGATCAGAGAGCTCCGCCAGCGTGAGCTGGCGTCGTTCCAGCGCTTCCTGCCGCCGGGCGAGTTCCGCCAGCCGCTCGTCGACGCCGGCGCTCTCGACGAGCCGGCGCGTACGGGCGCGGCCGAGTTCGTCGCGCAGGGTGGAGATCTGCGCCTCGTAACCCTTCTGGGCGGCGCGGGCGCCGTGTCGAAGCTCCGCAACGACCGTGTCGTGGAACAGGACGTAGGCTCCTGCGCCTGCCGACCAGACCAGGAGCCCGAGGATGAAGAGGCAGAGGACCGTCGCGCCGTGCCGCGGCAGGCTCACCGTGGTGCGCCGGCCCCCGCGCTCGATGACGATGCGGTCCGCCGCGGCGTGGCGCGACTTGTCGTGTGAGTGGGCCGCCATACCGTTCCCCGACGATCGCGCGGGAAAACGCTAAGCCAGTTAAGGTTAACCTGCCGCTAATGACCTGACTGCGCGCTCACGTCTCCTGCGCCGCCCTCAGAACCTCGTCGGCGTGGCCGGCGACCTTCACCTTGTTCCAGATCCGCGCGATCTTGCCTTCGGCGTCGATCAGCATGGTCGTTCGCTCCACGCCCATATAGCGGCGGCCATACATGCTCTTCTCCACCCACACGCCATAGGCGGCGAGCGCTTGCTTCTCCTCGTCGGAGGCGAGGGCGAAGCCCAGACCGTGTTTCGTTCGAAACTTGTCGTGGCTGGCGACGCTGTCGGGCGAGAGCCCGATCAGCTCGGTTCCGGAGGCGGCGAATTGCGGTCTGAGCCGGTTGAAGTCGATCGCCTCGCGCGTGCAGCCGGAGGTGTCGTCCCTCGGATAGAAGTACAGGACGACCTTGCGGCCGCGCAGTTCGCTGAGGCGGATGACTCCGCCGCCTGCCGCCGGCAGAGCGAAATCCGGGGCGGTCGAGCCGACGGTCGGAGCGCTGGTCATGGCGTTCTGCTTCCTTTCATGAAAACGCCCGCATAGTCCCCCATAGGCTTGCTGCGGCAAGGTCGATGACCGAGTTTGAACAGGTCGAATCAAAGCCGCCGCGGCGGTCGGCCGTGACGGAGGAAGACGACCTGATCTGATGGCGGATGCGCGCAAACCTGAGCCGTCCTCGCGCCTCCGCGCAGCCGCGCTGCCCTGGATGGGCAGGGGCCGCGGCGGCCGCAGGGCCGACGGCCTGCCTGCAGCGCCGCGTCCCACCTCGCGCCGGATCGTAAGCCTCGCCGCTGGCGGCGTGCTGGCGCTCGGTCTCGCGATCGCAGCCGCATGGCTTGCGATCCTCTACATGCCGCTTCCCGCTTCCCAGGTGATCCCGAGGGTCAAGGCGGCCATCCAGGAGCGTCTCGGTTCGGAATATGCGGTGGAGATCGCGGACGCGGAACTGCATCGCGGCGGCGACGGCGTTGAGCTTCGGCTGGTCGATCTCGCGATTTCAAAAGCCGGCGGAGGGCCGGTCGTGGCCAGCGTTCCGCGCGCCGAACTCCGTCTCGACGGCCTCGGACTGCTTGGCGGCGATGTCGGGGTCCGTTCCGTGCATGTCACCAGTCCGCGGCTCGACATGCGCTTTGACGACACTGTCGACGCCGCCTCGAAGAACGCCGATCTGCCAGCCCGCGTTCTGGCAGCGATCGGCGACCTCGATCGCCTGCTTGGTCCCGATGGCGCAGCCGGAGCGCTCGAGGAGGTGGAGGTCGCCGACGCGACGATTCTGGTCGCGCCGCGCAGCCGGGCGCCGCTGGCGCTCGACGGAGTCAATCTGCGGCTTTCGCGCGGGCCAGGCGGCGCGATCGCGCTCACCGCGTCTTCCGCCCGCGCGGACGACCGCTGGACCACCGCCGTCACGGTCACCTCAGCGCGGGCGGACAAGGCGCGGGTCATCGATGTCGGGCTCGAGAACGTAAACCTCGCCCCCTATTCGGCGCCGCTCGCCGAGAAGGCCGGCGCGGTCCCTGTCGCCGGACGCGTCTCGGGGCACCTCAACGCCGAGATCGGAGGCGACGGCAAGCTGCTGGCGGGCGACGGCCGTCTCGACGCCCGCATGCTGCAGATCTCGCTCCCGGGACCCGCCGCGCCGGAGCCGCCGCGTCAGATGAGTCTCGACCGCGTGCAGCTTGCGCTGCGCTGGGACCCCGCCGGACGAGCGCTGCTGCTCGAACCGTCCCAGATCCGGGGGCATGGCGGCCAGATGAGCTTCGCGGGCTCGATCGCGGCGCCTGACAAAACTGGGGAGCCTTGGCTCGCGCAGTTCCATGGAAACGACATCCTGCTCTCCGGCGAGAGCCCGAGCGACGCCCCCTTGCGGCTCGACAGGATCGAGATCGAAGCGCGCTTCGAGCCGACCAGCGGCGTGCTCGAGATCGCTAAGGGGCAGATCCTCGGGCCGACCGCCGGGGCGGCCATCAGCGGGCTGATCCGGTTTCAGGGCGAGAGCCCGGCGGTCCAGCTCGGGCTCGTGAGCTCGCCGATGCCGGCCTCGGCGGTGAAGCGGCTTTGGCCGTTCTTCCTGGCGAGCTCCGTGCGCAGCTGGATCGTCGAGAACGTCAGCGCGGGCCGGGTGGACTCGGTCTCGCTGACCCTGGACATCCCGGCTGGAGCGCTGGCGAAGATGGCGCCGCACGATCCGTTGCCGCGGGGCTCGTTGGACCTCGACATCCGCTTCACTGACGGCGTCCTTCGGGGGCGTCCGGGCATGCCGTGGATCGAAGGCGCGAAAGGCAAGGTGATCGCGACCGCACGGCGCGTCGACGTGATGATCGACCAGGCCTATGTCGCGGATCCCGGAGAGGAAGGGGCGCTCTCGGTCTCGAACGTCCACTTCGTCGTGCCTCAGCTTGGTCCCCGCTTTCCGCCTGCGACCGTGGATCTGAAGATGGACGGCTCGCTCCGCCGCGCGCTGTCCATGGTCGCCTCCGGGGCGTTCGGCCGCAATCCGCTGCCGAGCCAGCTCGAGATCGCGAACGTCTCGGGGCGCATCGCGGCGGACGTGTCGGTCAAGATGGAGCTCGATCACGCTGACGCGGGCCCGCCGCCGGTCATCAATGTTCTGGCCGAGATGCGCGACGTGAAGATCGCAAACCTGTTCGCGGGCCGCAGCTTCGAGAAGGGCGCGTTTCAGCTCAAGGTCGCCGACGGCCCGCCCACTCTGACCGGCAGCGGCTCGGTGCGGGGCGCGCCGGCGACGGTGTCGATGCTCGAGGAGCCGGCGCCCGCCGGCGGGCAAGCCCGGCGCAAGTTGGCGGTCACGCTGACCGCCGACGCCGGAGACCTGACGCGCCTCGGCCTCGACGTCTCGGGTTCGCTCCGCGGCGCCGTGCCGCTATCGGCGGAGCTCTATCTCGACGAGCCTAGCGCCCCGATGACGGTCACGGCCGATCTCGCCAAGGTCGGGATCGACGGCGTGATCCCGGGCTTCGTGAAGCCGGCGGGACGGCCAGGGCGCGTGAGCTTCAAGGTCGAGCGCGGGCCTGAGAAGACCGTCGTGCGGGATTTCGTGCTCGAAAGCGGCGATCGGAGCGTGCGCGGCGCGATCGAATTCGGCGCCAAGGGAGATCTGGTCTCCGCGACGCTCCCGATCTACCGGCCGGCCGCTGGCGACGACGCCCGCGTTGAGATCGACAAGGGCCGCGGCGGCGTCACCAAGGTGGCGGTTCAGGGCGCAGCGCTCGATCTGAAGCCGCTGATGGACGCTTATCGCAAGACGGCGTCGAACGCAGGCGGGAGCGGGGGCGGCGACGCGAGCGGCGGCGCGGCCAGGAACCTGGACGTGACCGCCAAGCTCGGGACCGGGCTTGGCTATGGCGGCGAGGCGGTGGCCGGGCTCGACCTGAAGCTCGGCGTACGCGACGGCAAGGTCGTGGACGCCGACGGTTCAGGCCGGATCGGGGCCGGCGCGATCAAGCTGTCGACCGGCGAGGGCGGGCGGCTGAACCTTGCCGGCGACGACGCCGGCGCTGCGCTGCGCTTCGCCGACCTCTACGGCCGGGTGGATGGCGGCGCATTCGTGCTCGCCGCCTCGCTGTCAGGCGGGCCCGGGGTGCTGCGCATTCGCGACTTCTCGGTGCGCAACGAGAACGCGCTGGAGCGCGTCAGGCGCACGACCGGCGCAGACAGCGCGGCGCCCGCGCGCGGGGGCGCGACTCGGTTCGACCGTTTGAAGGTCGACTTCGTCCAGGGCGGCGGCCGGATCGCCGTGAAGGAAGCCGTGGTCTACGGGCCGCAACTCGGCGCGACCCTGTCGGGCGGCGTGAACTACGCGTCGGACACCGTCGATCTCGTCGGCACATTCGTGCCGATCTACGCGCTCAACAACCTCTTCAGTCGCGTTCCGCTGTTCGGCGCGCTGCTCGGCGGCGGCGAACATGGCGGCCTGCTGGGCGTGACCTTCAAGGTGCAGGGCCGCACGGCGGCTCCGACCATCACCATCAACCCGATGTCGGCCGTGGCGCCGGGCTTCATGCGGAAGCTCTTCGAGTTCCGCCAGGACGGCCGCCCCGACGGCGCTCCCGCGGTCGCGGCGCCCGCAGCGCCCACCCAGCGTTGACGAAGCCGCGCCGCCTCAGGCGCGCGGCCGGATCAGCATGTGCTTCTTGCGCCCGAGCGACAGCTTGATCACCCCCTCGGGCGTCAGATCGGCGGTGGTGAGGATCGCGCGGTCGTCCGCAACCTGCCGATCGTTGACCCGCAGCCCGCCGCCCTTGGCCTGCCGGCGCGCCTCGCCGTTCGAGGCGACCAGCCCGGCGATCTCCGCGAAAGCGCTGAGCACGCCGACGCCGCGTTCAAGCGCCTGGCGGTCGATCTCCACCGTCGGCAGCGTCTCGGCGAGCGCGCCCTCCTCGAACGTCTTGCGCGCCGTGGCCTCGGCCTCTTCGGCAACGATGCGGCCATGGACGATGGCGGTCGCCTCGGTCGCAAGGACCTTCTTGGCTTCATTGATCTCGGAGCCCTGCAGGGCTCCAAGCCGCTCGATCTCGGCCAGCGGCAGATCCGTGAAGAGCTTCAGGAAGCGGACGACGTCGTCATCCTCGGTGTTCCGCCAGTACTGCCAGAACTCGTAAGGGCTGGTCATGTCGGCGTTCAGCCAGACGGCGCCGCCGGCGGTCTTGCCCATCTTGGCGCCGGAGGCCGTGGTGATGAGCGGGCAGGTGAGGGCGAAGAGCTGGGCGGCGTCGACACGGCGGCCGAGCTCGATGCCGTTGATGATGTTGCCCCACTGATCTGAGCCGCCCATCTGCAGCCGGCAGTCGTAGCGGCGCTTGAGCTCCAGGAAATCATAGGCCTGGAGGATCATGTAGTTGAACTCGAGAAACGAGAACGGCTGCTCCTGCTCGAGACGCGACTTCACGCTGTCGAAGCTCAGCATCCGGTTGACCGAGAAGTGCCGGCCGATCTCGCGCAGGAAGGGAACGTATTCCAGCCGGTCGAGCCATTCGGCGTTGTCGACCATGATGGCGTCGCTCGCGCCGTCGCCGAAGGTCATGAACTGGGTGAAGACCGCCTTGATGGTCTCCTTGTTGGCCTTGATCTGGGCGTCGTCGAGCAGCGGCCGCTGCTCGTTGCGGAAGGAGGGGTCGCCGATTTTCGTGGTGCCGCCGCCCATCAGCACGATCGGCTTGTGCTGGCTCTGCTGAAGCCTCCGCAGCATCATGATATTGGCCATGTGGCCCACATGCAGGCTCGGGGCCGTGAGGTCGTAGCCGATATAGGCCGTGACCGTCCCCTCGAGCGCGAGCGCGTCGAGCGCGGGAGCGTCGGAGATCTGATGGATCTGGCCGCGCTCATCGAGCAGGCGCAGGAAATCGGAACGGTAGGCGGTCATCGGCAGGCCCGTCGCAAGGTCAGGGCGCGGTGTGTAGCAGGTTCCCGCGCCGAATCCATTCGGGCGCCGGCGCGCGAGCCCGAATGGCGCGCGCCGGCAGAGATGGTTAACCAATCTGCGCCACGCTCCTGAACGACCTCGCCGCTGCGTCGCGACGCCCGTTCCGGCTGCCCGCCGGCGAAAGTCACAAGAGTAGCCGACCGCGCCGCTGGCGTTTGGGGGAGGCCGGTCGATGAGTTCTACCATTCCTGTCGCGGGCGTCGCTCGCACAACCCGGCTGGTCGCCATCGGAGCGGCCTTGACGCTTGCGAGCGCGGGGTCCGCCGTCGCCCTCCTTGCGGTCGCATCCACGGCGACGGCGAATCTCGTGGTGGCGGCGGCGCATCGTCCGGGGGCGCTTGACGCATGGACCCCACCCGCCGCGTGGCAAACGCATTCGAGTCAGGCCAGCAAGGTCGCCTCGATCTTCGCGGAGCACGACGCGCGGTTCAGTCCGGCCGGAGGGGCTGACTTCAGCCGCGATCTTTCGATGCTTGGAGCGAAGCTTGTCGAAGCTCGTCTCATGCTCGACGGCGCGCCTTCGGCGACGCGAGGCGTTCCGCTTCAGCCCGCGGCGAGCGAGGCAAGCGATGATGCGACGCTGCTGGCTTCCGCGCCGATCGCGGTCGAGCCGGAAGGCGTTTCCCTGGCGCCTCCGCCGCCGACTGAGCTCGCCATGCGCCCGGCGCCACGCGTGATCTCCCCCGAGGCGGCCGTCACCTTGGCCTCCGCCGTTCCGCCGGCGCCGCTGATGCGGCTCGCGTCTCTGGAAGCGCCATCCTCGACATCCTTGCCGGCGGAGAGCGCCCCGGCGCCCGCTCCTGAAAGCGCCGCCTCCGCCGAAAGCGACGCGGCGCCCGTGCCGATCCCAGTCCCGCCTCTGCCCAGGGCTCGTCCCGCCGAGGTCGTGCGGGCGGCTTTAGCTGCGAGCGCACCCTCGCGCCCTGCAGTCTCTCCCGCCCATCCGGAAAGCTTCGCGCCGGGCGCGCCGCCGCCGCGGCCTCGTACGGCGCTGGCTTATGCGGCGCCCGAGCTCGAGAGCAGAAGCGACGCGCCGAACGACTTCTTCAGCAATCTGCTGGGTCGGAGCGAGGCGGCCAGACTCCCCGGTCGGGCAAGCGGGATCGCGGTCTACGACATCGCTTCCGCGACGGTGCGGCTTCCGAGCGGCGAGAAGCTCGAAGCTCATTCGGGCCTCGGCCACAGGCAGGACAACCCGGCCTATGTCCGGGAGAAGAACCGCGGGCCGACGCCGCCCAACATCTACGATCTCAGGATGCGCGAAGCGCGGTTCCACGGCGCCGAGGCCATCCGCCTGCTGCCGCGCGACCAGCGAAAAGTCTTCAATCGCGACGGTTTGCTCGCGCACCCCTACATGTATGTCGGCGGCGGCGACCGCTCGCAATCGAACGGATGCGTCGTGTTCAAGAATTACGGGCGCTTCCTGCGGGCCTTCAAGGCCGGCGAGATCACGAAGCTCGTCGTCGTGTCCAGCATGGCGGAGCTGCCGACTTACATTTCTGCGCTCTGACCCTTGAAGCCGGCGAGACCTTTCATGCGCGCGATCGGCCTGATGAGCGGAACCTCCTTCGACGGCGTCGATGTCGCGCTCGTGGAGACGGATGGCGAGCGCATCGAGCGGCTCGGGCCGAGCGGCTATCACGGCTATGACGCCGGCGAACGCGCCGTTCTGTCGAAGGCGATGATGGAGGCGTTGGCGCTTACCGACCGGAGGTCGCGGCCCGGAGCGCTCGCCGTGGCGGAGGCGATCGTGACGGGCGCCCACCGGGTGGCGGTCGAGGACTTCCTTGCTCAGCACGGCATCGCCCGCTCGGAGATCGACGTCATCGGCTTTCACGGGCAGACCGTTCTGCATCGGCCGGAGGCTGGCCTGACGGTCCAGATCGGCGACGGCGAGGCGCTGGCGCGCGCGATCGGCCGGCCTGTTGTCTACGATTTCCGTGCGGCCGACGTCGCTGCGGGCGGCCAGGGAGCGCCGCTCGCTCCCACGATCCACCCGGTGCTGACGAGGGACCTCGACCTGCCGCGGCCGCTCGCGGTGCTGAACCTCGGCGGCGTCGGCAACGTCACCTTTATCGGCGAGGACGGCGAGCTGGTCGCGTTCGACACCGGCCCGGCCAACGCCCTGATGGACGATCGCATCGCGCGTGAGACCGGCGCGGCGTTTGACCAGGACGGCGCGATAGCGGCGAGGGGGCGCGTCGACGAGCGCGCGCTCGAGCGCCTGATGACGCACCCCTATTTCAGGCTGCCGCCGCCGAAGTCGCTCGACCGCAACGCTTTCGACGCCTCCGGCACGGAGGCGCTCCCGCTCGCGGACGCGCTCGCAACGCTCGCAGCCTTCACGGCCGCGACAGTGGCGAGCGCCGCTGCGCAGCTGCCGCGGGCCCCCGCGCGCTGGATCGTCGCCGGCGGCGGCGCGCGCAATCCAACGCTGTTGCGGATGCTTCGGGAGCGGCTCGGCGCCGAGGTTCAGACGGCCGACGAGGCCGGTCTTTCAGGCGACGCGCTCGAGGCGCAGGCTTTCGCGGTGCTGGCGGTGCGAAGCCTCAGAGGGCTTCCGCTGACCTACCCGGGCACCACTGGCGCGCCCCGCCCGATGACGGGCGGGGTTTTGGCGCGGCCGTAAGTACGCGGCCCGTCAGGCGGCGTCCTCGTCCTTCGGCGCGGGCAGCGCCACAGGCTCTTCGATCACGCCAAGGCGCTTGTCGAGGTACGCGTTCACCTCGACCAGCAGCTCGTCGATGCGGTTTTCGAAGAAGTGGTTCGCGCCCGGGATCACCGACTGATCGATGACGATGCCCTTCTGGGTCTTCAGCTTCTCGATCAGCGTCTGCACGTCGCGCATCGGCGCGACCCGGTCCTGGTCGCCATGGACGAACAGGCCGGACGACGGGCAGGGCGCCAGGAACGAGAAATCGAAGCGGTTCGCGGGCGGCGCGACCGAAATGAAGCCTTCGACCTCGGGACGGCGCATCAGCAGCTGCATGCCGATCCAGGCGCCGAAGGAGACGCCGGCGATCCAGCAGGCGCGCGCGTCCGGATTCAGGCTCTGCGCCCAGTCAAGCGCCGAGGCGGCGTCGGAAAGTTCGCCGGAGCCGTGGTCGAACGAGCCCTGGCTGCGGCCGACGCCCCGGAAGTTGAAGCGCAGCACCGAAAATCCACGGTTCAGGAAGGCGTAGTAGAGGTTGTAGACGATCTGGTTGTTCATCGTGCCCCCGAACTGCGGGTGAGGGTGCAGGATGAGGGCGATCGGCGCGCGGCGCTTCTTGGCGGGGTGGTAGCGGCCTTCGAGCCTGCCGGCGGGTCCGCTGAAGATCACCTCGGGCATAGTGGGTTCCTTGACTTCTTGGCGCGCCCGCCGACGGTCGTCTTGCGCGGGCGAGCGGCCGTCTCTAGCACGGAAGAACCTGCGAATTGCAAGGATCGCGCGTCGTCTGTCATCTAGTGCGCGGACAGCGGCCGCGAAAGGAGCCTCGCTCATGAGCGGACGACGGGTCTATCTCGACCACAACGCCACGACCGCCACCCGACCCGCCGTGATCGCGGTCATGTCTGAGGTTCTGGCGTCGGTCGGCAATCCCTCATCGGTTCACGCGGAGGGGCGCGCCAAGCGCCGGATCGTTGAGGACGCGCGGGCGAAGGTGGCGGCGTTGGTGGGCGGCGAGCCGGCCTGCGTGACCTTCACGAGCGGCGGGACCGAAGCCTCGAACCTGGCGCTCAGTCCGTCGGTGCGCGACCCTCGCGACCCCCGGCCGGTGACACGGCTGCTCGTGTCCGCGATCGAGCATCCGGCGGTCGCGGCCGGAGCGCGGTTTCCTGTCGGGGCGGTGGAGATCATGCCGGTGGACGCGGACGGCGTGGTCCACCTCGCCGCGATCGAGGCGGCGTTCGCCCGGCACGCCGCCGAACGCCCCCAGGAGCGCGCCATGCTCGCGCTGATGCTCGCCAACAATGAGACCGGCGTGATCCAGCCGGTCGCGGACGCCTGCGCCGTCGCCCGGCGCTTCGGCGGTCTGGTCCACGTCGACGCCGTGCAGGCCGCGGGCAAGATCCCCGTCGACATGGCGGCGCTTGGCTGCGATTTCCTTGCGCTGGCGGCCCACAAGTTCGGCGGCCCGGCGGGCGTCGGCGCCCTGGTGCGCGCCCGTGAGGATCTGCATGTCGAGGAGCCGGTGGTGCGTGGCGGCGGCCAGGAAAAGGGCTGGCGCGCCGGCACAGAGAACGTCGCCGGAGTCGCCGGCCTCGGCGTCGCGGCCGATGAGGCTCTTCTGGGGCTCGGCGCCTTTGCGCGCCTCGCGGAACTGCGGGACGCCCTCGAGGCAGGGCTTAGGCGGCTGGGTGAGGTGGTGATCTTCGGCGAAGGCGCGCCGCGCCTGCCGAACACGTCCTGCTTCGCGGCGCCAGCGATCTCCTCGACGCGTGCGATGATCGCGCTCGATCTCGCCGGGATCGCGGTATCCGCCGGCTCCGCATGCTCCTCGGGCAAAACCAAGGCCTCTCCGGTGCTTGACGCCATGGGAGTCGATCACAATCTGTCGTCAGGCATGCTGCGCGTCAGCTTCGGCTGGTCCTCGGATCCCGCGGACGGGGAGCTTCTTCTGAGGGCATGGGCCGACATGCTGCGGCCAAGCGGGCGAGAGCCCGCTGTCTCGGCCGCCTGATGGCCGCGAGGCGTTCCGCTCACGCCGAAGCCCTGCTAGAAGACTTCTAACGACAGCCGCAGGCGTCCTGCGGCCGATGGAGCAAGAGAATGCCGGCAGTTCAGGAGACGGTAGCCCGCGTGCGGTCGATCGACGTCGACCAGTACAAGTACGGCTTCGTCACCGACATCGAGTCCGATCGCGCCGAAAAGGGCCTCACGGAAGACACCGTGCGGTTCATCTCGGCGAAGAAGGAAGAGCCGGAGTGGATGCTCGCTTGGCGGCTGGACGCCTATCGTCGTTGGCGGACGATGACCGAGCCGACCTGGGCGCGGGTCGATTATCCGCCGATCGACTATGAAGACCTCTATTATTATTCGGCGCCGAAGGCGTTCGTTGCGCCCAAGACGCTCGACGACGTCGATCCCGAGCTGCTGCGCACCTATGAGAAGCTCGGCATCCCGCTGAGGGAGCAGGAGGTTCTCGCCGGCGTCGAACAGCGTCGGGTCGCTGTGGACGCCGTGTTCGACTCGGTTTCCGTCGCGACCACGTTCAAGGCCGAACTCGCCCGGGCAGGCGTGATCTTCTGCCCGATCTCGGAGGCGATCCGCGAACATCCCGAGCTGGTGAAGAAATATCTCGGCTCGGTCGTGCCGACCTCCGACAACTTTTTCGCGACGTTGAATTCGGCGGTCTTCTCCGACGGCTCGTTCGTCTACATCCCGAAGGGCGTCCGCTGCCCGATGGAACTGTCGACCTACTTCCGGATCAACGAGCGGAACACCGGGCAGTTCGAGCGCACGCTGATCATCGCCGACGAGGGCTCATATGTGAGCTATCTTGAGGGCTGCACGGCGCCGATGCGCGATGAGAACCAGCTGCACGCAGCTGTCGTCGAGCTGGTCGCGCTGGACGACGCCGAGATCAAATACTCGACGGTGCAGAACTGGTACCCGGGCGACGCCGAGGGCAAGGGCGGGATCTACAATTTCGTCACCAAGCGCGGCGACTGCCGAGGCAAGAACTCGAAGATTTCCTGGACCCAGGTTGAGACCGGCTCGGCCATCACTTGGAAGTACCCGAGCTGCATTCTGCGCGGCGACGGCAGCCGCGGCGAGTTTTACTCGATCGCGATCTCGAACGGCCGCCAGCAGGTGGATTCCGGCACCAAGATGATCCATCTCGGCCGGAACACGACTTCGAAGATCATCTCCAAGGGCATCTCGGCGGGCCGCTCCAACAACACCTATCGCGGGCTCGTCTCGGCGCACCGGAAGGCGACGAACGCGCGCAACTTCACGAACTGCGACTCGCTTCTGATCGGCGACAAATGCGGCGCGCACACCGTGCCGTATCTGGAGGCCAAGACCTCGAGCGCTGTGTTCGAGCACGAGGCCACGACGTCGAAGATTTCCGACGACCAGATGTTCTACTGCCAGCAGCGCGGTCTGTCGGAAGAGGAGGCGGTGGCGCTGATCGTCAACGGCTTCGTCAAGGACGTGCTGCAGCAGCTGCCGATGGAGTTCGCGGTCGAGGCGCAGAAGCTGATCTCGATCTCGCTCGAAGGCAGCGTGGGATAAGACACTGCGTCATTCCGGCGGCCCCGGGCCGCTCCTGAATGACGCGCTGTGACGACTTTTTGAAAGACGATCCCGGCTCGCTTCGGTCAGCCGGGATGACGCATACGGGACCAAGGCACGATGCTCTCGATCAAGAACCTCCACGCTTCCATCGAGGACAAGGAGATCCTGCGGGGGCTTGACCTTGAGGTGAAGGCCGGCGAGGTCCATGCCATCATGGGTCCGAACGGCTCCGGCAAGTCGACGCTGAGCTATGTGCTCGCCGGCAAGGACGACTACGAGGTCACCGCAGGCTCGGCGACGCTTGACGGGCAGGACCTGTTCGCGATGGAGCCGGACGAGCGCGCCGCCGCCGGACTTTTCCTCGCCTTCCAGTATCCGCTCGAGATTCCCGGCGTCGCCACAATGACGTTCCTGAAGACCGCGCTGAACGCGCAGCGCCGAGCGCGCGGCGAAGCGGAGCTGCCGACCCCTCAATTCATGAAACTGGTGCGGGAAAAAGCTGAGTCGCTCAGCATTTCGACCGACATGCTCAAGCGAGGCCTGAACGTCGGCTTCTCCGGCGGCGAGAAGAAGCGCAACGAAGTGCTGCAGATGGCGCTGCTTGAGCCGAAGCTCTGCGTGCTGGACGAGACGGATTCGGGCTTGGACATCGACGCCCTCAGGATCGTATCGCAGGGCGTCAACGCGCTGCGGGCGCAGAACCGCTCCTTCGTGGTGATCACGCACTACCAGCGCCTGCTCGACCACATCGTGCCGGACGTCGTCCACGTGATGGCGAAAGGCCGCATCGTCCGCACCGGCGGCGCCGAGCTCGCCCATGAGCTCGAAGCTCGGGGCTACGCCGACTACGTCGAAGAAGCCGCTTGAGGACCGACCACGCGATGAACGCGGAAGTCCGCCCGATACGAACCGCCGCCGAGAGCGGCCTGATCGAAGCCTTCGAGGCCGCGCGCGCGGCGCTGCCCGGTGGCGAGACCGCTGCAGGGTTGCGCGACGCCGCGTTCCGCGCCTTCGCCGCGAAGGGACTCCCGAACCGGCGGGTCGAGGAGTGGAAGTACACCGATCTTAGGGCGCTGATGCGGGAAGCTCGGCCGCTCGTCGTCACGCTGTCCGACGCTGACGTCGCGGCGGCGCGGGATTTGTTGCCGTTCGCGGAAGCCGACGCGCTGCGCATCGTGTTCGTCAACGGCCGCCTCGCGCCGGCCCTCTCGCAGCTCGACGACGCGCCCGATGGAGTGCGCATCGTGCTGCTGGCGGACGCCTTGGCGGCCGACGCGCAGCACGCGCTGATGCTCGAAGGCGCGCCGGTCGACAATGCGGCGGTGGCGCTCAACACCGCTTTCGCCTCGGACGGGCTGATGATCGCCGTCCGCGAGGGGGTCAGTTTCGAGAAGCCGATCCACGTCGCGAACGTCCAGACCGCCGGCGCGCACGCAGCCTATGGGCGCGTGCTGGTCTCGGTCGGGAAGGGCGCTTCGCTCACGCTCGTGGAAAGCCACACGGGCGACCCTGAGGGCCATCAGACGAATACGCTGATCGGGCTCGATCTCGCTGACGAAGCGCGCGTGACGCATCTCAAGCTTCAGGACGAGGGGCTCGGGACGCTTCACCTCGGCACGCTCGCGGCGCGGATGGGCGCCCGCGCCGATCTGACCTCGGTCTCCGTCTCGTCAGGAGCCGCGGTCGCCCGCCAGCAGGTTTTCCTCGCCTTCAAGGGCGAGAAGGCCATCGCGAACATCAACGGCGCCGGCTTCGCCGGCGGCAGGCGGCATCTCGACTCGACGCTCGTCATCCATCATGAGGCGCCGGGCTGCGCGAGCCGCGAGCTGTTCAAGACCGCGCTCGACGGAGAGGCGCGCTCGGTGTTCCAGGGCAAGATCGTCGTTCAGCCGCACGCGCAGAAGACCGACGGCAAGATGATGGCGAAGGCGCTGCTCCTGTCGAATGACGCGGAAGCGGACGCCAAGCCGGAGCTTGAGATCTTCGCGGACGACGTGGTCTGCGGTCACGGCGCGACCGTCGGCGCGATCGACGATGAGCTGCTGTTCTACCTGATGTCGCGCGGCGTCCCGAAGCCGGAAGCTGAGGCGCTGCTGGTGCAGGCGTTCGTCGGCGAAGTGATCGAATCGATCGAGAACGACGGACTCCGCGAGGGGCTGACGACGCGGGTGGAGCGGTGGCTCCGGGAGCGCGACTGAGCAGGGGCTAATCGGGAGAGCTCGGTCCATAAACCGCGCTGCGGCCTTGCGTTCGCGGCCGCAGCCGTTAGATCAACCCTATGTCCCTAGCCGAAGATATCCGGTCCGCCCCCGCGCCTTACGACGTCGCGCGGCTGCGCGCGGACTTTCCCGCCCTGAGCCTGAAGGTCCACGGCAAGCCGCTGGTCTATCTGGACAATGGCGCCTCGGCGCAGAAGCCGATCCAGGTGCTCGACCGGATGCGGCGGGCCTACGAGACCGAATATTCCAACGTTCATCGTGGTCTGCACCACCTTGCGAACGCCGCCACTGAAGCCTTTGAGGAGGCGCGTGAGCGGGTCCGGAGCTTCCTGAACGCGGGTTCGGTGGACGAGGTCGTATTCACGCGGTCAGCCACCGAGTCGATCAACCTCGTCGCGAACGGCGTCGGTCTTGGCGGCATCCGGGAGGGCGACGAGATCGTGCTCTCGATCATGGAGCACCACTCCAACGTCGTCCCGTGGCACTTCCTGCGGGAACGCCGCGGCGCGGTGCTGAAGTGGGTGCAGGTGCGCGAGGACGGTTCCTTCGACCTGGACGCTTTCGAGGCGGCGCTGAGCGAGCGGACGAAGTTCGTCGCGATCACGCATATGTCCAACGTTCTCGGCACCGTCGTGCCGGTGAAGGAAGTCTGCCGCCTGGCGCATGAGCGTGGCGCGCAGGTGCTGGTCGACGGCAGCCAGGGCGCCGTCCATCTAGCGACGGACGTGCAGGACATCGATTGCGACTACTACGTCTTCACGGGCCACAAGGTGTACGGGCCGACCGGCATCGGCGTGCTCTACGGCAAGAGAGAGCGGCTCGAGGCGCTCGCGCCGTTCAACGGCGGCGGCGAAATGATCCGCGACGTGACCGAGGACGTCGTCACCTATGGCGATCCGCCTCACCGGTTCGAGGCGGGGACGCCGCCGATCGTGCAGGCGGTCGGCCTCGGCGAGGCGCTCGAGTATATGCGGCGGGTCGGCCGCGAGGCGATCGCCGCCCATGAGACCACGCTGAGGGATTATGCGCATCAGCGGCTCGGCGCGATCAACGCCGTGCGGATCTTCGGCCAGGCGCCGGGGAAGGGGGCGATTGTCTCGTTCAACCTCGAGGGCGCCCACGCGCATGACGTCGCCACGGTGCTGGATCGTTCGGGCGTCGCGGTGCGCGCCGGCACGCATTGCGCCCAGCCGCTGCTGAAGCGGCTTGGCGTGACCTCGACCTGCCGTGCGTCCTTCGCGCTTTACAACACGACCGACGAGATCGATCGTCTGGCGGAAGCGCTGACCAGGGCGCGAGACCTGTTCGCTTGAGAAAGGCTCGACAATGAGCGACGTAGCGACGGCCCCAACTCCGGTCGCGGCTGACAGCGCGATCCCCCCCGAGGAGCTCGCGCGCCTGACGGACGACATCGTCTCGGCGCTGAAGACCGTCTACGATCCCGAGATCCCCGTGGACATCTACGAGCTCGGCCTCGTCTACCGGATCGACATCGCGGACAGCCGCGACGTCACGATCGACATGACGCTGACCGCTCCCGGCTGTCCTGTCGCGGGCGAGATGCCGGAGTGGGTCGTGAACGCGGTGGGCGCGGTGCCGGGCGTCGGCAAGGTCGACGTCAACATGGTGTTCGATCCCCCGTGGGATCAGAGCCGCATGTCGGACGAGGCCCGGGTCGCGCTCGACATGTGGTGAGGCGGCTCTGAGCGCCGCCGGAACCTTCAGCAGCAGGACTGCGCCACGCCTCGCCGGCGTGCTCGAGACTGGCGTCTACGTAGAGGACCTCGGCCGCGCCGTCGCGTTCTATGACCGGCTGTTTGGCCTGCCGCATCTGTTCGAGAACGACGCGTTGGTCGCCCTCGATGTCGCGGGGCGGAGCGTCCTGCTGCTGTTCCGGCGCGGAGGCTCAGCGGAGACGCAGACGCCGCCCGGCGGCGTGATCCCCGGGCACGACGCCTCGGGCCACATCCACTTCGCGTTCGCGGCGGATGCGGACCAGCTCCCGCTCTGGGAGGCGCGGCTTTCCGAGCAGGGCGTTTCGGTCGAGGGGCGGGTCTCGTGGCCGCGCGGCGGGACCAGCATCTATTTCCGCGATCCCGACGGCAATTTGCTGGAGATCGCCACGCCGGGCATCTGGACGACCTACTGAGCGCCGTCGCCTGTCTCGATAATTCAGCCGCCGGCCCTTATATTTGAGGCGACAGACCAGAGGAGTCGAGGACATGGCGTCGACGCGCCCGCGTCCCAAGGTGATGACGATGACGGACCGCGCCGCGGAGCGCGTTCGCTCCGTCATCGAGCGGTCGGAGACGCCGGTATACGGCCTGCGGATCGGCGTGAAAACCGGCGGCTGCGCCGGCATGGAATACACGCTCGATTATGCGGCTGAGCCGGGTCCGACAGACGAGGTCGTGGAGGAGAAGGGGGTCCGGGTCCTCATTGATCCGAAGGCGATCCTCTATCTGCTCGGCACCGAGATGGACTTCGTGACCGAGAAGCTCACGCAACGCTTCGTCTTCAACAACCCGAACCAGACGTCCGCCTGCGGCTGCGGGGAGTCGGTCGCGATCACGCCCGCACGGCCGGACAGCTACGTGCCTGCCGCGTGACGCCGCGGGGCCGCGAGAGCGGCAGAGACTAGGGCGGAGCGCCCGACCCTAGCGGCGGCGCAAACTCCGCTTGCGCGGCAGTTTGGCCGGGAGGGGTGTGGCTTGCGAAAGAGCGCCTATGTGGGAGCAGAGCCGGCGTTCGCCGGCGACCTCACATCCCGGAGCTTCTTTCATGTCGCAGCCGAACGCCGACGCGCTCTTCCAGCCTCTCGCGCTGGGCCCGCTTACGCTTCCGAACCGGATCGTCATGGCGCCGTTAACGCGGTCGCGCGCCGACCACACCACGCTCGCCCCGCACGATCTCAACGCGACCTATTACGCGCAGCGGGCGAGCGCGGGGCTGATCATCGCCGAGGCGACCCAGATCATGCCGGAAGGGCAGGGCTACGCCTGGACGCCCGGGATCTATTCGGCCGAACAGATCGCCGGCTGGCGCAAGGTCACCGACGCGGTCCACGCCAAGGGCGGCCACATCGTGCTGCAGCTCTGGCATGTCGGCCGCATCTCCCACCCGGATCTTCAGCCCGGCGGCGCGGCGCCAGTGGCTCCGTCGGCGATCAAGCCGGAAGGAGCGGCTTTCACCGAGTCCGGCTTCAAGCCGTTCGAGACGCCGCGCGCCCTGGAGCTGGACGAGATCCCCAGCATCGTCGCCCAGTACGGCAAGGCGGCCACGAACGCGATCGAAGCCGGGTTCGACGGCGTCGAGGTCCATGCCGCCAATGGCTACCTGATCGACCAGTTTCTGCGGGACAAGACGAACCAGCGAACCGACGCCTATGGCGGCTCGATCGAGAACCGCACGCGGTTTCTCGTGGAGGCGACCGAGGCCGCGGCGCAGGCGATCGGCCGGGATCGGGTGGGCGTCAGGCTTTCGCCGCTCAGCCCGTTCAATGACATCTCCGACTCGAACCCCGAGCCCTTGTTCGTTCGCGCCGTCGAGCGCCTGTCGGAGCTTGGCATCGCCTACATCCATGTCATCGAAGGCGAGACCCAGGGCGCGCGCGCGCCGGAGGGCGGCTTCGACCTCGCTCGGCTGCGCCAGGCTTTCAAGGGCGTCTATATCGGCAACAACAATTACGATCCCGCGCTGGCCATCGAGCGGGTCGCATCGGGCGCAGTCGACCTCGTCGCTTTCGGCCGGCCGTTCATCGCGAACCCTGACTTGGTGGAGCGTATCCGCCGGGGCGCGCCGCTGGCCGAGCCCGACCGCGACACGCTCTATGGCGGCGGCGCTGCAGGCTACACCGACTACCCTACTTTCGAGGCTGAAGGGCAGGCGAGCAAAGTCGCCTGAGAACAGCGAGACGCGCCGCCGTCAGGCCACCCTGGCGGCGGCGGGCTCCATCGCGCGGGGATCGTCCTCGGCCACCACGAGGTTCCGGCCGGATCGCTTCGCGACATACATGCAGCTGTCGGCTCGATCCAGGATGCTCTGGGCGCTGTCGCCGCGCCGCCAGGTGGCGACGCCCACCGACACCGTGATCCGGCCGAGGTGCTCGCCGGTCGACCGCTTCACGAGGTCCTTGGCCATGACCGCGCGTCGGATTCGTTCGCCGATCGCGGCCGCCGCGGACAGGGGAGTGTCGGGCAGCACGATGGCGAATTCCTCGCCGCCGAAACGCGCCGTGACATCCTCGTTCTTGGCGTTCTGCTTGAGCGCCAGGGCGACGAGCCGAAGCACCTGATCGCCCGTCAGGTGGCCGTAATTGTCATTGAACGCCTTGAAGTGGTCGATGTCGATGATGAGCAGCGAGAAGCGCTGGCCGTGGGCGGCCTCGACCAGGTTCTGGTCGAGCGCGCCCTGGAGAAATTTCCGGTTGGCTAGGCCCGTTAGCGGATCGGTCAGCGATTCCGCGCGGATCACCTCCAGCGTGTTGTGGAGCTCCTGCATCTCGTCATGCGAAGCTGCGAGCTGACGCTCCAGCTCGCGCGTGCGGTCGACCATGCGCTCGGTAGTGTCCCGCAGGCCTCTGGCGAGCTCGCTAAGCGCCTGCCCCACGGGCCCCAGACGATCAGCTTCGCTGGAGACGCGCTGCAGCGTGGCGGCGTAATCGTCGCTGGATTTGCGCGCGTCCTTGAGGACGTCAGCGACCTCGGAAATCTCGGTCAGGATACGGGAGCCGACGTGATCGACCCGTTCCGAGAGCCGAAGCGGGGAAAGATATGTCTCGTAAAGGAGGTCGAGATCAGCTTCCGAGATCGCGGGATCACGGTCGAGTGACTCGTTCACCGCGCGATTGAGCGCCGCGTTGTAGCCCGTCGCGTATGTATACCAGAATTCGTAATTGCGCGGGTAGGCGGGGTGGCGGTGCACCCTCAAACGCTGGATCGCGGCTTCGCAAAACGCGATGGTGCGGTCGAAATCGTTCGCGCCGCTCATCTTCCAAGGCCCCCGTACTCGCGATGTCAGTCAGGCGCGTCGCGAGCGGGCTTTAGGCGCGCCGGCAGTGCCGGCACGTATAATTTTGTCGAACCCGTAAAGGGCAAGTTACGAACGGCCGTCCAGAGCCGTCAGGCGCGCTTGGCCCGCACCGGGCGAAGAAGAAAAGCCGGCACGTGATCGCCGAGGCCCACCACGCGCTCGTCTCCGCCCGCCGCCTGAGGACGGCGTTCCTGGGGGGCGGAAGCCCGCTCCGCGCCCGGCGCGCGCCGCTGGCGAGCCGCCGACGGGCGAGGAGCCTCGGCGGCGCGTGGCGCCTCGACCGCGCGCGGCGCGGGCGCTGAGGCGGGCTCGACCACCGGCCGTTCGGCATTCCTGTCCGACGCGGCGGCGCGCCGCGGTCCGCGAGCCGGACGGGGAGACGCCGACGCGCTCTCGCTCCGCGGTCGACGCGTGGTCCTGGAACGGCCCTTGGCCTCGGCCGCAGCCGCTTCGAGATCGAGCGGCTCGCCCTGCCACCGGATCGAGGACTGCGTCAGCTTCTCAATGGCGCCGAGATGCTTGGCGTCAGAGGGCGCCACCAGGCTGACGGCGACGCCGCTCAGGCCCGCGCGGCCGGTGCGGCCGATGCGGTGCACATAGTCTTCCGCGTGGATCGGGACGTCGTAGTTGATGACATGGCTGACGGCCGGAATATCCAGGCCGCGCGCAGCCACGTCGCTCGCCACAAGCAGATCGACTTCGCCGTTCTTGAAGCTGTCGAGCGCCGCCATGCGGGCCCGCTGGTCCAGATCGCCATGCAGCGCCGCGACCTTGAAGCCATGCCTCTGGAGCGACTTGTAGACGACGGCGACGTCGCGTTTGCGATTGCAGAAGATAATCGCGTTCTTGAAGTCCGTGGCTTCACGGATCACCCGGCGAAGCGCGTCGCGCTTGTCGGAAGGATCGTCATTCGCCGCCACCAGCAACTGGGTGACGGTCGCCGCAGTGGTCGAAGGACGCGCCACCTCGATCCGCACCGGGTCCCGCAGGAACTGCTGGGTGAGCCGCTGGATTTCCGGCGGCATCGTCGCCGAGAAGAACAGCGTCTGCCGCGACGGCGGGATCAGCTTGCAGATCCGCTCGATGTCCGGAATGAAGCCCATGTCGAGCATCCGGTCCGCCTCGTCGATGACGAGGATCTCGATGCCGGTCAGCAGCAGTCGCCCGCGCTCGAAGTGGTCGAGCAATCGTCCAGGAGTGGCGATCAGCACGTCGACTCCGCGGGTGAGCTTCGCGTCCTGGTCGCCGAAGGAGACGCCGCCGATCAGCAGCGCCATCGAAAGCTTATGGTTGCGGCCATACTTGCCGAAGCTTTCCTCGACCTGCGCCGCCAGCTCCCGCGTCGGCTCCAGGATGAGCGTCCGGGGCATCCGTGCGCGCGCGCGACCCTGTTCGAGCAGGGTCAGCATCGGCAGGGTGAACGACGCCGTCTTGCCCGTGCCGGTCTGCGCAATGCCGAGAACGTCCTTGCGCTCCAGCACATGCGGGATCGCAGCCGCCTGGATCGGCGTCGGCTCGGTGTAGCCCGACGTCTCGACGGCGGCGAGCACCTTCGGGCTCAGTCCAAGTTCTGAAAAGGTCATGACGTCCTTAAAAGCCGGCCGGCCAGGGGAGGGCGCGGCGCAACGGCGCCGCGATCGCTCGCCTCGGGCGCGCGCCAACACGCGCGGCGCCCGTGATCTACGTTGGGAAATGAGGCTTTGGCGGCCGATTGTCAATTGCCGCGACCGCCGAAAGCGCGATCGCGGTTACCTAGGTCGGCTCTGTCACCGACAGTTCCGCGCCGTCAGGCGGACGGATTCGCGGCGGCCATTCAGTTCGTCGCGGGACCGAAGCGGACGTCCCCCGGCTCGCCGATCACGACAACCCAGGTGTCGCGCATCCCGTCCTTGTCCGGCACCGTATCGAGAAACACGGTGACGCCGGTGTCGGCGGGCTCGGCGCGGACATCTCCGAACGTCAGCTCGGCCGCGTCCGGATCCTCGAGCTCCTTGGTCTGGACGACGCGGAAGTCCGGATCCTCGAGCCACTGCACGTAGAACCGCTGGCGATCGCCGTCGAGCACGCCGATCACGCGCGAGAACCCGCGCTTTCCCTCGGCCTGCCACGGCCCGGCGACGCGCAGCGCGGTGACCTGCGCCGGCACGCCGAGGGCGTCGTCGGATTTCGTCGAAGCATCGGCCGAAGGGGAGGGCGCCTCAGCCTTCCCATCCGGCGCAGCGGGCTTGTCAGGCCTGACGGGTCCAGGATCGATCTTGTCCGGCGGGGCCGTGACGGAAGCCGGCGGCGCCGGCGGCGGCGGAGTCTGAGCGAGCGCCGGCACAGCCGCAGCGCAGAGGAGGCACGGAAGGACGAGTTTCAGGCGGCGTCGCATCGCAGATTCCGATCCTTGCGCATCGTCCAGCCGTTATAGGGCCGATCCGAGCAAAGCCACCCCAGCGCCGCTCACACGTCGATCAGCTCGGCCGCAAACGGCGCCCGCTCCTGGATGAAGCGGAAGCGGGCCTCAGGCTTGGTTCCCATCAGCCTGTCGACCGCGTCGCGGGTCGGCTCCTCCTCGGCGCCGTCGATCCCGACGCGAAGCAGGGTGCGGCGCGCAGGGTCCATGGTGGTCTCGCGCAGCTGGGCCGGCATCATCTCACCGAGGCCCTTGAAGCGGCCGATCTCGACGTTCTTCCCCTTGAAACGCTTCGCGACGAGTTCGTCCTTGTGAGCGTCGTCGCGCGCGTAAAGCGTGACGCCGCCATGGCTTAGGCGGTAGAGCGGCGGCACCGCAAGGAACAGATGGCCGTTGCGGATCAGCTCCGGCAACTCGCGGAAGAAGAAGGTCATCAGCAGCGACGCGATGTGCGCGCCGTCGACGTCGGCGTCGGTCATCACGATCACCCGGTCATAGCGGAGATCGGCGTCCGAGTAGCGCGAGCGCGTGCCGCAGCCGAGGGCGAGCAGCAAGTCGGCGAGCTGCTGGTTCTGGGCGAGCTTGTCGGCCCCGGCGCTGGCGACGTTGAGGATCTTTCCCCGGAGAGGCAGCACCGCCTGGGTGGCGCGGTCGCGCGCCTGCTTGGCCGAGCCGCCGGCGGAATCGCCCTCGACGATGAAGAGCTCGGAGCCTTTCGCGCCGGCTTGGCTGCAATCCGCCAGCTTGCCCGGCAGGCGCAGCTTCCGGGTCGCGGTCTTGCGCGCGACGTCCTTCTCCTGCCGGCGGCGCAGCCGCTCCTCGCCGCGCAGGATGACGCTCTCGAGCAGCCGGTTGGCCTGCTGCGGGGAGGCGGCGAGCCAGTGGTCGAACGCGTCCTTGACCGCCTGCTCGACGATCCGGGAAGCCTCGGCCGTCGCGAGCCGCTCCTTGGTCTGCCCCTGAAATTCCGGCTCGCGGATGAAGGCCGAAAGCATTGCGGCCGCGCCAAGCATCACGTCGTCCCCGGTCAAGATCGCGGCGCGCTTGTTGTTGACGAGCTCGGCGTAGCCGCGAAGCCCGCGCAGCAGCGCGATCCGCAGGCCGTTCTCGTGCGTGCCGCCCTCAGGCGTCGGAATGGTGTTGCAGTAGGAGCGGCAAAACCCGTCCTCGCCGTCTTCGGTCCAGGCGATCGCCCATTCGACCGAACCGTGACCGCCGGGCTTCTTGTGGGCGCCCGCGAATATCTCGACGGAAAGCTCCCGGTCCGACAGGCTCGCGCCAAGGAAGTCTTTCAGACCGCCCGGGAAATGCAGCGTGGCGCGTTCCGGCGTGTCGTCGCCGGCGGCGATGAGCTCCGCCGGACAGGTCCAGCGGATTTCGACGCCGGAGAACAGATAGGCCTTCGACCGCGTCATGCGATAGAGGCGGGCGGGCTGCAGCCGGGCGCCGTCGCCGAAGATCTGCGCGTCCGGAAGGAACCGCACCTTCGTGCCCCGCCGATTATGGACGGGCCCGACCTCCTCCAGCGCGCCGAGCGGCAGGCCGCGCGCGAAAGACTGTCGGTAGAGCCGCTGATTGCGCGCGACCTCGACGTCCAGCCGCTCCGAAAGCGCGTTCACCACCGAGACGCCGACGCCGTGCAGGCCGCCGCTCGTCTCGTAGACCTTGGAGTCGAACTTACCCCCCGAGTGCAGGGTGGTCATGATCACTTCGAGCGCGGACTTCTCCGGGAACTTCGGGTGCGGGTCGATCGGCACGCCGCGGCCATTGTCCGTGACGGTGACCGATCCGTCGGTCCCGACGTCAACGGCGATGAAGGTGGCGTGGCCTGCGACGGCCTCGTCCATCGCATTGTCGATCACCTCTGCGAACAGGTGGTGCAGCGCCTTCTCGTCGGTGCCGCCGATATACATGCCCGGCCGGCGTCGCACCGGTTCGAGCCCTTCGAGCACCTCGATGTCGGCAGCCGTATAGCTCGCCTCGGCCGGCGCTGCGGCTCGGGGCAGGGGGCGCGCGGCCTCCCGCGCTCCGGGACGGCGCGGCGCTTCGGGGGCCGCTCCGGCAAAAAGGTCGTTCGTTTTGGCCATTCGCTCTGATCGCTGATTCGCTTCGACACGCGAGCGACAACATTCTTGCATATGCGAAGTGACGTCGTCTCCCCGCGGGGCGGAGACGCCGCGCGTCGCGCGTTTATCGCCGCGTCAGGAACCATGCATGTCTGCAGCCGTCAGCGCTCGCGCACGAGTTCTCCGCTTCTTCATGCGGCACGCGGTCAAGACCCGCATGCACGCCAAGCCTGATCTGGACCGCATCCGGCGCTCCATGGAGCTGGTGGCGCGGTTTGCGCCGGACCGGCCGGCGGGCGTCGCCGTGAGGAGCGCCGCGCTTGCCGGCGTCCCGGTCGAGTGGAACGCGCCCTCAGGTCTCGTGACGGACCGGCGGATTCTGTATCTCCACGGCGGCGGCTTTGTCTCGGGCTCTCCGCGCACGCACCGCGGCATCGCGGGACGGATCGCGCGTGGAGCCGCAGCGCGCGTCGCGGTGATCGACTACCGGCTTGCTCCTGAACATCCGTTTCCGGCCGGACTCGACGACGCGGCCGCCGCCTATCGCGCGCTGCTGGACCAGGGCGTCTCGCCGCGCCGGCTCGCGATCGTGGGCGATTCCGCAGGGGGCAATCTTGTCTTCGCGCTGTTGCTGAAGCTGAAGGCCGAAGGCGTCGCGATGCCGTCTGCGGCGGTCGCGATGTCGCCCTTTGTGGACATGACCGGCAGCGGCGAAAGCCTGAGGGCGAACGCCGCGCTCGACCCGCTGCTGCATGTCGAGGGGCTTCCGGCCGTCGTCGAGGCCTACGCCCCGCACTGCGATCCTAAGAACCCTCTGCTGTCGCCGTTGTTCGGAGATCTCGGCGGACTGCCGGCCTGCCTGATCCAATGCGGTAGCGACGAAATCCTGCGCGACGACGCGGTTCGGATGCAGCGGGCGCTGCAGGCCGCAGGCGTGCCGGTTGAACTCGAAATCTGGAGCGAGATGCCGCATGTCTGGCAGGCCTTTGCGCGCCTCATTCCGGAAGCCCGCACGGCCCTCGATCGGATCTGTCGATTCCTGCGCGAGCGACTGCCGGATGAAAGCGCGGCTCAGCGCGCGGCCTGAGGGCAGGGGCGGCGAGCTACTCCCTCGCCCGCTGCTCCAGTTCCTTTGCGCGGTTCCACAGCGAGTCCATCTCGTCGAGATCACTCTCTGCCGGCGTTTTTCCAATCTCCGCAAGCTGTTGCTCAATGGAGCGGAACCGTCGTTCGAATTTTGAGTTCGACCGCCGCACGGCCGCCTCGGGATCGACCCCGGCGTGCCGCGCGAGGTTGGCGACGGCGCAGAGCAGATCGCCGATCTCGTCCTCCATGGCGTCCCGGTCGCCTGACGCGACCGCTTCAGCGACCTCGTCAGCCTCCTCGCGCACCTTGCCTATCACCAGCGCGACGTCATCCCAGTCAAAGCCGACCGTGGCGGCTTTCTCCTGAAGCTTCACGGCGCGGGTCAGGCCGGGCAGGGTGGCCGCGATCCCGTCGAGCAGGCTGGCATGGACGTCGTCGCGCCCGCCCCTCGCAGCGGCCTTCTCCGCCTTCTCCTGAGCCTTGATGGCGCTCCAGAGCCGCGCGACCGCTTCCGGCGCCAGGTCGCGGGCCTCGCCGAAGACGTGCGGATGCCGGCGGATCAGCTTGCGCGTGACGCCTTCGACGACGTCCCCGAACCCGAAGGCGCCGCGCTCCTCGGCCATGCGCGCGTGGTAGACGACCTGCAGCAGCAGGTCGCCCAACTCCTCCTTCAGATCCAGAAGATCGCCGCGCTGGATCGCGTCCGCGACCTCATAGGCTTCCTCCACGGTGTAGGGAGCGATCGTCTGGAAGGTCTGCTCGAGATCCCACGGACAACCCGTCCCGGGCGTGCGCAGCGCGGCCATGATTTCGATGAGGCGGGCGATGTCACTGGACGGCGTCATGAGGGACTCCGGGCAAGCGCTCGGGCGTGCCGACGGCTGCGGAAAGGGTCAGAGAGAGGACGGCGGCACAGCGACCAACGGCACGCCGGCGCAGCTCTCCATGAATCGCATAAGATATATTATGGAACTTTCCTGAACGTCTGGGTGGGGCTTCGAGCGCCTCGGGCTCGTGATCCACGGATCTCCGACGAAGCTTCCGGGAGCGGTCAGCTCACGACACGGCTTCGCGGTCGCTGGGTTCAGCGGCGACCGTCGCGCTCTCGATGATCATGCCGTCGAAGGCCACGTCGACTGACGGCGGCAGGCTCGCCTTGAGCGTTGCGTAGTCCAGGTCGGTGTGCAGGTTGGTGAGGACGGCGCGGCGCGGCTTCAGCCGCTCGATCCAGCCAAGCGCGTCGCTGACTGAGAAATGGCTCGGATGCGGCGTATGCCGAAGCGCGTCGACGATCCAGACGTCCAGGCCCTCCAGATAGGCCTCCGCCCATTGCGGAATCTCGTTGACGTCTGGCGTGTAAGCCACGTCTCCAAAACGGAAACCAAGCGCTCGCTCGCGGCCATGGACCAGCGCGATCGGCAGCGCCTCGAGCTCGCCGCCGGGGCCGTTGATGCTCGCCGGCCGGCCGATATGCAGACGGCGCTCGTTCAGGATCGGCGGGTAATCGCTGCCGGGCGGCGTGGCGAAGACGTAGCCGAAGCGGCTGTTCAGAAAGCCCGACATCTGTTCGTCGCACCAGATGTCGACGCGCCCGCGGGCATGGATGGCGAGCGGCCTGAGGTCGTCAATGCCATGCGTATGGTCGGCGTGCTCATGGGTGTAGAGCACGCCGTCAACGCGCTCGACCCGGGCGTCGATCAGCTGCTCGCGCAGGTCCGCGCCGGTGTCCACGACGGCGCGCGTGACGCCGCTCGGTCCCAGGCGCTCAACCATGATCGAGCAGCGCCTGCGCCGGTTCCGCGGCTCATTCGGGTCGCAGGCGCCCCAGCCGCTGGCGACGCGCGGGACGCCGCCGGAGGAGCCGCAGCCGAGGATCGTGACGCGCAGCCTCACGCGGCCGCCGAGTCGGTCGAGATCACTAGAGCGTTCCTGTCTGTCTCGTTGAAAAGACGGAAGAAATTGTCGGTCGTGATGCGCCGCGTCTCTTCTTCGCTCCAGCCTCGCGTCGCGGCCAGCACAGCGGCGGTTCGGGCGGTGTAAGCCGGTTCGTTACGCTTGCCGCGAAATGGATCGGGGGCGAGGTACGGCGCGTCGGTCTCGACGAGCAGCCTGTCGGCCGGGACCTCCGCGGCGATGGCGCGGAGCTCGTCGGACTTCTTGAACGTCAGGATCCCGGAGAACGACACGTAGAGACCGAGCGCCACGCCACGCCGCGCAAGCTCCGCGCCGGACGAAAAGCAGTGCAGGACGGCCGGGAAAGCCCCCTTCCCCGCTTCGTCCTCCAGAACCTCGATCATGCGCTCGTCGGCCGCCCGTGAGTGGATCACCAGCGGCAGCCCTGTCTCACGCGCCGCCGCAATGTGGACGCGAAAGCCCTGCTCCTGCGCTTCCGGGGGGCTGGTGTCGTAATGGAAGTCCAGACCGGCTTCGCCGAAACCAACGATCTTGGGGTGTCGGGCCAGCCGGATCAGGTCATCTGCGGTGACGTCGAGTTCTTCATGCGCGTTTTGCGGATGCGTGCCGACGGTGCCGAAGACGTTCGGATAGCGCTCGACGAGCGCAAGGATACGGTCGAACTGCCGAACGCGCGTCGAGATCGTGACCATCAAGCCGACGCCGGCGTCGGCCGCGCGGGCGACCACGGCGTCGCGCTCGGGAGCGAAATCCTCGAAGTCGAGATGGCAGTGGCTGTCGACCAACGCGGTCATGACGCCGCCTCCGCCGGAGCCTCGACATAGCGCGGGAAGACCGCCTGCGGCGCCGGCAGCGCGGCGCCCGCAGCCAGCCGGCCGCCTTCTCCAAGCGAGGCGGATGCGCGAGTCTCGGGCGGAACGCCGAGCAGGTCGAGCAGCTTTGCGGCCGACTCTGGCATAAAGGGCTGCGCCAGGATCGCGACCTGCCGCACCACTTCAAGGGTGACGTAGAGCACCGTCGCCATCCGCTCCGGGTCCGTCTTCTTCAGCGCCCAGGGCTCCTGGCCGGCGAAATAGCGGTTGGCGTCCGCCACGACGGCCCAGATGGTCGCCAACGCATTGTGCAGCGCGAGGTCGTCGAAGGCTGCGCGCACTTTGCCGCGGAGCGCGTCCGCCGCCGAGAGCAGGGTCTGGTCCGCCTCGGCGAAGGCGCCGGGCGAGGGCGCCCTGCCCTCGCAGTTCCGCGCCACCATGGAGAGCGAACGCTGCGCGAGATTGCCGAGGTCGTTGGCGAGGTCTGCGTTGATGCGGCCGACGATCGCATCGTGGCTGTAGCTGCCGTCCTGGCCGAACGGCACTTCACGGAGCAGGAAGTAGCGGACCTGATCCGCGCCATAGCCGTCCGCCAGCGCGAAGGGGTCGACCACATTGCCGACCGACTTCGACATCTTCTCCCCGCGATTGTAGAGGAAGCCATGCGCGAACACGCGCTTAGGCAGCGGCAGGCCGGCCGACATCAGGAACGCAGGCCAGAACACCGTGTGGAAGCGGATGATGTCCTTGCCGATGACGTGCAGATTGGCCGGCCAGTAGCGCTCGAAGCTCGCCATATCGTCCGGAAAGCCGCAGCCCGTGATGTAGTTCGTGAGCGCGTCGACCCAGACATACATGACATGCTTGGGGTCGTCCGGAACCGGCACGCCCCAGTTGAAGGTGGTGCGGCTGATCGACAGGTCCGAAAGACCCCTTTTGACGAAGGCGAGCACCTCGTTGCGCCGCGCCTCCGGCCCGACGAAGCCGGGCTGCTCCTCGTAGAGCTTGAGAAGCCTCTCCTGGTAGGCGGAGAGGCGAAAGAAGTAGCTCTCCTCGACCACCCACTCCACCGGCGCGCCGGTCGGCGCCTTGCGGCCGCCGTCCTCGCCGAGAACGGTTTCGCTCTCGTCGAAATAGGCTTCGTCCCGGACGGAGTACCAGCCCTCATACTTGCCGAGATAGATGTCGCCGGCCGCAGCCATGCGCCTCCAGAGCTCCTGGCTCGCAGCATAATGGTCGCGATCGGTCGTGCGGATAAAGCGGTCGAAGGAGACGCCATAGCGCTCGTCCATCTCGCGGAACCGCCTCGCGTTGCGCGTGGCCCACTCAAGCGGCGTCACGCCTTCCCGCGCTGCGGTCTGGGCCATCTTGAGCCCATGCTCGTCGGTGCCCGTCAGGAAGCGCACGTCGCGGCCGTCGAGACGGTGGAAGCGGGCGATCGCGTCGGTCGCGACCGCCTCGTAGAGGTGGCCGATATGCGGCGCGCCGTTCGGGTAGGCGATGGCGGTGGTGACGTAGAAAGGCGGTTTGGCGTCCGACATTCCGGGCTCGGGTCTCGCCGGGCCGCCGTCAGCGGCGCGCGAGGCCGGCGAGCTCGGTCAGCGTCTCTAGGACGAAGGGCCGCCGGTCGAGATTGAACACCTCGATTTCGTGGGCCGAACGGGCGGTTTTCTCCCACAGCTCCGCAAAGCGCGCAAGGCGCGGTTCCCGCAGTGCGGCGCCGGCGGCCACGCGGGCGTGCAGCCAGTCGCCCAACAGCGTGACGAACAGCGCAAAGCGCGCCTCAGCGCCCCGGCGCGCGACGTCCTCCGCGAGGGCGTGAGCCGCCCTCACGTCCACGGCTGGAAGATGATCCAGCAGGCCTGTCACCATGTTGCGGAGCGCGGCGCCGTCGCTTGCAAGGAGAGACAGGGCGCGCGCCACGCTGCCCTCCGAAAGCTCGGCGGCTGTCGCGAGCGCTTCAGGCTCGTGCTCCTCGACGATTTCGGGCAGGCCGCTCAGCACTTCCAGCGTCTCCGCCTGGCGCAGCGGCGACAGCCGCAAGGAGCGGCAGCGTGAGCGCACCGGCGCCGGCAGCGCGCGCGGGGCCGCGCTGAGGAGCAGGAACAGAGCGCGCGGCGGCGGCTCCTCCAGCGCCTTGAGAAGCGCGTTTGCGGCCGCGCCGTTCATATCGTCCGCCGTGTCGACCACACAGACGCGCCAGCCCCCCTCGCCTGCGGTCGACCCAAAGAAGGAGCCCGCCCGGCGCACGTCGTCGACCCGTATCTCGGCGAAGAACGTCTTTCGGTCCGCGTTCCACCCGCGCCGCAGCACCAAAAGATCCGGGTGGGACAGCCGCGCCAGCCTGCGCGCCGCCGGGTGATCCTCTGAGACGGCCAAGTCCTGCGCAGCCTGGACAGCGGCATCGGCCGGATCGGGATGAGCCAGGACGAAACGCGCCAGCCTGTAGGCCAGCGTCGCCTTGCCGACGCCCTCCGGCCCCGAGATCAGCCAGGCGTGGTGCATCCGGTCCGAGCGGTATGCGGAAAGCAGCGCATGCTCGGCCGCGGCATGACCCACCAGGCGAAGCGTCTCCCGCGGCGGAGGACAGCCTTCGCGCCGGTCGGATTCCGGGATGCCGTCCGAGGCGATGCTCATGCCGGCGCCCTAGCGGCGGCCAGATCGAACCGGCGCGTGACGATGTCCCAGACGCGCGTCTCGACCTCCTCCTCGGGACCAGTCGCGTCGACCAGGACGCAGCGCTGCGGCTCATGTCGGCAAATGTCGATGAAGGCCCGCCTCAGCCGGTCGTGGAACGCAGCGCCCTCGGCCTCGAACCGGTCGCGTTGCGCCCCCTCCCCGGCGCGCGCCTCGGCGCGTCCGAGCCCGAGCTCCGCGGGAGCGTCCAGTATCAGCGTCAGATCCGGCAAGCAGTCGCCTGCGGCGACGCGTTCGAGCGCTGAGATCACGCTTGAGTCGATTTCGCCCAGCGCGCCCTGATACGCACGCGTCGAATCGATGAAGCGGTCGCACAGCACCCAGGCGCCCTGTTCGAGCGCCGGTCGGATCACGCGCTCCACGTGATCGGCTCGGGCCGACGCGAGCAGCACGGTCTCCGCCATCGGGCCGAACGGCTTCGCCCGGCCCGACAGAAGCACCTCGCGCAAATGCTCGGCGCGCGTCGACCCGCCGGGCTCGCGCGTGGTCAGGACATCCTGGCCGGACGCTCTGAGCCGCACCGCCAAGCGGCGCATCTGGGTCGATTTCCCGACCCCTTCCCCGCCCTCGAAAGTGACGAAGCGACCCATCAGATCCGGGCGATGATCTTGTCGAACCAGCCGCTCACGAGTTCGAGCGCGCCGTCGAAGGCGCGTCGGCTCATATCGCCTGCCGGCACGTCCTCCGCGGCGACGAGGGCGGTCTCGATCGTCAACGTGTCTCCCCGCCAGATTTTGAGCGTGCCGATCCGTGCGCCTTTCGCGATCGGCGCCATGACTGGCCCGTCATAGTTAACCCGCGCCACGATGCGCGTCTGGTCGCCTTTCGGGGTGAGCAGCTCGACGGCGCGACTGGCGACGAGCGGCACATACAGGGCCGCGCCGCCGAACACCCTGGCCTCCGCGATCTGTTCGTCAGCCGGGAACAACTCGCGCTGCTCGAAGGCGGTGAACCCCCAATCAAGCAGTTTACGCGCCTCCTGGGCACGGTCTTTGGCGGACTCGAGCCCGTTCAGCACGACGATCAGGCGCCGGCCGTCCCGCTCCACCGAACCGACCAACCCATAGCCGGAGTCCTGCGTGTATCCCGTCTTCAGCCCATCCGCGCCCTGATAGTCGGCGAGCAGCGGGTTGCGGTTGCGCTGCGTGATCTTGTTCCAGGTGAACTCAGGCTCAGCAAAGATCCGGTATTGATCCGGATAGGTCTCGATGATGTGCAGCGCCAGGCGCGCGATGTCGCGCGCCGTCATCTTCTGCTCTGGGTCGGGAAACCCCGTGGCGTTGCGGAAGGTCGAGTGCGTGAGGCCGAGCTCCCGGGCGCGACGGTTCATCATCTCGGCGAAGGCAGGCTCTGAGCCTGCAAGCGCCACCGCCAGCGTGATCGCCGCGTCGCCGCCGGACTGGACGATCATTCCTCGCAACAGATCAGGCAGAGGGACTTCGGAATTGAGCTTGGCGAACATCGTCGAGCCGCGAGAGGGCGCGCCGCCGCGCCGCCACGCGTCCTCGGTGATCTTGAAGCTGTCCTCGGGCTTCAGGCGTCCTTCCTGGATCGCCTTGAAGACGAGTTCGAGCGTCATGAGCGTGGCCATGCTGGCCGGAGCCGCGGGCAAGTCCGCCTGTCGGGCGAACAGGGTCGATCCCGCGCCGACGTCGTAGAGATAGGCGATGGGCGCGGCGGTGGGCCCGACAGCCCCCGCAGCGAAAGCCGCGTGCGGAAGGATGGCCGCCAGAGCGATGAGGCCGAGGAGCCGCGCGCGGCAGGCTGCGCCGATGGAAAGAAACCCGATCATCGCTACGCCACGCCTCTTCTCAGGCGCAGAGGATAGGACGCGTCAGGTCAGCGCACAATCGGGGATGCAGTTCAGAGTTAGCGGAAGGAAGCGTATGCGCTGGCGAGGCCGGGTTGCGGAGCCTCGGCCGCGGAAGCGAACGCAGCCGATCCGAAACTGTCGAAGGTCGCGGCGATCCGGGAAGCCACCTGGCCGTTCGCGACCGGTTCAGCCGCCGGCTCAGGCGCCGGCTCGGCGCCGAGCGTCTTGCGCAGATCAGGCGCGGAACTCGCGAGCACCGGCTCCGCCGGACGCACGACGCGCTTAGCCGACGCCACTTTCGTCGGCGTGGGGGAAGAAGTCTGCGGCTCGGCTGTCGCGATCGCCGCCGGAGCCGCGACCGGTTTGGGCGCAGCGGCGACATGGGTCGCCGCGAGCGTAACGGCCGCCGCCGACTCCGCCGGCGCCGGCGCAGCCTTCTCCGCCGACGCATAGGCGACGGGCGCAGGGACCGGAGCCGTCGCGGCCGGCGCCGGCGCGGCGCTCGCCACCAGCGTCTCCGCCGGCTGGCGCACCTCGGCGGCGAGTTCAGAGTCGCTCACAGGCTTGAGCGACGCCACCTGCACGCCCTCCGGAGCGCGGGGACGGCCGAACTCCTGGTAAGTCGCAAGGAGTTTCTCGTCGTCGCGGCCAGAGAGAGGCGCCAGCCCGATATAGTCGAGCTTGACGTTGCCGACCCCGTCGCCGCGGAAACCAAGCACGTCCGCCGCGCGGCGCGAGACGTCGATCATACGGCCCTTATGATATGGCCCACGATCGTTCACCCGCACCACGATGGAACGGCCGTTCTTGACGTTCGTGACCCGCACGTAGGACGGCAGCGGCAGGTTCGGGTGAGCCGCCGTGAAGCCTTTGAGATCGAACGTCTCGCCATTGGCGGTCCGCCGCCCCTGGAAGGCCGATCCGTACCAGGAAGCCAGCCCCACTTGCGGCCGCTTCCGAGGCGTCGCCGCTTTTTCGGCCAAAATGTAACGTTTTGCGCCTGGGGCGCGCGCCGCGTTGGCTGCGGCTGCGACCTGCTCGGATGAAGCTTCGGTGGCCAGCGCGGTGGGCTGGACCGAGGCGGCCACGGTCCGGTTCTGAGCGGAGCAGCCGGCGAGGAGCCCTGCTACCGCCACGAGCCCCGCTGCGGAAGAAAGAGAAAGACGCTTTGTCGAACAGGTATGTGAACTTGCGGGAAAGCCATGACGCTTCGTGTGAAGTCGTGCCGCCGCACCGTTCATGCCATTCTTCCCCGTTCGACGCGGGGGAGATTGCACGCGCCGAGCCTGTGCATCAAGCCCGCGCGACAAAGCCACAGCCCGAGCGGGCCGGGGCGGCTCCCCCGAATCACGACCGCGCGTGTGTCCGCGCCGTCACGTTCCATTGACAAAATGGTCGCGCAATTGCGGCGGCAATGCGGCGTGACAAGAAAGCCTCAACCACGTTCCTTAACCGGTCATGAGAAGGTTACGGAAAATCCGCAGCACGAAGCCGCGGGCGCGGCGGCTTGCGGCTCGCTTCATGGAAACGCTAAATGTCCGCGGCGCTTCGGCGACTGCGGAAGGGTGGCCGAGCGGTTTAAGGCAGCGGTCTTGAAAACCGCCGTGCGGGCAACCGTACCGTGGGTTCGAATCCCACCCCTTCCGCCAGAACTCCGGCCGGGTCGCCGGGACGGTCGTGTAGCGGCCCCTTTGCGACGATGCCAGAAGCAGTCGTTCGCGACGACTAAAGGGCTGCGCTTCAGAAGAACACGAACCGGTCGGACGCCTCAGCCGGCTCCATCGGCCGGGGGCCTCTCAGCGCCCGACTCCTCCTCGAGATAGCGTTCCACATAGGCTTCGCGAATGACCGTCAGTCCCAAAGCGGCCATCGGCGTGGCGAGCGCGAGCCCCAGCACGCCGAAGAGCACGCCCATGAGCAACTGCATCGAGATGATGAGCGCCGGCGGGAGCGAGACCCGCTCCTGCTGGAGCAGCGGCGTTATCACGTAGCTCTCGAGGGTCTGCACCGCGACGTAAACCCCGACGACCAGCAGGACCGTGGTCAGCCCGTCCGAGAGCGCCAGGAGGACGGCCAGCACGGCTGCGATGATGGGGCCGATGTTAGGGATGAAAGCGAGAAGCGCCGCGATCAGCCCGAGAACGGGCGCGAGCGGCACCCCGACCAGCCACAGTCCCATCCAAGTCAGCACCCCGACGACCGCCATCGCCATGAGTTGCGCAATGAGCCAGTTCTTCAGAGTGTCGGTCGACTTGCGGAGCATCTCCTCTCCCGTTGGCCGCAGCGACGGGGAAAGGAGGCTGAGGACACCCCGTCGGTAGGCGCCGGGATTGAGCGCCACGTAGAGCCCGACGAAGAGCATGATGACGAAATTGCCGAGCGCTCCGAAGGTGGTGGTGACCGCAGTAGCGGCCGCCCCTTCGCCGCCGTTCGACAGCAGGGCACTGGGCGTCACCCGCCGGAGGAATTCCTCGCCCCACGCATACTCCTCCAGGCGCTCGCGGAGCGACTCGATGGCCGAGGGGATCTCCTCAGTCAGCCTGTCGAACTGCTCCGCGACGGCCGGCGCGAAGGCCAGGCCCGCGCCGACGAGTACCAGGACGATCAGGAGGGCGAACAGCGCGATGCCCCAGCCGCGCTCCAGCCCGAGCCGATTGGCCAGCCAGTCTCCTCCGCCGCCGAAGAAGATTCCGAAGAGCAACCCCGCGAAAATGATCAGGAGGACATCCGGGGCGAAGACCAGCATCAGCGACAGCATCGCGAGGAGAAGGGCCAGCGACATCGTCCGGCGCTTCGGCGGAACGAGCCTGACGGTTTCCGGGCTACTCCCTTGCCGCGTCACGCCACCGTCTCCTTCTGCCGGATGCGGACCTTGTCGATGACGCGACCGTCAATCCGGACGACTTCAAACTGGTAATCGCCCGCCGCGAGACTCTGTCCCTCGCTGGCGAGATGCCCGAGCTTCCACAGGATGTACCCCGCCAACGTCGAGTAGCAGTCGGTCGCATCGGCCAGGTTGGCCTGGATCAGGTTTGAGGCGCGACGGATGTCGATCCGGCCGTCGACCAGCCAGGAACCGTCCTCCCGCCGCTCGGCCATCACGTCGTCCTCGTTCTCGTCCGCGAAATTGCTCGCGATCGCCTGGAGGATGTCGGTCGGCGTGGCGATCCCCTCGATGGAGCCGTCCACCACGGCCGCCATCTGCAGCGGCGACTGGCGAAGTTGGTGCATCAGCCGCAGCACGCTTGCGTTCTCGTGCATTACAAGGGGCTGGCGGAGCGAGCGTTCCAGGTCGATCCGGCCGGTCTCCAGCATGTCGCGCATCAGGTCCTTCGCCAGCGCCACGCGTGATGCCGCCACCCGGGTGTCCTCGGAGTAGCGGCATGGCGCAGGAATATCTGCGGTAATGCGCCGACAGGCCCGGTGGGCGTCAGTCTGAAGCCGATCCCGCGATCAGAAGTTCCTCTGCCGCCACTTGTGGGCTGCAACACCGTTGGTTGACGTCATTGGCGGGCGTTGGGACGCTCCGACTTGGTGCCGAGAAGGTTCGACGTCAGGCCCATCCCTTCCGCCACTTTTGCTCCCGAAGTTTGCCTTTGCTTCCCAAGCTTTCGGCGGCGGCGGAGCGTCTGTGCAGCAATGCTTCCGGGTGTACGAAGCGAGGACCGCCTGACGACAGGCGACCGGTGATGAACGAAAAAGCCCGAGCGCATCAGCGCCCGGGCTCTTCATTTCAAGTAGGCCAGAAGCTTACCAGCCGAACTTGTAGGCGACGCCGGCCATCACGCGATGCTCGTCATAGTCGGCGCGACCGCGGCCGCCGCCGGCGCGGAACGTGTCCTTGCCGTAGTCGGCGTAACGGTAGTCGGCCCGGACCGAGACATTGTCGGTCGCGGCGTACTCGAGACCGCCGCCGACCGTCCAGCCGACCGCCGTTTTGCTGTCCTTGCCGAAGCCCGCGACGCGAACCTTGCGATCCGCATAGGCGAGACCGCCGGCGCCGTAGACCAGGAAGTGGTCGAACGCGTAGCCGACGCGGGCGCGGGTCGCGCCGTTCCAGCGGGTCTTGGCCTTCACGCCGCCCGACTTGTCGTCAATGTCCGCATAGTTGAGGTCGGTCTCGAGACCCACGACGACCGGCGAGTTGTCGAACTGGTAGTTGTAGCCCGCGTAGCCGCCGAGGACGAAGCCCTTCGGCTTGACGCCCGGAATGTTGGTGTCGCCCCAGCTGTAACCGCCCTGGACGCCGACATAGGGACCGGTCCAGCTGAAGGACGGCACCACCGGAGCGGCCACTGCGGGAGCGGGTTCATAAGCAGGAAGATCGGCCGCGAACGCAGCCGACGCGAAGGTCAGCGCCGCCACAGAGGCCGCGCCGAGAACGATATTGCGGATCATCTTTTACCCAATCACCAGTTTGAACGCGAACCCCCGACGGCGGCGCGCGGTGATGGCTAAATGACCTCCTCATGCGCCGTTGTCGACAGCCGTTCTGGTCTTCTCTGCAAGGTGATGATTTTCAGCAACTGATCTCCCGCGAATGCCTCGGGATTGCGACATTTACTTGCCGCAGAGCCGCCTCTTCGCCGCCACATATTCCGACGAAAGCCGCCGCACAAGTGAATCGACTGGCGGCGCATCGGCGATCGCCCCAAGGCCCTGCCCTGCTCCCCAGATGTCACGCCAGGCTTTGGCGGAGGTCGCGAAGTCCATGCGGCTCTTGTCGGCGCTTGCCAGATGCTCCGGATCGAGGCCGGCCGCGGCGATCGAGCTCTTCAGATAATTGCCGGCGACGCCGGTGACGTACGGCGTGTAGACAATGTCCGCGGCGGCGCCGTCGATCAGCATCTGCTTGTAGCGAGGATCCGCGTCCGCTTCGGCCGTGGCGATGAAACGGGTGCCGATATAGGCGAGGTCTGCGCCGAGCGCCTGCGCGGCGAGAATCGCAGCCCCGCTCGCGATGGCGCCCGAGAGAGCGATCGGCCCGTCATAGAAGGCGCGGACCTCCTGGAGCAGCGCGAACGGGCTCAATGCGCCGGCGTGCCCGCCTGCGCCGGCGCAGACCAGGATCAGACCGTCCACGCCCGCCGCGAGCGCCTTCTCGGCATGCCGGACCGAGATCACGTCATGCAGCACGATCCCGCCCCAGCCGTGAACCGCCGCCACCACCTCGTCCGGCGGCCTGAGCGACGTGATGACGATCGGCGCGCGATGCGCCTCGCAAACCCGCATGTCGTCCGCCAGTCGGGCGTTGGACGCGTGGACGATCTGGTTGACCGCGTAGGGGGCGACCGGCAGCTCAGGATTGGCCGCGGCGAATTCGGAAAGCTCTCGCTCGATCCGCGTAAGCCAGGAATCAAGCATTTGGGCCGGGCGCGCGTTCAGCGCCGGGAATGCGCCGACCACGCCGGCTTTGCATTGCGCGATCACGAGGTCCGGCCCGGACACGATGAACATCGGCGCGCCGATCACGGGCAGCGCGAGCCGGTCCTGGAGAATCTCGGGCAGCGGCATGGCCGGATGCGGCCCGCTTACTCGGCCGCGATCACGGGCTCCGTTCGTCTGGCCGCCCGTGCGGCGCGGAGCTTCTCGAAGTCTTCGCCGGCGTGGTGCGAAGAGCGCGTGAGCGGGCTGGCGGAGACCATCAGGAAACCCTTGGCGTAGGCGATCGTCTCATAGGAGGCGAATTCGTCGGGCGGAACGAAGCGCTCGACCCGGTGGTGGCGTCGCGTGGGCTGGAGGTATTGGCCGATCGTGAGGAAATCGACGTCGGCCGAACGCAGGTCGTCCATCAGCTGAAGCACCTCGTTCCGCTCCTCACCGAGCCCGACCATGATGCCGGATTTGGTAAAGATCGTCGGGTCGAGCTCCTTGGCGCGCTGGAGCAGCCGGAGCGAATGGAAGTAGCGAGCGCCGGGGCGGACCGTCAGGTAAAGCGACGGCACGCATTCCAGATTGTGGTTGAACACATCCGGGCGCGCCTCGACCACGATCTCGAGCGCCCCCGCCTTCCGCAGGAAATCAGGGGTCAGCACCTCGACGGTCGTTCCGGGGCTCGCCGACCGGATCGCTGCGATGACCTCGGCGAAAAGGCGCGCGCCACCGTCCGGAAGGTCGTCGCGGTCGACCGAGGTGATCACGACATGGTGGAGACCGAGTTTCGCCACGGCGTCAGCGACCCGATGGGGCTCTGCCGCATCGACCGCCTCCGGCATCCCGGTCCGCACGTTGCAGAACGCACAGGCGCGCGTGCAGGTGTCGCCCAGGATCATGAAGGTGGCGTGCTTCTTCGACCAGCACTCGCCGATGTTCGGGCAGCCCGCCTCCTCGCACACCGTGACGAGCTTGTTCGCCCGCACCACGTCCTGCGTCTCGCGGTAGATCGGTGAGGTCGGCGCGCGAACCCTGATCCAGTCGGGCTTACGCAGCGCCTCGCTTTCCGGGCGGTTGGCCTTTTCCGGGTGGCGGGGGCGCGGGGCGCTGTTGGTGCGGTCGAGCACCGTGACCATGGCTCGCTGCGTGTCCTGCTCGCCGCCCACGGCGGCAAAGAAAAGGGGAGAGCCGGCGTTCGCCCGCTCTCCCCTGAACCTAAGCCATCATGAGGGCGCCGTCGATGCGCCCGGCGGCGCGACGACGCGCGCCAGACCTCCGTAAAACGCCGGTCAGGCGGTCCGTCCGCGAACCATCCGCCAGATCCAGATCAACAGGCACGCCCCGATGACGGCGATCACGGACTGCCAGATCCAGCCCTCAGGCGGGATGACGCCGAGCATCTTGAGGATGGCGTTCAGCACCAGCGCGCCCACGATGCCGAGGATGATGTTCATCATCACCCCCATGTCGGATTTCATGATCTGTTCCGCGATCCATCCGGCGATGCCGCCGAGAATGATCGCCATAATCCAGCCGACGCCTTCCATGAAGCAGACTCCCCTGCATGTTCCACCGCAACAAAACCGGGTTGAGGCGGGAGGGTTCCGCTCCGTCGCAGAAAAACGCGTGTCTCAGGTGTGAATCACGCGGCCATAGGCGTCCAGGACGCTCTCATGCATCATCTCCGAGAGCGTCGGGTGCGGGAACACTGCATGCATCAGCTCTTCTTCCGTCGTCTCCAGGTTCATGGCGATGACGAAGCCCTGGATGAGCTCGGTGACCTCTGCGCCGACCATGTGGGCCCCCAGCAGTTCGCCCGTCTCGGCGTCGAAGATCGTCTTGACCAGGCCTTCGGGCTCACCGAGCGCGATCGCCTTGCCGTTGCCGTTGAACGGGAACCGGCCGACCTTGATCTTGCGTCCTTTTTCCTTGGCGCTCTTTTCGGTCAATCCCACCGAGGCGACCTGCGGGTTGCAGTAGGTGCATCCAGGAATCCTGCCTTTGTCCATCGGATGGACCGGCAGCCCCTTGATGCCCTCGACGCAGATGACGCCCTCATGCTCGGCCTTGTGAGCGAGCATCGGCGGCCCTGCGACGTCGCCGATGGCGAAGATCCCCTGTACGCTGGTGCGGCCGACCCCGTCGGTCACGATGATCCCGCGCTCGGTCTTCACGCCGAGCGCCTCTAGGCCGAGATTCTCGATGTTGCCGATCACGCCGACGGCCGAGATTACGCGGTCCACTTTTATGGCTTCGGACTTCCCATCGGGCAGTTCGACCGTCGCGGTCACGTCGTTCTTGCCCTTGTCGAGCTTTGCGACCTTTGCGCCCGTGAGAATGCGGATGCCCTGCTTCTCAAAGCGCTTGCGCGCGTGGGCGGCGATTTCCTCGTCCTCGACTGGCAGGATCTGAGGCAGCACCTCGACGACCGTCACCTCCGCGCCCATGGTGCGGTAGAAGCTGGCGAACTCGATCCCGATCGCGCCGGAGCCGATCACTAGCAGCGATTTCGGCATGACTTCCGGAACCATGGCCTCGAAATAGGTCCAGACGAGCTTCCCGTCGGGCTCGAGACCCGGCAAAGCGCGTGGCCGGGCGCCGGTCGACACGATGATGTTCTTCGCCTGATAGGCCCCCTCCCCGAGCGCGCCCTTCGGCGCCGGCGCCGGCGGGCCCTGCACGGATTTCTTCGGCGGGACGACCCGGACCTCGCCGGGCTTCACGATCGTCGCCTCGCCCCAGATGACGTCGATCTTGTTCTTCTTCATCAGGAAGCCGACGCCGCCATTGAGCTGGGCGGAGACGCCGCGCGAACGCTTGACGACGGCGGCCATGTCGAAGCCGATCTTTTCCGCGGTCAGCCCGTAGGCGTCGGGGTGCTGGAAGTAGTGATAGATCTCCGCCGAGCGCAGCAGCGCCTTCGTCGGGATGCAGCCCCAGTTCAGGCAAATGCCGCCCAGATGCTCGCGCTCCACCACCGCCGTCCGCAGGCCGAGCTGGGCCGAGCGGATGGCGGCCACATAGCCGCCCGGCCCGCCGCCGATGATGAGCACGTCATAGGGTTCAGCCATGGCTTCGCGCCGCCTGTCGATTCTCTGCGAGAAGCCCTGCAGGGCTTCTCCGGTTGACCAGAATGCGCGCCGCGTCGGCGACGCAGGACTCGAAGATCCTGAGATCGGTCAGCGGCAGCGTCGGCCCTGACGCGCCGCGGACGAACACCCCGCCCGAGCAGCGAACCGCCTCCGACAGCATCAGGTTCTCAGGCAGACCGAAATCCTCGACCGCCAGTCCGTCGGTGTGGAACGGTCGCTCGGAGCCGGCCGCCTCTGACCGGTTCTGCAAGACTCTGTCGCGCAGGACGCGGGGATCGTTCGAATAGGCGAAGACCGGCTTCCCTAAGCCGAAGGCGACGCCGACCTCGAACGCCACGCCGATGTCTCCGCTCGGGCCGCGAAACGGCGTGAGATTGGCGACAACGAGGTCGCACGCTTCGACCATCCGCAGGTTTCCGGTGAATAGCGAGGCGGGGGACGGCGATCGTCCCGGCGTGAGGTCGTTCTCGTAAGGGTCTAGCCCTTCGAACCCATAGCGCCGGCAGATCGCCTTCTTCCGCGCCGCCAAGGCCGACGGGTCCGGCAGGAAGACCTCTGGCCCGGCGAGATAGGCCTTCATCATCACACGTACTGCGCGACGCCGTGGCCGAAGGACCAGTTCTCCTTCTTCACCTCAACGAGGTTGATGACGACGTTGTTCGGCTTCACGCCCGCGCTCCTCTCGAACCGCTCGGCGATGTTGCGGTAAAGCGCCTGCTTCATCTCGGTCGAGCGACCTTCGTTCGCGGTGATCTGCACGATCACCAGATCGTCGTCATGGGCGACGTCGAGATAGCTCGCGGCGTACACGAACTCGGATTTGTCATGCTCGTGGATCACCACGAACTTGTCGTTCTCCGGCACGTTGAAGGCTTCCCGCAGAGCCTCGTAGACGCTCTCCGCCATGGCGCGCTTGTGCGCCTCGTTGCGGCCTTTGAGGAGCGAGATGCGTACCAGAGGCATTGGTTTTCCTTGCCGTGAGGATCTGCGATGCGGCGCCGTTTCTTCTCCTCACAAGGAAGAGACGATCGACTCACGCCAGCATCGCGATCGGCTTTTCGATCAGTTTCTTGATTTCGGCCACCAGGGTCGCGCCGAGCGCGCCATCGACCGCGCGGTGGTCGCAGGACAGCGTGATGCTCATCACGGTCGCGACCTTGATCTCGGAGCCCACCACCACGGCGCGCTTCTCGCCAGCGCCCACCGCCAGAATGGTCGAGTGGGGCGGATTGATCACCGCCGTGAAATCCTTGACGCCGTACATGCCGAGATTGGACACCGCCGTCGTGCCGCCCTGATACTCCTCCGGCTTCAGCTTCCGGTCGCGGGCTCGCGCCGTGAGGTCCTTCATCTCCTTCGCGATCGTCGACAGCGTCTTGGTCTCGACCGCGCGGATGATCGGCGTGATCAGGCCGTTGTTCGGCAGCGCGACCGCAACGCCGACATCTGCGTGCTTGTGGCGCAGCATCGCGCCTTCCGTCCAGGTGACATTGGCGTCCGGCACCCGCGAGAGGGCGACGCCGAGCGCCTTCACCACGATGTCGTTGACCGAGACCTTCCAGGCCGGCTTGCCGTCCTTCTCGGGCGCGGCGGCGTTGACCTGCTCGCGAAGCGCCAGCAGGTCGTCGATCCGGCAGTCCACCGTGACGTAGAACTGCGGCACGGTCTGGCGCGCCTCCGTCATGCGGCGCGCGATCGTCTTGCGCATGCCGTCATGCGGGACTTCTTCGTAGGAGCCCTCCGGGAACAGCTTGCGGATCGCTTCGTCGGAGGCAGGCGTCGGGCCCGGGGCGCTCCCGCGGGCTTCCTGTGCAGGCGCGGCCTTGCCCCCGCCGGTGGCTTTCGCCTCCTCGACGTCGGCCTTGATGATGCGGCCATGCGGTCCGGAGCCGGACAGCGCCTTCAGGTCGAGGCCCGCTTCCTTCGCGAGCCGCCGTGCGAGCGGCGACGCGAAGACGCGCTCGCCCTTGTCTTGGCCGTTCGCGACCGGGCTCGAGGGCTTGCCGGCCGTCGGCTCCGTCTTCGGCGCCTCGCCATGCGTTGCCTCCGAGGGCCGAGGCTTCGCCGGCTTCGGCTCTTCCGTCTTTGCTGGCGACGTTGGGGCTTTGGCCTGAGGCGCCGGCGCCTCGTCCAGCGCGCTGTCGTCTTCGCCCTTGCCGAGCAGGATCGCGATCGGCTCGTTCACGGCCACGTCCGAGGCGCCTTCGGGCACGACGATCTTGCCGATCCGGCCCTCGTCGACCGCCTCGACCTCCATCGTCGCCTTGTCGGTTTCGATCTCTGCGATCACGTCGCCCGACCTGACCTCGTCGCCCTCCTTCACGAGCCACTTGGCGAGGTTGCCCTTCTCCATGGTCGGCGAGAGAGCGGGCATCAGGATGTTGGTGGGCATCGGGCGTCAGGCCTCTGCGGAAGGCGTCTGTGGCGGCTGCGGCTCGTCGAACGGAAACAGCGCGTCGAGCGGAAAGCCTACGGCGTCAAACGGCGCGACTCGAACTTCTTCGCCCGGCTCGAAGGTGGCGAGCAGGAGCCACTTCCCGGCGGCGTTGGCGAACGCTTCGAGGACTCGGGCCCGGGGATCGAGAAGCCAAAGGTGTCCGACGCCAGCGTTAGCGTAGATCCGCCGCTTCGGACCGCGGTCCAGTCGCTCGGTCGAAGGCGAGACGATCTCGCAGACCCAGTCGGGAGCGATATCGATGAAGGCAGTCGACGGCTCTGTGGGCAGCCTCTCCCGCCGCCAACCGGCGATATCCGGCACAACGACGTGAGGGCCAAGATGAAGTTCCGGTTCTGGGATGAAGATCCAGCCGCCCGGACCATTCTCTCCAATATCGAACGGTCCCCCCAGCTTCGTGCCCAAACGGCCCGCGGCTGCGCCGTGGCGCGGCGATGGCCGCGGATGCGTCTCCAGCACGCCATCGACGATCTCCGCCACGAGATGCGACGGAACCGCTTCGAGGTCGGCGTAGGTGGCGCGGCACAGGGCCGGATCAGCGGTCATTCCTTGATCCTACTGGATCGCGCTTGTGGTTCGAGGTCGGAGCCTTCGTCCCATTCGGCGTCGAGCGCCGACCTGATCTTCGACAACGCCTCGCGCTGTGAACCGAAACCCTCAGTCTCGTAGACGCGAGCGACGTGCCGGGCGATATCGGTCAGCAGCACGCCCCAGACGGCCGGATCGTCGAAGCCGCGCTGCAGCGACACGTGCAGCCCGTTGTCGACGATCCACGCGCGCAGAACTTCGGTCGCGGACTCGGACTGAAGCGCCGAGAATGGGACGGCGAGTTCCTTCGGCTCCGCGGTCATGACCGATAGCAGACCGCTTTCGCGGCCTCGACTACCTCAGCCACGCTCGGCAGCGCGAGTTTTTCGAGGTTCGCCGCATAGGGCATCGGCACGTCCTTGCCGGAGATCCGCGTCACCGGCGCGTCGAGCCAATCGAAGGCGTGCTCCATGATCCTGGCCGCCACCTCGGCGCCGACGCCCGACTGCGCCCACCCCTCCTCGACTGTCACGCAGCGTCCGGTCTTCTTGACCGACTCGATGATCGTATCGGTGTCCATCGGCCGCAGCGTCCGCAGGTCGATGACTTCCGCCTCAATGCCTTGCTTGGCGAGTTCCTCGGCCGCCTTCAGCGCGTAGGTCATCCCGATGGACCACGCGACGATCGTCACGTCCTTGCCCGGACGGGCTACCTTCGCCTTGCCGAGCGGCACGACGTAGTCGTCGAGCTTCGGCACCGGGAAGGACTGGCCGTACAGAATCTCGTTCTCGAGGAAGACGACAGGGTTTTCGTTGCGGATCGCGGCCTTGAGCAGCCCCTTGAAGTCGGCGGCCGTATAGGGGGCGACCACGATCAGGCCCGGCACGCTCGAATACCAGGCCGAGTAATCCTGACTGTGCTGGGCGGCGACGCGCGCCGCGGCTCCGTTAGGCCCGCGGAACACGATCGAGCAGCTCATCTGGCCGCCCGACATGTAATTCGTCTTGGCGGCCGAGTTGATGATCTGGTCCATCGCCTGCATGGCGAAGTTGAACGTCATGAACTCGACGATCGGCTTCAGGCCGGCGAGCGCGGCGCCGACGCCGACCCCCGCAAAGCCGTGCTCCGTGATCGGCGTGTCGATCACCCGTTCGGCGCCGAACTCGTCCAGAAGGCCTTGGCTGACCTTGTAGGCTCCCTGGTATTCGGCGACCTCTTCGCCCATCAGGAAGACGCGGTCATCCGCCCGCATCTCTTCGGCCATCGCGTCGCGCAGCGCCTCACGGACAGTGATGGTCGCCATCTCCGTCCCCTCGGGAACGTCAGGCTCCGGCGCAGCCTCGGGCTGGGGCGGTTCGGCGGCCGCCGAACCGGTCGCCTTCGCCTCCTGCGGCGGCTGCTTGCCGCCGGCCTCGTCCTTCGCGGCGCCCTCTTCGGCGGATTTCGCGGCCGCCTCGCCGCCGGAGGTGGGCTCGTCAGCGGGAGGCGCGGCGTCCGCCTTCTGCTGCTTCTCGCCCGATCCCGCCTGCTTCGCGCCGCCGTCCAGCGCGCTGGCGTCTTCGTCCTCGCCCAGCAGCAGCGCGATCGGCGTGTTGACCTTTACGTCCTCGGCGCCTTCGTCGATCAGAATTTTGCCGAGCGTGCCTTCATCGACCGCCTCGACCTCCATCGTGGCCTTGTCGGTTTCGATCTCGGCGATCACGTCGCCGGACTTCACCGCGTCGCCCTCCTTCTTCAACCATTTGGCGAGCTTGCCCGCCTCCATGGTCGGCGACAGCGCCGGCATGAGGACTTCGATCGGCATCGGGGCGCGTCTCTCTTTCTTTCAAGTCTTCTTTTCATCGGCCGCCCCCCGCGGGCGCGGCCTGCCGGTCAGCGCAGGACGTCGGTCCAGAGCTCGGACGGATCGGGTTCGGGGTCGGAACTCGCGAACTCCGCGGCGGCGTTCACGATGTCCCGCACCTCCTTGTCGACGGCTTTGAGCTCATCCTCGGTCGCCTGGCCGCTCTCGATCAGCCGCTTGCGGATCTGCTCGATGGGATCGTGCGTCTCCCGCATCTTCTGGACCTCCTCCTTGGACCGGTACTTCGCCGGGTCCGACATGGAGTGGCCGCGGTAGCGGTAGGTCACCATCTCGAGGATATAGGGGCCGTTGCCCTCGCGCGCGTGTTTCACGGCCCGGTCGCCCGCGGCCTTCACCGCGCGCACGTCCATGCCGTCGACCTGCTCGCCCGGGATGTCGAAGCTCGCGCCGCGATGGGACAGGTTGGTCGTCGACGAGGCGCGCTCGACCGAGGTGCCCATGCCGTATTTGTTGTTCTCGATGACGTAGACGACCGGCAGCTTCCAGAGCTTCGCCATGTTGAAGCTCTCGTAGACCTGGCCCTGATTGGTCGCGCCGTCGCCAAAATAGGCGAGCGTCACCTTGCCATTCTTGCGATATTTGTTGGCGAAGGCGAGCCCGGTGCCAAGCGACACCTGCGCGGCGACGATGCCGTGACCGCCATAAAACTGCTTCTCCACGCTGAACATGTGCATGGAGCCGCCCTTGCCCTTCGAGTAGCCGCCGCGGCGGCCCGTGAGCTCCGCCATGACACCCTTCGGGTCCATCTCGCAGGCGAGCATGTGACCGTGATCGCGATAGCCGGTGATCACCTGGTCGCCCGGCGTCAGCGCCATCTGCATCCCGATCACGACGGCTTCCTGGCCGATATAGAGATGGCAGAAGCCGCCGATCAGACCCATGCCGTAGAGCTGGCCGGCCTTCTCCTCGAAGCGACGGATCAGCAGCATCTCTCGATGCGCGTGCAGCTCCTGCTCCTTCGAGAACGGCGCTACGCCGGCGGCGTCGCCGCTGCTTTTTGACTTCGCCGACTTGGTCGGCGTCGCGGACTTTGGGGCCGGCGACGCGCTGGCGCGCTTCGACGGCTGCTTCTTGGCGGCTGTGGCTGCCATCCGGGTCCCTGGCTTTTTCCTCTTATTTTCTGAGGAAGCTAGCGCGCGGGCACGACGAAGGCGAGACGCGTCCGCGCGAGCGGCTTCCGCTCCCGATCAGACAGATGATCGACGAAAGTAGCAAGGGGGCAGGCGGAATTCGCCGGATCAGATCAGTGCGGGCGGATCACGCGATCGTCCGGCCGCAGCCAGCCGAGGTCCGCACGCGCCCGTTCGTCCAGCAGGTCCGGATCAAGCCGGTCGGTGCTGAGCAGGTCGATCCGATGCTCGATTGCGGCGCGGTCGGCCTTCACCGCATCGAGCTCCGCCGTAAGTTGCTGCACCTCGATCTCGGTCGATCGGCTCGCGATCAACCCGTGCGCGCCGGCATAGGCCTGTTGGCCGAAATAGCTGACCGCGCCTGCGGCGACGATCCACAGGGTGAGCTGTGCGGCGGCCATGCGCCAACGGGTGCGGACGATCATGCCGCGAGAATAGCCTGTCATGGTTTCCGATCCGTTACGCGGCGCGTCTCAGTCTGTCGCGGAGCCGCGACGCCAGACGCCCGAGGGCGGCCCTGCGGCCGGTCAGCGGTTCGCCTTCGGCGCCGGGCGTCAGTGAGACGGAGGGTTCGCCCTCGTCCTCAAGCCTGAGCCCGGCCCGGATCACGCGGTCGTCGTCCAGGCCGCGGACGATGAGCGTCGCGGGTCCGAACTCGGCCACGTCGCCGAGCGCGGGCCGGCTCTCGAATCGGCTCGCGAAGAAATCCGCCACCGTCCGGTCGCGCTCCTCGGGAGGAACCTGGAGGCCGTAGAGCTCCGCGAGGGTGGCGAGCGCGGCGTCTCCCCTAAGCGGGAATTCGCCGAGCGCCGGCCGCGCGCGGCCGGCCTCGGTCGACGCGAACAGCCCGTCAAGCTCCGCGACCCGCTCGGGCGCGGCGAGAAAGTAGCCGTAATCGCCTGGCTTCAGACTCCCCGCCTCAGCTGGATCGAGAATCTCGTTCGCCCGAACGACCATGATGGGCCGCGCCCAGCGGGGGATCGAGTCACGCGCGAGGATGGGGCAGTTCGGCGTCACGGCGTAGCCGACCATCTCCTGCGCCAACTGCCCGGGGAGATCGATCTCGACCCTGTTGACGGCGCGCGGCGTCTGGCGAACCGCAAGGTTCAGGCGGCGCGCGAGCGGCGTGATCGTCCAGCCTTGAACGACCAGCGAGATGATGACGACCACAAACGAGACGTTGAAGTAGACCTGCGCGTTCGGAACCTGCGCGAGCGTCGGGATCGCCGCCAGGAAGATCGAGACGGCGCCACGCAGGCCGACCCAGCCGACGAAGGTGATCTCCTTCCGGGAGAAGCCGAACGGCGCCAGGCACGCGGCGACGGCCACCGGGCGGCCGATGAAGATCAGCACCACCGCGATCGCCACCGCGGACGGCACCGCTGGCAGCAGCTGCGACGGCGTCACCAGCATTCCGAGCACGATGAACATGACGATCTGGCAGAGCCAGGTCACCGTGTCATGAAAAGCGATGATGCTCGGCAGCGCGCGCACCTGGCGATTTCCGACCACGATGCCCGCGAGATAGACCGCGAGGAACCCGGAGCCGTGCAGCACCGCGGCGAGCGAGAACAGCGCGACGGCGCTCGCCACCACAAACAGCGGATGAAGGCCTGACGGAAGCTCCACCTTGTTCAGCACGAAGGCGAGCGCAAAGCCGCCCGCGACGCCCGCGGCCGCGCCAATCACCGCCTCCTGGAGAAAATGGCCGAAGATCGACAGACCGCCCTCGCCGCCTCCCGCCGAGACCAGCCCGACCAGCATCACGGTGAGAAAGACCGCGATGGGATCGTTGGTGCTGGACTCGATCTCCAGCGTCGCGTTGACGCGCCGCTGCAGCTGAAGACCGCTGGACCGGATCAGGAAGAACACGGCCGCGGCGTCGGTGGAGGCCACAGTGGCGCCGACCAGCAGTCCTTCGAGCCAGGTGAGGTTGAGCATCCAGGCTGCGAAAGAGCCCACGACTCCGGCCGTAAGCACGACCCCGAGGGTGGCCAGCATCACGGCTGGCGCGACGGCGCCCGAAATATGTGAAAGGCGCGTGCGGAGGCCGCCATCGAACAGGATGATCGCGAGCGCGAGCGAGCCGATCAGATAGGTCAGCCGGTAGTTGTCGAACGCGACGCCGCCGGGGCCGTCCTGACCCGTCAGCATTCCGATAACGAGGAACACAAGGAGCAGCGGGGCGCCGAAGCGGGAGGCGACCAGCGAGGACAGGATACCGACCAGCATCAGCGCGGAGCCGAACAGCAAAATCGCGTTGACGACGGTGATGTTGTCCATGTCCCCCGACATAGCTCGCGGCGCGACGCGTCGGGCGTCTGCGCGCCGCAGACGTCGTCCGAGCGCCGAAGCCTCAGATGGAAGACGGAAATTTCACCGACGATTGCTGCGAGATCAAGGCGGTGACGCGCTCCGCGCCGGCTTTTGAGCCGCCAGCCTTCACGCCTTGGGGAAATCGAGCCCCATCTCGCGGTAGCGCTCCGGATCGTCGGCCCAGTTCTCCCTCACCTTGACGAACAGGAACAGGTGAGCCTCGGCCTCGATGATCTCGGAGATCTCCTTCCGCGCCTCGGTCGAGATCTGCTTCACGGTTTGGCCGCCCTTGCCGATCACGATGCGCTTCTGGGTTTCGCGCTCGACATAGATCGTCTGTTCGATCCGCACGGAGCCGTCCTTGCGCGTCTCCCACTTCTCGGTCTCGACCGTGGAGGCGTAGGGCAGTTCGTCGTGCAGCCGGGCGAACAGCTTCTCTCGGGTGATCTCGGCGGCGAGAACGCGCAGCGGAAGGTCCGAGACGTCGTCGGCCGGATAGAGCCAGGGACCGGCAGGCATCTCGTCCGCCAGATAGGCCACCACGTCGCGCACGCCGTCGCCGGTCAGCGCCGAGATCATGAAGACCCGGTCGAAGCCGACGCGCGCCGTCGCCTCCTGGGCGACCGCAAGCAGAGACTCGCGGCGCACCGTGTCGATCTTGTTGAGCAGCAGAATCTTGCGGCGCGGGGCCTCGGCGAGCTTGTCCAGGATGGCGATGTTGGCTTCGTCGAGCCCCTTTCGCGCGTCGATCAGCAGCGCGATCACGTCGGCGTCGGTCGCGCCGCTCCATGCCGTGCTGACCATCGCGCGATCGAGCCGCCGCTTCGGCGGGAAGATGCCCGGGGTGTCGACGAACACGATCTGGGCGCCGTTCTCGATCACCAGGCCGCGCACCAGCGCTCGCGTCGTCTGAACCTTGTGGCTGACGATCGAGACCTTGGTCCCGACCAGCTGGTTCACCAGGGTGGACTTGCCGGCATTCGGCGCTCCGACCAGGGCGACAAAGCCGCAACGCGTCTGGCCTTCCTCTCCCTGCGGGTTCTGATCGTCACTCATTCGGCCTTCCTCGCCAGCTTGCCTTCCTTGACGAGCAGCGCCCGTGCGGCGGCCTGTTCGGCGATCCGCTTCGACGGACCCTCGCCCTCCGCCTCCGAGAGCCCCTCGACAGCCACCGCGACGCGGAACTGCGGGTTGTGGTCGGGACCGGAGCGTTCGATCTCCCGGTAACAGGGCGTCGCCAATCCTCGTCCCTGCACCCACTCCTGCAGCTCCGTCTTCGGGTCGCGAAGCGGACGCCGAGGGGCCAGCATGCGGGGTCGCCAGAACCGGTCGACCAGCGCAGCCGCCGGCGCGTACCCGCCGTCGAGGTGGACGGCGCCGATGACAGCTTCGCAGACGTCGGACAGGATGGCGATCTTCTTGCGGCCGCCGGAACTCGCCTCGCCCTGCCCGAGGCGGATGTGCGGCGCGAGGTTCATCGCCTCGGCGACTTCGGCGCACGCCTCCGCCCGCACGAGCTCCGCCAGCCGCCGCGAGAGTTCGCCTTCGTCGGCTTTCGGAAACTCGGCGATCAACATTCCCGAGATGGCGAGGCCGAGCACCCGATCGCCGAGGAACTCGAGCCTTTGGTAGCTGCCGAGCCGCCCCTCCGACGATTTGGCCGCGCTGATATGGGTCAGCGCGCGTTCGAGGAGCGTCGGGTCGGCGAAGACGTGTCCGAGACGCGCTTCGAGCTCCTGGCGCGCCACCGCCGCCCGCTTCATTCGAGCAGCGTTCCGATCCGCGACCAGCGCACGCTCCACGGCCATTTCCAGAAGGCCCAGGCGTGCTCGCCCCGTTCGACCGAGAAGAACAGGATTTCGGCGCGGCCGACCAGGTTCTCGGCCGGCACATAGCCGACCGCGGACTGCACGCGGCTGTCGGTCGAGTTGTCGCGGTTGTCGCCCATCATGAACAGGTGCCCGGGCGGAACTTCATAGACCGGCGTGTTGTCCAGGAAGCCGTTGGGGTCCATGTCGAGGACCTCGTAGGACACGCCATTGTCGAGCGTCTCGCGGTATCGCGGGATGTGGCGGGCCGCCCCGCCCTCGCCTTCTATGTAGTCCTCCGGCAGCCGCACCTTTGGAACCGGCTTGCCGTTGATGTTGAGCACGCCGTCGATCATCTGGATCCGATCGCCAGGCAGGCCGATCACGCGCTTTATGTAGTCGGTCCAGCCGTCCTGCGGCACCCACACCTTGAAGACGGCCACGTCGCCACGCTTGGGAAGCGCGCCGAACACCCGTCCCGAGAAGATCGGCGGGCTGAACGGCAGCGAGTGATGGCTGTAGCCGTAGGCGAACTTGTTCACGAACAGGTAGTCGCCGACGAGAAGCGTGTCCTCCATCGATCCCGACGGGATGTTGAAGGGCTGGAAGATCAACGTCCTGATCACGACCGCGATCAGCAGCGCCTGCGCGCAGATCTTGACGATTTCGGCGAAGCCGCCCTCGGCGGCCTGCTTCTTTTCAGTCGTCACGCTCATCGCCGTCCTGTTCGAAGCGCGCGCCGTCCCGCGGCGCGATGGCGTGATAGACCCCGCCGCGCTGAGTGGCAATCAAGGCCCGCGGCGGCGCCTCTCACAGTCTCGGGGTCGCGCTGATGACGACGACGGCGGCTGCGAGCGGCTCCTCGTCGGTAAGGGTGAGATCGATGCGCGCCTCATAGCCCGGCGGCGTCATCTTCTCGAGGTGCTCTCTGGCGCCGCCGGTCAGCGCGAGCGTGGGGCGGCCGGACGGCAGATTGACCACGCCCATATCGCGCCAGAACGTGCCGTTGCGAAAACCGGTCCCGAGCGCCTTGGCGCAGGCTTCCTTGGCCGCGAAGCGTTTCGCGAGCGTGGCGGCCGGCGCGCCCTTAGCGAAAGCGCGCTTCCGCTCGACGTCCGTGAACACCCTCTGCAGAAAACGGTCGCCGAACCGCTCGAGCGTCCGCTCGATGCGGCGGACGTCACAGAGGTCGTTTCCGATCCCGAGTATCATGCCGCCGCCTTCCGCCTGCCGCGCGCGATGGCGGCCTTCATGGTCCGAATGGTCTCCGGCAGCCCCACCGCCAGCGCCTGGCCAATAAGAAAATGGCCGATGTTTAGTTCGGCGATTTCGGCCAAGCCCGCGATCGTCTCGGCGCTCGCATAGTCGAGGCCGTGACCGGCATGGACCTCGAGCCCCAGCTGTGCGGCGCGCGCCGCGCCGCTGGCTAGCCGGTCGAATTCCAGCGCCGCACGAGCGGCGTCGCCGGCGGCCAGCGCCTCGCACCAGGAGCCGGTATGGAGCTCGACGATCGCCGCCCCCAGGCTCGCCGAGGCCTCCAGAGCCGCGGCCTCAGGTTCGACGAATAACGACACCCGCACCCCGGCGCCGCCAAGCCGCTCCACCACGGGAGCGAGCTGGGCGCGCTGTCCGACAACGTCGAGGCCGCCTTCGGTCGTCCGCTCCTGGCGCTTCTCCGGGACGAGGCAGGCTGCGTTCGGCTTCACCCTGAGCGCGATCGCGAGCATTTCTGTGGTTGCGGCCATTTCGAGGTTCAGCGGGCGGTCGATCTCCGCGCGAATGCGCTCGATGTCGACGTCCCGGATGTGTCGGCGATCCTCCCGCAGGTGCGCCGTGATCCCGTCGGCACCCGCGTCCGCGGCGAGCCGCGCCAGCCGCACCGGATCCGGATGCGCGCCGCCGCGGGCGTTCCGCACGGTCGCCACATGATCGATGTTGACCCCGAGTCTCACCTGACCAGCCATGATGTCCTTTCGGTCCCGAGCGACGCTCAACCGTTGACCCGTTCGACATCGCTGACGACCGGAGCCTGCCTGAGATCGGAGATGATGGCGCCCAGATGCTTTGCGTCGAAGACGCCAAGGTCGAACCGGATCTCATGGAAGTCGGGCGAACGCGAGAGCATCCTGACGTCGTCGATATTGGCTTCGTAATTGCTGATGATGCCCGAGATCAGCGCCAGCGACCCCGGCTCGTTGATCGAGGTGACCTTGATGCGGACCGGAAAACGCTCGCGCTTCGCGAAGTCGACGTCCCACCGAACGTCGAGCCAGCGTTCCGGCTGATCGTCGAACGCCTTCAGCGCCGGCGACTGGATCGGATAGATCGTGATCCCCTGCCCCGGATCCAGAATCCCGACGATGCGATCGCCCGGAACCGCGCCCCCGTCAGGCGCGAACCGCACCGGCAGGTCGCCGCGCAGTCCGCGGATCGGCAGCGAGGGCAAGGTTCCGTCGCCCGGCTCGCCCCCAGGCGCCTTGAAGCGCAGGGCGCCTGCGTGATCGAGGCCGAACCAGCCGCTTTCGGGCGCGACCACGCCATGGGACGTCTGGGACCGGTCGTCCTTGACGTCGGGATGGACGGCCCGCACCACGTCGATCGAGTGCATCTCGCCGCGTCCGACGGCGGCGAGCACGTCCTCGACCGAATTGCGCGCGAGCCGGTGCAGAAACGCCTTCAGGCGGTCCTCGGAAAACGTCTTTCCGGCGCGCTCGAAGGCGCGCTGCACGATCTGCCGCCCAAGCCCGGCATATTGCGCCCGCACCGCCGACCGGGTCGCGCGGCGGATCGCGGAACGCGCCTTGCCGGTGACGACGATCGATTCCCAGGCGGCCGGCGGCACCTGCGCCTCGGAACGGATGATCTCCACCTCATCGCCATTGTTCAGCGGCGTGACGAGGGATTCGCTGCGGCCATTCACCTTGCAGCCGACGCACTCATTGCCGACGTTGGTGTGCACCGCATAGGCGAAGTCGATCGGCGTCGCGCCGCGCGGCAGCGCGATCAGGCGGCCCTTCGGGGTGAAGCAGAACACCTGATCGTTGAACAGCTCGAGCTTGGTGTGCTCGAGGAATTCCTCAGGATTGTCGCCCTCGGCGAGCAGTTCCACGGTTCGGCGGAGCCAGCCATAGGCGCGGCTTTCGCGCGCGAAACCGTCGGGCTCGGCTGTCGGTCCGTCTTTGTAAAGCGCATGCGCGGCGATGCCGTATTCCGCCAGCCGCTGCATCGCCTCGGTTCGAATCTGCAGTTCGACGCGCTGGTGCCCCGGCCCCACGATTGTGGTGTGGATCGAGCGGTAGTCGTTCGCCTTCGGCGTCGAGATGTAATCCTTGAACCGCCCCGGCACCGTTGGCCAGCCAGAGTGCAGCGCGCCAAGCGCGCGGTAGCAGTCCGGCACGTCCCCGACCACGACGCGGAACCCGAAAATGTCGGAAAGCTGCTCGAACGCGACCGACTTGCGCTCCATCTTCCGCCAGATCGAATACGGCTTCTTGGAACGTCCGCTGATTTTCGCCTTGATGCCGAGGGCCTCGAACCGGGCCTCGAACTCCTGCTGGATACCGGCGATGGCGTCGAGGTTGCGCTCAGCCAGCCGGTTCAGACGGCCGAGGATGGTCTCGTAGGCGTCCGGAAAGAGCGTCCGGAAACAGATGTCCTCGAGCTCTTCGCGCAGCCCCTGCATGCCCATGCGGGCGGCGAGTGGCGCGTAGATGTCGAGCGTCTCCTGGGCGATCCGGGCGCGCTTCTCGGGCGGCACGAAATGCAGCGTGCGCAGATTGTGCAGCCGGTCGGCGAGCTTGACGAGCAGGACACGCACATCGGCCGCGATCGCCAGCAGGAGCCGCCGCAGATTCTCCGCCTGGGCGGCTTCCTTGGTGACCAGATCGAGCCGCTTGAGCTTGGTCAATCCCTCGACGAGCTCGCCGATCTGGGGGCCGAACAGCGCGTCGATCTCGTCTCGAGTGGCGTCGGTGTCCTCGATCGTGTCGTGCAGCAGCGCCGCCACGATGGTGGCGTCGTCGAGCCTGAGATCCGTGAGGATCGCGGCGACCTCGAGCGGATGGGAGAAGTACGGATCGCCGGAGGCGCGGGTTTGCGCGCCGTGCGCCTTCATGGCGTAGACGTAGGCGCGGTTCAGGAGCGCCTCGTCGGCGTTTGGATTGTACGCCTTGACGCGCTCGACGAGCTCGTATTGCCGCATCATGGGGCGAGGGCCGCCGAAAGTGACGTCGCGCGACGCGCGCGGACGCCCGGAATATCGTGGCCGCCGCCGCAGCGCACAAGAATTCTGGGCCGAGATACAAAAACGCCGCGCGCGGAGATCCGCGGCGGCGCTTCAGAATGGTCGCTGAGAAGCCGGGACTTACTCCTCGTCTTCGGTCTCCGCCGGCGGGACGAGCCCCTCGAGGCCGCGCAGCAGATCCTCTTCGGTCATACGATCGAATGCGATGTTGCCGTCGTCGGCGGGCTGCCCGGCGGTGCCGGCGAGCGCCGGAACCACTTCCGCCTCTGGCTCGTCCACCTCGACATATTTCTGCAGCGAATGGATCAGATCCTCGCGCAGATCGTCAGGCGCGACGGTCTCCTCGGCGATCTCGCGCAGCGCGACGACGGGATTCTTGTCGTTGTCGCGATCGATTGTGATCGGCTGACCGGCCGAAATGAGCCGGGCGCGGTGGCCGGCGAGCAGGACCAGATCGAAGCGGTTCTCGACCTTGTCGATGCAATCCTCGACAGTGACGCGGGCCATCGGACCGTCGCTCCTCTCGTTGCCATTTGAAGGGGATGAAGGCGGTCTTTACCGCGCGGCCGTTCCCATGGCAAGGACCATGCGGCTGTGCGCGCTTCGCCCGGGTCCCGCCCCGGGGCGGCAAGGCGAGGCGGCGCGCTTCCTCAGGACCTCACGAAAGACCGTTTCTCACATGTTCTATTCCGATGAGCGTCTCGGCCTTTTCATCGACGGCGCCAACCTCTACGCGACAGCCCGCGGCGTCGGCTTCGACATCGATTTTCGTCGGCTGCTGCGCGAGTTCCAGGGCCGCGGGTATCTGATCCGCGCCTACTACTACACGGCGCTGGCGGAGGACCTCGAGGTCTCGACGATCCGTCCGCTGATCGATTGGCTCGACTACAACGGCTATACGGTCGTGACCAAGCCCACCAAGGAGTTCACGGACTCCCAGGGGCGGCGGAAGGTGAAGGGCAATCTCGACATAGAGCTCGCCATCGATGCGCTCGAGCTCGCCGAGAAACTCGATCACATGGTGCTGTTCTCGGGCGATGGCGACTTCACCCCACTGGTCGCGGCGATGCAGCGGCGCGGCGTGCGGGTGACCGTCGTCTCGACCGTCACGACGCAGCCGGCGATGATCGCCGACGATCTCCGCCGGCGCGCCGACCACTTCCTCGATCTCGCCGACCTCGCCGCAAAAATCGGGCGTGATCCGGCCGAACGCGTGGCGCGCGAGGCCCGCCGCCAGGCCTCGGTCGACACCACGCCTCAGAGCTGACGGGCGGCTCTGGTGCCGCTTGCCGCCGTGGCGGAGCCCCCTGCGCCGCCGCGCGATTGTCCGCTCTGCCCGCGGCTGGCGGCGTTCCGCGACGAACAGCGCGCCGCCTTTCCCGACTGGCACAATGCGCCTGTCCCCTCCTTCGGTCCGGCCGCGCCGCGGCTGCTGGTCGTCGGCCTCGCGCCCGGCCTGCGCGGCGCCAACCGGACAGGCCGGCCCTTCACCGGCGACTACGCGGGCGAGCTGCTCTACGGGACGCTTCTGAAGTTCGGCTTCGCGGCGGGCGAATACGCGGCGCGGCCTGATGACGACCTGCGACTCGTAGGGGCGCGGATCGTCAACGCCGTTCGGTGCGTCCCGCCGCAGAACAAGCCGGAGCCCTCGGAAATCCGCACCTGCCGCACGTTCCTCGAGCCGGAGCTCGAGGCCTTGCCCGAACGCGCGGCGGTGGTGGCGCTCGGCCGGATCGCGCATGACAGCGTCTGCCGCGCCCTGGGGATCAAGCTGAAGGACGCGCCGTTCGGACACGGCGCCGAGCACGCGCTCGGCCGGCATCGCCTCTTCGACAGCTATCACTGCTCCCGGTACAACACGAACACAGGGGTGCTGACGACGGAGATGTTCGAGGCCGTGTTCGCGCGGGTGCGGGACTATTTGGGCCGCCCGACGTCAGCCTGAAGACCCAATCCGCGCCAGTCCGCGAAGGCGCTGCGCCTAGCCTCTATCACGCATGATCCGGGCCTTGTCGCGGTTCCAGGTGCGCTCCTTGTCGGCCTCGCGCTTGTCGTGGAGCTTCTTGCCGCGGGCGAGCGCGATCTCGACTTTGGCGCGGCCGCGGTCGTCGAAATAGATCTTCAGCGGCACGACCGTCATGCCCTCGCGGGTGACGGCGCCGCTCAGCTTGTTGATCTGGTTTCGGTGCAGCAGCAGCTTTCGCGGCCGCTTGGTCTCGTGGTTGAAGCGATTAGCCTGCAGGTACTCGGGGATGTAGGCGTTGTAGAGATACATCTCCCCATTGTACTCGCCGGCGTAGGACTCCCCGATCGTCGCTTTGCCGCCGCGCAGCGACTTCACCTCCGTGCCGACAAGCGCGATGCCGGCCTCGATCGTGTCGCCGATCTCGTAATTGTGGCGGGCCTTGCGGTTGTCCGCGACGATCTTGAAGCGCGGGTTCGGCGCCTTGGCGTTCATGGCCTGATGCCGTTCAGCGGCCCGCGACGGCCCTGACGCTCTGGGCCGTCTCGTCTGCGGAGATCAGCCCGGCGTGCAGCAGCGCGGCGCGCACCTTGGTCCGCGCGGCGTCGCTGCAGGGGACCATCGGAAGACGCATCGTCTCGGAGCACCGGCCGAGCATCGCCAGCGCGACCTTCGCCGGACCGGGATTGGTCTCGCAGAACAGGTCCACATGAAGCGGCATCAGCCGGTCCTGATAGGCGAGCGCGGAGCGGAAGTCGCCGGCGATGCAGGCCTCCTGGAACGCGGCGCACAGACCCGGCGCGACGTTGGAGGCCACCGAGATGCAGCCGTGGCCGCCATGCGCCATGAAGCCGAGCGCGGTGGCGTCCTCGCCGGAGAGCTGGATGAAGTCAGGTCCCATCGCCGCGCGCTGCAGGCTGACGCGCGCGACATTGGCGGTTGCGTCCTTGACGCCGACGATGTTCGGCAGCTCGTAGAGCCGTGTCATGGTCTCGACCGACATATCGACGACCGAGCGACCGGGAATGTTGTAGATCACCACGGGCAGCCCGGTGGCTTCCGCCACCGCGCGGAAGTGCGCGTAGAGACCATCCTGGCTCGGCTTGTTGTAGTACGGGGTGACGATCAGCAGCCCGTCGGCGCCGTCCTTCTCGGCCCGCTGCGCGAGCGAGACGGCCTCCCGGGTGGAGTTGGAGCCGGCTCCCGCGATCACCGGGACGCGGCCCCTCGCCTCCTCCACGCACCAGCGCACCACGTCATTGTGTTCGTCATGCGTCACGGTCGGGCTTTCGCCGGTCGTGCCCATCGGCACCAGGCCATGCGTGCCCTCGGCGATCTGCCAGTCGACCAGCGCGCGGAACGAGGCTTCGTCGAGCGAGCCATCCTCCAGCATGGGCGTGACGAGAGCGGTGATGGAGCCGTGAAAAATCGGGAGGGTCATTGCTGGACGTCGTCTCCGGATCCGCCGCGACGTGAGCGGGTCCGCGATTGAGGGCCGCGACGCCATAAGGTCGTCACGTTACCCCGACTTGTACTCGCGCAAACCCCGAACGGGAAGCCTGCTTGCATTCGCTGCGGCGCAGCAAGCCACGGCGCTTGGGTTAGCTTTTCGTAAAGCCGACCGGGAGAAACTGAGGCGTCAGATTCCTACCCCCCCGCACGAACCCGAACCGAGAGCCATGTCTGCGTTGAACGCCCTCCGATGCGGAGTCGCCGTCCTCAGCTTGCTCGCCGCAGCGCCCAATTCCATCGCGGGCGAGGCCGACGCCGATCCGACGTCGACCGCCACATTGTCCTCCGCCGAGATCGTGGTCGCCTACGACACCACCACCACCGGCGCGATCTCGGCGAGCTCACGCGCGCCGAGCGCAAGCGTCTCGGCAGGCGACGTCGCACAGATCCGCGCGGCTATCACGGCGTTTGAGCGCGGCGACGTCGCCGGGGCGAGAGCCCTGCGCGGAACAATGCGCGATCCCGGGGCGGTCACGCTGCTCGACTGGCTCGGCATCCGCCTGGCGTCCCGCCAGATCGGGTTCTCGCAGATCGACGCGTTCTATCGCGCGCACCGCGACTGGCCGATGGCGAGCTGGGTCCGCCGGCGCGCCGAGGAGGCCCTGTGGCTCGAGAACGTCGCGCCCGCGACCGTCCGGGGCTTCTTCGCGGCCAATGGTCGCCCGGAACGCGCAGAGGGCAAGCTTGCCTTGGCGCGCGCCCTGCTCGCCGCCGGCAACAGCGAGGCCGCCGCCTCGATCTCCCGCGAGGCATGGCGGAACGAAGATCTCGGCGGCGCTCTGGAAGTGCAGGCGCATGCGACATTCTCCAAGTTCTTTACCGCGGCTGATTACCGGGCCCGGGCCGAGAAGCGCTTCCTGGCTGACGAGGTTGACGCCGGGCTTCGGGCGGCCGCCCGCGCGGGCGGCGCGTATCTTGCCGTCGCGAAAGCCCGCGCGGCCGTGATCCGCAAGCTGCCCAGCGCCGCCGCGGCGCTTGCGGCAGTGCCCGGCTCTGCACGCTCCGATCCCGGCTACCTGTTCGCCGTCGCCAAGTTCGAACGGCGCGCCGACCGTCCTCGCGAGGCGGCTGCGGCGCTCGCCAAGGCGCCGCGCGGCGGGGCCGCCCTGATCGATCCCGACGCCTGGTCGGTCGAGCGCCGCGTCGTTGCGCGCGACCTGCTGGACGCCGGCGACGCCCGGGGCGCCTATGCGGTTCTCATCCGCGACGAGCCGCAGTCCGACAGCGACAAGGTCGAGTCGCACATGCTCGCCGGCTTCATCGCGCTGCGCGCTCTGGGCGACGGCAAGACTGCTTACCGCCACTTCTCGGCGGTTCTCGGCGAGGCGACGATCCCCGGCACGGTCTCGCGGGCCTTGTATTGGCAGGGCCGCTCGCTCGAAGCCGTCGGCGACATGCGCGCCGCGCGCGTCGCCTACGAGAAGGCCGCCCGCTACGTCACCAGCTATTATGGCCAGGTCGCACGGGCCCGACTTGGACTACAGGATCTGCCGATCCGCTCGCTCCCGAATCCCACCTCGACGGATCGCGCCACCTTCGGAGCGAGGCTGTCGGTTCGCGCCATCGATCTGCTCTACCGGGCCGATGAGAAGGAACTCGCCTTGCCGCTGGTTGCGGCGCTTGCGAGCGACCTCAAAAGCCCGGGCGAGGTCGTTCTGCTCGGCGCCCTCACCCAGCGCTACAAAGATCCCCGCGCGACGCTGGTCGTCGGCAAGGCGGGCCTCAACAGCGGCTTTGCGGTCGACGCACTGGCCTATCCGACCGGCGGCATTCCGCGCTTTCAGCCGGCGCAAGGCTCGATCGAAACTGCCGTCGTGCACGCGATCGCGCGCCAGGAAAGCTCATTCAATCCGAAGGCGGTGAGCCACGCCAATGCGCGCGGGCTGCTCCAGTTGCTGCCGAGCACCGCAGCCAAGACGGCCCGCAAGGCTGGCGTGGCGTTCGACGCGAAGCGCCTGACGGCCGACGCGGCCTTCAACGCGCAGCTCGGCGCCGCGCATCTCGGCGAGCTCGCCCGCAACTTCGACGACTGCTACCCGATGGTGTTTGCGGCCTACAATGCCGGGCCGAGCCGGGTGACCGAATGGGTCCAGCGCTATGGCGACCCGCGCCGCCCCGACACCGACCCGGTGGACTGGGTCGAGCGCATCCCGTTCGCGGAGACGCGCAATTATGTGCAGCGGGTGATGGAGAACACGCAGATCTATCGGACGCGACTCAACGGCCGCACCGCGCTGCTGATCGACCGCGACCTGGGCCAGCGGCCGGGAGACCGGACCGCCGGCCGCTAGCTCTCAGGCGACCGCGAACAAAAACGGCCCGGCGCATCGCCGGGCCGTTTGCTGTTTCAGAACGCCACCTGTGTGCGGAAGCCGATCACCTTGGCGTCCTTCAGCCGGCGGTTCGGGCGGTCAGGATCGGGATCGCCGCCGCCGGGACGGACGATGTACTGGAAGTAGGGCTGGATGTTCAGCCAGCCGGTCACCTTCGCCTGGTAGGACGCCTCGATCGCGATCTCGGAAGACCGCACCGGCGCGCCGGCGATCCGATCGGCCCGCTGCGCGTCATTGCTGATGTGCGCATAGCCGACCGCGACGCCGAATACGTCGTCAGGACGGCCGGGCGTAAAGCCCTTCGCGTTGAAGCCGCCATCGAAGTAGTAGTCGATCAGGTTGCGGTCGCTCTGCGGTGCGACCACCGCCCGCGCGAAGACCGAAAGGCTCTGCGCCGGACCGGACGGCGTCGGGTTCTTGAGATCGGCCGCCTCCCCTCCGGACTGCCACAGGGTCTGGTCGATCACGCCGTAGAGCGCGTAGTCGCCCTTGTTGCGGATGGGCGCGCCGGCGCGGTCCACTCGACGCAGATCGTCGAAGTGCAGCGAATTGTACCAGGCGCCGACCTTGTAGGTCCCGGGCAGGCCCGAAATCTCGGTCTTGTAGATCGCCTCGCCGATAGCGAACGCCCCGTCATTCACGGGGAAGTCGAGATTGTGCTTGTTGACGTTGTCTCGCCCGGCGGGATCGCCGTTGTAGAGGCCGGCCTGGACGCTGAACGCCTCAGTGAAGGCGTATGACGCGTAGACGCCGGGCGTCGGCACCGGATAGGCCGGACCGCCGCTGTAAAGGTTGGCGCCGTTCAGTCCCGGCCAGCCAAATGTGGAATTCACGAACAGCGCCGCGGTGTCGCTGGTGATGAAGTCGCCGTCGGCGGCGAGCTGGCCGATCTTGAAGACGAGCTTGTCGTCCAGCAGCGTCTGCTTGAGGTAGACCTCGCCGAGCAGGTTCGCGTGCGGGAACTCGATGTTCGAGATGCCCAGCAGATTGCCGGTCTCGTTGGCTGTGATGCCGTGTCCGCGAATGAAATAGGCGCCGGCGTAGAACTCGCCGCCCGTCCAGCCGACCAGCTTCTCGAGGTCGAGCGTCAGGCCGAGCTGGAGGAGGCCCGTAAAGCCTTTGCCCTTCTTCAGTCCGCCGCCGAGGTTGTAGGAGGAGTCCGCGGTTAGATCGACGTCGATCTCGACGCCCGCCTCGCGCAGCTGCGTGCGCGCGCCGCCCCAGTCGCCCGTGAGCTTCTCGCGCTCCACCAGATCGCCCGTCAGTTGCGGCGGCGCGTCCTCGTCCGCAAGCGCTGGCGTCGCCCAGAGCGATCCGTAGCAGAGGATGGACGCGGAAAGTCCAAGCGCCAAGCGGGCGCTGCGTGAAGGTGTCACAAATGGCATCTGTGTTGTCCAGCCGATGCGCGACGTTTCCGACCAAAGCCAGTCACGTCGCTACGGCTCCCCCGACCGGAACCGCCAAGTTCACGCTAGAAGGCAGCGAGTCGCGAAACAACAGCCTCCGGAGGCGCAACCACATCCGCGCTGCGCTTTAGATCTCGCCGTCGCCAATATACAACAATAATATGGGGTTTATATTTATTCTGACTCTAAAGAAGCTTTCGGCTTCTCTCTTGGTGCTGTGCTTCGCAAACGAAAACGGCCCCGCCGAAGCGGGGCCGTTGGATTGTCGTCGCTCTTGGATCAGAAGTCGCGCTGAACGCGGAAGCGACCGATGATTTCGTCCGTGTCGCGGAGGTTGTAGGTCGCCGAACGGTTGGTGACCTTCACGTAGTTCACCTCGGCGCCGATATCGAGCTTCTTCACCGGGCTCCAGATGAGGTTGCCGGTGAGGGTGTAGGCGGCCCAGTCGTTGCCGGCGCTCTTCACGTTGACGTCGATGTAGCTGCCGGTGACGGCCGAACGCCACTTCGGATCCCAGTAGTGCAGCATGCCGAGGTTGAAGGCGTAGGCCTCGGTCTTGCGGATCGTGCCGCCAGGACCAACCTCGAAGTCGACAAGGCGGTTGGCGCGCTCGATGTTCTGGGTGTTGGCGATGCCCTGGACTTCGTCGCCCGAGGTGCCGAAGCCGACATAGGACAGGGCGCCCGACGTGTAGGCCGCCGTGCCCCAGAGGTAGTCGCCCTTGGCGAGGCCCGGGAGGTCGATCTTGGCGCCGATCATGCCGCCGTAGCCCCAGGCGGTGTCACGGTTGGTGAGGAGACCGCCGGCGGCCTGCTCGGTCGTGATGTTGTGCGCAAAGCCCGAGATCTGCGCCTCGCCCCAGCCCTGCTTGACGCGCAGATTGCCGACGATGTCGGGATACTTCTGCTCGTTGTAGTTCGGGGTGATGAAGCCGAGCTGGCCCGGGGCGCCGCCGGCGATGGCGCGGCGCTGGGTGCCGTCTTCGATCGCGATGCTGGCCGAGAAGCCGCCGCCGAACTCCGCCGTGTAACCGATCACGGCGAGCGTGCGGTCCGACAGATAGGGGTTGGCGAAGGTCGGGTAGGGCTTGAAGTCCCAGAAGGAGTCGGAGAGACCGGCGGTCAGGCCGGCGAACTGCACGAAGGCCTTGTCGAACAGCGCGTCGTCGCCGCCGATGTCGCTCTGCGCCACCGCGTTGTTGCCGCCGGACTGACGCTGGAACTGCGCGCGGATGTAGGTGCGCAGCGTGCCGTATTCGGTGTCGGTGCGGGCGTCGAACCACAGGCGGGCGCGGGCGCGGAAGCCGGTGTTGTTGTTCGGCTTGGTGCCGCCGAGGGTCTTGGTGACCTCACCGGCCGAGAAGTCCAAGCGGGCGAAGCCGCCGATCTGGAGGCAGGTGTCGCTGCCCGGGATGTAGAAGAAGCCGGCGCCGTAGGCGTCGCAGACCTTCACGTACTCGACGGGCTCAGCGCCCGGAAGATCGGCGGCCTGCGCCCCCGAAAGCGCGACGAAGGCCGCAGCGGAGCCAAGCGCTAGGCTCTTGACCAGTTTCATTGTTGTCCTCCAACCCCCGAGATCGACAGACTTCAGGCGTCGGCCCTTAGGGCCGAGCGTTGATATCAGAAGACCGCCGACCCCCGACGATCACCCCGCGCCGGTCGAACCGGCGTCGCAAACTGACCATATGCGTGGCGCTGATGTGTGCAAGCGTGATCGCGATTGTGACGGTTCCGTGGGCGGGCTTTGGCCGGAGCTGTGACTGGAATGCCACGTAGATCGCGCCGAGGCGCCTTCTTAGGAAGCGATCAGCCGGCTCTGAGCTATGGGGCGATCTATCGAGCAACGCTCTTCGATGGGTCCTCGGCGCGAATCGAAGGCCGCCTTGACCTCGCCGGACTCGCGTGAGCACGCTCGCCTTGATCCTCTCCAGACCGAGTTTTGCTTGATGCCCACGAGCAATGTCGCCGCGCTCCACCCTGCCGCGACCAACAACCTCGACGCGTTCTGGATGCCGTTCACCGCGAACCGGCAGTTCAAGGACGCGCCACGGATGCTCGTGTCCGCCAAGGACATGCATTACGTGGCCGCCGACGGCCGCAGGATCCTGGACGGCACGGCGGGGCTCTGGTGCGTGAACGCGGGCCATGGCAGGCCGAAGATCGTGGAGGCTGTCCAGCGGCAGGTCGCCGAACTCGACTACGCGCCGGCTTTCCAGATGGGCCACCCGAAGGCGTTCGAGTTCGCAGGCCGCCTCGCCGCCCTTGCGCCGGCGGGGCTTGATCATGTGTTCTTCGCCAATTCCGGCTCAGAGGCCGTCGATACCGCGCTGAAGATCGCGCTCGCCTATCACCGCGCTCGAGGAGAAGGGCAGCGCGTGCGGCTGATCGGCCGCGAGCGCGGCTATCACGGAGTGGGATTCGGCGGCATCTCGGTGGGCGGAATGGTGGCGAACCGCAAGTCGTTCGGCACCGGGCTGCCGGGCGTCGACCACCTGCGTCACACCCATGACCCTGCCCGCAACGCGTTTTCCCGCGGCCTGCCCGAGCATGGCGCGGAGCTCGCTGACGATCTCGAGCGGCTTGTCGCGCTGCATGGCGCAGAGACTATTGCGGCGGTGATCGTCGAGCCGGTCGCGGGCTCGACCGGCGTCCTATTGCCGCCACAGGGCTATCTCGAGCGGCTGCGGGCGATCTGCGACCGGCACGGCCTCCTGCTGATCTTCGACGAGGTCATCACCGGCTTCGGCCGGCTGGGCGCGCCTTTCGCGGCCGAACGCTTCGGCGTGACGCCCGACATCATGACGACCGCCAAAGGCGTCACCAACGGCGTCGTGCCGATGGGCGCCGTGTTCGCCTCCGACGCCATCTACCAGGCCTTCATGTCCGGCCCGGAGCAGATGATCGAGCTCTTTCACGGCTACACCTATTCGGGGCATCCCCTCGCCTGCGCCGCCGGGCTCGCCACGCTCGACACCTATCTGGAGGAAGGACTCCTCACCCGTGCGGCCGGTCTCGAGAAGCGGTTCGAGGACGCGGCGTTTGGGCTGCGGGACCTTCCCCACGTGATCGACATCCGCACCATCGGCCTGGTGGCCGCAGTCGAGCTCGAGCCGATCGAGGGCGAGCCGAGTCGCCGCGCCTTCTCGGCCTTCCTCAAGGCGTTCGACAAGGGCGTGATGATCCGGACGACCGGCGACACGATCGCGCTTTCTCCGCCGCTCATCGTTTCGGAGGCGCAGCTCGACGAACTCGTCGGCACGCTCGCCGACGTGCTGCGCGAGATCGCCTGAGCCTGATGTCCGTGGATCGCCCCGTCGGCCGCGCCGCCTTTCTCGGCGGACTGCTCGCCTTCATCACCCTGATCGAGCTCTCCGTGGTCGGGATCGGCCATGCCCGCAGCCTCCGCGGCGACGCCAACATCCAATACTGGATCGTCGTCGGCATCGTGGTGGCTGCGACCGCTACGGTCATCTTCCACCTGTCGCGGACGCCCGCGGCGACGAAGCCTGGCGAGATTCTGCGTCGCGCCGCCGTGCCGCTCGCCGCGCTCGGGCTGGCGGCGTTCCTGTGGGAGACGGTGGCGCTGGGGATCGGCTCCGCCTTCTCGCCGATCGAGCTCATCGCCGGGGCGCTTGGCTGAAGCTTCGGCTTTCGGCTCGATTGTGGCGCGCCCGCGGGTCTGCTACGGGTGATCCGTTCGTTTCGGTTCCCGAGAGGGATTGAAAGGGAATCCGGTGGGAGGCGCAGGCCTCGAGTCCGGAGCTGCCCCCGCAACTGTGAGCGGCGAGCGGCGCGCCAGCTTAGGGCCACTGGATCGACGATCCGGGAAGGCCGGCGCTCCGCAGCGACCCGCGAGCCAGGAGACCTGCCGGAAGGGAAGAACGCCAGCGCCCTCGGCGGGAGGGCAAGAGAGGCCTTATGTCGAACGTCACGTCCCGGACCCAATCCTCCTCTGCGGCGAGCCTGGTTCAGGCCCGTGCGCTGCCGATCGTTTCGGCCATGCTGCTCGGCGTCATGCTGATCGCCGGCACAGGCTTCGTCTCGATCTCGGCCGTGCACAACGCGGCTCACGATCAGCGTCACGCCATCGGCTTTCCCTGCCACTGAGGGAAGTCCCGTGCACATTTTCCGGAATATCATTTTCGTGGCGGCTCTGGTTGGGCTCGCCGCGGGTCTCGTGCTGACCGCCATCCAGCAGTTCGGCACACAGCCGCTCATTGTGAAGGCCGAGGTCCTCGAGAAGGCGCGTGACGCCGCGGCGGAGGCCCAGCCGCACGAGCACGCCGCCGGCGACCACCATCATGAAGAGGGCGCATGGGAGCCTGCCGACGGCGCTGAGCGGTTCGGCTGGACCCTCGTCGCCAACATCCTGAGCGGCGTCGGCTTCGCCCTGCTTCTGGTGTCGGCGAGCGAACTGAAGGGCGGCCTCAAATCCTGGCGCGAGGGGCTGCTCTGGGGCCTCGCGGGGTTCGCGGTCTTCACCCTGGCGCCGAGCGTCGGCCTGCCGCCGGAGGCGCCGGGCGTCGAGGGCGCGCCGCTGCTCGACCGGCAGATCTGGTGGCTCGCAACCGCCGCGGCGACCGCGGTTGGGCTTGCGCTCATCGCCTATGGCCGATCGCCCCTTACGGCTCTGGCGGCCGTCGCGCTGATCGTCGCGCCCCACATCGTCGGCGCGCCGCAGGCCACGGAGGCGCCGGCGATTCCGCACGACCTCGAGCATGGCTTCGTGGTCGCCGTCATCGTCACGGGCTTCCTGTTCTGGGCCACCCTCGGGGCGCTCGCCGGCGCGTTGCGGCCGCGCTTCTCGGACGCCTGAGCCGGTCATGTCCACTCCCGCTCTGCGCGGGGTCACGTTGGTCCTCGGCGGCGCCCGCTCCGGCAAGAGCCGCTTCGCCGAGGAACTGGTCGAGGCCGCCGGCCTCGACCGCGTCTACGTCGCGACCGCGTCGGCCTATGACGAGGAGATGCGGGACCGCATCTCGGAGCATCGCGCCCGCCGGAACGGCTGGCGCACGGTCGAGGCGCAGCGCGACCTCGCGGGCGCCTTGGCCTCACAGACCGCGCCGGACCGCGCGGTGCTGGTCGACTGCCTAACGCTGTGGCTCAGCAATGTGTTGCTGGCGGATCTTGATGCGCCGCTCGAAATCGAGCGCCTGCTCGGCGCGTTGCGCGCCGCCGCAGGGCCTGTCGTTCTCGTGTCCAACGAGGTCGGCTTCGGCATCGTGCCCGACAATGCGCTCGCACGCGCTTTCCGGGACCACCAGGGCAGGCTGAACCAGCGCGTCGCCGCCCTTTCAGATCGTGTGACGCTCGTCGCCGCCGGTCTGCCCCTCGACCTCAAGCTCCCGAAGGAGCCGCAATGACCGCCTCCGGCAAAATCCCCGCGACCGTCGTCACCGGCTTCCTCGGCGCGGGCAAGACCACGCTGATCCGCCATTTGCTTGCGAACGCGGGCGGGCGGCGGATCGCGCTCATCGTCAACGAGTTCGGCGACGTCGGCATCGACGGTGAGGTGCTGAGGGCCTGCGCGAGCGAGGCCTGCGGCGATGACGACATCGTCGAACTCGCCAATGGCTGCATCTGCTGCACGGTCGCCGACGACTTCATCCCGGCGATGGAGAAAATTCTTTCGCGCGGCGTCCCACCGGATCACATCGTCATCGAGACGTCGGGCCTCGCGCTGCCGCAGCCTTTGGTGAAGGCGTTCCGCTGGCCCGAGATCGCGACCCGCGTAACGGTCGACGGCGTCGTGACCGTCGTGGACGGTCCGGCTGTCCGCGCGGGCCGCTTCGCGCATGACGAGGAGGCCGTCGCCGTGCAGCGCGCAGCCGACGAGACGCTCGACCACGACGACCCGATCGAGGAGCTGTTCGAGGATCAGGTCCGCTCGGCCGACCTTCTGGTGCTGCACAAGGCCGACCTCATGTCGGACGAGGACGTCGAAGCGGTGAAGGCCGAGGTCCTGACCCACGCCAGCGCCGGCGTCCGCGTCGTCGCGGCCGCAAACGGCGCGCTGCCGGCGGAAGTCCTGCTGGGAATGGGGAGCGGCGTCGAGGACAAGATCGACGGGCGTCCGACGACCCACGAGATGGAGGGCGAGACACAGCACGATCACGACGATTTCGAGAGCTTCGTCACCGAGACGCCCGAGGCCGCCGACGCCGCCGAGCTGGAGGCGCGGATCCGCAGGGTGCTGGAGGCTCACGAGGTCCTGCGGCTGAAGGGCTTTGTGCCGGTCGCCGGGAAGGCGGCGAGACTTGTCGTGCAGGCGGTCGGGACGCGGGTCGACAGCTATTTCGACCGCCCTTGGCGTGAGGGCGAGGCCCGCCAGGGAAGGCTGGTCGTGATCGGCGAGAAGGGCATCGATCCGAACGCGATCGCCGCCGCGCTCGCGACCTGATTCCATTCGTTCTCAGAGTTTTGGGTCCCGGCGCCATGCCGGGACATGATGTCGAGCTCGCTGGAAGCGCATGCATCTTCTGAAGGCACAGGGACAGCCGATCGGCGATGGAACGGAGGCGGTCGATCTCGGCCTGTCTCCGGCCGACATCGTCATCGTGTCCGCTGCCGACACCGAGATCGCCGGCCTCGCGAGGGCGCAAGAGACGCTTGGGCCGGACGCGCCGAGCCTCAGGCTCGCGAGCCTGCAGAAGCTCCGCCACAACATGTCGGTCGACCTGTTTCTGGAGAACACGGTCGCCCGCTCGAAGCTCCTGGTGCTGCGGCTGCTCGGCGGCGCCTCCTACTGGCCCTATGGCGTCGAGGAGAGCGTCCGGGTCGCGCGCCGCCACGGGGTCAAGCTCGCCATCATGCCGGGCTGCGGCAACGCCGATCCGGACCTGATCGCCCGCTCCACCCTGCCCGCCGCAGAGGTCGAAAGGCTGTGGCGCGGCCTCGTGGAGGGTGGGCCTGGGAATCTGGCGCTGGCGCTGCGCGCCTGCCGGGCGCTGCTCGAAGGCCGCGCCGTCGAGGAGCAGCCCGCGCCGGTTCCGTCCGCCGGCCTGTTCTGGCCAGGCCTTACCGCGCCCGACCTCTCCATGGTCCGGGAGCGTTGGCCGAAGGCCGCTCCCGTCGCGCCGCTGGTGTTCTATCGGGCGCAGTTCCAGGCGGGCGACGTCGCGCCGGTCGTCGCCCTCGTCGAGGCGCTGCTCGAGCGCGGCCTCGCGCCGCTGCCGATCTATGTTTCTTCGCTCAAGGAGGCGTCCGCCGCAGCCTTCGTGCGCGACGCCTTCGCCGCCGTCGCGCCGGACGTCGTGCTGAACGCGACCGCCTTCGCGGTGTCGAAGCCCGGAGCCGCCTGGGCGGCGACGCCGCTGGATTCGGCGGACGCGCCGGTGCTGCAGGTCGTGTTCGCCGGCATGGATCACGCCACCTGGGAGGGTTCGCCGCGTGGGCTCGGCGCGCGCGATCTGGCGATGTCGGTCTCTCTCCCGGAGATCGACGGCCGCCTCATGACCCGCGCGGTCGCGTTCAAGTCGGCCGGGCGGTTCGACCCGGCGACGCAAACCGAAGTGATCGCGCTGGAGCCGGTTCCGGACCGGATCGCCTTTGTGGCGAACCTCGCCGCGAACTGGGCGCGCCTGCGCCGCGCGCCGCCTGCGGAGCGCAAGGTCGCCCTCGTGCTCGCGAATTATCCGACGGGCGCGGCGCGGCTCGCAAACGGCGTCGGCCTCGACACGCCGGAAAGCACCGCCGTCATGCTCGACGCGCTGCGCCACGCCGGTTATCCGGCCGACGGCGCGCCGGACACCGGCGCCGGGGTGGTCGCCGATATGACGGCAGCGCTGGAGACGAGCACGGGCTCGCGCTTGAAGAACGAAGCTCGTCGTCCTCCGGCTCAACCGAAGGACCCATCCCTGGCGTCGCGCTCGACGCCCGACATGGATGGTCCGGTCAAGCCGGACCATGACGAACTGGAGATGCGGTCCGAGCTTCTACCGATTTCGACCTACCTTCGCTTCTTCTCCGCCATTCCCGACGCGCCACGTGAGAAGATCATCGGCCGGTGGGGCGCGCCGGAAAGCGACCCGACATTCGATCCCTCGGCTGGGGTCTTTCGTCTGGCGGTCCGCCGCTACGGAAGCGTGGCGCTCGGCGTCCAGCCTTCGCGCGGGTTCGATGTCGACCCCAAGGCCGCCCACCACGACCCCGACCTGCCGCCGCCGCACGGCCATCTCGCGTTCTACTGCTGGCTCCGGGAGGAGTTCGGCGCGCAGGCGGTGGTCCACGTCGGTAAGCACGGCAATCTGGAGTGGCTGCCCGGCAAGGCGCTGGCGCTTTCGGAAAGCTGCTTGCCCGAGATCGCGCTGGGGCCCCTGCCCCACATCTATCCGTTCATCGTCAATGATCCGGGCGAGGGCGCGGCGGCGAAGCGGCGCGCGGCGGCCGTCATCGTCGATCATCTGACCCCGCCGCTGGCCCGCGCCGAAGGCGCGGCCGCGCTTCGCGAGGTCGAGACGCTGGTCGATGAGTACGCCGAAGCTCAAGGCCTTGATCCGCGGCGCGCGAAGCTGCTCGGCAGAGAAATCCTCGCGCGGGCGGCTGATCTGGAACTGGACCGCGACTGCGGCTTTTCGATCGCCGACGATCCCGACGACGCGCTCGGCAAGCTGGACGCCTTCCTGTGCGAGGTGAAGGAGCTGCAAATCCGCAACGGGCTGCACGTGTTCGGCCGTTCGCCCGTCGGTCGGAAACGCGCCGAACTGCTGGTCGCGCTCGCCCGCCCGCCGCGCGGCCCGCGGCCGCAGGACGCCTCGCTCACCCGCGCGCTCGCTGCCGATCTCGGGCTCGACGGCTTCGACCCGCTGGCTGCCGATTTCTCCGCCAGATGGGATGGCCCGCGACCTCAGGCGCTCGCCGGGATGAGCCCGGAGGCGTGGCGGACGCAGGGCGACGCCGTAGAGCGTCTGGAGGCCCTGGCGCTCGAGCTGGTCGAGCAGCCGACATCGGGGCGCGACGAGGCTCACCCGGTCCACGACCTGCCTCGAACCGCCGCCGTTCTGCGCGAGATCGCGACCACGATCGCGCCGCGCGTCGACGTCAGCGGCAGCGCGGAGATCGCCGGCCTGCTTGCAGCACTCGACGGCCGCTTCGTGCCGCCCGGCCCCTCCGGCGCGCCCACTCGGGCGCGGCTCGACGCACTGCCGACGGGCCGCAACTTCTTCGCGCTCGATCCGCGCTCGGCGCCGACCGAAGCCGCCTGGCGGCTGGGCAGGACCGCCGCCGACCTGCTCTGCCGGCGGCACTTCCAGGACAATGGCGAGTGGCCGCGGCGGCTGGCGATTTCCGCCTGGGGCACAGCCAATATGCGGACTGGCGGCGATGACGTGGCGCAGGCGCTGGCGCTGATCGGCGTCGCGCCGCAATGGGAGGCGGGCTCGAGCCGGGTGGTCGGCCTCGAGATCCTGCCGCTGTCGGCGCTCGGACGGCCGCGCGTGGACGTGCTGTTCCGAATCTCCGGCTTCTTCCGGGACGCCTTCCCGTTTCAGATCGACATGATCGACGAAGCTGTCCGGCTCGTCGGCGCGCTTCCCGAAGCTGACGAGGACAACCCCGTCGCAGCGCGTCTGCGGACCGAGCAGGCGGCAGGCCGGGCCGCGCATTCGATCTTCGGCGCGCGGCCTGGCGCCTACGGGACCGGGCTCGCTCCGCTCCTCAACGAAGGCGCGTGGGAGACCCGCGACGACCTCGCCGAGGCCTATCTGGCGGCGAGCGGCTTCGCCTATGCGCAGGGCGTCGAGGGCGCGCCGGCGCGTGGTGAGCTGGAGAAGATGGCCGCGTCGGTCGACGCTGTCATCCAGACGCAGGACGCGCGCGAGTACGACCTGCTCGACTCGGACGACGTCCACGAATTCGCAGGCGGCCTGTCGGCGGCGGTCGAACAGATCTCCGGAGCGGCGCCCCCGATCTACCACCTCGACACGTCACGCGCCGAGAGCCCCGTCGTGCGCTCGCTCCAGGAAGAGATCGCGTTGGTCGTCCGCGGCCGTGCGACCAATCCGAAATGGATCGCGGCCATGCGCGAGCATGGCCACAAGGGCGCGGCCGAGATGCTGGCGACGGTGCAGAACCTGTCTGGCTTCGCGGCCACGACCGACGCCGTCGGGAGCCACCAGTTCGGCGCGCTCTACGAGGCCTATCTCGGCGACGACGGCGTCCGCGGCTTCATCGCCGACGCGAACCCGGCGGCGCTGGAGGCGATGGCGCGCGCCTTTCTGGACGCGGAGCGGCGCGGTTTCTGGCGCCCCAGGCGCAACAGCGCGCGCGACGAGCTCGAACGGCTCGCCCAGCCGATCAAGATGGAGGTTCGACATGACGACCGCGGATGACGCGCGCCACGCCGAGAAGATGAAGGCCCGCAAGGCCCATCAGGACAAGATCGTCGCGGAACGGCAGGCCGAGAAAGGCCTGCTGATCGTCCACACCGGGAAGGGCAAGGGCAAGTCGACCGCCGCCTTCGGGATGGCGATGCGCGCGATCGCCCACGGCATGAAGGTCGGCGTGGTGCAGTTCATCAAGGGGCCTTGGGAGTCGGGGGAGCGCGATCTGCTTCGCAAGTTCCCCGAACAGGTGGAGGTCCACGCCATGGGCGAAGGCTTCACCTGGGAGACTCAGGATCGCGAGCGCGACATTCGAGCGGCGCGCGAGGCCTGGGAGATGTCCAAGAGGTTCATCGCCGATCCGGAGATCAGGCTGGTCATCCTAGACGAGCTCAACATCGTGCTGCGCTACGACTACCTCGATCTCGACGAGGTGCTCGGCGCGATCGCCGCGCGGCCTCACGACACGCATGTCGTGGTGACCGGCCGCAACGCCAAGGAGCAGCTGATCGAGGCCGCCGATCTCGTCACCGAGATGACGCAGGTGAAGCACCCGTTCCGTGACGGCGTGAAGGCGCAGGCGGGCATCGAGTTTTGAGCGGAACCCGCCATCCCGGCCGGGGCGAAGCGAAGAGCCGGGATCGCCTTCAAAGAAAGGCTGCGCTTCATCCGGATGACGACACCGGATCGGCCTGCGGCCGTCCGGAATGACGGCTCCTTCCCCCACCCCCGCGATCATGTTCCAGGGAACCGGCTCCAACGTCGGCAAGTCCCTGATCGTCGCGGGCCTCTGTCGGGCTTTTGCGCGCCGCGGACTCTCCGTCGCGCCGTTCAAGCCGCAGAACATGTCGAACAACGCCGCCGTGACCGCCAACGGCGGCGAGATCGGACGCGCGCAGGCGCTGCAGGCGCGCGCCGCCGGGCGTGAGCCGATCACCGACATGAATCCCGTGCTCCTGAAGCCGGAAAGCGAGACCGGCAGCCAGGTGATCGTGCAGGGGCGACGGATCGGCAGCTACAAGGGCCGGGCCTATACGGCGCTCAAGCCGTCGCTGATGCCCGCCGTTCTCGAGAGTTTTCAGCGGCTCGCGGCCACCGCAGACCTGGTGCTGATCGAAGGCGCGGGCAGCGCGGCCGAGGTCAATCTGCGCGACGGCGACATCGCCAATATGGGCTTCGCCGAAGCCGCCGAGGTGCCGGTCGCTCTGGTCGGCGACATCGATCGGGGCGGCGTGATCGCGACGCTCGTGGGCGCGCACGCGCTGCTGCCGCAAGCGGACAACGGTCGCGTAAAGGGATTTCTGATCAACCGCTTCCGCGGCGACGTGAGCATGTTCGATGAAGGTCTGCGGACCATCGCCGAGCGGACCGGCTGGCGCTCCTTCGGAATCGTCCCGTGGTTCGCGGACGCCGTGAAGCTGCCCGCCGAAGATTCGGCGGATCTCGCCTCCCGCGCCGGGACGCCCGGGGGCCGGGTGAAAATCGTCGCGCTCGCCCTGCCCCGCATCGCGAACTTCGACGACCTTGACCCGCTCCGACTGGAGCCTGAGGTGTCGCTCGACCTGCTGCCGCTCGGCGCGCCGATCCCGGCGGACGCCGACCTTGTGCTGATCCCGGGCTCCAAGGCGACGATCGCCGATCTCGCGGCGCTACGCGCCTCCGGCTGGGAGGAAGACCTTAAGGCCCATGTCCGTCGCGGCGGCCGCGTTCTGGGTCTCTGCGGCGGCTATCAGATGCTTGGCCGCGTCGTCTCGGATCCAGAGGGCGTCGAAGGCGAGCCGGGCTCGGCGCCCGGGCTCGGTCTGCTCGACGTCGCCACGACGCTCGGCGGCGACAAGACGCTCGCGCGCGTCAGCGGCCGGCATCGAGGAAGCGGCGAATCTGTCGAAGCCTACGAGATCCACATGGGCCGGACCGACGGCCCGGACGCCGCGCGCGCGCCGTTCGAGGTGGGCGGGCGGCCGGAAGGCGCGGCCGACGCCTCCGGACGTGTGAGCGGCTGCTATCTCCATGGGGTTTTCACGCAGGACGGATTCCGCCGCGCGTTTCTGGCGGAGCTTGGCGCCCCCTCAGGGTTCGCTTACGAGGCCGCGGTCGAGACCACTCTGGACCGCCTCGCTGACCACCTCGAAGAGCATCTCGACGTCGACGCGCTGCTCGCGATCGCCCGAGGACGCGTCTAAGCCTCAGAAGACGAGCAGCGCCAACCCCAAGACGGCCGCGGTCAGCGCCCCGTGGACGGCGCAGGCCCAGCAGAACAGCTTCAGGGCGGCTGAGACGTCGGCGGGGGTCGCAGCCTCTCGACCACCTGCGTTCATCCATGGGTCGTCGACCAGAGCGCCCGAATAGATCCGGGGACCGCCGAGCGCGAGGCCCAGAGCGCCGCCCATCGCGCTCTCCGGCCACCCCGCGTTGGGCGAGGCGTGGCGGCGCGCGTCGCGGCGCATGGCTCGCAGGCCGGCGCGCGCCGATCGGCCGCTCAGCGCCGCGCCAATGGCGACCGCGAGGCCAGAGATCCGCGCCGGAATCAGGTTCGCCCAATCATCGAGCCGCGCGGCAGCCCATCCGAAGGCGAGATGCCGCTCGGTCTTGTGGCCGATCATGCTGTCGGCGGTGTTCAGAGCCTTGTAGGCGAAGAGGCCCGGCAGGCCGAGCAGAAGACACCAGAACGCCGGCGCCACCACCCCATCGGCGAAGTTCTCCGCGCAGGATTCGATCGCCGCGCGCGACACCCCGGCCTCGTCGAGCCGCTTCGGATCGCGCCCGACGATCATCGAGACCGCCTGCCGGGCCGCGGGGAGGCCGCCGGCGTCGAACGCCCTCTTCACAGCCGCGACATGCATGAAGAGGCTTCGTTGGGCGATCAGGGTCGAGGCGACCGCCCCCTCCAGCAGGACCCCGTAGGGCAGACCGCTGAACGTCCATGTCAAAAGAAGGCCGATCGCCGCGGCGCCGCTCAGCAGGAGCGCCACAGCCCACACTCCCCGCCTGCGCCGCGTTCGTTCGTCGAGCTCGAGCCTGTTGAGGCGCTTGTCGAGCCAGTCGATCGCAGCGCCCGCGACCACCACCGGGTGGGCCAGGCGTCTCCAGACGACCGCCGGGTCGCCGATGATTGCGTCGAGCGCGAGCGCGATCAGCACGACCGTAGCGTTGTGGATCAGGAACAAGGATCAGAGAGCCTTCTCGAACGCAGCCTTGAGCGCCGATTCCAGACGGATGAACGCGTCGTCGTCGCCCGGCAACCCAAAGCGCAGGCAATCCTGACGCTCCTCGAAGCTGCGGCACCAGACGCCGGAGCGGGCGAGCGAGTCGTGAATGGCGGCCGCACGCGGATGACGGCCGGCGCGGAAGAGGTCACAGCCTGCGAGCCGCGTAAAGCCCGCCTGCGCCAGCACGCCATCGAGCCGCATCGCGTCAACGGTCAGGCGCAACCGCATGGTCGCGATCCAGGCTTCGTCGGCGAGCGCCACAAGGCCGGCGACGAGCGCCGGACCGGAGACCGGCCAAGGCCCGAGTTCGCCCGCAAGTTCGCTGACCATCTCCTGGTCCCCGGCGGCGAAGCCGAGCCTCAGTCCGGGAAGGCCGAAAAACTTGCTCACGGAACGCAACACGACGACGCCCCGGGAAGCCAGCCGGTCACCGAGCGCGATCTCCGGCGCGACGTCCGCGAGGGTCTCGTCGACCACCAGAAGGCCCTCGCGCGCGGAAAGCCGCTCGGCGAGCCTCTGCAACGTCTCGGGCGGCGACGTGCGGCCGAACGGCGTGCTTGGGTTGACGATGATCACCACATCGGCGTCTTCGGCCGTCTGCATGTCGCAGATCGTCACCTGATGGCCCGCTCGGGCCCAGACATAGGCGTGTTCCTCGTAAGTTCGGCCGACGACGGCGACCGAGCCGCGGACTCGCAGGTAGGGCAGCAGCTGAATCATCGCCTGCGCGCCCGGACCCGCCACGACCGGCGCATTGGCCGGCCAGTCATAGGCGCGCCGCGCGGCGTCCAGGAGGCGCTCGATCTCCGGCGGCTCCGGAACTCGCGTCAGGGATGAGGACGGGAGCGGCGGGAGTTGATAAGCGTGCGGATTGACGCTGGTGGACAGGTCGAGCCATCCGCCGCGTGGTCGTCCATAGGCGGCTTCCGCCCGCGCGAGATCCCCGCCATGCCTCATACCGTCCCCTTGCCCGCTCAACGCCTGAGATTCGGGCGGAAATGCGTCCGCGTCAACGCGGCCTCAGCCGAGACATCTACGTACGGGCCGCCTTCGTTGGTTGCGCGCTGATGCCGCCGCGCACCATCGTCACGATCTGCCGCACCTGTCGCCCTGAAGGCGCGCCGGAGACGGCGGAGCGCCCGGGCGCCATTCTCGGCCGTGCGGTCCGCGACGCGCTCTCGGCGATCGCGGCCCCGCTGGTGGAGGTCAGGGCGATCGCCTGTCTTTCGGCTTGTTCCCGCGCCTGTTCGGCCGTCGTCGCGGCGCCGGGGAAATTCTCCTACGTCATCGGCGACCTCGAGCCCCAAGACGCCGAGGCGCTGCTCGCCTTCGCGCTCAAACACGCCGAGAGCGCCGACGGAATTCCCGCCTGGCGCGACCGGCCGGTCAAGATTCGCAAGAGCACGATCGCGCGCGTGCCGGCGGCGGGAGTCGAGCATCCGCTGGTCGAACCGGTCGCAGACGCGCCCTCAGCCGGCGTCGATGACGTGAAGGAACGAGCCGCAGACGGAGTCGCGAACGAGGCCCGCTGACCCGCCGCCCGGCAGGTGGAACAGCGGCGGCCCCTCTTCGCTCAGCGTGGTCGCGTAGTGGAACTCGTGAGCCCGGCAGACCGATCCGGCGGCTCCGAGCGGGTTCGGCGAGACGAGCTCCGCGTGGCGATAGCCGAGGTGGAGGCGGCGCTCGGCGAAAGACGTCTCAAGCTCAAGCAGGCCGAGCATCTCGTGGCGCGCGCCGTCGGCGTCGAGCAGGCCGCGCCCGAGGGCCATGTAGCCCCCGCACTCGCCATAGATGGCCGCGCCGCAGTCGCGCGCCGCGTTCATTCCGGCGCGGAAGCGGCGCGCGGCGGACAGGCGGCCAGCGTGCAGTTCCGGATAGCCGCCCGGCAGAAACACTGCGTCGGCGTCCGCGCTCGGAGGCTCGTCGGCGAGCGGCGAAAAGAACGTCAGCTCCGCGCCCGACTCGCGCCAGCCTTCCAGCACGTGCGGATAGGCGAAGCGGAAGGCGAGATCGGAGGCGACCGCGATGCGCGAACCGAGCGGCGGGACCGGCGGCGGCGAGGCTGTGGCGAGCGGCGCAGGCGTCGCGCTGGCGAGCGCCCGCAGCCGGTCCAGCCGAACGTGACGCGCGACCAGTTCGGCCGCCGTGCGGATAAGCGTCTCGAGCTCGGGCAGTTCTTCGGCCTGGACGAGGCCGAGATGCCGCGATGGCGCACGCAGGGCGGCGTTCCGCGGCATCGCGCCGAGCACTTCGATGCCCGCAGCGTCGCAGCCTTGACGGAGCAGCGCCTCATGCCGCGGGCTCGCCACCCGGTTCAGCAGCACGCCGGCGATCGAGGAGCCGCCGGCGAAGCTCCGGAAGCCGGCGGCGATCGCGCCGACCGACTGGGCCATGCCCGAGCAGTCGATCACCAGGACGGCCGGGGCACCCAGCGTCGCCGCCACCTCCGCCGCGCCGCCGCGGCCTTCGACCCCAGGCTCGGCGGCGTGGTCGAACAGGCCCATGACGCCTTCGACCACGAGGATATCCGCGCCCTGCCCGGCCTCGAAAGCCAGCCGCAGGATCCGATCCCGCCGCATCGCCCAGCCGTCGAGGTTGACCGACGGCCGCCCGGTCGCCGCCTCGTGGAAACGTGGATCGATATAGTCGGGGCCGATCTTGGCGGAGGCCACGGCGAGCCCCGCGTCCCGAAATGCGCGCAGCAGGCCCAGTGTGAGAATGGTCTTGCCGGAGCCGCTCGACGGCGCGGCGATCACAATGGCCGGAGCGCCCGTCATGCGGCCGACTCGGCGAAGAGGAATGGGCTGAGCACCGGCGCGAGCGCCACCACCTCGCCCACCACGATCAGCGCCGGGGCCTCGGCCCCCTCGGCGTCGGCGCCGGCGGCGAGCCGCCCAAGCGTGGTGCGGATGACTTTCTGCCGGGCCGTGGTGGCGTGGCAGACGATCGCGGCCGCCTCCTCTGAAGAGCGGCCGGCGCCAAGCAGACGCTTCGCGATCTCGCGCATGAGTCGGAAACCCATGTAGACGACCAGAACCGGCGACCCGGCGGCGAGCGCCGCCCAGTCGAGCCGCTCCGAGAGCCCGCCGGCGGCGTCATGCGCAGTGATGAAGGTCACCGCCTGATTGATGTCCCGGTGGGTCACCGGAATGCCCGCAGCGGCCAGCCCGCCCACACCGGCTGTCACGCCGGACGCCGCCCGGAACGGGATTCCCGCGGCCACAAGCGCTTGAGCTTCCTCGGCGCCCCGACCAAACACGTAAGGATCGCCGCCCTTCAACCGCACCACCCGTTTCCCGGCCCGAGCCGCTGAAACGAGCAGCGCCGTGATCTCCGACTGCTTCGGCGAGGGGCGTCCAGCGCGCTTCCCCACGAAGCTCAATTCGGCGCCGGCGCGGGTAAGCCTCAAAACCTCCTCATTCACCAGCGCATCGAAGAAGATGATGTCGGCCTCCGCGAGGGCCCAGGCCGCCTGTAACGTGAGAAGGCCGAGATCGCCCGGTCCGGCGCCAACGAGCCAGACGCAGCCGCGCGGGAACGGTGGCATCGCCGCGACGATCGCGTCTGAGAACGCGACGGAAGCACGTGGGAGGGGCGAGTGACGCAGATCGGAAGACATGCGGCGGACCATGACGAGTCGCGTCGCGGCGCACAATCCTCGGACCCCAGACTCGAAGGCGCGATCGCGTCGGCGACCGTCCTGGCGTCATCTGGGCCACGGGTGCTGGTGCTCGGCGGCTCGACCGAAGGTTTCGCGGCGGCAGAGGCGCTGGTCGCACGCGGCTATGACGTCGTCACCTCCTTCGCCGGGCGCACCAAGCGAAGGCGCGATCCCCTCGGCGCAAGCCGGGTCGGCGGCTTCGGCGGCGTCGACGGTCTCGCCGCCTATCTGGCGGTCGAAGACATCGCGCTCGTGGTGGACGCGACTCATCCCTTCGCATCCCGAATGAAGAGCCACGCTTCAGCAGCCTGCGCAGAGCTCGGGACGCCTTTGATCCACATCGATCGTCCGCAATGGACGCGGCAGCCCGGCGATGACTGGCGGATCGTTCCCGATCCTGCAGCCGCAGCCGAACTCGCTCCGGCCTCGGAGGGCGTGTGCTTCGTGACGCTCGGCCGACAGCATGTGCATCACTTCGAAAAGCGCCACGACCTCGACCTTCTATTCCGCGTCATCGACCCGCCCGAGCAGCCGTGCCGCCATCCGCGGGCGGATTTTATCTTCGACCGCGGGCCCTTCAGCCTGGAGGCTGAACGCGTGCTGTTCGAGGAGCGGCGCGTGACCTGCCTCGTCACCAAGAACAGCGGTTCTTCGGCGGCTGAGGCCAAGCTCGCGGTCGCGCGGGAGCGCGGCGTCCCCGTCATCATCGTCGACCGTCCGAGGCCGGTGGACGGGCAGGTGTTCTCGAGCGTCGAGGAGGCTGTGGCTGCGGCCGCTGATATGCTGAGTCGCCCGAGCGCATGATAGCGTGAGGCGATCCTCCTTCCGGAATCGCTGATGACTGCCGTCGCCCTCGCCCATCCGCCAGCCACCGCCCGCTGGCTCACCGTCATCGGCATCGGCGAGGATGGCCCGGCCTCTCTCGCGCCAGACGCGCTGCGGGTGCTGAGGGAAGCGGAAATCGTCGTCGGCGGCGCGCGGCATCTGGCCCTGTTGCCCGCCGATCTCACCTCCGCGGAGCGGCGGGCCTGGCCGTCGCCAATGCTGCCGTTCCTCGAGGTCATCGCGGGCTGGCGTGGCCGTCGCGTCGTGGTGCTCGCGAGCGGTGATCCGCTGCTGCACGGGGTCGCGGCGACCTTGCTCGGGCGGTTCGATCCTTCAGAGGTGACCGTGCTGCCGGGGGTGTCGGCCTTTCAACTCGCCTGCGCGGCGATGCTCTGGCCGGTCATGGAGACCCAACTCGTCACCGCCTGCGGCCGCCCAATCGAGACGCTCGCCCTCGCATTGTTCGACGGAGCGCGCATCGTGCTGTTTTCCGCGGACGGCTCGACGCCCTCGGCCGCAGCGGCGCTGCTCGCCGCGCACGGCTATGGCGACAGCCGGATGACAGTACTGGAGCGGCTCGGCTCTGCGCAGGCGCGGGCGATCGTCACGACCGCGAGCGAGATGGGCGAGCGCGGCTTCCATCCGCTCAACCTGGTCGCGATCGAAGCGGCCGCCGGGCCCGGCGCGGCGCTGCTTCCGCGTATCCCCGGCCTGCCTGACGAGGCGTTCGACAATGACGGCCAGATCACGCGCCGAGAAATCCGGGCCGTCACGCTCGCAAGGCTCGCGCCGGTTCCGGGCGCGCTGCTGTGGGACGTCGGCGCCGGCTCGGGAGCCATCGGCATCGAGTGGATGCGCGCGGCGGTCGGCGCGCGAGCGATCGGGCTTGAACCCCGAGCGGACCGGGCGGCGCGCGCGCGGGAGAACGCGCGCCGGCTGGGCGTGCCGGGCCTCGACATCCGCGAACAGCGTGCGCCGGAAGGCTTGGCCGACCTGCCGGCGCCCGACGCCATTTTCCTCGGCGGCGGCGCAGGCGCGGATGGCGTGATCGAGACTTGCTGGCGGCGTCTCAGGCCCGGCGGACGGCTTGTGGCGAACGCCGTGACGCTGGAGACTGAGGCGCGGCTGATCGAGGCCCGCCGCAACTTCGGCGGCGAACTCGTGCGCATCGAGGCGGCTTATGCGGGCCCGGTCGGGGGCATGACCGGATGGCGCCCGGCCATGCCGGTCACCCAGTTCGCCGCCGTGAAGCCACGCTAGCGCTCCGATGACCGTCTATTTCATCGGCGCCGGACCCGGCGATCCGGATCTCATCACGGTGCGCGGACGCGATCTGATCGCGCGCTGCCCGGTATGCCTCTATGCGGGATCGCTGGTGCCGCCGGCCGTCGTCGCCTCCACTCCCGAAGGCTGCCGCGTGCTCGACACCGCGGGCATGTCGCTCGAGGAGATCGTCTCGGAGTTCGAACGCGCGCACGCCTCGGGCCTCGACGTCGCGCGCGTGCATTCAGGCGACCCCTCGATCTACGGCGCGACGGCGGAGCAGTTCGGGGCGTTGCGCGAACGCGACATCCCGTTCGTGATCGTGCCGGGAGTGCCGGCCTTCGCCGCCGCCGCCGCACGACTTGGGGTCGAGCTCACCGTTCCCGAGGTCGCGCAGACCGTCATCCTCAGCCGCCTCTCCGGCCGCGCGTCGCGTATGCCGGAGCGGGAGACGCTCGAGGCTGTGACGGCTTCGCGCGGCACGCTGGTGCTCCACCTCGCCGCCAAACAGCTCCCGCGCATCGTCGAAGAGCTCACGCCTCTCTATGGAGCGGACTGCCCGGTCGCGTTGGTCGCCCGCGCGACCTGGCCGGACGAGGCGATCGCACGGGGAACGCTGGCGACGATCGTCGCGGAAGCCGCCCCGCTCGGCGTGGAGCGGACGGCGCTGGTGATCATCGGCCCGGCGCTCGCGGGAATATCGGAGAGAGCCAGCGCGCTCTACGATGCGCATCACGGCCGCCACTTGAAGCCGAAAGCGTAAGCCCCGCCCCTAGCCGGCGCGGCCGACGATGTTTCCCTCACGGTCGATCGCCAGCACCTCGATCGTGACCTCCGACCCGCGCAGAGCCGCGACCGCCGCCTCACGGGCGCGGCCGGCGACCGCATCGCCCAGGCCCACCTGATGGCCAAGACGCAGCGCAGCGAGCCCGGTCGGAGCCGCGGCGATGCTGGCGACAAGGTCACGGCTGGCGCCGCGCTCTTCGGCGAGTCGCGCGAGCGCGTCGAGGTCGACCTGACTGCGGCCGGAGTGCAGGTCCAGCGCGCCTGCGGCGAGCTTGGACATCTTGGCGAAGCCGCCTGCGATGGTGAGCTTCGGGACGGGATGGTTGCGGAGATATTTCAGCAGTCCGCCGGCGAAATCGCCCATGTCGATGATGGCGGTGTCCGGCAGCCCATAGAGCCGCTTCAGCGCGCGCTCTGAGGTCGCTCCGACGCTCGCGCCGAGATGCGGATAGCCGGCCGCCCGCGCGACATCGACGCCGCGATGGATGGAGTGGATCCAGGCGGAGCATGAATACGGCACCACCACGCCGGTGGTGCCCAGCACGGAGAGGCCGCCGAGAATGCCAAGGCGCGGGTTCCAGGTCTTGAGCGCGAGGGCGGCGCCGTCCCGGATGGAGATCTCGATCTCGACGTCGCCTGCCGCGCCCTCCGCGGCCGCAACCTCGGCGACGGCGGCGCGCATCATCTCGCGCGGCGCCGGATTGATCGCCGGCTCGCCCGGCGGGAGAGGCAGTCCGGGCAGGGTTACCGTCCCGACCCCTTCGCCCGCGCGGAAGACGACGCCTGTCCCGGCCGGCAGCAACCGCACCCGCGACATGATCAGCGCGCCATGCGTGACGTCCGGATCGTCGCCGGCGTCCTTGATCACGCCGGCGCGCGCGTAGTCGACGCCCTGCTCCTCAAGCGCCAGGGCGAAGGCGGGCTGTTCGCCGCGCGGCAGGGTGATTTCGACCGGGTCGGGAAAAGAGCCCGTCAGCAGGGCGGCGTAGGCGGCCTTGGTCGCGGCGGTGGCGCAGGCGCCGGTCGTCCAGCCGCGGCGGAGCGGCCGACCGTCGTCCGGCGGGGCGTCGAGGGGTTCTTCCATGCCGGCACCCTACAGCGCCAGGGGCTCCTGCGTCTCAGGCTCCCGCGCGACCTCGTAGACGCGGGGGGTGAACATCCACGGGCGGCCGTCGGCGCGCGCAAAGAGGCGGCTGCGCGAAGACCCGACAAGAACGAGCGTGCGCATGTCGATCTCGTTCGGGTCGAGGCTCCCAAGCGTGACGGTCGTGACCTTCTCCCCGTCGCGCCCGACATTCCGGGCGAGAGCCACGACTGTCTCAGGCGCGCGGTGGCGTCGAAGGATATCGAGCGCCGCCTCGAGCTGCGGCTGACGGCTGCGCGAGGTCGGATTGTAGAGCGCCAGCACGAAATCCGCCCGCGCCGCCGCCTCGAGGCGTTGCGCGATGATCTCCCAGGGCTTGAGCAGGTTCGACAGCGAGATCACCGCGAAGTCGTGGCCGAGCGGCGCGCCGAGCCGCGCCGCCGCCGCCTGCATCGCGGATAGGCCGGGCGCGATCTCGATCGTGACGCTTGGCCACCGCGCCGGCTCTGCAGCGAGCGCTTCCATGACGGCCGCGGCCATGCCGAACACTCCGGCGTCGCCGGAGGAGACGACCGCAACCTCCCTGCCCTGTCCGGCGAGCACCAGCGCAGCGCGGGCGCGCTCGATCTCCACCCGGTTGTCGGAGCCGTGTCGGCGTTGGCCCGCCCGCTCCGGAACCATCGCGAGATAGACCTCATAGCCGACGAGGTCGCTCGCCCGATCAAGCGCTGCGGCTGCCTCCGGCGTCAGCCAGCCGCGGTCTCCCGGACCCAGGCCGACGACCGTCACCCGACCCGGCGCGCGTCCGAAGGCGCCGGGCGAGGCCGGCGCCGCGTAGCGATGGATCCTCAGTCCCGGCTCGCCGTGGAGAATCTCGCCGTCTTCGATGCGCGATTCCACGATCCGAAGCGGAATGCCGCGCTCGGCAAGCCGCTCCGCGAACAGGTGGTGAATCGGAGCGCCTTCGGGAGCCGTGGCGAACGCCAGCGCCTCCGGCGCAAGCCCAAGCCGCGAAAGCGCCTCGTCCATGCGCGCCAGCGTCGTGGCGTCCGGCCTGTCGAACTCCGCCAGAATCACTTTTGGCCGGTACAGCAGACCACCCTCAGGCGGAGCCGAGCCGCTGGCGTCCACCCGCAGGAGCACTGCGCCCTGCGGATCGAGCGGCAGGCTGGAGCGCTCGAGCCAAGGCGCGTCGCCTTCGAGCCGCGCTCCTTCGCCCGAGAGCAGGCGCGCGGTCACGCTCTTGGCGTCCGCGGGATTCGCCAGCACGTAGCCTTCAGGCGGCGCCTCAAGGATCACGCCGAAACGGCGCGCGCCGGCGCCGGTGATCGCCGCCGTTCCGCTAAGCGCGTCGGCCACCGCGCGGGCGAGAGCGTCACCCCCGACGAGGCCGCCCAGCAGCGGGACCGCGACGGCGCCGTCATCGCTCACTGCGACCACCGGCGGCTCGGCGCGCTTGTCCTGCAGCAGCGGCGCCACCAGCCGGATCAGGATGCCGGCTGCGCACAGGCCGATGATCGGGCGGCCCGCGCGAAAAAGCTCCGCGACCAGCGCGGCAGAGCTCTCGAATGTGGAGTCGAGCGAGTCCACCCGGCCGGCGAGCCCGAAAGTCTCGCCGGAAATCGCTTCCGCCAGGCGCGACGCGACCGCGACGCCGGAGGCGTTGAAGACGATGATCGCGGGCCGGCTCACGGCGTTTCCCGGCTCGGCACGACGATGATCGAGAAGTACGGCACCGAGGCGGGATCGACCTCAGCGGCCGGCAGCGTGCGCTGCCCCGTCTGACTGGCGCGCTCGACATAGAGGGCGCGGTCGAGGACCCCCGCGGCCTCCAGCGCCGCGCGCACTTTGCCGAAGGTGCGGCCAAGCTTCATCACGACGGCCGCGTCGGCCGCGGCGAGGCGTCTGGTCAGCTCTTCCGGAGGCAGAGTGCCGGGTATGACGGTCACAGTGTCCTTGCGCAGGCAAAGCGGCCGTCCCAGCGCCACCGGCCCCGCCATGATTGAGGAGATCCCGGGCGTCACCGTCGTCTCGTAGCGGTCCTTCAGGCGCGCGTGCCAGTAGATAAAGGAGCCGTAGAAGAACGGATCGCCCTCGCACAGCACGCAGACATTGCGGCCGGCGTCCATCAGCGCGGCCATCTCCTCCGCGCTGCGGTCGTAGAACGCGCGCATGACCTGCGGATAGGACGGCAGGTCCGCCTCCGGACTGGCGGTGATGGGATAGACCAGCGGCAGGAGTTCCTGGTCCGGCCGCAGATGGGGCCGCGCCGCCGACAACGCGACGCCGTCGCCGCCCTTCGCCACCGGATAGGCCACGACGTCCGCTTCCTGGATCAGGCGCAGCCCCTTGAGGGTCAGCAGTTCGGGGTCACCAGGACCGACGCCGACGCCGGAGAGCTTGCCGCGCGTCATTCGCGTGGGTCCGCAAGCGCATTGAGCGCCGCGACCGTCATGGCGCTACCGCCGCGCCGGCCGAGCAGCGTGAGAAACGGGACGCCGCGCGCGTTTCGCGCCAGCTCTTCCTTCGACTCCGCGGCGCCGATGAAGCCGACCGGCAGGCCGACGATCGCGGCGGGCCTTGGCCAGCCGTCGTCCAGCCGCTCGAGCAGATGGAACAGCGTTGTCGGCGCGTTGCCGATGGCGACGACCGCGCCCTCGAGGCGGTCGCGCCAGAGCTCGACCGCGGCGGCGGAACGGGTGGTGCCGAGCTCGGCGGCGAGGCCGGACGTGGCGGGATTGTCGAGCAGGCAGATCACCTCATTGTCGGCAGGCAGCCGGCCGCGGGTGACGCCGGACGCCACCATTTTGGCGTCGCACAGGATCGGGGCGCCCTCCCGGAGAGCGGACCGCGCAGCGTCGACCACGGCTGAGTCGAAGCGGATATCGGCCGGCAGGTCGGTCATGCCGCAGGCATGGATCATCCTGACGACGACGCCGGCGACGTCCTCCGGGAGGCCGGAGAGCACGCTCTCCGCCCGGATCGTCGCGAAAGAGCGACGATAAATCTCGGCCCCGTCTTTGATGTAGTCCATCACGCCCGCTTCGGTTTTCGCGACAGCCTTGTGACGGGGGGCCTGCGGCATGGCAAGGCATTCCTTGGCCGCAGCGCCTATCGGCCCCGCGCCGCCAGGAGCTCGAAAATGTCGGGCGCGCTCGCCTGAGCAAGACGGCGGATCGCCTCGCCCGGAGCGCGCGGAGACCCGCCTCGATGCGCGCTCCAGCCTTGCTGGTCCTGCGCGCCGAGCAGCAGGAGGTCGGACCTCGCTCCACCCGCGCAGCCTTTCGGACACGCCGACAGATGCACCCGTGACGGCTCCGGCGGCAGCCGCTCCGGCTCGGCTGCGGCGAGCGCGAGGATCTCGCGGGCGAGCTCTTTTGCCGGCTCGCGGCCCCGCTCGCAGCCGCTCGATCCGGCGCATGCGACGACCAGCAGCCGTTCAGCGACGCTGACGGGCGTGAAGCCACGCCTCACGGACTCGGCGAGCTTCAACTCAGCCGTGGCGGCCGACATGCCGCCGATCACGACGGCCGACCAGGGCGCGAGCGCCAGCCAGCCCTCCCCGTGCCGCTCGGCGACCTCAGCGAGCCAGTCGAGCATGTCGGCGTCCAGCCGCCCGACTGGGACGGGGATGCTGAGAGACACTCGGTCGTGAGCGCGCTGCGGCGTGATTCCGAACACCGGCCGAAGTTGTCGCGCCGCAGCCGCCCCGGCCAAGCGGCGGACGCCGGCGATGCCGGCCAGCGCTGCAAGATCGAGCGCTGACGCACGGGCGCTGGGCCCCGCTGCCGCGGCGGCTTCCGCGGCTGCAAGCAGGAGCGACACACAGGCGCGATCGTCGGCGGCCTCGACGAGCAGGTCGCCCACCTCGATCATTGTTCCGCCGTCGGCGCCGGCCCGGCAGACGACATCCGACGCGATCGCCGCGACGCCCGCCGGCCCGCCGCCGTCCAGCACGAAGGAGAATTTGGGCGAGAGCCTGCCGATCCAGTCCAACGCCCTGAGCCCCTGGTCCAGCGCGGATGCGAGCGGACGCATGTCTCGGGTTTCCCGAGGGTCCAACCCCGAGAATGGATCGATCAGGATGTTCCGGCGGCGGTCCGCCGGCCCATCCACGAACAGCTCGACAGCGGAAAGCTGGGCAGCGAGAGCCGGGCCCGCCTCAGCGGCCATCCCCCGGATCTGCAGATTGGCGCGATTGGTCAGATCAATGGCGCCCGACCCAAGGGTGGCGGCCGCGCGCGCCACCGCGCGGGCCTGCGCGACGCAAAGCCGTCCCCCCGGCGCGCGCACCCGCGCGAGCGCGCCATCGGCCATCGCGGCAAGGTGGAGGACGCCCGGACATTCCGCCATCATCTTTCCTTGCGGCTTCCTCGCACCGACGCAAGCGCCGCCGAGGCCTTCCCTCGCCCGGGAATGTGCGGCGCCGCGGAACCCCGGCTCCGTGGCCACGTTGTACAGGCAATCGGCGGGTTTTCCGCCCCGAACCTTTGCGAGGATCGATCATGGTGGACAGGAAGATGAGCCCGAGCGCGATGAGCCACGACGCCAGCTCTCAGCTGTCCGAGCTTAGAGCGACGGTTTCGGACCTCACCGAGCGCGTTGGCGAACTCAGCGCGGACCGCGCCAGAGCCGCGCGCAAGCGCGCACGTTCGATGGCGCGCTCGGTCAGCGATCAGGCCGGCAGCATGTATGACGACGGCGTGGAGGCGCTTCAGTCGGCGAGCGACAGCGCGCTGTACTACGGCCGGCGCGCAGGTTCTGCCGTACGGAACAACCCGGGCATGTCCCTGCTCGGGCTCGCCATCGGCGTCGGCGTGATCGCCGCCGTCATGTATGCGATGCAGGAAGACGACCGCCGCTGGTACGAACGCCGCCGGGGCGGCTGGTTCTAAGACAGGAGCAAGGCGGCGGGCATTTCCGCCGCCTTCTTTACATCATCGATCTTTGATCGACAGCGCGACCGCCTGGCAGGCGTCAGCGGCCGATCGTCTTGACGTCCTGAGGGTCGGGGAAACACGTCGCTCTCCTGCCCTGCGCCGCCTGCCAGCGACCGACGGCGACGCGGGTACGGAAGCCGACGAGCCCGTCCGCTGTTCCCACATCGTGACCTTGCGTCTCCAGCCGCCGCTGCATCGCAGCGATCTCGGAGCGCGCCACGCCCTTCGGCGTCGTCCACTTGCCCTGGATCGGTCCGCCGCCCTTGAGCCGATCCGCGAGATGGCCGACGAACAGGGCATACAGGTCCGACTCGTTGTACTCCTTCAGAACGTAGAAGTTCCTGGAGACAAGGAAGGCCGGTCCCGTCCGGCCCGCCGGCATCATCAGATGCAGCGTCGCCTCACGGTTTCCGGGCAGCGCCCCGGCCCCTCTCGGCTGGACGCCGAGCTTTGTCCACTCCGGGGCGGTCTTGCCCTGGTCAGGGCCTTCGAGCGTGCAGGCGACGTCCGCCGGAAGCGCGACCTCCACGCCCCAGTCGCGACCAGGGACCCAACCGTGTCGGCGAAGGTAGTTCGCGATCGAGCCCAGGCTGTCCGGAACCGATTTCCAGATATCCCGCTCGCCGTCTCCGTCCATATCGACCGCGTTCTCAAGGTATTTTGACGGAAGGAACTGTGGCTGGCCCATCGCGCCGGCCCAGGAGCTCTTCATCGCCTCGAGCGCGATGTGGTCGCCTTCGAGAATCTTCAAAGCAGCGATCAGTTCAGGGAAAAACTGTTCCTTACGCGCGCCCATGAAGGCCTCGGTGGCGAGCGCCCTTATTGCGACATTGGCGATCTTCGCCCGACCGAACCGGGACTCGCGCGCCCAGATCGCGACGACGATCTCGCGCGGCACGCCGAAGCGGCGCTCGATGGCGTCGAGCGTCTTTCTCCAGCGGGTGACTTCCGCCCGGCCCTCGACGGTCAGCGCCGCAAAATTAGCCTCGGCCACGTAGCGCCCGGGATCGGCGAATTCAGGTTGCCGCTGCGGCGCGGCGAGCGGCGGCGCGCCTGGCGGCGACAGATCCGGAAGGCTCCAGTCGAGCTCAAGCCCGCTGGCCGCCCGGTCGAACGTCTTCCCCGACACGCCAGCCTTCATGGCTGCGGGCCGTACGGCGGCGTTGAGCCAGGACTGAAACTGCGCCTCGACCTGCGCCCGATCGGGCGCAGCGCGGAGGCCGCCGCATGCGACGCTCATCAAAACGAGGGCGAGCAAACCGCTCCGACCCACTCGGTGAAGCAGCAATGTCAAAGCGTATTGCCGTTGTCGCAGGCGCCGCCGGCGCGCATGTGCATGATCATTCCTCGTATCTGCGGGGAACGCTCGGCAGCAAATCGGCGTTCTGCCGGCGCAAGCGCGGTGTCCGGAGGAACGCTGGCGTCGTCATCTCGCCGAAGTGAGTAGCTGCCGAATCGCTGCAACCAGTTTAATCTCTCATTAACCACATCAGCCTAGCGTATTTGTCACGCAAAGCTGCAAGGACCTGCCGATGCCGTCCGCCGCCGCCGCGTTTCAAGCACCATCAAAGAAGCTCCCGCAGGTGCTCTCGGAGCCGGAAACCTCGGTCGCCGACATGCGCGCCTTTCTGGCGCGGACGCGCCCTCAGACTCCGTCGGAGGCGCTGCGGCTGCTGCGCGGCGCCTATCCGGATGCGCCGCTCGGACTGCGGGTGGCGGCCTGCGGCCTCGCCGGAGAATAGCCGATCCGGTTACGCCGCCGCCTTGGCGGCGGAGCGGTCGCGCTCGATCAGCCTGCGGTGGTGCATGAAGGCGAATGGCAGCGTCGCCAGGTAGCCGAGCGTCACGAGCGTCAGCACCAGCCACGGATAGCCGATCAGAAGCGTGACAAACAACGCGCCCGCGATCAGCGCGGGGGCAACATAGACGCGGTTGATCCGCGCGCCGAGTTGCTTGCCGGACCAGGTCGGAAACGGGCTCACCATCAGCAGCGCGATCGCGATGACATAGGCAAGGACCACCGGCTCGCCGAGCGGAGTCCGCGGAAAGCCCAGAAAACCGAGATAGATCGGAAGCAGCGATGAGATCGCGCCGGCGGGCGCCGGAACGCCCGTAAAGAAAGCGCTCGACCAGGCCGGCTTCATTGGGTCGTCCAGCGCGACATTGAAGCGGGCCAGCCGGAGCGCCCCACCGATCGCGAACACGAGCGATCCGATCCACCCGATGTTCCCAAGGCCGTTCAGGCCCCAGATATAGAGGATCAGGGCCGGCGCGACGCCGAAATTTACGAAGTCTGTGAGGCTGTCGAGCTCAGCGCCGAAGCGCGATGTGCCTTTCAGCAGCCGGGCGAGACGCCCGTCGACGCCGTCGAGCGCCGCCGCCAACACAACGAGATAGACCGCGAGCTCGAGCCGGCCTTCGAGGGCCATGCGGACGCCGGTGAGGCCGGCGCACAGCGCAAGAAGGGTCACGAAGTTCGGTACCAGCAGCCTGAGCGGCACGCTGCGCAGCCCCCGCCGCTTGTGAGCCGGCGCTGCGGGCGAGTGGTCATCCTGTTCGAGCGACGGATCCATGCTCAGCCCTTAAAGAAGGTCCGGGTCTCGGCCATGGCGGCGAGATCGGCGATCACCGTCTCGCCGGCGATGGTCTTCTGGCCGACCCCGACGAGCGGCGTGGCGCCGGCTGGCAGGTAATGGTCGACTCGGCTGCCGAAGCGGATGAGGCCGAAGCGTTGGCCGGCCGCGAGCGGCTCGTCCTCCCGCACGAAACACACGATGCGTCGCGCCACCAGTCCGGCGATCTGCACCACGCCGACCCGGCCACGAAGCGATTCGATCACAAGGCCGTTGCGCTCGTTGTCCTCGCTCGCCTTGTCGAGGTCGGCGTTGAGAAACTTGCCGGCCGTATAGGCGATCCGGGTGACGCGGCCCGCGACGGGCGCACGGTTCACGTGTACGTCAAACACGTTCATGAAAACCGCGACGCGCGGCAGCGGCTCCGCGCCGAGGCCGAGCTCCGCCGGCGGAACCGCGGGCTTGACGTCGCACACGGTGCCGTCGGCCCCGCTCACCACCAGCCCTTCGCGGACCGGCGTGACCCTGTCGGGATCGCGGAAGAACAGGGCGCACCAGATCGTCGCCCCTACGCCGATCCAGCCGAGCGGCTGCCAGATCAGGAACAGAATGAAGGCGACGATCGCGAAGATCGCGATGAACGGGCGCCCCTCGCGATGGATCGGAACCATCGCGTTGCGGATCGAAGTGGTGACGTCATCAAGAGCCATGGCGGCAGGTCTTACGCGATCGCGCCGTCCGAACCAAGCGAGCCGGCGCTCGCCTATTCGGCGGCGTCGCGGGGCTCATCGTCCTCCAGGGACGGCTCGCCGTCCCCATCGGACGCGACGGCCGTCGCCGTCTGGGCAGGCGCGATGAGAGCGGCCTCTCCCATCCGCGCGAGCGTCTCGCGCGCCTGGTCAGCCTCGCGCTGCCGGTTCCAGAGGCTGGCGTAGAGACCGCCCTGCGCGATCAGCTCCGCATGCGCGCCGCGCTCCACGATCTCCCCGGCGTCCAGCACGAGGATCTCGTCGGCGGCGACGATCGTCGACAGGCGATGCGCGATCACGATCGTGGTGCGGCCGCGCGAAACCCGCTCCAGCGCGTCCTGGATTTCCTTCTCGGTCGCGCTGTCGAGCGCGGAGGTCGCCTCGTCGAGAATCAGCAGCGGCGGTCCTTTGAGGATCGTGCGGGCGATCGCCACGCGCTGCTTCTCGCCGCCCGAGAGCTTGAGACCGCGCTCCCCGACTTCCGTGTCGTAGCCCTTCGGGAGCAGGCGGATGAAGCCGTCGATCTGCGCGAGCTCGGCGGCGCGCTCGACCTCTTCGTCCGTCGCGTCCCACCGCCCGTAGCGGATGTTGTAGCGGACGGTGTCGTTGAACAGGACCGTGTCCTGCGGGACCATGCCGATGGCGTCGCGCAGAGACGCCTGCGTCACGTCGCGGATGTCCTGGCTGTCGATAGTGATGCGGCCGGACTGCACGTCATAGAATCGGAACAGCAGGCGCGAGATCGTCGACTTGCCGGCGCCTGAGGGACCCACGATCGCGACCGTCTTGCCCGCCGGAGCTTCGAAGCTGACGCCCTTCAGGATCTGCCGCTCGGGATCATAGGCGAAGCGCACGTCCTCGAAACGGATCGAGCCGCCCGTCACCGCCAGCGGTCGCGCGTCCGGCCGGTCCTGGATTTCGGGCGACTGCTCCAGCAGCCGGAACATCGCTTCGAGGTCCGCCACGGCAAGTTTGATCTCGCGATACACGAACCCCATGAAGTTCAGCGGCACGTAGAGCTGGATCATCATGGCGTTGATCAGCACGAAGTCGCCGAGCGTGTTGCGCCCTGCCCGGATGTCGCCGACCGCCATGATCATGCAGACGGTAAGCCCGACCGAGAAGATCACGGCCTGTCCGGCGTTCAGCCACGCGAGCGAGGTGTAGGTCCGGATCGCCGCCTTCTCGTAGCCCGCCATCGAACGGTCGTAGCGATCGGCCTCCCGGACCTCGTTGCCGAAATATTTGACCGTCTCGTAGTTGAGCAGGCTGTCGATCGCCTTGGAGCTGGCGTCGGTGTCGTTCTCGTTGAGAATGCGGCGGAAGCCGATGCGCCTCTCGGTCGCGAAATAGGTGAACACCAGATAGCAGGCCACCATAACGGCCACGACGCCGGAGTAGGCGGCGCCGAACTGCCAGGCCAGCACCCCGAGCACCAGCGCAAATTCCAGGATCGTCGGAACGACCGTGAGCAGCGCGGTGCGGGTCAGCGTCTCGATCGCGAGCCGGCCGCGGTCGACGACGCGGCTGACCGCCCCTGTGCGGCGTGCCAGATGGAACCTGAGGCTCAGCCGGTGCATGTGGCGGAACACCAGCAGCGATAGACGGCGAACGGCGTGCATGACGACCGGCGCCGTGATTCCGTCGCGCGCCTGGGCGAGCGCCACCATCAGTATGCGACCGAGTCCGTAGGCCACGACCATGGCGACGGGCGCCGCGAGGGCGAAGCTCCGCCAGCTGTCATCCGCCGCCGGAGCGTCGCCCTTGGCGAGCAGCGCGAGCGCATCGGTCGCGAATTTGAACCCGTAGGGGACGAGGACCGTGACGAGCTTGGTCAGAACCAGCAGAACGACCGCGACCGCGATCCGGCGTTTCAGGTCCGGCCGGTCGCCGGGCCAGATGAACGCCTGGAGCCGCCGCATCGTCCGGAAGAACGCAAAGCCGCCGGCCGTCATCTCCGCGGGTCCGCCGTCGCGGCGACGCCTCACCATGGCCGGCGCCCGAGAGGAATGGCGCCGTGCGCGAACTGACTGAACGCTGTTGTCATGAGCGCTCGGAGGTAAGGTGCGCCAGCCGCCGCGGCAAGGCCGGCGCTGGTCAGCGGCCGGCCGGCGGGCTGGCCGATTCTGCCGGCAGAACGAAAACCTGGTCGGGATAGATCAGGTTGGGGTTCCGTATCTGGGCGTCGTTGGCCTGGAAGATGACCGTATAGCGGCGGCCGTGCCCATAGGCGCTGCGCGAGATGCGCCAAAGGCTGTCGCCGCGCCGCACTTTTACGGTCTCAAGCGAGGCGATCACGGGGTTTGCGGCGTCCGAGGCCGGCGAGGCGTTGTCGGCCGAACGCGCCGTGGGCGTCGCGGCTTCGAGGCTCGCGGCCGGCGACTTGGGAAGATCGGCGGATGACCCGCTCGGGACTGGCATGGGCTCCGGCTCGCGAGAGACGCTCTTCGTCGCCTCGCGGCGCGGCTGCGGCTTCTCGTTCGCGGCGGCGACCTCGGGCTCGTAGGTGAAGCGAGCTTCCGCCCGCTCAGACACTTTGCCCGCCTCGTTCTCGATCCTGTCCACGCGAACCGTGTAGTCGCCAGCGCTCAGACCGCGCTCGACCCGGAGCGACCACCGGCTGTCCGTTCCGGCGACCGCCTGCGCGACAAGGGCGTCGTTGAGATAGATGCGCAGGCGTGCGCCCTGAGGCGCCGCGCCTTGCACGAAAAACCGTCCGTTTTCCGCGTCCACCGCGCTGATGGAGAGCCGGGGTTCTCCGGCCGCCGGCGCGCGCCGCGGCTCGCCGGCCGGAGCGTCCGCGTTTGCAGTCGAGCGGGCCTCGGGCTTCTGCAGGATTTTGGAGGGGGCGTTCGGCTCGTTCAGCACGACCACCACGTCCTTAGAAGGCGGCCGCGGCACAGATACCGTCACAGTTTGCTGCGAGACGTGCTCGTCGCCCCCGGGCCCACGCGTCTTGAGCGCAAGCTGGTAATCGCCGGGCGCGAGCGGCGGCGGCGTCATCGCCCACTGGCCCTGCGGATCGGACTTCGCGGCGTCGTGGGGCCGCCCGTTCGCGAGAAGCTGGACGTCGCATGGGCCGGCGCAGCGGCCGGCCACGACGAGTTCGCCCGACGGCTCGACCCGCACCACGTCGAAGGTCGCGCCAGCGGAGGCGCGCGGCGCAGCCGCGGGAGGCCGCTCCGTGGTCGGCTTCGACGCCTGCGGAGGGCTAACGGCTGCTCCGGGAGAGGACGGCCGATCTGCAGGCGGGGCCGAAGGATTGGGCGCGGCGCGCTGCTCCGGGGCGGCTTCCGCCGGAGCCGCGTTCGGACGAGCCGGCGGTTCAGTCCGCGCTTCAGGCTTCGGCTCAGTCGAAGCCTGCGGCGACCCCCGATCCTGCGCCTGCGGCGTGCTCAGCTCGCCGGGTCCTTCCGGGCCCGCGCCAAACCGGCTCAGGCCGCCTTCGCGCCAAGCGTAGAGGGCGACGAGCCCGGCCACGACCGCGAAACCGATCGCGAAGCCGTTCCTGACCGCGGGGTCCATCGCCATGGCAGAAGCACATCCGTCACAGAGGGTTCAATTCGACTCTCCTACAAGGGAACCAGCGGAGATGCACACTATCTGTAGGAAAAACGCAGAAAGGAACGCGCCTTGACCGCAGTCGAAGCGGCGGGGCCAACTCGACAGATGAATCAGATCAAGAACGTTTGCGTCTATTGCGGCTCCAGCCCCGGCGGGCGCCGCGACTACATGGCTGCGGCCGAAACTCTTGGCCGCACGCTCGCTGAGGCTGGCGTCGGCCTCGTCTATGGCGGCGGCAATATCGGCCTGATGGGGGCGGTCGCGCGCGCCGCTCTCGACGCCGGCGGGCGCGTCACCGGAATCATCCCGCAGTTCCTCGTCGACCGCGAGGTGATGCTCGCCGATGTCCAGGAGTTGCTCGTCACCGCCGATATGCATGAACGAAAGCGGCTGATGTTCGAACGGTCGGACGCGTTCGTGGCGCTTCCGGGCGGCATCGGCACGCTCGAGGAGCTTGTCGAGCAACTGACCTGGGCGCAGCTCGGCCGCCACGACAAGCCGATCCTGATCGCCGATCTGTTCGGCTTCTGGTCGCCGCTGCTGGCGCTGCTCGATCACATGACGGAGCAGGGCTTCCTGAGGCAGGGACTCGCCCTGCCTTATCTGGTTGCGAACCGGGTCGAGGACATTCTGCCTGCGCTCGAAGGCGCCGCCCCGCTCCTGGAGGCGCTGGATGACGAGGCCTCAGCGGCCACTCTCGAACAGCTCTGAACGACCGTCAAAAGGGCGGCGCCCGCCGGCTCGCGCGCCACAGCCGCAGCAGCCGTCGCCAGCGCGCCGGCTCCGGCGGGGGCGCAAGCGGAGACGGGGCGCGGTCGAGCCGCTTGAGATCGCCCTCCAGAACAGCGATCGGCAGAAAGGCCGGCGCGGCGACAGGATCAAGCGCTCTCGCCGCGGCTCGCGCCTCACGGAGCCTCTGCCGCGCAAGGTCGCGAAGCTCGGCCGTGAGCGAGCCAAGCTCCGCGGTCGCGCGGGTCTGGAAGAAATCCTCCCGCACCACGCCGAGCGCAGCCATTCGGTCGACCGGAAGCAGGGCGTGCGAGCGTGGCAGCCGGCGCAGCAGCCGGACTAGGCCGCGCGCCACTCCCGCGTAACCCGCAGCCTCCGCGCCGCCAGGGTCGACGCCAGCGGCGCAGATTAGCGAGGCGAGTCGCAGCACGGCGGACGACGTCGCGCCTAAACGGCCCTCGAGCTCGCCGGACGAGGCGATCGGATCGTCATAGAGGTCGTCCGTCCTGGCGTCGACGAGGTCGAGCAGCGCCTGGCGCGGCAGCCGACCATAACGGGCCGCGGCTTCCAGGGCCCGCGCGACCGGGTGGGCCACGGCGTCCGCCCGCTCAGGGTCGTTCAACGCGTCGCGCCACCATTGCAGGCGGAGTTCCCCGACCATGGGGTCGCGGACCAGCCCACGAACGCGCGCGAGCTCGGCGTCGAAGGCGTAGAGCGCCAGAAGATGCGGTCGCGCCGCCGCGGGAGCGAACAAAGTAGAGGCGTAGCGGTCGAAATCCTGCTCGCGCACGAGCGAGGCGATGGGATCGCCGATGACTTCGCGCGGCGCGGCGGTCTCGTTCAAGCGACCGCGAGCAGCGCCGCCGCCACCCGCCTCTCTTCGGCGATCATCACATTCCAGGTGCGTGCGGCGGCGCCGGTCGCCATCACCTCCACGACCAGGCCGGCTTCCCGAAACGCCTGCCGCAGGCCCGGCTTGAGCGCCGCGAGATCGGCGCCTGTGCCGATCAGCAGCGTGTCGATGGCCTCTGCCTCCTGGAACACGCGCTCGAACGCCGCCTCGTCGAACTCGGATGCGGCCGCGCAGCGCCATGCCCACATGCCCGACGGCGTCGCGAGCAACGATCCCCGGTGCGATAGCTCCCCGAACCGGAACCCGCCGCCGCCATAGGCGTCGATCGGGTAGCGCCCCGGGAGATGGCGTTCGTCTTCGTCGGCGAAAGGCATGCAGCGGCTCGCTTCACCAGCACGACCTAGCGCGCCGCCGCGCCGGGCGCCACCTGTCGCGGCTCGCGGCCCTGCGGCGACGGCGCCTCAGGCCGGCCGGCGAGAGACCGCGGCGGCCTTCGCCGCGGCCGCCGCTTTATCGTCCGCCGCGGCGCGCGCCGAGGTCTTCACGCCAAGATAGATCAGCATCGGGCTCGAGACGAAGATCGCCGAATAGGTGCAGATGATGACGCCGTAGAGCATCACGTTCGCGAAGCCCTGGATCGCCTGGCCGCCAAACAGCACCAGGGCGAGCAGCGACAGCGCCGTCGTCGTGGCGGTCATCACCGTGCGCGACATCGTTGAGTTGATGGAGAGATCGAGGAGCTCGGGGGTCGGCAGGTTCTTGTATTTGCGCAGCAGCTCGCGCGTGCGGTCGAACACCACCACGGTCTCGTTCAGCGAATAGCCGACAATCGTCAGGATCGCAGCGATCGAGGTCATGTTGAACTCTTCGCGGGTGATTACGAAGAAGCCGAGCGTGAGAACGATGTCGTGCAGCGTGCCGATGATGGCGCCGATCGCGAACTGCAGTTCGAAACGGAACCAGAGGTAGGCCAGCACCGCTACGATCGAGAGCACCACGCCGAGCGTCCCGGACTGGACCAGTTCGCCTGAAACGCGCGGCCCGACAGTCTCCACGCGCCGGATGTTGAAGTCCTTCTCGAACGCCGCGCGGGCCCGCTGAACCAACGCGCTCTGCGCCGCCTCGCCGCCCGGCTGGGTGCGGAAGCGGACAGAAATGTCGCCGGCTGAGCCGATTTCCTGCACCTCGACGTCACCGACCTCGAAGCTCCGCGCGAGCGTCCGGACAGCGCCGGGATCGGCCGCGCCCGATTTGGGCTGGATCTCGATCAGCGTGCCGCCGGTGAAGTCGATCCCGAAGTTCAGGCCCATCGTGAGAAACAGCACGATGGTCAACACCGAGATCGCCGCGGAGAACGGGAAGCTCAGCACGCGCCAGCGCACGAAGCGGAAGTTGCTGTCGTCGGGGAAGATGCGGAGAAGGCGCATGGGTCTCGCTTGGCTCCGTCAGAACGGCATGGTCTGCGGCCGCGTGCGGCGGTACCACACGGCGATCATCATGCGCGTCATCGTCACGGCGGTGATGACCGTCGTCAGAATGCCGAGCAGGAAGACGACCGCGAAGCCGCGCACCGGGCCCGAGCCGAGCAGGAACAGGATGACCGCGGCGATCGCCATGGTCGAATTCGAATCGAAGATGACCGCGAAGGCGTGCCGGAAGCCGGCCTCGATCGCAGACACCATGTTGCGGCCGGCCCGGAATTCCTCACGGATGCGCTCGTAGATCAGCACGTTCGAGTCCACCGCCGTGCCGATCGTCAGCACGATGCCGGCGATGCCGGGCAGCGTGAGCGTCGCTCCGAGCAGCGACATCAGCGCGAAGATGAAGATGACGTGGATCGCGAGCGCGATGTTCGCGAAGAAGCCGAACACGCCGTAGGTCGCGAACATGAAGACGACCACGAACAGCGCGGCGTACCAGGTCGCGCGGGTGCCGGCGTTGATCGAATCCTGGCCGAGGCCCGGGCCGACGGTGCGCTCTTCGATGACCGTCAGAGGCGCGGGCAGCGCGCCGGCGCGCAGCAGCACGGCGAGGTCGTTCGCGCTCTGGACGGTGAAGTTGCCGGAAATCTGTCCTTGGCCGCCGGTGATCGGCTCATTGATGCGCGGCGCCGAAATCACCTTGTTGTCGAGCACGATCGCGAAAGGCTTGCCGACATTCGCCTGCGTGACCTCGCCGAAGGCGCGAGCGCCCTTGGTGTTGAACTTGAAATTGACGATCGGCTCATGCGTCTGAGAGTTGAAGCCGGCCTGGGCGTCGGTGAGGTCTTCGCCGGACACCAGCACGCGCTTCTCGACCAGGATCGGGGCCGTCTGGCCACCGCGGTCTTCCTGCAGAACCTCCGAGCCCTCGGGAGGCCTGCCTGCCGCCGCCTGCTCGGGCGGCATCGACAGATCGACAAGGCGGAATTCGAGCTTGGCCGTCTGACCGAGGATATCCTTGAGGCGCTGCGGGTCCTGCAGGCCCGGCACCTGGAGAAGGATCCGGTCCGCGCCCTCGCGCTGGATCGACGGCTCGACGGTGCCGAGCTCATTGACGCGGCGGTCGACGATCTGCAGCGACTGGTCGACGGCTGAGCGGATCCGGGCCTGGAGCGCGGCTTCCGTCAGCGTCGCGGCGACGCCGCGGTCGCCTTGCGAGGAGACGTCGACCTCCACCGGCCCGGTGCCGCCGAACAGGGAGCCTCCGACCGGAGTGGCGAGCGTCCGCAACTTCTCGAGCGCCAGATCGCGCTGGGACGGATCGCGCAAGGTCGCCGAGACGGTGTTGCCGTTCAGCTGGATCGCGGTGGTCCCGATGCGGGCCTCGCGCAGCACCCGGCGCACGTCTTCCTGAAGCGCCGTCGCGCGCGACTTGCGCAGCGCGTCGCCGTCGACCTCAAGCAGGAGCTGAGAGCCGCCCTGCAGGTCGAGGCCGAGCACCACGGTTCTCGCTGGGAACCAGCTCGGATACTGGTCGCGCACGGACTGCGGCAGCACGTTCGGCAGCGCGAACAGAATGCCGAGGGCGCAGAGCGCAATGACTGCGACCGTCTTCCAGGTTGAAAAATAGAGCATGGAGCGCCGAAAGTCCTGCTGGCGGTCTCCTGACGATGAGCGTCAGGGGGCCTCGGTCTTGACCGGCTCGCCCTTGGCGCGAACCTCGGCGATCATCCCGCGCGCCAGCCGGACCCGCACGTTGTCGGCGATCTCGACCTGAACTTCCGCGTCGTCGACGACCTTGCTCACCTTCCCGATCAGCCCGCCCGAGGTCACGATCGTGTCGCCGCGGCGGACGTTCTTGATCATCTCCCGGTGCTCCTTCGCGCGCTTCTGCTGCGGGCGCAGGATCAGGAACCACATGATCACGAAGATCAGCACGAAAGGCAGGAGCTGGATCAGGAACTCCGATCCTCCGGGCGCGGCGCCCGTGGCCGTCTGAGCGAAGGCGGGGGTGATCAACATGAGAGCTCCGATGGCGGGGTCTTCCGCCTCGCTCTGGAGAGCCGGCTTCAACCTTGGGGAACGCCGCCGGAGCGGGCCCCGGCGAAAGCGCGCGGACTATAGCCACGGCCCCCATGAAATCAAATCACGCCTCAGCTGGCGGCGAGCTCTTCTCCTTTTGTCGGACATGAGGCCGACGCAGCCCTCCCCAGTCGCCTGCAGCGGTGGACGCTGCCGGCGCGCGCCGTTACCACGGCTGCCGCTGGCGCTTGACGGCTCAGGCGTCGCAATCCCAAGAGCGAGCAGAGCCTTGTCCGACCCGTTCTACTCTATGCCGGCGACCGACACGCGCGACGCGTTGCTGGCGCGGATCGCCGACGCGCTGGAGCGCATGGCTCCGGCGCGCGCGGAGGCGCCGGACTTCTCCGCCGCCGACGCCTTCGTGTGGCAGGCGCCCGAGCGGCGACTCTCGCCGGTCGCGAAAGTGTCGCGCGTCGACATGGTGCTCCTGAAGGGAATCGATCGCGCCCGCGACCAGCTGCTCGACAACACCTTCCGCTTCGCGCGCGGCAAGCCGGCCAACAACGCGCTGCTGTGGGGCGCGCGCGGCATGGGCAAGAGCTCTCTCGTCAAGGCGACCCACGCGACCGTCTCGGCGGCGCTGGAAGCGGAGGGCAAGCCCAAGCTCAAGCTTGTCGAGATCCATCGCGAGGACATCGAGACCCTGCCGATTCTCATGGGTCTGCTGCGGCCTGCGCCCTACCCGTTCGTGCTGTTCTGCGACGACCTCTCCTTCGACCTCGAGGACACCTCGTACAAGTCGCTGAAGGCGGTGCTCGACGGCGGCATCGAAGGCCGGCCCGAGAACGTGCTGTTCTACGCGACCTCCAACCGTCGGCATCTTCTGGCGCGCGAGATGATCGAGAACGAGCGCTCGACGGCGATCAACCCCGGCGAGGCGGTCGAGGAGAAGGTCTCCCTGTCGGACCGCTTCGGCCTGTGGCTCGGCTTCCACCGCTGCAGCCAGGACGAATATCTCGCGATGGTGACCGGCTACGCCCGGCATTTCGGGCTGGAGGCGGCGCCCGAGGACCTGCGTCGCGAAGCGCTCGAATGGGCCACCACGCGCGGCTCCCGCTCCGGGAGGGTCGCCTGGCAGTTCATCCAGGATTTCGCCGGCCGCGCCGGAGCCTGACGCTCAGGCGGCGCGGCGCAGCAGCGCCAGATAGGCGGCGCGCGAATCCGGCGGCCGCATGCCGCGCGGCGCCCAGACGCGCGTGTCGAGGAAGTAGCCCGTGAGCGCGAAGCCCGCCGCCACGTCCGCCGTGGTGGGCGAGGCGTTCGCCCCGCCGGCCACGAGGAATGGCGGCAGCGCGAACAGTTTTTCGGCGTAGGGCGCGCCCGCCTCTCGGCCGACCGCCCGTCCCGACTTCGGCGAGACGTAGATCAGGTCTTCCGTGCCCCCGCTGGCGGCGCAACTCGAGAGATCGAGCCCAAACCCGAGCTCCGCCAGCACCGCAAGCTCAAGCCGGACCAGCAGCGCCGGCGCGCTCGTCGGATCATCCAGATGGTCGGCGACGATCTCCGCCGCCTCATAGAGCGCTTCATGCGGATCGCGCTCAGGGAGAAGGCGCAGCAGCCCGCCGAGATGGCCGACGCCGTGCAGCGCGTCCGCCCGCTCCATCAGCCGGCCGGCCCGCGCGAAGAGCGGCTCGACGGTGAGGGCGCCGAGATGGTCCTCGAGTCGCGCCCGCCAGGTCGCCCGCACCGTGTTTCCCGGCTGGAGCGCCGCCTGAAGCCTGCGCGATCGCCCGCCGCGCACCAGCCCCAGATGACGGCCATGGGCGCGCGTGAAGAGCTCCAGCACCACGGAAGTCTCGCCGTGCCGCCGCACCCCGAGGATCAGGCCGTCGTCGGTCCATTGCATGAGGGCGAAAATGGCGCCCGCGCGCGGCGGCGTCCACGGCGGCGAGCCGTGAGCTTCCGGTCCGCCGCCGTGAAGCCGCAGAAAGCGCGCCCGGGGGGCATGCCGCCACTGGCTAATGTCGCCGCCACACCCGCTCTGCTCTTTCAGCACAACGCGGGCCGCGACGGCACGGCCGGCCTCACACGACGTGCGGCGGAGCGAGAGTACAGGTCTCGGCGGCCCGCTCGACCTGGATGGTCGGATGCGCAATGCCGAAGCGCACGTGGAGATCATGCTGCAGGCCGCGCAGGAAGTCGTCGCCAGGATGGCCCGACGGAATCACCAGATGCGCCGTCAGCGCCACCTCGGTGGTGCTCATCGACCAGACGTGAAGATCGTGGACTTCGGTGACGCCGCGGCGATCGCCCAAGAAAGCCGCCACCTCCTCGACGTTTAGGCTTCGCGGCGCGGCGTCTAGCGACATGGTCACGCTGTCCCGAAGCAGTCCCCAGGTGCTCCAGAAGATCAGCGCGGCGATCGCGAGGCTGGCTGCGGGGTCGATCCAAGCGGCGCCCGTGTAGACGATCGCGAGGCCGGCGAGGATCACGCCCGCCGAGACGCCGGCGTCCGCCGCCATGTGCAGGAAGGCGCCTCTGATGTTGATGTCGTCCCGGCGCCCTTTCATGAAGAGCGCGGCGGTGGCGCCATTCACGGCGACGCCGATCGCGGCCACCACCATCACCGTCGTTCCGGCGACGTTCACAGGCTCGGCGAAGCGCCGGATCGCCTCCCAGGCGATCCCGCCGATCGCCGCGAGCAGCAGCAGCGCGTTGAACAGCGCGGCGAGAATGGATGTGCTGCGCATGCCGTAGGTGAAGCGGCCGGAGGGCGGGCGCTGCGCCAGCGTCGCCGCGGTCCAGGCCGCCAACAGACCGAGCACGTCCGAGAGATTATGACCGGCGTCGGCGAGCAGAGCGGTCGAATCCGCAAGGACGCCATAGACGACCTCGACCAGCACGAAGGCGACATTGAGCGCCACGCCCACCGCGAAGGCGCGCCCGTAGCTCGCCGGCGCGTGCGAATGTCCCGCGCCGTGGCTGTGATCGTGCGCCGCGTGGTCACGCATTGGCCCGGTCTCCTCAAGACCGGGCCGTGATACCTTTGGGGCGCGACGTTATGCTAGAACACTCCGGCCGTTCAGCCGGCGAGCGCCTTCAGCGCCGCCCTGCCCGCATATTTGGCGGTCGCGCCGAGCTCCTGCTCGATCCTCAGCAGCTGGTTGTACTTGGCGACCCGGTCGGAGCGGGCGAGCGAGCCGGTCTTGATCTGTCCGCAATTGGTCGCGACGGCGAGGTCCGCGATGGTGGAGTCCTCGGTCTCGCCCGAGCGGTGGCTCATCACGGCCGTGTAGCCGGCGCGGTGCGCCATATCGACCGCCGCGAGGGTCTCGGTGAGCGAGCCGATCTGGTTGACCTTGACCAGGATCGAATTGGCGACGCCCTGCCGGATGCCGTCCGAAAGCCGCGTTACGTTGGTGACGAACAGGTCGTCGCCGACGAGCTGGGTCTTGCTCCCACAGAGCTCGGTGACGGCCTTCCAGCCCTCCCAGTCATCCTCCGCCATGCCGTCCTCGATCGAGGCGATCGGGTACTTGGAGACGAGATCGGCGAGGTAGCGGGCCTGCGCCTGCGGGTCGCGGGTCGCGCCCTCCCCCTCGTAGACGTACTTGCCGTCCTTGAAGAACTCGGTCGAGGCGCAGTCGAGCGCCAGGAAGACGTCCTCGCCCGGCCTGTAGCCGGCCGTCTCGATCGCCTTCATGACGAAGCCGAGCGCCTCCTCGGCCGACTTCAGGTTCGGCGCGAAGCCGCCCTCGTCGCCCACATTGGTGTTGTGGCCGGCGTCCTTGAGCTGCTTCTTCAGCACGTGGAAGATCTCGGCGCCGGTCCTCAGCGCCTCGGAGAAGCTCTCCGCGCCGACCGGCATGATCATGAATTCCTGAAAGTCGATCGGATTGTCGGCGTGCGCCCCGCCATTGACGATGTTCATCATCGGCACGGGCAGCACGCGGGCCGAAGTCCCGCCGACATAGCGGTAGAGCGGCGCCGCGCTCGCCGCCGCCGCCGCCTTGGCGACCGCCAGCGAGACCCCCAGGATGGCGTTGGCGCCAAGGCGTTCCTTGTTCGGCGTGCCGTCGAGCGTGATCAGCGTCTCGTCGATCTGGACCTGCGCCTCGGCGTCGAAGCCGCCGATCGCGTCGAAGATCTCGCCATTGACCGCGTCGACGGCCTTGGTCACGCCCTTGCCGCCGTAGCGTTTCTTGTCGCCGTCGCGCAGCTCCACCGCCTCATGCGCGCCGGTCGAGGCGCCGGAGGGGACGGCGGCGCGGCCGAGCGAGCCGTCCTCGAGCGTGACGTCCACCTCGACAGTCGGGTTGCCGCGGCTGTCCAGGATTTCGCGGGCGACGATGTCGACGATGGCGGTCATGGGCGCAGGGCTCCGGCTTCCGAGTGGGCGGCGCCGCACCTCTAAAGGAACCATGCGACACGTGAAAGTCGCGGAACGCCGGCTGCGACGCTACATCCGTCGTAGACGCCGCCCCGCTCCGTCCGCCGAGAGGCGGCCCGCCCGAATAACGCACTCCGAGAACCCAGATGACCGATCTTCAGCTCGGCAAGCAGACGCCGCTGCCGACCTCGCCCGACGAAGCTCAACTCGACCTGGTGCCCAACCCACACGCGGATACGAATTACGTCGCCCGTTTCGTAGCGCCGGAATTCACCTCGCTTTGCCCCGTCACCGGCCAGCCCGACTTCGCGCACCTCGTGATCGATTACGTGCCTGGCGACTGGCTCGTCGAGTCAAAGTCGCTCAAGCTGTTTCTCGGCGCGTTCCGCAATCACGGCGCCTTCCATGAGGACTGCACCGTCGGGATCGGCAAACGGCTCGTCGCCGAGATCGCGCCGCGCTGGCTGCGGATCGGCGGCTACTGGTATCCGCGTGGCGGCATCCCGATCGACGTGTTCTGGCAGCATGGGACGCTGCCGGAAAACGTCTGGGCGCCGGATCAAGGCGTGCCGCCTTATCGTGGCCGCGGCTGAGCCGGCTGGAAGCGGCGTAAATGCGGCTTTCGCCGTCATCGGTCTGTCGCGGATCGCCGCCGGAGGACTCTTCGTCCCGAGATGCGCTTGAGCCCTCGGACTCGTGAGCGAGCCGCCCCGGAAACGCCCCACGAAGCAGAGAGATTCGCGGCCGCCGGACACCAACGATCCGTCGGCGGGAGACTGCTTCATGAAGCCCCAGAAGACTGACGGCGCCAGCCGGTCCGATACGCTCGTCATCACCAATGGCGACAGCGCGGCCGCGCGGCTCGAAGAGGCCGGAGTCGCGCGTTCGATCCTGCCGTGGCGGGACGTCCTGCATGATGGTCCGGTCCCGGCGATCAGCGGGCTGGAGCGGCTGTCGGCGATCCGCGCCGGCTTCATCGCCGCCGATCTCGGGATCGCGCCCGACGAGGTGGCCGCCGAATTCCGCGAACGCGACGCGACCGTGCGCCGTCACGTCTGCTTCCCGCGCATCGAGATCTGGCTCGAGCACGATCTCTACGACCAGCTGCAGCTGCTGCAGATCCTCGATTTCTTCCGCTCAGAGCGGCGGCTCGACGGCCTCTACCTCGTGCAGGCGGACGACTATCTCGGCCGGCAGCCGGCCGACGCCATGCGCCGGCTGGCGGGCTCCGCGCAGCCGGTGACGGAGGAGCAGCTCGCGCTCGCCGGCGAGGCGTGGAGCGCCTTCACCTCGCCGACCCCGCACGCGCTCGCGCGGCTCGCCGAGCGCGACGTCGAAGCGCTGCCGCACCTCGGATCGGCGCTGAAGCGGCTGCTCGCGGAACTGCCCGACCCCGTGCGCGGCCTGACGCTCACGGAAGAGCGCACGCTCGACCGGCTCGCCGAGGGAGAGGCCACGAGCGGCGAGCTGTTCCGCGACGTCACCGAGCAGGACGACGCTCAGTTCCTCGGCGACGCCAGCTTCTTTCGGCGGCTCGACGGGCTCGCTTTCGCGGACCGCCCGCTGATCGAGGGATTGCCCGGCCCGTCACAGGCCTATTGCGGCCTCGGTCGACGATCGGTCGGCGAGGGCTACGCAGAGTTCGCGCGCGCGCCGCTGCGGTTGACCAAGGCAGGCCGCGCCGTGCTGGCGGGCCGCGCCGACCACCGCGTTCTGAACCGCGTCGACCATTGGGTCGGCGGCGTGCATGTCTCGCCGGCCGCGCTCATCCGCTACGATCGCGCGGGTGGTCATTTGGTCGCGCAGGCCTGAGACGAGCGAGCGCGCCGGCTGGGCGTCAGACCAGCCGGCTTTGCGTCAGCGCCGCCTCGACGAAGGAGGCGAACAGCGGGTGCGGCTCGAACGGCCGCGACTTCAGCTCCGGGTGGAACTGCACGCCGACGAACCAGGGATGATCGGCGTATTCGACGATCTCCGGCAGCAGGCCATCGGGCGACATGCCGGAGAAGATCAGTCCGTTCGCCTCAAGGCGCTCGCGATAGGCGGTGTTGACCTCGTAGCGGTGCCGGTGACGCTCCGAGATGTCGTAGGAGCCATAGATCTCGGCGACCTTGGAGCCGCGCGAGAGCCGGGCCTCATAGGCGCCGAGCCGCATGGTGCCGCCGAGGTCGCCTTCCGCGGCGCGGCTTTCCAGCGTGTTGCCGCGCGTCCACTCGGTCATGAGGCCGACCACCGGCTCCGGCGTCGGGCCGAACTCCGTCGAGTTCGCCTCGTCCACGCCAGCGAGGTTCCGCGCCGCCTCGATGACGGCCATCTGCATGCCGAAGCAGATGCCGAGATACGGCACCTTGCGCTCGCGTGCGAAGGTCGCCGCCCGGATCTTGCCTTCGGCGCCGCGCTGACCGAAGCCGCCCGGCACCAGGATGCCGTGGACATGCTCGAGGAACGGCGCCGGATCCTCGTTCTCGAAGATCTCGCTCTCGATCCAGTCGACGTTGACCTTCACGGTGTTGGCGACGCCGCCATGCACCAGCGCCTCGTAGAGCGATTTGTAGGCATCCTTCAGCCCGGTGTACTTGCCGACGATCGCGATCGTCACCTCGCCTTCCGGATGGCGCACGCGGCGCGTGACCTCGCGCCAGCGCGACAGGTCGGGCGCGTTCGCGGGCTCGATCCCGAAGGCGCGCAGCACCTCGGTGTCGAGACCCTCGCGGTGGTAGGCCTCCGGCACCTCATAGATGGTGTCGACGTCGCGCGCCTCGATCACCGCGGTCTCGCGCACGTTGCAGAACAGGCCGAGCTTGCGGCGCTCCTCGGGCGGAATCGGCCGGTCGCAGCGGCAGAGCAGGATGTCGGGCTGGATGCCGATCGAGCGCAGCTCCTTCACGGAGTGCTGGGTCGGCTTGGTCTTGAGCTCGCCCGCGCTTGGGATGAACGGCAGCAGCGTCAGGTGGATGTAGATCGCGTCGCCGCGCGGCAGATCGTTGCCGAGCTGGCGGATCGCCTCGAAGAACGGCAGCCCCTCGATGTCCCCGACGGTGCCGCCGATCTCGACAAGCACGAAGTCGTAGCCTTCGTTGCCCTCGAGGACGAACTCCTTGATGGCGTCGGTGACGTGCGGGATCACCTGCACGGTCGCGCCGAGATAGTCGCCGCGCCGCTCCTTCGCGATGATGTCGCGATAGATCCGCCCCGTCGTGATGTTGTCCTGCAGAGAAGTCGGCCGCCCGGTGAAGCGCTCGTAGTGCCCGAGGTCCAGGTCGGTCTCGGCGCCGTCGTCGGTGACGAACACCTCGCCGTGCTGGGTCGGGCTCATCGTGCCCGGGTCAACGTTGAGATACGGGTCGAGCTTGCGCAGCCGGACCGTATAGCCCCGCGCCTGCAGCAGCGCGCCGAGCGCGGCCGAGGCGAGGCCCTTGCCGAGGGAGGAGACCACCCCGCCGGTGATGAAGACGTACCGCGCCATCCACCCTCTTTCGCGTCAGGGCGTCGCACGCTCCCGCACGACTCTTCAGCACTAGACGGGCGCCCGCCGATTCGGCGAGACGCCGCGGCCCGTTGTCCACATGCCGCAAACGCACGAACGCCGACCCGCCGGAGGAAGACCTTCCGGGAGACGAGCGGCGGCGTGTTTGAGGCTGGCGGACGTGTTAGCCCGGCTTTGGCCGCCGCGCAAAGCCCCAGACGCCAGATCAGGCTTTTTCCTGTGAAGCCGCGTCACGCGACCCTGATGCGTCCCGCGTTGACCCTGACTCGTGCGGGCCCCTAGTGTCCGCCGACCGAAGACTGCACGAGGATCGGCATGCCCATCCGACTCGCCGACCGCCGCTCCCTGATGGATCGTCTCCGCCAGGCGACTGCGACGCTCGTCGCCTGCGGGCTGGTCGCCGCCGGATGGCCCGCGCCTGCCGCCGCGCAGAGCAGCCGGGGGCTCCCGGTAATCCGCGACGCCGAGATCGAGAGCCTCCTGCGCGACTACATGACGCCGATCTTCCGCGCCTCGGGGGTCGGCGCCGGCGTGGTCGAGATCACCATCGTCAATTCGCGCGAGTTCAACGCCTTCGTGGCCGACGGGCGGCGCATCTTCGTCAACGCCGGCACGCTGATGGACGCCAAGACGCCCAATGAGGTGATCGGCGTTCTGGCGCATGAGACCGGGCACATCGCCGGCGGCCACCTGGCCCGCATGCGCCAGCAGATCGACAACATGCAGACGATGGCGATCGCCGCCATGCTGCTCGGCGCAGGCGCGGTGGGCGCGGCGATGGTCGGCGGCTCGCGCAGCGCCGGCGACGCCGCGCTAGGCGCAGTGATGGGGCCGCAGGAGGTGATCCGCCGCAGCCTGCTCAGTTACCAGCGCACGCAGGAGGAGGCCGCCGACCGCGCGGCCGTGAGCTACCTCAACAAGACGAAGCAGTCCGCCAAGGGCATGCTCGTGACCTTCAGGCGCTTCGCTGACCAGATCGCGTTCTCGCGGCGCTTCATCGATCCTTACGCGCAGTCCCATCCGATGCCGCAGGACCGGATCGAGAATCTCGAGGCGCTGGCCCAGAAGAGCCCGTACTACAACACCACCGACTCGCCAGCCCTCCAGGCGAGGCACGACATGATGCGCGCCAAGCTGTTCGGCTTTATCGACACGCCCGAGGGCGTCGGCCGCCGCTACCCGGCGAGCGACCAGAGCCTTCCGGCGCGCTACGCCCGCGCCATCGCGACATACCGCTCCGCGCCTCTCCAGGGCGCCATCGCACAGATCGACGGCTTGATCGCCGCCCAGCCGCAGAATCCCTACTTCCACGAGCTGAAGGGCCAGGCCTATCTGGAGAATGGCAGGCCGAAGCAGGCGATCCCGGAGCTCCGCCAGGCTGTCGCGCTCGCGCCCGGCGCGCCGCTGATCCGGACCATGCTGGGCCAGGCGCTGAACACCGGCGGCGATTCCAAGGCCGCGCTTTCCGAACTCACCCGCGCCACCGCCGTGGACACCAAGAACGCGGCGGGCTATCGCGAGCTCGCCCAGGCTTACGCCCGGCAAAACAAGCTCCCGGAGGCCGATCTCGCCACCGCGCAGGCGGCGTTCGCAGAGGGCGACTACGGCACCGCTCGGCAGATCGCGGAGCGGGCGAAGAAGGGCCTCAAGCCCGGCACGCCGAACTGGCTGAAGGCTGACGACCTCGCGACCTACAAGCCGCAGAAGATGGACTGAGGCTGCGAACGTGTGGTTGCGGTACCTGCCTTACATGCGGATGACGCTAGCCGGCCTCCTGAAGGGCGATTTGAGCCTTCGAGCAATGAGGGGCCGGCTGCGACGCGGGCACAATATGCTTTCCGAGAGGCCTCGCCGCATTTCAAACGTGGACCTCTTGCAGGATGAGGCCCACCGGGGTTCCGCCGAGCCGCTGAAGGCGGCTGCCGGCTTTGGAGATGATTGATGCGCTTTCTTGGCCTCGCGCTCGCCGCCGCGCTCGCTCTCGCCGCCTTGCCGGCCGCCGCCTTCGACGCTGATCAGAAGGACGAGATCGGCGCGATCGTGCGGGACTACCTCCTCCAGCACCCCGAGGTGCTGCTCGACGCGCAGCGCGAGCTTCAGCGGCGGCAGGAGGCGAAGCTGGAGGAGCAGCGCAAGGGCGCTCTGCGGGACTATGTCGCGAAGATCGACGCGTCGAAACTCCACGCCGTGCTCGGCGACCCCAAGGGGGACGTCACGCTGGTCGAGTTCTTCGACTACAATTGCGGCTACTGCCGACGCGCCATCCGCGACATCGACGCGCTGCTGGCGGCGGACCCCAAGCTGCGCATCGTTCTGATGGAGCTGCCGGTGATCCGACAGGAGTCGCTTGGGGCCGCCCAGGTGTCGGTCGCAGTCAGCCGGACCGCTCCCGACAAGTTCCGCGCCTTCCATGAAAAGCTGCTCAGCGGTCAGTCGCTTGCGACAAAGAAGACGGCGCTTGCGGCGGCGAAAGAGGTTGGTCTGGACCCAGCGAAGATCGAGGCCGCGATGAACGGAGCCGAGGTCCGCGCGACGCTTCTGGAATCCAAGGAGCTGGCGGATGAACTCGGCGTCGAGGCGACCCCGACTTTCGTGATCGGCGACGCCGTCGTGCCGAACACCACGAGCGTCGTGGATGACCTGCAAGGCCGGATCGCGGCGCTCAGGACGTGCGGCAAGTCGGTCTGCTGACTTGGGCTGAGGGCCGCTGATAGTGAGCCGGCGGAGACTTGCGCGGAATCGCTTGGGTTCGCGCGCGGTCTTCCCTATAACCCCGGACGCTCGCCGCCGACCGGTCCGCGTCCCGCGGCCAAGGATCAGCCTGCTTCCGTGACCCCGATCGTCTTCGTCCTCAACGGTCCCAACTTGAATCTGCTCGGCTCTCGCGAGCCGCAGGTCTACGGGTCGTCGACCTTGGCCGACATCGAGGCCCGGGCGCGGGACGTCGGGGACAGACTTGGCGTTCATGTCGATTGCCGCCAGACGAACCACGAGGGCGTGCTGGTCGACTGGATCCAGGAGGCCAGATCCTCCGCCTCCGGCATCGTTCTCAACGCGGGCGCCTATACCCACACCTCGGTCGCCATCCATGACGCGCTCCGCGCCACGGGCGTGCCGACCATCGAAGTCCATCTTTCAAACATCCACGCGCGCGAAGCTTTTCGTCACACGTCGTTTGTGTCGCCGGTCGCAGTCGGCGTCATCGCAGGTCTCGGAATCGACGGCTATGAGTTCGCCCTCCAGGCGCTCGCGCGCCGGATCGAACGCGGCCAGCGACCGGAAACCCTGACGGCGTGAGCCGCGCGCCCTAAACCCGGGACACCATGAGCAAGGCAACCGCCAACATCAGCGATCAGGAGCTCGTCCGCGAACTCGCGGAGCTGATGATCGAGAAGGGCCTGAGCGAGGTCGAGATCGAGCGCGAGGATCTTCGCGTCCGGGTCGCGCGCCAGACGCTCGCGACCTCCGCGCCGGTCGCCGCCGTAGCCGTTCCTGCCGCGGCGCCCGCGGCCGCCGCGCCGGCCGATCCGGCCAAGGCGCAGGGGGCCGTGCTCTCCCCGATGGTCGGCACCGCCTATCTCGCCCCCGAGCCCGGCGCTCGTCCCTTCATTGAGGTCGGCGGCACGGTTCGCCAGGGGCAGACCCTGATGATCGTCGAGGCGATGAAGACCATGAACGCGATCCCCGCCCCGAAGGCGGGCGTCGTGCGGGAAATTCTCGTCACCGACGGGCAGCCGGTCGAGTTCGGCGAGCCGCTGCTGATCGTCGACTGAGCGGGCCATGCCGAGTTTCGACAAGGTTCTGATCGCCAATCGCGGCGAAATCGCGCTCCGTATCCTGCGGGCCTGTAAGGAGCTCGGCATCCAGACGGTCGCCGTGCATTCGACGGCTGACGCCGACGCCATGCATGTGCGCCTCGCGGACGAAAGCGTCTGCATCGGCCCGCCCGCGGCGCGCGACAGCTACCTCAACATCCCCGCCTTGCTGGCCGCCTGCGAGATCACCGGCGCCGACGCGGTTCATCCCGGCTACGGCTTCCTCTCCGAGAACGCCCGCTTCGCGGAAATCCTCGAGGAGCACAACCTCGTCTTCATCGGGCCGAAGCCCGAGCACATCCGCATCATGGGCGACAAGATCGCCGCCAAGCAGACCGTGAGGCGGCTCGGCATCCCGGTCGTGCCCGGCTCGGACGGCGGCATCACGGATGATGACGAGGCGCGCCGGGTCGCCCGCGACATCGGCTATCCGGTGCTGGTCAAGGCGGCGGCAGGCGGCGGCGGGCGCGGCATGAAGGTCGCGATGACCGAGGACGATCTGGTTGAGGCGCTGCAGACCGCGCGCAGCGAAGCCAAGGCGGCCTTCGGCGACGATGCTGTCTACCTTGAGAAGTACCTCGTCCATCCGCGCCACATCGAGGTGCAGGTGCTCGGCGACGGCGAAGGCGCGGCGATCCATCTCGGGGAGCGCGACTGCTCTCTGCAGCGCCGCCACCAGAAGGTCTGGGAAGAGGCGCCCTCCCCGGCGCTCAACGCGACCGATCGCGCCACGATCGGCGAGACGGTCGCAGTCGCCATGCGTGAGCTCGGCTACCGCGGCGTCGGCACGGTCGAGTTCCTCTATGAGGACGGCCGGTTCTACTTCATCGAGATGAACACCCGCATCCAGGTCGAGCATCCGGTGACGGAGATGATCACCGGGATCGACCTGGTGAACGAGCAGATCAGGATCGCAAGCGGCGCCCGGCTCGCGATCGCCCAGGAGGACGTGATCTTCCGCGGCCACGCCATCGAGTGCCGGGTCAACGCCGAGCACCCGGAGACCTTCCGGCCCTCGCCCGGCCGCATCGCCTATTACCACGTCCCTGGCGGCCTCGGGGTGCGCGTCGATTCCGCGGCCTATCAGGGCTATTCGATCCCCCCGAACTACGACAGCCTGATCGGCAAGCTGATCGTCCACGGTCGCAATCGCACCGAGTGCCTGATGCGGCTTCGCCGGGCGCTCGACGAGTTCGTGGTCGATGGCGTGGAGACCACGCTGCCGCTGTTCCGGCGATTGGTGCGCAACCAGGCGATCCAGGACGGCGATTACGACATCCACTGGCTCGAGCGCTGGCTGGCGGAGACGCCCTTGGAGGCGTGAGCGGAGCGGGCGACGCCGCTCGCGTCGATCCGCTTCCCCTCCTGCCGCGCCGGCCTTACGCTGCTGAGCGATGACCCGCATCAACGACGTTCTCGTGGAAATCACGCCGGAGGTCCTGCTCAAGGCCTATGCCTGCGGGATCTTCCCCATGGCCGAAAGCGCGGACGATCCGGGACTTTATTGGATCGAGCCGGAGCTGCGGGGCGTGCTGCCGCTCGACGCCTTCCATGTCTCCGCGCGTCTTGAGCGCACGGTGCGCTCCGACCTGTTCGAAATCCGCGTCGATACCGCATTCGAAGCGGTGATGGACGGCTGCGCCGCGCCCGGCGCGGGCCGCGACAAGACCTGGATCAACGGCCGCATCCGCCGGCTCTATCGCGACCTTTATGAGATCGGCCACTGTCACAGCGTCGAAGCCTGGCGCGACGACAAGCTTGTGGGCGGGCTCTACGGCGTCGAGCTTGGCGGCGCGTTCTTTGGCGAGAGCATGTTCCATGTCGAGCGCGACGCATCGAAAGTCGCGCTCGTTCACCTCGCGGCCCGCCTCCGGCGCGGCGGGTTTCGTCTGCTCGACACCCAGTTCGTGACGGACCACCTGAGACGCTTCGGAGCCGTCGAGACGCCACGCCGCGAATACCACCGCCTGCTCGAGCGCGCGCTTCTCGCTGAGGCGAACTTCTTCGCCTGGGAGAAGGGTCGTCCGGTGTCCGGCGTCGAGGCGATGGACGCGTTGAGGTAACGCTTCGGTAAGCAAGACGAGGGTTACTGAAAGGTAGCAACCCTGCCGTGGGTCTACCGATGAATCCCCAGTCCAGCCGCGATCTTCCGTCATCAGCGTTCGACCCGGCGAAGCCCGAAAGCCGCGACCTCGCCATCTGGGCCGCGGATGCAGCCGCCGACGCCGCTCCGCGCGCTGCGCGCCTGCAGCGCTTTCTCCCTTATGCGCTGGTCGGCGCGGGGTTGCTGATCTGCGGCGTCGCCTTCGCGAACTTCGCAACCGCGCCGGCCTTGACCGACGGCGTCGATGAAATCTCCGCGATCGACGCCCGACAGATGGGCCTCGCGCTCAACCTGGACGCCACCGGAACGCAGGCGCGCACCGCTTCGATCAGCAAGGACGTGGGCGCGCTGAAGGCCGAGATCGCGCGGCTGCGGCGCGCGCTCGACCAGTCGAAGAACAGTCAGGCGTCACTGTCGAAGTCGGCCGCCGGACAGGCCGCCGCAAATCTGGACGAGGTGCGCGGGCTCAAGACCCAGATCGCGTCGCTCACCAAGACGCTCGAGGACACCCGGGCCGCCGCTACCTCGAAAATCGACGCGCTCGCATCCAAGGTCGACCAGTCCAAGGACGATCAGGCCCGCCTTGCGGAGCTGCGCGACCGCCTCGACAAGATGGAGAAGGCGTCCGCCGAAAAGACGGCCGAGGTTGAAAAGCCTGCGCGGGCGGAGCCGGAGACCACCGGAAGCGTGTCGGCGCCGGCCGCTCCCGAACGGGTGGTGCGGAACTGGGTGGTGCGCGACGTCTATGACGGGGTGGCGCTGCTGGAAAGCCGCGGCGGCGATCAGATCGAAGTCGAGCGCGGCGCGCGCGCTCCCGGCGCGGGTCGCGTTCGCTCCATCCAGCGGCGCGACGGCGCATGGGTCGTGGTGACGGACCGAGGCGTGATCCTCCCGCGCTGAGCGGCTTAATTCCGGTTTAAAGCAGTCGAGCGCATGATGGCCTTGACCAACGAGGCCCGACCGATGTCGCCTGCCGTCGAGATGCTGCGCGAGGAACATCCGCTCCCCCGCAAGGCGACCCCGCCCAAGATCGCGGTGCTGCTGCCCTGCTACAATGAGGAGGCGGCGGTCGCGGAGGTGGTCCGAGGCTTCAGGGCGGCCCTGCCCTCCTCCGAAATCTACGTCTACGACAACAATTCGAAGGACCGCACCGTCGAGCGAGCGATCGAGGCCGGCGCGATCGTCCGGCGCGAGCGAAGACAGGGCAAGGGCAACGTCGTCCGTCGCATGCTCGCGGACGTGGAAGCCGACATCTACCTCATGGCAGACGGCGACCTGACCTATGATCCGCTCGCGGCGCCTTTGCTGGTCGAGCGGCTCGTATCGCAGCAGCTCGACATGGTGGTCGCCACCCGGGAGGGCGACGGCATGCTGGCCCGCAAGGGCCACGCGGCCGGCAACCGCATGTTCAACGGGATGATCACCCGGCTGTTCGGGACTGGGTTCACCGACATCCTCTCCGGATACCGGGTGGTCTCCCGTCGCTTCGCGAAATCCTTCCCGACCGCCTCCAACGGCTTCGAGATCGAGACCGAGCTGGCGGTTCACGCACTGGATCTCAGGCTCGCCGTCGACGAAATCCCGGTCCGCTACGGCAAGCGTCCGGAGAACTCCACCAGCAAGCTTTCGACCTTCCGCGACGGGTTCCGGATTCTCTGGACCATCGCGATGATGTATCGCGCGCTGAAGCCCTTCAAATTCTTCGGCGCCATCGGAGCGGGGCTCGCCTTGGCCAGCGTGCTGCTCGCAGCGCCGGTGATCGCGACCTTCCTGGAGACCGGGCTGGTGCCGCGGTTCCCGACCGCCATCCTCGCCGCGAGCGTGATGCAGCTCGCCGTCCTCAGCCTCGTCTGCGGCGTCATCGTCGAGGCCGTCGCGGAAGGTCGGCGCGAGGCCAAGCGGCTGCGTTATCTGGAGCTGAAAAGCGCCTGACGCGCGCGCGCCAATAACGCAGGCAGGCCGCGCGCTTGGCGGAGCGGCTTGCCGCGCCTATGTTGGGAGCGCTTCCCGACAGCGCACGAGCCGCCCCTCACGATGACCTTTGTCGACGCCCAGACTGCGCCGCTCCGCAAGAACGGCGCGATCAAGATCCACGCTCCCGAGGCCTTCGAGGGCATGCGCCGCGCCGGCCGCCTCGTCGCGGAGGCGCTCGACATGCTGCACGACCATGTGAAGCCGGGCGTCACCACCGAGGCGCTCGACAGGATGGCGCTCGAGTTCGGCATGGATCACGGGGCGCTGCCCGCGTGCCTCAATTATCGCGGCTACTCGAAGACGATCTGCACCTCGATCAATCACGTCGTCTGCCACGGCATCCCGAACGACAAGCCGCTGCGTGAGGGCGACATCGTCAATGTCGACGTCACCTACATCCTCGACGGCTGGCACGGCGATTCGAGCCGCATGTTCGCGGTCGGGGCCGTCCCGCGCCGCGCCGAGCGGCTGATCGAGGTCACCTACGAGTCGCTGATGCGCGGCCTGGCCGTTATCCGTCCTGGGGCGACCACGGGGGATATCGGGGCTGCGATCCAGGAATATGCCGAGGGCGAGCGCGCTTCTGTCGTGCGCGACTTCTGCGGCCACGGCATCGGCCGGCTCTTCCATGACGAGCCGAACATCCTGCACTACGGCCGCCGCGGCGAGGGCGCGGAGCTCAAGACGGGCATGTTCTTCACTGTCGAACCGATGATCAATCTCGGCCGTCCCCATGTGAAGGTGCTGGCCGACGGCTGGACCGCCGTCACCCGCGACCGCTCGCTCTCCGCCCAATACGAGCACATGGTCGGCGTCACGGAAGACGGCTGCGAGATCTTCACCGAATCTCCGCGCGGCCTGATGGCGCCGCGGTTCGCGGCCGCCTGAGCTCGACCTCGCCGGCGACGGCTTGCCCGAGTCGCTCAGGCGCGCCACGATGGCGCTCCCGATCGTCCGGAGCAGCGGCGACAATGCCGTCGGCGAAGCCCGACTCTCAACACGCCGCCCTTCCGGGCTTCGGCGAAGCTTCCGCCAAGAAGGCGGCGCCCGCGCCGCACTATCTCGGCCATCGCGAACGCCTTCGGACGCGATTCCTCGAAGGCGAATCGGACGCCCTTCCCGATTACGAGCTCCTTGAGCTCATCCTGTTCCGCACGCTGCCGCGCGGAGACGTCAAACCGCTCGCAAAGGCCTTGCTCGCGACCTTCGGCTCCTTCGCAGAGGTGCTGGCCGCGCCGGTCGAGCGCCTCGTCGAGATCAAGGGCGTCAAGGAGGCGACCGCCACCGACTTCAAGGTGGTCGAAGCCGCCGCGCGCCGGTTCGCGAAAGGCGCCATCACCAAACGGCCGGTGCTGGCGTCATGGTCGGCGGTCGTCGACTACTGCCGGACCGCAATGGCGTTCGACGATCGCGAGCGCTTTCGCATCCTGTTTCTCGACAAGAAGAACGGGCTGATCGCCGACGAGGTGCAGCAGACCGGCACGGTTGACCACACGCCGGTCTATCCGCGCGAGGTGATGCGCCGTGCGCTCGAACTGCGCGCCACAGCGCTGATCCTCGTGCACAACCACCCTTCCGGGGATCCAACGCCGAGCCGCGCGGACATCGAGATGACGCGCACGCTCGTCGAAATCGCGCGGCCGCTCGGCATCGAGATCCATGATCACGTGATCGTCGGCCGGGAAGGACACGCCAGCCTCCGGGGCCTGAAGCTGATCTGATTAAATCCTGGGCGGCCATTTGCGACAAAATTGAGCTTCCGACCTCTTTCCCCACGCGGCGCCCGTATTAGCATCAAGCCGAAGCGTCAGAAGGAGTCTCGCCCGCTTGCCCCCACCCGCCTTCGACGAAATGACGCTTTCGGACGGCGGCGTTCGCCCCGCGTACAGGAAACTCGCCGAGTGGCTCGCCGCCGCGCCGCCGGACCTGCTCCAGTATCGGGTGAAGGAAGCCGAGCTGCTGTTCCGCCGCATCGGGATCACCTTCGCGGTTTATGGCGACCAGCAGGCGCAGGAGCGCCTGATCCCGTTCGACATCATCCCCCGCATCATCACCGCGGCCGAATGGGCGACGCTGACCAGAGGCCTCGTCCAGCGCGTCGAGGCGCTGAACCGCTACATCTCGGACGTCTACGGAAAGCGGGAGATCCTCAAGGCGGGAATTGTCCCCGAGGAGCTGGTCTTCCACAACGAGGCGTTCCGGCCCGAAATGGCAGGCAAAACGCCGCCGCACGATCTGTGGGTCCACATCGCGGGCATCGACGTGGTGCGGGTCGACGCCGACACGTTCTATGTTCTCGAGGACAACGCCCGCACGCCCTCCGGCGTCTCCTACATGCTGGAGAACCGCGAGGTGATGATCCGGCTGTTTCCGGAGCTGTTCTCGCAGCACCGGGTCGCGCCGGTGGAGCGCTACGCCGACGAACTGCTCGCCACGCTGCGCTCGCTCGCGCCGCGAACGAGTTCGGCCGAGCCGGTGGTCGTGCTGCTGACCCCAGGCGTCTACAACTCGGCCTATTACGAGCACTCGTTCCTGGCCGACAAGCTCGGCATCGAGCTGGTCGAAGGGCGCGATCTCTTCGTGCGCGACGACATCGTCTACATGCGCACGACGGAGGGACCGCAGCGCGTCGACGTGATCTACCGCCGGATCGACGACGAGTTCCTCGACCCGCTGGTGTTTCGCCCCGACAGCGCGCTCGGCGTGCCGGGCCTGATGAGCGCCTACCATGCCGGAAACGTCACACTGACCAACGCCATCGGGACCGGCGTGGCCGACGACAAAGCGATCTACAGCTACATGCCGGAGATCATCCGGTTCTATCTCGGCGCCGAGCCGATCCTGAAGAACGTGCCGACCTATCGCTGCCGGGAGCCGGAGGCGCTCTCCTACGTGCTCGATCATCTCGACGAGCTTGTCGTCAAGGAGGTCCACGGTTCGGGCGGCTACGGGATGCTCGTCGGGCCGCACGCGTCGAAGGAGCAGATCGAGCTCTTCCGCGCCAAGCTGCAGGCCTCGCCCGGCGGGTTCATTGCGCAGCCGACGCTCGCGCTGTCGACCTGCCCCACTTACGTCGAATCGGGCGTTTCGCCACGCCATGTCGACCTACGTCCCTTCGTTCTGACGGGATCGAACGGCGTTCGGATCGTGCCGGGCGGTCTCACCCGGGTGGCGATGCGCGAAGGCTCGCTGGTGGTGAATTCGAGCCAGGGCGGCGGCACCAAGGACACCTGGGTGCTGGACGAATGAGCGCCGTTCTCCTCCTTCCTCAGCCCCGCCTGCGCGTGACGCCATGCTGAGCCGCACCGCCGACAATCTGTTCTGGCTGTCCCGCTACATCGAACGCGCCGAGGCGCTGGCGCGCATTCTCGAGGCGACGCAACGGCTTGCGTCGCTGCCCGCGGCCTATGGCGGCCAGACCAACGAATGGGAAAGCGCGGTTGCGACGGCCGGCTGCGCCCAGGGCTTCTACGCCAAGAACGAAGAAGCCGACCATGACTCCGTGGTCTCCTATCTGGCCTTCGATCGCGACAACCCCTCCTCCATCCTGAACTGTTTCGAGACGGCGAGGCACAACGCCCGCTCCGTGCGGACGGCGCTCACGATGGAGATGTGGGAGACCATCAACGGCGCCTGGATCGAGCTGCGCCGCCTCGCCGACCGGAGGCTCGCCGGCGAAGAGCTGGCCCGCTTCCTCGGCTGGGTGAAGGAGATCGGGCTGCGGTTCGACGGCTCCGCCTCCCGGACCATGCTGCGCAACGACATCTACGATTTCTCGCGCATCGGCATGCTGCTCGAGCGCGCGGACAACACCGCCCGGATCCTCGACGTGAAGTATCACCTGCTGCTGCCCGAGCAGGGCGAGGTCGGCGGCGGCCTCGACTACTACCAGTGGCAGGCGATCCTGCGCGCCGTTTCCGCCGTGACGAGCTACCACTGGGTCTACCGCGAAAGCGTGAAGCCCTGGCTGATCGCAGACCTGCTGATCCTGAACGACCAGATGCCGCGCTCGCTTGCGGCCTGCTATGGCGAGCTCGTCCGCCACCTCGATCAGCTGGCTCGCGCCTACGGCCGGCAGGGGCCGGCCCAACGGATCGCGCGCAACTGCCGGGTCCGTCTCGAGAACGCCGACATCCGCGACGTCTTCCAGAAGGGTCTTCACGAGTTCATCACGGACTTCATCGCCGACAACAATCAGCTGGGCGCCGCGGTCCACGAGCAGTACCTCGCCTAGACCCATGCGCCTGACCATCCGCCACGAGACGACCTACCGCTTCGAGACGCCAGCCGCCTCTGTCATCCAGACGCTGCGCCTGTGGCCCCGAGGCCATGATGGCCAGCATGTCGTGCGCTGGCGGCTCGATGTGGATCGCAACTGCCGCCTGCGCGCCGCCGACGACGCCTTCGGCAACCAGACCCACGTCTTTGCCGCCGAAGGACCGCTCGACGAGCTCACGGTGCTGGTCGAGGGCGAGGTCGACACGCAGGACAACGCAGGCGTCGTGGCGCGCGCAGCCGAGCGCTTCCCGCCTTCGCTCTACCTGCGGGAAACGCCTCTCACTGCGCATGATCAGGAGATTTCCGCCTTCGCCGAGGAGGTTCGGTCAAGCGCCGGAGACGGCGAGCTCGCGTCTTTGCACGGGTTGCTGGACCGCCTCCACGCCGAGATGGCGTTCGCGCCAGGACTTCCCGACGGCGCCACGACGGCGGCGGAAGCTTTCCGGGTGAAGCGCGGGAGCGCGCAGGACCTGACCCACGTGTTCCTTACGGCCGTGCGGCGCCTGCGGATCCCCGCGCGTTATGTCAGCGGCTATGTCCGCCGCGAAGGCTGCGCGTCGCAGGACGCGATGCATGGCTGGGCGGAAGCCTATGTGCCGCATCTTGGATGGGTCGGCTTCGATCCCGCCGAGGGCGCCTGCCCGACCGAGTCGCATGTCCGGGTGGCGATCGGCCTCGACTATCTCGGCGCAGCGCCTGTGCGCGGCTCCCGCTACGGCGGATCGGGCGAGACGCTCGAAATGGCCGTTCTGGTCGAGGACGCCCGGGCTTCGCGTAGCTACCGAAGGTCCTGAGACTTCCCCCGGCGCCCTTTTTCGGGGCAGCGCGGCATCCTGCACGTTGGCGCGTCGGCGGGACTCTTGATAGCGTCTGCGGCTTCTGTGGTCGGGGCGCGTGAATGACCTACTGCGTTGGTATCCTGGTCCGTGACGGACTGGTCATGATCGCCGACACCCGCACCAATGCGGGCATCGACAACATCGCGGTTTTCCGCAAGCTCAAGATCGTCTCCGAGCCTGGCCGGCGCACGCTCGCGATCGCGACGTCCGGCAATCTATCCGTCAGTCAGTCCGTGATCTCGATGCTCGCGGAAGGAGTCGAGAATCCGGAAACGGGCGAGCTCGAGACGCTCGAGAGCCAGCCGACGATGTTCAAGGCCGCCCAGCTCGTCGGCCGCGCGGTGCGTGAAGTCTGGCGCGTCGACGGCGCGAGCCTGGAGCAGATGACGGCGCGGTTCGACGTGCAGCTGCTGTTCGGCGGCCAGGTCGCCGGCGGCCGCGTCCGGCTCTTCATGATCTATGCGGCGGGCAACTTCATCGAGGTGACGCCGGACACGCCCTATTTCCAGATCGGCGAGCACAAATACGGCAAGCCGATCCTCGACCGGGCCGTGACCTATGAGACGGATCTCTACGACGCGCTGAAGATCGGCCTGATCTCGATGGATTCGACGATGCGGTCGAACCTGGGAGTGGGTCCGCCGATCGACGTCCTCGTGCTCAGGAAGGACGCCCTGGCGCCGGAGCTCGATTTCAGGATCGAGCCGAATGACCGCTATTTCGTCGATCTGCGCGAACGCTGGTCGCGAGCGTTGCGGACCGCGCATATGGAGATTCCGCGGCCGCCCTATGGGGCGAACGTCCCGGGAGACGTGGAAGGCTGACCGATCCAGGCGGTCCGCGCCTACTCACCGAGCGTCGGCCCCTGCGGCGCCTCCGGCCGCGCGCCGCCTTTGCAGTCGACCAGCCATACGTCGTAGATCGGGTGTTCGACGCCCGACAGGCCGGGGCTGGAGGCGAACATCCAGCCGGAAAAAATCTTCCGCCGCTCGTCGTTCAACGTGATCTCTTCGACATCGACATAGGACGTCGTGTTCGGCGCTTCGGTCGGCGGCCGCGTGTAACAGACATGCGGCGTCACCTTGAGCGCCCCGAAGGTCGCAGTCCTGTCGATCGGCGCATCGAACTCGGTGATGCGGCCGGTGATCTTGTCGAGGCCGTTGAACACTGCGACAGGGTTCGAAATTCGCGGCGTCGGGGCGACGATCTCTGGCCTGGCGGCCTTGGGCGGGGTGTCGAGCGTGGAGGCCCCGGGACTCTGGGCGTAAGCGGGCCCGCACAGCAGAATGAGCGGCAGGGCGATCGTTACGCGACGTGCGGGCACGGGACAGGAACTCTCGCGGCGATCAGTGAAGGGCGGATTTCGACGCTGAAGCAGCCTACAGCCACGTCGCGGGCGCGGCGGGTCGTCAGTCCTCGGGGGACCAGGCCTTGTAGTCGCCCGTGGCGGCCGGACGCTTGCGCGCCGAGAGTGCCGAGCCCTGCGGGCGGTACGCTTCGGGGGTGCCGGTCTTGTTCTCCCGGTGACGCTTCTCCCACTCGCGCGAGACATAATTCTCGTTCGCGGGCGGCGCGTTCACGGTGTGGTGGATCCAGCCGTGCCAGCCGGGCGGGATCGCCGAGGCCTCGGCATAGCCGGAATAGACCACCCAGCGGCGCTCGCTGCCGAAGGCCGCGTTCTTCTTGGGGTCGTTCGGCAGGCGGTAATAGCGGTTGCCGAACTCGTCCTCGCCGACGAACTCGCCGCTCCGCGACAGCGCGAAGCGCGTGCCCACGGTGGCCTTGTTCCACCAGGTGAAGATGTCGGTCAGGACGCTCATCAGCGACATGGGTCGACTGGCCTCGATGGTTCTGCGCGCAACGGTATGGGCTGCCCCGGCGGCCTTGTCCAGAACGGCGCGTCCCGAGGGCGCGATCAGGGCCTGCCGTTCCGCTTAGAATTCCGTAACGCAGAGCGGGCGAGTCTCATGCCTGAGTCGGCGAAGGGTGAGTTGGAATGAAACTGGAAGAGCGCCGGGCGGCGTGGAACGAGCGCGCCGCAGCCGCGCTCCAGGCGCCCCGCGCCGCCCTTCCCGCGCCGGTGCTGGCTTATGCGCTGCAGGCGCGGTGGACGCCGCGGACGCCGCGCGCCGCGGTGGACGGCTTCTGGCGCGCGCATCCGTTGCGGGCCGATCGGCTGGCTCGGGGGCTGGCGGCCCTGAGCGGCGGACCGGCGGGTTGGCGCTGGACGTTGGAGGACGCGCGCGCGACCGGCCTGCGTGTTCCGCCCCTGCCCTACCGGCTTCCCAAGCAGGAGGCGCAACCAGGCCGGTGCGTCGTCTGCGGCCAGCCGGTGTTCCGCCTCGGCTGGCACCGCGACCGATGGGGCGCCGGCGCGGTCAATCAGCGGGCCGCCTGGCACGCCTGCTGCGTCGTCGCATGGAAGCTCTGGAACGCGCCGAGCGAGCAGCGGCGGCTGCTTGCGCGCGTCCAGCGCCACAAATGCGCGATCTCCGACAAGCGGCTGCTTCGGACCGCTGAGATGGACCACCGCGTCCCGCTCTACGAGGTCTGGCGCGACCGACGGGATCTGCCGTGGCCGGAGCTTCTGGGCTACTGGGGCGCCCCCAACCTGCAGGTCGTGAACCGCGTCATGCATACGGCCAAATCTGTCGCGGAGTCCCAGGAGCGCGCCCGGCGCCGCCGCGACGTCCCAGCGCCGGATCCCGCCTAAGCCGGACCGAGCGCTCCAGCCCTGAGCTGATTGTGAATGTCGGTCGCGGCGAGCGCCGCATGACCGGCGGCTACCGAGATCTGGTTGAGCTCGTCGACGACGTCTCCGACAGCATAGACGCCCGGCGTCGTGGTCTTCTGGTGCGCGTCGGTCTCGATGCAGCCGGCCTTGTTGCACGCCGCGCCGAGCGACATCGCGAGCGCTGATTGCGGCTCGTTGCCCATCGCGAAATACAGCATGTCGAAGGTCAGGCGGGCGCCGTCCGTAAGCGCGGCGACGCAGGGGCCGGCGAGCTCCAGCGCCGCCAAGGGCGCGTGCGCGACCTTGACGCCCGCGCGCGGCTCAGGCGTGACGCCAGCCTCAGCCGCCGGATAGGCCACGACCGTGACGCGGTCAGTAAACGTCGTGAGAAAGTCTCCCTCGGCGAGCGCCCGATCCAGCGGCCCGATCACCCCGATGTCTCGGCCGCTCGCTTCGAAGCCATCGCAGACCGGACACAGCCTGATCCGGCCGTCCTCGATGGCTTCCTCTACGCCGGGAGAGTCGAGCACGCGGTCCTTGACCCCGGTTGCGAGGATCGCGGCGGGAGCTGTCAGCTCGAAGCCGCCGCATAACGCCCGGAAACCGCCGGCCTCGCGGCCGAGCCGCTCCACCTGCCCCTGGCGCAGCGTGGCGCCGTAGCGCTGGGCCTGCTCGCGCAGCCGCTCCAGCAGATCCCGTCCCGAGACCCCTTGCGGGAAGGCCGGCATGTTGTGGCTGACGGGGATCCACCGGGCGCGGCTGTGACCGTCGTCCACGACGATCACGCGCCGGCGGAACCGCGCGAGGTAAGTCGCGGCGATCAGCCCTCCGGGGCCGCCGCCGACGATGATGCAGTCGAACCGGGATTCTTGCTCCACGATGGCGGCGTTCGTCAGTCCTTCACCGTGGTGTTTGGCCGATCGTCGCCGGAGGCGTGCTCCACGCGCCACTGACCGCGCGCGTCCTCGTACTGGATGTCGGTGTCCTCGCCCGGGAGGCGCTGCTCGCGCGCCGCGCGCTCGGCCGCGGCGTGAGCCGCCTCTCGCGAAGGAAACGTTTCGGAGAAGACGTCGCCGAGCTTGTAGGCCCAGCCGTCATTATGCTCGACGATCTCGTATTGCACGCTGGCCATCTGGCTCTCCCTGCTCCACGACAGCAACGAGATCGCGGACCGCTTGTTCCGTCGCGGCCGGAACCGCTCGCGTCTTTTGGAAGAGGGCGAGACGGCGGCGCCGCTCTTGAACTTCGGCGCCGTTCCGGCCATCTCGACCCCGGATTTCCGCCAGGGGAGCTCGACCGTGACCGCCGACGCTGAGACGCAACCCACGCAGACCGAAAACCGCGCCTTCGAGGCCGACGTCGCCAAGCTGCTGCACCTGATGGTGCACTCGGTCTATTCGGACAAGGACGTCTTCCTCCGCGAGCTGATCTCGAACGCCGCCGACGCCTGCGAGAAGCTGCGCTTCGAGGCCATCGAGACGCCCGCTTTGCTGGGCGATGACCCGAAGCCCCGGATCACCGTCCTTGCCGATCCGGAAGCGCGCCGCCTCGTGGTCGAGGACAACGGCGTCGGCATGAGCCGGGACGAGATGGTGGAGGCGCTCGGCACCATCGCGCGCTCCGGCACCAAGGCCTTCGTCGACAGGATCGAAGCCGCGCAGGCGAAGGAAGGCGCCCAGCTGATCGGGCAGTTCGGGGTCGGCTTCTACTCCGCCTTCATGGTCGCGGACCGCGTCGAGGTCGTCTCCCGCCGCGCCGGCTCGCAGGAAGCCTGGACGTGGATTTCGGACGGCAAGGGCACGTTCTCCGTGGCGCCGGCGGCGCTTGAGGAGGCGCCGGCGCGCGGCACGCGCGTCATCCTGCACCTGCTCGAGGACGCTGCCCGCTACGCCGAGCGCTGGACGCTCGAGGGCACGATCAAGGCGCAGTCCGGCCATGTGCCGGTGCCGATTGTTCTGGTCGAGAAACCGGGCGCCGAGCCCGTCGAGCTCGCCGACGGCGCGGCGCTCTGGACCCGACCGAAGACGGAGATCTCGAAAGAGGACTACGCCGAGTTCTACCGCGGCCTTGGCGGCGCCTTCGACGAGCCTGCAATGACGGTGCACTACCGCGCCGAAGGCCGGCACGAGTACACCGCGCTCGCCTTCGTGCCCTCGAGCCAGCCGTTCGATCTGTTCGATCCGGACCGCAAGGGGCGCATGAAGCTCTATGTCCGCCGGGTGTTCATCACCGACGACGCCGAGCTTCTGCCGCGCTACCTGCGCTTCGTGCGCGGACTGGTGGACAGCGCCGACCTGCCGCTCAACGTCTCGCGCGAGATGATCCAGGAGAGCCCGATCCTCGGCGCGATCCGGAAGGGTCTCACGAACCGCGTGCTGGGCGATCTGGAGAAGCTCGCGGAGAGCGACGTGGCGACGTTCGAGACGATCTGGTCTGCGTTCGGACCGGTGATCAAGGAAGGCCTCTACGAGGATTACGAGCGGCGCGCGCAGTTGCTCGGTCTCTCGCGCTTCCGCACCACGGCCTCGGGCGACGGCTGGCGCTCGCTCAAGGACTATGTCGCCGACCTCAAGGAGAACCAGACCGCGATCTACTACCTGGCTGGCGGCGAGCCGGAGCGGTTGCGCACGTCGCCCCATCTCGAGGGTTTCCGCGCCCGCGGCGTCGAGGTGCTGCTGCTCTCCGACCCCGTCGACAGTTTCTGGGTGACGACGCTCGACGGCTATGAAGGCAAGCCGTTCAAATCCGTGACGCAAGGCGCCGCCGATCTGGCGCTGATCAAAAAGCCGGACGCGGCGGACGAGGCGGCGCCCGAGACGCCGCAATCCGTCGCCGAATTCATCGCCTTCGCAAAGGCTTCGCTCGGCGACCAGGTCGCGGATGTGCGCGCCTCGGACCGGCTGACGGAGAGCCCGGTCTGTCTCGTCGCTCCCGACAGCGGCCCCGACCGGCAACTCGAGAAGATTCTCGCAAGCGCCGGCCGCGCGGGCGCCGCGGCCAAACCGATCCTCGAGATCAACCCCAGCCACGGGCTCATTCTGGCGCTCGCTGCAAAGGATGACGAAGCGTTGCGCGGCGACGCGGTCGCGTTGCTGCTCGACGAGGCGCGCATTCTCGACGGCGAGCGGCCGGCGGACCCACAGGATTTCTCCGCTCGGTTGGCGCGCGTTCTCGATCGCGCCCTGCGCTGAGACGAAAAATCGCCGGCGGCGGCTCATCGCCGCCGGCTCCGAAGGCGCTATCTGCCGGCCGATGAAGCGCCCCCGCCAGTTACCGTCCCTCGCCCTCGCGCGTAGCCTCTCCCGGAGAGGCCGCGCGCCCTCATGACGCTCCCGCAAACGCTGTCCTTCGCCATCATCGGGCTGATGATGGCGGCCTTCGTGTGGGGCCGGTTCCGCTATGACGTCGTGGCCGTGGGCGCGCTTCTCGCCGCCCTGCTCGCGGGCGTGGTGAAGCCTGACGAGGCCTTTGCGGGCTTCTCCGACGACATCGTCATCATCGTCGGCAGCGCGCTTGTGGTGAGCGGCGCGATCTCGCGCTCGGGCCTGATGGAGGCGGCCGTCCAGCGCTTCGCGCCAAACCTGACCTCGTCGCGAGCGCAACTGCTCCTTCTCGTCGTAATCGTCACTGTCCTTTCGGCCTTCGTGAAGAATGTCGGCGCGCTCGCGATCATGATGCCGATCGCGATCCAGATGGCGCGCCGCTCCGGCGTCTCGGCCTCGCTCTACCTGATGCCCATGGCCTTCGGTTCGCTGCTCGGCGGGCTGATGACGCAGATCGGCACATCGCCCAACGTCATCGTCTCGCGCGTGCGCGGCGAGATGACCGGCACGCCATTCTCGATGTTCGACTTCACGCCGGTCGGGGTCGCGCTCGCGCTGGTCGGCGTGTGCTTTCTCGCCCTCGCCTACCGTCTCCTGCCCAACCGTGAAAGGGCCGAGGCGGACGTCGAGGAGGCGATCGAGATCAAGAACTACGTCACCGAAGCCCAGGTGACGGAGGACACGGCGGCCGCCGTCGCGACCGTCCGGGACCTCGCGGCTCTGGCCTCCGGCGACGCGATGGTCACCTCGATCGTCGACGCCAGGGGGCGCCGGCGCACGCCGATGCCCGACGCGAAGCTGCTCGCCGGCGACTCGCTGCTGATCGAGGGCGACCCCGCCGCGCTCGACCGGATCGTGGCCCGCGGCAAGCTGAAGCTCGCAAGCGCTCGCGCCGGCGAGCCCGAGACCGACATCGGATCGGTCGAAGCCATCATCGGCCCGCGCTCCTCTTTCGTCGGCGCATCGGCTGAACGCCTCGCGCTGTTTCATCGGACCGGCGTCGAACTGCTCGCCGTGAGCCGCCGCGACAAGCGCTTCACCGAGCGCCTGCACGACATCACGCTTGCGGCCGGCGACGTCATCCTGCTCAGGGGCGACCGCGCCAGACTGACTGAGCTGCTGCGCGAGTGGGATTGCCTCCCGCTTGCGGAGCGGGAGTTGCACCTCGGCATCTCCCGGCGGGGACTGCTGCCGGTCATCATCCTCGCCGGCGCCATGCTGGCGACCACGCTCAGCCTCACGACCGTGCCGGTAGCCTTCTTCACGGCGGCGGCGCTCATGGTGGCGAGCGGCGCGCTGCCGGCGCGCGACGCCTATCGCAGCCTGGACGCGCCGATCCTCGTGATGCTGGCGGCGCTGATACCGGTCAGCGACTCCGTGCGCACCACCGGCGGAGCGGAGTTGGTGGCCGGATGGCTCTCGCACGCCGCGGAGGCGCTGCCGCCATATGGCGCCCTCGCGCTGATCCTGGTCGCCGCGATGGCGGTGACGCCGTTCCTCAACAACGCCGCGACGGTGCTCGTGATGGCGCCGATCGCCGCGCAGTTCGCCACCCAGCTCGGCTTCAGGCCGGACGCCTTCCTGATGGCGGTGGCGATCGGGGCCGGCTGCGACTTCCTCACGCCGATCGGCCACCAGTGCAACACGCTCGTCATGGGCCCCGGAGGCTACCGCTACGGCGACTATGCGCGGCTCGGAGCGCCGCTATCGCTGCTCGTCGTGCTCGTCGCGGTTCCAATGCTCATGTTCGTTTGGCCCTTGAGATGACGGAGCTCGGGCCTGTCCCGGCGCCTGTCTTGCGCGCTGGCGCGCCGGAGGCCTAAACCGGGCGCCACGCTCACGCCCCACCCGCCGGAGCAACGCCGATGCGCGCCGAGGATCCCCGCCCAGTCCGTCTCGCCGAATATCGGCCCTCGGACTTCCTCATCGACACCGTGCATCTCGACGTGCATCTCGACAGCGAAGCCACCCGGGTGACGGCGCGGCTCGCAATCCGCCCGAACCCGCTCGGCCGCGACAACGCAGCGCTCAAGCTCGACGGCGAAGACCTCAATCTCGTCTCCGCCGAGATCGACGGCGCACCGCTCAGGGTCGATGACCTCGATGTCACCCCCTCCTCGCTGACGCTCGCCAATCCGCCGCGCGGGCCGTTCGAGCTGACCGTGACGACGCTCGTCAATCCGTCGGCGAACACCCGTCTTATGGGCCTTTATCGCTCGAACGGCGCCTACTGCACCCAATGCGAGGCGGAGGGCTTCCGCCGCATCACGTATTTTCTCGACCGGCCCGACGTGCTCGCCGTCTACACCACGCGGATCGAGGGATCAGAGGCCGAAACGCCGATCCTGCTGTCCAACGGCAATCTGGTGGAGACCGGATCGGCCGGCGACGGCCGACACTTCGCGGTGTGGCGCGACCCGCACCCGAAGCCTTCCTACCTGTTCGCCCTGGTGGCCGGCGACCTCGGCGTTGTCGAGGACGAGTTCGTCACGATGAGCGGCCGGCGCGTCGCGCTCAAGGTGTTCGTCGAGCACGGCAAGGAGGAGCGCGCCCATCACGCGATGGAGTCGATCAAGGCCTCCATGCGCTGGGATGAGGAGACCTTCGGCCGCGAGTACGACCTCGACGTCTTCATGGTCGTCGCCGTGTCCTACTTCAACATGGGCGCCATGGAGAACAAGGGCCTCAACGTCTTCAACGACAAGTACGTCCTGGCGAGCCCGGAGACCGCCACGGACGGCGACTACGCTAACATCGAGGCGATAATCGCCCACGAATACTTCCACAACTGGACGGGCAACCGCATCACCTGCCGCGACTGGTTCCAGCTCTGCCTGAAGGAAGGGCTGACGGTGTTCCGCGACCAGGAGTTCACCTCCGACATGCGGTCCCGGCCCGTGAAGCGCATCTCGGACGTGCGCGGCCTGCGCTCAGTCCAGTTCGCCGAGGATGCGGGTCCCCTCGCCCACCCCGTGCGGCCGCAAATCTACCACGAGATCAACAACTTCTACACGCCGACGGTCTACGAGAAGGGCGCGGAGGTGATCCGCATGCTCAAGACCCTGATCGGCCCTGAAGCGTTCCGGGCGGGCATGGACCTCTATTTCGACCGACACGACGGCCAGGCGTGCACGATCGAGCAGTTCATCGCCTGTTTCGCGGAGGTCTCCGGCCGCGACATGACCCAGTTCCTGCGCTGGTACGACCAAGCCGGAACGCCGGAGGTGGACATCCGCACCGCCTACGATCCGGACCGCAAGACCTTCACGATCGACGCCACGCAGAAGACGCCGCCGACCCCGGGGCAGCAGTTCAAGCAGGCCGTGGTGATCCCGCTGGCGCTGGGGCTGGTGGACGAGGACGGCTCGGACATCCCGCTCGTGATCGAGGGCGCGCCAGCGGGGCCGGTGATCGCGTTGACCGAGGAGAACACGCGCATCGTGTTCGAGAACGTCGAGCGCCGCCCGGTGCCGTCGCTGTTCCGCAATTTCTCGGCGCCCGTGAAGCTCCGCTCCGACCAGACGGACGAGGATCTCCTGTTCCTTGCCCGCATGGACAGCGACACCTTCAACCGCTGGCAGGCGGTTCAGACGGTGGCGCTGCGCAATCTGGTCGCCGGCGTCGCGGCGCTGCGCGAGGGGCGCGAACCGCTCGAGGAGCCCCGGCTCGCCGAAGCTGTCGGCCGCGCCTTCGATCCGGCGGAGACTGACTGCGCCTACGCCGCCCAGATCGCGGCGCTGCCAAGCGAGTCCGATGTTGCGCGCGAGATCGGCGAGAACGTTGATCCCGACGCGATCCACTCCGCCCGCTCCTATCTCAAGGCCAGCCTTCGCGAGCGTCTCGCCGAGCCCCTCGCCGCCGCCTTCGATCGGCTGGCGGAGCGCGGGCCGTACTCGCCTGATGCAGCTTCCGCAGGTCGGCGCGCGCTCAAGATCGCCGCACTCGACCTGCTCGCCGCCGGCGGCGAACAGAGCGGCGTCACCCGCGCCTTCGAGCTCTACACGGGCGCGCAGAACATGACGGACCGTGTCATGGCCCTGCAGGTTCTGTCGCTTCACGCCACAGCCGAACGGGAGGACGCCCTCGAAGACTTCGCGCAGCGCTACGGCGCCGACCCTCTGCTGATCGACAAATGGTTCCTGATCCAGGCTTCGGCGCCGCTGCCGGACACCCTGGAACGCGTGCAGTCGCTGATGGCTTCGCCGCTCTTCGACATGAAGAACCCCAACCGGGTGCGCTCCCTGATCGGGGCCTTCGCGTCGGGCAATCCGACACAGTTCAACAAGGCCGACGGCCGCGGCTACGCCTTCCTTGCGGACGTGGTGACGGAGCTCGACGCCGCCAATCCGCAGGTTGCGGCCCGGCTGCTCGGCGCGTTCCGCACCTGGCGCGCGCTCGAACCGCATCGGCGAGGGCTCGCCGAAGCGGCGCTCCGGCGGCTCGCCGCGCTGCCCAAGCTGTCCGCGGACGTCTCAGACATCGTCCGGCGCGCCCTCGCGGCCTGATCACGCGGCAACCGATTCTTTTGACTCAGCTTTTCGCCGCGCGGCGGGAAGTATTTAACAAGGGATTAATTCGCACTGGACAGCAGGCTACCGAATTGATTCTAATGGGTTAGTCGATTCGACGCGTGGGGGTTCCCGAATCGACTTCCATTAGTATTGTTTGGGAAGGACACTGCGATGGCGCGCGCCACCGTAGCGGGTATGCCTTCGCGCCGCGGCGCGCAGCATGTCGCAAAAGGATGGCTTAAGCTGCCGCGGCCAGATCTCGCGCCGCTCGAGCCGATCCTGCGTCGCAGCGTCCCGATCCTGATCGTCCTGTTCCTGCTGGTGTTCGGCGGCGGAGCCGTTCTTCAAGCTCTCGACGCGCGGCGACACGCGCTTCGCACAGCATCCGATGACATGGCGACGCTGGCCGCCATGGCCGCCCTACAACTGCCGAAGCTCGACGGGACCTTGAGCGGCGACGCCTTCGCCGCGAGCCTGCCCGTCAACACCACCGCACGCGGCCGCCGGCTCTACGTCGCCGACGAGACGGGAAAGATCGTCGCGTCGAGCGGCGCGCCCGAAGGCCAGCCGCCTGCGGATCTGGTGACGCTTCTTGGCGCGGCCCAGCCGCTGACCACCTTCGGCGAGCGCGCCGGCGTGATGATCCTGACCCTGCCCGACGGCGCGGCCGCGCTCGCGACAGTGCGCAACGTTCCTTCGGGACGTCCCGGCCAGATCGCGCTCGTCCAGAATGTCGATGACGCTCTCGCCCCGTGGCGCGCGAGCGCCCGTTCGTCCGTGACGCTTTACGCGTCGACCGGGTTCGTGCTCGCGCTGCTCGGCCTCGCCTTCCAGTGGCAGGCCGCCCGCGCGCGCCGCACCGACGACGTCTACGACCGGGTTCAGCACCGCATCGAGACGGCCCTGTCGCGCGGCCATTGCGGGCTGTTCGACTGGGACATCGCGCGCGGCCGGATCTTCTGGTCCCGCTCTCTGTTCGAGCTCCTCGGCCATCCGCCGCGCGAGCAGCTGGTGTCGTTCGGCGAGTTCAATTCGCTGGTCAACGCCGAGGACATCGACCTCTATGCGCTCGCGGACGAGGTCGCTTCCGGCCGGACCTCGACGATCGACCGCGTGTTCCGCGTGCGGGACGCGCGGGACCAGTGGAAATGGCTGCGCGCCCGCGCCGAGGTCGTGCAGGGCAAGGCCGAAGACGGCATCCGGCTTATCGGCATCTGCGTCGACGTCACCGAGCACCGCACGCTAGCGGAGCGGACCGCGACCGCCGACATGAGGCTGCGCGACGCCATCGAGACGATCTCGGAGGCGTTCGTGCTGTGGGACGCCGCCAACCGGCTCGTCACCTGCAACTCCAAGTTCCAGCAGCTTTATGAACTGAAGGACGAGGCGGTCCGGCCGGGAACGCTGCGGGACGAGATCATCGCCGCAGGCCGCCAGCCGGTGATCGTCAATTCCGTCAGGCCTGACGGCCGCGTCGAGGACGGCGCCCGGTCCTACGAGGCCCAGATCGAGGACGGCCGCTGGCTGCGGATCAACGAGCGCCGCACCAAGGATGGCGGCTTCGTCTCAGTCGGCACCGACATCACCTCGCTGAAGCGTCAGGAAGAGCGCCTGATGGACAGCGAGAAGGCCCTGATGGCGAATGTCGCAGACCTCAGGAAATCCCGCCAGACGCTCGAGATTCAGGCCCAGCAGCTCGCAGACCTGGCGGAGAAGTATGCCGAGCAGAAGAGCCAGGCCGAGTTCGCCAGCCAGGCGAAGTCCGAGTTCCTCGCGAACATCAGCCACGAGCTCCGCACGCCGCTGAACGCCATTCTGGGTTTCTCCGAAATCATGGAGTCCGGCCTCTTCGGCCCCCTCGGCTCCGAGAAGTACTACGAGTATCTGCGCGACATCCGCGAGAGCGGCGTCTACCTGCTCGACGTCATCAACGACGTGCTCGACATGGCGAAGATCGAGGCTGGCCGGTTCCGCCTCGCTCGCGAGACCCTCGACATCGACAAGGTGGTGCTGGACGCGATGCGCGTGATCAGCCCGCGCGCGGAGGAGAAGTCGATCGCGGTTCGCGCCGAAGCGGCCTGCGGCGCGACCGTCGAGGTCGACCGCCGGGCGCTCAAGCAGATCCTGCTGAACCTGCTGTCGAATGCGGTGAAGTTCACGCCGGCCGGCGGCCGCGTCACCATCCGCACCAGAGCGGTCGGCGGGGCCATGAACCTCTATATCGAGGACACCGGGATCGGCATCCCGAAGGACGCGATCGACAAGCTCGGCCGCCCGTTCGAGCAGGTCGAGAACCAGTTCTCCAAGAGCCACAAGGGTTCCGGCCTCGGGCTTGCGATCGCCAAGTCGCTGACTGAGCTGCATGGCGGCTCGATGCGCATCCGCTCCACGGTCGGCGTGGGCACGGTCGTGCTGGTACGCCTGCCGCTGCGGGCCGACGAGGAAATCCGCGAGGAGAGGATCGCCTGACGATCCTCTAGCGGAGGCTCGCCAGAACCCGCTCGAAAGTCGCCCGTACAGCCTTCTGCGTCTCCTCCAGCGTCGCCGTCAGAACCGCGAAGTCCGGCGCTTCTCCGGTGCGCGCGAGAAGCCGCTTGAGCCCTTCGCCAGCCTCCTCCGGATCAAACGGCTTGTCGGTCGCAAGCCTCAGCGCCTGCGTGAGGTCCTGCTGAAGCCGCGCGCCAGTGCGAAGCGTCCGCCACGATTCCGGATCAAGCAGCCCCGCCTCTTTGGCGTGATCGAGCGCCGGAACGGTGGCGGTGGAGAGTATTTTCGGGTGTTCGGCCGCGTGAACGAGCTGCAGCGCCTGAGCGACGAATTCGATGTCGACCAGGCCGCCGGGCGCGTGCTTCAGGTTCCACGGCCCGCCGTCGCCCTTCTCCTGGTCGAGCAGCGCCCGCATCTCTGCGACGTCGCGCGCGACCTTGGCCCCGTCCCGTGGCGTATGAAGCACCTCGCCGATCGCGCGCCCCACCTGCCGGCGAAACGTCTGGGGACCGGCCACCACCCGGGCGCGCGACAGCGCCATGTGCTCCCAGGTCTCGGCCTCGTCGGCCTGATACATCCTGAAGGCCTTGAGGCGGGTCGCGAGCGGTCCCGAGCGGCCAGATGGTCGCAGCCGGAAGTCGACCTCGTACAGCACCCCCTCGGCTGTCGGCGCCGACAGCGCGGCCACCAGTCGCTGGGTCATCCGCGCATAGTACTGGCTGGGGGCGAGCGGGCGGGCGCCGTCGCTGTCCGAGGCGTCCTCCGGATGCTCGTAGAGCAGGATGAGGTCGAGATCGGAGGCGGCCGTCATTTCCTGGCCGCCGAGCTTGCCCAGCGCAACCACGGCCGCCGCCCCGCCCGGAACGTTTCCATGAACCCGCGTCAGCTCGGCCTCGACGAGCGCGAAGACCGCCGCCAGCAGGGCGTCGGCGATCAGCGCGAAGGCCGGTCCCGCCTGTTCGGCCGCCGCCGCGCCGGCCGCGACCCTGAGCGCCACCAGCGTCTTGAGCTCCTGACCGACGATGCGCGCGCGATCGAGCGCGTCCTCATAGGACCTCGCCTCCGACAGCGCCTGCTCGATCCGGGCGTCGAGCTCGGCGCGCGTCGGCAGATGTCCGAAAAACGCCGGGTCGAGCAGAGCGTCGAGCACACGCGGCCGCCGGGCGAGGATTTCGGCGAGCCGCGGCGCGGCGCCAAGCACGCCGCAGAGCAGCTTCAGGACTTCCGGATTCGCGCGGATCAAGGCGAGCAGTCCGACCCCCGATGAGGTCTGCTCGAGCATCCGGTCGAACCCGTTGATCACGGCGTCCGGACGGTCCGCCTTGGCGAAGGCGTCGAGCAGCAGCGGCACGAGCTCCGTCAGGAGTTCACGCGCTTTGGCGGTGCGCATGGAGGCGTAGCGGCCGCGATGCCATCCGCGGATCGTGCGCGACAGCGAGCTCGGCTCCACATAGCCGAGCGACGAGAGCGTCGCCAGAGTGTCGGGATCGTCATCCTCGCCGGTGAAGACCAGGCTGCCGACATTCGCGGAGAGCGGCGGCGCGTCCTCGAACAGCCGGCGGTAATGGCGCTGCACGAGCTTCAGCCGGCGCGTGAGCGCCTTAGCGAACGCGTCCCGGTCCGGATAGCCGGCGAAGCGCGCAAAGCGCTCAAGCGCGCCCTCCTCGTCAGGCAGCGAATGCGTCTGCTCGTCCGCCACCATCTGCAGGCGGTGCTCGAGACCGCGAAGGAACCCGTACGCCTCGGTGAGTTCGTCGCGCGCCTTGGCGTCGATCCATCCGGCCTCGACCAGGCCGCCCAGCGTCTCGACCGTTCCGCGCGTGCGAAGCGAGGGGTCGCGGCCGCCCGCGACCAGCTGCTGCGTCTGAACGAAGAACTCGATTTCGCGGATGCCGCCCCGGCCGAGCTTGAGATTGTGGCCCTCGACCGCGATCTCGCCGTGCCCCTTGTGCGCGTGGATCTGCCGCTTCATGGCGTGGATGTCGGAGATCGCCGCATGGTCGAGCGAACGGCGCCAGATGAAGGGCGCGAGTTCCGCCAGGAAGGCCTCGCCGGCCGTTCTGTCGCCGGCGACCACACGCGCCTTGATCATCGCGGCGCGCTCCCAGTTCTGGCCCACGCTTTCGTAATAGGAGAGCGCGGCGTCGCGGGAGATGGCGACCGGGGTCGACGAGGGATCGGGGCGCAGCCTGAGATCCACGCGCGCGACGTAGCCGTCCGCCGTGCGCTCCTGCAGGAGCTTGGAGATCGACTGCGTGATCCGCACGAACAGCGGGGTCGGCTCCTCGCCCTCCGCGACGGGGGCGATTTCCGGATCGAAGAACGCGATCAGGTCGACATCCGAAGAATAGTTGAGCTCAGACGCGCCCAACTTTCCCATGCCGAGAATGAAAAGACCTGAGCCGGCCTCCGGATCTTGCGGCTTCGGGAGCGCGAGCTTCCCCGCATCGTGCGCGTCGCGGAGCGCCGACCGCGTCGCCGCCCGGATGGCCGCGTCCGCGAATGACGACAGAGCCGCGGTGACCCGCGCGGCGTCCCATACCCCGCCGAGGTCGGCCAGCGCGATGAGCAGCGCCGCCTCCGCGCGAGCTCGGCGCAGCGCGCCTCCGAGAGGCTTGCGGTCATCCGCTCGCGACGCCCGGTCGAGCTCCGCCGCCAGAGCGGCGAGATGTTCATCCGGGTCGCTCGCGAGAATGCGCGCCGCTCGTTCCGGATCTCGCTCGATCAGCCCCCAGAGAAAGGGCGAGCCATCGGCCACCCCTTCGAGCAGCGCGCCGACCGGTTTCGCTCCGGCGACTTCGCCCAAGGCCGCGGCGGCCGGCTCCTGCAGCAGTTCGTGGACGCGCTCGCGCGCCGCCTCGGCGTCGGCGAGCTGCGGCGCTTCGGTAAGACGCTCGGCAAGAGAGGACGCCTTGCAGAGCGCCGCCGTCGCCCGCTTGTGTGAGGATCGTTCCGTCATCCGCCGCCTCCCGCCGGTCAGGCTTGGAAGATCGGCGCGGCTGCGGCAAGGCGGCCGAAAGGCCTATGCGCCCCGGAAGCGGCGTTCAGAGGCCGGCGTCGTAGAACACCTGGTCCATAGCGCGCGCGGGCTCGGCGCAGGGCGAAGCCCCGACGACACGCGCGGGGACGCCCGCCACGGTCACGTTCGGCGGCACGTCGCGCAGCACGACCGAGTTCGCCGCCACGCGCGAGCAGTGCCCGACCTCGATATTGCCCAGAATGCTCGCCCCGGCGCCGATCAGCACCCCGCGCCGGATCTTCGGGTGCCGGTCCTGGTCGCTCTTGCCGGTGCCGCCCAGCGTCACGCCATGCAGCAGCGAGACATTGTCCTCCACGACTGCGGTCTCGCCGATCACCACGCCGGTGGCGTGATCGATGAACACGCCGCGGCCGAACGGGGCCGCAGGATGCACGTCGACCTGGAAGATGTTCGATGCGCGGCTCTGGATGTAGAGCGCGAAGTCGCGCCGCCCTTCGCCCCACAGCCAGTGCGCCAGACGATGCGCCTGGATCGCGTGGAAACCCTTGAAGTGAAGCAGCGGCTCGATGGCCCGATGGCAGGCCGGATCACGCTCGATGACGGCGTTGAGGTCGGCGCGGATCGCCTGCCCGATCTCCGGGTCGGCTTGCGTCGCCTCCTCGAACGCCTGCCAGATCAGCGAGCGCGGCACGTCGACGTGGTCGAGCCTCGCCGCCACGCGGTGGCCGACAGCCTGCTCGAGCCGGTCGTGGTTGAGCACGGTGCTCATCACGAAGCCGCCGAGTTCGGGCTCGCGGCGGATGACGTCCTCGGCTTCGGCGCGGATGCGCGCCCATACCGGATCGAGCGTCATGAGGTTGTGGGACTCGGCCCGGGCCAGTTTGCTCATGCTGAAACTCTCCGCCCCGCGGGCCGTCGCCGTGGAGGCTTACCACATGTGGGTAAACGCGCAGGCGCCGAAAAGGCGCCGCGCCGTCATGTCGGTTAAGGGCGCCTCGCCAGGAAGGCCAGCACGCCTTCCTTGTAGACCTTGTCGCCGACCGCGCGGTTGTGATCCCGGCGCGGGATCGGCAGCGCTTCGGCGCCCGGGATCAGCCGGACAAGCGCATCGAGATCGCCCGCGACCTCGTCCTCCGTTCCGACCGCGACCAGTACCGGAACCTTGATCGTGCCCAGCATCTTGGCGTCGACCAGCGAGCGCTGCGCCCGCATGCAGGCGGAAAGCGCCCGCCGGTCCGACTTCGTCGCTTCGGCGAAGCGTCGGAACATCCGCGCCATCGGGTCGACGATATCGTCCTCGGACGGCGCCACGAGCCCTTCGGCGATCGCATCGGCGGAGGGCGCGCCGCGCAGGAGCCCTTCGCCCATGCCCCCCAGGATCGCCGAGCGCACCCGCTCGGGATGCCGGATGGCGAGCAGCGCCGTGATGCGCGCGCCCATCGAGTAGCCCATGACGTCCGCGCGCTTGATCTGCAGGTGATCCAGCAGCGCGAGGGCGTCGCCGGCCATGACGTCAGCGCCGTAGAAGGCCGGATCGTAGAGCTTCTCGCTCGCGCCGTGGCCGCGGTTGTCGATCGCGATCACGCGTCGCCCGTCGCGCTTCAGCGTCTCGAACCAGCCCGGTCCGACCCAGTTGACGTCGAGCGATGACGCGAAGCCGTGGAGCAGCAGGATCGGATCGCCCTCGCCTTCGTCGCGATAGGCGAGTTCGAGGCCGTCGGATTGGAAACTCGGCATGGAGACTCCGTCTGGTACGCCAGTCGCGGCACCCTAGTCGCGCGGCGGGCGGCGCGGAAGCCGGGGAACATCCCGGCCGGGCGCAAGTTCAAACCTGCGAAAGCGATGGTCCGAGGGGCGGATGGCGAAGAAATTTCCCGTCGCGGCGGGCGTGCTGTTCGGTCTCGGCCTCGGCGGCTTCTTCGATGGCATCGTCCTGCATCAGGTGCTGCAGTGGCATCACATGCTGAGCAGCTGGTATCCGATCAAGGACCTTGAGAGCCTCGAGCTCAACACGCTGTGGGACGGGATTTTCCACAGCGCCACCTACGTGTTCGTCGTGGTGGGGCTGTTCATCCTGTGGCGGGCGGCTCACCGGGGACATCTCTACTGGTCGAACCGATACCTCGTCGCGACGCTGTTGATCGGGTTCGGCGCGTTCAACCTCGTCGAGGGGCTGATCGACCACCAGCTGCTCGGGCTGCACCACGTGAACGAGCTGAGCCCCCGGTCGCAATGGCTCTACTGGGACCTTGCGTTCCTGCTCTGGGGAGCGGCGATGGTCGCCGGCGGCTCGCTGCTCCTGCGCTCCGCCCGAAGAAGGACGGCTTCCGCATGACGGCGGCCACGCGCCCTGCCCGGCTGCGGGCCGCGCTGCCCTGGGCGGCGCTGGCAGCTGGTCTTGCCATCGCCACCTATCCGGCCTGGCGTCTCCTCGTCTTCGGCTACGCGCCGACGCTCGACGATCTGCTCTCGCTACGCTGCTTCGGCGTCTGATCCGCCCGCCCGGCAGCTTGCCGCCGTGCAGCAAAATGCGTAAGGCGACGGTCGTCATTTTCGAGGAAGCCGCCATGGCCGAGCACGCGACGCCGCACTTCGCCAATGACGCGGGCGTATCCACGATCGCGATCGGCGCCCGCGAGTTCATGTGCATCGGCGCCAAGCCGCCGTTCGACCATCCGCATGTCTTCCTCGACATGGGATCGGACGACGAGATCATCTGCCCGTACTGCTCGACGCTCTTCAAGTTCCGCGCGAACCTCCACGCCGACGAGACCGATCCCCCCGGCTGCCTCTGGCGTACGCCCACCCCGGCGTGACGTCGCTTACGGCCGGGCGCGCGCTGATCGCGGGGGCCGGGATCGGCGGGCTTACGCTCGCTCTTTCGCTCGCCCGCCGCGGCGTCGGCTGCCGGATCTTCGAGCGCGCCTCTGTCCTGGAAGAGGCAGGGGCCGGCGTTCAGCTTTCGCCGAACGCCAGCCGGGTTCTGGATGCGCTTGGCCTCGGTCCGGCGCTCGATGCAGCCGGCACGCGACCCGAGGCGGTCGCGATCATGGACGGGCCCACCGGACGCCTGCTGAAGACGCTGCCCCTCGGCCGCGAGGCCGAACGGCGCTGGGGCGCGCCTTACCGGGTGATCCACAGAGCCGATCTGCAGGCCATTCTGCTCGGAGCGGCGCAGGCCGAACCCGCAATCGAGCTGTCGCTCGGCGCGGAGGTGAAGGAGGCGCGCGACGCCGCCAGCGGCGCGGCGCTGGAACTGACCGACCCGTCCGGCCCCAATGTCGTCGAAGGCGCCTGGATCGCCGGGGCGGACGGGCTGCGCTCCACCGTGCGGCGTGCGGTGAAGCTTGCCGTCTCGACGCGCCCCGCCGGGCTGACGGCGTGGCGCGCCGTGCTACCGGCCGAGGCGCTGCCCCTGGGCTTCAGCGCATCAAAGGTTACCGTCACCCTCGGTCCCGGCGCGCATTGTGTGATCTATCCGGTGCGCGGCGGGCGAGAGGCGAACCTCGTCCTGATCGGGGACGACAGCGTGGAGCCCCCGGATGCGCTCGTCGCCGGCTGGTCTTCGGCGGCGCAGGGCGCCGTCGCCGCCGCGGCCGTATGGACGCGCTGGCCATTGCACGACCGCTCGCCGGACCCCCGGATGCATCGCGGCCGCATCGCGCTTCTCGGCGACGCGGCGCACGCGGCCTTACCCTCGCTCGCGCAAGGCGCAGCCTTCGCCATCGAGGATGCGGCCGTGCTGGCGCGCCTGGTCGCGCAGGGCGGGCCGGATCCGCTGGGCGCCTATGAGCGGGCCCGGCTGATGCGTGTCGCCCGGCTCCAGATGCGCTCGCGGCGACAGATCAGGATCGATCATCTGAGCGGGCTCGCCGCGCACGCCCGAAATCTCGCCCTTGCGGCCGCGCCGACGAGCGCTCTGCTCGCCGGCCTTGACTGGATCTATGGCTGGCGCGACGACGCCTGACGGTCAGCGCGCGAGCTTCGCCGCGATCTCTGCGACGTGCTTGCCCTGGAAGCGCGCGCCGGCGAGTTCGTTCTCGGACGGCTGCCGGGAGCCGTCGCTCTTCGCCAGTGTCGACGCGCCATAGGGCGAGCCGCCGGTGATCTCGTCCATGTTCATCTGGCCCGCGAAGGAATACGGCAGACCGACGACCACCATCCCGTGGTGGAGCAATGTCGGGATGAAGCTCAGGATCGTGCTCTCCTGCCCGCCATGCTGCGTCGCGGAGGAGGTGAAGACTGACCCGACCTTGCCGACCAGCTTGCCGGAGAACCAAAGGCCGCCTGTCTGATCGATGAAGGAGCGCATCTGCGAGGCGACCGTGCCGAAGCGGGTCGGCGCGCCGAAGATGATCGCGTCATACTCGGGCAGTTCGTCGACCGTGGCGATCGGCGCCTTCTGGTCGAGCTTGAAGTGGCTCTTCTCGGCGATGTCCTGCGGAACCGTCTCCGGCACCCGCTTCACCGAAACCTCGGCGCCCGCTTCCCGCGCGCCCTCTGCGACCGCTTCCGCCATCGTCTCGACGTGCCCGTAGGTGGAATAGTAAAGCACGAGGACTTTCGCCATGACCGGCTCCATTCGCTGAAGAGTTGACCCCTGAACTGCGTCCGAAGCTGATTGTCGCGCGCCGGAGTGGCAAGCCGACGCTCCGCGAAGCGTTGTTTGCGCAGAAGCAAATTTCTACGACGGGCCGCGGCCCATGCGCTTAGAGAGCGCGCGCGAGGCATCATGAACGACGTCCGGTTCGGTTCTCTGATCCTGAAGCGCGATGGGCATCGCGCCTCCCTCGTGATCGACCGCCCCGCCAAGAAGAACGCGATCGACGAGGGCACCTGGCGCGCCTTCGAGGACGCAAGCGCGGCGATCGCCGCCGATCCCGGGATCGCCGTAGTGGTCGTGCGCGGCTCGGGCGGCGCGTTCAGCGCCGGCGCCGACATCGCAGAGTTCGTGGCGCTCACCGAAGCTGATGACGCGCGTCGTGACGCGTTCGCCGACGCGGTCCGCAATGGCGAGGAGGCGGTCGCCCGCATCCCGCAGCCGACGATCGCGCTGATCGACGGCGCCTGCGTCGGCGGCGGCTGCCAGATTGCGCTCGCCTGCGACATCCGGATCGCGGCGCCGACCGCCCGTTTCGGCGTGACGCCCGCAAAGCTTGGCATTGTCTACCCGGTGGCGAGCACGCGCCGGCTGGTCGCGGCGGTCGGAGCGTCGGCGGCGAAGGAACTTCTGTTCACCGGCGGCCTCATCGGCGCTGAAGGAGCGGCCGCCATTGGCCTCGTCGACCGGGTGGTCGCCGCCGACCGACTTGAGGCGGAGGTCGATGCGCTCGCCGCCGCGATCAGCGCGAATTCGCGGTATTCGCTGGCGGCGGCGAAAGCCACTGTCGACGCCCTCAGCCAGCCGGATCCGGATCTCGCGGCGCTGGAGGCGCTTTGGCGCGGCGGCTTTTCCGGCGAAGACCTGGCCGAAGGCGCGCGCGCCTTCCTGGAAAAGCGGCCGCCGCGCTTCACGTGGCGGCCGCCAGTTCCTCAGCCGGCTTCGTGAATCGGCGACGGCCGGTTTGACACACCGGACGCGGCGCTATCATCTCGCAGCCGCAGTATCGTTTTCCAGGGAGCGGACATTCGATGACGAGCCGCATCCTCGCCGTTGATCCCTTCGATCTGGTGGTGTTCGGAGGCACCGGCGACCTCGCCTATCGGAAGCTGTTCCCCTCCCTCTATCGCCGCGACCGCGATGGACAGATCACCGATCCGAGCCGGATTGTAGGCGTCTCGCGACGCCGGCTGACGCCGGACCAGTTTAGAGAAGAGGTGAGCGACGCGCTCGAAACCCATGTTCCGGCTGATGAACGTGAACATGACGCCTTGGCGCGGTTTCTGGAGCGGCTCGATTATCACGCAGTCGATGCAGGCGGCGATGACGGCTGGGAGGAGCTGCGGGCGGCGATCGCAGACGGCCTCGATCGGGTCCGCGCGATCTATCTCGCCACCTCACCGAACCTGTTCGACGCGATCGCCCACGGGCTCGCCAAATTCGACCTGATCACGCCGAAGACGCGCGTCGTTCTGGAGAAGCCGCTCGGCCATGATCTGGCGTCGGCGCGGGAGATCAACGCCGCCGTCGGAGAGGTCCTGCCGGAGAGCCAGATCTACCGGATCGATCATTATCTCGGGAAAGAGACGGTGCAGAACCTGATGGCGCTGCGCTTCGCCAATGTTCTGTTCGAGCCGGTCTGGAACTCCGCCCATGTCGATCACGTCCAGATCACGGTCGCGGAGAAGATCGGCGTCGAGAGCCGCGGTGGATATTACGACACCGCCGGCGCGCTGCGCGACATGATCCAGAACCATATGCTGCAGCTGCTCTGCCTGGTCGCGATGGAGCCGCCGTCGGCGATGGAGGCGGACGCGCTGCGGGACGAGAAGCTCAAGGTGCTGCGGGCGCTGCGGCCGATCGACGACAGCAACGTCCGGCCGTTGACGGTGCGGGGCCAGTACCGCTCCGGGGCGATCGACGGCAAATCGGTCCCGGGCTATCTGGAGGAGCTCGACGGCGTCGAGGAGAGCGCGACCGAGACCTTCGTGGCGCTGAAGGCCGAGGTGCAGACCTGGCGCTGGGCCGGCGTGCCGTTCTACCTGCGGACCGGTAAGAGGCTGCCGGATCGCCTGTCCGAGATTGTGATCCAGTTTCGGCAGGTGCCGCTGTCGATCTTCGGCGCGGCCGGCGGGTTCCTGGCGCCGAACGCGCTCGTCATCAGGCTGCAGCCAGACGAGGGCGTGAAGCTCTATCTGATGATAAAGGATCCCGGGCCTGGCGGAATGCGCTTCCGCGAGGTGCCGCTGAACCTGTCCTTCGCCGAAACCTTCAAGGGCCGGAATCCAGACGCCTATGAGCGGCTGCTGATGGACGTCATCCGCGGCAACCAGGCGCTGTTCATGCGCCGCGACGAGGTCGAGGCCGCCTGGATCTGGGCTGATCCGATCCTGGAGGCCTGGTCCCGGCTCGGCCAGCCGCCGGCGCCCTATACCGCCGGGACCTGGGGTCCGTCTGGCGCAGTGGCGCTCATCGAACGCGACGGCAGAACCTGGCGCGAGGACCCATCATGATCGGCGTCGACAGGATCCACCTCCGGACCTTCCCGGACCGCGCCACGCTGGCCCAGACGCTGGCGGCCGAGGTCGCCGACGCTTTGCGCGCGGAGATCGCCAAGGGCGACGCCGCCACTCTGGCGGTCTCGGGCGGCGCGACGCCAAAAAAGTTCTTCCGCGAGCTCTCAACCGCCGAGCTTGATTGGGAGGCCGTGACGGTCACGCTGGTGGACGAGCGGTGGGTCCCCGAAACGGACGATCGCTCGAACGCCCGGCTGGTGAAGGAGAACCTGCTGAAGAACGAGGCGGCGGCCGCCGCCTTCGTCCCGCTGGTGACCGACGCCGGCTCTCCGGAAGGCGGCCTGCTGGAGGCGCAGGAGCGGATCGCCGACCTCTCCGGGCCGCTCACAAGCGCCATCCTGGGCATGGGGAGCGACGGCCACACGGCCTCCTTCTTCCCCAAGGGCGACCGGCTCGAGGACGCCCTCGACATGACCGGAAAGCTGCTCGTCGTTCCGATGCGCGCGCCGGCGGCGATGGAGCCGCGCATCACCCTCACGCTGCCGATGATCCTGGCCGCGCGATCGCTGGTGCTGCACATCGAGGGCGACGGCAAGATGGCGACGCTCGAGAAGGCGCTTGCTGGCGACGATCCGCTCGAGATGCCGATCCGCGCGGTGATCGAACACGCGCCGCGTCCGCTGGAGGTGGTCTGGGCGCCGTGAGCGCTCGGCCGGCCAAGAAGTCCGAACTCGGAGGTCCGTCATGACCCTCGATCCACGCATCGCCGCCGTCACCGAAACGATCATCGCTCGCAGCCGCGAAGGTCGCGCGAGCTATCTGGAGCAGATCGAGCGCGCCGCGGCGGCGGGGCCGCATCGCGCCGCGCTGTCCTGCGGCAATCTCGCTCATGGCTTCGCCGGCTGCGGGCTGGACGACAAGGCGGCGCTCAAGGCCCAACGGGTTCCGAACGTCGCCGTCGTCACGGCCTACAACGACATGCTCTCGGCGCATCGCCCATACGAGCGCTACCCGGAACTGATCCGCTCCGCGGCGCGCGCAGCCGGCGCCGTCGCGCAGGTCGCAGGCGGGGTGCCGGCGATGTGCGACGGCGTCACGCAAGGGCAGCCCGGCATGGAGCTCAGCCTGTTCTCGCGCGACGTCATCGCGCTGGGGACCGCGGTCGCGCTCAGCCACGACATGTTCGACGCCGCGCTCTACCTCGGCATCTGCGACAAGATCGTGCCGGGCCTGGTGATCGGCGCGCTGGCTTTCGGCCATCTGCCCGCGATCTTCGTTCCCTCCGGTCCGATGCCCACCGGCATCTCGAACGACGAGAAGGCGCGCGTCCGGCAGCTCTACGCCGAAGGCAAGGTCGGACGCGCCGAGCTGCTCGAGTCGGAATCGGCGAGCTATCACTCGCCAGGCACATGCACGTTCTACGGGACGGCCAACTCGAACCAGATGCTCATGGAGATCATGGGCCTGCACCTGCCGGGTTCGAGCTTCGTGCCGCCCGACACGCCGTTGCGCGACGCGCTCACTCAAGCCGCCGTACGCCAGGCGCTGGCGATCACACGCTCCGCCAACGGCTACGCGCCGATCGGCAGGGTTCTGGACGAGAAAGCGTTCGTGAACGGCATCGTCGGGCTGAACGCGACCGGCGGCTCGACGAACCACGCGATCCACCTGATCGCGATGGCGAAAGCCGCCGGCGTGACGCTCACCTGGGACGATTTCGACCGTCTCTCGGCCGCCACCCCCCTGCTCTGCCGCATTTATCCGAACGGCTCGGCGGACGTGAACCACTTCCATGCGGCGGGCGGCATGCAGTTCCTGATCCGGGAGCTTCGCCGCGCCGGATTGCTGCATGACGACGTGCTGACCGTCATGGGCCATGGCCTCGCCGACTATGAGAAAGAGCCGGTGCTGGCGGGCGGCGACATCGTCTGGCGCGACACGGACGCCGCAAGCCGCGATCAGGGCGTGCTTCGCCCTGTGGCGCAGCCCTTTGATCCCGAGGGCGGCCTCAGGCTGCTCGACGGCAATCTCGGCCGCGCGGTCATCAAGGTGTCGGCGGTCAAGCGCGACCGCTGGACGATCGAGGCGCCGGCGCGCGTGTTCTCCTCCCAGGACGCGCTGGAGGCGGCGTTCCGCGCCGGCGAACTCGATCGCGACGTCGTCGCGGTCGTGCGGTTTCAGGGTCCGAAGGCGAACGGCATGCCCGAGCTGCACCGGCTGACGCCTGCGCTCTCCGTGCTGCAGAACCGCGGACATCGCGTCGCGCTGGTCACCGACGGGCGAATGTCGGGCGCGTCCGGCAAGGTGCCGGCGGCGATCCACGTCACGCCGGAGGCAGCGCATGGCGGACCGATCGCCCGCATCCGCGACGGCGACGTGATCTGCGTGGACGCCGAGGCCGGCGTGCTCGAGATCAGGGTCCCGGCTGCGGAGTTCGAAGCCCGCGCGGCGGCTTCCGAGGAGACCGAGCCGCAGTTCGGCATGGGAAGAAACCTTTTCGCCGCCTTCCGCGCCGCCGTGGGCTCGGCGGAACAGGGTGCGAGCGCCATTTGACGCCCTGCCGAACACGGAAGCTCGGGAGACAGGAATGACCGCAGCCCGCGACGCGATTTTCGAGCGGCTGGCCGCTCACCGGCGCGACATAGAGCGCGTGCCGCTGAGGCAGATGTTTGCGGACGACCCGCACCGCTTCGCGCGTCTCTCGGTCAAGCTCGACGATCTGCTGTTCGACTACTCAAAGACCCGCGTGACGCCGGAGACGATCGCGCTGCTGGTCGAGCTGGCGCGCGCCTGCGATCTGGAAGGCCGCCGCGACGCGATGTTCTCCGGCGCCAAGATCAACACGACCGAGGGCCGCGCCGTCCTTCATAGCGCGCTGCGCGCTCCCGAGGACGCCCACATCATCGTCGACGGCCATGACGTCATGCCGGAGATCTTAGCCGAGCGGCGCAAGGCCGCGCAGTTCGCCGAGGCTGTCCGCAGCGGAGCCCTGATGGGCGCGACCGGCGAGCGCTTCTGCGACATCGTGAACATCGGCATCGGCGGCTCGGATCTCGGTCCGGCGATGGCCTCTCTGGCGCTCGGCCCCTACACCCAGGCAGGCCTGCGCGGGCACTTCGTCTCGAATGTCGACGGCGCGCATGTGACGGACACGCTGAGGCATCTCGATCCGGCGCGGACGCTGGTTCTTGTCGCCTCCAAGACCTTCACGACGCTCGAAACGATGGCGAACGCGCACGCGGCCCGCGGCTGGTTGGTCGGGGCGCTCGGCGAAGCCGCCGTCGGCGCGCATTTCGCGGCGATCTCGACCAATGTCGAGGCGGTCGAAGCCTTCGGCATGTCCGAGGAGCGCATGTTCCGCTTCTGGGACTGGGTCGGCGGTCGCTACTCGATCTGGTCGGTCATCGGCCTGTCGCTGACCATTCTGATCGGCGCCCAGAACTTTCAGGCGTTCCTGCACGGCGGCCGCGATGTCGACGAGCACTTCCGCGACGCGCCGCTCGACCGCAACATTCCGGCCCTGATGGGCCTGCTCGGCGTCTGGCACCGCAACGTCTGGGGCTTCGCCACCCATGCGGTGCTGCCCTACGACCAGCGGCTCGCCCGCTTCCCGGCCTATCTGCAGCAGCTCGACATGGAGTCGAACGGCAAGCGCGTCACCCTCGACGGCGCGCCGGTCGAGCGCGCGACGGGGCCGATCGTGTGGGGCGAGCCCGGCACCAACGGCCAGCACGCCTTTTACCAGCTGCTCCACCAGGGCACGGACGTCGTGCCGGCCGACATCCTGATGGCCGCCCTGCCGCACGAAAATGTCGGCGATCAGCACGCGATGCTGCTCGCGAACGCGCTTGCGCAGGGCGAGGCCTTCATGAAGGGACGCACGACCGAAGAGGCGGCGGAGCAGCTTCGCGGCGGCGGGAAGAGTCCGGAGCAGGCGGAAGCGCTCGCGCCGCACAAGACGTTTCCCGGCGACCGTCCGACCTGCGCGTTCGCATACCGGACGCTGGACCCGCGCACCTTGGGCCGGCTGATCGCGCTTTATGAGCACAAGGTGTTCACCCAGGGCGTCATCTGGGGGATCAACTCCTTCGACCAGTGGGGCGTCGAACTGGGCAAGGAGCTTGCCTCGCGCCTGATCCCGGTGATGAAGGGCGCAACCGGCACGGACGGGCTCGACGCCTCGACCCGCGGCCTTGTCGATCACCTGCTCGCCCTGCAGGAGCAGAGCGGATGACTCGCAAAGCTTCAGGAGGCGCCGCCATTTTCTTGGCGACCGTCATGGCGCCGTTCTGCGCGGCGTCTCCGGCCGCAGCCGCACCGCCGACGCTCGTCGTCACGCGTCAGGGCCCCTACAAAACGGTGGCTGAGTGCAGCTATGTGAGGCTTGCGGCGCGGCATCAGGGCGTCACCCGCACGAGCCTCGAAAGCCTCGGACTGATCGAGGTCACGGAAGAGGTCGACGGCTCGAGACGCTGGTCGATCGGCTTCGTCGACGCCGGCCCGAAGGGCACCCAGGTCGAGGTCAGGATGAGCTCGCTGGACGCCGCGGAGGCGCGTCGGCTGACAGACGAAATCTCCGCCTGCGGCGGCGACGGATAGCGGCAAGGCGAAGGGCCAGCTTGACTTTTGGCCTTCGCACCCGCACATCTCTCGCATCGCTTAGAAGAGCGAGACCTCGCGTCCAGGCCGCGTGACGCCGGCTCTTGCCGGACCTGCCGGACGCCTCAGAACCCTCATCGACAGCCCAGATCACGCGGGGCGCGTCTCAACGCACCCGCCATAGCTGTGCGCCCATCAGAGGCGCGGCGGCCCATGGCTGCATCCGGAAGACTGAACTTGACCAAATTCACCGATCTCGGCCTGTCCGCGCCCGTCCTCCAGGCGCTGGCGACGGAAGGCTATGAGACCCCCACCCCAATCCAGGCGCAGGCGATCCCGATCGTGCTGGCGGGCCGCGACCTCATGGGCATTGCCCAGACCGGCACCGGCAAGACGGCCGCCTTCGCGCTGCCCATCATCGAGCGGCTCGCCGCCAACCCGCGGGTCGCGCCCCGTCGCGGCTGCCGCGTCCTCGTGCTGTCGCCGACCCGTGAGCTCGCGAGCCAGATCGCGGAAAGCTTCCAGTCCTATGCGCGCAACCTGAAGCTCTCGGTCGCCGTCGTGTTCGGCGGCGTCGCGGCCGGTCCGCAGGTCCGCAAGCTCTCCGGCGGCGTCGACATCCTCGTCGCCACCCCGGGTCGGCTGCTCGACCACATCGACGGCAAGATGCTCCGGCTCGACCAGGTGGAGCACTTCGTGCTCGACGAGGCCGACCAGATGCTGGACCTCGGCTTCATCCACGCCATCCGCCGCATCCTGCCGATGCTCCCGCACCGCCGGCAGACGCTGTTCTTCTCCGCCACGATGCCGAAGGCAATCAAGGAGCTCGCGGACGCCATGCTCCGCGATCCCGCGACTGTGGCGGTGACGCCGGTCGCCAAGACGGCGGATCGGGTCGAACAGAGCGTCATCTTCGTCGAGCAGTCGGGCAAGAAGGCGATCCTCGCCGAAATCCTTCGCACGCCGGATCTCGGTCGGGCGCTGGTCTTCACCCGCACCAAGCACGGCGCCGACAAGGTCGTCCGGCAGCTCAGCGAAGCCGGCATCGACGCTGCCGCGATCCATGGCAACAAGAGCCAGGCTCAGCGCGAGCGGGCGCTGGGGTCATTCCGCACCGGGCATCTGCGGGTGCTCGTCGCGACCGACATCGCCGCGCGCGGCATCGACGTCGACGGGGTGACCCATGTGGTGAACCACGACATCCCCAACGTGCCGGAGTCTTACGTTCATCGCATTGGCCGCACCGCGCGCGCGGGCGCTGAGGGGCTCGCGATCTCGCTCGTCGCCAATGACGAGCGCGCTTATCTGCGCGACATCGAGCGGCTGATCCGGCAGTCCATTCCGGCGACCGACCGAAGGTCGGAGGCTGGCAAGGTCGAGCCGGAGGGCGCCGGCGCGGCGTCCCAGAAGGACCAGCGCCAGGGCAATCGCCCGCAGGGGCAGCAGCGGCCGGCCGGCGGCGGCGGACGTCCGCACCAGGGCCGTGGCGGCCGTGGCGGCGGAGCGCCCGGCGGCGGCGAGCAGCGCCGCGGGCATGGCGGCGCGGAAGCCCAGGGTCGCCATCGTCCGGACGGACGCCGCGCCGACGGCAGCCGCGCTGATGGCGAGATGTCCGGCATGCCGTTCATGCAGAAGCCGGGTCGGCCTGCCGGTCAGCGGCCCCGTCGCGGCGGTCGCCCCGAGGGTCGCCGTTCCGCCGACCAGGGCTGATCAAGCCTCAGAACCGCAGGCGCGGGCGCTCGTCGTCCGCGCCTTTTTCACGTCCGCGGTCGGCCGCCCGTCCAAGGCCCGCGGAGCTTGCGCCTGCTGCAGCGTCCGCTAGCTTCGCGGCCCGTTTCCGAGGTGCGCCGATGTCCGAGCAGAGCGAAGCCGTCACCGCCGCCGTCGTCGTCATCGGCGACGAGGTGCTTTCCGGCCGCACGCGCGACACCAACAGCGGCCACATCGCCGAGACGCTGACCCGCCTCGGCGTCGATCTGCGCGAGATCCGCGTCGTGCCGGACGAGCAGCCGGCGATCGTCGAGGCGGTGAACGCGCTTCGCGCCCGCGTCACCTATGTGTTCACGACCGGCGGCATCGGGCCGACCCATGACGACATCACGGCGGACGCCATCGCGGCCGCCTTCGGCGTCGGCATCGACCACGACCCGCGCGCCGTCGCCATGCTGCAGGAGCGCTTCTCGGGTCCCGGCGAGCTCAATGAGGGCCGGCTGCGGATGGCCCGCATACCCTTCGGGGCCGAGTTGATCGCGAACCCGATCTCCAAGGCGCCGGGCTTCCGGCTGGAGAACGTGATCGTCATGGCGGGCGTGCCGGCAATCATGCGGGCCATGCTCGACGAGGTCGCGCCGACGCTGAAGACCGGCGAGCCGATCCTCAGCGAAACCGTCCGGGCCGACGCCAAGGAGGGCGACGTGGCGACGCCGCTCGCGGCCGTCCAGCGCGCTCATCCGGAGGTCGCGATCGGCAGCTATCCGTTCATGGACGGAGGCCGCTTCAACACCAATCTGGTGATCCGCTCACGCAAGCCCGAAGCGCTTGCGGCGGCGAAGGCCGCGGTGATCGAGATGCTCGCCGGGCTTCCGCGAAGCTGACCCGTCTGGCGCCGCCTGCCGCTCGTGCTATGCCGGTCCGGCGCGGACGTGGCGAAACCGGTAGACGCACGAGACTTAAAATCTTGCGCCGCAAGGCGTGCGGGTTCGAGTCCCGCCGTCCGCACCAGACTTCGCGTCAGGACAGCATGGAGGCGAGCGATGGCTGAGCCGATCGAATTCTTCTTCGACTTCGCGTCCGGCTATTCCTATTTCGCCGCGACAGAGATCGACGAGCTCGCGGCGCGCCGTGGCCGCAGCGTGCGGTGGCGGGCCTTCAGCCTCGGCTCCTCGTTCAAGGTCACGGACGCCAAGCCCCTCACCCGCACACCCTTAAAAGCGGACTACGCGGCGCTCGACTGGGCGCGGATCGCGGCGCTGAAGGGGCTGGAGTTTGCGATGCCCGCGGACCACCCGCACGCCGGGATGCCGGCGCTTCGCGGTTTTTATTGGCTCGACGCGCAGGACCCGGCGCTCGCGATACGGTTCGCCAAAGAGGTTTTTCGCCGCTACTTCGCCGAGGGACTAGCGATCGACGACGCCGCGGCGGTCGCCGAGGTGGCGCGGCCGCTTGGCGCCGATCCGACCGCCTTTGTCGCGGCCGTCGCCAGCCCGGAGCTGAAAGCCAAGGCGCGCGCCGCCGGCGAGGACGCGGTCGGCCGTGGGATTTTCGGCGCGCCATGGGTGATCGTCGACGGCGAGCCGTTCTGGGGCTGGGATCGGTTGCCGATGGTCGAGCGCAGGCTCGCCGAGACCGGCGCCTCCGAGACGCGCTAAAGCGCAGGCGCGAAGCGGATTTCCGCCGCGCCTCACAACCTCGCGCCGTGACGTTTTCGCGCGTGACGTTTGCTGCGGCGCAGCGCTAGTCTCTTCAGGACCCGTGCGGCTTTGAAGCGTCGGCGGGTCCTCGACGCACACCCGCGCACGAGCGTCGCCCATGTGGTTACGCCTTCCCCTCGCCGCCGCCCTCGCCAGCCTCCTGGCGGCCGCGCCGGCGCATGCCTCCGGCATCGTGGAGCGCGGCCTCACGGCGCCAAGCCGGGCCCTCGGCCACCCGATCCACTACAATCTCTACCTTCCCGCCAAGTCGCCTCCTCCCGGCGTCCGGTGGCCGGTTCTCTACCTGCTGCATGGCGGCGGACCCGGAGAAGCGGACTGGCTCGACGCCGGCGGTCTCGCCTTCACCATGGACAAGGCCGTAGCGTCAGGCGCGTTGCCGCCGACCGTGGTGGTCATGCCGTTCGCCGGCGACAGCTGGTACGTCAACAATCGCGATCCGGGCGGCGCGGGCGCGATGGAGACGGCGCTCACGCGCGACCTGGTCGACGCCATCGACGCCAAGCTGCCCACCGCCGACTGCCGGCAGGGACGCGCCGTCGCGGGCCTCTCCACCGGCGGATACGGGGCCCTGCTGTTCGCGTTCGATCACCCCTCCCTCTATGGAGCGGCGATCAGCCTCTCGGGCAGCATCTCTCCGCCGATTGGGCCGCAGATGAAGGCGCGGCTGCGCCGCGCGGAGCGGCTTTACGACGGCGCCTTCGGCAGGCCGTTCCGGTTCGCGCGCTTCAACGCGATGAACCTGTTTCCGCGCGTGCCGCTTCTCGGCGTCGGCCTGAAGCCGAAGCCCGCCGTTTACCTCGACGCCGGCGACCAGGATCCGAGCGGCATCGTCCAGGGCACGACGGAGCTCCATCTCGCCCTGCTTCGCCGCGGCGTCGACAGCACCTTGCGGGTTGTCGGCGGACGGCATGAATGGGCGCTCTGGAAGCGCGAGCTCGGTCCGGCGCTCGCCTGGCTCGCGCCGCGCCTGGACGCCACCTGCGGTCAGCCCGTCGCGGCGGCCAAGACCGGCGCGGCGGACTGAGGCTTCGTCAGGCGGTCGTGAGCTCGAGCGCCTTCTCGAAGACGACCAGACCGGTGAGACAGTCTTCCATCGCCCGCCGGGCGCGCGGGCGCGGGCAGTCGAGCGCCTTTGCGACCGTTTCCAGCCGATGATTGGGCACGTCCTTAACCCGCGACTGCGCGAACCGCATGGCGCAGACGGTGGTGGGCGGCGGCGTCAGACCTACGCGCTCGGCCTCAGCGACCAGGAAGGCGTTGTCGAAACCGATATTGTAGGCGACGAGCGGATCGTCCCCGACGAATGCGAAGAACCTGTCGAGCGCGTCCTTCGGTTCGGGCGCTTCCGCGAAGGCGGCGTCGTCGAGGCCCGTCATGGCGCGGACGAAGGCCGGGATCGGCCGGTCCGGCTTCACGAGCGTCTGGAACGCCTCCACCTCGCCGCTCGCGCGGTCGAACCGCAGGGCGGCGATCTCGATGATCCGGTCCCGCTTCGGCGTCAGGCCTGTGGTCTCCAGATCGAAGAACACATAAGGCGTCTGGCCGGCGGCGATGCTTTCGAGTGGCGTCGACATGCGTGAACCTGAGACTCGCGAGCGGGAACGTTAAGGTTAGTCCCTAGTTCCTACGCAATCGGAAACCCCACGGAAAGCGCGGCTTTTCGGAAAGGCGCTTGCGTGGCATAGGCTCCGGCCATGTCTCACAACAGTTTCGGTCACCTGTTCCGCGTCACGACGTTCGGCGAGAGCCATGGCCCGGCCATCGGCGCCGTGGTCGACGGCTGCCCGCCACGGCTGACGTTCAGCCGCGGCGACGTGCAGGCTGCGCTCGACCGTCGCCGGCCCGGCCAGTCGCGCTTCACCACCCAGCGCAAGGAGCCGGACGAGGTCGAGATCCTGTCCGGCGTGATCGAGGCCGAAGACGGACGGCTGACCACCACCGGCACACCGATCGCGCTGCTGATCCGCAACGTCGACCAGCGCTCGAAGGACTATTCGAACATCGCCCAGAGCTACCGGCCGGGCCACGCCGACTACGCCTATGAGGCGAAATATGGCGTCCGCGACCATCGCGGCGGGGGGCGGTCGTCCGCGCGCGAGACCGCGAGCCGCGTCGCGGCCGGCGCGATCGCGCGGCTCGTGATCCCCGGCGTCACGATCAGGGGCGCGCTGGTCGCGATGGGCGAGATCGAGATCGACCGGGCGCGCTGGGACTGGTCGGCGGTCGACGCGAACCCGTTCTTCTGCCCGGACCCGGTCGCGGCCAAGGAGATGGAAAGCTACCTCGACGGCATCCGGAAGGCCGGCTCGTCGGTCGGCGCCACGATCGAGATCGTCGCCGAAGGCGCTCCTGCGGGGCTTGGCGCCCCGATCTACGGCAAGCTCGATTCCGATCTTGCGGCTGCGCTGATGAGCATCAACGCGGTCAAGGGCGTCGAAATCGGCGCCGGAATGGCCGCATCCCGGCTCACCGGCGAACAGAACGCCGACGAGATGCGGGTCGGCGGTGACGGCAAGCCGGTCTTCCTGTCGAACAACGCCGGCGGCGTGCTCGGCGGGATTTCCACCGGCCAGCCGCTCGTGGCGCGGTTCGCCGTCAAGCCGACCTCCTCGATCCTGACGCCGCGGCGTTCGATCGACCGCGGCGGCGCCGAGGTCGACGTCTCCACCAAGGGTCGTCACGACCCCTGCGTCGGCATCCGCGCGGTGCCTGTGGGCGAAGCTATGATGGCCTGCGTTCTGGCGGACCACACGCTTCGCCACCGCGGCCAAGTTGGCGCGCCGGAGTGAGCTGCCCGCGTCCGAAGCGCGCGCCCCCGCCCCGGCGCCAAAGAACGTCATGCGCGCGGCTCGAAAACGCGATACGCAATCGCGGCGCGACGGATTCGTCCGGAGATCCAAACGGATGCCCGGATCGTATCCACCGCCACGAAGCCGCCGCTTAAGCGACGGCCGTACCTGACTTCTGTAAACCGCCGGCGCGAAATGCAGTCCTCGCGCCGGCGGCTTTTTTAGGTCAGGCTTGGCGGCCCTCGAACAGGTTTCCGGCCACCTCGCGCACCGTCGGCGGACGGCGCTCCACAAAGGGCAGCGGCCGGCAGACCGCCATGGCGGCGAGCCCCACCCGCGCCGTCAGCAGGCCGTTCAACACGCCCTCGCCCAGCCGCGCCGACAGTTTCGCCGCAAGCCCGTGCCCAAGCATCTGCTCCAGCAGCCCGTCGCCGACCCCCATGCCGCCGGTGACCGCGAGATGCGCCGCGACATGCCGCGCGAGCTTCAGGAAGCCGAGCATGCCGGGACGTCCGCCATAGATCGCGCCGACGCTTCGGATCAGGCGCGTCGTCTCGACCAGGACCACCGCGAGATCAACCAGCGCGCGCGGCGAAACGGCGGTGATGACGGACACCCGCTTGGCGGCCGCCGCGATCGCCCGGGTCGCCTCCCGGTCGAGCGGGTCCATCAGTTCGCGCTCGGCGATGCGCAGGCGATCGGAGCCGTCGATGATCTCGTTAGCGTGCGTCGCCACGGCCGCGCGGGCGCGCGCGGTCTCCGGACGGCCCGCATAGAGCGCCACGGCCTCCGCCACGACCTTCCGGGCCTTGGCGTCGTCGTCCGCGCTGTGGGCCTCCTCGGCTGCGAGCCGAAGATCCTCGATCTTGTTGAGCCGCAGCAGAGCCGTGATCTCGCGCAGGACGATCGCGAGCGCGGCTAATCCCGCCGCGGCCGCCAGAGCGAGCGCGATCCAGCCCAGCCAGTCGGATCGCGCGAAAAGGTCCTCGACGACGCGCGTGGCCCACAGGCCGAGCGCGAGGCTGCCGAGCCCGCCCAGCGCGCCCCAGAACAGCTTGCCGAGCGAAAAGCCGCGTCGGCGCGGCTTCACCTTTGCGGCGGCAGGCTCCTGCAGCGTCTCGAAGGCGTCCGGCTGCTGGGTCAGCACCACGCCGCCCCGCGCGGTCGAGGTCTCCTCGTCGGGCGCGGCCAGCGTGACGCCCGGATCATTCAGGCGAAACGCCGCAGGTCTGCGGGGTGCGTTGGTCATGATCTTCGAAACCCGCTGTCCGGCGTCACTTCAGAGCGTCGCCGATAAGGAACTCGAGCGTCCGGTCGAGCCGGATGTGCGGCAGCTGCGGCGGGCGTTCCGAAACCGGAAGCAGCGGCGGGCGGAACTTGATGAATCGCAGGTCTCCTCCGGCTTCGTCATGGGCGCGGCCGCGATAGCCGCCGCTCCGCAGCGCGACTTCCGGGTCCGCCGGCAGATCGCCCGGGAACACCGCGATCTCCTCCTCGCCATCGAAGATCTGGTCGCCGGAGCGCTCGCCCTTCTCGGGCACGCCGATGATCACCGGCAGCTCGTCGCGGCCCTGGCGGGCGCTCGCCTCGCGCGTCGCCCGGACGGCCGCAAGGGCGACGACGTCGACCGCCGCGCCGCCGAACTCGGCGCGCTCGATCGCCCGCGCCACCAGCCGGCGAAGAATCGCCTCAAGCCGGTCATGACTGGTGTGGTGGAGATGGTCCGCCTTCGTGGCGGCGAACAGCAGCTTGTCGACGCGCGGGCGGAACAGGCTCGAGAGCCAGGAATTGTGGCCGTGCCGAAAGGCCGAAAGCACGTCTGTCATCGCGGTCTCCAGATCCGCCACCGCTTCCGGACCGGCGTTCAACGCCGCGAGCGCATCGACCAGAACGATCTGCCGGTCGAGGCGCGCGAAATGGTCCCGGAAGAACGGCCGCACGACGTGCGAGCGATAGGCCTCGTATCGGCGCTCCATCATCGCCCAGAGAGAACGCGAGGGCGCTTCGCCGTTCTCCGGAAGGGCGAGCGGCGCAAAGGTCAGGGCGGGGCTGCCTTCAAGGTCGCCCGGCATCAGGAACCGCCCCGGCGGCAGCGTCGACAGCGCAACCCGCTCGTTACGGCCGGCCCGCAGATAGGCGGTGAAGCGGGAGGCAGCCTCGCGCGCGGCGCTCTCGTCCTCCGGGCCGGCGGGATCGAGAGTCGCCAGATGCGCCCGCCAGGCGGCGGCGATCGGCGCCCGGGTGGGCCCCTCGCTCGAGGCGATCGTCCGCGCGCTCCAGGTCCGGAAATCCTGCCCGAGCAGCGCGAGATCGAGCAGCCACTCGCCCGGATAGTCGACGATGTCGAGCGTCAGCCGCCGGCCCGCCCGGGTCCCGCCGAAAAGGCCAGGACTCTCGAACTCGACGATCACCCGAAGTTCCGAGATGCGCCTTGTCGATTCCGGCCAGGCTCGCTCGGCGCCCGTCAGCGCGCGCAGATGCGTCTCGACCTCGAACCGGGGCACCGCGTCGTCCGGCTGCGGAGCGAGTCGGGCGCCCGCGAGCCGGCCCTGCGCATAGGCCCGGAACGCCGGCAGACGACCGCCATGCACCAGCGCCTGAACCAGCGCCGTGAGGAAAACGGTCTTGCCGGCGCGCGACAGGCCTGTGACGCCAAGCCGGATCGTGGGGTCGAGCGCGCCGGCGGCGGCCTCCGCCAGACTGCGCGCGACGATCCGCGCCTCGTCCAGAAGACCTTCAAATTTCATGCGCCATCGTCTCTCAAGGTCTTAGGCGCCATAATCCGGTCGAGCCGGGCATCGCCGAAAGATGTCGCCCGCCACTGACCATCCGGGAGATCAAGAACGGCGACGCCGGCGGTCGGCAAGGCTTCAACCTGCTCATGCGCTGCGCGCCGCACGTCTTTCGTCGCAAGCATTTCTACGAATTGCCCCAGCCCCGGGTTGTGACCGACGATGATCAGCGTTCGGACATCGTCCCCGGCGTCGCGCGTCAAGGCGAGCAACGTCTCCGGCGAGGCCCCATAGATGCCCCCTTCAAAGCGGACCTCTGGCGCGTCTTCGAAGGCTTCGCTTGCGAGCTCCCAGGTCGCCCGTGCGCGCGCCGCGGTCGAGCAGAGCGCGACATCCGGGCGCAGATCGTTCGCGGCGAGCCAGCGGCCCATCGCGGCCGCTGCGGCGCGCCCGCTGTCGACGAGGCTACGCTCATGATCAGACGACCCGTCCGGAGGCTCGGCTTTCGCGTGGCGAAACAGGATCAGGCGACGCATGAAGCTCCTTATCGGCAGGAGAGCGAGGCTGCGCCGCGCGCTTGCGAGGTGGGCGCCATCGGCCGATTTCTCAACCCTGTTTCTTCATCAGTTGGAAACCGTTTCGCGCGCTCCCTATTTGTGCGGTGCGGTGAACGCCGGATGAACGTTCCGTTCGGCATGAGTTCAACGCCCCTGCGCAAGACTACCACTGTGGCCTGGAAGCCACGCTCAACTTCGAAAAACTTCGTAGCCAATGTTGAACCTTGAGCGCCCAACTTCCGACAACAGCGAAGCGCAGCAATTAAGGGACGGCCCGCGGCGTAACAGCGGGCTCGGAGCGTGAAGTCATCATGTCGAGCATCATGGAACAATACGAGCAACGTGCCAGCGGCTCCTTCGCCACGGCGATCGACGTCGTTCATCTGAACCGCCAGACGATGGGCGACCGCTCGCTTGAGCGCGAAGTCCTGGAGCTTTTCCGTCGTCAGGCCAGGATCCTGCTTTTCCGGTTCGAGAACCTCACGAATCCGGTCGAGCGGGCCGACGTAGCGCACACGCTGAAGGGTTCGGCCCGCGGCGTCGGCGCCAATCGGGTCGCCTTCGCGGCGGAGGAGCTCGAGCGCGCGGCGAAGGCCCGCGAGTCGACCGGCAAGGCGCTGGCCGAGCTGGCCGAGGCGATCGCCGAGGTCACCTCCGCGATCGAGCTGCGTTTCGGCCTCGACCGCTGATCGTCTCAGCCTGAACCTGTCCGCACGGGACGCGCCCGCCATTCTGGCGCGTCCGGCGGAAACGTTCTAGACAGCCGGCGCGCGACCGACGCGCCGCGCAACGCGGGAGTCGGCGCCCTCCACTGCTGCGGCGACGATTCATGGCGAAGATCACTTTCATCGACCCGTCAGGCGACCAGCGCGTCGTCGAGGCGGAGCCCGGCTCCACCGTCATGGAGGCGGCGATCCGCAACGACGTTCCGGGGATCGACGCGGAATGCGGCGGCGCATGCTCGTGCGCGACCTGCCACGTCTATGTCGACGAGCGATGGACGGACAAGGTCGGCGGTCCTGAGCCGATGGAAGAGGACATGCTGGACTTCGCGTATGACGTCCGGCCCAACAGCCGCCTTTCCTGCCAGATCAAGGTTACGCCCGAGCTCGACGGCCTCGTCGTCGCGACGCCGGAGCGGCAGGGCTGAGCCTTCGCTGGTGCGGTAAACCCGGCATTATCATTTCGCGCAGCAACATCGGTCCTGCATTCGGCGGGGGCTGAGCGTGAAGATCGTGATCGTCGATCCGAGCAGGGTCGTGCTGAAGCTCGTCGCAGCGCCGCTGGAGCAGGCGGGCCATGAAACCATCCTGTTCACGGACGCCTCGGCGGCGCTGAGCCATATTCGAGGCGATCTGGCGGTCGAGGCCCTGTTCACCAGCCTCCAGCCGCATGGAATGAGCGGCCTTGAGCTTTGCCGGCAGGCGCGGACGCTCGCCGGCTCACGCCGACCGCTTTACGTGCTCGTGATGTCCTCATCGTCCGAACGCAGCACCATCATCGAGGCGCTCGACAGCGGGGCTGACGACTTCATCGGCAAGCCGCCTGCGCCCGAAGAGCTTTTGGCCCGCCTTCGCGTCGCCTCGCGCGTCGCAGGGATGCAGAGCGAGCTGATCCGCCTCGCGACCATCGACGCCCTGACCGGAACGCTCAACCGCCGCGCCTTTTTCGAGGCGGCGGCCGATCTGCGGCGTTCGGACGACGCGCTCGACGCCGTCGCGATCTTCGACATAGACCGCTTCAAGCAGATCAACGACACCTATGGCCACGCCGCCGGCGACGTCGCGATTCAGGCGGTGGCGAACGTGGCCCGCGACAGGGTTGGAATCGTCGGACGCCTGGGCGGCGAAGAGTTCGGGATACTGCTACCCGGGCGCTCTGTGAAGGACGCGGCGTCGCTCTGCGAGTCGATGCGGATCGCTGTCGCGGCGACAGGCCTGCCGCAGATCGACGCTGACCTGAAGGTCACGTGCAGCTTCGGCGCCGGCGAATGGCGGCGCGACGAGAGCATCGACGAGGCGCTGAAGCGCGCCGACATCGCGCTCTACGCCGCCAAATCCGGCGGCCGCAACCGCGTCATCGCCGCGACTGCGCCTCTCGGCGACGCGGCCGCAATGACGGTGTCGTCGCCTGCGCCAATCGCCGCGTCTCGCGCACGCCTGACGGGCTGAGGTTCCACGCCGTCCGGGCGGCGCTATAGTGGGCCACGGGAGCTCGCCTCCCCCGCCCCGACCAGCATCTCCGGACCCTCATGACCGAAACCATCAAGACCGACGCCGTCATCGTCGGAGCGGGCCCTGTCGGCCTCTTCGCGGTCTTCGAGCTCGGCCTGCTCGACATCCGCGCGCACGTCATCGACATCCTCGACCGTCCGGGCGGCCAATGCGCGGAGCTCTACCCGGAGAAGCCGATCTACGACATTCCGGCCCTGCCGGTGGTCACCGGACAGGGCCTGACGGACAATCTGCTCGAGCAGATCAAGCCGTTCAGTCCGACCTTCCACTTCTCGGAGATGGTGACCGGCTTCAAGCATCTGCCCGACGACCGATTTCTGCTGACCACTGACGGCGGCAAGCGATTCGACACGAAGGTCGTGGTGATCGCGGCCGGCGGGGGCTCGTTCCAGCCGAAACGTCCGCCGATTCCAGGCGTGGAGGCGTTCGAGGGCAAGTCGGTGCACTACGCGGTGCGCAGGATGGAGGCGTTCCGCGGCCGCCGCGTGCTGATCGTGGGCGGCGGCGACTCGGCGCTCGACTGGACGCTGAATCTCGCCCCGGTGGCGGGACGCGTCACCCTGCTCCACCGGCGCGACGCATTTCGCGCGGCGCCCGACAGCGTCAACAAGATGCGCGCGCTGGTCGAGGCCGGCGTGATCGACCTGACGCTCGGCCAGGCGGTGGAGCTGATCGGCGAGGACGGGGTGCTCGAGGCTGTCCGGGTGAAGCGCGACGACGGCTCGACGCACGAGATCGCCGCCGACGACATGCTGCCTTTCTTCGGCCTGACGATGAAGCTTGGGCCGATCGCGGACTGGGGTCTGCAGCTCGACGAAAACCTGGTCCCGGTGGACACGGAAAAGTTCGAGACGACGACGCCGGGCGTGTTCGCGATCGGGGACATCAACGCCTACCCCGGCAAGCTGAAGCTCATCCTGTCCGGCTTCCACGAGGCGGCTCTAATGGCGCAAGCGGCCGCGCGCCGGATCGACCCGCAGCGACGGATCGTGTTCCAGTACACGACCTCATCCAGCAGCCTTCAGAAGAAGCTCGGCGTCGCCTGAAGCGCGACCGCAGTCCCGATCGGAGACTCGCGGCCGCCCCTCGCTGGCCGGCTGGCGGCGAAGATGGTGAACAAGCCGTTAACGACGTTTGCCAATCGGCGGATTCCAAGGTTCTCTTAGAAGGTGATGCTCGTTAGCATCGCCGCTGCGGAAATGCCGTCCGTGCTGGCGCGAGCATGGACGGAAGGGGGGAACGATCGTCAGAAAATTCTTCGCTCGTCTCGGTAAGTTCCTGGGGCGGAGAAGGATTTCCACGACGGAGGTTCTCCCCAAGCGACCGGTTGGTACGGTGTACGGACGCGAGGCGACCGAAAATGGCGAACGTCAATCAGGCTAAGGACCCCGCGGAAGCGGCCCTTTCGGCGATCGAGGAGGCGTTGAACCTCGTCGCGCCTCGCGCGAACGCCACCGTGGAGACCACGGCGAGAGGCCCGGCGGAGCCGGTCGCGCCGCAGCCCGCGAGGCCCGCCGAACCCGCTCTGCCCCCGGTCTCCGCCGACCGCCCCGGGCCGGACCGTTCTGGCCGCCGGGCGCCCGCGAATGACGACGCTCGATCCTTCGCCCACATCGTCTACGCGCTGCAGCGCAAGCCCTCCCGCGCGCCATTCGCGCTCGCCACGGTCGCGGCGGTGGTGTGGGCCGGTCTCGGCGCGCTCTACGTGTTCGGCGTGCTCGGCCTCGGCCGTCCGGAGACGAACCTCGCCGACGGCGCGGTTCAGGCGCAGCTGGCTGTCGCCTTCCTGAGCGTCGTGGCGCCGGTCGTGTTCTTCTACATGCTGGCCGTGATGTCCTGGCGCGCGCAGGAGATGCGGCTCGTCGCGCGGTCCATGACCGAGGTCGCGCTCCGCCTGGCGGAGCCGGACACCACCTCCTCGGAGGCGATCACCTCGCTCGGACAGGCGGTTCGCCGCGAGGTCGCCGCGATGGGCGACGGCATCGAGCGCGCGGTGAGCCGCGCCGGCGATCTGGAATCGCTGGTGCGCGGCGAGGTCTCCACGCTCGAGCGATCCTTCCACGACAACGAGGTGCGCGTCCGCACCCTGATCGCGGACATTCAGGCCCAGCGCGACGCGATCGACGGCAACGCCGAACGGCTGCGCGAGACGATCGCCGGCGCCCATGACGTCCTGGCGCGCGACCTGAACGCCGCCGCGAGCCTTCTGGCCGCCAACATCACGAGCTCCGGCGCGCAGGTCACGAGCGAGCTCGACGCCAGGAGCTCGGAGATCGCTTTGGCGATCCAGCAGGCCGGCGAGAACATGCTCGCCGCCATCGGCGGCCGCGGCGCCGAGATGATCGAGCGTCTGGCGTCGAGCGGCGCCGAGGTCGCACGCGACCTCGACGACACCGGCCGTCGGATCGTCGAGACGCTCGACGAGCGCGCCGAGGCCGCACGCTCGGCTCTCGGCCAGTCCGGCGAGTCGATGATCCGCGCGATCGAGGAGCGGACGACGCTGGTGGCGGATCGCCTCCAGGCGACCGGCGCCGAATTCGACGAACGAATCCAGCGCACCAGCGCCGAGGCCACCGGCGCGCTCGCCGCGCGCGGCGAGGCCGTGGCGGCCGAGATCGACCGCGTCGGCGGGGCCGTCTCCGAGCAGCTCGCTGAGCGCGTCGAGGCGGTGATCTCCCATCTCGACCGGACGGCGTCCGACCTCACGCAGACCTTCACCGAGCGCGCCAGCGACGTCACCTCGTCGGTCGAGGCCGCCGGTCGCGACTTCCACCGCGACCTCTCGGAGCGCTCGCGCGAGCTTCTCGAGACGCTCGCCCTACGCGCCAGCGAGCTGACCGGCGCCCTGTCCGACGCCCGCAGCGGAATGCACGCCGACCTCTCGGACCGCTCGACCGAACTGCTGGAGACGCTCTCGGAGCGCGCGCGCGAAGTCACTGAAGCTTTGGCCGACGCCGGCGCGCATTTCCACGGTTCGATCGACTCCGGCTCGCGCGACATCATCGACGCGCTCGGCGCGCGCTCCCGCGAGCTCGTCGAGACGCTCAGCGACACGGCGGCTTCGGTCACCGACGAGTTCGGCTCGCGCGGCGACAGCGCGATCGAGCGCTTCGTCGCGGCGGCTTCCCGCGTTTCCGAGGATTTCGCCTCGCGCGGCATGCTTTTCAACGATGGCCTCGAGCGCACGGGGCAGCAGCTCTCCGACTCGTTCGCCGAGCGCGCCGACCTCGTGCTGCGTTCGCTGGCCGAGCGGACCGACGAGGCCGCCTCCGGCTTCCGCGCGGTGGGTTCGGACGTCGAGCAGACCCTCGCGGCGCGCGCCGCGGAGGTTTCCGCGACGCTGCGCGCCGCGAGCGACCGGGCTGTCGAGGCGCTGTCCGCGAGCGGCGGCGACATTACCCGCCGGCTCGACGAGACCAGCGAGAAGGTCGCGAGCGACATTACCCTCCAGGGCGGCGACCTCGCGGAGCGGCTCATCGAGGCGAGCGCGCGCATGCACGAGACGATCGTCCTCAATGGAGGCGAGCTGGAGCGGCGCTTCGTCGAAGACGGCGAACGCATCGCGTCGCTGCTCGAAGCCCAGGGCGAGGACGTCGCGGCCCGCATCACCCGCGCGAGCGACCGCGTCCATGAGGCCATTGTGGTGCGCGGCGACGCGATCGAGGGCGAGTTCGACGCAGTCGGCGCGCGCATCGTGGCCGCGATCGACGGCCGCGCCGCCGAGGTGCGGGACACGATCGAATCGGCCGGCGTCACCATCGCGGACGTTCTGTCGGAGCGCAGCGCGATCCTGCTCAACAATCTGGGCGACACGGCCGAACGCATCCACGAGGTCGTCGTGGTTCGGGGCGGTGAGCTCGAGGATCGTCTGAAGGCGAGCGGCGAGCGGCTCGGCGAGACCATCGCGGCCCGCGCCACCGACGCCGAAGCGGCCTTCGGAATTGCGACCGGCCGCATCACGTCCGGCGTTGAGGACAAGCTCCGGGCGTTCGAGGAGCGGCTCTCCAACACGGGCGCTTCGGTCGCCGACATCATCGCGGACCGCGGCGGCGCGCTGGCCGACACGCTCGGCGAGACGGCGGAACGCATCCACGAGATCGTGGTCGAACGCGGCTCTGATCTTGAGCGGCGGCTCGCCGCCGCAGGCGAGGACCTCTCGGCCAAGATCGACGCGCGCGCGTCCGCCGCCGAGACCGCTTTCGGCGCCGCGACCGACCGGATCGGCGCAGGCGTCGAGCAGAAGCTGAAGTCCTTCGAGGAGCGGCTCTCCACCACCGGCGCCGCCGTGGGCGACATCATCGCCGACCGCGGCGGACAGCTTACCATCGCGATCAGCGACACCGCCGAGCGGATCCACGACGCGATCGTCGTCCGCGGCGGGGACCTGCAGGAGCGGCTCGCGACGGCGGAAGGACGGCTGTTTGAGACGCTCGGGGCCCGCGCCAGCGAGGCCGAGGCGGCGTTTGCGGCCGCCCAGGAACGCGCCGGATCCGCCTTCGAGCAACGCATCCGCACGTTCGAGAGCCGTTTCGACGCAGCAGGCGCGACGCTCGGCGATCGCCTCGCGGGCGAGATCACCAATGCCGAGCGCATGCTGGGCGACGCCGCCCTGCATGTGGCGCAGCGCCTCGAGGACGGCGCAGCGGCCGCGCGGTCGACGCTGGAGGAATCGGTCACCGATGTCGGCGGCCTGATGGACGCGCGGGTCGCGGCGATCCGCGAGCAGCTCGATCGGGTCGTCGGCGAGATCGACTCCACCGTCGCGCGCCGCGGCGAGAAGGTCGGCGAGGCCTTGGCCATGGCGGCGGAAGCCTTCAATGACGCGATCGCCGCCCGTGGCGGCGCGCTCACCCAGTCGCTCGCCGGCCACCTTGCCGGTCTCGAAGAGGCGCTGGACAAGCGCGCTCCAGGTCTCGTGGAGCGTCTTGGCGAGGAGAGCGGCAGGTTCGCCGCCCTCATGGCCGAGCGCGTCGGCGAGGCTGAGCGCAAGCTCGCCGAAGAAGGCGGCCGCTTTGCGGACGTGGTCTCCGACCGCGTCGCGGAGGCGGCCCGCCGGCTCGGTGATGAGACCGGACGCGTCGCTTCCGCCCTGGAGACGCGACTGGGCGGCTTCGACTCGCGGATCGTCGCGTTCGACGAGGCCTCGCGCCAGCATGTCGCGAGCCTCGACCAGCGGATCGAGCAGGTCGGACAGCAGATCGCCGGTCAGATCGGCGCCTTCGACGACCGCGTGACCCTGCTGGACGATCAGATCGTCCGGCTCGACAGCGCCATGGTCGGGCGCGTCGCGGCGATCGACACCAAGGTCAGCGCCATCGACGAGACCGTCGGGGTCCACATCGGAAAGATCGACGGCAAGATCGCCACTCTCGACCGCATCATCGGCGAGCGGCTCGGGGCTTTCGACGCCCGCGTCTCCAAGCTCGACGGGGCGCTCGACGAGCGGCTCTCGACCTTCTCGGAGCGCATCGGCGCCCTGGACGGCACGCTCGACGAGCGGATCGCCACGCTCAGCGAGCGCGCCGGCGCCATCGGCTCGGCCGTGGCGCAGAGCTTCGAGAGCTTCGACGACCGCGCAGTCAAGCTCACCCGGTCGGTCGCCGTCCATGTCGCTGGCTTCGACGCGAAGGCGTCCGAGCTTGAGCGGACGCTAGCGGAGCGCGCGGACTCCTTCGCAAGCCGCGCGGCCGATCTCGACGCGCTGCTGGCGAACCGCTTCAACTCGTTCGACGACCAGATGTCGACCCGGCTGGGCGATCTGGCGCTCTCGCTCGAGAGCCGGATCACGCGCATCGACGACGGTCTCAGCTCGCGCACCCGCACGCTCAACGAAGCGCTCGCGCAGCGGACGCTCGAACTCGCCCGCACCCTCGGCGAGGGCTCGACCACGGTCGCAGCCGCGCTCGCGCAGCGCGCGTCGGAATTCGCCGCAACCCTGTCGGCGCGCACCGATGATCTCGTCGCCTCGTTCGACGGCAAGGCTGAGGCGGTCAACCGCGCGCTCGGCGCCAAAGCTGTCGAGGTCGGCGACACGCTCGATACGCGCATCGCCCGCTTCGAGATGACGGTTCTGGGCCGTCTCGACTCCGTCAGCGCGGCGCTCGACGAGCGCAGCGCCGGCGTGGCGGACCGGATCAGCGGCAAGATCGAAGGCGTCTCGCAGGCGCTCGGCGAGGTCTCCGGCCGCGTCGAAGCCGAGCTCGCGCGTCTCGCGGGCGAAACCGCAGAAGCGCTCAGCGCGCGCATCGCCGAATTCTCGGCCGCACTCGACCAGAACGGCTCGGGCCTGCTTGATCGGCTGAGCCGCCAGGGCGGCGACGTCACGCGCGAACTCGCGAGCGTCGGAGAGACGGTGGCGAACGCCTTCGATCAGCGCTCCAGCGCGCTGGTCGAACTGCTCGGCGCCCGCGGCGAGGCCCTGCGCGAGACGATCGAGGGCCTCAATGGCGAGCTCGTCTCGACCTTCGAGACGCGCGGCGCCTCGGCGGTCGCCAATCTCAGCCAGGTCGCCGACCGGCTCCGCCTCACCTCGCAGCGGCTTGGGGAGACGCTCGGGGCGGAGACCGCTAAGGCGGTTGAGCAGCTCGACGGCTCGAGCCAGAAGCTCCAGGAGGCTGTCACCGAGGCGACCTCTGCGCTTGCCCGCACCATCTCGCGCGAAAGCAAGCGGGCCGTGGCGGAGCTGACCGAGACGCAGACGGCGCTCACCGCCGAGCTCACCGACGCTCTCGGCAAGCTTTCCGACGCCAACGGCTCGCTGCAGGGCCTGCTCGACAACGCCGCCCGCAAGCTCGGCGCCGTTGAGACGGACCTCTCCGGCCGCGTGACGGCCTTCGAGGAGATCATGGCCGACATCGCCGAGACAACGACCCGCACAGGCGAGCGCGTGGGCGGCCAGGTGGCTTCGCTCCGCGAGGTGTCGACCGGCGTTCTCGATCGCGTCAGCGAGGTCGCGCGCCAGCTCGAGCAGCAGACGCAGGCGATCAGCAAGATCACCGAGACGCTGGACGGCACGCAGACCCGGCTCGCCGGTTCGCTCGAGGAGCGGCGCGCGGCGCTCGACGCGCTGGCGGGCGAGCTCGGCGGCAAGGCGAAGGAGCTCGGCGCGGCGCTCGAGGGCTTCACCGCGACGATCGACGGCGCCCTCTCGAAATCCGAGCAGCGCGCCAAGCGCGTCGCCGAAGGGCTGGCGGCGCAGGTCGGCGCGACCACGCAGTCGATCGCCGGCGAGTTCGACAAGGTCCGCCAGACGAGCGAGGGCGAACGCCAGAAGACAGCCGCGGCTCTCAAGGCCGCGAGCGAGGACGCTGCGCGGGATATCCAGCGGATGCTCGGAGAGGCGAGCGCGAGGTTCGGAGAGGTCACGCGCGAGATGCGGACGATGACCTCGTCGATCCAGAGCGAGCTCGACGCAACGCGTGAGCAGCTGCGCCGCGGCGTGCTGGAGATGCCGAAGGAGGCGGAGGAGAACGCCGCCGAGCTTCGGCGCGTGGTGGCCGACCAGATCAAGGCGCTGACGACGCTTGGCGAGATCGCCGCGCGGCACGGCGCCAGCCTCGATGTCGCCGAGGCGCGTGACCAGCGGGTCATGCGTGGTTCCGGCGGCGCGGCGGCTCCGGCGCGCGGCCCTGTCGCGCCGCCTGCGCCGCGGCAGGCGGGGCCGGCTCCGGCGGCGCCCAAGCCCGCTCCCGCCGCTGCGGCGCCCAAGCCGGCGCCGTCCCCGACTCAGCCGGCGCCTCAAGCGGCTCAGCAGCCCAAGGCCGCCGCCCCTGCCCGGCCCGCGGCCGAGCCGCGGCAGACCGCGCCTGCGGCCGAGGAAGGCGGCAGCTGGATCTCAGGTCTGCTCGCTCGCGCCTCAAGGGAAGAGGAGCCGAGCGCGCGCAACGGCGACGCCGACGCCGCCCCGCGCAGCCCCTCTCGGACGCTGGAATCGCTGGACAGCCTGTCGATCGACATCACGCGGATGATCGACCATCAGGCTGTCAGCGAGCTGTGGGACCGCTATCGCCGCGGCGAGCGCGACGTCTTCACCCGCAGGCTCTACACGCTGCAGGGCCAGCAGACGTTCGAGGAGATCCGGCGCAAATATGCGGCCGATCCCGAGTTCCACACGACGGTCGACCGCTACATCGAAGAGTTCGAGCGGCTGCTCGACGAGGTCGCTCCCAAGGGCCGCGACGACGCCCTGGCGCAGACCTACCTGACCTCGGAGACCGGCAAGGTCTACACGATGCTCGCCCACGCGGCCGGCAAGTTCGGCCAGTAGGCCGAACAGCCCGGCTCGCTCCAGCGGGCTGGGGCGAGACGAGCGAAGGCCCAAACCTCCGCGGGTCTGGGCCGTCGCGATCATCCTCAAAAAAATTCAGGGCGCGCCGAGTTCGACGCGCCCTTTTTTCATGCCCGGGAGCGGGCGTGCGTTCGCTGCGATGTCTCAGGAAGTGATTGGCGGCCGCGAAGGCGGCCGCTTCGTCAGATCCGGCGCCCCGTCCAGGCGACGAGTGCCGCCAGCACCTCGCCGAGGGCGCCGTCCAGCGCCCGGCTCGCGGTCGGGCCGTCCACCGCCGCAGCCAAGGGCCGACGCGCCGAAAACACTTCGGCGGCTATGATCTTGCCCGTCTTGTCGTTGACGATCTTGGCGGTGAGCTCCGCCCGGGCGACGCCCGCCGCGGCGTCCACCTCGAAGGACCGCAGCTCGGTGACGAGCTGATAATCCACCGTCAGGCGATCGCCCGGCCGTCCGACCGAGCCGAGCCGGTTGGCGTTCTCATAGGCCTCGATGATCTTCGCCTGAACCAGCTTCGGTAGCCGATCCGACCACTGCGCGTCAGGCAGATAGGTGACCTGTCCGGGCCGTGGCTCGACGACGATCCTCTGGCCGTCGAGCACCGCCACCGCGGCGGGTTCGCCGACCACGAGATTTCCGCGGCCGCGTCCGGCGCCGGGCAGATCGCGCGGCGCTGAGAGATCGAAGGTCGCCGGCGGCGAGCCGCCCGCAAGCAAGCTCGTGCAGCCGGCGAGGGCGAGGCAGCCCGCAAGCGCCGTCGCTGCGCGCAAAGCGTGGGACCGCAGCCCGCGTCGGCCCGGCGCTGCCGCTTTGCTCGTGTTCACGTGCAGCGTCCTTGTCATCGACCGCGATACTCCGGCACGCCGCCGCTTCCACCGAAGAGGAACTGGCGGGGGTTCCGTTTGAGCTCCTGGATGACCGCGTCCAGGTTGTTGAGCGTACGTCGGCTGTCGGCGACGAAGCCCGACAGGTCGCGGGTGCCCGAACTCGACAGACGGGTGACGCCGGCGCTGATCTCGGCCGTGCGGCTGTCGAGCTTGAGCGCCAGTTCGCGGATCGCCTGAGAGGTCTTCTGGAAATCCGCGATGGCGCCCTGCGCCTCGCCGCCGCCGACCAGTTTGCGGGCGTCGTCCAGCAGGCCGTCGAGCTTGTCGGCCGTGCCGGTGAGCCGCGAGGAGATGTTGCGGGCGTCGGCGACGATCTGGTCGACGTTCTGGGCGTTGCGGCCGAGCGCCTCCGCGAAGGCGTTCACATTGTCGACGGTTGCGCGGACCTTGTCGCCGTCTACCGCCGAGACCGCACGATCGATGCTCGCGACCGCACGGTTGATCGTGGGGCCGTCGATCGAGGTGGCGAGGCCCGTGATGCCGTCGACGGCGCGGTTCACCTTCTCGGGGTCGATCGCCGCGACGACGCGATCGGCGTTGCGCGAGGCGCTCTCGACGTTGTCGATCACGCTCGAGACCTTCGCCGGGTCCACCGACTGCAGCACGGCGGTGAACCGGTCGACCGACGCGTTGACCTTGGCGGGATCGACGGCTGCGACGATCGCCTGGACCTGCTTGAGCGTGTCGTCCACGCGGGTCCCGGCCCCCCGCAGCTGTTCGGCGAGTTGCGCGACGTCGCCCAGCGCCTGATCGACCTTCGGGCCGGCCTTCTTGAGCGAGTCTGTGAAGGCGACGGCGTTCGACATGGTCTGGTCGACCTTGTTCACGTCGACCGCGCGGACGAGGTTCTGCACGTCGGTGACGAGCGGCACCAGATGGTCGGCAAGGTTGCCGATCTGGCGGGCCGCGACCCCGGTGTTCTGCATGAAGCCCTTGATGTCGCCGGAGTTCGCGGCGAGCGCGGCCGTGAACGTCTCGACGTTCTGCAGCGACCGCTCGATGGAGCCGCGGCTGTTGCCGACGAGACCCTGGATGTCGCCGAAGGTCGTCTGGGCCTGCTGCAGAACCGTGCGCGCTCCCTCCAGAATGTCCTGGAACGCCGAAGCTTCCGCGATCAGCACCGGCGCGTTGTTCGGGTCGCCGCCCTTGGTCGTGACGAGCGGGAGCGCGGCCGCGGTGGGCGATCCGCCGGTGAGCTGCACGACCGCGCCGCCCGTGAGGCCCGTCATCTCCAGGCGCGCGCGGGTGTCGGTGCGGACGGGCGTGTTCTTGGCGATCTCGACGCGCGCGATCACCTTGGCCGGATCCTGTGGATCGAAGTTGAGGTCCACGACGTCGCCGACCCGGATGCCGTTGAACAGCACGCCGGAGCCGGGCGTCAGACCGGACACCGCGCCCGGGAACTGGATGCGGTAGATAGCGCGCTCGCGGCTCTGGCCGAGGTCGGTGAACCACCAGACGAACAGGAAGGCGGCGGCCACCACCGCCAGAGTGAAGGCGCCGATCAGGGCGTGGTTCGCGCGGGTTTCCATCTGTCGGTCCGCCTCAGGCCGCCGTCGCGCCAATGCCGGCGGCGCGCGCCCGCTCGCCCCGGAAATATTCCTTCATCCAGGGATCCTCATTCTTGACCATCTCGGACATCGGGCCGATCGCCAGGACCTTGCCGCCCTTGAGCGCCGCGATGCGGTCGCAGGCGGTGGTCAGCGTGTCGAGGTCGTGCGTCACCAGGTAAACGGTCAGACCCAGGGTCTCCTTCAAGGTCATGATGAGGCGATCGAACGCGTTTGCGCCGATCGGATCGAGGCCCGCCGTGGGCTCGTCGAGAAACACAATGTCAGGATCAAGCGCCAGAGCGCGCGCGAGCGCCGCGCGCTTGATCATGCCGCCGGACAGCTCGGACGGGAATCGCTCGCCGGCTTCGGGCTTCAGTCCAACCAGATCGATCTTCAGCCGCGCGATCTCCTCGCGCAGCTTCGGGCTGAGCTTGGTGTGCTCGCGAAGCGGCATCTCGATGTTCTGCCGGACGGTGAGCGAGGAGAACAGCGCGCCCTGCTGGAACAGCACCCCCCAGCGCCGCTCGACCGCCAGCCGCTCCTCGTCAGTGGCCTCGTCGAGATCGACCCCGAACACCTCGACCTTGCCGGCGCGTTTCGGCGTCAGCCCGATGATCGCGCGCAGCGAGACCGACTTGCCGGTTCCGGAAGGCCCGACGACGCCGAGGATCTCGCCCTTGCGGACGTCCATATCCATGCCGTCGATGACGTTGCGCTCGCCGAAACCGACCACGAGATCGCGCACGCGGATGACGACGTCATCGTCGTTCGTGGGGCTTTCTGCAGGCGGGGCCGCGCGAGGCTCGGTCATCATATGCCTATCGCCGCGAAGAACATCGCGAACAAGCCGTCGAGCACGATCACGACGAAGATCGATTTCACGACGGAAGAGGTCGTCCGCTGTCCGAGCGACTCCGCGGAGCCTTTGACCTTCATGCCTTCGGTGCAGGCGATCAGGCCGATGACCAGGGCCATAAACGGCGCCTTGACGATGCCGACGAAGAAAGTCTGCAGCGACAGCGCGTCCTTGAGCCGCTGCAGAAAGGTGATCGGGGTGATGTCGCCATAGCCCCAGGCCACCAGCCCGCCGCCAAGCAACGCCGCCATCGCGGCGATGAACGACAGCAGGGGCATCGCGATCAGCAGAGCCGTGAGGCGCGGCATGGCCAGCACCTCGATCGGATCGAGGCCCATCGTCCGCAGAGCGTCGATCTCCTCGCGCATCTTCATCGAGCCGATTTCGGCCGTGAAGGCCGAACCGGACCGGCCCGCGACCATGATGGCGGTGAGCAGCACGCCAAGCTCGCGCAGCACGAGAATCCCGAGCAGGTCGACCACGAACAGCGTCGCGCCGAAATTCCGGAGCTGGAAGATGCTCTGTTGCGCGACGATCGCGCCGACCAGAAAGGAGATCAGCGTGATGATCGGCACCGCCTGGAGCCCCACGCGGTCGAGATGCGCCACCGAGGAGGTGAAGCGGAACCGCCAGGGCGCGACGATCATGCGCCCGGTCGTGACCACCACCGCGCCAAGGAAGCCGAGACCCTTGGAGATATCAGCGCCGGCGGCCTCGACGCGGCCGCCGAACTGGGCGAGCCACGCCACCGGCCCCGTGTCGCGCTTTTCCGGAGGCGGAGCCTCCTGGCCGCGCCCGCGCAGCGCATCCATCAGGCGGGCGTGCTGCGGCCGGACGTTGTGAAGCTCGGCCGTCGCCCCCGCGGCTTCTGCGGCGCGTCTCATGCGCTCGATCAGCAGGGCGCCGAGGGTGTCGAGCTTCTCCAGGCCGGAGAGGTCGAAGGCGACCGTCTTGCCCGACGCGCCGGCGAAATCGATCGCGTCGATCTTCGGCTGCAGCAGATCCCCGGTGTCGGCGATCCACGGCCCAAGCGGCGTCAGCACGAGACCGTCGTCGAATGTCTCGACTTTCAGATCGGCGACGTCTTCCGCAACCTGCACCCAGATTCGCCCGTGAATTCCGGCGCCTTGCCGGTCAGCGCCCCGCTCGTAATACTCAGCCGCGTCGCATCCTGTCGAGGCGACCGCCCCTCCGGAGACCGCGGTGGAGATCACGAAGCCCTACCTGTTGTTTCTGGGCGACGCACCGGACGCGCTTGCGGCGAAGACCGCCGCCGGGATCGTCCACTGGCGGCGTGACTGGTGCGTCGGCCAGATCCGGCTTCCGGGCTGCAAGGTGGATGTCGGCCTCCCGGACCTTGAAGTCAGCGAAGCAGTCGCACGCGGCGCCAGGACCATGGTGCTCGGCGTGGTCAACGCCGGCGGATCGCTGCCTGACCATTGGGTCGACCAGATCGTCGCAGCGCTGGAGGCCGGTCTCGACATCGCGTCAGGTCTGCACGTCCGGCTCAGCGACGTGCCGCGCATCGCCCAGGCGGCCCATGCGCACGGTCGTCGGCTGCACGACGTCCGTCACTCGAACGAGCGGTTCCCGACCGGCAAGGGCTCGAAGCGCCCTGGGCGACGGCTCCTGACGGTGGGCACAGACTGTTCAGTCGGCAAGAAATACACCGCTCTCGCCGTGGAGGCCGAGATGCGCGGGCGCGGACTCGACGCCGAGTTCCGCGCCACGGGGCAGACTGGCGTGCTGATCGCGGACCGCGGCGTGGCGATCGACGCCGTGGTCGCCGACTTCATCTCCGGCGCGGCCGAGTGGCTCACGCCCGCAGCCCCTCCCGACCACTGGGACATCGTCGAGGGTCAAGGCTCACTGTTCCACCCGTCCTTTGCCGGCGTCACGCTCGGCCTGCTGCACGGCGCGCAGCCGGACGCTTTCGTGGTCTGCCACGAGCCGACCCGCGCCACGATGCGAAACGTCGACTTCCCTCTGCCGAGCATCTCGGACGTGATCGACGAGACGATTGCGGCGGGACGCCTGACCAACCCCGAAATCCGCTGCGTCGGGATCGCCATCAACACCTCCGCGCTGCCCGACGGCGAGGCGCGCGCGATGCTCGACACGACCCGGGCGGCGCACGCCCTGCCCGTCTGTGACCCTGTCCGCTTCGGCGTGGGACCGATCGTGGACCGGCTGCTGGCGGAGTTTTCATGAGCCCGGCGCACAATCGCTCGCGTGGCTCGTCGTAGCGTTGCCCGTCACCCTCTCCTCCCGAATTGAACGCTGGCCGGTCGCCGGCGCGTTCTCGATCGCCCGCGGTTCGGTGAACGAGGTCGTGACAGTCGTCGTCGAGCTTTCGGACGGAGCCGCCCGCGGTCGCGGCGAATGCCGCCCCTACGGGCGCTACGGAGAAACGCCTGAGGGCGTGAAGGCCGAGATCGATGGGCTCGCCGCCGAGCTCGCCGCAGGACTTGACCGCTCAGCGCTGCAATCGAGATTGCCGGCCGGCGCCGCCCGCAACGCGGTCGACTGCGCATTCTGGGATCTGGAAGCGAAGCGCGCTGGCGTCAGCGTCGCTGCGCTTGCCGGGTTGCCGGAACCCGCTCCGCTCGTCACGGCCTTCACGCTGAGCCTTGCGGAACCCGAGGCCATGGCGCGAGCCGCACAGGCCGCCGCGGACCGGCCGCTGCTCAAGATCAAGCTCGGCGCCGGCGACGGTCGCGACCCGGCGCGGCTCGCGGCGGTGCGGGCCGCCGCGCCGGAGGCCGAACTTATCGTGGACGCCAACGAGGGCTGGCGGGACGACGCTCTGCCGGAGAACCTCGCAGCCTGCGCGGCGGCGCGGGTGACGCTGGTCGAGCAGCCGTTGCCGGCCGGCGACGACGGCGTCCTCGCGCGCATCGCCAGGCCCATACCGGTCTGCGCCGACGAGAGCGCGCACGACCGGTCAGGTCTGTCGGACCTTTCGGACCGCTATGACGCCGTGAACATCAAGCTCGATAAAACCGGCGGACTGACGGAGGCGCTCGCGATGGCGGAGTCCGCGCGCGCGGCGGGGCTCATCGTGATGGTCGGCTGCATGCTCGCCTCATCGCTCGCGATGGCGCCCGCCGTCATTCTGGCGCAGGGCGCAGCGGTGGTGGATCTCGACGGACCTCTGTTGCTTGCCCGCGACTGTCCGGACGGGCTGCTCTATGAGGGCAGCCTCCTTCATCCGCCAAGCCGCGCGCTTTGGGGATGACGCGAGAATTAGTTAACGAGCCGACTTCTCGCGCGTGCGAAAACGCCGTTAAATGAACGACTGCGGCGTTGAAGCTTGGGGCGCTGAACGTCGGGAGTCCTTGCGCTATGACAGAGCCGCCCTTTTCTTCTGACGACTATGAGGCGATCGCCGCCGCCGTCATGGAGACCGAGCGCGGCCGCTGGTTCCTGAGCGAGTATGCGCGGCGCAACCGTGCGGCCGACACGGCCGCGATCCTGGCCGCCTTGTCCGAACTCGAGCGTCGCTTCCAGCCGACGCCGCTGCAAGCCGACGCCGCCCGGATGGCTCACCTGCTGCGCGCGATCGGCGAGCGGACGAAGCTGCTACGGAACGAGCTCAAGCAGGCGGGCGCAACCAAACCGGTCGGCCGGGCGCTGCGCCAGCTGAAACGTCTCGAGCGTGTCGTCGCGCTGGCTGTGGCCGAAGCCGGCCCTGCAGCCGACGCTGACATCGCGGTTGACGCGAGCGGCCCTGAAGGGTCTGACGAGGCGGCGGCGCCTGCCTTCGTTGCGCCGCTGGAATTGGCGGCCGCCGGCCCGAACGTCACTCATCCTGACGGGGCGGAAGACGACGCAGCTTTCGTTACGGCGAACGGGCATGTGATCGATCTGCTCGCCATCGCTACGGACGCCGACCGCTTCGACAGCTTCGCTACGGAAAACACGGCAGACTTCGGCGCGATCGCAGCGACCGGGCAGCAGTTGTCTGATGAGACGGCCGCGAAAGCCCTGACGGCGTCCTTCGATATCTCCGACGTCGAACCGGAAGAGGAATTCGCCGAATCCCCGTCAGCGAGGGGCCGCTTGATCGACCTCCTGGCCGTTTCCGCCGCGGCGGAGCCTGAGCACGGAGATGATCTGGACGAGGCCGAGAGCTCCAGGCATACGCCCTCGCCGCGCGCGCCGACGCCGCCGCGGATGCCGGCGGCCTGGATGCCGTCGCTGCTCGACGGCCTCTCTGAGGAGGAGAAGGCGATACTCTTCGCCTAGCTCACCGCGGCCTCTCGATGCGGCGCCCGGCTCGTCATGACGCCGCGGACGTTGTCGACGAATGAGCGCGTCGCCTCCGCCCAGCCATGGCGCAGCGCCAGCGCCCGGGCGGCGTCCCGCGACGCGGAGAGCGCGCGCAGCGCAGCCGCTCGCAGATCTTCGTCAAGCGCTCCGGCCGCCTGGTCCCGCAGGATGTCAGCCGGACCCGTGACCGGAAAAGCCGCCACCGGCAGGCCGCTTGCGAGCGCCTCCAGGATCACGATGCCGAACGTGTCGGTGCGGCTCGGAAACACAAACACGTCCGACGAGGCGTAAGCCTCCGCGAGCGCCTCGCCCTGGAGTGAGCCGACAAAACGCGCCTGCGGAAATCTGTTCTCGAGGTCGGCACGCGAAGGCCCGTCGCCCACCACCACCTTCGAGCCCGGCAGATCGAGCGAGAGAAAAGCCTCGAGGTTTTTCTCCGGCGCAACCCGTCCGACATAGAGGAAGATCGGTCGCGGCAGATTGAACACGTCCACACCGGGACGCGGGCGGAAGAGCTCTGCGTCGACGCCGCGCGTCCAGCGCATCAGGCGCTGAAATCCGTGGCTTTCGAGATCGCGCGACAGCGACTCCGTCGCGACCATTACGCCGTCGCCGGCATTGTGGAAGCGCCGGAGCCACGCATAGGTCAGCCGTTCCGGCACCGGCGCGCGCCGTCGGACATATTCGGGAAACCGCGTGTGATAGCTCGTTGTGAAGGCGCGGCCGGCGCGCAGGCATGCGCGCCGCGCCGCCAGCCCCAGCGGCCCCTCCGTCGCGATGTGGACATGGTCGGGGCGGCTGTCGTCGATCAGCCCGGACACCTTGGCGGCGCGGGCCAGCGCCAGCCGGATTTCCGGATAGCTCGGCAGGGGAACCGTCATGAACGCGTCAGGCGTCAGCAGATCGATCGCGGCGCCGAAGGCGGGGGCGTGCGCGACCAGTTGCTCGATGGTGCGTACGACGCCGTTCACTTGGGGCCGCCAGGCGTCGGTGACGACCAGAACGTGCATATGGATTTGTTGCGCTCCTCGCGCGTCGGCGATCGGGTCAGGCGGCCTGCAATCCCGAGGCGGCAGGAGCCTCGCGAGTCGGCTTCATCTTAGAGCGCAGCTCAGCCCAACGCAGGAGCTCGAACCGACCGTCGTGATGTTCGACGACCGCAGTGCAGCTTTCAACCCAGTCGCCTGTGTTCACATACACGACCCCGGCCATGTCATGCATGGTCGCGTGGTGGATATGGCCGCAGATCACGCCGTCGACGCGGTGCTTGCGGGCCTCCGCGGAGAGCGTCTCCTCGAACCGGCCGATGAAGTTCACCGCGTTCTTCACGCGAAGCTTCGCCCAGGCGGACAGCGACCAGTAGCTGAGCCCCAGCCGGCGGCGCAGATTGTTGAGATGAGCGTTGAGGATCAGCGCCGTTTCGTAGGCCCAGTCGCCGAGCAGCGCCAACCACTTGGCGTGCCGCACTACCATGTCGAAGACGTCGCCATGGATGACGAGGAAGCGGCGGCCGTCGGCGGCTTCGTGCACGACGCTTTCCAGCACCTCGATACCGCCAAAGTGCGAGCCGCAATATTTCCGCAGGAACTCGTCGTGGTTGCCCGGCACGTAGAAGATCCTGGCGCCCTTGCGCGCCTTGCGGAGGATCTTCTGAACCACGTCGTTGTGGGTCTGCGGCCAGTACCAGCTCTGCTTCAGGCGCCAGCCGTCCACGATGTCGCCGACCAGGTAGATCGTGTCGGCGTCATGAACGCGAAGAAATTCGAGAAGCATCTCGGCCTGACAACCCTTGGTTCCGAGATGAAAGTCCGACAGGAACAAGGCCCTGACGCGTCGAGGCTCAGGCTCGTCCAAAATGCGCTCCTCCTATCCGTTTGCTCTTCTGTGCGGGCGAGTAAGCCAGATTCGTCTCACGCGTGTGACGCTACTCCCGCGGGCCTTGCGCAGACCCGCTCCGGAACAGATGGAGCGCGCCGCTTCCGGCGCCAGCGATCGTGTGCCGAGGGCTCTTGAAGCGGTTTCCGGGTATGGCCAACTTAGATGACGACCGGGCCGCCGCTCCTATCCGCGGCCTCTCTGGAGACCGCAATGACCTCGAACCCCTATGCCGACGACGTCGCCGCCATTCCCGGCGTGCCGCATCGCTGGACCGCTCTCACCATCGCGCTGACCGTCATTGGCTTCGTGGTGTTCTGGCCGCTGGGGCTGGCGATGATCGCCTATGTTCTATGGGGCGAGCGCATCATGGGCTGGGCGCGCGGCGGCGATGGCGCCTGCGCGAAGTTCCGGCGCGCAGCTGAAGATCTGGGCCGCAACTTCCGGGAGGAATTCTCGACCAAGGGCGCGGGCGTCCGCCGTCCGACCGGCAACGCCGCTTTCGACGCCTGGAGAGAGGCGCAGATGCGGCGCCTCGACGAGGAGCGCCGCAAGATCGACGAGACCACGGCGGCCTTTGAGGCGCATCTCCGCGCAAAGCGCGGCGCCTTTGACGAGTCGCAGCAGCGCGAAGAGTTCGAGGGCTTCATGGCGGGACGCACCGGCGGACTCTGACCGCTCAACGCACGCAAGTACTAGAAGCCGGCCTCAGGGCCGGCTTCTTTGCATCGGAGCGCCGCAGGGCGCGTGGGGGAGAACGCCAATGGATCTCGGCATAGCGGGCCGCACGGCCATCGTCTGCGCGTCCAGCAAGGGCCTGGGGCGGGGCTGCGCCACGGCGCTCGCCGCCGAAGGATGCCGCGTCGTGGTCAACGGCCGAGACGCCGCGCGCCTCGAGCGGACGGCGGCCGAAATCCGCACGGCCACCGGCGCTGAGGTGATCGCCGTGGTGGGAGACGTATCGACGGCGGAAGGTCAGGACGCGCTGCTGAAGGCTGCGCCCGAACCTGATATCCTGGTGAACAACAACGCTGGTCCGCCACGGAAGGACTTCCGGGAGCTGGACCGCGAGGCGATGCTCGAAGGCGTCGTGGCCAACATGGTCACGCCGATCGAGCTGATCCAGCGGGTAATCGATGGCATGGCGGAGCGGGGGTTCGGCCGCATCGTGAACATCACCTCGGCGTCGGTGAAGGCGCCGATCAAGGGCCTCGACCTGTCGAGCGGCGCCCGCGAGGGGCTGACCGCCTTCATGGCGGGCGTCGCCCGGACGGTGGCGCACCGTAACGTGACGATCAACGCCATCCTGCCGGGCGCGTTTGACACCGATCGGCTGCGCGGCGGCTTCCCCTCGGAGGCGCAGCTCACCGGACGAACGGAGGAAGAGGTTGCGGAGCGCCGCCGCGCGCTGATCCCGGCCCGGCGCTTCGGCGACCCGGACGAATTCGGCTGGCTCTGCGCCTTCCTGTGTTCGCGCCACGCGGGCTACGTCACCGGCCAGAACATCCTGATCGACGGCGGCGCCTTTCCGGGCGCGTTCTGACGCCGCGCCTCAGGCCGCGAACGAAAAAAGGGCCGGCCCTCCCCCAAGGGCCGGCCCTGATCAGCGGACGCCCCGGGGCGCGTCAGTCCTTGAGGACGAGCGCCGCCGGCGCGCTGCCGCCGAACTTGTAGCGAACCGCAGCCGAAACGATGTGGATGTCGGACTTCGCGTCCGCCCGGTAGGTAAAGGCCTGCCCCGGGAACGCGTCCGGATCGCCCGGCTTGATCTCGATCTTCGATTTGTTCGGAATGAAGATGTACGAGTAGCCGAGGTCGAAGGTGAAGCGGTCGCTGTATTTGTAGGAAGCGCCCGCCGACAGCCACCAGCGGTCGTCGTCCGGAAGCCGGTTGCTGCGGTTCTTGTCGTTGATCGGCGAAAGCTCGTAGGCGACGCCGGAACGAAGCGTGAGTTCGGGCGAATAGGCGTATTCGCCGCCGACGGAGAAGAACCAGGCGTCGGTGTAGTCGAAGGGCAGCGTCGTGACCGTGCCCCCGGCCGTGCGGCTCTTCACCCGAACCTGATCGAGCCGGCTCCAGTTTGTCCACTCCAGTCCCGCCAGCATGGTGAACTGCTGGGTCAGCTTCTGGCGCAGGCCGATCGAGACCGTCTCCGGAAGGGTGACGTTCCCCTTGATCTTTGCGTCCGGGAAAGCGGGCGTGGGGAAGTAGAGGTCGCCCTTGAGGTTGTGCTTGATCGCCGAGCGGAATCCGACGCCAAGCTCCGTGCCCTCGACTGGCTTGGCGGTGAAGCCGGCTGTGAAACCGACGCCGACATCGTCAGCCTTGAGCGAGGCGGAGCCGGCTCCCGGCAGCACCGCGCCGCCCCCGAGGCCGATAAAGGCCTGGCGCAGCCGGATGTCGAAGTACTGGATCTGCACGCCCGCGCCGACGGTGAGCCAGTCGTTCACCGTGTAGCCAACAGTCGGGGAGGCGTTGATCGACCGCACCCGCGAAGAACGCGCGAAGATCTGTCCGCCCCAGTCGCTGTGCGGGTCCGTCGCCAGCCCGAACGGCGTGTTGACCGACAGGCCGATCGCGACCTTCTCGTTCACGCGATAGGCGTTGTAACCCGCCAGCAGGATCGCGGTCTTGCCGATGTCGCCGCCGTCGCCGAAGCCGGCGGTGGGAGTCGAGGCGTCGATGTCGACCTTGGCTGACGGGAAGATGCCGGTGAGGTGCTGCTCGCCTTGATAGGCGTCGACCTGGTTCACCACCGCCGGATTCCAGAACATGCCGGAAATCGTGTCTCCGCCGCCCGCCGCCATGCCGGCGAAGGAGGCGCCCTGGCCGGTCGCGCTCTGCTCCCGGATGGCGAAAGCCCCCGCGAAAGCCAGCGTCGAGGAGGTGGTCATCAGGGCGGCGGCCGCAGTGACGAGCCACGGACGGCTGCGGCGTGACATGTCGAACATCATTTCCCCCGGCGGTCCCGAGGGACCATGACTCACGCCGCGATTCAGCGGCTTCACCCGAGGGTGAAAGCGGGCTCCGGATACCGCAATCGCCGCTCCTCCATCGGCACACGCTTTCGCCGCAAATGTGGCTATATCGCACCACATTCCCGCACGTTCGCCGGCAAACTTTGGCAGGCCTCCGCCTTTTGGACCGACCGTGGGAGCTTGGCTGGACCGTCTGACTCGCTAAAACGGTTTTCAAACAAGCGCCTAAGCGGCGGGACAACGGGGAGACGTCGATGAAGCTCGTGCGATTCGGAGAGGCAGGCGCCGAACGGCCGGGCCTGATCGACGCCGCCGGCGCAATCCGCGACCTGAGCGACGTCGTTCCGGACATCGCCGGCAAGAGCCTGACAAAAGCAGGCCTCGAGCGGATCCGCCGCGTCGATCCCGACACGCTTCCGCTCGCGCCCGCTGACGCGCGCCTCGGGCCGTGCGTGGGCGACGTGCGCAACTTCATCGGCGTGGGCCTTAACTTCGCGGACCACGCGGCCGAGACCGGGCTGCGGATTCCGCGCGAGCCGATCCTGTTCAATAAGGCGCCGAACTGCATCGTCGGTCCGAATGACGACGTGATGCTACCGAAGGGCCATCAGCGGGTGGACTGGGAGGTGGAGCTCGCCTTCGTCATCGGCGACCGCGCGCTCTACGTCTCGGAGGAAGAGGCGCTGTCGCATGTCGCCGGCGTCTGCGTCTGCAACGACGTCTCCGAGCGCTACTTCCAGACAGAGCGTTCGGGGCAGTGGACCAAGGGCAAGGGTTGCCCGACCTTCGGGCCGCTGGGTCCGTGGCTCGTGACGCTCGACGAAGCCGGCGACCTCGACAATCTCGAGATGTTCCTCGACGTCAACGGCCGCCGCGCCCAGACCGGCAGCACCTCGACCATGATCTTCAAGATCTCCTATCTGGTCAGCTACATCAGCCAGTTCATGGCGCTGGACCCGGGCGACGTGGTGACCACCGGCACGCCTCCGGGCGTCGGCATGGGCATGACGCCGCCGACCTACCTGAAGGCCGGCGACGTCATGCGGCTCGGGATTCAGGGGCTCGGCGAGCAGCGCCAGCAGGTGGTGGCCTTCCATGAAGAGGGCGGCGCGCATCCGGCCCACGCCTATCCGAGCGGGTTCGATCTGGTTCGTTGAGAGGCGCGAGAGGATCGTTCGCCCGCCCAGCTTCCTGGGGAAAACCTTAGCCCGACCCGCGACGCCGGCGCCGCGATGCGGCACGGTCCGCGGCTCAAGGGCGACTGGCGGAAGTGAATGACGGTCGGCATCGACATCGGCGCGCGGTCTGGCGGGCAGCGCGCCGTCTTCGACCTCGAGGAACTGCTCGCGACGCGCCTGCTGGTGCAGGGCAATTCGGGCTCGGGAAAATCGCACCTCCTGCGCCGCCTGCTGGAGCAGAGCGCGCCCTGGGTGCAGCAATGCGTCATCGACCCCGAGGGTGATTTCGTCACCCTCGCGGACGCGTTCGGGCATGTCGTGATCGACGCGGCGAGCGTCGAGCGGGAGCTCGTGGCGATCGCAGAGCGGGTTCGCCGGCACCGCGTCTCGGTGATCTTCAACCTCGAGGGTCTCGACGTCGACCGTCAGATGCGAGCGGCGGCGGCCTTCCTGAACGGCCTATTCGAGGCCGACCGTGACAACTGGTACCCCGCCCTCGTCGTGGTCGACGAGGCGCAGCTCTTCGCGCCGGCGGCGTCCAGCGACGCCGAGGAGGAGTCGCGGCGGCAATCGCTCGGCGCCATGACCAATCTGATGTGCCGCGGGCGCAAGCGCGGCCTCGCAGGCGTAATCGCCACGCAGCGACTGGCGAAGCTCGCCAAGAACGTGGCGGCGGAAGCCAGCAACTTCCTGATGGGCCGCACCTTCCTCGACATCGACATGAGCCGCGCCGCCGACCTGCTCGGCATGGAGCGGCGTCAGGCCGAGACCTTCCGCAATCTCGACCGCGGCCAGTTCGTCGCGCTTGGGCCGGCGATCGGCCGCAAGCCGGAGCGCGTCGCGATCGGCCCGGTCAAGACCGAGGCGCGCGGCGGCGGCCCGAAGCTGACGCCGCTGCCGGAGGCCGGAGAGGACGCCGCCGAGCTGATCTTCCGGCCGGGAGCGGAGGAGATCCGTCCGCGCCCGACGCCGGCGACGACCTCCGTGGTCGATGTTCTGGCCCAGCTCTCCCAGCCGCGCGTCGACGCCGACGCGCCCCCGCCGCCGCAGGATCTGTTCGCCGGCGCCGAGCGGGAGGCGAAGATCGCGGCCATCATGGCGGAGATGATGGCGGAGCCCGAGGCCGGCTTTCAGGCGGTCTCCTTGCTCTACCAGGACTTTCTCGTGCGCTGCCGGATCGCGCGGCTGCCGGGCGAGGCGCCGGACCTTCCGCGCTTCCGGCGCGAACTCGCAATCGTCAAGGCAGGCCTGGATCAGGGCTCCGTCGCCTCCTCGGACTGGGATCAGGCGACGCTGGTCGCCGCGGCGCTCCCCGAAGACGTTCGCGGCGTCTTCCTGCTGATCGCGCAGGCGGCGCATGGCAAGCACCCCTGCCCCTCCGACGCCGAGATCGCGCGCGCCTATGGCACCCGATCGACGGGCCGCGCGCGGCGGCTGCTCGCCTATATGGAGGAGCGCGGCTTTCTGAGCTGCGCGGCGGATCTTCGCGGCAATCGCATCGTCATGCTGCCCGACCTCGGCTGGCAGACCGCGCCCGGACCGGCGGAAGCGCCGGCGGCGGTCGGTTGAAGCTCCAGCGCTATCAGGCCGCGGTCTTGACCTCGCTCGATCGCGCAGAAAGATCGATCCGCGCCATCAGCGGCAGGTGATCCGACGCCTTGCGCGCGAGCGGCGTGTTGTGGACGGCGAGATCGTTGATGAGCCCCCGCGGCCAGCCGATGATCCTGTCGAGCGGAAAAATCGGCCGGCGCGACGGGAAGCTCGGCAACGGGTGCGGCTCGCCGAACAGCGGCTCGAACACGCTGAGCGCCGACCTGCGCTTACGCCGCCATTCGTTGAGGTCGCCGAGCAGGATCGTCGGCATCGGCGGCAGGTCCTTGAAGGCGGCGAGCAACGCGTTGGCCTGACTGACCCGCGATCGCCGCAGCAGACCGAAATGCGCCGCGATCACGCGGAACTGCCCCTCGCCGAGATCAAGCTCCGAGATGATCGCTCCACGCGGCTCGATCCCGGGAAGCCGCAGCCGCAGCCGGCGATAGGAGACCGGCTCACCCGCGACCAGCAGCGCGTTGCCGTGCCAGCCATGGCCTTCGGGCGCGTCGGATTGGGCCAGCAGGTGCAGACCCGCCTCGCGCTGCAGGGCCACCGGATCGAGAAGTCCGATGCGCTGGCCGAAACGGTGATCGACCTCCTGCAGAGCGACGAGTTGGGGCCCGATCTCCTTGAGAACCTGGACGATGCGGTCCGGCCGCACCTGTCCGTCGGTGCCCCGGCATTTGTGGATGTTGTAGGACGCGACCTTCAAGCCGACTCAAGCCTCAGATGTAAGGGGACATCAATCTCGCGGAGGCGTCCCGCAATTTCATGACCATGTGACGGCCGTCGACCTCCGCCGCCGTGATGGGGTCGACGCATTTTGCGTCGATGATCGCCGAGAGCTTCTTCGCGAGCTCGGGGTCGTAGAACTCCACCGTCAGCTCGAAGTTGAGGCGAAGGCTGCGGGTGTCCCAGTTGGCGCTCCCGATCAGGCTCCACTCGTCGTCAACAGTCATCAGCTTTGAATGGTCGAAGGGCGGCGGCGAGCGCCAGAGCCGGCATCCGGCCTCCAGCAGCGGGGAGATGTGCGCGCGGCTCGCCCAGGCGACGAGCCGATGGTTGTTGACGGCGGGCATCACCAGGCGGACCTCCACCCCTCTCAGAGCCGCAAGCTGCAGAGCCGTCAGCAGTTGTTCCTCCGGCAGGAAATAAGGCGTCGCTATCCTGATCGAGCGCCGCGCCGAAGCGACGGCGGAGAGGAGAACCAGCACGAGCTGATCGACGGCCTGATCCGGCCCTGAGACGATCGCGCGGGCGAGCGCGCGGTGTGCGCTCGTCGATGAGGGAACGTGCGGCTTGCCCAAAGGTTCGCCGGTCGTGAAGTGCCAATCGTCGTCGAAGCCCTCCGCGATCTGCCTCACCACAGGGCCGGCGAGCTGAAAATGGATGTCGTGAACCGGGCATTTCGACGGGCGGCCGATCAGATTCTCTGCGCCGATGTTCAGGCCTCCGACAAAGGCGGTCTCGCCGTCGACGATCAGCGCTTTCTTGTGCAGACGCAGGTCGAGGAGCGGCATCTTCCAGGGCCAGATGGAATGCAGAAATCTCGCCGCGGGCACGCCCTTCCGTCGCAATGCATGGTAGGCGGGCGAGCGGAAGAAGCCGCCGCCCATGCCGTCGATCAGCACACGGACCGCGACCCCGCGCTTATGGGCGCGGACGAGCGCGTCGACGATCGGGCGCCCGGCCTCATCGACCCGGAAGATGAAGGTCGCGAGATCGACCGAACTCCGGGCGCCGTCGATGGCCGCCACCATCCGCGGGTAGCCTTCGTCGCCGCAGTGCAGAATGCTCTCGACCGCGGCCGGCTCGACGTCGAGCCCCGTGATGGCTCCGACCGCGATTTGCAGGCGCTCCGCCTGCGGGCTCGGGGCCTTCGCGCCAAGCCTGTGGCGAGCATGGCGCGCGTGGCGCCCGCGCAGCCTGCGCGCCCGCCGGTGCACGCGATTGATGCCGAAGGCGAAATAGAGCAGCGCGCCGAAAAACGGCGAAAGCCAGGAAATGCCGATCCAGCCGATGGCGGCGCGGACGTCGCGCTTGTTCATCAGCGCGTGCACCGTCACCGCGAGCGCGAGCGCGACATGCAGGCCGCTGAAGAGGAGTTGTCGATTTCCGAGCAGGTCGAGGATCTTGGCGCTCTCCATCAATGCCTCGGCGCGAGGCGTCACGCTGACGAAGACATCGCGTCGCGATCAGGGGTGCGCGGCGTCGCGACCCTTCTGGCCGGCGCGGACGTCGCACGCAGGCACCCGCAGGGAGCAGACCACGCCGGAGGGATGGAAAGCCATCTCCGCTCCGCCTTCGGGCGCAAAGGCCAGACTTCTGGAAATCACGGTCTGCCCGAAACCGCTGCGCGTCGGCGGCGACACCTCGGGACCGCCGGTCTCACGCCACTCGATCAGCAGCGCGTCGCGCGTCTCTGACGCCGACACCTGAACCGAGCCCTCATTGCGCGACAGCGCGCCATATTTGACGGCGTTCGTCGCGAGCTCGTGGAAGATCAAGCCGAGCGCCGTGGCCGCGCGCGCAGTGACGGGCGCGTCCAGCCCCTTCATGTCGACCCTCGCGCTCGCGGCGCCCACATACGGCGCCAGCTCCGCCAGCACGATCTCCCGTATGGTGAGGTCTGCCCACCCCTTTTCGGCGAGCAGCTTGTGGGTGGCGGCGAGCGCCTGGATGCGACCGGCGAACGCCTTCTGGAAACCCTCGACGGTGTCTTCCTTGGAGGCCGTGCGCGCGCAGATCGACATCACCAGCGTCAGCGTGTTGCGGACGCGGTGGTCGAGCTCATTCATCAGCAGCTGCTGCTGGCGTTCGGCGGCTTTGTGCTCCGTGACGTCGACCAAGGTCACCACGCAGCCGCGCGTGCGCTGACCGGCGACCACGAGCGGCGCCGCGCTCACCAGCAGGTCCTTGGCCCGTGGAGCTTCCGGCGCGCTCGCCTCCACGCCCTGGACCGCGCTTCCGCTCACCGCCATGGCGATGAGATCGTCGCCCTGCATGAGTCCCGGCATGGTGGAGACGACCAGCGGGATCGCGTCCCGGAACGGACGTCCGATCGGGCTCTCGGCGCAAATCGCAAGCGCGGCCGCGTTGGCGTGCGTGACGTCGCCCTGCTCGTCGCAGACCACCACCGCTTCATTGGCCGAGGTGATTATGGCCCGCGCCATCCTCTCGGATTCTTCCGCGGCGGCGGCGCGAACCCGGGCGGTGAGGTCGGCGAACGTCACCGCGACGCCCCGGCTCAGCCCGAGGCGCAGTCCTGCGGCCGACACCAGGAGGTTCCGCTCCGCGCCGCCCCCGGTGACCTTGATCTCAGCGGTGCGTTTTCCGTCATCGGCCGTTGCGACGATCTCGCGCAAGGTCGCGACGGACGACGGATCGAGAGCCGCGAACAGCCCGGACTCGTGAAGGTCGGCGGAGCTGCGGTCGAGCAGGTCGCACAGCGCGCTGTTGGCGTAGACCAGCCGGCCCTCCGCATCGAGCGCTGCGGCTCCGAAGTCCATCGCCTCCATGAAGGCGCGGTATGATTCTGTCCCGCCCTCGAGCGTGAACACTTCCTCGAGTCGCGGACCGCCGCCGATGACGAGCGCGTCCACCTCGCCGTCGCGGATCGCTCTAAGTGTCTCCTCAGCCTCTTCCAGGCGCCGCTGGAGATCCTCCGTCGCCTGCTCAGTCTCAGACGCGGTGGGGAGGCCGCTCATTCTCCGTTGACCGAGAGATGAACCAGAACTTTCTGGCTGTCGGAAAGGTCTCCGATGATCTTGCGGATCGGGATTGGAAGCTGCCGCACCAGAGTCGGTATCGCGACGATGTTGTGCTCGCGCGCCAGATGAGGCTGCTTCTTCAGGTCGATGACCTCGACAACATAGCGGCCGGCAAGGTGCTCGGTGCAGATCCGTTCGAGATTCGAGATCGCCGCCAGTGACTTGGGGGTCTGCCCGGCCACGTAGAGGAAGAGCTTCACTGGTTCGCTGGGTGTCGACATCGCTTCTTTCTACGTGCGGAAGACCGCGGTGAACAGATACCGTCCGGAGCTTATTGCGCGCTGCGGGAGGCCGCGAGCGCTGCGGCGTCTGCTTCGAGCTGCCGGAGGTAATCCGCCTCCGATTGCGACATGCGCTTGAGTTCCGCTTCGTCGCTCTCGATCTCCGCCCGCAGCGCCTCGATCTGGGCGAGCGCGCGTCGGCGGCGCTGATCGACCTGGTCCTGCAGACGCGCCCTCTCGTCCCGCCGGAGCAACTCTTCACGCCTCAGGCGGTCCTCCTCGGCGCGCCGGGCGGCGCCTGTGAGGGCGACGCCGTCCCCGAGATATGGCGGCTTTAGCTTGATGCCGTCCGACGAGATGATGAATTCGCGGACCTGGTTCGAATGCGCGATGCCGCGCGCCTTGATGATGTAGAGCTCACGGTTGTACTCGCCGGACGCTTCGCGGTTCAGCAGCAGGATCCAGGCGTCCATCAGCGAAGAGAGCCCAGCCTCGGTCTCGAGAACGCCCTCCTCATGAACCAGATGAGTGAACACGCCGGTCACGCCTCTGGCTTTCAGGAAGTCGACGATCCGCAGCAGCATCGCCTGAACTTCGAGCCGATCGCCGGAGCCGGCGAACGCTGAAATTGGGTCCAGAACGACCAGCTTAGGGTCGAAACGCGCAACCTCGCGGAGCACGACCGCCAAGTGCATCTCGAGACTGTAGAAGGTCGGTCGCGCCGCGATGTGACGCAGCTGGCCCGACTTGAGCCAGTTGTCGAGATCGAGGCCGATCGACCTCATATTGCGGACCGCCTGATCGGCGGACTCCTCGAACGACAGATACAGCGCCCGTTCGCCCCGCTGACAGGCCGCGTCGACAAAGCTCGCCGCGAGCGAGCTCTTGCCGGCGCCCGCCACGCCCGTGACCAGAATGCTGCTGCCGCGATGGAAGCCCCCGCCCTCCAGCATCTTGTCGAGGTCGGGAACGCCGCTCGAGATGAGCTCGTCGAACACTTGATGGTTCAGCCCGAGCGAGCTCACCGGCAGCACGCTGAAACCGTCCTCGTCGATGAGGAACGGATATTCGTTCGTGCCGTGGGCTGTGCCCCGGTATTTCACGATGCGGAGCCGACGCGTCGAAATCTGGTTCTCGACCCGATGGTCGAGCAGGATCACGCAGTCGGAGACGTATTCTTCCAGCCCCTGGCGGGTAAGGGTTCCATCGCCGCGCTCTCCGGTGATCAGCGCCGTAACGCCTTTCGCTTTGAGCCAGTCGAACAGGCGGCGGATCTCAGCCCGGAGGATCGCGGGGTTGGAGAAAGCGGAGAACAGGGTCTCGATCGTGTCGAGCACTACGCGCTTGGCCCCGATTTCGTCGATCGCGAGGTCGAGCCTCAGGAACAGCGCCTCGAGATCGTAATCGCCGATCTCCGCCATCTCGCCCGGTTCGAACGCGATGTGCTCGATGTTGACCTTGCGCTCGGCGATCAGTTCATCGAGCCCGAAGCCCAGCGAGGCGACATTGTCGATGATGTCTTCCGGGCGCTCCTCGAAGGTGACGAAGACGCCGGGTTCGTCGAACTGACGCGCGCCCTGGATCAGGAAGGTCGCTGCGAACAGCGTCTTGCCGCATCCGGCCGATCCGCAGACCAGCGTGGGCCGGCCGGCCGGCAGCCCTCCAAGGGTGAGTTCGTCGAAGCCCTCGATACCGGTCGGAGACTTGCTGATGCCGAGGAGGTTCGCCATGCGGGTCTGATCGGAGCTTGCCCGCTTGGCGGGGATAAATAGGGAGCGAATCCTTTAGCCCGGCCTTCGGAAGGGTCAAAGGCGATTTGACATAGTGGCTGCCGGAAACTGCTTATTCCATTACCGCCGCTTTCATGATGCACACCATCGTCGCGTGCAACGGCGCGCTTCCGACGGCCCGCACCACATGCGGCCTGTCACACCGGTAGCGCAGCGTCTCGCCGGCCTTCGCGTGCTCTACGACGCCCGCCACTGTGACCTCCGCCTCGCCCGAGAGCACCGACAGGCACTCGAGCGAACCCCGCTGGTGGCCTTCGGACTCGAGCGCGCCGCCCGGCTCGGCCGAGACGTCGTACCACTGCAGCCACTCGACGGTCTTGATCCAGCCGATGATCGACAACCGCATCTTGCCGTCATCGGAGACGATGTGCGGCGTGTCGCGGCGGCCGAGCTTCTCGATGAACGGCTCCTCGTCGGCCGAAGCCAGCACCCGATCGATCGACACGTCGAGCGCCTGCGAGAGGCGCCAGATCGTGGCGAGCGTCGGGTTGGTCTCATTGCGCTCGATCTGGCTGATGATCGATTTCGCCACGCCCGATTGCTCGGCGAGTTCTGAGAGCGAGAGGTTGTAAGCCTTGCGCAGACGCTGGACCGTCTTCCCCAGCTGTCCCGAGACGAACTGCGCCCCCGTGTCGAGATCGGTTCGCGCCCGACCTGCCATCACGCCATCCTGATGTTTGATCCGCCGAACAGGCGTTCGGCAGATCGGACGGTAGTTGTCCGTCCGCGGGGCCGCAAGCCATCAGCCCTGGTCTGCAGACCACCACCGGACGAAATGGTGAACCGGTCCGTGACCGTGCCCGACGGTGAGTTGATCGGCGGCCTCGATCGCCTCGGCCAGATAGGCCCGCGCCTGGCGCGCGGCATCCTCAAGCTCTAGCCCCTTCGCCAGGTTCGCGGCGATCGCAGAGGATAAGGTGCAGCCCGTACCGTGCGTGTTCTTCGTCTGAACGCGTCGCCCGGCGATGCGGCTTAGGCGGCCGTCCGGGGCGATCAGGATGTCGACGCTCTCGCGCCCTTCGCCATGGCCGCCCTTGACCAGCACCGCACGCGCGCCGAGCCGCTGGAGCGCCCGCGCCTGCTCGGCCATTTCGTCCTCGCTCCGCGCCGGAGCGCAGTCCAGCAGCGCCGCGGCCTCGGGCAGGTTCGGCGTCAGCACCAACGCCCGCGGCAGCAAGCGCGACCGCAGCGCTTCGACCGCGTCGCTCGCGAGCAGTCGGGCTCCCGATGAGGCGACCATCACCGGGTCGAGCACGGTCTTTCCCACGCCGTGGCGGACCAGCGCATCCGCGACCGCCTCGATCGACTCCGCGCGCGACACCATGCCGATCTTGACCGCGCCGACTGCGAGATCGTCCATCACGGCGTCGATCTGCGCGGCGATGAACTCCGGCGGCGCGTCATGGATCGCGGTGACGCCGCGGGTGTTCTGCGCGGTCAGCGCCACGATCGCCGAAGCGCCATAGACGCCGAGCGCCGAGAAGGTCTTCAGGTCGGCCTGAATTCCCGCGCCCCCCGAGGAGTCGGAACCCGCAATCGTCAGCGCGATCGGAACAGCCATGGCCTCGGAAACTTTCGGGTTCAGCGGCAGCTTGGATCCGCCGCGTCGCCTCAGGAGGATTCGGTCTCGTTGTCGCGCGGCCGGAGCAGGCGGGCGATCATCCAGCAGAACAGCGCCCATGCGGCGCCGAGCGTCCAGCCAGCCAGCACGTCGGTCGGGTAGTGCACGCCGAGGAACACACGGCTGAAACCGACCATCAGCGTGAGCACCCCGGCGACCGCGAAGATATAGCCGCGAACGACCTTCTTTCGTTCCGTCCGCGCCAGCAGCGCGCCGAGCGTCAGGAAGGTCGCCGCCGATCCCATGGCGTGGCCGCTCGGAAAGCTCATCGAGTGCACGGCGACCAGGTGATCCACCAGTTCAGGCCGTGGCCTGGCGAAGGCGTTCTTCAGGAGATTGGTGAGGATGGCCCCGCCGATCACCGAGCCCGCGACCAGCGCCGCATTGGCGAGCCGCCGGGTCACCAGGAGATAGGCGACGACGAGAATCGTCACCAGCGTCAGCACCGTCACGCCGCCGAGCGCCGTGACGTCGGCCATCATGATCTCGAGCCATTGCGGACCAACCGGGCGCCCTCGATCCATCGGATCGCGCAGCGCGAGCAGGACGGCCTCGTCGAAGGCGCGGGTTTCGCCCTCCGCCATCTCGTCGCCTATCCGAATGAAGGCGAACGCCAGTCCAGAGCACAGCAGGAAGGCCACCAGGGTGCCGAACTCGGGCAGCCGCCATGACGGCGTCCAATGGCGCACGGAGAACAGCGACTTTCGAGGAAGTTCCATATCACCGGTCCGAAGATGCTGACGCCGGGCCGGAGATAGCGCCGGCCGCCGCGCCGGCAGCCCCTTCGAGCTACGCGTCCCGCTCTTCGACCCGCGGCAGCCCCGACTTGTCCTTGGTCGGTCCCGGGTGATCCTGCGACGCCTCGCCGGTGCGCGGCTGGTCCGTCGGAACCTTCTCGGCCTCGCCCCGCGTCGCGCGCTTGCCCTCGGCCGCCTGCTTCAGGATCGTGAGCGCTTCGAGCACGTGCGGCTCCAGGCCCTCGCCGCCGGTCGCGTCGATATGACGGAAGATCTCCGCGCGCATCCGGGGATCCCAGAAACGCTGGATATGGTCCAGCACGCCAGGGACGACCTTCACCTTGGGCTGGCTCTTGAAGAACCATCCGATCTGGTTCGCCATGTAGATCAGGCGATCGAGCGTCGTCTTGTGGTGGTGACCCTGCGCCTCAGCGACGCCCGCGCTGCCCGGCTGTGCGCTCATTGTCCGGCTCCTCCGGCCGCGAGCTTCTCCGGCTCGGCGGCGACGATACGATGGGGATGGGTAAAGACTTCGAAGCCGTCGCTGCGGGCGATGGCGGCCAGCGTGATCCCCGCCTCCTCCGCCATCCGCACGCCGAGAGCCGTCGGCGCCGAGACCGCCACCACGAGCCCGACGCCGACCACGGCCGCCTTCTGGATCATCTCGACCGAAACCCGGCTCGTCAGCACCACGAAACCGTCCTCCGTGCGCTCGCCCGCACGCGCCAGGGCGCCGGCGAGCTTGTCGAGCGCGTTATGGCGGCCGACGTCCTCGCGAACGGCGATGAGGCCGACTCCGGGCCGGAAGAAGCCGGCGCCGTGCACCGCGCGGGTTTCGTGGTTCAGCCTCTGCGCCCGGCTCAAGGCTTCCAAGGCCTGATGGATCTCAGACGCGGAAAACCGCCTTTCGGCAGAGACTTGCCTCGCCGGTTTCACAGCTTGCTCGAGGCTGTCGATGCCGCACAGCCCGCATCCCGTCGGCCCGGCGAGATTGCGCCGGCGGCGGCCGAGGCGCTCGCCCAGCCCCTTTCTGAGCCACATGCGGGCTTCGAGGCCGACGTCCGGATGATCGACCACCTCGAGGCTCTCGATCTCGTCCGGAGAACCGATAATGCCCTCCGTCAGGCTGAACCCGATGGCGAAATCGTCAACGTCCTGCGGGCTCGCCATCATCACGGCTTCGGTCCCGCCGTCATAAACGATCGCGATCGCCGTCTCGGCCGGGCTCGCCCTCTCCGATGTCTCGCGCATGGCGCCGTCGCGCCAGACGGCGCGGGACAGGCGAACGACGGAGGGAGGAAGAATGGTCATGGGTGTTGAGGCCTGCCGTCATGGTCCGGCTTGACCGGACCACCCACGCGAGCGTCGCGCCGCGCCGAAGATGGATCCTTCGGTCAAGCCGAGGATGACGCCCTATTCTGCAGCCGCCAACCCGGACCGGCGCTGGCCGTCCGGGATGACGCTTGCGACGCCCGAGCTTACTCGGCCGCTTCCGCGAGAATGCGGCGGCTGAGCCTGGAGTGCTCCTCATACTCCTCCTGCCAGGCGCTTGGCCCGTTGGAGGGCGCAACCTGCACCGCCGTCACCTTGTATTCCGGGCAGTTGGTCGCCCAGTCGGAGAAGTCGGTGGTGATGACGTTCGCCTGCGTGTTCGGGTGGTGGAAGGTCGTGTAGACCACGCCCGGCGCCACCCGGTCGGTGATCAGGGCCCGCAGGCTCGTCTCGCCCGCGCGGCTGCGCAGGGTCACCCAGTCGCCGTCGCGCACGCCGCGATCCTCGGCGTCCACTGGATGGATCTCCAGCCGGTCCTCCTCGTGCCACCGCGAGTTCTCGGTGCGGCGGGTCTGCGCGCCGACATTGTACTGGCTGAGGATGCGGCCCGTGGTGAGAAGCAGCGGGAAGCGCGGCCCCGCCTTCTCATCCGTCGCCACATATTCGGTGATGACGAAGTTGCCTTTGCCGCGGACGAATTCGCCGATGTGCATGGTCGGCGTGCCTTCCGGAGCCTCCTCGTTGCAGGGCCACTGCACCGAACCGAGCTCCTCGAGCTTGGCGAAGGAGACGCCACTAAAGCTCGGCGTCGAGGCGGCGATCTCGTCCATGATCTCGGACGGATGGCTGTAGTCCATCTCGTAGCCCATGGCCTTGGCGATCATCAGCGTGATCTCCCAGTCGCCATAGCCGTTCTTCGGCGCCATCACCTTGCGGATGCGCTGGATGCGCCGCTCCGCGTTGGTGAAGGTGCCGTCCTTCTCGAGGAAGGAGCAGCCCGGCAGGAACACATGGGCGTAGTTCGCGGTCTCGTTCAGGAACAGGTCCTGCACGACGACGCACTCCATCGCCTTCAGCCCGCCGATGACATGCTGGGCGTCAGGGTCGGACTGGGCGATGTCCTCGCCCTGCACGTAGAGGCCCTTGAAGGTCCCGTCGACGGCCGCGTCCAGCATGTTCGGAATGCGCAGGCCGGGCTCGGGATCGAGCGGCACGCCCCAGAGCTTCTCGTAAAGCTCGCGGGTGTCGTCCTGGCTGACATGGCGGTAGCCCGGGTACTCATGCGGGAACGAGCCCATGTCGCACGAGCCCTGCACGTTGTTCTGGCCGCGCAGCGGGTTCACGCCGACGCCCTCGCGACCGATGTTGCCGGTCGCCATGGCGAGGTTGGCGATCGCCATTACGGTCGTGGTGCCCTGGCTGTGCTCCGTGACGCCGAGGCCATAGAAGATCGCGGCGTTGCCGCCGGTCGCATAAAGCCGGGCCGCCTCGCGAACGAGGTTCGCCGGAACGCCGGTGAGGCTCTCGGTCGCCTCGGGCGAATGGCGCTCCTCCGAGACGAACTCGGCCCAGTCATGGAAGGTGTCGAGGTCCGCCCGCTCCCGAACGAAGTCCTCGTTCACGAGGCCTTCGGTGACGATCACATGGGCGAACGCCGTCACCAGCGCCACGTTCGTGCCCGGACGCAGCGGCAGGTGGAAGTCGGCCTGGATGTGCGGGCTCTTCACCAGATCGATGCGGCGCGGATCGACCACGATCAGCCGCGCGCCCTGGCGCAGCCGCTTCTTCATGCGCGAGCCGAACACCGGATGGCCGTCGGTCGGGTTCGCCCCGATCACGAAGATCACGTCGGTTTTCTCGATCGAGTCGAAATCCTGCGTGCCGGCCGAGGTGCCGAAGGTCGTCTTCAGGCCGTAGCCCGTCGGCGAGTGGCAGACGCGGGCGCAGGTGTCGACATTGTTGTTGCCGAAGCCGGCGCGCACCAGCTTCTGGACCAAATAGGTCTCTTCATTGGTGCAACGCGAGGATGTAATGCCGCCGACTGACGAGCGGCCATACTTGCCCTGAATGCGCTTGAACTCAGAGGCCGTGTAGGAGATCGCCTCCTCCCACGAGACCTCGCGCCACGGATCCGTGATGTTGGCGCGGATCATCGGCTTCAGGATGCGGTCCTGATGCTGCGCGTAGCCATAGGCGAAGCGGCCCTTGACGCAGGAATGGCCGCGGTTCGCCTTGCCGTCCTTCCACGGCGTCATGCGGACGAGCTCGTCGCCGCGCATCTCGGCCTTGAAGGAGCAGCCGACGCCGCAATAGGCGCAGGTGGTGACGACGGAATGCTCCGGCGTCCCGATGTCGTAAACCGACTTCTCCTGCAGCGTCGCCGTCGGGCAGGCCTGCACGCAGGCGCCGCAGGACACGCATTCCGACGTGATGAAGGGCTCGTTCATGCCGGCGGAGACGCGGCTGTCGAAGCCGCGGCCGGAGATCGTCAGCGCGAAGGTGCCCTGCACCTCCTCACAGGCGCGCACGCAGCGCGAGCAGACGATGCACTTCGACGGATCGTAGGTGAAGTAGGGGTTCGACTCGTCCTTCTTGGAGACGATGTGGTTCTCGCCCTCATAGCCGTAGCGGACCTCGCGAAGGCCCACGACGCCGGCCATGTCCTGCAGTTCGCAGTCGCCGTTCGCCGAGCAGGTCAGGCAGTCGAGCGGATGATCGGAGATGTAGAGCTCCATGACGCCTTTGCGCAGCTGCTTCAGCCGCGGCGTCTGGGTCTTGACCACCATGCCGTCCATCACGGGCGTCGTGCAGGAGGCCGGCGTGCCGGCGCGCCCCTCGATCTCGACGAGGCAGAGTCGGCAGGAGCCGAACGCCTCCACCGAGTCGGTCGCGCAGAGCTTGGGGATCTCGTTGTTGATCTCCATCGCCGCCCGCATGATCGAGGTTCCTTCCGGGACCGTGACCTGCTGGCCGTCGATCATCAGGTTGACGGTCTTCTCCGCCTTCGAGGCGGGAGTGCCGTAATCGATCTCTTGGATGAGGCTCATGACGTTTTCCTCACTCCGCTGCGAGCATGGCCGGGCCACGCCCGAAATCTTCGGGGAAATGGGTGATGGCGCTCATCACCGGATACGGCGTGAAGCCGCCGAGCGCGCAGAGCGATCCCAGCTTCATCGTGTGGCAGAGGTCTTCGACGATCGTGAGCGCCCGCTCGCGCCCCGCGCCGCCGGCGATGACCTGATCGAGCATCTCCACGCCGCGGGTTGAGCCGATGCGGCAGGGCGTGCATTTCCCGCAGCTCTCGATGGCGCAGAACTCCATCGCGAAGCGCGCCTGCTCGGCCATGTCGACGCTGTCGTCGAACACGACGATGCCGCCATGCCCGATCAGGCCGTCTCGCTTGGCGAAGGCTTCGTAGTCGAAGGGCGTGTCGAAGTAGGAGCGCGGGAAATAGGCCCCGAGGGGCCCCCCGACCTGCACGGCTCGAACGGGACGGCCGGTGAACGTGCCGCCGCCGACCTCATCGACCAGTTCGCCCAGCGTCACGCCGAAGGCGATCTCGTAGAGGCCGCCATATTTGACGTTGCCGGCGAGCTGGATCGGCATGGTGCCGCGCGAGCGGCCGAAGCCGACGTCCGCGTAGGCCTTGGCGCCTTCCGCAAGAATGAAAGGCACGGACGCCAGCGAGATGACGTTGTTGATGACCGTCGGGTTGCCGAACAGGCCCTTGTGGGCCGGAAGCGGCGGCTTGGCGCGAACCAGGCCGCGCTTGCCCTCGAGGCTTTCGAGCAGCGAGGTCTCCTCGCCGCACACATAGGCCCCTGCCCCGACCCGCACTTCCATGTCGAAGGCGTAGTCCGAGCCGGCGACGCTGCGGCCGAGATAGCCCGCCATGCGGGCGACCTTGATCGCCCGGTTCATCGCCGCAACCGCGTGCGGATATTCCGAGCGGCAGTAGACGTAGCCCTTGGTGGCGCCGACCGCGAGACCCGCGATCGTCATGCCCTCGATCAGCTGGAAGGGGTCGCCTTCCATGATCATGCGGTCGGCGAAGGTGCCGCTGTCGCCCTCGTCGGCGTTGCAGACGATGTATTTCTGCCCGGGAGGGCACTGGGCGACGGTGCGCCACTTGATGCCGGTCGGGAAGCCTGCGCCGCCGCGGCCCCGCAGGCCGGAGCTGAAGACCTCCTCGACCGTCGCCCCGGCGCCGAGCTCGATCGCGCGCTCGAGGCCCTTGTAGCCGCCATAGGCCCGGTAATCGTCGAGCGAGACCGGGTCGGTCAAGCCGACCCGCTTGAAGGTGAAGCGCTCCTGCCTGGCGAAGAACGGGATCTGCTCGACGTCGCCGAGGCGGAGCGCGTCGCCCTTGCCTTCGAGCAGGCCGGCGTCGAGCAGCGTTTCGACGTCCCGCGCCTTGACGGGGCCGTAGCCGACGCGGCCTGCGGGCGTGACCACCTCGACCAGCGGCTCCAGCCAGAACATGCCGCGCGAGCCGTTGCGCACGATCTGCGCGTCGACGCCACGGCGCTCCAGCGCGTCAGCCAGCGCCTTTACGACCTTGTCGGCGCCGAGGGCGACCGCGCCCGCGTCGCCCGGCACATAGATGCGCGTCGTCATGCCCGGCACTCCGCGGCGATCTCTTCGATCTCCTCGTCATCAATGCGGCCGATCAGCCGGCCGTCGACCATCGCGGCGGGCGCGCAGCTGCACAGGCCGAGGCAATAGACCGGCTCCAGGGTGACCTGCCCGTCCGGCCGGGTCTCGCCATAGCCGACGTTCAGCGTGTCGGAGATCTTCGCGGCGGTCGCGCGCCCGCCGGCGGCCTGACAGGCCTCGGCGACGCAGACCTTCACGACGTGCTTGCCGGCCGGCTCGTGCCGAAAGTCATGGTAGAAAGTGAGCGTGCCATGGACTTCGGCGCGCGAGAGATTGAGCGCGCTCGCGATCAGGGGCACCGCGTCCTGAGGCACGTAGCCGAAGGTCGCCTGCATCGCGTGCAGAATGGGCATCGCGGCGCCTTCCATCGGAAGGTGCTCGGCGATGATTTCCGAACCGCGCGCCGGCGTCCACGTCTCGTAACGGCCGCGGGCGGCGACGGTGACCGAATGACCCATGGTCATGCTGCCGCGTGTCCTCCATATATTTTTTCTTACTTCAGAGAGTGGGTCCTCCTTACTGCCGGAATCAATTCGCGTGTCTCGTCGCGCGATAGAGGATTTCTATGACGCGTCCTCTGCGGCCGGGCGCGCGACGGCGACCTTGGCGGCCAGCGTCTTGGCTTCAGCCACCAGGGCTTTGGTGGCCGGCGTCATGGGCTCGCGGTGCGGAACCACCAGCCCGACGGTGTGAACGACTTCCGGCTCGACGATCGGGATTGACCGCACGTTCGGCGGAAGCCCCATCGTGTCTCCGAAGCTCTGCGGCATCACGCTCGCCCACGCTCCGGTGCGGACATGGGCGAACAGCACGACCGTCGAGTTCGACTCGAGCGTCGGCGCGGGCGTGACGCCAGCCTCCCGCAGCAGGCCTTCGACGATGCGTCGGTTCTGCATGTCGGTGGTGAGAAGACAGAGCGGGAGCCTGCCGACCTCTCGCCAGGTGACGGTCTCGCGATCGCCCAGCGGGCCGCCGGCGGAGGTCAGCAGCCGGTAGCCTTCGCGCCATATCGGAACCGCGGAGACGCGGCCGATCGGCTCATTGTCCAGATAGGTGACGCCGGCGTCGATCTCGAGATTGTCGAGCGCCGTGCCGATGTCGAGGCTCGTGCTGCTGAGGATGGTGAAGCGGACGTCGGGATGTTTGGCGCGAAACGGCGTCGTGAGCTGCGCCACCATCGGCAGCGCGGTCGGGATCACGGCGATCCGCAGATGGCCCACCACGCCCCGCTTCAGCGCGTCGATGTCCTGCCGCATGGCGCGGGCGTCGCCGACGATGCGGCGCGCCCATTCGAGCGCGCGTTCGCCCTCGGCGGTGAAGCCGTGGAAGCGCGAGCCGCGCTCCACCAGCCGGACGCCGAGCTGGTCCTCGAGCTGTTTGACGCCGGCGGAAAGCGTGGGCTGCGTTACGCCGCAGGCCTCCGCGGCGCGGCCGAAATGGCGCTCCTGAGCGAGCGCGAGAAGAAAATCCAGTTTGTCGAGCATAAGCACCCTGTCGCGAGGCGTTCTGAATAAGGATAGGCCGTCACCGCCCGCAGCGCACCTGCTCTGGCGCCCCAGAGGCCGCGGCGCGGCGAACGGTCCCTTGCCGCGGCGGCGCCTCTGCTTAGCTTGAGCCGCAACAGAACCCGAAAGGACCGCGCGAGCCATGGCCGAAGCGACAACCCAGCCGATCGAGCTGCACTATTGGCCGACGCCGAACGGCTGGAAGATCACCATCATGCTGGAGGAATGCGGCCTGCCGTACCGCGTCGTCCCGGTCAATATCGGCAAGGGCGAGCAGTTCACGCCCGAATTCCTCAAAATCTCGCCGAACAACAAGATGCCCGCGATCGTCGATCCCGCCGGCCCGGACGGCGCGCCGGTCTCGGTCTTCGAGTCGGGGGCGATCCTGCAATATCTCGGCCGCAAGACGGGCAAGTTCTACCCCGCCGAGGAGCGGCGACGGATCGAGGTCGAGGAATGGCTGTTCTGGCAGGTCGGCGGCTTCGGGCCGATGCTCGGGCAGGTGCATCACTTCCGGAACTACGCCCCCGAAAAAATCCCTTACGCGATCGACCGCTACGTGAATGAGGCTCACCGGCTCTACGGCGTGCTCGACCAGCGGCTGAAGGGGCGCGACTTCATCTGCGGCGACTATACGATCGCCGACATGGCGACGATCGGCTGGGCGAAGCTCTGGGACAAGCAGGGGCAGGACCTCGCCGAGTTCCCTGAAGTCGCACGCTGGCTCGAGACGATGCTGGCGCGGCCGGCCGTCGCGCGCGGGCTCGCGGTCAAGGTCGACGCCCCAACGCTCGATCTCGCTCAGGACAAGGCCGCCCAGGCCATTCTGTTCGGTCAGCGCGCGCGGGGCGCCTGACCACGCGCTCGGAACATAGGACCCTTGGCGCGCGTTCCACGAGCGCCACTTCCAGAGCGTGTGCGGCCGCGCATGAGCGTGCCGGACGACCAGACCAGGAGATCGCTGCAATGTCTGACACCATCCCGGGCGCTTCGGGCGCGACCAGCGCGCGAGCTTCGTCTGTCGAAGCCGATCTCGAGACGCTGCGGAAGGACGTCTCCACGCTCACCGAGACGCTCTCGACGCTGATGTCCGACAGCGCCGCGACCGCGCGCAGCGCGGCGCGCGAGGGCATGAACCGCGCCAGCGCCGCGGCGGACGACGCCCGGGCTCGCGCTCAGGCGGCCGCCGACGACCTCAGCGCGACCATCGTCGAGAATCCGCTCACCGCTGTGCTGGTCGCGCTCGGCCTCGGATATGTCGTAGGCGCGCTCGGCCGGAGCCGTCACTGATGTTACGCCTGCTGCTGCAGGCAGGCGCTGGACTGGCGACATTCAATCTCGGGCGCAAGATCGCCCGGCTGAAACGCACGGCGATCTTTCTGGCGATCGCCGGCGTGCTCGGTCTTCTGGGCCTCGGCGCGCTGACGGCTGCAGCGATCATCGGACTGGCGCCTCATGTCGGCGTCCTCTGGTCGCCGGTGATCGTCGCGGCCGTTTTGATCCTGGTGGCGGCGTTGCTCGCCTGGATCGCCACGCGCAAGCCTAAGCCCGCCACGCCGCCGATGCTTGCCCGCATGACGCAGATCGGCGCGGCCGGCGCCGTGGTGAACGCCGCGCGTCCTGCGCCCGTAAAGCGCGGGAAGGACGCTCCGCCTCCGGCTGAGCCGAAGCGCAGCCGCAAGCGCGTCATCAATATGATGCTGATCGCCACGATCGCCGGCGTGGTGCTCGGCAGACGTCTCTGACGCAAAAGGCCGCCGCGGATCTCCGCGGCGGCCTTTTTCTCGCTTGAAGAAACGAAACGTCAGTTGCGCGTGTCGGTGTGCGGCACCGGCTTCGAGCCCGAGCTGCCGGAGGTCGCCGCCGATCCCGCACCGGCCGGAGCCTGGGGCACCGGATGGATCCCGCCGCCTTCGTCATTGCTGGTCGTGCTGGTGCCGGTGGGACCGGTAGGCTTTTCGGAGCCGCCCATGGGGGGCGTCTTCCGGACCTGCTCGTTGATGCGCTGGTCCTGCGCGTTGTCGCTGTTGCCGGTCGATCGCGCGCCCTGCTCCTGCGCAACGGCCGCGAGCGGCGCAATCGCCAGCCCGGCGGCGAACGCGCCGGACACGACAGCTTTCATCAGCTTAGACATTGTTCTTGGACTCCCATGATGACGCGCGACCCGTCGAGGCTCTCGATCACGGCCCGCGAAGGCTTCGGACGCCATCTGCTGCGCGCGCGCCGCAGATCAAGAAAGGATCACGCGACGCGCTGGAAAAAATTTATTGCCGCTCCTCGGAACTAAGTTGCTGACCGCAAGAACTCTTCTGTCGGCGTTGAACTGATGCGGCGGCGCCGATGTCTCCGGCCCGTCCGAACGAACCAGCCTCCCGCGGCGCCTCAGGGATCGTCCGGCGTGGTTTGCGGGCGGTGAAGGGGCGTCGCTAACGATTCCTTCCCCAACGCCAGTGCATCCATGACGCTCTAGAGATGTCGCGGTAAATCAGACCTTACATTTACGATCATTTTCCGAATTGTTCAAACTGCATTCATTTAAAGCTTTAATCGAGAAGTAGAAATCCGGATGGATAGTCTTCAGCACAGGCGCTGGACCGCGCCGGGGCAGAAGGTAAGGCCGCTAGGCCGGCCAAGACAGGGGATCAGGCGATGGCCCGCTACGACATGTCCACCATTATCGAATGCGGCGCACTCGGCGCGGTCGCGTCCGGCGCGGTGTTCTTCCAGCTCGGCATGACCTGCGCGGTCGGCCGCTACGGCGCGATCGACCGGGTGGCCGCGCATAAATGGTTCAACCTCGCCGCCCGCGACGGCGTCGCCGAAGCGGTCCGCATGCGGCGCGAGCTGGCGCTCGAGATGAGCGCCGCCGAGGTCGCCGAGGCCCAGCGCGCCGCTCGCGAGTGGCTCGCCGCCCATTGACCGCGTTCGGGCGTTGACCGCCCGAACCGCCCCGTGTACCCCTGCCGCCACGGAGACGTGGCCGAGAGGCTGAAGGCACTCGTTTGCTAAATGAGCAGACCTGGAAACGGGTCTCGAGGGTTCGAATCCCTCCGTCTCCGCCAGTTCCTGCACTAAAACATTGATTTCGTTGGGGTTCTTCTTTGGCTGATCACATGATCCGCCATCCTACCCGCCCAACGATGCGCGTCTAAATGCGACCGATCGAGAGCGCTATGGCCGCGAAAGCGGCAGCGCCGAGAGCGGCCATGATGTCCGACCGTCGGATGATAGGGCTACCCGCCTCGAGCGACTCGACCCTGTCGGCGTGGGCGTGGAAGCGCCGGATGTGCCAGAGCAGCAGGCGCATGCGAATGAGCATGGCGGCGACTTCAAGCATCGGCTTCGACCATGGAATCGAGAAGCGCCTCGGCTTGCTCTTCGGTTAGGAGACAGGTCGAGAAGAGCGGCCCTGTCTGAAGGTACGCTGCGCGCCTGACGACCTCCCCGAGGGTGCGGCAACGATAGGACAGAACCGCCATAGCCGCTTCCTGCTCAGCAGCGTCGGCCTCACTCTCCCTTCGCTCCGCCTCGGCGAGCCCGAACGCCTCGCGGCGCGCCTCTTCCTCAGCGAACATGCGGTCGACCAGCTCAAGGTTCTCGACCTCGCGCCGATCAAGCGTTTCGCGCAGCCGCTCGCCCAGATCGGGATCAAGACGCATGATCTGAGGAAGGCGGTGCCGCTGGTTCCCGTAAACTTCCGAGACGTGCGCCCGACAGGCCTCGCGCCCGTTGCTCATTCCCATACCGCCGCCGAGGAAGCATGGAACGATAACGGTGTCGCCCTGGGCGGCCTCATAAGCGCGCCGGATTTCGTTTGCATGGCGGATTGCCACATCAAAAGCGTCGGCTGTGACCGTATGTCGATCCAAGACCGCCTGCAGGGCGTCGGAAGGGCAAGGGCGAGAGGCGAGAGCTGCCGCTGGCGTAGCCGCAATGGCGAGAGCTGGCGCGGCGGAAGCGGCAAGGATGATATCACGCCGGTTCATGACTGCGCCTCCTGGCACGGCCCGAAGCCTACCGGCGCAATCGGTCGAGATCGAACAATCCGAGCGACCTCATCGCCGCCATAGAAGCCGAGTGCGGCGAGGAACAGCCCAGCCGCGAGGGTGTGGTCGATGTGCGGCTGATCGTATTCGCGCAGAGCGAGCGTCAGAGCGGCCTTCGCTTCCTCGGCTGAGTCAGCGAATGTTTCCTGGTCCCAAACCTCTTGTTCAAGAGCCTTGGACGCAGCAGAGAGCCCGGCCTCAGCTCGGCTGTGGTCGCAGGATCCTTCTGGCTCATTCAAGGCGTTGAAGGAATCATGCGCCTCCTCGTAGGTGCGCACGAGTGCAAGGAGATGCGTCATGCCGCCCTCCGGTCGCGCGCGGAGCGAATGCCGGACCGCCGTGGCGACCCGTCGGTATCTTGGTCCCACATAGCATTGGGCTCGCAGCGCTGATCGAGAATGTCTTGCTCGGCGTCGTTCAAGCCGCCGAGATGCCCCGTGTCGGTCCAGCCGAGCGACGGCTCATCGTCGCCGGTATCAGCGCCCTCATCTTCCCAGGACAGTTCCAGATCAGGATCGATGGTCCCGTGTCCGGAGTGCTCGCCCTCAAGGTCGACGTCACCGTCGATCTCGTCGAGGAACAGGATCAGGTCGGCGACCAGCGCCTCGATGGCGCGCCGCATAGATGGGGTGACCTGGATGAAGTGGGCAGCAGGCAAAGCGGCGCCGGCTGCCGACACGTGTGCGTGCGGCATGGTGCGAATCCCTTGTGTGTGCTAAAGACACATTGTGTATTTTACACATGTGGATTTAGCACACGATGGCGGATGTGACAAGCGCACAGATGCGGGCAGCGCGAGCCCTACTAAACTGGTCGGTGCGCGAGCTATCAGAACGCTCTGGGATTCACCGGAACACAATTACCAATTTCGAGACCGGGAAATCGGGGGGCGATGAACGAACGATCGAAGCGATCGTTGCGGCGCTTGGCGCGGCTGGCGTCATCTTTGTCGACGCGAACGGCGAAGGACCAGGTGTGCGGCTGAGGAAGGGAATTGCGCCGTTCCCGACGTGACCAAACCACGGCGTAAGCGGCAGTGATCCGGCTCAGCTGCTTGCGTAGCTTCGCTGGGAAGATAACGTGAGCGGATGTGGAAGATCATCCTTGCTATGTTGAGCACTCTGGTATTCGCGTCCGCGGCCCTAGGAGATCGACCGAGTTTTGACTGCTCAAGGGCCGAAGCTCCTGACGAGAAAGCGATCTGCGGCGACGATCTCCTCTCTTCAAACGACCAAGAGACAACCCGTCTTTTCCAAGTCCTGAAGGCAAGCGATAAGCAGGCGGCGCTTAGAGTGGCACGGGAGTTCTTGGCTCATCGGAAGCTTTGCGGTTCCAACGTTTCCTGCATTAGGAGGACGCAAGAGGCAGCTATCTCGAACTTCCGGGAGCGGATCAGCAATGCGACCACTCAGCCGCCCCCCTTCGAAGCCGTTCCGAACCTCACGGCGGAGGCGAAAGATCCACGTCTCAGCGCAATGCTGCCGGACATACAGAAGGGGTGCAGCCAGCGCAAAAAGCGCTCAGAGGCTTGCCGCAGAGAACAAACTTCTGCAGCCCGCGAGTACTTGGATATAAGAGACAACATCATCGGGGATGAGGTTAAATCTACGATGATGACCGGCTGCGTCGAGAAAACTGGCAGGAAGAGCGTCACTGACTGGACGCAAGTAGTTAGCTGCTTCAAGAGTGGCATGGATGCGCACAACCGTGCGGCTCTGGTCGCGGAAGAGGAGCAGGCGAGGAAAGCGGCCGAGCAGCGGCGGCTTGACGAGGCAAGGCGCGCCGAGGAGCAGAAGAAGGCGGAGGAGGAAGCCGCGCGCCAAGCGGAGGCCAGGCGCATCGATCAGGATAGGCGGTTTGAAGAGGAGCGTGCTGCGAAAGCGAAGTTCGACGCGGACGTTGCGGAGACCGCAAAACCTCAGGAGTGTACGGAGCCAAGCTCCTCAGAACTGGAAACGATCAGAGACAACTTCGAGATAGATCTTTATGACGCTCAGAGCGCCCGATTTAATAGCGCATGCAAGTACACGAATGCTGATCATCCGGACAGGACGTTCATTTGCGGTCTGATCAACTCAAAGAACGCCATGGGTGCCTATGTTGGGCATCACCCGTTCTATGCGGTTATAGAAACAGCGCAGATCAAGGACATCGTCACCGACGGAGGAAATGGCGACGAGACAAAGGCGCTCATCAGAGAGTTCCAGCTGACGTCACACTGCCAGTACTGCACCACGGCCAACAGGTCACATGAGGTCTGCAGGCAGGCCGTGAAGTCAGGGAAATACGATCCGCTCGAGGCAGCCCGTAGCCGGCGGCAGTAACCCAGGCCCCCTTGCGTAATCCCGAATCGCGATGCCTCCATCACGATAGCCGTGGTAAGAGCCGGGAGCCCGGCTAGATAGGAAAGCGCTGTGAGAAAGCTCATCGCAGTTTCTGCGGCCCTGCTGATGACCGGATGCGCTTCAAATACGGCCGACCTAGCAGGCGCGAATTCGGATTGGACGCGCCAGAGCGGCAAGAAGCCCATCGAGGTCGCCGGCTGCATCTCTGATGCTTGGGGTCAGAACACGAGCAGGATCAGCTCTCTGCCAAAGCCGGGGGGCTTCACTCTGGTGCTCATGGGTGGGCCGCCGGAGCTCCCGGTAACCGATGCAGTGGTCACCGTCGTCGAGAGCGCCGCCGGATCAACCGTGCAGTACGGTGGCCGGCTCCGGGGTATCGCTTTGCCTTGGGTCGAGGGCAGCGTGACCAGATGCATCTAACTAGCCACTTCCCCAGATCTTAAGATGTTGAAGCGCTAGCCTTTGCCGAAGGAGCAACCGAAATCATTCAAACGCTCAAGCCAGCCGGAGTCGAGTTCATCGCCGAGAACGGTGAAGGGCCTGGCGTGCTGCTGAGGAAGGACCGAGGCTGATGCCTACAGGCATTCGTCCTCCGAACGGGCCGTCTCCCGACTTGTGGCTGATAGCCACGACGCTCGCGCGGATCAGGCTCGCGCGCCTGAGGCTGTGGTGGCTGAGGCACCGCTCATGAAACGCTTGATTGCCCTAGCACTCACGCTCGCTTCCGTTTCTGCGAGCGCCGAGCCTAACTGGAGCGTGCGGGACCTTCGGAGCCAGAGCGGCAAGCAATTCACCCTTGCCGAGACGAGCGTGGATACCAGCAGCGGCACGTTCCGATTTGAAGTTTGGTGCCCCCCGAGCGGGCCACTAGTACAAATTCGCTTCCCGATCATCATGGCGCAGCCGGGCACCCCGGCGTGGGTTCGCGTCTCGATTGATGAAGGTGAGCCGCTAAAGGTTGCCGCTCGGTCATCCAAGGTAGATACACACGTCCTCGCACTGGACCCTCAGCACATTCACGCCGTGCTCGACCGCATCGCTCAAGGCCGTGTCGCGTCCGTGCAGGCCAGCAGTGCCGATGGTAAGTTGATGACCTTCAACCTAGACGCCGAGGGCTTCGCTGAGCAGTTCAAATCGCTGAGAAAGCGCTGCGGTCTATAGGAGGCAACGAATTGCAAAGCGCCGTTTGCCAGCGCCGCCACTGATGACAGTCGGGGAAAGTAGGTTGAGCGAGAACGATGACCTGCTTAGGGAATTCGAGTCTCGCCACATAATGGCGAAGGTGCAGCCAGACGAGACCCTTTATATTCGGCTCGTAATGGCCGATACGACCGCAATCAGCCTACGCCTTGCAGCTGGCTCTGAGGTGTCGATCAATCGTGGCCAGGCACCCATCTTCTGGTCAACCACGCTGCACCGAGGCAAACCGCAGCAAGCGCTGCCTCGAAATCCCATCTTGCAGTGGCTTCTGAACCGGCTGACCAAAGTGAAGGCACCCGCGGAGCGCTTCATAGCGTGCCCGACGGAGATCGAACCGAAGCTTGTCAACGAAGAAGACATGCGGGCAGTCATCTCGAAGGTTTCCGAGGCACAAGTCCAGAGCTTCGACAAAGGGGCAACTTACACCACCGTCACGATGGTAGCTGGCTATGCAGGATTTATTGCGCTGTGGGATAAAATTTCGCCTCAACTATCGCCAATCATGAACGCATCGGTGGGAATGACGCTTGGCGTATCGCTCGCCACTTTCGTACTCTACGAAGTGTTCAAAATGTACGTCCTCGCCAAGCTCAACGAGCCGTACCTCGAGCTGCGAGTGTTACCACAGTGGGAGCAGCGGCTAGCTAAGCTGGCGGAAGTTGACGCGGCACAAGCGGCTGTGCCGCTTTTTCTCCTCAGGGTTTGGCGGTGCGTGTTTCCTGTCGCCGTAGGAACAGGCCTAGCCGCGATTGCCCTTCTCCTGGGCGCGATGGTCCATGACGCGTTCGCGCCATTACTGACTGCTAGTTGAGATCTGCTGCCCACTCCCGTGTAGGATCAGGGGGTGCGCCTCAAGCCGCATATATGGGGAAGCGGTGCCGAAAATGGTTCAGATCTGAGCCGTCGCCAAAGTTTCAAGCGAACAAAGTTCGGCCGCTCGCACCCGCATGAGACTTGCCGGCGCCATTACGCCGCCTCCGCCATAGGCGCAGCGACCGGCTTGATCTTCTCCCCGATGACGTCCGGCCACGTATGCGGGACCGTGAACTCAGGCTCGCCGTCGCGCAGAACGGTCGCGTGGCAGACAAAGCCGCCTATCGCGTGCGCCCAGACCGGATCGGAAGCCCGGCCGGCGGTGAGGTCGTGAAGCAGGTCGCGCGCGCGCTCCATCCCCGCGACGCCATCGGCGACCGTGAAGGCCCCCGGCTCCGGAAGCGCGTCGGGATCGCCGCCGCAGAACAGCCGGCCGGAGAAACGCCAGAAAGCCCCAGGCCGAAGCTCGGAACTGTGTTCCATCTCGTGCGTGGTGCGGAACAGGATAAGAGGACCAGCCGGCGATCACGATCTCAAGCGGGTCAGCAAATCCGCCCATGAGGGTTTCGAAGTTGCCCCAGATCTCCGCGAGCTTCGCCGCCAAGCCGTCGAGTCCGTCGTAATCGACCGCGTCGCACGCCGCGAGGAAAGCCGGGAAGGCCTCGATCGGCCCCCGGCTCGTGAACACCGCCCGCGTCCGCGGAAGCGCGTAGATCTTCGGCGCCGTCGCCAGCAGCACGCCCTCGGCATCGTAGAACGCCGCGTCAGTCATGACGTGGATTCGGTCCCGCGCCGGGACCACAAGAACCGCGCTCATGCGAACACCTCCGCTTTCGTGAATGAGACCTTGCCGACGCAGCCGCCTTCGGCCCGGCCCCCGCCGAAGCTGAGGCCTCCGAGGATCGTCCCAAGGATGCCGCCCCCGCCGCCGGCCGTCGCGCCGCCGCTGAAAAGGGTCGAAAACAGGCTATCAATCAGGTTGTCGGTGAGCCGCGAAAGCATGCGGTCGAGCGCGTTCCGGAGGGCGTCGGCCGCGGACTTTCCTGCCCTCAGATCGGAGACAAAGCCCTTCACCGCGTCGGCGCCCATGTCGCCGAACTGGCGCTTGGCGTCCGCAAGTTCCTCCGCCGACTTGGCGGCCTGCTCCTGCGCCGTCTTCCGCGCATAGATTTGCTGGACAAGCGCGGCGATGGCCTGCCCTTCGGCGGAGTTGGCGGCCACGCCTGCCGCCTGTAGCTCCTGAAGGACGCGCTGTTGCGCCGCCGTCTCGCCGAGCTGCGCCGACTCCAGACGCAACGATTCCATAACGCGCTTGACCGCTTCGGCCTGCCGGTCGGCCGCAGCCGCAGCCTTGCTGCGCGTGGCTTCCTGCATGGACGATGTGTCGGGATCGCCGACCGCCGGCTTGCCGCGCTGCCCCGCCGGCTCGACATGCCAAGGCTCATTGCCGAGCGGGAAGGTCAGGCCGAAGCGAGCGGCGTTGGCGTGCGCGTACATGCGCGCCGCGTCGTTCCCATAGGCCAGGTCCGCCGCCGTGCCCTTGTTGTGGTAGCTGGAACCGGGAGGCGCGACCCATTTCCGGGCCGCCGACTCGCTCCCGTACTTGCGCACGGCGTCGGCGAAAAGCTGCGCCTGCCGTTCATTCGAACGAAAGCCGGACTGGACTTTCAGGTCATAGCCGGCCTCGCGCGCCGCCGTGATGAACTTGCCGAGGTTGTCCCGGAAGTCGGTCGCGAGGCCCGCCAGCTTCGGGTCGACGAACGTCACCGGGAGTTGCTGCGTCCGGTCCGGAACGGCCATGCGCGCCGTCCCCTTGGTCGCTTCAAGGGCGCGCCGCAGAACGTCTATGCCTTGCTGCGGAGCCGGCCCAACAGGCGGAGCGGTGCGCTTCGCGCCGTAATATTCGGCCTCGAGCGGGTTCCCGAACAGATCAGCCATCTTGCCGAAGAAGCTCGAATTGCCGAGCGTGTTCAGGAACTTCTCTGCGTTCGTGGTCCAGTCTGCCAGCGCGCCGGCCACGTTCACGATCGCCGACTTGACCCGATTGTTGATCGTGTCGGCGATCGTCTGGAACTTGCGGTCCAGCTCTGCGCCCTTCTCGACCAGATCCTTGTCGATCACGACGCCGAGCTTCCGCGCCTCCTCCATATTCAGACGGATGCCGGCGACGCCTTGGTCTAGGAACCGAACGAACTGTTCGCCGCCAGTGCCCCCGAACACCTCATCCGAGATGCGGATTTGCGCCGCCTTGTCGAAGGCCTGAAGCCTGCCGATGATCTCAAGAAAGAGATCGGACGGGTTCTTGAGCTTCGTCTTGAGATCATCGGCACCGTAGCCGAGCCGGGCGAAGGCCTCCGCAGCCGGCCCCTGCCCCGTGACAATGAACTCATCGGCGCGAAGCTGCAGTTCCTTGAGGCCGTCCGTCAGAGCGTCAACGCCGACGTTAGATTGGCGCGCGGCGTAGCCCAGCGCTTGAAACTGCTCGACGTCGATCCCGGCTTCAGCCGCTTCAGCCTTCAGATCCGATAGCGAGCGCGTGGCCTCGCGGATGGCCGGGACAATGCTGGCAAGCCCTTGCGTAAGGGCGCCGCCGATGAAGCCCCCGGCGAAGCTCGCGCCAATCGAACCAAGGCCTGAATCAAGCCGCCCCAGCGCCGTGCGCGCCGAGTCGCCGATCCCGCGCATTTGCTGTTCAACGCGCGCTCGGCTCCGGCCGACGCGAGCCTCAACCGCCGACATGCTGGAGTCCGTTGAACGGCGCGCGCGGTCGAAGCTGCGCTCGTACTGATTCAGCCGCGCCTCAAGGCTGACGACCAGGCGCTCGACTTCAACGGCCATGCGCCACCCTCACGACTTCGCCGCCTCGCGAGCGGCTTTTGAGACCGCGCGCCGAACGCGCGACTTCGCGCGCTTTTTCGTGAGGCGATATGCTGGAAAGAAGAACGGATGCGGCGGCGTGTCCTGCGTCCCAAATTCGACGCCGAGCGCGTAGTCATAGGATGCGTCCGCGCCGTTCCGGACGGGCTTCGTCGTCGCCGCTCCGCCAGCGACTACCTTGGTCTGCAGCTCGTGCTCGCCCGCCACCTTGCGGATCGTGCTGGCCAGCCTCCCGCTCTTTTTCGGGACTAGAGTGCGCGCCGCAAAGACGACCTGAGAGGCCGCAGCGTCGATCTCGGCCGCCATCGTGGCGCGCGCCGCAACCGGGATCGCGGCCAGCTTCCGATCAAGCCTGCGGCGCGCGGCCTTCAATTTGGCGTCGGCGGCGCTCAAGGCTCTACCTCAAAGACGTTCTTGTCGGGATCGAGCCCGAACAGCGCGGCCTCCAAAATCAGAGCGGCCATCGGCGCCCATCGCCCCGGCCGATCCTCCAGCACCTCCGCAACGTCCTGATTGAACATGCGGAGCCCATTCGGATGCGCCCAGCTCAGGATTGACTCCACATCCGCAAGCGACCATTGCCCGCCGACAAAGCCAGTAAAAGTCTGGTAAACCGTCCTACTTGCCATAAGGGGGGAATACTTCTCAAACCGCGAGATGTCGGGGATCTGGAACCTGACATTCTTCCTGCGGCCGAAGGTCTTGGCGACGACATAATCGAGCTTCTTCGTCATCAGTGCGTCGCCTCGTCTGCGGCCCAAAGCCAATGCCCGCCGTCAACAAGAGCGGCCGGGATGATCTCGGCGCTAAGCTGAGCGCGAAGCCGTTCCGTCGCGCCCGCTACTTCGTCAGGCGCAAAGCCCTGCGCGGCGATAAGAGCCTGTGCCCGGCGCAGCATCTGCCCGCCCCGGCGCTCGGCTTCATCCTGAAGGGATTGGCTCCACCTCACTTGGCGTCGGCCCCCTTCTTGACGGCGAGCGTCCAGCAGCCCGAAGAGCCGGGCCGCGCCTTGGTTTCGCGATTGCAGAACCACATGCTGCCGCCGTCCGTGACGACATTGCCCTTGCTGTAGAGAAGGTCTTTCTCCCAGACGCCGCGATATTCGAGCGTCGGACGGGCCTCGATCGCTTTGACCCGAGCGTCCCATCGCGCGTCGATCTTCTCGATTTCGCGCGCGACATAGGCCTTCACGATCTCGACCATCTCGCGGCCGAACTCGGCTCCCCATTCGCTCGCCATCGCGTCAGGCCTCGTCGCCATAGGCAGCGCCCGAAATATAAGCCGCAGCGCCAGCGCGGCGCTTCTTCCAGCGCATGGTGCGAAGCACGCGGATGCCGGCGGCGTTGGCCTGAAACAGAGAAACCTGCGTCGTCGCAGTGCCGGGCGTCTGATTGGGCGCGGCGTCCATCTGCACGCTGGCCTCGCGCGCCGAATTCATCTCGATCCCCTCATCGGCGAGGATGATTTCCCTGGCGTCGACAAGAGCGATCACGGCGCCAGAGCCCGGCGTCGTCAGAACCGGGATGCCCATGATCGTCCCGCCGAGCGGGCCGACATTGCGGAACATCTGGACGTCAAAGGCGGCGAGGCGCGCGCCCATGTCCGTCGACATGAGGAAGTAAGGCGCCGCAAGGCCGATCCCGGCGTCGGTCAGCTTTTTGACCAGCGCCCGGAAGTCGGCGACGGCATCCGCTGCCGTCGTCCCGCTCGCCGCGACCGCAGTCGTTCCGTTCGTGACCGAAGCCGGGCGCGCCGCCGTCTCCGTGATCGTCGGATCGATGAATTGGCCATCGGTGAAGGTGACGATCGCCGACTGCAGGTCCAGCTTGATCTGCGCCTCCGCAGCCGGCGACGTGGATCTCAGAAGCTCATCCGTCGTGATGATGATGCCGCCAACTTTCGCCGGCCGCAGCGTGGCGTCTCCGAAGGTCAGGGACGTGACCGGGATCGCCGACGCCTCGCCCACCCATCCGGCGGCAGCCGCCGCCGTGCCGGCCGCGAAGCGGATGTTGAACGGGGCCGGACGAACTCCAGCCATCCGCCCTAGGAACGTCAGGGGCCGCAGTTCTTCCAGGAAAGCGTCGGCGAGCGGCTGAAGGTCCGCGAGCTGAGAGCCCCAGGTCGTGCCGCCGACAGAGCCCGCGCCGATCGCGGCCTTCCGGATCACGGCGCTATATCGGGCGTCAGGCCAGCGCCGTTCGATGATGTTGGACGGGCGTTCGCCGACTCTCTCCGCCAGCGCCATCGCAATCGCGCCGCGCGTGAAGTCCAGCGCCTTCGCCTGCATGTCGTACTGCGTGGCGGTGTCAATCAGTCGGGACATTTCATCGGCCTTCGCGCTCCGTTCCTCTAGGAACACGGTAGGCGCAACGGCAGGGACGACTAAGCGCCGTTGTTAGTTTGCATCCCAAACTAACGAACTGGCGCGACCGTAACTTGCCAGAGAGTATGGCCACGGTCCGTTCCGTCTCGCCTTACGATAAAGCCCGCAATCTCTTGATCTTCTAGGCTGGACAAGGCGCGGCCAAGCCCTCGCGCGCTGCCGTTGCATGCGCCATCTATTGCCGCCGCAAGGCGCGGAAACTTTGTTAGTTTGGCAGGCAAACTAACATCTGCGGTCGTGAAGAAGCCCGGCGGGTCGACCGCCTCGGCGAGCGCGACCACGAGGGCGACCTTCGGGTTCATCCGGTCCTCGATCGCACGCCGCAGCCGCAAGGCATCAGCCTTCAAGGCGTCGGCCTGCATCGCGAGGTCGTCCAGCGCCACGATCAGCGCCGCGTCATTCATCATCGGAGACCGTCAGGCAGGGGGGGTAGGTTCGGACCGGCGAAAGCCGCTTTTGCGCGGACCGGGCGTGTCCCCACGCGCAGATTTTTTCTCCCGCTGTGAAATCGTACCTGCGGACCTCCAAGAGAATGAAGGGTTCCCGTTTGATTTTGGTACGAAATCGTACGCAGATCGTACCGGCTGCAAACCTCGGGTCGGGGGGTAGTGAAGCCGAGCTTTCGCGCCGTCTCGCGCACCGGCGCCGTCGCAAATGGCGCGCGAAGCCAAATTACCGTTCTGAGATGGCCAATCCGGCTGCCGCCCGCGGTGACGCGGGAATGCCCTGCAAGAAACCTTTTTTCTACCGGTTTAGCGCAGCCGACTTTGGGCCGCCGGTCCCGCGATCGGATGCCGCCGCGGTCGGGTCTCCCCCCGCCGGCCCATAAACCAAAACTCCGATTTTGCGGAAACTCGCGTTTAAGTCCGCAGCCGGTCCGCGATCTGTCGGCGCGCCGGGTGAGAAGGCCCCCGCCCAGGTGGCGCGAGTGGCGCTTGGTGGCAGATCTGCTGGTTATCCCTCTACACGCGCACGCGCATGCGCGCGTATCAGGTGGAACGGGATAAAGCGCCACTATCCGCCACATGCGCCACCTGCCCGGAGAGCCATCCGCTCGGCCTCCTTCGCGATGAGCACGATGCCGACGAACTCGCGCCGGCCCTGAGCGCCCTTCTTCTTCTGAGCGCCAGTTCTCAGCAGTCGCTCGGCAAATGACCGGGAACTTCCCGGATCGTCGCCGGCGGCCATGGCGTAGGACCGCCAAGAGCTGAAGAGGTCCTTGCTCGTCTCAGACTTGTACGTGCTCGGCACCAGCTCGCATTCTTCGGCGAGCCATTGGCTGAAGAGGTCCTGATCGCTGAAGTAGCTCTCCGTCGCGGCATTCACGACCGGGGGCCGGACAAGACCCCTCGCCTGCCAATCGAGGCAGCCTTCAATCATCCAGCGAAGAATGCCCGGCGCCTCGGCCTGCAGCTTCTGCTCGAGCTCGCGGTCCGGCTTCTCCGGCTTGTGGACGAACGGCACTATGTTGAAGCGGCGCTTCGCCGCGTCGTCCACATTCCGCAGCACCGGCGCATGGTTGCCGACGATCAGCAGCTTGAACGTCGGCTGATAGGTGAAGTTGTCCTGACGCATGAAGCGCGCCGTGATCGGCTCTCCACCGGTGAGCTGCTTTATCCTCGCCTCCGCCCACGCGCGCCCTTCCTCAGTCTCCGAAGCCGTCACCAGGCGCGCGCCGCGCAGCATTGCGATCTCGGTCGAGTGCCTGTCGTTGCGCGACGCGGTGAAGGTCTCCATCGCTGACACGGTCGCGTAGTCGCCGAGCACGTGGCCGACGACGTTCAGGAACAGCGACTTGCCGTTGCCGCCGGCGCCGTGCACGAAGACGAGCGCGTGCTCATTAACGAGACCGGTGAGGCAGTAGCCGCACCATTGCTGCAGGAACCGGATGAGATCGGCGTCGCCGCGCGTGGCATCGTTCAGGAACCCGAGCCAGCGCGGACACGACGCCCACCTGTCGGGAATGACAGACGTCGACTTGGTGATGCCGAGGGACTGGTCGGCCACCAGCAACTCGCCAGTCTTCAGGTCCACAACGCCTGCCGGCGTGCCGAGCAGAAGCGGATCCTGGTCCCAGCAGTCTGCGGTGACGGCGAACACGGGATCGCTCTGAGCGTAGCGCTCCACGCTCGCGGCGAATGCTGCCTTGCTCGCCGTATAGCGCACCTTCTGCGGAGCCTCGGCCGCCAGCTTGCGCGCCAACTGACGTGCGAACTGGAAAGCCATCTTCGTCTTGTTCTGGCGCCATCTCACGCCATCCCAGACGAACCACGAGCCGGTGTCGAAGCAGTAACGGAGATGGCCGCCGTACTCCTCAGCGAATGCCGTGGCGGCGCTATCCTCTGTGACGATGTCATTCGACTGGGGCCGGGCTACTGCGGCGCTCTCCCGCTTCGCCCGGCGCTCGGCGCGCAAAGCGTCGTCCATTGAGATCAGGGGCGCCGTCACGCAGCCATCCTCTCTGCAGGCACGAGGATCTTGGGCGTCGCGATTGTGACGAGCGGCTTCAGCGCCTTCGCATGCTCGAGATCTTCCGCCTGGAGCGAGCCCGCATCCTGCAAAGCCCTGGCAGCCCGCGCGGGGTTGATGAGCACGACCCCGCGCCGGGAGGCCCGGAGCCATGTCATAGGGCTTCGGTGGACGCGGACGGTCTCATGCAGGGGAACGGTGTCTTCCCCGAGCAGCCCGGCATAGCCGAACCACGCCGCCAGCCTGTTGTCGCCCGGCGTCCAGGCGACGAGGTCCATAGGCTCGCCGATCCTCGATCGCGCCAATATGATGAGGGCGCCGACGCCGTCACCATCCGCCCATCGCTTGAACTCGAAGCGTCCGGCGTCGTCAAAGACCACGACGTCACGCATCAGCACGTCCGGCTGGACAAGAGCCATGGGCGGCACGCCGCGGTCGGCGAAGGCGTCAAGCTCCGCCTGACGCAGCGGCGTACAGCAGAAGAATTCCTCAAGGAGGTCGCTCATGCGGCGCCTCCAAGATCGGCGTGCTCGGCCATCCAGCGCTCGGCGAAGGCTTCCGCCTCATCCGGATCGCCGAAGGTCGCCAGCACGTCGAATCCGTCTTGCCCCTCATGACGGAACAACTCGACGTCGTACACGAGCGAGCCGCCCTCCCCGCCGTGGTAGGCGGTGATATCGATGCGGGGCAGGACCGGCTTGGCAGTGCCGCGGAACGGAAGCACGGTCGCGCTCATCGCCGCGCCTCCCGCGGCCCAAGGCCGGCGAGCTCGGCGACAAGCGCAGCAACCGCCGCCGAGACGGCGAAGCGCCGGCGAAGTTGATTGCAAATCAGGGTCGGGATGCTAGATTCGGAGACGTCGCGCCCGCCAAGACCGACATTCTCCGAAGCCCGCCGGTCCCATCCCGCGCGGGCTTCGTGCTGAAAGGCCATTCGTCAGGCAGCCTCGAGGCGGGAGGCTTCCCAGGCCTCGACGTCTTCCCGGCGCCAACGCGTGCAGCCGGAAGTGAGCTTGATCGGCTTCGGGAAGCGACCCTCTGAGACCCAGCGCCAGATGCTCGCGCGAGCTACGCCCAGTCGCGCCGCAATTTCTTTATCAGTCCAATAAGCCTGCATTGTTCGCCTCGTGGCCGGTGGTGACGAGGCGAGAATGGCTGCGGCTCAAAGTCCGCGAAAAATGGCGAACTGAAAAAATCTCAGGCTTTCAACTCGCCATTCCGGGTGCGGGAATGGACTGCATGCTTTCGGATCATGCCCCGTAGCGCGGTCGCGGTCGGCGCCCTTCCATCCGCATGCTGCACTGCCACGGCGAATGTGTTCTGCAGGAACCGGATCAAAGGTCCCTGAGCGGATCCCCCCTCGGGACTCACAGACGCCGCGGCTTTGCCGCCGCGCGAGATCCAGAAGTTCATGACCGCTTCGAATAGCCAGTCTCTGACTGCGTCCGTCCGCGCCGGTGCGTTTTCCCCGAAGCGCTCGATTGTTGCAATGAACCGGGCCTGGTCAGGCACACACTTCAAATTCGCAACGAACTCTTCAGTGGCTGGTCCGTGGCCATCGATAAAACTAAACGATGCGGCGTTGATCTCGTCCAGATGATCTATGGCGTCCGCAAGCTCTTGAGCCGCTCTTCCCACTTTCTCCCATGCCTTCGCGCAGGCCTCTGGAGAAGGATGCCCCTTGCCTCCGACCTTGCGCGACAAGACAAATTCCTCGCAAAGTTGCTCCATCTCCATTCGGTCGTGCGTCATTGCCAGTCGCGCACGACCAAGAGCGACTAACTCCTCTGCCGCCTTAGCCCACGACGCGTCAGGGAGGGCGAAGCTCACGGCCTTCCCCTCAACCTAACGACCTTCGCCTCCGCCGCGCCGCTCAGGAACCGGCTCCATGCTTCCATCATGGCCCGCCGCTTCTCGACCATGTCGCTCCGGCGATAGGCGCGTTCGACCTCAGTGCCAACGCTGTGCGCCAGCGCGATCTCCGCCATGTCGCGTGGGTATTCGGTTCGCTCAGCCGTCCAGTCCCGGAAGGTCGACCGCAGGCCGTGCGGGACCGCTGGACGCCTGCTGCGCGGATCCAGGTAGCCGGGCCGTCCGGCGGCGACCTCAGCCTCTTGCATGCGGCGCATGACAGCCGACAGCGACATGTCAGAGAGCGGGCCGCCACGTACTGCGGCGAACACGTAGTCGGAGCCCTCGAACCGCGGCAGCGCCTCTAGAAGCTCCACTGCGGCGTCAGACAGCGGGACGCGGTGCTCGGCTCTCATCTTCATGCGCGCGGCAGGGATGATCCAAAGCCGCTTTTTCAGATCGATCTCGCTCCACACGGCGCCGCGGACCTCGCCAGAGCGGGAGGCGCAAAGGGCGAGGAACTCCAGCGCGCGCGTCGCCATGCCGTCCCGGCGCCGGAGCTCGGCGAACCAAGTCGCCGCGTCGTCCAGTGCCAGCGCAGGCTGGTTGTCGACCTTGGCGACCTTGCCGGGCTTCGGAAGGACAGCCTCAAGGTTCCCCTTCCACCGGGCGGGATTGTCGCCCACGCGATAGCCGGCGACTGTCGCCCAATTCAGAATGGACTCGACACGCCCCCGCAGGCGGGAGGCCGTCTCCGTCTTCACGGTCCAGATCGGCTCCAGCACCCTGAGCATGTCCTGCAGCGCGATGTCCGACACGAGCATGCCGCCGATCAGCGGCGTGGCGTAGACATCGATCGTCGCCCGCCATTGCTTGCGGTGCTTTTCGTTCCGGAACTCGGCAAGCCGCTTCTCAAGGTAGCGCTCAACCGCATCGGCGAACGTCAGGCCGCGCGCGTGGGCGGCTGCCAGCGACGCTCTCGCCGCCTTCTTCTCGAGCACCGGATCAACGCCAGCCGCTATCTTGTCGCGAACCTCGCGCGCCTTGTCGCGCGCAGCGGCCAGCGTGACGTCGGGATAGCCGCCGAGGCCGATCTCGCGTCGACGACCGCCCGCGCGGATACGCAGCAGCCAGCTCTTCGCGCCGTTCGGCGTGACCTGCATGGCGAGCCCCGCGACGCCGCCCACCGCATGGACCGTGGCGAGCCGCCCTCCCCCGTGAGCGAGGCGTTTCACGTCCAGAGCAGAGAGCTCGCGCGCCTTCTTCGGCATAGGCCGCCCGTTCGATTCCGGGTCCGGTCCGCCATCGGCTAGAAAGCCGACCCGCCAACCTACCCGCCCAACGTTATGTGATTGTCTGCGACAGGGAGCGACGGCTTGCAACGGCGGCGCGCAGCTATCCCCTCAGTTTTGAACAGTTATGCGAGGGGGTGAGACAGGCGGAGACAGGAAGATGCCTTCCTCCGTCTCCGCCAGTCTTTCAAATCAGGTCAAAGCATCACCGCGGACGTCGCAAGCGGCGGGGCTGACGCTGGCGTCTCCAACTGAGGGCGCTCTCGAGAGCCGGGGATCGTGCAGATGCGTCACCTCTGGTTCCGCATGACGCAGCCATCAGCCTTCGAGCGACGCTCACATTCCGTCTGCTCGCGCTCGTAGCATGTTGCTGGTGGTGGCTTCGATCGTCGGCACGTCTCGGCGACGGCCGGGATTACGGCTTCCCGGCAGACTGGCGTTGCTCTGAGGGAATTCGAGCCCAAGGCTTTCCGAATTGCATGAAGCGTTCGGATTAGCCGAAGATCAGTATCCTACCGCCTCTGAGACGCTCTACGGCAAACCCGCTCCCGCCGCTGCAGCGGCCAATCTGCCTTGGGTCCACAGATCGTCCTTGACTGCGGGTTATGCTGCGTCCGCATTGATGGCAGTTTTCCTGTCGACCGAAGCGGGAGCTTCGTTGATGATCAACCGCCCAGCTCGCGACCAAGCAGCACAAGCGCTCCGGCGCTTGATCTCCGGGCAAATCACCAATGAGGAATTCGAGTTCTCAGAACCCGAGACCAGCGACCAAGCCGTGCGAGCCATCTATGACACGGCTTGGCTCATTTACGATGACTACCCTGTGCACAAGCTAACTGGCCGCTATAGAGTTTCCCCCGACGTGAAACGCGAGATCATCCGCTGGATCGTGTTCCTGGATGGCGCGGACGAATATATTTGGCCAAAAATCGCTTGGCCTGGTTCTGACCCAAGAAAAAGGGTGAGAGCGGGAGGGGCCTGGATCCGGCGCCTGTTGGGGCAGCTCCACGCGCTTTCTCCTGACGAAGCGGCGGCGTTCCTAGCGGCCGGAGACTATGACGCGTGGCCGTTCGCCTCGCGCGCTGACCTGAAGAGAGCGATGCGGTCTCCACGTCGCCTTAGCGGAAAGAAGGCTGCCTGACGGCTTCCCGGGCCATGCGTGTAGCGAGCATGAACGCAATGGCGCGCGTCGGCGCCGGCGGCTCCATCGCGACGCGGACTTCACGCCGCTCTACCTTCGGCGCCGGCACGGATACCGCCGCCCCTCACCCCCGCGGGTCGTAGGGCGCCTCGTCCTTCAGGGTCTCGGCGACGGCGGTGAGGCGCGGGTCGCCGCCTTTGGGCAGGGCGATTCTGAGCTCGACCAGCAGATCGCCGGCCGCGCCCTTCTTGCCGATGCCCTTGCCGCGCAGCCGCAGGGTGCGGCCACCGTCGGAGCCCGCCGGCACCGTCATCTCCACAGCGCCGTCGAGGGTCGGCACGCGCACCTTCCCGCCGAGCACCGCCTCGTAGATCGTAATCGGCACCTCTACCCGCAGGTCGTCGCCCTCGGCGCGGAATTCCGGATCCGGCGCGACCCGGATGACGATCAGAGCGTCGCCCGGCTCGCCGCCAAGGCCGCTCGGCGCGCCCTGGCCCTTGAGGCGGATGGTCTTGCCCTCCTCGATGCCGGCCGGCACTGAGATGTTGAGCTCCTTGCCGGTCGGCAGGCGCACGCGCTGCTTGCCGCCGCGCGCCCAATCGCGGAACGGCACGGTCAGCTCGGCGCGCAGGTCCTCGCCCTTCGGCGGCTCGCCGCCAAAACCGGCGCCGGCGCGCGGCCGGCGGCCGCCGAAGGCGCCCAGAAGCTCGTCCAGTATGTCGTCGCCGCCGACGCCCGAGCGCGTGCGGGTCCCGCCGAACGGGCCGCCGGGGCTGAACTCATAGTCGAAGCGCTGGCCGCGCTGGCCCCAGGGGCCGCCTGCGCCCGCCGCGCCGGCGCCCCACGGTCCGCCCTGCCCGCCCCCAAAACCCTGGAAGCGCGGCTTGCCTTCCGCGTCGATCTCGCCGCGGTCGAACTGCGCGCGCTTCTCGGCGTCCGACAGCAGCTCGTAGGCCGAGCCGATCTCGGCGAAGCGCTCCTTCGCCGTGGGGTCGTCGGGCTTCTGGTCCGGGTGCCAGGTCTTGGCGAGCTTCCGGTAGGCTTTCTTGATGTCGGCGGCGCTCGCCGAACGCGGCACGCCGAGCACGTCATAGGGATCGCGCATCGCGTCGAGGAATCCGTGTTTCGAGGGAGGCCGCGCGCCGCAGTCTAGCGCACGGCCCGGTTCGTCCTCAATGTGGGCGCCTGTAACATGAATGCAACAGGTCCGGTCGCCGCAGGGGGCCGGCATCGGCCCCGGCCGACGTCAGAGCGTGCGGCTTGCGGCGGTCCGGATCGCGACCGCCTCCCAGTAGCCGGCGGCGGTGCGGCACGCCGTGCCCTCGAGGCGCTGCTCATGCCCAGCGGCGCTGTGGCTCGCCGTGAACAGCCGGCAGGTCGCGCCGTTCTCGTTGGTCGCGCCAGCTGCAGCGCTGAACGCCCCATAGGCGCCCGAATCGGGGTTGGCCCAGGGCACCGAGGCGTTGGTGGCGTCGGCCGCCATGGCGATGCTGAGCGCGCCGCGCGCATAGGCCCAGTCTGACGGCGTCAGCGCCGGAGGCTCCTGCGGGGCCGTCGGCGCATAGGCGGCAGGCGTCGCGGCGGTTGGAGGAGCCGCCTTTGCGCCCGATGGCGGCCCAAGCGGTGCCGAGGTCACGGCGTCCACAGCTTGCGGCGCAGCGGCGACCGGGCGGGCGTCGATGCTGCCGGTCTTGATGTCGTCGGCCTCGCCGGAAAGCGGGTAGGTCATGCTGCACGCGCCGCTCAGCAGAGCGAGCGCCGAAACCACGACGCCGCGCAGCAGTCGCGCTCGCAGCGCGGCCGACGCTCGTGTAGAGGAAACGCGTGTCGCCAGAGGCGGATCGAGGCTACGCACCAAACTCCAGAACTCCTTGATCGCCGCAGGATTGAACGGCAGGAGCAGTTAATGCCGGGTGACTTCCACGCAGCCGACGACCCTTTCCCTGTGATCGAGGCCTGGCTCGAAGAGGCGCGCGCCGCCGAGATCAACGACCCCAACGCGATGGCGCTGGCGACGGTCGACCCGGATGGAATGCCCGACGTTCGGGTCGTTCTGATGAACGGCTTCGACCGGCGCGGGTTGGTCTTCTACACCAATGTCGGCAGCGCCAAAGGCGCGCAGCTTGATCAACAGCCAAGGGCGGCGGCGGTTTTCCACTGGAAGTCGCTGCGCCGCCAGATCCGCGTGCGGGGCGCCGTCGAGCGCGTCAGCGACGCCGAGGCGGACGCGTATTACGCGACCCGGCCGCGGCTCAGCCGGATCGGCGCCTGGGCGTCGCGGCAGTCCCAGCCGCTGGCGTCGCGCGCCGTTCTGGAACAGGCGGTGGCGACGCGCGAGGCCGAATTCGCTGGCGTCGAGCCGCCGCGGCCCGACTGGTGGACGGGCTACCGCATCATCCCCATCTCCATCGAGTTCTGGCTGGACCAGCCCTTCCGCCTGCACGACCGCGCGGTCTTCCGCCGCAAAACCGCGACGGACGAGTGGGTCCGCACCCGCCTCTATCCATGAAGGCCCAGAGCCGCGATGACGACGCCTGATCGCCCGGCTGGCGCGCCGACCGCCACCTGCCCCATGTCCGGCGTCCGCACGGGCGACGCCGTGCCGAGCATGAGCGCGGCGCCCAGCGCGACGACGCAGGGGCCGGGCCCCGGCGCCGCCCCCGCGTCGACACCGCGGCCGCGCCCGGCCGGCTCGAACGAGCCCCGCAAGACCCTGCTGCTGACCGGCGCGAGCCGCGGCATCGGGCACGCCACCGTGAAACGGTTCTCCGCGGCCGGCTGGCGCGTCATCACCTGCTCGCGTCACGCCTTCCCGGAGGAGTGTCCGTGGGGGGCCGGACCGGAGGACCATATCCAGGTCGACCTCGCGGACGTCGACAGCACGGTCGCGGCGATCGCGGAGGTGCGCGAGCGGCTCGAAGGCGGCGCGCTGCACGCGCTCGTCAACAACGCCGGCATATCGCCCAAGGGGGCCGGCGGTTCGAGGCTGAACGCGATCGACACCGCGCTCGACGACTGGAAGACGGTGTTTCAGGTGAACTTCTTCGCGCCGATCATGCTGGCGCGGGGGCTCGCCGACGAACTCACCGCTGCGCGCGGCTCGATCGTCAACGTCACGTCAATCGCCGGTAGCCGCGTGCATCCCTTCGCGGGCGCGGCCTACGCCACCTCAAAGGCGGCGCTCAACTCGCTGACCCGGGAGATGGCCGCCGATTTCGGCCCGCTCGGCGTGCGCGTCAACGCGATTGCGCCGGGCGAGATCGACACGGCGATCCTGTCCCCGGGGACAGACAAGATGGTCAACCAGATCCCGCTGCGCCGCCTCGGCACGCCGGACGAGGTCGCGAAGACGATCTACTTCCTCTGCACCGACATGTCGTCCTACGTCACCGGCGCCGAGATCCACATCAATGGCGGCCAGCACGTATAGGCGAGGGCCGCCTCAGCCTGCGGCGCGCATGCGCTGTTTGGCGAAGGGCGATTCGAACGAGACCACCGGGCTCGGCCGTCCGACCAGGTAGCCCTGGATCTCCTCGCAGTTCAGTTCGGCCAGGAAGGCGCGCTGCTCGGCCGTCTCGACGCCCTCCGCGGTGATCGGCATGTCGAGGCTGGCGCCGAGCGCCACCACCGCGCGAACGATCGCCTTCGCCTGCGGGCTCGTCGACAGCGTGCGGATGAACGAGGCGTCGATCTTGATGCGGTCGAAGGGGAACGCCTGCAGATAGGACAGCGAGGAATAGCCGGTCCCGAAATCGTCCATCGCGATCTGCACGCCGAGGGCCTTCAGCCGCCGCAGCGTCTGCAGCGCGCCTGTCAGGTTATCGAGCAGCACGCCTTCGGTGATCTCGAGCTCCAGGCGCGTCGCCGGCAGGCCGGTCTCGACCAGAATGGAATGAACCAGCGCGACGATGTCGCCATGCTGGAACTGGACGGGCGACAGATTGACCGCGACCTTGCCGGGTCGCACCCAACGCGCGGCTTCGCGGCAGGCGGTCCGCAGCACCCACTCGCCAATCGGCACGATCGCCGCGGTCTCCTCGGCGACCGGGATGAACTCGACCGGGGGCACCACGCCGCGGGTCGGGTGCTTCCAGCGGATCAGCGCCTCGAAGCCGACGATCTCGCCGGTCTTGGTGTTGGCCTGGGGCATCCAGTGCAGGAACATCTCGTTGCGCGAGATCGCGGTCGCGAGGTCCTGCTGCAGCGCCCGGCGCTCGCGCAAGGCGAGGTCCATCTCGGGTTCGAAGCCGCGCGCGAGGCCGCGGCCGTCCGCCTTGGCCCGATAGAGGGCTGCGTCCGCATTGGCGAACAGCGCGTCGGCGGTTGCGCCGTGATGCGGGTAGACCGCGAAGCCGACGCTTGCGCCACAGCGCAGCGTGCGCCCCGCCACCACCGTCTCCGTGTTGAGCCGTTCGGTCAGGCGCGTCGCGAGCTTGTCGGCGTCGCCGGCGTCCGGGCCGGTGCCGATGACGACGAACTCGTCGCCGCCGAGCCGGAACACCATCGCGTCGGGCGCCGCGGCGACGATCCGCCGGGCTGCGGTGCGCAGCACCTCGTCGCCGGACGAATGGCCGAACACGTCGTTGACCTCCTTGAACTTGTCGAGGTCGACGCAGAACAGCGCCACTTCGCCGCCCCGCTTCAGGGTCGTCGTGAGCGCCTCGTTGAAGGCGGCCCGATTGGCGAGGCCAGTCAGCGGGTCGTGGTAGGCGAGGTGCCGGATCTGGTGCTCCTTGCGGCGCTGATCGCTCAGGTCGCGCAGCGTGAAGACGCGGCGCTGGCGCCCGTCGATCGCCAGATCCCGGCTGGAGATTTCGACCCACGCCGTCTCGCCGCCCGTCGCTTTCAGGCCAGCCTCCTGGGGCTTCGCAAGCGAGGCCGACAACACCCTGTCCGGGTCCGGAACGTCGAGGAAGTCGCGGAATGCGCGGCCCCGCATCACTGTCGGATCGAGGCCAGCCAGGCGCGCCGCGGCGGCGTTGACGTCGACGATCTTCAGGTCGGCGCAGATGACGATGCCTTCGCGCGTGAGGTCGGCGAAGGCGCGGTCGCGGGAGCTCTGGCCAGCGTCGCCGGAGCGGCCCGCGAACACCGCAGCGCCGATAAGCGCGGCGAGCGCGACGCCCGCCGCAGCCGCCAGCAACAGCAGCAGATCGCCGGCGTCGATCGCAGAGGCGGGCACGCGGATGCGCGCGTTCGGCGCATAGCTCACCGCGCTTGCCGCGAGCGCATGGAACAGGAGAATGGAGCCGCCGAGCAGCACCCCGCCGGCAAGCCGGCCGACGCCGGAGCGCAGCCGCGCCGCCAGTCCGAAGCCGGCGGCGGCCACCGCGATCGCGCAGATCGCGGCCAGAATGACCTCGCCCTGATCGATGAAGATCCGTCCAGGCAGCCGAAGAGCGGCGAGGCCCACATAGTGCGTGGCGGCGACGCCCGCCCCTAGGATCGCGCCGGAAGACGCCGCAAGAAGGGAGTTGCCACGCTCGATCTGAGGCGCCAGCAGGAAGACGCCGAAGCCGCTCGTCACCGCCGCGATCACGAAGGCGGCTGCGGTCATCCGCAGATCGTAGCCGGCGCCAAAGGCAGGATTGATCAGCGCGACGGCGGTGACGTGCGCGCCCCAGACGGCGACCGCGGACACCGCCGCCGCAACCGCCACCCACATGGACTTGAGCTCGGCGCGTTCGGTGAGCTCCGCCCGGTTGAGCGCGAGCGCGATCAGGATCGGACCGATCAGGCAGCCGGCGACCAGCAGAAGGTACGACATCGAGTCGTGGCCGGTTGCGATGACGTTCTGCAGACTGGGCATCGGGCACCGCGAAGCGGGATTACGCCTGCGGATCTTAGCCTGCCGCCCGATAATAAAGCGTAAGCGCCTAGAGCCAGCGCCGCCACTTGAAGATCAGGTACGGCACCACTGCGCTGAGGATCATCAGGCCCAGCGCATAAGGGTAGCCGAACGTCCATTTGAGCTCCGGCATGTGCTCGAAGTTCATGCCGTAGATCGAAGCCACCAGCGTCGGCGGAAGGAAAACGACCGCCATGACCGAGAACAGCTTGACGATGTCGTTCTGGGCGAGGCCCACCATGCCCAGCATGGCGTCCAGCACGAAGGTGATCTTGTCGTTGAGGAAGCTGGCGTGCTCTGTAAGCGAGGCCGCGTCGCGCTGCATCGCCCGCAGCTGCCCCTTGACCTCCTTGGCGGGCTTCACCCCGTCGATCTCGGCCGCGAGATAGAGGAAGGCCCGCTGCAGCGTGACGAGGCTCTCCCGGGCTTTCGATGTGACGTCGCCCTTGCGCCCGATGGCTTTCAGAAGCTCCTGATAGGGCTTGCGATAGGCCTGCGATCCGGCGCGCTGGAAGATGATCTGGGAGAGCTCCTCGACGTCCGCTCCGACATGTTCGAGGATGTCGGCCAGTCGATCGACGACGGCGTCGAACAGCCCCATCAGCACCGCCTCAGGCGTCCGCATCGAGGGGGCGGTCTTGCAGGCTCGCGCGGCGAAAACAGCGAACGGCTTCGGATCGTCGTACCGGACGGTGACGAGCGCGCGCTTCGTCAGGATGAAGGTGACGGCGCTCAGCCGCGGCATCGGGCTCTCGACCTGACAGAGCAGCGAGGCCGTCATGTAGCGGCCGCCGCCCTCGGCATAGAGCCGGCTCGACGGCTCGATCTCGACCATCTCGTCCCGGGTCGGAACGCTGGCGCCGATCTGCGCCTCGACCATCCGGTCCTCGTCCGGCGTGGGCGCGATCATGTCGATCCACACCACGTCGTCCGGCAGTCGTCCGTCCTTAACCTCGACCCGCTCGAGCGAACCGTCGCGCGCCGCATAGACGATCATCATGGCCGGCAATCCGCGATCGAAGATTGAGCGGAGCGGGCGTCAGGCCGCGCTCGTCGGGAACGGAAGCAGGGCGGACTTCAGGCTCGCGTCACTCCGGGTCAAGAGGCCGCAGACCTGTTGGCGTGCCGTCCGCGCCGACGGTGATCGTCTCGACGCGCGCCTCGGCGCGCCGCAGCAGCTCGTCACAGCGCGCCTTCAAGGCCTCGCCACGGCGATAGATCTCGATCGATTCCTCGAGCGGCACCTGGCCCTGCTCGAGCCTGCCGACGATCTTCTCCAGCTCTGCGAGCGCCGCCTCGAAGGAAAGCGAGGCGACGTCCTCTGGGATTTCCGGCACGAGCGACACCCCTCATTTGGACGAGGCGCCTTTTAGGCCGGGCTTACCCGCCCATCAAGGCGCGCACATGGGCGGCGGTCGAGTCGCCGAGGCCGCGCAGGTCGTAGCCGCCCTCCAGCACCGAGACCACGCGGCCGCCTGCGGTCTCATGCGCCACGTCCAACAGGGCGCGCGTCATCCAGTCGTAGTCCGACGCCTGCAGCGTGAGGCCGCCGAGCGGATCGCGCGCATGGGCATCGAAGCCAGCCGAGATGATCAGCAGGTCCGGCGAAAAAGTCCTGAGCGCGGGAAGGATCGCGTCATCGAACGCCTCGTGGAACTTCGCCCCGCCGTCGCCCGCGCGCATCGGCGCGTTGACGACGTTGCCGCAGCCGGTCTCCGAGCGGGCCCCGGTTCCGGGAAACAGCGGCATCTGATGCGTCGAGGCATAGAACAGCGAGGGGTCGTCCCAGACGAGCGCCTGCGTGCCGTTGCCGTGATGGACGTCGAAGTCGACGATCGCCACACGCTCCGCCCCATGGGCGCGCTGTGCATGGCGGGCGGCGACGACGACGTTGTTGAAGAAGCAGAAGCCCATCGCCCGCACGGCTTCGGCGTGGTGGCCCGGGGGCCTCACGCCGCAGAAAGCGTTGCGTGCGCGGCCGGCCATGACCTCGTCTGTGGCGTGCACGACCGCCCCGAGCGAGCGCAACAGCGCCTCCCAGGTCCCGGCGCTCATGATGGTGTCGCCGTCCACCATCACCATGCCTTCGCGCGGCCGAATCTCCTCGAGTTCCTCGACGAAGTTTTCCGGATGAGCCAGCGTCGCGACGGACGCTTCGGCGAGCGGGGCCGCGACCCGCACCAGCGACTGGAAGCACTCCGCCTCGAGCGCCTGCTCGACGGCCCGCATCCGTTCAGGCCGCTCAGGATGCCCCTGCGGCACCAGATGGCCCGCGAAGGCCCCATGGCTGACGTAAAGCGTGCTCACGGCCGACTCCTCCCGTCTGGTGTGCCAGACTTTTCACCAGAGGTGGGGCGCCTGAGCCTCGCTGTCGAGCGCTTTACGGCGCGAGCGCCGCGTCTGCGTCTTCGCCCGTCAACGAACCGCCGCCTTCCATGACGGCGCGCGCCAGTCCGCCGGCCTCTATGGCCACGTTTTCAGCGAAGAACCTGGCGAGCGCGACGCGCTTCGCCGCCTCCGGGTCGTTCCGCCCAAGGGCTGCGAGCGCATCTTTCCCAAGCGCCGCGCCCCCGGCCGCGAGCCCGAACAGCCGAAGATAGGGCGTCGCGCCGGCGAGCGCCTCGGCGGTGCTGCGCGCGGGACTGGCGAGCCAATCGGTCGCCCGCGTCAGCGCCTCCACGGCCTCGGCGAGCCGCGCTCCCGCGGCGCCCAGCGCCTGCGCGCCCGCCTCGCTCGTCCGCGCGGCGACGGCGGCGAGTTCGGCGATCAGGAGACGCGTCGCCTCGCCGCCCGACTGCGGCAGCTTGCGGGTGACGAGGTCGATCGCCTGGATGCCGTTGGTGCCCTCATAGATCGGCGCGATGCGGGCGTCGCGCAGATGCTGCGCCGCGCCGGTCTCCTCGACATAGCCCATGCCGCCATGAACCTGGACGCCGAGCGACGCGACCGCGCAGCCGACATCCGTCGCGAACGCCTTGGCGATGGGGATGAGCAGGCTCGCACGCTCATGCGCCGCCCGCCGCTCCGCCTCGTCGGCCGCGAAGCTGGCCCGGTCGATCTCGACCGCCGCGCGGTAGCAGATGCCGCGCGCCGCCGCCGTCATCGCTCTCATGGTCAGCAGCATGCGGCGGACGTCGGGATGCGCGACGATGGCGCTCGGACCGGCGCCGCCGTCCGCCCGGCCCTGCCGCCGCTCATGCGCGTAGGCGATGGCCGCCTGCGTCGCCCGCTCGGCGACCGCCACGCCCTGAAGACCCACCGCGAGCCGCGCGTTGTTCATCATCGTGAACATGCAGGCGAGGCCGCGGTTCTCTTCGCCCACCAGATAACCGACCGCCCCGCCCTGCTCGCCGAAAACCATGGTGCAGGTCGGGCTGCCATGGATGCCGAGCTTCTCCTCGATTCCGGCGCAAACCAGATCGTTGTGATCCCCGAGCGCGCCGTCGGACGCGACGTGGCGCTTCGGCACGAGGAACAGCGAAATGCCGCGCGTGCCCTCTGGCGCGTCCGGCAATCGGGCGAGCACCAGATGGAGGATGTTCTCCGCCATGTCGTGTTCGCCATAGGTGATGAAGATCTTCTGGCCGCTGATCCGATAGGAGCCGTCGTCGGCCCGCTCGGCGCGCGCACGCAGCAGCGCGAGGTCGGAGCCTGCCTGCGGCTCCGTGAGGTTCATGGTGGCGGTCCACTCGCCGGAGACGAGCCGCGGCAGGTAGCGCGCTCTGACCTCGGGCGAGGCGTGCCGTTCCAGGCATTCAATCGCGCCATGGGTGAGCAGAGGGCACAGGCCGAAGGCCATCGCGCCCTGCGCCCAGAGCTCGCTCGTAAGCGCCCAGATCGCCGTCGGCAGCCCCTGTCCGCCATATTCCTCCGCCGCCGAAATTCCGTTCCAGCCGGCGCGCGCCCAGCGGTGGTAGGCGTCCCGCCAGCCTGGCGCCGTGCTCACCTGCCCGTCCGCGAGCCGGCAACCCTCGCGGTCGCCGATGCGGTTCAGCGGCGCGATCACCTCGGTTGCGAAGTCGCCTGCCTCGCCGATGATCGCCGCCACCGTCTCCGGATCGAGCTCCGCATAGAGCCCCTCCTCCTGCGCGGCGGCCAGACCGCCGGCGTGTTGGAGCGTGAACAGCATGTCTGCGACGGGGGCGCGATAGCTCATCGGCATTCCTCAGGCGCTTGACGGCGGCTGCGGCTCCCGGTCAATGCCCGTGCGCGCAGCCGCCAGGTTAGGACTTTCCGTGTCGGATAAAGCAAAAGCCGCTGGCGTGGAGACCGGCTTTCGGCCTACGCGCCGCCTGGCGGCCAGCCAGGCTGGCGAAGCCGGGCGGCTGCTGGCGTCCGGCGGGCTTGTCGCGTTCCCGACCGAGACCGTCTACGGCCTCGGCACAGACGCCACGAAACCGGCTGCGGTGGCGGCGCTTTACGCCGCCAAGGGGCGGCCATCCTTCAATCCCCTGATCGCTCATCTGCCCGGCCTCGCCGATGCACGGCGCTTCGGCGCCTTCGACCCGACGGCGGAGGCGCTCGCCGAAGCGTTCTGGCCGGGGCCGCTGACGCTCGTCGTGCCGGCTGCGGAAGATTGTGTGGTCTGCGATCTCGCCCGCGCCGGACTTCCGACTGTTGCGCTGCGCGCGCCGGACCACCCGATCGCGCAGGCGTTGCTCCTCGCAGCCGGCCGCCCGGTGGTGGCGCCGTCGGCGAACCGCTCCGGCCGGATCAGCCCGACGACCGCAGAGCACGTCCTCGCCGATCTCGACGGCCAGATCGACGCGGTCGTGGACGGCGGAGCGACGCGGGTCGGCGTCGAGTCGACGATCGTCGCCTGCCTCGACGGGGAAGCGCGGCTTCTGCGGCCGGGCGGCGTCTCACGCGCCGAGATCGAGGCTGCGCTCCGCCGTCCTCTGATGGAGGCGGCTGACGACGCCCATGCGCCGCTCGCGCCCGGCCGCCTGCTGTCGCACTACGCTCCTGCCGCGGCCGTGCGGCTCGACGCGCGCGATGTCGCCGCGGACGAGGGCTATCTGGGCTTCGGCCCCGACCTCCCCGGTGCGGAGCGCGCAGCGGCCTATGAGACGCTGAGCGCCTCAGGCGATTTGAGGGAGGCGGCGGCGCGCCTGTTCGCCGCGCTGAGACGACTCGACGCCGCGGGCGTCCGCCGGATCGCGGTCGCGCCAATCCCGGAAGGCGGCCTTGGCGAGGCCATCCGCGACCGGCTCGCGCGCGCCGCGGCGCCTCGCGAATGATGATGAGGTCCCGCCGGCCGCCCTGCGCCCGGGCTTCGGCGCGCTAAGGTGACCCGCATGACCGCTCCGCTGTCCCCTGAGTTGCTCGCCCGCTTCGCCGCGCTTGTCGCGCCCCAGGACGTGCTCGACGAGGATGCCGCCGCGCCCCGTCTGGTCGAGCCGCGGGGTCTCTATCGCGGGCGCGGACCGGTGATTCAGCCGCGCGATACGGAGCAGGTCGCGGCGATCGTGCGGCTGGCGGCCGAGACCGGAACCCGCATCGTGCCGCAGGGCGGCAACACCGGCCTCGTCGGCGGGCAGACGCCGGACCCGAGCGGCGCGCAGATCGTGCTCTCGACGGCCCGGCTCACCCGCATCCGCGAAGTCGACGCCGACGAGAACGTCATGGTGGTCGAGGCCGGCGTGACGCTCGCAGCGGCCCAGGAGGCGGCGCGTCAAGCCGAGCGCTTGTTCCCGCTCAGCCTCGGTTCGGAGGGCAGTTGCACGATCGGCGGCAACATCGCCACCAATGCCGGCGGCGTCGGGGTCGTCGCCTACGGCAATATGCGCGACCTCGTGCTTGGCGTGGAGGCCGTGCTGCCGGACGGGCGGATCTGGAACGGCCTGCGCAGGCTCAGGAAGGACAACACCGGCTACGACCTGAAGCAGCTCTTCATCGGCTCCGAGGGCACGCTCGGGCTCGTCACTGCGGCGGTGCTGAAACTGTTTCCCGCGCCGCGCGATCTGGCCACCGCCTTCGTCGGCCTCCGCTCGACGAACGACGCGTTGGCGTTGTTCCGGCTCGTTCGGGAGCGCGCGGGCGCGGCGCTCACCGGCTGCGAGCTGATGCCGCGCATCGGCATCGACTTCACGCTGCGCCATATGCTGGGAACGCGCGATCCGCTCGACGCGCCGCACCCTTGGTACCTGTTGATCGAACTGTCCTCGCCGGTGGAAGGCGGTCTCGCGGGCCGGCTGGAGGATATTCTGGCGGAGGCCATGGAGGCGGGTCTCGTGAGCGACGCCGCAATCGCCGCCTCGGTCGAGCAGACCGCCGCCTTCTGGCGCATCCGCATGGGCATGTCGGAGGTGCAGGCGCGCGAGGGCGGCTCGATCAAGCACGACGTCTCCGTGCCGCTCGCGCGCGTCGCCGAGTTCATCACGGAGGCGACCGCGGCCGTCGCCGCGTTCGCCCCGGGCGCCCGGGTCGTGGCCTTCGGGCACCTCGGCGACGGCAATATCCACTTCAACGTCAGCCAGCCGGTCGGCGCTGACAAGGCCGCCTACCTCAAGTCGTGGTCGGCGATGAACGCAGTGGTGCACGAGGTCGTCCACGCGTTCGGGGGGTCGATCGCAGCCGAGCATGGCGTCGGGCGTCTCAAGCGCGACCTGCTGCCGGGGGTGAAATCGCAAGTGGAGCTCGACCTGATGCGGACGATCAAGCGCGCGCTCGACCCGCAGGGTCTGTTCAACCCCGGCGTCATCCTCGACTAAACCCCGCCTTAACGCGGCTTCTGGCTTGATCGGGTGAGACCTTTGTCCTCCGGAGTCGCCCGATGACCCGATCCGCCGCAGCCGCGGCGCTCCTGACCGTCGCCACGCTCGCGACGGCGCAGGCGCGCGCCCAGGACATCGTCTGCGCTCCGCCTGAAGTCGTGCCCGCCCATTACGCCGAGCAGATCTGCAACCGCGGCGCGAATGGGTTCGTGGTGTGCCGCTGGATCAATCGGCGTCACGACGTGATCGCGCCGGCCGAATGCGAGCCGCGCGTCACGGTGGAAGCCGCAGCTCCCAGCCGCCGCAGTTTCTCAGGCTACGCCCGTAAAGACTGAACGTCAGATCAGCCGCGGCTGAAGCGGCTCAGGCTCCAGGCGGTCGAGCTCGCGCAGCGGCTCCTGCACCTCCGGGCCGTCATTGCCAGCCTGGTTCACCCGCGCGCTGACGGCGATCGCCTCGAAGCGTCCTTCCGGCGCAGATTTCAGGCAGCGGAGCGCCAGACTGCCGCCGTCCACACGAGCGTCGAGCCAGGCGTCCCAGTGTTCCGGCTCGAGCACGGCCGGCATTCTTTCGTGGATCTCCGAGAGATCCCGCCCCGCCTGGACGGTGGCGATCGCGAACGAGCGGAGCGCCGAGCCGTCCGGCCGTCGCCAGGTTTCCCAGACGCCGGCGAACATGATCGGACGGCGATCCGACCGCCGGATCAGGAAGGGCTGCTTGAATCGTCCCGCCGCCCGCCATTCATACCAGCCGTCAGCCGGGACGAGGCATCGCCGCTTCTGCAGCGCGGTGCGGAAGGCCGGCTTCTGCGCCATGGTCTCCGCTCGCGCGTTGAACATCGGCGGAATCGCTTTCTCATCAGGCGCGAAGGGCGGAATGAGGCCCCAGCGCTGCAGGGCGAGGCGACGCTCGCCCTCCTCCATCACCACGACCGGACAGAGCTGCGTCGGCGAAATGTTGTAGCGCGGCGCGAACTCGACCGTCGGAATGGCGTCGAGCAGAACCGCAAGGGCTTCTCTCGACGTGGTCTGCGCATAGCGTCCGCACATGCACCGCTTCCCCGATCATCCGGCCTGCGGTTTAATCGCCGCGAAAGCGCGGTCCGCGATCCTTCGACCCGATGGTGGTTGCACGCGGCGGCGATCCCGATCAAGAGCGCGTATGGGAGCGTGCCGCCGGGCGACAGGAACGGACGATGACCGAAGCGACAGACGACCGGCTGCGACCTGCCCGCCCCCTGCTCGCGGCGAGTCTCGCATGTTTTCGTGACGGCGCCGTGCTGCTGGCGCGCCGCGGCCGCGCCCCTTCGCAAGGACTGTGGTCGCTCCCCGGCGGCCTCGTCGAGCTTGGCGAGACCGCTCGCGAGGCGGCGGCGCGGGAGCTTTTGGAGGAGACGGGCGTCAGGGCGGAGGTCGTCGGCCTCGCCGATCTGATCGAGGTCGTGAAGCGTGACGAATCCGGCGTCGTCGAGCGCCACATGGCGGTGCTCGCCTATGCGGGAAGATGGCTCTCGGGAGAGCCCGTGCCCGGCGAAGAGGCGACGGAGGTGGCGTGGCTCGCGCCCGACAGCGTCGGCGAGCTCGAGGCGACCGCCGGCCTTGCGGAGGTCGTGCGCCGGGCCGCGGAGCTTGCAGCGTGATCCGCTCTTCGGCGTTGCGCGTGCTTGTCGCCGTCTCGTTCTGTTTCCTGGCCGGCGCTTCGCATGCCCAGCCGGCCGAGCGGCGAACGGCCAAGCCGCCGCATTCCCCGCCGGCCGAAGAGGCGCCCCCGCCCCCGGAGCCTGCGGCCCCGCCGCCCTACGAACCTCAGCTGCTGCGACTGGCGGAAGTGCTCGGCGCGCTGCATCACCTGCGGACCGTCTGCGGCGCGAGCGACGCCGGGGTGTGGCGGGACCGGATGGCGGCTCTGATCGAGGCCGACGCTCCGACCCCCGAGCGGCGCGACCGGCTGGCCGGGGCCTTCAACGCCAGCTTCCGGACCTGGGCGCGCAGCTACCGCAGTTGCACCCCGGCCGCAGAGCTCGCGGTAAAGCGTTTCCTGCAGGAGGCCGCGCGGCTCGCCTCGGAGGTCCGGCAACGCTACGGCCCGTAGCTTTCGATTCACCTTTTCCCTGCCGCGTTAACCTTTTCTTCGAGAATCGCTCCCCCTCGGCCGCGAAGCCGCTAGGTTTCCGGTGGGCACGAGTAGGGCGATTCATGACACACGATGATTCGACGACGTCTGACGAGGCGGTCACCGATGGCCGGCGTGCGGCGCTCGCCTACCTGGACGAGGCCTGGGAAGAGGCGCTGCTCGACGGCATCGCGCCGGACTGCGTCGCGCATGCCGCCTTGTTCGCGGCCCTCAAGGAGCTGGTGATGGCCTTCGGCGAGGAGGCCACGGCCCGCTTCGCCGAGAAGCTGCCGGCGAGCATCCGGGCCGGCGGCTATACGCTGCCCAGCATGCCGCACTGAGAGCTCAGTAGCCGAGCGCCACGCCAAGCAGCACCAGGAAGCCGAAGATCGCCAGGCCTCCGCCCGAAAGGGTGTTGATGCGCGCGAGCCATTTTTCGGCGATCCGCTCGCGGAAGTGACTGGCGCCCATCGAGAGCGCGAGCCACCACGCGGCGCTGCCGATCGCCACGCCGAGCGTCAGCAGCGCAGCCGTTCCGAAGTCGCCGGGATTGTCGCCGATCCCGGCGAGCCCGCCAAAGATCGCGAAGAAGCCCAGCAGCACCGCCGGATTCGTCACCGTCAGAGCGAACGAGGCGCCGGCTGCGCGCAAGAGCGACGCCGTCGTGTCGTTCCTCGGCTTGCGCGAGACCGCCGTCGGCGCGCAGAGCAGCTTCACGCCGAAGGCGAGGAGCACGGCGCCGCCCACCACCTTCATCACCGGCAGGTGGCCCTCCACGAAGGTCGCTGCCGCGGTCACTCCGAAGGCGGCCATCCCGGCGAACAGCACATCGGCCACGAACGCGCCCGCCCCGGCCGCCATCGCGGACATGACCCCGCTCCGGATCGCGCGATGGATGCACATGACGTTCGTGGGGCCGACGGGCGCGTTGACGCCGATCCCGATGAGGATCCCGGTCGCCACGAGCGACAAGTCCATCAAGGGCGCGTTCTCCCGGCTTCTGTTCCGAAGATCGCTTCGAGGCTGGAGCGCCGACGAGCGGCGCACCAGAGAGGCAAGCAAAGGCGCGGAACGCAACCCCGGGGAGATAAACCCCGCGTCAGGGCTTCAGCGTATCGATGAACTCGACCGGCCGTCCGAGGCCAGCCGAGACGATCTCACCCTCGCGCATGACCTGTCTGCCCCTGATCACCGTCGCCACCGGCCAGCCCGCGACCTCGACGCCGTCATAGGGCGTCCACTGGCTGCGCGAGCCGATCCACCGATTCGTGATCGTCTCCCGCCGCTTCAGATCGACGATCGTGAGATCGGCGTCGTAGCCCACTGCGATCCGGCCCTTGCGGGCGATGCCGAAGATTCGCGCCGGCCCGGCGCTGGTCAGGTCGACGAGGCGGGCGAGGCTCAGCCGGCCCGCCGCGACATGGTCGAGCATGATCGGCACCAGCGTCTGGACGCCTGTCATGCCCGAGGGGCTCTCCGGATAGGGCCGGTCCTTCTCCTCAGGGGTGTGCGGCGCGTGATCGGAGCCGAGCACGTCCACCACGCCCTGGCTGAGGCCCCACCAGATGCCCGCGCGGTGGGCGTCGTCGCGGACCGGCGGGTTCATCTGCGCGCGCGTTCCGAGGCGCGCGTAGGCGTCGGAGCCCATCGTCAGATGGTGCGGCGTGGTCTCGACCGTCGCGACATCCTTGAAGTCGGCGAGGTAGCGCATCTCCTCGGCCGTGGAGACGTGCAGCACGTGGACCTTGGCGCCGTGCTCGCGCGCGATCTTCGTCAGCCGCCGCGTGCACTTCATCGCCGCCTCGGCGTCGCGCCAGACCGGATGGCTTGAAGGATCGCCGGCCACCCGAAGATCCTTGCGCTCGGAGAGCCGCGGCTCGTCCTCGGAATGGACCGAGACGCGCCGGCGCGTGCGCTTCAGGATCTCCGACACGCCGGCGTCGTCCGAGACGAGCAGCGAACCGGTGGACGATCCCATGAAGATCTTGATGCCGGCGGCGCCGGGAAGCCGCTCCAGCTCGGCGACGTCGCGGGCGTTTTCATGGGTGCCGCCGACGAAGAAAGCGTGGTCGCAATGCATGCGGCCCTTGGCGCGCGCGAGCTTGTCGGCGAGCGCTTCCGCCGTGACCGTCAGCGGATTGGTGTTCGGCATCTCGAACACAGCCGTGACGCCGCCCAGCACGGCGGCGCGCGAGCCGGTCTCGAGATCCTCCTTGTGGGTCGCGCCCGGCTCGCGGAAGTGGACCTGTGTATCGATGACGCCCGGCAGGAGGTGCAGTCCCGCGCAGTCGACGACCTCGCCGGCGTCGGCGCGCGTCAGGTCGCCGATCAGCGCAATGCGGCCGCCGCGCACGCCGATGTCGGCGCGGTGCTCGCCGTCCTGGTTCACGACGACGCCGCCCCGCAGAATCAGGTCGAAAGTCTCGGCCATTGTGAAACCTCGTGAGCAGGATCGGCTTGAGACCGGTCAGCGGCGTGGCTACCTTCGCAGCGGGCGGATGGCAACACGGACGGAGAAGCCGGATGCGCGGCGCTATGCTGGACGGACGCGGGCTCCTGAACGTCACCGGACCTACCGCTGGGGCGTTCCTGGACAACCTGCTGACGAATAACGTTTCGGGTCTGGCGCCCGGCCGCGCCGCCTATGCGGCGCTGCTCACGCCGCAGGGCAAGATTATCGTCGACACGCTGGTCTCCCCGGTCTCCGGCGGCTTCCGGCTCGACGCGCCCCTCCCCCTGATCCCCGATCTGGCGCGCAGGCTGACGCTGTACCGGCTCCGCTCCAAGATCGAGATCGAGGACGTGACCGACAAGACCGAGGTCGCCGTGCTGTGGGGCGACGGCCTGCTGCCGCGTGTCGACGGCGACCTGGTCTCGGACCCCCGCCTCTCGGCGCTCGGCTGCCGGGCCTATCTGCCCGCAGGCGCCGGGCTGCCGGAAGGCGTCACCCCCTCGAGCGCCGACCACTGGCACGCCCACCGCATCGCTCTCGGCGCGCCGCAGGGCGGGCTGGATTTCGTCTATGGCGACGCCTTCCCGCACGAGGCCTGCCTCGACCAGCTCAACGGCGTCGACTTCAAGAAGGGCTGCTATGTCGGCCAGGAGGTGGTGAGCCGGATGGAGCATCGCGGGACCGCGCGGACCCGCGTCGCGCCCGTGCTGCTCGACGGGCTGCCGCCGGAGATCGGCGCCGCGGTCACCGCCGGCGACAAGACCGTGGGCCGGATGGGTTCTTCCACCGACGGCCGCGGCCTCGCCCTGCTTCGGCTCGACCGGGCCGAAGAGGCGCGTTCCGCCGGGGTTCCGCTGATCGCCGGCAACGCCATGCTGACCCTCGAAAAACCGTCATGGGCGCGCTTCGCGTTTCCGGGCGAGACGACGGCCGCGTGAGCGACTCCAGTCCGGTGCACGCAGACGGCAGGAGTCGCTGCCGCTGGTGCGGGACCGACCCGCTCTACGTAGCCTATCACGATCAGGATTGGGGCGTGCCGGAGCGTGACAGCCGAGCCCTCTATGAGAAGCTCGTGCTCGACGGCTTCCAGGCGGGCCTCGCCTGGATCACCATCCTGCGGAAGCGAGAGGCGTTCCGAGAAACCTTTGAAGGGTTTCGGCCCGAGAGGATCGCGAGCTACGGCGAGGCCGACGTCACGCGGCTGATGGGCGATCCGCGCATCGTGCGGTCCCGGGCGAAGATCGAGGGCGCGGTAAAGTCCGCCCGCGCGCTGTTGGCCATGCGCGAGAAGGGCGAGGATTTCTCCGAGTACCTCTGGGGCTTCGTGGATGGCGAGCCGATCGTGAACCGCTGGGCCACGACCGCGGAGGTTCCGGCGTCGACGGCGCTGTCGGAGACGCTCTCCAAGGACCTCAAGCGGCGCGGCTTCGCCTTTTGCGGACCAGTGATCGTCTACGCCTTCATGCAGGCCGTCGGCATGGTCAATGATCATCTGGTCGACTGCCACCGCCACACGGAAGTGGCGACGGCCTGACCACGACTGGGCTAAACCCGGACCGGGCGCTCCGGAAGCGCTCTCTCCCCGCTTGTCTGGCCGTTAAGCTCCGCGTGCAGCCTGCGCTCGTCGAGCGCCCCCTCCCACTTCGCCACCACCAGCGTCGCGACGCCGTTCCCGACCAGGTTGGTGAGCGCCCGCGCCTCGGACATGAAGCGGTCGATGCCGAGGATCAGCGCGATCGCGACGGTTGGGATGTGCTCGACTGACTGCAGCGTGGCGGCGAGCACGATGAAGCCGGACCCCGTCACCCCGGCCGCGCCCTTCGAGGTCAGCAGCAGGATCGCCAGGATCACGATCTGCTGCCACAGCGTCTGGTCCGTGTTGGTGGCCTGCGCGAGGAAGATCGCGGCCATCGTCAGATAAATACAGGTGCCGTCGAGGTTGAACGAGTAGCCGGCCGGAATGACGAGGCCGACGACCGACTCCTCCGCCCCTGCCCGCTTCATCTTGTCGAGCATCCGCGGCAGCACGGACTCCGACGAGGAGGTGCCGAGCACGATCAGCAGTTCCTCGCTGATGTAGCGGACGAACTTGAAGATCGAGAAGCCGGTCGCCCAGGCGACGATCCCGAGCACCCCGAAGATGAAGATCAGGCACGTGAGGTAGAACGCGCCCATCAGGTAGGCGAGCGGCGCCAGCGCCTGCAGGCCCTGCGATCCGATGGTGAAGGCCATGGCGCCGAAGGCGCCGAGCGGCGCGGCGCGCATCACGATGGCGACGATGCGAAAGAACACTTCCATCGTGCCGTCGATGAGCTCCATCACGGGCTTGCCGCGGTCGCCCAGCGAATGCAGCGCGAACGCGAACAGGATCGCGATCAGCAGGACCTGGATGATCTCGCCCTGCGCAAAGGCGCCGACCACCTGGTCCGGGATGATGTGGAGGAAAAAGTCGGTGACCGTCTGGCCCTTGGCGGCCTGCTGGTACTTGGCTACCGAGGCTGCGTCGAGCGAGGCGGGGTCGACGTTCATCCCCACCCCGGGCTTTAGGACGTTGACGATGACGAGGCCGATGACCAGCGCGACGGTGGTCAGCGCCTCGAAATAGATGATCGCCTTGAGGCCGACCCGCCCGACCTTTCGCATGTCGCTCATGCTGGCGATGCCGTGCACGACGGTGAGGAAGATGATCGGCGCGATCAGCATCTTCACGAGCTTGATGAAGGCGTCGCCGAACGGCTTCATCTGCTTGCCGAGGTCGGGCGCGAAATAGCCGAGCGCGATGCCGAGCGCGACCGCGATCAGGACCTGGACGTAAAGGATCGTGTACCAGGGCCGCGTTCGCGCCGGAGGCGCCGGCTCGGTCGTTACCGTCATGTGCGATGTCTCCGGTTCACGCCGCCGTGACGGCCCGCGGAAGCCACAACTAGGTCAGAGCTCAGGGCCGATCAGGTCTCTCCGGCGGCGGTCTTGGCGCCGTACTCCTCCATCGTCAGTTCGCCGGCTGCGGCGGCCGGCACGCGGTCGCGCTCCGGAAGGTGGGGCTGCACCCAGTCGATGCGCTTCCATTCGGCCAAGGGCTGGCCGCCGTTCGCCTCCGGGACGTGACGCGAGGTCTCGACCTTGCGGTAGCGGTGGATGTAGCGGGCGCAGTTGACGAAGGCGTCGGTGACGCGCACCCGCAGCGCATAGGCCGCGCCCGGGAAGCTCGCAACCAGATCGCCATCGCGCACGACCTCGGCCTCGCCCTGGACGCGCAGCCGGTGCGGCGTCTCGAAATCGATGAACAGCATGCCGACCGAATGGGTCGTCGCGATATTGCCGGCCGACAGGAACATGCCGTTGCCGTCATAGCCCGGGAAAGCGAGCGTCACCGGATCGAGCACGCGGACGAAGCCTGTTGCGCCGCCCTTGTAGGACACGGTGGGCTTGCCCTCGCCGTCGACGGTCGCGAGAAAGAACATGTCGCGGCTGGCGATGAAGGCCTGCTCCTCGGGCGTGAGTTCGCCATGGATCAGGTTCCGCCGCCAGAGCTCCGCGAGGCCGCGCGAATCGTGTTCCTCCTGGAGCGCGAGGTGCTCGGGTCCATAGGTCACGGTCATCGTTGATCTCCCTGCGTCGTTTGTTCTGTTCCGGTCGCCTCGCGGCGACCGCTGTTCGTAAGACCACAATGGCCGACAAGCTTTCTCCCTCCTCAGCCGCTTCGCGCAAGAGCCCCGCGCCGCCCCGGGCCTGGCAGCGCATGCTGTCCGGCCGGCGGCTCGACCTGCTCGATCCCTCGCCGCTCGACGTCGAAATCGCGGACGTCGCCCATGGCCTCGCCCGCGTCGCGCGCTGGAACGGCCAGACATCGGGCGAGCACATCTTCTCGGTCGCGCAGCACTCGCTGCTGGTGGAGGAGATCGCGCGGCGGCTCGCGCCGGACGCAGACGCGCGCGTCCTGCTCACCGCGCTGCTGCATGATGCGGCGGAATACGTCATCGGCGACATGATCAGCCCGTTCAAGGCGGTCCTGGGCGGCGAGTACAAGGCGGTCGAGAAGCGTTTGATGGCCGCCGTGCATCTGCGTTTCGGGCTGCCGCCCGAAGCTCCCGCGGCCACGCTGAAACTGCTGAAGCGCGCCGACGCGACCGCAGCCTTTCTCGAAGCCACGCGGCTCGCCGGCTTCTCCATCGAGGAAGCGCGGAGATTTTTCGGCCGGCCCGAAGGCGCGCCCGCCAATGCAGACCTGAGGCCGTGGCCGGCGGCCGACGCCGAGGCGCGTTTCCTCGACCGGTTCCACGCGCTTCTGCCGTGAGGCGCGCGTGCTGCGCAGGCGCGGCAGCCCGCCGATGGTCGCCATGTTCCCGCGAAGCGGCCCGGACTAGGCTTGCGCCGTGATCGCCGTTTGTCCGCTCTCCAGGCTCTCTGAAACCATCGCCGCCGCCCGCGCGCGGCGCGTGCTCTCGCTGCTGTCGCAGGACATGGCGGCGCCAAGCCTCCCCGGGATCGCGCCGGACGATCACCTGACGCTGCGCTTCCACGACATCGTCGAGCCGATGTCAGGCTATGTGCATCCCTGCGAGAGCCATGTCGCCGAAGCTCTCGCCTTCGCGGTCGGACCTGCCCCCATCGTGGTGCATTGCTACGCCGGCATCAGCCGTTCGACCGCGATGGCGTTTGCGATCGCCTGCGCCCGCGAGCCGTCGCGGAACGAGCGGGAACTCGCGGCCGCGTTGCGGCGCGCGAGCCCGATGGCGACGCCGAACCGCCTGATCGTGCGCCTTGCCGACGACGCCCTCGGCCGGCGGGGCCGTATGTCGGCGGCCATCGCCGCCATAGGCCGCGGCGAGGACGCCTTCGAAGGCTTTCCTTTTACGCTCACGCCGTCTCGCGCGCCGTGAGCGAAAGCGCGACGATCGGCATCGACCTGTCCGCCGCCGTCGTGGCGGTGGAGCGGGACGCGCCCGAAATTCTCGTGGCGCGCGCGCACGACCGTCTGGCGTCGCTTCCCGCCGGCCCCTTCGATCCACGCCGCCGTCGGACGCTCGAGATCGCGCTCCGCGCCTCGGTCGCCGAGCAGACCGCCCTCGAGCTCGGCTATGTCGAGCAGCTCTACACGTTCGGCGACCGCGGCCGCGTCGCGGGCCCGGACGAGGTCGGCCCGCACACCGTATCGATCGGCTACCTCGCGCTGACGCGCCGGCCGCGCGACGGCTCGGCTCTGGCGGCCGCCGGCGCGGCGTTCCGGCCATGGTACGGCTTCTTCCCCTGGGAGGACTGGCGGCGGCGCAGGCCGGAGGTGCTCGACGCCGAAATACTTCCCGCTCTCAGCCGCTGGACCGCGGAAGCGCCCGAGGCCGAGACCGGGCGCGATCTGCCCCGCCTCGTCCGGGCGCGGCTGTGCTTCGGCTTCGACGGCGCCCCCTGGGACGAGGAGAAGGTGCTCGACCGCTACGAGCTTCTCTACGAGGCCGGGCTGGTGGAGGAGGCCCAGCGCGATGGCCGGCCGGCGGCGCTGGCACGCGGCGAACTGCCCCGGCTCGGCGAGCCCATGCAGGCGGACCACCGCCGGATCCTGGCGACTGCGATGGGCCGACTGCGCGGCAAGCTGAAATACCGGCCGGTGGTGTTCGAGCTGATGCCGCCGCGGTTCACCTTGACGGCCCTGCAGCAGACGGTCGAGGCGATCGCCGGCCGTAAGCTTCACAAGCAAAACTTCCGTCGACTGGTGGAAAGCGCGGCGCTGGTGGAGCCGACCGGCGCGGCCGAAACCGCCACAGGCGGCCGCCCGGCCAAGCTCTATCGCTTCCGCCGCGAGGTGGTGGAGGAGCGGCCCGCGCCAGGCCTTCGCTTCGGGCGAAACTGACTTGGGGCGCCTGTCGCGGTCGCGCCAATGACTTTCGTCGCAGATTGGGCTAGATCGCTTGCACGCGCGCAATCGCGCAATCTTCAGGACCACTCCCTTCATGCTTGCTTGGGACGATTTCCGCCTCGTGAAGGCGATTTCGGAGCGGCGCTCCCTCGCCGGCGCCGCCGAATTCCTCGGCGTCAACGCCTCGACCGTCTTTCGCCGGCTGGGCGCCCTGGAGGACAGGCTTGGCGCGCGGCTGTTCGAGCGCGGCCGCGCGGGCTACGGGCTGACGCCGGCCGGCGAGGAGATGGCGGGCATCGCCGCCCGCATGGCGGACGACATCATCGCCTTCGAACGGCGCGTCTCGGGCCAGGACCTGGCCCCCACCGGCGAGCTCCGCGTCACCACCAATGACACGCTGCTGATCCACGCCCTGACGGACGTGCTCGCTGGCTTCCGCAAAGCCTATCCGGAGATCACGCTCGACATCGTCGTCGGCAATGCGGTGCTGAACCTGTCGAAGCGCGACGCCGACATCGCGCTGCGGGTGACGGCCTCGCCGCCCGAGACCCTCGTCGGCCGAAGGCTTGCAGGGGTGTTCTGGGCCGTCTATGGCCCGGCTCCGCTGAAGCCGGTCTCGACCATCGAGGAGCTCGACGACCTGCCGTGGATCGGGCCGGGCGACATCCTCGCGCCGCTGCAGCGCTGGCTGCGGGACGTCGTGGGCGAGCACAAGGTGGTCTACCGCCTGTCAACGGTGCTTGGCATGGCGGAGGCGATCGGCGCCGGGGTCGGAGTGGGGCCCCTGCCCTGTTTCATCGGCAACCGGTTCCCGAACCTCGTCCGGCTCTACGATCCGCCCGGCCAGCAGCCGCCCGGCCTGTGGATCCTGACCCATCCGGACCTGCGCTCGAGCGCGCGCGTGCGCGCCTTCATGGACTATGTGGCCGTCGAGCTCGCCAAGCGTCGCCCCTGCTTCGAAGGCGTGAAGGAATGCGTCGCGGCGTGAGCCGCAAGCCGCTTACGCCGCGAGCTTTCTCACGTCCTTGACGTCGGTGAACGCCACCTTCTCCCAGCGCTCTTTGGCGCGGGTCATCTGGAAAGCGCTGCCCGCCAGCAGCACCGGGTCGCCGTCGAGGTCCTCGGCGACGTTGCCGCGGTTGGCGTTGAGGAACTCCTGCAGGTCCTTGTCCGGCCCCGAAATCCAGCGGGCGAGCGCGTACTGGCTCTGCTCGAAGCCGACCTCCAGCCCGTACTCGGCGGCCAGCCGCCCCGTCAGCACGTCGAGCTGAAGCGGCCCGACGACGCCGACCAGCGCCGGCGAGCCGTCGAGCGGGCGGAACACCTGCACGACGCCCTCCTCGGCGAGCTCCTGCAGCGCCTGCTTCAGCTTCTTGGCCTTCATGGCGTCCTCGAGCCGCACCCGGCGCAGGATTTCGGGCGCGAAGCTCGGCACGCCGAGGAAGGAGATGTCCTCGCCCTCGGTCAGCGTGTCGCCAATCCGCAGGAGGCCATGGTTCGGAATGCCGACGACGTCGCCCGCATAGGCTTCTTCGGCGAGCGCCCGATCCTGCGCGAAGAAGAACTGCGGCGCGTGAAGCCCGATGGTCTTGGCCGTGCGTGTCTGAAGCACCTTCATGCCGCGTCTGAGCTTGCCCGAGCAAAGCCTGACGAACGCGATGCGATCGCGATGGTTGGGGTCCATGTTGGCCTGGACCTTGAAGACAAAGGCCGTCATCCGCTCCTCGGCCGGAGAAACGGGCCGCTTGTCGCTGTCCAGGCCCTGCGGGCCCGGCGCGAGGTCGGCGAGGCCGTCGAGCAGGTCGCGCACGCCGAAGTTCCTGAGCGCCGAGCCGAAGAACACCGGGGTCTGGTGGCCCTCGCGGAACGAGGCCAGATCGAACGGTTTAAGGGCGCCGGCTGCAAGCTCGAGCTCCTCGGTGACTTCGGCGAGGCGGTCGGCCGAGACGAAGCCCTTCAGGGCCTCCATGCCCGTGCCAGACACGGTGTCGCCGGTGTCGACCAGCCGGATGCGGCCAGACTGGAGCTCATAGGTTCCGGCGAAGTCACGGCCGCGGCCGATCGGCCAAGTCAGCGGCGCGACGTCGAGGGCGAGCGTGCTCTCGATCTCGTCAAGAATCTCGAACGGATCGCGGCTCTCGCGGTCCATCTTGTTGACGAAGGTCACGATCGGGATGTCGCGCAGCCGGCAGACCTCGAACAGCTTGCGGGTGCGCTCCTCGATGCCCTTGGCGGCGTCGATCACCATCACGGCGGAATCGACCGCCGTCAGCGTCCGGTAGGTGTCCTCGGAGAAGTCCTCATGGCCGGGCGTGTCGAGCAGGTTGAAGACGCAGTCGCGGTACTCGAAGGTCATCACCGACGTGACGACCGAGATGCCGCGCTCGCGCTCGATGTTCATCCAGTCCGACCGCGTGCGGCGGCGCTCGCCCTTGGCGCGCACCTGACCGGCGAGCTGGATGGCGCCGCCGAACATCAGCAGCTTTTCCGTCAGCGTCGTCTTGCCGGCGTCAGGGTGGGAGATGATCGCAAAAGTGCGCCGCCGTTCGACCTGACGGGCGAGCGGGGTTGCGGCGGCGGTCGAGACGGCGAGATCGGTCATTCGGCTCTGGTCGGCGTGAGCGGGCGGCGCCCGGATGCTGCAGCCTCCCGCGCCGCATCTTTCGCGGAGACGGCGCCGCCGTCTTCGTCGCGTCGCCTGCGCCGACAGAGAGGATCCGTCTCCAAATGGCGGATCGCGGCGCGTAACGCAATGCGCGGCGCCCGGAGAGCGTCTGACGGCGCGGGGCGTCGAAGCGTCCGCGCGGTGATCGGATCGACGAGCGCCTGCCGCTCGACGCCAAAAGGCCTCCGGCGGGGGTCGCCGGAGGCCTTGAGGACTGAAGTTCGGGCGGGCGCCCGCCCTAGGTCAGACGGCGGGCACGCTGCGCGCCGCGCCGGTCTCCTGCGACTCAAGCGCATTGGCGACGACACGCCGGCGCCAGGGCTTGAGGACGAGGATCGCGAGGAGCGAAGCGAGGATGTTCGCGCCGGCGGCCACGAGGAACACGCCGTCCCAGCTGCCGCTGGACTGCTGCAGGTAGTTGGCGAACGGCACCAGGAGTGAGGCAGTGCCCTTCGCCGTATAGAGCAGGCCGGCGTTGGTGGTCGCGAACTTCGAGCCGAACGTGTCGGTGCAGGTCGACGGGAACAGCGAGTAGATCTCGCCCCAGGCGAAGAACACCAGACCGGTCAGGATCACGAACAGCACGGGATCATGGCCATAGAGGTACAGCAGGTAGATGCCCACGCCTTCGAAGCCGAACGCGATGAACATCGTGTTCTCGCGACCGATCTTGTCGGAGATCCAGCCGAAGAACGGGCGGGTAAGGCCATTCAGGATACGGTCGATCGTGGCCGCGAAGGTCACGGTCGTCATGGTCAGGCCGGCGAGCGTCACGCTGATTTTGTCGATGTGGAAGTCGGCCGCGATCGGCTTGAGGTTGGCCGTGACCATCAGGCCGCCGGCGCCGACGGCGACGAACATCAGGTACATCAGCCAGAAGATCGGGTGCCTCAGCACCTCGGACGGCCGGTAGTTCCGCCGCGACTGGACGATGTTGTGGCTGACGACCGGAGCCGGCGTCTGACCCGCCATCGGACCAACGAGGAAGATCGAGGCGATCAGGATGATCACCGCCTGGCCGATGCCGAAGTTGATGAACGCCGCCTGGAAGCCGGAATTGGCGATCATCGCCTGGATCGGCGCGACCGTCAGAGCCGAACCGGCGCCGAAGCCCGCGGCCGTGATGCCCGCAGCAAGGCCGCGCTTGTCAGGGAACCACTTCAGGGCGTTGCCCACGCAGGTGCCGTAAACGGCGCCGGCGCCGATGCCCGCGATCACCTGGCCGACATAGAAGCCGGTCAGGCTGGTAGCGTAGCCGTTGATGACCCAGCCGACGCCGCACAGCACGCCGCCGAACATGACGACGGAGCGCGGTCCATATTTGTCGACGAACCAGCCCTCGACCGGAACAAGCCAGGTCTCAAACAGGACGAACAGCGTGAAAGCCCACTGGATCGCCGCGCGGTCCCAGCCAAAGGTTTTCTCGATGTCGGTGACGAAGAACGTCCAACCGTACTGAAGGTTGGCGATCATCACCATGCAAAGCACGCCGACGGCGAGCTGGGTCCAGCGATAGGCGTCGCTGACCCGGGGTGCATGACCCCCAGTCTCAGGCGAAAGTGTCATTTCCTACCCCTTTAAAGCTTTTGCTTTTACCCGAGCGGTCGACGCCACTCTTGGCAGACATCCTGGTATGCCTAATGCCAGTTGGGCAAGAGCGAAAAACACAGCGACACGTCTGTGAGACTGCTTACAAGCTAGAAATAGGGAGGAGAGCCTTGTGAAAATTGAAGAAAAAAAAAGCGCCGTCCCGCCGGGAGGAGCGCAGGACGACGCCGAAAAAGACGGTCTGAGCCGCCGCGAAGGCGAAAATTAGAGCCCGAACGGCTCGATCGAGCCGTTGCGGGCGTCGATCTCCGCGATGCGTGCAAGCATCGCGAGGAAAATCTCCGAGACGGACCGCAGGCGGCCGACAGGGGCGGCATGAGCGGCGATGAGGTTGGTCGGCATCAGGCTCGGCCCTCCCTAGACTAAGGTTTAAGGATCGTGGCATGAGCCAGCCGGTTCAGACCAGCGCGCCGGTCGCGATGCAGCCCCGCGATTTTGCATCGCAACATGGCAGGCGCGAATCGGCGCCGCAGCGCTCGTTGACAGCGTGATTTGTGGGATGCCAGCTTTTATGGTTGGGCGCGTCCGTTAGGCCGCGGCCAGTGGCGCTCTCGCGCGACAGATGGATCGGCGGGCGCCCGGCGCCTGAAGGTCGCTGCCGGCGCGGATCGGCTGATGCGACCAGGATCGTCCACCCGACGGCGACGCCAGCTTAGACTTAAGTCTAAGGCGGCGGGGCCTTGAGGCGATCTGAGGACGCTTTTCCCGCGACGCCAATTCCGCTTAAAGGCTGGCACACCAGCGAGATGGCATAGCAATCGCCCCGGGACGGGAGGAGAACACGATATGAGCAAGGCTCTCGAAGGGATCCGGATTCTGGATTTCACCCACGTCCAGTCGGGCCCGACCTGCACCCAGTTGCTCGCCTGGTTCGGCGCGGATGTCATCAAGGTGGAGCGCCCCGGCGCGGGCGACGCGACCCGGCAGCAGCTCCAGGACATCCCGGACGTGGACAGCCTCTATTTCACGATGCTGAACCACAATAAGCGCTCGATCACGATCGACACCAAGAGCCCGAAGGGCAAGGAAGTGCTCTGGCGGCTGGTGAAGGAGTGCGACGTCCTCGTCGAGAACTTCGCGCCCGGCGCGCTCGACCGGATGGGCTTCTCCTGGGAGAAGCTGCACGAGGCCAATCCGAAGCTGATCGTGGCCTCCGTGAAGGGGTTCGGTCCGGGCCGCTACCAGGACTGCAAGGTCTATGAGAACGTCGCGCAGTGCGCTGGCGGCTCGGCGTCCACCACCGGCTTCCGCGACAGCGTCCCGATGGTCACCGGCGCGCAGATCGGCGATTCCGGCACCGGCCTGCATCTCGCGCTCGGCATCGTGACGGCGCTCTACCACCGGACCCATTCGGGCGAAGGCCAGAAGGTCGACTGCGCCATGCAGGACGCCGTGCTGAACCTGTGCCGCGTGAAGCTGCGCGACCAGCAGCGCCTCGAGCGCGGGCCGCTGCAGGAATACAGCCAGTTCGGCGAAGGCGTGCCGTTCGGCGACGCAGTGCCGCGCGCCGGCAACGACTCCGGCGGCGGACAGCCTGGCCGCATCCTGAAGTGCAAGGGCTGGGAGCATGATCCCAACGCCTACATCTACTTCATTACCCAGGGTCCGGTGTGGGAGCCGATCTGCGACATCATCGGCGAGCCGAGCTGGAAGACCGATCCGAACTACGCGACGCCCAAGGCGCGTCTGCCGCACCTGAACGAGATCTTCACGCGCATCGAGGCGTGGACGATGAAGCACGACAAGTTCGAGGCGATGGACATCCTCAACGAGTATGACATCCCCTGCGGGCCGATCCTGTCGATGAAGGAGATCGCCGAGGACGAGGCGCTGCGGAAGAACGGCACCGTCGTCGAGGTCGATCATCCGACCCGCGGCAAATATCTGACGGTCGGCAGCCCCATCAAGTTCTCGAACAGCCCGGTCGACGTCGTCCGCTCGCCGCTGCTCGGCGAGCACACCGAGGAGATCCTCCGCGAGGTGCTCGGCTATAGCGACAACGAGATCGCCGAGATCGAGGGTTCCGGGGCCTGCGGCCGCGTGACCAAGCTCGCGGCGGAGTGACGCTGCGATCGCACCAATCGCAGCCCTGCCGCTCCGGCGGCAGGGCTTTCTTTTGGCCGACGCCGCCGGCTCAGCTACCCTCTAAAGGGTAGGTCGAGACCACGAGGCTGACGCCGCACGCCCCCACGATCGCCGCCACGTCGGCCTGTATCACTGCGCTCCGCGTGATTCTCTCTGCGGGGAAAACGAACATCAGATCGAGCGTTGCCGCTCCGATGGCGCCGGACGCGATGAGTCGCCGGATCGTCTCGCCGTCACGGCGGAAAAACGCCGCCATCCCGCTCCAGCCATCTTCGGCGACAGCAAACTTGGCATAGGCAAGCCCATTGGCTTTTTGTCGCCCGCAGTCGTAAGGCGGCGCTGACAGAGCGAGCTTGATTTCGGCCTGGGACCGCGTGATGTCGGTCAGCCACAGCACGGCGTCGGCTGGTTCGAGAACGCTCACGTTTCAATTCCTCCGGCCGCCGTCATAGTCGCCGCTCTCGATTTGCGGCGCCGACAATTGCGGAGAACTCGATGCGTATCGTCGTTCACGGCCAGCAGGCCTTTGGCAAGGCGGTGCTCGAGGCGCTGCTGGCGCGCGGCGAGGAGGTCGTCGCGGTCTACGTGGCGCCCGAGCAGGACGGCCAGAAGGCTGACCCGCTCAAGGAGGCGGCGCTCGCGGCGGGCCTGACGGTGCGCCAGCCTGAATCCTACAAGGACGAAGCCGTCGTGGAGGAATTCCGGGCGCTGAAGCCCGACCTGCAGGTCATGGCCTTCGTCACTTTGTTCGTGCCGTCGGACTTCCTCAACGTCCCGACCCATGGGTCGATCCAGTACCACCCTTCCCTCCTGCCCGCCCATCGCGGCGCCTCATCGATCAACTGGCCGATCATCAAGGGCGAGGCCGAGACCGGCTTGTCGATCTTCTGGCCCGACGACGGGCTCGACACCGGCGACGTGCTTCTGCAGAAGACCACGCCGATTGGGCCGGAGGACACGCTCGGCTCCGTCTATTTCGACCGCCTGTTCCCGATGGGCGTGGCGGCGATGCTGGAGGCGGTCGATCTGGTCAGAGCCGGCAAGGCGCCGCGGATCAGGCAGGACGAGAGCCGGGCGAGCTATGAAGGCCTCTGCCGCAAGGGGAACGCCCGGATCGACTGGGGCAAGCCGTGGCAGCAGATCGACCGGCTGATCCGCGGCTGCAACCCCTCCCCCGGCGCCTGGACGACGCTCGAGGGCAAGGTCCTCAAGATCCTCGACGCGAAGCCGCTGCCGGCCAGGAGCCCGCAGGACATCGGGGGCAAGGTTGGCGAGATCGTCGCCATCGAGCCGGATGGCTTTTTGGTCGTCTGCGCGGACGGCCGGTTCCAGGTGACCCGCGTCCAGCCGGAAGGCGAAGCGAAGGCGCCGGCGGGCGACTGGGCCAAGTCGGCCAGCCTTGCGGCAGGCGCGCGGTTCGGCGCCTGAGGATCAGCCAATGGCCACGACGTCGCCTCCTCCGCCGGCCGGACGAACGAACCGCGCCGCATGGACCGGCCGCGCGCTGAGCGGGCTCGCCATCCTGTTCCTGCTCGCCGACGGCGCGATGAAGCTCGTTCCGCTGTCGCCGGTCGTGGACGCCATGCAGGCGCTCGGCTGGCCTGTCGACCCGACCCTGCTGCGGCTCCTTGGCCTCGCCGAGATCGCCGCGACGCTGATCTACGCCTACCCGCCGTCCTCGATGTTCGGCGCAGTGCTGCTGACGGCTTATCTCGGCGGCGCCGTCGCAAGCCACATTCGGATCGGCAGCCCGCTTTTGACCCACGTGCTGTTCGGCGTCGGTCTCGGGGCCGTGGTTTGGGGCGGGCTTTGGGTTCGCAGCCCAGCGCTTAGGGACGTGCTCACCGGCAAGCGGTAGCGCGCAGGCGACGACTCGCGTCGCCTCCGACGGGGCACGGCCGCGGCGCGCATGAAAGTCACGACAGCAAAGGTGGAATGGCGCGCCCTACGGGAGTCGAACCCGTCTCTCCAGCGTGAAAGGCTGACGTCCTAACCGATAGACGAAGGGCGCGGCGGGGGGACGTATAGGGGGGTTGCGGCGCCCGGGCAAGACTGAAGCCTGCGGCGCGACCTCTCAGAGGCCGAAGAGCCGCAGCAGCGGGGTCGCGAAGGTGTGGATACCCGCCAGAACGACCTTCCAGAGCGCCGCCATAATTCCAAAACTTCCCGCAGTCGCCAGCCAGCCGATCGCGATCGCCGCGCCGTCGGCTTCGATCATCCCCAGCGCGAATGCCGAGATCGCAGCGGCGGGCGGCATATTGCCGAACGGGATCGGCAGGAAGAGAATCAGCGAGAGCAGGAAGCAAGCCGCGCCGGTGAAGCGGTCCGCCACCGGCGTCGTGAGCCATTGCGCCCGCGGCTTCAGCAGCCGCTCCAGCCGCATGATCCACGGAATGACCTTCTCGGTGAGGGTGCGAAAGTCCTCGCGACGCATCGACCGCTCGGTGATGAAGCGCGGCAGCCAGAGCACGGCGCGGCCAATCATCAGCTGGAAGGCGATGAACACCAGCGGCGCGCCCAGAACCGCCGACGTGCCGGGCGGCATCGGCAAGGCGTTCGGAAGCGCGAACACCAGCAGCAGCGCCCCGAACGCCCGGTCGCCGAACGCCTCAAGGATCGCGCCGACGCTGACGCGGTCATGATCGCTCTCGCCCAGCCGCCGCAGAACGTCCGAAAAGCCTCCGCCGGGCATCTGCGGCTGGCCTGCACCCGAAAGGGGCTCGCTGCGGGCGTGATCGGACACGAGGCTCTTCGGCTGGGGGCTAATCTGCGGGAAGCGGCGCGACGCTATCCTGCGAACGTGTCGGACAGGTGGCGCACCACAGGGCCGGCGGCAAGACGCGTGCGACGCACAAGCGCGTCAGAACTCTGCGCGCGCCGCGTCCACCACCCGAAGACACACCCGCTCAGAGCCGCCCCAGCGGTCGATCGTGAGCGAGCCGGCCGCGTGGATCCGCCCCCCCCGGCTCGCGAGCAGCGCCCGGCCGAGATCCGTCTCGGCCGCGCGGAACGCCATCGCGCCAACGGCGGCGCCGTCTCCGGCGCGGAGCCGCAACCGGATGTGACCTTGGCCGACGACCTCCGCGGAAGCCACGGCGTGTCCGGGCAGCGCGAGCAGCGGCTCCGGCGAGCCGGCGCCATATGGACCGGCCCGGTCAAGCTCGCGCACGAGGTCCGGCGTGGCCGCCGCCGCCGTCAGAGCGGCGTCGATCTTCAAGGCGCGTTCGCCGCGGGCGGCCGTCACGACCGCCGCGAGACGCTCTTCCAGGAACGCCCGGAACGCGCCAAGCCGGTCCCGCCTGACGGTCACGCCGGCAGCCATGGCGTGACCGCCCCCCTTGATCAGCAGACCTTCGTCGACGGCGGCCCTGACCGCCGCGCCGAGATCGACGCCCGGGATCGAGCGCCCGGATCCGGCGCCGATTCCGTCGGCGGCGAACGCCACCGCAAAGGCCGGGCGGCGGTGCCGCTCCTTCAGCCGCGCAGCCACCAGCCCGACGACCCCGGGGTGCCAGCCTTCGCCGGAGACGACAGCAACCGCCGCGCCTTCCCCGTCCAGCCCGAGCGCCGAGAGCGCCTCGGCCTCCGCCTCCGCGAGCGTGGCGCGTTCGATCGCCTGCCGCTCGCCGTTCAGCCGATCGAGCTCGGCGGCGATGCGGGTCGCTTCGGTCTCGTCGTCGCACAGCATCAGCCGGCAGCCGAGCCCGGCGTCTCCGATGCGGCCTCCCGCATTGATCCGGGGGCCGAGCAGAAAACCCAGATGATAGGGCGCCGCCGGCCCGTCGAGCCGCGCCGCGTCCATGAGCGCGCGCAGGCCGAGACGCCGGCGCGAGCGCATCGCGATCAGACCCTTGGTGACGAAGGCGCGGTTCAGCCCGGTCAGCGGCACGACGTCGGCGACGGTGCCGAGGGCGACGAGATCGAGCGCCGCGAGAAGGTCCGGCTCGCTGCCCCGGGCGGTCCAGAAACCGCGGCGGCGAAGCTCCCGCTGGGTCGCGACCAGCGTCATGAACACCACGCCGCAGGCCGCCAGGTGACCGAGACCAGAAAGGTCGTCCTGCCGGTTGGGATTGACCAGCGCGTTGACGGGCGGAAGTTCGGCTCCGACCTGGTGGTGGTCGAGGACGACAACGTCCATCCCGCGGCGGCGGGCGTGCGCGAGCGCGTCGAAGCTCGTCGAGCCGCAGTCGACCGTGACCAGCAGCCGGGCGCCGCCGTCGGCGAGCATATCGATCGCCCCGACGTTGGGCCCGTACCCTTCGAAGATGCGGTCTGGGATATGGGTCCGGACGTCGCCGCCCGCGTCGCCGACGAAGCCCGCCAGCAACGCCGCGGAGGTCGCGCCGTCGACGTCATAGTCGCCGAACACCGCAATCGCCTCGCCGCGTTCAATGGCGTCGGCGAGCCGGGCGGCGGCCGCCTCCATATCCGTCATGCAGGACGGGTCCGGCATCAGCCCGCGAAGCGACGGGTCGAGGTAAAGCGCGGCTTCCGCGCTTGCGACGTTCCGCCCCGCCAGGACGCGGGCGAGCAGCTCCGAGTGGCCGTGGTCGCGCACGATCTCGGCCGCGGCGGCGCGGCCACGCGCGTCCAGCCGGTCGCGCCAGAGCCGACCGTCGAAGGAGGCTTCGACGCCGAGAAACGCGTCGCCGCGCGGGAAGGCGGAGCGAAGAGCGGCGGTCATTCAGGCGATCGTCTCGTCACACCCGCCGAATCGCGGCGAGGCTCGGACACCGGTGGTACCCGAGAAGCCCGCAGCCGCCCAGCCGCTCAGGCCCGGTCGAACCGCTCCGTCATCCGGTGCTCCGAGCGAATCCGCCGGCAGGCGCCCGTGGAGTGGCGCATCACGATCGTCTCGGTGACGATCCCCTTCGGCCCGAAGCGGACGCCGGCCAGCATGCCGCCGTCGGTGACCCCGGTCGCGGCGAACAGCACGTCGCCTGCGGCCATATCGGCCACGCCGTAGACGCGCCGGGGATCGCTGATGCCCATCTCGCCCGCGCGCCGGCGGCTGTCCGGGTCGTCAAGCAGGAGGCGGCCCTGCATGACGCCGCCGAGGCATTTCAGCGCCGCGGCTGCGAGCACGCCCTCCGGCGCGCCGCCGACGCCCAGATAGATGTCGACGCCGGTGTCGTGCGGGTTGGTCGCGTCCACCACGCCTGCGATGTCGCCGTCCGTGATCAGCCGCACCGCCGCGCCCGTCGCGCGGATCGCCTCGATGAGCTTGGCGTGGCGCGGCCGGTCAAGCACGCAGGCGGTGATCTCGCCGACCGCGACGCCCTTGGCCGCTGCGAGCCTGCTGATGTTCTCAGCGGGAGGCGCGTCCAGGTGAACCGTGTCTTCGGGGTAACCGCGCCCGATGGCGATCTTGTCCATGTAGACGTCTGGGGCGTTGAGCAGCGTGCCGGGCTCGGCGAGCGCGATGGCGGTGATCGCGTTCGGCTGATCCTTGGCGCACAGGGTCGTGCCCTCGAGCGGATCGAGCGCGATGTCGAAGCGCGGACCCGCCGGATCTCCGACCTCCTCGCCGATATAGAGCATCGGCGCGGCGTCCCGCTCGCCCTCGCCGATCACCACCGTGCCGTGGATCGGGAGCGCGTTCAGCATCCGCCGCATGGCGTCGACCGCGGCTTGATCGGCCGCCATCTCGTCGCCGCGCCCCCTGAGCCGGGCGGCCGCCACGGCCGCCTGCTCCGTGACGCGCACCACCTCAATGACCAGCGACCGATCGATCATCTCGTGGAGAGAGAGAGACTTCGTTGCCGCGCCCCGAAGGGACACGACGGAGCGTCGCGCAGCGCCCGCTTTAGCCATGACGTTTCCTCGGCGCGTCGTTGCGCGCTCCGCCTCAGCGCTTCTCGATTCGTATCACCTGAGGCGCTCCATCGATATGGCCGTCCGCCTCGATCGCGTCCAGCGCCACGCGCAGCGCAGCCTCGTTGGTAGCGTAAGTGATTAGCACCACTGCGACAGGATCCGGGCTCGGCCGATCAAAATCCGGCTCCCGGCCGCGCTGGACGATGCTGCGCAGGGAAATGCCCTGTTCGGCCATACGGGTGGCGATCGCCGCGGCCGCGCCGGGCCGGTCCAGGACCGAGAGACGGATGTAGTAGCCGCCATGATGGGTGCCCATCGGCGCCCGCTTCGGCGCGGCGAGCTCAGTCGCCGGGACGCCGAACACCGGCAGCTTGGCGCCGCGCGCGATGTCGACGATGTCGGCGATGACCGCGGAGGCGGTTGCGTCACCGCCGGCGCCCGGCCCTGCGAGCACGAGGGCGCCGACCGCGTCGCCGTCGATCTCGACAGCGTTGGTGACGCCATCCACGCGGGCGATGGCGCTGTCCTTCGGCAGCATGGAGGGGTGCACCCGAAGCTCGATGCCGGCTTCGCTCTGGGTGGCCACGCCGAGCAGCTTAACGCGAAAGCCGAGCTCCTCGGCCATCGCGAGATCGAATGGCGTGATCGAGGCGATGCCCTCGACATAGATGCCGTCGGGATCGATCTGGACGCTGAAGGCGAGCGCGGCGAGCAGCGCGAGCTTGTGAGCGGCGTCGAACCCGCCAATGTCGAAGGTCGGATCGGCCTCGGCGTAACCGAGGCGCTGCGCGTCGGCGAGGCATTCGGCAAAGCCGATGCGATCCTTCTCCATACGCGTCAGTATGTAGTTGCACGTGCCGTTCAGGATGCCGAACACCCGGCTAACGCTGTTGCCCGTGAGGCCCTCGCGCAGGGTCTTGACGATCGGGATCCCGCCTGCGACCGCCGCCTCGAACGCGATCGTCACGCCCGCCGCCTCGGCGCTCAGCGCGAGGGCGACGCCGTGCTTTGCGAGCAGAGCCTTGTTGGCGGTCACGACCGGGCGTCCCGCGCCGATCGCCGTCTCGACGCAGGATCGCGCCGCGCCCTCGGCGCCCCCAATCAGCTCCACCACGAGGTCGACGTCGCGCGAACGCGCCAGCTGGCTCGGATCCATGTGCCAGGCGACGTTCGACAGATCGACGCCGCGAGCGCGGCTCTTGTCGCGGGCGGAGACCGCCGTGACCACGATCGGGCGTCCGGCGCGCGCCGCGATCTGCTCCGCCTTGGCGGAGAGGATGCGGACAACCGAGGCGCCGACGGTGCCGAGACCGGCGACGCCGACTTTGAGAGGTTCGGCCATGAGGCTGTTCCGTTCAGAGGCAGAGGGACGTGGCGGGCCGCCACGGCAGGCCGAGCGTCGAAACGCATCCGCGGGGAACGCTCCTCAGCATCAGGCGGCGAAAAGCCGTCGGCGAACGCGCCTCATGCTGAAGAGCCCTGGCGTCGAACCAGGGCGTCTCGAAGCATGCAGCGCGTCCGCGCGGCTATTGCTTCAAGGCTGGCGCGCGAGCGTTCCGGAGTTGAGTTACCGGGCCGCCGCGAGCGGGACGACGTTGTGCAACGTATCGTCGGCCGTTTCAAGAAACCGCCGGATCGAGCGCGCAGCCTGGCGGATGCGGTGCTCGTTCTCGACCAGCGCGATGCGAACGAAGTCGTCGCCGTGCTCGCCGAAGCCGATGCCGGGCGCGACGGCGACCGAGGCCTTCTCGACCAGCAGCTTGGAAAATTCGACGCTGCCGAGCGGCCGGAACTTCTCCGGGATGGGCGCCCAGGCGAACATCGACGCGCGCGGCGACGGCACCGGGAAGCCTGCCCGACCGAAGGACTCCACAAGCGTGTCGCGGCGCTTGCGGTAGATTTCCCGCGCCTCAACGATGCAGTCGTCCGGCCCGTTCAGCGCGGCTGACGCCGCAACCTGGATCGGCGTGTAGGCGCCATAGTCGAGATAGGATTTCACGCGGGCGAGCGCCGCGATCAGCCGCTCGTTGCCGACCGCGAAGCCCACGCGCCAGCCCGGCATCGAATAGGTCTTCGACAGCGAGGTGAATTCGACCGCGACATCGAACGCGCCGGGAACCTGCAGGATCGAGGGCGGCGGCGCGCCGTCGAAGTAGATCTCGGAATAAGCGAGGTCGGAGAGCACGAACAGATCGTGCTGCTTCGCGAAGCGGATGACGTCCTTGTAGAAGTCGAGGTCCGCCACCTCCGCGGTCGGATTAGACGGGTAGCAGGTGATGATCGCGATCGGCTTCGGGATCGAATGGATCACCGCGCGCTCAAGCGCGCGGAAGTAATCCGGTCCCGGAGTGGCCGGCACGTTGCGGATGACGCCGCCGGCCATCAGGAAGCCGAAGGCGTGGATCGGATAGCTGGGGTTCGGAGCCAGCACCACGTCGCCCGGCGCGGTGATGGCCTGCGCCATGTTGGCGAAGCCTTCCTTGGAGCCGAGCGTCGCGACGATCTGCGTCTCCGGGTCGAGCTTCACGCCGAACCGCCGGGCGTAATACGCCGCCTGGGCGCGCCTGAGGCCCGGAATGCCCTTGGAGGTCGAGTAGCGGTTGGTCCGCGGCTTCGTCACCGCTTCGACGAGCTTGGCGTTGATGTGCTCCGGCGTCGGCAGGTCCGGATTGCCCATGCCGAGGTCGATGATGTCGGCGCCGGCCTTGCGGGCGGCGGCCTTCACCCGGTTCACCTGTTCGAACACGTAAGGCGGCAGGCGGCGAACGGAGTGAAATTCGGACATGGCGACGCGTTTCGCGGTTGGAGCGGCCTAGAGCAGCCGAGTCTCAACGCAATATCTTACGGGCCGATTGCGATCAAACCCGGGCGGCGCCCCTCCCGGCCCAACCACGGCCGAACCTAGCGCCGCGAGCGAGACTGCCGCTTGCCCGCAAGCAGATCGGCCTGAAGCCGCTTCTGCTCCTCGGCCGTCTTGAGCTTGTCGTGGACGTCCGGCTGGGTGCGGTAAACGTTCGGGTACGGCAGGCCTGCCGGCGGGGGCGGCAGCCCGCGGTCGCCCTTTGGACCATAGGGTCCGCACGCCTGCAGGCCGGCAGCGCCGACGCCGACGATGAGCGCGGCGCGAAAGAGCTTCCCTGGCAGGGTCATCGGCGTCTCTGGCGAAAGAATGAGGGTCGAAACAGGTGGCGGGGCCGGCTGGCCGTGGCGTCCCGAGCGGCTTGCGCCTATTGTCACGGGAACAAGAATTGAAGCAACCACGGACGCGTCTGGGCGGCGACAACACCGTGGTTCGAGGGAAGGACAGCCTGCATGGCCCGGAGCGTCGTGAGCCGATCCCCGACCGAGCAGGTCGAGGCTGTCTCACGTCCGGCGAAGGCGCCCAGACGTCGCGCGGAGCCGGACACGCCCAAATCGCAGCCGAAGGCTGTGACGCCAGAGGCAGGACCCGCGCGCGCGTCGCCGAAGCAGCGCTCCGACGGGTCCAAAACGGCTCGCGCCAAGCCGAAGCCGCGCGAGGCGGCTGCGGAGGGCAAGGCCCCTAAAAAGCCCACTCGTTCTGTCAAGAAGACCTCCGCGGACAACACGCGCGGCGTGGCGGCCGCCCGTCGCGAAAATGCCCGCGCCGCTCGCGCCCCCTGGTCGGAGACGCACAAGAACACGTCTGCGCCTGAGGAGGAGACAAGCTCCCGAGCCACCGGGCCGGGGGGCGGGGACGAGCGGACGCAGGGCGGCGGCGCCGATAGCGGCGGGAACCAAGAATCTCTCTTCCTCACCCCGGAGGTCGAGGCCTTCGCGACCAACATGGCGCGCCTGTGGGAAGAGAGCGGACGCGCGATGTCGGCCTACATGCGGCCACGTGAGAGCGGCGCCAAAGCCTCTACGGGCGCGACCGAGGTGATGGATGTCGTCAAGACGCTCGGGCAGGTCGCGGAGCGCTGGCTGGCCGATCCCGCGCGGGTGACGGAGGCGCAGCGGGCCTTCACGGGCGGCTTCCTCGATCTCTGGGCGGGAACGCTGCGGCGCTTTTCGGGCGAAGCCGCCGAGCCGGTCGTCCAGCCGGACCCAAAAGACCAGCGCTTCCGCGACCCGGAGTGGTCCGAGCACCCCGCCTTCGACTTTCTCAAGCAGGCCTATCTGCACGCATCGCGCTGGGCGGAGCGAATGGTCGACGAGGCCGAGGAGCTCGACCCGCACACCCGGCACAAGGCGGCCTTCTACGTGAAGCTGCTGTCGAACGCCGTCTCGCCTTCGAATTTCGTTCCGACGAACCCGGAGCTGATCCGGGAGACGCTCGCGAGCAAAGGCGAGAATTTGGTGCGCGGCATGCGGATGCTGGCGGAGGACATCGCCGCCGGCGAAGGCGACCTGCGCATCCGGCAGACTGATCCGACCAGCTTCGAGGTCGGCCGAAACCTTGCGCTGTCACCCGGCAAGGTCGTCTACCGCGGCGAGCTGTTCGAGCTGATCCAGTATTCGCCGGCGACCGAGATGGTCCGCACGCGGCCGATCGTGATCGTGCCGCCATGGATCAACAAGTTCTACATTCTCGACCTGACGCCTGAAAAAAGCATGATCAAATGGTGCGTCGAACAGGGGCTCACCATCTTCTGCGTGTCATGGGTCAACCCCGACAGGCGGCACGCGCAGAAGAGCTTCGAGCACTACATGCGCGAAGGGATCATGCGCGCGGTCGACGTCGCGCGTGAGATCTGCGGCGTCGAGAAGGTCGACACTGTCGGTTACTGCGTGGGCGGCACGCTGCTTGCGATCACCCTCGCCTACATGGCCGCGACCGGCGACGAGCGGATCGCCAGCGCGACCTTCATGACCGCCCAGGTGGACTTCACCGACGCCGGTGACCTCAAGGTCTTCGTGGACGAGGACCAGATCGCCGCAGTCGAGGCGCACATGGCGCAAACCGGCTATCTCGAAGGCGCGCGAATGGCGAACGCCTTCAACATGATCCGGTCGAACGACCTGATCTGGCCCTATGTCGTGAACAACTATCTGAAGGGCAAAGCGCCCTTCCCGTTCGACCTGCTCTATTGGAACTCGGACGCGACGCGGATGCCGGCCGCGAACCATTCGTTCTATCTGCGCGGCTGCTACCTCAACAACGATCTCGCGGAAGGCCGCATGGAGATCGGCGGCACGAAGCTCGACCTGAAGAAGGTCACCGTTCCGACCTACAATCTCGCGACGCGCGAAGACCATATTGCGCCGGCGCGATCGGTCTTTCTCGGAGCGCAGCTGTTCGGCGGGCCGGCGCGCTTCGTTCTGTCCGGCTCCGGCCACATCGCCGGCGTCGTGAACCCGCCGGCGCGCATGAAATACCAGCACTGGGTCGGCGAGGAGCCGCGCGGAAGGCTCACCGACTGGCTGGCGAACGCCGAGGAGAAGCCCGGCTCGTGGTGGCCGGACTGGCGCGCCTGGCTCGCGGCGGCCGATGCGACGATGGTCCCGGGGCGAAAGCCCGGCGACGGCCCCTATCCGGCGATCGAGGACGCCCCGGGCTCTTACGTGAAGGTCAGGGCGTAACGCTCTGGCGACGCGCCGACCCTGAGCGAACCATCGCATAAGCGAGCGCCCCGGCGAACACGCCGAACATCGAAAGCACGGCGGCGACGACAACGACTGATTCCAGCGGCATGGCGTTCTCCTCTCACAAGCGAGGCGAACACCATCGGCGCGGATCCGAACCGGCGCTTTGATCAGCGTCAAAGCTCGGAAAGGCGGCTCAGGGGAACAAGGCGAACTGGCCGAGCCCTTCGGTCTCGTCGAAGCCGCAGACCAGGTTCATGTTCTGCACCGCCTGACCCGAGGCGCCCTTCACCAGATTGTCGAGCGTCGAGATCACGATGGCCCGGTCCGGGCCGCGGTCTGCGATCACGCCGATCTGGACATTGTTCGACCCCCGCACGTGCCGTGAGTGCGGGACCTTGCCGATCGGCAGGACCTGCACGAACGGCTCGCCCCAATAGGCGGTCGCCAGCGCCGCGTGCAGCGCCTCGGCCGTCGCGCCCGCCTCGAGCGTCACGGTGATCGTCGCATAGATGCCGCGGTTCATCGGGAGCAGCATCGGCGTGAACGTCGCCCGCGCTGCGCGTCCGGAGGCCTTCTCGTACTCCTGGTCGAGCTCGGCCGTGTGGCGATGCCGCCCCACCCCGTAGGCGTGCACGCCCTCCGACACCTCGGAGAACAGCATCTCCTCCTTCGCGCCCCTGCCCGCCCCCGACATGCCGGTCGCCGAGGTGATGACGATCTGATCCGGATGAATCAGCCGTTCCCGCAGCAGCGGGACGATGGGGAGGATCGACGTCGTGGAGTGGCACCCAGGATTGGCCACCAGCCGCGCCGCTTTGATGGCCTCGCGGTTCAGCTCGACGAGCCCGAAGACCGCCTCCTGCTGAAGCTCAAGCGCCTGATGCGGATGGCCGTACCATTCCTCGTAGGCCGCGGGATCAGCCAGGCGGAAATCCGCCGACAGATCGACGACCTTGAGCGACGGTTTGCGCGCGAACAGATCCGCGATCACCTGCTGGGTCGTGCCGTGCGGCAGGGCGCAGAAGACCAGATCGACGGCGTCGATCTCGAGTTCGCCGATCGTCGTCAGGCGCGGGAGGTCCACGCCGGAAAACTGCGCGAAGACGTCGCCGACCGCCTGGCCGGCCTTGCGGTCCGCCGTGAGCGCCGCGATGCGGACATGCGGGTGCCGCAGCAGAAGGCGGATCAGCTCGGCGCCTGTGTAGCCGGAGGCGCCGAGGATGGCGACGTTGACGGGCTCAGTCATTTTTCGCGCCTTGCATTACAGCGGCATGTGAGGACGGACGTCTATACGCGTTTCGCCAGACGCGCACGCGTGGCTCCAAGCCGCTTCAGCAAGCGCGGCCCCTCTCGGAGCGACGGCCTCGTGGGCTCAGATTTCGACCACCACGCGGCCGCGCACCTTGCCGTCCAGAATGGCTTCCGCTGTCGGGATGATGTCGTCGAAGCCGATCGTCCTGGTCATCGCCGCCAGCTTGTCGCGGTCAAGATCGCGCGCGAGCCGGCTCCAGGCTTCGATGCGGATCGGCTTCGGCACCGTCACGCTGTTGACGCCGAGCAGCGACACGCCGCGCAGAATGAAGGGCGCGACGCTGGTCGGCAGGTCCATTCCGGCCGCAAGCCCGCAGGCCGCCACCGCGCCGCCCGCCATGGTCTGCGCGATCGCGTTCGCCAGCGGCACGGAGCCGACCGAGTCGATCACGCCGGCGAACCGCTCCTTCTGGAGCGGCTTGCCCGGAGCGGCGAGTTCCTCGCGCGGCAGGATCGAGGAGGCGCCTAACCCGCGGAGGTAGTCCGCCTCCTCGGTCCGACCGGTCGAGGCCACGACCTCGTAGCCGAGCCTGGCGAGCAGCGCGACCGCGACCGAGCCGACGCCTCCTGATGCGCCGGTGACCAGAACCGGCCCGCGTTCGGGCGTCACGCCGTGCCGCTCGAGCGCCATGACGCAGAGCATCGCCGTATAGCCCGCCGTGCCGATCGCCATCGCTTCTGCGGCCGTCATGTTCGCCGGTAGCGGCACGAGCCACTCCGACTTCACCCGCGCCACTTCCGCGTAACCTCCGAGATGGGTCTCGCCGACGCCCCAGCCGTTGAGGATGACTTCGTCTCCCTCGCGGAACTCGGGGCTGGTCGAGGACATCACACGGCCGGCGAAGTCGATGCCGGGGATCATCGGGAAGCGGCGAACCACAGGGGACTTGCCGGTGATCGCGAGCCCGTCCTTGTAGTTCACCGTCGAGTGCGAGACGCGGACCACCACGTCGCCGTCCATCAGATCCGCTTCGTCGAAATCGACGGCGGAGATCGTCTGGCCCATCTCGGCCTTGTCGATGCGCAGGGCGCGGAAGGTGGACATCGATTCCTCGGTTGCTGGCTTCGGGCTCGCGGGCCTAGATAGGGGCGGCGGACGTCTGCGTCACGCCGCGGCCGCCGAGGAAGCGGCGAGCCGCGCCACCGGCCGCTCGCGGATCGGCAGATTGATCAGCCCGGACATGATGCTCAAGACGATCGCGATCTGCCAGACGAGGTCATAGGAGCCTGTGCGCTCATAGAGCGCGCCGCCGAGCCAGACGCCTGCGAAGGAGCCGAGCTGATGGCTGAAGAAGGCGAAGCCATAGAGCATGGTGAGGTATCGCGGCCCGAACATCGTCGCGACGAGGCCGGAGGTCGGCGGGATCGTCGAAAGCCAGAGCAGGCCGATCCCCGCCCCGAAGGCGAGCGCGCTTGCGGGCGTCACCGGCAGAAACACGAACGCCGAGATCAGCGCCGCCCGGGCGAAGTAGATCGCCGCCAGCAGGCGGCGCTTCGGCATGCGGCCGGACAGGACTCCCGAGCCGAGCGAGCCCGCAATGTTGAACAATCCGATCAGAGCAAGCGTCCAGCCGCCGACCGAGGGCGAGATGTGCTTGTCGAGCAGGAACGGCGGCAGGTGCGCGGTGACGAAGGCGAGATGGAAGCCGCAGGTGAAGAAGCCGACCACCAGCAACCAGTAGCTCGGCGTGCGAAACGCTTCGCCGAGCGCCTGGCGGATCGACTGGTTCGGCCCGACTGGGCCGCTACTCCCCTTGTGCAGGGCGCGGGTGGCGAGCGGCAGCGAGAGCGGCACGACCAGGAGCATCAGCGCTGCGAAGACAAGCACGGTGGTCTGCCAGCCATAGGCGGAGATCAGCGCCGCCGCGAAAGGCGTGAACAGAAACTGCCCAAGGGAGCCCGCGGCCGTGCCGAGGCCATAGCCGACGGTGCGCCACTCCTCCGGCAAGAGCTTGCCGAAGGCGCCGATCACGATCGAGAACGAAGCCCCGGAGAGCCCGAGCCCGATCAGCGCGCCGGCCGTGACGTGCATCGCGCCGGGCGAGGCCGAAAGCGGCATCAGCGCAAGGCCCGCGGCGTAGAGCAAACCGCCCGCCGCCAGCACGCGGCGCGTGCCGAAGCGGTCCGCCACCGCGCCCGCGAAGGGCTGGCCGATGCCCCAGAGCAAATTCTGGATGGCGAAAGACAGCGCGAAGACGTCCCTCCCCCAGCCGTTCGTCTCCGAGATCGGCGTGAGTAGAAGACCAGCCGTCGCCCGCGGGCCGAAGGTGAGGCAGGCGATCGCGCAGCCGCACAGAATGACCAGCAGCGAAGCCGGACCCCTGGAACTCTGAAGCGGACGATCCGGCATGGCGGTCTCGGAGCTTGGCGATGCGCTGGTTGCGCTGCACCCAATAAAACCAAACATGCCTCAGATGTGATGAAACTGCGTGATCCTGATCATCTCCGATCGAGATGGCTCGCCAAGTCAGTCAGAGGTGAGGCGCCGGATGATCGAGCGGGCCAATGCATATTTAACCGGCGCCGGGGCTTCAAATCTGACCCTCGGGCAACTATCATAGTTATGCTCGAAATGAGCATAATAGGCACGTTCCGGAGGACGCCATGTCCCCTTCCGCCGCCACGCTCCTGAAGCCCGCCGCCCCATCCGGCGAGGCTCCCCGGCGCTTCGCCCCTGTGGCCGCGCCGTCGCTGGAATGGACGCCCGCCGTCGAGGCGGAGACCGCGCACCTATACGAACGCGTCAAAGCCGTCATCCCGCCGGTCGAGTGGCCGTTCTTCGCGCCCTACGTCAAGGCGATCAACGAGCTGAAGCGGGTCCGCAACGCCGTCATTCTGGCGCACAACTACCAGACGCCGGAGATCTACAACTGCGTAGCGGACGTCGTCGGCGACAGCTTCCAGCTTGCGCGCGAGGCGACCAAGACGGACGCCGAGGTGATCATTCAGTGCGGCGTGCACTTCATGGCCGAGACCTCGAAGATCCTGAACCCGGACAAGACGGTGCTGATTCCCGACAGCCGCGCCGGCTGTTCGCTCGCCACCTCCATCACTGCCGCCGACGTGCGCGCGCTTCGCGAAAAGCACCCCGGCGTGCCGGTGGCCGTCTATGTGAACACCACCGCCGAAGTGAAGGCCGAAGCTGACATCTGCCTGACCTCCGGCAACGCCGTGCAGGTCGTGGAGTCTCTCGGCGCGCCCGAGGTGATGGTCCTGCCCGACCAGTATCTCGCCGCCTGGATCGCCTCGCAGACCAAGGTGAAGATCATCAGCTGGCACGGCGCCTGCGAGGTGCATGAGCGGTTCACGGCCGAGGAGCTCCGGTCCTATCGCGCGGACAATCCCGGGATCACGATCCTCGCCCATCCGGAATGCCCGCCGGACGTGCTGGCCGAAGCGGACTTCACTGGCTCAACGGCGAAGCTCGCGGACTATGTGAAGCAGCGGAAGCCGAAGAAGGTGGCGCTGATCACCGAGTGCTCGATGGCCGACAACGTCATGGCGGACGCGCCGGAGACCGAGTTCATCAAGCCGTGCAACCTCTGCCCGCACATGAAGCGGATCACGCTGCCGGCGATCCTCGACTCGCTGCTGCACATGCGCGACGAGGTGATCGTGGACCCGGCGATCGCCGCCCGCGCGCGCTTGAGCGTCGAGCGGATGGTGAACCTGAAGATCTGAGGGGCTAAGGCGCCCCGGCCGAGCGAGAGCCGGGGCGTTCCGACCCAGACAGCGCTTCATCCTCGCGACGCTCCCGGGGCGCTCCGCGCTGTTCGGGATGACGGGTGAAATCCATGACTGACGCCCCTGACCTCGTAGATCTGGACGATCTCGCTCCGCTGTCCTGGCGCGGCGTCGACGACGTTGTGATCGTCGGCGGCGGCCTGGCGGGGCTGTTCTGCGCGCTGAAGCTTAGTCCGCGGCCGGTCACGGTGATCGCCGCCGCGCCGCTGGGAGCCGGGGCTTCCTCGGCGTGGGCGCAGGGCGGGATCGCGGCCGCGGTCGGCCTCGGCGACAGTGCGGAGGCGCACGCCGCCGACACCATCGCGGCCGGCGCCGGCATCGTGGATCCAGCCGTCGCGGCGCTGATGACCCGCGAGGCTCCGGCCCGGATCGCGGATCTGCTCGCTTACGGCGTGCCGTTCGACCGCGATCTGGAGGGCAAGCTGCTGCTCTCGCGGGAGGCCGCGCATAGCGAGCGCCGGATCGTCAGGGTCAATGGCGACCTTGCCGGCAAGGCCATCATGTCGGCGCTGGTGACGGCGGTGCGGAACACGCCGTCGATCCGCTTGCTTGAGGGCTTCGTTGCGGAGGACCTCGTCATGGAGGGACGCTTCGTGACGGGCGTCGTCGCGCGCCCGCTTGGCGACCATGCCGCGCAACCACTGCATCTTCCGGGGCGCGCGGTGGTGCTGGCGTCGGGCGGCGTCGGTCACCTCTACGCCGTCACCACGAACCCCGTGGAGGCGCGCGGCGGCGGCCTCGCCATGGCGGCGCGCGCCGGCGCGCTGCTGGCCGACCTTGAATTCGTGCAGTTCCATCCGACCGCGATCGCGATCGGGCGCGACCCGGCCCCGCTTGCGACAGAGGCGCTGCGTGGCGAAGGCGCCATCCTGGTCGACCGCGCGGGTCGGCGCATCATGGAAGGCGTCCACCCTGATCTCGACCTCGCGCCGCGCGACATCGTAGCCCGCGCGGTCTACGAAGCGGCGCGCGGGGGCGGCGCCTTTCTGGATGCGCGCGAAGGGATCGGCGCGCGTTTCGCCGAGCGCTTTCCGACCGTCTATGAGACCTGCCGCTCCGCCGGGATCGATCCCGCGGCGGAGCCGATTCCGGTCGCGCCGGCCGCGCACTACCACATGGGCGGCGTGTTCGTGGACGTGAACGGCCGCGCCTCGCTGGACGGCCTCTGGGCATGCGGCGAGGCCGCCTCGACGGGCGCGCACGGCGCCAACCGCCTGGCGTCCAATTCGCTGCTCGAGGCTGTCGTGTTCGGTGCGCGGATCGCCGACGATATCCTCGGCGTCGTCCCCGCCGCCCCGGCGTCGACCCGCCCACCAGCCAGGCGCGCCCTTGGGAGCGTGAAGGCCGACGACGCCACGGTCGCAACCCTGCGCCAGTGCATGACCGAGGCCGTCGGCGTGGTGCGCGACGGCGGACGCCTCCGGGCGGCGATCGGCGCCATCGATCGCCTCAGGCGAGAGGCCGCCAGCGCCGACCTGCGGAACATGGCGACCAGCGCGCTTCTCATCGCAGTCGCCGCCGAACGCCGAAAAGAGAGCCGCGGCGCGCATTTCCGCTCCGATTTTGACGCGCCTGTCGAAGCGCTGGCGCGCCGGTCGACGCTGACGCTCGCCGACGCGGTGACGGAGCTCGAGCCGCTCGCGCCTCAGCTGGCCGCCTCGTGAGCCTGCCGGCGCCGCTCGACCCGATCGCGGTCCGGCGCGCGGTCGAGGCTGCGCTCGCCGAGGATCTCGGCCGCGCCGGCGACATCACCAGCGCGGCGACCATTCCGGCGAGCGCCGCAGCGCGGGTCGTGATCGCGGCGCGGCAGCCGGGCCGGCTCGCCGGCCTGCAGCTCGCGGCGGCCGCCTTCCAGGCGCTTGATCCCGCGGTCTCGTTCGAGCCCGAGATCGAAGACGGCGCCCGGCTCAAGCCCGGCGACGTGATCGCGCGCATCGAGGGCCCTGCGCGCGCCGTTCTGTCCGCCGAGCGCACCGCCCTGAACTTCCTTGGCCACCTCTCCGGGGTCGCGACCGAGACTGCGCGCTATGCCGATCTCATCGCCCACACCAGCGCCCGGATCTGCTGCACGCGCAAGACCACGCCGGGGCTGCGGATCTTCGAGAAATATGCGGTGCGGTGCGGCGGCGGATCGAACCACCGCTTCGGGCTCGACGACGCGATTCTAATCAAGGACAACCACATCGCGGTCGCGGGCGGGGTCGAAGCGGCGCTGCGTGGGGCCAAGGCCTCGGCCGGACACCTGGTCAAGATCGAGATCGAGGTGGATACGCTCGATCAACTCGATCGCGTCATCAGGGAAGGCGCAGACGTCGTGCTGCTCGACAACATGCCGCCGCCCGTTCTTCGGGAGGCGGTCGTGCGGATCGGCGGCCGGATGCTCGCGGAAGCGTCCGGCAATGTGTCGCTCGACACGGTCGCAGCCATCGCCGAGACCGGGGTCGACCTGATCTCGGTCGGGCGCATCACCCATTCGGCGGCGACGCTCGACCTCGGCCTCGACATCGCGCTTGGCTAAGCCTTCCTCACGAGAGCAAACGTCCGGCTCGCGGCTTGCGCGAGCCGGACGCTTGAGGCGTTACGCGACCGAAACGTCCACGTCCGCGCCGACCTTGGCGAGGTTCGAATAGGGGCACACCACGTGCGCCTTTGCGGCGAGCTCCTCGGCCCTGGCGCGGTCGAGGCCGGGAATCGTGACCCTGATCGCGAGGGTGAGGCCGAAGCCTTCGCCGTCGTCGCGCTGGCCGATGCCGACCTTGGCGGCGACGGTGGTGTCGTCCGGGATTTTCACCTTCTCCTTGGAGGCCACGAACTTCAGAGCGCCGAGGAAGCAGGCGGAGTAGCCGGCGGCGAAAAGCTGCTCCGGGTTGGTGCCGGCGCCGCCGGGGCCGCCGAGCTCCTTAGCCGTCACGAGGTCCACCTTGAGGTTGCCGTCCGTGGTGGCGGCGGTGCCCGTGCGGCCGCCGGTGGCGACGGCTTCAGTCTGGTAGAGCGCCTTCATGTCTGTCTCCTCAGGTGCGCGGCGACCCATCGGCCGCCCGGTTTCGATGAGGCAAAATTCATTATCGCGATATCTATTTCAAGCGATCTGCGCGCATGACTGCCATGCAGATCATTATCGCGATATGGATTATATCAGCTCCGACCTCGGAGACGGAACGTGCCCCCTTCGCCAAGCCTCAAGCTGCAGGACCAGCTCTGCTACGCCGTCTATTCGGCCGCGCTGGCCATCAACCGCGCCTATAAGCCCGCGCTCGACGATCTCGGCCTGACCTACCCGCAATACCTTGCGATGCTGGTGCTGTGGGAGCGTGACGGCCTTGCGGTGAAGGACATCGCAGACCGGCTGATGCTGGAATCGAGCACGCTCACACCGCTGCTCAAGAGACTGGAAGCCGCCGGACTGGTCGTCCGCCGCCGCAGCGCCGAGGACGAAAGGCAGGTGCTGGTCGAACTGACCGACGCTGGGCGCGCCCTTCAGGAGCGGGCTGCGTGCGTGCCGACGACCATGCTTGCGGGCTCAGGCCTGAAGGTCGAGGACCTCAGAAGGCTGAACCGCGAAATCCGCGCGCTGCGGGATTCACTCGCCGCCCATACGGAGAACGCCTGAGGGTTCAGGGCGCGACGCCGTATTTCCGCTGCAGCTCGGCCCAGTACGTCTCGCGTTCGACGCCGCCGAGGCTCTTCAGCCGCTTGCTCTCCTCGGGGGTGATCGTCACGAGCCGGTAACCGCGCGACCTCAGGCAGGCGAAGCGCTGGCTGAACCGGTCGGTCGCGGGCCCGAAGCCGGGACCCACCCCGTCGCCGATGACGATGCTGGCGCGGCTCTCGGATTCCTCGGCGCAGGACAGTTCGTCCGCATTCGCCTCCCCCGGCCCCGCCCCGCGCTTCATCCAGAGCTTTTCGCCCGCGCAACCGGAGAGCGCGAAGGCGAGCACGAGGGCGGGCATGGCGCAGGCAGGGCGCACAGGCATCCTCTTCAGGGGGTCACGGTCTTGCCCGCCCGCTTCCGCTCGGCGAGCAGGCCGAGATAGACCTGCGCCATGGTGCAGCCGGCGAGCGCCGTAACGCCGGCATGGTCATAGGGCGGCGACACTTCGACGACATCGAAGCCCTTCAGATCGAGTGCTCCAAGCCGCCTCAGGCAGGAGATCGCGAAGCTCGAGGAGACCCCGCCGCAGACCGGCGTGCCGGTGCCGGGAGCGAAAGCCGGGTCGAGGCAGTCGATGTCGAACGTCACGTAGGCCGGCGCGTCCTCGACATGGCCGAGGATGCGGCTCGCCGTGGCGAGCGGCCCGAGTTCCTGGGCCAGAAGGCTGTCGACGATCGAGAGGCCGCAATCCTGCGGCGCGTTGGTGCGGATGCCGATCTGGATCGAGCGCTCCGGCACGATGAGCCCTTCACGCACGGCGCGGGTGATCATCGTCCCGTGGTCGATGCGGCTGCCGTCGTCGTCCCAGGTGTCCTGGTGCGCGTCGAACTGCACCAACGCCACCGGTCGCCCGATGCGGGCGACCAGCGCCCGAAGGACCGGATAGGTCAGGAAATGGTCGCCGCCGAGCGTCACCAGATGCGTGCCGGTCGCGAGCCGTGCGGCGGCCTGCGCCTCGATGGCGGCAGGCATCTGGTCGATCCTGCCGTAGTCCAGCGAGCAGTCGCCGGTGTCCGCGACGGCGAGATCGCCGAAGATGTCGAACTGGAAGGGATAGGTCGGGTCCCCGACATTGATCGTCGACGCCTCGCGGATCGCCCGCGGCCCGAAGCGCGTTCCGGGGCGATTGGAGACCGAGGTGTCGAGCGGGACGCCCCAGACAGCGACCTCGAAACCCTCGGCCGAACGCGCATAGGGCCGGCGGAGGAAAGAGACGGCGCCGGCGTAGTTCGACTCGATGGACTCGCCATAGCGGCGCGAGGCGTCGAGCGCGTCATCGACAGGACGAGGGAACAGCGGGTCTTTGGCCATGGATCTCACGGATGACGTCGGCGCAGCCGCCTCTCAAGCTGATTAGCAGCGCCCGATCCGGATGACGATAGTCGCTCACGGGCGGCGCTCCGCGATCCAGTCCCGCCCCGCCGCGGCGACCGCCTGGTAGACCGCGGCGGCCAGCGAGCGACCCACCTCGGTGTGAAGCCCCGCGAACGGCTCGGCGGCCTCTCCCTCAGGCGCCGCGACGACGATGCAATCGGTGCCTGTGCCGGTCGCGGTTTCGCCGCCGACGCGCCAGGCGAGGTCGATGATCGCGGCGGTTCGCGCCTCTGCGGCGATCGAGAGCGCTTCGATCAGCGCCGTCTGCGTCAGCGGCGTCGACACGGCCGCCAGCAGGTTGATCGTTCCGGGACCCGCGTCGGCATGCGGCGCGAGGGAGCCGGCGCGGGCGGCGTTGTTCAGACCGACCGTCGCAAGGCACTGCGCCCTCGCCTGTCCAGTCGTCGCTGCGCCTGTTCGGGCGGCGCTGACGTCGCGCGACGTCATCATCGCCACCGCGTCCTCCAGCTCGGCCTCCGAAAGCCGTTCGCGCAGCAGCGCGAAAGCATCGACCTCGAGCGTCAGGTCCGACCGCCGCACCTCCAGCCAGGCGACGCGGCGCGCCGTCTGAAACCCGGGCCGCGCCATCCCCCAACTCAGCATCGTCTGAGGGTGTTCGAAGCTCGCGACCAGGAGCGGCCGCTCGCAGCGCGCCGTAAACAGCGTCGCCGAGCCAGCCGGGTTCTGGGCCTGCCCGGACGCCGCGGCCGGCGGCGTGCTATCGTTCATCTCCCCTCCCGGCATGTTCGACGCATGAAGCTCTCGAAATCGTCCCGACACTCGCAGATCCTCACGCAGATCACCCAGACCCCGAGCCTGCGGGTGGCCGAGCTCGCGGCGCGGATGGGCGTTTCGACCGAAACAATCCGGCGCGACCTCGATGAGCTGACGAGCCAGGGGCTCGTGAACCGCACTTACGGCGGCGCCGTGCGAACGCCAAGCACCGAGCCTTCCGTGGGCGAACGCCACGCCTTGTTCGTCGCCGAACGGGAGCGGATCGCGCGCGCGGCTTCCGCCCTCATCCGGCCGGGCAGCCTGGTGATGATCGGCGCCGGCGCCACCACCACCCATGTGGCGCGGCGGATCGCGGTGGAGCACAAGGGACTGACCGTGATCACCCACTCCTTCGGGGTCGCGACCGTGCTCGCGCTCAACCCGACGATCACGGTGTTGATGGCGCCCGGCGCCTACCTTCCAAGCGAGGGCGCCACGGTGGGAGCGCACGCCACGCGCTTCATCAACGAGTTCTCGGCCGATCTTGCGATTCTCGGAGCAAGCGGCCTGACCAGCGAAGGCGCGACCGACGCGCTGCTCGAGCCGGCCGCCGTCTATGGCGCGATCGCAAGCCGCGCCGGTGAGACGATGGTGGTCGCCGACCATTCGAAGTTCGATCGGGTGTTCGCCGCGCGCTATGCCTCCTGGCGCGAAATCGGAACCGTGGTGACCGACATGGCGCCGACCGGGGCGCTCGCAGATTCGCTCGCGCGCCACAGGGTCAAAGTGGTGACGGCCTGAGCCGCCTATGTGGCGGATCGCTCAACTTATGTTGCATTCGCCACATCGGCATGGGATGTCTCGCGGGTTCTGCGGCGAGATCCTCCATGTATGACGACGCTTTCCTGTCGCGGCTCGAGAACAAGCTGCGCGAGGCGCTGCCCGGCTGGGGACTGGGTCCCGACGCGCCGCTCCGCCTGCTGACGATCTCCGAAAACGCCACTTTCCTGGCGGAAGACGAAAGCGGCGCGCCCGTCGTGTTCCGGGTCCACCGGCCGGACTATCACCGCAGGGACGAAATCCGATCCGAGCTCGCGTGGGTCGAGGCGCTGCGCGCGAACGGCGTCGCCGCGACCCCTGAGCCTTTGCGCATGAAGAATGGCGACCTTCTCGGAGGCTTCGACGACGGCGGGCACTGGCGCAATGTCGCGGCCTTCGAGTTCATGAGCGGCCGTGAGCCGGAGCCCGGGACCGATCTTGCGCCGTGGTTTCGGGCGCTCGGCAAGATCACCGCGGGCCTTCATCAGCATGCCCGGGCTTGGCGGCCGGGCGCCGGGTTCGCGCGCAAGACCTGGGACTTCGACGCGATGCTGGGCGACCGGCCGCTCTGGGGCGACTGGCGTCACGGCCTCGGCCTGGATGCGCAAGGCCGTGCGGTTCTCGAACGCGCGGCGAACGTGTTGAAGTCCCGCGTCAGCGCCTATGGCGCTTCCGCCCACCGGTTCGGCCTGATCCATGCCGATCTGCGGCTCGCCAATCTGCTGGTCGACGGCGATCGGCTCGGCGTCATCGACTTCGACGACTGCGGCTTCTCCTGGTTCCTGTACGATTTCGCGGCGGCCGTGAGCTTCATGGAGCACGAGCCGTTCATCCCCGAGCTCGAGGACGCCTGGCTCAGCGGCTACGCCACGGTCGCGCCGGTCTCCGCCGAGGACCGCGCCATGATGCCGACCTTCCTGCTGCTCCGCCGCATCCTGCTCACGGCCTGGGTGGCGTCGCGCTCCGAGACGCCGACGGCGCAGGCCATGGGCGTCCCGTACACGCATGGCAGCGTCGAGCTGGCGGAGCGCTATCTCACGGCCGAAGGCTGAGGAGGCGACTATGACGGCAGCCGTTGGCCAGCGCATCCTCGCCCTGAACGCCTTCGACGCATCGCGCCCCAAGGGCGATCTGCCGGCCGCGACGCAGGCTCTCCTGCAGCGGCGCCAGAAGGCGTTCGGGCCGACTTCGGTGCTGTTTTACGAACGCCCGCTCCACCTCGTATGGGGCGACGGGGTTTGGCTTCAGGAAGCGGACGGGACGCGCTACCTCGACGTCTACAACAACGTCCCCTCGGTCGGGCACTGCAACCCGCGCGTCGTGCGCGCGATCTCCGAGCAGGCCGCGAAGCTCAACATCCACACCCGCTATCTCTACGACGTGGTCCACGACTATGCGGACCGGCTGCTGGCGACCTTCCCGGCCGGCCTCGACAAGGTCGCGTTCACCTGCACGGGCAGCGAGAGCAACGATATGGCGTTGCGCATCGCCGCGATCGCCACCGGCAAGCGCGGCTTCGTGGTGACCGAGAGCGCCTATCACGGCAACACATGGGCGGTGACGGAGATCTCCCCCTCCTCGCGTCCAGGCCAGCCGCTCGCCCCGCATGTGCGGGTGGTGCGGGCGCCGATCGGCGACGAAGACGTCGGCGCGCGGCTCGAGGCCGATCTCAAGGCGGCGATCGCGAGCCTAGAGGCCGATGGACACGGGTTCGCGGCCTTCATCGCGGACACGATCTTTTCGAGCGACGGCGTAGCCGCCGATCCGGCCGGCTTCCTCGCCCCCGCGGCCGCGGCCGCTCGGGCCGCGGGAGGCCTGTTCATCGCGGACGAGGTTCAGCCGGGGTTCGGTCGCACCGGCCATCGGATGTGGGGCTTCGAGCGCCACGGCGTGACGCCCGACGTGGTCACGATGGGCAAGCCGATGGCCAACGGAATCCCGCTCGGCGGCGTGGTCTCGCGGCTCGACCTGATGCAGGGCTTCGCCGAAAGCGCCGGCTACTTCAACACTTTCGGCGGCAATCCGGTGGCCAGCGCCGCCGGGCTCGCCGTACTGGCCGAGATCGAAGAACGCGGGCTGATCGGCAATGCGGCCGACGTGGGCGGCCACATCCTGCGCGGCCTGCGGGAGCTCGCCGGTCGGCATGAGGCGATCGGCGACGTGCGCGGCGCCGGGCTTTATCTCGGGGTCGAGTTCGTCGAGGACGGCGCCCCCGCGGCGCAGGTCGCGAGCCGCGTCATCAACGGCCTGCGCGATCGGCACATCCTGATCGGGGCCGCCGGCCGCCACGGCAACGTGCTGAAGATCCGCCCGCCGCTGATCTTCGAGCACCAGCACGCCGGTCTGCTGATCGAGGCTCTGGATGCGGTCCTGACGGCGGGATGAGACTGCGCCGGTCCGGCATCTGTCACCGCTCGGCCGCTGCTCCTGCGCCGGAAGGCTGGTCCAGCCGCGGGATGTCATAGTTGGCGAGGATCGCGTCGACCTCGGCGCGATGACGCCTTAGCGCCGAGCCGACCTCGCTCCTCAGCTCGACGTCGTCGCGGCGCACGGCCATCGAGATGTCGAAGGCCATCGGCAGCCGCGGCCCGTCGAACGGCGGGGAGATTTTGGTGACGCGGAGCGGCGGGGTCGCGCGGGCGGCGAAATAGCCCGCCAGCGGACCCCAGACGAGCGCGACGTCGACCTCGCCTCGCGCCACCGCGTCCACAACGCGCGACGGGGGGTGCGGCTCGTCGTAATTTCCGTAGACATCATAGCCGCGCACATTGTCGATGACGCCGCGACGCGCCAGGGCATGCGCCGGCGGCGAATTGTAGCCGTCGTCGCCGATCATCTGCACGCCGATCTTCAGTTCGCGCAGGCGCGGGTCGTCCAGCGACGAGATCGGCGGCTCGTCGGGGCGGGTGACGAAGACATAGGACGAGCGGTAGAGCGCCGGCGCGGTCGAACGCAACATCTCGGCCCCTCCTGGAAGGCCCGGAACGAGGTCGCACTTGCCGGCCAGGATGGTGTTGCGCAGGAAGCCGCGCCGCTGCGCCCACCAGACGTAGGTCACCTTTGCGTCGAGATCGCGGGCGACCAGCTCGACCAGCTTGTTCTCGTAGCCCTCGCCCGCCTTGTCAGAGAAAGGCAGGTTGTTCGGATCTGCGCAGACCCTCAGCTCGCGCGCCATAGCAGGCCCGCCTGCCCAGGCCGCGACGGCGAGCGCCGCCAGCAAACCAGATTTCCATCCTCGGGAACGAACCGGAGCGCGACGGCAAGTTTGCAAAAGGCGGCGCTCCCTGGTGGCCCAGCCGGAACACAGCGGCTGCGCAGGTGGTTCCAACGGGGAGGCGGCGAAGGACGAGCTCCGCCGCCTGTTCCGCAAAGATTGAGCCGTCAGAGCATCGGTCGGCCGCCCGTCACCGGAATCAGCGCGCCGGTAATGTAGCTCGCCTCTTTCGAGGCCAGCATCACATAGGCCGGCGCGAGCTCCGCAGGCTGGCCCGCGCGTCCGAGTGGGGTGTTCTGGCCAAAACTCTCCACCGCCTCGGGCGGCATTGTGGATGGGATCAGAGGCGTCCAGATCGGACCAGGCGCGACCGCGTTCACGCGGATTCCCTTCTCGGCCACGAGACCCGCAAGACCCGCCGTGAAGTTCGCGATCGCGCCCTTGGTGGTCGCGTAAGCCAGCAGATGCGGGCTCGGGTTCTTGGCGTTGATCGAACTGGTGTTGACGATCGCCGAGCCCGGCTTCATGCGCGGGATCGCCGCCTTACAGAGATAGAACTGGCTGTAGATGTTGGTCCGGAAGGTGACGTCCCACTCCTCCGCGCTGATGTCCTCGATCCTCTCGAAGCTCGCCTGATGGGCGGCGTTGTTGACCAGGATGTCGAGCCGGCCGAACTCGGCGAGCGCCTTCTCGACAAGTTCCTTGCAGTGCTGCTCCTGCTTGATGTCGCCCGCGACCACGACGGCCTTGCGCCCGGCCTCCTCGACCCAGCGCGCCGTCTCGCGGGCGTCCTCATGCTCGCTGTAGTAAGAGATCAGCACGTCGGCGCCTTCGCGCGCATAGGCGATCGCCACTGCGCGCCCGATGCCTGAGTCGGCGCCGGTGATGATCGCCGCCATGCCGGCGAGCCGGCCCGAGCCGCGGTAGCTCTCCTCGCCGTGATCCGGACGCGGCCGCATCTCGCCGGTGTGTCCCGGCATGTCCTGCTGCTGCTTGGGCTGCGGCGGCTGCGGCGCGCCAGTCGTCGGATTGTCCATCGCCACGTCGGACTCCTTTGTCTGAAGGCGTGGCCGCTGTCTGAAGGCGTGGCCGCCCCCTGGGGGGCGGCGTTCGCCTTCACAACAACCGAGCGGCGCAGAAGGTCCCGGGCCGGGCGCGGCCGAAATCAGTCCCTGATGTCCAGCATGCGCCTGTTGATCAGCAGCGAAACGCCGGTGCAGACGGCGCCCGACAGCAGGTAGAGCCCGACGAACGCCAGACCGAATTTCGCCGAGAGCCCAAGCGCCACGAGCGGCGCGAAGGCCGCGCCGAACAGCCACGACATGTCCGAGGTCAGCGCCGCGCCGGTGTAGCGGTACTGGGTCGAGAAGTTCGACGTCACGGCGCCGGACGCCTGCCCGTGCGACAGGCCGAGCAGGGCGAAACCTAGGAAGATGAAGCCGGCCTCGGAAGTCGCGCCGCCGCTCAGCAGGAACGGCGCAGCGAAGCTGAACAAGCCGATCAGGACGGCGCAGATCGCCAGCAGCGTCCGCCGGCCGATCCGGTCGGCGATCGCGCCCGAGGCGATGACCGCGACCAGGCAGACCATGGCGCCGACGATCTCGGTGACCAGGAATTCACGCGCATTCCGGCCCGTGTAGAGCGTGACCCAGGACAGCGGGAAGATCGTCACCAGATGAAACAGCGCAAAGCTCGCGAGCGCCGCGAACGCTCCGATCAGCACGTTCCGGCCCTCGGCGCGGAACATCCGCCACACCGGCGTGGGCCGCAGTTCGCGCCGCTCGAGCAGCGCCGTGAACTCGTCGGTCACCACCAGCCGCAGACGAGCGAACAGCGCCACGACGTTGATCGCGAAGGCCACGAAGAACGGGTAGCGCCAACCCCAATCGAGGAAATCCTCGTTCGACAGATTGCTGACGAAGAAGGCGAACAAACCGGCCGCCAGCAGAAAGCCCAGGGGAGCGCCGAGCTGCGGCATCATTGCATACCAGCCGCGATGCTTCTGCGGCGCGTTCAGCGCCAGCAGCGAGGCCAAGCCGTCCCAGGCGCCCGCCAGCGCCAGGCCCTGGCAAATCCGGAGGAAAGCGAGCATGCCCGCGGCCACGAAGCCGATCTGGGCGTATCCCGGCAGGAAGCTCATCGCCGCCGTCGAGCCGCCAAGCAGGAACAACGCGATCGTCAGCTTGACGCCTCGGCCGTGACGCCGGTCGACCTGCATGAAGATCACCGAGCCGATCGGCCGCGCGATGAAGGCGAGCGAGAAGATCGCGAACGAGTAGAGCGTCGCCGTCAGCGGGTCGAACTCGGGAAACAGCAGCTGCGGGAACACCAGCACGGACGCGATGCCGTAGACGAAGAAGTCGAAGAACTCCGAGGTCCGGCCGATGATCACCGCGACCGCGATCTCGCCCGGCGCCACCTTGGCGTCGCCGCTGACGAGACGGGCGTCGCGCTCGAGGGGCGCGCTATTCGACAGCGCGTAATCTTGGCTCATGCGTTTCTTCGCTCCTCGACGCCAAGGAATGGCGGCGGCCACCGCTCGGCCGCGACTCTAGAACACCCTGGAACGCCGCGACATCGCATTTGTTCTGGCGGCTGAACCCGGCGGGCGGGGCTCCTCCCGCGCCGGAGCTCGGACGTCCCATGCCGCACTCAATAGCCTTCCTGCGACGTCTCCGCCGATGGGACAAACCGTCCACTATCGCGACTTTCGTCAGGGGCTTAACGCAGCGCAGCAAAACGTCCCCACAGACGGTTGTCCTGCCCGTGAGCATTCTCCGCAAAATCCTTCTTCTGCCGCTGCTTTGCCTGCTCGCAGGCTGTGAGATGGTGGTGACGCACCCCTCGGGGGACATCGCGGCGCAGCAGCGGGATCTGATCGTCATCTCGACAATCCTGATGCTGATGATCATCGTGCCCGTCATGGCGCTGACGGCGCTGTTCGCGTGGCGCTACCGCGCAACGAACGCGTCCGCGACCTACGATCCCGACTGGCATCACTCGACGCGGCTCGAGGTCGTGATCTGGTCCGCGCCGCTGGTGATCATCATCGCTCTTGGCGCAATCACTTGGATCAGCACCCACCTGCTCGACCCGTTCCGCCCGCTAGCGCGCATTTCCGAATCCCAGCCGGTTCCGGCTGACGTCAAGCCGCTGGACGTCCAGGTGGTGGCGCTCGATTGGAAGTGGCTGTTTTTCTATCCCGAGCAGGGCATCGCCACGGTCAACGAACTCGCGGCGCCGGTCGATCGGCCCATCACCTTCCACATCACCGCGTCCTCGGTGATGAACTCGTTCTTCATTCCAGCGCTCGCCGGCCAGATCTACGCGATGCCCGGAATGGAGACGAAGCTCCACGCCGTAATCAACAAGCCCGGCGAGTTCGACGGCTTCTCGGCCAACTACAGCGGGGCCGGCTTTTCACGCATGAACTTCAAGTTCCGCGCGCTCGACCAGAAGGGCTTCGACGACTGGATCGCCAAGGCGAAGGCCGAGGGCTCTCCGCTCGACCAAAAGACCTACATGGCGCTGGAGCGCCCGAGCGAGCAGGAGCCGGTGCGCTACTTCGCGTCCGTCGAGAACGGCCTCTACAACAAGGTTCTCAACATGTGCGCCCTGCCCGGCCAGATGTGCATGAGCGAGATGATGCGCATCGACGCGACGGGCGGCGGCGGCGAGAACAGCGAGGCGAACCGCGAGCGCCTGCGCTACGACGGCCATCGTCTGCGTCAGGGCGTCGAGGAGCCGGGCGCCACTTTCCCCGTGTCGGGGCGCCCGCCGAACACCAACGTCCAGCCGCAGGGCATGAAGCCAGACGCGCTGACGCCTGACGTCAACAAGCAGCAGACCCAGCCGGACCAAGGCCAGGGCCATCGAATGCCCGGGATGGACCATCAGGGTCCCGCTCCTGGCCAGATGCATGACCAGTAAGCCCGCCGCCGACCGCCTTAGCTGACTGAACGAGCAGACATCATGTTTTCCAATCAGGACCTTCAGCAGCTGATCTTCGGACGGCTGTCGCTTGAGGCGATCCCGTACCACGAGCCGATTCTGGTCGCGACTTTCATCGCCGTCGCGCTCGGCGGCGCCGCGCTCATCGGCGGCCTGACCTACTATCGACTCTGGGGTTATCTCTGGAAGGAGTGGTTCACCAGCGTCGACCACAAGAAGATCGGCGTGATGTACATCATCCTGGCGATCGTGATGCTGCTGCGCGGCTTCGCGGACGCGATCATGATGCGCGCCCAGCAGGCGATCGCCTTCGGCGACGCCAACGGTTACCTGCCGCCGCACCATTTCGATCAGGTGTTCACGGCGCACGGCGTCATCATGATCTTCTTCATGGCGATGCCGTTCGTCACGGGGCTGATGAACTACGTGGTTCCGCTGCAGATCGGCGCGCGCGACGTCGCCTTCCCGTTCCTGAACAATTTCAGCTTCTGGATGACGGTCAGCGGCGCGGCGCTCGTGATGGCGTCGCTGTTCGTCGGCGAGTTCGCCCGCACCGGCTGGCTGGCCTACCCGCCGCTGTCGGGGGCCGCGTATAGTCCGGGCGTCGGCGTCGACTACTACATCTGGGCGCTGCAGATCGCCGGCGTCGGAACCTTGCTGTCAGGCGTCAACCTGATCGCGACCATCGTGAAGATGCGCGCGCCCGGCATGACGATGATGAAGATGCCGGTGTTCACCTGGACCGCGCTCTGCACCAACGTGCTGATCGTGGCGGCTTTCCCGGTGCTCACTGCGGTGCTCGCGCTGCTGTCGCTCGACCGCTACATCGGGACCAACTTCTTCACGAACGACTTCGGCGGCTCGCCGATGATGTACATCAACCTCATCTGGATCTGGGGTCATCCGGAGGTCTACATTCTGATCCTGCCGGCCTTCGGCATCTTCTCCGAAGTCACCTCGACCTTCTGCGGCAAGCGGCTGTTCGGCTACGCCTCGATGGTCTACGCGACGGTCGTCATCACCATCCTGTCGTACCTGGTCTGGCTCCACCACTTCTTCACGATGGGGTCGGGCGCGAGCGTGAACTCGTTCTTCGGGATCACGACGATGATCATCTCGATCCCGACGGGCGCGAAGATCTTCAACTGGCTGTTCACGATGTATCGCGGCCGCATCCGCTTCGAACTGCCGATGATGTGGACCGTCGCCTTCATGCTGACCTTCGTGATCGGCGGCATGACGGGCGTGCTCCTGGCGGTCCCGCCCGCCGATTTCGTGCTGCACAACTCGCTGTTCCTTATCGCGCACTTCCACAACGTGATCATCGGCGGCGTGGTGTTCGGCGTGTTCGCCGGCGTCAACTTCTGGTTCCCCAAGGCCTTCGGCTTCCGGCTCGACACGTACTGGGGCAAGTGGTCGTTCTGGCTCTGGGTGATCGGCTTCTACCTCGCCTTCATGCCGCTCTACGTGCTCGGCCTGATGGGCGTGACCCGTCGTCTGAACCACTTCGACGATCCGTCGCTCCAGATCTGGTTCGTGATCGCGGCCATCGGCGCGGTGCTGATCCTGTTCGGCATCCTGGCCTTCATCGTGCAGATCGGCGTCAGCATCCTGCGGCGCGAGCAGTTGCGCGACGTGACGGGCGATCCGTGGGACGGCCGCACCCTGGAGTGGGCGACCTCGTCTCCGCCGCCGGAATACAACTTCGCGTTCACGCCGCGCATCCACGACCTCGACGCCTGGTGGGACATGAAGAAGCGCGGCTATGTCCGCCCGCTGGAAGGCTACAAGGCCATTCACATGCCCAAGAACACGGGCGCCGGCGTCATCCTCGCGGGGCTTGCGACCGTGTTCGGCTTCGCCATGATCTGGTACGTGTGGTGGCTTGCAGCGCTGAGCTTCGCGGCTCTGATCGTCGTCGCGATCGGGCACACCTTCAACTATGCGCGTGACTTCTACATCCCGGCCGAGCGGGTCGCGGAGGTGGAAGGCGAGCGTTCGCGCATGCTGAACGCAGGGGCCTGAGCGATGAGCGCCACTCCCGCCGCCGCGGCCGCGAAGGCCGACCCGACGACCTTCTACGTCCAGGACGAGCACCACCCCGAGAACGGGACGCTGCTCGGCTTCTGGATCTATCTGATGAGCGATTGCCTCATCTTTGCGGTCCTGTTCGCCTGCTACGGCGTCCTGGGCCGCAACTACGCGGCTGGTCCCACCGGCGCCGATCTGTTCGACCTGTCGATCGTGGCGGTCAACACGACGATGCTGCTGTTCTCGTCCATCACCTATGGCTTCGCCATGCTGGCGATGGAGAAGAACGGCAAGGGCCAGACGCTGTTCTGGCTGGCGGTTACGGGCCTGTTCGGCCTGGCCTTCGTGTGCATCGAGCTCTGGGAGTTCTCGCACCTCATCCATGAGGGCGCGACGCCGCAGCGGAGCGCGTTCCTGTCCTCCTTCTTCGCCCTTGTCGGAACGCACGGGCTGCACGTCAGCTTCGGCATCATCTGGCTCGTCACCTTGATGGCGCAGGTCGGGCGGCGCGGGCTGATCCCCGAGAACCGCCGACGGCTGCTGTGCCTCAGCATGTTCTGGCACTTCCTGGACGTCGTCTGGATCGGCGTCTTCACCTTTGTCTACCTGATGGGAGTTCTGCGATGAGCGCCGACGCCCACGCCGCAGCGCACGAGACGCACGGTCCCGGACACGGGCACGACCTCGAGCATTCGCACGCGGGCCATGGCTCGATGGGCGGCTATCTGCTCGGCTTCTTCCTGTCTGCCGTCCTGACGGCGATCCCGTTCTGGCTGGTGATGGGCGACGTGTTCCGCGACCCGCGCACGGCGGCGATCACGGTCCTGGTGTTCGCGGCGATGCAGATCGTGGTCCACATGATCTTCTTCCTGCACATGAACACGAAGTCGGAAGGCGGCTGGACCATGCTGGCGGCGATCTTCACGATCGTGCTGGTGGTGATCACCCTGTCGGGCTCGTTCTGGGTCATGTTCCACCTGAACGCGAACATGATGCCTGCCCATGTGCCGATGGAGGGCATGGGCGGGCCCGGCGGAATGAACGAGATGACCAACGGCGTCAGCGGGCCTCACGGCGCGCACTGACGCGAGGCGGCGCGACGGCGCACATGGGCGAGCATCGCGCGATCTCGGAAGAACGACCGCGCGGGCTCGCAGCCCTCGTGGGCCTGGTGGTCCTGTTCACCGCCGCCTTCGTGGTCTTCGCGTCGCTTGGCGTCTGGCAGGTTCACCGCCTGTCCTGGAAGCTCGCTCTGATCGAGCGCGTCGAGCGCCGCGTCCACGCCGCCCCCGTTCCCGCGCCGGGCCCTGCGCAATGGCCGTCGGTGACCGCGGAGAGCGACGAATACCGGCGGGTGCAGGTCGCGGGCGTTCTTGATCTCGCCAACACCACCCTGGTGCAGGCGGTGACCGACCTTGGCCCCGGCTACTGGGCGCTGACGCCGCTCCGCGCCGACGATGGCTACGCCGTGCTCATCAATCGCGGCTTTGTTCCGCCGAGCTGGCGGGACCGGGCGCCTGGTGATCAGGCCAGCGCGGGCGACCGAGTCACCGTCACAGGGCTGCTCCGGCTCAGCGAGCCGAAGGGCGGTTTCCTGCGCTCGAACGATCCCGCCGCCGACCGCTGGTACTCGCGAGACGTTCAGGCGATCGCGGCCGCGCGCGGCCTTCGCCACGTCGCGCCCTACTTCATCGACGCCGACGCAAGCGGCGATCGTCCCGGAGGTCCGGTCGGGGGGCTCACTGTCGTGACGTTCCACAACAGCCACCTGGTCTATGCGGTGACGTGGTTCTCGCTCGCCCTGATGGTCGCGGCCGCGGGCGCCTATATGGTGTGGCAGGAGCTGAGGCTCCGCCGCAGGCGCTGACGCCCTCCCCCCTCTCCGCTCGACGGCGCCCACGCCCGACGGGTCCTGAGACGATCGAGTATGCTTGCCCGCGTGACCAGCGATCTCTCCCCGGCCGACGATTCCACCGCCCGCAAGAACATCCTGCAGCTTGTGCAGCTTCGGTGGATCGCCGTCGTCGGGCAGATCGTCACGATCGCCGCCGTCCAGTTTGGGCTCGGGGTCGATCTGCCGCTCGCGCCGATGGCCGTGGTGCTGGCGGCGCTGGTCGCGCTCAACATCGCGACGCTGCTGCGGCTCAGGCGGCGGGCCAAGGTCAGCAACACTGGCCTGTTCCTCGCGCTCGCCTTCGACGCCGGGGCGCTGACCGCGCAGCTTTATTTCAGCGGCGGGGCGACGAACCCGTTCGCCTTCCTCTATCTGGTGCAGGTCACGCTCAGCGCCGTTTTGCTCGAGGTGTGGTCGACCTGGGCCATGGTGCTCATCACCACCGCCTGTTTCGCCGGGCTGACCCTGTTCAATCAGCCGATCACGCTGCCCCATGAAGACGCCGGTTCGCTGTTCCGGCTCCACATCCAGGGAATGCTGATCTGCTTCGCGCTCGACGCGGCGCTGCTGGTCGTGTTCGTGACCCGCATTGGCAAGAATCTTCGGGAGCGCGATTCCCGCCTCGCCGATCTCAGACAGCGGGCGGCCGAGGAGGATCACATCGTCCGGATGGGACTGCTCGCTTCCGGCGCGGCGCACGAACTCGGGACCCCGCTCGCCACCCTCGACGTCATCCTGAGCGACTGGCGGCGCATGCCGAAGCTCGCCGCCGATCCGGAGCTCGCGCCCGAGATCGAGGAGATGCAGGCCGAGGTCCGCCGCTGCAAGGCGATCGTGACGGGAATCCTGCGCTCGGCCGGCGAAGCGCGCGGCGAGGCGCCGGTCATCACCACCATCAACGCCTTCCTGGACGACATCGTGCAGGACAGGCGCTCGGCGAGGCAGGCGAACCTCGCCTATCAGAACCGCTTCGGCCCGGATCTTCCGATCGTCTCGGACACCGCGCTCAAACAGGTGATCTGCAACGTGATCGACAATGCCGTCGACGTCTCTCCGCGGTGGGTCGGACTCGCGGCTCGTCGAGAGGACGACACTTTGGTGCTGGACATCGCCGACCGCGGGACCGGCTTCCCGCCCGAAATGCTCGCCAACCTCGGAAAGCCCTATCAGTCGAGCAAAGGGCGCGAGGGCGGAGGGCTTGGGCTGTTTCTCGTCGTGAACGTGCTGCGCAAGCTCGGCGGAGAGGTGAACGCCCGCAACCTCGAAGAGGGCGGCGCGCTGGTGACCCTCACTTTGCCGCTCGCCTCGCTGGCGATCGAGGAGACGCGCGCCAATGGCCGCTGAACGGCTGCTGGTCATCGTTGAGGATGACGCGCAATTCGCCCGCACGCTCCGGCGCTCGTTCGAGCGGCGCGGCTACGAGGCGCTGCACGCCGCAAACCTTGAAGAGCTGCAGGAGCTTCTGAAGACCCGCTCGCCCGGTTACGCCGTCGTCGACCTCAAGCTCGCGCGCGCCTCCGGCCTCGCCTGCGTCCAGGCGCTGCACGCGCACGACGCCGAAATGGTGATCGTGGTGCTGACCGGCTTCGCCAGCATCGCGACAGCCGTCGAGGCCATCAAGCTCGGCGCGCGCCACTACCTGGCGAAACCGTCGAACACCGACGACATCGAGGCCGCTTTCGGACGCGTCGAGGGCGACGTCACGGCGCCTCTCACGGAGCGCCCGACCTCGATCAAGACGCTCGAGTGGGAGCGGATCCACGAAACCCTGATCGAGACCGACTTCAACATTTCCGAGACCGCGCGGCGGCTCGGGATGCACCGCCGGACGCTGGCCCGAAAGCTCGAGAAGCGCCCGGTCAAATAGGCCGGCTCCTGTCAGGCCACGGCGCGCGTGGAGCCGGCGTTCAGCCGATCCCGGATCCCGGCGGTCAGCTCGAGCGATCGCACCCGCGCCGCGAGCTCGAACACGTGTCCGGTGACCATCAGCTCGTCCGGCTTGAGCTGTTCAAGGAAGCCTGCAAGCCCGCGCTCCACCGTCTCGGGCGAGCCGACGAACGAATAGGCGAGCATGTGCTGCATCCCCGCTTTCTCGGCAGGCGTGCTGTACAGATCGATGTCGTCGATCGGCGGCGGCAGAGGACCCGGCCTGCCCCGCCGCAGATTGATGAAGGACTGCTGCTGCGAGGTGAACAGCCGCCGGGCTTCCGCGTCGCTGTCGGCTGCGAGCACGTTGACCGCCGCCATTGCGTAGGGCGCAGCGAGTCGCGGCGACGGGCGAAAGCGTTCCCGGTAGACCGCGAACGCGTCGACCAGATCCGTCGGAGCGAAGTGCGAGGCGAACGCGAACGGCAGGCCGAGCATCGCCGCAAGTTGCGCGGAGAACAGGCTCGAGCCGAGCAGCCACACCGTCACGTCGAGTCCCGCGCCCGGAACCGCACGGATGCGCTGATCCGGCTCGGCCGGCTCGAAATAGGCCATCAGTTCGACCACGTCCTGCGGAAACTCCTCGGAACGGTCGAGACCCCGGCGAAGAGCCCGCGCGGTCGCCATGTCGGTTCCGGGGGCGCGGCCGAGGCCGAGGTCGATGCGGCCGGGATAGAGCGAGGCGAGCGTGCCGAACTGCTCGGCGATGACCAGCGGCGCGTGGTTCGGCAGCATCACTCCGCCGGATCCGACCCGGATCGTGCGGGTCGCGCCCGCCACGTGCCCGATCACCACGGCGGTGGCGGCGCTCGCGATGCCAGTCATGTTGTGGTGTTCGGCGAGCCAGAACCGTTTGTAGCCAAGCGACTCGGCGGCTTGCGCATAGGCGACGGAGTTGCGGAACGCGTCAGCCGCCGTGGAGCCTTCGGCGATCGGCGCAAGATCGAGGACCGAGAAGGGTATCATGCTGCTCATCCGCCGTTGCGCCCTGGGAGAGAATGACATCGTCATCACGCGCCGTTTTCGCTAGGCCGAATGGCGCAAGGCCGGTCCGCTTGGATGCAAGCCGCCGTGCAGCTAGGCTGCGCATGTTCGGCGCCCGCCGCAGCGGGAGAATCGGAAACGCGGTGGAAATCCGCGGCGCGCCCAGCGCTGTGATGGGGACTGGACGGCGAGACGCCACTGGCTGCGAGGCTGGGAAGGCGCCGTTCCGGGATGAACCAGAGCCAGAAGGCCGACCGAACGCATATGCCAGAACCGCGTGGACGGCGGAACCGGCGTTGCTTTCGCATGGGAGCGGAAACGATGTCGTCTGTCCTGCAGCAGGACCTGAAGAAGTCCTCGGATGAGCCTCGCCCCGCCGACGCTTTCGGCGAAGCGGATCGGGCCGCCGTCTACCGAGCCATCGAGACCCGGCGGGACGTTCGGGATGAATTCCTGCCGCGCCCGGTTCCGGACGAGGTCCTTCGCCGCCTTCTGCGCGCGGCCCATCACGCCCCTTCGGTCGGGCTCATGCAACCGTGGAACTTCATCCTGGTCCGCAGTCCGGAAACCAGGGCGTTGGTCCACGACGCCTTCGCACGCTGCAACGCCGAGGCGGCGGAGATGTTCGACGGCGAGCGGGCCGCGCTCTATCGCCGTCTCAAGCTCGAGGGAATCCTCAAGGCGCCGCTCAACATCTGCGTCACCTGCGACCGCACGCGCGGCGGACCGGTCGTGCTCGGCCGCACCCATCAGCGCGACACCGATCTCTACAGCGCCGTCTGCGCGGTCCAGAATCTCTGGGTGGCGGCTCGAGCGGAAGGAATCGGGATCGGCTGGGTCAGCATCTTTGACCCCGACGATCTGCGTCCGATCCTCGGCGTGCCGCAGGAGACGGTCATCGTCGCCTATCTTTGCGTCGGATATGTCGACCGTCTGTTCGATCGGCCGGAACTCGAAGCCCGGCGCTGGGGCCAGCGGCTTGATCTCGCTGATCTGGTTTTTGACGATCATTGGGGCCAGCCGAGCGCCGTCCTCGGCGGCGCATCCAGCGACGTCTAAACGGCTGCCGCCAATTTCGGCGGCATGCCGCTTCTTTGGGCTGCCGGTTCTCGAAACCGCTGATCTATCATCGCCGCACTGAGTTGGCGGCTAGGGTTCCGCGTCTGATCAGACGGCTGGTCCGAGAGCTGCCGCCCCGCCGGGAGACATCCGGCAGGGACACGGCGGGACAAAATCCCGGGAGACCTCAAGGGCCTGGAACAGGCGCCGCGATGGTCCGCGCCCGCTTCCGAGGTCTGACGACGTTTCGGAAGCGGAGCTCAGCATGTCTTTCGACGTTCTGCAGGAGAAGCCCGCGCTGATCGCCCAGCGCCGGCTGCGCTACGAGGAGCTGAAGGCCGCCGGACAGACGGCTGCGCCGAAGACGCTGCCGCCGCCGACCGAGCGGGACGGCGCGCCGATCGAGCCTGGCTCGATCCGCCAGCGCATCGCGGTTCCAGGCGGCTGGTACTGGGCCGAGAAGATCGCGCGCGGCGAGGCGCTCCGGGTGCTCAACGTCTCGGGAACGCCCGGCGTCTCGCTGTTCTTCTGGAACGCCGCCGATCCCTCGGAGCGCTACAACAGCGCCGACACGATCAAGGTTCAGTGGACGGCCGAGCTTCGCAAGGGCCGGGTGCTGTTCTCCGACATGGGCCGCGTCCTGATGTCGATCGTCGAGGACAGCTGCGGCGCGCATGACGCGATCGTCGGCGGGTCAACGCCAGCGTCCAACCTCAAGAAATATAGCGACGCCACGCTGCGCTCGACGCGCGAGAACATGATCCTTGCGGCGTCGAAGTTCGGGCTCGGCCCACGCGACGTCGCGCCCGTGCTGACGCTGTTCGCGCCGGTCGTCCACGACGAAACCGAGCGCATGTCGTTCCGGGAGGGCGTCATCCGGCCCGGCGACTTCGTCGACCTGCGCGCGGAGATCGACCTGCTGGTCGCGGTCTCGAACTGCCCTCACCCGCTCGCGCCGGACGTGGCGTTCGAGCCCGGAGAGATCGAGCTGATCCTCCACCGCGCGCCGGAGCCGGGGGCCGACGACCTCTGCCGGACGGCGACCGCCGAGGCCGCGCGAGGCTTCGAGAACACCGATCGCTATCTGGGCGCGCGTTGAGGAGAGCACCATGCAGCCGACGCCACTCTCCCAACCCGTCTCCGCCTTCTTCGCCGCCCCCGCCGCGCTCGATCCGAAAGATGCGATCTACGACTTCATCATCCCCGCGAACCGTCCCTGGTCCGGCGTGGTGGAAAAGGGCCAGGTCCTGCGCATCGTCGATCTCGAAGGCTGCCAGGCCGTCGACACGCTGTTCTACAACGCGCACGACCATGGCGAGCGCTACAGCGCTCAGGACACGATCCTCGCGCAGGGCGCGCCTTACGTCTCGACCGGGACGCGTCTGATCTCGAACGACGGAAACGTGCTGGGCGTGGTGGTCGCCGATTCCTGCGGGCGTCACGACACCTCGGCGGGCGCCTGCTCGTGCGAGGCGAACACCGTTCGGTTCGGCCAGCAGACCCGCTTCATGCATGCCTGCCGCGAGAACTTCGTCATCGAAGTCTCGAAACACGGCATGACGAAGCGGGACATCGTGCCGAACATCAACTTCTTCATGAACGTCCCCATCGAACCATCTGGAAAGCTTGCGATCGTCGACGGGGTGTCGTCGCCCGGCGACCATGTCGACGTGCTCGCCGCGATGGACCTTCTCTGCGTGATCTCGAACTGCCCGCAGATCAACAACCCCTGCAATGGCTTCGACCCTTCGCCCGTGCGGGTGCTGATCTTCGATCCTTCAAACGCCTGAGGTCGAACGACGCGAGCCTGCCGCTCTGACGCGGCGGTCGTCCGCGGCTATGCGCGCCTCTCCCCGCTCTCCGGAACCGCTCGTCCATGTTCAACAAGGTCCTGATCGCGAACCGCGGCGAGATCGCGGGGCGGATCATCAGAACGCTCAGAAAGCTCGGCGTCGCTTCGGTCGCCGTCTGCTCGGACGCGGACCGCTTCACCCGACCGGCGCTCGACGCCGACGAGGCGGCGCCGATCGGCCCCGCGCCGGTGCGCGAGAGCTACCTCGATGTCGACGCGATCATCGACGCGTGCCTCCGCACCGGCGCCGACGCCGTGCATCCCGGCTACGGGTTTCTGTCCGAAAACGCGGATTTCGCCGAGCGGCTGGCGGCGAACGGCATCGCTTTCATCGGCCCACGGCCGGAGCATCTGCGCGGCTTCGGGCTGAAACATACGGCGCGTGAGATCGCTCGCGCGGCCGGCGTGCCTCTGCTCGCCGGCTCCGACCTGCTCGACTCGGCTGACGACGCGGTCGCCGCCGCCGAACAGGTCGGCTTTCCGGTGATGTTGAAGTCGACCGCCGGCGGCGGCGGCATCGGGATGCAGCTCTGCCACGACGCCACCGAGCTTCGTCAGCGCTTCGAAGCCGTGCAGCGGATGGCTGGTTCGAGCTTCGGCGACGCGCGTGTCTATCTCGAGCGCTTCGTGGCGGTCGCGCGGCATGTCGAGGTGCAGATTTTTGGAGACGGCAAAGGCCGCGTGGTGGCGCTCGGCGAGCGCGACTGCTCGCTGCAGCGTCGCAACCAGAAGGTCGTCGAGGAGACGCCGGCGCCGAAGCTGCCGGAGACCGTGCGCTCCCGCCTCCATGCGGCGGCGATCGCGCTCGGCGAGGCGGTCGCCTACGAATCCGCCGGCACGGTCGAGTTCATCTACGACGTCGCGCGCGAGGACTTCTCCTTCCTCGAGGTCAATACGCGCCTCCAGGTCGAGCATCCCGTCACGGAGGCCGTCTTCGGCGTGGATCTGGTCGAATGGATGGTCAAGCAGGCGGCCGGCGAATTCACGCTGCCGACGCAGCGCGAGCTCGTTCCGCGCAGCGCGGCGATCGAGGCGCGGATCTACGCCGAGACTCCCCAGGCCGATTTTCGTCCGTCCACAGGTCTGCTCACGAAGGTCGCTTTCCCGAAGGACATCCGCGTCGACGGCTGGATCGAGACCGGCTCCGAAGTGACGCCCTGGTACGACCCGATGCTGGCGAAGGTCATCGTCCACGCCGAGGATCGGGCTGCGGCGCTTGCGAAGCTGAAGGCGGCTTTGGCCGACACGACGCTGCTCGGCATCGAGACCAATCTCGACTACCTGCGCGCGATCGCGGCGTCCGACGTGCTGGCTGCGGGCGAGGTCTCGACGGCCGCGCTGAAGAACTTCCCCTTCACGCCCCGCGCGATTGAAGTCCTGGCGCCCGGCGCGCAGAGCAGCGTGCAGGACTGGCCCGGCCGCCTCGGCCTGTGGCATGTCGGCGTGCCGCCGTCAGGGCCCATGGACGACCGCTCGTTCCGCCTGGCGAACCGGCTGGTCGGCAACCCGGAGGGCGCGCCGGCGCTCGAATGCGCCGTCAGCGGCCCCACCTTGAAGTTCCACCGAGAGGCCGTCGTGGCGCTCACCGGCGCCGACATGCAGGCGACGCTCGACGGCGCGCCGGTTCCACGCTTCGCGCCATTCGCCGTTCCGGCCGGATCGACGCTGACGCTCGGCCGCATAAGCGGACCGGGGCAGCGCGCCTATCTGGCCGTGGGCGGCGCGATCGAAGCCGCGGAGGCCTTCGGCTCCAGGGCGACCTTCATGCTCGGCCGCTTCGGCGGTCACGCGACCGGCGCGTTGCGCGCCGGCGACATGCTGAAGATCGACGCCGTTCCGCCGGAAGCGGAGCCGCGCGTCGCCCGCGCCAATGAGCGGCCCGAGCTCACGAGCGACTGGACGATCGGCGTCCGGTCAGGCCCGCATGGCGCGCCGGACTTCTTCCAGGACGCCGACATCGTCGACCTGTTCGGCGCGACCTACGAGGTGCACTTCAACAGCGACCGCACGGGCGTGCGCCTCATCGGACCGCAGCCGCGCTGGGCGCGGCCAGACGGCGGCGAGGCCGGGCTGCACCCCTCGAACATCCACGACAACGCCTATGCGGTGGGCTCGCTCGATTTTACCGGGGACATGCCGATCATCCTCGGCCCTGACGGACCGAGCCTCGGCGGCTTCGTCTGTCCGGTCGTGGTCGCCCGCGACGAGATGTGGAAGACGGGTCAGCTGAAGCCGGGAGACCGGGTCCGTTTCGTCCCGCATGGCCTCGCCTCGCCGTCGGTTCGTCGCGCGCAAGACATCCCCAGTCCGATCCTGGGGATGAGCGAAGACGGCCCGACTCGCGTGGTCTATCGCCGGGCGGGCGACGACAATCTGCTGGTCGAATACGGACCGATGGCGCTCGACGTGGCGCTCCGGATGCGCGTCCACGTTCTGGCGGAAGCCATCGCGGCCGAGCGAATGCCGGGGATCATCGAGCTCACGCCGGGCATCCGCTCTCTGCAGGTTCATTTCGACAGCACGGTTCTGTCAGCCGACCGGCTGCTCGCGGCGCTCAAGGCCATAGAGGCCGCCCTGCCCCCGCCCGAGGACGTGACGGTCCCGAGCAGCACTGTCTGGCTGCCGCTGTCGTGGAACGACCCGCAGATCCGGCTGGCGATGCGCAAATACCAGGAGCTCGTCCGCCCCGACGCGCCCTGGTGCCCGGACAACATCGAGTTCATCCGCCGCATCAACGGCCTCGGTTCGACCCAGGACGTCCGGCGCATCGTGTTCGACGCCGAATATCTCGTCCTCGGCCTCGGCGACGTCTATCTCGGCGCGCCCGTCGCCACGCCGGTCGACCCGCGGCACAGGCTTGTGACGACCAAATACAACCCCGCCCGCACCTGGACGCCCGAAAACGCCGTCGGCATCGGTGGGGCCTATCTGTGCGTCTACGGGATGGAGGGACCCGGCGGCTACCAGCTGTTCGGGCGGACGATCCAGATGTGGAACAGCTGGCGCGTCACCAAGGCCTTCCAGCCGGAGCGCCCCTACCTGCTGCGCTTCTTCGATCGCTTGCGCTTCTTCCCCGTGGACGAGCGGGAGCTGCTGGAGATGCGGGAGGCCTTCCCGCATGGTCGCTACGACGTGCGGATCGAGGACAGCCAGTTCTCCTACCGCGATTATGCCCGGCTCCTGGCCGAGAACTCCGCCAGCATCGACGCCTTCCAGAACAGCCGTCAGGCCGCCTTCGAGGCCGAACGCGCCGACTGGAAGGCGCGCGGCCTCGACAGTTTCGTGAGCGACTCGGGGACAGCGCCGACCGCCGACGACGAAGCCGTTCCGCACGGCTGCACGGCGGCGCCGAGCCACATGACCGGCAATGTCTGGAAGCTGCTTGTGGCGGAAGGCGACGAGGTCGCCGCCGGCCAGCCGATCGTGGTGGTCGAGGCCATGAAGATGGAGATGGAGATCTCCGCGCCGGTCGCGGGCAGGATCGTCAGCCTCCGCGCCCGGCAGGGCCGCACCGTGCGCGCTGGCGACGTCGTCGCGGTGATCGCCGGCGCGTAGCGTCAATTGACGCGGCCCGGCTCATCGCAGGCTGCTTCAGCCCTCCATCGCCTCCAGCGCGCCGAGGCTTTCGGGCAGCACCTGCCCGCCGTCGACGACGATGGTCTGCCCCGTCACGTAGCCGGCCGCGTCGCTTGCGAAGAACAGCGCGGCTGCGGCGATGTCGTCGACGGAGCCGAGCCGCTTCATCGGGATCGAGGCCGCCATCTTGTCGAGATAATCCTGGCCAAGCCCATCAAGTCCCTCGGTCATGATGTTGCCCGGCAGCACGGAATTCACCGTGATGTTGAAGGGCGCGAGTTCGATCGCGGCGGTGCGCATGAAGCCGAGTTGGCCCGCCTTGCTGGCCCCGTAATGCGACCAGCCGGGATAGCCGGTGATCGGGCCGGTGATGGACGAGGTCAGCACGATGCGGCCGCGCTTCGCGGCCTTCATCGCCGGCAGCACGGCTTTCACGGACAGGAACGTGCCCTTCAGGTTCACGCTCATCACCTGATCGAAGTCGGCGACGGTCATGTCGCTCAGCTTCGCGGCCGGAAAGATGCCGGCGTTGGCGCACAGCGCGTCGATGGCCCCGTAGTGCTCGAGCGCCGCGGCCGCCATCGTCTCCATCGAGGACTCGTCCGACACGTCGGCCGCAAAGCCGCTCGCCCCCTGCCCAATCTCGGCCGCGACCGCATCGGCTTCCGCGGCGTTCCGCGAGACCACCAGCACCCGGTAGCCAGCCTGCGCGAAGCCGCGCGCGATCCCTTTTCCGATGCCCTTTGTGCCGCCGGTTACGATCGCGGCTCTGGTCGTCTCGCTGCCCATCAGGCGCCTCTCGGATGGATGATGCGAATAGAAGCTTGCCCATAAAAAGGGCGTTGTAAACCCAACAGGACGCGCGATACTGCCCCACAGAAATTGCCCGACTTGCAACGTCGACGCGGCGTGACGGGGCCTCGGGTTCGCAGAGGAGCACTCGGACCATGGCGGTTTTCACCAAGCGCGACGTTCTGAAGATCCTGGGCGGCGCGGCTCTCGCCGGGCCCTTCGCCAACCTCCAGCCGGCGTTCGCCGCCCGCGAGAAAGAGCTGAACATCCTCTGCTGGGAGGGCTACAACTCCGCGCAGGTGCTTGACCCGTTCCGCAGCATGAAGTCGGCGAACGTCAAGGCCGAGAGCCTCACCAACGACCCGACGATGATCAACCGCCTGCGCGGCGGCGAGACCAAGGTCTGGGACCTGATCAACGTCAACAATCCTTGGGCGCGCAAGATCATGTACCCGGAAGGGCTGATCAAGCCGCTGCCGCGCGACGAATTCGAGCCGTTCTTCGGCAAGATGCTGCCGCAGTTCAAAGCGCCGTATCGGTGGGCGATGAGCGACGACGGCAAGGAACTGCTCGGTATGGCCCAACGCTTCGGGCCCTACAGCTTCGTGGTCAACACCGACAAGGTCAGCCGGAAGACCGCCGAGGAGCAGGGCTGGGAGATCTTCAACGATCCCTCGCTCAAGGGAAAATACGGCATTCTTGAATCGGACGACTGGAACGTCTTCAACGTCTTCCTGATCGCCGGCATCGACCCGTTCAAGACCCATGACGACGCCGAGATGGCCAAGTTCGGGGAGACGGCGAAGCGGATCTTCGGCGGGGCCAAGCTCGTCGGCGACATCGCGGCGATGAACCAGGCGCTGGTCTCGGGCGAGATCGACCTGCACATGACCGGCGGCACCTATTCGGTGTCTCCCGCGCGGGCGGACGGCCATCCGGAGCTGCGGGCCGTCACTCCTCTCAAGGGGCCGATCGACGGCAAGGGCGGGGTCGCCTGGATCGAGATCACCTCGACGGTGAACAACCCGGGCCTGTCGCCGCTCGCGACCGAGTTCCTGAAATATGTCCAGGATCCCAAGGTCGCGCACACGGTGGCGTTCGCGGAGGGCACGTTCAACCCGGTCGCCCAGATGGGCAACAAGGCGTGCTTCGACCTCTTCACCAAGGAGGAGCTCGACGCGATCCAGTATGACAGCCTTGAAGAGGAGATGTCGCGTTGCGCCGAGTACGACATCGTCCCCGACTACGACAAGGCGCTGGAAATCCTGACGGCGGCCAAGCGCGCCAAGGGCTGATCGGCGGCCCGCATGGCCATGCCGCTGATCCAGCGCCGCCGGCCCAGCCCGTCATCCCGGCCGAGCGAAGCGCGAGCCGGGATCGCGCCCAAAAGGGGTGCGGCAATCCTCATGACGATCCCGGATCGGCGGCTTCGCCGCCGTCCGGGATGATGTTCTCTGTTCACGACGCATAAGGTCCACGCATGACGGCGACCGCCCTCGCCCAGACGAACAGCCCGCCGATCCTTCAACTCGTCGGGGTCCGAAAAACCTTCGGCGAGTTCGCCGCCGTCGAACGCATCGACCTCGACATCCGGGAAGGCGAGTTCCTGACGATCGTCGGCCCCTCGGGGTCCGGCAAGACCACCCTGCTGCGCATGCTGGCCGGCATGGAGCAGCCGAGCGAAGGCGAGATCACGCTGCGCGGCCGGCGCATCAACGACGTGCCGTCGAACCGCCGACCGACCTGCCTCGTGTTCCAGTCGCTCGCGCTGTTTCCGCACAAGACGGTGGGCGAGAACATCGAGTTCCCGCTCAAGGTCAGGAAGGTCGCGCCGGCGGACCGCAAGGCGCGCGCGCTCGAGCTGCTGCGGATGGTGAGGCTCCCGGAGAGCTACTACGGCAAGAACGTGATGAAGTGCTCGGGCGGCGAACGGCAGCGCGTCGCCTTGGCCCGAGCTCTCGCTTACGACCCCGAGGTGCTGTTCTTCGACGAGCCGCTGTCGGCGCTCGACTACAAGCTCCGCAAGGCGATGGAGAAGGAGCTCAAGGACCTGCACCGCGAGAGCGGCAAGACCTTCATCTACATCACCCACAGCCTCGAGGAGGCGATGGTGATGTCGGACCGGATCGGGGTGATGCAGACGGGCCGGCTCGTGCAGGTCGGCACGCCCGAGGAGATCTACACAAGGCCGTCGACCAAGTTCGTCTCGGAGTTCATGGGAGAGGTCAACGTCCTGGAGGCCGCGCGCGCGGGCGGCCTGTGGCGCATCGACGGCCTCGCGGCGCCGGCCAAGATCGCGCTGCCCCCGTCGATGTCGGGAGCGGCCAAGGCCGCGATCGTGGTCCGGCCCGAGTTCATGCGCTTCGTCGACACGCCCGACGGAGCCGACAATTGCCTGAGCGGCGTCGTCTTCAACGAATACTCGCTTGGGTCGCGAATCCAGTACCAGGTCCGCGTGGGCGCCCGGACGTTCCTTCTGGAGCTCTCTCGCGCCAATGCCCGCAGGATTCAGGGGGACACGGCCCTGATCGGCTGGAACGCGGCCGACGCAATCGTGGTCGAGGCGTGAAGGTGGGGGCGCAGACTGCCGCTGCCCTTTCCCCGATGTCCGGGGACGGCTCGGCCGGCCGAGCGACGACCTCCGCAGCGACGGCCGACATGGCTCCAGATCCCAACCGGTCCAAGGGCGAGGAGGTGGCCGCTCCTCGCGCGTCGCAAGGAGCCACAAGGCTCTCCCGGGGTCTTCTAAGCTCGCTCCCGGTGCTGGCCGTGCTGCTGTTCGGCTTCCTCGCGCCGCTCGCAACCGTGGCCGCCTATGCGTTTGCGACTCCCAAGACCTTCGACGTCTTCCGTTCGTTCACGCTCGAAAACTTCGAGGTGATCTTCGACCCGGCGAATACCGTCTGGAGGTCGTTCGCCTGGTCGCTCGGGCTCGCGGGTCTGACGGTCGTCATCCTGGCGCTCGTCGCCTATCCGATCGCCTGGGGGCTGGCGCGCGCCTTTGGGCGTTGGGCGGGGCTCGTCAGCGTCCTGTTCGTGTTCCCGCTGTTCGTGTCCGAGAATGTGCGCCTCTATGGCTGGACGCTGTTCTTCATCAAGAACGGGGTGCTCGACGGCTCGCTGAAGCTGATCGGCGCGCGCGGGCCCGACGTGCTCTACACGCCGGGCATCACGCTGTTCGGCATAGTCTATGTCTACCTGCCCTTCATGCTGTTCCCGATCACGCTCGGCCTCTCGATGGTGCCCCGCGAGCTGGTCGAGGCCGCCCGCGATCTCGGCGCCTCCCGTTTGATGGTGTGGCGCGAGGTCGAACTGCCGCTCGCCATGCCGGGCGTCATGATCGGCATGCTGCTCACCTTCGTGCTCGCTGTGGGCGCTCTGGCGGAGTCGAAGATTCTCGGCGGCCAGGCGGTCATCGTGGCGACCCACGACATCGAGATCGCCTTCACCTATGCGCAGAACTGGCCGCTCGGCTCTGCGCTCGCGCTGATCCTCACCGTGATCGTCGGCGCGCTGTCGCTCGTCGCCCTGTCGCGGCTCGACCTCGACCGCATTCTGGGGAGGCGGTGATGGAGCAATCCGCGAAGCGCTCGACCGCCTTCGTCTGGGCCTGGACGGTCTTCGTCCTGATCGTGGTCTATCTGCCGATCGCCTGCGGCGCGCTCGCGGGCCTTTCCAAGAGCCGCTATTTCGGCTTTCCGGTCGCGGCATGGTCGTTCGACTGGTGGAGCCGCGCGATCGACTCCTTCGAGGTGCAGACGATCGTCAAGACCTCGCTTGCGATCGCGCTCATCGTCACCTTGGTCGGCGTCGTCATCGCGTTCTTTGGCGCGCTCGCGTTCGCGAGGTACGACTGGCGCGGTCGGGCGCTCTATCAGAAGCTCGTCCTGCTGCCGATCTTCTTCCCGCAGCCGGTGCTCGGGCTCGCGCTGCTGCTGTGGATGAACGCGGTCGGCGTGCAGCCGACCTGGCACACCGCGATCTTCGCGCATCTCGTCTGGATCGTGCCGGTCGTGACGCTCGTCATCGCCATCCAGGTTTACGGCTTCGATTCGACGCTCGAGGAGGCGGCCGCCGATCTCGGCGCGGGGCGGCTGTTCATCCTGCGCGAGGTCACGCTGCCGATCCTCTGGCCGGGCGTGTGGTCGGGCGCGCTGTTCGCCTTCCTGCTGTCCTGGGGCAATTTCCCGCTGTCGCTCTACACGACCGGCGCCGACTCGACCGTGCCCGAGTGGCTCTACGCCAAGATGGTGGCGGGCTACACGCCGATGGTGCCGGCGATCGGCACGATGAGCACGCTTGCGGCGGCGGCGCTGCTGCTCGCCGGCGGCCTCGTCCTCGCGCTGCTCCGCTGGCGCGCAGGAAAAGCCGCGGCGTGACGATGAGCTTAAGGCCGGCAGCCCCCTCACCCGGAGGGCTGACGCCCTCCGATTTCTTGCCATTGAGGAGAGGCAAAGAGCCGTCGCCGCTTCTTACCTCTCCCCGGCGGGGAGAGGTAAGAAGCGGCGGGTGAGGGGGCGGACCGTGTCAGGACCACCTGCAAGAGGACCGTTCAATGTGGCGTGAAGCCGAACCGGACAGCCGGGTCGAGGTGACAATCGATGGCGGCCACAAGGTCGTCGCCTACAGCTTCGGTTCGGCCGACGAGACCGTGTTCTGTCTCAACGGCGGCCCCGGCCTGCCCTGCGACTATCTTCGCGAAGCGCACTCCTGGCTTGTCGATCACGGCTTCCGCGTGGTCGCGTTCGATCAACTCGGCTGCGGCGCGGCCGACCGCCCGACAGACCCAGAGCTCTGGACGATTGAACGCTACGTTCAGGAGACCGAGGCGGTTCGCCAGGCGCTTGATCTCGGCAAGGTGCACCTGCTGGGCCATTCATGGGGCGGTTGGCTCGGCATCGACTACGCGCTTGCCCACCCGGAAGCGCTCAAGAGCCTGATTCTCGAAGACACCGTGGCCGACATGCCGGCGTCGATCGCCGAGCTCGAGCGGCTCCGCAGCGCGCTGGGCGCCGATACGGTCGCGATGATGCAGCGATACGAGGCGGAAGGGCGCTACGACCACCCCGAATACATGGCCGCCATCACCCTGCTGAACTACCGCCATGTCTGCCGGCTGAGCGAGTGGCCAGCGCCCGTGACCCGTTCGCTGTCGGACTGGAACCCCGGGCCCTATGGCGCGATGCAGGGGCCTAACGAGTTCCATTACACCGGCAACCTGAAGGACTGGTCCCGGCTGGCCGAGCTGCCCACGATCAGCGTTCCGACGCTGATCACCTGCGGCCGGCACGATGAATTCACCCCCGCCGGCGCGCTGAAGATGAAGCTCGCGATTCCGGGCGCAGAGCTGAAGGTCTTTCCGAACTCCAGCCACATGCCGTTCTACGAGGAGCCGGAGGCCTACGCGGCCGCGCTGCTCGACTTCCTGAACCGGGTCTCCGGAACGCCGAAGGAGTGAGGCCGCTGATCGGCCAAAACGCAAAAAAGGCGGGCCGCTGGCCCGCCTTTTCCGTACGCAGTACCTGAACTTGTCAGCGCTTGGAGAACTGGAAGCTCCGACGCGCCTTGGCGCGGCCGTACTTCTTGCGCTCGACCACGCGGCTGTCGCGGGTGAGGAAGCCGCCCTTCTTGAGGACGCCCCGCAGCTCCGGCTCGAAATAGGTGAGCGCCTTCGACAGACCGTGACGCACCGCGCCGGCCTGGCCCGAAAGCCCGCCGCCCGCCACCGTGACGGTGATGTCGTACTGGCCCTTGCGGTTAGCTACGTCGAGCGGCTGCTCGAGGATCATGCGCAGCACCGGCCGCGCAAAATAAACCTCGATGGCGCGCTTGTTCACCGTCACCTTGCCCGAACCTGGGCGGATCCAGACGCGGGCGACCGCGTCCTTGCGCTTGCCGGTGGCGTAGGCGCGGCCGAACTGATCGACCTTCTTGACGTATTTCGGGGCTTCCTGGCCGGCGTTCAGCGCGCCGCCGAGATCGCCGAGGGACTGGATGTTCTCGGCCATGATCAAGCGCTCCGCACGTTCTTGCGATTGAGGACGCCGATGTCGAGCGCGACCGGCTGCTGTGCCTCATGGGGATGGCTCTCGCCCGCGTAGACCCGCAGGTTGCCGAGCTGCTTGCGGCCGAGGGGGCCGCGCGGAAGCATGCGCTCGACCGCCTTCTCGATCACCCGCTCCGGAAAGCGGCCGTCGAGAATCTGGTGCGCCTTGCGCTCCTTGATGCCGCCCGGATAGCCGGTGTGCCAGAAGTAGGACTTGTCCTCACGCTTCCGGCCGGTGAACGCGACCTGCGCCGCATTGACGACAATGACGTGATCGCCGTCGTCGACGTGCGGCGTGAAGGACGGCTTGTGCTTGCCGCGGAGACGAAGCGCGATGAGCGAAGCCAGGCGGCCTACGACCAGGCCCTTGGCGTCGATCACCACCCACTTCTTCTCGACGTCGGCCGGTTTGGCCACGAAAGAGCGGGCCGGCTGGGGTCGCATGAGAGAAGCCTCGGATTGGGAAACCAGAACGCGCAGGGAAGGCCCTGCGCGACGCGTCGAGGTGATAGCCGAAGACCTGCTCAAAATCAACGTCGTCGCACCGATAAAAGATCAACAATATCAGACGTCTAGAAAAATGGTATCTTACTACCTCTGCTGCGAGCGCTGATTATGTAGGCTCGGAGCGCTTCGGCTCGCCAGCGCCGTCGACGGGCGGCGACCCGAAGGCGCCCGGCGGAATTGAATAGGTCGCGACCACATGAGCCACCGCCTCGCCGTGAGGCTCCTGGAACAGGGTGGCCTCGCCTACGGCAAGGCTCCGGCCGACCTTCATATAGCTGCACGCGGCGAGCAGGTCCCGCGGCTCGGGCTTTCGGAAGAAGTTGATCGACAGATTGGTCGTGACGGCGAGCTTCACCGGCCCGATCGCGCCGAGCAGCGCGACGTAAAGCGCGACGTCGGCGAGGCCCATCATGGACGGACCGGAGAGCGTCCCGCCCGGGCGGAGGTGTCGCTCGTGGAACAGAAGACGCAGCCGGGCGGAGCCGTATCCGACGTCTTCGATCACATAGGTTCGGCCGCCATGAGCGGTTTGCGGAAATTCCGCCTCCAGAAAGGCCTCCGCCTCTCCGACAGTCATGCGCGGCGTGCGATCGGAGGCGGGGCGTGGCATTTCCGTCATGGTCGCGTCCATTTTCCGGGGCCATAGTCCCGACTCGAAGAAGCGCCTGAGTCTTGGGCGGGCCGCGGCGCGAACGGTGATGAAGCCGCTCGCGCAGTTCCGTGCAAGCCCTTGGGGCGCCACGCGTCTCCCGGAGGACGTCATGCTGATCGCCGCCCGCCCCATGCGCTCGTTCCTGCTCGCCGCCTCCAGCGCCGCGGTGTGGGCCCTTGCGACGCCCGTGTTCGCCCAGGAGACGACCCAGCCTCCGGCCGCCGCCGCGGAGCAGCCGCAGGGCGAGGCGCCCGCCGAAGCTGAGCCCAAGCAGGTTCCGCTGACCCCGAAGCTCGTCGAAGCCTTCATCGCCGCCTGGCCCGAATTCGAGGCCTTGCGCGAAAAGCTCGCCGGCGACGATCCGGCCGACAAGGACCAGGCGAAGACGCCCGACAATCAGGCGGAGAGCGACGAGGCCGAGGTCGGCGAGGCGGAAGATCCGGTCGGGGCGCTCGCCGGCTATCTCGACAAACCCGAAGCCAAGGCGCAGATCGAGGCCATCCTCAAGAAGCACGATTTCGCGACCTATTCCGACTGGGCGGACGTCGCGCAGTCGGTGCTCCTGGCGTTCGGCGCAAGCGATCCCGAGGGCAACGAGACCGACCTTGCGGCCGAGAAGAAGAAGGTCCAGGGCGAGATCGAGAGCGACGCGGCCCTCTCCGAGGACGAGAAGAAGGCGGCGCTGAAAGACCTCGACGAGCAGTTCTCGGCCCTTGAGAGCTTCCAGCCGCTGCCCGGCAATGTCGAGGTGGTGAAGCCCTATCTGGAGAAGATCAAGACGCTGTTCGGCGACCAGGAAGACAACTGACGCCCGGGCGCTCGGCGGATCGCGACGTCGGCTGACGCATGCCGCACCACAGCTATTCCGACGAGCTGCTCCGCTCGATCTTTGAGACGGTCCGAACCGTCGCCGTGGTGGGCGCAAGCCCCAACCCGATGCGGCCGAGCAACGGGGTCGCCGGCTTCCTGAGACGGCGCGGCTACCGCGTGTTCTGCGTCAATCCCGGGCATGCGGGGGGACAGGTCGCAGGCTCGCCCTGCGTCGCCCGCCTGGCTGACGTCCCGGAGCCCATCGACATGGTCGACGTGTTCCGCTCGCTCGAACATATCGGCGTCGTCGTCGAGGAGGCGCTGAGGCTGACGCCGCGGCCGCGCGTGATCTGGACGCAGCTCGGTCTGCGCGACGACGACGCCGCCAGCCGCGCGGAAGCGCAAGGCGTGACGGTCATCATGGACCGCTGCCCTGCAATCGAGATTCCGCGTCTCGGGCTCTGAGGATCAGCGCGCCGGCTGAACGAGCGCTGGAGCCGCGCTGGCCTGCTGCGCCCGTTGCGTGACATGCCGTCGGGCGAGCGCGGCGTTGCGGACCGCGAGCGCAAACGCCACCACCGCGCCGAACTGGTGCGCGAGCCCGAGCGACAGCGGAACGACCATCACGAGCGTCGCGACGCCCAGCCCCGCTTGCAGGATCAGCACGCCCAGGAGTTCGAAGACGCGCCTTCTGGAGGCGCGGTCAGCTCCCGCGCGCGCGACCGCGACGGCATAGATGGCGACGACGATCAGCAGCACATAGGCGCCGATCCGGTGGTTCAGCTGAACCAGCGCGACATTGTCGACAAAGTTTTCCCACCAGGGGGTGACGGCGAACAGCGCGTCCCCGGAGGGCGCCAGCCCGCCGTCCATGAGCGGCCAGGTGTTGAACGTGAACCCCGCATGCGAGCCCGCCACCAGGCCGCCGAGCAGGATCTGAAGGAAGGTCAGCACGAGAACCAGATAGGCCCCTGCGCGGAGCGGAGCCGGCAGGGGCGGCGTCTCGGACCGTGGGGCGCGCACATGAATCAGGAAGGCGATCAGGGTTCCGAAGAACAAGAGCGCGAAGCCGAGATGCAGCGTCAGCTTGATGGGCGCGACGGCCGTCATGCCCGGCTGCAGCCCCGACGCCACCATGATCCAGCCGATCGCGCCCTGGGTTCCGAGCAGAAGGCCCATGCCGAACAGCGTCAGCCCCTCGCGGACGCTGACCCGGCGCGTCACCGCCGCGAACAGCAGACCTGCGGCGAACACCAGGCCGATCAGCCGCCCCAGCTGGCGATGGCTCCATTCCCACCAGTAGATGAACTGGAAGTCGCCAAGCGACATGCCCTCATTGAGGAGCCTGTATTGCGGGCTCGCCTGGTACTTCGCGAACTCCTCCGCCCAAGCCCCCTGCCCGATCGGCGGGATCGCCCCCGTCACGGGCCGCCATTCGGTGATCGACAGCCCCGAGCCGGTCAGGCGCGTCGCGCCGCCGACGACGACCATGAGAGCGACGAGCGCGATCGTGACGACAAGCCAGACGCTCACAAAGCGCCGGCGCGGGATTGCGTTCGCCTCGGACACGCAGGCTCTCCTACTCGGGGTTGACCCGGAACGGACCCCGGCTTTACGTCCGCCCTGCGGCGCCGGCAAGGCGACGAGACGTCTCCCTCCACGGACCCGCCATGTCGCCGCGCAGCAAGAAGTTCATCGGCGTCTTCGTGCTGCTGATCGGCGTCATGGTCTACGCCTTCGCGGTGCTGACGATCGGGCAGATCCGGATGGCCGAGGCCGGACCGCTTGCGCAGCTCGCCTTCTTCGCCTTTTTCGGCCTGATCTGGATCGTGCCGGCGGCGCTTCTGATCCGCTGGATGGAGCGCGTCGACCGGCCGCGCTGAGCTCAGCCGCGCAGCCGGGCGAGCGCGCCGGTCGCGAGGAATGGCGTTCCGCACAGCAGCGCGTCGATCGCCGCTCGGGTCTGGAAGTGACCGTTCAGCGAAACGCGCGGGAGCGCGGTTGGCGCAGCCGCATGAGCCTTGGTCAGGTGTCCCGGCCGCGTGGTCACCGCGGTCGTGAAGCCGAGCTCCGCCGCCAGCGCGTAATCACGCTCGCCCGCCGCCGAGCGGTCCCCCACCGGATAGGCGAAGTGCGCGGCCTCGAGGCCGAGGTTCTGGCGGATCGCGTCCCGGCTGCCGGCGATCTCGGCCAGCGCCGTCTCGGGCGGATGTTTGGCGAGCATGGGATGCGAGACCGTGTGTGCGCCGATCGTCACCAGCGGATCGGCCGCGACGGCCCGCAGTTCGTCCCAGCCCATGCAGAGCTCGCGCGCGAAGGACAGGGTGTCCACCCCCTGCTCCTCCGCGAGGCGGCGGACCTCGGCGCGGAGCAGTTCTTCCGGGCCGGCTCTCAGCCGCCAGTAGATCGCCGACCAGGCGGCGGCCTTCTCGGCGGCAGTCGCCGTGGAGAGCACGGCCTCCCCCCCGCCGACGTCGCAATAGAGCCGGCTCGCCCGGGCGATCGCCTCCTCGAGCGCCAGCCACCAGATTTCCACCTCCCCTTCCGCGAAACCGGACGCGATGTAGAGCGTCGCGGGGGCTCCGTGGCGCTCCAAAATCGGGAGAGCGTGATCACGAACGTCCCGATAGCCGTCATCGAATGTCAGGTGCAGGAACGGCCGCGCGGACACGCCGGTCGTCACCCGCCGCCACGCTTCGTCCATCGAGACGAAGTCGAAACCCAGTCCACGCGCTCGGGTCAGGGTCTCGTCGAGAAAGGCCGGTTCTACCTCGAGCAGCCGGTTCGGCGAGAACGTCTTTCCGGACCACGGCCGCACATGGTGCAAGGTCAGGATGACGCCGAGCCCCTGGGCGCGACGGCGCAGCAAACGGTTCGCCCGCGTCAGCTCCAGCGCCGCGAAGGTCGCGCGAAACAGCGTCGTCCGCGCTGCGCTCATGATGGTTCGCCTGCCCTCGCCCGAAGAAACGCCGACATTCCGCACGGAGGGTGAACGAACCGTGTCTCCTGCCGGCGTCAGAGGCCGCTTTCGGCAGAAGCCGAAAACGCAAGCCATTGTGGCACGTTGCAAGATCGCCGACGCACCCAAAAAGCCGAGCGGCCTCCCGGCGCGCATGAAAAGCAGCGAAGATCCAGCGGGGTGGACCATTCCACGACAATATTACCTCAAGTTTTAGTCGATCACTTTCACCTGTTGTAGATTTTTAGTTTCTACCGTCGGCGGCGATCGGAACACCGACATCCGCGCCGCCAGTGATCAAAAATTCCAAGATATCGCGCGCCGTGATGCGCCTCCCGCGGGACCCTTCTGGGGCCACCGTGGTGGAGTTCGCCATCATCGCTCCGGTGCTCGTGCTGCTGATCATGGGCACGGTGGAACTGGGACTGATGGCGGGCGCGCAAGCGATCCTGAACGACGCGGTGTTCGTCGGCTCCCGCACGGGCAAGACCGGCTACAAGGCGACCGGCCAGACCCAGGCGCAGACCATCCAGGCCGGCATCAAGAAGGCGGCGTCCGCCTTGCTGGATCCGGCCAAGATCACCCTCAGCAGCACGTCGTACCCGGACTACTCCTACCTGAAGCCGGAGCCGTTCACCGACAAGAACAAGAACGGCAAATGGGACAGCGGCGAGGCCTACACCGACCTCAACAGCAACGGAAAATACGACAACGGCGTCGGAACGAGCGGAACCGGCAGTTCCGGCGAGATCGTGTCCTACACGGCGACCTACAGCTGGAAGCTCTTCACTCCCGTGCTGAAGAGATTCGTCGGCACCAACGGCGTCGTCCCTCTCAAGTCCAGCGTCGTCGTCAAGAACGAGCCCTACTGATGAGAACCCGCGGCCTTCGCGGCCTGCTCGGCCGTTTTCGACGCTCTCAGGATGGGCTGGCGGCGCTCGAGCTCGCGCTCACGCTGCCGTTCCTCACCCTGCTGCTGCTCGGCGGCTACGACGTGGCGCGGTTCGTCAGCATCAGGTCGGGCGTGGACAAGGTCGGCTTTTCGGTCGCCGACGTCACTTCGCAGTATCAGGAGCTCAGCGCCAAGGCGATGAAGGAGGTCTTCCTCATCACCGGGTCGAGCCTGCCGTCATACGTCTCCGGCACGACGGGGGTCACGGTGCTGACCTCCGTCTACCTGAATTCGAGCAACGTCCCGAAGGTCCGCTGGCAGTGCTACAGCACCACGGGCACCAGCTGGAAAAGCAAGATTGGCGCAGAAGGCGCCACCGCCGCCGTCAATTCCGGACTTCTCGCCGACACAAACGACAATCTGATCGTCGCAGAAGTTTTCTACAAGTTCACGCCGCTGTTCTCGAGGTTCTTCAAGAAGGGCTTCGATGTGTACACGCAGTCGACCTACCGGCCGCGCCTCGGCGCACTCAACACCAAACCGTGCTGAACCCATGAGCACCCCCCGTCTCTCTCCGCAATCCTCTCTGCTGACGCGCTTCGGTCGGTCAAACCAGGGCGCTGTCGCGCCTCTGATCGCGATCGTCATGCTGGCGCTGATCGGCTGCATGGGGTTCGCGATTGACGTCGGGCGGTCGGTCCTGGTCCGCGCCCGACTGGTGGACGCGCTCGACGCGGCAGGGCTTGCCGTCGGCGCCCGTCTCAGCACGACCGACTATTCGGCCGACGCCCTGAAGTTCGTCAGCGCCAATTTCAAAGGCGGCTATGCCGGCGCGACGGTGACGAAGGTCACCGCCACGGCCAACTCGACCAAGAGCGTCATCTCGCTAAGCGCTACGGCAACTGTGCCGACGATCTTCATGAAGATCTTCGGCCAGAAGAGCGTGACCGTAAACGCGGCGTCGGAGGTGACGCGTTCATCCACCGGACTCGAGCTTGTGATGGTGCTCGATAATACCGGCTCGATGGATCAGAGCGGCAGCATGCCGTCCCTGCGGAAGTCCGCGAACGATTTGATCGATATCTTGTTCGGCGGCGAAAGCATCGGCACCAATCTCTACGTTGGGCTCGTTCCCTTTTCACAAGCGGTGAATGTGGGCACGAGCAGGACCTCGTGGTTCACTGGAACCAAGCCGTTTATCGGTTGGACAGGATGCGCTATGGCGCGAACCGCGCCGCTTGATCAAACCGACGATCCTCCAGCCACGACCTCGACGAAATTCACTTATCCCGATCTCGTTAAGTCTCTTACGGGCGCTTTCAACTCGAACTGTCCCAAAGAGGTCACTCCGCTCACCAATGTAAAGAGCACAGTGACAACCGCCGTAAACGCCATGACGGCGAATGGCAACACTCACATCAATCTCGGAGCCGCATGGGGCTGGCGTATGATCTCGCCGCGGTGGCGCGGTTATTGGGGAAGCAGCACTCTTCCGCTTGACTATGGCACAAAGAACATGAGTAAAGCAGTCGTTATCATGACGGATGGCGACAACACAATGACTGGCGCCACATATAGCGCCTATGGAGACATCGCAGAAAAGAGGCTCGGTACCGACAATGAATACCTTGCGAAACTTGAGCTAAACAAGCGACTATCTGCTGTTTGCTCGAGCATGAAGTCTAAGGGCATAATTATTTATTCTGTTGCATTTGATAATCCAGAGGCGACGACCAAGTCGCTTCTGCAAAATTGCGCGACAAGCGCAGCGTACTATTTCGATGCTGGCAACCAGACCGCTCTAAATACGGCCTTCCGGACGATCGGCGACTCGCTGTCGAACCTGCGCGTCAGCAAGTGAGCGGCGCGCGGGAGGCGATCCGCAGGGCGGCGTGCGATAAGGGCGGCGACGCTGCGGCCGAGTCTGGAATGGTGCCGCGGCTCACGATCGTCCCGCAAGCGACAGGACCTCGCCCCCTGCCCCAGTCTCCCGCCAGCTCCGGACCGGCGTTTTCCTCGGTCGAGATCCATCGCGACGCCGCCGGCGCGCTCTCCGCATGGTCTGAACTGCTGCGCGACGCGCTCGCCACGCCATACCAGCATCCCGGGCTGCTGAGGCCCTGGCTGGAACAGGTCGCGGCTCATGAAGCCGTGCGCCCGCTCATCGTCGTGGCAAAGGATCAGGCCGGCGAGCCGGTCGCCCTGCTGCCCTTCGGGGTCAGCCGCAAATGGGGCGTGGCCGTCGCCCGTTTTCTCGGCGGCAGCCATGTGAACTACAACGTCCCGGTCATCCGCCGAGACCGCCTCGCGCTGTTCGCCCGGACAGAAGTCGACCGGCTGCTTGCAGAGACGGCGGCGCTGGCGCGCGTCGACCTGTTCGCGCTGCAGAACCAGCCGGAGAGCTGGGAAGGGCTAGAAAATCCCTTCATGGCGCTGCCCAGCCAGCCGTCGCCCGATCCGGCGTTCAGCGGCCCGCTTGCCGCGAGCCTCGAGGAGCACCTGAAGCTTTTCGTCTCCGCCAAGTCGCGTTCGAACCAGCGCCGCAAGATGCGGCGTTTCGAGGAGCGCGGCCGGCCGCACATCTTCCGCGCCGAGAGCGCCGGTGAGCGCCGCAAGCTGCTCGACGTCTTCCTGGCCCAGAAGGCGGAGCAGTTCGCCGAGCGCGGCATTGAAAACGTGTTCGCGCGCCCCGGCGTGCCCGAATTCCTCGCCGAGGCCTGCGGACTCGCCGAAAGGCCGCCGGTGATCGATCTTTACGGTTTCGACCTCGACGACGAGACGATCGCGGTGACGGGCGGCCTCGCCGACGCCCAGCGCTACTGCGGCATGTTCATCTCGATCACCAGCGGCGAACACGCCAAATACAGCCCGGGCGAGATGCTGATGAACTTCGTCGTGGAGGACTCGATCCGCCGCGGGCTCAGGACCTTGGATCTCGGCGTCGGCGCAGCCGCCTACAAGAAGATGTACTGTCCGGACCTTGAGCCGCTGTTCGACTCGATTTTCGGGGTCACGCTGCGCGGCCGCGCGGCCGCGGCCGCCATTGCGGCCAAGACCACCGCGAAATCCCGCATCAAAGCGAACCCGACCGCCTATGCGCTGGTCGAGAAGATACGGGCGTTGCGCGCCCGCCGGGCGGGCCATGCGCACGCCACGCCGGAAGCCGAATAGCCCTCGGAGATCAGGCGGCCGCCAGTGAGCGGCCCCGCGGATTACCGCCGCCGTCTGTGACGAGCAGCACCACGACGTCCTCGATGCCCAGCGATTTCAGCCGCTCATGCGCCTCGACGGTGGCGAGGTCGGCCGCGCCTGCGGCTGAAATCAGCACCGCCGCGCTGCAATAGGGCGCGAAAGGCTCGGCGCCGGCCGGACCGCTCGGCGTCATCAGCATCACGAAGTCATAGGTCAGCGCGAGCGCCTCGAGCACCACGTCGAGCCGCGCCTGGGCGGCCGCATCGAGCGCGCGGAACGGCGTCGCGCCGCCCGGCACGAGGTGGATGCGCGAGCCGGGATCGCGGTGGATCGCCTGCGCGAAGGTGGCGGCGCCCGTCAGGAGTTCGGAGAGTCCCGGCTCGAGAGGCGGCTCTCCCGCGCGCGGCGCGCCGCCGCCGGCGTCGATAGCGACCACGCGCCGGCCGGAGGCGGACAGCGTCGCGGCGAGTTCGGCCGCCACGTTCGCCACGGCGAGGTCCGGCGTCGCTCCGGTGGTGAGGATGCGCAGCGCGCCGTCCGAGGTCGGCATGGCGGCGAGTTGCCGCGCGAGCGCAGCGACCAGGCTCGCGTCGGCATATTCGATGCTGGCCGCGCGCGCCGAGGAATTCGGGTCCGGCGAGCCGGAGCTTCTGTCCTGCGCGTCGCCGGATCGCCCTGCGGCTGGCGCCGCGGCCGTTGCAGACGGAGGCGCGGTCGCCGGCTGCACCCGCACAGGCTCCTGAAGCCGGCCGAAAACCGGCACCGCGCCGATCGCCGGAGGCGGCGCAGCGTCGCCGTCGTCAAGCCGGCGCTGCGTGCCGAACACCTCTGCGGCGGCGGCTCCGAACAGGGACAGCGCGAAAGCCGCGATCGTGACCAGCGCGATGGTCGGGAGCTTCTTGGGGAAGTAGGGCCCAGTGGCCGCCGCGCCGCGCGAGATGACGCGCGCGTCCGCCAGCAGCGCTTCAGGGTTCTCGCGGGCGCTGGTTTCCCGGTACCGGGCGAGAAGCTGTTCGAGAAGGTCGCGCTGCGAGCGCGCGTCGCGCTCGAGCGCGCGGAGCTGAACGTCCTGGCTGTTGGCGGCGGCGGCCGCGGCCTTGAGCTCGTCGAGCTGCTGGCTCAGCGCCTTGACGCGGGCCCCTGCTGTCTTGGCGTCGTTCTCGAAGGCGCGTGCGAGCTTTTCGGCCTCGGCGCGGATTTGTTGGTCAAGGCCCTGCAGCTGCGCGGCCAGCTCGCGCATGCGCGGATGCTGCGGCAGCAAGGTGCGGCCCTCGCTGGCGATCTGCGCGGCGAGCTGTGACCGCTGCTGCGTCAGCGAGCGGACCAGATCGGAGTTCGCGATGTCGAGCGCCTCCGCCGGCCGGCCCTGCCGCAGCACGGTGCGGATCATCTCGGCCTTGGCCTGCGCCTCGGCCTGCTGGGTGCGCGTGGCGGACAGCTGGGTCGTGGCGTCGCCGAGCTGCTGCTGGGCGACCGTCGTGTTGTTCGCGCCGACGAGCAGCCCCGCCTTGGAGCGGAAGGCCTCCACCTTCTCCTCGGCGTCTTGGACCCGCGAGCGCAGGCTCTCGATCTCGCCAGCAAGATACTGCCCGGCCTGCTGGTTGGTTTCCCGCTTAGCGGCCCGCTGAATGTCCAGATAGGCGTCGACGAAGCCGTTCACGACCTTGGCGGCGGTGTCCGCGTTCTTGGACACGAATTCGATGCCGACGACTCTCGACCCGGTCACCGGATAGACCGAGAGGTTCTCGGCCACCTTGTCGACCACACGTTCGCTCAGCGGCGCATCGTCCTGCCCGCTCAGTCCGACCGCGCGCAGGATGCGCCGCAGGATCGAGCCCTTCTGGACGGAGAATTCGGGATCCTCGCTGAGGTCGAGGGTCTTCACCACTCGGCGCACGAGGTCGCGCGACTGGATGAGCTGGACCTGGCTCGCCACCGCCTGCTCGTCGGGCAGCTGAGTCTCGCGCTCACCGCCGGGGCCCGGCGACGCGCTTTCGCGGTTTTCGATCAGAACGAGGGCGGTCGATCGGAAATACGGCGCGCTGAGTTCAACGAACAGGAAGGCGACCAGCGCCGCCAGCAGCGTCGGGCCGAGAATCCAGCGCTTCCGGCGCCAGAGGCCGCGGCCAAGCGCGCGAAGGTCGATTTCCCCGCCTTGGGGATGATCTTCCTCCTCGCTATGGCTGATCCGCTGGACCATTCCCTGCCCTCGACTGCCGCATCGTAACTTCACTTGCCGCAGGACAGCATGATCATGGTTGCCGCAGAGTTAATCCGCCGGCCGTCCCCAGATTAGCCGACAACGGCTCGTTAACCATGTTGAGGTAACGAAGGATAAACCATGTGTGCAAGGGTTCGTCATGAGGTCGCGTCGCTCCTCGATTGCGCTGGCTCTCGCCACGCTGCTCGCCGGCTGCGCTGCTCCGCGGGCGGTGCCGCCGCCGCTGGCGGCCGACTATAACGAGCCTTACGTTCTGGCGAGCGGCGACAAGCTCAGGATCAACGTCTTCGGGCAGCAGAACCTGACCAACAGCTACGCCGTGGAGCCGGACGGCAGCATCGCGATGCCCCTCGTCGGCCGTTATCAGGTCAGCGGAAAGACCTCCGACCAGGTTCGCACAGGACTGGAGGCGAAGCTGAAGAGCGGCTATTTGCGCGATCCCAACGTCTCGGTGGAGATCGAGTCCTACCGCCCCTTCTTCATCCTCGGTGAGGTCACCAACGCCGGGCAGTACCCCTATGTCGCCGGCATGACGGCGGAGAACGCCGTCGCCATCGCGAGCGGCTTTTCTCCGCGCGCCAGGCGCGACCGCGTGGAGCTCACCCGACGGGTCGGAGACAGAGTGTTCAAAGGCGAAGTGCCGGTGACCTATCCGATCCGGCCGGGCGACACGATCAACATCGAGGAGCGCTGGTTCTGAGGCCGAGCGCCGCCGCGAACTGCGACACGCTGGCCCTGGAGCGCTCATGACCGACGCGAAGCCCCTGCGGATCGTACATCTGGTCCGATCTCCGGTCGGCGGGATCTTCCGGCACATCGCCGATCTGATCGCCGCTCAGGCGGCGGCGGGCCACAGCGTCGGCTTCGTCTGCGACAGCACCACGGGCGGCCCTTTCGAGGAGGCCCGCATCGCCTCGCTCGCCGATGACCTTGAGCTGGGGTCGGTCCGCCTCCCGATCGCCCGGCAGCTCTCGCCCACGGACCTGCTCGCCATCGCGCGCGTCAGCCGGACCCTTGCGCCGCTGGCGCCGGACGTTCTGCACTGCCACGGCGCGAAGGGCGGCGCGTTCGGCCGAGTGGTCGGCACGTGGCTTGGCCGATCGAAGCCCGTGGCGCGGCTTTATGCGCCTCACGGCGGCAGCCTGCATTACGATCCCGGCTCGCTCGAAGGCCGCGTGTATTTTCAGGTCGAGCGGGCGCTGGAGCGGCTGACCGACTCGCTGATTCACGTCAGCGCCTATGAGCAGCGGACCTATGTGGAGAAAATCGGCGCGCCGCGCTGTCCCTCCGTCGTGGTCCGCAACGGTCTGAGGCCGGAAGAGTACGAGAGGGCGCTCCCGGCGCCGGACGCCGTCGACTTCCTCTATCTCGGCATGTTGCGCGATCTGAAGGGCGTCGATGTGTTCATCGATGCGCTCGCCCTGCTCGCCGGCGCAGGGCGACCCGCCTCTGCGATCATTGTCGGCGATGGACCGGACGAGAATCGCTACAGGGCGATGGTCGCCGAACGTGGACTGGCCCCGCGCGTCAGATTTCAGAAATCGACCCCCGCCCGCGAGGCCTTCGGGCTCGGCCGCGCAATCGTGGTGCCGTCGCGGGCCGAGTCGATGCCCTACGTCGTGCTCGAGGCCATCGCAGCCGGTCTGCCGATCGTGGCGACCCGCGTCGGCGGCATACCGGAGATCTTCGGGCGGTTTTCGGATGAACTCGTCGCGCCGGGCGACCCGCAGGCGCTCGCCGCCGCCATGTCCGCGATCGCCGCCGATCCGGCCGCAGCCGCCAAGGCGGCGTCCGCGCGGCGCGAGCACATCTTGGGCGAATTCTCGCTCGCCGAGATGTCCTCGCGGATCGAAACCGTTTACCGCGAGGCCCTTCGTCGCCGGTCTGGCGGTGATTAATGGGTCGCCGTAAAACAATATTCGCAGTTTAGGGGGGAGAGTGCCGGTCGCTCGAGGGAGAGCCCAGCGACGTGACCGACCTGTCCATGGCCCGAATCGACACTGTCGAGAAGCCGACGTCAGCCGCCGCGAAGCAGCGCCAGGCGCGGCTGAACGAACAAGCGCGCGAGATCGCCGAGCGTTTCAGCGCCGCCTCCATATCGCCGGTGCTGCTCATCGGGGTCGCGCGGCTCGCCGACGCCGCGGTGGTCATCGGCTCGGGCCTTGCGGCCTATGCGGCGGCGTTCGGCGCGGTCGACGCGATCGCCTGGCCGTATCTCGCCGCCATGGGCATCGGATTCCTGCTGACGCTCGTCTTCGCCCACGCGGCCGACGTCTACCATGTGGTGGCGTTCCGCTCCGTGCGGGGCCAGGTCGGCCGCACCCTCGGCGCTTGGACGCTGGTGTTCGCGGGCTTCGCCGTCGTCGGCGCGTTCTTCGACTTCGGCGGCCTCGTTCAGCGGAACTGGCTCGGCTACTGGTTCGTGTTCGGCGCGGGCGGCCTGATCACCGTCCACGGCGCCATGACGCTGCTGGTCAAGCACTGGGCGCGCGAAGGCCGTATCGGACGCAAGGCGGTGATCGTGGGCGGCGGCGAACCGGCCGCGGAGCTCATCCGGTCGCTGGAATCGATGCCGGAGAACGACGTCCACATCTGTGGCGTGTTCGATGACCGCTCCGATGACCGCTCGCCGGCGATCGTGGCCGGCTATCCGAAGCTCGGCAACATTGCGGAGTTGGTGGAGTTCGGCAGACTCGCTCACATCGACCTGCTGATCGTCACGATCCCGGTTAGCGCCGAGGGCCGCGTGGCCGAGATCCTGAAGACGCTCTGGGTCCTGCCGGTCGACATCAGGCTCTCGGCTCATACCGACAAGCTGCGCTTCCGGCCGCGCGCCTATTCCTATCTCGGCGCCATCCCGATGGTGGAGCTCGCCGAAAAGCCCATCCAGAACTGGGACTTCGTCGCCAAGAGAGCTTTCGATCTGATCGTGGGATCGCTCGCGCTGATCCTGCTTTCGCCCGTCATGCTCGCGACCGCCATCGCCATCAAGCTCGACACCCCGGGCCCGGTGTTCTTCCGCCAGAAGCGCTACGGCTTCAACAACGAGGTTATCGAGGTCTTCAAGTTCCGCTCGCTCCGCCACGAGATGTCGGACCCGGACGCCAAGACGGTCGTAACCAAGAACGATTCCCGCGTCACCCGCGTTGGCCGCTTCATCCGCAAGACGTCGATCGACGAGCTGCCGCAGCTCTTCAACGTGCTGAAGGGCGAACTCTCGCTGGTCGGCCCTCGGCCGCACGCCGTCGGGGCGCACACGTCGGAGCGTCTCTGGAACGATGTGGTGGACGGCTATTTCGCCCGTCACAAGGTGAAGCCGGGCGTGACCGGCTGGGCGCAGATCAACGGCTGGCGCGGCGAAGTCGACACCCCCGAGAAGCTGCGCAAGCGCGTCGACCACGACCTCTATTACATCGAGAACTGGTCGATCCTGTTCGACATCCTGATCCTGGCGAAGACGCCTTTCGCGCTCGCCAAGACGGACAGCGCCTATTGAGCGCCGCCGGCGCGCTGCCCGGCCGGAGCGCGCGCCGGCCGATGACCATCCAGGCGGAGACGCTCCGCGAGGGCGTGGTCTGGCTCGCGATCGCCTCGAGCTTCTTCGTGATGTTCGAGCCGGCCGCCTACGATCTGCTGATGATCGGGGCGATCGTGCTGTTCGTCGGCACCGGGCTGAAGCTGCCGCGCGTGCTGCTGCCCTTTCTCCTGCTCGTCATCCTTTACCAGCTCGGCGCCGTTCTCACGCTGACGCTGGTGTTCGATCGGGCCGACACGCAGAAATGGACGACGATCGGCGTCTTCCTCGCCGGGACCGGCTGCTTCTATTCGCTGTTCCTCGCCGACCGCACGGAGATACGCGCGCGCCTGATCGCGAACGCGTGGGTGATCGCCGGTGTGGCGAGCGGGCTGCTTGCGATCGTCGGCTACTTCCACCTCGTGCCGTTCGCTGACAGCCTGCTGCGCTACAACCGGGCCAAGGGCGCGTTCAAGGACCCGAACGTCTTCGCGCCGCACCTGATCTTCCCGGCGCTGATCCTGATCCAGCGGCTCTATGCGAGCGATCTCAAGAGGTCGCTCCTCCTGGTCGCGCCGCTCGGGATCATCATGGCGGGCGTGCTGCTAAGCTTCTCGCGCGGATCCTGGGGGCATCTGATCGCGTCGGCCATGCTGATGACGACGCTCACCGTGCTGACCGCTCCCTCGCCGTCAGCGCGCGCGCGGATCCTGGTCACCTGCGTGGCGGCGACCGTGCTGGCTGCGGTCTTCCTGGTGATCTTGATCCAGCTGCCGTCGGTCGCCAACCTGTTCGCGGAACGCGCGAGCCTCGAGCAGAGCTACGATGTCGAGCATGGCGGCCGCTTCTCGAACCACGTGATGGGCTTCCGCCTCGCGCTCGACAAGCCGTTCGGCATCGGAATCTTTCAGTTTTCCAAACGCTTCGGGGCGGATGTTCACAACACCTATCTGAACGCCTTCATGTCCTACGGCTGGCTCGGCGGCGTGGTTGTGCCGGTGATGACGCTGCTCACGCTGTTCTCTGGCGCCCGCTATGTGCTGACGCCGACGCCTTGGCGGCCGGTGTTCATCTGCACCTTCTCGACCTGGGTGGTCCTGATGATCGAGGCGGCGGTCATCGACGTCGACCATTGGCGTCACCAATGGGCGCTGCTCGGCATGATGTGGGGCTTCATCGCCGCGACGGTCGCATATCAGCGCCGCAGCGAGGTTCCGCAGCGACGACGGCGCGCGGTGGGGGGCTGACGATCAGCGCCGCGCGAACAGAAAGCCCGGCGCGGCGATCGCCCCATAGGCGACGATGCCGACGAGGCCGATGAGCGCCGCAGGGGCGAAATCCGGGAATTGCGGGATTAGACCCTTCAGCGTGGCCGCCGGGCCAAGCGACCAGCGGATCGCCACAGCGGAGCCTGCGGTCGCAAGGACAAGCGCGCCAATGCTGAGCGCGAAGCGCCGATCGGGCGCAAAACCGTCCCGCCTGCGCAGCAGCCAGGTCAGCAACAACAGATTCGCCCATGCGCCCATAGAGGTCGCGAAGGCGAGGCCGGCGCTGAAGAACGAGCCGACGAGCAGCACCTTCAACGCCACATTGACGATCGTCGCCGCCGCGAGCGCCTTTACCGGGGTCGCCGTGTCGCCGGACGCATGGAAGCCGGGCGTCACGCAGCGCAGCGCCACCACCGCCGGAAGGCCGATCGCATAAGCCTGGAGCGCTGCGGCCGAGCCCTCGACGGCCGCCGCGTCGAACGCCCCGCGGCCGAACAGGGCGGCCACCACCGGGCCAGGCGCGGCGGCGAATAGCGCGACGAAGGGCAGCGTCATCAGCAGCGCGCCCTCGAGCGCGCGGTTCAGCCTGTCACGCGCCCCGCCCAGATCGTCCGCGGCCAGCCGGCGCGCGAGCTCGGGCAGCAGCACGGTGCCGATCGCAATGCCAACGACCGCAAGCGGAAGCTGATAGAGCCGGTCCGCGTAGTAGAGATACGAGACCGAGCCAGTGGGCAGGAATGACGCCAGGATCGTGTCGGCGAACATCGCGATCTGGACGCCCGCCGAACCCAGCACCGCCGGACCGAAACCGCGCAGAAAGTTGCGCACATGCGCGGTCATTCGCGGGGCCTTGAGACGCAGGCTGCGCCCGGCGCGCTTCAGATCCCACAGCACGAGCCCGAGCTGCGCGAAGCCCGAGACCAGCACGCCGACCGCCAGCGCATGCGCGACCGTCGGGAAGAAGCCGGTCATCAGCAGCGCGCCGATCATGCAGATGTTGAGCAGGATCGAAGCGGAAGCGGCGGCGGCGAAGCGGTCGTGCGCATTCAGCACGCCTGACGCCAGCGTCATCCAGGAGATCAGCAGCAGATACGGAAAGGTGATGCGTGTGAGGCTCGCGGTCAGCTCGAGCTGGCCGGGCTCCTCGGCGAAGCCCGGAGCGAGCAGCGCCACCACCACCGGCGCGAAGACGAGCGCGAGAACCAGCAGCGCGAGTTGCACGGCCAGCGTCAGCGCCAGCACGTCTTCCGCGAACGACTTCGCCTCTTGTTCTCCGTGCCGCTCGAGCGCCCGGGCGTAGCGCGGCACGAAGGCGGCGTTGAAGGCGCCCTCGGCGAAGATCGCGCGGAAGTGGTTCGGCAGCCGAAACGCGACCATGAACGCGTCGGCGAGCGGCCCGGCGCCGAGCAGCGCGGCCATCATCACGTCGCGCAGGAAGCCGAACAGGCGCGAGACGAGGGTCAGCCCGCCGACCGAGGCCGCCTTACGCCACATCTATCGCCATCGCGCCGTTCCCGCCCTTACACCGGGGCGCGCCGAATCCCCTGACCGTGGCGCGGCGGGACAGTAGCAGCGGCGGCGACGAGGCGCCTCATGCGGCGCGCGCGGCGGGAGCGCCGGCGGCTTCGTCCGGGAACAGAGCGTGGCGGCGGAAGGCAAGGCCCACCCGATCGCCGACCGCAATCTCGTCTTCCGGCGAGACCAGCGCCTCGATCCGGCTGCGCTCGGCGCCGACGCAGACATCAATGCGGCGGTTCGATCCGGACCGCCGCAGGGCGACGACCTCGCCGGTCACGACTCCGGCTTCCGGTTCGACCAGCGCCACGTCCTGGGGCCGCACCAGCAGACGCGCCGGCCCGTCGGCGACGCCGCTCGCGCCGATTGAAAGCGCCCGGCCGTCGAGCTCGAGCCGTCCGGCGCGCACCGTCACCGGCAACGCCGTCGACTCCCCGATGAAGCCGTAGACGAACGGCGTCGCCGGCTGGTCATAGACCTCGTCAGGCGTGCCGACCTGCTGCAGGTCGCCCTTGTGCAGCACCGCCACCCGGTCCGCGAGCTCCATCGCCTCGTCCTGGTCGTGCGTGACGAAAACAGTGGTGTGGCCGGTGTCGTCGTGGATCTTGCGCAGCCAGCGGCGCAGCTCCTTGCGGACCTGCGCGTCGAGCGCGCCGAACGGCTCGTCGAGCAACAGCACCTGCGGCTCGATCGCCAGCGCCCGAGCGAGCGCCACCCGCTGCCGCTGGCCGCCTGACAGCTGAGCCGGATAACGTCCCTCGAGCCCGGTAAGCTGGACGAGATCGAGCAGCTCCAGCACGCGCCGGCGGATCTGCGCCTCCGGCGGCCGGCGCGACCGCTCCCGCACCCTCAAGCCGAACGCGATGTTGTCGAGCACCTTCATGTGCCGGAACAGCGCGTAGCTCTGGAAGACGAAGCCCACATTGCGCTCCTGGACGGTCTTGCGCGAGGCGTCCACGTCGCCGAACAGGATCTGCCCGCCGTCGGGGAACTCGAGCCCCGCTATGGCGCGCAGCAGCGTCGTCTTGCCCGAACCCGAAGGCCCGAGCAGCGCGATCAGCTCGCCCGAGCGGATGTCCAGGCTGACCCCGTTGAGCGCCGGGAACTTCCCGTAGTCCTTGCGGATGTTCCTGATCTTCAGATCCATGGCGTCCTCGAGTGCTGTCCTGCGTTTCTTAGCGGATCGCGTGGCGTCGGTGGAGAACGCATGGACGCGCGGCCAACAGGACCGCGCGCCCATGCCCCCGACGGCGAGGGATCAACCGCCCGGCTTGTAGATCTGGTCGAACGTGCCGCCTTCGCCGAAATGCTCCGCCTGGGCCTTCTTCCAGCCGCCGAACTCGGCGTCGACCGTGACGAGCTTCAGCTGTTTGAAGCGCGCCAGATCCTGCGGGTCTGCGAGATCGGGAAAGCTCGGCCTGTAGAAGTTGCGCGCAGCGATGGTCTGGCCCTCCTTCTCGTAAAGCAGCTTGAGATAGGCCTCGGCCGCCTTGCGGGTGCCATTCCTGTCGACATTTCCGTCGACCAGCGCGACCGGCGGCTCAGCGAGGATGGAGAGCGAGGGATAGACGATCTCAAACTTGTCCTCGCCGAACTCCTTGAAGGAGAGGAACGCCTCGTTCTCCCAGGCGAGCAGCACGTCGCCGAGGCCGCGCTGCGCGAATGTGGTCGTGGAGCCGCGGGCGCCGGAGTCGAGCACCGGCACGTTCTTGTAGAGCGCGGCGACGAAGGACTTCGCCTTCTCCTGATCGCCTCCGTTCTTCTCCGCCGCATAAGCCCATGCGGCGAGATAATTCCAACGGGCGCCCCCGGAGGTCTTCGGGTTCGGGGTGATGACCTGGACGTCGGGCTTCACCAGATCGTCCCAGTCCCGGATCGCCTTCGGGTTTCCCTTGCGGACCAGAAACACGATCGTCGAGGTGTACGGCGCAGAATTGTGCGGCAGGCGCTTCTGCCAGTCCGCCGGAATCTTGCCGCTGGCGGAAGCGATCGCGTCGATGTCGGCGGCGAGCGCAAGCGTGACGACGTCTGCGTTCAAGCCGTCGATCACGGCGCGGGCCTGCTTGCCTGAGCCGCCATGCGAGGCCTGGACCCGGATGTCCTCGCCGGTGTCGGCCTTCCACTTCTTCTCGAACGCGGCGTCGAACTCCTTGTAGAGCTCGCGCGTCGGATCATAGGAGACGTTGGTGATGCGGGTTTGCGCGTTCGCCGGCGAGCCAGCCGCCAAGGGCGCGGCAAGCGCGAGCGCGGCCGCAACACGCGCTGCGATACGGAAGTTCATGAACGAGTCTCCAGGAGCTACGCCGCCGAGCACGCCATGGCCCGCGCCGCCTGTCAACATCATTCTATAAACTTAGTAGCTTTATCATCCAGGCAGCTCGGCCGATCGGGCGGCGCCCGATCGCGTCCGAAGTCTCGCCGAACTGCTCTGCTGAAAAAAATGGCCCGGCCGTTCCCCTGCCGGCCGGGCTCATCCTCCGAGAAACTTTCGGCGCGGAGAGGGGCGGTATCCGCGTCGACGCCTGTTCAAGGCGGGGGAAGATCTCGAAAGTCCGGACAGGTTGCGCGGTCGCGGCTGAACGGAAGCCGGAGGGCTCATTCATTTTCCGTTCAGCCGGCCGGCGCCCTTGCCGCCGGCTTGCGCGTCGGCTCGAATGGCGCTAGGGCAAGCGCCGCCCCTCAAGGGGTGTCGGAGCGTGGCGCAGCCCGGTTAGCGCACTAGTCTGGGGGACTAGGGGTCGTGGGTTCAAATCCCGCCGCTCCGACCAAATTTTCCATTTATTGGCGGGGGCACAGCCGACAGGCGGCCTCCTCGCCCGAGGGGATTTCCGCCGCAGATGGACGATTACAAGACTCTGCTCGACCGCATGAAGGCGGCCCAGATCGAGCTTCTTGCGGCTGCGGCCCGCGCGCGCACCCTCCCCTCCGACGGCGCCTTGCGCAAGATCGCGGACCTTGAGGTTGCGATCGGGGCGCTCGAACATCTGATCGACGACGGCGCTCTGCCGCGCGGCTGAAGCTCCACACGTAAAGAAATCGTGAAGCGCCGAGTTCTGAGCGGAACTCGGCCTCGACAGGCGCGTTGAACGCTTACTTCAGCGAAACACGCCTGAGCGCTTCAATGTTTTATGTCCTTGAGAATAGGCCGACCGCTTCTGCTGCGCATGCAGTGGCTGCAGCAAATCTGCCGGTTGACGAAACCGACGCGGAAGATTTCATCGCAGGCAGCGCCGAGCTCGGCTTGGACGACATTGATATTGTTGACGACACGCTGCTGAATACTTCGCCTCACAACGCCATCGAACGTCAGCTTCTTCGTGGAGACGTGGTTGGCCTTGCCTTGATGTCAGGCGCGATCATCTGGAGCGCGATGGGGGCGTTCGGCTAAACGCGACGAAAGTGTGGCGCCGATCTCGGCCGACGAAAACTAGCCTCGCCCGCCGAGAATCGGTCCAATAAGCATGCGGCAATAACGCCTGAGCCAAGAGCCTCCTGTGCGCGTGCTTTATGTCGACGATGAGTCCGACATCCGGGAGATCGCCCGGCTCGCGCTCGAGATAGATCCCGAAATGGTGGTGGAGACGGCGGCGACAGGCATGGAGGCTCTGGCGCTTGCGCCCGCCTTCGCGCCGGACCTCATCCTCCTCGACGTCATGATGCCCGACATGGACGGGCTCGCGACTTTGACGCGCCTGCGCGCGGACCTCGCCACACGGCAGACGCCGGTGGTCTTTATCACGGCGCGAACGCAGGCGAACGAAATTCAGCGGTTCAAGCAGCTCGGGGCGGCGGCCGTGATCCCGAAGCCTTTCGATCCGATGCAGCTCGCGGCTCAGGTGCGTGCGCTCATGGGTTCGGCTGGGCCGGCGTCGTCGGTCTGATGAAGAGACCGAACGCGCGAGGGCCGTCGCCTGTCTTCATTTCTCCGACCGCCTTCAGCGTTTCGGAGTCGATCACCGTCACCGTGTTCGACGCCCAGTTGACGACATAGACCCTCTTCCCGTCGGGAGAGGCCTGCACGCCTTCGGGGTACTCGCCGACCGCCACGTCCTTCAGCGGCTGAAGCGTGGCCGTGTCGAAGACGGAGACCTGCCCGGCATATTGATCGGTTACGAATGCGCGGCCGTTCGCCAGGCCCACCACATAGGGACGCTCGCCGACCGGCGCCGTCCCGACGACCCGCCGCGCCGCTATTTCGATGACGGAAACGTCGTTCGAGGTGACGTTCGCCGTGTAGGCGCGCTTGCCCTCGGCGTCGATCGTCACGCCGAACGGATGCTGGCCCACCGGCACGGCGGCGAGAACCTTCTGGGTCGCGACATCGATGATGGAGACCTGATTGGACTCGCGATCCGCCGACAGCAAAAGCTTGCCGTCGGGCGTGACCGCCAAGCCGGAGGGCGATTTGCCGACCGCGATCCGGCCGGTGACTTCCCGCTTCTCGGGATCCACCACCATGATCTGGGACGCGTACCAGTCCGCCACATAGACCGGCGAGCCGGAGGGATGGACCGCCACCCCGAGCGGCCCGCCTTCGAGCGGCACGCGGTGGAGAAGCTTCCGCGCGGCCGCGTCGACGATCGAAAGGGTCTTGCCGTCAGGGCTCGTCACGTAGACGCGCGCGCCATCGGCGGAAACCGCGACGCCTGCAGGCTTCCCGCCAATCGGGATCGTCGCGACCGCCTTGCCCGTATCAAGGTCGAGGACGCTCAGATCGTCCTCGGCCTGATTGGTCACGAAGGCCTCGTCGGCGCGGGACCCGCCCGCACCGACGAGGAGCAGCGCCAGAAGGGCTGCGCGCGTGTAGGAGATCAGATCAGCTCCCCTTCTCGAGCTTCTCCTTGAGAGAGTCGAGCGTGGTCCGATAGAGCCCGTTCACGGCCTTGACCGCAGCCTCGTCGCTGAGCTCGGCGGGTGGATCGTTGTTCGGATAGCCGCGATAGAACGCGCCCCACCAGACCACCTTGGTCTTGTCGCCGTCCGGGGTCACGGTGACCTTGGAGGAATAGTTGGTGACCGGCAGAACCTTCACGTCCACATTGGTGATGCGGTAATGAAAGGTCTTGTCGGCCTCATCGTATGAGTCCAGGACTTCTTCGACCGTGCCGCCGCCCTTCAGGGTCAGCTTCCGCGTCGCGCCCTTTTCATTGCCGCCCTGCCCTTCGGTCTTCTCGACCACAGGAATCCAGCTCGCGTCCTGGAAGTTGCTGACGGCCTTCCAGACCTTGTCGGCGGGGGCGTTGATCTCGACTTCCTGCTGGGTCTTCTGCCGGGTCGGGCCGTGCGCCTGTGCGGCGCCTGCGAGCCCCAGCAGGACCGCAGCGGCGGCGACAAGTTGAATCTTCATGCGTCGCTTCCTTCCACATCGGTCTCTGCGGACGGCGATCCGCTGCAGGAGACCCTTTTTGGGCCCTTCGGCCGCGCCGCATAGAACCAAAGCCCAGCGCCGGGATAAAGCCCTGCAGGTCCGGCGGTTCGCCGCACCCCCGCCCCTTGGACACGGCCGCCGGGCAACCTAGTTTTCCGGGGCCGCCCTCATGTGACCAGCCACGAATGTCCGAGCGACCACCCTTCAGCGCGCGCGTCGTCGAGCGCATCGCCGACATAGACCAGGACGTCTGGCAGGCCTGCGCGCGGTCCGAAGACGGCGACGCAAGCTACAACCCATTCGTCGATCACCGGTTCCTGAAGGCGCTCGAGGACTCCGGCGCCGTCGGCCCCGGCACGGGCTGGACGCCCGCCCATCTCGCGCTGGAGGACGCTTCCGGCGCGGCGGCCGGGTTCGCGCCCTGCTATCTGAAGAGCCACAGCCAAGGCGAGTACGTCTTCGACCATGCGTTCGCCGACGCCTACGAACGCGCCGGCGGACGCTACTATCCGAAGCTGCAGGTCGCCGCGCCGTTCACGCCCGCGACCGGACCGCGCCTTCTCGTTGCGCCCGGCCAGGATCGGCAGGCTGCCCAGACCACGCTCGCAGCCGCCCTGCGCGGCTTGATGCGCCAGATCGGCGCCTCCTCCGCTCATGTGACCTTCGCCACCGAGGCGGAGCAGGCGTTGCTCGTCCAGCAGGGTTTTCTGGCCCGGACGGACCAGCAGTTTCATTGGCGCAACGAGGGCTATGGCTCCTACGACGACTTCCTGGCGGCCCTGTCGTCCCGCAAGCGCAAGCAGCTGAAGCGCGAACGGCGCGAGGCGCTGGCGGACGGCGTCGTGATCCGGCATCTGACCGGCGCCGACCTGACGGAAGCGCACTGGGACGCGTTCTTCGCCTTCTATCTCGACACGGGCTCGCGAAAGTGGGGCCGCCCCTATCTGAACCGGCGGTTCTTCAGCCTGATCGGCGAGGCCATGCCGGAGCGGATCCTGCTGGTGATCGCCGAGCATGCCGGCCGTCCGATCGCCGGCGCGTTGAACTTCATTGGCGGGGACGCGCTCTATGGCCGCTACTGGGGCGCGATCGAGGATCGTCCCTTCCTGCATTTCGAGGTCTGCTACCATCAGGCGATCGACGCAGCGATCGCGCGCGGCCTGCCGCGCGTCGAGGCCGGGGCGCAGGGCGAACACAAGCTCGCGCGCGGCTACCGGCCGGTCACGACCTACTCCGCGCACGCCTTCGCCGACCCCGAGCTCGCGCGCGCCGTGAAGACCTATCTGGCGCGAGAGCGCCGCTACGTCTCGGAGGTTCAGGACGCGCTGGAGGCCGCGACGCCATTTCGGCGGGCGGAAGCGGCTGCTGAAGAGGGCGCTTGACCGCGGCTCCCGGGCGCGATCCTTTGGCCGCCCTTCTCCCGCAAGGAGCCGCGGTGCCGATGGCCGAGTACGACCCCGAAAACATCTTCGCCAAGATCCTGCGCGGCGACCTCCCCGCCCAGAAAGTCTACGAAGACGACGCGGCGCTGGCGTTCATGGACGTCATGCCGCGGGCGGACGGTCACGTGCTGGTGATTCCCAAGGCGCCGTCGCGCACCCTGCTGGAGGCGGAAACGGCGGATCTGGGCCCGCTCTTCACGGCCGTCCAGAAGGTCGCCTGCGCGGTGAAGTCCGGCATGGGCGCCGAGGGCGTCACCATCCAGCAGTTCAACGAAACCGCCGGCGGCCAGGTGATCTTTCACACCCACGTCCACATCCTGCCGCGCTGGACCGACGTGCCCCTCAGGCCGCACACCGGCCAGATGGAGAACCAGGACGTGCTCGCCGCCCACGCCGAGAAGATCCGCTCAGCGCTGGAAAACTGAGAGCCAGAGCCTAGGCTCCGAGCGCGACCATGCCGAGGATGAGCGCGACCTCGGCTGTCGCGACGCCAAGCGCCAGGGAGCGGCGGCCGAGCGTATAGGCCGCAATGCCGGCGCCGGCTGAACCAAGCCGAAGCCAGAGCGGCGCGAGCGCGAAGCCGCCGCTCGGCGACAGCACGAGCTTCGCCACCAGCCCCGCGACCAGCGCGGTCGCGACCATCCGCACCCAGGCGAACAGCGCTCCATCCTCGTCGAGCCGCGCCGAAAGCACGACTCCGAGCGCGCGCCAGATCTCGTTTGCGAAGAAGGCTGCGATCACGGCGAGCAGCAGGAAACCGGCGTCGTGAGCGGTCATGCGGGCGCGCGTCGCCGGCGCACGGCACGGTCGATCAAGAACGCGACCGTTCCACCGACGATTCCGGTCCAGAGCAGGTCGAAGCGCGGCGAAACGGTCGCGATCAGCGGGGCCAGAACCAGCCCGAACCCGATGGCGAGCCGTTCGCCGAGGCCGGAGGCGCCTCGCTCGAGGGACAGAAGAAAGTAGATCGGCGTCAGACCGAGCAGCCCGATGGAAAGCGCGGCGGGCAGCAGGCCCGCCGCCGCGTGTCCGGCCACGGTCGCGATCGTGCTGCCGAGCACCAGCCCGTTCGCGAGGCCGAGGAAGAACGGCATCCGGCTCTCGCGGTCGAGCGCCGGCGTGCGGCGCAACCCCTCGAACCATGCGGTCACCGCGACATAGTGCGCGGCGAGCAAACGGGTCCCGACGGAGGTGCGGTCGGAGCGCAGGACAGGAAGGATCGACACCACCATCGGCAGCAGTCGCACCGCCGAGATGGTTACGGCGAGCGACGACGCCGCGATGCCGGCGCCGCTCGCGAGCGCCCCGGCCAGCACCAGCTGCGCCGGCGCCGCCCAGATAAGAATCGTGGAAAGCGCGGCGATCCAGATCGGCCAGCCGAAATCATGCGTCATGGCTCCGAAGCCGGTGAAGCTTCCGAACAGCACGAGGCCCGGCGTGCTCAGGGCCGCGCGCGCGCCCTGCCAGAACGGACGCGAGGCGCCGACCGGGGCCGGCGCCTCCTGAGACGGAGTCGCATCCATCAGCGATCAACCCGACGCGTGACGCGCCGGGCGCCGCGCCCGCTCAGCCGTCACTGCGCACGAGCGGAGGCGCCTTGGAGCCGCCTTTCCGGGAGCCCTCCGAGCGCCGCTTGGCCGGCCGGTCGCCCGGCTTGTCGCCAATCTTCTCGGGCTTCGGCGTGACCGGCCCTTCGGGAAAGGCGAAGCCGAGACCGGCTTTGCCATCCTCCTTGGTCTCGACCAGCACCCTGACCGCGCCGCCGCCCTTCAGGCGCCCGAACAGCACCTCGTCGGCGAGCGGCGTCTTGATCGTCTCCTGGATGAGCCGGGCGAGCGGCCGCGCGCCCATTTGCGGGTCGTAGCCGCGCTCGGCGAGCCAGTCGCGCGCCTCGTCGGAGAGCTCGATCGTGATGTTGCGGTCGGCGAGTTGCGCCTCGAGCTGCAGCACGAACTTCTCGACGATCTGCCGCACCACTTCGATCGGCAGGTTGCCGAACGCGATGATCGCGTCGAGCCGGTTGCGGAATTCCGGCGCGAACAGGCGATTGATCGCGTCGGAATCCTCTCCCGACCGCTTGGAGCGGTTGAAGCCGATCGGCTCCTTGGCGAGGTCGGACGCTCCCGCATTGGTCGTCATGATCAGGATGACGTTGCGGAAATCGACCTGCTTGCCGTTGTGATCGGTCAGCTTCCCGTGGTCCATCACCTGCAGCAGGATGTTGAACAGGTCGGGATGCGCCTTCTCGATCTCGTCGAGCAGCAGCACGCAATGCGGGTTCTGGTCGATGCCGTCCGTCAGCAGCCCGCCCTGATCGAAGCCGACATAGCCGGGAGGCGCGCCGATCAGGCGGCTGACCGTGTGGCGCTCCATATATTCCGACATGTCGAACCGCAGCAGCTTGACGCCCAGCAGCGACGACAGCTGGCGCGCGACCTCGGTCTTGCCGACGCCCGTCGGTCCCGAGAACAGGTAGCAGCCGATCGGCTTCTCCGGATCCCGCAGACCAGCGCGCGCGAGCTTGATCGTGGAGGAGAGCGCCTCGATGGCGGCCTCCTGCCCGTACACCACCCGCTTCAGGCTCTCGGTCAGCGACCGCAGCACCTCGGCGTCGTCCTTTGAGACCGACTTCGGCGGGATGCGGGCCATCGTGGCGATGGTGGCCTCGATCTCCTTCACGCCGATCGTCTTGCGCCGCTTGTTCTCGGGCAGGACCATCTGCGAGGCGCCCGTCTCGTCGATCACGTCGATCGCCTTGTCGGGCAGCTTGCGGTCGTTAATGTAGCGGTGCGCCAGCTCGACCGCGGCCTTGATGGCTTCGTTGGTGTAGCGAACCTGATGATAGCTCTCATAGTAGGGCTTGAGGCCCTTGAGAATCTCGACGGCGTCTTCGACTGAAGGCTCCGCCACGTCGATCTTCTGGAAGCGCCGGACGAGCGCCCGGTCCTTCTCGAAATGCTGGCGATACTCCTTGTAAGTCGTTGACCCGACGCAGCGCAGCGTGCCGGAGGCGAGCGCCGGCTTCAGCAGGTTCGACGCGTCCATCGCGCCGCCCGAGGTCGCGCCCGCGCCGATGACGGTGTGGATCTCGTCAATGAACAGGATCGCGCCGGGGGTCGCCTCGAGCTCCTTCACGACCTGCTTCAGCCGCTCCTCGAAGTCGCCGCGATAGCGCGTGCCGGCCAGCAGCGCTCCCATGTCGAGCGAGAACACGGTCGCGTCCTGCAGGACTTCGGGCACCTCGTCGCGAACGATGCGCAGCGCGAGGCCTTCGGCGATCGCGGTCTTGCCGACGCCCGGGTCGCCGACGAACAGCGGATTGTTCTTGGTGCGGCGGCACAGGATCTGGATGGTGCGCGTGATCTCGGCGTCGCGGCCGATCAGCGGATCGATGCGGCCCTCGCGCGCCTTCTTGTTGAGGTTCACGCAATAGGCGTCGAGCGCGTCGGCCTTCTTCTTGCCGCCGCTCGGGGCCTCGTCGGCGCTCGCGCCGGCCTCGTCGTCGGCGCCGCGCGCAGGGCGGGCCTCGGACAGGCCGGGGCGCTTGGCGATGCCGTGGCTGATGTAGTTCACCGCGTCATAGCGCGTCATGTCCTGCTCCTGCAGGAAGAACGCCGCGTGGCTCTCGCGCTCGGCGAAGATCGCCACCAGAACGTTCGCTCCGGTGACCTCTTCCCGGCCGGAAGACGTGACATGGATGACGGCGCGCTGAATGACCCGCTGGAAGCCGGCGGTCGGCTTGGAATCCTCCGACGTGTCCCCGACAAGGTTTTCAAGCTCGGCGTCGACGTACTCGATCAGGTTGCGTCGAAGGATTTCCAGATCGACGTTGCAGGCCCGCATGACGGCCGCAGCGTCCTGGTCGTCAACGAGGGACAGCAGCAGGTGCTCGAGCGTCGCATATTCGTGATGGCGCTCGTTAGCGAAGGCGAGAGCGCGATGGAGAGACTGCTCGAGGCTGCGCGAGAATGACGGCAATTGCTTTACCTCACTTCTTTTCCATGACGCACTGCAACGGATGCTGATGCTTCCGCGCGAAATCCATGACCTGCGTCACTTTGGTTTCGGCCACCTCATAGGTGTAGACGCCGCACTCCCCCGCGCCGTGATTGTGGACGTGGAGCATGATCCGCGTCGCAGCCTCACGATCTTTCGCAAAAAACTGTTCCAGCACGTGCACGACAAACTCCATCGGAGTGTAGTCGTCGTTAAGTATCAGCACACGGTAAAGGTTCGGCCGCTTGACCTTCGGACGCGTCTTCGTGACGACGCCCGTGCCCGGACCCGCATCCTCCACCCTGCGCAGACCCGCAGTGAGTTTCGCGGCCCGGAGAGCCGCGCCGCTGCGCCTCACGTCCATGCGGCGCAGACCACGCTTCGAAATACCCGTCCTCGCCTCCCTCATGAGCTCGCCGCCGCCTTCTCGATCGCCGCGGCGCGTACGAGGGCCCGCGCGGCGCCGCATCAAATCACCTGGGCTGATCCTAGCCCTGGAGTTTCGCACACGCCAGACTGTCGGAACGCCCCGCCGACGATCAAGTAGGAAGCCGCAGAGGCAAAAAAAAGCCCGGCGAGACGCCGGGCTGTGGGGATGCGCCGGCCATTGGGACCGACCGCTGACGTCAGAGCGTCACTTGATCTTGGCGAACGCCGTCTCGATCGGCTTGTAGCTTTCCTTCGCCAGGTCCGCGTAGAGTTCGCCGATCTTGGTCATGCGGGCAAGGTAGGCGTCGTAGCTCGACTTGACGAACTGAGACTGAACCTCGAACGCCTTGTCGATCGTCTTGACGCTGGCGATCTTCTCGACGAGAGCGCTGCCATCCTCGAAGGCCTTCTTCGAGTAATCGGCGACTTCGACGGCGATCGCCTGCATGCCCTTGCTCACGGTGCCGAAGCTCTTGAGCGCGAGATCCATGTTCTCGCGGCCGAACTTCTGAGCGTCTTCGAACGTGTTGGTCGTCATGCCGGTCTCCTCCTGCAGGGTTGGGCTGCGCGTCGCGCGCCCCGCTGTGTTGAAAGCGGCTCGACCCTTCAGCGGAGCGCTTTCGAAGTGTTGAAAGCGGCTCGACCCTTCAGCGGAGCGCTTTCGAACGCCTGAGGCGTTCAAGCGCACGGAATATATGCACTGCAACATGACTGTCAAGAACAGCCTTCGCAGTGCACAAACGGACGATCCTGCCTTAACCCCTCCGTAACCGCGTCTGCTTAGCGTCGTTGACTGCGCTGTCCGGGAGACGCCGGCGGCGTGAGACGGCGTCATCAAGGGCCGACCGGCAACGTCGATCCGGCGCAGGCAATACGGGAATGCGTGTGATGAAGGCGAGTTGCGTTGTGAGTTGGAGCGGTCGGTTTGTCTCCTGCGTGGCGGCCGCAGGCGTCCTGGCCGGCGCGGTCCTGACCACCGTCGATAGCGCCGAGGCGCGGTCGAAGCGACGGCATGCGCCTCAGCACAAGTCGCTCATCACCCCCGCCGCCACGTTCACCGGCGCGCCGAACTACGCGGCGCTGGTCGTGGACGCCAAGACCGGCGCCGTGCTCTACGAAAAGAACGCCGACGATCTGCGGTTTCCGGCCTCCGTCACCAAGGTCATGACGCTCTACCTCGTGTTCGAGGATCTGGAGCGCTCCCGCATCAGCCTCGACAGCCGGATCACCATGTCCGCGCACTGCGCGGCGGCCGCGCCTTCCAAGCTCGGACTACGGCCGGGCCTGGGCGTGCGGGTGGAAGACGGCATCAAGGCGCTGGTGACGAAGTCCGCGAACGACGTCGCGTGCGCCTTCGCCGAGAACCTCGAAGGCTCGGAGGCTGGCTTCGCCGATCGCATGACGCGCAAGGCGCGCGCCCTCGGCATGAACAGAACCGTCTTCCGCAATGCGTCCGGGCTGCCGAACCCCAGCCACGTCACCACCGCTCGCGACCTGGTGACCCTCGGGCGCGCCATCCAGGACCGCTTCCCCCGTTACTACGGCTATTTCGGCACGCGCTCCTTCACGTTCGCCGGCCGTACCATGCCGAACCACAACAAGCTGCTCGGCCGCGTCGAAGGCGTCGACGGCATCAAGACCGGCTACACCAACGCGTCCGGCTTCAATCTCCTCACCTCCGTGAAGAGCCAGGGCCGCAGCATCGTGGCGGTGGTCATGGGCGGCCGCACGGGCCCGTCTCGCGACGCGCATATGCGCGAGCTGATCGCGCTCAACCTGCCGAAGGCGCAGCCCGGCTCACGCACCGCGCCGCTTGTCGCTGAAAACGATCGCGGCTCCCTCAGGACCACTCGGCCCGCGGTGATGGCGAGCGTGCCGACGCCGCTCGCCGCGCCCACCCTGCCGGTGCGCGAGCGCGTGGCCGAGGCCGATATTCCCCTGCCCGCCCCTGCGCCGGTCGCCTCCGGCGTCACGCCCAAGGCCGCGCCTCGCGTCGTTCCTGTCGACGAGCAGCCCATCGTGGCGGCCTCGCTGCCGGTCGCGGCGGAGCCGGCGCCGGCTTCCGCCGAGGTCGGCCAGCCGATGCGCTGGGTCGTCGGCAACCAGCCTTCGGTCACCGGCAGCGTCGCGCGGGCGGCCGCCGCCAGCCAGGACGAAGCATCCCGGCCCATCCGCGTGGCGTCGGCCACCCGGGACCTCGACGTCGCGCCGCGGCCGGCCCCGGCCGCCGAGCGGGCTCCGGCCCGGTCCGGCTGGATGATCCAGATCGGCGCCACCACCGAAGCGGAGCGCGCGCAGCAGTTGCTCTCGGACGCGCAGGCGAAAGGCGGCAAAATGCTGAAGCGAGCCGAACCGTTCACGGAGACCTTCACCAAGGGCGAGACCACCTACTACCGGGCGCGTTTCGCGGGTCTCACTGAGCGCACGGCCGACGCCGCCTGCAAGGCGCTGAAGCGCAGCTCGGTGAGCTGCTTTGCGATCAAGAACTGAGGCGGATCGGGGAGGCTAGGCATGTCGCCGCGCCGCGAGAACGTCCTTGGCGGCGTTGACCCTCGCCGCGAGTTCAGTCGACCCCCCTTGGTCGGGATGGACTTTCTTCATCAGCGTCCGATGCGCACGAGCGACCTCCTCCGCGCTCGCCCCCGGCTGCAGGCCAAGGATCTGATACGCCTCCTCTTCCGTCATTACGCCCGGCCGCCGGCGACGGACGTGTCCCTCTCCGCCCCCCGGGTTCGCGTGACCCTCGAAGTGCGGACCCCCTCCGGTCGTCCGGCCGCGACGCTCTCGTTCACCGACTCTTGAACGGGGGCGCTGCGCCAGCGCGCCCGTTCCGAACGCGCCGAGCGCCATCAGGATAAGGCCGGGCAGCGGCTTCCCCGTAAAGGCAAGCGCAAGGCCGAGCGCCCAGCACAGCGCGGAGGCGACCTGGACTGACGGCCGCGCACGCCTCGGGTCTGACTTGATGACGATGCGGCTCACCGCGACGACGGCCGCGAGCGCCATCGCTCCCAGAAGAATCCAGATCATGTCTTTCCTGCTCGTCCGCCGCGCCGGATTGGGGGCGCGGGACCGCGGCGAACGTGGCGTGGCGCGCAGCCCGACATCCTGATAACGCAGGCGCCCCGCGGCCGCGAGAGCCGCGAGGTGAGAGCGAACGCCCGATGCCCCAGCCCCCTGCCATCGTCTCGACCGTCTCCGCGTTGCGGGATCGCCTGCGGCCCTGGCGGGCGGCGGGCGAGCGGATCGCGCTGGTTCCCACAATGGGCGCGCTGCATGAGGGACATCTAGCGCTCGTCGCGCGTGCGGCCGAAGAGGCCGAGCGCGTCGTCGTGTCGATCTTCGTCAATCCGACGCAGTTCGCCCCGCATGAGGATCTGGCGACATATCCACGCGATCTCGCGGCCGATCTCGGGAAACTGGAGACGACGCCGGCCGAGCTCGTCTTCGCCCCCGACGTCGCCGAGATGTACCCCGCCGGCGCCTCAACGGTCGTCACCGTCGGCGGACCCGCAGAGGGCCTGGAGAGCGATGCGCGCCCGCACTTTTTCGCCGGGGTCGCGACGGTCGTCACGAAGCTGCTGATCCAGTGCGCGCCAGACATCGCGGTGTTCGGGGAGAAGGACTTTCAGCAGGCCGCGGTGATCCGCCGGCTGGTCCGCGACCTTTGCCTGCCCGTCCAGATCCTCACCCTGGCTACGGTGCGCGAGCCGTCGGGTCTGGCACTGTCGTCCCGCAACGCCTATCTGAGCGCCGATGACCGCGCCACGGCCGCCACGCTGCACCGGTCGTTGACCGCCGCGGCAGTCTCGATCTCGACCGGCGGGAACCCGGAGCAGGCTCTGGCCGTTGCACGGCGAGAAATGGAGAGCGTTGGGTTCACGATCGACTATCTTGAACTCCGCGACGCGGAGAGCCTGGGCGCCCATGATGAAACTCTGGCTCGCCCCGCGCGTCTTCTCGTCGCCGCCCGCCTCTCGGGCGTTCGTCTAATCGACAATATTCCTGTCACGAAAGCTTCAAACGGCGGACCGATAATGGCCGCGCCACGGTAGACTGTGCGTGCGCTGACCGAATCACTTTGAGGGATCGCCTGACATGGCGTTCACGAGTTCTGCGCTTCCCGGCATCACTCCGCTGACGGCTCTTTCGCGGCCGAGCAGCCGCGCCAACCGGCGCGCCGACGCCCCGCTCGTGATCAAGGCGGCCGAAGCGCTCGCTCTGTGGCGCCGCAAGCAGGTCGTGATGATCGATCTGAGCGATTGGGAGACGGCTGATCAAGTCGGCTGGATCGAGGGTTCGTTCCACTGCCCGCCGGGAGAGTTCGCCGGCTTGGTGGACCCGGCGAGCCCGCTCCACGCCCGGTTGTTCGAGCCCGGCAAGATCTTCATATTCTACGGCGGCCCGAAGGCAGCCCCGCTCAAGGCCGCCAAGCGCGCCCGGGCGCTTGGGCTGCTTGGCGCTCGTGCGCTGCGCGGCGGTTTGCCGGCTTGGCGCAACGCCGGCGGCCGCGTGGCCGGTCACCCGAACAGCCCGTTCCCGGCGCTGAAGGCGTCCTTCAACATCGCGTTGAGATATGCGTTGGCCACGATGCGCCGGCGCTACGCGAAGGCGGGCCGCCGCGGCAGGCAGGCGACGCGCGGCGCCTGACACGCAGACCCGCTTTGGCGCAGCAGATCACCCGAGGCTACAAAGCGCTGCTCGCAGACGCCGAGGCGCGCGTGGCCTCAATCGACCCGCATGAGGCGATCGCGCTGTGCGGTCGAGACGATGTGGTCTTCGTCGATCTGCGGGATCCGCGAGAGCTTGAGCGAGAGGGTCGGATGCCGGGCGCGTTCCACTGTCCGCGCGGCATGTTGGAATTCTGGATCGATCCGGAAAGCCCCTATCACAAGCCAGTCTTCGCCCGAGACGCTCGCTTCGTGTTCTTCTGCGCGAGCGGCTGGCGGTCAGCGCTGGCGGCGGACGCCGCTCAGGCGATGGGTCTGCAGCCAGTGAGTCATCTGGCCGGCGGTTTCACCGCATGGAAGGCCGCGGGCGGCCGGGTCGATCTCCCGCCGAAACCCTCCGGATCACCCACATAGGTCGACCCGGCCCGCGTCGCTGCAGGGCCGGGTCGATACTGATCAGCCGGCGTGAGCCAGCACCGCAAGCAGCAACAGCGCCACGATGTTGGTGATCTTGATCATCGGGTTCACCGCCGGGCCGGCCGTATCCTTGTAGGGATCGCCAACCGTGTCGCCGGTCACGGCCGCTTTGTGGGCCTCGGAGCCTTTGCCGCCGTGATGACCGTCCTCGATGTACTTCTTGGCGTTGTCCCAGGCGCCGCCGCCTGAGGTCATCGACAGCGCGACGAAAAGGCCGGTGACGATCACGCCGAGCAGCATCGCTCCGACGGCCGAGAAAGCCTCGCTCTTGCCGGCTACGGCCAGCACGACGAAGTAGGCGAAGATCGGCGAAAGCACCGGCAGCAGCGACGGGATGATCATCTCCTTGATCGCCGCTTTGGTCAGCAGGTCGACGGCGCGCCCGTAATCGGGGCGGTCCGTTCCCTTCATGATGCCCGGCTTCTCGCGAAACTGGCGGCGAACCTCCTCGACGATCGCCCCGGCGGCGCGTCCGACCGCCGTCATGCCCATGGCGCCGAACAGGAACGGCAGCATGCCGCCGAACAGCAACCCGACGACGACGTACGGGTTCGCCAACGAGAAATCGAGCTTCACGTTGGCAAAGTAAGGATAGTCGGCGGCGTTCGCGATGAAGTGGTTGAGGTCGGACGTATAGGCGGCGAACAGCACCAGCGCGCCGAGCCCGGCGGAGCCGATCGCGTAACCCTTGGTGACCGCCTTGGTGGTGTTGCCGACGGCGTCCAGCGCATCCGTCGAAGTGCGCACCTCCGCCGGCAGACCCGCCATCTCGGCGATGCCGCCGGCGTTGTCCGTCACGGGTCCGAAGGCGTCGAGAGCGACCACGAAACCGGCCAGCGCCAGCATCGCCGTCACCGCGATCGCGATCCCGAACAGGCCCGCAAGAGAAAACGTCACCATGATGCCGGCGATGATGACGAGCGCCGGCAGGGCGGTGGCTTCAAGGGAAACCGCGAGCCCCTGGATGACGTTCGTGCCGTGGCCGGTGACGGACGCCGCGGCGATCGACTTCACGGGCCGATAGCCGGTGCCGGTGTAATATTCGGTGATCACGACGATCAGGCCGGTGATGACGAGCCCGACGACGGCGCAGAGGAACAGGTCCCAGCCGGTGAAGCTCGCGCCCGTCGAGGTGGTGTATTCCGTGCCGAAGCCGACCAGCGCAGCCGTCGCGATCGCGATGCCGACCAGCGACAGCCCGGCCGAAACTCCGAAGCCCCGATAGAGCGCGCCCATGATCGACTGGTTCGCCGGCAGCTTCACGAAGAAGGTGCCGGCGATCGACGTCACGATGCACGCCGCGCAGATGCCGAGCGGATAGAGGATGAGGCTCGAGAGCGCTGGGTTGCCGGCAAAGAAGATCGAGGCGAGCACCATCGTGGCGACGACCGTCACTGCGTAAGTCTCGAACAGGTCGGCCGCCATGCCGGCGCAATCGCCGACATTGTCGCCGACGTTGTCGGCGATCGTCGCCGGGTTGCGTGGGTCATCCTCAGGAATGCCGGCCTCCACCTTGCCGACGAGATCGCCGCCGACGTCGGCGCCCTTGGTGAAGATGCCGCCGCCCAGACGCGCGAAGATTGAGATCAGCGAAGCGCCGAAGCCAAGCGCGACCAGGGCGTCGATCACCACGCGGTCGCTGATGTCATGGCCGAGGATCGAGGTCAGGATCGTGAAGTAGATCGCGACTCCGAGAAGAGCGAGGCCGGCGACCAGCATCCCGGTGACGGCGCCCGACTTGAAGGCCACTTCAAGACCCGCGCCGAGCGACCGGGTGGCGGCCTGCGCCGTCCGCACGTTGGCCCGCACGGAAACGTTCATGCCGATAAAGCCGGCGGCCCCCGACAGCACGGCGCCGATCAGGAATCCGAAAGCGACAGGAAGCGACAGGAAAAAGGCGAGAAGAACGAAGATGACGACGCCGACAATCCCGATCGTCGTGTACTGCCGCTTCAGATAGGCCTGCGCGCCCTCGGCGATGGCCGCAGCGATCTCCTGCATGCGCGGACTGCCGGCGTCCGCTTCAAGCAGCGAGCGGGTCGCCCATACGCCGTAGACGATTGATAACAGCCCGAGAAGGACGATGAGCGTCAGCGCCATTGTGTCTGTTCCTTGAACGCGTTTCCAGCCGCGACCCACCGGAAGCCGTTCCGGCCGAAGCCGGGGCTTTGTTGTCTTCGTTGGGCTTGTATTCCCCGCCCGCCCGAAAGGTCACGGGGAGGCTGCCAGATGCGTTCAACTTCCGCAATGCGGCGAACAAGGCGAAGCGGCGCGTTATGACGAACGTCGAAGACTGCCCGAACGCGCCGCCGCTCGGTTAGCGGCCCGAGCCGGTCGCCGCAGCGATCTTGGTGGCGAGCAGCGCGATGGTGCGCTGATAGACGGTCGACCGGTTCCACTCGTTGAACACGCTGAAATTGGCCGAACCTTCCTCCCAGCCGGCCCCGGCGCGCCAGCCGTGACCCTGCAAGTAGGTCCCGATGGATGCGATGGTGTCGGCCCCGGAGCGGACGAGATCACGGCGACCGTCGCCGTCGCCGTCCGTGCCGAACTTCAGGTAGGAGCTCGGAAGGAACTGCGCCTGGCCCAGCTCGCCATGCGCCGCGCCGCGCATCTCGGAGAGCGAAAGGTCGCCGCGGTCGACGATCTTCATGGCGGAGATCAGCTCACGCTGGAACATCTCGGTGCGACGGCAATCATAGGCCAGCGTGGCGAGGCCGTTGAACACCGGCTTCTTGCCCTGAACCTGGCCGAAATCGGTCTCGAGTCCCCAGATCGCGAGGATGACCGGGGCCGGCACGCCGGTGCGCTGCTCGGTGCGCTGAAGCACCGCGCCATAGCGGGCCATGCGGGCCTTTGCGCCATTCACGCGCGCGTTCGAGGCCATGCGGGCGGAGAACTGCTCGAAACTCTGCTTGAAGACTTTCTGGCTGCGGTCGAACGCGATCAGCCGACGGTCATAGCTCACATTGGCAAGCGCGGCGTCGGCTGTGCGCGTCGAAACGCCCTGAGCCTGGGCCTCCGATTTGAAGGCCTGCACCCACTGCTGGAAGCCTTCGCCGCTGTTGCCGCAGGTCGCCGCCGAGACCGGTCCGGCGGCCGAAGCCGCCATCAGGAAAGCGACCGTGATTGAAGTCTTCATCGTAAGCATGTCGGCTCCGCCGCTTTGTCCAGATCAAGTGAACGGCCCTGAGCGGCCTTCTCGTCTCAGAGACGCAGGTTCGCGGCCCGCTCTGCTCACGGCTACGCGACGCTTTGCTTTATAGGACGAGCCGCCGAGGAATCGCCCTTCACGAAGCCATAACCATGGTTAGAAATGCGTGAAGGAGCCGCGCCCGAGGTCCAGCGGACGCCCGTTCCTGTCGATCTCGATCCCTCCGCCGTCGACCAGCGCCCCGATGTCCGTGACGGAGATGCCGGTCGCGGTCGCCTCGAACTCGAAGGCGGGCGCATCGCCAGGGTCGATCGCGAGCAGCAGTTCGTAGTCGTCGCCGCCGGTCAGCGCGGCGCCGAGCGCCGCCTCGTCATGCTCGACGGCGCGGGCGACGGCGCGTGACATCGGCACCCGCGCCGCGTCGATCACAGCGCCGCAGCGCGAGGCGGCGGCGAGCTTGCCGGCGTCTCCGGCGAGCCCGTCCGAGACATCCATCGCCGCCGTCGCGTAAGCCGCCACGATGCGGGAGAGGCCAAGCCGCGGCTCGGGAAGCAGATAGCGGTCGAGCAGGCGCTCCCGTTCGGCGCGCCGAAGGTCCCAGCGCAACGCCAGCCGCTCGTCGCGCCGCAGCCTGAGCCCCAGCGCGGCGTCGCCAATCGTTCCGGTGACATAGAGCCGCTGTCCTGGCGCGCCGCCGTTACGCCGCGGCACGTGCCCCTCCTGCGCATATCCGAGGGCGGTGACGGACACCCAAAGCGGCCCCGGCGAGCGCACAGTGTCGCCGCCCAGCAGGCTGATCCCGAACTCCTCCTGGTCAGCGGCGAGACCGTCGACGAAACCTTCCAGCCAGTCCGTCGTCCAGTCCGGAGGAAGCGCGAGCGTCACAAGATAGCCGGCCGGCGCGGCGCCCTTCGCGGCGATGTCCGAAAGGTTCACCCGCAGGGCCTTGCGGGCGATCGCGTCCGGCGGATCGTCCGGGAAGAAGTGGACCCCGGCGACAACGGCATCCGTCGTCACGACCAGATCGCGCCCGTCGACGGCCGGGACCGTGGCGGCGTCGTCCAGCAGAAGAGCCGCCCCGGGCGCGGTCGCAAGCGGACGGAAGAAGCGCGCGATCAGTCCGGCCTCGTCCGGGCGGCCGGCCGTCATCCCGACCTCACGCGAGCGCCCGCCGGCGGCCATAGACCACGTCGGCGCGCTGCTCGAAGGCTTCGGCATAGCGCCGGAAGACGCGGTCGAACACCGAACCGACGAGCATGCCGAGGGTGCGGCTGCGCAATTCCCAATCGATGAAGAAGCCGATCTCGCACCCGCTCTCGGTCGGCTGGAAGGTCCAGCGGTTCTGGAGATGGCTGAACGGTCCGTCGAGATATTCGACCAGGATGGCGCGGGCTTCCCGGTCGAGGGTGACCCGGCTCGTGAAGGTCTCGCGGATGATCTTGTAGGCGATCGTCATGTCCGCGACGAACACGGGGCGCTGGTCGCGCTCCTCACGGCTCCGGATCCGAAGCGCCTCGCACAGCGGCAGGAACAACGGATATTTCTCGACGTCCGCCACCAGATCGAACATCTCGTCGGCCGTATACGGCACGCGGCGCGTTGTGCGGAAGCTGGGCATCAGGCTCGCTGAGGAACGGCGGAGTGCGAACTATAGCGGAGGCGCCTCGCAGGGCGAAGCGCCAGCATGTCTGAGGGGCGGAAGCTGAGCTCCCGGCGCCGCGAGGCCAGGACGGGGCATCGCCCCGGTCGCAGCTTACGGGATCAGGATCGTCGATCCCGTCGTCGCCCTGCCCTCCATCGCCCGGTGGGCGTCCGCCGCGTCGGCGAGCGCGAAGCGTTGGCCGATGTCGATGACGACGTCGCCGGAAGCGATCACGCCGAACAGGTCCTCCGCCGTCGCGAGCAGTTCCGCGCGGGTCGCGGTGTAGTGGAACAGGCTGGCGCGGGTGGCGTAGAGCGAGCCCTTCTGGCCGAGCAAGGCGATCGGGAACGGCTCGACGGGGCCTGACGACTGGCCGAAACTGACCCAGAGACCGCGCTGCTTCAGGCAGTCGAGCGAGCCCGGGAAGGCGTCCTTGCCGACCGAATCGTAGACGACGTCGACGCCCTTACCGCCGGTGATCTCCCGCACCCGGTCGACAAAGCTTTCGGTCCGGTAGTCGATGACGTGGGCGCAGCCCTTGGTCTTGGCGAGCGCGACCTTCTCCGGACCGCCGGCGGTGCCGATTACGGTCGCGCCGAGATGCGCTGCCCACTGGCAGGCGATCTGCCCCACCCCGCCCGCCGCGGCATGGAACAGGATCACGTGCTCGGGGCCGACCCTGAAGGTCCGCCGCAGGAGGTACTGAGCCGTCATGCCCTTGAGCATGACGGCGGCCGCGATCTCATCGCTGACGCCAGCCGGGATCTTGACCAGCTTGTCGGCCGGGAGCACGCGCTCCGTCGCATAAGCCCCGAGCGGGCCGCCCGCATAGGCGACGCGGTCCCCGACCGCGACCTCCGTCACGCCCTCCCCGACCGCCGTCACGACGCCCGCGCCTTCCGAGCCGAGCGTGAACGGCAGAGGCTGAGGGTAGAGCCCGGTGCGGTGATAGACGTCGATGAAATTGACGCCGATCGCCGTGTGCCGGATCGTGGCTTCGCCCTTGCCGGGCGCCGGGACCTCGACATCCTCGAAGCTGAGGACGTCCGCGCCGCCCGTCTGGTTGATCCGGATCGCCTTGGCCACGGCGCCGCTCCTTATTTTGCAGGTCCGAGCGCGCTGACGAAGTTCCGGAAGGTGACGTCCGGCGCGCTGGTGTTGTGTCGGGAGAGCTCGATCCGGTCGAACCGGACCTCGCTCGCATTGGCTCCCTTAAACTCCATGATGGGCGCGTTGTAGAGTCCCGCGGCGGTCCGCCAGTTGACGCGGGCCGCGTCGGCGTTGGTCGGGCTCACGAACATCGAGCGGATCGCCGCGAACGGCGCCGGCGGATCGGCCTTCAGGAGCCCCTCGACCAGCACGTCGAGCGTGACGTGCCGACGATCGACCGCGCTGACCTTGAGCTCGGCCGAGCCGCCGCGAACGAATTTCATCCGGAAGAGCTTCGCTTTCGGGTCGATCTCCAGTCGGGAGATGTCGACGATCGGCCGGTGCTGGGTCTCGACCGGGCCGATGAGGAAGGACGTGCCGTAGGCGGCGTTGGGGAAACGCTCCGGCGGCAGGGGCTTCGCTCGCCAGTAGCCGTCGAACGGGTAGACGACGAGATATTCGACGAACTTGCCGTCGACCTTCTCGAACAGCTGAACGAGGTGCAGATCGCTCTCGTCCGTGTCGCCGACGACCACCTCGGCGCCCTTCGCGCGCCAGGACTCCGCATAAGTGTGCCCGACGATCCGCGTCTCGCCGTCGTCGTAAAGCGTGACCTGCTTGGGCGTGAACTTGTTCTTCGGGTCCTCCTTCATCGCCTCGCAATTGGCGAAGTTTGGACCCGTGTCGTCGGCCTTCAGATCATCCAGGTAGACCGGCGCGCTGACGTCGATCTGGAAGGCGCGCACGCGCTGATCCGAGAGCGTGTAGTAGACGTTGTCGAATTCCGCGCAGCCGGTGGGTTGGCTCTGGTTGTCCACCCAGACCGTTCCGGGCTCCGCATCCGCCGCGCGCACCGCGGCGCCCGGCGACGCCGCCAACAAAATCAGCGCCGCCGAAACCCGCCGCAATCCAGTCCGCATGTCGCGTCCCCGCCGCTCAGCCTTGCTCCGGCCGTCGAGTTCCCGGCCGGGTCGGAATGTCTACGCCCGCCGCCCGCGCCCGGCGCGTCTTCGCCAGCACGTTGAGCATCTCGACCATCACGGAGAAGGCCATGGCCGAGTAGATGTAGCCCTTCGGCACATGGAAGCCGAAACCGTCGGCGACGAGCACCATGCCGATCAGCAGCAGGAAGGCGAGCGCCAGCACCTTGGTGGTCGGGTGTCGGACGACGAAGTCGCTGATCGGACCGGAGGAGAAATACATCACCGCAACGGCGATGACGACCGCCGCCACCATGATCTCGATTTCCTCCGCCATGCCGATCGCGGTGATGATCGAGTCGATCGAGAACACCAGGTCGATGAGGATGATCTGCGCGATAATTCCGGCGAAGGCCTTCTGGACCGAGCCGCCCGCGCCGTGAGCCTCGCCCTCGATCGACGCATGAAGCTCGAGCGTCGCCTTGACGAGCAGGAAGCCGCCGCCCGCGATCAGGATCAGGTCACGCCACGAGAAGCCGTGACCGAACGCCGAAAACACCGGCTCCTTCAACGCGATCAGCCAGGACAGCACGAACAGCAGCGCGATGCGGAAGACGAGCGCCAGACCGAGCCCGATCTGGCGGGCGCGCTTGGCCTGAGCCTCGGGGAGCTTTGCGACAAGGACCGAGATGAAGACGACGTTGTCGATGCCGAGGACGATCTCCATCGCCGTGAGCGTCACCAGGGCCGCCCAGGCCTCCGGGGTCATGAAGACCTCGAGCATCAGTTTCATCCTCCATCGTGGATCAGCCGCCGCGAGATAGCTCCGTGGTCCTGCAATACAAGCGCCTCCGGACGTTCCTGCCGATCACGAACCGCTCAGCCGCGGCGACTTTCGTCCTGACAGGCCCACGACGCCTTCCGCCGGCGTGGGATCGGCCCTAAACCAGACCCTGGACCAGGAGCCTGAGACAGCATGGCGCGGAATGCTGAAGTCGCGGTGGTGGGCGGCGGCCCGGCCGGCCTGCTGGCCGCGCTGCTCGCCGCCCGCACGGGAGCGGCGACGACGCTGATCGCGCCGGCGCCGCCGCAGGACGCCCGCACCACCGCGTTGCTCGAAGGCTCGGTCGCGGTCCTGCGCGAGGCGGGCGTTTGGGACTCGCTTCAGGCCCTGGCCGCCCCGCTTCGGACCCTCAGAATCGTGGATGGCGGCCGGCGGCTGTTCCGCGCGCCCGAGGCGACCTTTCGGGCAAGCGAGCTCGGGCTCGAGGCGTTCGGCTGGAACGTGCCGAACGCCGCGCTCACCGCGGCCCTGGCGAACGCCTATGAAAACGCGCCCGGAGCGGTCCGGCTGTTGGCCGAGGCGCGCGAGAGCCGGCCGGGCGACGAGCTGATAGAGCTGACGCTGGATGATGGCTCGGCCGTCGAGGCGCAGGTCGCAATAGCGGCCGACGGCCGGAAATCCCTGCTGCGGGAGGCGGCCGGCATCGGCTTCAAGAGCCACCGCGCGCCGCAGACCGCCCTCGCCTTCTCGGTCTCGCACGACCGCGACCATGAGGGCGTGTCGACCGAGTTCCACTTCGAGGAAGGTCCGTTCACGCTGGTGCCGATGCCGGGCCGACGGTCGAGCGTCGTGTGGGTCGCGACGCCGGGACAGGCGGAGGAACTCGCCGCCCTGAGTCTCGACGCTCTCGGTGAGGCCGTGACGCGCAAGAGCGGACGGCTGCTGGGCGCGATGCGCGTTGAAGGCTCGGTCGGACGGTTTCCGATCAAGGTCGGCGCCGCGACCTGCTTTGCGGCGCGCCGCACCCTGCTGGTCGGCGAAGCCGGGCACGTGCTGCCGCCGATCGGCGCGCAGGGCCTCAACCTCGGCGTCCGGGACGCGGCCCGCGCCGCGGCCGTCATCGCCGCAGCCCGCGCCGAGGCGCGGGACCCCGGCGGCCCGCAGGCGCTGCGGGCTCACGGGCGCGCCCGCGCCGCCGACGTGCTGACGCGGGCCGCCGCGACCGATCTCCTGAATTTCTCCCTGCTTTCACCGGCGCCGCCGGTCCATCTCGCGCGCGGCCTCGGCCTCGCCGCGATCTCGCGCATCGGCCCGCTCCGCCGGTTCGTCATGCGCGAAGGACTGATGGGCGCGCCGGGCCTCTGAGGCTCAGCCGAGCCAGCCGCCCACGATCAGCGCCAGCACGCTCGTGACGGTCAGCACCGAGCATACGGTCCCGACGAGGATCACGCTCGAGGCGCGTTCGACATAGACGCCGTACTGGCTCGCCATGACGAAGACGTTGAGCGCCGGCGGCAGCGAGGCCATCAGCACCGCTGTCGCGACCCAGACGGGATCAAAGCCGCCGACGAGCTGAAGGATGCCGAACGCGATCGCGGGGTGGACCAGCAGCTTCACCGCCACCAGCGCCGGCAGCTCTGGCGGAACGCGCTTCAGCGGCGCGAGCGCCACCGTGACGCCCATCATGAACAGCGCGCAGGGCGCCGCCGAGCCGCTGAGCAGCGTCACCGTCCGCATCACGGGCTCCGGCGGCGCATAGTGGAAGTACGCCGCAAGGCCGCCCACGACCGTCGCGATGTTGAACGGATGGAACGCGATGCGACGCAGCACGAGCCCGGCCGTGACCCAGGGGCTTTCGTGCCTCGGACCGGCGATCGACATCAACAGCGGCACGAGCGTGAACAGCAGCGTGCAATCGAACACGAAGATCAAGGCGGTCGGCGCCGCGGCGGCCGGACCGAGCGTCGCGAGCGTCAGCCCCGGCCCCATATAGCCGACGTTCGAATAGCTCCCCGCCGCCCCCTGGATCGCCGCCTCCGGCAGACGGCCGCGGCTCGCCGCGAGGCCGACGCCAAGCGACAGCAGGAACGCCGTGAAGGTCGCGGCCGTGGTGACGGCCACGAAGCCGACATTCGCGAGCTCCTCGAATGGCGTCTTCGAGATCAGCACGAAATAGAGCGCCGGCACCGCCACATAGACGATGTAGATGTTGAACCAGGCGAGCCCGCTCTGCGGCGCCTTGCCGATCCGGCCGCACAGGAAGCCGAGAAAGATCAGTCCGAAGAACGGCAGCGCCAGGCCGGCCACGTCGGTCATGGACTGGCGCGCTCCTGGGGTGGCGGGTCCTGTGAAGATCTGGGGCTAAGTGCTCGCGACAGCGCGGTCAACGGGGGCCGCGGCATGGCTATCATGACTGACGTAGCGCCCGTCCAACCATGGCCTGCGCCATGCGACGAAAGCCGTCTTGCGGCGCAACAATCGGGCCGCGAAACCTGCGCCTCCCCTCTCAGCGAAAGGCCGCGAACATGATCGTCCCGAGCGCCTATTACCGTCCGCTCGCGCTTGGCGCGCCTGCGCCGTTCCGCGAGCCGCCGGTCAAGGTCGAGCGGATGATTCACTTCGTGCCGCCGCACGTCGAGAAGATCCGCGCCCGCGCCGGCGATCTCGCGACCCAGGTCGACGTCGTGCTCGGCAATCTCGAGGACGCGGTTCCGGCCGACGCCAAGGAGGCCGCCCGCGCCGGCTTCATCCAGATGGCGAAGGAGACCGACTTCGGCGCAGCCGGCCTCTGGATCCGGATGAACGCGCTCGACAGCCCCTGGGCGCTGGACGACGTGATCGAGATCGTCGGCGCGGTCGGCGACAAGCTCGACGTCATCATGCTGCCGAAGGTCGAAGGTTCGTGGGACATCCATTATCTCGACCGGCTGCTCGCGCAGCTCGAGGCTCGGCATGGGCGCACAAAGCCGATCATGATCCACGCCATCCTCGAGACCGCGCAGGGCGTGATGAACGTCGAGGAAATCGCCAAGGCAAGCCCGCGCATGCACGGCATGAGCCTTGGCCCGGCGGATCTCGCGGCGTCGCGCCGGATGAAGACGACGCGCGTCGGCGGCGGCCATCCGAGCTACGGCGTGCTCGCCGACAAGGAGGGCGAAGGCGCCCGCGCCTTCTCGCAGAGCGACCTCTGGCACTACACGATCGCCAAGATGGTCGACGCCTGCGCGGCGAACGGCATCAAGCCGTTCTACGGGCCCTTCGGGGACTTCTCCGACGCGGAAGCCTGCGAGGCGCAGTTCCGCAACGCCTTCCTGCTCGGCTGCGTCGGCGCCTGGACCCTGCATCCGAGCCAGGTCGCGATCGCCAGGAAGGTGTTTTCGCCCGACGTTGAGGAGGTGAAGTTCGCCAAGCGCATCGTCGACGCCATGCCGGACGGCACCGGCGCCGTGATGCTCGACGGCAAGATGCAGGACGACGCGACCTGGAAGCAGGCGAAGGTCATCGTCGACCTCGCCCGGCAGATCGCCGAACGCGAGCCGGAGGCGGCCGAACGCTACGGCCTGTGAGCCGCGAGCCGTTGACGAGGGCGCGCGGCTCAGATCATGTCGCGCGTCCAGAAACGGGATTCGGCATGCACTCCGAGCGCTCGCGCCGCGCCAAGTTCACGATCGGCCAGGTGGTCCGGCATCGCCTCCACCCCTTCCGAGGCGTGATCTACGACGTCGACCCGACCTTCTCGAACAGCGAGGAGTGGCTGGAGGCGATCCCGGCCGAGGTGCGGCCGGAACGCGATCAACCCTTTTACCACCTGTTCGCCGAGAATGAGGAAACCGAATACGTCGCGTACGTTTCGGAGCAAAACCTCGAACGCGACATGAGCGGCGAGCCGGTGCGCCACCCGCAGGTGCCGGCCATGTTCCGGCGCGGCGCGGACGGCTCGTACCGGATCCGCCGGGTCTTCATGAACTGAGCCGCTCCTTGGCGGCGTCGAACGAAAAACGCCCGGGCCAAGGCCCGGGCGTTTTGTCTTTCTGAACGCGGGAGAGCTTACTGGCCCTTGACCGGCGCCTTGTCGCCGATCGACGGGCCGCCGTCGCTCGGCGGAACCGGGGTCGTCGGCGCCTGCAGCTTGTTGCGCTGCTGCTCGGCGAGCCGGTTCAGGCCCTCGTTCATCTCCTTCTTGTATTCCTCGATCGCCTTCGGGTCCGCAGCCGGACCCTCATAGGCCTTGGTGAAGCCGGCGAGGCTGACCGGGAAATTCAGGGTCTTGGCCTGCTGGTTCATCGCCTGCAGAACGAGATTGTTGCCTTTCTTCATGTTGTTGAAGAAGGCGTCGTTGATCTCCAGCTCGGCGTAGCAGGCGTTAGGGAAGCAGATCGAATACTTGCCGTTGGTCGGGCTGTTCTGGTCAACCGCAATGCGCACGCCCGGCTGGATCAGCAGGCCCGGGGGAACGGCGGCGAGCACGAACTTCTTGTTGTCGCCGCTCACGACCCGTACGGCGACGGAGGCGATCGTCTGACCCGTCTCGGTCCGAAGATCGCGGGAGGTCAGGCACACCTCCTTCTTCGCGTTCGGATCGGTGTTGCAGATCTTGACCCAGTTCGGCTGCGGCGGCGCAGGCGGGTTCGCCGGCATCGGACCGGGACCGGCAGCGTCGTCCGGCGCCTTCTGAGCGTCGCCCGCGGCGGGCTTGTCCTGCGCGTAGGACGGTGCGGCGACGACGCCGATCGCCGCGGACAGCAGGGCGAGGCGCGCGATCTTACCCAGTTCCATGCAGTTTCCTTCCTGTCGTTCAGGACGGCCCGGCTGGCTCAGCCGCCGCGCGTCTATAGTGAAATCCTGCGCGTCGCGCATCTACGCGGAAGCCGGTCGGCCGCGAAAGCGGAGACTGGCTGTCTGTCCAGCAAATACGGCGAGACAGTGACCTTCTCCGGCGCCCGGCGGCCGCGGACTCACCGAGAGCGTCCGCGACGGCGCCTGTGATAACCTCCTTTTCAGGATTTGCGAATCGCGGCTCGCGCCAGCCGCGCGAGAGAATGGCGACCGAGCCTTTGCAGGGACCAAGGATCGCGCGTCGGGACGTGCTCAGGGCGGCGCCTGCGCTTGCTCTCGCGCTTCTGCGCGCCCTACCCGCGGCGGCGGATCAACCGCTGCCGCGTCGTCATGGCGTGGCGATGCATGGCGAGCCCGCCCTGCCGCCGCACTTCGACCGCCTGCCCTATGCGCGCGCAGACGCGCCGAAGGGCGGTCGGCTTTCCAACGCCTGGCTCGGCGGGTTCGATACCCTGAACCCCTACGCCTATAAGGGCGCCCCGGCGCAAGGGCTGAAGGGCTTCGTCTATGAAAGCCTGCTCGCCCGCAATTATGACGAGCCGTTCGCGCTCTACGGGCTTGTCGCCGAAACGGTCGAACTGCCGGACGACCGGGATTTCATCGTCTTCCATATAGATCCGCGCGCGCGGTTCTCGGATGGCGAGCCTGTCGGCGCGGACGACGTGCTGTTCACCTTCGAGCTGCTGCGGGAACACGGGCACCCCGCCTTCCGGTCGAATTACCGTCGCGTCCGCAACGCAACGCTGATCGACGATCGATCGGTCAGGTTCGACCTGCCGCCGGAGGATCGCGAGCTCGCGATGATTCTCGGCCTGATGCCGGTGCTCGGCAGTCACGCCACGGATGCCGACCGCTTCGAGGAGACCACCTTCACCCCGCTGGTCGGCACGGGTCCCTACGCGGTGAGCGCGATCGATCCGGGCCGCTCGATCACCTACCGGCGTGATCCGAACTATTGGGGCCGGGACCTGCCGGTGAACCGCGGCCTGAACAATTTCGACGAGATCCGCTACGACTATTACCGCGACGCCAACGCCATGTTCGAGGCGTTCAAGCGCGGGCTGGTCGACGTGCGGATCGAGGCCGATCCGGTCCGCTGGACCACGGGCTATGACTTCCCCGCCGTCCGCCGCGGCGAAATCGCGCTCGAGAGCTTCAAGTCCGGACTGCCCTGGGGCATGAACGCCTTCGTGTTCAACACCCGCAAGCCGATCTTCTCGGACGTGCGGGTGCGCGAGGCGCTCGGCTTCCTGTTCGACTACGAGTGGGTCGACCGCAACATGTTCGGCGGCGCCACGGTGCGCACGCAGAGCTATTACGAGGGCTCCGAACTGTCCTCGCACGGCCGCCCTGCGGATGCGCGTGAGCGCGAATTGCTGGCGCGGTTCCCCGGCGTCGTCCGGCAGGACATCCTTGAAGGAAGCTGGAGCGCGCCGAGCGGCGACGGTTCGGGCCGGGACCGGGACCAGCTGCGCAAGGCTCTCGACCTTCTCGGGGCGGCCGGATGGTCGCTGAAGAACGGCGAGCTCGTGCACGAGTCGGACGGAACCCCCTTCCGGTTCGAGATCATGGTTTCGACCAAGGAAGACGAGCGCCTGTCGCTGGCCTTCGCGCGCGGGCTGGAACGCGTCGGCGCGCGCGCCGCCGTAAGGCTGGCGGACTCCATTCAGGCGTTTCGCCGGCTGCAGACCTACGACTTCGACATGATCGTCTACAACTGGGTCTCGTCGCTGTCGCCCGGCACCGAGCAGAAGAAGTATTGGAGCGTCGCGGCCGCCGATACGCCAGGCGAACGCAACTATATGGGCGTCAGGGAACCGGCGGTGGACGCGATGATCGACGCCCTGCTGGCGGCGCGGGAACGGCCCGACTTCGTCTCCGCCGTTCGCGCGCTCGACCGAATCCTGCTCTCTGGCTTCTATGTCGTTCCGCTGTTCCACGTGAAGGAGCAGTGGATCGCACGCTGGAAGACGATCCGGCATCCTGACGTGACGCCGCTCTACGGACCCGTACTCGAAACCTGGTGGCGGACGACGTCGCCGGCCGGCACCGACGGTTGAGCCATGCGCCTTACTCCCTTCGCTCCCGACCCGATGCACAACCCCGTCGCAGGCCGACTGACGCTCGACGGCGTGCTCGAGCTGAACGCCCGCCGGAATCCGGACGGACGCGCGCTCGCCGGCGACGGCCTGCCCTTCGCGGGCTCCTGGCGCGACGTCGACGAGGCCGCTTCGGCGCTCGCCGCGATCTTCGCCTCCTGGCGGCTCGGCGAGGACGCGGTCGTCGGCGTGCAGCTCGGCTCGAGCTGGCAGGGCGCTCTCGTCTGTCTGGGACTTTGGCGCGCCGGTCTCGTGCCGGCGATGCTGCCGCTCGGCTGGCGCCGCTTCGAGACCGCGCGCGCGCTGCTGTCGGTGGGCGCCAGCGCGATGGTGACGATGACCCGCGCTGCAGGCGCGCCGCTCGCCGAAATCGCCTGCGAGGTCGCGTGGGGCCTGGAGGGCGTCCGGTTCATCGGCTGTTTCGGCGAGGCCGCGCCCGACGGCGTAACGCCGCTCGACGCTGCGCTTTCGGACCCGGACGTGCTCTGGGAGGGGCGCGAGCGTCCGGAAGACGCGGCCGACCATGTCGCGGTGATCACCTTCGAGGCCGGCGGCGTCCCGGTTCCGAGAAGCCATAACGAGCTCGTCGCGGCCGCCCTGACGCCGCTGCTCGCGGCGCGCCTTTCGGAGGAGGCTGCGCTCGTCTCCACCCTCGACCTCGCAGGGCTCCCGGGGCTCGGAACTGGCCTGGCGCCCTGGCTGACGACCGGCGCGACCGTCCTGTTCCACCAGGCTTCGGACGGCCCTGCGCTGGCCGCGGCGGTCCGTGAGGTGGAAGCGACGCACCTCACCCTGCCCGGCCGGGCGGCTGACCGTCTGATCGCGGAATGCGGGCTCGAGGCCGGTCGCCTCCAGGCTGTCACCGCCGTCTGGCGCGCTCCGGACGGCCGCGGGCCCGCGAAGCCGCTCGGCGTCGAAGGAGCCGCGGTGGTGGATGCGGTCGCGATCGGCGAGCTTGGCCTGCTGGCGGGAGCGCGCACGAACGAGGCGCTGCACGCGCCGCTGCCGCTCGGCGCGTCCGGGCCTGACGGGCTGGCGCCGCTGATCGACCTTCGCGTCCTGCCGGACGGACGGCTGTTCATCCGCGGACCGGCCTGCCCGCAGGCGGCTTTTCCGGGCGACCCCGGCGCCCCAACGCCGCCTTTCGGCGCCGACGGATATCTCGACACAGGGCTCACCGGCATCGCGGACCGCGTGGTCGGCCGCGTGCTGCCGGGCGGACGCCGCCGTGGCGTCGCGCAGATCGGCGGGCTCGCGGTCAGCCTTGGGGATGCCGAGATGGCGGCGCGGGTCGCAAGCCTCCCCGGGAAGCTCGAGACGCAGGAGGACGCGCTCTTCGGAACCCGCTTCGTCCTCGGCGCCGGAGAAGACGGCGCCGCGGCCGACGCGATCGTCGCCGCGGGCTTCAGTCCGGCCCTGCTTCCGGCGTCCGCGGTCCGGGGCCGCGCCCGCGGCGCCGCCTGACGGGGTTACGAACCCGGCTGGGCGGCCCCATATCGGCTGCTTCACATCCGACAGGCCTGCTCTCATGTCCGTTCCGCTTGCGATCGACGTCTTCGCCGATCCCGTCTGCCCCTGGTGCTGGATCGGCAAGCGCCGCCTTGAAGCCGCGCTCGCCGCCCGCCCCGAGGTGGAGGCGGTGATCCGCTGGCGCCCCTATCAGCTGGATCCCGCGATCCCGCCGGAAGGACTCGACCGCGACGAGTATCTCGAGAGCAAGTTCGACGACGTCGCGCGGGTGCGCGCGACGCTCGATCAGCTCACCGCCATCGGCCGCGACGAAGGCATCGCGTTCCTGTTCGCCGACATCACGCGCGCCCCGAACACGCTCGACGCCCACCGCGCCATCCGCTGGGCCGCCGAAGAGGGCCCGGTCGCCCAGGGCGCGCTGATCGAGCGTCTGTTCGAGGCCTACTTCACCGAAGCAGAGGACATTTCCGATCTCGACGTGATCGGCCGTGCAGCGGAGGAGGCCGGGCTCGACTGGGAGACGCTGCGCGACCGGCTCGACAGCGACGAGGACGTCGAGGACGTGCGCGAAGAGATCGCCCAGGCCCGCGCGATCGGCGTCGAGGGCGTCCCCTGCTTCATCTTCGAGAACAAGCTCGTGGTGATGGGCGCGCATCCCCCGGAGGTGCTGGTCGAGGCGATCGACCGCGCGCTCGGGGACGAGGACGAGCCGCAGGACTGAGCCGCGAGAGCTTTTCACGAGCCACTGAGCGGCTGCGTTGCATCAGCATCGCCAGTCCTCATGCTGAGGAGCCCGCCGCAGGACGGCGTCTCGCTGATAGCCGGCGCATATGACCGCTTGCGGGAACTATCAAGGCGGCGGCGTGAGAGCTGAACCGATCAATGCGTGCTTCGAGACGCGAGCCTGGCAGCTCGCTCCTCAGCATGAGGAAGAGCGGCGACGCTTCAAAGGGTGAGCGCGAGGCTCACGCCGCCTTCTTGGGCGCCTCGGCGATCCTCACCAGCTCGCGCAGCAGCTTGGCTGCGCCTTTCAGCCGCTTCTCCGGGGTGCTCCACTCGCGCTTGAACACGACCTTCATGTCCGGCCGCACCTTGGCGTTCGGACCTTCCTCGCGCGCGAGGTGCGTCACGAGGCCTTCCGGATTCGCGAAGGAGTTTTCGCGGAACGACAGCACGACGCCCTTCGGCCCCGCGTCGATCTTCTCGACATTGGCGCGGCGGCAGAGCGCCTTGATCGCGGCCGTCTCGAGCAGCTGCTTGACCTCCGTCGGCAGCGGCCCGAAGCGGTCGGCGAGCTCGCTCGCAAAGGCGTCCAGCGCCTCGTCGGTGTCGATCTCGGCCAGGCGCCGGTAGAGCGACAGCCGGATCGCGATGTCCGCGATGTACTCCTCCGGGATCATCACCGGCGCGCCGAGCGTGATCTGCGGCGACCACTGGTCCTGCGTGACCTCCGCTCCGCCCTCCTTCAGCGCCTCGACCGCGTCGGCCAGCATCTGCTGATAGAGCTCGTAGCCGACTTCCTTGATGTGGCCAGACTGCTCCTCGCCGAGCAGATTGCCGGCGCCGCGGATGTCGAGGTCATGGCTCGCCAGCTGGAAGCCTGCGCCGAGGCCCTCGAGCGACTGCAGCACCTTGAGGCGGCGTTCGGCGTTCGGCGTCAGGGTCTTGTTCGCCGGCACCGTGAACAGCGCATAGGCCCGCGTCTTGGAGCGCCCGACGCGGCCGCGCAGCTGGTAAAGCGCCGCAAGCCCGAACATGTCCGCCCGATAGACGATCAGCGTGTTGGCGTTCGGGATGTCGAGGCCCGACTCGACGATCGCCGTCGACAGCAGCACGTCGTAGTGGCCCTCGTAGAACTCGGTCATGATCTTCTCGAGCTCGCTCGCCGCCATCTGGCCGTGCGCCACGGCGACCTTCACCTCCGGCACCTCGGACGTCAGGAAGGCGCGCGCCTCGTCGATGTCCTCGATCCGCGGGCAGACGAAGAAGGACTGACCGGAGCGGTAGCGCTCGCGCAGCAGCGCCTCGCGCACGGTCAGCGGGTCGAACGGCGCGATGAAGCTGCGCACCGCCAGCCGGTCGACCGGCGGCGTCGCGATCATCGAGAGGTCGCGGACGCCCGTCATGGCGAGCTGCAGCGTGCGCGGGATGGGAGTCGCCGACAGCGTCAGCACGTGGACCTCGGCGCGCAGCTGCTTCAGCCGCTCCTTGTGCGTCACGCCGAAGTGCTGCTCCTCGTCCACAATGACGAGGCCGAGATCCTTGAACTCGATGGACTTGCCGAGCAGCGCATGGGTGCCGACCACGATGTCGACGTCGCCGGAGGCGAGGCCTTTCTTGGTCTCCGCGGTCTCCTTCGTCCCGACGAAGCGTGAAGCCTGCGCGACCTTGAGCGGCAGGCCGCGGAAGCGTTCGGCGAAGGTAGCGTGGTGCTGCCGCGCGAGCAGAGTTGTCGGAACCACGACCGCGACTTGCCGGCCGCTCATCGCGACCACGAAGGCTGCGCGCAGCGCCACCTCGGTCTTGCCGAAACCGACATCGCCGCACACCAGCCGGTCCATCGGCCGGCCGGCCGCGAGATCGTCCAGCACCGCGTCGATCGCGGCCTGCTGGTCCTCGGTCTCGTCATAGGGGAAACGCGCCGCGAACTCGTCGTAAAGGCCCTCAGGCGGCGTTGCGCGCGGGGCTTCCTTCGTCAGTCGGGCGGCGGCGATCTTGATGAGTTCGCCCGCCATCTCGCGGATGCGGTTCTTGAGCTTCGCCTTGCGGCCCTGCCAGCCCGAGCCCCCCAGCCTGTCGAGCTGCGCTTCCGTGCCCTCCGAGCCGTAGCGGGTCAGCAGCTCGATGTTCTCGACCGGCAGGAACAGCTTGTCGCCGCCCGCGTAATGCAGCTCGAGACAGTCGTGCGGCGCGCCCGCGACGTCGATGCTCTTGAGGCCGACGAAGCGCCCGATGCCATGGTCGACATGCACGACCAGGTCGCCGGCGGCGAGCCCGGCCGCCTCCGTCAGATAATCCTGCGGCCGGCGGCGTTTCGCCTTGCCGCGCACGAGCCGGTCGCCGAGCACGTCCTGCTCGGCGATGACGGCGACGTCCTCCGTCTCAAATCCTTGCTCCAGGCCGAGCACGCCGAAGGCCACGGCGTCCTTCGGCTGCGCCAGGGCCTCGCGCCAGTTCGCGGCCATGCGGCGCGCGGCGACGCCGTGGTCGCCGAGCACCGTCGCCATGCGGTCGCGGGCGCCGTCCGTCCAGGCCGCCACCAGGACGCGCTTGCCGTCCTGTTTGAGCGCGCGAATGTGGCCTACGACGGCCTCGAACACATTGGCGTTCTCGTCCGCCCGTTCCGCCGCGAAGCTGCGTGAGCTCCGGACCCCGGCGTCGAAGACACGACCCTTTCCTGCGTCGGGCGGCGTGAAGGGCGTCAGGCGGATCGGAGCGGCGGCCTCGATCCGCTCACGCCATTCTTCCGGAGTGAGGTAGAGCGCGTCCGGCTTCAGCGGCTTGTAGGCGGTCGGCGACCTGTCGTGCTGCCGGGCGGTCTGGCGCGCGTCGTAATAATCGGCGATCTGGGCGAGCCGCTCGCCTGCGGAATCCTCGGCCAGCGGATCGAGCACATAGCGCGCGTCGGGAAGGTGGTCGAACAGCGTGCCGAGCCGCTCGTGGAACAGCGGCAGCCAGTGCTCCATGCCGGGATAGCGCCGGCCCTCGCTGATGGCGGCGTAGAGCGGATCGTTCGGACCGGGCGCGCCGAACGTGGCGGCGTAGGACTGGCGGAAGCGCCGGATCGTCTCGGAGGTGAGCTGCACCTCGCTCATCGGCACGAGGTCGAGCGTGCGAAGCTGGCCCGTGGAGCGCTGCGTCTCCGGATCGAAGGGCCGGATCGACTCGAGCGTATCGCCGAAGAAATCAAGCCGGATCGGCTCGGCGTGGCCCGCCGGGAACAGATCCACGATGCCGCCGCGGATAGCGTATTCGCCATAGTCGCGCACCGTCGAGGAGCGCATGAAGCCGTTGGTCTCGAGCCATTCGCTTAAGGCCTTGAGGTCCACGACGTTGCCGGGCGCGGCCGAAAAACTCTGGCGGGCGACGCTCTCGGGCGTCGCGACCCGCTGCAGGGCCGCCCCGACGGTCGTCAGCACGATGCGCGGCTTGTCGCCGCCGCGCGTGGCGGCGAGACGCGCCAGCGTCGTCATTCTGGCCGCGACGACCGGGCCGTTGGGGGAGACGCGGTCATAGGGCTGGCAGTCCCAGCCGGGGAAAACCAGCCGCTCGACTTCCGGCGCCATGAAGGCGAGCGCCCGGTCGACGGCGGCCAGCCGGGTGCCGTCGCGCGAGACATGGACCAGCCCGCCCGCGGCATGGCTCCGCGCCGAAAGCGCCCGCGCGAGATCGGCGATGAGCAGCGCGTCGAAACCGTCGGGCACGCCGCCGACGGTCGCAGGCTGCCGATCGAGGAGAGCGTCGAGCTTCAGGGTCATGATCTTCTGGTCTGGGGACGCCGAAGCGCAGGATGGCGGAGCCGGGCCGGCGGCTCCGCCTCAGCCGATATGCTCGGTGGTGGGAAAGGCTTTGTGAAACGCCTTGAGCCGCCGGAACACCGGGCTGTCATGCTCGAGAGGCGTCGGCTCGCGCTCGGCGATCCAGGCGAACAGCTCGCGATCGGGCAGCTCGATCAGCGCCTCGAAACGCCCGAACTCCTCGTCGCTGAAACGCCCGATCTCGGCGTCGGCGAAGCGGCCCATCAGCAGGTCCATCTCGCGCGTGCCGCGGCGCCACGAGCGATAGAGCGCGCGGCGGCGGCGAGGATCGAGGCCCTCGGCTGATCTGGTGGATCCGGTCATGAGCGGGAAAGAGATGGGATGGGATCCGGGTTCCTACCAGCCCGACAGCGGCATGTCAGCTTCTCCTCTTGCGCCGCCTCGCCGGCTCGCCTCCCTTAGGCCGCGATGCGCGACTCGCGGCTCGATCCCCTGTTCGCCGAAGCGACCGACCTGACCGGAGTCGGACCGAAGGTCGCGAAGGCTCTGGCGCGGCTGCTCGACGGCTCGCCTTCCGGCGGCGAGCCGCGGGTGATCGACCTGCTGCTGCACGCGCCGAGCGGCGCGATCGACCGCCGCGCCCGCCCCAAGATCGCAGAGCTGACGCCGGGCGAAGTTGCGACCGTGGAGGTCGTGGTCGAGCGCCACCAGCCGCCGCGCAGCCCCCGCGCGCCCTATCGCGTCGTGGTGGCCGACGAGAGCGGCGCGATGACACTGGTCTTCTTCAAGGCGCAAGCGGGTTATATCGAGCGCCTCCTGCCCTTCGGCGAGAAGCGCTGGGTGTCGGGGACGCCCGAGCTGTTCGACGGATCGTTCCAGATGGTCCATCCGAGCCACGTGCTCGACGCCGAGAGCCTCGGGAAACTTCCGCCGGTCGAGCCGACCTATCCGCTCGTCGAGGGGCTGACGCATGGACTCCTGGGGCGGCTGGCGCGCGCGGCGCTGGAGCGGCTGCCTGCGCTTCCCGAGTGGCTCGACGAGGCGCTGGTGGCGCAGCGCGGCTTTGCGGGCTTCGGCGCCTCGCTCAACGCGCTCCACGTTCCAAAAACCCCGCGCGACGTCGCGGCTGACGGGCCTCCCCTCACCCGGCTCGCTTATGACGAACTGCTGGCGAACCAGCTGGCGCTCCAACTCGTGCGCGCGCATATGCGCCGGGGCGCCGGGCGAAGCAGCGCGGGCGACGGACGCCTGTCCCGGAAGATCGAGGCGGCCCTGCCATTCGCACTGACAGGCGCGCAAACCCGCGCGGTGGCGGCGATCCGGCAGGATATGGCGGCGGATGCTCGGATGCTCCGCCTGCTGCAGGGCGACGTCGGCTCCGGCAAGACCGTCGTCGCGCTGCTCGCCGCGGCGACGGCGGTCGAAGCTGGCCGGCAGGCCGCCCTGATGGCGCCGACCGAGATTCTCGCGCGGCAGCATCTCGCGACGCTGGCGCCGCTCGCCGCGGCGGCGGACCTGCGGGTCGCGGTGCTGACAGGGCGCGAAAAAGGCCGCGAGCGCGCCGACATCCTTGAGCGGCTGGCGGCCGGCGAGATCGATCTTCTGGTGGGGACGCATGCGCTGTTCCAGGAAGACGTCGTGTTCCGCGACCTCGCGCTTGCGGTGGTCGACGAGCAGCACAAGTTCGGCGTCCGTCAGCGGCTGGCGCTCGCCTCGAAGGGCGTGGCGGTCGACGTGCTGGTGATGACCGCGACGCCCATCCCCCGCACGCTCGTCCTGACCGCCTTCGGCGACATGGACCACTCCGCTCTCGACGAGAAGCCGCCAGGGCGGACGCCGATCGACACCCGCCTGGTCAGCCTGGAGCGGCTCGACGAGACGGTTGACGCCATCGGCCGCGCCATGGCGGGGGGCGCGCGGGTCTACTGGGTGTGCCCGCTCGTCGAGCAGTCGGAGACGCTCGACGTGGCGGCGGCCGAAGAGCGCTTTGCGGCGCTGGCCGGGGCGTTCCCCGGCAAGGTTGGGCTCGTCCACGGCAAGATGAAGGGCGCGGAGAAGGACGCAGCGGTCGCTCGCTTCGTCTCGGGCGAGACGCCGCTGCTGGTCGCCACCACGGTGATCGAAGTCGGCGTCAACGTGCCGGAAGCGACCGTCATGGTGATCGAGCACGCCGAGCGGTTCGGCCTCGCGCAGCTCCATCAGCTGCGTGGCCGCGTCGGCCGCGGCGCAGGCCGCTCCACCTGTCTGCTGCTGTGGAAGGGCCCGCTCGGCGAGACCGCGAAGGCCCGCCTCGAGACGCTGCGCGACACCGAGGACGGGTTCGTGATCGCCGAGAAGGACCTGGAGCTCCGCGGCGAGGGCGAAGTGCTGGGCTCACGCCAGAGCGGCGCGCCCGGCTTCCGCCTCGCCCGCATGGAGGTTCACGGCGAACTCGTTCGAACCGCCCATCAGGACGCCGCGCTGCTGCTCGCGCGCGATCCGGCTCTGACAAGCCAGCGCGGGCAGGCTCTCAGGCTGCTCCTGCAACTGTTCGAGCGCGACGCCGCCGTTCGGCTGCTGCGCGCCGGCTAGAACCTCACCGGCGCCAGCGGCAGGTCCAGCGCGCGAGATACCAGCCCGGCGGCGCCGCAAGATCGCTGATGTCCTCGATCAGCGCGCAGCCATTCGCGGCGAAAGCCTGACGGTGCTGCACCCTGCAGGCGGCGGGCTCGGCCTGCAGGCAGACGGCGACGATGAGTTCGGCGATTCCCATGCCGACGCTCCTTGCTCGAAGGTCCCCGAGCAAAGAGGCAAGCAATCAGCGAGCCGGAACGTTCCGGCCCAGCGCATGGCAGCCGCGCAATTGCGGAATATCACTCCGCGGCGAGCGACGAGCGGTCGACCGGCTGGGGCGTCTCGGCGAGCTTCGCCGCCGGCGCTTCGCGCGGCTGGATGATGCCCATCGACATGATGAGCTTGAAGGCTTCGTCCGTGGTGACGCCGATCTCCGTCACCTTGGACGCCTCCATCATCACCAGATAGCCGGTGGTCGGGTTCGGCGTGCAGGGCACGAACAGGCACACATGGTCAGAACTCGGCAGGCCCGCCGCCAGGGCTCCGCGCGCGGGCTCGGTGATGAAGCAGAGCGACCACAGTCCCGGCCCCGGCCATTCGATCAGACCGACGCGGCGGAAGCTCGTGCCGTCCTGCTTGAAGACGGTCTCGAAGATCTGCTTCACGCCCTTGTAGAGGCTACGCACGACCGGCATGCGGTTGAGCACCTGCTCGCCCGACTGCACGACCGTGCGTCCGACAAGATTGGCGGTGAGGAAGCCGAGAATCGTCAGCCCGATCACGGCCGCCAGCACGCCGACGCCCGGCACCGCCACCGGAAGGTAGCTGTTCGGGTTCCAGGCCTGCGGGATCAGCGGCTTCACCCAGCTGTCGATCAGCCCGATGAGCCAGAGAGTGAGCCAGATGGTGATCGCGACCGGACCCGCCACGACGAGGCCGGTCAGGAAATAGGTCCGCAGCCGCGCGAGCGGGCTCGGGGGCGGCCCCGGCGGCGGCATCGGACCCAGGGGGCTTGAGACCGGTTGCGTCATCTCGGCTGGCTGCCTTCGCTCTGCGCGCGTGCGATCGCCACGAAGGCGCCGCGACGCACAATAGGGCATATCATTTGGGGCGGCGACGTGACGATAGGAGGGGCCTTGGCATGACAGCCTCCGAACCGGAGAAAAGCCAGCACGCGTCGGGCCGTCTTGCGCGAGCCGCGTGGCTGGTCGCAGGCGTGACGCTCACCGGCCTCGGCGTCGCCGGTCTGATCCTGCCGCTGATGCCCGGGACAGTGTTCCTGATCCTCGCCGCCGGCTGCTTCACGCGTTCTTCGCCGCGGCTCGAGCGCTGGCTGCTCGAGCACCCGAGGCTCGGACCGACAGTGGTCGCCTGGCGGCGCGACAGGGTCATCCCGGTCCGGGCGAAAATCGCGGCCTTTACCGGGATGGGCTCTTCGCTCGCGCTCGTCAGCGTGTCCGGCGCGCCGCCGGTCGCCGTCGTCTCGACCGCCGCTTTGATGGCCGCAGGAGCGCTCTATGTCGGGACGAGGCCGTCCCGGCCGCAAACCGGGCCGCCGCCGGACACTCTCACTCCACCGTGACGGATTTTGCGAGGTTCCTCGGCTGGTCGACGTCCGTGCCCATGAAGACGGCGGTGTGATAGGCCAGCAGCTGCACGGGGATGGCGTAGATCAACGGGCTGACGAAGGCGTAAGCCTTGGGCGCCACGATCGTCGCGAAGGTCTCGCCGGCATGGGCCGCGCCTTCCTGGTCGGTGATCAGGACGATCTTGCCGCCGCGCGCCGCGACCTCCTGCATGTTCGAGGCGGTCTTCTCGAACAGCACGTCATAGGGCGCGAGCACCACCACCGGCACGTTCTCGTCGACCAGCGCGATCGGGCCATGCTTGAGTTCGCCCGCAGCGTAGCCCTCGGCGTGGATGTAGGAGATTTCCTTGAGCTTCAGCGCGCCCTCGAGCGCGATGGGATAGCTGGTGCCGCGGCCGAGATAGAGCACGTCCTGCGCCTTGGAGAAGGTGTGGGCGAGCTTCTCGATCTGCGGCTCGAGATGCAGCGCCTCGGCCATCAGCCGCGGCAGCTCGATCAGCGACGCGACGAGCTTGGCCTCGTCCTCGTCAGAAAGAACTTTTCGGTCGCGGCCGGCCTTGATGGCGAGCGCCGCCAGCACCGCAAGCTGACAGGTGAACGCCTTGGTGGAGGCGACGCCGACTTCGACGCCGGCGACCGTCGGAAACACAACGTCGGCCTCGCGGGCGATCGTCGAGGTCGGCACGTTGACCACCGCGCCGATTTTCATGCCCTGCGCCCGGCAATGGCGAAGCGTCGCGAGCGTGTCGGCGGTCTCGCCGGACTGCGAGATCATCAGCGCCAGGCCGCCGGGGGTGAGCGGCGGCTCGCGGTAGCGGAACTCGGAGGCGATATCGATGTCGACCGGGAGCCGCGCGAACTTCTCGAACCAGTACCGGGCGACGAGGCCGGCATAATAGGCCGTGCCGCACGCCGAGATCGCGAGTCGGTCGAGGCCCGAGAAGTCGAAATCGCCGCCTTCGGGCAGCCGGACGCGGCCGGAGGTCATGTCGACGAACCGGACCAGCGTGTGGCCGACCACCTCCGGCTGCTCCGCAATCTCCTTCGCCATGAAGTGGCGGTGCGCGCCCTTGTCGACGATCACCGAGGCGACCGAGGAGCGAACCGTCTCGCGATCGACGCGACCGCCGGCCTCGTCGAAGATCTCGACGCCGCCGCGCGTGAGCGCGACCCAGTCGCCGTCCTCCAGATAGGTGATCTCGTCGGTGAACGGCGCGAGCGCCACCGCGTCGGAGCCGAGATAGACCTCGCCCGCCCCATGACCGATCGCGAGCGGGCTGCCCCGCCGCGCGCCGATGAGCAGGTCATCCTCGCCGGCGAACAGGAAGGCGAGCGCGAAGGCGCCGCGCAACCGCTTCAGCGCCTGCTGAACCGCGAGGCGGGGGGTCGCGCCGGCTGCGAGCGCCTGACTTACCAGATGAGCGACGACCTCGGTGTCGGTCTGGCTGGAGAACGCGGCTCCTTGCGCGGTCAGCTCGTCGCGCAGCTCGCGGAAATTCTCGATGATGCCGTTATGGACGACCGCGACCGTCTCGGTCGCATGCGGATGCGCATTCGCTTCCGTGGGCGCGCCATGGGTCGCCCAGCGCGTATGGCCGATCCCCGAGCGGCCGCCGAGCGGCGCGGCGGCGAGCGCCGCCTCGAGGTTGCGCAGCTTGCCTTCCGCCCTCCGGCGGACGATGCGTCCGTCGTCGAGCGTCGCCACGCCGGCTGAGTCATAGCCGCGATATTCCAGCCGCTTCAGCCCGTCGACGAGCTGCGGGGCGACGGCCTCACGCGCCAGAATCCCAACGATGCCGCACATGCCGCTCAGCTCTCCAGATCGTCCCGCCGCCCCGTGCTAGCACGCGAGTGCTTAGCGGCGGCTGAAGCAGCGCCGCGAAAACGCGGCCAAAAGAGGGCTTAGCCGTCGCGCCGCACCCTGAACGCCTGGCGCAGCTTGGCGGCCCGGCCGGGCTTGGTCACCTGACGCGACCGCGCGATCGCGAGCGCGTCCGCCGGCACGTCGTCGGTCACCACGCTGCCGGTGCCCACATAGGCGCCCTCCCCGATCGTGACCGGCGCGACCAGCGAGGAATTGGTGCCGATGAACGCGTCCGCGCCGATGGTGGTGCGGTGCTTGGCGACCCCGTCGTAATTGCAGGTGATCGTGCCGGCGCCGAGATTGGCGCGCGCGCCGACCGAGGCGTCGCCGACATATGAAAGGTGGTTGAGCTTCGCGCCTTCGCCCACCTCGGCGTTTTTGACCTCCACGAAGTTGCCGACCCGGGCGCCCGCCGCGAGGCGCGTTCCCGGCCGCAGCCGCGCGAAAGGTCCGACCGACGCGCCGGCGCCGACGCTGGCGCCCTCGAGGTGGCTGAAGGCGTGGATCACCGCGCCGTCCGCCACCGTAACGCCAGCGCCGAACACCACGTTCGGCTCCACGATCACATCCCGGCCAAGCCTGGTGTCGTGAGAGAAGAACACCGTCTCGGGCGCGATCAGCGTCGCGCCGCCCTCCATGGCGGCTGATCTCAGCCTTTGCTGAAACGCCGCCTCGACCTCCGCGAGCTGGCCGCGCGTGTTCACGCCGCGGACCTCGGCTTCGGAGGCCGCTTCGGCCTCGACCGCAAGGCCGCGCTTCACCGCGACCTCGACGATGTCGGTGAGGTAGAACTCCCGCTTGGCGTTGTCGTCGCCGATCCTCTCCAGCAGTTCGAGCGCGCAGGCGCCGGAGATCGCGATCAGGCCGGCGTTCGAGAGCTTGATCGCGCGCTCTTCCTCGCTCGCGTCCCGCTCCTCGCGGATGGCGACGACGTTGGAGCCTTCGGAGATAAGACGGCCATAGCCGGTCGGATCCTCGGCCTCGAAGCCCAGCACCACCACCGAGGCGCCATGCGCCAGCGGCGCGCGCAGCCGGCGCAGGGTTTCCGGGCGCACGAGCGGCGTGTCGCCATAGACGACCAGCACGTCCTCGAACCCTTCTGCGATCGCCTGGCGGGCTGCGAGCACGCCATGGGCCGTCCCGCGCCGCTCAGCCTGGATGAAAACCCGCGCGTCCGGCGCCACGCGGGCGACTTCCTGCGCCACGTCGTCACGGCCAGGCCCGACCACGACCGCGAGCGTTCCCGCGCCGGCCTCCGCCGCTGCGGCCAGCACATGGGCGACGAGCGTTCGGCCGGCCGCCTTGTGCAGGACCTTCGGGAGCTCGGAGCGCATGCGCGTGCCTTCTCCGGCGGCGAGCACGATGGTCAGGCAGCGGCGATGCGGATCAGGCGCGGTCATTACAAACTCGGAAGACGCGTCGGCGAGGAGCCGACGGGGGCAGGATGGAGCGCGACAGTGGCGTCTCGCGCAGCGGCCTGCAACACCCGAGCCTCTGTGGCGTCAGCGAGACCGGCGACTCAGCTATTGTCGCGCGGCGTAACCGACGCGCAGGAGCCGCCGCTTGGACTATCGCCATTATGACGAGCGGCCACACTCCGAAGACGGGCTTTCGCCTGCGTCGCCCGCAGTGATCTGGGGCGCGCTCATGGTCGTCGCGTTGGCGGCGGCCGGCGCGACCGCCTGGACGGCGCGAGGAGCGCCCACGGAACGGCTGATCGCCGCCGACGGGTCGCAGGAGTTGCGGCGAAATCTGCGCGAACTGACGGCGCAGCGTGATGAGCTCGCGGAGCGGGTGGCGCGGCTGGAGCGAGGCTTGGGCGAACTCAAGCTCGCTGCGCGCGCGGGCGCCTCGCCCGAGGTGACCGGCTCCATCCGCAAACCGGCGATCCCGGAGGCCAAGGGGGAACAGTTCGGCGTCTCGCTTGGGCCGGACGCCTCGATCGACGCGGTGCGCCGGCGGTGGGGAGCGCTTTCGGCCCGCTATCCCCAGGCGTTGGGCAAGCTCAGTCCGCGGGCGCTCCGGCAGAATGGCGGCGCGCTGGTCGACCTCGTCGCCGGCCCGTTCGCGACCCGGGCGGAGGCCGATCACGCTTGCGCGACCCTTGCAGATCAGGGTTTTGCCTGCGATACGACGATCTTCGGCGGGGAGCCGCTGATGCGGCCCTGACCTTCGGGCGATCGCGCGACTGGACCGACTTCGCGGATCCGCTCGACACTGGGCCTGTCGTGGGAGCGCAACATCATCCGACGTCCGTCATGCCCCGGGTTCCAATCCGCGCCGGTCGAGTCGGCCGCCTTTGCGCTACGCCGATGAACCGTAGGGAATTCTGCGCCGGCGTCTCCGCCGCGGCCCTCATGACCAGCGTAGGCCGGGCGCAGGAGGCTGCGCCGAAGCCTGCCGCTGCGCCCTCGCCGCCGGACCTCTACGCCGACGGCGCACCTTTCAGCCGGGAAGCGCTCGAGGAGTATGCCCGCCTGCTCGCCACCCGTGGCTTCGAAGCGCCGCGGTCGCTCCTGCCGGACGGTTATGCGGACCTGCCGCTCGACGTCTTCCGGACCATCAAGATGCTGCCGGAGCGTGCGCTCTGGGCGACCGAGAACCGCGGCTTCACGCTCGACCTGCTGCCGGGCGGCTTCATCTATCGCTCTCCTGTCCGGATCGCGATGGTCGACGACGGACGGATCCGGATGCTGCCGGACGACCCCGAATGGTTCGACTTCGGAAAGGCGCCCAAACCGCCGGCCGACAAGCCGTTTCCGTTCTCCGGCTTCAGCGCCCGCGCGCCGCTTGACCGCGCCGAGGAATTTCGCGACTTCGCGACATTCCAGGGCGCGACGATTTTCCGCGCGCTGGCGCGGGGGCAGATTTTCGGCACCTCCTCGCGCGGCCTTGCGATCGACACCGGTGAACCGAATGGCGAGGAGTTCCCGCTTTTCCGCGCCTTCTGGATCGAGCAGCCCGGCCCCGGCGCGTCGAGCCTCGTCGCGCATGCGCTGCTCGACAGCCGGCGGCTGACCGGCGCCTACCGCTTCACGCTGCGGCCGGGCGAGATCACCGTGGTGGACGTCGAGCTGACGCTGTTCCCGCGGGAGACGCTCGGCCATGTCGGCATCGGCCCGATGACGTCGATGTACCTGTTCGGCCCGAATGATCGCGCGGGCGTGGACGACGTGCGCGGCCAGGTCCATCGGTCGGACGGGCTGCAGATCTGGAACGGCGCGGGCGAGTGGGTCTGGCGGCCGCTGAACAATCCCGGCGATCTCCAGATCAGCGTGTTTCTTGACAAGAACCCGCGCGGCTTCGGCCTGCTGCAGCGCCAGCGTGGCTTTCCGGCCTACAACGACCTCGGTCGTCGCTACGATCGGATGCCGAGCGTCTGGGTGGAGCCGATCGGCGACTGGGGCGACGGTCAGTTCCAGCTCCTCGAGATCCCGACCGACACCGACATCAACGAGAACATCGTCGCCTATTGGCGTCCGAAGGCCGCCATGGAGGCGGGTTCGCGCATCTCCATGGCGTACCGCATGCACTGGTGCTGGACGCCTCCGGACCGCCCAGGCGGCGCCATCGTCTATGGGACCACGACCGGCGGAGCAGGCGGGAGGCGTCGCCGCTTCGTCGTCGATTTCGCCGGCGAGGCAGTGGCAGACCCGGCGCGTGCGGCGCTGATCCGTCCGAATGTCTCCAGTTCGGCCGGCAAGGTGATCGAGCCGCTTGGCCGCCCCAATCCGGAGATAAAAGGCTACCGGGTGACCTTCGACCTCGACCCTGCCGGAGAAGAGCTCTGCGAACTGCGGATGGTGCTGGAGGCGGACGGGGGCCCGATCAGCGAGACCTGGCTCTATAGATGGACCGCGTAATCGAGGATCGCGCCGCGCTTGGCGTTCCGGGCGTCAACACGCCCGAGGCCATGCCGCCGGAAGCGCCGCTCGCCATGCCGGCGCAACCGCTGCGGAGCTGGTCGCGCGACCAGGCTCGGCCGCGCGCGCGGCCGGAGGCATGGAGCACGCCTTGGGCGAGCCGGGCTTTCGTCAGCGTCGGCGCAGTCGTGGTGACCGGGCTCGGCGCGCGCGAAATGTACCGCGTCGTCGAGGTTGGCGGCGTCACCGTGCTCGAATGGGCGCTGCTGGCGCTGTTCGTCATCAACTTCGCCTGGATCGCGCTCGCCTTCATCAGCAGCGTCATCGGCTTCTTCGCGCTGCTCGGGCGGCCGGCGCTTGCGCGCCCCGACCTTCCGGAGAAGCTCACGACGCGTACCGCCCTCGTGATGCCGATCTACAACGAGCAGCCGAGCCGCGTCTTCGGCGCCGTCCAGGCGGCCTATGAGGACGTGCAGCGGCTCGGCTTCGCCGATCATTTCGACTGCTTCCTGCTGTCCGACACCACGGACCCGGACGTGTGGATCGCCGAGGAGCGCGCCTTCCTGCGGCTGCGCGAGCTGCTCGGTCCCGACGCGCGGGTGTTCTACCGCCATCGCGCCAAGAACCACCGCCGCAAGGCCGGCAACATCGAGGACTTCGTCACCCGCTGGGGCGGCGCCTACGACCACATGCTGGTGTTCGACGCCGACAGCCTGATGACCGGGCACGCGGTGATCGCGCTCGCCGCCGCCATGGAGGCCGATCCGGACGCGGGGATCATCCAGACCCTGCCGTTCGTCATCAACCGCAACACGCTGTTCGCCCGCGTCCAGCAGTTCGCCTCGCGGGTCTACGGCCCTGTGATCGCGTCCGGCATCACCGTCTGGTACGGCCGCGACGGCAACTATTGGGGCCACAACGCGATCATCCGCACCGAGGCCTTCGCCTCCGGCGCGGGCCTCCCGGACCTGCCCGGGAAGCCGCCGTTCGGCGGCCTCATCCTGAGCCATGACTTCGTGGAGGCCGCGCTGATCCGGCGGAAGGGCTGGGCGGTCTACATGCTGCCCAGGATCGAGGGCTCCTATGAGGAGAGCCCGCCGTCGCTGATCGACGTGGCGCAGCGCGACCGTCGCTGGTGCCAGGGCAACCTCCAGCATTCCGCGCTGCTCAACGCCCGCGGCCTGCACCCGCTCAGCCGCTATCACTTCCTCAACGGCATCTTCTCCTACCTCGCCTCGCCGTTCTGGATGTTCATGCTGCTCTGCGGCATCGCGCTCGCCCTGCAGTCCAAGTTCATCCGGCCGGAATATTTCACCGACGAGTTTTCGCTGTTCCCGGCCTGGCCGCGCTTCGACGCGGAGCGCGCGCTGACGCTGTTCGGCGCCACGATGGTGATCCTTCTTGCCCCGAAGGTCTTTGGGCTCCTGCTTTATCTGCTGCACGGCCCGTCGCGGCGCGCCGGCGGAGGCACGATCCGCATCCTGACCTCCTCCGTGCTGGAGGTGATCCTGTCGTCGCTGTTCGCGCCGATCATGATGCTGGTGCAGTCGGGCTCGGTGTTCCAGATCCTCGCCGGCCGCGCCACGGGATGGAACCCGCAGCGGCGGGACGACGGCTCGATCCCGTTTTCCGCCATCGTCCAGCGTCATCGCTGGCACACCGCGCTTGGCGTCGTGACGCTGGTGACCGGCGCAGCGATCGCCCCCTCCCTCGTCGCCTGGATGTCGCCCACCATCGCCGGGCTGCTGCTCGCGATCCCGCTGTCCTGGCTGTCGGGCCATCTCGGCTCCGGCCTTGCGCTGCGCCGGCTGGGGCTGATGCTGATCCCGGAAGAGACGATCGCGCCTGAGATCGCAGTGGCGGCGCGCGCCAACGCCGCGGCGCTCGCCGAAGGCGGCGGCGACGACGCCGAGGCGCTCGTGGCCCTCCATGAGGACTCGCGCTTCTTCGCCGAACACGAACGCATGCTGCCCCCCGCGCCGCGCCGACCGAAAGGCGCGATCGAGACCGACCGGGTGATGGCGGCGGCGAAGCTCTCGGAGGCGGAGTATCTCGGCGACGCCGTCGCGTGGCTCACTCCGAAGGAGAAGACGGTCGTGCTGCATGACCGCGCGCTGCTGGCGCTGCTGGCCCGGCTTCCGCGCGAGGCGCCGGCGGGGACAAGTTAGGCGCTCCGTCAGCAACGGCTTCACAATAAATGTGCAGCGTGTCGGAACTTGGCCTCATTCGGCTTGTTGTATTGGCAATCCCCTCCTGGCGCCGCGATGGTTTTGACCGCGCCGCCAAGCGCAAAAGAGCCTGCCGCCCGTTTTCCGGGCGGTTTTTTTTGGTCAGAGCTCCAGCGCCGCCTCAAATGGAAGAAATCCGATTGGGTCTCCCGGCCGAATTTTGTCACGGCCGGCAGGGATCACGGCCAGGCCGTCCGCGGCGATCAGCGGCGCGAGACGCGCGGAGCCGCCGCGCCCGAGTTTCTCCACCCTGAGAACGCCGCGGGCGTCCGCGCCAAGCAGCGCAGCCGGCGCGAATTCGGTGCGGGGGCCGGGACCGCGCTGGCCGAAAGCCGCCACCGCCGGCAGCGGCCGCAGCGGCCGGGGCGACAGGCCGGCCAGCCGTTCGAGCGCGGCGCGGCCGATCAGCATATGAGCGACCAGCGCCGCGAAGGGGTTTCCGGGCAAACCAATCAAAACGGCGCGGCCCACTTGGCCCACGACCACCGGCTTGCCAGGCTTCAGGGCGACGCGCGCGAGATCAAGCCGCCCGCCGGCCGCGGACACCGCGGCTGCGAGGTGGTCCTCCTCGCCGACCGACGTCGCACCGCTGGTCACGATGGCGTCGCAGCGCTCGGCCGCATCGAGCAGCAGCTTGGTGAGCGCCTGCCGATCGTCGGGCGCGACGCCGAGGTCGACCACCTCATGCGAGGGCCGCGTGAGCATCGCCGCCAGCATCGGCCGGTTGGCGTCGTGGATCCGGCCGGGGCGCAGCGGCTCGCCCGGCCGCAGCAATTCGTCGCCCGTCGACATCAGGCCGATGACGACCGGGCGCCTGACGGCGACAGCCTCGACGCCGGCCGAGGCCAGGATCGCGAGATGGCGCGCGTCCAGCCGCACGCCGGCCGGGACGATCACGTCGCCTGCCGCGACGTCCTCGCCGCGGCGCCGGATGTTCGCGCCGATCTCGGGCTGGAACTCCAGGCGGATCCGGTCGCCGTCCCGGAGCGCGCGCTCCTGCATCACCACCGCCACGGCGCCGGGCGGCAGCGGCGCTCCCGTGAAGATGCGCGCCGCCTCGCCCGGCCGAAGCGCTTCGGGCGCGCCCGACGCGCCCGCTGCGAGCCGGCTTCGCACGACATGTTCGAGGCCGAGGCTCGCGACCGCGTAGCCGTCCATCGCCGAGTGATCGAACGGCGGCAGCGGCGTCGGGCTTACGACGTCCTCGGCGGAGATGCGGCCGCGCAGGCCTCCGAGCGCGCCCGTCTCCGACGCGACCGGACCTGCGATCAGCGCCGCCGCCCGCTCCTGCGCGGCCACCACCGAGAGCAGGCCGGGATCGCTGCAGATGTCTCTCGCTGAGGAAAGATGAGGCGCTGCGGCGGTCGCGGCTTTCGTAATCATGTCTGCTGCTCGCCTGCGTCAGTCGGAAGCCGCCGGCTCTGCCCGATGCCCGGCCAACACCGTGCTGGCGCCGTCACTGCTCTGACGACCGCCGGGCCGCCGCACGCGCTCGGGCCGGCCACGCACACGATCATCCGGCTTCCTCGATCTCGATCGGATTTGGGGCGCGCTGCGCCGCCTGCTCCGCCTCCGCGATCTGCTCGGCAGGCAGCGCGCCACGGACAGGGTCCAGGAAGGGCGCAGCGAGGGAGCTGCCGGCCTCATCCGCACGGAGCAGCCAGATCAGAGCCGCTCGATCGTCCTTCTCGACGCCCGCGCCGAGATGGAGAGCCGCGCCCAGCATCGCCTGTCCGTCCGGATCGCCCCGCCGCGCCGCTTCGTACCACCAGCGCGCCGCCTCCTCGGAGTTGCGCTCCATGCCAAGGGCGTTGTGCGCGATCAGGCCGAGCCGCGTCATGCTGGTCGCCACCTCCTGCTCGGCGGCGGCGAGCGCCCAACGGCGGGATTCGACCGGGTCTGGGTCACCGCCCTGCCCTTCGAGCAGCATCCAGCTCAGCATGTCCTGCGCCGCTGCGTCGCCCTGTTTGGCGGCAAGTCGATAGAGCCGCAGCGCCTCCTCATCGTCCTGAGGCACGCCCTCGCCCTTGAAGTGGAGCGCAGCGAGGTCGCGCCGCCCGATCGCATCTCCGGCGTCAGCGGCGCTCCGGAACCACGCCGCCGCGGCGGCGGGATCGCGCGGCGTCCCAAGCCCCTCCAGGCAGCAGGCGCCGAGACTGCTTTGCGCCCGCGCTACGCCGCTTTCCGCGAGCGGCCGCCACATCGCGACGGCGGTCTCGTAGTCGCCCCTCGAGGCCGCTTTGAACGCCGAATCAAGCAAGGCGGCGAGGTCGCCGTCGTCCTGCTCCTCCTCCGTTTCGGTCTCGAACGCGCTCTTGAAGAAGGTCTTGAGCCAGCTCATGAGCGCGGCTCATCGCGAGATGCAGCCGGGATCTGCCCGAGCGCACCGGCAAAGGCGCCTTGGCCATCAAGACTGCGCCACCGAGCGCTCGAGCGCACCCGGCTCCGGACACACATGGCAGTGACTTCGAGCTGATCGCTCATGGGCAGCCAGTGCGCCTCCAAGACGCTGCGGCGATTCCTCCAGAGGTCCTGAAGGCTCCAATTCCTTGGCGATCCTCACGCGAGGCTGCAGGGCCGCGCAAGAGGCCGCCAGCAAGGCGTCCGATCAATAGCTGAGAAGATAATGATTGAAAGCCCGCGCCAAGCCCCGCCGCCGCGCGGCGCCAAAGCCGCCTGCCAGAGGGGGGATTCGGCTCGCACGGACGCCAAGCTGTGCTGCGTGAGCGGAAAAGCCTTTGACTTCGAACTTCTCAGCGGTCGATCTGGCGTCGCTCGCGCCGGACCGCGGGCTTCAGGCACTCGTCCACAGTCCAGCGCAGGCTCATGAGCGACATCAGGGAGGTCATCGTCGACCTGCGTGGCCTGAAGTGTCCGCTGCCGGCGCTGCGGACGCTGAAAGCTCTGCGCGCAGCCTCCGCGGATGAGACGCTCCTCGTGCTTGCGGACGATCCGCTTGCCGCGCTCGACATCCCGAACGCCGTCCGGGAATTCGGCGCTTGGCTTATCGAGAGCTCGCGTGAGGGCGCGACGCTGCGATTCAGGATTCGATCGGCCGCGTTCCGCAGGGCCGAGGATCATCCACCTCAAGGCTCGCGCAGCGGCGAATGAGATGCTAGAGCACGCCCCGCGACGCAGCGCGTCGCGGGAGCGCGTAGCTCAGCTGGTAGAGCAACGGACTTTTAATCTGTAGGTCCTGGGTTCGAGTCCCAGCGCGCTCACCATTCGCCCTGTGTCACAGCGGCGGATTGATGATCGGCTCCGCCGGAGGCTCGCCCGGTTCGTCGATTGACGGATCGATCGCAGGCTCGGGATTCGGGACGATGTCCGGATCCTGGATCGGGGTCTCCTGCGGCGTAGGCGGACTGACGGGTTCGCCGGGCATCGGCGGATTCGGAACGTTTGGTCCCGTCTGCATGTTCGGGCCTCCTTCTGATCTCAGGCCGATTGGCGGAAACGAGCCGCATCGGCAGCGCTCGGCGTCGGCTTAGCGGCGTCGAGCCGTTTGTCAGCCAAGCGCCACCTTACCGGCGTCGCCAAGATCGGGACGCTCGTGCTTCATGCGCGCCTTGGCGACTTCGAACGCCACGACGAGGGGATTGGAGAGGCCTTCCCAGAACTCGGCCGAGTGCGGGATGACCCTCAGGAGCCGGATGTTGGGATCGTCCGGACCATCCGGGAACCAGGTCTTGGCCATCTCCGACCAATGCGCCTTGATGGCAGAGCGGTCGTCGCTCACCGCTGCGGTGGCCGAGATCGAGACGTAATCGTTGGAGCCGGGCTTTGCGAAGGCGAGGCACACCTCTGGGTCGGCGGCGATCTCGTCGTCCTTGTGCGCGCGGGCGTCGGTCAGGAAGACGATCTCTCCGGCTTCTCGGTCGGCGATGGCGTGCATCGGGCGGGCGCGCAGCGCGCTGCCCTGCTTCGACGTCAGCATGCAGACGCGGATCTCGTCCACAAGGCGCCAGACGCGATCGGCGTCGGAATTGGTCGTCATTACGGTGCGCTCCTCGGAAGGGCCGCGCATGGCGGCAGGTCTCCCCCTGACAACCGTCAGCGTGGGACCTGGTTCCTCCCGACGCGCCGGTTAGGCGGCCGTCGCAGGTGACGTCACTGTTCGCGGAAGCTCTTGCGGAAGGAATGCACCACGGGCTCGATGAAGTATTCCATCGCGACGCGCTTGCGGGCCTCCACATAGGCCTCGACCGGCGTTCCCGGCTTCATATCCGCAGGATTGGCGTAGGCGCCGAACGCCGCGCGATCGACCGCGACCTGGGCCGTGTAATAGCTCTCCCGCGTCTGCGGGTCCGTGATGATGTCGGCCGCCACCTTGATGACCCGGCCGGGAATCATCGGCATGTCGCGCATGGGGAAGGTCGTGAACGAGACCCGCGCCGGCTGCCCGGCCTCGATGCTGCGGATTTCCTGCGGCGACACCCTGCCCTCGATGACGAGGTCGCCCTCAGTGGGGACGATCTGCAGGATCTCCTGACCAGGCCGCACCACCCCCCCGACTGTCTTGACCTGAAGGTTCAGTACATAGCCGGTGTCGGGAGCGAGCACCTGGGTGCGGGTGAGCACGTCGTCGCTCGCCGCGAGCTTGGCGCGCATGCTGGCGATCTCCGCCCGCGCCTTGGCGAGCTCCGCAGAGACGTCGTTCAGATAGCTGGTGCTCGCGTTCTGAAGCGTGATCTGCTTCTCGACCGCCTCGATCTCGGAGCGCTTGATCTCCGCCTTGAGGGTCGCGACCTCGGTGTCGAGCTCGGAGCGGCGGCGCTGCAGGTCGAGCATCTGGGGCTTGCGCGCGAGCCCCTTGTCTAGGAGACCCTGGGTATCGGCGATCTGCACGTCGACCAGCGCGCGTTGGTCCTGAGAGCCGCTGATGCGCGCCCGTGCGCCCTCCACCTCGGCGCGCAGCCGCGAAATCTGCGTCTGAAGCAGATCCTGCTTCTCCTGCAGGCCTTTGACCGAGGTCTCGAACAGCCGCTGCTGGCCGTTCATGAACGCCTTGAAGGACGGATCGTCGCCCGCTGCGGCGAGCGCGGCGGAGAAATCGATCTCATCCGCGCCCGCGAGCTGGGCGGAGAGGCGCGCCGCCTCCGCCTCCCGCCGCGACAGCGCGCCGCGAACCTGACCGACGGCCGCCTGAGCCTGGGCGCGCTGGAGCGTCACCAGAGGCTGGCCGCGCCGAACGAGGTCGCCCTCCTTGACCAGAATCTCGCTGATGATGCCGCCTTCGAGGTGCGACACCGATTTGCGGCTGGCTTCCGGACCGACCACGCCGCGGACCACCGCGCCGGCCGCGAGCGGCGCCGTCGCGGCCCAGACCGTGAAGCCGCCCATGAAGCCGAAGATCACCACACTGCCCGCGATGGCGACGCCGCGCAGCCGGGCGGCGAGCCGCGGGGACCGCGCTGGCGACGGACCGACGGGGTTCGCCGGCGCGCTCACCGGGCGGCCCCGGGAATCGCGCGCACGTCGGACGAGGGAACGGGCGCCACCAGCTCGCGGAGGATTTCGGTCGGCGGCCCTGCCTTGACGAGCTGGCCGTTCTGCATGACGGCGACCCGGTCGGCCAGGTGAGCGAGCGCTGGCTTGTGGGTCACCAGCACGATGGTCACGCCGCGCTGCTTCAGCGTCGCGATGCAGGACACGAGCGCCCGCTCGCCTTCGCCGTCGAGGCTGGCGTTCGGCTCGTCGAGCACGACGAGACGCGTCTCGCCATAGACCGCCCGGGCGAGCGCGACGCGCTGGCGCTGGCCGCCGGACAGCATGGCGCCGCCATTCGCCAGATAGGTGTCGTAGCCCTGCGGCAGGGAGAGGATGAGCTCATGGCATCCCGCGAGCTTCGCGGCGGCGACGACCTCGGCGTCGTCCGGCTCGTCGAACCGGGCGATGACGTCTCGCACCCGCCCCGAAAACAGTTCGGTGCCCTGCGCCAGATATCCGACATAGCGGCGGCGCTGGTCGTCACGCCACAGCAGGATGTCGCCGCCGTCGAGCCTCACGACGCCGCGGGTGGGCGCGCGGCTGCCGACGATCGCCCGGCACAGCGTGCTCTTGCCCGAGCCGGACGGACCGATGAAGGCGACGCTCTCCCCCGGCTTGATGGCGAGCGAGACGCCGGCGAGGATCGCCTTGCCGCCCCCCGCCACCATCGTCACGCCCTCGATCGTCAGCCGGCCTTCAGGCGCCGGCAGGGCGATCGGATCGTCGATCGCGGCGTCCGAGGCGTTGAGCAGCGCCGAGATGCGACGCCACGCCATCCGGCAGTGCTGCAGGCCGCGCCACGCGGCGATGGACTGGTCGAGCGGCGCCAGCGCGCGCGACAGCAGGATCGAACTCGCGATCATGCCTCCCGGCGTGATGTGGCCTTCGAGCGAAAGGAAAGCCCCGAGCGCCAGCGTGGCGATCTGGGCCACGACCCGCAGGAACTTGCCCGCCCCGATCATGACCGTCCCGCGGTCCGCGGCGGAGCCGAGCATCGCCGTGGAGGCGGCGTTCACTTCGCTCGCGCGGGCGGCGAGCGGCCGACCGAGTCCCATCGCGGAAACCGTGTCGACGTTTCGGGCCGCCTCGGCGAGCACGCGCTGCGCCTCCTGCTGCCCTTTCGCGACGCGCTCCGCCGCCGGTTTCGTGGCGCGATCGTTCAGGATCGCGAGCGCAACGATCAACGCCGAAAAAACCAGCCCGAGCAGCCCGAGATAAGGGTGGATGAGCGTGCAGCCGAGGAGGAAGATCGGCATCCACGGAATGTCGCAGAGCGATGGCAGCGTCGGCCCGGAAAGGAAGGTGCGAACCGTTCTGAGGTCGTTGAACGGCGTCCCTTCCTGCGCTCCCGAGGGCTTGGCGAGCCCGCGCTCCGCCGTCAGCGCGGCGGCGAAGACCGGCTCGAACAGCGTGTCCTCGATCCACTCGCCGATCCGCGCCAGCGCGCGCAGGCGAAGCGCTTCGAGCGCGGCGTAGACCGCGATGGCGCCGGCGGCGATCAGCGTGACATAGATCAGGGTCTCGACCACACCGCTTCTCAGCACGCGGTCGTAGACCTGCATCATGTAGAGAGACGGGACCAGCAGAAGCATATTGATCGCGACGCTGAACACCGCGAGGAGGCCAATCGCCGAACGCAGTTCGCCGAGCACCCGCTTCAGGGCCTCAGCCCCGGCGCCTGTCGCTTCCTTCTTCGTCTCCGCCATCGACGTCTCGTTCCCTCCTCCGCCAGGAGGCCAGCCGCGGAAGTATGCCGAGGCGATCCCCCGCCGCAATCGGTTCAACTGCGTATGTGAAACTTAGGCGGCTGCCCCGAAGGGAAAGTCGGGTCGCGCATGAGGGTAAAGACTGTCTCAAGACGACAGTCAGGTTCTGTCGCCTTTCGCCCAGCCGGCGCGTGCGGCCTCGGCGTAATCGGCAAAGCCGCCGGCTGCGATCGCCCGGCGCGCGCCGGCCATCAGCTGCTGGTAATAGGCGACATTCGCCCAGCTCAGCAGCATCATCCCGAGGATCTCGCCGGAACGGACGAGATGGTGCAGGTAGGCTCGCGAATAGTCCCGCAGCGCCGGGCAGTCGCTCTCCTCGTCGAGCGGCCGCGGATCGTCGGCGTGCCGGGCGTTCTTCAGGTTGATCTTGCCGAAGCGCGTGAAGGCCTGGCCGTGGCGGCCCGCCCGTGTGGGCATCACACAGTCGAACATGTCGACCCCGCGCGCGACGCATTTGAGGAGGTCGTCCGGAGAACCGACCCCCATCAGGTAGCGGGGCCGTCCGGTCGGCAGCTCCGGAACCACGTCCTCGAGAACCGAAAGCATGGTAGCCTGAGGCTCGCCGACCGCGAGCCCGCCGACCGCGTAGCCGTCAAAGCCGATCTCCACGAGCCGCCGGGCGGAAAACCTCCGCAGTCCGGCGTCGTCGCCGCCCTGCACGATCCCGAACAGGGCGCGGCCCTCGGGGTCCCCGAACGCCGCCTTGGAGCGCTCGGCCCAATCGAGCGACAGCAGCATGGCGCGCTCGATCTCGGCGCGCGGCGCCGGCAGCCGCACGCATTCGTCGAACTGCATCGCGATGTCCGAGCCGAGCAGGCGCTGGATCTCGATCGACCGCTCAGGGGTCAGCCGGTGGGTCGAGCCGTCGAGATGCGAGCGAAAGGTGACGCCGTCCTTGTCGAGCTTGCGGAGCGCGGCGAGCGACATGACCTGGAAGCCGCCGGAGTCGGTCAGGATCGGGTGCGGCCAGCGCATAAAGGCGTGCAGCCCACCGAGCGCCGCGACGCGCTCCGCCCCCGGCCGCAGCATGAGGTGGTAGACATTGCCGAGCACGACGTCGGCGCCGGTCGCGCGCACCTGATCGACGTATAGCGCCTTCACGGTCGCGGCGGTGCCGACCGGCATGAAGGCCGGCGTCCGGATCGTCCCGCGCGGGAAGACCAATTCGCCGGTCCGCGCGGCGCCTTCGGTCGCTTCGACGCGGAACGGAATACGGCTCACGCCCTGCGCTCCGGCAGGAACAGGCAGGCGTCGCCATAGGAGTAGAAACGGTACCGCTCGGCGATCGCGTGCGCATAGGCGCGCCGCACCGGCTCGAGACCCGCGAAGGCGGAGATCAGCATCATCAGGGTCGAGCGCGGCAGGTGGAAGTTCGTCAGCAGGGCGTCCACCGCCCGGAAGCGGAAGCCGGGCGTGATGAAGATGTCGGTCTCCCCCGAGAATGCGGCGAGCCGGCCATCCTCGCCGACCGCGCTCTCGAGCAGCCGCGCCGCGGTCGTGCCGACGGCGACGATCCTGCCGCCGGCGCTGCGCACCGCGTTCAGCGCCTCGGCGGTCGCTTCGTCCAGGAAACCGGTCTCGGCGTGCATCCGATGATCGTCCGTATCCTCGACCTTCACCGGCAGGAAGGTGCCGGCGCCGACATGCAGCACCGTCTCGTGACGCGCGACGCCGCGGCGCTCGATCGCCTCCAACAGCCCGGGCGTGAAATGCAGGCCGGCCGTCGGCGCCGCGACGGCGCCGGGCTCGCGCGCGAATACCGTCTGATAGTCGGCGGCGTCGCGATCGTCGGTCGCGCGGCGGCCGGCGATGTAGGGCGGCAGCGGCAGCTCGCCGGCGGCCGCTATGGCGAGGTCGAGGTCGGGCCCTGCAAGGTCGAAGGCGAGGGTCACCTCGCCGGCCTCGCCGCGGGCCTCGACGGTCGCCTCCATGCGGCCCAGCAGGCAAGCCTCGCCGGCCCGTTCGTCGCCGATCGCGATCCGGTCGCCGACGCCGAGCTTTTTCGCGGGCCGCGCGAAGGCCAGCCAGCGTGCGGCGTCCAGCCGGCGGTGCAGCAGCAGCTCCACGCGCGCCACGGACTCGCCGCGCCGTCGCAGCGCGCGCAGCCGCGCCGGGATCACGCGCGTCGCGTTCACCACCAGCGCGTCGCCCGGATCGAGCAGGTCGGCAAGATCCGAGACGCGGCGATCGTCGAGCTCGGGCGAGCCTCCGGGCCGCACGACCAGAAGCCGCGCGGCGTCGCGCGGCGCGACCGGCCGGAGCGCGATCAGCTCCTCGGGGAGCTCGAAATCGAACAGCGAGACGTCCACGGCTCTCTCGTCCCGGCGGACGCCTAGAAGAACTGGATCAGTAGCGCGCCCGCCGCCAGCAGGACGACGCCTGCGGCGCGCGCCGCATTGAGGGAGTGCTGCTCGGCGCCGAGCAAGCCGAAATGGTCGAGCGCGACAGCGGTGATCAGCTGAGCGGCGATCGCAAAGGCCATCGCCGGGCCGACGCCGAGGCGCGGCACCACAAAGGCGGTCGAGGCGACGATAAAGGCGCCGAGCAGACCGCCGGCAATCCACCAGCCTGGTCCGAGCGCGCGCGCGGAGGCGAGCGCCGGACCGAATCCGCCGGCGGCGAGGCTGACGCCCGCCAGCGCCAGCGCGCCGACCCAGAACGATACCGTCGCGGCGAACACGCTGGATCCAAGGGAGCGCGCCAGACCCGCATTGACCACGCCCTGCAGCGCCATCGCGCAACCGAGCGCGACGGCGAGCAGAGCGAAGAACAGCGGGCCCACCATCGCCTCGCGGCTTCGCGTCAGGCGGCGTCGGCCGCGACCTTCATGGACAGGATGCGATCGGGATCGCGCACGGGCTCGCCGCGCTTGATCTTGTCGATGTTCTCCATGCCCTCGACGACCTTGCCCCACACCGAATACTGGCCGTCGAGCCAGGGGGCTTCCCCGAAGCAGATGAAGAACTGGCTGTCGGCGGAATCCGGGTCCATCGCGCGCGCAGCGGAGACGGTGCCGCGGACATGCTTCTCCTTCGAGAACTCAGCCTTCAGCTTCTTGCCCGAACCGCCGCGGCCGGTGCCCTCGGGATCGCCGGTCTGGGCCATGAAGCCGTCGATGACGCGGTGGAACACGACGCCGTCATAGAAGCCCTCGCGCGCGAGCTCCTTGATGCGGGCGACGTGCACAGGCGCCAGGTCGGGCCTCAGCTCAATCTTCACCGGACCCTGCGAGGTCTCGATCAGAAGGGTGTTTTCGAGATCGCTCATGATCGTCTCCTTAGCGGTATGGTCCAGGCTCACGCCGGACCGTCGGCGAGCCTGATCGACTTCACCTTGTCGGGATTCTGGACCGTCCCGCTGCCTGCGGCGCCCTTCTTCAGCTTGTCCACGACGTCCATGCCGCTCGTGACCTCGCCGATGATCGTGTACTGGCCGTCAAGCCAGGTGGCCGGCGCCAGACAGATAAAGAACTGGCTGTTGGCGGTGTCGGGCTCGGAGGTTCGCGCCATTCCGACCGTGCCGCGCTTGAAGCTCTCCTTGGAGAACTCCGCCTTCAGATCGGGATATTTGGAGCCGCCCTCGCCAGTGCCGGTCGGATCGCCGGTCTGCGCCATGAACCCAGCGATGACACGGTGGAACGGCACGCCGTCGTAAAACTTCTCGCGGACAAGCTGCTCGATGCGCGCGACGTGGTTCGGCGCGAGATCGGGCCGCAGGCGGATCGTGACCGTTCCCTTGGTGGTCTCCAGCACGATCGAGGGCGCGGGTCCAGCGGCGACGGCGGTGGTCGCAAAACCGAAGGCGACCAGGAAGGCGAGCAGGATTCGCATCGTAAAACCTCTCCGGAGGAACGCTGTGGCGGCCCGGCTCACCGCGCAAACCGCGCGACCAGCCGCTCTGCGACGATCGCCGGCACGAAAGCCGTCACGTCGCCGCCCATGGCGGCGACCTGCCGGACCAGGGTGGCGCTGATCGCCCGCACGGCCGGCGCCGCGGGCAGGAACACCGTCTGGAGGCCCGGCGCAAGCTCTCCGTTCATGCCGGCCATCTGCATCTCGTAGTCGAAGTCCGCGCCGTCGCGCAGTCCGCGCACCAGGAGAGACGCGCCGCTGCGCGCCGCCGCCTCCACCACCAACCCTTCGAATATGATCACGTCGAGCGCCACGCCGGCCGCCTCCGCGACGGGCGCGCCACAGCTCCGGAGGAGCTCCGCACGCTCCTCTGCGGAGAACGACGGCGTCTTGCCCGCATGGGCGCCGACCCCGACCACAAGCCGGTCCGCTAGCCGGCACGCCCGCGCCAGGACGTCGAGATGGCCGTTGGTCACCGGGTCGAAAGAGCCCGGATAGAAGGCGGTGCGAGGCATGCGGGCGTCCGGGCGATTGGTCGCCGTGCTTACCCCGCGCCCGCCGCCGGCTGCAAGCGCGCTTCGGGTGAACGATTGATGAACGGCGGGGCCAGCCTCCGTTCAGTGCCGGCGGCTAGCCTGAGGTCATGATTTCAAGGGAGTCGGTAATGACGGCTGAGCCGGGCGCACGCGTCACAGGATGGAAGGCGGCAGTGACCGCCTTCGCGGTCCTGTGCGCAGCCGCCGCGCTGGCGGTCCTCGCCACGGCGAGCGTGGGCGGCGAGGCGCGTCGCCTTCCGTCCAGCCCCTCCCTCGACCTGGGCCCCCTCGAGCGCTGACCCCCGCCGCGAAACGGCGACGGACCGGATACCCGCCCCTCTCCGTTCCGGACACGCACGAGGACGCCCGGCCGCATGGGGAGCGGCCGGGCGACTTTGCAGTCAATGATCCCCGACTCCGAAACGACAGCGGCGTCGCCCTCGCGAGCGACGCCGCTGCTATCTTGGAGGCCCAGCCTGGAGTTGAACCAGGATAAGAGGACGTTCCCGCCCCCCGGGTAGCCATTCCCCCACCGGGCCGACGCCCAAGTCATTCCACGGTGGTCAGGCGTCGACAAGAAGTCGCGCAAATTAGCGTTAATTCGCGCGCCGCAGCGTTCCCGACGGCTATTCGGTCTCCTGGTCTTCGCCGATGTGCTCGACCGAGACGACCCGCTCGCCATCTCCTGTGGCGAAGACGATCACGCCCTGGGTGCTGCGGCCCGCCAGCCTGATGCCGTCGACGGGCACCCGGATGGTCTGGCCGCCATTGGTCACCAGCATGATCTGGTCGGCGTGCTCGACCGGGAACGACGCGACCAGCGGCCCGTTCCGCTCGTTGGTCACCATCGCCACGATGCCCTTCCCGCCGCGGCCGGTGACGCGGTACTCGAAGGAGGACGAGCGCTTGCCGTAGCCGTTCTCGGAGATCGTCAGGATCAGTTGCTCGGCCTCGCTCATCGCGGTGTAGCGGTCCTGGCCAAGCTCGATCTCGGAGCCGGCTTCGATATCGCTGTCCGCGTCGGCCGCGCCCTCCTCCGCGACGCTCTCGCCCTGGCCGCGGCGCACCGCGTTGGCGAGCTTGAGGTAGGCCACGCGCTCGGCCGGCGTCGCCTCGAAGTGGCGGAGGATCGAGAGCCCGATGACGCGATCGCCTTCGGCCAGCGTCACGCCCCGCACGCCGACGCTGTCGCGGCCCTTGAAGACGCGGACGTCCGTGACCCGGAAGCGGATGCACTGGCCGAGATGCGTCGTCAGAAGGACATCGTCATCCTCGGAGCAGATCTGCACGTCGACGATCGCCTCGCCCTCGTCGAGCTTCATCGCGATCTTGCCGGCGCGATTGACGTTGACGAAGTCGGACAGCTTGTTGCGCCGGACGGTGCCGCCCGAGGTCGCGAACATCACGTCATAGCGCGCCCACTCGGACTCGTTCTCGACCAGCGGCATGATGGTGCTGATGCGCTCGCCCTGCTCGAGCGGCAGCATGTTGACCAGCGCCTTGCCGCGCGCCTGCGGGGCCGAGAGCGGCAGGCGCCACACCTTCTCCTTGTAGACCTTGCCGCGCGACGAGAAGAACAGCACCGGCGTGTGGGTGTTGGCCACGAACAGGCGGCTGACGAAATCCTCGTCGCGCGTCGCCATGCCGGAGCGGCCCTTGCCGCCGCGATTCTGCGAGCGGTAGGTCGCCAGCGGCACGCGCTTGATGTAGCCGCCATGCGTGAAGGTGACGACCATGTCCTCGCGCTGGATCAGGTCCTCGTCCTCGAAATCGGCTTCCGACTCGAGGATCTCGGTGCGCCGCGGCGTCGCGAACTGGGCCTTGGCCGAGAGAAGCTCCTCCCGCACGATCTGCTGCACGCGCTCGCGCGAGCGCAGGATGTCGAGGTAGTCGGCGATCTCGGCCGCGAGCTTGTCGAGCTCGCCGCCGATCTCGTCGCGGCCAAGCGCGGTCAGGCGCTGGAGCCTGAGGTCAAGGATCGCCCGCGCCTGTTCGAAGGAGAGGCGGTAGGTCCCGTCTTCCGAAAGCATGTGCCGGGGGTCGTCGATCAGCGCGATCAGCGGCGCGACGTCCGCCGCCGGCCAGTCGCGGTCCATCAGCCGCTCACGCGCCGTGGCGGGATCGGGCGCGGTGCGGATCAGGTGGATGACTTCGTCGATGTTGGCGACGGCGATCGCCAGGCCGACCAACACATGGGCGCGGTCACGCGCCTTGTTGAGCCGGAACTTGGTGCGCCGGCTGATGACGTCCTCGCGGAACGCGATGAACGCCGTCAGCGCGTCCTTGAGATTCATCAGCTCCGGCCGGCCGCCGTTCAGCGCCACCATGTTGGCCCCGAACGTCGTCTGCAGCGACGAGAACCGGTACAGCTGGTTGAGCACCACGTCGGCGACGGCTTCGCGCTTGAGCTCGATCACGATCCGCATGCCCTGGCGGTCGCTCTCGTCGCGCAAATCGGAGATGCCTTCGACGCGCTTGTCGCGCACGAGGTCCGCGATGTGCTCGATCAGCCGGGCCTTGTTCACCTGGTAAGGCAGCTCGGTGACGATCAGCGCCTCGCGGTCCTTCCGGATCTCCTCGACGTCGACCTTGGCGCGCATGATGATCGAGCCGCGGCCGGTGGAGTAAGCCGAGCGGATTCCGCCGCGGCCTAGAATGCGGCCGGCGGTCGGGAAATCGGGACCGGGGACGATCTCGAGCAGCGCCTCGAGCTCCATCTCCGGCTCGGCGATCAGCGCCACGCAGGCGTCGACGACTTCGCCGAGATTGTGGGGCGGGATGTTGGTCGCCATGCCGACCGCGATGCCGCCCGCGCCGTTGACCAGCAGGTTCGGGAACTGCGCCGGCAGGACCGTCGGCTCGCGCTCGGAGCCGTCGTAATTGTCCTGGAAGTCGACCGTGTCCTCGTCGATGTCCGCCAGCAGCGCCATGGCGGGCTTCGCGAGCCGGATTTCGGTGTACCGCATCGCGGCCGGCGGATCGCCGTCGACCGAACCGAAATTGCCCTGCCCGTCCGCCAGCATCAGCCGCATCGAGAACGGCTGCGCCATGCGCACCAGCGCGTCGTAGATCGACTGGTCGCCGTGCGGGTGATACTTACCGATCACGTCGCCGACGACGCGGGCCGACTTTCTGTAAGGCCGATCAGGGAAATAGCCGTTCTCATTCATCGAGAACAGGATGCGGCGATGCACCGGCTTCAGGCCGTCGCGCACGTCGGGCAGCGCCCGGGCCACGATGACGGACATCGCATAGTCGAGATAGGAGCGGCGCATCTCGTCCGCGATCGAGACGAGGCGGACATCGGACGGCTCGCCCGACGTCGGGTCTTTGGGATCAGCCAAGATCAGGGGGCTTTCGTTATCGCTTTGCGCGCGCGACCCTAGACGATTCCACCCTGAAAGGCCAATTTCCGACGATCGCCCGCCGCGAGAAAAAGCGTAGTTATATCAATATTATGCTTCAGCACCTCACGGCGCGCGGATCAGCCGCGCGAGGTCATGCTGACGACGGGCTCCATAGTGCGTAGCGCCTGGCGCCCTACCTGGGTCGCGACAGAGCTTTATTGGGGTCACGAATGCAGGCGCGGCCAAAGCTGATCGTGTTCGACATCATCGAGACGGTGATGTCACTCGAAACCCTGCGCCCGCGCTTTGAGGCCGCCGGGCTGCCGCCGGAGACGCTGGAACTCTGGTTCGCGTCCGGCCTGCGCGACGCCTTCGCGATCGCCGCCGCCGGCGGCTTCCGGCCCTTCGCCGAAGTCCTTCGCGGCGTTCTGGGGCAGATCGCGCCAGACGTGACCGACGAGCAGTCGGCGACGATCGTCGGCGGGATGTCGGAGCTCCGCCCGCACGAGGAGGCGCGGCCGGCGCTCGAGACGCTCGCCAGCGCAGGCTTCCGGCTGGTCGCGCTGAGCAATGGCGCGGCGGCCACGACCCGCAAACTGCTGCGCGACGGCGGGCTCGAGGGCTTCTTCGAACGCGTCGGCTCAGTCGACGACGCCCAGGCCTCCAAGCCGCGACCCGAGGTCTATCGGACGCTCCTCCAGGCTTCCGATGTTGCGCCTGGGAACGCCTGTATGGTCGCGGCGCACGCGTGGGACGTGAACGGCGCGATGGCCACGGGTATGAAAGGCGCGTTCATCGCACGCGCCCGACGCTATCCGGCGTCGATGGAGCCGCCGGATCTGACGGCCGACACCCTGCTGGACGCGGCCCGGGCGCTCGCGGCGCTGCCGAAGCCATAGGCTCCGCGCCGATCAGAACGGGATGTCGTCGTCCATCGCGTCGGAGTAGCCGCCGCGCCCGCCGCCCCCCGCCGCCGGAGCCGGCGCCCTGCGCTCGGTCGGGCTCGACCGGCCGAAGCTCTCCCCGCCGCCCTCATAAGCGTCGCCGCCGCTGTCCCCGCCGGCGCGGCCGTCGAGCATCGCCAGTTCGCCCCGGTACCGCTGGAGCACGATCTCGGTCGAATACTTTTCGGCGCCCTGAGCGTCGGTGTATTTGCGGGTCTGGAGCTGGCCTTCGATATAGACCTTCGATCCCTTGCGCAGATACTGCTCCGCGACCTTCGCGAGCTGTTCGTTGAAGATCACGACCTGATGCCACTCGGTGCGCTCACGGCGTTCGCCGGTCTGCTTGTCGCGCCAGTTCTCCGAGGTCGCGATCCTCAGATTGACGACCGGCTCGCCGGAATTCAGGCGACGCACCTCGGGGTCACGGCCGAGATTGCCGACCAGAATGACCTTGTTAACGCTGCCCGCCATGGCGATCTCCTGAAGCTAAGAGGACACTTTACGCCGAACGGAAGTGGCGGTCGCGCGCATGCGCCGCCTTGTCCACAAGCGCGCCATTTGGGAAAATGCTGGCCGCTGGCGCAGTCGTTCTTTTTATGTTCTCTATCATTCGGGTCCGGGCCTCGCAAGCGCTCCCTTGATCCGGCGCTGTGCGACACGACCTAAACCACGACTGGCGGCCCCTCCCCGCCACGGGACGACGCGACATGACGAAGACGACGACGCGCTCCGCCAAGCCGGCTGCGCGCGCCAAGAAGGCTGACGCAACGCCGGCCCCCGCACGCGGAAAGAGCCGCGCGGCCGCGCTCGAGGCTGCGTTCGACGCCTCCGCAGGCAGACGGGAGGCCCGTGACGCGCGGCTGATCTCGATCCGCGGCGCGCGCGAGCACAACCTCAAGAACGTCGACCTCGACATCCCGCGCGACCGTCTCGTGGTGTTCACCGGCCTTTCGGGCTCCGGCAAGTCGTCGCTCGCCTTCGACACGATCTACGCCGAAGGGCAGCGGCGCTATGTCGAGAGCCTCTCGGCCTATGCCCGCCAGTTCCTCGAGATGATGCAGAAGCCGGACGTCGACCAGATCGACGGCCTGTCGCCCGCCATCTCGATCGAGCAGAAGACGACCTCCAAAAATCCGCGCTCGACCGTCGGAACGGTGACGGAGATCCACGACTACATGCGCCTGCTGTGGGCGCGCGTCGGCATCCCGTATTCGCCCGCGACCGGGCTTCCCATCGAGAGCCAGACCGTCAGCCAGATGGTCGACCGGCTGCGCGAGCTGCCGGAGGGCTCCCGTCTTTATCTTCTCGCGCCCGTCGTGCGCGGCCGCAAGGGCGAGTACCGCAAGGAGATCGCCGAGTTCCAGAAGAAGGGGTTCCAGCGCCTCAAGATCGACGGGACCTTCTACGAGATCGCCGACGCGCCGGCGCTCGACAAGAAGCTGAAGCACGACATCGACGTCGTGGTGGACCGCGTGGTGATCCGCGGCGAGATCGCGAGCCGCCTCGCCGACAGTCTGGAGACGGCGCTGGGGCTCGCGGACGGGATCGCGATCGCCGAGTTCGCGGACCAGACGGACGAGCATGGCGAGCCGCGCCGGCTGACCTTCTCGGAGAAGTTCGCCTGCCCGGTGTCGGGCTTCACCATCGCCGAGATCGAGCCGCGGCTGTTCTCGTTCAACAACCCGTTCGGCGCCTGCCCGGCCTGCGACGGCCTCGGCACCGAGCTCAGCGTCGATCCCAACCTCGTGGTCCCGGAGGGCGGTCTATCGCTCCGCAAAGGGGCGATCGCGCCCTGGGCGCGCTCGACCTCGCCTTATTACATCCAGACGCTCGACGCGCTCGCCAAGCACTACGGCTTCTCGCTGACGAAGCCATGGGCGGACCTGCCCGAGAAGGCGCGGAACGTCATCCTCTATGGCTCCGGCGACGAGAAGGTGCGCTTCGTCTACGACGACGGCTTGCGCTCCTACGAGACGGTGAAGACTTTCGAGGGCGTCGTCCGCAACTTGGAGCGCCGCTGGAAGGAGACCGACAGCGACTGGGCGCGCGAGGAGATCGGGCGCTACATGTCCGACGTGCCCTGCCTCGTCTGCGAGGGCTACCGGCTGAAGCCCGAGGCGCTCGCCGTTCGGGTGGCGGACAGCCACATCGGCCAGGCGTCGCAGCTCTCCGTGAAGGCCGCGCACGCCTGGTTCGAAGAGCTTCCCGCCCGTCTGACGGACAAGCAGAACGAGATCGCCTACCGGATTCTCAAGGAAATCCGCGACCGGCTGCGCTTCCTGGTCGACGTCGGGCTGGACTATCTGACGCTTGCCCGCGGCTCCGGCTCCCTTTCGGGCGGCGAGAGCCAGCGCATCCGGCTGGCGAGCCAGATCGGCTCAGGACTGACGGGCGTGCTCTATGTGCTCGACGAGCCGTCGATCGGGCTGCACCAGCGCGACAATGAGCGGCTGCTCGGCACGCTGGAGCGGCTGCGCGACCTCGGCAACACGGTCATCGTGGTCGAGCATGACGAGGACGCGATCCGGCTCGCCGATTACGTCGTCGACGTTGGCCCTGGCGCGGGCGTGCATGGCGGCGAAATCGTCGCCTCGGGCACGCCCGAGCAGGTGATGGCGAACCCCGCCAGCCTGACCGGGCAGTATCTGACCGGCGAACGGATGGTGCCGACGCCGCCGCGCCGGCGGCCGTTCGACAGGAAGAAGACCCTGAAGGTGATCGGCGCCCGCGCCAACAACCTCAAGGACGTGACCGCCGAGATCCCGCTCGGGACCTTCACCTGCGTGACCGGCGTCTCAGGCGGCGGCAAGTCCACCCTGCTGATCGACACCGTGTTCAAGGCGGCGGCCAGAAAGCTGAACGGCGCCAACGAAAACCCGGGCGCGCATGAGCGGATCGAGGGCTTCGAGGCGCTCGACAAGGTCATCGACATCGACCAGTCTCCGATCGGCCGCACGCCGCGCTCCAACCCGGCGACCTATACGGGCGCCTTCACGCCGATCCGGGACTGGTTCGCCGGCCTGCCGGAGGCGAAGGCGCGCGGCTACAAGCCGGGACGTTTCTCGTTCAACGTCAAGGGCGGGCGCTGCGAGGCCTGCCAGGGCGACGGCGTGATCAAGATTGAGATGCACTTCCTGCCGGACGTCTACGTCACCTGCGACGTCTGCAAGGGCAAGCGCTACGACCGCGAGACGCTCGAGGTCACCTACAAGAACAAGTCGATCGCCGACGTTCTCGACATGACGGTCGACGAGGCGGTGGTGTTCTTCAAGGCGGTCCCGTCCATTCGCGAGAAGATGGAGACGCTGGCGCGGGTCGGGCTCGGCTATGTGAAGGTCGGCCAGCAGGCCACCACGCTTTCGGGCGGCGAGGCGCAGCGCGTGAAGCTGTCGAAGGAGCTGTCGCGGCGCGCCACCGGACGCACGCTCTACATCCTCGACGAGCCGACGACAGGCCTGCACTTCCACGACGTCGCGAAGCTGCTCGAGGTGCTGCACGAGCTTGTCGATCAAGGCAATACGGTCGCGGTGATCGAGCACAATCTCGAGGTCATCAAGACCGCCGACTGGATCATCGACATGGGACCGGAAGGCGGCGACGGCGGCGGAACGGTCGTTGCGGCCGGAACGCCCGAGCAGATCGCCAAGACAAAGAGCAGCCACACCGGACGCTTTTTGGCCGACGTGCTGAAGCGTCGGCCGCTCAGGCCGGCCATGAAGGACGCCGCCGAGTAAATCATGGCGGCGCCGCCTTTCTGCGCAGCCGGCGCCGCGGCAGCGTCGTCATCGCCCTTTGTGGGAAGGCGACCGCCCAGATCCTCTACATTTTATGACCCGTCGCATGAGTGGCGCGCAGTCCAGCACTGCGCGCCTACTTCTTCTGCAGTGCAGCAAGAACGCTTATTTGCCCGCCATCGACACGCATCGCGGCGGCCGGTCGAGCGGAGCTTCCTCCGCTTGCGCCCCGCGAACTCTGGACGACGGACATGCTGTTCTGGACCTTCCTTCTCAACCGCTACCGGACCTGGAAGCGCTATCGCGCGACCTTCGCGCAGCTCGCCAGCCTCGATGACCGCGCGCTCGCGGATATCAACGTGGCGCGCAGCGAGATACCGGTGGTCGCGCGGCGGGCGGCGTTCGCCGCCTCCTGATCCTGAAGTTTCGAGCCCCGGTCCGCCGGGGCTTATTTTTGTCGGCGGGCGCAGCGTTGCGGGCGCCGGGCCGGACCACTACGGTCGCGCGATGATCGACGCCTCCATCTCGCCCGTTCACGTCATCGGCGGCGGCCTCGCCGGCAGCGAAGCCGCATGGCAGCTCGCTGAGGCGGGCGTTCGCGTCGTGCTGCACGAGATGCGGCCTGAGCGCGCCACCGAAGCGCACCAGACGGACGCCCTGGCCGAACTCGTCTGCTCCAACTCGTTCCGCTCCGACGACGCCGAGCAGAACGCCGTCGGTCTGCTGCATCAGGAGATGCGCGGGCTCGGCTCGCTCATCATGCGATCGGCCGACGCCAATCAGGTTCCGGCCGGCGGCGCGCTAGCGGTCGACCGAGTCGCCTTTTCAGCCGCGGTGTCCCGGGCGCTGGAAGAGCACCCGCTGGTGGAGATCCGCCGGGAGGAGGTCCCCGGCCTGCCGCCCGCCGAATGGGACAGCGTGATCGTCGCGACCGGTCCCCTCACCTCCGACCCGCTCGCGCGCGCCATCGCAGAGCTCACCGGCGAGGGCGAACTCGCCTTCTTCGACGCGATCGCGCCAATCGTTCACGCTGAGACCGTCGACATGAGCGTCGCCTGGCGGCAGTCGCGCTACGACAAGGTCGGACCCGGCGGGACGGGCGCGGACTACCTCAACTGCCCGATGACCCGCGAGCAGTACGAGAGCTTCGTGGCGGGCCTGGTCACGGGCGAGAAGGTCTCGTTCAAGCAGTGGGAGGCCTCGACGCCCTATTTCGACGGCTGCCTGCCGATCGAGGTCATGGCGGAACGAGGTCCCGAGACCCTGCGCCACGGGCCGATGAAGCCGATGGGCCTCACCAATGCGCACCGGCCCGAGGAGAAGCCTTACGCGGTCGTCCAGCTCCGCCAGGACAACGCCCTTGGCACTCTTTTCAACATGGTCGGCTTCCAGACCAAGCTGCGCCATGCCGAACAGGTGCGGCTGTTCCGGACCATACCGGGGCTCGAGCGGGCGGAGTTCGCCCGCCTCGGCGGACTTCACCGCAACACCTATCTCAACAGCCCAAAACTGCTCGACCGCTCCTTGCGGTTGAAGGCGGAGCCGCGCCTGCGCTTCGCCGGGCAGATGACGGGCTGCGAGGGCTATGTGGAAAGCGCCGCGATCGGCCTGTTGGCCGGCCGGTTCGCGGCGGCGGAGCGCCTTGGACGGGCGATCTCTCCGCCGCCGGCGACCACCGCGCTCGGCGCCCTGCTGGGACATGTCACAGGCGGCCATCTCACGGTCGAGGGCGAAGGCCCGAAGAGCTACCAGCCGATGAACGTGAACTTCGGCCTGTTCCCGCCGATCGACGGCCCGCTCCGCGCGCCCGACGGCTCACGGCCGCGCGGGGCCGCCAAGGCGCAGGCGAAGAAGCGGATGTTCACCGACCGGGCTCGGGCGGATCTCGCGCGCTGGCTCTCGAGCGACGCGACGGCGCCAGCCGAGGCGGCCGAATGAGCGAGACCGTCGAGGATCTCGTGCTGCGGCTCGCGACCGAGCGCGGGGCCGGCAAGACGATCAGCCCGGCCGAAGCCGCCAAGGCGGCCGCCGAGCAACGCGGCGAAGCCGATTGGCAGGGGCGGCTCGGCGGCGTGAAGGCCGCGGCGACCCGTCTGGCCCTGCGCGGCCGGCTGGCGATCTATCGCAAGGGCAAGCCGGTCGATCCGGAGAGCTTCAAGGGCGTCTACCGCATCGGCCTGCCGCCCGCCGCCGGCGAGCCGGAGCAACAGCAGACGGAACCGCCTGCCGCCGACGCCGACTGACGCACAGGGCCGAACCAGGCGGCCGTCGACAGCGTAGGCAGGAGACGCAGCCGCCTCGGAGCGTTCCATGCCGAACCGTCGCCAGTTCCTGTTTGCCGCCGCCGCGGCGCTCGCCCTCCCCTTGCCCGCGACCGCCGCGGGCATGCAGCGCTACGCCAACGTCAACTTCGAGGAAGCGCTTGCGTCGGGGGCGCCCGTGGTCGCGCATATCGACGCCGACTGGTGCCCCACATGCCGTGCTCAGCGGCCCGTACTGGCGAAGCTTCTCGAAGATGGCCGCTTCGCCGCCTTCCGCGCCTTCCAGATCGACTACGACACCGAGAAGAAGGCGATGCGGGCGCTGAATGCGCGAGACCGCAGCACGATCATCGTGTTCCGGGGCGGTCGGGAGGTCGCGCGCTCCGTCGCCGACACCAAGGAGGCGGCGATCGCGGCCCTGCTCGCCCGGGCGCTGTGACCCGGGCTTAGACCACCATCTGGTTGCCGAGTTCCACCACGCGCCCGGCCGGGATGCGGAAATACTCGGTCGCGTCGTAGGACTGCCGCACCAGGAAGATGAAGACGTGGTCCTGCCAGAGCGGCATGCCTACGCTCGCCGAAGCGCGGAAGGAGCGCCGTCCCACGAAGAACGAAGTCTTCATCATGTCGAACGGCAGCCCATGCTCCCGCGCCTGGGCCAGCACGCGCGGCAGGTTCGGGTCTTCCATGAAGCCATAGTGGATCTCGAGCGTCGCGAAGTCCTCCGAGACCCGGTCCAGCCTGATCCGATCCTCCTGCGGCACGGTCGGCTGGTTCATCGTGTGCACGGTCAGGATCACGTTTCGCTCGTGCAGCACCTTGTTGTGCTTCAGGTTGTGGAGCAGCGCCGGCGGCGTGATCTGCGGCGATGAGGTGAGATACATCGCCGTGCCCTTCACGCGCGTCGCCGAGCTGGTGCTCATCGACTTCGCGAACTCCTTGATCGGAATGCTCTCGCGCTCGATCCGGCCCTCGACGAAGCGGGTGCCGCGAATCCAGGTCCACATCACCACTACCCCGAGCGCGCCGAGCATCAGCGGGATGTAGCCGCCGTCCTTGATCTTCAGCAGGTTCGCGCTGAGGAACGTCGCGTCGGTGATGATGAGCGGCGTCATGATCAGGATCGCGAGCGGCCAGCCGAGCTTCCAGGTCTTGGCTATGACGACGATCGCCAGCACGCTCGACATGATCATCGTGCCGACCACCGCGATGCCATAGGCGGCCGCCAGCCTTCCGGAGGTCTGGAAGGTGATCACGAGGAACAGCACGCAGGCGAGCATCAGCCAGTTCACCTTCGGCATGTAGATCTGGCCGTGCTGCGTCTCCGAGGTGTGCTGAACCTCGAGATGCGGCAGCAGTCCCAGTTGCATGGCTTGGCGCGTGAGCGAATAGGCGCCGCTGATGTTCGCCTGACTGGCCACGACGGTCGCGACGCAGGAGAACAGCACGAAGGGCAGCCGCATCCACTCCGGCACCATCAGGAAGAACAGGTTCTCGACCGCCTCCGGGTGGGAGATCGCAAGGCCGGCCTGGCCGAGATAGTTGATGACCAGGGACGGCAGGACGAGCCCAAGCCAGGCCGTGCGGATCGGCCCCGGGCCGAAATGTCCCATGTCGGCGTAAAGCGCCTCTGCGCCCGTAACGGCCAGGAAAGTCGCGCCGAGCACCACAAAGCCAAGGAAGCCGTGCGCGAACAGGAAGAGCAGCGCGTGGTACGGGTTCAACGCCCGGAGCACGGTCGGCGCGTCGAAGATGTGGATGACGCCGAGCGCGGTCAGCGCAAGGAACCAGACCACCATGACGGGCCCGAACAGCGCCGCCACGCGGCCGGTGCCGAAGGACTGGACGGTGTAGAGCGCCACGATGATCGCGATGGTGATCGGCAGCACATACGGCCCGAAGATCGGGCTCGCGACTTTCAGGCCCTCCGCGGAGGACAGCACCGAGACCGCCGGCGTGATGACCGCGTCGCCATAAAACAGCGAGGCGCCTACTACGCCGAGCGCCAGAAGCGCCCAGGTCGAGCGGCCCATCGCCTCCTGCGCGAGCGCCATGAGCGACAGGGTGCCGCCCTCTCCGTGGTTGTCGGCCCGCAGGAGGATCAGCACGTATTTGAAAGTGACGACGACGATCAGCGCCCAGATGAGCAGCGAGGTGACGCCGATCACCTCCTCCACGCTCGGCGCATGGCCGATATGCAGCAGGGATTCCCGCATCGCATAGAGCGGGCTGGTCCCGATGTCGCCATAGACGACGCCGACGCTGCCGATCGTCAGGGTCCAGAAGCCGTGGCGCTCTCCGCGCACCGCGGCGCTCTGCGCCGCGCTCGCGCCATGAGTGCCGCTCGCCCCCGCCGTCACCGCTTCATAGGCGTGGGCGGAGGTCGCAGGCTGCGGGGCCGCGCCTTCGTCGGAGCTTGTCGTCATCGTGACCTTCAGCCGCGTCCGCGGAAGAGTAGACGTTGCGCCGCACAACATACGACGCCTAGCCATATCTGTGAGTAATCAGGGGCGGGGCAACGGGCCGGTCACATAGCCCAAGAGCCAATAGGTCACAAGACCGACCCATTCCCGCACCGCCACGTCCACCCGGCTGAGTCCGGCGCTGACCGAGCGGAATGGCCGCAGCGCGTCCTCCGAGCCCCGGGTGCGAAAGTCGACCGGCCACGCCTCGACCGCAAGGCCCGCAGAGCGGAAGCAGCCCACCGCGCGCGGCATGTGGTAGGCGGAGGTCACCAGCAGCCAGCGGTCGCCAGGACGCGGCTTGATCAGTTCGCGGGTGAAGCGCGCGTTCTCCACCGTGTTGCGCGAGCGGTCCTCCAGCAGGATGCGCTCCGGCTCGACACCGAAGCTCTGCAGCAGCCGCGCAGCAAGGTCGGCCTCTGTCGCGCCGCCGAACAGCAGCGTGCCCGAACCGCCGGAGAAGACGATCTGCGCCTGCGGCCAGCGGCGCGCGAGTTCGGCGATCTCAGTCAGCCGCTCGGCGGCCTTGGTCAAGGCGACCTCCTGGCGGGATGCGGCGATCACCGTGTCGAAGGCGCCGCCGAGGACAATCACGCCGGTCGGCGCCGGTTCGTCGGATGCGCGCGGAAAGCGCTCCTCCAGCGGGATGAGCAGGAGATTGCCGAGCGGCGACAGGCCGGCCACGGCCAGCGACAGGATGGCCGCGCCCATCACGGCCGAGCCGAACCCGCGCGCGCCGAGCAGAGCCGCGACGCCGCCGGCAAGGCCCGCCATCACCGCGAGGTTCGAGGGCGTCGCGAGAAAACCCAGAACTTTGGACAGAACGAAGAACATGACGGCCTGCCCACCTTGCGACTCTACGATCGACTCGACGCTTTCTTCATGAAAGCCGGGTTACGGGGACGGCTCCAGAGCGTTCCGCGCCGCGAAAGGTTTCGCCGGTTGCCTGTGACTCTTGCCGACTGCCTCGGGCGCGAGAAGAACGATCTCGCCGCCGTTCGGCTGCTGGCCGCGACCGCAGTGCTGTACGCGCACGCCTGGATCATCACCACGCCCGGGACCAAGACGGCGAGCTTCTTCCATATCTTCGGATTCTCGCCGGACTTCCACGGCGTCCACGCCTTCTTCATCCTGTCCGGCATGCTGCTGACGCGCAGCCTGATGGCGCGACCGGACCCGCTCCGCTTCATCGTCGCCCGCCTCGTCCGCTATGTGCCGCCGATCGTCGTCGCGGCGCTGTTCGCGGCGGTCGTGGTGGGGCCGCTGGTCACCGTCTTGCCGCTTCAGGACTATTTTGGCGCAAAGCCGCTCCGCTTCGTGCTGGCGGTCTCGACGCTCTACGACGTCAACGCGACGCTCCCGGGCGCCTTCATGCAGGGCGCAGAGCCTGGGATTCTCTTCGTCCCGCTGTGGACGGTGCATTACGAGCTGGTGTTCTCGCTGGTGCTCGTAATCGCCTGGGCGCTTGGGCTGATGAGGCGGCGCCGGCTGGCGCTGGCGGCGCTCGCCGTGACCATGGCGATCAATCTGGCGTGGTTCTGGAACGGCGAGAGCTACGCCTATCTCGGATCGCCCCACCACCTCGTGCGGTTCACCACCGCCTTCGGCATCGGCGTCCTGCTGGCGCTCTACGCCGATCGCGTGCCGGTCTCGGGCCGCATCCTGCTCGTGATCGCGGCGCTGGCGGCGCCGCTGGCCTACTCGCATGTGGCGGCGCTCGCCGGCCTGATCCTGATGGCCTATGCGACCCTCTGCGTCGGCTTTCTCGGCGGCCGCCTCACCGCTGCGCTCGCGCGGCTCGGGACCTGGTCCTACGGGTTTTACGTCTGGGGTTACATGATCGAGCAGACCCTCGCCTATGCGGCGCCGGGATGGTCTGCGCCGCAGGTGTTGCTCGCAGCGTTCCCGCTGGCGCTGGCGGCAGGCGCTTTGTCTTGGATCTACCTGGAACGGCCCGGCGGCGCCCGCGTCGGCGCGCTCACGGCGGCGATCCGCCGGCGCCTCGGCAGTCTGCCCCTAAGGCCGCGCGAAGCGTCTGTTCCGATCGGCCGCGACTGAGATAACTGATCGCTCGCCGGCAGGGTCCCGCTTCTCAAGGCGACGGCGCACCGCCCAGGACGAGCGACGCCGCGCGGCGGACTTGCGGTCTCAGTAGCCCGTAGAGGCGAAGCGCCGCCAGTCAGCGGGGGCGCCGACGAAGACATTCTGGTCGACGTTGCCGGTGATCCCCGGCACCCGGCCGGTCGAGGTGTGCTGCCACATCGCGAAGCTGCGCGAGCCGTATTTCGCCGAAGGATGGCCGGCCACGCTGCGCAGCCAGAACTGATGCTGCGGAAAGGCGCCGGTCAGCGCGTCGCGGTGAAAGTCGACGCTGGTGTAGATCATCGGCCGCTTGCCGTAGTGCTTTTCGACGATCCGCAGAAAGCTCGCCATCTCGCGCTGGATCTCGGCCACCGGCGGTCGGCGCTTGCAGGTCGGCGACTGCGGGTTCCACTCCATGTCGAGCACCGGCGGCAGCGCATCCGGATCGGCCGGTACGTTGCGGATGAACCAGGCCGCCTGCTCGGCGCCGGTGCGGCAGAAATAGTAGAAGTGGTATGCGCCATGCCGCACCCCGGCGGCCTTCGCGGCGGCCCAGTTCTCGGCGAAGCGATCGTCGACGCGGTCGCCGCCTTCGGTGGCCTTGAGGTACGCGAAGGAGACGCCGGACGCCCGAACCGCGGCCCAGTCGATCGGGCCCTGGAACTTGGAGACGTCAATCCCCTTGATCCCGTGATCGTCCGGGGTCGTGACGACGCCAGAGAGCGGCGACGCGACGCCGACGCCCGTGTCGACGGTGGTGGTCAGGCGCGTCGGCTGGATCTCAACCTCGCCGCCGACGGACGAGCAGGCGCTCAGTCCCGTCACCGCGAGCGCCGCGATCGCGACGCCAAGGCCGCGCAAGCGCGCGGCGCGTCCCCCGTTCCGTCGCATGCCCCGAACGCTCCCCGTTGGCAGAGGTATCTTAGTCCGATTGGCGGCCGCTAGGGTTCACGGACGCGTGAACGACGTATGGTTCAGCACGCGCTGCTGGACTTCGGCCGCGGCGACCCTCTGGGAGGCGCGCGAGTCTCTCGTCCCGTCGACCAGCGTGACCATTCCGAAGAGCAGGCCGCCGAACACCAGACATCCCGCCAGCCGGCCGATCATCGGTTCGATCATTGCAACTCACTCCGTGACGGTTGGATCACGCGCAGCCTAAATCGCCAAAAGTGGCGAAACCGTTAACACTCCGCTCACCATATTTTCAGCGCCCGATCCCCAGGCCGAACCACCAGGTGGCCAGCCCGAGGAACGAGAAGAAGCCGACGGTGTCGGTGACTGTCGTGAGAAACACGCCGGACGCGACCGCCGGATCGGCCTTGAGTTTGTCGAGGCTCAGCGGAATCAAGATGCCGAAAAGCCCGGCGCAGACCAGATTGGTCACCATCGCGCCGGCGATGATCAGCCCGAGCTGGAGATTGTGGAACCAGCCGCCGGCGATCAGGCCGACAAGTAGAGCGAGCACGACGCCGTTCACGAGCCCGACCAGCGTCTCGCGGCCGACGAGCCGGCGGGCGTTGTGGCTGCCGAGCTCGCGCGTGGCGAGCGCCCGCACCGCGACTGTCATCGTCTGGGTGCCGGCGTTGCCGCCCATCGAGGCGACGATCGGCATCAGCACCGCGAGCGCGACCATCTGCTCGATCGTGGCTTCGAACAGGCCGATGACGCTCGCCGAGAAGAACGCGGTGGCGAGATTCACCAGCAGCCAGAAGATCCGGCTCTTCGCGGTGTAGAGCACCGGGTCCGAAATCTCTTCGTCGCCCGTGACGCCGCCAAGCGCGCGTAGATCCTCGTCCGCCTCCTCCTCGATGACGTCGACGATGTCGTCGACCATCAGGACGCCCACAAGCCGCCCGGCGTCGTCCACCACGGCGGCCGAGACCAGATTGTAGCGCTCGAACACGCGCGCGGCCTGCTCCTGGTCATCCGTGGCCCGGATCGTGCGCGGGTTCTCCTCGAGGATGTCGGAGAGCAGCCGGCTGCGGCGGGTCCGGAGCAGACGGTCGAGCGGCACGGAGCCGAGCAGCTTGTAGGCCGGGTCGACGACGAAGATCTCGTAGAAGGTGTCCGGCAGGCCGTCCGTGTCCGCGATGTAGTCGATGGCGTGGCCGATGGTCCAGAACGGCGGCGCCGCCACGAACTCGGTCTGCATGCGCCTGCCGGCGGAGTCTTCCGGATAGTCCAGGCTGCGCGTCAGCGCGACCCGCTCGAGGGCCGGCATCTGGGCGAGGATCTTGGCGCGATCGGCCTCGTCGAGATCCTCGAGGATGTAGACCGCGTCATCGGAGTCGAGCTCCCGCATGCCGCGCGCGACGGTATCGGGCGGCAGTTCCTCCAGGAGCTGGACACGCACGGTCTCGTCGAGCTCGGTGAGCGCGGCGAAATCAAAGTCCTTGCCGAGCAGCTCGATCAGCTTCGGTCGGTCGTCGGACTCGAGCGTCTCGATCAGGTCGCCGAGATCCGACTCGTGAAGCCGGGCCGACAGTTCGCAGACGCGCGCGGCGTCATTCGCCGAGATCGCCTCGGCGACCTCATCGACAAAGCCAGAGGCGAGCCTGCCGTCCTCGTCGCGGATTTCCGCCTCGAGCTCGCGGGTCGCGTCGCGCGGATCGGCGTCAGCGGTCATGCGCCCTCGGCGGGGTTCTGGATGGAAGCGGCAGCGCGCATGCGGTGTAGGTCGTCCGGCGCCGCCCCGCAACTCGACAGCGCCAGCGATTCCGACCCGGGCGCGGTAGAACGAGCGCAGGCGAATCCTTATTTCATTACATCCTATGCGTGCATCATCCTGTTCCCGTCCTGGGGAGGGAGAATGGATGATGGCCGACCTGGTGGTGTGCTGCGACGGGACGTGGAACACGCCCGACGATCTCGACGCCGGTCTCCCGGCGCCGACCAACGTTGTGAAGATCTATAATGCGCTGGACACTGACGACGGACCCGGATCCTCGATCAGGCGGTACTATCACCCCGGCGTCGGGACCGACGGCGGTTGGTGGGAGCGCCTCAAAGGCGGAGGCGCCGGGGCCGGTCTCGGCAAGAACGTCATCAGCGCCTATCGCTGGCTCGCGGGCGTCTACCATCCGGGAGACCGGATCTGGCTGTTCGGCTTCAGCCGCGGCGCCTTCACGGTTCGCTCGCTCGCCGGAATGATCTCCCGCTGCGGACTGCTCGACGCGTCAAACATGACCGAGGCGCAGGTCTGGAAGGCGGTCGACGGGATCTACGACGACTACCGCAAGAAGTCGGAGCCCAAAGCGACCGCGGGTCGGCCGCTGCATGGCGCTCCCGCCGGAGCCGCCGCGAAGCACAGCACGCCGATCCATTTCATCGGCGTGTGGGACACGGTCGGCGCGCTCGGGATCCCGGACGACATGGCGCTGCTGAACCTGATCGACGATCCGCGTCGCTACGAGTTCCACGACACGGCCCTCAGCGAGAACGTGGGCCACGCCCGGCACGCAGTGGCGCTCGACGAGAAGCGGCAGAGCTTCACGCCGACGCTTTGGGACGACCTGCCGCCGCATCAGGACCTGAAGCAGGTGTGGTTTCCGGGGGTGCACTCCGATGTCGGCGGCGGCTACAGCCGCAGCGGCCTCTCCGATGGAGCGCTGAAATGGATGATGGACGAAGCGTCGGCGCAAGGCCTCGCCTTCCGAGGGAACGCGGCGGCGCAGGTCCGGCCCGACGAACGGGACGTGCTGCATGATTCGTGGACGGGCGTGTTCAAGCCGCTGAAGTCGCGGCCGCGCCAGGCGCCGAACTTCGCGGGTCCCCGTCCGAAGGCCGACGGCGACGGCACGCTGCACAAGTCAGCCTATGACCGTTACGACGATCCCCCGCTGACGCAGTTTCCCTACTGGCGGACGACGAACCTCGCCGCCGGACAGTCGCATGAGACTGAGGTGTTCGCCGTCCGCCACTGGAACGCCACCGGCCTCTATCTCGAGGAAGGCGTGGAATATCAGTTCCGCGCCGCCGGCGAATGGCTCGACAAGACGATTCCCTGCGGCCCGGACGGCATGAAGGACCGCAAGTTCCACATCGGCGAGGCGGTTCACATGGTCGGTTCCGCCTGGGGCAAGGTCGAGACGCTCTACAAGCACATGACCGGAAATCCGGAAGCCGATCTGTGGATGACGCGCCGCGAGGAGGGAATCGACTGGTTCGCGCTGGTCGGCATGGTTGCGAGCGGCCGCTGGTTCGACGCCAAGGGCAATCTCACGCCGCAGCCGCTGACGGACGAGGAGCGGCGTAAGGTCACCCTGAACCAGACCTTCAAGATCGGCTCAGGCCGCGCCTTCACGCCAAAGGCGTCCGGCTATCTCTATTGCTTCGCCAACGACGCCTGGCACTTCTACGATAACAATCGCGGCAGCGTGCGGCTCACCGTGTCGCGCTGAAGGCCTGCGCAAACGAAAACGGCCCGCTCTGAGGCGGGCCGTTTGTTCGATCGGAGGTCCGGGCGTCCAGCCAGAAGTCGGGCGCGCCGGCGATCTTCAGTCAAGTTCAGTTGGTGCGGTCGAGAAGACTCGAACTTCCACGGGTTGCCCCACAGCGACCTCAACGCTGCGCGTCTACCAGTTCCGCCACGACCGCGGCGGCGTGCTGATAACAAATCGATCTGCGGACCACAAGCGCGTTCGGGAGCCGTTCAGGCTGCGACTTCGGCGGGCTCGTCCGCCGGCTCGCGTTCTGTCCGCCCTCGCTGGTCGCGCAGCAGCATGCTGGTGATCTCGACGCCGATGCGGTCGCCGTTCACGAACACCGCGCCGCGCGCGATCGGATGGTCGTTGGCGAGCAGCGTCACGGCGTCATCCTCGCCGGCCTGAAGCTCGATGACGGCGCCGCGCCCCATCCGCAGCAACTGGTGGATGGGCATGGTCGTGGCGCCGAGCACCACGGAGATCTCGAGGTTGACCTTGTCGATCGGGGGCACGAAACGTCGTCTCCAGCGCGCGCTTCCACCGCGCTCCTGCCGATCACGCCACGAACGTGGTTAACGCATGATTGATCCTGCGCCTTCCAGCCGTCGCGACTCACTCGCGGGCGGCTTTCTGCCTGCGGCTGCGGCGGCGCCCGTCGGCTGGCGCGTCATCGACGGGCTTGTCCGCTACGAGGACGCGATCGCGGAAATGGAGGCGCGCGCGGCGGCGATCGCGGAGGGTCGCGCGACCGAACTCGTCTGGCTGCTGGAGCATCCCCCGCTCTACACGGCCGGCACGAGCGCGCGCCCGGCCGACCTGACCCAGCCGGACCTTCTGCCGGTGTTTCCGACCGGCCGCGGCGGCCAGTACACTTATCACGGCCCCGGACAGCGGGTGGCCTATGCGATGCTCGACCTGCGGCGGCGGGCGCCGGACCTCCGCCGCTACGTCGCCGCGCTCGAGGCGTGGCTGATCGCGACCCTCGATCGCTTCGGCGTCACAGGCGAGCGCCGCGAGGATCGGGTTGGCGTGTGGGTGCGCCGGCCGGATCGCGGCCCCGGCGCGGAAGACAAGATCGCAGCGATTGGCGTGCGCGTGCGGCGCTGGATTACGCTCCACGGCGTCAGCCTGAACGTCGAGCCGGACCTTGCGCATTACGCCGGCATCGTCCCCTGCGGCGTGCGCGAGCACGGCGTCACGAGCCTCGCGGACCTGGGCCGGGTCGTCTCCATGGCCGAGGTCGACATGGCGCTGCGCGACACGTTCGAGGAGATTTTCGGGCCGACCGCCGACGAGCGCTGAGCTGCTCAGGCGTCATCCGCGATAAAGACGCCGTCATGGCCGGCGACGTCCGACGCCTCGGCCGCCGAGCGGCGCACCGAACTCACCTGCGCCCGCTCAGGTCCCTCGCGGCACGCTTCCGCGAAGGCGTCGATGCTCTCCTGCGGCCCCGCCACGACGGCCTCCACCGAGCCGTCGCTGCGGTTGCGCACGAAGCCCCGCAGGCCAAGCGACCGGGCGGCGTCCCGCGCCCATTTTCGGTAGAACACGCCCTGCACGCGGCCGGTGATCTCGAGGCGCTCGATGGCTTCGGTCATGTCGAGGAGATGGGAGCGCCTCATCCACGGGCAAGGCCGCCGGCCCCGCCCGCCCGGCCTGAATTCTCAGGCGAACTCCAGGATCACCGCATCGACCGCGAGGCTGTCGCCGGCCTTGACGTGCACCTTCTGAACAGTGCCGTCGCGCTCGGCGCGCAGCACGTTCTCCATCTTCATGGCCTCGACGACGGCGAGCGTCTCGCCGACCTTGACCTCCTGCCCCTTGTCGACCGCGATCGAGACCACGAGGCCGGGCATCGGGCACAGCAGCTGCCTGGAGGTGTCGGCGACGGCCTTCTCGGGCATCATCGCCAGCAGCTCGGCGATACGCTCGCCATGGACGCGGGCGTAGACCGCGACGCCCCGATGGGCGAGATCATAGCCATAGGCGCCACGCCGGCGGCGCACCTGCGCCGAGACGGCCGCGCCGTCGATCTCGCCGCGCCACACCGGCTCGCCGGGCCGCCAGTCGGTGACGACGCGCCGCACGCCCGTCTCCGCGCCGGCGCCGTCCAGCGTGCGAACGATCACCGCGTCGCCGTCGGCGCTGGTCTCGACGCAGGTGGCCTCGCCGTCGAGCAGCACGGTGCGCAGGCGCTCCTTGGTCGCCGCGCCCTTGCGAAGCTGGTGCGAGATCAGCCGGCGCCGCTCCATCACGAGCCAGTCGATCTGGGCCGCGATCGCGACCAGCGTGTCGGCGATCTCACCTTCGGCCTTCCGGGGCGCGAAGCCGTCCGGGAACTCCTCGGCGATGAAGCCGGTCGAAAGTCTGCCCTCGCGCCAACGGGGATGCTCCATCAGCGCCGCGAGGAACGGGATGTTGTGCTGGATGCCGTCGATCGCGAAGGCGTCGAGCGCCGCGCCCTGCGCCTTTATCGCAGCCAGCCGGTCGGGCCCGTGCGTCACCAGCTTCGCGATCATCGGATCGTAGAACAGCGAGATCTCGCCGCCCTCCGTCACGCCGGTGTCGTTGCGGACGGTGATCCCGTTCTCGGTCGATTCCGCCGGCGGCCGATAGGCGGTGAGCCGGCCGATCGAGGGCAGGAAGTTGCGATACGGGTCCTCGGCATAGACGCGGCTCTCCACGGCCCAGCCGTTCAGCTTGACGTCTTCCTGGCGGATCGAGAGCGTCTCGCCAGCCGCGACCCGGATCATCTGCTCGACGAGGTCGATGCCGGTCACGAGCTCCGTCACCGGATGCTCGACCTGCAGCCGGGTGTTCATCTCCAGGAAATAGAACGACTTGTCCTGGCCGGCGACGAACTCGACCGTGCCGGCGGAGTCGTAGCCCACCGCCTGCGCCAGCGCGACCGACTGCTCGCCCATGGCGCGGCGGGTCGCCTCGTCGAGCAGCGGCGACGGCGCCTCCTCGACTACTTTCTGATTGCGACGCTGGATCGAGCATTCGCGCTCGCCGAGATAGATGACGTTGCCGTGCTTGTCGCCCAGCACCTGGATCTCGATGTGGCGCGGATTGACGATGAACTTCTCGATGAACACCCGGTCGTCGCCGAATGACGACTTGGCCTCCGAGCGCGACGCGCGGAAGCCCTCCGCGACGTCCTCGGCCGAATGCGCGATGCGCATGCCCTTGCCGCCGCCGCCGGCGGAGGCCTTGATCATCACCGGGAAGCCGATCTCCTCGGCGACCCGCACGGCGTCATCCGGCGTCTCGATCACCCCGAGGTTGCCCGGCACGGTCGAAACCCCGGCGGCCGCCGCCGCCTTCTTGGACTCGATCTTGTCGCCCATGGCCTCGATGGCCCTGGGGTTCGGTCCGATGAACACGATGCCCTCGGCCGCGAGCGCCTCCGGGAAGGCGGCCCGCTCCGACAGGAAGCCGTAGCCGGGATGCACCGCCTCGGCCCCGGTCTGCTTGCAGGCGGCGACGATCCTGTCGATCAGCAGGTAGGACTGCGCGGCTGGCGGCGGTCCGATATGCACCGCCTCGTCGGCCATCTCGACATGCAGCGCATCGCGATCCGCGTCCGAAAACACCGCGACGGTCGCAATCCCCATCCGCCGGGCCGTCTTGATGACGCGGCAGGCGATCTCGCCCCGGTTGGCGATGAGGATCTTGCTGAACATGGAGGCTTAAATCCCCAGACGGAGGCGGCGTCCCGAACGGGACAAAATGAAGAAGGCGGGCGTTCTTACGGTAGCTGCCAAGGCTCCGTCCATCGGCCGAAGGACGGAGGAACCGTAACGCTCATCGTTCGATGGCCGGCAAGGGCGGAAGGTAGGCGGGCCGCGGCAGCGGCGGCGGCGGCGGACCGGGCAGCGGCGCCATCAGCGATCCCTTCGCCGTGCGCGCAAACTGGCTGCGCGCCGTCCACGGACCGCACACGAGCGAGAAGTAATCGTACGGCCCCTTCACCTCGTTCGCCATGATGAACTGGAAATGCAGGCGGAACACCTGCCAGCGCCGCCGCATGCGCTCGATGCTCTGCTGGCCCAGCATCTTGGTCAGATAGGCCCGCCGGAACGTCGGGTTTTGGGGCCTCTCGCCGGTGAAGAGCCGGAGCTCCGTCACCGGGTCGCGGTGCGGGAAATTGAGGAAGTCCCAGGGCCCGACGACTTCCGCCCAGAACAGCGTCGGCTCGACGGCGAGCCGACGAAGGCGGTCGCGGAACCAGCCGCCCTTGGCGTGCAAGCCAATCAGGAGTTCGGTCGCGCCGACCGTGAGCAGCGAAAGCGTCGATCGGCTCCGCTCGGCGAAGCCGGGGTCCGCCTCATAGGCGCGCGCCAGCGCGTCGATCGCGAGAAAGCTGCCGCTGCTGTGCCCGACGAGCAGGATCTCGTCGGCCTCTCCTTCGGCCGCCACCTCGCGAATCCGGGCGGCGAACCGGTCGACCCGAGCGTGCAGGGCCGTGTCGGCGCGCCGCGCATAGCGCCGCTGCGAGCGGCCATCGTCCATCAGGTGGATGACGAAGCCGCCGGCCCGCTTCACGAGGTGCATCGCGCCCAGCATCAGGCAGACCGCGAGCGCGCAGCCCAGCGCTGCTGCGAACGGCCATGGCGCCAGAGCCGCCGCCTTCAAGCCGGCGGCCAGCCCTATCGCCGCGCAAGCCGCGGTGATCAGCAGGGTCACCACCACGGGATAGCTCCACGCCACCGCGCAGCGGGGCGAAGCCCGCGCCACCCGCCACAGCAGACCCGACGCCACCGCGTCCCAGAGCGTCACGAATCCGCGCAGCACCTTGACCGGAAGCGGCGCCGCAAAGTCCTTCTGGACGAGGTCGTCCCACCGCAGCGTCTCGTACCGAACCTCCACCTGGGCCTCGCCGCCCCGGAAGGACGCCGTCCACTCCGCGCTCGGGGTCCGGTCGTGCTCGAGCATGCCCGGCCTGACGCTCACCGCGGCGCCCCAAAGCCGGGCGAAGCGACGCAGCTCGAGCGCGATCAGGCGGCGATATTCCGCCGGGCCGCGCGGGTCGTAGCCCTGAACGTAAAGGACGTGCCGACGCCGGACCTCCTGGGCTGGCGCCCCGGCTTCCGCGGCCGATGAACTTCCTGCGTCGGGTGGCGCGCCGTCGGGGCCAGGGGAGGTCGTGGAGGTGGACGCGGATTGCGTCGGCTCCATCTCCGCCCGGTCGGATAAGCGCATTTTTTCCAGCTCCCGCGTCGGCCCCTCCCCATCCCTATCTTCTGACGGCGCAGGATGCTCGTCTATCGATCTCCACGGCCGCGCGCCGCCCTGCTCTCTGCGAAAGCCGCTTCGACCTCCTCGCAGACCCGCGCGACCGCATCTGCTCCGACGCAGCGCGCGGCAATCTCGGCGCAGGCCTCGGCGATCCGGGGCGAGGCGAGCAGCCGCCGCAAGCGCCAGGCGGCTGCGCGCGCGCCGAAAACCTCCCGGCGCAGAATGAGCCCGCAACCGAGCCGTTTGACGCGATCCGCGTTGTCGAACTGGTCGAAGGCGAGCGGCACGATCAGTTGCGGAATGCCGGCCGCGAAGGCCTGCGCCACGGTGCCGACGCCGCCGTGATGGATGATCGCGCGGCAGCGCGGCAGCAGAACGCTGAACGGCGCGTAGCGCAGGACGAACACCTGTCCTCTGCGCTCAGGCGAAATCTCCAGCGGATGCGGGCAGGTCACGACGCACCGGAGTCCGAGGGAGGCGCAGGCGGCCATCGCGGCCCGATACAACGTTTCCCCGTGCAGCATCCCCGTGCCGAAGGTCACGGCGACCGGCTCGGGCCCAGAGTCCAGAAAGGCGGCGAGCGCCTGCTGCTGTTCGTCCGGCGGCCCCATCGTATCGGCGCAGAGGAACCCGACCTGCCGCGCATTTCTCGGCCAGTCGGGCTGGAAGGCTGCGAACCAGGGCGGGTAAAGCAGCAGCACCCGTCCGCGCGCGTTCCACCAGTGCCGCAGGCGTCGCACGGGGTCCTGCCGGATCTCGGCGCGGAACGCGTTCAGCGCCGGAAGCAGCGCCGGGTCGATGACATAGCGGTCAGCTCCGAGCTGGAGGCGCCATTTCAGTTCCGCCGGCAGCCAGCCCATCCGGAGCAGCCCCGGCAGCCTCGGCGCCTCATGCCGGCTCTGCATCAGCATCGGCTGCAGATGGACGACGATGAAGGGGCACCGCCTCACGCCGACCGCCACGCGCGCCCCAAGCGCAAGCGACGAAGCCAGAACGACCGTCCGGGCGCGGCGGTGTCGCCGCATCACAAAGGCGAAGGTCGGCCGGATGGCCGCTGCGACGGCCGCAAACAGCCTGCTCACGCCACGGCGGGAGCTCCACAGCGCCGGATCAGCGAAGGCGGCCGCGTAGTCCTGCTCTGTTCCGAGAGGCTCGAAGCCAATGCGGGCGCAGGCGGCGAGCGGCCCGAACGGCGCCGGCGCAGCCATCGTCACGCGATGCCCGCGTCGCCGAAGCTCGCCTCCTATCGCGATCAGCGGGAGGACGTCTCCGGAGCTGCCGATCGCCGCAATCAGCACGTGCATGAGGCTGAGCTTGACAGCCAGATCGGCCGACCAAGCGCTTGCCCTTATTCATGCAGCGAGCAGCGGTCTCGTCAAATGCTGCGCCGCCGCCGCGCGGGCGTCGCCACGGGGCAAGGCGTCACCTCGCTCTCGATCAGGTTGCAGGCCTCGACGATCGCATCCGAGCGGCCGCAGCGCGCCGCCACCGCCGCGCACCGCGCCGCGACCTGTGGCGAGGCGAGCATCCGGCCCAGAACGTCGGCGGCGCGGCGCGCGCTGAAGCGGCGGCGGGACAAGGAAGCTCCGCAACCGAGCCGCCGCACCCGCGCGGCATGATCGAACTGGTCGAAAGCCATCGGCGCGATGAGCTGGGGCGCGCCGGCGGCGAAGGCCAGCGAGACGGTCCCGACGCCGCCATGGTGAACCAGCGCCGCGCACCGCGGCAGCACTTCGCTCAGCGGCGCATATTCGGTGAAGAAGGCCGCGTGCTCGAGCCCCTTCAGCGCCTCCATGGGCTGCTGCGAAAGCACCAGGCAGCGCCGGCCGAGCCGCACGCAGGCCTCGATCGCCGCCCGATAGAGCTTGTCGGACCCGAAGCGCGCAGACCCGAAGGTGACCGCGATCGGCGGCTCGCCGGCGTCGAGAAACTCCTGCAGAGCGGGGTCGAGCCGCTCCGACCGCGCCCCGAACAGATCGGCGCGGGGAAAATCAAGCTGGCGCGCTTGCCCCGGCCAGTCAGGCTGGGGGGCCGCAAACCACTCCGGGAACAGCAGCGCCATGCGGCGGCGCGGCCGCCACCACTTACGAAGGTTGTCGATCGGGGAGAGGCCGAGTTCGGCCCTGAAGGCGTTGAGCCGCGGGCGCAGTCGCGGCGCGATGGCGAATTTGTACGCCCCGGTCTGGAGCTTCCACTTCAGGGTCCCGGGCAGCCAGCGCGGCAGCGGCAGAAAGGGCAACCGCGGCGGCTCATGGCGGCTTGGAAGCAGGATCGGCGTCAGATGCGCCCAGACCACCGGCACGCCAAGGACTTCCTCAGCCACGCGGGCGCCGAGCGCAAGCGCGGACGCGACCACCACCGTCTCGCCCGGCGCATGATTGCCCGCGATGAAGTCGTAGGTCGGCCGGACCAGGTCGGGAAGCGCGGAGAACAGGCGACGCGGTCCCGCCCATGGCCGCCAGAAATCCGGATGATTGAACAGGCCGGCATAGTCCGCGGCAGACATCAGCGGCTTGAAGTCGACGCCGGCTCGCCGCGCAGGCGCTTCGAACGTCTCGGCGCTCGCAAGCGTGACGTCGTGCCCGCGGCGGCCAAGCTCCGCCGCCATGGCGATGAACGGCAGCACGTCGCCATAAGTGCCGATTGACACGACCAGTACGCGCATCATCTCGCCTGAACGTCCGAGCCCGCCCACAGGCCTCTGCTTAAGTATAAGTGCTGGGAGGCAAAAAGCGCTTCCCGCTCGGTGCGCAAATCCGCGCATGCAAAAAAGCCGGAGCACGAGGCTCCGGCTGGCAGTCGCGGGAGAAAGGAAGAGGCGGCCGGTTCAGTCCGCTTTGGCGGTCGGCACGCGCACGACGTTCCAGACCAGTCCGAGCTTCTCCAGCCCGGAGATGATGTAGCCGTTGACGTCGATCTCATACCAGGCGAGCCCGGCATAGGCGTTGCGCGGATGCTTGTGATGGTTGTTGTGCCAGCCGTCGCCAAAGGTCAGCAGCGCGAGGATCCAGTTGTTCTTCGCATGGCTGTGGTTGTCGAACCGCTCGGAGCCGAAGGTATGGCCGATCGAGTTCACCGCGAGCACGATGTTGAGGAACAGGAAGGTCCGCAGGAACCCGCCGACCAGCATTGAGCCGATCCCGTGCTCGAGGCCGCCGAAAGCATAGCCGAACAGGAACGGCGCTCCGGCCATGGAGACGAAGGCCCAGAACCAGCGGGTGCGGTGGCACCACATGATCACCGGATCCTGCTGCAGGTCGCGGGCGAAGACGTCGAGGTCGGTCGTGGTGGCGTCGCCGAGCCAGCCGATATGGCTGTGGAACAGGCCCCTCAGCGTGCCCTCATTGTTGCACATGCCGTCGACGACCGGGCTGTGGACGTCGCCGCACTGGTCCGCGTGCGCGTGGTGGCGGCGATGGTCGGCGACCCAGCGCAGCACCGAGCCCTGGCAGCAGAGCTGCGCCAGAATGCCGATCGCGTAGCGCATCGGCGTTGAAGTCTCGAAGGCGCGGTGGGTGAAGTAGCGGTGATAGCCCATCCCCACGCCGACATTGATGACGACGTAGCCGACGGCGAGCGAGGTCCACTCGATCCAGGTCATCTGGTGCGTGAACATCCACCAGACGCCGAACATGGCGCCGACCGCCATGCCGCCGATCAGCGTGCCGTATTCAAGCCGTTTCCAGAGCGCGTCGGGCCCGCCGACTTTGACGCCCTTGCGCGGGTGAACACGCTCCTCGGCTTCGCCGCGGAGCGGTGCAAGATCGAGTGCGACCATTCGTGACCTCATCGCTACGCGCGATCGGCCACGAAGCGCCGCCTGGTCAGCGGCGCGCAGGCGCACGCCCTCGCTCTCGATCGCGAGGGTTAATGAAGCGTTAACAGCGCGCGAAAGCGAGTCGGAAGTTACCGAAAGGTTAATCGCCCCAAATCGGCGTCAACCTTTTTCGGACGACCCGTCCCAAGGTGGGACGAATCTAGCCTCACAGCGGGATGTTGTCGTGCTTCTTCCACGGGTTCTCGAGCCGCTTGCCTCTCAGCATGGCGAGCGCGCGGGCCACCCGACGGCGCGTCGAGCGGGGCAGGATGACCTCGTCGATATAGCCGCGCTCCGCCGCCACGAAGGGCGACATGAAGCGGTCCTCGTATTCCTTCGTCTTCTGCGCGATGCCCTCGGCGTCAGCGCCGCGGAAGATGATCTCGACCGCCCCCTTGGCGCCCATCACGGCGATCTGCGCCGACGGCCAGGCGTAATTCACGTCGCCCCGCAGATGTTTGGACGCCATGACGTCATAGGCGCCGCCGAACGCCTTGCGGGTGATGACAGTGACCTTCGGCACCGTCGCCTCCGCGTAGGCGAACAGCAGCTTGGCGCCGTGCTTGATGAGGCCGCCATATTCCTGCGCGGTGCCGGGCAGGAAGCCCGGCACGTCGACGAAGGTCACGATCGGAATCTCGAAGCAGTCGCAGAAGCGCACGAAGCGCGCGGCCTTGCGGCTCGCGTCGCTGTCGAGAACCCCTGCCAGCACCATCGGCTGGTTCGCCACGATGCCGACCGTGCGGCCCTCCATCCGCCCGAAGCCAGTGACGATGTTGCGCGCGAAGGATTCCTGGATCTCGAAGAAGTCGGCCTCGTCGACCGTCTTCAGAATAAGCTCCTTGATGTCGTAGGGCTTGTTCGGATTGTCCGGGATCAGCGTGTCGAGCGAGGCGTCCAGCCGGTCGGGATCGTCAAAGGACGGCCATTCCGGCACGCCCTCGATGTTGTTGCCCGGGAGGAAATCCATCAGCCGGCGCATGTCGACCAGAGCGTCGACGTCATTGTCATAGGCGCCGTCGGCGATCGAGGACTTGGTGGTGTGGACCTTGGCGCCGCCGAGCTCCTCGGACGTGACCGTCTCGTTGGTCACGGTCTTCACCACGTCAGGGCCTGTGACGAACATGTAGGAGCGGTCGCGGACCATGAAGATGAAGTCCGTCATCGCGGGCGAATAGACGTCGCCGCCGGCGCACGGGCCCATGATCACCGAAATCTGCGGGATGACGCCGGAGGCCAGCACGTTGCGCTGGAACACCTCGCCGTAGCCGCCAAGCGCCGCGACGCCCTCCTGGATGCGCGCGCCGCCGGCGTCGAACAGCCCGATCACCGGCGCCCGGTTGCGGATCGCCATGTCCTGAATCTTGATGATCTTCTGCGCATGCGCTTCGGACAGCGACCCGCCGAACACCGTGAAGTCCTTGGCGAAGACGAACACCTTGCGCCCGTTCACCGTGCCCCAGCCGGTGACGACGCCGTCGCCGGGGATCTTCTGCGTCTCCATGCCGAAATCGTTCGAGCGGTGCTCGACGAACATGTCGTATTCTTCGAAGGAGCCCGGATCGAGCAGGATCTCGAGCCGCTCGCGGGCCGTCAGCTTGCCGCGCGCATGCTGGGCCGCGATGCGCCTCTCTCCGCCGCCAAGGCGGGCCGTCGCGCGGCGCTGCTCAAGCTCCTGCAGAATGTCCTTCATCGCGACCGCGCCCTTCGAAAGTCAAGGATGTTGCGGTGCAGCCCTAGCCCGGCGGACGCGGCGCGGCAACGTCGACAAAGGAGGAAGACCGGCCCGGCCTGCGGGCCGATCTTCACACCCGCGGCGTCAGGCGCTGGGCGCAGGAGCCGCTTTGGGCTTCACCGGCGCACCCTGTCGTTCAGGCGCTGCGGGGGATGGCGCGGTCGGCGCGGGCTCCGCTTCCTCGACGATCGGGCGCTTGCTGGCCTCGGCGGCGGCGTCGGAGCCGTAAACCTTGGCCATGACTTCGACCGCGAGCCCGTCAGCGAGACGCTGGTCGACGACGCTCTTGTCCTGCATCGCCGCGATCAGCACCCCCGACAGCCCGTTCAGCGCCACCTGGTCGAGCGCGACGGCGTCGAATTCGCCTTGCGGCCTGCCGCTGGCGTCGGCGACCGAAACGTGAGCGGACAGCTTATTGGCGTCGCCCACCAGAGCGGACTTCAAAGCGTCTTTGTAGTGCAGCTCCGTGACCATGATCCGCAGCTGCTTCGGCGCGCCGCTGTGACCGAAACGCGAGGCCTCCCGGCGCGTCTGCGCGGCGACGAGGCCGCCGATCGTGGGCGACGTCACGGTTTCCTTGAGGCTCACATCGACTTTGTCGATGAAGGACTCCCTCGGAACCATCGGCGGATAGCTTGCGCAGGCGCTGACGCCGAGCGCGAGCGCGGCGGCGGCGACGTGGAGCAGACGAGCGATTCGCATGTTGTTTCCCCCCGGAAAGCTCCTGCTTAACCGAAGCGCACAACCGCGACGCGCATAAAATTGTCGTATGATCAGTCCGGACGTAGTTCTCCACCGCAAGGCGCAGCAGCAGCGGCCTAAGAAGATCAGAAGTCAGACCGGCGAAGGAACTTCGGCCCCAGCCCCAAACACTGCCGGTCGACGCGCGACGGCACGCTGCTTCAGTCGCGCAAGGCGCTCAGCGCGATCATACGGGCGGCGGCGTCCATCTCGACCCGCCGCGCCTCCTGCCGGGCCGCAGCCTCGGCGTCATGGCCCCAGAGTTCGGCGTTCCACCCGTCATCCACGTTCGCGGCCGCCCAGGCCTGTTCGACCGTATGCCAGCCCCTCAGGACGCCGAGCGCGATCAGGGCGGAGCCGGTCAAGGTCGTCATCGTGCTGAGCGCCGCAAGGATAAAATCGTCCTCCCGCGGCACCGCATGGCGCACCGCCTCGAGCGCATCCGCCGGCTGGTCGACGAACATCACGCCTTCGGCGAGGATGAAGCGGGCGCCCAATTCGTCGCGCGCGAAGGCCAGCACCGGATCCCAATGCTCCCTCTGCCGCGCCACCAGCCGATCGGGCATGTCGGCGCGATAGCAGACGAGATCGCTCGAAGCGTATTTGACGATCTCCGCCACCACAGCGTCCCGCTCGTGGGCGACGCCGTCGAGCGCGACATTGGCGATGCGGGTGAGCGGCATCGTCCGCGGGTCTATGACCTCTTCCTGAGCGCGCCATTCCTCCGCCACGGCTTCCGCGAGCGGGCGCGACGCAAAGGCGAGCTCGGCTCTGGCGGGCGTCCGGACCTTGCGGCTGTCGAGCGTGACGAAGAAGCGCCCGGCATCCTCCAGGACGTCGACCTGCTTGTAGAACCGCTTCGGAAGCGCGGTCCTGCCGGGCGCATCGGAACGAACCTCAGTCATCACGACGCCTCCACGTTGAGCAGCCCCAGAACCGCCGGCAGTTCCTCAAAACTCTCCAGGATGGTCTCCGCGCCCGCCGCCAGCAGCCGGTCGCGCGGGTGATAGCCCCATGAAACGCCGATCGCCCGCGCGCCCGCAGCGCGCGCCATCTCCATGTCGAAGGTGGTGTCGCCGATCATCGCCGCCTCCTGTGGCGACACGCCGGCCTCGGCGGCCGCCTGAAGCACCATCGCGGGGTGCGGCTTCGATGGCGCGTCGTCCGCGGTCTGCCGCGTGACGAAACGGTCGTGCAGGCCGTATCGGTCGAGAAAATGGGCGACGCCGCGCCGCGAGTTTCCGGTGGCCAGGCCCAGCAGCACATTTTCGCGGGCCGCCAGAACCTCGATGATCTCGAGCGCGCCCGGATAGAGCGGCATCGCGTCGGGCGAACGCCTCCGGCGCTCCATGAAGCTCGTCTTGAAGGCTTCGCCGAGCGCCTCGAGCGGATGGCCAGACGCTTGCTCCGAGAGCTCGGCCACGGCCTCAGCCACCGAGAGGCCGACGATCGCCCGCACCGCCTCTCGCGTCGGAGCCGGGAGGCCATGCTGCAGATAGGCTTCCGACATCGCCGCCACGATGGCGTGCTGGCTGTCGACGAGGGTTCCGTCGACGTCGAAGATCACGAGCTTCATAGGCCATGACCTAAGCCCGCGCGCTCTTGCGCACAAGCGAGCCACGAGGCGCGATCGGCCGCTCAGTCTTCCGGCGCGTCGACGATCGGATCGTAGTCGCTGGCGTCGAAGCCGAGCACGCTCCAGGACTGCGCCATATGGGGCGGCAGCGGCGCGGAGACGTCGAGGATGTCGCCATTCGCGAGCGGCAGCACGAGCCGGCGCGCCAGCAGGTGCAGCCGATTCTGCAGCCCGCCCGGAAACTCCCAGTTTTCGACGTTGAAGTACTTCGGGTCGCCGACGATCGGATGGCCAATATGGGCGCAATGGGCGCGCAGCTGGTGGGTGCGGCCCGTGACAGGCTTCAGCGACAGCCAGGACAGCTTCTGCCCGGCTTGGTCCACTACCGCGTAATAGGTCAGCGCGTGGCTGGCGCCGTCGTCGCCATGATCGGCGACCTGCATGCGCTCGCCCTCGGCGCCGTCCCCCTCGCCCTTCGCCAGATAGGTCGAGATCCGCCCCTGCCGCACGCGGGGCACGCCGGCTGTCAGCGCCCAGTAGATCTTGCGCGTCAGGCGGGAGCGGAAGGCGCGGGCGAGCTCCGAGGCGGCGAGCCGGGTCTTGGCCACCACCAGCACCCCCGCGGTGTCCTTGTCGATGCGGTGGACGAGGCGCGGCTTCTGGCCCTGCCGGTCGCGCAGCGCCTCGAGCATTCCGTCGACGTGCCGCGTGGTGCCTGAACCGCCCTGCACCGCAAGGCCGAAAGGCTTGTTCAGCACGAGGATTTCGCGGCTCTCGAAGAGCGTGATGTCCTTCAGGAACTTGGCGTCCTTGTCGTCGCTCGACGCCCGGCGCACCGCGGGCGCGACAGCGCCCTCCCCGTCCTCATCCTCGTTCTTGAGCGGCGGCACGCGGATCTGCATGCCGGCGGAAAGCCGGGTCGCCGTCTTGGCGCGCGCGCCGTCGACGCGGATCTGGCCTGTCCGGCAAAGCTTCTGCAGATGGCCGAACGCAAGCGCGGGGAACCGCTCCTTGAACCAGCGGTCGAGCCGCATGCCTTCTTCGGAGTCGCGCACCGGGATCGTCTGCACGCCTGCGGCCTTGCCGGGCAGCGCCGGCAGCGGCTTGGCCGCCATCGCGATGCTCTTCTCGACCGCAGAGCGCGGCGACCCGGAGGCCTTCTGGGCGGCGGGCTTTTTGGCCGGGTTGCGGAACGCCGCGCCGGCTGCCGCTCTCGCCGCGGCCTTGGTCGAGCGGCCGGTCTTGGCGCGCACTGGGGAGCGGGATCCCGGCTTGGATCCCCGGGAGGAGCGGTCGGCCATCACGGACGTGCTTTCGGTTCGCCGATACGGCCGCGACGCCCATTCACGGCGCGTCGACGACTTGACGTTCGATTGAGAAGAACTGGCCTTTTAGCCCAGCGCGCGCCCGAGCGCGAGGCCGCCGAACAGAGCAGCGATCGAGAGCGCGACGGAAGCCGCCACATAACCTGCGGCGAGGCCCGCATCGCCCCGCTCCCACAGCGTCACCGCGTCGAGCGAAAAGGCCGAGAAGGTGGTGAAGCCGCCAAGCACGCCGGTCATCAGAAACACGCGCAGCTCCTGCGAGCCGCCCCTGAACGCCAGCAGGGCCGCGATCAGGCCCATGATGAAGCCGCCGACGACGTTCACGGTGAGCGTGCCCCAGGGAAAGCTCATCCCGAAGGCGCGGGCGGCGGCGACGTTCACCAGATAGCGCGCGACGGAGCCCAGCGCCCCGCCGAGCGCGACGAGAAGCGCAGGAACCATGATCTACTCCCGCTCCGCCCGGAGCTTCGCCCAATAGTCCAGCCGCTTCCTAAGCTCCCGCTCGAACCCCCGGTCCGGCGGATCGTAGAACCGCCGACGGCCCATTTCCTCGGGGAAGTAGTCCTGGCCCGAAAACGCCTCGGGCGCGTCGTGATCATAGGCGTAGCCGGCGCCATAGCCTTCCGACTTCATCAGCTTGGTGGGCGCGTTGAGGATGTGTTTGGGCGGAAGCAGCGAGCCGTGCTCCTTCGCGGCCGCACGGGCGCGCTTGTAGGCGACATAGACGGCGTTCGATTTCGGGGCGGTCGCGAGATGCACCACGCACTCCGCAAGCGCCAGTTCGCCTTCCGGGGTCCCGAGCTGCTCATACGCGTCGCGCGCCGCGATCGCGACGGTGAGCGCCTGCGGATCGGCGAGGCCGATATCTTCGGAGGCCATGCGGATCAGCCGGCGGGCGAGGTAGAGCGGGTCCTCGCCGGCGTCGAGCATGCGGGCCAGCCAGTAGAGCGCGGCGTCCGGGTCCGAGCCGCGCACCGATTTGTGCAGCGCCGAGATCAGATTGTAGTGGCCGTCGGCGGATTTGTCGTAGATCGGCGCGCGCCGCTGCACGACGTCCTGCACGCGCTCGGCGTTGAAAACCTCGCCCGCTCGCGCCGCGCGCCAGATCTCCTCGGCGAGCGTGAGAGCGGCGCGGCCGTCGCCGTCCGCCATGCGGATCAGCGCCGCGCGCGCTTCCGGGTCGAGCGGAAGCGTCCTGCCCTCGATCGCCTCGGCGCGCGCCAGCAGCTTCTCGATCGCGTCGGCGTCGAGCGACTTGAAGACCAGCACGCGGGCGCGGGACAGCAGCGCGGCGTTGAGCGCGAAGGACGGGTTCTCCGTCGTGGCGCCGACAAGCGTGACGGTGCCGTCCTCCATCACCGGCAGAAAACTGTCCTGCTGCGCCTTGTTGAAGCGATGGATTTCGTCGACGAACAGCAGGGTCCCGCGGCCGGCGGCGCGGCGCGCCCGCGCCGCCTCGAACACCTTCTTCAGATCGGCGACGCCGGAGAAGATCGCCGAGATCGGCTCGAAGGCGAGGTTCGTCGCGTCCGCGAGCAGCCGGCCGACGGTCGTCTTGCCGGTCCCCGGCGGTCCCCAGAAGATCAGGCTGCCGAGGCTGCGCGCCGCCACCAGGCGGCCGAGCGCGCCGTCGGGCCCCAGCAGATGCTGCTGCCCGATCACCTCCTCGAGCGTGGTCGGGCGAAGCCTGTCCGCAAGCGGGCGCGGCGCGTCGCGCTCAAGTCCAGCCGCCTCGAACAGGTTCGCCACGTCCGTCAGCCTCCGAACACGGAGGTGATGGTATGCCCGTCGCGTTCGATCGTGACCTTCCAGGCCCGCGGATGACCTGAAGAGATGCGGACGAGGTCGCGCACGTCCGCGACCTTGGCGTCGTTCACGGCGCGAACGATGTCGCCCTTCTGGAAGCCGAGCTGCTGGGCGATCGAACCGTCGGCCACCTCCATCACGACCACGCCGCGCAGCGCCTGGTCGAGCGACATCTCGTCGGCCAGCGCCGGCGATAGATTGCCGACGGTCGCGCCCTGAAACGGCGACTCGCTGCGGAGCGCATGCGCCTCCCGCGCCGGAACCTCGGGGGCGCGCGAAAGCTCCACCCGGACCTTACGCTCGGTCCCGCCCCGGCTGAGCGTGATCTCGGCCTGACCGCCGACCGGCCGGGTCGCGAAGCGATAGTTGAAGCCCTCCACCCCATCGACCGGCCGCCCGTCGACCGCCACCACCAGATCGCCCTGCTCGACGCCCGCCTTCGCCGCGGGCGAGTCCGGCGCCACGCTCGACACCAGCGCGCCGGTCGGCAGCTTGAGGCCAAGCCCCTCGGCAATCTCGGGCGTGACCGTCTGCAGCGAGGCGCCGAACCATGGGCGCACCACCGACTTGGCGCCGGAACGCGCAGACGAGAGCACGACCCGCACCATGTTCGACGGAATCGCGAAACCGATGCCAACCGAGCCGCCCGACTGGGAGAAGATCGCGGTGTTGATGCCGACCAGCTTGCCGTCGAGATCCACCAGCGCGCCGCCGGAATTGCCAGGATTGATCGCGGCGTCGGTCTGGATAAAGGACTGGTAGTCATCGACGCCGATCTGCGTCCGCGCAAGCGCGGAAACGATGCCGGACGTCACCGTCTGCCCGACCCCGAATGGATTGCCGACGGCGAGCACCAGATCGCCGACCTGGACGGCGTCCGAGTCCGCGAAGTCGAGCGTCGGGAATTTCTCCGCGCCGTCGCCGATCTTCAGCACCGCCATGTCGGCGCGCTGGTCCTTGAGCAGGATCTTGGCCTCGAATTCCCGCTTGTCGGCGAGCGCGACGCGGACCTCCGTCATGCCCTCCACGACATGGTTGTTGGTGACGACCAGGCCGTCGGATCCGACGATCACCCCGGAGCCCAGAGAGCGCTGCACGCGCTCACGCGGCATCCCGCCGTCGCCGAAGAACTGGCGGAAGAACGGGTCGTCGAACAGCGGGTTGCGCTGCCGTCGCTCGGTGCGGCTGGCGTAGATGTTCACCACGGCGGGCGTAACGTTGTGGACCACCGGCGCGAAGGACAGCTTGACCTCCTCGCGGCTCTCCGGCAGCCGCCGATCCTCCGCCTGCGCGCCCACAGGAAGAACGGACACGGCGCACAGGGCGGCGAGCAGGGCCACACGCCCGGCGGGGATGAGTTTCATGACCTACGCTCCGCATCCACGGCGTCAGAAGCCGTCTCACATAATGCGGCGGGCGCACCGGTAAAACTGCGACCCTGCCGCGCGCCAATCCTCCCCAAGCCGAAGGAAACCGCCTTGCGTCCCCTGCTGCTTCTCATCGGCCTTGCGGCCCTCGCGATCGGCGGCCTCTGGATTGGCCAGGGCCTCGGCTACATCGCCTGGCCCGCCTCGAGCTTCATGCTGCGCCAGACCGAGTGGGCGTATTACGGCGCCGGGTTGGCCGCAGGAGGCCTCGCGCTCATCGCCTGGTCGCGCCGCTGAACGTCGCGGCCGCTAGCGCCTGAAACGAAAAAAAGCGGCCGTCGCCGGCCGCTTTTCAGAAGTCGAAGACGGGCTGCGGCCCGATCAGGCGGCGGCCTCGGCCTCAGTGCGGGCGCGGTCAGCGGCGCCCTTGGCGTCGACGTCGCGCTCGACGAACTCGATCACTGCGACCGGCGCATTGTCGCCATGGCGGAAGCCCGCCTTGATGATGCGCAGATAGCCGCCGTTCCGGTCCTTGTAGCGCGGACCGATCGTCTCGAAGAGCTTCTTCACGGTCGGGACGTGGCGGATCTCGGAGATCGCCTGCCGGCGCGCGTGCAGGTCGCCGCGCTTGGCGAGCGTCACGAGCTTCTCCACCACCGGCCGAAGATCCTTCGCCTTCGGCAGGGTGGTGACGATCTGCTCGTGCTCGATCAGCGACAGCGCGAGATTGGCGAACATCGCCTTGCGGTGGCTCTGCAGCCGGTTGAAGCGGCGTCCCCGCCGGGCGTGCATGGACATTTTCGTCTTCTCCTTCGGAGCTCAGGCGGCTCGGCCGCCGAGCTCAGCGATCTCAGTAATGTTCTTCGAAGCGCTTGGCGAGTTCGTCGATGTTGTCCGGCGGCCAGCCGCCGACTTCCATCCCGAGGTGCAGGCCCATCTGGGCCAGCACTTCCTTGATCTCGTTCAGCGACTTCCGGCCGAAGTTCGGAGTGCGGAGCATCTCCGCCTCGGTCTTCTGGATGAGGTCGCCGATATAGACGATGTTGTCGTTCTTCAGGCAGTTCGCCGAACGGACCGAAAGCTCGAGCTCGTCGACCTTCTTGAGCAGCGCCGGGTTGAAGGCGAGCTCCGGGATCGCCGACGGCGCGGCTTCCTTCTTCGGCTCCTCGAAGTTGACGAACACTTCGAGCTGGTCCTGCAGGATGCGGGCCGCGTAGGCGACCGCGTCCTCGGGCGAGACCGAACCGTTGGTCTCCACCGTCAGCGTCAGCTTGTCGTAGTCGAGGATCTGGCCTTCACGCGTGTTCTCAACGCGGTAGGAGACCTTCTTCACCGGCGAATACAGGCTGTCGACCGGGATCAGGCCGATCGGCGCGTCTTCCGGACGGTTGCGGTCCGCCGGGACGTAGCCCTTGCCGGTGTCGACGGTGAACTCCATGCGGATTTCAGCGCCGTCGTCGAGCGTGCAGAGCGCGAGGTCCGGGTTCAGGATCTGGACGTCGCCCACCACCTGGATGTCGCCGGCCACGACCTGACCGGGGCCCTGCTTGCGCAGCACCATCCGCTTCGGGCCTTCGCCCTGCATCTTGATCGCGACGTCCTTGATGTTGAGGACGATGTCGGTCACGTCCTCACGCACCCCGGGGATCGACGAGAACTCGTGCAGCACGCCGTCGATGTGCACCGAGGTCACCGCCGCGCCCTGAAGCGAGGACAGCAGGATGCGGCGCAGCGCGTTGCCGAGCGTGAGGCCGAAGCCCCGCTCGAGCGGCTCGGCGACCATGGTGGCGATGCGATCGCCATGGCCGCTCGAGGAGACCTCGAGCTTGTTCGGCTTGATCAGGTCTTGCCAGTTCTTCTGGATCACGGACTGCATCCTTCGTCAGTCACCGCGGAAACGCGCCCTCGCGCTCCACAGTAGGCCTCGCCGCCGCGGCGGGGGCCTGAAACGGACACGCGCCCCGCGGACGGGGCGCACGCAAAACCGGCGGTCTACTTAGACGCGCCGACGCTTGCGCGGCCGGCAGCCATTGTGCGGGATCGGCGTCACGTCGCGGATCGAAGTCACCATGAAACCGGCGGCCTGCAGAGCGCGGAGCGCCGACTCGCGCCCGGAACCCGGACCGCGAACCTCGACTTCGAGGGTCCGCATGCCGTGCTCGGCCGCCTTCTTGGCGGCGTCCTCGGCGGCGACCTGAGCCGCGTAGGGCGTCGACTTGCGCGAGCCCTTGAAGCCCTGCGCGCCGGCCGAAGACCAGGACACGGTGTTGCCCTGGGCGTCGGTGATCGTGATCATCGTGTTGTTGAACGTCGCGTTCACATGGGCGACGCCCGACGCGATGTTCTTGCGCTCGCGACGGCGAATGCGCTGGGCTTCCTTGGCCATATAACTCTTGATCCTTCAGGCGCGCCCGTAATTCCAGGCGCTCGGGAGTTTGTGTCATCCCGGAAGTTTTCCCGGGATCATTGAAATCTGCGTCATCCCGGCCTTGAGCCGGGATCGTTCTCCGAACGCCCTCGTCCGAGGACGATTCCGGACCGGCCTTCGGCCGTCCGGGACGACATGTCGGGCGGCTAAAGCCGCCCTCACGTCACTTCTTCTTGCCGGCGATCGGCTTGGCCTTGCCCTTGCGGGTGCGGGCGTTGGTGTGCGTGCGCTGGCCGTGGACCGGCAGGCCGCGGCGGTGCCGCAGGCCGCGATAGCAGCCGAGATCCATGAGGCGCTTGATGTTCATCGCGACCTCGCGACGAAGATCGCCCTCGACCATGTAGTCGCGGTCGATCGTCTCGCGGATCTGGATGACTTCTGCGTCGGTCAGCTGGTTGACCCGGCGCTCGGACGGGATCGCGACCTTCTCGCAGATCTCGGTCGCCTTCTGGGCGCCGATGCCGTGAATGTACTGGAGCGCGATGACGACGCGCTTGTTCGTCGGGATGTTTACGCCGGCGATACGGGCCAAGAGGCAGTCTCCATGTAAATCCGGCGTCGCCGGGACAAACGCGCGTCCGGTGGAGCCCGGCCCTTGCGCGCTGACAAAGCAAGAGGGAAGCTTGGCGCTCGACGCCAGCAACCATCACGCTATAGGTGAGAGGGTGCGCGTAGCGCCTCAGGCTGCTCGCGTCAAGCAGAATTTTACGCCCGCGGCAGTCAGGCGGAGGCCTGCGCCTCCGCCAGCACTTCGTCGATGGCGCGCGCCACCTCGTCGATGGGCGCCATGCCGTCCACGGCGGCGTAGAGGCCGTGCTGCTTGTAGAACGGCCGCAGCTGGCTCGTGACCTCGCGATAGTCGGCGATCCGCCGCGCCACGACCTCCGGAGCGTCGTCGCTGCGGAGCGGCTTGCCGGCCGCAGCCGCGTCGCGCGCGCGGCCCTCGACCCGCGCGAGCAGCGCGTCCTCGTCGACCACGAGCTCGATCACGGCGTCGAGCTCCATGTGCTTCTCCTCGAGCATGCGCTCGAGCGCTTCGGCTTGGCCCACCGTGCGGGGGAAACCGTCCAGGATGAAGCCGCGATGGGCGTCGGGCTGCTCGATCCGATCGGCGACGATCTTCACCACGAGACTGTCGGGGCACAGCTGACCGCGCGCGATCAAGTCCTTGGCCTCGAGGCCGTCGGGGGTGCCGGCCGCGACCGCCGCCCGCAACATGTCGCCGGTCGAAAGCTGGATGATGCCGTGCTTCTCGACCAGACGCTCCGCCTGCGTGCCCTTTCCGGCGCCGGGCGGGCCCAGGAGAATCAGCCTCATCGGCGCTTTCCTCTCAGTCTGGCCTTCTTGATGAGGCCTTCATATTGCGCGGCGTAAAGATGGCCCTGCACCTGCGCGACCGTGTCCATCGTCACCGAAACGACGATCAGCAGGGACGTGCCGCCGAAATAGAACGGCACCGCCGCGTACGAGATAAGAATCTCGGGGATCACGCAGACGAGTGCGATGTAAGCCGCGCCGACGACGGTGATGCGAGTCAGCACATAGTCGATGTATTCCGCGGTGCGCTCGCCCGGCCGGATGCCCGGAATGAAACCGCCATACTTCTTGAGATTGTCGGCGGTCTCGGTCGGGTTGAAGACGATCGCGGTGTAGAAGAACGAGAAGAACACGATCAGCGCGACGTAGAGCACCATGTAGAGCGGGCGGCCATGCGCCAGATACGTGGTGATCAGGCTCAGCCAGCCCGAACCGCCGGCCTGCCCGGCCGAGAAGTTTGCGATCGTGGTCGGCAGCAGCAGCAGCGAGGAGGCGAAGATCGGCGGGATGACGCCCGCGGTGTTGAGCTTGAGCGGGAGATGCGAGGACTCGCCGCCCGTCATCTTGTTCTGCGAGACCTGCCGCTTCGGATACTGGATCAGCAGCCGGCGCTGGGCGCGCTCGACATAGACGATGAAGGCGATGACCGCGACCGCCATCACCATGACGGCGAGGATCAGTCCGGTCGACAGCGCGCCCTGGCGGCTGAGTTCGAGCGTTCCGGCGATCGCCTGGGGCAGTTCGGCCACGATCCCGGCGAAGATGATCAGCGAGATGCCGTTGCCGATGCCGCGCGCGGTGATCTGCTCGCCGAGCCACATCAGGAACATCGTGCCGCCGGTCAGCGTGACGACCGTCGAGAGGCGGAAGAACAATCCCGGATCGACGACGACGTTGTGCTGGCCCTCGAGCCCCACGGCAATGCCGTAGGCCTGAATGGCCGCCAGCGCCACGGTGCCGTAGCGCGTGTACTGGTTGATGATCTTGCGGCCCTGCTCGCCCTCCTTCTTCAGCGCCTCGAGGTGCGGCGAGACCGTGGTCATCAGCTGCACGATGATCGAGGCGGAGATGTAAGGCATGATCGCGAGCGCGAAGATCGCCATACGGCCGACCGCGCCCCCGGAGAACATGTTGAACAGGCCGATGATGCCGGTCGACTGCTGGCGGAAGACCTCCGCCAGCGCCGCCGGATTGATGCCCGGCATGGGGATGTAGGTGCCGAGCCGGTAGACGAGCAGCGCACCGAGCGTGAACCAGATGCGCTTCTTGAGTTCGCCCGCCTTCGAGAAGGCGGAGAAGTTCAGGTTGGCAGCAAGCTGCTCAGCGGCGGAAGCCATCGATCAACGTCCACGAATAGGAGTACAAACGCCGACCCCACATAGGGACGTCAGGCGGCGTCCGCATCCTTTTGAGGAGCGAGCAGCGTCACCTTGCCGCCAAGCTTCTCGATCGCGTCCGCGACCGACTTGGAGACGGCGTAGACCTCGAGGTCGAGCTTCGTCGTCAGTTCGCCGCGGCCGAGCACCTTCACGCCGTCGCGCTTCTTCGACAGCACGCCGGCCTCGATCAGCGCCGCCTCGGTGACCGGCTTCGACGCGTCCAGCTTGCCGGCGTCGACCGCCTGCTGGAGACGCGCAAGGTTCACCTCGTTCAAGTCGAGCGAGAATGGGTTGTGGAAGCCGCGCTTCGGAAGGCGGCGATAGAGCGGCATCTGGCCGCCCTCGAACGCCTTGATGGCGACGCCCGTGCGGGACTTCTGGCCCTTCACGCCGCGGCCGCCGGTCTTGCCCTTGCCCGAGCCGATGCCGCGGCCGACGCGGATCCGCTCCTTGGTCGCGCCGGGATTGTCCCGGAGGTCGTTGAGCTTCACCATCACTTCTCTCCCGCAGGCGTCTCGACGCGCACGAGGTGCGCGACCTTCGCGATCATCCCGCGAATGGCGGGCGTGTCGGCCAGTTCGCGGCGCTTGCCGATGCGGCCGAGGCCGAGCCCGACGAGCGTGGCGTGCTGGTCCGCAGGACGGCGGGTGGACGAGCCGGTCTGGACCACCGTCACGCTGCCGGACTGCGAGTTCTTCTTGGCGGCGTCAGCCATGATCAAGCTCCCTTAAAACCGTCAGCCTTCGGCGACGGCGTCGGCGTCGACGTCGCGGCGGCGAGCCTGCAGCGTCGAGACCTTGAGACCGCGGCGGGCGGCGACGGAGCGCGGGCTATCCTCGGCCTTGAGGGCGTCGAAGGTGGCGCGCACCATGTTGTAGGGGTTCGACGAGCCGAGCGACTTGGCGACGACGTCGTGAACGCCGAGCGTCTCGAACACCGCGCGCATCGGGCCGCCGGCGATGATGCCGGTGCCCGCCGGCGCCGCGCGCAGCACGACGCGGCCGGCGCCGTGGCGACCGTCAACGTCATGATGCAGCGTGCGGCCTTCGCGCAGCGGAACGCGGATCAGACCGCGCTTGGCGCTCTCGGTCGCCTTGCGGATCGCCTCCGGCACCTCACGCGCCTTGCCGTGACCAAAGCCGACGCGACCCTTCTGGTCTCCCACGACGACGAGCGCCGCGAAGCCGAAGCGCCGGCCGCCCTTGACGACCTTGGCGACGCGGTTGATGTGGACCAGCTTGTCGACGAACTCGCTGTCCTCGCGTTCGCGATCGCGGCGGTTCTCTCTGGGCTCACGAGCCATTTGCTATCCTCTCGCCTCGAGCGGGCTTCAGAAGTTGAGCCCGCCCTCACGGGCGGCCTCGGCCAGGGCTTTGACCCGGCCGTGATAGATGTAGGCGCCGCGGTCGAACACGACGTCCTTGACGCCGGCCGCCTGGGCGCGCTCCGCCAGCAGCTTGCCGACGGCCTGCGCGGCCGCGATGTCCGCCCCGGTCTTGCCGCTTCCGCGGAAGTCCTTGTCGAGCGTCGAGGCGGCGGCGAGCGTCACCCCCTTCGCGTCGTCGATGACCTGCGCGTAGATCTGCTTCGACGAGCGATGGACCGACAGCCGCGGGCGGCCATTGGCGGTGGCGAGAAGGGCCCGGCGGACGCGCGCCTTGCGGCGAGCCTGGGTCGCAAGATTCTTCGACATGTTCCGGGCCCTTACTTCTTCTTGCCTTCCTTGCGGAAGATGAACTCGCCCGCGTACTTCACGCCCTTGCCCTTGTAAGGCTCGGGGCGACGGAAGTCCCGGATCTCGGCGGCGACCTGACCGACCCGCTGCCGCTCGACGCCGCTCACCGTGAGCTCCGTCGGCTTGCCGGCCACGATCTGGATGCCGTCCGGGATCGGATAGACCACGTCATGGCTGTAGCCGAGCGCCAGCACCAGGTTCTTGCCCTGGACGGCGGCGCGGTAGCCGACGCCGCTGATCTCAAGCTTCTTTTCGAAACCCGTGGTCACGCCGGTAACGAGGTTCTGCACCATCGTCCGCGACATGCCCCACATGGACCGGGCGCGCTTGGTGTCCTCGCGCGGCTGGACCGAGATCTTGCCGTCCTTGAACTCGACGACGACGTCGTCATGCGCCCGGAAGGCGAGTTCGCCCTTCGGACCCTTGACCTTGATGTTCTGCCCGTCCACCGCCGCGGTCACGCCCGACGGCACGTCGACCGGCTTCTTGCCGATGCGCGACATGATCGCTCTCCGTATCCTGCTCTTCGCGGAAAACCCTCTGCCCCAGCGTCAGAAGACGCGGCAGAGGATCTCCCCACCCACGTTCTGATCGCGGGCGTCATGATCCGCCATCACGCCCTTCGGCGTGGACAGGATCGAGATGCCGAGGCCGTTGGCGACTCGCGGCAGGTTCTTGACCGAGGCGTACACCCGGCGGCCCGGCTTGGACACCCGCTGAATCTCGCGGATGACCGGCGCGCCGTCATAGTACTTGAGCTCGATCTCGAACTCGGTGCGGCCGTTGGCGAGCTCGGTCTGGGTGTAACCGCGGATGTAGCCTTCCGCGGCCAGCACGTCCAGCACGTGCTGGCGCAGCCGGGAGCCGGGCGTCGAGCACGAGGTCTTGTTCCGCATATGCGCGTTGCGGATGCGCGTCAGCATATCGCCGAGGGGATCGATCATCGACATGATTCCCTCCTCCTCACCAGCTCGACTTCAGGAGACCGGGAATCAGGCCCTTGGAGCCGAGATCCCGGATCGCGATGCGCGAGACGCCAAGCTTGCGGTAGTAGGCGCGCGGCCGGCCCGTCATGTCGCAGCGATTGCGGATACGGACCTTGGAGCCGTTGCGCGGCAACTCGGCGAGCTTCAGGCGCGCCGCGAAGCGCTCCTCCAGCTCACGGCTTTCGTCCTTGGCGATCGCCTTCAGCTCGGCACGCTTCTCAGCGTCCCTGGCGACCAGGCGGCGGCGCCGGTTGTTCTTCTCGATCGCGCTTTTCTTAGCCATGCGATCCTCCCGTCACTGCCTGAAGGGGAAGTTGAAGGCGCGCAGGAGAGCGCGCGCCTCGTCGTCAGACTTCGCCGTCGTGCAGACGATGACGTCCATGCCCCAGACCTGATCGATCTTGTCGTACTCGATCTCCGGGAACACGATGTGCTCCTTGATGCCCAGGGCGTAGTTGCCCCGGCCGTCGAAGCTCTTCGGGTTCAGGCCGCGGAAGTCGCGGACGCGCGGCAGCGCGATCGTGACCAACCGGTCCAGGAACTCGTACATGCGCTGGCGGCGCAAAGTGACCTTGGCGCCGACCGCCTGACCCTCGCGCAGCTTGAAAGTCGCGATCGACTTGCGGGCGTGGGTGATGACCGGCTTCTGGCCGGCGATCTTGGCGAGCTCGCCGGCGGCGTTGGCCGCCTTCTTGGAATCCGCGACGGCCTCGCCGACGCCCATGTTGAGGACGATCTTCTCGATCGTCGGCACGGCCATCGGGTTCTTGTACCCGAATTCCTCGATCAGCTTGGCGCGCACCACGTCGTCGTAGTGCTGCTTCATGCGCGGCGTGTAGGCTGCCTCAGCCATCGATCTGCTCCCCAGAGCGGGTCGCGACGCGCACCTTCCGGCCGTCGTCCAGGACCTTGAAGCCAACGCGCGTCGCCTTGCCGTCCTTCGGATCGGCGACCGCGATGTTGGAAAGATGGATCGCGGCTTCCTTGCGGATGATGCCGCCCTCCTGGCTCTGCGTCTGGCGCTGGTGGCGCGCGACGACGTTCACGCCGCGAACCACGGCGCGCTCGTCCTTCGGACGCACTTCCAGCACCTCGCCGGTCTTGCCCTTGTCGCGGCCGGCGAGAACGACGACCTTGTCGCCCTTCTTGATCTTCGCGGCCATCACAGCACCTCCGGCGCGAGCGAGATGATCTTCATGTGGTTCTTGGCGCGCAGCTCGCGCGGAACCGGGCCGAAGATGCGCGTGCCGACCGGCTCCTTCTGGTTGTTGATCAGCACGGCCGCATTGCGGTCGAAGCGGATCACCGAACCGTCGAGACGGCGGATGTCCTTGGCGGTGCGGACGACGACCGCCTTCATGACGTCGCCCTTCTTCACGCGGCCGCGCGGGATCGCCTCCTTGACGGAGACGACGATCACGTCGCCGACGCTCGCATAGCGCCGGCCGGCGCCGCCGAGCACCTTGATGCACATCACTCGCTTGGCGCCGGAATTGTCGGCGACGTCGAGGTTGCTCTGCATCTGAATCATGGCCGTTCAGCCTTTCCATTTCGCCCGGACCGGTATCCGCATTCACGCGGACCTCGCCCGGCGGGCCTGTCCTTCAGATGGGTCTGTTACTCGGTCGGCGCGGGCGCGGAGGCGTCCGGGCTCACCGAGGCGTCCGACCGGACGATCCAGCGCTTGAGGCGCGAGATCGGCCGGCTCTCTTCGATCCACACGAGGTCGCCCACCTTGAAGCGGCCGTCCTCGTCATGGGCGTGGTAGTGCTTGGTCCGCCGCACGGTCTTCTTCAGAAGAGGATGCGTGAAGCGGCGCTCGACCTTGACCACGACGGTCTTGGCGTTCTTGTCGGAGATCACAGTCCCCAGAAGGACGCGTTTGGGCATGATGTCCTCCTCAGGCCTTCGCGGCGGCTTCGCCGCGCTTGACGGTCGCGACGGTCCGGATGCGGGCGATGTCGCGCCGCACCTGGCGCACGCGCGAGGTGTTCTCGAGCTGGCCCGTGGCCTTCTGGAAGCGCAGGTTGAACTGCTCCTTCTTCAGCTTCACGAGCTCGTCGTCGAGCTGGTCGACGGTCATCGCGCGAAAGTCCTGCGCCTTGGCCATGGTCAAATCCTCACTCGGCGATGCGCTGGACGAAGCGCGTGCGGATCGGCAGCTTGGCGGCGGCGAGCGCCAGCGCCTCACGCGCGATGTCGGCCGGAACGCCGTCGATCTCGAACATGATCCGGCCCGGCTTCACCTTGGCGGCCCAGAACTCGTTCGCGCCCTTGCCCTTGCCCATGCGGACTTCGGTCGGCTTCTTGGAGACCGGCACGTCCGGGAACACCCGGATCCAGACGCGGCCGGCGCGCTTCATGTGGCGGGTCAGCGCGCGGCGCGCGGCCTCGATCTGACGCGCGGTGACGCGCTCGGGCTCCAGGGCCTTCAGCCCGAAAGCGCCGAAGTCCAGATTGAATCCGCCCTTCGCGACGCCGCTGATGCGGCCCTTGAACTGCTTGCGGAACTTGGTCTTTTTGGGTTGCAGCATGGCTTAACTCCTCGCGTCCCCGCTCACGCGTGGTCGCGGCGCGGCGGACGACCGCCTTCGCCATCGTTCAGGCGACGGTCCTGAGCCATCGGATCGTGCTCCATGACCTCGCCCTTGAAGATCCACACCTTGACGCCGCAGGTGCCCATCGCGGTTTTCGCGGTGGCGACCCCGTAATCGACGTCGGCGCGCAGCGTGTGCAGCGGCACGCGGCCCTCGCGATACCACTCCGTCCGGGCGATCTCGGCGCCGCCGAGACGGCCGGCGCAGTTGATCCGGATGCCCTCGGCGCCGAGACGCATCGCCGACTGAACGGCGCGCTTCATCGCCCGCCGGAACGCCACGCGGCGCTCGAGCTGCTGTGCGATCGATTCCGCCACCAACGTCGCGTCGATCTCGGGCTTGCGGACCTCGACGATGTTGATGTGCACCTCGGACGAGGTCATCGAGCCGACCTTCTTGCGAAGCTTCTCGATGTCGGCGCCCTTCTTGCCGATCACGATGCCCGGACGCGCCGAATAGATCGACACGCGGCACTTCTTGTGCGGCCGCTCGATGACGATCTTGGAGACCGCCGCCTGCTTCAGATCCTTCAGGAGCGCGTCGCGGATGGCGACGTCCTCGCGCAGAAGCTTGCCGTACTCGCCCTTGCCGGCGAACCAGCGCGAATCCCAGGTGCGGTTGATGCCGAGCCGAAGCCCGATCGGGTTGACCTTGTGACCCATCGTCTTCTCCTCAGGCCTTCGCCGCTTCCGTCTCGACCTGACGAACCACAATCGTCAGATGCGAGAACGGCTTCTGGATCGTGCCGACGCGGCCGCGGGCGCGGGGGCTGAAGCGCTTCATCACGATCGACTTGCCGACAAAGGCCTGCGAAACGACGAGATCGTCGACGTCGAGGTCATGATTGTTCTCGGCGTTGGCGATCGCGCTCTCGAGCGTCTTCTTCACCTGGCCGGCGATCCGCTTGCGCGAGAAGGTCAGATCGGCGAGCGCCGTCTCGACCTTCTTGCCGCGGATCATCTGCGCGACGAGGTTCAGCTTCTGCGGCGAGATCCGGACCATGCGGAGCACGGCCTTCGCCTCGTTGTCGGGAAGCGCGCGCTTGGCTGCCTGCTTGCCCATCTTACTTCCTCTTCGCCTTCTTGTCCGCCGCGTGCCCGTAGAAGGTGCGCGTCGGGGCGAACTCGCCGAACTTGTGGCCGATCATCTCTTCGGAGACCGCCACGGGAATGTGCTTCTGCCCGTTGTAGACCCCGAAGGTGAGGCCCACGAACTGCGGCAGGATCGTCGAGCGACGGCTCCAGGTCTTGATGACCTCGCTGCGGGTCGAAGACCGCGCAGCATCCGCCTTCTTCAGCAGGTACCCGTCGACGAAGGGACCCTTCCAGACTGAACGCGCCATGGCCGGCTCTCCTTACTTCTTCTTCCGGGCGTGACGGCTCGACACGATGAACTTGTCGGTCGCCTTGTTGCTGCGCGTCCGCTTGCCCTTCGTCGGCTTGCCCCAGGGGGTGACCGGGTGACGGCCGCCCGAGGTGCGGCCTTCGCCGCCGCCATGCGGATGGTCGACAGGGTTCATGGTGACGCCGCGGTTGTGCGGACGCCGGCCGAGCCAGCGCGAACGGCCGGCCTTGCCGAGGTTGATGTTCGAGTGGTCCGGGTTCGAGACCGCGCCGACCGTGCCGAAGCACTGGCCATGGACCAGCCGCTGCTCGCCCGAGCTCAGACGCAGCGTGACGTAGCCCTGGTCGCGGGCGACGATCTGCGCGTAGGAGCCGGCCGAGCGAGCGATCTGGCCGCCACGGCCGATCTTGAGCTCGACATTGTGGACGATCGTGCCGACCGGGGCGACGCCGAGCGGCATCGCATTGCCCGGCTTCACGTCGACCTGCGCGCCGGCCACGACGGTGTCGCCGACCTGCAGACGCTGCGGCGCCAGGATGTAGCTCAGCTCGCCGTCCGAATAGCGGATCAGCGCGATGAAGGCCGACCGGTTCGGATCATACTCGATCCGCTCCACGGTCGCCGGCACGTCCAGCTTGCGCCGCTTGAAATCGATCAGGCGGTAGGTCCGCTTGTGGCCGCCGCCGCGGAAGCGGACGGTGACGCGACCGTAATTGTTGCGGCCGCCCTTGGACGAGAGCCCTTCGGTCAGCTGCTTGACCGGGGAGCCCTTGTAGAGCGCCGAACGGTCGACGATCACCAGCTGGCGGAGGCCGGGCGTGATCGGATTGTAATTCTTGAGCGCCATTGTCGGCTCCCTTCCCCGTCCCGCCTCAGAGACCCGTGGTCACGTCGATCGAATGGCCTTCGGCCAACGTCACGATCGCGCGCTTGGAGTCCGACTGCTGGCCGAGCCGGCCACGGAATCGCTTCGTCTTGCCCTTGCGGACCAGCGTGTTGACGCTCACGACCTTGACGTCGAAGAGCTTCTCGACCGCCGCCTTGATCTGCGGCTTGGTCGCGGTGTCCGAAACCCGGAACACGACCTTGTTCTCTTCGGACGCGTAGGTCGCCTTCTCGGTGATGATCGGCGACCGGATGACGTCGTAATGGCGCAGATCGGTCATTTGAAGCGCGCCTCCAGCGCATCGATCGCCGCCTTGGTCAGCACCAGCACGTCGCGGCGGAGGATGTCGTAGACGTTGATGCCCTGAACCGGCAGCACGTCGACGGTGTGCACGGAGCGGGCCGCGAGCTTGACGTTGGCGTTCACCTCGGCGCCGTCGACGACGAGCGCGTTGGAGAAGCCGAGCTTCTCGATCTGCGCCTTGAACGCCTTCGTCTTGGCCTCTTCGAGACCGAAGGCGTCGACGACGACGATCTGCTGATCGCGGGCCTTGGCCGAAAGCGCATGCTTCAGGCCGAGCGCGCGGACCTTCTTCGGCAGGTCATGCGCATGGGAGCGCACGACCGGACCGAAGGCCCGCCCGCCGCCGCGGAACTGCGGAGCGGAGGCCTGGGCGTGACGGGCGCGGCCCGTGCCCTTCTGCTTGTACATCTTCTTGCCCGTGCGGGCGATGTCCGAGCGGCCGAGCGTCTGATGCGTGCCGGCCTGGCGCTTGGCGAGCTGCCAGCGCACGACGCGGTGCAGGATGTCGGTCCGCGGCTCGAGGCCGAAGATGTCGTCCGACAGCGTGACCGTCTCGCCGGCCTGGCCGTCGGCCCTGGTGATCGCGATGTCGACCATCACGCGTTCTCCGTCTCGGTGGCCGAGGTCTCGGCCGGAGCCGCGGCGGCGCCGCGTTCGCGGAACGAGCCGGGCATCGGGGTGCCCTCGGGCAGCTTGGTCTTCACGGCGTCGCGCACCAGGATCCAGCCGCCCTTGGCGCCAGGAACGGCGCCTTCGACGAGGATCAGGCCGCGCTCGACGTCGGTGGAGACCACGCGCAGGTTCTGCGTGGTCACCCGGACGTCGCCCATGTGGCCGGCCATCTTCTTGTTCTTGAAGACCTTGCCGGGATCCTGGCGGCCGCCGGTCGAACCGTGCGAACGGTGCGAGATCGACACGCCGTGGGTGGCGCGCAGGCCGCCGAAGTTGTGCCGCTTCATGGCGCCGGCGAAGCCCTTGCCGATCGAGGTGCCGGTGACGTCGACGCGCTGGCCGGCCACGAAGTGGTCAGCCGTCAGCTCGGCGCCGACCGGGATCAGCGCGTCCTCGCTGACGCGGAACTCGACGAGCTTGCGCTTCGGCTCCACCTCGACCTTGGCGAAGTGGCCGCGTTCGGCGCGCGTCACGTTCTTCGGCTTGCGCGAGCCCGCGCCGAGCTGAAGCGCGACGTAGCCCTGAGCCTCGACTGTGCGGTGGCCAACCACCTGGCACTGGTCAACCTTCAGCACGGTCACAGGGACATGCTCGCCGGCGTCCGTGAAGACGCGGGTCATGCCCAGCTTCTGTGCGATGAGTCCGGACCGCATTTGCGTCGTCCTTCCCAATAATCCGATCAGAGCTTGATCTCGACATCCACGCCGGCCGCGAGGTCGAGCTTCATCAGCGCGTCCACGGTCTGCGGGGTCGGGTCGACGATGTCGAGAAGACGCTTGTGCGTCCGGATCTCGAACTGTTCGCGGCTCTTCTTGTCGACGTGAGGCGAGCGGTTCACGGTGAACTTCTCGATGCGCGTCGGCAGCGGGATGGGCCCGCGCACCTGGGCGCCGGTCCGCTTCGCCGTCGACACGATCTCGCGAGTCGAGGTGTCGAGGATGCGGTGATCGAACGCCTTCAGGCGGATCCGGATGTTCTGGCCGTTCATGTTCGTCCGTCTCCACGAGACGGGCGGCGCCGGAGGTCCGGCGCGCCCGCCGCGGTCAAAGCAAGAAGGTTCCGATCACTCGATGATGCTGGCGACGACGCCGGCGCCGACGGTGCGGCCGCCTTCGCGGATCGCGAAGCGCAGCTTCTCCTCCATCGCGATCGGCACGAT